>Ga0193726_1000006_pt1 | contig 781168 bp, 600 predicted proteins | sample H2c1metaG_FD_144928 | JGI IMG/M metagenome (GOLD analysis project Ga0193726, IMG submission 144928) | Soil microbial communities from a riparian zone of the East river system, Colorado, United States - H2c1 | ecosystem: Environmental > Terrestrial > Soil > Riparian zone | place: USA: East...
GTACCCGCTGCTCCAACGAAACATAGCTGAACATCCCGTCTTGAGTACGTTCGTCTCCACGCATGCCTGTTAGACGACCTACCTCTTCACCGCGACGCCATAGGTACCTATTTCAACAAGTTCCTAGGTCTGAATTCCGCAGCAGAACGTCAAAAGGCCGGGAGAGACCTCCCGGCCTTTTGACGTTTGCCTTCGATCGGAATGCGCGGAATTCTAAGGGGGCATCTACTTCGCTCCAGGCATGTTCTTGCCACGACGCCGTCCGCTAGAGCCGCAATTCGACACACGAGAAGGCGAAAAGTTGCACATTTTTATTTCACACGTCACTCCGCAACCTTCGCGAACCGCAGTGTTTGTACACGATATGAACGGCGCGGCAGGATGCAGCAAGAGCCAAGCTTCCAGGGCCGGCAGCCGAAATGGTTTCAGCAAGGAACGATCGGAGGAGTTATGAAAAACTTTGGCAAATTTGTGCTGGGTGCAGCGATAGTGGCTGGCGGGTTGGGCCTTGGAGCGACCTCGGCCCAGGCAGCCGAGTTTAGGGTTGTTGTGGGTGGGCCGGCGGCCTACATTCCTCCGTGCCCGGGTCCTGGATACGCCTGGGTGGCAGGCTACTACAACAACGGATACTGGGTCCCAGGATATTGGAACTATGCCGGCGTTGGATTCGTGCGTGATCGCCGCCCCGTCGTGGTCTTTGATCGCGACCGCCGCTACGCATACGCCGACCGCGACGATCACCGCTTCGATCGCAACGACCATCGTGGCGGAGAGCACTTCCGCCGTTAAGCTCTGAGTTCGCCACTTGAACTGAGCTTGTCCGACTTGCCTCACGGCCTCCCAGGAGATGGGAGGCCGCTTTTTTATGCGCGCCGGCCCTTGAAGATGCGGCGCGCTCCAACCACTACCGCCACTGGAACGGAGAACAATACGGCGAATCCAACCACGTTGCCCGCTACCTCAATCAGCAGCAAACCTGCCGTTTGCACCGCATTCATCTGGCCCACGCGAGATCCATGCCCTGCAGGAAACAACAAGGGCAGAACCGCCGACGAATTTCGATGCAGAAATCCACCGATCTCAATCAGGAGAGCGTACATCGCTCCAAAGACCCCTCCCACCCCCGCCGAAGCCAGAACAGGGTGACTCCGCCATACGCGCATTCCCGTCTCCAGCATTGCCCCATTCTAATAAGTGCGCAACGGCGGTGCAGAGGAACAGTTCCGGTGCGCAAGAAGCGACATTCCCGTCTTTTATGGTGCTCCTGCCGTGATGGGATGTTAAGTCCCCGGTTTCAAGGGGTAAAGGAAAGTTCTAAACTTACCGCAACTTATTCCCTCGGCAGTTGTTCAAATGTACAGTAGCCGGTCAAAGCCATTCGCTCACCGGCATGTGCTGAAAGCAAAGGTCCTGAGCCGGAACGCCGCGCCAGGCAGCACAAGGAGGACGTAATGAAAAGTTTCAAGTTGATCCTGTTCGCGATGATCCTGGCGCTGCCCTTCGCAGCTGTCTCTGCTAACGCCCAGGTCGCAGTGGGGGTAGGGGTCGGACCGGAAGTGGTTCCGGCGCCTGTGGATTACGGTCCTCCCGTGTGCGATTGGGGCTATTACTCTTATTATCCCTATTCTTGCGCGCCCTACGGCTATTACGGGCCTGCCTGGTTTAACGGTGGCTTCTTCATCGGTGCGGGTCCCTGGTATGGCTGGGGCTTTCGGCATGGATACGGCTTCCGCGGCGGATACGGATTTCGCGGTGGATATGGATTCCGCGGTGGTTACGGCTATCGCGGCGGAAACGGATATCGTGGCGGATACGCCGGCGGATACCATGGCGGCTATGCACCTAGAGGCGGAGTTGCTCCGCGAGGATTCAGCGGCGGCGGGAATCGTGGCGGATACGCAGGTGGCGGCCATGCAGCCGGTGGCGGTGGGTTCCACGGCGGCATGGGCGGCGGTGGCGGATTCCACGGTGGCGGTGGTGGCGGCTCCCATGGTGGGGGCGGCGGACACCGGTAAGGCATAGAAATACATACACTTCTCAAAGCCCGGCTGCTTCGGTAGCCGGGCTTTGATATTGGGCACATCTCCGGCGCACGTCGATATCTTCTGGTTCTTAGCGTGGCCGCAGCGTCTGGTACTTTGCAATGGTGTAGCCAAGCGCCGAGCCAAGCCAGACATCTGATGGGAAGTGCGCTTGCTCGGTGATGCGCGAGCCGCTGATGGCCGTAGCAAGCATGTACGACAAGATCGGAATCCACGGCTTGCCCCGATGCCGGTATCTCTCGGCAACAATCGTCGCCACTGACCACACCGCCGTGGAGTGTCCCGAGGGAAAACTGCTTCCCTTGAGAGGCGACTTGCCGCCATTGAAGAACGTGCCGCTGAATGAGGCGCCGAGAGGAACATCGGCGGGCCGTTCTCTGCGCGTAACCGCTTTGATCGCCAGGTTAATGATCACGCTGTCCCCGTAGGCTTCTGCAGCCAGAATTGCGGTGTTGACCTCGCGATCATCATGCCGGATGTACCCTGCCGTCAGAAGCCCCGCCGGCAGCGAAACCACTTCCCCCGTGGTGATCAACGGATCGAAGACATCGTTGAAGTCATCCCAGTTCCTCTGGTGCGTTTGGAAGTAAGGCATCGCGTGCGGATCGGCGTAGATCAGCCCCACCGTTCCTCCAATGACGACGAGCGTCGGCACCCAGTGGCGTCCGTGCGCAAGTTGCTTCGGAAACGTCCACCACATGTCCTTCTGATCATGCAGAAAGTCGCCGGGAACGCTTCGCCACGTGGCCTCTCGTTGCGGAACACCGGTAGTGGTGTCCACTGACGGCTTCCTCGTCTGGCCGTGATCATCGGGCAGGTTGGCATTCTCCCTGGCGAAGCCCTCAACCGGCGGCTTCACGGTCAGACCGGGATCGTTGGGCAGGTTGGCATATTCCTGGGCGCGGCCCTGATTCAGCCCACAGGTGAGCAACACAAAGGTCGACAGAAGCAACGTATAGCTCTTAATCCTTGTCATCAGACAGGTTGGATGCAGGATTTGAAGGAAGCCGTTAGCTCTTCGTTCGAAGGTCCTGCTTAAACCACTGCTCCGTCCTGGGCCGGAACAGCAGCCACGCAATAAGGCTGCAAAGCGCAGCATGGATCAAGAGCTCCCCAAGCGGGTGGAAAAGGCTGATGACCACGTGAAAGACCACCCAGGCCAGCGCCAGCCAGCGCGCCCAGTTCTTCCGCATCAAGAGACCCACCCCGGCAACCACGGCCGTCAGTTCCGTCAGTTCAATCGCGATTGCATCGTGATGGCCTGCCGTCAGCTCATTGAAGTGGTAGACGAACCCTGCCACGCCCACCAACAGGTAGATGGCCACCACAATCAGCACGGGAATCGGTCTCTTCATAGATTTCGACCATCAGTAGAAAGTAAAAAGCGGGTTTCCACAACTAGCGATTGAACGGATATTCCTGCACCCAGTGAAATCCGCGGCTTGCTAGCAAGAACTTATCATCCGCACGCTTCAATTGCATCTGGACCTTGTGGCCGTTCAACGTGCCCTCGAGGTTCAACTGATCCGGGACAGGCCTGGAAAACGTCAGAAGCGCTCTCAAGTTTTTGTCTTTCTGATCTGTCAAAGCGATTGCCTTCTTCTGCGTGTCAACGGCCACCGTGAAGTAGTCAAGCTCATCATTCAGGCGTTGCGCCGCCATCGAACCAGGGTAGTCAAAAATCATGCGCCGCCAGCGGCCTTCGTCGCCAAGCAAAGAAGGACGCGCCTGGCCATCGGTTGTCATCTGCGTCACATCCCAGATGCCATAAAACTCTGGCTTCTGGTGGCCCGGGCCGTACTCGTACCAGGCACCCCGCGTCTGGTACGCGTTCATTCCGAAAATCCAGACCCACAGCACCGATTGCACCACGATGGCGATCCGATTGGCTCGCGGAGATCGGAACAGCGGACCATCCTGCCTGAGGGTTACTGGCCGATTGCGCAAAAAGAAATCGGCGAGCCGGCTCATCTGCGGAGCCAACAGAAATAGCGAAATCAAAAGCAAGTGCAGCGAAAACTGCTTCACCGGCACATCGTAGGTCATATTCAGCATGAAGACCTGGAACATATCGACCGTGCACACGAGCGCTCCAAGCGTGACGGTGCGCGAAAATATCAGCAGGATTGCACCCAGCAACTCCGCCAGCCCGGCAAATATCTCGTATGCCGGCGAAGCTCCAATTGAGCTCCATAGCACGCCCATCGGCGAGAAATTTCCGAATGGCTCCAGCAGCGTCGTCAGCGCCGGGAATGGCATTTGCAGCGGGATGAATTTATCGAATGCATAAAGCAGAATGGTCGCGGCCAGGCAGAAGCGGAGGTAGAGCCGGAACCATTTGTGCAACGCATCGTAGTTTGCGCGCTTGCGATCGAACAACCACCAGGCCGCGGTAGCGATCAAAGTCACGACAAAAATGCAAAAGACTTCTGTCCAGTCAAAGGTCTTATCGCCACTGCCACTGTCTGCATACACAAGCGGCAGCCTGGCACCGAACAGATGTGCCGCGACCCAGAAGACAACCTGCCGAAAGGGCCACAATGTTCCGGGATCAGGCACTTCGATCTTGGGAATCGGGATGACGGCCTGAAACATCCCGCAAAGGCAATAGAGGCCGAAGTAGGCAAAACAGAATCGGAACGCGAGCCGTTTGCCCGCGCTCCAATCTTCTGCCGCACCTTCTGCTGTTGTCTGCTCGATTGCCGTGGCAACGTCCATCCGTCACCCTCAAAGCGGGCGTGGCTGAAGTCTCCGGTCGCCCACCGATTCATTATGGCGGATCAGTCAAGGGCCCCCCGCACCACCGTAGTCTATTAATCCGGCGCAGTTCCGCCGCACTTTCTGGGCAACTGATACTTCGGCGTCTCGCGGATCACCACCAGGTCAAAGCATTCCGAATTGGTGGAATCCGGTATCGCCGGTATCCCCCCTCCCCCCCCCACGCCGCCCGGACCCGACGGCGGCATCTGCATCGGCGGCGGTGGCGCAAAGTGAGGCGCGAGTTTCTTCTGCAACATGGCCGGTGCGATCTTATAGCTGGCAAAAACCGCCCCCGCCAACGCCTTCTCCTGCGCTGCCACATTTGGCGGAGCTTGTGCCAGCTTGAACATCACCTTGTACGTTCCACCGGTATCCACCGGTAGAGAACACATCAGCATGCCGAATGCGACCGGACCAGTCATGCTGTTGAACGAGCCGGCGAGCCTGCCGCACTGCACATTTGGCATGGGCACTTGTATTGGTGTACTCGACGCGATCTTCATTTGGGGATCCGGCTTATTGTTCATTGATGCGCCCCACTGCTCCAGCATCGTGAACTTCTGATCGAGGCTTGCCGAATTGGGCATCGAAAGATCGATCCCATTGCTTGGCTGCTGCCCGAGTTGAAACGCTGCGTTTCTGACCACAAAAGTGAGACCAAGATTGATCGTCTCCCCGTTGGGGCCGGTCATGAGGATTACCGTCTCCGCGCCCTTGGTCACGTTCCATCCCGGCGGCACTCCGGCCTGTGCGCTTTGATCCGGCGCCGTATAGGACGTCAATGAGGGTGCTCCCTGTGCCGGAGCTTGTCCCATCGCCCCGGTCACGGTCAGGAGCGTCGCGCCGATAATGGCGGCCAAGCTCGTTGAAATCAGGTTCACCCGTGACAGATTTCCTGTTTTGCGCTTAAGCACGATCATCACTCCTTGTTGGCTGGACAGAACTTGCCCTTTGAAGTTGGCAGGACCGTGGGCGGTTCTGAGGTTCAGTGCGCAAAGCCTATCACGGGAAATGGGTAAAGTCTCAGAAGAAATGAGAGGCCATTTTGTGTCATTTCATGCCAGCGTGCCTGAACACTATTAGAATGGTGCCGAAGGGAAATTTCTTGCCAGCATACGGGTATCTTTGCGAAGAATGTGCCTGCCATTTCGAGCAGCGCCAGAAGATGTCGGACGCCGCGATCGACCAATGCCCTCAGTGCGGCGGCCACGTCAAACGGCTGATCAGCGGCGGTGCCGGCGCTATCACCAAGGGTGCGAGCCAGCCACAGGCGCCTGCCTGCGCGTCCGGTGCCTGCTGCGGAGGCGGCATGTGCAATTACCCCACGAACTGACACATTTCGTCAGGGCCCGGCCGGTTCGGCAAAAATGAGCGCTACCAATCGAGACAATGGTCCGACGCGCTCGCGCCTCGGCGCCTTTAGTTCACAAATCGGCTTTTGATCTCGCCCGACGTTAGCAAATACGGAATGATCGCACCCGCCCAAAGCAATGACCGCACCAGGCTAATGTCGCTGGGGGTCATGCTTGCGTCCGGAAACAGCAAATTGATTGCGGCGGTCGTGGCAACAATGAAGAGGCCAGTCGCAGCCACGTTGGCCACCATGAAATTTGGAAAGTGCCTGCGCTTCGCGTAGAAGAAGAAATTCAGTACCAGCTCGGTTTGAAGTTCAGGCCCCTGTGCGGTCGCGTGCTGCGCCACAGAACTACGCGCATTCGCTTATGCGAAGACCAGTCCGAGTGCCGAGTCGATCTGCTGCTTCATCGGGACTGGGTCGGAGCTCATCTCCTGCGCCAGCAAGCTTGCGGATGGTGCTTCCGAGCCGGTTCCAACCAGGACTTTCAGTGCGCTGATGGCCGAGTCGATCTGCTCCATGCGATTCCGCAGCCGCTTGGCCTCCTCGAACAGACTGTCCAATTCGCCCGTCGCCGCTTCCATTGCCGCGTGATAAGTGGCTGCATATGCTTGATGGTTCATGTCGACCTCCATGAAAAGGAGTCTAGCCCTGCAGCGAGCGTGAATCCTATTGCACAAACCGTGCGACAGCAAACTACTTTTGTGCTACAACCTGACCCGCTGGAGGAATCGTCTCCTGTCCCCCGGTGTTGGAACCCAACCCGGAAGCATTCACCACCGGTCTCCAATGCCCTTCCCTTGCGTGTTCGAAGGCTGACGGCGAAGACGCAGTCAACATATGCGCCGCGCCGTTTCCCAGTGGTCAAGTAATTGAAAGGGTCCGCTACGCAGCCGGCTACCGGGCCCCGAAGGTGCCGTGAAGAAAGCCACCTTACGTTTGCTGCCAATCCATCGGCAACTGACAACCCAACTCAATTGGAGCTGGGAGTCCTTAGTACATAAGAGACTCTGGGGGATCGATACCACTTCACGCTCCCGTGATCGAGTTCGTCATCGAGCAATCGAATTTGACTTTCCTCATCATGGTCCGACGAGGGATCGAGCCAGAACTGGTCAAACGTACCTGGCTTAGAAAACAAATTCCTCACCGTCGCCGAGTTTTGAGACAGTCGAACCGCAAGGTAGATCATTCCGTCGTCCTCATAGTCTTTCCCTGGAGACGAGTGGCAGACGACCCTGTGGTGCGGACAGAGCCGTCTGTCCCCTCGCTGCGTGCAGGCTCTCGTTGGCTCCTCCCTCAGTCGCCAGGTCGAGAACCACCCCAGTGCACGCCTTATTGCCCGCGCCTGGCGCGATCAGCATCCCTTGCCAGGTCGTGCAATAACTCAATGAAGGCCGACGACTGCCCCTTGAAAAGGCCCATTGCGGTAAGAAAACTCACCACGCCCATTGCCACACCGTTGGTTTCAGTCGGTCGAATAATGGAACACGGCGGAAGCTTTCGGCTCAGAAAAGGACAAGGCTCCGGCATGATCAGGTTGGTCTGGAATGTCTCGCCTCCAAAAGGAGCGGAGTTCAGATCGGGAAACGTGACCTCCACGCCCGTCTTCGGATCGGTGGCGCTCAGAGGCGGCGCATTACCGGCCTTATCGGACCATGTCTGAAAATGCATCGTTTCCGTCGGCCCGATGCTGATGAGAATTCTGAGGACCTCCACGCTCGTCGCACGCTGCGCCATCGACGGGTAAAGACTGTTGCCGCCCTGCTCAATCGTCGGGAAATGAAAACCCGCGGTGTTCGCAATGGCCTGCAGAAAGTTCGCATCCATCGTGTCGTCATCCGTACGCGGAATCGCCGTGTGCTCGCCAAGCGCCAGGCTCGGTACGGCCTGCGGAAATGTGAAATGCGGATCGAGATCGGGGTTGTGGTTGCTGCTGCGGTAGCGTGTCCACCAACTTGTATCCAGCGTCAGGCGCATCAGGTTGGTCAGCCGGAGCTTCCCGCTTGAACCAGTCGCCGTACTGCCATCAAGCGTTCGAAATTCCTCCAGGCTTATCGGCTCTTCACCTTTTGACCTGAGATAGGCATTCAGAAAATTCTGATGTGTGAATTCATCATCCGTGTTGTCGTGAATATACTGCGCCATATCTTCATCAAGAACGCTAAGCGCCGCTGTATACGCCGGGTTTCCGCTTCCGCCCGGCACTTCCTTGTCCTGCACACCGCCGAGTTCGTTGTACTGCACCCAGAAATCCGTTTCCAATATCTCCGCCGCTGCCGCAAAGCGAAGCAATGCAGCATCACCGCGACTTAACCGGCCACGGTGCTCGTTGTCTTCATCCTCCCCCAAAAGGGTTGGGCTCCCGATCGCAAGTCCCGCACCGGCCGTTGCAACGCCTGCCGTGAGTCCGTTTCTTATAAATGAACGGCGGTTGATTTCCGCCTTCATGCTCGTCCAGCTTGAATCCATATATTGGACCTCCTAATGCGTCCAGCATGAACGCGAAAGGCGAAATGCGTGTCAGCGCGTTGTCATCTTCTCGTCATTTTTCAGAAACCTTATGCAAGGAGAAATGACCAACCAATTACACCGGAATGACAACCTGAAAGATCTTCAGTCTTACCCTCCTGATTGAATTACCCCGCAGAGCGCAGCATGCCGGGTGTGCCGCAGACACGCTCGGCCGTTGTGCCCTTCAACCTCCGTTTAGCACGTGGAGAGTTCAATGCAAGAAGTTCCCCCGAGATTTCGCGTCCTGATTGCAGATGATGATTGCGTCATCGCGAACACGTTGTCGCAGATTCTGCGACTAAACGGTTACGAAACCGAAACTGTCAGCAGCGGAGAGGAGGCGGTGGCAACGGCGGCAAAGCGCAAGCCCGATATCCTCATCACCGATGTTGTGATGGGCGGTATCACCGGAATCGAAGCCGCAATCCGTATTCTCGAGTTCATCCCCGCTTGTCTCGTAATCCTCATCTCCGGCCAGGCGAACACTGCCGATCATCTGCCCGGCGCTTGGCGCAAAGGGCATCAATTGGAAATCCTACCCAAGCCGGTTCATCCCAAAGTCCTGCTTGAGCGCATCGCTGCTTTTGCGGCCGAGCAAGCTTTAGCAAAGGCGCAATGCGACCTGTCGGCAGCGACGCGCTGTTAACCTTCGGAGTTCTGGCTCGCTGGCGCACAATGCGCCCTCTCCCTGCCGCGAAATACCATAGAAGAGATGGGCATTGCCGCACCAAGCTCAGATAACAAGAGTCGTTCGTCCCTCCGCGTCCTCATCGCCGGCGGTGGCACAGGTGGTCATATCATCCCGGCGCTCGCTGTGGCCCATGAACTTGTCACGCATCATCAGGCTGAAGTGCTGTTTGTTGGTACATCGCGTGGGATGGAGTCGCGCCTGGTTCCTGCAGCCGGTTTTCCTCTGCGGCTGATCGACGTGGGACCGCTCAAGAACGTCTCACTGGCAACGCGAATCCGCACTATGCTCGATATCCCGCGCAGCCTCTTTGCGTGTCGGCGACTCATCCTCACATTCAAGCCGGATGTCGTGTTCGGAGTCGGAGGATACGCTTCGGGTCCGGGAATGGCCGCTGCGGTGATGATGCGCGTGCCTGCGATGGTATTCGAGCCGAACGCGATGCCGGGGCTCGCGAATCGTCTGGTGGGAAAGCGCGTGCAGGCTGCGGCAGTGAATTTCCCTTCGGCGGCAATTTTCTTTCGTAATGCGGAGGTGACCGGCATCCCGGTGCGGCCGGATTTCTTCAAGCTGCCACCCGCGACCGGGGAGGCTCCACACCTGCTGGTCTTTGGGGGATCGCAGGGTGCGCGGCTCTTCAACAACACGCTGCCATCCATCGCGCCTGACCTATTTGCGTCTGTCCCTGGACTCACCATTCTCCACCAGGCTGGCGTGCGCCATGTCGACGCCACCGAAGCTGCCTACAAGGCGAGCGGCGCCAATCCCGCGCAATGGCAAGTCAGCGGATTTCTCGATGACATGCCCGCGCGGTTCGCTCAGGCCAATCTAGTGATGTCGCGCAGTGGAGCCTCTACCGTCGCTGAACTCGCTGCTGCGGGCAAGCCGGCGCTGCTGGTTCCCTTCGCCGCCGCGGCCGACGATCACCAGACCCGCAACGCCGAAGAGATGGTCAAGGCCGAAGCCGCGGTGATGCTGAAAGAATCCGATCTCGCCGATCACGACCAGGTCATCGACGTCCTCATACAGCTGCTTGGGTCGCATGAACGGCTAACGGCCATGTCTGCCGCGGCGTTGACTCAATCTCATCCACAGGCTGCGGAGGACATCGCCAACCGGTTGGTATCGCTGGCCGGGGATTGATGGTGCGGCAGGATTCCAGCTTCAAGGTCCCCATACTTAAAGAGGGGGGTCTATACCCGTCTCTTTTGAGAAGTTATCTGTTTTCAATGGCCCGGTGGCGGACTTCTCTGCAGATTATCCCAAACAAACACGATAGCTATAGATTCTTCTTCTGAAATGACTTACGGAAGTTTCGTGACCGAGGGCGGCTGCCACTCAGCGTCCCGAAGTTCTCCTATTTCCATTATGAACAAGCCGGCGAAATAACCTGCAAATCTTCGGTCGATTTTTGGGATTTATTTTTTTGCAGACTCGGTGAGCCCTTCGTGGCGCTCAATTTTTCAGGCGGTGCAATGCCTCTGCGCTATACTTTTGGCCTTCGAACATTGCTGAGCATTTTTCCCCGAAGAAATTCTCATCTGGAGGTTTGTATGAAAGTGATGACTACGTTTAGTGTGCGGCCCGGCTTTCTGAAGGAAGCGGCTGCACGGTTCCTCGCCGGTCAGGCCGCACCCGTGGAAGGTACGACCCTGCTGGGACGCTGGCACAATGCCGATGGCAGCGGAGGATTCGCCCTCTTCGAAACCAGCAGCCCCGAAGCCCTGTTTGAAGGAGCCGTGAAGTGGGCCGACGTGCTGGAGATCCACGGCCACGTTGTTGTCGATGACAATGCCGCAGGCGCCTCGATGGCGAAGTACTACGGAAAGTAAACGCGCCTTCCTAGCCTCCCAGGTCTCAAAGTCGAGACCTGGGGCACCCAGGCAAGTGGTGAGTGAGCGTCGCTGGAGATCCGGGTTTTCAGTTCATGCGGAAGTGGGCGCGGGTACTCTCGCGCTGCGTGGCGAGCCAGTCGGTGAAGATCAAGGTTGCGCCTACGGCTGCGAGATTGTATGCGTCGCCGCCCCACGTCGTGTGTTCATGCGGAGTGGCGAAGGCGTTCGGCGTCAGCACCAGAATGCTGAAAAGCAGAAACATAAGGGCGAGCAGCCGGGCGGCCAGCACGTCGAGAACGCCCGAAACGATTCCGAGGCCAGCGAGGATGAAGGCGATGCCGCTGACCACCGCCCAGAATGCTCCTCCCAGCGGCATCCACGCGGGCACCATGCCGGCGGGCTCCGCAATGTCGAGGAGGTGCACGATACCGAAGTCGGCTACGAATAATCCGAAGACCCAGCGCGCCACCGTCGCTTGTCGTGCAGAGAGAGCGCGTGCGGACAGCTTTGCGTAGACCAGGAGCGCGCCGATGGTGACGATCAACTGCCCGCCGGGCCCGCCCAGTACTCCGATGTAGACGCTGAGGCGATATCCGCGGTAGTGGGGCGCCGTGTAAAAGCGCGGCAACCAGAAGATGGCGAAGACGGTGTAGATGACGGCCAGCATCACAGCGCCGATGCGCTCGGTGCGTTCATACAAGATGGCCGCGCCTCCCACGATGAGCCAGATGGCGGTAACGTAGGCGAAGAAGGTGACGCCGGGAATGTGATCGCCAAATGCCTGGACAGGCTGATGCGCCGACTCAAACTCGCCCCAGATAAGGTCGAGGACGCCGGCGGCAATGGATGCCAGCCCGAGAACCCATACGCCGAGTTTCATGATCGCTCCCGCGGTCGGGAAATTTGGAGGATCAATCGTAGTGAAACGGTCTGCGACGAACAAGCGGTGAAAGATCGTGAGTTACAAAACGGATCAGCGGGCTTGCACAGCGGACGGGTTGGGGCTGAAGCCCCGCAGCGACCTAAGAGTGCCTTATTTCTCTTTGCGCATCGAGGGGGTGAACGTGATTCCGATCAGTAGTCCTTCGGGCGCGAGGAAACGGCTGACGATTTGTCCCCACGGCTCCTTCTTGTTCCTGACGAGCATTTTGTAGCCTCTCGATTCCAGTTCCGCCGTGGCTTGTTCAACGTCGTCGACATCGAATTCAAGCCAGGCCTGCGGGATCGGAATGTCGTGAGGCCACGTATCTTTGGCGAAACAGGACTTTGAGGCTTCAGAGAGCGGCCACAGAGCGAAGGTTTTTGCGCCTTCCAGGGATTCTGTGTGGAGATAGCCGCCGGTCTCCTCCTTGAATCGAATGCCGAGAACATCGCCGTAGAGTTTGCGACTCGCCGCTCTGTCCGGAACAATAGGGCCAAAGCCCGCGATGAACAGAATCCTGCTGTGTTCCATGATGCGACCTCTGCTGAGGTTTGAAGCGAGGATTAGGTTGTTGGTTTACCGAATCCCGGGTCTCAGAAGCGAGACCTGGGGCACCCAGCATCTCAGTTTGTGCAAGAAGAGGGAACGATCGGATGGCAGCGCCACCGAACGGTTCAGACACCAAACTGGCGGAGATGGTGGTCGAGGTGCTTGTACATCAGAATCGCCCACTCGTCCGGCGTGAGGCGGCCAAAGAAGGTGTGGGGATGCGAGGTGCAACCCGCAGGCCCACATGCGACAAAGCGGTTGACTAGCTCAGAGAGGCGGCGGCGCTCCACGTCGAGGTCGCGGTCGTCGGCCACAACCAGGCTTGGGGCGGTGGGCGAGCCGGGACGCAACGGTTTTTCGTTCCCAACGACCATGGGCTTAATGACCCATCCGATGGCTCGCCCGACAAACATGCGCTCCGGGCGGCTGTCGCCGAGGGCAAGCTCCATTGCGCGCGAGCAGTGTTCCACGGCCTGGGCCGCGTTCATTTTGCCCCACTGGCGCGGGCTGTCGTGCTTGAGCTGCGCGAGACGCTCGTCGATCCGTTTGGCCACACCGGGCTCGTAGAGATTCTTCATGGAGAGAGTTTCTTCGAGCGGGGTCTGGGTGGGCAAGTGGAAGGAGACCCAAGCGTGTGCTCCAGGTTTTCCCAAGTCTCAGGGACGAGACCCTTCGACTTTGCTCTGGGCAGACTCTGGGGCACCCGGCGGAAGCTGGACCATTGCTGGCGCAGGTCTTTGGAAAGTAGCGGCGAGCATGAAAGCAGGCGTGAGGATGCGATCGCTATATAGCGATTGCATGTCTCAGAGAGGTCTCCTCAGCTCAATAGGAGCATGGGACCCGGGGACCTTGTACAGTCAACCAACTTACGTGGGCCAGCGACGGGCGGCGGCTTCCGTTGCTGGTAAATGCACGGGACCCTGCGCTACGAGAGGCTCTCGCCAGATGCGGTTGCGGCCCATCTGAATAATGATGCGTCCAACGCCCGTGGGAGTGGTGCCGTATCGCTGGATGAGCGCTGCCCGCTCGACCTGCTTTTCGGGAGAGAAACCAAATTCAATAACGATCGGTTCCTCGACTCTGAAGTCCGAGAGTGGCGCGGATCCTGGAGCTTGCAGCCATTTTTCGATGTCGTATTGAAAAACGGCGCCGGGGTTGAGATCGTCTGTAGAAGATCCCCAGAGGTTGTGGGTTCTTCCCGCACAAAAAGCTTTGATTTCTGAGAACTCCGCGTCGTCCTCTGACTCCTCGCCCATCTTGTCGCCAAGAACCAATCCTGCGATGCGAAAGACATACTCAGCCCAATCATCCATCACGGCGAGACTCATTGCCGAATGGGTCTGAATTAGATTGATGCCGATTTCTCCATTCAGCATCTTGTCGTAATTACCCTCTGCATACACGTAGGCGCGCAGATCCTCCTCTGAGGTCCATAGCTCCTCTTTCGTGTGCCGCGTGAAGGAGTGAAATATCTTCTGGACCGAGGCAGGGGCGGTGTCCATTTCGGCAAGAACGCGCTGGAGAAAACTGATGATTGGCGTTTTCTTGTAGCGAAGGAATCTCAGCAGGGGCCCGAAACCACCTCCGTTGTAAACGACAGCAACCATGAGGTGCAGTTTTCTGGCTTCCTGATAATCGTCGAACGACATCGTGTTGGTCGAGCTGATGACTTCTTCGATCTCGACGGCGATGCGTCCATTGGAGAGCCTGGCGAAATCTCGGGGTAGAATGCGAAAATGTGAGCCGATGTTATAGGTGGCGCGGCTCATCGCGGTGTTGAGCTTCGTGCCCATGAGCAGCATGCATGTGTAGGTATCGATGATGTCGATGCCTGCTTCGACAACATCTGAAAGTGATTTGACGTGGCGCTCGTAAGAATCACCAGGCAGGCCCAGAATCAACTCCGACAGCGTAGGGAGTCCAAACTCCTGGTAGACATTCGACAAAGCCAGCATCTGCGATGTGCTGATGTTCTCCCGCTGAATTTCCTTCAGTACGACAGGATCCATCGATTGCACAGAGAGCCACATCGACATTGAACCATTCAGCTTGCGCAATGCTTTGGCGATGCGCTCTTTCTTGTTCTTCCCTGTGGAGGCGAAGATGGAGCGAGGCCAGTTGTATTTCTGCTGAAGCGATTCAATATGCTCCACGATCTCGTAATCGCGCTCGTACATGGCGAAATTGGGATCGGCGAACATGAGATTTGAAATGAAGTTGGGGGCGCGCTCGACAGCGTCTGCAATGTAGTCCAGCTCTGCCTTCACTCGTTCGAGGCTGAATTGATTCACCTTGGAGATGAGCGAATTGCCTTCATGGCAGAAGGTGCAAGAGAATGGGCATCCGCGATTCGTCTCCATCATGGGCGAAAGGATGCCGTCGAAGAATTTGTCCATGAGCCCGGTGAGATAAGGAGAAGGAATCTCATCGAGTTCGCGACGGCGCGGCAACACGCTGCCGCACATCACTTCCGAGTCACCGACGCCATGAATGAATCCGTCGATCGGCGAGCTCTTCATTTTCTCGCGGCTGACGCCCGTTTCCATGGCGCGTGCGATGAGGTTGGCAAACGCTTGTTCGCCTTCGAGATAACAATAGAAATCGATCTCAGGATGCTGGCGGATGAACTGCTTACGCGGTTCGTCTTCCAGCGAAAAATTGGGGCCGCCCATCACGCGAATTGTGGCCGGGCAGCTCTCGCGCGCCATGCGGAAGAATTCCAATCCCAGGTTGAAGTTCCAGGGATAGTTGCTGAGCCCGAGGATATGGGGTGGCTTTTCGGCGAGTGCCTGCTCGAGATCGGGAATGTATTTAAACAGGCGGATATCGATATCGTTGCCGTAGCACTTTTTGGCATAGGCAGCGATAAAGCCGACGTTCAGCGGAAAGGCGTCCGTGGCGAGGGAGAGCGTGGTGTACGTGAGATCGCCCAGATAGATAGTCAGTGGTGCGCCAGTGCGCGCGAAAGTCGCGGAAGACATACACTCTCCTCCATGAACCGTGGGGTACACGGTGCTGGAAAAACTGCTGGACACAAACGCCCCATCAGCATCGCCTGCAAGCGATGGGGGAACGGGACTTAGCGGCTGAACATGCTGAGTCCGGAGGAAGCGTCCCGAGCCGCAATTCCTGCGGGGATTATCTCTTTTTCTCGTTCGGGGGCCGCGTAGTAGTGAGAGCTTACCACATGTGGAAAAGGTGCCAATAACACCAACGAGAGTTACTTATGGGTCAGTGAAATGGAGATAATCTGGCCGGGGTACCCCCGATCATAAGACGATCCTTCGCCCCACTACTCAACAAACAAAGCGTTTGCGGGGTTGTATGCGTGCTGCGCTCAGGAAAAACACTTCCGTGGTTTCTGAAGGGGTCGGTGGACCGATTGGCGGTGCCGGCCGCTGTAACTGGCGATCTCCGGCCTGGCTCTGGTTCGCTGACGATGAAGTCATTCGTGCCCTTCAAGCGCAAACCGCACGCATGAAAGGGGTCAGGATTTCAGAAGCAGGTCCTTCGCGATGCTCAGGATGACACTTCTGTGTTTACGATCCCGGGCACGGAATGGCTGAGGTGGGCAACACCGTCTCGTTGGGGAAGCTGAAGGCGCCGTCGATCGCGCTGGAGGTTGCTCCCATTTCGAACCACTGGTAGAGTGCGACGTTTTGCGGGTGGTAGGTGGTGTTGGTCCCGTGCTGCTTGACCTCGATGGCGCTGGTTGCGTTGGCCAGTCCCTCGATGGGATCAGCTATTTCAAGATTGGCCTGGCACACGGTGGAGTTCGCGGGCTGACCCGGGAACTGCCAGTTCGGGGTCGAGTTATCGATGAACGGATCGTCGAAGGACTCGCTGGTTTCGTGCGAGAGTGCGGTCACGTCCTGGAATCCGGCACCAAAGAGACCGGGCGAGATCCAGCTTGCATATTCCGTGATCCAGCGCGGCTGCGGGAAGACTCCGCCTTCGAGGAAATACGTGTGGAAGCCGAGTTCGCAGCAGCTGCCGGGTGTGTTCGGGTTGCTCGTATTGAGATCGAAGAGGAAGGTGTTGGGGAAGAGCGTCATGTTGATGCTGTTGGTGGTGAAGTTGCCGAGGTTGATCTCGTTCACAACTTCGTTGTCAAAGAAGAAGTTAAACAGCGGAGACAACATTTCGACGAAGGTGCTGCCGTCGGCGGCCGTTCCGGTGAAGTACGCGCGGGCCTGCACGGTGTCGCCGTTCTCAAGCTCGATGTCGACGGTGAACGGAACCGTGATGGTGACGCGGTTGACCACCTGGGGAGAGATCACGGTGTGCCAGTTGCTCTTCATGATGTTGAAGAACTCGGCGCGGTGGGCGGCGTCGGCATACTCAATATTGTGGCCCGATCGGTAATTAAGAGGCACGAAGTTGGGCGAGTTGAGGACCTTCTGCTCGAAGGGGCCGAAGGGGACAGTTTTGAATACGCTGCCGTCGGCGTTCAGAAGCTGGAGGGAAACCTCGTCGATATTCGCCGGGTAGACGGTGGATCCGCCGACCCTGGGATCGTTGCCGATCATGGTGAAGCGAAAATTCCCGTCTTGGCTGCCGCCGGCCTCGGCGACGAACGCGCCGTCAAAGGTGGCGATGGTATTGAGGCCATCGATGGTGGGCTGGTTGTTGCGTGTGTCGCCGAGGTCGAAGTTGTTGTTGCTGGCGGCTTCGGTGGCGGCGTTGCGGTTGGCGGTAATGTGCGCGGTGCCTGAGGCGCCGCTGATCACTTTGCCGGTAGCGGCATTGATGGTGATGGCGTTGATGGAGTAGCCGGCGGAAACGCTGGAGACCGGGACGGGCGCCCGTTCCGCATATCCGGGATGGGCGGGGTGAGCTCCGCCAGAGACGAGACTAACGGCCTGGGCAAAGCTGAGAGTGGGAAAACAACACAAGACACAGAGCAACAGAACACGCGGGGGAATACGCATGGGGGAAATCTCCTTGAGAGGCCTGGAATCAAGAAATTGTAGGACTTGAAAGTGCGAACGCTTCACGTTACGGAACACGCGCGAGCTATGGAAGCAAGAGCAACAATGAAGGGAACAAGGTGGGTTGTCAAGAAAAAATGGGGCGAATCAGCCCGGCCTGACGCAAGGTGCGAAAGAGGTTCAATCGACTTTCTTGCTGATGTTAAGCAGGATGCCGATGCCAGCCAGCGTGAAAAAGAGGCTTGTTCCCCCGGAGGAGATAAAGGGAAGGGGGATTCCCTTGGTGGGCAGCAGCGAGAGGACGACGCTGATGTTGAAGAAAGCCTGGAGCAGGATGGCGGTGGTGAGTCCGAAGGCGGTGAGGCGGGCAAATGGATCGGTGGAGCGGTAGGCGGTGCGAAGGCCGCGGTATCCGAGAACGACGAAGAGCGCGAGGATGCATATGGCGCCGACGAAGCCGAGCTCTTCCGCGATGTTGGCGTAGATGAAGTCGGTGTGGGCTTCGGGCAGATAGAAGAGCTTCTGCATACCCTCCATGTAGCCGCGGCCGGTGAAGCCGCCGGTGCCAACGGCGATGAGGGATTGATTGATGTGGAATCCGGCGCCCTGGGGGTCGAGGTCGGGATGCATGAAGGCCAGCATGCGGGCGCGGCGCCACGGCACCCAGAAAAGCAGCATGGCGAGGGGCGGCGCGGCGGCGGCGAGGGCGAGGAAGAGATACTTCCAGTCCATGCCGGCGAGGATGAGCATCATGGCGGAGACTCCGCCAACCACAAGAGCGGTGCCGAGGTCGGGCTGCTTGACGATCAGCAGCATGAAGACGACGGGCATCATGGCGGCGCGCAGCAGGGTGTTACGCCAGTCGTGCATCTGGCCGAGGCGCGTCGAGAGAAACCATGCTAGGAAAAGAATGATGACGGGCTTGGCGATCTCAGAAGGCTGAAAGGTAAAGAAACCGCCAAAGCGGATCCAGCGATGGGTGTGGTGGGAGTCGCGAAAGAAGAGGACGATGACCAGCAGCAGGGTGGTAACGGTGAGCGCGGGATAGATGAAGCGCGGGGAGTTGTAGCGCATGTAATCGATGCGCGAGAGCACGATCATGGTGAAGATGCCGGCGACGGCCCATAGCGCCTGGCGGGTGACGAAGCCGTAGGGGGAGTGGTAGCGCTCCTCGGCAACGACGGCGGAGGCGGAGAAAACCATGACCAGGCCGGCGACGACCAGCAGCAGGGTGGTAAAGAATATCCACTTGTCGACGCCAACGCGCTTTGCCATTTTTCTTCTCGACTTGAAAGAGTCTGAAGGTATGGTTTCACGGGTGGGCTGTGGAGATTCGCGGGGGAGTGATGGCGGGGACCAAAGTGATCAATTCGCCGGCGCAGGAAGGGCGAAGAGCAACCGCAGATCCTTCGACTGCGCTACGCTGCGCTCAGAATGACAATGAATTGAAATGTCTTCCGCTCTACGCGTTCTGCCAGACTTTCCAGCCACGCCACTCGTTGACCAACTCCTTGAAGACGCGGCCGCGATGCTCGTAGCTTTCGAACTGGTCGAAGCTGGAGCAGGCCGGAGCGAGGAGCACAGTGTCGCCGGGGTGAGCGGCGGTAGCGATGGCGCTGACGGCCTTGTCCAGCGTTTCGCAGGAGTGGATGGTGACCACGCCGCGCAGTTGCGACTCGATTTTGGCTGCGGCCGAGCCAATGGTATAGACGGCCTTCACGCGCGAGCGAAGCAGTTCGGAAAGCTCGGTGTAGTCGGAGTTCTTGTCTTTGCCGCCGAGGATGAGATGAATATTGCCGGGGAAGGCGGCAATCGCCTTGGCAGTCGCATCGACATTCGTCGCTTTTGAATCGTTGTAGATCTCGACGCCGTTCAGCGTGGCGACGTATTCGAGGCGGTGTTCAACGGCTTTGAAGTGCTCGACGGCGGTGCGGACAGATTCGGCAGAGGCTCCAGCGAGGCGCGCGGCGCAGACGGCAGCCAGCACATTTTCAACATTATGCTCGCCCTTGAGCGGGATGCTCGAGAGGGGCATGACGGTTTCGGGCGCGGCATCGGGCGCTGAGCGGAACAGGATGGCGCCACCATCGACCCACGCGCCCTGATCGACCGCGTGCTCAAGAGAGAACCAGTAGACCTTCGCCCGCGAACGCTTGGCAGAGGAGGCGGCGCGGACGTTGTCGGCATTGAGAATGCAGAAGTCGTGCTCGTCCTGCTCGGCGAAGATGCGTTCCTTGGCGAGAGCGTAGTTTTCGAAGCTGCCGTGACGGTCGAGATGATCGGGCGTGATGTTGAGAATGACGGCGATGGCGGGGTGGAACTGCTCGGTCGATTCGAGTTGAAAGCTGGAGACCTCAAGGACCGACCAGGTGTCGTCTGTCGATTCGTCGATCAGCGCGACGACGGGCACGCCGATATTGCCTCCGACGAGGGTAGGCATGCCGGCCTCTTCGAGGATTTCGCCAAGCAGCGAGGTCGTGGTTGTCTTGCCATTGGAACCAGTGACGGCGAGGATTTTGCCCTTCAGAAAGCGTGCGGCCAGTTCGAGCTCGCCGATGATGGGGCGGCCGAAGTTGCGGGCCTGCACCAACTCGGGTGTATCGAGCGGCACGCCGGGGCTGACGATGATGAGGTCCTGGCGACGGAAGGTGAGCAGGCCGTGCCCGCCAGCCTCGACGTTGATACCCTCTTCGAGCAGCGCTGGAATGTCTTTCGCTAAGGCTTCGGCACTGCGAATGTCGGAGACGGTGACCTGGGCTCCGCGACGACGCAGGAAGATGGCTGCGGCCAGGCCGGATTTGCCCAGCCCGACGACGAGTACCTTTTTGCCTTTGAGCTCCATCATGATTCTGTCCAAGGATACTTTATCGCGCCGTGGGGTCGCTTGGTGTCAATACCAAAGCGGAGTTGCGCGGGATTAGCGGAGTTTGAGCGTCGTAAGGGCAAACAGAGCGAAGACCAGCGCCATGATCCAGAAGCGGACGATGACCTTGGACTCGCTCCAGCCAAGCTGCTCGAAGTGGTGGTGCAGTGGCGCCATCTTAAAGATGCGTTTTTTGCGGAGCTTGTAGCTGCCTACCTGCAGAACGACCGAGAGCGCCTCGAGTACGAAGATGCCACCGATGAAGGGGAGCAGGAATTCCTGCCGGATGAGGATGGCGACCGTGCCGATGGCGCCGCCCAACGCGAGTGAGCCCACGTCGCCCATAAAAACTTCAGCGGGATGGGCGTTATACCAGAGAAATCCTATCGAGGCACCGACCATCGATCCGCCGAAGACGGTAAGCTCGGCGACGAGGGGCATACGCTGCAATTCAAGGTAGTCGGCAAAGACCACGTGGCCGCTGACATAGGTGAGCACCGTGAGCGCGCCGGCGGCGATGATGGTGCAGCCGATGGCAAGTCCGTCGAGGCCGTCGGTGAGGTTGACGGCGTTGGAGGTTCCCATCAGCACGAAGATGACGAAGCAGACGAAGGGCACAAAGGCTAGTAAGCCGAGATGCGGCAAAGTGCTTGGCCAGTGGTGCCACTGAAGGTCAGGGTGGAACGCCTTGAGGAATGGAACGCTGAGCTGCGTCGAGAACAACTTGAACCGGGTGAGTCCAATGAGAGCCACCGCTACGCCGGCCCCGACCAGCCCTTGCCAGAAGAGCTTGGCGCGCGCGGTGAGGCCGAGATTGCGCCGGTTAACCACCTTGGTGTAGTCGTCCGCGAACCCAATGGCACCGTAAGCCAGCGTGGAGCAGACCGCAATCCAGACGAAGAGATTGCTGGGGTCGGACCAGAGCACCGTCGGCAGCAGGATAGCGATGACGATGAGTACGCCGCCCATCGTCGGGGTGCCCGATTTTTTCTGGTGCGACTGGGGCCCGTCCTCGCGGATGTACTGCCCGATCTGGAATTCGCGGAGCTTCTGGATGACGTAAGGTCCGATGAACATCGCGATCAGCAGCGCGGTAAGCGACGCAAAGACAGTACGAAACGTGAGATAGCGAAAGATCCGGAAGGGGTGAAACACCGGGTACAGCTTTTGGTAAAGCAGCCAGTAAAGCAAGAGGACTCCAGTAGCCGGATCAGATGGATTCAGGTTGATTCTACTAGGGGTGGTTGGCGGACGGACGTGAGTTGACGGTCCCTGAATCTGGGGAGTGAATGGGCCTGAACGCACCTGGGGCAATCGATGACAGATAGCCTGTTGGTGCGTCTTTCCTGGAGTTGCCGAAAGCTTGCGATTTGGCCGTATATGCTTGAACGTGTTTTTGGGAGGGCTGCACGCGCTATGCGACTTCTTAGTTCGGTCCTCGCAATCGTGCTATTTGCAGTTTTTCCCCAGGCAGTTATCGGGGGCATCAGGCCATCTTTCACTGGTGACTCTGAAGCGTGGCGATCAACCGAGATTGTCGTGGTTTCAACCTTGCCCAACGAGGGCACCTTTGTGGTAGATGAGGTGTGGAAGGGCGATCTTCGCCCCGGAGCGAGGCTTGCGGTCCCCGTGCTGATTCCGTCGGATGACGCTGTTTCTCTCTCGTTTTATATGAATTTTTCGCAGAATTTGTCAGGCGTTTGGACCAATGCGGATAGAGGTTCCATTGCAGAGAAGATTCCGAGAGAGCCCGTGGGTTCGCAAATGATTCTGTTCCTCGAAAGCAAGCCGTCGAATTCTCAAGAACCTAGGTGGGAGCCGGGGAATTGGATGGGTTCGATGAAGGCCTCCGTCGTGTGGATTGAGGGTGATCAACTTTGGTCGTTTGTACAAGTGATCAATGCGGGACCAGCCATTCTTCAACGCACGGGTACCCTCCAGAACCTGAAAGAGCGAGTCACAAAGGTGTTGAAGACGCAGAAGGAAATTCAGTCGGTTCTTAGTGTTCAAGACCCTGTGCAGAGAGCACAACTGCTAAAGCTCTACCTGAAGTCAGACGTGTCCGACGCAAGAAAATTGGCGTTGGAGGAGTTGGGCAAGTCAGGGCCGGCAGCGGTTCCGATCATTCGACAGATACTGGACGATTCCAGTTATGCGGAGGAGGCGCCGGGTTTGATTGAAGCAGTGGTGAAAGCAGGTGGACCTGCGGAGGGAGCGGATTTGAACGAACGCTTCAAGCGCGAGGTCGCCTTTTGGGAGTCTACGGGACCGTCTTTGCAGCAGGGCTGGTGGAACGGGGCTGACGCGCCGCTCCGGTTGCACTATTCGCAGACATATCAGCTCATCATCGGTCTTCAAAAGACTCTGAACGTGGATGCCCTCGCCTCGGTGAAGCAGCTCGATGATCTATGGGTCTCCCATCCCCAACTGAACGACTCGAGCGGGTTAAATCAAATAAGCTTCGAATGCGAGAGACTGATGAGAATGATGCAACCTGACTAGACCACTTGGGGATAAGGCGGGCATCTGCCGGGGGATGATACGCTCCCCTACTGGTGTGCGGATATCGATTGTCTATGTAACTCTGCCTCAAACGCCTGCTGACGATCGGCAATATAAGCCTTGTAGCCCGCGGGATCGATGAAGGCATTCTTGTCGCCTTGCTTGAAGCGGTCGTACTTCCCCAACATGTCGAAGTACGCGCCGTGGGCGCCGAGAAAGATGTCGCAGGGAAGTTTTTTGAGGACCGCGAACTGGTGACTGTAGTCGGCAGCGATCCGCGGATACGTTTTGTTGTCGACCAGCTTGTAGCCGGGATTCACGTTGGGACTGCCGACGATGACGACGTGCAGCGTGCGGCCATTCTCCCGCTCGTCGAGCGTCCAGGTGATTGTGCCCTTGGTGTGGCCGGCGGTCAGGTGCGCGATCAACGTGGTGCCGCCCAAGGAAACAATGCTGCCATCGTGAAGGATGCGGTCGACTTTCGTCGGCGGAAACCACAGGGATTTGTCCGTCGCGTAATGGAAATCGTTGTGGCCGCCGGATTCGACGACCGGCACGTCGGGCGCCATCACATCGTACTTCGCTCCGGTTTCGCGCTTGATCTCGGCGCTGCCGGCGCAATGGTCGTAGTGGCCATGACTGATGAGCAATACCTTCGTGTCGCCGTACTTAAAGCCGAGTGCCTCGATGCTTTTCTTGATCAAAGGCGGCGATGACTGGAGATTGCTGTTGATGAGGATGTTGCCTCGCGGCGTAACGATAAGATATGCGGCGAGGTCCTGGCTGCCGACGTAATAGAGATTTCCGGCGATCCGGAAAGGCGGAACCGGTGTTGTCCAGGAAGCGGGGATCTGGGCTGCGAGTTGCAGGCCGAAGATCACAAAAATGAATGCAGGTACGATGCGGGGAAGGATACGGCCAGTCACTGGTTCTCCGTTGAGGCGAAGTGGGTTTTCAGGATTTCGATGGCGCGTTCAAGCTGGACTCCGCGCGAGCCCTTGACCAGGACAACATCGCCCGGCTGCAGATTCTTCACCAGCCACTCGCCCGCAGTGGACGCATCGGCCAGAAAAATCGAAGCCACTCCGCAGAGGCATGCTGCGGCGGCGAGATGCTGCGCATTGCCCCGCACGCCCGCCACGAGATCGATGCCCTCATCAGCGGCGGCTTTGCCGCAGGCCGCGTGCAGCATCGAGGCATGCTCGCCCAATTCGAGCATCTCCCCCGCGATCAGGATGCGCCGCTGTGCTGGATGCATCGCGAGCGTGTGGATCATCGACTGCAAGGCTTCGGGGTTGGAATTGTAGCTGTCATTGAGGATGGTGGCGCCGGCAATCTCCAACACCTCTCCGCGCTTGCTGCCCGGCGTCAGCGATGTGAGTGCGGCGACGGCAGCATCGAGTGCAACTCCGGCCTCGAGCGCTACGGCGAGGCCGGCGACGGCATTCTGCGCGTTGTGTCCACCGAGAAGATTGAGGTGGAAGCTTCCCTCGCGCTCGCCGGTACGAAAATGCACGTCGAGGCCGGAGGGATCTTCCTTCACATCGAGAATGGCCGGATCGCCGCATGGGCCGATGCCGAAATACACCACCTTTCCGTGGAAATCGCGGCCAAACTGCGAAACATAGGCATCAGAGCAATTGAGAAACGCAACGCCGGTTCCAGGCAGAGCGGCGATCAGTTCGTATTTAGCGCGTGCGATGCCGGCCTGGCCCTCGTTGAAGTTTTCTATGTGCGCCGTGCCCACGTTGGTCACAACGCCCCAGTCGGGAGCGGCGATGCGGGTGAGGGCGGCGATTTCGCCCAGGTGATTCATGCCCATTTCGACAACAGCGTATTCGTGTTCAGGCTCAAGCCGCAGCAACTGGAGCGGCAGGCCGAAGGCGTTGTTGAGATTTCCCTGCGACTTCAGCACGTTGAACTTCGCTCCAAGCGCGGCGGCAATCGCTTCTTTCGTGGTGGTCTTCCCGGCGGACCCGGTGATGGCGACAACACGCTTGCCCCACTGCCGACGCACACTAAGAGCAAGGGCATGAAGCGCGACGAGTGTGTCTTCCGCAATCAGGAGCGGAACGGCGAGCGCAGCATCCGGCAGAGTCGCGGCCTTGGCGCGCGAAACAACTGCAGCGACGGCGCCACGTTGAAGAGCGGCAGCAACAAAATCGTGGCCATCGAGGCGCTCTCCGCGCACGGCAAAGAAGAGATCGCCGGGCGATGCAGTGCGCGAGTCAATCGAATAGCCGGTGACAGGGAGCATGCCTGGGCTCGAAATGCTGGACGGCGCTTCGAGAACCGCGCCCGCCCCAATGGCCGCTTCTGCGAGGGTTAACCTCATGACACACCACCGTAACCCAAATCGCGCAGCGCGGCGAGTGCTATTTCAGAGTCGTCGAAGGGAATGGTGCGGTCGGCGAGAATCTGCTCTTTTTCGTGACCTTTACCTGCCAGCAGAACGACATCGTTGGACGTGGCGGATTTGAGCGCGAGATGGATCGCAGACGCCCGATCGGGCTCGATGGTGTAGTGGACGCCACTGGCCTTGAGCGCGGGTTCAACCTCGTTGAGGATGGCGCGCGGATCTTCAGAGCGAGGATTGTCGCTCGTGGCGACGACAAATTCACTTCCCTCGCCCGCGGCGTAGCCCATCTTGGGGCGCTTGGTACGATCGCGGTCTCCGCCGCAGCCGAAGAGCGTAATGACGCGGCCTCCGGATCCTGCGACGAGTTGACGCGCAAGGGCTATCAGGTTGCGGAGCGCGTCGTCGGTGTGTGCGTAATCCACGATCACGGCAAAGGGCTGCCCGCCGTCGACGGGCTGAAAGCGGCCGGGCACTGGAGCGAGGTGTGGAACCGACGCCACCAGTTGATCGAACGGAATGCCGCGCGCATGTGCGGCCGTGAAGGCGGCCAGCAGATTAAGGATGTTCACTTCGCCGGCGAGACGCGAGGCGACGTGCGCGGATCCGGCGGGTGTTTCAAGCTGGATGCTTGCACCGCCGGGTGTGAGCGTGTGCGACGCAGCGCGGAAGTCGCCAAGGCCGATGCCGTAAGTGCGAACTTCGGCTCCGGCCTTGCGTGCCGCTTCAATCAGTTCGGGCGTTCGCTCGTCGTGCGCATTGAGGACAGCGACGCGCGGGGCAGGATACATGGTGCCGTCGAAGAGAAGGCGCTTGGCGGCGAAATACTTGTCCATCGTCTGGTGGTAATCGAGATGGTCGCGCGTGAGATTGGTGAAGACGGCAACGTCAAACGGAATGCCAAAAGCGCGGCCCTGGTCGAGTCCGTGACTCGAGACTTCGGTGACCAGTTCGGTAGCGCCCCGACTGGATCCCTCGGCCATCAGCTCGAACAGATCGCGAGACTCGGGCGTGGTGTGGAGAGAGGGACACACTTCGCCGGCAAGGTGGTATTCGATCGTGCCGATCAGAACAGTTTTGCGCGTAGCGGCATTGAGCAGAGCTTCGGTGAGGAAGGCCGTCGTCGTTTTTCCGTTGGTGCCGGTGATGCCGGTAGCGGCCATCGTGCGCTCGGGATGGCCGAAGAAGGCGGCGGATGCTTCAGCAAGAGCGCGGCGACCGTGCTCAACTTCAACGACGGCGATGTCGGGGTTGTAAACAACGAGGTGATCGTAGGTTGGCGATGAGTCTGTGATGATGCCGATGGCGCCGGCGGCGATGGCCTTGTTGATAAAGCGGTTCCCGTCGTTGGTGCCGCCCTTCATCGCGACAAACACGGAACCGGGATGGACGCGACGCGAGTCGTATTCGATACCCGCGATGGGCTGGTAGGACGAGCCGGAGGTGCCGACGGCGGTGACTTCGGCGATGAGTTCGTGCCAATGCATGTCTGGTTGATTGTAGATTGCGGAGGTGATTTTGTTCTGTGACTTCGGGCCAATGCGTGGGACGCCCGTTGGACTAAGGATAGGTTTCGACGAAAGCTTCCATTGCCTTTTCGGTGCCTCGGCGATCGTCGTAGTTCGGGTCGCTGAACCGCTCGACGATTTCTGAGAGGCTGGCTTTCATCTTGTCGTATTCGGCAACGGCTTCATCCTCTGTCGCGAAGAAGCGGGTGTGGACCATCCATCCGTAAATCCCACAGGTGATGGTGAAAGGTGCGATATTCGCGTTTTGCTCGAGAGTGATGCGCGCGCCTTGAACATGCTCTTCGTCGCGGATCGTCTCGCCGCTCTCAGAGCCCTTCAGACCAAGAGTCGTTCCATTATTGAAGGGTTGCCACATGGCCTACCGCCCGCAGCGCACGATGATCTTAGTGCCGCTGGGAACCTGGGTACCGGCAGCCGGCGCCTGCTCTCGGACCGTGCCGCTGCCGGTGATCTCCACCTGCAGGCCTTCGGCGGCAATCATCTCGATCACGCTACGGATGGGCAAGCCAACCAGCGAAGGCACGCTGAGTTTTTTGCCGTCGCTGACGCTGACGTAGGTGGACACGCGGTCCTGCGGCGGCGAAGATGGCGAAGCCGCCGGCTGATTCGACGCTGTTGGTTGAGAAGTGGCGCCTGCCGGCGCGAACTCGTCCGGTTGTGCTGCCGCTGTTTGCACGGGTGCCGCTGGGGTTTGCTGGCGCAGCGGGTCGTCGGCCGGCAGGTCATTGGCGGCCGCGAACAATGCGTTTACCTCCGCCTGGTCCGCATCGGAGTCGTCTTCCTCAACGGGCTTCTCCGCCTTGGCCTGCTGCAGAGTGGTCTTCGCCGGGCGCACATCGATATCGTGCGGAACGTTCAGGTATTCAAGTACCTCCTGCGCAACCTCCGCGAAAACAGGTGCAGAGACTGCGGTGCCATAGTATGAGGGGCCGCTGCGGGGATTGTCGATGACCACGGCGACGGCGATGACCGGATTGTTGACCGGCGCAATTCCGGCGAAGGAGGCGATGTGCATCGTCTTCGAATAGAGGTGTGTGACCGGATCAACCTTTTGCGCGGTTCCGGTTTTCCCGCCGGATGAGTAGCCGTTAAGCTGTGCGGGTTTGCCGGTTCCGAAAAGGACGACGCCCTCCATCATCTTGCGCATTTGCGCGGCAGCCATCTCTGAGATGACGCGATGCGCGCCAGAAGGCAGCGGGTTGGGCATGTCTTCGCCGGGTCTGAAAGCGGCGGCCTCGAGCGCCGCAGGCTTCGCATTGTGCGTCAACTGATCCGGCATCAGAACGCGGGGCGGAAGGTACGTGCCGCCGTTGGCGATAGTGGAAACCATGGACACAAGCTGCACCGGCGTGACACCGACTTCCTGCCCGATGGCGAGGGACCCGATTGATGACCCATTCCATTTACTAGTAGGACGGAGCAGGCCGCGGGTTTCGCCGGGGACTTCCACGCCGCTTCGGCTGCCAAAGCCGAAGTCGCGCATGTATTGGTAGAAGCGGTCGGGTCCGATCTTGAGCGCGAGCTTGACGGCAGCCACGTCGCTCGATTCCTCGAGCGCCTTATGGACGGTAACTACCCCCAGGTGTTCGCCTTGATTGTCGTGAATGATGCGTCCGCCGGCCATCTTGATCTGCCCACCCTGGCAATCGATCATGTCATCCGGCTTGGTGACGTTCGAGTCAAGCGCTGAGGCGTACGTGACCAGCTTGAAGACCGATCCTGGTTCGTACACATCGCTGACAGCGTGGTCCTTTAATAGTGCGGTCGTGGTGTGCCGGAAATCATTGGGATTGAATGTGGGCCGAATCGCGAGGGCAAGAATCTGGCCAGTATGTACGTCCTGCACCACGATGGTTCCGTTGTCGGCGTTTGTCTTCTCCATCGCGTGGTTGAGGGCCTTCTCGGCCATGAACTGGATGTTCTCGTCGATGGTGAGCTGCAGATTCTGGCCGGGCTCAGGCTCATGGGCGACGGAGCCCAGCACGCGGCGGCGCGCGTCCATGGCGGTAAACATGTGCCCGGGGACGCCGTGGAGCGCACCATTGAATTTGCCTTCGAGACCGCCAAGACCGTTATCGTCGACGCCGACATACCCGAGCACTTGGGCGGCAATCTGGTTGTCGGGATAGAAACGCTGGAACTCATTCTGGAAATAGATGCCCTTCATATTGAGGCCGCGAATCTTGGTGGCAATCTCGGGCGTAACGCGCCGTGCGATCCATGCAAAACTCCTGCCCTCGTCGAGGCGGTGCGCGATCTGGTCTTCACGCGTCAATCTGTCTTCAGAATCGGTGTGGACGATGGCGGCGAGCACGCGGGCCGCGCCCTTCTGGTCGTCGATCTCCGAAGGAACGGCATAAACGGACTCGACCTGCACGGTCATGGCGAGCTCGTGCATATTGCGGTCGTAGAGAATGCCCCGGCGTGGCGCGACCTCAAAGGTGCGCTGCTGCTGCTTATCAGCGCGTTCCAGGTAGTCGCTGTGGCGGATCACCTGCAGCCAGAAGAGGCGCGCCGCAATGGCAACCGCCCAGAAGAAAAAGAAGCCGCAGACAAGCCAAAAACGCGCCAGCTTCATGGGCGTGGCGCGCTGTGTGACAGTAAGCGGACGAGTTGCGCGTAGAGCTGCCTGCATTGTTGTTCGGCGATTCGAGTTTCAGATTAGAGCATCAAGGTGTGACACACCGTGACGAATCACAGGATGTGCGCGACGAGGTATCTTATGGATAATCGGCGCTGCTCAGTTCGCCGGATTCGGTTGCGGCGTGTTGACCTGGGCCATCACCGGCGCGCTCGAGTCGAAGTGCGCGGTTGCGCGGACAACCTGTCCGGGCTGCGGCTCGCTCATTCCAAGCTGACGTGCCATGCCATCGATTCGGCCAGGCTGCGAAAGTTGCGCTTCGGTCAAACGGAGCTGGCGATTCTCTTCGCGCAGCTGTTCGCGCACCTGCTTTTCTGATTCGATGCGATAAGAGTTCTCAATCGCGTAGAAATGCTGCAGGCCGTACACCATGATGAGCGAGAACAGCACGGTGGCCGCTGCGGAGAAGATGCGCATCTGGCGCACGCGCACCGGATCGGAAGCCTTGACGAGGCGCGTGTTGTCGATGTGGTGCGCGAAGATCACTTCTGGCGTGCGCACTCCGCGACGGCGCATGGGCTGCTGGGCCAACAGTGCGGCATTGCGCTCGGCCACGCGAGCGGTCCAGCCGGGTTTCGAATCGAATAGTGTCGCAGTGCATGCAGCCATGTTGTTTCTCCTAGCTTCTAGCCGCTAGCTTCTAGCTGCTAGCCGCAATCTTGCTGAATTCTTTCCTTCGACCCATCGCAGTAAACAAGTAACAGGGCGCGCCGTTGTTATATTCCCTATTCCCTATTCCCTGTTCTCTGCTTTTCCGCCGCTCGCAACTTGGCGCTTCTTGAGCGTGGATTGCGATCCGTTTCTTCGTCGCTGGCGGTGACCGGTTTCTTTGTCAGCGCCCGCATAATTCCCTTGTGCGCGTATTCGCGCAGAATATCTTTCGCGATGCGATCTTCCAGCGAGTGAAAGCTGATGACGACCAGTCGTCCGGAGGGCTTAAGCAATGGTGGTGCGGCCTCCAGCAGCGCCTTGATTTCATCCAACTCGCGATTCACGTAAATCCGGAGCGCCTGGAACGTGCGCGTCGCCGGGTGAATCTTGTCCTGTTTCATTGCCGGGGCGGCTGAAGCAACAATCCGGGACAACTGCCCGGTGGTTGAGATTGGCCGCCCGCGAACAATGGCTCTGGCGATTCTCCGCGACCTCCTTTCGTCTCCGTATTCGTAAATAAGGTCGGCAAGCTCGCGCTCGTTCGCCTCATTCACCACTTGTGCGGCGGTAGGACCGGATCGCGTATCTTGCCGCATATCCAGGGGTCCGTCCACCATAAAACTGAATCCTCTGCGCGCTTCGTCGATCTGCAGGCTGCTGACACCGAAGTCGGCCAAGATGCCATCGAGCGAGGCCGGTTCAACGTAATTGCTAATCGAACTGAACGCCTCGCCGATGAACGTCATTTGAGGCGCCTGATTGCCGAGTTCACTTGCCACCTGTGCGAGGCGGCCTTTTGCAAGCTCGAGTGCCTCGGGATCGCGATCGAAACCGATCAGACGTCCCGCCGGGCCGAGGCGGCGGATGATCTCTGCCGCATGGCCGGCAAGGCCGAGGGTGCAGTCTGCAATGACGCTGCCTGCGCGTACATTGAGAAACTGAATCGCATCTTGTAAAAGAACTGGCACATGACGTTCACTTTCTCACGACATGTGCTCCCCCTGAGGGGTGTGTCAGGCCATCGGCCCGAAAAATCATCCCTTGTGGCGAAGAATCTCCGCCATTGCCTTGCGATCGTCGGCGGTCAACTGATTGGCCGCCAGATTCTGTTCGAAGATCTCCCGGTTATGAACTTCGAGGTACGTCCTCATGCCAAAAACTGTGACTTCCCCGTCGAGCTGGGCAGCATTGCGGAGGATCTGGGGGAGGAGAAGCCTGGCCTGGTTGTCCATCTCCACTTGCTGCCCGTAGTAGCTGGTCACATTGAGGTACTTGCGAACCGCGTCGTCCATGGTGCTGGAGTCGGCGAGCTGTTGCTCCCTTTTCTCCCACTCAGGCAGGGGCCAGATCTCGGCGCTTTTGCCATCGGTGGAAGTGACATAAAACTGGGTTACACTGGTGGCATCGACCAGTTGCTTGAAAGCGGAAGGGAGCTTAAGCCTTCCTTTTTCATCGACTTTCGCTGGATGATTGCCACGAAACATGCTTTGTCGTTCGCCTCGTACTCGGTGTAAAGGCTGGTTCCGAACCTGGGTTGGAGCTTCGGAATCGACCTGAGAGAGAGTAATCTTTGTTTGGAAGTGAGCTATTAGATCCCTTTTGCTCCACTTCACTCCACTTCAGACACGATAATAGCCCATGGAGATTTCCACACCTACGACAATTTCTGTCGAAATCCTGCAACTTTAGAGGGTTAGGTGGAAAACGGGCTAGGATTCCGTTTCCTGGAAACTCCTAATAGGTGGACCAACTCAAAGACCACAAGATGTGGTGTTTACTCGCTTGAGTACCATGGCCGGATAGACACTTCTCAAATGAGTCGTCTGCCTTTATAGGTGAACAAAAAGCGAAACTATAGCGAGCTGCTGGTTTTGCTCGGTTCAGAATGACTGAAGGTGAAGGCTAAGGTCGGGTGAGGAAAGGAAGGACTCGCTGCTTCCAGACGATGTACCCTGCTCCCGACAGATGTATGCCGTCAACTGTGAAACGCGGAGCGAGTTCCTCGTTCTCCAGTAGATCGTCATGAACATTGATATAGAAGATGGACTTGTTGTCGGCGTAGCCGCTGATTGTCTGGTTCATCTGACGGACCCACTGATTTAGCCTGGGTCCGCCAGTCCCACCAAGTGCCTCAACTAGAGATCCAGTAGAGAGCACGGGGAGCACGCTCTGCATGTAGACCCTGGTGGTGGGGCTTGCTTTGTGAATCGTTTGGAGAATTTGCTGGTACCTTCCGGCGGTGTCGGCGACGCTTGATCCTTCTACGGCGTCGTTGATTCCGATCATGAGATAGATGGCCTTGGGGTGAAGAGCCAGGACGGCATCGAGCCGATCGAGGACATCCACGGTGGTGTCGCTGCTGATGCCGCGGTTGAGAACCTGGAGATCAAGCAATTCATTCCACTCACACAATTCCGTCAGGCTGTCGCCGAGAAAAACGGTCGGAGAATCAACCGACGAGGTTTCGAGCGTTTCAAACAGGGACCTGCGTACAACGCTGTCGATTGTGCCATTGAGTGTGATGGGAGCAGGGGCACCAAAGCGCTCGACAAAGCGGGCCACTCCCCCGTGCTTGCGCACATAAAACACATACAGCGCGCCAGATGCCAAAAAGAGAAGATTTGCCAGAAGTGAAACACAAAGGAGAACGCCCAGGTAGCGTACTTTGCTCATGGCAGGATTCTAGTTGAGATAAAGGCGCTCGAAGATGCTTCCAGGCGGCGTTGCGCTCATCGCAGTTCCCCGCTTGCGACCAGGCGACGCACAACGAACAGCGCCCCGGACGGATTGAAATGGTCTCGGTCATTCATCAGGGGAATGGTTTGCGCGGCATCTGCGTATTCGAGGCACGTGCCCCCCTCGCACAGCGAATCGTACAGCGACACGAACGGCACATGCCATTTGTCTTCCACGACGGCGCGCAAACTTGCTTCCAGAGTTCCTTCTGCTTGCACAAGGTGTTTGCTGGCGAGGTCTGACTGGTGCCAGGCGACGGAGTAGGCAAGAAGGCGCGCAAGCGGCGCGTCGTAAGACGGAACGCATCCTATGACGACGACCGGAACCTGGTGCACCTTGGCCCAGGCCAACGTTTCTTCCAGCGGTGCGATGCTCCCTCCATTCCAATTCGCCTCAAGAATTACTGCCTGCACCGGATGAGTGGGCAGGTAGGTCTGGAACACATAATCCATCACATCGCGGCAAAGACCGGGCCCGGCATGGTGCAGGGTCGGCTCGCAACCACCTACGGTGGCCTGCATGACATTGGCGCTCGGGAGAGACTCGGAAAGTGCTAGCCAAAGAGCTGCGGCGTGACTATCGCCCAGAAGCAGGTAGTTCTTACTCGCCGGGTCCTCATGAAGGCAAGAGTCCAGGTTAAAGGTAGTTACCTTGTTCTGATCAAGAAAGCACGTTCCCAGGCGCATAGCTTTCTCTGCATTCTCGAGCGCGGCTCCGCGGTCTAGGTATGATGCGATTTGGTTGGTCTGAGCGGAAAATCGCCCCGGCAAACCTCGAGATGAAAGCACAAGGGATGAAAAAGCGGCGCAGACCAACATGACCCCGGCGGCCGTTGCAAACAGTTGCGACCCCGCTAGACGCAACCTTCCCTTGCGGAACGGCCGTTCCACGAATCTCCACGAGAGAATTGCCAATGCGAATGAAACCAGCAGGATGACGAGATGTTCGAAGCGGCCTACCGAGAGCAACCTGCCGAAGTGCCTGTCCCATACAGAATTCAGATCAATCAGTCCCATCTGGTAGACCAGGAGGACCGGCCAATGCCACAGGTAAAGCGAATAGGAGATTAGTCCGACAAACACGAAGGGACGCCACGCCAGCAACGCGTAGACGGCGCTTAGCCCTGATTCCCCTGCCCCAATGATGAGCGCGGCACCAACACACGGCAGTAGTGCGCTCAGCCCCGGGAAGAGCGTTCCGCTGGTATACAAGAAATCCGAGCATGCGATCATACCGACTCCCACAAGCGCAGCCAGGTTGCGCAACCAACGCGATTGCATCCCGGGAAACATCCCCAGCGAAAGCATGGTCCCAAGGAGCAGCTCCCATGCGCGCGTGTATGGCATAAAAAATGCGGTTGCGGGACTGTAGATCACGACCGCCGCACTGCTCAACAGGGAGGCAGCAAACAGGGCCACCACCGACACTCTGAGCCATTGAGCGAAGAACCGGCGTACCAGCACGAGGAAAATGGGGAAAAGGATGTAGAACTGCTCCTCGACGGCCAATGACCACGTGTGCAGCAGCGGATCCGGATTGTGGACGTCAAAGTAGCCGCTATGTTGCCAGAAATAGAAATTCGATGCGGAGAAGGTGGCCGCAAGCGTCGATTTGCTGAGGTCGACCAATTCGGAGGGGAGGAAAAACGCCAGGGCAAAGGCGGAGAACACCAGCAGCATGGCGAAGAGCGCCGGAAAGATTCGCCGAATACGCCGCTCATAAAAACCAATCACTGAAAAACGGGAGTTTGCGACTTCAGAAAAGACGATGGAACTGATCAAGTATCCAGAAATCACGAAAAATACATCGACCCCGACAAAACCGCCAGTTAGATGAAAAATGCCGAAATGAAATGCAATGACACTGAGGACGGCTACCGCCCTCAAACCGTCAATATCGGGGCGGTATTTCAATGCGTGAATGTGAAGCGACGAGTTGCCCATTCTTCTAAGTTATCGTGCGAACTCGGTGTCGTGGGACTGCCCAACAATTCGCTGACGAAACTGCCAGTGTAAGAACTTTCGGCCAAGCAGACCCTCAAAGAAGCCGCGTCGCAATCGCAGAAAGCAAAAGAAAGAAGAGAAGGGTTCGACTTGGCTGCAGGAGAACAAAAAGCGTAGCTAGTCCGCTGTCTCCGGTTCGACGGGCTTGCGGCGGCCGGTGACGATCTTCAGCAGGTACACGAAAACCAGCACATTCACTACCAGAAGTCCCACGCGCACCCAGGTGAGCCGGTGAAAGATCTCGAAGATCTCCCAGGGTAAAAACGATGCGGTGATGGCGAGGGTAAGGAATTCGCCCCAGGCTTTTTCGAGATAAAGACCGATACCCTCGGCCATGCCGAGCGCCGCGTAGCTGAAGGCCAGGGCGCCGATTCGCTTGAGAAGCGGATCGTTGATGAGGGATGCCCGGTCATAGAGGAAGTTGACGAATTTGGATTCAGGGTTGAACCGGAGCAGATCGCCAATATGGCTGATCACGTCGTCGATATCCTTGTGCAGAAGACGCAACGCACCTACGCCCACGGCAATAAACACCAGGGCAAGAAGGAACTTGTAAGCTGCGATGAGCACCAGCCATCGATTGTGTTTTTGGCGCTCCTGATCTAGCTTCCGATTCGAATCAGTCATGCTCTCCGGCAGTTCGGAACCTGAACGAACCGTCACTCTCATCTTACGTGAGCGCTCGTCCGCGAGTTCACCGGGACGCAGTGGTGCTACCAGCTCCGCCTGAAGCACAGCAGCCTTCTCCCGACCGCCAAAACCGAGTTGTTTTGTGGACTGGGTCAAAGTGCGGCCTGATCCCCCAACCTCATAGATGCGCTGAAGTGTCCCATGAGAGTAGTCAATTCCCCTACCCGGACGCAACAAGACAGGCTTCATGCGCGCAGGAAACTTGTAACCGCGGTAATGCCAGTCACGCTTTCCTTCACTTTCGGCATCCCTGATGGCCGAAAACGACCGCGATATGGGTACCGTGCCATTGGCTCCAGAGGAATATTCAGGGCTTTTCCGTGGATAAAGCCGGCTTAGAAGGTGGCGTCCCGCGATCAAAATTGCAGACTTGCATGGTTTTCGCACAAATCCTGGCCGCAGTGCCAATGAGCTATCTGCGCAGCTTCAGAAGGGCGTCGCGGTCCATCACATTGCCGTCGAAGATGAGGGTAGAGATACGGCGCGCATTCCAGACGTTCGATGTGGGATCGGCATCGAGAACGAGGATGTCGGCACGCCGGCCCGGCGCAATCTGCCCAAGCTCATTCCAGCCGAATTGAATGGCGTAATTATTGGTGGCAGCGGCGAGGGCTTCGCGCGGCGACAGTCCGATCCGCACCAGCATTTCCAGTTCGGTGTGCAGGGAGATGCCCGGCATTGTGCCGAATGCGGCCGAGCCCGAGGCCGCCAGGTAATGCGGATAGGCACTGAAGATGGTCTGATTGATGCGCCAAAGACGCATGGCTGTCTGGTCGGCTTTCTTGCGCTGGCTCTCTTCCATCCACCGTACCGAAACGTTGGGAAGATGACGCGTCCAGGGCGAGAGCGGGTAATCAAGTTCGCCTGTCGTATTATTCGATGGCATATACATGTTGACGGGATTGAGGATCGACGCCGCGGGCTCCTTCCACAGGTTGCGATGGTTGGGAAGGTTGAGGTAGTTGAGGCTGAAGGTGGGCATCAGCGCGGAGTGGTGCGCTGCGATGAAGTGGCCGTAATTGCGAAAGTGCGGATCGGTAGGTGGCAGGTGCTCCGCGTAGTCGTACGCCGTGGCAGCCGAAGCGCCGTAGGGATCCTCGACCAGGGGACGCTGCAGTTCGTCAGGGACTACGCCCAGTTCGTAGCGACCCATATGCAGCAGCACGTCAACCCCGGAATCGATGCTCACCGTGTACGGCGTCGAGATGAATTCACCGTACGTGACAAGGCCGAGCTGATGCGCGCGGGTAATGATCCATTGCGCGTTGGCGGCAGTGATATCCCACCCCAGCCAGAGCACGCGCGTGCCGAGATGCGCAGTGGCATTGATCTGGCTCGCAGTATCTTCAGGGCTCAGTTCCGCGGGATGCGCGCCTTCGTGGAGTTTCTCTGTCCACTCGCCGTGGCCCATCAGCAGACTCCAGTTGTCGGTGGTTCCGACGGAGTCGAGCAGATAGACGTGCGGGCTGGGATTGGCAGAAAAATCGATGTGCCCGCGACGATAGTCGCCACTCGCGACAATCGTAGTGACACCCATATAGAGATCGGCGTTCGCTTGTCCCTGGCTGTTCATCCCGGTAAAGCCGTCAATGAGTCCGGGGATAAGAAATTTTCCGGTACAGTCGATAACCTCCGCGCCCTTGGGAATCGGAATGAGGAATCGTGAGCCAACGTCGGTGATTTTGCCGTTCTGAATAATGACGATCGAGTTCTGCTGATCGAGCGCGGAGCGGCCCCAATCGGTGACATCAACGATCGTGCCGCCAATCAGAACCAGCGGCGGCGGTGCTGGCTTGGGAACGACCTGGACGGTATTCTGTGCTGAGCCTGGGATGCCGACCGATAGCGTCAGGAGCATCCATGTCAGCACAATACGATGTGGTCGCATACGAGATTCTTTATGCTCTGGATTGTCGCACACGGTCATGTCGGGTTAGATGGCACGATTTCCCATTTCGGGAATGATTCGTTGATTCAGCTGCACCGAAGACCCGGTTGCAAAGCAATGAACCGCGTTACCAGCAGTGCGTTGATCGCGGGAAGTTCTCAACTGGCGACCAGTGTGCGGCGCTTGCGCGAGTGCAGCAGCGGCAGCACCTGCGTGTACGCATCGTCGACAGTGAGGCCGTATTTTGCGCGAAGCGACTCGATCTTTCCGTGCTCGATGAACTGATCGGGCCAGCCGATGCGGACGACAGGGACGGCGCTGCCGATCTCCTGAAGCGCCTCGATGACCGCTGAGCCAAACCCACCCATCTTGACGTGGTCTTCTATGGTGACGAACGCGGCGACGCGGCGCGCATACGCAGCAAGCATCTCGCGGTCAATTGGTTTCACGAAGCGCGGATTGATGACAGCGGCGGAGAAGCCGTCGCGCTCGAGGCGATCGCCAAGTTCGCGCGCCAGCATCGTCATGGGACCGAGTCCAAGAATTGCAACGTCGGAGCCGTCGGTCAGCACCTTTGCTTTGCCGACGGGGATCGGTTGGGGATAGGGCTTGCAGTCGACACCGGCCACCGCGCCGCGTGGATAGCGGATCGCGCTCGGACCGTCGATAGTGAGCGACGTCGCCATCATGTCGGCGAGTTCGTCTTCGTCCTGCGGGGCCATCAGCACCATCTCGGGAATGCCGCGCAGATAGCTGATATCGAACAAGCCGTGGTGTGTGGGACCATCGTCGCCGGAGAGGCCGGCACGGTCCATGCAGAAGGTCACAGGCAGCTTTTGCAGCGCAACGTCGTGCACAACCGGATCGAAGGCGCGCTGAAGAAATGTGGAGTAGATGGCGCAGAACGGGCGAAAGCCGCGCGTCGCGATGCCGGCGGCAAACACCACCGCATGCTCCTCCGCAATGCCGACGTCGAAGTAGCGCTTGGGATGATGCGGACGGAAAAGATCGAGGCCGGTGCCATTGGGCATCGCGGCGGTGATGGCAACAACTCGCTCGTCCTTGTCGGCAATCTTCGCAAGGGTGCCCGCAAACACCTCGGCATATGTCGGCACGCCGGCAGCCTTGGTCATGCCGGTTTCAGGATCGTATGGGCCGAGGCCGTGAAATTTCTTCTGGCCGTCGAGGGCGGGCTGGAAGCCGCGCCCCTTCTGCGTGAGCACGTGCAGCAGGACGGGCCGATTCTCAGCCTTGAGGAACTTGAATGTCTCGATCAGCAGAGGAAGGTTGTGTCCGTCTATGGGTCCGAAATACTGCAGGCCGAATTCCTCAAACATGATGGAAGGCCACAGCATGCTCTTCGCAGCTTCTTCGGCGCGACGCACCACTTGGACCGCGGTCTTGCCGCCGATCTTTTCTACAATCCGGCGCGCTGAGTCGTGCAGTCGGTTGTAGTGCTCGTTGGTGACGATCCGGTGGAAGTAGCGCGCGATGGCGCCCACGTTGCGATCGATGGACCACTCGTTATCGTTGAGCACGACGATGAGGCGCTTGGTCTGGTCAGCGATGTTGTTGAGCGCTTCGAACGAAATGCCGTTGGTAAAGGCGGCGTCTCCAGCGACGGCAATTACATGTTCGTTGCCGCCAGCGAGATCGCGCCCAACAGCCATGCCCAGCGCAGCGGAGAGCGCTGTGCCCGCGTGGCCAGCGCCGTAACAGTCGTGCTCGCTTTCAGTGCGGAGCATGAATCCGTTGAGTCCGCCGGGCTGGCGGATCGTCGCGAAGCGATCGAGGCGGCCGGTAAGAATCTTGTGAATGTATGCCTGGTGGCTGACGTCGAAAAGGATGCGGTCAGAGGGAGTATCGAAGACAGAGTGGAGTGCGAGTGTCAGCTCGACAACACCGAGATTTGGCCCGAGATGGCCGCCTGTTTTCGAAAGCGTCTGGATGAGGAACGCGCGAATTTCCTCGGCCAGTTCTGTCATCTGGGCGGGGTTGAGGCGCTTGAGGTCCGCAGGCGAATGAATCGTCTCAAGCAATGCTCCCATGTTCACCCTTCCCCCGGGTAAAGCCGGGCGTTCGTGGCAATCAGCCCTGACCGGGCTACCGCTCTAGAAGCCAGCTTTGCCAACCAAGAGTATACCAATGGGGCAGTTTCCGGCGTTGTGGTATTAGACGCTATTTTCAGCTCTAAGGTATTGCTTTGATGGGACAAAACGGCAGTTGGCATGGAGCACGATCCAGCCCGATTGTGTACGATCTTGGATGAAGACAGGTGGGCCGATGAAGGTGTTGCAGGTTGCAAGAGAAACAAGTCGAGGATTTCTGTGCGGAATAGTCATCGCGGGGCTTTTGGCATGTGCTGGTACATGTGCCAGTTGGGGACAGCTGCCCCTGGGAGGAGAACAGCCGACGGCGCCGAATCCTCTGACCGACCCTACCGCCAAACCCGGAAAAGTCGTGCTGTTCGACCTTGAGGCACGGTTCGCCAAGGATGTACGCGAGCGCGGCGGCGCGGCATTTGCCGACTGGTTTGCGGAAGATGGCGTAGCCCTGAACAACGGGCAGGCGCCGTTGATTGGTCGGGTTGCGATCGTGAAGGGGGCGATCTGGGATCCGAAGGTCTACCAGTTGACCTGGACTCCCACCGATGCGCAGATGGGCCCCTCTGGCGACATGGGTTATACGTGGGGACACTTTGAAGGCCACAGCAAGGATGCCGCCGGCAACCCGCTGACGACCTCGGGACGGTACATGACAGTGTGGCGCAGAGAGAAAGACGGGAACTGGAAGGTGGTGCTCGATGCCGGCGCCAACGAGCCTGCCTCTGCCGGCGATTGCTGCAAGCTGCCGAATTCCTGAGTTACGTCGGCCCCAGTTGAGTCCACAGATGGTCCGCACAGCCCTCAATGGAGATGCGTATGACGGATGCAACTCGAGACATAGAGCGGCTGAAGAAGTTATCCGTGGTTTGCCTCGCGCTTCCCGAGGCTGTGCGCGAAGACCAGGGATCTCATGCGAGCTTCAGGGTTGCGAAGAAGGTCTTCGCTTACTATCTGAACGATCACCATAGCGATGGCATCGTCAGCATCTGCTGCAAGGCGCTGCCCGGCGACAACGAACGCCTGATTGCCTCCAATCCCCGAAAGTTCTACATGCCGGCCTACATCGGCCCTCGCGGATGGGTCGGGCTGCGCCTCGACCGGCCGACCGTCGATTGGTCTGAAGTCAAAGAGCTAGTGCATGGCAGCTACATGCAAACTGCGCCAAAAAGGCTCCTTAAGCTTCTTGAACAAGCCTGACTGGGGCGGGATGTGAGACGACCTGCATCCGTGCGTTGCTTTATAGACCGCGGAAAAACACCTATTTAGAAAGGGCACGGTTTCGACCGTGCCGTAAATGGCATAGAGTCTTCGTCGGCTTTAGCCGCTGAGGAAAGATCTTTCGAACGATTTGCCCGTTCTTCCGCAGGCTGCTTTAGCCGGTAATCGGGCAGCAAGTAACCAAAGAACATGCGCTAAAGAGCCCTGATCGGCGCGATTCCGATTGAGTGGAAGCGGTTTGTTGTGTATTCTGGCGGCACTTTCAGCAGGGGGTCGGGCCCATGGGATTCGTTAGTCGCTCGTTGCTGTTGTTGTTTGCGCTGTATGGCCTTGTGTTCGCGGTTGGTGATGCCTACCTGTTACATGGTGGAGCGCCGATCTGGGTGGGGATTGCGTTTGCGGTCGGCATCGTCGGACTACAGTACCTGCTTTCGCCGTGGTTTATCGAGTGGTGCTTCGATATCACCTGGTATGAAGACGATATCCCGGCACGCCTGCGCCTCTACATTGAGCAGCTTTGCAAGCAGCGCGGGTTGCCGATGCCGAAGATCGGCATCATCGAGAGCGGGACGCCGAATGCGTTTGCCTTTGGAAGACTGCGCAGCGATGCGCGCCTCGTAGTCACGCGCGGACTGCTTGACCTGCTCACCGAAGAAGAAGCCGAAGCCGTGGTTGCGCATGAGGTGGGACACATTGCGCACTACGACTTCGCCGTGATGGCAGTGGCCGCCATGGCGCCGCTGCTGCTTTACCAACTCTATGTGTGGACGCGCGGCAACAACAACACCCGCATTGTGAGTTACGCCGCTTACATTTGCTACCTGGTCGGGCAGTTCATGGTCCTGGCGCTCAATCGCCAGCGGGAGTTTGGCGCCGATCACTTCTCTGCCTGCGAAGCCCATGCGCCCAATGCGCTTTCATCAGCGCTGGTGAAGATTGCCTATGGCATGGTGAAGCAGAACGGCGAAATGGCGCGCCTCGCCAAGCAAGGCAGTAAAGACGAAAAGAAGGATGCGCGCAAGGCAACTCAGTTGGGGCGTGCGCTTGGCCTGATGGGCATCATGGGAGCGAGCAATGCAAATGCGATTGCACTAGGCGAATCGAGCCCCGAAGCGGCCGCGCGCGTGATGCGCTGGGACCTCGTGAATCCATGGGCCCGCTTCTACGAACTGAGTTCGACACACCCGCTCACTGCGATGCGTTTGTGCGCGCTCAACCGCGAAGCGCAGGCACAGGGACAGAACGTGATGTACGCCCTGCCGCTGGATGCGCGGATGCGCTGGGCCGGCTTTCCCGTGGAGTTTGCGGTTTGGGCCGCTCCGCTGGTCTGCGGATTTCTGCTCTTCAGCTGGCTCTGGATCGGACGGCCACTGGCAAAACTCGGTTTCCATTTTCCGCCACACTTCGCTCCCGTGCTTTTTCTGGTCATGGGCGTCACATGGATGGTGCGCATTGCCTATCGCTATCACGGCGAATTCAAATCGATCCAGGTGGAAGAACTGTTGGAAGACATGGCCGTCTCGCAGATGCGCACCCGCGCCGTCGAGCTGCAAGGCGAGATCGTGGGCAACGGCGTTCCGGGTGCCTTCTGGAGCCCTGACCTCGTGATCCGCGACAAAACGGGGCTGATGTTCGTGCTCTACAGGTCATCGATTCCCTTCGGCCGCCTGTGGTTCGCAATCTCCAATGTCGATCGTTATATCGGCGAGCAGGTCACCATCAAAGGATGGTATCGGCGTGGTCTGCGGCCTTACGTCGAGCTATCCCGCATCGAGTCGCAGGTGACCACGGCAAAATCGACCAGCGGGCCCATCACCTTGTTCGGCGACAAGGACAACCCCACACCGTTGATCCAGGCTACGCTGGTTTCGCGTTCATATTCACGCTGGATCCAGATGGCCGGCTCCGCACTAGCCACCGCAATCGGCGTCATCTGGCTGCTCGGAGATCTCGTGGCACGCTGAGAGCAATCGGCCGCGGCATAGGGTTTCGGGAAAACTGCGCGTTACGCATTGTTCATCATCGACGTGAGACAATGCGCTCGACGGTGTTCCCCGCATCTAACTCTGACAGCCGCACGACTCTTCTATGAATGTCTCCAGGAACCTGATCACCCTGCTGCTTGGGCGTCCTCTCGCAACCAGCGAGGAACGCGCCGAACACATCGGCCCAATTGCGGGCATTCCTATCTTTGGTCTCGATGCCCTCAGTTCCGCCGCCTATGGTCCTGAAGCTGCGCTCACACTGCTGCTGCCGCTGAGCCTGCTGGGCGTCAAGTACATCGTACCGGTCAGTATCGCGATCGTGATCTTGCTCGCGATTGTCTACGTCAGCTACCGGCAGACGATCGATGCGTATCAAAGGGGTGGCGGGTCGTATACCGTGGCCTCACAAAATCTGGGCGAAGGCGCGGGCCTGCTGGCGGCTGCAGCGCTCATGATCGACTACATCCTCACCGCGGCGGTGGGCATTTCAGCCGGCGTGGGCGCGCTGATTTCCGCAGTGCCGACTCTGCAGCCGCATACTCTGCAGCTTTGTCTCGGCGTGCTCGTCATTCTCACCATCGTGAACATGCGCGGCGTACACGACACCGGCGTCGTGTTCATGATTCCGACCTACCTGTTTACGGGCACGCTGCTCGTTGTGATCGCTGTGGGTATGTTCCATGCGCTGGCTAGCGGCGGGCATCCGCAACCAGTTACATCCTTGCCTGCATTGCCTCCGGCGACGGCTGCGGTTACCGCATGGCTGTTGCTGAAAGTCTTCTCGTCGGGCTGCACCGCGATGACGGGCGTCGAGGCTGTAAGCAACGGCGTGATGGCCTTTCGCGACGACACGCGCAGGAACGCAAAGATCACCCTCACCATCATCATCGCGCTGCTGATGGTACTTCTCATCGGGATTGCGGTTCTGTGCCGCGCATACGGAATCGGCGCGACCGATCCGTATGGATCGCACTACGAAAGCGTGCTTTCCATGCTTACGCGCGCGGTCATGGGCCACGGATGGTTCTACTACATCACTATCGGGTCGGTGTTGCTGGTGCTGGCGCTATCGGCGAATACGGCATTTGCAGATTTCCCAAGGCTCACGCGCGCCATCGCGATCGACGACTACATGCCGCATGTCTTCATGCTGCGTGGGCGCAGGCTGCTTTACTCGTGGGGTATCTACGTACTGGTAGCGCTCACGGCGACTCTGCTCATCGTCTTTCGCGGCGTCACAGATCGCTTGATTCCGCTGTATGCAATTGGCGCCTTCCTGGCGTTCACACTCTCGCAAGCCGGCATGGTGATGCACTGGAAGCGCGAGGGCGGGCACCCGTTTCGGATGTTTGCCAACGGATTGGGCGCCGTGTCTACCGGCATTACTGCAATCGTAGTGCTGGTCGCGAAGTTTGTGGAAGGCGCCTGGATCACGGCCCTGCTCGTCGCCCTGATGATCGTGTTCATGCACATGGTAAAGCGCCACTATGTGCGCGTCGATCGGGAGGTCTTTCTCGACAGGCCCATTGTGCCGGCCGAACTGAGCGAGCCCATTGTTGTGGTACCGATCGATCGCTGGAGCCGCATCACCGAGAAGGCCTTGTCGTTCGCTCTCTCCATGTCGAATGACATTCGCTGCCTGCATGTGCAGGTTGCCGACGAACCGGACGACATCTGCGTGCAATGGGACCGCTACATCGCCGATCCCTTGAAAGTGGCTGGCAAATGCGTACCGAAGCTCGAAATCCTGCGCTCACCCTATCGATACGTGCTGCAGCCGATGGTCGACTACATTCTGAAGACGGAGAGAGAGTCCGAGGTCCGCAAGGTTTGCGTCCTTGTGCCCGAGCTTGTTGTAAGGCACTGGTGGGAGAATCTGCTGCACAACCGCCGTGCCGATCTGCTCAAGGCCATCCTCCTCATTCGCGGCACCCGGCGGATTATCGTCATCAATATCCCCTGGTATCTTGAGCGGGGATGATGCGCTTCGAGAACGCAATCGACCGGTTCTTCGTGTGATGCCGATTCCCTTCCCCGGCTAAAACCGTCAGAATGAAGAGTGGTATCCAGCACAACATCTGAACGCATGAGCGACAGGAAATGTCGCACCCGCCTGCCGCTGCGATTCTGGCTCGCAGGTTTTCCGTGTCTCATTGCGATTGCGGGCGGAACTGCCTGGTGCCAGGATCAGCAGCCTCCAGGCCAGGTTGAAAACCCGAGCGTGTCCCCTGGGCTACCGACTACCGTTCACGGCGTGGTGCGCAATGGCTCATCCGGCGAACCGCTGCCGCGCGCGCTGGTCCGCATCAATGGCGACGCTTCGACCGGCGTGCTGACCGATAGCGATGGGCGGTTTGAGATTTCTGACGTTCCCTCAGGCCCGCAGGAGTTCACGATCATCAAGCCGGGGTTCATGGACCAGGTAGAAACCGCGGCGGACAGTGACGCACGCAATGTGCACGGCTATGGGCACAACGTCATCGTTGTTTCCCAAATGGGCGATGTGGTGTTCACGATGGTGCCGTTGAATTCCATTGAGGGAACGATTCAGCTCTCCACCGGCGACCTGGCCGAAGGGATCATGCTTGCCCTGCTGCGGCGCACTGTGCAGGATGGACGCGTGGTATGGCAAATGGAGACGAGCGCAAAGACCAACATCAACGGCGTCTATCGCTTCGGTGAGCTTCCTGACGGATTGTATGCGGTCTACACCGAGCCCACGATGGACAGCATCGCAGCCACCAATCTCGTCGAAACCGGCAGTGGAAACCAGGTGGAGCGCCAGGGATACGCAAGCACTTTCTACCCCGATGCGCGGGACCTCAATGGGGCTGCGAAGATCCGTGTGGCTGGTGGCGAGAAGGCACAGGCAAACATCAGTCTCGCGCTCGAGCCCTTTCACTCAGTGGCCGCAACAGCAACGATGCCGAAAATAAGTTCCAGCGCGGCGGGCGATGTTGTGGTGCAGGTGACCGATGCACAAGGACACTTCCTGCCCTACCCGGCCCAATATGACCCCGCGACCCATATGGTGCAGGCGGCGCTGCCCGATGGGGCTTATACGTTTCTGGCGAGTCTGCAACCGAATTTCCCGCATGTCCTGTCTGTCCGGAACGGAGAAGCCGAAAACCAGGCCTCCTTTTCTCCTCGTCTCGTCAGGGGCGAAGTCAGCATCACAGTCGCTGGCCGCGCCGTCTCCGGATTACAAATGCCAATGTCAGAATTGGCCGGCAATTCGATTCAGGTGATTATGACCCGGAATCCGAATGGAAGCGCGCAGACAGATGATCCGCACATCTTTGTCACACTCACCCAGCCCGGCGGATGGTTGGGCGATGGGATGGTCGGCAGCTTTGCGGAGGGTTCCGGTCTGACCCCTTTGCAGACGCAGCAGCCGCTGCCGGGTTCATACTGGGTGCACACCGCCATCGGCTCGAAATCGGTGTGCGAGGGTTCATTTACGGAGGGCGGCGCAAGTCTTGTGCGCGAGCCGCTGGTGATTACCGAAGGGGGAACGACCGCTCCGCTGGTGCTTACGCTAAGGGATGAATGCGCCGGGCTCACGCTCTCCCTGCCCGACTCGGTGGGCCTCGCTGCCGGAGAGGAGCCCTTCTACACCGTGTACGTGGTCCCCGACTTCGACTCGACGGAGGATGTGGTGCCGCAAACGCTGCGGCCCTCCACCGGCGGCAGAATCAAGCTGACGGGACTCACCCCCGGCAATTATCACGTGTACACCTTCGACCGGCCGGTTGCGCTTGCATACCGCGATCCGGTGGTGCTGGCGTCGTTACCGGGGCAAGCGGTAACGCTCGCACCAGGCGCCGACTCGGAACTTACTGTTGAGGTGCCGCAGCGATGAGGGCCAGAAGGTTGTCATTGCGCACCGCGACTTGCGTACTCGGCGGAGTTTTGGCTTGCGGTTCCCCACACGCCATCGCGCAGAACTCGCAAAGCCAATCGAGAGGCGTCGTGTCGGGCGAAGCAACGTCAGGTTCTTACCGGATTGCCGGCGTCCTGGTGAATGCGAAAACAGACGAGCCAGTGCGGCGGGCGACCGTCGAAGCACTGAAGGAAGCTGACAGTCGCGCCGTGGCCTCATGCATCACCGATAGCGAAGGGCATTTCGCGCTGACAGGTCTGACCGCGGCGAAATACCAACTGACGGCGTCGAAGCGCGGATTTCGCACCGCCTTTTACGACGAGCACGACCAGTTTTCGACTGCTATTGTGACCGGCCCCGATCAGGAAACCACGCAACTACGATTCAAGCTGATGCCCCGCGCGGTATTGCATGGCGCGGTGACCGGCGATGACGGCGAACCAGTAGCAAGTGCGCGTGTGATGTTGTTTCAAAGACCAAAGCATCCGAGTGACGGCGCGCGAACGATGCAGGTCGATGCAACTGTGACAGACGATACCGGCGCCTACGAGTTTGGCGATCTTGCCGCAGGGGAGTATCTGTTAGCAGTGATGGCGGAGCCATGGTACGCCGTGCACGAGGGCTCTCCCGCAAAACGAAACCCAGCGCTCGATGTGGCCTATCCGGTAACCTACTTTGACTCGACAACCGAAGAAGGATCGGCGACGCCGCTCGTGCTGGCAGGCGGAAGCCGTGAGGAAGCGAACATCAGCATGCACGCAGTTCCGGCATTGCGTATCCGCGTGGATTCACCGGGCAGGCCCGATCACGGCATGGTCGGACCGAATTTGCAACAAACGGTCTTTGGCTTGCCGGCAGGGTTGGACGGAAGCATTTCGGAGGACGGGCTGCACGGCACGATGGAGATTTCGGGCATCGCACCGGGCCATTACGAACTGACGCAAGGCGATCCGCAGCGCATCGTGGACCTTGATCTTTTGTCGAGTCTGCAGGTGGATCCCAACGCGGGCAGCGCTGCGCTTACGGTGACGGGCCGGCTGCGCATGGCGTCAGGGTCGCCGGTGCCTGGAGATCCGACCATTACTCTCGCGCGCATGGATGGCGCAGCGGGGCAGCCCGTGTACGCTACGCAGGCACACCGGGGCCAATTCACATTTGACGCAGTTCCGCCGGGCCAGTGGGCGGTAATGGCGACCGGGACCGGCACACTTATCCCTGTGGTTTCGGTATCGGCCGGAGGCATGCAGAGAGCTGGAAATGTCGCAACTCTGCGCGAACGCGGGTCTGATCTTGTCATAACCCTCAGCGACGCGGAGACGCGCATCGAGGGTTTCGCGCGGAAAAATGGAAAGGGACTCGCCGGGGCGATGATCGTGCTGCTGCCTCGGAGTCCGGCGCTCTGGCAGGCGCTGACGCGCCGCGATCAATCGGACTCCGATGGAAGCTTCGCTCTACAGAATGTCGCCCCGGGTCAGTACACCTTGGTCGCCATCGAGGATGGCTGGGAGATCGATTGGACCAGTCCCGATGCGATGGCCCGCTACCTTCCCGGCGGGACAAGCGTCACAGTATCAGAGAAATCAGGCGCGCTGATTCGTTTGGCTTCACCGGTGACAGTCGAGACGCCTTGATGCGTTTCGGAAACAGACAGGTTTCGGAAATTCGGGTGTAAGCAGGTAGTCTATGAGGGTACCTTTTGATGGACGGCACCTGAGGGCGGAAGCCAGCAATGGCTGATGGGGCTCACCATGGTGTTGAGGAGAATCCGCATTGATGAGTAAGAGGTTACTTTCCTTTTTGGCCGCCGCTTCGGCCATTGTTATTCCATTCTCTGCTGCAGGCCAGGTCGCCCCTGAACGCGCACCCAAGGATTTGACAGGGCCGGATTACAAGTACGAGGCCTACGTCGGCTATGGCTATACAAGTTTGAATCAGGTGAACCAGTCGCGCAGCGGCCTGCAGGGCGTGACCGGCTCGGTCATGCGCGACTTGGGCGAGCACTTTGGCGTGAAGGTCGACGGTAGCCACTATGCATGGGCCGTGACAGCTACGAATGTCGGAAGTCCAACCGTGGATCTATTTCTAGCCGGCCCTGTAGCCCATGCAAATCTCTTTGAAAAATGGAGCGCCTACGCCGAAGTCCTATTGGGCGGAGCGCACACGGGCGGCGTCACCATTCAACCGAAAGTATCCTTCGCGGGCGGCTTTGGCATGGGCGTGGACTACAACAAGAATGCGCGCTGGTCGATCCGGGCCTACGGGGATGACATTGGATCATCGTTCACGCTGGTTCCCTTCCAGCCAGGCGACTCGCCGCATATGCGCTGGAATGCGCGCGCGGGCATCGGAGTGGTGTACCACTTCTGATTCGTCCTCGATATTGGAAAACGAAAAGGCGGAGGCTACGGCCTCCGCCTTTTTGCTGCGCGGATGTGCGCGTCGAGTCAGATGACTGGTTCAGGCCCGACACGGTAAGTGAGTGATACGATGCCGCTGGGAAAAGTTCGCGAGTCCTTGAACTGGAGCGGCCAGCGCCTTCCTTCGCGAACGAGAGGAACGCCGCCGCCCAGCAGCACTGGAATGACGGAGAGTTCGGCACGGTCAACCACGCCGGAATCAAGAAGGCTGCGAAAGGTCGTGCCGCCCCCGAAGAGCCAGATGTCTTTGCCGGATGCGCGCTTCAATTCCGCCACCGTGGCGGCCAGGTTAGAATTCAGGATTGTCACATCGCGATGCTGCGCCGGGTCAAGCGCTGTGGAAGCGACAAAGACTCTCATGCCGAATTCCTTCGGCGAACGGCCTTCGCGCAATATGAATTCGTAACAGTTCCGCCCCATCACGATCGTGTCGAAATGGCCGAAGATTTCGCCAAATTCCATGGTGGGGTCCTGGATGATCCAGTCGTACTCTCCCTTCGGACCGGCGATAAAGCCGTCGAGGCTCGTGGCCACGCTATAAACAAGCTGACGCATAAATTCCTCAAAAACAATACCGCCAGATCCTCGCCTATTTCCTCAATTCAATCGCGATCACCTGGCCGTCAACGCTCTTGTCGGTAGTTTCGGCATACTGCACCTTCGCCTTCATTCCGTTGAGGTCCTTGCATGGATTCATGGATCCATTAAACGTGAGTCCAACAACGGTAAAGTCGATCTTCGTAAAGTCGTTGCTGTACACCTTGACCACGCTCTTCGCGCCTTCGACCTGAAACTCCATCACGGAGGGATAGCTGCACGTAACCTGGCGCAAGACGCCAACGAAGCTGTGTTTCAGCCCATTGGCGTCGGCGGGATGCTTTGGCGTGTTTGGCACATCGACGACCTCTGTAACCGGCCGGCCCGGGCCCGGCCCTCCGGAATCGCGCGGCGCTCGTTCAGCCTGCGCCTGCTGCACCTGGTTAAGTTGATCGATGCGCATCTGCACCAGATCGGCCTGACTGCGATTGCGCGCCAGCTTCGACGCGATCTGCAGTATCGCAATCGCGTCGGTATAGTGGCCCATGCTGCTGGCAACGTTGGCTGCATTCATTCGGAAGTACAGGTTGCCGGGATCGAGCCTCACTGCGTTGTTGGCCAGCGAGGAAGCCTCATCGAGTTTCGTATGACGCATGACAAGGAATGCCTCAAGTCCGTCATACGCCGGCCCGAACTTCGGATTTAGTTGGATCGCTGCCCTGAAGCTCGATTCAATTGCCTCGTCGTCGCCATTCCCCCCACTTCGCATGGAGATGGTTGCGAAGTAATAGTTCGCCAGGTAACTTTTGGAGTCAAGCTTGACGGCCTCACCGTACCACTTGCGCGCCCCCGCGGAATTGCCGGAATGGAGCTCGATGCCGCCCATCGTTTCCATCGCGCGAACATTGTTGGGATCGGTCTTCAAAATCGCGTCGATAATCTCGCGGGCTTCCTTTTCGCGCTGGACCAGGGCGAGAATCTCTGCCCGGTCGGCATCGGCATCCACCTGCGTGAGGGACTTCACCGTGAATGAAGCTTCATCAATCGGCGCGGCGGCGCTTTGCATGATGAACTGCTTGTATTGGCTCGCGTGAATATAGTTCTCGAGGCCGGCCTGCAGCCGTTTGAGATCGCCGAAGGCTTTCTCCGCGGCAGCTACCGAATCCTCATGGTGCGACATCAGGTTCAAATAGGTGGTGAGCCTGTCGGTCTTGTTTTCCCGATCCGTAATCATCAGGAAGTGCGTGAGCGCCCAGGCTTCGGCATAAAATATGCTGCCTTTCTGCTCCTCGTGATAGTACGGCGAACTGGCGTCGACCTTGAACAGCACGGGCAATGGGATCAGGCTCTGCTGGCGCAGAAACATAAGCTCATCGACGCTGGCCTGCCCGAGAATCACATCCTTTTCGTGAATATCGGTGTTCTGGAAGAACTCCGCCAACCCCTCGTTGAGCCACAGCGGCATCCACGATCCGGCGCTCCGGAACTGCAGGTGCGTGTACTCGTGATACACGGTCGCATAGGCATGTTCCTGCTCCGCATCAAGGCGAACGAGAATGTAATTCTTGTCTTGCGCGGTAAGGAAATATCCAGCCAGTGATAGCTGTCCTTTGGCGAGGTAAGCCTGCGGCTCTACCGACTGAAACGTCTTCCCGTTCTTCGCCGCGAACACCATGATCGGCGTCGGCGGATCGACGTTGAGCTTCGGGAAAAGAGTCTGGAAGACCCACCGCATCCGTTCGAACTGATCGAGAATATGCCGGGCCTGCTTTTCGCTGGCGTTCGTCACCACTTTAAAATGGCTGCTGCTGACTTCGGTCCATTGGTCGGAACCTGCCAGGGCCGCCGGACACGCACCGGCCAACATCAAAACGAGAACAAACAACTTCTTCTGCATGGTTGGCGACCAGTCTAGCAAAACGGGTTATTTCTTGCGACGCGACGTCAATCCATGATGCTGAACTGCAGGTAGGGACGCGAAATGCTGACGATTACATCGTCATCTCGCTCCTGAATCCATTGATCTTGAGAAGCATTCGCATCGAAACCTGCTGCTCGACGCAAGGTGACATCGACCTTGAAGAATGGACAGTCACGGCTCACAAAAGTGCGCTGTAGGGCCGTAGAAATGCCACCCTCCGTAGTGAAAACGCGCATAAGTTGTTCGCGGTTCCTTCCCGGTTCGACGGTCAGCATGCGCTTCAACGATTCGCCCACCCAGGCCACATGATCTGATGAGGATCGGCTGCCGTCCTCGGGCGAAGACGAAAACGCGGTTGCGCCTCCAACAAGGCTAAAAGCCGCAAGAGACCTGAGAAATTGGCGCCGGTATTGCTGGTTTCTCGCTTTCATTGTTCTGATTGACGCGCGAATCCGGTCTTCGTGAGAGGCTAGCGCGCAACCATGGGTGGAAAGCGGGAGGTAGAGTGCAAATGTCGACGCTAGCTCTCGCTTTTCAAGCGTTTGTTCTCGGCCTCAAGCGCTTCGAGCCGCCGGCGCATCGGTGCCAGGATTGTCTCCAATTCGACCCCGGAGTAGCGTGGCGTGATGTGCTGCTGGCAGTTCCAGTCGAAAGCCTCGACATGAATGACGACGGCGCGCTCGGGTGGCGTCTTCTCTTCGGCGACGCGAAACGACTCGATGAGTTTCTCCGCTTCGGCGTCTCCCTCGTGAATCGTCGCCCGCCCCAGGACCTTCAACCGACTCTGCGTGGGATAGTCCATGAAGAACAGTGCGACGCGATCGTCGTGCTTCAGATTTGCGGTGCTGATGTATTGCCGGTTGCCGCGCAGGTCTGCAAAGCCAAGCGTCCGGTCGTCGAGCACATGGATGAAGCCTATTGGGCCGCCGCGAAACTGAATGTAGGGCCAGCCCGTTTCTGTGACTGACGCCATGTAGAAGCCGTCGCGCTCATGAATGAACGCCTGCTCGTCGGGTCCAAGCCGGTCGCCGGGATCAGGTGACTGCTCAACGCGCTCGTAGAGGTGGCGGCTGCCATGCACTCTCTGCTCTTCCTTCACCAACGGCGTAAAGGCAAGCTCCGCGAAACGTCGACCCATGGGTTCTCCCTGTTCAGCAGATATGAATAGGATGAGGGGACGCACCCGCTGGGTTCAGGAAGTGAAGGGCTACGAAGATCGTCGGAAATCCCCAGGTCTCATCATCGAGACCTGGGGCACCCAGTTTCCTTCTCGCTCAGCCCTCTTCCGCTTCCCGCAGCTTCGCAATCACCGTGAAGTCTTCCAGCGTCGTCGTGTCGCCCTTGATTTCGCCGTGTGTGGCCAGTTCGCGCAGCAGGCGCCGCATGATTTTGCCGCTGCGGGTTTTGGGCAGAGACTCGGTGAAGCGAATGTCGTCAGGCCTTGCCAGCGCTCCGATTTCCTTCGCGACCCATTTGCGCAGCTCGTCCTTCAACGCTTCGCTGGGTTGGTTGCCGCTCTCAAGCGAAACAAAGGCTGAGATGGCCTGGCCCTTCAAATCATCGGGGCGGCCAACAACGGCAGCTTCTGCGACCTTGGGGTGCGCGACCAGCGCCGACTCCACTTCCATGGTGCCGAGGCGGTGTCCGCTCACATTGATCACGTCGTCGACGCGCCCCATCAGCCAGAAATAGCCATCGGCATCCATGCGCGCGCCATCGCCGGTGAAATAACAACCGGGAACGTCGGACCAGTAGGTCTTCTGAAAGCGCTCGGGATCGCCATAGACGGTGCGTGCCATCGATGGCCACGGCTTGCGGATGATCAGCAATCCGCCCGAGCCCGCAGGAACAGCGTGAAAATTCCCTTGCGCGTCAGGCTTCGTCACGACTTCGGGCTGAATGCCGAAGAATGGCCGCGTCGCTGATCCGGGCTTGGTGGGTACCGCGCCGGGAATGGGCGCGATCATGATGGAGCCGGTTTCAGTCTGCCACCACGTATCGACGATAGGGCAGCGATTGTGTCCGATCCGTTCGCGATACCACATCCACGCTTCGGGATTGATCGGTTCCCCTACGGTTCCAATAAGTCGAAGCGAGTCGAGCTTGTGCTTGTCAACGTACTGGTCGCCCCATTTCATGAAAGCGCGTATCGCCGTCGGTGCGGTGTAGAAGATAGTGACACAATGATCGTCGATGATCTTCCAGAAGCGCGAAAAGTCAGGCCAGTTCGGAGCGCCCTCGTACATCAGGACAGTGGCGCCATTCTGGAGCGGCCCGTAAACAACATACGAGTGACCGGTCACCCAGCCGATGTCAGCCGAGCACCAGTAGATATCGTCATCGTGCAAATCGAAGACATACTTCGACGTGATGTAGGTCTGCACCGCGTAGCCGCCAGTGGTATGGACAAGACCCTTCGGCTTCCCTGTCGTGCCTGATGTGTAGAGGATGTACAACGGATCCTCGGAATCCATCGGCTCTGCCAGGCACTCTGCGGGCGCATCGGCAACGATGTCATGCCACCACCAGTCGCGGCCCGTAACCATGTTTACCGGCGAGCCACTGCGCTTGTAGACAATGACATGGTTGACGGTGTGGCAGGCGGGCATCGCCTCGTCCACGGTGCGCTTAAGCTGGACCTCGTTCCCGCGGCGATAGCTCGTGTCCTGCGTAATGATGGCCACGCAGCCGCAGTCATTCACGCGGTCGGCGATGGCATTGGCGGCGAATCCGCCGAAAATTACCGAATGAATGGCACCAATACGCGCACAGGCCAGCACGGCAATAGCCAGTTCCGGCGTCATGCCCATATACACGGCGATGCGATCGCCCTTCTTGATGCCGAGGGCCTTGAGGCCGTTGGCGAAGCGCTGCACTTCTGCGTGCAACTCGGCATAGGTCAGCCGACGAGTCTCACCCGGCTCACCCTCCCAGATGATGGCAGTCTTTCCCGCGCGCTCGCTGTGCACGTGGCGATCGAGGCAGTTGTAGCTCAGGTTCATTTTGCCGCCGACGAACCACTTGGCCGACGGCAGATTCCACTCGAGCACTTTGTCCCATGGTTTGAACCAGTGGAGTTCTTCCGCGATCCCGGCCCAGAAAGCTTCAGGATCTTCGATCGATTTCTTGTACATGGCCTCGTACTGCTCAAGGCTCTGGATATGGGCGTGCTTCGCAAACTCCTCCGGCGGAGGAAAGACGCGATTTTCGCGAAGAGTCGACTCGAGATCCTGGCTGGAGAGGGATGAGACTGATTTGGGATCTGCGGGAACGTGCGCGGAAGACATGAAATTAAGTCCCTTCAAGGAAGAAAGCAAAGCCGCAATATCGGGCCGGCGCAATTTGGATCGCGGCGGCTGCGCATATTGCTTGTGGAAGCCACTTTATCGAGGCAGGGGCAGGGACGGCAAGCCAACCAACCGACGAAGAACCTGTCCTCGGCACCACCAGGCAAGGAAAGTAGCGCACGCAGAAATGGTCGCTCTTGGGACTATTCCCCAGCAGTGACGGACGGAATTGGTGCCCCGGGCGGCCCGAGCGCATTCTTTTCCAGTGAAACTTCCTCCCAAATCAGCGTGCCATGCGTTTCCCTTAGGAAGACGATTCCACGACAAAGCAAAGAGCGGAAACTCCGATGGGGTAATAGAGGCCGGCAAAGATATTGCCAGTCGAGGCGCAGAGGGTCAAGCCGATGAGTGGGAGCATGCCTCCGAAAACGCCATTGCCAAGGTGATAGGGGAGCGAGATGGAGGTGTAGCGAACCTTCGCTGGAAAGGCTTCAACCAAATATGCGGCGATAGGACCATAGAGCATGCAGCCAAAGATAACCTGAAGCCAGATCAACAGGCTGAGCATGGGAAGATTGGCGTTGACCGCCTCTTGCGCCGGGACCAGCTTGCCGGTTGCCGAATCCACAGTGAGCGGCGTGAGCCTGATGGCTCCGGTAACCCGGTCTTTCACTGAGCTGACTGTGACTACATTGTTGCCTGCGGCGGATCGCATGCCTTTGTAAATGGGAATGAGGGTGAAGACCGTGAGCACCAGGGCGGTCATCATCAGTTTCTTTCGTCCGATGCGGTCAGAGAGTGCGCCAAAGACGACGTAGAACGGAATTCCGGCCATGAGTGCAAACACCACAACAATATTTGCGGTCCTCGGATTGAGCCTTAGAACTGTCTGCAGGTAGAAGAGTGCGTAGAACGATCCTGTATACCAAACGACTCCCTGCCCGGCGGTCGCTCCGAACAACGAGATCAGAATCTGTTTCAGGTTTGACCAATGCGTCAACGCGTCCTTCAGCGGCTGGGTGGAGTGCATGCCCGCAGATTTAATTTGCGAGAAGATGGGCGACTCTTTCATGCGGATGCGGATGTATAGCGAAACGCTCACCAGCACGAGTGAAAGAAGAAACGGAAGCCGCCAGCCCCATCGTTGAAACGATGCCGCGCTCATGCCCTGCTGGGTAGCGAGGATGGCGCCAAGAGACATCAAAAGGCCGGCAGACGCTGTGGTCTGGATGAAGCTGGTATAGAAACCACGCCGGTTGTCCGGAACATGCTCCGCCACATAGACCGCCGCGCCACCGTATTCACCTCCCAGCGCCAGCCCCTGCAGGATGCGGATCACGATGAGAGCAATCGGCGACAGCCATCCGGCGGTCTTGAAAGTCGGCAGCAGTCCGATGGAAGCCGTAGATGCGCCCATAATGCTGAGCGTAATAATGAAAGCGATCCGTCTGCCGAACAGGTCTCCAATGCTTCCGAAGAAAAGCGCCCCGAAGGGCCGCACCAGAAAACCAACGGCAAATGTTGCGAGGTAGGCGACCAGAGCGAATGTGTCGTTGCCGGGTGGATAAAACTTGAGGGCCAGAATCGTCGTTAGCGAGCCGAAGATAAAAAAATCGTACCACTCAATCAGGGTTCCGGTGGCCGCGCCCAGGATGATTTGAGCCAGGAAAACGGGTGTTGCCGCCGCAGAGCGCGAAGATGCCGACGATGCCATTCGTTCTCGACCTCAAACAATCCGCGTGGCTCAAGTCCGATGAAAGATCAGCGCGGTTCTGCGGCACTTGGTTTTTTTGAAGAGTCCGCAGCCCACTCTGCTGGCGCGGCAATTTGAATGTCAAGTTAATTTCTTTAGATTGTCTCCGCTAGCTCGCCGTCTACTCGGCAGCTACCGGAGCAGGCACGGGCGCAGGAATCTGCCAGGACTCCTTCCTTTCCGTCAACATTTCGTTCCAGATCAAGGTCCCGCGGCTCTCTTTCAGGAAAATCATTCCCACCACGAAGCTGAGCGAAGTGACGGCAACCGGGTAGAAGAGCCCCGCGTAGATGTTGCCCGTTGAAGCGCACAGACTCACGCCGATCATCGGCAGCAAACCACCGAAGACTCCATTGCCAATGTGATAGGGCAAAGAGACAGAGGTGTAGCGGACTCTTGCCGGGAAGGCTTCTACAAGATATGCGGCAATGGGAGCGTACGTCAGGATCGAAAACACCGTCTGCAGCCAGATGAGAAAGATAAGCGCCGCCTCATTGGGATGGGACGCCTCGGATGCTGGAACGAGTGTGCCGCTAGAGGGGTCGGGCATCAGTGGCGTGAGGTGGATGTCGCCGGTCACTCTGTCCTTGGTTGAGCCCACCGTCACGACGTTGTTGCCCGCAGCCCGCTGCATCGCTTTGTACACCGGGAATACACAGACAACAAACAGCAGCATTCCGGCCATCATGATCTTCTTGCGGCCGATGCGGTCAGAGAGTGCTCCAACCATGGGATAGAGCGGTTGGGCGGCAATGATGGCGACGGCGACAATGACATTCGAGGTGTGGGCATTTACGCGCACGATGTTCTGCAGGTAGAAGAGCGCGAAAAACATTCCCGTGTAAGAGACAACAGACTGGCCTGCAGCCGCGCCGAAGAGCGAGATAAGCACCTGTTTGAGATTCACCCATTTTCCGAAGGCGTCCCTGATCGGCGTTTTACATCCGGTCCCTGATGCCTTCATGTGCGAGAAGATCGGCGACTCTTTCATGCGGAAACGAATGTAGAGTGAGATGCCCACAAGCGCGATGGAAATCAGAAACGGTAAACGCCATCCCCACTGCTGAAAGCTTGCGGCAGTCATAAAGTGCTCAGTGGTAAGAATGACGCCAAGCGAAACCACCAGTCCCAGTCCGGCAGTCATCTGCAGAAAGCTGGTGTAGAAACCGCGCCGGTTGTCGGGCACATGTTCGGCAACATAGACGGCTGCTCCGCCATACTCCCCTCCGATGGCCAGGCCCTGCAACATCCGGATCACGATGAGCGCGACGGGCGAAAACCAGCCGGCTGTCTGATAGGTCGGCAGAAGGCCAATGGATGCAGTTGCAGTTCCCATAATGCCGAGGGTGGCAATGAAGGCAATCCGGCGGCCCATCAGATCGCCCACGCAACCGAAGAACAGAGCGCCAAAGGGACGAACGAGAAACCCCATAGCAAATGTTGCGAGATAAGCGATTAGCGCGAATGTGTCATTACCGGGCGGGTAAAACTTGACGGCCAAAACCGATGTGAGCGAGCCGAAAATGTAGAAGTCGTACCACTCGATGAGCGTCCCGGTCGACGCACCGAGGATGATTTTGGCGAGGCCCTTGGGTGCGGCAAAGCCTGTGCTGCCTGCGGCCAGAGAAGACATTCGCTGATCGACCTCGCGAAGTGTCCGGGTCATCAGCAGGGGGCGCGCACCGGACTTCAACGTCAACTCTGCTGGCTAACGGGCATGGGAGTCAAGCGAATTCATCGCACAAACATCCGCACCATCAGGCAAATCACCATCACTTGGCGTACCTTGATTATCGACGACCTTCCCTGTCGAGGATTGTTCAGTTTCAAGAACCCTGTGATAAGCTTCTCCCCCGCTACCGACAGAGGCTTCATTTCGCTCTGCCGGCGTCAGTTAGTGCTTCCAGCGGGCTTTGGCGCTTCAAATGCTCGCTCCCGGCTGGCGACAGCACATTCCCAAAAGGAACAAGGAGAAATGATATGCGAAAGATACTCTGCGTTGCGTTGTTTGCTCTGGCTACAACATTAACTTTGTCGGCCGCTGGTCCAGACCACTCCCTCGGAACCTGGAAGGCTAACGTTGCGAAGTGTAAGTACACGCCCGCACCGTGGCCGGTGAAAGACCTCACTGTCACGCGCGAAGCGGCTCCTGGCGGCGTCAAGGTGACCAATACGGGCACCCGCACCGATGGTTCGGCGATCAACTCCAGCTATACCGCCAAGTACGATGGCTCGTCGTCAGAAGTGACAGGCGAAGGCTCGCCCTATGACAGCATGTCGGTCAAGCAGGGGGACGCCAACACCTTCACCTACGAAGCTAAGAACTCAAAAACCAAATATCGCGCTAGTGGACGCGTAGTGATTTCCGGCGATGGCAAGACCATGACCACCACGGCGTCGGGCGTGGGTGCCGATGGAAAGCCCATGACAATGAAGCTTGTGTACGACAAGCAATAGTCAGTTTTTGTGCCTCTTCTGATCCCGGACCCACGCTGTGCGCACGATGTCATCAAGTTGCGTATAGCGTGGTCCCAGCTCAGTTCGCAGCGCCGCGCCCTCCGTAGCAATCAGCGCAGGTTCAGCCCCATCCGAATCGCAGTTTCCACAGGCGAGTATGCACCGTCGGATCGCGCCAATTCGAACGGCACGCGCGGCATCAGCGGCGGCTGCGCCATAAATCGCGGCGCTCCCACGCGATTGGGCTGCGACGCATGCACCAGGAACGGATGGCACAGATACACCGTGCCGGCCTTTCCCGTCGCAAGGCACTCCTTCATTCCCTTCGTGGCGGGAGTCGCCTTGTTCGCCAGCTCGATCGTCGACATTCCCTGTTCGCCCGCAGGAGCCAGAATTCTCGCCACCGTCAGATGCGATCCAATGCGGATGCGTGTGGGTGCATCCGGATCCCCGACATCCGAAAACAGAAACAGCATCAGCAACGAACGCCCTTTGGAACGCACGTTGATGCGCCATTGCATGTAATCCGCTACTGGCGGATCGGGCGGAAAGCTTGAATCGACGTGCCAGCCTGCGTCCCCAGGATCGTCGCGATGTGGAAAGCGGACAAGAAACATTCCCAGACTCTCGCGTGGCATCCACCTTGCTTCGCCCACCAGTTGATCAAACGCCCGATGCAGCACAGGCGTTTTCGCGGCACGGCGAAACGGCTCTTGCGCCAGATCGGCCAGACGGATCACCGGCTGTTTCCAGGTAGAGCGGTCATTGGGGTCGCAACCCGTCTCGCGCCAGAGAATTTCGCGTGCTTCCGCCGCAGTCTCAGAGGAGAAAGCCTCGTCAATGCGAACGAAACCTTCCTCAACAAATCGGTTGATCTCTGCACCGCTCAAGGAACGGTGGGTCGCTGCTTCATGCGAACCTGTTTCTGTCTGTGAATTCATATCGAATTCAACGCTCAGGCCTTGGCCGCATACCGCTTCTGGTGCCACACCCAGGCCGTCCGCACAATGTCGTCGAGTTGCGTGTAACGCGCCTTCCAGCCCAATTCCCGAATCGCCTTCTCTGAGCTAGCCACCAACACCGCAGGATCGCCCGCCCGGCGCGGGTGCAGTTCCGCCGGAATCGGATGCCCCGTCACACGCCGCGCCGACTCGATTACCTCGCGCACGCTGAAGCCCTTGCCGTTCCCAAGGTTGAAAATCAGGCGCGATTTTGCCGCGGCCTCGCTCTCGAGCGCCTTCAGCGCCAGCAGGTGCGCATCCGCCAGATCCGAAACATGGATGTAGTCGCGAATGCAGGTGCCGTCGGGCGTCTGGTAATCATCGCCGTATATCCTGATCGATTTTCGCCGTCCCAGCGCAACGTCGAGGATCAGCGGAATCAGGTGCGATTCAGGTTCGTGATCTTCGCCGCGAACAATGCCGTTGGGGCCTTCCGGCGCGCCCGCCACATTGAAGTAGCGCAGCGAAACGGAGCGCAGCCCGTGAATTGCGTGGAACCAGTTGAGCATGGTTTCCACAAGGAGTTTTGATTCCCCATAAACGTTGGTCGGCTTCAGCCGCGCGTCCTCCGGGATGGGCACGGATTCCGGCTCTCCATAGACAGCCGCCGTAGACGAAAACACAACGCGGCGCGGTCCCTCGGCAATCACGGCTTCAAGGAGCGCCAGCGTGGAGGCCGTATTGTTACGAAAGTAGAGTTCAGGATGCACCATCGATTCGCCGGCTTCGATCAGCGCGGCGAAGTGCAGCACTGCCTCAAAAGGGCTTCCGTCGTCCTTGGCTACCTTGAAGATATTCGCAACAAGAGCCCGGTCTGCAAGATCGCCCTCGATGAAATCTATCCCCGCAGGAACCATCTCGCGACGAGCGTGGCAAAGGTTATCAAAGACCGTCGGTTTGTGACCCATGGAGGCGAGCAGAGCTGCAACAGTTCCACCGACATAACCGGCACCGCCGGTAACCAAAGTTCTCACAAAAATACTGTCCTTCCAGAGCGGATTGGGTTACCGTGAGTCTATTACAGCAGGCAAGCAGGAGCGGTTTGCACCGTTCAACCTAAAGACCGTCTGTAAGGCGGCTTGCCCAAACTACGCAAAATGTGAACGCGACAAGTTTTCACATTTGGGGTTTGCGGATGGGTACATCTGCTGATGGCAGTTCCTTTTTGCCCCTCTCTCCGAAACGAGAATCTGCAACTTGAGTTTCGATGCATTTGGTATTACCGGGGAGTGGTCGGATGGGTTCGGGTCGTGTTCGCAAAATCGGGTCTATGGACGGTTCGCGCACTTTTGAGGCGAAAAGGAATCAGGCTAGCGCTCTTGACTCCATTTCCGATAGCATAGTGGGAGACTTTCGCGCACCTTTTGTCCCGAACGGCAGGGGGCAGCGTCAGACACAGCACGCGGGTTTGATAGGCGCTTTCATCCCCTGCCTTCGAGCACCGTATAGCACGCAAAGCTTTTCTTTTTGGAATCAGCCAGTTGCCGCCATCAGCGAGGATCGCTTGCGGCAACTGAAAATGCGTTCTGCATGCCCTGAAGAGGTTGGGGGCGAAATGGCAATATCGAGTCGTTTCCCGGCATCCCTCCTCAACAGTGTTTTGCCTGGTTCTTCTCTTCAGACTGAAAGTGCCCTCTCCGAGGCGAACCCCGAGGTATGAAGATGCAGATGAGTGGTTATCCAGGTCGTACGACGTTTGGCTTGCTTCCGGAGCCAGAAGGCCGGTCCGCGCCGTTTGTCACCAGCGTGACCGTTAATGTGATCATTCTGAGCCTGATGATCTATGTCGGCATGACGGCCAAGCGCGTCATTCAGGAACACAAGTTCGAGCAGACCGAACTGATCTTTCCTACGACACCGCCCCCGCAGCCGAAGTTCAAGTCTCCTCCTCCACCCAAGCTTCCCGATCTGCCCAAGCCGAAGCTTGAGCTGCAAATGGAGCAGCCCAAGATCAACATGCCGAAGATCGAGCCGAAACCGGCACTGAAGCCGCTGGAGATGGAAACCAAGCTGAGTACTCCTCAGATTAAGGCTGCGAAGCCCTCCATCATCCTCGCTCCCCAGCCCAAAGCGGCGCTGACCGCAGCCATGCCGGCGCAAACTAATACCGTGAAGGCTTCAACCGCGCCAGTGCATTTGGGTGAGACTTTCGGAGTTACGCCGAATCCAAATGCGACCCGGCCGGCAACAGTGGCCGCGATTGGCAATCCCTATGGCGGCATGCAGGGCCCTGCGGTCGCTCCTCACGGTGTCGTGGGCTCTGCCGGAATCGGCAATGGGCTCAAATCCGGTTCAAACGCCGGCACGGTCGGCAAGGTTGCGCAGGCGGGAATCCCCGGCGGAACGGGTACTGCGACCGCAGGGTATGCGACCGGCGGCAAAGTAGCCGCCGCAGGAATCCAGACACAAGTGGCGACCGTTCCGGCGATGCAGCATTCGCCCAGTGAAGTGGCGCCCACCAACCTTGAAGTGCTGTCAAAGCCGGCGGTTCAATATACGTCGGAGGCACGCCAACTGCGGGTTCAGGGGGATGTGATTCTGCGCGTAACCTTTACCGCCGCGGGACAGGTCATCATCAAGGATGTCGTTCACGGGCTCGGTCACGGACTGGATGAAGAGGCACGCCGCGTGGCCTCGCAAATTCGTTTTCGCCCCGCCACGCGTAATGGCCAGGCAGTGGATTTAACAACCAACATCACCATCACGTTTCAATTGGCATAACGTCCAATTTGCACCAATGATCACCACAGTGCGTGAGCAGAAGCATGGGACTCAGACACTGTCTTAGAAATGCAAGATCTAATCATCCTAGGAGATGACATGATGTACAGAAAGATCGCCCTCACCCTCCTCACCGTGGCTCTTGGGACCTCCGGGGCGTATGCGAAAAAGACTCCGCTCTACGAGCAGACACACCAGCTGACCCCGGATCAGGCTGCTCTTGTGCAGAAGGCCATCGGGCAGGAAAAAATCCTGATCAAGGCGATCCAGCAGCGCACGCCGCTTGTGGAGACCTACATCCAGGACACGCGTCCCGATGTGAAGCTCTACCAGGTCCCCGTCGGCGATCAGTACACGCTGAGCCGCGTCGATTTCGGCAAGGGTTTCTTCGACAAGACCTATGAAGCCAAGGATAGCGCCGGCGGCAAGAAGGGGTGGTTCAAGGGTTCGTTTGGGGCCATCACTGGGCTCACCAAGGCGCTCGGGCTCGACAAGCATTTCACCTATAACCCGACCGGCTTCATGCAGATGATGTTCCTCGATCCGACGGGCTTCGATCAGCAGCACTACGCGTTCAGTTACGTGCGCCGCGAATTCCTCGGCTCCGTCCGGACCTGGGTCTTCGACGTGCATCCGAAGGTTCCTGGCATGGGCCGCTTCTACGGCCGCGTGTGGATCGAAGATCAGGACGGCAACGTTGTCCGCTTCAACGGAACCTACACCGGGCCGCGGGCAGAAGATGATTCGCGCTATTACTTCCACTTCGACAGCTGGCGCATGAATGTGCAGCCGGGCATCTGGCTGCCGGTCGCGATCTACGTCGAAGAGTCAACCCGCGCTGGCGAAAAGAATGAAGGCCTCAAGGCACAGACCCACTTCTGGGGATACAGCCTCAAACTGCCCACGCGTGACAGCGAGAGTGTGAGCATGAAAGTGGAAGACGCCGAAGACAAGAGCGACGACTCGCAGGACGTGAGCCCGCTGCAGGCCTCGCGCCAGTGGGTTCTGCAGGCCGAGGACAACGTGATCGATCGCCTCGAGCAGGCCGGCCTTGTCGCTCCTCTCACCCCCAATGGCTTTGAGCAGACGGTGCTCGATCAGATCGTCACCAACCTCGTCGTGCCGAATAACATTGCCCTGAGCATGCCGGTGCACTGCCGCATCATGCTTACCAATACCATCGAGACCACCACGGTGGGCAACACCATCCTCCTCAGCAAGGGCCTGATCGACACCATGCCCCGCGATGAGGCAACCATCGCCTCAGTCATCTCCTTGGAACTGGCGCACATCGCGCTCGGCCACCACATCGACACCCGCTATGCCTTCAACGATCGGCTTCTCTTCCCCGATGAGGCGTCGTTCCGCAAGATCAACATGAACCACAACGATCACGACAACCAGGAAGCTGCCGCCAAGGCGCAGGCCTACCTCGACGCCTCGATGTACAAGGACAAGTTGTCGAACGCCGGCCTTTTCTGGGAGCAGGTTGCCGATCGCGGCCAGGTGCTGAAGGGGCTCAACTCGCCGAGACTTGGCGACTCGTTGCTCAAAACCGACGGCACGCCCTGGATGACCACGCTGGCCCACGGCGCTCCCAAGATCAACTGGGACGACTTGACGCAGAGTCCGGCTCTTCCTCTGGGAAGCTGGCTGAAAACAGATCCGTGGGATGACCATGTGCATCAGCTGAACTCCAAGCTGTATGCTCCGCTGAATCCGCGCGACAAGATGCCGCTCGAAGTGACACCGGTTTACTTCAGGCTGCAACGCTACGACGAAGCCCAATCCCAGGCTGCAAATGCAGCCGCCGCGGCCAAACCAAACGCAGGCGCAGCAGCACAGCCCGCAGTGAGCGATCCGCCTCCCCCGGCCCCGGCACCACAGTCCACGGGTGGAACACAACCGCCAACCGCTTCAGATCAGCCGGCGCCTTCCCAGGCTGAGGGCCCCCAGCCGCAACAGACGGGCGGTTCCCCGAACCCGCAGCAGCCGAACCCGCAGCAGTAAGTTCAGTCTCACCGGGCTCAGGGCAGATAGCGGAATCCCGCTATCTGCCCTGGGCCTTTATACTGAGTGCCGATTGCGAGTTGTATGGTCAACCGATTCACCGCGAGGAGTGGACGATTCCCCTTCCCATGAGAAGAATTGCGGTTCCTGTTTTTATTTTCTTGATTTGCGCTGCTGCTTCTTTGCATGCGCAAGTGGTCCCTTCAGCCTATCGCGGCCAGTTGTCGCTGACCGCTGGTGGAATGGGCTCTGTTTTCCAGCCGGACTACGCGGGCGGCGGCATTCCGCAGTCCAGTCCGCAGCGGCTCTATGGATTCGGCACGTTTGTTGACCTGAAGTTCACCCACTGGATACAGATCGAGGGTGAAGCGCGCTGGCTGCGTCAGAATTCCTACCTCAAGATCACCGAAGACAACTACCTCATCGGGCCGCGCGTGCCTATTCATGAATTCAAGCGGCTCGGCATCACTCCCTACGGCAAAGCACTCGTCGGACTGGGCAGGATGAACTTCGAGTTCAACCAGGCCTACGGCCGCTTCACCGATGTCGCCGTCGGCGGCGGCGTCGATCTGAGACTGAGCAAACACGTCGTCGTCCGCCCCTTCGACTTCGAGTACCAATTCTGGCCCAACTGGGTAAACAACGACGTGCTGAAACCCTATGGCGCCAGCGCCGGCATAGCCTACAAAATCTTCTGAGTTCTGAGTTCCAACGCTGTGTCCATGGGGTAAGCGGAGTGAAGGAACTGCTTTTTCTTCCGCTGCAAGATTTTGCGACGCCATGCTACCCTGTTGAAACCAAAATGCCCGACCATCCCCCCGCGAAGAGCACAAACCAGGCTGTCCGCTACGCCGCCTTCATCGGCGCGATGATCGGGGCGCTGTTCGCCCGTCCCGTAATCAAGCCCTGGCTTGACCAGCGCCTATCCGCGTTCTCTCCTGCCAGCGGCTGGCCCAATCTCGCAGCCTTCGTGCCGTGGGTTATCTTCAGCATCTACTGGGAAATCGCAGCGAAAAACTCCGCACCGGCAATCAAGTCGGAGTCGCACTTCTCGCGCGGCATCCACGTCGTTCTCGCCAATATCGCATTGCTCTTGATGATCGTGCCCATTCGTGGGCTCAACCAGCGCTTCCTGCCGGATCTTCTGATCGTCAAGCTCATCGGACTCGCGGCAGAATGCGCCGGCCTCGCCCTGGCCATCTGGGCCCGGCGCATCCTGGGCCGCAACTGGAGCGGCGAAATCACCATCAAGGCCGATCACGAACTGGTCCGTACCGGCCCCTACGGCGTGATCCGCCACCCCATCTATACTGCCCTGCTCGCCATGTACACCGGAACGGCGATCGTCTCCGGCCAGGTGCACGCACTGCTCGGACTGGCCGTTGGCATCCTCGCCTATCTCCGCAAGACGGGTATGGAAGAAGCCAACCTCGTCACCGCCTTCGGCGAAAAGTACAACGCCTATCGCGAAGACACCTGGGCACTGGTGCCGAGAATTTATTGAAATGCGATAACGCTTAAATCTTCCGTCGTATTTGGCCAGAGCATTTAGGATTCTTTGTCATGATCCGAAATGCTGTTTTCGTCGTTGTCGTTTGCGGATTGCTGGCGACAGCTGGCTTGAACGCTCAGACCACGGTGAGCCAGGCTACCTCCACAACAGAAAAACCCACACCGCTCCTGCCGCCTGAAGGCTTCGATGATGGACACGGATACGTGGTGCCCGGCGTTGATTGGGCGCACGCTACACCGGAGTCGGAAGGCTTCTCTCCAACACGGCTCGAAGCTTTGCGCGCTTTCCTCAAAACGCATCAGACCGACGGAATGATGATCGTCGCGCGCGGCCGCGTTGTCTTCGAATATGGCGATCTCGCGCTGGTTAGCAAGGTGGCATCGGTCCGAAAAAGTGTGCTCGACCTGTTGTTCGCGGTGGAAGCCCAACACGGTTTGAAACTCGACGACGCCATGAACCAGACCGTCGTTCAACTTGGATTGCAAGACAAAATTCCCTTCAACGACCTTGAGCAACACGCGACGCTTCAACAGATCATGATGTCGCGGTCCGGAATTTATCTCCCCAGTGGCAATGAGGGTCAGGAAAAGATCCTTCCCAAACGCGGCTCGGCCTACCCGGGCACGCGCTTCTTCTATAACAACTGGGACTTTGACGCCGCCGGAATCGCCTTTGAAAAACTCACGCACAAAGACATCTTCGATGCTCTGCGCGATGACCTCGCGATTCCACTTCGCTTCCAGGATTTCGATCGCTCGCGTCAAAAGAAAAACCTTCAGACAGGCTCGACTCACTTCGAATACGCCACGTATCTCTCGACGCGCGATATGGCCCGGCTCGGCTTATTCGCACTGCGCAGTGGAGCTTGGGGCAAGACGGTATGGGGCGATCCGGGAACCATTCAGTTCAGCACGTATCCCACAACCCACTTCAATGAGATCGGCGACTGGTACTGGTCTCCCGGCACAACCGGTCGCTGGGGCTACGGGATTCTCTGGTGGGCTTGGGATGCCCCGAAATATCCGGGCGACATCATGACAGGGCCCTTTCAGGGTGCCTTTTCTGCCATGGGTTCCGGTGGCCAGTACATCACCGTGTTTCCAATGAACGACATCGTGGTCGCACACAAGGTGAACATCGACCAGGACGAATCGCGCAGCATTTCCGGACCAACCTATATGACGATCCTCGAAATGGTGCTCGACGCCAAATGCGCCGCCCCCGGCGAAAAAACCTGCAAATGAAGCGGTGACGACGGGCCAAAACCCGAAGCCGAGGATGACGAAATTCTCTGTAGCTCGGGCAATCGCAAAGCTACGGATGGATCGAATTCGATGGAGAAGAGCCATCTCGATCGTTCAGCCAGTTGGATTCATCCATGGATGCGAGCACGAATGCTCCCAGGACGACGATCGAGCCGAGCACGATGGCCAATATCCAAAGAGTCCGCGTGCGGCGTCTGTGCCTGCTAGTTCTCTTCCTCTTTGTAGCAATCTCCAGCGAGGGCATGTGATTCCCATTTCACCGTCAAGTGAATTGACAATTTGCGCTTTGCATTCCCAGTTGGGGGCCCAAAAGAATCCGAGTCCGCTCGGCGACAGAATTGGGGAATCGGTTGTCAATGAACGATGAGCAGAAGTCTAACGCCTCGACAAGTCGCACGGCAACGGTGCCGGGTCTGTTTCGTACCCCTGCGTAACCAGAAGGTTACCGGTGACCTGCGAACGCGCAATCCAGGCCCAGCCCTTTCGCACCCGGCCGATCGACCCCAAAGGAAAGGGCCGCTCCCAAATGCAAGGAGCGGCCCTGACTCATTCGAAGTTCGCCTGGTTTAGGCCGGGGACGGCGAACCCTCAGGGAATCCACCGCCGCCGCGTGTGTCGGGCTTCAGCACCTGCTGTCCGCCGGTGCCGCTGCCATCGCTGGGTGAAGCGAGGATAGAGCGCATCGGGGGCAGTTCCTTACCGTCGATCAGCATCTTCACTTCTTCAGCGTCGATGGTCTCGCGCTCCAGCAGGGCTGCAGCAATGCGATGCATTGCGTCCTTGTGCGCTTCGAGAATGCCGTGCGCTGACTGGTAAGCTTCGTCGATCAGGCGGCGAACTTCCAGATCAATCTGTCGCGCCGTCTCTTCAGAGAAGTCACGGTGCTGTGCGATCTCGCGGCCCAGGAATATCTGCTCTTCCTTCTTGCCGAAGGTTAGCGGACCGAGGCGGCTCATACCGTACTCGCACACCATGCGGCGGGCGAGGTCGGTAGCGTTCTCAATGTCGCTGCCGGCGCCAGTGGACATCTGGTTGAGGAAGATCTCCTCAGCCGTGCGTCCGCCGTAAGCGATAGCGAGATTCGCTTCGAGATATTCGCGCGTGTAGTTGTGGCGATCGCCGGGCAGGAAGATCGTCACGCCGAGCGCCATCCCGCGCGGAATGATCGTGACCTTGTGGATCGGATCGGAATGATCGTGCTTGATCGAGACGAGTGCGTGTCCGGCTTCGTGATAGGCCGTCACGCGCTTCTCTTCATCGGTAAGCAGCATCGACTTGCGTTCCGCGCCCATCAGCACCTTGTCTTTTGCAAGTTCAAAGTCGTACATCACGACCTGCTTGCGATTGACGCGGGCTGCGTTCAGCGCTGCCTCGTTGACCATGTTGGCCAGGTCGGCGCCGCTGAAACCAGGTGTTCCACGGGCAAGAATGTTCAGATTGACGTCGTCTGCAACGGGAACCTTCTTCACGTGAACGCGGAGAACTTCTTCGCGCCCGCGAACGTCGGGCAGTCCCACCACCACGCGGCGATCGAAACGGCCGGGGCGCAGCAGCGCAGGATCGAGAACGTCGGGCCTGTTGGTCGCAGCGACGAGGATCACGCCGTCGTTCGACTCGAACCCGTCCATCTCGACGAGCAACTGGTTCAGCGTCTGCTCGCGCTCATCGTGTCCGCCGCCGAGGCCAGCGCCACGGTGACGGCCGACTGCATCGATTTCGTCGATGAAGATGATGCAGGGCGCATTCTTCTTGCCCTGTTCAAACAGGTCGCGCACGCGGCTTGCGCCGACGCCGACAAACATTTCAACAAAGTCCGAACCGGAGATGGAGAAGAACGGAACATTCGCCTCGCCGGCTACCGCGCGCGCCAGCAGCGTCTTGCCGGTTCCCGGAGGCCCGACGAGCAGCACGCCCTTGGGAATGCGTCCGCCGAGCTTCTGGAATTTCTGCGGTTCGCGCAGATATTCGATGATCTCCTTCAACTCTTCCTTGGCTTCATCCACGCCGGCCACGTCTTTGAACGTGACCTTCTTCTGCTGCATCGACAGCAGGCGAGCGCGGCTCTTGCCGAACGAAAGGGCCTTGTTGCCGCCAGATTGCATCTGCCTCAGCATGAAGAACCATATAGCGCCGAGCAGAACGAAGGGGCCCACGTTGAAGAGGATCGGGAGCAGCAGATTGTTCTGCGCGTCCTTCTTCGAGAAGTTGACATGTCCAGCCAGCATCGCCTTCTCGAGGTCTTCGTGATTGTCTCCGACCGTTGTATGGAACTGCTCCTTCGGCGTGGCCTTCATGTGCCCGCGAAGGTCCGTTCCCTGGATCTGCGCGTCCAGAACCAAGCCTTGCTGCACCTTGTCGTATAGCTCGGAGTAGTTGATTTCTGTGTCTTTACCCGCACCGATCGTGCCGCGCTGGACAACAGCCCACAGCAGCACAAGGCAGACGAGTATAAAGATCCAGAACATGATCGTTTTGACGGTCGAATTCACCAGGATCCTCTTTCCCGGCGGGGAGAAGCCGCTCTTGAACTTCCAACACCGCCTACATCATCCTTTAGACGCCGGCGCAGTCTTTGAAGTCACAGAAAGTGCACCTTCTCTTGACTGGAGACACGACGCACTTACCGCGCGGATGTGCAGTAACTCCGATTGTACTCCGAAGATGAATGAAGTTTGAAGATGTGTACGGGCTCGAACCGTGGGAATCCGCTCCGTCAACGGGAATTCCCCGAGCCCAATCTGCCCTCTTGCGCGGCCGCTAACCGGACACAGGCGGGAGTTCACTGACTGAAACGCGCACATCGGGGTCGGGCTCGAGCTCCACTCCCCGCATCCAGATGATCCTCCCGGCAACGTCAAGCACTGGCCAATGGGCACGATCGTCTCCCGTAACCTTCATCCGTTCAAGCACTTCCTTCACTTTACGACGACCGGACGAGTAGCGCAGCCGAACCCGGTCGCCGGGCTTCCAAGAGCGAACAACCGCCTTCAGCGCCTCCCCATCGGAAGAGCCCGATACCTTGGAACCGCCAACGGGTTCGAGTGAAATGCGGCATGCAAATCCGCGGGCAATCACCTCCCCGGGGATAACACATTCGTACCGTTCGACTTTGCTGCCAGCGTCGACGGAAGCGGGTTTGGGGGTCCGGGTCAGGCTAATTTCGCGGTGGGTGCGGTCGGCGCGCAGACCCGCGGCGAGCTCGAGTTTCTGGCCTGCCCTGCCGGTCAGGGTCAAACTGCGGAGCGCCTCAGTCGCGGCATAGTCGAGGGCGGATTCCAGTTGCGCGGCGGCAAAGCGAAACATGCGCCGCTGCATGGCGACCGGCTGTGCTTTCAATCGGGCGATGTCGAGGGCAACGCCGTCGGCCTTGGTGGTGGCGCGGCCTCCGCCGCGGACGGGGCGGCCGCGAAGAATGACCTGGGAGGCGACCCGGGTGACTTCAGACTGCCACCAGGCCTCTTCGTCACGGGCTAGCTCGGCCATCTGCGCCAGGTGATCGCGGAGCTGCGGGTTCCAGGTGGTGAGTTGCGGAAGCAGTTCGTGTCGAATGCGGTTGCGCGTAAATGTGAGGTGCCGGTTGGTGGAGTCTTCGCGCCAGGGCTGCTTGCGCGCGTGGAGAAAGGCTTCAATCTCGGCACGCGTGGTGTGGAGCAGCGGGCGGAGAATCGCGCCCCCCTCCGGGGTCTCAAGTTTTGGATAAATGCCGGATAAACCCTCCGTCCACGCGCCGCGAAGAAACTTCGCAAGGACCGTCTCGGCCTGGTCGTCGAACGTGTGAGCAGTTGCGACGGCATCAAGGGGGACTTCGGAAAGCAGCTCTCGAAACCACGAGTAACGTAAGCGGCGAGCGGTGCCTTCGATGGAGTCGCTGGGAAAGGCATCAGACAAATCCGCGAGGGATTTCGGCGCCCGGCGCGCCTCGGCGGCGGTGTCTACGCGAGATTCATGGAAGGGCAGATCGAATCCGGCAGTGAGGTCGCGGCAGAACTCAAGATCGGCATCGGCTTCTGCACCGCGCAGGCCGTGATGCAGATGGGCGGCGTGGAGGACGAGGCCGAGTTCCCTGGCCTGTTCGACAAGAGCGCACAGCAACGCGACGGAATCAGCGCCGCCGGAGAGACCGACTGCAAGTCGCATGCCGGGCTTCAGGAGAGTTGTGTCGAGCGGAAGTGGCTGCGAGGTACGCACGAATGGATGATACGGCTCGGATAGGTTTCTGCAGAAGGCCTGCTCAACAAACGCACAGCGATACTCAAAGTGAATTGCCTATACTCGGGTCATGCTCGAAACGCGGAGAGCCACGATTGACGATGCGGAGTTGATCACGCGCCATCGCAAGGCGATGTTTGCGGATATGAGAGACGCCCCAGAGCCGCCTCTGGAGGAGATGGCCCGGCACTTCGAACTGTGGGTTCTCCGCATGCTCGCCAGCGGTAAATATGCCGGCTGGATCATCAGCGATGGAGACCGCGATATTGCCTCAGCAGGGCTGTTGGTATTGGACTGGGCGCCGCACTTCCTCGATCCAACCGGAGAACAGCGCGCCTACATCCTCAACGTATTCGTCGAGCCGGAGTATCGGAGGCGCGGGCTGGCGCAGGCGCTGATGAGCGAATGCATGGATGAAGCCCGGCGTCGCGGCATTCGCGTGGTGGCGCTGCATGCATCCCAAAAGGGCCAGCCGGTCTACGAGAAGCTGGGATTCACGACCAGCAACGAGATGCTCTTCGTGGATCGTGTGATTGAGTAGTTTGCGTCGTCGGTATCGCGATTATTTGTCCGGACCCGCGCAGATGAAGTTTTCCGCGCTGTTTGTATCGCCGGTGCCCTTGTACCTCGCCGCCTTGGGATACGGGCACAAAGGCCGCGTCATCGTGACAGCTCCTTGCGGTTTCCCGTCGGCCGTTTTGCTCGCGATGATCGTGTTGGGTGCGGTTCCCTTCTCCACCCAGTTTTCAAGCGCTATAACGATATTCCGCTGCGGATCATTGGACAATGAGCCGGCGAAGGCGCCGAAGGTGTCTGGACCGGGACCACCGCCGCAGTGCTGCATCCCTGGCACCATGTAGAGGCGCGCGAAGGAATCCGTATCGGCGCGGCCCATCTTGGCGATCACATCCTGGTAATAGTTCACGGTGTTGCGAGCGGGAATCGCGGGATCGTCCCAGCCGTGATAGAGAATCAGCTTGCCGCCATGAGCGCGGAATGCACTCAGATCGGGATTCACGGCATCGAGTGCCGCAGCTGTTTTCCCTTTTGCCGCCGGCATGCCGCTATCCAGTGTGAATGACTTGTAGGTCCAGTCAGATTTTTCGTAGACCATGTTGGAGTAGTAGCCGATGCCGAACATGGCCATCAAGCTTCTCGCAGGAGCTGGACCGGTGATCCAGAGGCCCCAGCCGCCATCTCCGGACTCGGCACCCGGCAGATATCCGGGAAAAATTGCGTGGCCCTTCGAGTCACTGATCCCCGCGTAAATCTGCTTGAGCGTGGAGACTTGTTCCGTGGTGAGACACTTGTCCGAGTTTTCTCCGGCCTTGCACTCGATCGAAGCCGGATCGAAATGGCACTGGCGCGGATCGTTGAGGATTCCGTCGTCCACCCCGTCGAGTTTGTCGCAGGCTGCGAGTACAGCAGCGGAGATGGTGGGAATTTTTGCCGGGGGAATGAAACTTGCCGGGGTCGCAGTCAAGGCCTGCGTGTCGGCGACGGCGAGGGACAGCAGCCCGGTCCAGTAGTTGGCTGGAGCGCCCGCAAGGATGCCGTCGTAGTCGTCGGGATAGCGCTGGGCTTCCATGAGCGCTTCGCGACCGCCATCCGAGCATCCGTCGAAGTAGGAGCGTTTTGGAGCGGTGCCATAAAACTGCTGCACAACAATCTTGGCGATGCGTGTCATTTCGTGGATCCCGCGATGGCCGAAGTCGACGACTTTTTCAGGATGTCCGAGGGCCCAGGCCGCTTCGATAGGCGATCCCAAATGGCCAGCGTCGGTGGCAGCTACTGCGTATCCTTTGGCCAGGGCCGCTCCAAGTCCGACCTCATCAATAATTCCCGCGAATCCCCCGTTGCCAAGCCCTTGGAGTTTTCCGTTCCAGCCGTGAAGAGGTATCCACACCTCTACGCCGATGTTCGAATCCGCGGAAGGCTTGGCCTGCACTACAATTCGGCAGAAAGCGGGCAGTATTTTGTACAGGGCAGACATGTCTGCGCCGGTGAAGGCTTGTCGCGGTCCGTCGAACGTACCCGCAGCCACTGCCGTTGCACTGGTAATGCTCGCGTTGGGCAGTTCCAGACTGGCGAGCCGCTCGCAGTTCCCGTTCGAAGCCGGCACAGTGTTCTGGGCCTGCATTGCGCCCGCAGGCGCCGCAACGGCAACCCTGCCGTACATGAGCAAAGAGGCTGAGACAGAGAGAACCGCAAGAATCCGCATGGCGTTCATCCTTTGCACAATCATGGCTAAATCGGCGACGCGATCATTCTATGCCCGCCGGCCGGGCAGACAGAGAACCAGTTCGAAGTGACATTCCGAGATGCGCGCTGAACATCGCGGCGCAAAGCTGTATACTCGCCAAGTTATGCAGGTATTTGCAATCCTTCCCGCTGCAGGACTGGGCACTCGCATGGCCGGTCCGCAGCCAAAGCAGTTCCTTTCGCTCGATGGAATCCCGATACTGATTCATTCCCTCCGCGCGTTTGCCGCAGTCCCGCGTGTGACCGAGATGTTTGTAGCCGTCCGCAAGACGGAGGTAGAGCGCGTGCAGGCGCAGATCGCCGAGTACGGTTGCACTGACCGCGTGCACGTGGTGGAAGGCGGGGACACGCGCCAGGAGTCGGTGATGCACGCGCTGAATGCCGTTCATGCCGAACCCAACGATGTGATCCTCGTGCACGACGCAGTGCGCCCACTGATCGACACAGCTACGATCGATCGGACCATCGATGCGGTCGTCGAGCATGGCGCCGCCATTGTCGGCATGCCGGCGACTGACACCATCAAGCAGGTGGAACGCACCGCGCATGGTGCAATCGTCACGTCAACGATCCCGCGCGAGTTTATTGTTCAGGCCCAGACCCCCCAGGGATTCCGGTTTGGACTGTTGCTCAAAGCAATGACAGACGCCGCGGCGGACGGGTTTGTAGGGACGGACGAAGCCTCAGTTGTGGAACGTGCGGGACTTCCGGTGGCCGTAGTTCACGGTTCTCAGGTTAATCTGAAGATTACGCAGCCGGGCGATCTGGAGCTTGCGGAGTTCTACTTGCACCAGCGCGCTCGCTGAGTCCGGCGAAACCACGAACAGGCACGGAGACCATGGAAACACGAATCGGATTTGGCTGGGATTCGCACGCGTTCAAGGCGGGCATACCGCTGCGCATCGGCGGCATGACACTGGATCATCCCGAAGGCCTTGCCGGGCACTCCGATGGCGACGTGTTGCTCCATGCCGTCACCGACGCCCTGCTTGGGGCCGTCGCTGCCGGCGATATCGGGAGCTTCTTTCCGCCGGGCGATCCGCGCTGGAAAGATGCGAATTCGGCCATCTTCCTGAAACTCGCAATGGAGGAATTGCAACACGCTGGATTTCGCATCGTGAATGTGGATACGACCCTGATTATGATTGCACCGAAAATTGCGCCGGTCGCCGGCGAGATGCGATCGACGGTGGCAGACTTGCTGGGCATTGAGATGGAGCAGGTCAGCATCAAAGCCAAGACGCCCGAGGGTTTGGGTTTGGACCATGTAGCGCAGTGCCATGCGGTTGTGCTGGTGGAGCGGGCGATCGAACCGGACGAATTGAAGAGCATGAGCGCCGTGATCGAAAGCCAGAAACAGCTTGAAGATGTGGTGGACGATCTGCTCGCTTCCGTTCACGGACTGCCGAAGAAACGACCCATCAATCCCGTGTACGATACAGAAGACATCACATAACAGCCATACGACCGAAAAGTCGATGGCAAGATATTGTCAGCACAAGTCGGATCGGGTCAATTTGTGTTGCCGGAACGCGGCTGAAACGCGTATCCTCCCGGCATACCAATTGGGCCAAAGAATGAAAGACCTCGGTGGGGCGAGGCCACTTCCCAGATGCGCGTGTTTCGGTTATCGGTTACAAGCAAGAAGATATCCATACTCGTCGCGGCCATCACACTTGGCACGATGTGCTGTGCCCTGCGTGCAGACGCTTCACATGCAGACCAGAGCAGCAATCCTTCTACATCCGACACGACCCCGACATCAATTTCACAGTGGGCAGAACAGGTCGTTCTCGGATCCTCGACCGTGGATTTGACCGGCCCGTGGAAATTCCATAAGGGCGACAGCATGGAGTGGGCGCAGCCCGACTACAACGACGCCGGCTGGTCATCGATGGATCTGACTCCGCCAGCCGGATCCTACGACCCGTTTTTGGGCACCACCGGATTCATGCCGGGATGGACTGTTCTGGGAGATGCGGGCTACTCGGGATACGCGTGGTATCGGCTGAAGGTCAATGTTCAATATGATCCCGGGCTCTCTGAGGGCGGCCTTGAGATCAAAATGCCAGACGACGTTGACGACGCCTACCAGGTCTTCGTGAATGGGGAGATGCTGGGGCAACTTGGAAAGTTTACGCAGGACGGTGTCAGATCGTACCTCACGCTGCCGCGTACCTTCGCGTTGCCCAGGGGAATCAAAAGCGGGCAGGTCACGATCGCGATCCGCGTATGGATGGACCCATCGACCACCCTGACGAACCCGGATGCCGGCGGCTTGCACGGACCACCGATTCTGGGTCAGGCTGGCCCGATTGAGCGCATGCTCCGGCTGGATTGGGATTCCGTCACTCGTTCCCAGATGAGCCGATTCCTCGAGCTTGCGGTGCTGCTGCTGGCAATCACAGTGGCGATGGTCCTGTTTTGGCTGGATCGCAAAGAGAAGGCTTATCTGTGGCTTGCGATCACTTGCGCAGGTGTGGCCATGCAGACCATCGTGACCATGATTGGGAACTACACAGCGCTTGTTCCTGCATCAACTTTTTTCCTTCTTTCGGATGCCATTCTGGTTCCCGGAGTAATCGGGCTCTGGATCATTTTCTGGGCCTATTGGTTCCGGATGGGGCGCATGCCGCGGCTGCACAAGATGGTATGGGGTTTCACCGTGGCGCTTGCAATCACCATCGCCATGATGCGCGCGCCTCTGTATGGGCACTTGATTCCCATCCATTCAACAGCGTTCCTGTCGCCGCTGACTGTCTTCCTCAAGCTGCTCCTCGGCGGATTGCTGTTGTGGGTGGCATGGGAAGGCATGCGCAAGGATCATACCGGGGCATGGCTCGCGATGCCTGCCGTGGGACTGGTGATCGTGTCGCTGTATCAGCAGGAGTTGCTGGTGCTGCACATGCCGCTGCATTTTTTCCCGTTTGGGATGGCAGTGGGAATCAGCCAGATCGCGGTCGTTGTATCACTCATCATCATCACGATCCTGCTGATGCGGCGCTTCCTGCAGTCACTGAAACTTCGGCAACAGTGGGAGGCGGAGATTGACCAGGCACGGCAGATTCAGCAGTTGCTGATTCCCGAGGCGATTCCCACGATTCCTGGATATGTGCTCGAGACCGAGTACAAGCCCGCGCAACAGGTGGGAGGCGACTTCTTCCAGATTCTGCCGGATGGACACGGCGGGGTTCTGATTCTGCTGGGCGATGTGACGGGCAAGGGTCTGCAGGCGGGCATGCAGGTGGCTCTGATTGTCGGAGCCATTCGCACGATCGTGGAAACAAGCTACGAGCCGCACGTGGTTCTTGAAGCGCTGAACCGTCGGTTATGCGGTCGCGGCCAATCGTATGCAACCTGCGTAGCCATGCAAATCGCCGCCGATGGCAAGACCATTATCGCGAACGCCGGACACATTGCCCCTTACCTGAACGGCAAGGAACTCACGATGTCGGGCAACCTGCCGCTGGGCCTGAATCCCTCCGTCACCTTCGACCAGGTAACCATCCAGCTGAAGCAGAAGGACCGGCTGCTGGTGATCACAGATGGCGTGATTGAAGCCAAGAATGCGAAGAACGAGCTATTCGGTTTCAACCGTGCGCGCTCCATCAGCCACTTGCCCGCGGCGTTCATCGTCAAGGCAGCGGAGATCTTCGGCCAGGAAGACGACATTACCGTGGTCTCGATCTCGCGCGTGGCGCAGGAAAAAGAGGGCGAAGTCTCCGCCACCCCGCCTATGAAATCGGAAGTGGCGTAGAGACGCTGCCCCCTCTCTCGCCCCCGGCTTCCTCTGAAACCCCCTTGTCATTCCGACCGACCCTGAGCGCAGTGAAGGGGAGCGGAGGAACCTGCAGTTGCCCTTTTTGGGCGAAGCTTCGGTTGGCAGAATGTTAACAAGGTTCCACCCCCTCAAAAGAATCTGATTGCGAAAATCGGTGATTCGACGTAGCTTGACTCAGAGTTCTATTCCATCTTTGGAGTACTTGTATGCATCTGCTCGCGATGTTTTTGCAGGAGAACCAGCCAAATCCGGAAATGGTCAAGAACATGGTGATGGCGATGATGGCGATCATTCCGATCCTCATCGTCATCTCGATTGCCATTGTCATGATCCCCTGCTGGTTCATCCTGAAAAAGGCGGGGTTCTCGCCGTGGCTTTGCTTGCTGTGCCTTATACCGTCACTGGGCACGCTGGTCTTGCTGTATGTTCTGGCGTTTGCTGAGTGGAAGGTCGTTCCAGTGCCGCAGGCTGGATTTCAGCCGCCATATCCTCCTCCACCACCGCCGCCGTATACGCCTCAGGCGTGAGACAGCTCACCTGATTCGTCAGGGAGCAGATGCTAGCATCGTCATTGGAAAGTAATTGACACGATGTCGGACCTGACTCCCTCACAATCTCTATCTCCTCGCGTTCGATTCGCTCCTTCGCCGACCGGCTTTCTGCATGTCGGCAGCGCCCGTACGTTTATCTTCAATTGGCTCTACGCGCGCCACAACCACGGAACCATGGTGTTGCGGCTGGATGACACGGATGTCGAGCGCAACACCGATGCCAGCGTTCAATCGATCTTTGAGGGACTGCGCTGGCTGGGACTTTCCTGGGACGAAGAGCACAAGCAATCCGAACGACTGGCCCTTCACCGCCGGCAGGCTGAAGCTATCTTCGCCAGGGGGCTTGCCTATCGTGATTTCACGCCGGCCCATGCCGCCGAGGGTGAAGCGTCAAGCTCGCAGGGAGCATGGCTCTTCAATCCCGGGATGCGCGAACTGTCTAATGAAGAGAGCGACCGTCGCGCCGCGTCAGGCGAACCCTTCGCCCTGCGCTATCGTGTGCCCCGCGGCACGGATCGCACCCTTAGCTTCAAAGATGGCGTTTACGGATTCCAGTCGAAACTGGCCGACGAGGTGGAAGACTTTGCGTTGTTACGGTCGGATGGAATGCCGACGTATCACCTTGCATCGTGCGTCGACGACGCCGATCTGCGCATCAGCCATATCATTCGTGGGCAGGACCACCTCACCAACACCTTCAAGCATCTGCTGATCTTCGAAGGACTCGGCCCAGAGAAAGGCAGTCTTGCCGCGCCCCAATTTGCGCACTTGCCCCTGCTCGTAGCGCCCGACGGCACTAAACTCTCCAAGCGCAAGCACGGCCCCGTCGTCAGCGTAACCACCTATCGCGATGCCGGCTTCCTCCCCGAAGCATTCATCAACTTTCTCTGCTTGCTGGGCTGGTCGCCCAAAGACGACCGCGAGTTCCTGACTCTCGAAGAACTCACCGCTGCCTTCACCCTCGAAAACGTCAATCGCTCCAACGCCGTCGTCAACTTCACCGAGGAAGATCCCTTCGATGCTAAGGCGGTCCATTTAAACGGCGAGCACATCCGCGCCCTCTCTGTCGAGCAACTCAGCGCGCGTCTCCAGCCCTTCTTCGATCAGGCGGGGCTTCATGCTTCGCCAGTAAAACTGCTTGCTGTGACTCCACTTATCCGCGAGCGCATCAAGCTGCTGCGCGATGCCGTCTCTGCCGCGGATTTCTTTTTCGTTGACCAGCTCCCGCCGTACGACCCTGCCGAACTGATCCCGCCGAAGGGAGGCGACGCCGCTATGGCCCGCCGCGTTCTTCAAACCGCGCTCGAACTTCTGCCCACGACTCCGTTCGATCACGATTCGCTCGATAAGGCTTTGCGTGACGCGGCCACTTCGCTTGGACTCAAGGCTGGCCCCATGTTCCAGCCCATCCGCGTCGCCGTCTGCGGCCGCAAAAACGCGCCGCCCCTCTTTGAAACCATGATCGTCCTGGGCCGCGACGTCTGCATGGAGCGCATTCGCCAGGCCGAATCGAAGCTTGGGTCTGCCGTTTAGCCGCTGTTTCGAGGGGGTAATCGAAATCGTGAAGAAAGTTACGCTAATTTCTGACGGAGCCTGCATTGGGAACCCCGGACCGGGAGGATGGGCTTACATCCTTCGCTATCCTGATCACTCAGTGGAAAGCGCCGGTGGCACAGGCGATACAACGAACAATCGGATGGAAATCGCAGCGGTGATCGAGGGCCTCCGGGTTCTCAGCGAGCCCTGCGAGGTCCTGCTCATCTCCGATAGTCAGTACCTTCTGGAAGGTGTTCTGTCTTGGCGGTTCAATTGGCGTAAAAACGGATGGATGAGGAAGCCAACGAGGAGTGGGGAGGAGAGGCCGGTCAAAAACGTAGACCTGTGGCAGGAACTTGATGCACTTGCTGAAAAGCACAAGATTCGCGGACAGTGGGTGAGGGGCCATTCGGGCCATGCAGACAATGAGAGGTGCGATCAACTGGCAGAAGCTCAAGCTCTCGCATACTCCGACTCTCCCTGCTGGACCGGGCACATCCGTGGAACAATAGAATCATGGCAGCCACGACCAGCTCTAACGCGGAAACCCCGGAAACCCGCATCTCCAACTTCCTCAGCGACATCATCGCCGAAGACGTCCGCACCAAAAAATACGGCGGCGCAGTTGTACAGACCCGCTTCCCACCCGAGCCCAACGGCTATCTCCATATCGGCCACGCCAAGGCCATCTGTTTGGATTTCGGTCTCGCCGATGACTTTGGCGGCAAGACCAACCTCCGCTTCGACGACACCAATCCCGAAAAGGAAGAGCAGGAGTACGTCGACTCCATTCAAAAGGACGTCCACTGGCTCGGCTTCGACTGGGAGCGGCTCTGCTACGCCTCAGACTATTTCCCCCAACTCTACGAGTGGGCGTTAAAGCTCATCAAGGACGGCAAGGCATATGTAGATGACCTGACCGCCGACGAGATTCGCCAGCACCGCGGCACTCTGACCGAGCCCGGCAAGGACAGCCCTTATCGCAACAGGTCCGTCGAAGAGAATCTCGATCTCTTTGTGCGCATGAAAAACGGCGAGTTCCCCGACGGCTCGCGTGTCCTCAGAGCAAAGATTGACATGACCTCGCCCAACCTCAACTTGCGCGATCCGGTCATGTATCGCATCCTGCACGCCACGCATCACCGCACCGGAGACACGTGGTGTATCTACCCCATGTACGACTATGCCCACGGACAGTCGGATTCGATTGAGCACGTCACTCACTCGATGTGCACGCTCGAGTTTGCCGACCACCAGCCGCTCTACCGCTGGTATATCGATCAACTTGGCATCTTCCCTTCGCAGCAGATTGAATTCGACCGGCTCAACATTACCTACACACTGCTCTCGAAGCGCAAGCTGCTGCAACTGGTGCAGGAGAAGCACGTCAAAGGCTGGGATGATCCGCGCATGCCCACACTCTCCGCCGTTCGCCGCCGCGGCTTTACGCCGGAGGCCCTGCGCGCCCTATGCGCTGCGATCGGTGCATCGCGCACCAATGGCTCGACGGATATCGAGATGCTGGAACACTTCCAGCGCGGTGATTTGAACCACCGCGCCTCGCGCGCCATGGCGGTCTTGCACCCGCTCAAAGTAGTCATCGACAACTATCCAGCCGGGCAGGAAGAGATGGTCGAAGTCTCCAATAATCCTGAAGACCCCTCGGCCGGCACGCGAATGGTTCCCTTCTCTGGCGAGATTTACATCGAGCACGACGACTTCCGCGAAGTGCCTCCGCCTAAGTACTACCGCCTCTCACCCGGCAAGGAAGTGCGCCTGCGCAACGCCTATTTCATCACTGCTCATAGCGTGGTGAAGGACGCGGAGGGCAATGTCAGCGAGGTGCACTGCACCTACGATCCTGCGAGCCGCGGCGGCAACTCTCCTGACGGACGCAAGGTCAAGTCCACCATGCACTGGGTTTCGGCCAAGCACGCGATCTCCGCCGAAGTCCGCATCTACGAAAAGCTCTTCACCAAATCGGACCCGCAGGACGTGGAAGAAGGCAAGACCTTCCTCGACAATCTCAATCCCAACTCGCTCGAGATCATCGAAGGAGCGAAGCTTGAGCCGTCACTTGCGAAGGCCAAACTCGAAGACCGCTTCCAATTCGAACGCGTGGGATATTTCTGCCTCGATTCCGACTCGAAGGAAGACAAGCTGGTCTTCAACCGCACGCTTCCGTTGAAAGACTCGTGGGCAAAGATCGAGAAAAAAGCGGGGGCGTAATACCCCTGCTATTTGGACGCCGATCCTTTGGGGCTGAAGACGAAGTCGCCGGTGTCGAGGCTGGCCGATGGCCGGATCGACCCGCGCAACGGACTGTACTGCGGACTTTGCCCCGATCGCGCGAGCACACCTTTCCGAATGGAAACGAACAGATCGTCGGCCGTAAAGGTTTGCCCGCCGCGCGATTGCATGGCCTGCAGCAGTAACGCGGCGAAAACGGAATGCCCCTGCGATCCAGAGTCGGACACGGGCTCGTCGCTACCGCTGGCCATCAGAGTCCGCGAGGGAGCGCGCTGCATGCGATGGATGTAAGCCTGGTTGCCATCGGAAGGCGAAAAGTCGCCCGCGTCGCGCGTGAGGTCGCCGGAAAAGCAGCTGTCGGAGATGATGATGACGTGGCGCGCGGCCAATCCACGCACCTCCGTGATCAGGTCGTCAGCCGAGATGTCGCGTGACGTGATGAGCGGATCGGAGTCCGCATCCACGGGCAGCCAATAGCCCTTGTCGGTCGCGCGATCAAACGAACCGTGACCGGCGTAGTAAATCAGAAAGCTGTCATTTTCAGCGAGGCTCTTGCGGAAGTGAGTGATGGCGCCGAGGATCTTGTCGCGTGTGGCGTCTTGGTTCAGCAACGTGGTGACCTGGAAACCATATTTGCTGGTCAACAGGCCCGCAAACGATTTGGCATCGTTGACGGCTGTCTTCAGTTTGGGCAGAGGCGCGGGATAGTCATCGATACCGATCACGAGGGCAAAGTTATTTCCAGGTTGAATGGGGCCCTGGTCGGTCTCCGACTCCGCGGAGAGGCCGCGTTTATGCCGATCCGGTGAGGGCACGCTTGTATCGTGACTTGAGGGCCGCGACGGTTGCGGCTCGGCAGGTTCCGGCTGCGCATGGGAAGCCGACGCGGGTCCCAGAGGCGTCTTGTCGCGCCTCCAGGTCACAGTTTGACCCAGCGCATTGTTGCAAACGACCGTATCCACATTCACGAAGTGATACGTTCCGCCATTGTTAGGCGGAGGCGCGGCAGCAAACCAAATTCCATTCGACGCCGAAAATGCACCCGAGCCCGCAAAGAGGAAGCCGCTTGGCGTTTGAACGTAATTCTTGAAACCGTCAGAATCGTGAACCGAAATAATGACGACTGTCTGGCCGTTGCCCGAGACGATGATTTTCCATTGTCCGAAAAAGCGAGCAGTATCATCGGCGGCGCGCGCTGCGGGCGGGGCACCGATCAAACTGATTGCGACGATCGCGAGTACAGTGCAAAAGCAAAGTCGTATCCAAGGATTCACGATCTTGGTTGCTGATTTTGCCATCTCAAGGTAACGAGCGGGAAGCATTCCGGGAAAGTGGGAATAGGATACCGGTTTCCGGGATTACTGTCACCCGATCCCGCCTTTACTTCCCGACAACATCGATGGGCACGGTGATGGTCTTGGGGGGCAGGCAGGCGTTCTGGTCGCAAGCCTGATAGTGGAGCTTCGCTTCGACAAGATGGTCACCGAGGGTGGCAACGATGCGCGCGTCGATGGTGAACTCGCCGGTGTAGACCGAGAGCTTTTGGCTGGGATCAACGGGAAGCGTAAAGTCTGCGCCGGCGGGATAGGTGGCAGCGGCAAGGCGCACGCCCGAGGCCTCCGGAATCGAGAAGACCGTGGGAATGAGGTACTGCTCACGCGGTGTGTGCGAGTTGATGTGCAGGTTTTGCTGGATGCGAAAGTGGAGCTTGAGCGCGGTGGGCTTGTCGGCGGGGACAGTGATTTGTTCAGGGTAGAGGTACTGGACCGCCTGCATCTTCGACGTTGATTTGTGCGGCGATTCGGTGAGCGAATCCTGCGCCCTCACGAGTGCGCAGCCCAAGCCCATCGCACTGCAAATCGCAACGGCAACACGGTGATTTCTCGAAGCGTTCACTTCCCTGCTCCTCAATTCCCCGGGGCCAGCGTCTTTTCGATGTTGGCCACCATGTCTTCTTTCGACGTGATGCCGAGCTGCATGGCGACCACTTTGCCTTCGCGATTTACGTATACAGATGTGGGCATGGCGTCGAGGCCACCGTATTTATCGGCCAGGCTGTCTCCATTGACGAGGACTGGATACTGCATGTGATATTCCTTCACAAACTTTGCAATCGCCGCCTTGTCGCGCGCCAAGCCTTCCTTGTCGCCGGGCTGCAGGTCATCGCCTTCCGTCGAGATGCCTACGATCTGGAAGCCCTTTGAGGCGTATTCGTTTTGGAGCTCAATGAGCCAGGGAGTCTCAATCTTGCAGGGGCCGCACCACGTTGCCCAGAAGTTAATGAGAACGGGCTTGCCCTTGAAGCTGGAGAGCGAGACGGTCTGGCCGCTCAAGTTATTGAGCACGAAGTCGGGTGCCGGCTTGCCTACGAGGGACGTCTGGCTCTGCGGAACGTCGCCTGCAACTGAGGGAACGAGTTCGGCATGGGATGCGGATGCCAGCGCGCGTTCAGCGGCCTGTTTTCGATACTGCCAATTAGCCCAGCCCGCCCATGCAAAGGTGGCCAGAATCAACAAGGTGACGCCAAGGACGATGGTATTGCGCTTCACGGGGGAAAAACCTCTCTCTGCCTATTGTACGAGGGAAGTTAGTGCACAGTGAACAGTGGACAGTGCCCAGTCAAAAGTGAACATCAGCCAGGTGATACTGACCGGTAACGCAACATCATGCCATTCAAGGAACATGGTCGCTTCCTGCGGTCCTCTCTCCGGATGCGCGCAGCATCTGACCACTGTTCACTGTGCACTGTCCACTGCCCACCGGTGTTACCATCAGAAACCGATGAACCGGAAAGATGACCAGAACCCCCTGACGCCGGGAGAGTTGGTGCGTACAGAAGCTGCGGCGCTGCAGGGATTGGCTGCGCGGCTGGACGGCGCGATGGCGGCGGATTTCGAACAGGCCGTCGATCTCATTGTGCATTGTGGCGAGAGCAACGGGCGTGTCGTCGTCACCGGTATGGGAAAGAGCGGCATCATCGCGCAAAAAATTGCGGCGACGCTGAGTTCGACGGGATCTGCTGCCCTGTTTCTGCATCCTGCCGAGGCCGTGCACGGAGATCTGGGCGTGCTGATGCCGGGCGACGTGGTGATTGCCTTGTCGGCGAGCGGCGAGACGGAGGAGATTCTGCGCCTGCTGGCAACGCTGAAGCGTAAGGGCGATGCGCTGGTGAGCTTCTGCTGCAATCTGCAATCAACGCTAGCGCAGGCCAGCGATGTTGCGCTCGATTGCTCGGTCGAGCGCGAGGCATGCGGGCTGAATCTTGCGCCCACGGCGAGCACCACGGCGATGCTGGCGCTGGGCGATGCGCTGGCCGTTGCGGTAAGCCTGCGCAAGGGGTTCAAGGCCGAGGATTTTGCGGAATTGCATCCGGGCGGAAAGCTGGGAAAACAACTGGCCAAGGTCCGCGACCTGATGCATGGGGGCGACGGTGTACCTGTGGTTGAGATGTCAACGCCGATGACCGACGTCATCTACGAGATGTCATCGAAGAAGCTGGGGATGACCACGGTGCAGGAGGCAGGCAGGCTGCGCGGCGTGATCAGCGACGGCGACCTCCGGCGGCTGCTCGTACGCGAGGGGGGCGCAGCGCTCGGCAAGACAGCCGGCGATGCGATGAACGCGCAACCGCGAACGATTGTTGCCGGTGAGTTAGCGGCGAAGGCTCTGGCGATTCTGGAGGAGCGGAAGATTACGTCGCTAGTCGTTGTCGATGCTAATGGCAAGGTCGAAGGCGTCGTGCATCTGCATGACCTGTGGGGCGTCGAGTTGATTTAGAAGCCGCTGAAAGTTCTGAGTTTGCGGGTCTTAGTTTTTCACTTCTCAGTGTTCGACAGGCTGGTCACTTCCTACTCGCTAGCAGTGCTCAAAACGTGAACAAGACTGCCCTCATCACCGGCGCATCCAGCGGCTTTGGCTTGCTGACATCGGTCACGCTGGCGAAGCACGGATGGCACGTGCTGGCGACGATGCGCGATCTTAACCGGCGCGAGAAGCTGGAAGCCGCAGCGCGGGATGCGGGCGTTATGGAGCAGATCGAGTTTCACGCGCTCGACATTACGAATGCTGAGCAAATCGCCAAAATCTCTGAAATGGTGGCTGGGCGGGGAGAGCCACTGCATGCGCTCGTCAATAACGCCGGCGTCGCCGTGGCGGGGTTTGCAGAGGATGTAACCGACGCGGAGTTGCGCGAGCAGTTTGATACGAATTTCTTCGGCACGGCCGCGGTGACGCGCGCCTTACTGCCGCAGATGCGGCGGCAAGGGTTTGGACACGTCGTGGTGGTGACCTCGATCTCGGGGCGGATGGGTTATCCAGGTGTCAGCAGCTATGCAGCTTCGAAATTTGCACTCGAGGGATGGACCGAGACCTTGCGGTACGAGATGCTGCCGCTGGGCATCCTCGTGGTATTGGTGGAACCGGGCTCATTCGAGACCGACATCTGGACGCGCAATGCAAAGCAGACTGCAGGTCTTCAGGATCCCGCATCGGCAAATGCGGATAGAGTGGCGCAGTGGCGCGCCAAGTTGGCGCACAGCGCAAAGAAGAGAGCCGATCCGCAGGCTGTTGCAGATTCGATCGCAGGAATCCTTGAGAATCCGAAGCCGAAGCTCCGTTGTGTCGTTGGTAACGACGCGCGGATCACGCTCCTGATGCGTCGCCTTCTGCCGCAGAGCGTCTTCGAGCGCATGATCATCAAGATGACGGGAATGGATGGCTGACCTCGCGCGCGTGTCATCTGGTCTACACCTGTGTTACTCCTAACACGACAGCTCCATGCGGACCATGTGTAGGTTCTTTGTTTTCAGTTGCCGAGAATGGCACTTTTCCTGCACTTCCATCGGGCAGGGCAGACGAAGAAGGAGCAGGGCCATGGAAACGTCGGTCGCAACGTGGTTTGCTTTGGGAGGCACCGCACAGGCTCCCCCACGATACCCGGAAGACTACGAACATTTAGAATGGATGCTGCTACATCCAAACGCCTTGCGTCCGAGGCCCAACCGGCGGCCCAATATTCCATTGTGCCCCACTCAAGCGGACGGGAAAGCTCGTAAACCCTTATTTATGCATCGATGGTCGAAGCTCTTTGTTCCTACCCTTCGCGAGGCGCCGACGGACGCCGAAGTGGCCAGTCACAAGTTCCTGCTGCGGGCCGGATATATCCGACAGCTCGGCGCGGGCCTTTACAGCTATCTCTTTCTCGGGCAGCGATCGCTGAACAAAGTAATCGGCATCGTGCGCGAAGAGATGGACAAGATCGGGCAGGAGTTCTTCCTGCCGGCGCTGCTCCCCAGGGAACCCTGGGAAGAGAGCGGCCGCTGGACGGGCATGGGCGACAACATGTTTCGGCTGAAAGACCGCAAGGGCGCCGATCTGTGCCTGGGCATGACGCACGAAGAGATCATGACGACGATTGCGCGCAGCGAGCTGCGCAGCTACAAGCAGTTGCCGCAGATCTGGTACCAGATACAGACCAAGTTTCGCGATGAACCGCGGCCCAAGGCCGGCCTGATGCGCGTACGCCAGTTCATCATGAAGGACAGCTACAGCTTCGACCTGAACAAGGAAGGGCTCGACAAGAGCTTTGACCTGCACGATGAGGTGTATCGCACCATCTTCAAGCGATGCGGGTTGAAGTTTGTCGCAGTTGAAGCCGATTCCGGCGCCATGGGCGGATCGCAGTCGCAGGAGTTCATGGTGTATACCGCGGCGGGCGAGGACCTGATCGCAAGCTGCCCGGTATGCGGGTACGCTGCCAATCTCGAGAAGGCCGTATCACGGCTTGAACCTGTGGACGAGATGGTTGCCACTGGAGACGGCACGCCTGAACTGGTCTACACGCCCGGATGTGCAGCCATCACGGATGTCGCCGCATTCTTCAAGATTTCACCTGCATCGGACATCAAGTGTGTAGCGTATATGGCGCTGAAGCGCGGTGCCGGCAAAGCAAAAGATACGTGGCACGGTGTTGCAGTGTTTCTGCGCGGCGATCACCAGGTGAATGAAACCAAACTTCTCGGAGCGATCAAGGGAGCGGAACTCCGCACCATGCAGGCCGAGGAGTTGGAGCAATACTTCAAGGGTCCCGCAGGCTTTCTCGGACCGGTGGGACTGACGCATGATGAAAAGCCGCTTGGTGAAGGGCTGACGGTCGTGGTCGACAAGTCGCTCGAAGGGCGCAAGAACATGGTATGCGGCGCCAACAAGCTCGACTATCACCAGCGCAATGTGGTTCCGGGCCGCGATTTCACCTGGACGATGCTGGCAGACATTCGCAGTGTGAATGAAGGCGAAGCATGTCCCAAAGACAATCGCGGCGGCAAGCTGGTGGTGGGCAAGGCTGTCGAAGTGGGCCACATCTTCAAGCTGGGTTACAAGTACACCGAGTCAATGGGTGCGCGCGTACTGGATGTGAACGGCAAAGAAGTGATGCCAATCATGGGCAGTTACGGCATCGGCATCGAACGAATTTTGACTGCGGCTATCGAGCAATCGAACGACGCAAACGGCTTCAGCTTGCCGTCGTCGATCGCGCCATTCACTGTGGTCATCACGGTAACTAACGTTGCGGATCCGCTGCTGCGCGAGACGGGCGAGAAGATTGCAGTCGACCTTGAGGCCGCAGGCCTTGACGTGCTGCTTGATGACAGAGACGAGCGCGCGGGCGTCAAGTTCAAAGACGCCGACCTCGTGGGGATTCCTTACCGGATCAATGTGGGCAAAAAGACGGCGAGCGGCCAGGTAGAGTTGGTGTCGCGCGCAAAGGCGACCAGTGTGGATGTTGCGCTTGCTGAGGTTGTGGCGCAGGTGAAGCAGCGCGTGCTGGAAGAAAAGCTATTGGATGAAAGTTCCTAGACAATCGGCCAATGGTTTCCCATCGTCGGCAATTCGCGCCAAGGATGGGATATACCCGGGTCTGTGCGGGTCACCAATCAGACCGTGATGGAACAAATGTTTGGATCATGCGTAGGTGAATTGAGGGATTGGGAATGGCATTAAAGATCAGGCTGAAGAGACAGAATTTGAAGCTCTCGAATTTGAAGCTCTCCTGGTCTTCGTGGCTGGTTCGCGGCGTTCTCGGCGGTGTCCTGCTGGTTGCGCTGATCTGCTTCTCTGTTTTCACCTTCTATTACAACAAGTACGCCCGCATTGTTGATGTACGACTGAAGCAGCCGCTGTTTGCCAATACTGCCCAGATCTATGCGGCGCCGCGCGAGGTGCGCCCGGGACAAAAGATGAGCGCCCATCTCATCGCCTCAGAATTACGGGCGGCCGGCTACTCGCTCGATGGACTTTCTCATCCTGCGAAGATCGGCACATTCACAGAGACCCCGGATTCGATAACCGTTCACCCTGGTCCTGAGTCGTATCACGCACCGGATTCCGCCACCATTCACACGCGCAAGGGTGAAGTGGATACCATCACCGACGAGCGCGGACAATCGCTCTCAAGCTATGAGTTGGAGCCATTACTGATTACGGGGCTGAGCGAAGACGCCAATCGCACCAAGCGCCGCCTGCTGACCTACGATGAGATTCCGCCAAACCTCGTGCAGGCTGTTCTTGCCATCGAGGATCGCAAATTCTTTGAGCACGGCGGCGTGAACTACTCCAGCATGATTGGCTGGGCATGGCACGACATGGTCGGCGATCGCAAACATCGCGGCGGCGCCTCGACACTGACCATGCAATTGGCCAAGCTGCTCTTTGTGGCTGATACGGGCACCATCAAGTACAAGGTCACGCAGATCATGATGGCGTTCCACCTCGAGAATCGCTTCTCAAAGAAGCAGATTTTTGAAGCCTACGCGAATCAGATCAACCTGGGCCAACGGGGCAGCTTCTCGATTGAAGGATTTGGTGAAGCCGCGCAATCCTACTTTGACAAGGATGTTCGGCAATTGGATCTGGCGGAGTGCGCGATGCTGGCGGGCATTATCCAGCGGCCAAACTACTTCAATCCCTTTCGACATCCCGAGCGGACGATCGAACGGCGCAATCTTGTGCTCGATTCGATGGTGGAAACCGGCGCCATCAGCAAGGGTCAAGCCGAACACGCCAAGGACGAGCCACTGCATCTTACGCCCGGCAGCGTGGATGCCAGCGAGGCTCCCTACTTTGTGGACCTTGTGCGCGACCAACTCGTGCAGAAACTTGGCGATCGCGACTTCAACCGCGAAGGTTTGCATATCTACACTTCGCTCGATCCCGAATTGCAACGCGTTGCAACAGACGCCGTAACTTCCACGCTCCCCCAGATCGACGAGCAGGTAGAAAAACGGCACGCCAGGCTGAAGAAACTCAATGAACCTGTCACCTACCCGCAAGTGGCGCTCATTGCGCTCAATCCACGCACCGGCCAGGTTCTTGCTCTGGTGGGCGGCCGCGACTACGGCAAGTCGCAGGTGGATCATGCGGTTGCGCATCGGCCAACAGGTTCCATCTTCAAGCCATTTGTGTATGCAACGGCGTTTCAAACCGCCATTGAAGGCACGATGCTGCCCGGACAGACCGCATTGTTTTCGCCGGTAACCATGCTGAACGATCAACAGGCCACCTACGGCGAAGGTACGCAATACGAGTACACTCCGCGCAACTATCAAGGCGAGTTTTACGGCGAGATGACTGCCCGCTTGGCTCTGATGCGATCGGACAACAACGCCACCATCGGACTGGCTTCGATGGTCGGGTTCGATCGTGTTGCGGCACTGGCCCGGGACGCAGGCATCAAGAGTGCACAGCCCACGCCCTCCATGGCCATCGGCTCATATGACGCGACCCCGCTCGACATGGCGGGCGCCTACACGGTCTTCTCCAATGGCGGGGTCCACATCGATCCGTGGACGCTAGCCAGCGTGCGCACACCTACCGGAGATGTCATCTCCGACTACGCACCCACAACCAAACCGGTTCTGGACCCGCGCGTGGCCTTCCTGACCACTTACATGATGGAGGCTGTTCTGCAAGGCAACGGGAGCGATGGCTGCAAAGTGAATGGCTTGGATTACTGCGGCACCGGCGCCGGCGTCCGCAACATGGGCTTCAGGGCTCCAGCGGCGGGAAAGACCGGCACCAGCCACGATGCATGGTTCGCCGGATTCACCAGCAGCCTGTTGTGCATTGTGTGGGTAGGCAACGACGACTACACACCCCTGGCGCACGGGCTCGAAGGCGCAGCCGTCGCAGCACCCATCTGGGCCGCGTTTATGAAGCAGGCAGTTCAATTGCCGCAATACTCCGACACCAACGAATTCACCCCGCCAGATGGCGTGCAGCTTGTCACTCTCGACAAGGCGACGAATCTGCTTGCCGACCCGGCATGCCCAGACGATTACACTGCGGCCTTTCTTGACGGCACCGCTCCTACCGACACCTGCGACCACCCAACCGACCACCGCAACATCCTGCAGAAGATATTCGGACTGGGTAAACCCGGGAACTGACTCTCGGCACTTCAACGTTGGATTCCATCGACCTCGCAACCATCGGGCATGGGCTGGCAGGTTTGACACCAGAAGGTGACGCGTGCATCGGGGCCTTGCAGGCGGTGGCGAACCGAGTTCCCACAGCGGCGGCAAGCCTCACCGGATCGGCCGTATACCCACAGACTTTCGCGCGGATCAGAGTGATGTGTTGTGCGCCGCTGGTTGCCGCGATAGGTGACGATTTGATCTGCCGAGTCTACAAGCACGTTGGCTGCGACGAGGCGCTGGGCGGTACGAACGAGCGCGGCGACTTGCTCATGGTTTAGCGCAGAAACCAGGCAAAACGGGTTTACACTCTCCACGAAGCAGACTTCTGACTTGAAGACATTTCCTACCCCAGCCAGCACCCGCTGATGAAGCAGAATATCACCCACTTCTTCGCCGGCACATGCGCAAAGGCGTGCCGCCGCTGTGCTCGGATCGAAGTCTTCGCTAAGTACGTCCGAACCAGGCTGCGGGATGCGCGTCTCGCGCTCCAAGGCCTGCGCGGAGTAGATACGGGCGACGGGGACTGTGAAAGCAACTGCCTGGTACTCGCGATTTTCCAGCACGATGCGCATATCGCGCGATGGCTTTTGCCAGCGCTCGCCAATGCGGTAAAGGTGCCATGATCCATTCATCAGCATGTGGGTAGCAAGTGTCGCTCCGCCCGAGAGATGAATCAGCAGCCACTTGCCGCGAGATTCAACGCGATCGACGGTCTGACCGGTAATTGGCGTGTCGTCGTGGAAGCGCGTGAGCAACGGGTAATTGGATCGGAAGCCTGTGATCGGCTTGCCGATAAGTGCGCGACCCATGGAGCGCGCCGTGCGGAAGATGGTATCGCCCTCAGGCATGATCTATTGCAGTTCCTCGGGGACTGGGTCCGCGGCGTGCGAATCGTGATGGATTGGAATGGGAATGCGACGCAAATGCAGGCCGAGCGGTCCGGGGTGGAAGCCGGCATCCATCAGGAAGCGCGTCATGGGATGGGCAGCGACAGGATGGCCATTCATCGTGGTGATCAACACGCCCTCGTGGCTGCTCAAGCGCATGCGCTCCTGTCCGCGCGCAGAGAGGAAGTGCGCAAGCCCTGAGGATACTTGCGATCGCTCCGGTTCGTCGCTGGGGAGAAAGACGAGCATGTTGGGATTATTGCGGCGCAGCCAAGCGACGAGTTGCCCATTGCGAAGGATGACTTCAGCGTAGACGGCGCGGGTGAGAACGCGTGGTGCCGATTCGGAGTCCTCATCTATTACCGGCAGATCGGGCCAGCGCAGGACCGAACCATACGGATTGGCTGTGTCGGTCGCGGCAAGCTGGATGAACTCCGGCTTCTCGGCGGGAGGCTCGGTGCGCAGTTGGCGCAAGAGGTCGACAGCAGCTGGCAATGCAAATTGAGTCGCGCCAAGGCCGGCGACAAAATAGCCGCGGCGTATGCGACCACCCTCCTCCAGCGCCTTCAGCACGTCGTAGACGGCGCTGAAACCGCCGGGGATGTTTTCGGCGCCAACCGCTTCGCGTGTAAGAACGCCGTAGCGGTTGAGCAGTTGCAGAGCCAGGGCGTGGCTGGCTTCGGTCTGGGTGGGAACAATTTCGGTTGCGATCTTTGAACGCAGTGGCAACATCGACCAGCGGCCTTGCGCGTTTGGCGGCGTGGTGCGGCGGGAGCGGAAAACCATTCCTGTGTGCGAGCGGCGCTGCGGGCGCGAGGAATCCGGTCGCACGATGTAAGCGCGTAGGGCGTGGAGCGAATCGTTTGTAACCAGGCCGCGCCACACAAGACTCCACAATGCATCGATCGTTTCTCCCGGATATCCGCCGCCTACCGACTGATGCAGCGGGTCGAAGAAGCTGGCTCCAGCAGATTCGAGAATCGCGAGGACTTTCTCCTCGCGCTCGATGAGGGGTTCGGCGAGCGGCCGTTGCTGAGCAAGCAGCGGCAGCTTGTCCGCGAGAAAGAGTGCGATGCGTCCGTCTCGTTCGCCGATGGGATCGATTCCGGCCCACGCAACTTCACCCGCGGCAATCAGCGTATCGAGCCCTGCCGATTCGTATCCGACGACGCGTGCAGGAAGGATGGAGTTTTCGAGCAGCGACGCGGGAATGGGAGCGCCCTGCAGGCTCTCGATCGTATCAAGCAATACGTCGAGATGCGCATGTGAGATGCGGCGGGGCGAGACCAGTCCCTGCCAATGCGTGAGGAATCGTGCCAGTGTGTGCTGCTCGACCGGTTCGACTTCGCGGCGAAGCCTGGCCAGTGATTTGCGGCGAATCTGCCGAAGAATTTCGGCGTCGCACCACTCGCGATGCAAACCGCCGGGACGGAAACCACCCTCAAGAACGCGCCCCTCGACCGTCAGCTGATGCAGGGCATTCTCAACGGCGGCAGAGTCGAGGGTGAACCGTTCGGCTGCTTCCTTCAATGTGAACGGGCCATGCGTGCGGGCGTAACGGCGCACGAGTTCCAGAACCGGCTGCGCCACCGGCTCGATCAGCGAAACGGGCAGGCCAGGTGGAAGCGGGATGCCAAGCGCGTCGCGGTAGCGAGCGGCATCTTCCACGGCGATGAGGCGGCGGGCGTTTTCACCGTTTGGGGCAATGCGCAGTTCAAGCAGGCGACGCGCGCGCAGCAGGCGGTCAAGGGATTCGAGCAACACAGAATCGACAACCCGGCGGGCAAGTTCTGCGCGGGAAAGATCACCGAGCCTGAGCAGCAAGTCGTGAATGCCATCGGCAGATCGGGCGCGATACGATTCGGTGAGGCACTGGGCTGCTTCTTCAACTTCGGCAATGGCGTCGGCGTCGAGCAACTCGCGCAGATCGGCTTCGCCGAGCAGTTCGCGAAGCTGATCCTGATCGATGGTGAGAGCCTGCGCACGGCGCTCGGCCAGCGGCGCATCGCCGTCATAGACGAAGTTCGCGACATAGCTGAACAGCAACGACGATGCAAATGGCGAAGGCTTGTGCGTCTCGACCACATGCACGCGAAGCTGGCGCTGCTCGATGGCACGTAGGGTCTCGATGAGCGCCGGCATATCGAAAACATCGTGCAGGCATTCGCGATAGGCCTCCAGCAGTAACGGAAATGACGGATAACGCGAGGCAACACTCAATAAATCGTAGGATCGCTTGCGCAGTTGCCAAAGAGGTGAGCGCTGATCGGCACGGCGCCGCGGCAGCAGCAGCGCGCGACCGGCGGCTTCACGGAACCGGCCGGCAAACAGCGCGGTCGACCCAAGCTGGCGGAGAACCATTTGCATCGCTTCAGCAGATTCAATCAGGATCCAGTCAGGATCGGGCGGCTCGTCGGTATCGGGAAAACGCAAAACAAATCCATCATCACCCCAAAGCGTCTCCACTTCAGGACCGCCCGTGGCCCGGATACGTGCACTGATCGCCATGGCCCAGGGAATGTGGATGCGGCTGCCGAAGGGCGTCAGCACGCACACGCGCCAATCGCCCAACTCATCGCGGGTCCGTTCGATCACGATTGTCTTGTCGTCCGGAACCTGCCCGGTCGCGGCCTGCTGATCCTCGAGGAATTGCAGAAGATTTTCAGCGGCGCCGGGGTCGAGATCGTGATCGGTCACGAGGCGCGTGAGGGCTGCCGGCTTGGGGAGCGCGCGGAGTTCGCGGACCAGCGCACCGATGCGGCGGCCAAACTCGAGCGGCCGTCCGGGACCGTCGCCTTTCCAGAACGGCATCTTGCCCGGTTCGCCAGGAGCAGGAACAACCAGCACGCGGTCGTGCGTGATGTCTTCAATACGCCAGGTGGAAGCGCCAAGGATGAACGTTTCGTTGGGATGCGATTCGAAGACCATCTCCTCGTCGAGTTCGCCCACGCGAATGGACTTGCCTTCGGTGTGCGCAAGAAAGACGCCGTACAGTCCGCGATCGGGGATGGTGCCAGCGTTGAGGATGGCGAGACGCGCCGCGCCGTCGCGGGCCGTGACGACATTGCGGATGCGATCCCAGGTAAGACGCGGGCGGAGTTCGGCGAACTCGTCAGAGGGATAACGGCCGCTGAGCAGGTCGAGAACGCCATCGAAAGCTGCGCGGGTGAGAGCACCAAACGGCGCGGCACGGCGGACCAGATTGTAAAGGGCGTCAACGTGAAGCTCTGGCTTCGGCTCCTGTTCTGATGAGTTCGCGCTTTCCCAGGTCTGAAAATCCAACCCTGGGGCATCCAGGTTGCGGGTGGAACGAGAACCGGCAATCCGGCGCTTGAGGGGTTTGGGGCGAGTGGGAGGCTTGTAGCCGGGCGGGTGGGCAACGATAGCGACAAGCTGCTGGCAGAGAACGTCGAGGGGATTACGGGGAAATCGGGTGGACTCAATGTGCCCCTCGTGCATGGCGCGCGTGACGGCGGCACAGGCAACAAGATCCGCGCGGTATTTCGGGAAGAGTATACCCTCGCTGACTGCGTCGACTGAATGGCCAGCGCGGCCGATGCGCTGCATGCCGCTCGCAACCGAGGGCGGCGCTTCGATCTGAATGACGAGATCGACGGCGCCCATGTCGATGCCGAGTTCAAGCGTCGAGGTGGCGCAAAGAGCCTTGATCTGTCCGGCCTTGAGCTGCTCTTCAATCACCGAGCGCTGGTAGGCGGCGAGCGAACCGTGATGCGCTCGCGCGATTGGCTCGCCGGCCAGATCGTTGAGCGCGCCAGCCAACCGCTCGGCAACCTGACGGCTATTTACGAAGAGAATGGTGGAGTGACGCTCGCGGATGAGTTCCAGCAGCCGCGGATGAATCGCGTTCCAGATGGAAACTCTGCGCGGCGTTTGCGAAGCCGGCCCGGAAGGGATTTCCTCCATCGTCTGGAGGCGCGCCATATCCTCAACCGGAACTTCAATCCGTAGCTTCAGCTGCTTGCGAGCAGAGGCATTAATAATAGTCACTGGACGAAAACGCAGTGAGCTCTCGCTTTCCGTAACCTGCAGGGAAGAATCGTCCGCGTTCAATTCAGATGGATCGACCTGACCGACGGGTTCCGAGTTCGCGGCAGACTCTTTCGAGCCGGAAAATTCAACCTGTCCGTTACGATCTCCTGAGTTATTTTGTCCTTCTACAAGAATAGTTTGCCGACCGAGACTTGAAGTCGGACTTTCCAATTCCTTGGGCTGCGTCCTTACCAGAAGTGGAGTGCTCGATGCGACTTCAACTCCACCAAGAAACCGGGCGACCTCCTCTAGCGGCCTTTGCGTGGCGGAGAGACCTATACGCTGGAGGCGGCGCCCTGTAAGAGATTCCAACCGCTCGAGTGTCAGGGCGAGATGCGCTCCCCGCTTGGTCGGCACGAGGGCGTGGATCTCGTCGACGATGACCGTGTCGACTGTGCGCAGTGCTTCGGCAGACTGCGAGGTCAGCAGCAGGTAGAGCGACTCTGGAGTGGTGATAAGAATGTCGGCCGGATCGCGACGGAAGCGGGCGCGCTCCTGCTGCGGAGTGTCACCGGTTCGAACGCTGATGGCAGGATCGTGAAACGGCACACCCTTGCGGCGGGCCAGGTTGGCGATGCCCACCAGGGGAGAGCGAAGGTTGCGCTCGACGTCGACTGCGAGCGCTTTTAGCGGTGAAACATAGACGATTCTGCAGCCCTTTTTCTTCTCGTTATCTACGTCCTGCAACATCAGGCGATCAAGACACCAGAGGAAGGCCGCAAGGGTTTTGCCGGTGCCGGTGGGCGCCAGGATTAATGCGCTCTCGCCCCGGGCGATGACGGGCCAGCCCAGCCGCTGCGGTGCCGTCGGTGCGTCGAACACTGTGCGGAACCACTCCGCGGTGATCGGGTGGAAGCAGGCAAAGCTATCCGATTCAGGTGTCGAGTTGGGCGAAGGGGGAGGCATCATTTCCATTGACGCTCTTTAGAGCATAACGCGCGAAGAGGGGAAAGAAAAGGCGAAGAAGTAGCTCTGCGAAAGATTAACTTTGAGCGAAACCCCGAGAACTTCGATTGTGTCCGGCGGCGCGGCATCAGATTTAGTCTGCGATGCCCGTCCATCGGGCGAGACAGGCAATGGTGTGGCAGTTCGGGAAGTACCACAGTGGGACACGCGATGGTCATGCGGCGCTGCTAGGATTCGATTCAGGAGTAAGTTACGTGCGCGAGCACCTGGCGACGCTGCTGGACGACTTCAAGAAACATAAGCGCGAGATTGCAATCGTGCGCTACCAGGGTGTGCGGCGCAGGTTGACGACGTATGGTGAACTCGCTCGCCTTGCCGGCCGGTTCGCGGCGCTGCTCGAAGACCGCGGAATTGGCATGGGTGACCGCGTTTTACTATGGGGCGAAAACAGTGCGGAATGGGTTGCAGCCTTTTATGGCTGCCTGCTGCGCGGGGTGATGGCTGTTCCGCTGGATGCATTCGGGAGTGCCGATTTCGCCAGCCGTATCACGACCGACGTAAAGCCGGCACTGGCAGTGGGAGACGCGGGTTTGCTCCAAAAGCTGCAGGCACCTGACACGCCTTCGATCGCGTTTGAAGGCTGGTCGGCTTCCCTTCCTGGGCGCGAAGCGGGGCCGGCGCCGGGACTGTCGCATGAAACGCCCCTGCAAATTCTATTTACTTCGGGGACAACGGGCGATCCGAAAGGCATCGTGCACACGCACGGCAACGTGCTGGCGAGTGTGGGGCCCATTGAGCACGCCGCTCAGGGATATCTGCGGTATGAGAAATTCTTCCATCCGCTGCGATTTCTGCACACGCTGCCCTTGAGTCACGTATTCGGACAGACCATGGGGATATGGATTCCGCCCATCTTCATGGCGGAGGTGCACTTTGAAACGCGCCTCGTGGCGCCGAAGCTAGTGGAAACGGTCAAGCGGGAGCGCATTTCGGTGCTGGCCGCGGTGCCGCGCGTCATGGAACTGCTGAAGGCTCACCTTGAGAACACAGTTCCCGGGCTGGTCGAGCGTGTGACGGCTTCAAAGGGCATCTCCGCGTGGAAGAGGTGGTGGGTTTTTCGCGATGTTCATCACACCCTTGGTTTCAAGTTCTGGGCTTTGATTTCGGGGGGCGGCGCGCTCGTGGGGACGCTGGAGCAGTTCTGGAACGCGCTCGGGTTTGTCGTAGTACAGGGATACGGCATGACGGAAACCACCGCGCTGATCACTCTCAATCATCCGTTTCACGTAGCGAGCGGAACGATTGGAAAGCCTCTGCCGGGGCGGGATGTGAAGATCGGTCCGGATGGCGAAGTGCTGGTGAGGGGACCGATGATTTCGACCGCAACCTGGAGCGGCGGCGAGCTTCGCCAGCGCGAAAATGAGTGGCTGGCTACGGGGGACCTGGCAGAAGAACAGGCAACCGGTGAGTTGCGCTTCATGGGCCGCAAGAGCGAGACCATCGTTACCGCTGCGGGAGTGAATGTGCATCCTGAGGACCTCGAAGCCGCACTTGAAGAGCAGCACGAAATAGCGGCAAGTGCGGTGGTCGCCTTAGAAACGGCGTCGGGGCCGGAGCCTTGCGCGGTACTCGTTGTACGCGGTGGTCAAAAGCAGGCGGCTGAAGCAGTGGAACGGGCCAATACGCGCCTTGCGGAGTTTCAGCACATCCAGCGCTGGATATTGTGGCCGGAACCAGATCTGCCCAGAACGTCGACGGGCAAAGTGCGGAGAAAACCGGTTGCCGAGTGGGTCGCAAAACATTTGGCTGAAACTGCTGCGGACCGCGGAAACAGTGCGACAACACTGCAGAGCGAGCGCAGCGGAGATTGGCTGTATGCGCTGGTAGCGGAGATTTCCGGCGAGCGTCCGCCGGGAGAAGACGAATTGCGACTGAGCGAAGACTTTCATCTTGACAGCCTGGGTCGCGTGCAAGTTGCGGTAGCTTTGGAAGAGCGGCTGACCGATTCTCCCAGAGAAGGCGTGGTCGATGCGGCGAAGACCCTGGGAGATTTGAGGCGGATCGCCGGTGGTGTCCGCAGTTCTGAGCTTACGAGGCGGAATCCAACCGAAGGGCACGCGAATCAGGAGGAAGAATTCGATACTGAGGATCGAAATGCAGATGCACGCACCTTCCCAACACAGCAAGCGGAGTTGGTTCGTGTTGACAAGGCAGTGGCAAGTACGACAACCGCGACCAGCTCGCAACCCCAGCCGGAATTCAAATATCCGTTGTGGCCGTGGTGGCGGCCTATGCGGTGGTTGCGGGCTGCGTTTCTTGAATTGGTTGCACAACCGTTTGTCTGGTTTCTTGGAGCACCGCGAGTTTCACTGCCGCGTGACCTGGGAATCGACGAGCCCGTGCTGATCATCTGCAACCACGTCACTGCCTATGATGGCGCGCTCGTCGAGTACGCTCTTCCAGGACGCATGCGACGTTGGGTTGCTGCAGCGATGTTGGGCGAAATGCTGGAGGACTTCCGGCATTTCCGCGATCCGGATACGCGGCGTTTTATGCTGTTTGGCCCTGCCGCGTATTGGCTGCTGACCGCACTCTACAACGTCTTCCCGCTGCCGCGCCGGCGCGGATTTCAGCGGAGCTTTGCCCACGCGGGCGAGGCAATGGACCGCGGTTACAACGTGCTCGTGTTCCCTGAAGGCACACGATCGGATGCGGGACAACTTGCCCCGTTCAGGCCCGGAATCGGACTGCTGGTGAAACAGACTCATGCGCCGGTGCTGCCCATCGCGATTTTGGGACTAGGCGAATTAAAGGAGAGGGGCCGCGGATGGTTCCGATCAGGAAAGATTCACATACGCGTGGGAGAGCTGGTGCGTTTCGATCCGACCGACAGCGAGGCGGCCATCACTGACACCTTGCATGCGACGGTGGCCGAATTGATGGAAACGAAGCCGTCAACCGTAAACAGGATTCAGTAAAAAGTGTTCAGTGATCTGCGGCTTGAGAAGGTGGCTGCGGCTTCTCACGGGAAGCGCCCGCGCCTTGGGCGGAAGCGTAATAGTCATGTGGGGCACCGCGGTGGCCCTGGCAACGGGCAAACAATTCCAACCCGAGTGCCGTAGGCGTCAGGTTCGCATCCTGTTCGAAGTTGAAGTATTTCGATTTCAACCTAGGCTCGAGGAGGCCGAGGTTGGCAAGTTGGAAGATGTTTCGATCGATCTTCATCAAATCGTGCGCGCCCGCAATGTCAATCAGTTCCTGCGGCGTGCACATAACCGCCTGGGCTGACACAGCGCCGGAAGTTGCAAACACTTTTGGGGACTTCGTACAGGCCGTTGTAAAGAGACGTCCATCGATGGCCGCGAGTTCGGCAAGAAGGTCAATATAAGGGAGATTTGATTCGTCGTCACCCATGAGAGTGCAGGAGGTTGAGAGGATGCCTGCCCAAAGTTGTTGGGTGATGCCGTCTTCAGCCCACGAGCCTTCCTGGACGACACGCATGACAACATTTTGTGGGGCACGCAGCCTGTCGAAATCGCGCTCGGCGGCGAGCATTGCTTCGGCGCGCTGGGTGATTCCGATGGCGTTTGCTATGCGAATATTGCTAAGCCCTTCGCGAAACAGGAGCTTCAATTCCTGCGTCGCAGAAGGACAGATACGTCGCAGAAAAGCAAGAGACCTGGCAAGGCGAAATTCGCTCAGAATATCTTCCGGCTTGATGAGGTCGTCGGTCTTCCAAAGCCACAGGTCCATGCATTCCGGAAGAAGAAAGGTGAGGCCCATGCCGTCCTCGCCCCAGCGTACCGCCTTTGTCTGCAGGGTGACATGGCGATCAGGGCTGTCGTCGGCCAGTTCCGGATAGACGAGACGAACAGGATTCACCTCGCCCTGTGGCCATCGTTCACGCGTTACCAGATACATGCCCGTCGCGCTGATGTTCCTTACGATGTCGAGGCCGGGAGAGGTTCCGGTCCAGTGAATGGCTTCGAGGCCGGGTACGGGGCGCCGCTCGGCGCGGGACCGCTGGGGCTCCGTTTGCGGGAACGTCTTTTCAAACCAGCTCCTCAGAGTCTTCACTCTGTCCTCCTTGCATTGCGGCCGCTGCGGGATAGAGCTGGCGGGTCCTGAGGGCCCGCGAACACGACCCAACGGAGAATTGTTACTGAGTGCATCCTACTACCGCAATTGCCACTTCGTAATGGGGAGGTAATTACTTAGGCAGTAGGCATTCGAGGGACCTGAGAGCTCTATAGACAGGGAACCTTGGGGTCCCGCAAGCATCTCCGGTTCGCGGCCTCAGCCAACGGCAACCGTCTCCGCACCGGGGCAAGTCGCGTAGAACTCTTCTGCGAGCCGGCGATGACCGTGGCAACGCGCATAGAGTTCGAGCGCCAGTTCTGTTGGGGTAATCACAGCCTGGTCAAGAAGCGAAAGCAGGAGATTGTGTCGAGGGTCACGGCTCACAGAGAAATTTCTAATGAGGAATTAGGAGCAGGAAGAGAATCTCAGTGCAGGCATTGAAAGGGCGAGTCGCACCCATCCTGGTCGCGTTTCCGATCAGGATGGGCGGGCGTTACAACTCGAGAGCAAGGGCGCCGGCAGGGGTCACTCCAACGCCGTAGAACTTTTGCGCTGTGCCGCGATGGCCATTACAGCGGGCGTACAGTTCCAGGCCGAGACCGGTGGGCGCAACCGTTGTATCGGTCATTTGCTGGAAGAATGCTGACTGCTCCCGGGATGCGATCACTCCAACGTCGGCCATGTAATTCAGCTCGCGATCCAGCTTGATGAGGTCGTGGGAACCTGAATACTTCATGAGGTCCGCTGCTTTCCAGTTCAGTGGACGCGTAGACATCATGCCCGGCCCGGTAACAAGCTTGGTGGACTTGGTGCACGCTGCGGCGAGGATGCGTAGATGAAGAGCCTTAAGTTGGCTGAGCAGGTCCACAAAAAGAAGGCTCGACTCGTCGCCGCCCGCTGTGGTGCAGGACGCGGCCAGAAGGCCCGCCCAGAATTGAAGCATCCACCTGTCATCTGAGGACCAGGACCCTCCCTCAACGATGCGCATTGCCACGTGAGGAAGCGCATGCAAGTGATCGCCTTCCACCGATGCTCCCAGCATCTTTTCCGCCTTGAGGGCAATTTCAACTGCATTTTCAAGACGGTAGTTGCTCAATTCTTCATGAAGCAGCCTGCAGACCGAGTCCTTGGTCTCAGCCGAAATGCGCGAAAGGAAGGAGATGGCCTGCGCAACGCGAAATTCGCGCAGAATGTCTTCGGGCTCATTCTGCTCGGCCGCACTCTTCAGTGGGCTCTGCCAGAGACGAAGGTCGGCGCCGGGAGGGAGAACGAAGGAGATGGCCACACCATGATCGTCCCATCGAACCGCTTTCGCTTGCACGAGAAAGCTGTTCTCTTTTTCCAGCGGGCCGCTGCGCTGAAGGGTCAGAGCGATCACTTCGCCCGGTTCCCAACGCTCCTGCGTTACGAGGAACGCACCAGTCGCGCTGATGTCGCGGACACTGTTTTGACGCGGAATAGCGCCCTTCCAATGATAGGCGGCAAGTGACGGCGAAATCCGCCGTTCGGCCCGGCGGCGCTCTGCCGTGAGGGAACCTTCAGAATGGAAAGTCGTTGGATTCATGCAGCCCTCGGATGATAACTGTTCGGCGCGAGCGTTCCGTCGGGAGGGAAGAGATGTTGTCCGGTTCCGAGCCTGTGTCCCGAAAGCGCCCTGGCGTCTTACAACTCACAATCTTACTCCCCTATATCCCACTTTTGTGGGATTGGCGGGCATTACTTTGGGCACCCATTGCCGGTTTTTGGGGGTAGACGAATTGCGGTAAGCTGGATAACAAGAAACTTCCTTACCGTAGAACCTGACCGTCGGACCATACGGCGAATTGCTGCGAGGTTGCTGTGTCTTTATTGCTAATGTCGGAGGTTTTTGCTGCGGGCAGCGTGGCCGCCGCGGGGTGCTGCTGCCTCCTTGAGGTCGCGATGATTCTGGAGATCCGGCGCAGCTTGAGCGGTTGGAAGGCCGCCCCGCTGCAGAGAGATATCGCGGTCATTTTTCGCAGCCATCGCCGATTCCATCCCGGGAGCCCGCTGCGTACGGCTTTCGTAGCGTCGTCGTTCCTGCTGGGAAGCTGCATTGCTGGGCTGATCGTTATTCATCGTGTGACGCAGGGTATGTAAATCCGGCTTCCGGACGGTGACGGAAGTCCTGCGCCGGATATCCTACGACGCTCGGGGATCAGAAGATTCAAGCAGGGCGCCGCGGCCGGAGTGACAAGTACCGCCCGCAAAAACGGTTGTCCAAAGAGAGCGGTCCGGAGGCTGTTCGGCAGATCCGTGTGGGGTATCGCAGAGGGTGAAAGCTGACACCCCACGGTGGCTATGTCTCCTCTTCGCTCAAAAACCTCCATAACCTCCATAACCTCCTCGATCTAATTATTGTCTGTAGTTTGCGAGCCATGGAGGTTCTCGCTCTCCGCTGGCGTATCCTCCATCACGTACATCGCGGCAAGCTGCTGAATTTTGGCGACGGTGGGCGGATCGAACGTCAGACCATTGCCGGCTTGTGATATCCGGTGAGTAGGCAGACCAAGGCTCTTCAGCTCGTGGCCTACGTTCTCGGGGCCCAGCCGTGCCGTTTCACCGCGAGCTTCCCGCAGACGGTTGGCCTTGGTCGCGATTTCCCCCGCATAGGCGTATTTCCGCCCTTCACGAATGAACGCCCAAATCGCTTCTACGACGATGGCCTTGGTGGTATTCGACATTTCATAGAGACGCTGCTGATCCTGGGTCTTCAGCAGGGCCACGAGCTTCTGCCGGAGTTCGGGTGCGTCCACGATGCAACGTCCGAGTGACGTCGCAATCGCCTCCGTCTCGGAAGACAAGCCGGAGGGAACCCACGTACAGCGGTGTACATAACTGAGGTTCTTGTTGCGGTATTGATCCAAGTGAACCGGGATGCTCGCAATCATTTTTTGCAGCCCTTGCGGAGTGGCAGGTGGTGCTGCGTTTGCGGGGCTGATGTCGATGTGGATGGAGTTCTGGATCTTGTGTGATAGTGGATTCTCGCCGGCATAGATCGCCGTCGACTTGGAGTAACAGGCCAACGAACCCCCTTCCACGACCAAGAAGTTCCGATCTGTCAGATTGCATAACAAGTCGGCTGTCCGCTTGCCGAGGTCTGGCTCCGAAGCCAAGATGGTCTTACAGTTCCGGTGGAGCACGGAAAGGTGGCTTCGCTGGAATCCGGCCAGCAGAGCAGGCTGCCGGCAGAAGTGGCGGAGCACGTGCAAAACGACTCTTGCGTCATGGGCGGGGCCGGTGATTACCAGGCACGGAAGGATGGTCAACACGTCCTGAAACCAGGTCGAGATCGCAAAGAAAGTGCCCAACTCGGCCGCATCCTCCGGTAAGCGCGTCTGCGCCAAAATGATCTGCTTGATCCACGTGAAGAGCTCAACTCCCGTGGCGACCCGAGGTGGCGGAAGTGGCGCGGTGAGAATCTCGTGGGGCTGTTTCATTTCAGCATTGCCTGTGCTTCCGTCTTCCGCGGGAGCCGAAAGCCCGGTCTCCGTACCGGCATGAGTAGAGGTGGTACCGCCGCCAAGCTGGCGGCAGTACCGTTCGAATGCAGCAATGTAGGAGGGTGTTTTGGGCTTGGGGGTCGGTGCTGGAGCCACAACGGCTTGAAAGCATTCGCCGCATTCGCCGACAACGAGCTTAGAAGTTGGTTCGGCAATCGGCGGGAGGCTGTTTTCGGGGATATTGGACTGGGCTGCGTGAACTTGGCTTTCTGCACCGGCATCATCCTTCGTTGCCCCAGCTTCAGACTTATCGTCATGAGGCGATGTTGGTGCCGCGGTTCCGGGTGTTGTGGGAGCCGTATCTTCGAGTGTGTCGGATGCAGTGGGCGCAGCTTGGCTTTCTGCGCCGGCCGCATCCTTCGATACTGAGGCTTGGGCCGCGTCTGGAGCTGGTTCCGGAATCCCTGATTTCACGGGAGTTGGGGCACTTTCATTTTTCTGCTTTGGCATCTAATTATCCTCCGTAGATCGTGGGTTGAAAACGTGGCTGCAAGAACGGGTTGGCAAGCTTGTGTCCTCCGCGCAAGGTCTGTTTCACAAGCCGGCACTCGGCTCGGTAAGCCATCTCTTGCTGTCTCCATGAATCGATTTAGCAAAACGATTTACCAAAACCTGAGTTCTCCGGCAACTACCTTGGATTCGGTAATCGGGGAAAAACTTTCATTATCGATTTGGGTCAAGATTCTGGATCTTTGCCGACCAAAACCCCGCGAACTGAGGCGCGCTTTTGCGCCGCCCGTCAACCGCTCAACTCAGATTTGCCTGTTTTAAAGGGGTTTTCGGAGGCTAGGGTTGAATTCCGGTTTGCTCGGTCCCCGGGGAAGTCGTCCAGGAGGGATCAGATCAGCGGGCGCGGCTTGATCTGGCAGTGGACCCTGACGCCAAGCCGTTGGGACCACCACTGCGGCCCGCCCTCCGTCATAAGGCTTCGCTGACGGGTTCGACTGGCGCTTGCAGGGTTTTGTGCTGAGTTTCGAGGACCTCGACCGGTCGCCGTCTGTACGCAGCCTTGTCGGCCCACACGATGGTAGAGGGCTTAACCGGATGCCAGGGCCTCTGATTCCCCCAGGACGCCGAGTGGGTGTTCAATCAGCCTGCACCGGAAGAGCGTTCGACCTATTCAAATCACTTGCAAAGTCCCCGGGATCGATTTCTTTCGAAACGCTGGAAGCTGGCGTGACCGCCATCCAGATCGACGACCACCCGAAACAGTTCGTTGGCGTCAGAAATCATCGCGATTTCGAAGTGATCGGGCTGATGCCTCGCGGGCGATTTCAGATTTCGGACCATGATTCATTTCTCTTGAAAAAACCCGGGAAAGGCGGAGAATTCAGTCTCAGAAATCATCTTTACAGGCGCAAGAACTCTCCAAGCACTTTGAACACTTGTAGTGGCCGTCCGTGCCGATGTTGGTATGGCTGGTTGGAAGATGCATCGTGTCCATAATGCGCTCGACCACTGCCTGCCTCTTCAGAATGCAGCGATCGGCGTACAGGGCGAACCGTTGGGTTCTTGTGTTAAAGACTACCCGGCCGCGTGGAGGCTCTTCGTATTCAATTTCGCGCGACACGGTCCCGAGACCCTGCTGCGCCGTCCAGTAGTCAATATGACTCGTCCGGTGGCCTAAACAATCGCCATAAGGCTCCGCTTCACTGAGCGGGCTGGTGTCGAGGATCAGCCGATCTCCGATCAACCAGAAAATCCCAACCAACGATTGTCCCTGATTTATTTGTTTGCCAAGCATCTTCGCTCTTTCTCATGAATGCCGTTAGCAACTCGTTGAATGTCATGTCCTGAGGAAGGTGGTGGAGTTCGCGTACTTTGTCGGATTGAGAGCTCGATCGACTGCACAGCATTTCGGCAGTACATAAACCAGTGGCACCAGGCCCCATCGGCAAAACAGTCTTCAATCAGTTCCCTTATGCACAATTGAGTGGCATGCAGTGCAAAGTGTAATGAGATTTTGCTCTGAATCATCCCCAGACTGGCTGCGAAATTCTCGATGATGAACCTCGAGATTCGACATTGCTCCGCAACTCTGGCACCTCCATCCGTCCCGGCGTAAAACCTGCTGCCGCAGATCTTCATACAATTTGGGAGCGAGGCGTAGGCGAGAACTCTTTACGGGAATCCGGTTCATGACGCTTTCTCGGTGATCTGCTCGACAAACGCCTGCCGCTGTTCGCCAGGCAGGAACTGGAAAAATCGTGCCATCGAGGACAAAAGCACGTCTGGTTGTCCGCCGTCGAGGTTGGCTCCCGCCAGGAAATCCGCGCAGATCATCTCCAGACAATAGCCGCGGGATTTGTCCGTGCCCAGCATCAGCGCCGCCGTCTCGATTGCCTGCTCAATCACAGGGATCTGGCTCTTGTAAAACTTGAAGTAAATGATCTCGGTCGGTTCGGTATCCTTGCCGGTGAGGTGTTGGTCCACTGCGCGTTTGAACTGATCCCGGGGTAAGGAACGACCTTTGTGCATCCATGCTGCACAATCGAAATCCTTCCCGTCCGAACGCGCGACCTTGGTCAACACCGCCGCCTTGGTCCAGCCCACCTGTTTCAACTCCCGCCGGATCTGGGGCGGCAAGTGTTCGTGAATGGACATCAGATAGTAGGCAGTGCGGCGCGAATCGGGAAAACGCCTTAGCAGAAATTCATCGAAGGATTTCAAGTTCTCGAGCCGCCAGTACTGACCCGCCCGCACTTCGCACAAATACCTGCCCAGATCGACGAAGCGAACGTCGCGCTCCTCTTCTCTCCGCTTTTCCCACGCCAGGATCTCGTCGATCTTGGTCAGAACAAAGAGAGCACGCTTGTGGTTGAGCTTGGGCGCCATCGGCATCGGCCTAAAACGAAAGTTCGTCAAACAGACCAAGGTCTACTCCGGGCTTGCGCACAAGTGCAGTTTCGACCAAGTCAGGCCTATCGAGGCAGAGCCCGATAAAGGGGCACGTTGTGCAAGGATTCTGTGGAAAGCGGATGCCGCTATGCGGCAGGAACAATCCGGACTCGATCCGTCGGACTGTGTCATCGACCAGGGTTGCGAACTCCTGCCACTGTTCCTCAGAAATGGTGGCCCGAAGGTATTGAACTTCGACCAGTCGCTTGCGCACGAAAACAATTTGGGCGACTTCCTGGATGCCGGTCATCCACGAATAGCAGACCAGTTGCGGGTCCAGTCCGGAAATGCCGGCCGGTGTTTCTGGATATCGCGCGGAGCTAGTCTTCCATTCCAGAACGCAGGGCGTATCGTCCAGTTCCCCAATGGCATCGACGTAGGAGACGAAATTGTTGCCCGAACCAAGTACCCGATTGAACTGAATCTGCTGGCTTGAATGAGGGCGCCGAATACAAACGCGGTCGTCCTGAACGAAGCGCTCCAGCAACTGGACGCCTTGTTGCAGCATCCGGTCCCAAGTGTCGTTGCCGGGGTAGGTTAATCCCATGTCCTTGCACAGGCTCCACTGCTCGCACAACGCAGCCGCCGGGTCTTGACGGCGGAAAAGGGCGGCAACGGCCTGTTCGAAGGCTCGACCAAAGAACATGGCAGCGCGCGTGTCTTTCTCTTGCCACCCGTCGAGGTAGCGATGCCGGTAACGGCGCGGACAGCTCAGATACTGACTGATCTGTGTGTAGGAGTAGGTCATCAGGACGCCTCCGCATTGTTAGAGAGAGAAGCACTCGATGCCGGCGCCGCGGAGAGTTCTTCCCACTGGCTGGCGGGGGCAAAGCCGTCGAGGTTGATGAGCGAAATGCCGTTCACCACGCTATGGCTGATCTTGACGACACCACGGAGTCCGGGCAAAGCCTTCTCATCGACCTGTTCGTGGGCCAAAAGTTCAGGATCATAGAGAAAATCCCGCAGGAACCAGCCCAGCTTCCACATTGCTCTTTGCGTACAGTAGAGCCGGCCGACAATGGGCTGCCCGGCCAGTGTCCGGGGCTCGATAACCGAGAGCCGGAGAACGTAGAACGGCTTGCGGGCATGCCAGCGGAACTGGGCACCATCGACGCGCACAAGATAGATACCGTCGGGGATCTTCGGACGAGAATCGTGGGCCGTTTCGGCGAGGCCTGGGACTTTGCGGTTCATGCGGCACCCTCCTGCTTCGGGTGCGTGTAGGTATTGAGCTTGCCGAGCAGACCGTTTCGGTCACTTTCGGCTCGCTTGGCCAGTTGCAAGACGAAGTTCTTAACTTGTTCCCTGCTAGCCTCTCGGAGCGTCTTCGTGCCGCAGAAGTCGATGGCATAGGCCTTCACCAGCTCGGGGTTGAGCTGGTGCTGGCGGATGATCTGGCACAGACGGTCGCGGACTTTGGGGCCAGTGCCGTTGCTGCTTCCATTCGCCTTTGCGGGAGGAAACTTTTCCGTCGGAATCGAAATTGGGATGGTTCCGATTTCCTCAACCGAGCAGATGCCGATGCCGTAGGCCTTGCGCAGGGCACGGTTGACGGCTCGGGTCTCGGCAATCCGCATTTCGGCGCCGTGGACCAGCGAGGATACGTTGGAGGGGTCGGCATCGCCATATCCAACGAAACCGCCGCAGGTCCTAGACTTGTATACTGTGGCCCGAAAAACCCAACGCCCCACTTTGGGATCACAAAACTCTTGCGCGGGCTCCGCTAGGACTCCATGGCACCGGTTGCGGCGAGCAAGCCTTATGAGGCCGACATGGGTCACGTACCAGCGCTTGTCCAGCAATAGCAGGTCCCCAGAGGAGATCGAAAAGCAGAACTCTTTAGAAAAGGACTTCAGGGTTTCTAGGAGATCGAGATTGATTGCTGGCCCCCACCTCTGGCGTGCAAGTCTTCGGTTACGGCGGAATAAGCAATCCGTGGAAGCTGTCAAGTGATTCCTCCGGCGATATATGTAATGCATATATGATGCTATATGCATTACATATGTCAAGCAAGAAATGGGCAGCCCCTTGACCATTCGTCGGGGCCTTCGGTAGCATCTCGCCGAGGCTTTTACTTAATCTCATGAAAAAGAAGGAGACTTTAAACTTTCGAGTTTCTGCAGAATTCAAACGAAGGCTGATCGAACAAGCGGAAAAAGAACGGCGGTCACTCACAAACTATTTGGAAACTATTCTCACTAAGCTCTGGGATGAACAGGAACTGATCACCGCAAAAAAAAAGCGGAACGAGAAAAGATTGGACGCTGATTGACCGATTCCTCACCTGCCCACGCTCTCATGTCGAATTTTGCTATAACAAAAGAAAGACCTTATCCGCCGGGTCGGCCATCCCAATCGGCCTTCCTTGAGGTTCTAAACTCTAAATCTCACGTTCAATACGCAGCTGCCCATCCGGACGTCTTTCAAGATCAGTAAGGCACCGTTCCATGCGATCGAGCCCTTCTTGGCTCTCGATTAGAAACTCGCGAGCCAATTCGTCCGTCGCGCATGCTTCCTGCCGCACCGGATGGAGGTCGGTGCGGGGTCACAAGGGATTTATCGGACTCGCAGCCGGAGACTTGGGGAGAGAAAAGTGGCGCGTCAGTTTTCCGTGGGCGGATCGATATGATCCACAACCAGAACATCGACGGGGCCTTTGCTGGATTTGAGTTCAAGGCCGAGCTGCTCTTTCAAGGCAGTGAAGATGGAGGGGCTGGCGTCGACCGAGGAGGTTGTCTCTGTGTCTGGAACCGCGGATCGGGAATCGTCCGGGGTGAAGGTGAGGCTGATGGTGTAGATGCCAGTCAGTCCAGTCCTGTCGAAGACAACACGTCCAGTGTAGCGGTAGAGCATCTCGGCAAGGTCGTTCATGGCGTGAGAACTGCTCGTAATGCTCATCGATACATTGCCTGCGCGGGAATTGGAATCGACGACGTGTTTGGGTCCGTCCTTGACGGGTGAGAACTTTACGCCGCCCTTGGCAACGACTAGTTCATAAACCGGAAGTTCCCGCGACTCGCGATGTGCGGCGAGATGGAACCGGTCGGCGAGCAGCAACTGGACCATCTTCAAAAGCTGATCTTTGGCATCGGGATACGGAAGAACCGCAAGCCTGTCGACAAGCGCTTGACCAGACTTGGCTTCAATGTCGTATTTGGCTGACGTAGCCCAGCCCGATAAACCGAGGATGCGCGAGCCGGGCAAATTGTAGGCGTATTGCAGCAGTTGCATGGGCGTTGCATTGATGGCGATGAAATGGCCCTGGTTCGCGTAGGAATAGATATGAGTGCGAGCGGTGTGGACGGAGTTGTTGGGGTGGATGGAAGCGACATCGAAGGCTGGCGTTGGCGGCAGTGTCGCGGACTGGGCATCGGCCTGCTGCGTGGTCGCGGATTGCGGTGCGGTTGCAGGCGGCATGGTGCGCGTCTGCGCCGAAATCGGCATGGCGAATGGGGTCAAGCAGAATGTTGCAATGGCCGCAAACCTCCGCACACACAAGCGGAATGTAACCCGCCTCACCTCAGTTTGGCGTTGTACATGGGGAGCAGTCATGCATTAGCCTCAAGGTTCAGCCTGCGTGCAGATGAGGACGCGATGATGAAGACGAGCTTAGCCCAGGCCGCGCTCGACAGTCTTGTGGAAGAGGCAACCAAAGCGGCGGAGAACTCCTATTCGCCGTATTCGGGATTCAAAGTGGGCGCGGCTCTGCGCTTGAACAACGGCGCCGTAGTCACCGGCACCAATGTGGAAAACGTAAGCTTCGGGCTCACGATCTGCGCCGAGCGCTCGGCGCTGGTTCGTGCAGTGAGCCAATTTGGCCCCGGCATTCGCATCGAGGCCGTAGCCGTGGCAAATCTGAACAACGCCGCCAGCCCTCCATGTGGCGCATGCCGCCAGATGCTCGCTGAGTTTGCTGCTCCAGATGCGCCGATCGTCTTCCCTGCGGCGGGGGGAACAAGGACGATGCCGTTCGAAGAGATTCTGCCCCACGGCTTCGACATGAGATTGAAGAAGACAGAAGACACGGAATAACAGAGATGCGGTATTGCACAGTTCTTCGAATTGATTTTCTTCAATCCTGAAAGAGCACGAAAATGAAGCCTTGGCTTGTAGTTGGATGGGGGATCGTGATTGTGCTGGCGCTGGGCAACATTCATTCGTTCATGCGTGCAAAGCAGAAGGAGCAGCAGCGACAGGCGACCTATCGTGCGAAGGTGGACGTCTACCGTTCCATCCTGAAGCCTGGAATCAGCCGCGAAAAAGTGGAAGCGTATCTGCGCCAGACGGGCGCACAGTATCAGAGAAGCTGCTGCGAGGCCGGCGTCTTCTCTGACCGCGCCAGGATAGGGCACGAAGCGCCGGGATGGGTCTGCCGAAACTGGGATGTCTACGTTGAATTCAAGTTCGCAGGCGTGGATGGGAATCAAGCTGTTGCAGCCCCGGGAGACACGCTGAAGCAGATCGACCTGTTTCAAAACGGATCCTGTCTCTGATCCCTGAGACAAAACCCACGCCGCCGCTCCCTGCGATAATCTCTTCTGTTCCGGGAATTGAGGTTGAACCCCCCATGTCTGAAAAAGCCGCTCCAGTGCCGCACATGATTGATCTGATTCGAAGGAAGCGCGATGGCGGCGTCCTCGATGCGCGCGATATCGGGTTCATCGTGGCAGGCACCGCAAGCGAGACGATTCCCCTGGAGCAATTATCGGCATGGCTGATGGCAGCATGGCTGAATGGCCTCACGATCGAAGAAACCCGAGCGCTGGCGATAGCGATGCGCGATTCAGGTGAGAAGTTCAATCCTTCGCGACTGGGCAAGCAAGCTGTGGACAAGCACTCGACCGGTGGAGTGGGCGACAAGACCAGTTTTCTCGTCGCTCCCCTCGCAGCCGCGTGCGGCGTTGCGGTGCCCATGATCAGCGGGCGAGCGCTCGGCCACACCGGTGGGACGCTCGACAAGCTGGATTCGATTCCCGGATTCCGATCGGCGCTGACGCTTGGCGAATTCGAAGAGGTGCTCGAGCAGTGCGGCGCTGCCATCGTCAGCCAGACACCGACTCTGGTTCCTGCCGATCGTGTCCTGTACGCCCTGCGCGATCGTACCGGAACCGTGGAGAGCCCCGGACTGATCTGCGCCTCGATCTTGAGCAAGAAGCTGGCAGCCGGGTTGAATGCTTTGGTGCTGGATGTAAAAACGGGCTCGGGTGCCTTCCTGCGCAAGCGCGCCGATGCTGAGTTCCTCGGAGCGTTGATGGTGGCGACCGCCGAGGCTGCCGGAACACGAACTGTGGCTCTGATGACCGACATGAGTCAGCCCCTCGGCTGCACTGCCGGCAACTGGATCGAGGTAGCCGAGTGTGTTGAACTGCTGCGTGGCGGCTCCCCGGCAGGAAATGAGGACCTTCGGGAGCTCTCCTTGCGCCTGGCCGGCTGGATGATTCATCTGGGTGGCAAAACCGAGACCGCGGAGCAGGGCTATTGGGCTGCGACCGGTGCGCTTGCGGATGGTACAGGACTGAAGATTTTCTTCGAAATGATAAAAGCGCAGGGCGGCGATCTTGCGGTCTTCGATGACCTGAAAGCTTCACACAAGCCCGGCGCAACGTTGGTGTTGGAGGCGTGGAGAAACGGATACGTTGCCGAACTCGACACGATGGAGCTGGGATGGGCGGTACAGCGCCTGGGAGCTGGCCGCGAGCGAGCCGGAGAGCCCGTTGATCCACACGCCGGCATCGAGTTTCATGCCCGGCGCGGCGCGCAGGTGGAAAGAGGGCAGCCCTTTGCCACCCTCTATGCCACCAATGAGACGATGCTGGCCGAACCGTTGGAGCGCATCAAGCGAGCGATCACATTTAGCAATGAGCCGCCGGATGAGGTGCCCCTGGTGAGCCACATTTTTGCACGCGAAAACGCTGAGAGATATCTGCGAGAGACAGCTTCCAGTTCCTAGCTTCTAACCTCCAGCTATTTCCAGCCTCAATTTGCCGCGACTGCTGTTAGCCTGTTGGTACCGAAAAGTGGAAACGCATTTACGCCGCAAAGCCGCAGCCGAAAGCAATAGACAAAGCTAGGAGCTTACGGCCAGAAGCTGTCTTTGAAGGAGCAAGGCTTTGGGACGATTTACGGGTGTGCTGGGAATACTGGCCGTTTTGCTGGCGGCATGGCTTGGCTCAACGGATCGAAAACACATCCGCTGGCGCACGGTGGGGTGGGGCCTAAGCCTCCAAATCGTGTTCGCATTCCTCGTGCTGCGTTTCGACTTCGGACAGAGAGCCATGTTCTGGGCCGGTGGCGTCGTAACCAAGATGCTGAGCGCCACGACGGCAGGAACCTCGGTCCTGTTCGGTAAGCTTGGCACGCCAGACACCTCGTTGGGATCGATCTTTGCCTTCCAGGTGCTGCCCACCATCATCTTCATCTCGGCATTCTTTGCTGTGCTCTATCACATCGGGGTCATGCAGATCATCATTCGCGGGCTTGCATGGGTGATGCTGAAGACGATGCGCATCTCTGGCGCAGAGAGTATGAACGTTGCAGCCTCCATTTTCATGGGGCAGACCGAAGCACCGCTGACCATTCGGCCATTTCTTTCCAAGGCCACGCGCAGCGAGTTGATGACGATCATGACCAGCGGCATGGCGCACGTCTCCGGCGGCATCATGGCCATGTACATTTCACAGGGCATTGAGGCGCGGCATTTGCTTTCGGCGGTAATTATGACTTCGCCGGGAACGATCGTGATGGCGAAGATGCTGGTGCCCGAAACCGAAGTGCCTGCCACCGAAGGCAAAGTCGTCATCCCCAAAGATGAACAACACAAAGACGAAAACCTCATTGGCGCCATTGCGCGCGGCACCATCGATGGTGGCAAGCTCGCCCTCAATGTAGCCATCATGCTCATCAGCTTTCTTGCCCTCGTCGCGTTGCTCGACATGCTGTTGAGTTGGGTCCACATCCACGCCGGGTTCCACTGGGTACCGGGCAGCCTCGGCGAGATTCTCGGCTATGTCTTCTGGCCGGTGGCGTGGCTCATCGGCGTGCCTGCCCAGGACTGCAGCCTTATCGGCAACCTGCTTGGCACCCGCATGGCTCTCAACGAAGTCATCGCCTACATTGGTCTCGGCGCACACAAGGCCATGATCACGCCAAGGGCCTTTACCATCGCGACCTTTGCTTTGTGCGGTTTCGCCAATCTCGGATCGATCGGCATGCAGATCGGTGGAATCGGGGCTCTGGTCCCCGAACGCCGCAATGACCTTGCAAAGCTGGGGGTTCGTGCAATGCTTGCCGGAACGATGGCCAACTTGATTTCAGCGTCGATCGCCGGCATTTTCCTCGGATAATCGCCGACAAAACTCGACGTCTTCATGGGGCAACGCTCCAGAGGCACACTGCACTCCAAAAGGCAGGCATCACGGGCCCAAACGCCGGTGCGTTGATCGATCAGTCTGGACAGATTCGCGCGGCTCTGCGGCGATATAGCATCGCATGATCCTCAGTTCGACATACGGCGCCCAGGTTCCAGGCTGCTTCAAAGGCATAGGTTATGGCTCATCCTTCTATCTCGCCACCCCCATCCGGCAAGAACGCTTCGACACATCAAAGGGGCCATATCCGGCGTGAAGTGCGCAGCATCTGGCACGAGGCTCCCATGTGGGTCCACGTCGTTATCGTCGCAGCGGGTGCTGTGCTGGCAGCGGCTGTCGTCATCATTAGCGCCAACTGGCCCTACCGTCACCGCAAGATCGCACCGATGCTTGAGGATGTGCTGGCCTGCGACGTGACGTTCACCGGCTATCACCGCATTTACTTTCCCCGACCCGGATTCGTCGCGACTGGAATCACCCTGCGCCGCAAGTCAGCGCCCGACCTTCCGCCCCTGGGCCATGTGGACACCATGATCGTGCAGGGCACCTGGTCCGACCTCGTCATGCTGCGTCAGCGTGTTGAACTGGTCGATATCACCGGACTGCACGTCGCTGTGCCGCCGATCGGCAGCAAGGAAAACCACGAAGATTTTCCTCCCGGCAGCGCCAGCGATTTTGAAGGTCCAGAAACAATGATCGAACGATTCGTAGTCCACAAGAGCCTGCTCGAAATCCTCCGCAAGGATGGGAAGCCACTCTCCTTCCCCATCAAGCAACTCGAGATCAGGAACCTGCACAAGGGCGAGGCATTGACCTACGCCGTTGATATGCAGAATGCCGTACCTGCCGGGCGCATCCTTGCGCATGGCAGCATGGGACCGATGGTGGGCAAAGACTTCCTGTCCACGCCGGTAAGCGGGAACTTTGCCTTGACGGGGGTGAACCTGCACGATGTTGGCGACATCAGCGGCATCCTCGATGCGCGGGGCGTTTTCAAAGGCAGTTTGCGGTCGATGGAGGTCGAGACTTCCGCGGAGTCCAAGGACTTTGCTGTCGACGACGGCAAACCAACGCCGATCAGCGCTTCGATGCAGAGCACTCTCTCCGGCGACAACGGCGACATGGACATACAAGCCATCGACGTGAAGATCAGAGCAACAAATATTCACGCTGTGGGCAGCATCAAGGGCGCTCCCAAGCTCACAAACTTCGATATCAGCGTGGACAACGGTCGCGCCCAGGACGTCATGCAGCCCTTCGTTAAGAGTGAAGTTCCCGTCACCGGACCGGTGTGGCTCAAGAGCCATGCCTATGTTGGGCCTCCGGGCGATGGATTCATGGCGCGCTTGCGCGTGACCGGCTCTTTTGATGTGCCGAAGGAAAAGTTGACGGACAAGGAGACAGAAAAGAACCTTTCCGCCTTCAGCGAGCGCGCAAGCGGCGATCGCAAGCCCAATACCGGCGTCGACTCCGACGATAAGCCAGCTGACGCGTCAAAGGATGTTTTGTCGTCGATCCGGGGTCCTGTCAAAGTCGAGAATGGAGTCGCATCTTCATCGCGCCTTATCTTCGAAATCACCGGGGCGCAGGCTACGCTTGCGGGAACATTCCGTTTCCACGGGGAGGTCGCGCATCTTACGGGCGATCTGAAAATGGATAAGGACATTTCGCACACTGCGACCGGTTTCAAATCCCTTTTGCTGAAGCCGCTCGCCCCGTTCTTCCGGAAAAAGAACGTCGGTGCAGTGGTCCCGATCGCGGTCACCGGAACCCCCGGACACTATGGCGTCACGCAGGATATTACGCACAACAAATAAATATTCGCGCAATGTATCAAACTGAATCTCAATGGCTTATGGATTGAAGGAGCCGCGGGACAAACCGTCCCCTGCTGATCGTGCATCTCACTGGGCTGGAGCTTTTCACCCTGGAGATGCCTAGAACACTGCGGATTGCAATAACCCTGCTCGCCCTCGGGCTTCCAGCAGGGCTGCTGGCGTTGCGCATTGCGGGGGAGCCTTCCGGAGCCGGAGCGGCGGTCGTTGCTTCTCCGCCACCCGGGCCGGAGTTGAAGCCGGCTCCTTCGACCCCCATCGCGGAAGAGAAGGCCAAACTCGGCGATGACGAAACCTGGCGCCCCGAGTGGGACGCAGCGATCGAGAAGGCATTGCCTGCGGTTCTGCTCGAGCCAAAAATGGGAAGAACCGTTCAGCAGTTCTGTCCGCGGTTCCGGTCGATGAGCGAACCGGATCGGCGAGCGTTCTGGGCCTACTTCTTCCAGGCCCTCTCCGGTGCAGAGGCAGGCCTCAAACCCACCTCCGATGTGCAGCATACTGAGCCTCAAGTCGCGGTAGCCGATCAAGTGAGTCACCGCATGGTGCGCAGCGAAGGCCTGCTGCAACTGACCTATGAAGACTCAAAACGCTACGGATGCTCCTTCGACTGGAATGCTGACAGGAATCTTCAGGAACACGATCCGAACAAAACGATTCTGCAACCCGAGAACAATTTGCTTTGTGGCGTGAACATCCTGGAGAGCCAGCTGGTCGTTCACAAGAAGCCCTTGATCACCACGTCAAGTTACTGGTCAACGCTTCGCCCTGGTTGGCCTGGATACAAGGTGTTTCTCAAACAAATGGCCAATGTTCCTTCTGCTTGCGAGATTCGACGCGTTCCAGAACGCGCGATTGAAGGGGGCGCATCCTCGACAAGGATCGGTTCACGCTGAGATCTCGCCAGCTCATCGACGGGCTCACCGCGGCTGATGTAGCGCCTGGTCCTGTGCAGGATCGGGACTTCGATGGAACAACTCTGCCTGTGCCTGTTGCAATGTCGTTGAATCTGCAATCTGCTCGAAGTGCATCTTCACGTCGTCCTCTTCCTCCGAGATGTTCTTGAAGATGAGGGCATGGCCATGGATGTGGACATGCGTTTCGGTGATCTGCCATACATGGGGCCGAAGCTCGCGGCGTTCGACATCAAATGTGCCGCCGGCTTCGAGGTTCCCGAGCAAGCCATAGGCAATCTTGACATCGTGGATCAGTCGCCCTTTGAGACTGGCGATACGATGCTGATCGCGGTCGATTGCCATATCGCCCTCCATGGCGGCAAAGACGCGAGCCTCGAGATCCGGTGGCCGAAACTTCGAATCGGGTCTGAAGTGCAGCACGATCTCACCTCCCTTTTCGCTTGCAACGGTCCAAACGAAGGCATTGGGAAGCATTTGCAGGAGCTCCGCTGCCTGCTCGTCATCGTGCTGGCCGCTCTTGCGCTGCTTCGTTTGCGCCCCTTCGTTATTCATGAAGGCGTTCATCTCCTGGCGCTGCGCATTTTCCGGAAGAGTCTGTCCATTCCGCTCGACCACGCGGTTGAGACTTACGGATCGCGCTTGCGCAACCCACTGCTTGACTGTCTTGCCGGGCTGCCGGTCAATTTCGAAATAGAGCCAGTGGGAGTGGTCGTTGCGGCTGGCGGCCAGTTCAGTTTGAACGGCCTGCCCGACAATGTCGCGCGGAGATTGCGCGGAAACGGCAAGAGTTGTGGCCACAAGAGTTACGAGTGTGAATAACCGAGCCCTGAGCACAGAGGACCTCCGGTCGAGCGACCCTCCAACAATGGATTAGATGCTAACTTCGAGCGGACAGCGATTTTCGATCGGGATGCCGCCTCAGTTGAGCGTTCTCAAGCGCCGGAGCCGATAGAACCATGTCAGGGCAGTCACCGTTCCGCAGCTCGCGAAGCTCGCCGCCATGCCGAGGATCAGTGACGGATCCCGCTGATATATCCCATGCACCACCCCAATCACCTGCAGAATGCTGAACCCGCCGAAGGTGATGAGAGAGATTCCTTCATCGGTCTTCTTGCGCCACACAGCCAGCACCTGTGGCACAAACAGCAAGGCATTGCACAAGAGACCGAGTCCGAAGATGACAGCGACGATCTCTTTCATGGCGTAATTCTTTCGGGAAATCTCTGAGCGTTGCGGAGACGCGCTTTGGCGGCCTCCTCCTCGCGCGTCCGAGCCGGTGCATTGGTTTCGAGTGACTTCAACAGCCGCGTTGAAACTTGGGTCACTTCGTCAACAGCAGCGAGGAACGCGGCCTCGTTGGCTTTCGAAGGTTTTGCAAAGCCGCTGATCTTCCGTACAAACTGCAGCGACGCGGCGCGAATCTCGTCCGGAGCGACCGGAGGATCAAAGTTGAAAAGCGTTTTGATATTGCGGCACATGGGATGCTGCCTCGGGCGAAGGCTTCGCCAGCGCTTCAACCCCGAATCGCATACCAGACCGGGAACAAGCGCAGTTGTAGAATCGCAGGAACGGACTTATCGATACAAGCCATGAGCTACTTTGACGAAGTTTCTGAAGCCGCGCACTTCGTGCGCGCGAAACTGGGCAATCTCAAGCCACGCCTGGGTATCGTGCTGGGTTCCGGACTGGGCGCTGCCGCGGATGTCGTTCACGACCGGATGATTGTGCCCTACGACGACATTCCCCATTTTCCAAAATCGACCGTGGAGGGGCACTCCGGCCGCCTCGTCGCCGGCACACTCGGCGGTGCCCCCGTTTTGGTCATGCAGGGGCGCGTGCACTTCTACGAGGGTTACTCGCTCAAGGACGTCACCTTCCCCATGCGCGTGATGGGCGCCTTGGGGGTGCGCGCGGTCATCCTCACCAATGCTGCCGGGGGCATTACCGACGGGTACAAGATCGGGCAGCTGGTGCTGATCTCCGACCACATCAACATGATGGGGTGGAATCCGCTGGTAGGCCCGAATGATCCTCGTTTCGCTTTCGATCGGCCCAACAGCGGACTCCGTTTTTTTGATATGTCCGAGGCCTATTCAAAACGGCTGCGCCAGGTTGCCATCCAGGCTGCAGAGCTGGAGGGCCAGACGCTGGAAGAGGGCGTCTACCTCGCGGTCAGCGGCCCCAGCTTCGAAACGCCTGCGGAGATTCGAGCTTTCCGCACCATGGGCGCCACGCTGGTCGGCATGTCGACCGTACCGGAGACCATCGTGGCTCGCCACATGGGCATCGAGGTTCTGGGTCTCTCCTGCGTCACGAACCTCGCTTCTGGATTGAGCGCAACGCCGCTCAGCCACGCCGAGGTCTTCGAAGCCGGCAAACAGGTGGAAAGAAAACTGGCGGAGTTGCTTGAGCGCGTAGCCATGTGGATCTCGGCGCTGGTGGAAGCAGAAGCGTGAGCGACGAGGCACATTATGCGGAGGCGGCCATGCCTCGGCTGCCATTTCCACCGAGCATCATCGGCATTGCAGGCGCTTCAGGATCAGGCAAAACCACGCTCGCCGCCGAACTCGCCCGCGAACTCGAGGGCATTCACTTCCCTCTCGACAATTACTATCTCGACCTCTCGCATCTGCCGCCGGCAGAACGGGCCAAAGAGAACTTCGACGATCCTGCCCTGATCGAGAGTTCGCTGCTCATTGCGCATGTCGCCGCACTGGGCCGGGGAGAGACCATCGAGCGGCCTCTCTATGATTTCTCGCACTATATTCGCGTTCCTGATCGCACCGAAACGATGCAGGCGGGCGCATTCGTTCTAGTGGAAGGCTTGTTCGCGCTGTATTACCGAGATCTTCTTCCCCTTTATCAGCTCGGCATCTACCTCGACACTCCAGACGACGTCTGCTTCGATCGTCGCATGAGACGGGATACGATCGAACGCGGCCGCACTCCGGAGTCGGTACGCCGGCAGTACGAATCGACGGTCCGGCCCTCCAGCATTGCCTTCGTTCGGCCGTCCGCAGCACACGCTGACCTCGTCATCGACGGAACAGCGGCCCTGGACTGGAAAGTCGAGCTGGCGCTGTCAGCAATGCGCGAACGCGGCCTGCTCCGATTACCGAGATAACGGGAAAAAACCGCGAAACCCCATCAGAATTGACACTTTTGAGCGGCAAATACATCCAAAGTGGTGCAGTGTGCGCCCGTGAATGGTGCCTATGCTTGTTGATGGGAGTCACAGCACCTTTCCCGATTCTGCATGAAGCTAGGGTCTGGTGCAAAATCTGGTACCGTTCACGGAAGATTTACGCAACATCCAAACGGGCGCAGGTTTCGTATCGATAACGTAGGAATTGATATGAGCAGATCACTCAGAGCGATGCGACAAAAAGCGGAGTCATGGTTGCGGCAGGGCATCTCGCCGCAGCGGCTTGCGCTCACGCTTGCCCTGGGTTTTGCCATCGGCTGCATCCCTGTTATTGGAATCCCTACCGCACTGTGCCTGGTGGTTGCTCTCGGATTGCGGCTGAATATGCCTGCGATTCAGGCAGCCAATTACGCCGCCATGCCTTTCCAGATCGCGCTTATCTTCCCATTTGTGCGCTTCGGCGGATGGCTATTTTCCTCAAGCGTACACCCGGCCCTCAATGGTTCCATGCTTGATCATCAGTCTCCCTCCAGGCTCATCTGGGCTTCCGGAAGCCTGGCAGGCGAAGCGCTTGCAGCGTGGCTGGTCACAGCGATTCCCATGGTTATGCTCCTGACGCTGGTGTTGACACCTCTCCTCCGAAAAGTACCTGTGGTTGCGATTGTCCAGTCGAGAGACTGATCGGGTTCTCGGTTCGGCGAGATGATTAGAAAGATTGCAATTCGACCCTCATTTGCTCGAGGAATACGGATCGGAAACTGGATTGCCGCTTTGTAGCCAGGCGGAATAGATCATGTCGCGGAGCATGCTGGCGCCCGCAGCGAGCCGATCGGCGGTGAAATCGCGCGATTCCTGCGTTCCCTGCCCCTCAAATCCACCGATTTTCTCGAATTGGTAGACCTTCTCGATATATTTTGAGCTTTGCCGCAGGTAGGCAATGTAGTCCGCAAAAACGTCGCCCTCGAGAGAATGCACAGGCGTCATGCGCGGCTGAACATCGGACGAGTGCAGGTTGGCCCCCACAAAGGACCCTTCAAATTGCCAGTGGATCGTATGCGCGGTGGTGTAGCCATTGGGATTGGGCCCTGTCCACCCGTTGTATTGAACGGTGGTGTGAAGGGGCTGTGAGGCATCGCCCACGTAGTGCCCCAGCCAGCCGGCATAGAAGATCGCCGCCTGCTCCACAGCACGCGTGTCCTGGTGTGCGGCAGAGAGATGCCGGTACTCGCGCAGCGCCGCCTTAAGCCGTTCCCAGACCTCGGTGGCTTCCCATGGTTGAAGGCCAATCTTTTCAGGACGTTGGCCAGCGGCGCAAGCGGCCGCCTCAAAGTCGAGCCGGCGGCGAGGCAGCGGCCCCAGCGCGTCAGCGAGTTCAAGGTCGATAAAGTGCTCAGGAGCCTGCGCTGCATTCAATTCCGGTTCGCCTGGGGAGCGCCAACGATCCGGCTCGGGGCCAAGATACTCGATTTCGTCGATTGCAGCCGGAGAGCGGAGGAAAGCGGGAAAATCGAGAGGCAGGTTTGTGATGGCCAAACGATTGATAATACGATGACCTTCGTTACCCCATGCATAGGCGAAAGGTGCATGCAAGAAGGCGCTTGCAAGCAGAATGAATACGGGTAGAGTCAGCGTGCCACATGCAGTTGTCCGACGCATGGGAGCAAGTATACGGCGAGCAAAATCAAAGGCCGCATCGCAGGACTGAAGCTCTGCAAAAAATTGGCCACGATTGGCGGTGGCGTTTCGGGTACAACAGTACGCTGGTTCAGTAACATACGCTTGAAACCGAAGCTGATTTGTGTGAGGGTGCAAGATAAGCCTTATTGCGCGCTTGCAGTTCGCCCAAGATTGACGGGCTCTCGTACCTCGATACGGTCGAGGCAAGTCGGATGTATTCTCGCTTCAACAGTGCGAGAAGAGAACTACGGGGTCGTAGTCGATATGCCCCGCAAGGCGCCTGCGCGATTGACAGCTTGTTGTGCAGCGGAAACGCAACACCGGTGTATCTGCCTTTCGGATGGGATTGAAGCGCAGCGTAACCGGTGAACCTGCAGGAGCGCGGCAACCCGATGGATTTACGCGAAGCGAGACAGTCGAACCCGGAGGGAGAGAATCACTCTCCGCCGATTTGGTCTTCACTGTCCGTGCTGGCCGTGGCGATGGCCGCCGGTTTCATTCTGGCCAGACTTGAGGCGGGGCCGAAATTCGACTGGCTTTTGCTGATGACCGCGATGGGGCTTACCGCGGCGGTGTTGATGCGCGTACTGGCCGACGTCACTGCGGAACGGGACGCAGCTGCGCGGTATGCCGGCGATCCCCTCAGGGACATTCTGGATTCCGCTGGAACGATGGTGATCTCGATCGGCCTCGACGGCAATCTCACCTACATGAATCCGACCGCCGAGCGACTGCTCGGCTACCACGCGGTAGAACTGGTTGATAAAGAGAGCACTGAAAAGCTGCTCGCGCCTGGTGAAGAGGATCGGCTTGTCTCGGAAGTCCGCCGGCTTTATGACATCAACAAGCCGGTCGAGGGCAGACAGGAAGGCAGCCTCGTAACCTACGCGGAGGTCGTCCATTCCCTGGCACCCAGCCAGGTTCCCAGCTTTGAGACCCACCTGCGGCGCAAGGACGGATCGCTCTTTCCGGTCCGATTGCACATCTCAACGCTGCGCAACCGCGATGGTTTACCGATCGGACTGGTCGCTGTCGCGCTCGACCAGTCAGTGAACGCTACGCAAGGCGAAGGTCTGCGCATCCCGCGCGATCGATATCGCGATCTGTTTGAGAACTCGAGCGAAATGATCGCCACGCTCGACATGGTGGGCAAGTTCCTTTACGCCAATCCCGCGTGGAGGCAGACGTTTCGACTGGATAGAAGCGCACCACTGGAGCGAGATTCGTTCGCCGATGTCTTCGGGCCCGGCTGCCGCGAAGAGGTGGCGACACTGCTAAAGAAGGCTCTGGATGGAGTAACCGTAGATCGCGCCCCGCTGCGCACGGAGACAGCAGACGGTCGCGTGCTTGAGTTGGAGATGAGTCTTCATCAGAGGCGCCGGGCCGGCAAACCGCTGGCGGTGCAATGCCTCCTGCACGATGTAACCCAGCAGAAGCAACGGGAGCACCGCCTGGCATTGCAACTGGTAGTAAGCCAGATCGTGGGCGAAAACATCTCGGCGGAGATTGCCACCAAGCGCGTCCTCGAAGCCCTTTGTATTTCACAGGGCTGGGACGTCGCGGTCAAGTGGGACGTGAACACTGAAGAAAACCGGCTCGAATTCAATACCGCATGGGGCGTTCAGGGAAAAGGCGCCGAGGTTCTGATCCAGGAAAGCATGGGGATCACGCTGGCTCCTGGTGGAAGCCTGCCGGGACGCGCATGGAAGGAAGGCCGCCTGGTTTGGGCATCGGATTTGGCGGTACTGACAACCAGTCCGCGCGTGCAGGCGGCCATTCGCAGCAAGATGGCGTCGGGCTGGGCTGCACCGGTACAGGTCGGCAATCATGTGCTGGCGGTGCTCGAGTTCTATTGCCACGCAAGAATTCGCGAAGATCGCGAGACCACCGCAGCCATGGAGACGGTAGCCGGGTCGCTGGCGCAGATGCTTGCGCGAACACGCGAGCGCGAGCGCGCCGAGGAACTGAGCCGCCAACAGGAGATTCTGCTGGGATCGGTGGCCGATGGCATCTGCGGTGTGGATCGCAATGGCCTGGTCCGGTTTGCCAATCCCGCGGCAGCGCGGCTGCTGGGTGCGCGGCCGCAAAACCTGATCGGCAAGCCTGTTCATCAGCTTGTGCACGGATCAGCGCCGCCGGATAAGAAATGTCCCGAAGATTGCCCGCTGCGACGGGCATCGGGACAGCGGAAATCGGTAACCGGCGAGGGCACAATCTTTCGCAGCAACGGTACTGGATTCCCGGCAGAGTTCTTCCTGAACCCGATTCTCGACCAGGGAAGATTTTCCGGTTCGGTGCTGAGCTTCAGAGACATCAGCCAGCGGTACGCGCTCGATCGCATGAAGGACGAATTCGTTTCGACGGTAAGCCACGAACTCCGCACGCCATTGACCTCGATTCGCGGTGCGCTGGGGCTGCTCTCGTCGGGCATGCTGGGCGTGATCAACGAGAAGGCTGCCAACCTGCTGCGCATTGCGCTCAGCAACTCCGAGCGCCTTGTCCGACTGATCAACGACATTCTCGACCTCGAGCGCACGCAGAGCGGCCGCGAACCTCTTGCGTTCAAGCCGATCCAACTTGGCGAAATCGTGCGCCAGGCAATCGACGGCGTTCAGCCAATGGCGGATGAGGCCGGGGTGCTGTTGATCCACGACAAGACGCAGGTGGAGGTCACGGCGGATCCGGACCGCCTGTTGCAGGTGGTGACGAACCTGTTGTCGAATGCAATCAAGTTTTCGCCGGCCAATTCAGCGATCTCTGTGATGTTGCGCTCGGGCGCCAGCGGCGTAACTCTTTCAGTCATCGACCAGGGCCGCGGAATCCCGGCAGACAAGCTGGAAGCGATCTTTGGTCGATTCCAGCAGGTGGATGCCTCGGACTCGCGCCAGAAGGGCGGCAGCGGCCTTGGACTGGCAATTTGCCGTGCAATTGTTTTGCAACATACCGGGAGAATCTGGGCGGAGCGGAATCCAGTTCGCGGATCGACGTTCAGGGTCTTCCTGCCCTACCAGCCCGTTGCCGCGAAGACAGAGGAAGGGGAATCCAGCCCCGCAACTCACGGCGCGGTACTCGTAGCCGATACAAATGGCGCGACGCGGCCGTTGATTGCCGATCAACTCTCACGATACGGATACCGCGTGGTCGAAGCCACAACCGTAGACCAGGCGGTCGCAGTCGCTCACGATGGCGTTTCGGCGATCGTGCTGGATACGACCATCGACGGCATCAATGGATGGGAGATTCTGCCCATGCTGCGCCGCGAAGATCCTGAGGCGCACACTCCGATCGTGCTGTTGGGAGTGGCACATCCACAACCGCCAGCAGAACAGAATCACAAGGTGGACCATCTCTTCCCCAGGCCGAGCGACGACGCCCTCCTTGGCGAACTGGTGAAGGTGCTCTGCTCTCCCGGGGAGCAGGCACGCATCCTCGTCGTGGAGGACGACCTCGATCTGGGACAGGTTGTCGCTGAGATCTTCAGACGCGAAGGAATCGTGGTACGCGTGGCGCATACGCGCCAGGGAGCGATGGATGAGTGCCTGACGATGCAGCCCCACCTTATTATCCTCGACATCGGAATGCCAAATGGCGATGGATTCAACGTGGTGGACTGGCTGCGTCAGCACGAAGATTTGAACCGGGCGCCCTTGGTGGCCTATTCTGCCCATGGTTTGACGCAAGCCGAACGCATGCAACTGGTGCTAGGCTTGAGTCACTTCCTGGCCAAGGCCAGCGTTGAACCCGAACAATTGGAAGCCCTCGTGTTAACGATGCTGCGTAGTTCGCAGGAAGTCGAAGAATCCGTAACCGAGGTTTCCGCCGGCCAGGGTTCCTGAGGCCGATTCTGGAGATGTAGTTCATGCATCGCATTCTTATCATTGATGACGAAGACGATATCCGCGAAATAGCTGCATTGAGCCTGGAGACAGTGGCGGGCTGGGAAGTGATGGTGGCTAGTTCGGGCGCCCAGGGATTGGCGCGCGCCACGTCCTACCAACCGGACGCAATTCTGCTTGACGTGATGATGCCGGGAATGGACGGTCCGGCGACGTTTCGGGAACTGCAGAAGAACCCGGCAACGGCACACATTCCGGTTATGCTGCTCACGGCAAAGGTACAGGCGACGGACCGCTCACGCTTTGCCGATCTCGGCGTGAAGGCCGTGCTGGTGAAGCCGTTCGACCCGATGACTCTTTCGCAGCAGGTTGCTGGCATTCTGGGCTGGATCTGAGGCGTCTTGGTGAACGAGACAGTCGGAGCGCCGCTGGCTGAAACCATGAATCGACTGTGGACGAAGTTCCTGCCGCAGATGGTGGAACGGGTCACAACCCTGCAAAGGGCTGCAGAGCGCGCGGCCAACGGAACGCTTGACGCCGCTGAACAGCAAACGGCAAGTTCGGACGCGCACAAGCTCGCAGGCGTCCTGGGGACCTTCGGCTTGCAAGAAGGAACGGAGCTGGCCCGTGAAGCGGAAAATCTGTACACAGGCCCACTGAACGACCCCGCCACAATTTCTGCGCGCCTGGCACAGATAGCGGAGCAGCTCCAGAAGATCATCGCCAGTCGCAGTTAGCCGCGCTCTCAGCAACTTCACGTCTCACCTCACCAATTACACTCTTAGTGGTGACTCGACAGGACACATCTGTGCGACAGCTCGACCTGACATTTGAAGCGCCGCTACAAATGCGTCGCATCTGGCCGGTGCGTGAGCTTGTCGAACGCGTTTGCGAGCAGGTCGAGCAGGAGTACGGCGACATCTGGGTCGAGGGCGAGATATCGAATTGCCGCCCGGCGCCTTCGGGACACTTGTACTTCACGCTGAAAGACGCGGATGCCCAATTGCCGGTCGTCCTGTTTCGTCGGCAGGCGCTTCTGCTGCGCTTCAAGCCGGAAGACGGATTGCACGTGCTTGTGCGCGGGCGCGTGAGTGTCTACGCACAGCGTGGGCAACTGCAGCTTGTGGGCGAAACGATCGAACCTGTCGGCGCGGGCTCCCTTCAATTGGCATTTGAACAACTCAAAGAACGACTGAGGGCGGAAGGACTTTTCGAGTCTGCGCGTAAACGCCCTCTACCGACCTTTCCGCGTTCCGTGGGAATTGTGACTTCCCCGACCGGCGCGGTGATTCGCGATTTCCTTAACATCGCGGGGCGGCGGCATGCCGGGCTGAATGTGGTTGTGTGTCCAGCCGCGGTCCAGGGTGAGCAGGCACCTAGTGAAGTGGAAGCGGCTCTGGTTCAGTTGAACGCCAGTGGGCTAGTCGATGTCATCGTCATCGCGCGCGGCGGCGGATCGCTCGAGGACTTGAGCGCGTTCAATAGCGAGCAGGTTGCGCGGGCAATTGTCGCGTCAAACTTGCCGGTAGTTTCCGCGATTGGACACGAAACGGATTTTACGATTGCAGATTTTGTGGCAGACTTGAGAGCTCCCACGCCTTCAGCGGCCGCGGAACTGATTACCGAGGCGCAGCATCGCGTAGCGGAGCGAGTTGAAAATCTGGGCAATCGTTTGGAACGCGCCGCGCGCTTTCAGCTGATGCACGCGCGGCGATCGCTGGACGGCATTCCGCTGGATCGCGTGGAACGGCGGGTGACTGCGATGCTGTACCGAGCCAGCCAGCGGCTGGATGATCTCGGGTTTCGCTTGGAGGCAAACGCCAGTGAGTCGATCCGCGCTCGAGGGCGAGAAGTAGCGGATCTTGCGGCTGATGTACTTCGTCACGAACCGCGCCAAATGCTGGCGCGCATGCGGGACAGGCTTGCAGATGGAACGGCAAGACTGGAGCGCTCGCTCGAGAGAACGCTGCGAAGGTGGGCTGCCCGCGTCGAGGCGTTCGATGCTCGACTGCGGTCGCTGTCACCGCTCGCCGTACTGGAACGCGGCTACGCGCTTGTGCTGGACTCTGACGGTGCAGTGATTCGCTCGGTGGCCCAGGTGGTTCAGGGAGAGCACATCAGAACCCGGCTCCATGACGGTGAATTCAGCAGCACCGTTGACGAATCAACTGAAAGGAAAAAGCGCAAGAAGTGAGGCTATGAGCAAAGGAACTTCAAGGAAGCTCTTTGGCACTGACGGGATTCGAGGCGTCGCGGGCGAACCGCCGTTGGATGCAAGAACGATCCACGCTACGGGTTTGGCGCTTGGACACTCACTGCACGGCCGTCACGAGGCAAAAGTAATTCTCGGTCGCGACACACGCGAGTCGAGCCTGTGGATCGCAGCAACCATCTCCCACGCATTGCGCAAAACCGGAGTGAACGTGGAATCCGCCGGTGTGGTTCCAACTCCCGCGGTGGCATTCCTCGCACGAACGCACGGCTTTGATGCGGGCGTGGTGATTTCTGCTTCCCACAACCCATGGCGCGATAACGGGATCAAGCTATTCGGCGAGGACGGTTTCAAGCTCCCGGATGCCGTGGAGGCATCGATTGAGGACGACATTTTTCGCCACGTCGAAGAGGCCATCGTGCCGGAGGTGTCAGCGCTTCCGCGTGTGGACGACAACGCGGCTCTTGCCGAGGACTACATACAGTTCCTCATCGATTGCGTGCCGGGGCTGAATCTCGATGGTTTGCGAATCGTTGCGGACTGCGCGAATGGCGCTGCCTCGGCGGTTGCGCCGGAGTTGTTTGCCAGGTTGGGTGCGCGGATTCCGAAGGAGTTTGCGTTACTCAATATTTCACCGGACGGCAGCAACATCAATGACGGTTGCGGTGGATTGCATCCGCAGTGGGTTGCTAAGGAAGCTCAGAAGCGGGCGGCGGCGATCGGGCTGACGTTTGATGGGGACGCAGATCGGTGCATGCTGGCTGGCGCACATGGAAACGTCATCAATGGCGACGGTATTCTGCTGATGGCCGCGCGCGACCTGAAGGCGCGTGGAATGCTGACCGGCGATCTTGTCGTGGCTACTACCATGTCCAACATGGGGTTGGAAGCAGCGCTGAAACGCTCGGGGATTCACATGTTGCGCGCCTCTGTCGGCGACCGATACGTACTCGAACAGATGCAGCAGCATGGCGCGGCATTGGGTGGAGAGCAGTCCGGTCATATTCTCTTCCCTCACCTTGCCACAACCGGAGACGGACTTCTGACGGCGCTTGTTGTGTTGGACTTGGTTGCCCGCACAGGTAAAAGCGTGGACGAACTGACACACGACTTGAAGGTATTCCCACAGATTATTGTGAATATAAAAGTCAGAGAGAAAATGCCACTCGAGGGGATTCCGACGGTCGCGTCGAGTATTCGCGCGGCGGAAGAAGAGTTGAAGGATTCAGGCCGCGTTGTGATCCGGTACTCCGGAACCGAAGCTCTGGCACGAGTGATGATCGAAGCCGAGAGCGAAGAGGCAATGCGTCGACACGCAGACGCGATTGCTAGCGCGATTCGGTCGGAGTTGGGGGCGTAGAATTCCGGCGTATATTGCTTTGGATCCGCCATACCGATGGGGATCGCCAGAGTAGCCTGCCGAAATTCGACGACGTCGACAGGCGGATTGGACCTCACGATCGACGCATACGCTGATCGGTCTTATTTCTCCTGAGTGCCACCCGACAGATTGCTACCAATTGGCGAAGACGAGCCGACACGCAGGGGCGATTGCGACACAGATTCGCGAAGAACATGGAGTTTATTTCGCGGCTTTTTCCTCGTGATAATCCATCTCGGTGTTGATGGCCCAGATGTTGTCCTTGGTTGTGATGCCGTTTACGATGTTCTCGACGGCGGCCATTGCCGTAAGCATGGAATGATCTTGGTTGTTGTATTTGTGCATCCCATTTCGGCCGATCAGGTAAAGATTCGCAAATTGATCGAGATGATCGCGGATGGTATGAAATCGGTTGTACGTACCGAAATATGCCGGGTAGGTTTTGGGTACGCGAACAACGTGTGCGTCTTCTACGTCTTCAGCAGATAGCATGCCTATTTTGGAGATTTCGCCAATGGCAAATTCTGTCATCTGCTCGTCCGATAATCTCCAGATAGGATCTGTGTCGTTGCAGAAGTACTCGAGGCCAATCCAAACCTTGTCTGGGTTGGCCAGAAGCCACGGGCTCCAATTATTGAAGATTTGCAACCGCCCGACGTGCACGTCGGATTCCTGCACATAAATCCAATTGTCTCGGAGAAGCGTTCCGTCCGGCTCTGCGAGCTTCAGCTTCTTGACGAGAAGACCGACGGTGATGAAATCGCGATATACAAGTCCCTCGCTCACGTCCCTGACTTCAGCGGGGGCTGGTATCGAAAGTCCGCGCACCAGGTCGCGCACCGGCATCGTGGAGAAGAAGTAGTCGCCTTCAAATAGGACGCGCTGACCTTTCACATCGCTTCCTGCGACCGATATCACGTTGCTTCCCACTACATTGATCCGATCAACTTGGATTCCGTAATGAATTTCGCCGCTGTTCTGGCACACCAGCCTCGCAACGTGTTCCCATAATTGACCTGGCCCGAATTTGGGATAGAGGAATTTCTCGATGAGCGAAGTTTGCGTCTGCTTCTGCGTAATATTCTTGGTGTCAGAATTGCCGAATTTCCTGGAAAGGTAATGTGTGACAACACCCTTGAGTGAAAGGCCTTTGATTCGTTGTGCACCCCACTCAGCGCTGATCTTGTCGCACGGTACACCCCAGACCTTTTCGGTATAAGAACGGAAAAACGTTTCGTACAATTCCCGGCCAAAGCGATTGATAAGGAAGTCTTCAAGCGAGCGCTCTTGGCGGCGCGGCAGGATCGCTGAGCGCATGTAACTCGCGCCGGCGCGAATTGTGCGAGCCAAACCCATCTTCCTGAGCGTATCTGCAGTGAGGCGGATAGGATAATCGAAAAAGCGACGTCTGAAATAAATGCGGCTTTTGCGGGAGCGAACAAGCATGACGAGTTCATCAGTCGCCGGATCTGCGAAATTGCCACTCTTTGGAACTCCACGTTGCTGCCCTTGATATCGGAGTTCGCCATCGCCTGAAGCATCGCCTTCTACGGGCATCAGGTCGAGCCACCACTGCATAACTCGGTCTGATTTTGAGAAGAATCGGTGGCCGCCGATATCCATACGGTTACCCTTAAAGCAGACCGTGCGCGAGAGGCCGCCAACCTGGGTGTCAGCTTCAATAAGAATTGGCTTGATGTTTGAGTGGCGCTGCAATTCTAGTGCTGCCGTAAGTCCGGCGGGGCCCGCACCAATGATGATCGCCGTCCCCTGCTTTGGTGGACTCTTTCTCGCAGTGTCCTCTTTCAAGCCTAACCTCATGTACTATGGCGGCTTCAGTGTACATTGACGGATCCGTCTGGATGGTGGCTAAAAACACTCGAAGCCAGCGCCAACCAAGACAAATGCAATGGCCCTATCGGCAAGAATTACGGACTAAAGGTCGCGCCAATTAGGGCCGAAACCCAGGTCGGCAACCAGGGGCACATTCAGCTTGATCACACCTTCCATCTCACCGCGCACCAGTTCTTCCACTTCCTCCCTTTCGGCTGAGGGAACCTCAAAAAGCAGTTCGTCGTGAACCTGCAGAACCATGCGGGTTTTTAGCTTGCGCCCTGTGAGCTTACGATCGAGTGCGATCATTGCCAGCTTGATCAGGTCGGCCGCCGTTCCCTGCAAGGGTGTATTCACGGCGGTGCGCTCAGCGAATCCACGGGAATTCGGATTCCGGCTCGTGATATCGGGAATGGGCCGGACGCGTCCGAAGAGCGTACGCACCGCACCCTCACGGCGCGTGTCTTCAAGGGTCTTCTCGATGAATGCCCTTACTCCCTGGTAGCGAGCAAAATAGCGATCGATATAGGCTCTTGCTTCGGCTTGCGGGATGCCCAATTGTGCGGCGAGTCCAAAAGGAGAGATGCCGTACACGATTCCGAAGTTCACCGCTTTGGCACGATTCCGCGTCTCCTTGTCCATGGAGTCAGCGGGGACGCCGAATACTTCGCTTGCTGTGATGGTGTGGATGTCTTCGTTGTTCTGAAAGGCGCGCACAAGTAGCGGATCTCCGCTGAAGTGCGCAAGGAGTCGCAACTCGATCTGCGAGTAGTCGGCCGAGAGGAGTTCTGTGCCTGACGCGGCGACGAACGCTGCCCGAATCTCGCGACCCAACTCGGTGCGGATGGGAATGTTCTGGAGATTCGGATTTACCGATGAGAGGCGGCCGGTCGATGTGGCCGCGGCCTGAAACGTGGTGTGAACACGCGACTCGGAGTCGGCGAGTAATGGCAGCGAGTCAACGTAGGTGGATTTGAGTTTTGAAAGATGCCGGAACTCAAGAACGAGTCGCGGCACGTCGTTCGTCTCCGCAAGGCCCTCCAGCACGTCCTGCGCGGTGGAGATGGCTTTGCCCTTGCCGTATTTCACTGGCACAGGCAGGCCCATATCCTTGAAGAGCACCTCGCCGAGCTGCTTAGGCGAGTTGATGTTGAACCGGCGTCCGGCGAGCGAAAAGATACGTTCACCAACGCGTTCCATTTCCTGCCCAAATCGCGTCGAGAGATGGTCGAGAACAGCCGTGTCGATGCGGACGCCTTTCTTCTCCATGCGGTAAAGAACAGGCGCAAGGGGCAGATCGATGTCCTCGTAGACTTTTGTGACGTTGCAGCGTTCCGCCTCCGCACGAAGATCGGTCACGAGAGCCTGGGTTGCTGCGGCAGCGGCCGGCAGAGAACTCGGTGCGGACTGATTGTGGCGCGCAGCTACATCGGCAAGAGTCTGCGTGGTATGGGTCGAATTTAACGCGTATGAGAGCAGCATCGAGTCATCGATCTTGCCATGCAAGTCGACATCCAGGCCACATAGGACATGCATCGCGAGCTTCAAGTCGTGGACGCACTTTGACACAGCGGCATCTTCAAGCAAAGCCTTCAACTGTGGCGTTAGCGGGAGACAAAGACCCTTGCCGGCTTCGGCGCTGACACCAATGCTCGATTCGGTCTTCTTTTCAGCCTCTTCGACAACATCCAGCAATGACATGGTCTGCTGAACCGGTTGTCCATCGGACTCCGGATCCGTTTCCGTTGGTTCCTTCGCCGCCAAAGCAAAAGCAAAACCGTTCTTGCGGGCAGCCTCGTAAAATGTCGCCTCCTGTTGTTCAGTGGCCTTATCAATCAGTTCGAGCGCGGGCGCAGACGCAGATGGCGCGAGTTCGCGAAGCATCGACGTGAACTCGAGCTCGCTGAAGAGGGTACGACAGGCTTCCAAGTCCGGCTCCTGTGTCTCCATGGCCCTCAGATCGAGCGGGAGCGGAACATGGCAGTCGATGGTGACCAATTCCTTCGAAAGCAACACCGCGTCGCGATTCTGCTCCAGCGATTCGCGGTAACTTTTGCGCTTAACTTCTGAAGCACGATCAAGGACGGCTTCCACACTGCCGAATTCGACGATCAGGTCAACACTTCCCTTGTCGCCAATTCCCGGGGCGCCAGGGATGTTGTCGACGGAGTCGCCGCGCAAAGCCATGACGTCGACCACCTTTTCCGGTGGGACGCCAACGACCTCGGTCACTTTTGCGGCGTCAAGGATGAGGTTGTCTTTCTGCGGGTTCAATACCTTCACGTGCTCGGTGACGAGCTGCATCATGTCCTTGTCGCCGGAGACGATGAAGACCTCATGGCCAAGCTCGGCAGCTTCGCGAGCCAAAGTGCCGATGACATCGTCCGCCTCGAAGCCCTGAGCTTCGAGAATCGGAATGTGCAGCGCCTCGAGAGAGCGGCGAATATAAGGAACCTGCCGCCGAAGATCTTCGGGCATGGATTCCCGCTTGGCCTTGTAGCCGTCGTAGCTCACATCTTCGAAGCTCTGCAACTTGGAGTTCCACTTGCGCAGCATGCCCATAGCCTGGGCGCGTTCGTCACGAAAGACTGCGCCGCTGGGATCGAAGACTGCGGCAAAGTAGCGAGGGGTGAAATCCTGGCGCAGTTTTTTGATCATGTTTACGAAGACGTACGTTGCCGCGGTGGGCAGGCCGGACCGCGTGGACATGGGGCGGCTGCGCTGCATCGCATGGTATGCGCGGAAAATAAACGACATCGCGTCGAGAAGAAAGACTGGAGGCTTCTGCTGGTCTGGCACGATATGAGTTTATCAGTGCAGTGACTAGGGAATGCTGAGTTCTAAGAGAGCGACGGCTCTGACCGTTTCCCCTGAACCAGGCCGTCGTAAGCATCGATTTGGTTTTTTGTTTCGAGAGCCATGTCCGCGCCTTCATGCCAGTGCCTGTACCAGTCAAGAGTCCATTCAAACGTTGTTTCGATGTTCATACGTGGCCTCCATCCCAGGATGGTGTGCGCCTTTCGAGAGTCGAGGCGCAAAGTGTGAGCTTCATGGACGCTCTGACTCGAATCGCCTGACCATGATGCACCTTCCCCCCACATGGCAGCGAATTTCGTCGCGATTCGCTCAACCTGCCACTCTTCGGTATCGTCGGGACCGAAGTTGAATGCGGAGGCCGCTTCCGCTCGACCGGCCAGAAGATGCTCTGCAAGCATGACGTACCCGTGCAGCGGTTCGAGCACATGCTGCCACGGGCGAATCGCTTTGGGGTTGCGGATGAGCACAGGTTTGCCGGAACCGAATCCGCGGATCAGGTCAGGGATCAGGCGATCTTCTGACCAGTCTCCACCGCCGATCACATTGCCCGCGCGGGCCGTGGCAATTGCGACCCGATGTTCGCCAATTCGAGTCAACGGAAAATATGAGTCGCGATAGGCTGCCACAACAATCTCGGCACAGGCTTTGCTTGAGGAATAGGGATCGTGTCCTCCAAGCGGGTCGGATTCGCGGTAAGACTGACCGGTTTCGAGATTCTCATAGCACTTGTCGGTTGTGACGCACACAACAGCTCGAACGCTTGCCGACTTCCGAACTGCCTCAAGCAGGTTTGCTGTACCCAATACATTTGCGCCGTACGTGCCGAGTGGATCAGCATACGAACGGCGCACCAAAGGCTGCGCGGCGAGGTGGAAGACGACCCCGGGAGCAAAGTCAGTAAGCGAGGCCTCAAGCCTGGAGTAGTCCCGAATATCGCCTCGAACATCGTCGAGCTCATCGGCAACCGAAGCAAGATTGAACAGGTTGGGCTCCGATGGGGGATCGAGAGCAAATCCCCTGACGTGCGCACCCTTCGCAGCAAGCCATAGGGCCAGCCAGCCGCCTTTGAATCCAGTGTGGCCGGTGAGGAAGACGCGGCGACCCCGCCATGGGTTCGGGGTCCCCACGAACGGGTCTTCGTTCGTGGGGTGACGGTTCACCACGTTTTCCACGGAGCGCTCCCGCTGGCCCAAAGCTCTTCGAGGCGCTGCTTATCGCGCAAGGTGTCCATTGGCTGCCAGAATCCATGGTGAAAATAGGCCTGCACTTGCTTCCTAGCTGTGAGTCTCTGGATCGGTCCGGCTTCGAACGCCGTTCCTTCGTCGGGAATCTCGCTGATGACAGACGGCGACAGGACGAAGAAGCCACCATTGATCCAGCCGCCTTCGCCTTCGGGCTTTTCCTGAAAGGCCGTGATTTCCGTCCCTTCCAGACTAAGACCACCAAACCTCGCTGTGGGATGCACCGCGGTGATCGTTGCCTGCTTGCCGTGGCTCTTGTGGAGGGCGATAGAGGCAGTAATGTCGATATCGCTGACACCATCGCCATAGGTCATGCAGAAGGCCTCTTCGTCTTTGAGATAGCGAGCGACGTTGCGCAGACGGCCGCCGGTCCCGGCAGTCTCTCCGGTATCGACGAGGGTCACGCGCCACGGTTCGGCAACACTCTGGTGGACCTCCATCCGGTTTTCCTGCATGTCAAAAGTCACATCGGACATGTGGAGAAAATAGTTGGCGAAGTACTCCTTGATCAGATAGCCCTTGTAACCGCAGCAGATGATGAAGTCGTTGATCTGGTGCTGCGAATAGATTTTGAGGATGTGCCATAGGATCGGCCGGCCCCCGATTTCGACCATCGGCTTGGGACGAAGGACCGTCTCTTCGCTAAGCCGCGTGCCGAGACCGCCGGCAAGGATAACTGCTTTCATTTCATCCCCTTGCTGTCAATAAACCCCGCGATTTTGCTACAGGCAGAATACAACTAGGTACGTTGGTGGCTTTCCTTGATTAATACAGTACACCGCGATGATTCGATTGGGTATGCTTGGGGAGTGGACCCCCGATGACTAATGTCAGTGGACGGCTTCGGCAGCAAATCCTAGACCTCACGGCCCAGTATTTTGATGAGGCCTTTCCGCCGACCGAATTCATACCCGGGGTAACGCCTGTTCCTGTCTCCGGCAAGGTAATTGACGCTGCCGATGTGAGCGCAGTAGTCGAGTCGGCTTTGGACGCCTGGTTCACGACGGGGCGTTTCGCTGAGAACTTCGAGCGCAAGCTGGCACGCTTTGTCGGCGTTCGCTGCGCCTCCCTGGTCAATTCCGGTTCTTCGGCAAATCTTCTGGCGCTTACCGCACTGACCTCTCCCAAATTGGGCGACCGGCGTCTCAAGCCGGGTGACGAAGTAATCACAGTTGCGGCCGGCTTTCCAACCACGATCAATCCCATCATTCAGAACAGGCTCATCCCGGTCTTCGTAGACGTCACGCCGCCGACGTACGAGATCGATGTCAGCCAGCTTGAAGCGGCTCGTAGCGCAAAGACGCGAGCCATCATGATCGCGCACACCCTGGGCAACGTATTCGATCTGGATGCAGTCACAGCCTTCGCCAGAAAGCACGATCTGTGGCTGATCGAGGACTGCTGCGACGCCCTGGGATCAACCTGGAATGGCCGGCATGTGGGCACCTTCGGCGACATCGCCACGGTGAGCTTTTACCCCGCCCACCACATCACCCTCGGCGAAGGTGGCGCGGTCTTGACGGACAAGCCGAACCTGCAGCTTCTGATCGAGTCTTTCCGCGACTGGGGCCGCGACTGCTGGTGCGAGCCCGGCAAAGACAACACCTGCGGCAAGCGCTTCGACTGGCAGTTGGGTTCCCTGCCCTGCGGCTATGACCACAAGTACACGTACTCCCACATCGGCTACAACCTCAAAGCCACTGACATGCAGGCCGCGCTCGGCGCGTCGCAGATCGCCAAGCTGCCGCACTTCATCGAAAGGCGCAAAGAAAACTTTCGACATCTTTTCAAGGCTTTGCAGCCGTTGCAGGATTGTTTAATGCTCCCCGAGGCGACACCTGGTTCGGATCCTTCGTGGTTCGGCTTCCCGATAGGCGTACGCGAGTCGGCGCCTTTCACGCGCCAGGACCTGGTGCGCGAGTTGGAAGCCAAAAAGATCGGAACGCGACTTCTGTTTGGCGGCAACCTCCTGCGCCAACCCGCCTATGAAAGCTGTGAATTCCGAGTAATCGGCGACCTGAAAACCACCGACTTCGCCATGAACAACGTTTTCTGGATCGGCGTTTACCCGGGCTTGACCGAGAAGATGCTGGACTACGTGGCGGAAACGATCGTGGGATTCGCAGCAAATCCGAGGCTCGGCGAACTGGTTGTTCCCTTAGGTAGCGGTGTGGCCGCTAAGCCAAATTCGCAAAGTCGCCCATAAGAAAGCGCGCGCCGTTCAAGGATTAGACATGACAAATTCTCCGAATCCGGATTCAATCTTTCAGCACGCCCTCAACGAACACATTGCCGTGATTCAAGCCATGTCGAGCCAACGGCCGGTTTTTGAGCGCATCGCCTGCGAAATGACACGCGCGATCCTTCAAGGCAAGAAAATCCTCTGGTGCGGGAACGGTGGAAGCGCTGCTGATTCTCAACACCTCGCAGCCGAATTGATGGGGCGCTTTCGACGGGAGCGACGGGGGCTTCCCTCCATCGCTCTGACAACCGATACCTCGGCTCTGACGGCAATTGGCAACGACTATGGTTACGAAAAGGTGTTCCAGCGTCAGGTGGAAGCCCTGTGTAACGTCGGCGATATTCTGGTCGGAATATCCACCTCGGGAAACAGCAAAAATGTCTGCCTGGCACTTGAGGCCGCCCGCAAGATAGGTGCGTTCACGGTAGCGCTTACCGGAGAAGGAGGCGGAGCAATGTTGAAGATCGCAGAAGCGACTCTCCGAGTCCCCTCGAAAGATACCGCACGTATCCAGGAGGGGCACATCCTATGCGGCCACATGCTCTGCGACTGGGTTGAACTGAGTGTTTGTGCGGCGCAGCCGGCGGAGGCGCATCACACGGTGCGCTCATAGCGTTGACACTGATTGTCCTAACGATGCCAGGCCGCGGTTCGGCGTATTGCCTCCCTGAGTTCGATCCTTGGACGCAAGCCGAGGCAAGATTCGGCCTTTTGGACGCTTGGAACATACTGTTCCACTCTCTGGCCTGCTTGTGGAAGCTTGGCAACTTCAATGCGCAGCGAAGGATTGAGTTCCTCAACCACCGTCTGCGCCAGATCGCGAATGCTGATCGCTTCTCCTGAACCGACATTGAAGACTCTCGGGTTCGATCGCACATCGGGTTCACGAAGCAGCATGGTCCAGAGCCAGACGGCGAGGTCAGCGGCGTAAAGGTAGGAGCGCTTGGGCGTACCATCTCCCCGGATGACCACGTCTCGGCCGGCTAGCACATCACCGATAAAGTTTCCGATTGCGAAGTGCTGATCGAGCGGAAGGTGCGGTCCGATAAACGCAAAGCACCGGGCAAGAGTGAATCGGATATCGGATTCCTTTGCGCTAATGGAACAGATCTGCTCGGAAACTCGCTTGCCTTCGGCGTACGCCGCGTTCGTATCCAGCCAGTCCGGCCCTCCGATATAATCCTCGCCGATGTGGCTGATCATTTCAGGCTGTCGTCCGTAAACTGCGCCAGAGCTGGTGAGGAGAAAGCGCTCTGCTCCGCGCGTTCTGGCCAATTCCACCACGCGCTCAGTACCATGAATCATCGTGCCAATTAGATCCATCGGATGCGAGGCCGCCTCAGTCGACGTTGGAGCCGCCGCATGAACAACAAAGTCGATATGCTGCTGTGGGAAGGCGAATGTGCGAACATCTCCCAAAAGCAATCTGACAGAAGGGTCGCTGGCAAGCTGAGAGGCTTTCGCAGAATAGGCTGAGGGATCTCGCGTTAGTACTATCGCTTCCGCGTTGAGAGAGAGTTCGCGGTTGCAATAGACAAAGGACTCAACCAGCCACGTGCCGAAGAACCCTGTGCCACCAGTAATGAACAACCGCTTTCTCCGCGCACTTTCCCAAAGCTCGCGGGTATGCGCACAAATGTGTTCGAGATCCTCAGCTGGCAGGGGTTTCACGCAACCAGCATAAACCCTAACGCTGCAAGCGCAGGGACCTGTTGTTAGCGGATCTGGGTCGGGCGGGAGTCGGCAGACCATCCCTGCTGCCGCTCCTTTTCACCGAACGAGGGGCCGCAAGCTCCTGCCGCATATCTTCAGTAACCTTTACCAAACGTAAATCCAAGAGCGAGATATAAATGAACTGGTATCATGACCGCGTAGTGGGATCTGAATCGCCAATGAGCTAGCCGGACTGCCGAAAGTTGGGACGCTCCCATGAAGCGAAGAAGGAGTAAATAACCCATGAGCACCCTGAAGATTGGTACCCGACTGGTTGGCGACGATCAGCCTTGTTTCATCATTGCCGAAATCGGCATCAATCACAATGGCAACATCGACATTGCCAAGCGACTCATCAGCGTTGCTCTCGCGGCTGGATGCGACGCCGTGAAATTCCAGAAACGCACGGTGGATGTGGTGTATACCGCCGAAGAGTTGGCAAAACCGCGCGAGAACCCTTTTGGCCCGACCAACGGCGACCTGAAACACGGATTGGAATTCGAGCACGAGGAATACGAGGAGATCGACGCTTTTTGCAAATCGATCAAGATGTGCTGGTTCGCTTCGCCCTGGGACGAGGACTCGGTCGATTTCCTCGAACAATTCAGGGTACCCGTCCATAAGATCGCTTCCGCTTCCCTTACCGATGACAACCTGCTCAGACACGTTCGCAAGACGGGAAAGCCCGTCATCCTGTCGACTGGAATGAGCACCTATGCTGAGATTGACCACGCGGTGGATGTCCTTGGAAAAGAGAACCTGATTCTGATGCACGCTACCAGCACCTATCCGGCTAATTACGACGAATTGAACTTGCGTGCAATTCCGACAATGGTAGCGCGCTATCAAGTTCCAGTCGGCTACTCCGGTCATGAGACCGGCATTCCCACCAGCGTTTGCGCGGCCGCACTCGGCGCATGCTGCGTTGAACGCCATATCACGCTCGATCGCGCGGGATGGGGCTCGGATCAGGCAGCTTCGCTCGAACCCAATGGAATCTCGCGGCTCGCGCGGGACATTCGGTTGTGGGAACAAGCCAAGGGAGACGGCGTTAAGCGGGTCTACGAACGCGAATTCCCAATCATCAAAAAGCTGCGTCGCGTCGGGGCGTCGGTTTAGTCCGATATGGCTGAAACAGATCCAGCAAGCCTCCTCCGCCGGATCCGTGCTCTCGCAATGGATGTGGATGGCGTGCTTACCGACGGCGGTCTCTGGTGGGGTCCGAACGGTGAGGAGTGGAAGCGCTTTTGCTTCGCTGACATAATGGGCGTCTCGCTGGCCAGGCGTGCCGGATTGATCATGGCGCTGATCTCTGGAGAAGATTCTCCGCTGGTAGACCGCTATGCCTCCAAGATGCATATTGCATTCGTAGCCAAGAGCTGCCGAGACAAAGCTGGCGCTCTTAAGGAATTTGCAACGTCGGCGCGGGTGGAGCTCGCAGAGATTTGCTACATGGGCGACGATATAAACGACCTTGCGGCGATGGAGCTTGCCGGGCTCTCTGCCGCTCCGTCTAACGCATCACGCGAAGTGCTCGACCAGGCGCACATGGTAACGCAGAGTCCCGGAGGCAACGGCGCTGTGCGTGAAGTTATCGATGCCTTGCTGGCAGCAAAGGATCTGAATACACGCGAAGTTTTAGCCAGGCCCTAACAACCAAACATGAAACTCTCCGACTACGTTGTGCGCTTCATCGCCGACCAGGGCGTCAAACACGTCTTCCTCGTCACCGGCGGCGGCGCCATGCACCTGAATCAATCTCTTGGCGCAGAGCCGCGGCTTCAGGCAATCTGCAATTCGCACGAACAGGCAAGCGCCATGTGCGCTGAAGGATATGCCAAGGCGACGAACCATCTCGGCGTTTGCATGGTCACCACGGGTCCAGGCGGAACAAACGCCGTTACTGGTGTCGCCGGTGCCTGGTTAGATTCGACGCCGACTCTCTTTATCTCAGGACAAGTGAAGCGTCCGGACAGAATGTTCGACAACGACGGCCAGCCGCTGGGGATGCGCCAATTAGGCGTGCAGGAAGTCGACATTGTGTCCATTGTGAAGCCCATTACAAAGTATTCGATGACAGTCCTCGACCCGAACGATATTCGCTACCACTTGGAAAAGGCTGTCTACGTGGCGATGCATGGCCGGCCTGGCCCAGTATGGGTCGATATCCCGCTGGATGTTCAGGCTTCTCCAATCGAAGATCCAGCAAACCTGCGCCCATTCGATCCAAGCGAAATTCAGGACTCAACCGCGTATTCGGATCTCAAGGCGGAAGTCAGTCGCCTGATTGAGAAGCTGAATGAAGCAGAGCGACCTTTGTTGTTTGCTGGGAACGGCATCCGCCTGGCACATGCTGAAGCTGAGTTCGAGCAGCTTCGAGCGCACCTTGGGATTCCGACCGTGGCAACCTGGTGCGCGGCAGATCTGGTCCCAAGCGACGATGCAACGTACGTCGGGCGCCCCGGATCAGTGGCAGCACGCGGTGCTAATTTCGCACTGCAAAACTCTGACTTTCTGCTTGCCATCGGCGTGCGTCTGGACTTTGCGATCACCGGGTACGCGCCGCAAAATCTCGCTCGCGAAGCACACAAGGTCGCCGTGGACATCGATCCGGCTGAACTGAAAAAGCTCCACCCTTACCTGCAGCAGCCAATCTGTTCCGACGCCAAGTCCTTCCTGACCGAGTTGTTGAGCCAAGGCAGTTCCATTCGGAGGTCGGATCGGTCCGCCTGGGACAATCGCTGCGCCGAATGGAAGACACGCTACCCCGTCGTCACAGAAGAACATCGCAAACCCGAGGGCCGCGTCAGCATCTTTCATCTCGCCGAGATCATTGGCACGGAAGTTGGGACCGAAGACAAGCTCGTAGTCGGAAACTCAGGGTCCGCAATCGAAATCTATTTGCTCGCTTGTCCGACTCCCCATTCGCAACGTCTCTACCATACAGCCGGCCTCGGCGCGATGGGATATGCAGTCCCAATGGCAATCGCAGTCTCAATTGCGAACCCGGGACGCGAGGTTATTGCGATCGACGGCGACGGGGGGTTCATGTTCAACATCCAAGAATTGGAAACAATTCGCCGACTCCGCCTTCCAATAAAATTCTTCGTACTAAACAATGAGGGATACGCCTCGATTCGAGCATCGCAGCGGGCCTATTTCGGTCAAGCGATCATTGGTGCTGATAGAAATAGTGGCATCACCATTCCGGATCTGAGGCAGATAGGATCCGCTTTTGGCTTAGGCACAGCAGTAATCAAAGGTCAGGAGGATCTTCGGACATCTGTTCGGGATGTGCTCAGGATGGACGGTCCCGTCGTCTGCGATGTAAACGTAATTCAGGACGAAATGCGAGAACCGCGCCTCCAGTCCTATCAAAAGCCAGACGGGTCGTTTGTTTCAAAGCCTCTCGAAGATTTATTCCCCTTCTTACCGCGTGAGGAGTTTCTGGCCAACATGTTAGTTAAGCCGCTTCCGGAATAGGAGAGGCATGCAACAGCGCGCGATCGGAATCATGCAAGGACGGCTCTCCCCGCCAGAAGAAGGACGATTTCAGAGTTTTCCTCGAAAATCGTGGCGGCAGGAGTTCGTTCGCGCGCAGCAAGCCGGGCTCGCTTTCATCGAATGGATCTATGACGACTATGGATCGTCAGAGAATCCTATCTCATCGGAAAAGGGCCGAGAAGAGTTAGTGCAACTAAAATCCGAAAGCGGAATTGGGACGCCCGCTATCTGCGCAGATTGGCTTATGGATTTTCCACTCGTTCGATGTGATTCGGAAGAACAAAAACATCGTGAACGCATAATTCATCAGTTACTACGTTGGGGGGGGGAAATTGCGGCCTCACGCCTCGTGCTCCCATTCGTGGATGCATCGGCCATGCGAGATCAGCGAGAAAAGGACATTGTACTCGGCGTGCTTGAGCGCGCGTTGCCTGTGTCAGATGAAACCGGCGTGGAGATGCATCTGGAGGCAGATCTCAGACCCGATGATTTCTCTCGTTTCCTCGCCCAAATACCCCACCCAATGATCAAGGTGAACTACGATACTGGAAATAGCTCCGGCCTTGGTTTCATTGCCAGTGAAGAATTCGACGCCTACGGAAATCGCATCGGCTCCATCCATATCAAGGACCGGCTGCGTAGGTCGGACGGAAGAGTCGAAACTAAGCCCCTGGGGCACGGGAGCGCAGATTTCGCTGATGTCTTCTCAAGTATTCGCAGAATTGGCTACTCCGGCGGATTTACTCTTCAGGTCGCCCGAGGCCAGGATGGTGACGAGGTAAACTGGGCAAAACAGCAGGCAGCCTTCATTCGATCGTGCTTGACGTGAGTATATGGATCTTCAACTGAACGGCCGCGTTGCCATTGTCGCTGGATCCTCAAGAGGAATCGGCAAAGCCATTGCTGCGGCTCTTCTTCGTGAAGGATGCCGAGTCTGCATCAATGGACGCAATCAAGCCGCACTGGATGCAGCTTGCGCGGACCTTCGAACAGATTTCGGCGAGCGGGTAATTGGAATCTCGGCGGATCTAACGCAGGCATCAGCAATAAACGATGTATTGAGCACCATCTGCAAGACTTGGCAAAGCCCTGAGATTCTAGTTGCCAACATTGGAAGCGGGAGCGGGAATTTGGGTTGGGAACTAGACGAGAACGAGTGGGAGCGGCTCTTCAATCTCAATCTCTTTGGGAGTATCCGCCTGGCTCAAAGCGTCATCCCTCATATGAAGTCTCGGGGGGGTAACATTTTGTTTGTGAGCTCAATTGCCGGTTTGGAGGCAAGCCCCGCACCGCTGCCCTACAGTGCTGCGAAAGCAGCTCTGGTCAACTACAGCAAGAATTTATCACGGTCCGTCGCCGCCGATCGCATCCGAGTGAATTGCATATGCCCAGGCAACGTACTCTTCCCGGGTGGATCATGGGAACGGCATTTGGCCAATCGAACGCACGAAGTCGAGAAGTACATTTCGTCTGAAGTCCCGCAGCAAAGATTTGGAACTCCGGAAGAAATTGCCGACTTTGCTGCTTTTCTCGTCTCCCCTGTCTCAAAATTCGCTACCGGCGGAGTTTTCGTCGTTGACGGCGGCCAAACACGGAGCATCTGAAGCCGGCGAAAGTGAAGGACTGTCTTCTATGACCACAGAGCCTGCCAATCGAGTTGCAACTCTCTTCGACCTTACGGGCCGCGTGGCTATTGTCACCGGGGGCGCCGGTTTGCTTGGGTATCATCATGGAGCCATTCTTGCGAGCGCGGGTGCACGGGTCGTTCTGCTTGACCTGAACACGGCGAACCCAGGGGCACGCGGAAAGCAATTGGCCGCGGAGTCCGCTACAGAATCGCTGGGGCTCGTCTGCGACATCACATCGGAGGTCGACCTCGAAGGTGTCCGAAAAACGATCATCGACAAATTCGGCCGAATTGACATCCTGATTAACAACGCGGCCAACAATCCTAAAGTGGAAGATGGGAATACCGCATGGTCTCGATTGGAGAACTTTCCATTAGCTTCCTGGGAAGCGGATATACGCGTCGGCTTAACGGGAGCCTTCCTATGCAGCCGCGTTTTTGGCGCAGAGATGGCGAGGCGGAAGTCAGGCGTAATTGTCAACGTGGCTTCTGACCTTGCCGTGATAGCGCCGGATCAGCGGCTTTATCGCGTCGAGGGCCTCCCAGAAGACCTCCAGCCCGTCAAGCCCGTGACCTATTCTGTCGTTAAAACTGCTCTGATCGGGCTCACCCGGTATCTGGCGACGTATTGGAGTCAAGCGAACATACGCGTAAATGCGATATCTCCTGGAGGTGTCTTTAACGGGCAGCCGGAGGTTTTTCTGAGCCGTCTTAGGCAATTGATTCCACTGGGACGAATGGCTGAAAGGGACGAATACCAGGGTGCAATTCTTTTCCTCTGCTCCGACGCGTCGTCCTACATGACGGGCACGAACCTTGTCATTGATGGAGGCCGTAGTTGCCTTTGAAATCACCAGAACTTATGAGTGCGAACCTGTTCTCGCTCGATGGGAAGACCGCTGTAATCACAGGGGCTTCTGGGTTCCTCGGTCGAACATTTGTTCGAGCACTCCTCACAAACGGAGCGCGAATCGTAGCGTTGGGACGGTCCGCACGGTTGCAGAGAGAGGCGAAAGAGTGGGAGCGAGAATTCGGTGATGACAAAGTCGCGTATTTCCAGATCGATATGTACGACATCGAGGCATTTAGCCGCGTTCTGGATGAGATAGCACATAGTGAGAAGACGATTGACGTGCTGATTAACAATGCCCATGAGCTAGGCCCAGGCACAGGATTCAACGTTCCAGAAGGCTCCCTTGACAACGCCACAATGGACACCTGGATGCGCAACCTTACAGGGGGTGTCTATTGGGCTGCGCTTACCACCCAAAAAATCGGGATGCGAATGAAGCAACAGCATTCAGGCAGCGTCATCAACATATCCACGATGTATGCACTGGTTGCGCCGCGACCTCAGCTGTACGCAGGCACCGAATTCATAAACCCACCAGGCTACTCCGCCTCCAAGGCTGCGCTACTCAGTTTCACTCGCTACGTAGCGTCATTTTGGGGCCCGCACGGCATCCGTGCGAATGCTCTCTTGCCTGGTCCGTTCTCCAACACTGAAGACGATAGCGGCGCCAACACCGTCGACCAGAATAGCCCCTTTCTAGAGCGTCTGCGTGCCTGCACGTGCCTGGGGCGGATCGGAAAACCACATGAATTGGTCGGTGCACTGCTCTTCCTGGCTTCAGACGCTTCCAGTTATATGACGGGACAGGCCCTAGTCGTTGACGGCGGATGGACTGCTGTATGACTAATACGCAACATCGGAGCCGAATGTGAGAAATCAAAACTGCCCGCTCTGCGGATCAAAGACAGATTCAATCTTGCGTCTTCGATTCAACAGGAAGATGAACCTGCCTACCGAACTGGAGATCAGACATTGCGCTTCAGACAACTTCCTTTTTGTCGCGAGTGGCCGCCAGCAAGACTACGACGAGTATTACAAGTCTCTGGTTAACGATTCCTATCACGCGGAGTTATCTGCGGGAAGTCTTCACTCGCCGATTTCAATCCTGCAGCGCAGCTACCTCGTGGATGCGCTAGGAGGATTTTTTGGAAAGAGCAGGAGAGTTCTGGATTTTGGCTGCGGAGAGGCAAGCCTTCTCATAGAGCTTGCAGGTGATTTTCCCACAACAACATTTTTGGGATGCGACCCAGGACCCGCTGTGCAGATCGGGTCAAACAAAGCGTCTGCACTAGGCCTGCAAAATATAATTGTCTCCGATATGACGGCCATCAAAGAGCATGGCCCCTTCGATCTCGTGATATTGTCCCATGTCGTCGAACACTTGCTCGATTTTGATCTCCTCCATCTGTTACATAGCCTTCTGGTTGACGACGGGCTTCTTTATGTTGAAGTCCCAAATCCGCTTTGTTATGAAACTTATAAACGAAAGGAATTTCTCTACTATTTCGACAGACTGCACGTGAACCACTTCACGCCACAGGCTCTCACGCGACTGTGCGCCGTGTACGGCTTTGGCTACGTCCGGCATTTTGAGTACGCATTCCCATATCGCGACGGAGGGGAGTACCCAGCTCTCGGGATGCTGCTCCAGAAAAGAAACGGCGCTATCGGGTCCTTGTCCCCGAGCATCCTCGATGCGGCAAACAAATACATCTCGGCTGAGAAACAAAGGGCAAGAGCGATTGAGAGCAAGCTCGACACGTTTGAAGGTGTCCTGATTTGGGGGTCAGGAGATAACTTCTATCGGTCTTCCGAAAACGAGGGGCCTCTCTCCAACTTGCGCAATATGGTCATTCTGGACCGTCGGCCTCAAATAATCTCGATTGGGGGCAAGGAGTACAGAGCTGAAGACCCTCAGGAAGGAATAATGCGCTACCCCTGGCCGGTAGCGATCACCGTCTCAGAGGGACGAAATGCGCTACAAGATCAGGTCAAACGGATTGACCCGCGAAGGCCCGTATTCTTTGTCTAGTGCTCTGGTCATGCGTTGGGAGCCTCGGGGGGAGGTTTCAAGTCCTTCCCTACCAATCCTTGTCGGAACGAAAACTCTCTATGACCGAAGAAGCTGAGGATTACAGTGACTGTTGTTAAGAGTGCCACAGCAAGATAGGAGGCAAGCTCGGGCCTGCGCATCGTATGCCTGAGAGCTGTAACCAGGATAGGCAGGGCGATCAACCCAAATATCATGCCGCTGCCATATACGCTAAAGCAGCGTATCCACTCTCTTACATAGTTTCCTTGCGTACGAAAAACGAACCACTTGTAGGCCAGGAAAGCCGCTGTGATTGCGATCAAATTGGCAATAAGCCAGGCATACATGTAACTGAAAGAACCGAGCCCCCGGAACAACCAGTTCAGGAGAGCGAAGACCGAGTAACCGAACGCCGTATTAAATCCGCCCACCAGCAGGTAACGGATGAACTGGGACAGCGATTTGTTGGGGCTCGGTTTCACAAGCGATGGAGTCACCTAGAAGTTTATGCGCTCTTTCTCAGTGACCAGCGGGCGGTTGAGCACCAGTGTGTGAATCGAGCCGACATATTCTCCGATAATGCCAAGAGCGATGAGTTGCACCGAACCGAGAAAAAAGAGGCCAAGGACGACGGGCGCTACGCCAACGGTGAAGGTTTTCCAGAACACAAGCTTGTAGCCAAGGTAAAACACACCAAGAACAAAGCTGATCATGGCCGAGACAAATCCACCAAAGATCACAAGGCGCAGCGGCACCTTGGAGAGATTTGTGATCCCCAACATCGCGAGGTCGTAGAGGGAGTAGAAGTTGTTCGAAGTGATCCCGCGCTCGCGGCGTGCCTGGTTGTAGAAGACCTTGGCAATCGGCAAGCCGAGTTCGGCTATCATGCCCCGGAAGTAGGGATAGGGGTCACGGAAATTGCTGCGGATTTGCTCGATCACGGCGCGATCGTAAAGGCCAAAACCGGTGAAGTGCTCAAGAACTTCGACGTTCGTCAAACGCGCCACCAGACGATAGTAGGCGGTACGTATGCGATACATCAGGCCGCTTTCGTCGCTGGAGTTCTTGACGGCGGCGACAATCGGGAAGCCCTTCTCCCATTCGCGAATCATTTCGATGAACAACTCCGGCGGGTCCTGGAGATCTGCTGCCACGCTGCCGATGGCGTCTCCCTGCGCCTGCAGAAGCCCGTTCATTCCCGAACGGTCCGCGCCAAAGTTGCGGGCATTCACGATAACTTTGACGCTGGGATCCTCCGCGGCCATCTTGCGCAACTCGTCTACCGTGCCATCCTTCGAAGCATTGTCGACAAAGAGATGTTCGACGCGATATTCGGGCAGCTGTGCCGCCATCGCCATCACCCGGCGATGAGTCTCGCGGACATTCAGCACCTCGTTGTAGCAGGGGGTGATGATGGTGATCAGTTTCTTGTCCACTCGTTTTCCTTCGTGGCACTAGGCCGGTTTAAAGTGCATCTTCAGACGCAGGAATCGGACCTCCAAGAGGTCATAGCTAAGTTTGGCAATGAGAAACACTAGGGAGAATTCGAACAGCATGAAAAGTACGCCAATTCCAAAATTGGAGCGAGTCCACGCACCTGCGTCGCTCTTGACGTAGAAACTGAAGGGCAGAAATACCAATGTGTGGTAAACGTACATGCCATAGCTATACTTTCCAGCCGTCTGAAGCACCTTGGAACTAAGCAACCTCTGCGCCGGTGCGGTATGGTGCTGCGACAATGCTACGAGCGCCGTTGAAAGCAAAACAAAGCCAGTTATTCCGAGCGTCATGATCCATTGATTCGTGCGAATGAGTTCGATGGTGTGGAAGGTGGCGATATAACACATGATTGCCGCACCGGTTAATCCTAAGGCTTTGATCATACCGATCGGCAAAGGCCTCTGCTCCCTCGCCATATAGAGCGCGCAAGCCGCGCCGGCAAGAAGACCATCTATTCTGCTACCGGTGAGCTGAGCCAGGCCAAAGCTTGCGCCGAAGGCATATACGGAGAGTAAGATCCGCAGCGGCAAAGCACAAATAATCCCGAAGATGCATAGTCTCTGCAGGGCCCGTCCAGAAAACAACCAGACGAAGAGTGGCCAGACGATATAAAACTGCTCTTCAACCGCTAAACTCCAATATGCGCCCCAGATACCTGAAAGCATCCCTTGACCATGCCAAAACCCGGGCCAGTTTTGGAGGTAGACAAAGTACGCTACCTTCCACAACGTCGTAGGCGGAAGGAGGGTATGAATCAAGAAAAGGAAGTGAGCTGCAATTAGCGTAGATATCAGCGTCAGATAGTAAATCGGAAAAATTCGCAGAATGCGACGGGCATAAAAAGACGAAAAATAATGCGGAGAGTCCTTCGTCTTGAGTAAGATTCCGGTGATCAGGAAACCGGAAAGCACGAAGAAAAGATCGACCCCGCCCCAAAGAGGAATCATCGTGAGTCTGAATAGGATTGCAGCAACGGATCCATTCATGCCATCAAAGATTCCAGTGAGTCCGGCTCCGTGAGACAGGAGAACGCCGAGGATTGCCAGACCTCGAATGCCATCCAATTCGGGCATATGTTTCGGTTGTGCTGCACGAACTCCAGTAGTTGGCACCTCGAGAACATCGGCGTGCTGCAACAGACCCCGTCGCTCGGCCTGCTGAATCCCCACGGCATCTATCATGGCCGCTTGCTCGCCAGACACCAAGCCATGTCTGCGTCGCCCGCTCTGCCTGATGAAGAATAGCTGCCTGATGCGAAAACTGTTCCACCGCACACACGCATCAAGCTGATGAGAGACTGCTCCGTAAAGTAATTGATGTGCTCGTGCATCATGTAGAACGTAGCCGGACGGAAGATATAGCGGGAAAGTGAGGGGTGGAAAAGCGTCATCACGCCGATCTGCGCGAGTCGTCGTGCGATCCTCGAAAGCCCCAACGGAATTTCGCAGGGAACCTCAAGGAAAACGAGTCCCCTTTCGGGAGCCGCACGGAGGAGTTGTTTCACAAGATCGACCGGAAATCCTACGTGCTCCAGAACATTGCTGTTGACAATAAGATCGGCCATGCAGGTTGCCGGGTCTGCGACCGCTTCCACGCCATTTGTGGCCGGGATTCCTGAGATGTCGTAGACGAATGCCTCGGCACCCGGTAACAGTCCAACCACCAAATCACCTCGATCCCCGCCATAGTCGAGGATCCGTTCGATCTTTCGGTTCTTAAGGTGCTCGTTGAAAATCGGCGCAAGCTTTGCACGTCGTTTCCGGTACGAATCCTCAGATGCCAGGTCCGCATTGAATTTGGTGGTATACCAAGGCTCGGTAGCGTGGCGCATGCGTTGATACTCTTGGGCACGATAGCCGCTATAGAGTTTCTGAAGATCGCCATCATCGAGGCGAGGGTTGTAGAACATGAAGCCGCAAGAATCGCATTTCACCAAATCCACGCAGAAGGGTGCTCTGTTCCAAATCCGCTCCGCCAGGAAAGGAGCGACGAGTGCGCGCTTCAGCAGCCGGATTGGAGCTTCGCAGATGACGCAGCTTTTTACTTCGATCATGCAACGCCCCGCTCCAGCAAATAGGACCTAGTTAAAAAGAGTTTGCAAACCTAAGGCCAGTATCCACCGAAAGGCGCACCTATTCCGGGCTTTTGTGTTGATCAAGTTGGTACCATCGTAACGCCTCAAACCAAAGAAAACTAACGCCTGGGTGTACGATCTTTCAAACATTTTCCGGATCTTACCGTCTGTCATATCGGGGCAGATTCAGCAACCAAAACCTGCCATGGTCGCCCCGAAATCTGCGCACCAATCGACAAAGACTTCGGTCACTTCCGGCGCTACACTCGACCTCAGTTGCGAATGAAACTCGAGGCCGTCGTCCTTCCACATCAAGTGGTGAACGCGTTGATTCCTGCGTAACATCTGCCTTCTTATCGGCAATCCAGCGCCCGGAATTCCGGTTGGGTGACTATGGGGTTAAGTGTCCAAACCCAGCTGGTGCGGTCATTCCAAACGGGGTCGTAGATGTTCGCGACCAGGTAATCGATGTGGTAGATGTGGCATACGTCTCGTGCCGTTTCAGCGGTGGCGTGCATGAATAGCGGCGGAATGGCTGCGATCATGGCCGGACAGCCGGAGGGATCACCGCCGAGTTCGGAACCGCACCAGAGCTGGTCTGACGTGATGGCGGTCTGGTGGTTGATGTTGGCTAGGTCGATGTTGCTCCAGAATGTGTCAGGTGAAGTGGGGTCGAACTGCACGATTGCATTGCGAGCGATCTCAGTATTCAGCTGCGCGTAGCCAAGGGCGGAGAGGTACGCCTTATGGGGGAGAGTGCCATTTCGAACATCGGGAAGAGCGAGGATTCCAAAACGCAGGATGGAGGAAATGTAAACCGTACTGAGCGCACCCAGAAACATGCAGACCTTGGCGCCCGATGTCAGCCAGAGCGGAGTCTGGGGAACTTCGGGATCGCGGACAGGGGCTGCGCTCTTGTGCTTTCCGCGACTGCAGCCAATTACGAAGTCCGATGCCATCAGGAGAAGTGGGAACTCCACAAACATGCCGCCATGAATGCCGAAGTCATTTATGGTCAAAACCTCTGAACGAATGAAGGAGATGATGGGAAACGTCGCAAATGCGAGAAACAGCAGCGCTCTCTGTGCGGAATTCAGGGGCTTTCCTGCTCGCCAGCGAGGGACGAGGTAAGCAACCATGACCACGAAGTAGAAGCCCAACTCCACGGCATATCCGGGGATCATCAAGATGAGTTTGGCGAAAGCCCGTGCGGGCTCTGGATGCGCAATTGCAATGTTCCGGAAAATGGGCAAGGCAAGCATGCCCGCCGGAGAGATTGTTTCGCGAATTGCAAAACCAAAAACGTGGCCGCCATGTGACCTGGACGATCCCTGTGCCAATTCCTGCAAATAGGGGAGGAGCAGGACAGCGGCCACCACGGCGCCCACCGCCAGATACAAAACCGGCTTTGGTTCGCGCTCCACGGCGAGCTGCCATATCCCCCAGGCAAGAACGATCAGGAAAAAAGCGAAGGCGACATAAATGGACAGCCCGAACGCGCTGGCAAAGGATACCCCAATCATGACTGCAGTCCCAAGCTGTAGCCGGCCGCGTTGCTCCTTAGCCATCCAAGCCAGCAGGAACGCCAGCATGCAGCAAACCAGGCTCGCGACATGGTGCGGATAGAAGTAGAAATTGTCGATCCAACTCGTGAGTTGGCCTTCAGGCCATACCTCGATGCCCGGGGGCGATTTGTGCAAGATGAAAATATCGAACACATCAATCACAATGTAGGGACCGGTGATTGCCAGAAGTCCAATTGACACCAGAAACTGCTTGCGTAGCCGGGCGCCCACCTGTAGGAAGTGTTTGAGATAAAGACCGAGGAGAGCTGCCAAACAGAACCCGGACCAGATACAGCTGGCAATCACGATCACGCGCAAGGGGAATTGCGTAATCCGCGCGATCACGGCGCAGTCGACGAGCCAGAAATAGTAATAACGCAGATTGGCTGCGTGTTCGAAAAAGTAGAGGGGATTGTTAGGCGGTAGTCCCGTCCGGAGGACAGCATCGGCCCAGTTGACACGCGTACCGTGATCGAAAAAGGTCAGACTCAGAAACAATTGTTGGCCACGTTGAAAGTCAATCAGCGACAGAATCGAAAGAGCGGTCCATGCGAATGCCAGCGCAATTCCGATGCTGCCCAGCGGATGAAAACCCAAGGGCCACTTCGCACCGGTCCGGTGCAGATCAAACCATTCCCAACCGAGACATCCGAGGAAAATCACACCGCAAAGACTGAAAGAGATGGCTGCTGTCGTAAGCGAGAGGAATCGACTGACTAATACTGAGGAGATCGTCGAGATCCCGATGGATAGCGGAATGCTCCAGAAAAGGCGCTCTACAAATGTGCGTCGGCGAAAGTCGTGCAGATTCGTAAACCAGGCCGCGACGTATCCGGTGAAGACTGTCACAGGGGCGAAGGCTGGTATCGCCAGAAAGCTCTCTATGAGTTGGGCGGACGTGATTGACTGGAGAATCGAGATATTATCCTCCTGCCCTCGATGCGAATCGTTCCATTCCCGCGAGACTTTGGGCAAGCGAACCTGGTTGCGTCCTCGCTAACGGCAATCGAGCGCGCGAAACTCGGGGTCTTGCACAACTGCCTTAAGAGTCCAGACCCAGCTTCGCCTTTCCTTCCATACGGGATCGTAAATGGTGGTGACAAGGTACTGAATTCCGAACTGGCGACAGGTTGAGTGCGCCTGTTCGGCGGTAGAGTCGTGAAAGAGGGCGTCAAGGGCTGAGGCCATAGCGGGGCAGCCGGATGGATCTCCCCCCAGTTCAGAACCGCACCACGGCTTGTCCCCCGCAATCGCTACTTGGCGATTGATAGCCACGAGGTTCACAAGTCCCCAGAATTCGTTCGGGAGAGACGGGTTGAATTGCACGATAGAAGCGCGCGGGATAGCCGCGTCCAGCTGAGCGTATCCAATGGATGAGATGTAGGCGTCGTGAGACAGATTGCCGGCTATTGGATCGTGAACGACGCTCTTGTGAGCCGCCTCCACCAGAGGGATGGTGAGCCGGAACATCACCGCATAGTAGGTAGTGGTTAGCGCCCCGAAGACGCAAGCAAGAGCAAGGATCGACCGCAGCCAGTAAGGAACTCTCGCAGGTGCTCCCGACCGATCCTCAACCAATTTCTGCTTCGAATCCCGACCTTGCCAGCTCATCACGACTTCTGAGGCAAGCAGAAGCAACGAGAATTGCATGAACAGAGCTCCCCGAAAGCCGAAGTCATTGTAGGAAATCACAGAGGACCTAATGAGAGACGTAATGACGAGCGAAGTCGCAGTGATGAAGATGAGCGTATGGCGGGCGGGAGTGAGTCGCGCGCGAAAACGAAGGGCAGGAACCAGGGAAAGAAGAAGTACGCCGAAGAAGAATCCCAGTTCGACGGCCAGTCCCGGAGTGAGGAGCAGAAGCTTGGCGAGGTTCTTAGCCGCCGCTGGATGAGATAAGGCGATCGACTGGAACAGTCCCGATGAAAGCAGCCGGTCGGGAGGGACGGTCTCGCGAACGGAAAAACCAAAGGGAGACCCGCCGTGTATTCCGGATGATGTACCGGCCAGTTGCATGAGGTAGGGACTCAGGAGAAGGCCAGAGCCCAATCCACCAGCCACCAGCATCATCGAAGAACGAAAGCTCCGCTGGAATATGAACTGCCACAATCCCCAGGTCAACATCATCAAAGCAAATGCAAATGTAACGTAGAGCGAGAGGCCGAAAGCGCTTGCCAATGCAAAGGCGATGAGCGTCACGATCGGGGCTAGGCGCCCCCTGCCTTCCTTGTTTCCTATCCATGCCAAGAGAAAGGCGAACATGCAGCACACAAGGCTGACAACATGATGCGGGGCGAAAAGCAGCGTCACGAACCAGCTGTCGATTTGGCCAACGAACCATGCTCGCGGATGGTCGAAGATCGGGATTCGCAAATAAATGTAATTCCAGACGTGAACGATGATATCGAGTCCGCTAACCATCAGCAGCGAAATGGCGACAATGAAATGCCGACGCAATTTTTCCGTGACGCCGAGAAAGTGTTTGAGGTAGAGACCAATGAGAGTTGCCAAGCCAAACCCCGACCACACACAGCTGGCCATAAGTGCGGTACGAGCAGAAACATGCGCCATAAGAGCCACTACCGCGCAAATGACGTACCAGAAATAGTAGTTGCGCATGGCGCTCGCGTGTTGATACCAGTAGAACGGATTGGCCGGTGGAACGCCGGTGCGCAGGATGCTTTCAGTCCAGCTGACCCTCGCCCCTTGATCGTAGATGGTGAGGCTCATGAAAAGCTGATGGTGATACTCAAAGTCAACGAGGGACAGCACGGCAACTGCGATCCAAAGGGCTGCCCAGACGATGGCTGAGCCACCCAGAGGCTGCCAGCCGGCGATCAAGTTCACGTTATTCCGGCGCAGTTTCCTGCGCTCCCACACAAGAAGGACCAGCCAAAGGGCTACGCCGGCCTCGAAGACCCGTACCACGGCGATCAGGGAAGAAGCCCACGCGATCAACACCGATGCGATGGGTGAAACAGCAAACGATGCCGGGATACTCCACAATATCCGCTCCACGAACGAACGGGAGCGAAAGCGATAAAGGTCAGTGAGCCAGCTGACAATGTAACCTGGGCACACAGCGACAGGAAGAAAAGCCGCAATGGCCAGCAGAACGTCGCGGATCTCGGTCACAGCGATGTTGTGAGCGCCGGAAATCTCAATCTCCTTGCCACATTACGAGCTTCGCCTGAGGATTGACCTTCATTTTCATGGTTGAGAACGGGAAACTCCGAATTCGATTTGACATTGTAACCTGCTCAGGCACTGCTTCAAAGCCTCGAGTTTCTTGATCGCGCAAAGAGTGGTTTGCTAAAACCCAGAGGTAGAAGAACGCCATCAAGAGCAAAACAAGCGGAGCTGGACGCGTAAAGACGACGGTGATCAGGCGGCTTGCGAACGTAGGCTGCGGCACCAGGATGCCGTGCGTAAGCAGGATGCGAATGCCCGAGAAGACATCCCCGTTGACGACAAATCCGGCGGCGGTAACGAGCATGGCCGCCCAGCCGAGAGCTCCCCTTCTGGCCCAGAGCATGGCACAGGCTGGAATCGTGAGCAGAATGAGTTTCGCGTCGTGCTGCATGTGATATGTGGGAAGCATCGAGAGCGGCGCAGCGGCCGCAAGTGCCAGACAAACTCCAATCGGGGTGGGCCGGGTGCGTACCGTCAGGACTACCCAAATGAGTATCAGCGAAATGCCGATGGAATACGCGATCAGGTTATAAGTCGAGGGATTCGAAAAAAAGATGCTGGCAACTGACTGAAGTTGCACGAGCGAGTCCATATTGAGCCCGGCCTTGCCGGTTGCCGCAGGATCAGCAATGCTGCCAACGCCGGAAAAGAATGCCATGTTGGCTTGAAGCTCCTGAAGCCAATGCGAAGACGTGTAAGTGACCCAGAGAACGACCGGAAGGCTCAGGATTACCACTGTGAATAGAGCCTGCAACGCGCGTTTGCGGTAGGCGCCTCCCACGAGAAGAAGGCACAACCACACCAGACCTGAATCGTTGGGCTTGAGCGCAAGGCTTAGAGCAAGGCAGAGCACGCCGAGCACCACAAGGCGTTCACGATAGAAGCACCAGACCGCAATCACGCAGAAACCAACGGCCATCGCAGCGGCGTTGCCAATCATGAACAGCCAGAAGCTGTTCATGAGGGCGAACCCGGCCAGAGAGCCAGAAAGCAGCGGAGCAAGGTCGCCAGCCATATCACACATGAGAATCGAGGCAAGAACGAGACTCACGATCATAAAAACGGTCCAAAGCAGTTTCCCCGCAGCAAACCCGACCAAGGCGAACGGAAGGGTAAAAATGAGAGCCGTGGGCGGATAGAAGAACCGGGTCTTCATTTGGCGGTCCAGAATCGGTTCGTTGGGCCGCTCTCGATCTTCGCCCTGGTAGACGCGAAGAACATCCCTTTCGCTGTAGAGATCGCCATGCTGGAGCAGGCATCGAGCCGGATAATAAACGACCTTGAAATCACCCATTTCGATCAGGGAAACATGCCGCCATGCAATGCCGACGACTAGAAATACAATCATGCCCAGCAACACCAGGATCAGTCCATCGAGCCGTGCTTTATTCATGTGTAAGTCCCGTTCTGTATCAGAGCAAGTCTGATTTCCTGGATGCAGACAAAGATGCTGGGTCAGTCATGAAACGGTTATCCCGGAAGCAAAAGTGTTTGCGGAGCCTGCAAAGGGACTGATTGCAACACTGCGGGAATTCTGCCGCACAAATGCCCATAAGAAGAAGATCGAAGTGACCAATAGGATGAGCGGAGTTGGGCTCCAGAGCGAAACCGTGATGAGCTTTCCGAAGAAACTGTCGGCCGATAGCGGCAGCCGACGAGCGAACAAGGCGAGAATGGCAAGCGGAAAGTCTCCAGTGGCAGATATGGCCGAGCCTGAGACCAGTAAGGCGGCCCACCGAACCACACCTCCCTCCGCCCACAGCATAGCGAAACCGGGAACCGTCAGCAAAAGGATCTTGGCATCGTAAGCCCGATGATAGCTTGGCAGCATTGAGAGCGCTGCAATGCCTGCGAACACGAACCAGAGCCCGGCAGAAGTCTGGCGCGAACGCAAAACGACGAAGGCCCACACGAAGAAGAGTAAGCCGCATACAAGAAAGCTCATTGCATTATAGAAATGCGGATCGTCTTTGAAGACGCTGATCGCGGCCTGTAAATCGATCGCACGAATGACCCCGTGGCCCGTAAAGGAGGACGGACCCGGATCATTGATTCCACCTCGCTGTGAAAACCACAGCAGGTTGGAGTGCAGAGCCTGTATCCAGTGCGGCGAGATGCGTGTCGTCCATAAAAGGATGGGTAAAGTGAACACCACGTAGACAGCGACAGAACGCAGCGCACACCGTCTGAGTGTTCCGCCAGCAAGCAGTAAATACAACCAGACGAAACCTGCATCGTGAGGCTTAAGGGCCAGACTGATCGCCAGACAGATGACCCCCGCTGGAACAAGTCTCTCGTTCACGAAGCACCAGACGGCTATAACGCATAGACCGACAACAACGCCGGCCGGGTTGCCGATGGCAAGGGCCATCCCGCTGTTGGCAAGCAGGAACCCCAGAAGCACGCCAGACGCCAGAGGCGCGCCGTTGAGACCGAAGGTCCACATCAGAAATCCGGCAAGAGCCAGGCTGCCCGCGGTTACGATCATCCAGAGGACGTGCGCCGGCCCAACAGGAAGCAACGCGAAGGGCGTTGTAAAGAGGAATGCGGTCGGCAAATAGACGTACCGCGTAACAACTGATCGGCTGCTATCGGAAACGGGAAGGTGCACGTGTTCTTGCTCGTCGTACATTCGAAATACGTCGCCTTCGGCGTATGGGTCACAACCCCGCTGGACGAGGCAGCGTGCGCTGTAATAAGAAGCTTTGAAATCTCCCGCTACCCCTGGCGCGTGAATCTCAAAGACAGAACCGAGGAAGATGAAGAGAGCCGTTCCGACAAGGAGGGCGGAAATGCCGCTCAGCCGCGATCTCTTCATGGTAGCCGTCCTTCAGCGAGAGCCGATGCAATGACTCTCAAATTCCTGCCGTTCTTGGCACCCGATGGGACCCGCCCGTGACAGAAGACACGGGCTGATCAATCGTCTTCTTCAACGTTCCGGTTTCCGTTCCAACCGCCCGCCGGACGTATATCCACATGTAAAAAATGGCCGTGCACAGCAAAATGAGCGGGGCCGGACGTAGCAGCCAGATCGTAAGCACCTTTGTGGTCAGTCCCATTTGAAGCACGTTGATATTCCGCGTAAGAATCGAGATGATCGCGAGCGGAATGTCTCCCGTCAATGTCGCGGCCAGAGTGGTCAACACAACGGCGGCCCGCGCGAGCCAACCCCCACCCGCCCAAAGCATGGCGCAGGCAGGGACCGCAAGGAGCAAGAGCTTGGCATCATAAGGCCGGTGATAGCTTGGGAGCATCGAGAGTGGAGCAATCGAAGCCAGTCCGCACCAGATACTTGCTTGTGCATCCACCCTGCGGAGCATGGTGATAAGCAGAATGACAAAGATGGATGCACAGATGGCCAACGTCACCGGGTTATAGAATCGCGGATCGTCGCGAAACACGCTGGCAACCGTTTGCAGGTCGATGATCACATCAGCACTACCACGTCGGCTGATCGAATGAGGGCCGGGGTCGCTGATATCTCCCGGGGCAGAAGTCTCCGCAAGATTAGCAGCCAGTTCCCGGGGCCATTGGGGGGAAACCTGCGAAACCCACAGGAGCGCCGGGACAGCCAGCAGAATTGTTATTGCCAGGGACTGCAGCGCGCGTTTCCGCAATGCACCTCCCGCGAAGACCAGAAAGAGCCACGCTAGGCCGGAGTCATGCGGCTTGAGAGCCAGGCTAACGCCAAGACCTATAACGCCGAGCCACTCATACCTTTTCTTGACGAAACACCAGACGGCAATCACGCAAAGGCTCACCGCGATTCCCGCGGTATTCCCCACCGCGTAGAGTACCTCGCTGTTCGCGAGCAGGATACAGATGAGGAGGAGAGAAACGCACGGCGCGTATTCGCTCGCCAAATCGTGCACCAGAAAAGCCGCTATCGTGAAACTGACAGAAATCAACGCGAGCCAAAGCACATGCGATAATCCCCAAGGCAGTATCGCGAGCGAAGCCACCAGGAAGAGAGTGGTGGGGAGGTTTACACATATCGAGACGGCGCGAAGGAAGAGGAGTTTTTTGAACGGATCGGACGGGACCCCCCCACTCTCAGCCGCATAGACCCGAAGGAACTCGCTGGCCTGATAAGGGTCGCTGCGGTGAATCAGGCAGCGGGCGCCGTAATAGACAGCTCTATAGTTTTCCGTTCCACCCGGAGAAGTCCGATCGACAAGAACGCCCAATAGGATCGAAATCCCGCTACTCAACAGGATCAGGAACACACTCACCGCGCGCATGTTTGGCATATCCCGTTTCGCTTTCAATACATCAGGGGTGATTCCCGGCGGCATAGAGTTGTTGACCAACTTTTCGACCGCTGGCGTCGAATCGCGCCAAGTGAATTAGTCCGAATCTGTGCAGCACAAAGGTGAGCGTGGTGACCAGAACGCCCAAGCCATACTGGATGCTGCGCTTGAAATTGATCGAAGACGCCTCCTCGAAGTACTTCGTCGGGCAAGAGATCTCGCCGATTCGGAAGCCGAACATCACTGCCTGGGCGATCATCTGGTTGTCGAAGACAAAGTCGTCGGAGTTCTCTAGAATCGGGAGCGTCTCAAGCAGTTTGCGCGAAAATGCCCGGAAACCCGTGTGGTACTCCGACAACTTCACGCCCAGGAACAGGTTCTGCAATGCCGTGAGGAATCGGTTTGAAATGTATTTGTAAATCGGCATTCCGCCGCGCAATGCTCCGCCGCCAAGAATGCGCGAAGCAAGAACCATATCGTAGACACCGCTGGCGATCATACCCGCGATGGCTGGAACCAGCAGGGGCGTGTACTGGTAGTCAGGATGAACCATCACGACAACGTCCGCACCCGCAGCGAGCGCTTCGCGGTAACAAGTTTGCTGGTTGCGGCCGTATCCGTAATTTGAATCATGGACAAACGTCATGACGCCAAGTTGACGGGAGAGTGCCACGGTCTGGTCCCTGCTCGAGTCATCAACAAGGATTTTGATGTCGACCAGATCTGACAGTTCGCGCACAGTCATTTCCAACGTTTTTTCCGCGTTGTACGCTGGCATGACGACCGCGATGCGTTTTCCGTTGATCATTGTTCAACACCATACCCACTGAGCTCTATTTTCACATCTTTGCCCACGCTGCGGATTCGCCTGAAGGCACCGCAGTAACCTTCTCTGCCATTGGGTATGGAGTGACCTCCGCCGAGGGTAAATCCGGTTGAACCAACCATGCTTTTCGGTTCTTGTAGTACTGAAGGAGTTCCTTATTATCTGCGTCGCCCATATCGCGAGCCCAGATTACCTTGGACCCATCGATGTCTGCAGCATTGAACACCCATTCATCCAGCGTATCGTGGTTGGGGGCGTATCGAACGATAGCAATCTGGCTGCCGGGAATCTGCTCAAGTTGATCTTCCACGATGGAGCGCTGCGTGACGAAATGATCGGGGCCAAACCAATTAAGAATCCAGGTCGCCACCGGTCGCTCCGGGACAGGGCAACCCAGTTGCTTGTTGAAGGGGCGCACGCAAACCATCAGAATGCAAGTAGCAACTGAAAACCGGGCCAAGGCCATTCCCACGTCCAGCCCTCCCGGTCTCCAAAGCCGCAGATGACGCATCGCTTGCAATCCCAGCGCGTAAAATGCCGGTGTAAGCGGTGCCAGGTAGTGCGGGAAGAGATATATCTCAATCGTCATACCAGCCGCCAACATGAGCAGACATATGACGAGTAAGCGGATGCGGCTGTCGCGCAAGACCCACGGAATCATGAACAACGGCGGGATCAAGGCGAAGCCGGAGAAAAAGTACACCCCTCGAATGGCTTTAATCAGCGTAATCGCAGGGAATCCTGCAATGGAATGGACGCGGTAGTAGTCAAGGGCGTCAGTCTTGTAAAAGAGACGCATTTCCGGGTGACGATAATGAGGTTCGGGACGGGGCTTCTCCCATACGTAATAGGGGGTAGTGGCGTAAGTTGCGCGGTTAATTGTGTACGGAAGTGTAAGTGGACTTCCGAACGCTCGGTAGTTGTAGTACCCCAGCCACCCAGCTGCTCCAAGAAGCAGGACCAAGGATGGTGCCGCCCGCTTTAAGAGCGTCTGAACCGGCGGCCGCCTTGCTGTCGCGGACGAGTGGAGGAGAGACACTGCGACCGGTATGCAAAGAAGGAGTCCCTCGTAGGGGCGAGAAAGACCCAGAATTACGACTCCGACGCCCATCAATAGCAGGTTGTACGCGCTCCGATCTTTCCTGAATCGCGGCAGGCTCCCAAGCACCAGCGCCCCTCCGAGCGCAGAGATCGGTCCGGCATTGTCGTACGTGCTCGTCCAATAGCTGAAGAGCGCGATCCTCATCACAGCCAGGAACCCACCCAGCAACGCCCAGGATGGCGGGAGCCACGCCTGAAGCATCCAGCACACGGCCGCACACATCGCTGCGCCGCCGATCAGGACGCCAAACCAAGGCTGCCCAAACAATACTTTTCCCGCGGCTAGAACCAAGCCCTGGGCAGGGAAATACATCGACATGTATGTCGGAACCATGTCGACATGTATGGTTTCAAAATGGACCCACATTGCCGGCGTGGGATTGGTCAAGCGCCCCTGACAAAACGTATCAGCGGCAAGCAGGTTACTGAATTCGTCGGGGCGGAGAGGGATCGGAATTGGAAGAATGGGAAGAATTGCAAGCCGCAGCACGAGAGCAGTGAGACCTACAACTGCCGTCGCGGTTTTAGGCTTTCGGGCAAGAACACGAAATTGGCTCTCAATTCGCGAGAACAGCCCGGCGCAAATTCGGGGCCACCCAAATGCGCATCCCACGAGAATCGCGGTAACTGCCCCTTCAAGGCCGATGAGCGGAAATGTTCCCGTCAAAGCAGGAGGGGATGAGAAGGACATGAGAACGATACCGAGATTATAGAAGAAGTGTCCTCTCCGTAAAAACAAAACTCGTAAACAGAAGGCTTTTTCGCGCCCTGTTTACGAGTTTTGCTTGGTAATTGATCTGGCGGGATCCCTCACAATAACGAGAGATCATCCCGGACTACATGTTGTTGTTAAGGGTAACCGCGATTTGCGAGAATGCGTTGTTCAGGCCCTTGGCGAGAATATTCATACCGGTGATCGCACCGAAGGCAATCAGAGCAACGACGAGCGCATACTCGACGAGGTCCTGACCTTCTTCGCGCTCAACAAACGTTTTTGCGGTGAGATACATCTTGATCATCAGATCGTTCATTCGTGATTCTCCATTTCCTGGGTTGGGTTCCAGTCATAGACTGGTGGTCGTGCATGGTGAGCAGGTGTTGTGCCTTGTTTTTAGCACTTGGATTTATTAGAAGTCAATCACTTATAAAAGTGCATACCACGAAAGACGTAACCTTGGTATCTCCCGGATACTTGACAAGATAATGTACTTCCTTGTAACACGAAAGTGTTATTCACAAATCTTCGGTTGCGTGAGAGTGGCCAACTTCGGGCGAGAATCCTCGATTCCCTCCTCTTTTTCACAGGGCTACTCCAGCTTGTTGGGCGGAAATTCCGGCCGACCCCAAGGTATGATCGCGGTGGGTATCCCTCAGCGGCTTCGCGACCGGCGGATCTCAATTGCGCTTGGAAGCATATTTCCTCATGACGCCACGTTCACGGATTTACGAGCGCGCACGAGCAGCACTCAGGACCGGGGCTTTTAGGGCTTGGTTCCGCGCAACGATCAACAGCGCCAGACCAGCGGCGCCGATGACGGGCATACCTACGTGAAGTCCGGCAACAAGCGGCACCAGGTAAGCACAGATGGCACAGGTTAGGACCACTATTCTGAACGCTCGCCCGGTTGAATCCTGAGCGGCATAGTTGAGAAGCATCAGGGCGGGGAGCACTAGTACGGCTCCGTCGTGCGGATAGAGGTGATAGCTGATCATAATGGCCAGAAGCACCTGAATCGAAAAGCGCAAACTCAGGCTCTTGTACCGGCTCAGCCGCGCGTCGACCCAAATGAGAAGGGCTATGGAAGCAACGAGAGTGAGGATTGTAAGCCAGAACTCGGGCGCGATTCCTGAACCAGCAACATGAAACAGTCCGCGGAGATTGGGCATGATGGCCTCCGTGCCGAGTTCCTCCGGTGCTTTCTTGCCATATCCGGTGACCTGGCGAATGTAGGTTTCAATTCCGCCGAAACCAACGAGCCACAAGGCTATGAAGAAAAGCACAACGCATCCGGAGATAAACCCGGCTAGGCTTCTCCAGCGCCTTTCGAGAATAAACCAGAATGCCAGCGGGATGACCAGGACAAACTTGAACATTCCCATCGCAAGCAGAAAGCCCGCGCGAAAATCATGATGCTTCTCAAGGGAACGATAGCTGAGAGTCAGCAAGACCAGCAGCAGAACGGAATTCTGACCTTGCACAAGAGCCACCAGAAGCGGAAAGAAAGTGGCGACCAGTATGAGTAGATATGGATAACTGCCGTTCAGCCGGGGTATGTGGGGCGACAAGAGGAATACGCTCAGGAACAGGCACCCCAAATTGCAGGCCCACCACAACGGGTAAGCGATGCGGAACTTGAACAGAGCTAGCACAACGTAAATGATCATCTCGTACGGAGGATGCATAGTATCCGACGGATACTCCTCCTGAGCATTCAGCCAGAGCTTGTGCCCCTCTGAATTCAGGGACGGAAAGCGGGTGAACAAATCGGGAAAGCGCTCATGATCAAGCCTTCGGCCAGCCTGATACAGCGCCGCGAAATCCGGCTTGCGAGCCTGGAAGCGCTGCATCGCATAGAACAGGCCCACCTGGAATCCGATGATTACGAGGGCGCTAAACAGAATCAGCCAGCGCTGTTTTGCCGATGGCACCCTGGACCTCTCTCCCGAACGGAATCGACGACCGCCACCCGATGTCTCAATGAACGATCACAACAAGCGCAGCCGAACCTGTAACTCGCAACCTCGGGTGGTACCGGTAGGTACTCCGTGGATTCATCGAGATGGGTACAGCTGTTCGAGCGCCAGCTGATAATCACCTTTGATAAATCCGTGATAGATCCGGAGCATGAGTGGACCGCATTCTGCCCATCCACAACATTCGTTTATATCCGGTTTGTTATCTCCAGAGTGTCGCCGCACTCAGTTTGCGTGTTTCGGATGGTCCCGGCAGGAAGTTCGATCACCGAATGAGCGGTCAAGCATGCTGAAATCCGCCATGGACGTACGCTATCTCTTAGTTTCTTAATCCTGAGTGTCCGGTCGAGATAAACCAGATCGATTGAAAACTTCATGAAAAACGTGTGAACCGCCTCGCAAGGGACTATCCACATCCCCTCTCCGCGTCCGAGGCCCGTGCGGCCCAGTAGGCCTTTCGAGCGCTTCGGCCCGCTGTGTGCCAACTCCGCGTGATCAGCGAGTTCCGTCGACCGTGTCCGATTACGAATCACGATCCATGGTTGTTTTGAGGATTTGAGCGCGTCAGCCAATGCGCTCATCGCAGTTCCCGGCGGTATAGACGAATTCATTTCTGCTCAAGCTGTCTCAACAAACCCTATTAGCGTCCCTGTTCGTATCCCTTGCATCGGATCGACAATCGAACCGCATTTGAATCCGGCCTGGAATTCCTTCACTATTAGCACCCCAGCGTTCGTTGCACGCTGGGGCAGAGCAAGAAGCCACCGAATTTGGAGTTGACGTGACCCACCCAGAATTACTGCGGAGCAGGTTGGCTTGAAGCGGAGGAGCCACCACCGCCACCACCGACACTCATTCCTCCGCCTTCAACGATAAGCGGTACTTCCGGCTTCTGACTCTCGACCAGCTTTTCGACTGGTATCGTCGCTGGCGGAGGCGGAGGTGCAGTTCCAGCAGCCTTCAAATCTGGTGTGTGCATCGGAATCGGCGAATTTGGAGGCAAGAACCCTTCTGGAAACTTCAACTCTGGTATAGGCGTACTGGCGTCGATCGGGTTCACAATCTCGGGAGTCACAATAATGATCAACTCTGTATTGGACTTTTGCCTTTGCATCGTTGTGAAAAACTTGCCCAGAATTGGAATATCGCCGAGAAAAGGAATCTTCTCGAAATTGGCTGTCTCGCGGTTATCGAGCAAACCGCCGATCACGAAGCTCTGCCCATCGGCGAGTTCTACTTCTGTCTTAACCCGTCTTATGGTCAAGGCAGGAACCGTCGCGCCGCCGATGTTGACCGCGTTCGCGAAATCAAGAGCGCTGACTTCTGGTGCAACCTGTAGCCGGATCGTGCCACGATTCGTGATCGTTGGCAGGAAGGAGAGCAGAACGCCATATTGCTTATATTGGATGGTAATCGGTGCAGAACCGCCCCCGGTGGCCCCCGTTTGCGCGACCGGATAGGGATATTCACCGCCAGCGAGGAAGCTGGCCTGATGTCCGTTCTTCGCCAGGACATTTGGTTCAGCGAGAACTTCCGCCAGACCCTTCTGTTCGAGCGCTTGCATCGTCGCACCGAGATTGATGCCCGGGTAGAACGCAAAGAGATTTAACGGCGTGACACTACCAATAGTTCCAGTGGTCCCCGTGATTGTTGGGATCGTCGGCGTGAACTGGCCAGTCGTAAGCGAACCAATCGTGTTGCCGAACCCCGTGCTGAAGATATTGATTCCGAGTTGCTTCTCTTTCGTTCGGTCAATACTGGCAAAGCGAACTTTGAGAAGGATCTGCGGCTCTGCTGCCGGCACATTCACGTTCAACAGGTTCACAACTTTGCCGGCGGTTGAAGCAACCATCACAGCGCGATCTGAACTATTCAGATTGCTCACCGTCCCGCGCAGGAAGATTACCCCGTTGTCCTGGGAAACCCTGACATTCTGTCCCGGCAGTTCTGCGCGCAGTTCGCGGCGAACGCCCTCCAGCGTGTCATTTGAAGCGAAATTGCTTGGCCTTACCGTGACATTGAAAAATTGCCTGCCGCCGCTTTGATCCCAAATGATCAGGCTGGTCTCTCCGGGTGCTTTGCCACTGAGAAGAATCTGCGTCGGGCTTACGGCCTGCGCATTGGCAAAGTCGCCCATTCCCACAACGATGCGCGTTACAGGCCTAGCAAGATCAAGCACAACCGATTTACCCACTGCGAGCGACAAGTCGTTTGTCGAATCTTGACTGTTCGATGCCGCCGGCTGGGCTCCCGGCGGGGGTGCCTGGGCCATCATGGCCGCTTCGGCACAGAATACAAGTGTCAAAGCGCTGACACTGGCGATAACGATCCCAGCTTTTGCGTTCACTGTTTCCCCCCGGGCGCTGCAAATTTATCTTCGGTTTTGGTGGTTCCATTGATGACGGTAACCGTAAACGTATCTGCCGCTTTCTTGCGGGGCGCGACGCGGCCGGTCAGTTTGGGCTTGGTCGCCGGCGCATTCTGATCCAGAAACAGATTCGTCATGGCCGTTCCTTCCACCGGTGCGACCTTTGTGTCGAGTGGATTCCGCAGAACGAGCTGAATGCGCGTCTCATTGCTGGCGAGTGCCAGCACTTGGGCCTGCTCGGGCGTTACCAGCAGGTTCACAACCTGCACTTGCTGGGGTTTACCCTCGGCGTCCTTTTGAATATCCGTGCCGGCCGAAAGAACCTCGATATTCTGAAGGACGGTCCTTACCTGGGTGTTGTTGCCTCCTCCGCCTCCACTGGTAGCGGTGGTGGGAGGAACACCCGAAATCAAAACATCGACGCGCATTCCCGGAAGGACGAAACCGGCAACGCCAACCACCTGGTCGACTCGAACAGCGATTGCCCGCATGCCGTCTTTGATGGTTGCGGCCAAGCCGCCTCCGGAGCCCATGGGGGCGAGACGATCATCCAGAATCGGTTCGCCGCTGTAGATGGAAGAAGTAACTCCGCGGCCGATTGCGTTTTTGGCATCCAGAATCGCACTCTTCGGCGCCGTGCCCATGATCTGAATTGTGGTCAAATCGGGAGCGCTCAAAACCGTGCCGATTTTGATGTCTCTGGCAGCGGCAACCACGCGAGTGGATGGTTGCGGTTTAGCAGCAGCAATGCGCGTGCCGACCAACCGGTAGACGAGCACGGAGCACAGTGCTGCCACTACAAATGCAGCAAGGAGAATGGTTACCAGTCTTCGGTTCATCAGAATCCTGTCTTCGCGAGGTGAAGCGCCCTGTTTTCTCCTCCTCTGCCCTTATCGCGCAGGCACAGGTAGAAGTGGCCTCTTCACACAGAGTTAGTGGTCGAAACGGTGAACTTCCTGCTCGGGTGAATGCCGCTAGAGTATAGCATTATGTGGCATTTCGAGTGCATCGAATTTAGCGCCTCCAAACCGAAGTACCTAGTAAGCCACTTAACGAAATAACCGCGTGAGCCTTGGGCCTACCTTGTTCGGTTTATTCGGTTTTGTCACCGTATCTCCTCATGGCTGGGGTTTGCTGTCAACAGTACCAAAGCGTTCCCAAAAACATTGGTGAAAACGCTCCAGTTCGAAAGCAAGTTTCAGAGAGAATTCCGAACTGACCAAAGTGTTTCGCATTACCTAAATGCCCTTGTCGAGTTAACCATCTACGCGCATACTTGAACTACGTTTGCCTAGCAGACAAGGATCACGCGACCATACAGCTGTGACCTTTCCCGGGTGTAGCTTCGCCCGCTCCGTAAGTCCGGAGTGCCTCGAGGTTCAACACTCAACCAGAAACTGCACCTGTTCCCCGTGAAGTACGAGCAGGTCATCATCAGGAGAGAGGATCCCCCGGCGAATGAGGTCTTCGCGAACGATTACCCTATTTACGCTGCAGCCGGAACTACGCCGAAGTCCGTCGGCGCTGGTGGCGTCTGTCGTGACGCACGGCTCGGCGATCTTCCTGATACTCTCCGCCTTTCTCTTCGCTCCGCAGTTTCGGCTCAATACACCGGACGTCTACATGATGCAGCACGTCAATCTGGATATGCCCTATCCGCCGATTCCGAAGGGCGGCGGAAGTGGGAGCATGAATCCAAAGTCTTCCTCATCGGCCGCTGAATCGTCTGCTCATGAGGAGCTAGCCGCCCCCGCGTCGAGCCGAGTTCGTTTCATGCGCCGCAAACTGGCCGCGCAAACACTGATTGATCCCGATGTAGACCCAAACAAAATGCTGCCGAAAGAGACTCCTCTTCCTGCGATGTTGCTCTGGTCTGGCCATCGGCCCAAGGTCCAGGTTCTCACTCCTCCGAAACCGCAGCCTCCCTCCGTTACGCTCGACAAGCCGAAGTTGAACTTCCCCAATAAGGAAGTACAGATTGCCGATCTGAACGTATCGTCGACCAGCTTTCAGTCGAAGCTCCCGATGCCGATACCGGCCAATTCGTCTCCTGTCGTTCTGAAACGCGACCTGGAAGTGCAGCGAGTTCCGGAAACGAGTTCCGTGGCCTCCATCGATCCCACACCTGCCGCGATACTTTCCGCTTCTGACCTTCATATGAACCAGGGCACTGTCACCATGCCTGGCGCAAACCAATCTGCTGAAGGTTCAGACCAAGGCGGACTCGGAACCGGTAAGACACCGAATGCTCTGCAAAATGGCTCGGGAGATACGGGCAGCACCGGCACGGCGAAGGGCTCAGGCAAAGGACAAAGTGCAAGCGGTGGCAAATCCGCCGGGCCCGGAACGGGCGGCGCTCAGAAGGGCGCCGGAAATGGCACTTCAGGAAGCGGTTCGCAGGCAGGCGACGGGGGGGGCAAAGGCACCGGCCACAACCCTGGCGCAGGCTCGGGATCATCGAATGGCCTTGGCTCCGGCAGCGGCGATAACGGTGCGGTCACCCGCATCAACGTGCCAAAGAACGGCCAATTCGGAGTTGTTGTAGTCGGATCGTCTCTTGACGAGCAATACCCCGAAACACAGGATGTATGGAAAGGCCGACTGGCCTACTCGGTCTACTTGCACGTGGGGCTGGAAAAGAGCTGGATCCTTCAGTATTCACTTCCGCGTGCCGCCGACTCAGCCAGTGCGGGCAGCGCTCATCTTGCAGCCCCATGGCCGTACTACATTGTCCGCCCGAACCTGAATCCCGATGACGCCGATTCGGATGCCGTTATGGTTCACGGGTTCGTCGATGAAGCCGGTCATTTCGAAAAGCTCTCAGTCGTGTTTCCGACCGATCTCGGCTATGCGCGCGAGCAACTCGTGCTGGGTGCCCTCCAGCAGTGGCAGTTCCGCGCCGGCACCAATGACGGCCAGGTCGCGAAGCTCGAAGTTCTTCTGATTATTCCGGAAACCAATCAATAGCCGCTCGAACAGTCACCGATGAGATTGCGGCGATTTTCCTGACAGCCCGCCTGTCGCAGGAGCCGCGAAAACTCCTTAAACTCTCCTGAGGAACGTCTTCATATGTCCGTTGGAATCGGGATGTTTCAGGGATTACGGATACCTGTTTCAGGGATTCTTGAGCCTGCATGTTCTCTGAAGACAGATTGCTCATTGTTGCAGGGCAAGTGGGCATTGGCGGCATTCCTCTCAGCTTCCCAGTCTTCGATGGGTTATCTTCCCGGTATACTTCGTTCGATCACGTCTTGAAATCCAAGGTCCAGGAAAACAGGCGAAAATGGCGCGAGAACTTTCCCAAACAGAGAAAAAGTCGTCAATGATTGTGGCACCGGGCGGTTCCGAATCCGGGAGTCGCCGATGGGCTTTTGCCGGTGTGATGTCAGCCGTCCTGCTGCCAGTTTTCCTTTTCTACTTCAACCTGTTCAGGACTGCGCTGGATCTTCCGCTCCTGGATGACTATGAAGCCATTCTCGGGTTCATGAATCGCTGGGCGACCAGCCCAAGCATCACCGACAGGCTCTTCTGGTTCCTGACCTCCCAACACGTCGAGGTGAAACTGTTTCTTCTCCACGCCATCGTGCTTGCCCAGTACGCCGTGCTGGGACACGTGAACTTCCGGTTCCTCTCCCTGTTTTCCGAAGGGCTCCTGCTTGGCCTCGCCTATCTGTTCTGGAAGATGTTCATCCCCAGGAGCCCGGATAGGCTGTTGCGCCTGACGCTCTTTCTTCCGGTCACGTTTCTCCTGTTCCAACTCCAGTATTCCCTCGAACTAAGCGTGGTGACTCCGGGGATGGCGCATATAGCTGGCCTTCTTTTCTCGCTCGCAGCACTTTACGAACTGAATCGCGACAATCACAGGTCGTTTGTGGCTGCACTGGCATTCCTGCTGCTCGCCGTTGCGTCGTTCGGCAACGGGTTCATGGTCGTTCCGATTGGAATGTTGATTCTGGGGCGAAAACGGCGGTACAAGGAACTGGGGCTCTTCCTCGCGATCTCCCTGGCATGCGCGGCAATCTATGCGTACCGGTTCGACTTTCACGTGCCGGAGGGCGGCGTAATCTCGATGCCACAATTCAACTGGTTGACCATCCCAAGAGACTGCCTCTATGTCGCGTTTTTCCTGGGAAGCGCCGGCGGCGTCAATTCCCATTTCCCGCCGGGTGCTCTCATCCTCTGCATTTTGCTTGTTGCGACGTTTGCATGGATGCTTGCAACGGGCCAGATGAGTAAGAATTACTTGCCGTTCGACTGTGCGCTGTTCCTCCTGCTATCAGCCGCAACCGCGGCAAGCCGTAGAGCAGCTTTCGGCGTAACGCAGAGCCTCAACTCGCGATATTCGCTCTACTCCATCACCTGCGTGATTCTGCTTTGGATACTTCTTGTCGAGAGGTTTCTTCCACGCCTGCGGCGTCCCTGGGACAATGGATTATTCTTGGCGGTAATGGCGTGTTCCGTTCTTTTTTCCTTCTCCTGGGACATGATCGGCATGGCATCGATTCGCCAGCGAAACGACAGCGTCGTCACCGCCATCACGAGATTCCAGCATCCTGACCCGAATGCGCCTCAACGATATCCGGTTCCGCCATACCGCTACCCCGGACCCAACGGCGAAGCTGACGGAGTGAAATTGCGCGAACGCATGCTCTCGAACCTGAATCTGTCGGCCAAGCTAGGTATTTACCGTCCGCATTTCTAGACAGCGATTCTAGCTGCCATCTAGAAAGAAATAATAGCCGCAGGGGAGAATGCGGGGATTCGATTCATGGCGATTGGATATGGCTGCGTCGTGTCTAACATATTCCCGCTTGGGAGCTGATTGAATGCAGGTTGGGTGTTGATTCACTCAGCGACCGCTACTGCGATCAGGCTTTGGCCGATTGGAGGCGGACAAATGCGCGATTCGAAGCCATGGACCACCGGAAATATCGCGCGATCAAACCATCTCACCGCAGCGACGTCGAAGGATCGCTTCTTCAATAAACAAAAGCTGACCCACCACGCAAAGTAACCAACGATGTTGTAGTACCGAAGCCGCTCGATTCTAAACCCAGCCTTCTTCAGCATCGTATGCAGTTCGAGACGGGTGTAGCGGCGGAAATGACCGAAATCCCTGTCAATCGGCGCGTAAATCTCCGGCCGTGCAGGAACAAACAGACAAAGCTTACCTCCCGCTGGCCGCAACAATCGGTGGTAAGCAACCAACTCCTCGATGTCCAACTTGATGTGCTCCAGAACATTAATGCTCAGGATGGCATTCCAATTGGTCTCTGACTTCAAATCGCTTATCGTTCCATTGAGCAAATCGTGATGGGGTATAGTGGAAAGCAACTTCGCGCAAAAAGCGGGGTCGGGTTCAATGGAACATAGTCTCTTGATTTCGGGAATCTGTCGGAGTTCGGAAGTCATTTGGCCAATTCCTGCGCCGACTTCCAGTACATTTCCTTGCAAATACACCCTGAAATCGTGGAGCAGCGCCGCACGATAGTTCTTCGCCTCACTCAAGGCAGCGAATTCGAAATCAGCCGACTGCACCAATACGTTGGGCTGATTGGTCATCTGTCCCAGAAATTATACTTCCAGATGCACCACAGAGCGCGAAAACCATCTCGCCAGCCAATCTTCTTACCCTCGGCGTAAGTGCGGCCGCTGTAGGAGATCCCAACTTCAAATATGCGCGCTTTGGTCCTGGCTATTTTGGCAGTGATCTCCGGTTCGAAACCAAAGCGATTCTCCTTAACCCGAACCTTCTGGATCACTTCGCGCCGGAAAGCCTTGTAGCAGGTTTCCATGTCCGTAAGGTTCAAGTTGGTAGCCATGTTCGAACATGTCGTTAGGAAGTTGTTTCCGACCGAATGCCAGTAATACAAAACCCGGCGGGGATCCGCACCGGAGCAAAAACGCGAACCATAGACGACATCCGCCTTGCCGGACAAAATCGGCGCAATCAAGCGAGAATATTCCTGAGGGTCGTACTCGAGATCCGCATCCTGGATGATGACGATTTCCGAGGTCGCGTGTGCGATGCCGATGCGCAAAGCCGCTCCCTTGCCCTGATTCACTTCCTGCCGAATGAGTTTGATGCGCAAATCGCTTTGTGCGAGTGGCTGGAGCTGGTCCCAAGTGCCGTCCTGTGAGCCGTCATCCACAATGACCAGTTGTTCAACGTGGCTTTGCGACAATACCAATTCCACAATTGCCGCAACGGTGACGGACTCGTTATAAACCGGCATCACCACCGAGATGCACGATTCTATGTCGTCGTTCGATTTCATTGCAGACATCGTAGCAGCTTAAAGGCTTAAGAAATATGGCGCAGGCATGGACGTCTACAGAAAATCGGCTCCATGCCAACCCCGGGTTCCTTCCCAACTTCATGGGTGAAGCCGTTGGCTCAGGATGGTTCCTGCACACGCTGAATAAAGCGGTGCAGAGCCTTTCTGCCTACTCCAGTTTCAGGCAGTGGCTCTCCGCTGTTCAGATCGACAGTATTCGATGGAACAAAGCATAGCCCAACGCCGTCTGTGCCCCAGCGGATCACCTTGGTCAGAACCGAGATGAAATCATCTGGATCATCGCCATCAGTATTCGTCCGCTGCAGCGTCATCAAGATCATCGTTCCCGGAAACCATCGTTCGTCGGTCAGAAGATATAAGCCGTTCGTGCTGATATCCGAAATGTGAAAAGCCTGCGGAGCGCCGCCTGTCCAATAGTAGGCAACCAAGCCAGGCAATGGATGGCGCTTGGAACCGCGCCGATCTGTCGAAAGCCAGCGAAGAAAACGGATGAACCACGAAGCTTTTTGAATGGCGTCGGCATCGGCGCTGTCCTTCTGCGCGAGACGCTGCTGAGCACTCTCGAGTTCAGCTGCTTGGTCAATCTCTGAAGACGATTCCTTTACAGCAGCTGCTGACGACCTCGCCGCTGCGGATCCCGAAGCCAACGCATTGAAACCAGCTCCGTTTGAGGAGCGAGCCAGGCGCTCCTCCATTTCATCTGCGGCACAGATCAAGAGAACATCCCCGGGCTGTGTCTGCGTGGAAAAAATAGTGTGCCCGGCAAGCACCAGGACGCTTGCGGGCTGCTCCCGCGTCGGCTCGATTGCATGATTCGGGAAGGACTCGATCGCCTGAATGACGCGGTTGTCTTCGTCGAGGTAGATCAAATCCACTGGTGTGAGACCCTTTGTGGCCGGAACTCCCCGGAAAGGCGTCAGCCACAAGCCCGCGTCAGCTTGGATGGAGAGGCTGTCCATCAGAACCTTCAGTTGCTTGGCCGCGGTATCTGCAACACTCACGCCCAAACTTAGAAAGCTCGCACGCGTTTGGTTGTACACACAATACTTGCGGGTTTCCATGTTCTGCGCCTCTTCAGAAAGCTGCCCGGATGAAGGTCGGTACGAATGGGTCCGCTTCGCTCCGAACTCCAAAATTTGCCAGGAGACGCAGTAGTTTCGCCCGCGTCAATGTCACCCCGAATGAGATCCGCTCAATCGATCAACAGCATTCGATCGCACGAAGAGGAAAAGCCAGTTGAAGTCTACCACTAAAATCTATCGGCGCAGACGAGACAGCCCACGCATCGCCGCAGCGAAACGGCGCTATGCGAGGCAAGGGTGCCGGACAGAAACACGGATAAGATCCACCGTGTCTCCTTACGGCACCCTCGAAACAGGCCGGGTTACTTCACCCGTGTGCGACGACGCTGAATCAGAATGACCAGCACGATAACGAAAAGCACCCCGGCTACAAGCCGGATAATCGTGGTTGTGTCCATATCGATTCTCTCCCTTCATGGAATGGTTTAAGAACTAGTGACCAAAAAACTCTTTGAACGAATCCATCATGACCAGAACTGCGGGGCCAAGCACGACCACAAACAATGATGGGAAGATGAACAAAACCAGGGGAAACAGCAGCTTCACCGAAAGCTTTGCCGCCTTTTCCTCAATCTCCTGAACACGTTTGGTGCGCAGTGTATCGGAGTGGACGCGCAGCGTCTTGCCGATGCTGGTTCCGAACTGTTCGGCCTGCACCAGCATCGAAACCAGGTTACGGATGACGTCAACATCAGTGCGTTCCGCCATGTGCTTCCACGAGTCCGACCGGCCACGTCCCGCGCGCTGTTCAAGCGCAACAATTCCAAGCTCATCGCTGAGCGCCGGCTGCGCTTTGACCAGTTCAGCCGCCGTGCGCGCCGTCGCCTGGTCCAGGCTGAGTCCAGCTTCCACGCAGATCACAAGCAGATCCAGAACGTCGGGCAAACCCTTTCTGATTTCCGCCTGCCGGTGTGCGATCTTGCGCCCCAGCCAGAAGTCCGGCACGAGGAAGCCGATACCTGCCGCCAGGGTCAGAATGAAGAACGGGCTGAAATGCATCAAGCCGGTGACCCAAGACAGCACGATCAGGAAGAGGGGCGTCATCACTTTGGCGCCATAGAACGTCTTCACGGCGCTGTCAGAACGCATTCCCGCGCGGATGAGGCGCTGCTGCACGACTGAGATCTCGGCCTGGCTGCGGGGGAGAATTTTTTCAAATTGTTCAACCACGCCGCCGATCACATGGCGCGTCTCTTCCAGCGTGGTGGTCATCGTTTTCTTATTGGCACGCGGATAGAGCGCGGACGAGATGCGTTCCTGGATCTTGTCGCGATAGAAGATCAGCAGGCCGCCGCTGCCAATAAGAAGAAACGCGATGATGAATGAAACGATTGCAAATGTCATGTGTCCTCGCTAGACGTCCATGTTCACGATCTTGCGAATGATTAAACCGCCGATGACGATCATCGAACCAGCCGCATAGAGTAGTTTGATTCCGAGATCCTTCTTCCACAGGTTACTCATCAATTCTGGATTCACGAGATAAAGCAGGAATCCCAGAACCACCGGGAGCAACGTCAGAATCCATCCGGTCAAACGTCCCTGCGCCGTATGAGTTGCAACCTGACGCTTCAGGCGGAATCTCTCGCGGATTACCTGCGTCGTCTTATCCAGCACTTCGGCAAGGTTGCCGCCGCTTTCGCGCTGGATCAGAACCGCCGTCGCAACAATCTTTATGTCCTGCAAGGGCACGCGCGTAACCAGATTGTCCAATGCCGATTTCAACTCCAGGCCGTAGTTCATCTCGTCAAATGTCAGCCGGAATTCACCACCTACTGGGTCCGCACACTCGCGCGACACCAGGCCCATGGCAGCATTGAGACTATGGCCGACGCGGAGGGCGCTCACAATCAGCTCGATCGCTTCGGGCAGTCCCTGCTCAAACTTACCCAATCGCATCTTGCGCTTCTGGAAGACCCAGAACACAGGCCCTGCCCCAGTCACCAGTCCAATCACAAGACTGATAATCACCAGTCCGGTGCGCAGGTAAACCAGGTAAGCCGGCACAATGAAACAAATGCCGCAGAACAGGCTCAGGCCGCCTACCGTCCATTTCACATTCGCCTGGTACAGGAAGCGGCGAATACGAGGCGCCAGTTCGAGTTGTGAGAGGTAGCGATCAAGCCAGGGAATCGAACTCATCAGTTCGTTCTTGCGAACGTCAACGATGAGATCTGCCATCTCAGGCTTGCCGACGGCGATCGCGGACTCAAGCCTGGTCATGATTGCACGGGTCTGCTCCGTCGCTCCGGACCCACTGGCGGCCGCGATCAGAACAACTACCCCGAAAACTCCCAGGAACACGAGTACGATAATAATTCCCATATTTACCTCCGCAAACGCTTCGGCTCAGTTCACTTCCGTTACTTTCTCAAACAAGCTGGGCGGCAGGAAGATTCCGGCAGTACGCAGCTGTTCGAGGAACTTTGGACGGATGCGACTGGGCACGAATGCGCCCTGCACTCTGCCGTTTGGCCCGATACCCTTTTTCTGGAACGCGAAGATTTCCTGCATGCTGATGACGTTCTCTTCCATGCCGGTAATTTCATGAATGCTCACGCATTTGCGCGAGCCGTCGCTCAAACGTGATGCCTGCACCACGATGGTGAGCGCCGAGGCGATCTGAGCACGAACCGTCTTTTCCGGCAGGTTCAGGTTGGTCATCGCCACCATCGACTCAAGACGAGTCAACGCATCGCGCGCCGTGTTGGCGTGGACTGTGGTCATCGACCCTTCGTGACCCGTGTTCATCGCCTGGAGCATATCAAACGCTTCTTCGCCACGACACTCACCGATGATGATGCGGTCGGGACGCATACGAAGACAGTTGATAAGCAGTTGCCTCTGTCGGATAGCGCCCTGGCCTTCGACGTTGGGTGGGCGCGTTTCAAGGCGAACAATATTCTCCTGTGCAAGTTGCAATTCGGCGGCGTCCTCGATCGTGATAACGCGCTCGTTTTGAGGAATGTACTGCGACAGGATGTTGAGAAAGGTCGTTTTACCGGCGCCCGTACCGCCTGAGATCAGAATGCTGAGTCGCGCCCGGACCGCGGCCGACAGCAGTTCCATCATCTCGGCCGAAATACTCTTCAACTGCACCAACTGATTCGCCGCCAGCGGACCGGTACCGAAACGGCGGATCGACATGGAAGGGCCGTCGAGCGCAAGCGGCGGAATGATCGCGTTAACACGCGAACCATCCGGCAAGCGAGCGTCCACCATCGGCGAAGACTCATCAACGCGGCGTCCCACGCGCGACACGATGCGGTCAATGATCTGCAGCAGGTGCCGGTCGTCGCGGAATGAAGCATCCGCGCGCGTCAGCAGTCCACCTTTTTCAATGAACACATGGTCCTTGTCGTTGACCATGATGTCGGAGATCTTCTGATCCTTGAGCAGCGGCTCGAGCGGTCCGAGACCAAACACCTCATCCAGCAGATCAGTCTGGATCTTCTCCTGCTCATCGAAACTTAGCGGCACCCGACGGTCGCTGATGATCTCGCTGATAATGCTCGAGACAGCCTGACGCGCCTGACTGGAGTTGATGCGGGAGAGCTTCTCCAGATCGAGCTTCGACAGCAGCGTACGGTGTACCTCTGCTTTGAAGTTTTCCAGATTCATTGATTCCACGATGCGCCGTCCTCAATTACGAATTCCGTCAAATAACGGGGGATTATTTGAAAAGGCTGAAGCCTTTTCGCTTTTCCGGCTTGGGAGGCATCCCGCAAGCCGCTCGTGCCATGTCCTGAAGTACCCTTGAAATGCTTGAATCTTCGAGAGCCAGCGGTACTGCCTCGTTCTGCATACGCCGGACGTTGTAGTAGTCGCTGGGAATCTTCCACGCGATCGGTTTGGTGAGCGCCTTCTCGATATGTTCTTCATCCACGCCCATGGAACTCTTTACATATCGATTCAGCACGATCTCGAGTTTGGGAGTTCCTGACTTGAAAAACTCCGATATCAGCCGGTGCGAGTTGCGCAGTTCGGGAATCCCCGCCTGCATCACCAGATAAGCCGTATCGGCCTGTTCGAACCACACTGCGTCTGTCAAATCGAATCGCGATCCGGCATCGATCACCACAAACGAAAATTCCTGCCGGGCCACGTTCAGCATCTTGTCGATTGCGTCGTTACTTGCCTGAACCTGGGGAAATCTTCCCGGAGCCGCCAACACCGGAAGACCGGAGTTGTGGGTCGTGAGCAGCTTGGTGAAGAAGTTCGTATCCATGCGGTCCGCGTTTTGCAACGCATCCGCCGTGGAGAACTGCGTCGTCAATCCAAGACTGAGCGCCGCGTCACCCAGCGGCAGATCAAGATCAATCAGAACTGCGGTCTGCTGGCACTCCTGCACCAGGGCGACGGCAAAATTACACGCCACAGTGGTAACGCCGGAGCCCCCTTTTCCGCCAAGAAAGACCAGGATCTTCCCACCTGTCTTCTTTGAGGACTTGCCTCCCTGGCGGCGCGAGGACGCACGGATCAGTGCGTCCGAGAGAGCATTCGAGTCGATGGGATCCGACAGAAATTCGCGCGCACCGGCCCGCATCGAACGAACCATCAGGTTCGGATCGAGCCGAGACGTGTACACCATCACCGTGGTCGCGCTGCTTGAAGCAACAAACTCCACCAGTTCCAGGGCATATTCAACGTCAGATTCAAGGTCAATAATGACCGCGTCAAACGCCTTTTCGCCCAGCATCCTGGGCATCTCTTTCAGCGTCGGGGGATAAGAGGAGTATTCCCGCACAATCGCGGCATGCGAGCTGTTCAATGCGCTCGCAATTGTCCTCCTGCGCTGCTCACTAGGGCAGATCAGCGCGATGGACAGTACATTGCCGCCCAGGGGATCAGAGTCGTGCGTGTTGTCAGTCACAGAATCAAAACTCCCAAGTTCTTGCGCCAGAGTTACAGAGACACCGTATTCGGGGTTGTCAGCATACTCTAGTCGTTTTTCAAGCTCGTTCTCAATGAGAAAAGAAGGAAAGAAGAGTACCAATTGCAATCGCCGGAGCATAAGGCATCTTGCGTGCCTTTGGGTTGGAAAGCTGGAGGTCTTCGGGCGCATGCAAACCGCGCTTCTTCCACCCAAACAGCAAATCCCCAGCTCCCGTAAACATTTCTCCCATGAAGCCTCCGACGACCGCCCAGCCAAGGGCCATGATTCCGCCGGCTACTGCGATAAATACCAATGCGAAAACCAGTTGCTTCCACCAAATCCAGGCTCCGATTGCGGCGCAGAGCTTTACATCGCCCATCCCCATGCCGCCCATCATTGCCAGTACCCCGTAAATCATGCCGCCGAGCAGCATCCCCCCAAGGCTCTGTCCCAGGCCATTCCACCCTGCGACCCAGGTTGATACCACCAGCCCGCCCAGCAAGAACGGAAACACCAGCCAGTTTGGAATCCGCCGGCTGCGAATGTCAGTAACCGTCGCCACAACAAGCACGGCGAGGGTCGGCCACCAGGCATAAGGGTGTTGCAAATTCTGCCAACTTCCTCCTTCTCCGCTCCCGCGAAGATGGCTTGTCCGATAGAGCAATTCTGCCCTCATTTTCGCGCATGTCAACTCTCGCTGGATTCAATGCGTTACGTTGGGGGTATCGAGGCTAGTGTACACGGAAGTGCACATGGGGAGTACCCCTGTGCAATAACGGGTATACACCGGAGTAATGCCTAGATGGGGCTATGTGCAGGCCAAAAATAGAGGTTGGCCCCACTCTTCCATTCCCTGTATGAGTTCTCTCGAATCGGAACATCGGCGACCGGTTGTTCGATTCGCCTCCCCTCGAAATGCTTCGCCCCGTTTGACCGCTCCTTTGACCGCTCCAAGGAGGCCAATTGACAAGGATTGACCGGAAGGACGCCTGCGGGGTCCTGTTTGCTATCTGCATGCGAACTCCTTCGGTAACCGGCAGTTTGGCTCTGGACCGTTGTATTCTTCTTCTAATGTTCAGGCGACCCGCTTTTCTCCTTCTGATCCTGGCATGCGGACTGTCGCCTGCTTTCAGTCATGCCCAGTCAGATCCCGAATCGGCGCCACGGCCATTAAGTGCCCCACCGAAGCCGTCCCAGGCTGCACCGAAACCCGGTACCGGAGTCACCCCCAAGTCCGCTTCCGCTCCCGCGAAATCCATCCAGACCTCGCCCCGCGACCCGGACCCCGACCAGCCCTCGACCGGCACCCCTCCCCAGATTGTCGTTACTTCTCCGACAACACAGCCTACAGTCTGGACCTGGCACGATAAGGTGCTGTGGGGTGCGCTGCTCGTTCTTGTAATTCTGGGCTACATCGGCGTCATCCTGGCGTTCAAGATCCTCCAGAACATCCAGCGGCAGACCGAATTCGGGGTGGCCGCGGCGCAGGCAGCTCTGCAATGTGCAAACGCCGCGCTGGAAAGCTCCCAGGCGATCGTCGACTCCGGCCGGCCTTGGATCGTCATCACCATCGAACCTTTCCTCACGGTCGAGCACGGCTTCAAGGTAATGGCTACCAACCGCGGCCGCACGCCGGCCCGCATCCTCGCCAAGGCCGACTGCGTCAAAATCGCGTCCGATGAGACAAAACTGCCTGCGACGCCCGACTATGACAGTGGAAAATCAGCCACACCGTTTGAGCCCATCATCCTGCTCCCCGGAGAGTCTGCAGGCATCCGCCCCTTCCGCCGCGCCGACGTTCGATCCTACTGCGCCTCCGATGATCAGTTCAGACGCATTGAAAAATGGGAGGAGAAGCTCTTTATCTTTGGCCGCGTAATCTACCGCGACCTCATTTCCCCCCTTGATCAGCCGAACCATGAGACCGATTGGTGCTGCTGGTACGTATACGGAGATAAAGACGCACTCGTCATAGCCGGTCCCCCGGAATACAACAAGCACAACTAGGGGCTTGTAACTGAACCAACGTCTCCTGCTACGCGCAAGACATGGAAGTGCCGCCAAAGCAGCTTTAGGTACACTTCAGTTGGACCCTCCCCAAGGTCCGGCCCAAACCCCAAACTCCAGGAGTAGGAATGCCAGTCGTCGAACTCGCAGGAGTCACCAAGGCCTACGAGAGCAAAGTCGCGGTACGCGATCTGAGCCTCTCTATCGACGCGGGACAGATGTTCGGGCTCCTGGGGCCGAACGGCGCCGGTAAAACAAGTTCCATCCGCATGATGATGGGCATTACCATGCCCGACTCAGGAACGATCAAGCTTTTCGGAAAGCCGTTTGAGCGCGCGAGCCTGGAACGCGTCGGCTATCTGCCTGAGGAACGTGGCCTGTACAAGAAAATGAAGGTCATCGAGCAGCTTGTTTTCTTCGGCGAATTGCATGGGCTCGCTGCCGCCGAAGCGCGCAAGCGCGCGACCGATTGGGCAAAACGCCTCGACATTGACGACGCACTACCTAAGAAGACCGAAGAACTCTCCAAAGGAATGCAGCAGAAGATCCAATTCATCGGTTCGCTGCTGCACGATCCCGGCCTGATCGTGATGGACGAACCGTTCAGCGGCCTCGATCCCGTCAACGCCAAGCTTCTGGAACAGACTCTGCTGGAACTGAAGGACCAGGGAAAGGCCATCGTCTTCTCCACCCATCGCATGGATCAGGTGGAAAAGCTCTGCGACTCCATTTGTCTTATTGATAAAGGAAAGGCGGTCCTCTCCGGCCGCATGCGCGACATCAAGTCGCGCTACGAGCGCAATCGCATCATCGTGGAGTTCGAGGGAAGCGCCGAATTTCTCAAAAGCCCGGAGATCGCCGAAGCCAAAAACTTCTCCGGACATGCCGAGATCCGCCTCAAGGAACACGGTGATGCACAAAAGCTGTTACACGAAGCCTCGACAAACGCGCGGATCTTTCGCTTTGAAATGGTCGAGCCTTCGCTCGAAGAAATCTTCATTCAGACGGTTGGAGGGAAGGTCGATGCGTAACATCTGGCTGGTTGCGAGACGCGAGTACCTGGAACAGGTGCGTGGGCGCGCTTTCAAAATGACCACCTTCGGCCTACCCCTCATCTTTGCGGCCGTATTCTTTATCGGTTATCTCTCCAATCGCGGCCTTGGATCGGGAAGACACCTTGCGGTCGCCTCGAGTGATCCTGTGCTCGCGAATGAGATCAAGTCTCAATTGCTCGGAGACAAGGATGCCAAAACCCGAGTCGATGTTGTGGCGCCGGCTTCAACCGCCGATCATGACACACTTGTCAACGAAGTTCGCGCCAAAGCAATCGACGGCTTCCTTTGGGTGGAAACACCGTCGGGCCAGCCTCCCATCGCGACATATACATCGCAGTCGGCCGGCGATTTCATGACGGGCGGCCGCCTTCATGAAGCCGTCAATCACGCGATGCTCGACGCAAAGCTCACAGGCGGCGGCATGGCCCACGACTCGGCCGACAAGCTGGTCGACGGCATCCATGTTCAGACTTACCAGGTAAAAAAAGACGGCACCGTAGTAAAAAGCAATGTCACGGCCTCATTCTGGAAGGGCTACGTCATGGCCCTCTTGCTTTCAATGACCACGATGATCTACGGCATGAACGTCGCACGCTCCGTCATCCAGGAAAAGACGTCGCGCATCTTCGAAGTCATGCTCTCCATTACCCGTCCTTCCGATATGCTGGCCGGGAAACTGATCGGTGTAGGCGCCGTGGGCCTCACACAGATCGGGATCTGGCTGGTTGCCGGAACCATCCTGATCGGCACACCATACGCGGCTTCGTTCCTGAGCGGTGATCATGCGGTTCACATCTCCGCACTTGAAATGGTGCTCTTCCCCGTGTACTTCCTGCTCGGATACCTGCTCTACAGTTCGCTGTTCGCCGGTCTCGCGGCCACCTGCGAAACCGAGCAGGAGTTGCAGATGTACATGCCGCTCGCTGCTGCCCCGACATGGCTGAGCTTTTCGCTGATTCTGGTTGTTATCAACGATTCGAATTCGCTGTGGGCGATTGCCGGATCACTCTTTCCTCCCACCGCGCCCATCATTATGTTTCTGCGCATGGCTTCGGAGACTCCGCCAAAATGGCAATTCGCGGTCTCCATCGGGCTTCTGCTTGTCAGTATCTGGATGGTTCTGGTGATCTCCGCGAAGCTCTATCGCGTCGGAATCCTCATGTACGGCAAGCGCGCCACGCTGCCGGAACTGGTCCGCTGGCTGCGCTATAGCTGAGAGCGTCCGCTCAATTCGCGCGCGGATCGACCCGTGCGATTGGCGCAATTGCCGCAAGCCTCCAGCGTGTCCCTTTTTATCCGCGTAAGGCTATCTCACACGCGTAATAGTCACCGTCTGGTGAAGTCCCTCACCCCATTCGTTTTTGTGACTAACCCATTCGTGTGATTGAATCTGCGGCTCTCCGAAATATGATTGTCATGACTTAAGTAATGGCTGCTGACCGCAGATTTGATGTTCGCATTGGACCTTTGGTTAGCGCTGTTTCGACGTTAGCTGCCATGCCAGAAGTAGGGGGCGGCTATCCTACAGGTTGCGTGAATTCCTCCAGAGGGCTCGCAACCTGTAGCTTAATTTTCCCCATGCCATTCTGATAGCCGCGTGTTGAGCATACCTCAGCTTCGACGCCCATTGCTGAAATGCAGAACGCGCGACGCGTAAAATCAGGAAAGTGACCGACCAGGAGAGCACCAGATTTACCTTGAGCCAGCGGATTCTGCTGGCCATTGTGCCGCGCTGTGTATGGGCGCTCCTGTGGATCGTGGGTCTGACCTGGCGCTTCGAAGTCATCGCGGAAGATGGCGTAACGCCGGTCGTCTTCGGGCAAAAAGCAGGGCCTGAAATTTATTGTTTCTGGCATCAGTGCGTTCTTCCCTGCGCCATGTATTTCCGCCGTTCCGGCGCCGTGATTCTCATCAGCCGCAGCTTTGACGGCGAACTCATCACACGCGTACTTCGGTTGTTCGGCTTCGACGCTGTGCGTGGGTCAAGTTCGCGGGGCGCTCGCGAGGGACTCCTGGGCCTGAAGCGCGTGATCGAATCCGGACGCACAGCAATCTTTACGGCCGACGGTCCCCGCGGGCCAATCTACGAAACCAAACTTGGACCGATCAAGCTGGCTCAAGCCACAGGCGCACCCATCGGCGCATTTCACCTGCAGCCCGAGCATGCATGGACCCTGAATTCGTGGGATCGTTTCCTCATTCCCAGGCCGTTCACGCGCATTGTCGTGAGTTGGGCTCAGTGGACCCGCGTGCCGCCCGATTTGCCTGCAGAGCAATTTGAGGTCATGCGTCGGGAACTGAACGCCGCCATCGAACACGCAAGGCTGCGGGCTCTCGCACATCTCGGGCAGAAGGCATCATGACGGATTTGCGGGTCACAGATTTCGATTTTGAACTCCCCGAAGAATTGATTGCCCAGCAACCGCCCACCCAACGCGGTCAAAGCCGGATGCTGGCGATGGACCGCACGACCGGCGAGTTGCGCGACAGCCATTTCAGCGATTTCCCTTCCCTGCTGCGCGCGGGTGACCTTCTCGTGCTCAATGACAGCCGGGTGATTCCAGCGCGGCTCTATGCACGGCGAACCTTGCGCCGCGAAAAGGAAAAGCCCACCGGCCGCATCGAAGTGATGCTCACCGAACCCACGGGCGACAACCGCTGGCGCGCACTGGTGCGCCCCGGTCGCAAGATCACCATCGGTGAGCGCCTTGTCTTCCCCGACGTTAACGGCCAGATCGCGCTCGAAGCCGAGGTGCTGGAGCGCGGAGAATATGGCGATCGTCTCATCGAATTTGCACCCGTCGAAGACTTCTTCGGAATCCTCGACCGCATAGGGCACATTCCCCTGCCGCCCTACATCCATCGCGAAGATGAATCGGCCGATCGCGAGCGCTACCAGACTGTGTTTTCGCGAGAGCGAGGATCTGTTGCCGCACCGACAGCCGGGCTGCACTTCACGCCGCTGATGCTGGAACAGATCGCTGCGTGTGGGGTTGAGATTGCCCGCGTGACGCTCCACGTCGGTCTGGGCACCTTTGCGCCGTTGCGTGTCCAACGCGTCAATGAGGTCCGCCTTCATCACGAGCGCTACAGCATCCCAGCCGAGACGGCCGATGCCGTGAATCGCGCACACTGCGAAAGACGCCGCATCATCGCCGTCGGCACAACCGTGGTGCGCACCCTCGAGGCCGCAGCCAAGCGAACCGGATCGGAATTGCTCGCCGCTCACTCCGGGGAGACGAATATCTTCATCGCACCGGGCTTCGAATTTCAGTTGGTTGGGGCCTTATTGACCAATTTCCATCTTCCACAGTCGAGCCTGCTGATGCTGGTGTGCGCTTTTGCGGGCCGTGAGAGCGTGCTGGCCGCCTATCGTCACGCGGTGGATAACCGCTACCGATTTTTCAGCTACGGCGACTGCATGTTCCTCGCATAAGTGCATCCAAGTCTATGCAAGAGCGGCCACTGGAAACGTCTTCCCATAATGCAGTTTTGCTAGAGTCTCGGAAAACCCATCCTACGAATTACGATAGACTTACGCGGTGTAGTTGCATCGGGCCCAAACGCGAAACGGCCGGGTCATGTGGGCAATGCACGGCGGGCCGTTCACTTACTCCCTCACATTGAAGGAAAAACTTCGTCGATGACAGATACCCAAAACAAGATTCTCGTTACAGGTGGCGCCGGATTCATTGGTTCGAACTTTGTGCTGCGCTGGATCGAGACGGTCGGCACGCCGGTTGTGAATCTCGACCTGCTGACCTACGCCGGCAACCCCGAAAACCTCGCGGCCCTCGAAGACGACAAGCGCTACCAACTAGTGCGCGCCGACATCTGCGATGCCGAGGCAGTTGCCGCGGCGCTCAACGGGCATCGTCCGCGCGCCATCGTGCACTTTGCCGCCGAAAGCCACGTCGATCGTTCCATCGTCGATCCCGGCGCCTTCATCCACACCAACGTGCAAGGCACTTACACGCTGCTCGAACAGGCACGCCGCTACTGGTCAACGCTCGACGATGCGGCGAAAGCCCACTTCCGCTTTCTGCATGTCTCCACCGACGAGGTTTACGGAACGCTTTCCCCCGATGACCCGGCGTTTTCCGAAACAACACCGTACGCGCCGAATAGCCCCTATGCGGCCTCGAAGGCAGCTTCAGATCACCTCGCACGCGCCTACTTCCACACGTTCAAGCTTCCCGTGCTCACCACCAACTGCTCCAACAACTATGGCCCTTTCCAGTTTCCCGAAAAGCTCATCCCGCTCATGATCATGAACGCTCTCGAAGGCAAAGCGCTGCCGGTTTACGGGGATGGCCAGAACGTCCGCGACTGGCTTTTCGTCGACGACCACTGCTCGGCCATTCGTGCGGTCCTCGAGCGCGGCAAACTCGGAGAAACCTACAACGTGGGCGGCAACAGCGAGCGCAACAATCTGCATGTCGTGCATACGATCTGCGACCTGGTCGACACGTTCCGTCCCGATGCAAACATCGGCCCGCGTCGCAATCTCATCAAGTTTGTCGCAGATCGGCCGGGCCACGATCGTCGCTATGCGATCGATGCGCGCAAAATCGCACGGGAGCTTGGCTGGACGCCCTCTGTTGACTTCGAGCGCGGTCTTCGCAACACCGTCGAGTGGTATCTCAATCACGCATCCTGGATCGAGAATGTGCGCAGCGGCGCCTATCTCACGTGGATCAAGCAGAACTACGAGGAGAGGATTGCGCAATGAAGGGGATCATTCTTGCCGGTGGTTCGGGAACACGTCTCTACCCCGTCACACACGTCGTTTCGAAACAGCTTTTACCCGTCTACGACAAGCCGATGATCTACTACCCGCTGAGCACGCTGATGCTCGCCGGCCTACGCGATATTCTCATCATCTCCACGCCTGAGGACACGCATCGCTTCGTTCAACTCCTTGGCGACGGCAAGCGCTGGGGTATCAACCTTACCTATGCCGTGCAGCCCAGCCCGGACGGCCTCGCCCAGGCATTCACCATCGGGCACGAATTCATCGGCAACGATACCTGTTCGCTCATCCTCGGCGACAACATCTTCTACGGCCAATCGTTCTCGCGCGATCTGCAGCGTGCGGCGCAATTGAAAAGCGGCGCGCTGGTCTTCGCGTATCCGGTGCATGATCCCGAGCGTTACGGCGTGGTTGAATTCGATGACGCGGGCAAGGCCATCAGCATTGAAGAGAAGCCCAAACAGCCGAAGTCGCGGTACGCCGTTACCGGACTCTATTTCTACGACAACGATGTCGTTAGGCTCGCCACCGACCTCAAACCCTCCGCGCGCGGCGAACTCGAAATCACCGACCTCAACCGCCTCTACCTCGAAGCCGGCAAGTTGAAAGTGCAGGTCATGAGCCGCGGCATGGCATGGCTCGACACCGGCACTCACGATTCGCTATTCGAGGCCGGCCTCTACATTCAAACCATCGAACGCCGGCAGGGATTGATGATCGCCTGCCCGGAAGAGATTGCCTATCACTTCGGTTACATCACCGCCGAACAGCTTGAAGAACTGGCCAAACCCGTGGCGAAGAGCGGATATGGACAGTACCTCCTCGCGCTGCGCAACGAGCGGCAAATTCCCGCAGGAATCAGCGAGTTATGAATATCGAAGAAACCTCCCTACCCGGCGTGCTCCTGATTACGCCGAAGATTCACAGCGACAATCGAGGCGCTTTCTGGGAGACCTGGAATCACAAGGCATTCGAGTCTACGGGATTGCCATGCACCTGGGTGCAGGACAATTTTTCGATCTCGAAGAAGAACGTAATTCGCGGCATCCACTACCAGACCATCAACCCGCAGGGGAAACTGGTCCGCGCCACGCACGGCGCCGTGCTCGATGTTGCAGTTGATCTGCGCCGCAATTCACCCTGTTTCGGCGATCATGTCGCCGTTGAATTGACCGGCGAAAACGGCCGCATGCTCTGGATCCCCGAGGGCTTTGGCCACGCGTTCCTTGTCCTCAGCGAAGTCGCCGGGTTCGCCTACAAGGTCACTGATTCGTACAACCCCCAGGGCGAGCGCACCATTGTGTGGAACGATCCGGAACTCGCCATCGCATGGCCCGTTGTGCCAGAAGAAGCGATCGTGTCAGAGAAAGACGCGAAAGGGGCAACGCTCGCAACCGCAGAGGTATTCGCGTGAGCATCTGGCCGCGCGTTCTCGTCACCGGTGCCGACGGTCAGGTAGGTCGGGCGCTGCTCAAGAGCTTTGCAGAGTCCGCCGAAGTGATCGGCTGCAACCGCGCCTCCCTCGATCTCGCCGACGCCGACCAGATCCGCGATCAGGTGCGCAAAATTGCGCCCGACATCATTGTCAACGCCGGAGCGTATACGGCCGTCGATCGCGCCGAGAGCGAGCGCGATCTCGCCTTCGCCATCAATGCGCGCGCTCCCGGCATACTCGCGGAAGAGGCTCAGCGCGCCAGCGCTCTCCTGATTCACTACTCCACCGATTACGTTTTCAACGGTTCGAAGCGTGGACCGTGGGTCGAAGACGACGCGACCGATCCGCTCAGCGTCTATGGCGCCAGCAAACTCGCGGGCGAAGAAGCGATTCGCAGCGTAGGTGGCCGACATCTGATCTTCCGCACAAGTTGGGTCTATGCGCCTGAAGGCAAGAACTTCGTCCTCACCATGCTGCGCCTCGGCCGCGAACGCGACTCCCTGAATGTGGTCGACGATCAGGTAGGCGCCCCCACAACCGCCGCGGAATTGGCACGGGCGACTCAAGCAATCTCCGGGGGCATACTGGAAAAGAAATTTGGTGCGTCTCCGTCCTGGTCCGGCGTTTACCACATGACCTGCTCCGGCAGAGTTTCGTGGTACGAATTCGCGCGCACCATCTTCAAGCGCGCACACAAGCTTCTTGAAGACGAGGTTCCCAAAGTCAATCCGATCGCGACCAGTGACTACCCCACCCCCGCAAAACGTCCTTTGAATTCAGTACTTTCCAATGACAAGCTGCAGCGCACCTTCAACGTGTGCCTCGCTCCCTGGAAGTCCGCGCTCGATGAAGTTCTGGTGGCGATCGCTGCGCATCCGAAGCTTTGATCACAGACGCTCGCAGTCTGGCAATGTAGACTTCCTCCGAATCGGATTCCTTGGAGGAGTTGTGACTCGAATTGGAAACCTTCACGCCACGTTTCTAGCGTCGCTGATGTTTCTTCTGCCCGCCTGCGTGGCGCAAAGCCCCAGCAAAGGCCTCACCGCCGCCGAAGTAATGCAGCGCGTCATCGCGGCCACCGGAGCAACACCCCCTCCCGATACCGTCGATACGCTCAAGGCAGGCGATCCCAACACCGTGGTTACCGGCATCGTCACCACGTTCATGGATACCTATCCGGTACTCGAAAAAGCCGTGGCAAGCGGCAAGAACCTCATCATCACCCACGAACCGACCTTCTACAACCATCTCGACCAGCAGTCGCAGTTTGTCTCTGATCCCGTCTACCAACAGAAGCTCGCTTACATCCGCGAGCACCACCTCGTCGTCTATCGGTTCCACGACACCTGGCACCTACGCAAACCCGACGGAATCCTCGCCGGCATGATCGACCAGTTTGGATGGAGAAAGTATCAGAACAGCGCGAATCCCAACCTGTTCACGCTTCCCCCAACGACAGTCGGCCAGGTCGCCGCTTCGCTTCAGAAAAGTACTGGCGCCCGCGCCATCCGCATTGTCGGAGACCCGGCGATGTCCGTTACGCAGATCGCGCTGATGCCCGGTGCCTCCGGAGCCGATCGCCAGATCAAGACGCTCGAGCAGGATGACGTTCAGCTTCTCGTCGCTGGTGAATCGCGCGAGTGGGAAACCGTCCCATACGTCGTCGATGCCGCCGCTGAGGGCCGACCCAAAGCCCTTATCCTGCTCGGTCACGTTGTCTCAGAGGAAGCCGGCATGGACGAGTGCGCCCGATGGCTGCACACCATCTTTCCGGGAATGCCCATTCAGTTCATCCCCGCAGGCGAACCATTTCAGACCGTCCCGCACACCTCTATTCAGAAAAAGTGATCGAGATCCGAGGGGCCTGACAGTACCACCGTGTATTCTCTCCCCCCCTCTTGCACTTCCCCGCCAGATCGTCCGGCGGGTAACGTAGAACAATGGACTCCACCTCCGCCATTGAGAGCCCCGTGCACGCCGAGGATGCGCCCGTCGGGACAACCAGCCCGATGCTGCGCATCTTCAAACGCATTTTCTCCCGGCACCTGATGAGCATCTCTGTCCTCATTGTGCTGCCGGTCATCTTCACCACTTCGCTCAATCCCACTCTCGAATCCCTGCGCGACCCCGACATCTGGTGGCATCTGGCGAATGCCCGTCAGCTTATGTCGACGCATCACTTCATGACGACCGAAACCAACTCCTTTACCGTCGGCGGACAGCCGTGGGAGAACCCGGAATGGCTCGCCGAACTTCCCTACTGGTTCAGCTACCAGGCGCTTCACCTTCGCGGCATCTATCTCGTTGAATGGTTGATGACCGCCGTCAACCTTGCCTTCATGTACTGGCGCGGCTACCGCCGCTCGGGTCACGCCGGGGCGGCATGGTGGGCGGCCGGACTCGCGTTCCTGCTCATCTCTGTAAACGCCGGCCCCCGTACCATCGCAATGGCCTACATCGCCATGTCCTTCGAGCTTGGCATTCTTGAAGCAACAGAACGAGGAAAGACACGCGCCCTCTGGTTGTTGCCACCCCTTTTTTGCATCTGGGTCAATCTGCACGGCAGCTGGCTTATCGGCTTGGCTTTGCTTGTCCTGTACATCCTTTGCGGCGCGTTCGGAGTGAAAAAAGGTGTCGTCGAACAGGAGGCCTTCACTCCTGCCGAACGGAATCGCTTCCTCGCCGTTCTCGGTCTTTCCATCGGCGCACTCTTCGTCAATCCGTATGGGTGGCACCTCGTCTGGAACCCCATCGACATGATGTTCAACCAGAAACTGAACATCGCCAACGTGATGGAATGGAAGCCCCTGGATCTCACTTCCGTCGCCGGAGCAGCAGCATTTGGCGCCATGTGTCTCATGGTGATCTGCAACGCAATTCAAGGCCGCAAGTGGCGGGTCTACGAGTTGGCTTTCATTTTCTTCGCCTGGTATGCCGCGCTCATCCACATGCGCTTCCTCTTCATGGCCGCAATACTCACCACGCCCTTTCTCGCGGTCGATCTTCGCCGGGCTTTCAATCTCGGATCGGATGAAAAAACAATTCCGGCAGCCAATGCCTTCATGGTCACCGCTGCCGCCCTCACTTTCTTTTTCATCTTCCCAACCGAAAAGAAACTGGACACCAAGCTGAGCTCCTTCTTCCCCTTGCAAACGCTGGCGTCGATTCAACCCTCGTGGCGCACCTTCAACTCCGACTATGTCGGCGGCATGATGACCTTCGATTCCAAGCCCGACTTTATCGATTCGCGATTCGATATCTTCGAGCATCACGGAGTTCTTGCCGCCTATCTCCAGGTCATGTACCTGGCCGGGCCCCTTGAACTATTCGATAAGTACAGAATCGACCACATCCTCGTAACTGACTCCATGCCGATCTCCTACCTCTTGAAACGCACGCCCGGTTGGACCCAGGTGGAACGGGAAACCACTGGAAAAGAAATCTATGTCATGTTCGCCCGGACGCCGGGAACTCCCGCAGGTGCGACAGCCCTGAATACCGTTGAGCCGACCAAAAAATGAAGTTCATCGCATTGAGCCAGCGAAAATAAATTGAGCCCGGCAACTCCATGGAACGTGCTGAACCCCTCGCCGGCGCTCCCCGCTCAAGCCTTCGATACGAGGCAATAACCCTCATTGATGCTTTGCGTTGCGTCATAAAAGCGATCATTAACTTTAGATTGACAATCGCCCGACGGAAAACTTCAAACCCGGTCTCAACCACCCGCATGTGACTAACATCACAGGAGAGCGCCTGAATCCATGAAATTATTCTTTGGATAGGGTCGTGATCGGTATGGCTACACATACATTCTGGAGCGCTTCGGTGAATTTTGATTCTTCCTCATTCATTGCGGACAAGGAACTGATCGAAGCTCTGGAAAAACGCTCTTCGACGATGGTGTGCACGGAACCGCGCTCCCTTTTCGTGCAGGGAGGCGCCCCTGCCGGCCTCTACATCCTCCGCAAGGGAAGGGCGAGGCTCACAATGCAATCGCCTACCGGGGGCAGCCTGCTTTCGATCGCGCTTCATCCTGGTTCGCTGCTGGGCTTGCCGGCTCTCGTTGGAAATGAACCGTACACTCTTACGGCCAATGCCGAAAAGGATGCGGAACTCGGCTTCGTGAGCAAGGAAGATTTCAACAGCCTTATGCTCAGCGATCCGTCCCTTACATTAAGAGTGCTCCGTGTCCTCGCAGCCGAAGTGCGCACAGCGCGGCACGCGATTTCCGAGTTCTAGAGTACTTCCAGCCAGGGCCATCAGCAGCGCAATGTCTTACGCTTCTTCCCCACTCGCCCCATCTTTTCGATCTTCTCGATGTATGCAGCCGCCAGCGGCACTTTGCACTCAGTCTCGCCCATATCAACCTTGACCGTGCCAAGCTGTTTGGCGATTGCTTTGGCCTGGTGCAACAGAGGTTTGACGTAGCTTCCCGCAGCGATCACGAAAATGTTCATCGTGTACTTCACGCGGTTGGGCACAGTGCCAATCTCCTTCGGAATCCTGCCGAGTAGCACTTCAATCTCCTTGAGATCAAGATCTTCGTCGGCTCTCAACGACAAGAGTCCCGCGTACGTGGACCAGCCGCACGCGGCAACGGCGGCGTCCTTCGCTTTCATCCACTCCAGCGCCAGCTCGCGCGCCGAGGCATTCTCGACCGCAAGCCACGGCACCGTGTACTCCGAGATCATCTGCAGACCGACAGCGCTTTTCGCCCATTTGTTCAGTTGGGCTTTGCTCAGTTTCGATCCGTCGGCCACCATGCCGGCCAGGTACATCGCGTCCATGATTCCGGATTCATAGAGCTCGCACGCCAAAGCCTGCTCTCCCCGGATGGTCTTCGCGATCACCTTCATATCGGCAACGCTGACGCCATACAGCCGTTCCGGATCCATCCCGTGGCGCGCATAAATCTTGCGTGTCTGTTCCTTCCCCTTCTTTTTTAATTCCGACATGATTGCGGCAACGGTAGGCATCTGCGTCTCCAGTCTCGCGGGCATCGCATTAGGGTTGCCGTGGATTATCCGATGTGGCCGCCCAAAGCGCAATACCTTCGAAGAATCTGCAAGCTTGCCTCGCGACCCGTGATGCCGACATGGGATGGCCCGCGCCGGAATGCGTTAGCATCCTGAGTGTGCCCGGCCTTGAAAGTGAAATCCAGTTTGTGCGCGGTGTCGGTCCGCAGCTCTCGAAGATGCTGGCCGAGAAAGGTATCCGGACTGCCGAAGATCTGCTCTACCATCTTCCTTTTCGCTATGAGGACCGCCAGAACCCCCGCAGTCTCGACGAACTCAAGCCCGGCGAAACCGCCAGCGTCATCGCCGAAGTACGCGGCGCAGCCCTGCTGCGGACGCGCCGCATGCCGCTCTTTGAGGTAACCGTTGGGCAGGGCCGCCACGTGCTCAAGTGCCTCTGGTTCCACGCCACGTATCTCGACGGCAAATTCCACGCCGGGCAGACCGTCGCTCTCTATGGCAAGATCGAACCCTCCCGCTCGTCCAGCAACTTCAAAATGATCCAGCCGCAATTCGAGATCCTGCCCGACTCGAGCGACGATGCGGAGACCCGCCTGCTCGAGGTTGGCCGCATCACACCCGTATACGAGTCGCTCGGTGGCGCAAGACTCGCCTCCCGCTGGCAGCGCAAAGTAATCTTCAACTTGCTCGAAAGCATGCGCGGCACTGTGCCGGAGTGCCTGCCAGCAACGATGCTTGGGCGCCTTGACATGCCCGACCGCGAAGCCTCGCTCCGCGAAGTGCACTTCCCGCCCGAAGGAACTTCGCTGACGCAACTGCAGTCCTGGGCGACGCCGGCACATCGCCGCCTCATCTTCGAGGAGCTGTTCTTTCTTGAACTGGGTCTTGAACTCAAGCGCCGTCGCATGCGCGAACGTAGCGGAATCGCATTCGAAACCAGCGACAAGGTCCGCAATGCCATCCGGGAAGTCTTGCCCTTTCACCCCACCGCCGCGCAAAAGCGAACCCTTGGCGAGATTGTTACCGACATGCGTGCGCCCAATCCCATGCGGCGCCTGCTGCAAGGGGACGTCGGATCGGGCAAAACCATCGTCGCCCTCCAGGCCATGCTCGTGGCCATCGAAAACGGCTATCAGGCAGCGCTCATGGCGCCCACCGAAATTCTCGCTACGCAGCACTTCCTCGCCGCTCGGAAGCTGCTCGAGCGCTCCTCGCGAAAGTATCGCATCGTGTTGCTCACCGGCTCGCTCGATGAGGAACGCAAGCGTACCAACCGCGGCCTCATCAATCGCGGCGAGGCCCAGTTGGTCATCGGCACCCACGCCCTCATCGAAGAAAAAGTCGAATTCGATCGCCTGGGCCTGGTGGTCGTCGACGAACAGCACCGGTTCGGGGTGCTTCAGCGCTTCAAGCTGATGAAGAAGCCGAATCAGCCGGAGCCCGACGTGCTGGTCATGACCGCAACTCCGATTCCGCGCACACTGGCCCTTTCGCTTTACGGCGATCTCGACGTCAGCATCCTCGACGAATTGCCGCCCGGCCGCACTCCCATCGTCACGCGACGGGTCCCCGAGGAACGCGCCGACGATGTATGGGATTTCGTGCGCAAGCAGGTCGCGCAAAAGCGGCAGGCATACATCGTCTACCCCGTCATTGAAGGCAGTACCGACGACCAGCCCGAACTTGATTTCTCGCACGACGAATCAACAGCAACGATCGCGGAGCCCGTAACTCAACCGGCAAAGAAGATACGCAAAGGCAAAACCGCGGAGCTCTTCTCCGGCATCTCCAGCCAAAAGCCCGCTCCAAAAAGTAAAGGAGCAGAGCTCAAGTCCGCCGTCGCCATGCACGAAAAGCTCCGCACCGGCCCCCTCGCCGGGTTGCGTGTCGGCCTGCTTCACGGCCGCCTGGATTCCGATGAAAAAGAAGTGATCATGCGCCGTTTTCAACGCGGTGAAATTGACGTCCTCGTCGCAACCACGGTCGTTGAAGTCGGAGTCGACGTTCCCAACGCCACCGTCATGGTCGTCGAACACGCCGAGCGCTTCGGCCTCGCGCAGTTGCATCAGCTTCGCGGCCGCGTCGGCCGTGGAAGTGCCAAGAGCTACTGCATCCTCATCACTGGTCCCTACGTCTCCGAGCAAGGGGAAGAGCGCCTGAATGCGATGGTCCGCACCCAGGACGGCTTTGAGTTGGCGGAGCTTGACCTTTCCATGCGCGGACCCGGCGAATTTTTCGGCACCCGACAGGCCGGTCTCCCCGATTTTCGCGTCGCCAACCTCGTCCGCGACCGCGCACTCCTCGAACTCGCCAAGCGCGAAGCAGCGCACTTCGTCGCAACCCCCGGCGAATACCCCAAAGGCGAACAGGAACGCATCAAAGCTCGCCTCAAAGAGGCATGGCAGCGGCGTTATGGACTGGTCGAAGCCGGTTAAAAGCATTAATGCGGCAACAAGAGACAACCGTCGTCCCCCGCTTCGGGAAGCGGCGACGTCTGTACCTCCAGATCGATGCTGACAATTTCTTCCCGGCAATCTTTCCGCACCATCTTCGTGCACTGGCAGAGCTCGGTAAAGCGAATGTGGGCACCCTGGCTGAGTTCCAGTCCCGCGGCAATCAAAATGCTGTAGATTTCCAGGCAGGAGCCCCGCTCAAATTCAAACAGGATCTCGATCAGACCCGCATCGCTTGCGCTCCGGCTCAGAACCCAGCCTCCGCATCCGAGAATCGCGCCGGTCAGAGATTTGACCATCCGGCACGGCTCCTCCCGCGAGATTGCCCGCATCTGCAATGCCCATGGAATCGCATTTGTCGGGAGCGGATTGCCTAAATCTTGAGCCTGCCTCATGTCCGCTTTATCGGCGGGAAGGATGGAAGGTTCAAGCTGTGCCGTAGCGAGGCAGCGGTTCGCCAGCCAATAGCAGAATCCCTTCCATCCACTGCACGCTCGCATTTCTACAGCCCCTGGTTCCGGATGTTAGTTTGGTACACAGCATGATCGTCGGCAGCGGTATTGACCTGGTTGAAATCGCGCGCATCCAGCAATCGTTTGAGCGCTACGGAAAGCGATTTCTGGATCGCGTCTTCACCCCCGCCGAGCAGGCCTACTGCCTGCGCAAACGCAATGCGGCCGAAAGCCTGGCCGCTCGGTTTGCCGCCAAAGAGGCCGGCGCCAAGGCCCTCGGAACAGGCATCAGCCGAGGCGTGAACTGGCTGGAGATCGAAGTGGTGCGGGAGCCCGGCGGTCGCCCCAACCTGCGCTTCCATGGCCGCGCCGCCGAGATTGCCGCGCAACTGGGCGTAGCTCACGCCGCGCTTTCGATCACGCATACCGCAAGCCTCTCGATGGCCAACGTGATTCTGGAAAACCAGGGCTGAGATCCCGAGCCAATCGAAAGCAGCCACGCCATCCATCGGCCGTCCTTTGCTAAATGTCAGAATCTAAATGCTAAAGAGCTGCCCATGTATCCTTGTCCGCAAAAACACCTGATTCACATTGGCAACGAAAGAACATGCTCCTCCTTCGTGGTCCAACCACAGAAACCCCGTTCGTTTCACCTTCCAGCCTCCTCACCAAACTGCTCGGTAACCCCTGCCCTTTCTGCTATTCTCAAGGCGACGACGCAGACTGGTCGGGTCAGCTTCTTCATGAGGTAGGCGTGCCAAGCCGCAAAGAGATTCAGTGGTCCCAGCTGAGAGTTGGCGCATTAGTCCTGGCGGCCATGGCCGTTCTGGTTTTCGTCATCCTCCTCATGAATTCCTCCGAGGGAGGCCTTTTCGCCAACAAGCTCACCCTTCGCACCTATTTCGATAATGCAGGCGGCCTGAAGGCAGGCGCTCCGGTAACCCTTGAGGGCGTCACCATTGGCAACATCACGCGGATACGCGTCGTGCCCGAACGCGGCCCCAAGCCAGTTGAGATCAGCATGCGGGTTGGCGGCAAGTATATTCATGATCTGCATGTTGACTCGACAACCTCGATTGTCCAGGCAGGCGTCCTCGGCGATAGCTATGTCGATATCACTTCCGCCCACGCCAATGGCCCTCAGCCAGCCAACAACGCCGAACTCGTCTCGATTGAAGCATCCAACTTACAGAGCGTTATCAGCGCCAGCCAGACAGGAATCGAAGAAATCACCCGGCTGATGCGTAACTCCAACAAGCTGGTCGAGACTCTGAATTCAAGGCGCGGCACACTTGGCGGTCTGATCAATGACCCGGTCTTTTATTCCAAATTGAACCGCATTGCTGACAACCTCGACAGGTTAACGGCAGCCATCAGCAATGGACACGGAACGCTGGGCAAACTTGTCAATGACGACACGCTCTATACCCACGCCAATTCCGTGATTGATAAGCTCGACCAGATTGCAAGCGGCATTCAGGATGGCCAGGGCACGGCCGGCAAGTTCGTCAAGGACGACACGCTCTACAAGAATCTGAACACTGCGGTCACCAGCGCCAATCAACTCCTTGCCGACGTAAACGCAGGGAAGGGATCGATCGGCAAGCTAGCGAAGGATCCGGAATTTGCCAAAAAACTCGATGACACGGTAACGCGCCTCGACGGCATTCTCACCAGTATCGACGAGGGCAAGGGCACCATCGGACAGTTGATGCAGAACCGGTCTCTCTACGACCACACTGACCAGACCATGGACCAGACTCGGCAACTGGTCAAAAGCATCCGCGACGATCCTAAAAAATATCTCGTCATCCGCCTGAAATTGTTTTAGCTCGGGATTGCCGGCACCACTAACTCCATCCGTTTTGCGGAACTTCCGGTCGTTCGAAACTGATTCTTATCCCATCGGAGGTCCTTGTGTTCGCTGGAACTCGAAACCTGGCAGCCGTGGTCTGCCTTCTGTCGCTCGCAACGGCCGTGTCGCTCTGTCGGCATCCAGCCGCGATAGCCCACGCGGCAACAACCGACGCCCCAGCCTATGCCGCCAACGGCGATCTGCTGCCGCCTCGGGATTATCGCGAGTGGATTTACCTCACATCCGGCATCGACATGAGCTACTCGCCGAAAGCGATGGACATGCAGGGCCAACCCGTCTTCGACAATGTATTCGTAAATCCCGCCGCCTGGCGCAGCTTTGTGGCAACCGGAATCTGGCCCGACAAGACTTTCATGGTTCTTGAAGTGCGCGGAGCGAAAACCAAAGGGTCGATCAACCAGCGCGGCCATTTCCAGGACACCGGGATCATGGGCATCGAAGTCCACGTGAAGGATGAAGCGCGCTTCCCCGGCAAGTGGGCTTTTTTCGAATTTGATTCTCCCGATAAGACCGGAACGCTCGTCCCCCAGGGCGCGCCCTGTTACACTTGCCACGCAGCTCACGCGGCTGTGGACACTACATTCGTGCAGTTCTATCCGACTCTGCTGCCCGTTGCGAAAGCAAAGGGAACGCTCGCTGCCGGCTACCTGAAAGAAGAAGCCGCAGCAAGCTCGAAGTAGGCACCGGAGCAAACTGCATGGGCGAATTGGCCGTAAGTGAGTTTCGCTTGCTCCAGCAGCAGAAGGACTTATTTCTGAATAACGTGGCTACGTGGGCTCCTGCGCAGCTTCGCCTCTGTTGCAAACCTGGTTCGTGGTCGGCGCTTCAAGTGCTCGATCACGTCATCCGAACCGAGCGCGGCATCCTGGCTGAGATCCAGAAAAACGTGCGGCAATGTGACCGCGTGGCCTTCGTGCATCGCGTCAAAAGCGACCTTCTCATTCTGCTGATGCGTTCTCCGGCACGCGTGAAAGTACCGGGCCTGGTATCCCGTGTAATTCTCCCAGGCAATGAAATCGATTTGGTGGAGTTGATTGCAGCCTGGAACGAATCTCAAACGCAATTGGAGCAGTGGGCCAGTGAACTCCGCGAAAACCAAACCGGCTATGCTGGCTTTCGACACCCGGTGAGCGGATGGATGAGCGTGTTGCAAGCCATCATGTTTCTTGCAGCACACGTGCGACACCACAGATACCAATTGGGGAGAATCCGGCGACATGCGCGCTGGCCGCAAGCCGGCGCAGCTACCACGGCTGGGAGTGGCCGTCCGACGGCACAATGATGGAGTTTCCGCTGGGCGCTCAGAATCGATGACGACGGTGTTCGCAATGACTCCAACCTACCGCGCGAAATCCATCCGGCTGGCTGCGAAAAATCTTCCAGAACTGGAGAAAACACTTCAGCCGGACCAGCTGAAAGTAGTCGTGCGCAATAAGGTAAAACACCGTCGCCCCGGTCCACACCACGTGCAGCGCATCGCTACCAAGCTGATCGCTGAACGGCAGCGGCGCAGCCGACAGCACCATCGCCACCACCATCAGTGCCAGGTTCACGATTCCCATCACCATCCCGATCTCGAACAGCTCTGACGTGAACGGGCGTCCCAGTCTCAGGGCTAATCCAAGAGCGGAAGGTGCGGAGCACTCTTCCATCAGCATTAGTACAGGCGCAACCGAGACGATCCACCCCACCAGCGCCCACAGCGTGAAGAACCCCAGCGAAAGAAAGATGAGCCAGATGGAGAAACCGATCAGGTCCGGGTCGCTGTTGGCGGGAAAATGAGTTGTCGCCACCCAGGCGACAGACCTGAACCAGCCCCAGCAGATGCCTCCAAACAGAATCAGCCAGACGGTCTGAAGCGCCATCATCGACAGGGGACGAAAGCGCAACCCAGCCTGCATGAGCCGGAAGGCAAAGCTGCGTCCAAGTCCCGAGACTACGATCCATGCTACGGCTGCGATCGGCACCAGCCAGCGCAGTTCGTGTGCAATCAGCGGATCATACTTCGTAACCGCGCGGCTGAATGCCCCGGCCGCGAGCCACGGATTGGAAGGGTCGATGTTGCTCAGACCGGAGTCCTCCGGCGTGAGTACGGCGAACACATGCTGCAGACGCGACCAGCAAACCAGCAGAAACGGCACACCGAACAGCCATCGCCAGCTTACTTCCACAGCAACGACCAGGGGGCGCTTCAGCATCCAGCCCATCTGATCGACCAGCGTTTGCGTTCCTCGAATCTGTTCTGCCCTGCTGCCCGTAATCACCTGACCACCAGGTTGACCGCGCGTCCCGGCACAACGATGACCTTGGCCAGCGTCTTTCCGGCAATCCGCGCCTTTACCTTCTCCTCTTCGAGTGCTGCAGCTTCCATCACCTTGGAATCGGATCCTGCCGGCACGCGAATCACGCTCACCAGCTTTCCGTTGATTTGCACCGGAATCTCAATCTCGTCTTCCTTCGCCAATTCCGGATCGCTCTTCGGCCACGGCTGTCTGAGCACCGCTCCTTCGCCGCCAAGCTCCTCCCACAACTCCGCCGCAAGGTACGGCGCAAACGGCGCGAGCAGCAGCACCAGCGTCTGCAGCAGTTCATGCATCACCGGAGCAGGCACCTCGCCCGCCGCCAATTGCGCATCCGCCCCCTGTATCTCGTTCACCAATTCCATGATGGCCGCGACGCATGTGTTGAAATGCCAGCGGCCCTCGAAATCCTGCGTAATCTTTGCCGTCGTCTGGTGCAGCTTGCGCAGCAGCCTCAGCGCAACTGCTCCGCTGTCCTGCGTTTTGGACTGACCTCGAACGGCTGATCGACAAACCGGCGCATACTTCGTTACCAGCCTCCACACGCGGCCCAGGAACCGGGTCACTCCGGCGACGCCATCTTCCTGCCAGTCAAGATCGCGATCAGGAGGCGCAGCAAACAAGGCGTACATGCGCGCAGCGTCGGCGCCGTAGCGAGCCACCATATCATCAGGCGAAACCACGTTGCCCTTCGACTTCGACATCTTGGCGCCGTCCTTGATCACCATTCCCTGCGTGAACAGGCGCTTGACCGGCTCATCATTCGTGATCATTCCCAGGTCGCGCATCACCTTCGTCCAGAAGCGGGAATAGATCAGGTGCAGAATCGCATGCTCCACGCCGCCAATGTACTGATCGATGGGGAACCAATACTGCACAGTCGCCGAATTGAACGGCGCCACCGCATTCTTCGCATCCGTATAACGGTAGAAATACCAGCTCGAATCGACGAACGTATCCATCGTGTCCGTCTCGCGCTTCGCCGGCCCCTTGCACTTGGGACACGTCACGTTCACAAAGTCCGGAACGCGTGCCAGCGGCGAGCCGCCCTGCTGCGTGATTTCGATTTTCTCTGGCAGCAACACCGGCAACTGATCGTAAGGCACCGGCACAATGCCATCCCGTTCGCAGTGAATCATCGGAATCGGTGTGCCCCAATACCGTTGACGGCTTACGCCCCAATCCTTCAAGCGAAACGTTACCGTAGCTTCGCCGAAATTCTTGCTCGCCGCAACCTCTTGCAGCCTCTTTTGCGCGTCGTGGCAACTCAACCCATTGAACTCGCCCGAATTCACCAGCACGCCGTCTTCTGACAGGTACGGCAACTCCGGCTCTTCGGCGCTTGGATCAGACGGCGCAATCACGCGGCGAACCGGAATCGCATACTTTTTCGCGAATTCAAAGTCGCGCGCATCGTGCCCCGGCACGCTCATGATGGCGCCCGTGCCGTAATCGCTCAGCACGTAATTCGCCACCCAGATCGGCACCATTTCGCCGCTGTACGGGTTGATCGCGAACTTGCCCGTCGGTATTCCATGCTTCTCAATCTCGCCGATATCGCCAGCTTCACGCGCCTTTTTCTGCTCGTCAAGCAGCTTCGCAACCTGCTCCCGCAATCCCCCATCATCTTCAGCCAGCGATTTCACCAGGGGATGTTCCGGCGCAAGCTGCACGCTTGTCGCTCCAAAAATCGTATCCACGCGCGTGGTAAACACACGAATCTTTTCCGACCGGTTTTCTACGCCGAAATCAACTTCCGTTCCCTCGCTGCGCCCGATCCAGTTGCGCTGCATGGTACGGACCTTCTCCGGCCAGCCATCGAGTTTGTCGAGCCCGTCCAGCAATTCCTGTGCATACGCCGTGATGCGGAGAAACCATTGCACCAGGTCGCGTTGCTCGACAATCGTGTCCTCGTGCCGCCAGCAGCGCCCGTCGATCACCTGCTCGTTGGCCAGCACCGTGGCGCACTCGGGGCACCAGTTCACCTTGCTCTTCTTGCGATAGGCCAGATCCTTCTCGAACATGCGCAGGAAGAACCACTGGTTCCACTTGTAGTAGTCGGGAAAGCAGGTTGTAACCTCGGTCGCCCAGTCGAAGCCCATGCCGAGGCGATCGAACTGGCGCTTCATCGCCGCGATATTGGACAGTGTCCACTCGCGCGGCGGCGTATTGTTCTTGAGCGCGGCATTCTCCGCCGGGAGCCCGAACGCGTCCCACCCCATCGGGTGCATGACGTTGTAGCCGCGCATCCACATGTGACGTGCCAGCGCGTCGCCGATGGAGTAGTTGCGCACGTGGCCCATGTGCAGCGCACCGCTCGGATACGGCAACATCTCCAGCACGTAGTACTTCGGTTTGCCGCACGAGTGGGGCTCGGCCGCGTACATCCCTGGGTCCGCCGCCCACCGCGCCTGCCATTTTGTCTCAATTATCGCCGGGTCGTATCGAAGTTCTTTATCTTCCGCCATCACTCTTCAGTGTAAATGGGAAAGGCCATCAGGAAGGCAGTCGCGGCGAAAGCCAATCGGGAACCGGCTTCAATAAATGGAGACCGCCGCATTCTTCACGAAGTGCAACCAGACGATAGGGCTGAGATAGGTCGCTATTGTCATACACCCGAACGTTGCTGAGCTCAAGCAGCGCTCTTTGCAGGTTATCCATCACGCGCGGATAGCGGTCGACCAGTTTGTCCGCGGGCACATCAAGACCTCCTTGCGACACTCGCATGGCTACTCGTTCGTCCGACATTTGCGGACTTCCAATCCCAATGAAGAAAAGTACAACCGTGTAGCCGAGCGCCTCGGCCTGCCTCATAAACCCAAGCTTGTCTCCGACGGGATCGGAAAAGACGGTTTCAAACACAAAGCTGACACGCTGCTCAAGCAACTGCCGTCGAAAAACCCCCGCCATCTGCGCGGCGCGATAAGGGTCTACGTTCAATTGCACGGCGATGACATCTGCATTTACAAAATAAAGTCCCGAGGACGCAAGAAAAGCGCGATAGAAAGTCGTTTTGCCTGCGCCGTTGGGTCCCGCCAACGCGACGAGAATACGCCGTCGATCGAGAACATCCATTATGCCCGAGAGAATCTCCGCGTGCGTGATGTTCGCGATCCGGTGCCCACGGCCCGCTGGGGTGCAATTCGAGCGTCCGCAACGAATTCGCGATTCACAAACCTGCCGACCGTCTCTGTCCCGTCTTCTTCGGTTCGAACAAGAATGCCGGGCCGCTTCGGATGCGGTTCATAATGCGGGTAGGGAATGCTTTCGAGGTAGTTCCTCAGCCGTTTACGACCAGCGGGCGAATCAACCTCGCTGACTGACGCAGCCAACGGTGCGGCCGCCACGCTGCGGCATAGCGCCAGCACCTGTCGACCATCGAGCAGCACCTCGACACTCCTGCCCAGCTTAGCCCAGAACTCCACCTGCCCGGCGATGGAGCGCTCTTGGGCGTCTCCCACGATCCGTGCATCCAAAACCAAAGCGTCAGAGAGCTTCACCGGCTGACTCATATACCTATGGTAGCATAATGCTACCTCGCTCGGTCAGGCAGATTCCGGCGGTCTGCTCTCACTTCACAAGGCTTTGCAGCACCCGTACATTCCGCTCCTCGTCGCCGGGCTCATCGTTCGGCGTCTCCGCAATAAACGCGCAATCCGCAAACCGTGGATCACGCAGCAGCCAGCGAAACGGCTCCACGCCGATATTCCCTTGCCCGATATGCTCATGCCGGTCCAGCTTCGATCCGCGCGCGGCCTTGGCATCGTTGCAATGCCATACCCGCACCGCATCCACGCCAAACGTAATGTCGGCCTGCGTAATGGTATCGGCGTAACCTTCGGCGGTTACGATGTCGTAGCCAGAAACATGCGTATGGCAAGTGTCGAGGCAAACTCCAACCGGCGCATGCGTCTTGAGCCGGAGCACCAGTTCCGCTACCTGTTCGAAATTACCGCCCAGCGAGCATTCTGAACCCGCCGTGTTCTCAATCAGGATCGAGAAATCCGTGCCCTGCCACGGCAGTCCATCGATGGCCTTCGCGATCGACTCGGCCGCCAGCTTCAGTCCCTCATTCCGTGTCATCCCTTTCCACGAACCTGGATGCAGCACCAGGAATTCCGCGCCCAACGTCAACGCCCGCTCGATCTCCCCACGAAATGCCGCCACGCTCTTGTCTCGAATTTCCGCCGTCTGGCTGCAAACATTGACCAGGTAGCTGGTATGGATCACGAGCGGTCCCACGTCGAGCTTCGCGCGCAGCGTCCGCATCCGCTCGGCCTGCGCGGGATCGATCTTCGGTGAACGCCACATCCGCGGGCTCGACGAAAAAATCTGAAACGTGCTCGCGCCGATCTCTTTCGCGCGCTCCACCGCATTGGAGGCACCGCCCGCCGTCCCGAGGTGAACTCCGATCCGCTTTTTCATTCCACGATTTTAACCGGCGCGAGAGGGTCGCTCTGCGAACAATGCGAAGCGCATTGACTCCGCTGCCGGGTGCCCCATCCAAGTCGCGCTCTTTGCGGCTTGGGTGGGAAAGCAACGAACCTAACCCCTCCACCCGAACTCCTGACGCCGCTAACTAGCGCGAAGCGCGCTAGCCCCGCTGCCTCTCCTACGACAGCAGCTTCATCGCATCCGGATCCCAGCGCACAATCTGTTTCCGCTCTATGCTCAAGTTGCTCAGCAACGCGGCTCCCGCCGCACGATATCCAAACACCGCATCCTCGACCGCCGTCTTCCGCGATCGCACCGAGGCAAAGAAGTTCTTGAAGTGGTCGTACTGATCGCTGTATCCCTTCGGGAGCATGTACTTCTCTTCGCCGGCAAGAGCCGCGCTGCCGGAGTGCGGTGGATACTTTTTCCGGTAGTCCGTCTCGATCTGTTCCTGCATAGCCTTGGGAAATGTATCGATGGTAAGGCCCGGTTCCGTCTCGCGTGGAACGCGGTTCACCGTCAAGCCGGTCCATCCGATCTGGATCGTCCCTTCAGACCCAGTAAAGATCAGGCTCTCGCTCTCTTCGCCGCCATCCACGAAATTGACGCGCAGGCTCAAGTTGAATCCCTCGCGGTAATCGAACAGCCCCAGCATCACATCCATCGCATCGCGCCTATCATTCCAGAAGCGAATCGCGCCCGTAGCCATACCCTGCGTCGGTCCAAGCGCGCCGGTCACGAAATGCGTTCCGCTGAAGAGATGCACAAACAGATCGCCGGCAACGCCGCTGCCATACGCCTTCCACTTGCGCCATTGAAAAAACTGCTCCGCGCTGAAGGGAATCTTGGGAGCCGTCCCCAGGAACCGTGGCCAGTCGCAGGTCTCCGCAGAAGCATCCGGCGGAATCGTATAGTTCCACGCGCCCATCGACGAATTCCGATCCCAGCTCGCCGTCACCATGTTCAACTTGCCGATCGCGCCCGATGCCAGCAAATCCTTCGCCTTCGCATACAGAACCGAACTGACCCTCTGGCTGCCGATCTGGATGATGCGATTCGTCGCCTTCGCCGTCTCGATCATCTCCGGCCCGTCTTTGTAGAGATGGATCATCGGCTTTTCGCAATAGACGTCCTTGCCGGCCTTCATCGCGTCCACCGATGCCTGCTTGTGCCAGTGATCCGGCGTCCCGATAATGACCGCGTCGATGTCCTTGCGCGCCAGAACCTCGTTGTAGTCGCGCGTCGTAAAGACGTCGTCGCCCCACGCCTCCTTGCTGCGCGCGAGCCGCCCGTCGTAGCAGTCGGCCACGGCCACCAGCTTCACGCCCTGCACCTGCACGGCAGAGCGGGTATCGCCCATGCCCTGCCCTCCGGCGCCAATCAGCGCAATTTGAATATGATCGTTGGCCGCCACCGGCTTTGCAGGCTCGTCCTGGGCGCTCAGCGTGAAGATCCGTTTGCCCGTCTCGGCACCAGCGCGCGCCGCCCCCGCCAGCGATGCGGCCGAAACTGCTCCTGCGACCTTAAGAAAATTTCGACGATTCCAGATCTGCACAGCTCACCCCGAAGGCGCAAATTCACGCCGCATATAACCATACACGGCTCTGTCGAGGGACTTGCACGATTGGTAACCCAGCGGCATTCGACCACGCTCAACCCGCGCGCGACTTTCCAGTATCTCTGGCTAACAAGATCTGTCATTCCGACCGACCCTGAGTGCAGCGACGGGGAGTGGAGGAACCTGCAGTTGCTCTTCTGCCTGGATGGCCTCAACCGACGGGTGCCCTTCCAATCCGCGCACTTTGGCGGATTCCTCAGGTCCCGCTTTTTGGACCTGGGATAACGGCGCCAAAAAGAATAACGGCACTAGTCGTCATCATCCTTCTTCAGCTTGCGCTTCTCCGTCAGCATCGCCGGAACCGGTTTCGAGCCCATCGTGTCCTTCCACAGAATTACGTTGAGCTTCTGCGTGGGCGCGCGGTCCGCATGCCGGAAGTCCATCTTCATACTCTCTTCCGCACCCACGGCCTTCTTGGGATTCGCCGCATAGATCAGGCCATTGTCGCGGTTCATGGTGTCTGCCGAATACGCCGGCTGGTCACCCGGCCCCGTAAACAGCATCGAAATCAGCGAACTGAACGCATCGTTGTTGTTCATCGGGGGCAGCCCGAGCAGCGTTTCCATCGTGCGAATCACGCTCACCGTCGAATAGAATCGGCTGTCGACAATCGCGCGCCCGTCCTTCGCCTTGGGCGCATACTTGCTGACCACGAGCGCAACGCTGCGATGCGCGTCCACATGGTCTGCGCCGGCCTGCGCATCGTCTTCGAGAATAAAGAACGCCGTATCGTCCCAGAACGGCGAATGCGAAATGGCATCCACAGCCCGCCCCACCGCCAGATCGTTGTCGGCCACGCTAGCCTTGGGTGTGGGTTTGAAAGGCGCCGTTCCATTGGTGTGATCGTCCGGTAGTCGAAGCTGGATGAAGTTAGGCATTGTATCCTTGCCATTCTTCAAATCAGCTTCCCACTGCTTCAGATGGAGCAGGAATATCTCCACGCGAATCTGGTCTGGAATGGCAAGATTGAAATCCGGCGACTCTTTCGCAAAATGCCCCACAAGCTCCGGCTTCGTCGCCGTGTTCGAAGCGATGAGCGGAACAGGCCACGGCCACTTGTTCGCGCCGCCGCCCCACTCTGCCGGAAACTCCTGGCCCGGTGCAATCGCCTCCCGCGCGCACGTCTGCCCCGGCAACACCGGCCCCTGCTGCGGATTGGTCGTTTGCTTCTCGTCGCAAAAGACACTCGATATGAATTCGCCAAAGTGGTAGTAGGTCTTTCCGTGCGCGGCCAGGTTGCCCCACAGATACCCGCTTGCAGGCTCGTTCACGTCGGGAATCTTCTGCTCGAGCGGCAATCCTTCCGCGACAACGCCTTCAAAATCGTACGTCCGTTCTCCGCCGCGATATGCCTGCTGCCAGGTCTTTTCCAGGTAATCGGTCCCGATCGCCGCATTCGACCACACGTGTCCGTCGCCTGAAACTTCGCCCGAATCGTAGAAGTTGTCGAGCACGCCAAACTGCAGTGCCAGCCTGTGCTCGTTCGGCGTCACCTCCGCGCCAAACATCGTCAGGCTCTTATCGCCATTGCCTACCGGCTTTCCGTTCTGCTCGAGATCGCCAAGGATCTGGTCGTAGGTGCGGTTCTCCTTGATGATATAGATCACGTGCTTGATGCGATTGTGCGTCCCGTCGCCAAAAGTGATTTTTTCCGCTGCTGCCTTCATCCGGTTGGTCTCAAGCACCGCCTGCGTCGATTGCGCAAGGTTGTGTTCGATCTCCGCTTCGTTCAACGCGGCAAAGGAACCGTGGAGAAGGGTCGCAATGTAATTCGTCTTCTTCGGCATCCCCTCTTCTGGTTTTTGATCCTTCGGAGGATTCGGATTCGGCACCGTCCCCTTACCCTTGTCTGTGGCGACAAAAAGCTTTCCATTCTGATACGCCATCGAAATCGGCATCCACTCCGTCGGAACAAATCCCTCCGGTTCCACCATCCCTGTTTTGGACGTCTTCTCCGTCAGCTTTTTCGTATCGATTACCGCAACCGCATCGGAGCCCATGTTTGCCACATACAGGCGGGTTCCTGACGCATTCAACGCCAAAGCCACCGGCTCTGCGCCAAAGTAACTCTGCCCCGGCAGTCGCGTATCAAAATATCCCTTAACCGCAAACTGCCCCGCGCCCACATTGACCGCTGCCACAGCATCACGATTCGCCAGCGCCACGTAGAGCGTCCTGCCATCTCCGCTCAGCGCAAACGCGCATGGATGCGTTCCTGGCTTGATGGTGCTCGTCGGCTTCAGCAGTGCCAGCTTGCGTCCGACCGCAGCTTTATCGAGATCCAGTTCCACAATCTCCGACGCGTTCCACAGCGCGACAAACGCGCGTCGTCCATCCTTCGATACCTCGAGCGCAATTGGGTATGTCGAAGGCACAACTTCGCTCTCCGTGAGATCAAAGCGATGCTCGATCTTCCCCGTCGCAGGATCAATCAGCAGCACATCGTCGGTCAGATTCTCCGCGACCAGCAGCTTTTCCGTACCCCCAGTTTCAACAACCGTAATCGCCGCAGGAAACGGCACTCCCTGGTTGCCCTCGACCTCTCCAATCAGCTTCGTTGTGTGGCCAGGCGCAAGTGGATCAAGCGGCAGGTGAATCAGTCTCTCCGGCTCGATCTTTCCTTCGGCGAACCGGTACACCACGATCCCGCTTCCCGTGTCGGCGAGACCGCGAGAAGGCGGCAGCTTGCCTTCAGGATCCGTCTCCGACCCAATGCTCGCGTAGACGTGGCTGCCATCTCGGCTGAACGCCAGCCCGGAGTACAGCGTCTGCTTTGCGCGCAGCGATGTGCGGTCATCCGGAAAATCCGTCAGCTTTCCCGTCTGCGTATCGAAGACCGCCAGCGATTGCTCGTACTTCGATTCGTAGGTCCCGTAGCCGGAATTCACAGTAACCACATACCGGCCGTCCGGCGAGATCGCCATCGACATCGGCAGGCTATTCAAGCGCTGCGGGCTGCCCGGGACCGGCTCCAACAGTTGCTTGCTCGAGGGCAGATCGATCGTCTGCGCCCCGTTCGTCTGCACCCCAACCAACCACAAACCGCCAGCCATCACAAACAACGCCGAAATTCGCATGGCAAAACGATAACAAACGAGCCCTATCCGCGCGTTACACTCCGATGACAAGCACCTGTCCCAAACCGCCGCATGCCACAAGCGCGCGTCTTCAGACTCACCTGCAATAATGGGTAGCCATGCAAACGGTTGTGACTGCAGAGAGCCTTTGGGACGGTACCAGCCTCCATCAGCATCCCCTCATCCTGATCGAAGACGGCAAGATCGACTCCATCGCAACGCGCGATTCGTCTCAGCTTCCTGCCGGCGCCCAGGTGCTCGACTTTCCCGGCACCACCCTCGGCCCCGCATTTTTCGACGTTCACATCCACGGCGCCGCCGGCCACGACGTAATGGAAGCCACGCCGCAGGCGCTCGACACCATGGGCACGTTTCTCGCCTCGCGGGGCACCAGCGCCTACCTCGCCACCACCGTCACCGCGTCGCTAGATGCCACGCTTCGCGCGCTAGACGGCCTGGCCAACGAAATCGCCAAGCTGCCGCAGCCCGGCCGTGCGCGCCCTCTCGGGATCCACCTTGAAGGTCCATTCCTCTCGCACGAAAAACGCGGTGTGCAGCCTGCCGAACATCTCCTCGCGCCAAGCATCGCTACCTTCGATCGCCTCGTCGAAGCTGCACATGGCCACGTGCGCCTGATGACGCTTGCGCCTGAGTTGCCCGGAGCCGTCGAGCTTGCCGCGCATGCCACCAGTCGCGGCGTCCGTGTCTCCGTCGGCCACTCGAACGCCACCGCCGCCGAAACCCGTGCTGGAATTGCAGCAGGCGCCGTCAGCGCCACACACACCTTCAACGCCATGCGTCCGCTCGACCATCGCGAGCCCGGCATCCTCGGCACCGTCCTTACCACCGATACACTTTTTTCAGAACTGATCTGCGACGGCATCCACACTGAACCCGAGATTGTCCGCCTCTGGTGGCGGGCCAAGGGCTCCGAACGCGCCATCCTCGTTACCGACGCCATGTCCGCAGCCGGCATGCCCGACGGCGAATATCAGCTCGGTGGATTTCCCGTACAGGTCAAGGATGGACGTGCCACGGCCCGCGGCGTTCTCGCCGGTAGCGTGCTCACACTCGATCGCGCGCTCTCAAACTTTGTGCGCTTCACTGGCGCGACCATTGACCAGGGCCTGCGCCTGCTCTCTACAAATCCCGCCGCGATGGTCGGTCTTGCGCATCGCGCAGGAACCCTGGCAGCAGGCAAGGCTGCCAATCTTGTTGCAATCGATTCCGCCGGAAAACTCGTCGGCTCAATTGTCGGTGGAGTTCTGGCGAAGTAAAATTCCGCCCAGCCAATCTACTTACCCTGCGCCACCGCGCCCAGGACCTCCGGCTTCACGCGATCCACAGCCACTTCAAGCGAGCCAATCCGATCGTTCGCCGTATCGTGCAAACCGAGACGCAGAAAGTAATTCCCTTTCGCCGGGACGGCAATCTCATGGTGCTCGGTCAACCCATGCGCCAGAATCTCCTGGTACTGCGCATCGTCGATGTCCATGTTGATCGTGGTCAGCCGGGAGTTCACATTCTGCGCCATCTGGTCGTAGAGCACGCTCACAAACGCAATGCTCCCATGCCACAATCCATCGGGCCCCTTCACCAGTTTCAAAGTCTTCGCATCGGCTGTGAATTCCACGGTATAGGTGTGGAATGGCTTGTACTTCCAGTCCGCGGCCAGGTAGTTGTCCTTCGGCCACGCATCTTCCTTCTTCAACTGCTCGACCTTGTCGTTCTCCGTCACGCGCGCTATAAAGATAATCTCCGTCGGCGGCACGGCTCCAAGCTGCATCGCCTCCTCAAATCCTTCCTTCGGAGTCGCAGACTTCGCATTTGCCGTCGACGCGGGAATCGTCTGCGTCTGCACTTTCTCATTGGGAACTGACAGCGGAGTTGTCGCGCTTGGCGCGGTTTCGCGACCGCCAGCATCCGCCGCCTTCCCAGTCTTCTGGATGTCCTCCAGCTGCGCCTTTTCCTGTTTCGTCCGATCCACCGCGTAGTAGCCCTGCCGGTACTGCAGCTTCACGCTCGGCCGGTCCACTGCCACCTTGATATGCTGGAATTCGCCGTTCCACGTCTTGTTTGTGGTTGCGTACGTCAGCGTGTAGTAGCTCGAACCGTTCTCCTCAATCTCCGTAATCTTCGCGCCCAATCCATTCGAGTTGTAATACGCGCGTCCGCCCGTCGATTCCGCAATCGAGTCCAGCGCCAGGTGCTGGAATGCCTGCCCCGTCTCGAACTGAACAGGCGCATTTGCAGCCGGTGGCCCCTTCACCGCCGCCGTGTATTGCGGCGCAGCCTGCAGCCCACGCGAATCGATGGGATAAACCGCAACCCGGCTCAGCGTCAGCGCTGCCGTCAGATCGTGAGGGTCACCTTCGAGGATTTTGAAATCGTCGTTGAACGGATCGCCCATCGGCGTAAGGATGTTCGATTGTGGCAGCGCGCCCGTAAACCAGATCAGGTTCTTGCGCCCGGGAAACGCCGCAAGATAACGACCAAGCAGTTGGAAGCCCAATGAGACTTCGTCAAGCTTGTATACCAGATACTCTTCCCGCGTAACCCGCACCACGTTCGGCACTGCGGGCTTGTCGCGTTCGCTCGCCGCCGCTGCCAGCAGCACCTGAGGATCCGAAGTAAACCCCTGCACAAGGTGCATCTTTGTATCGCGCTCGAAAATCGCCACCGGCGGACCCGGCTGCATCTTCTTCAGATACTTGATGAGAGCCAGTCGCAACGACATCTGGTCATCCAGCCGCGTATTCAACGCGTCCAACAGTATTACCGTGTACGCGTTTGTATTTGCTGCCGGCACAAAATTCGTAAAAGTATTCGAAGGCAACGTTGGGAACGAAGCCGCTTGCGCATTCAACGCCGCGCCCATTGGCGTGTGCTCTTCCAGGCTCGCAACCACCTGCGGCTTGCCGTCTTCCAGCACTGTGAAATCGGATGCCTTCAACCCGGTCACCGCGCGTCCGCCATCCGTCACCACAACATCGAGCAAAACTTCGTGCGTGGTAACAGAAATGACGGGCGCCGCCGGCTGTGCCTGGTCCGCAGCGGCAGCGGGAGCGTCCTGCGCAACCGCCACACTGCACAGACAGAGCGCGCATAGCAACGAGACAACGCAATGGATTGAGCGGGCGAAAATCCTTGCCGGGAAAAATCGGAAGAGTTCCATCTAAATCCTCCCATCAGGACAGCCATTGTAATCCGCGCGGAAGTCTTCAGCGTGTGACGACTATCGAGCCGACTTGGCCAGTTGCTGTGCGCGCCACACCGCGCCCTCGATTCCAGCAACCTCGGTTTTACCAATCGCCATCTCCGGCGCCGCCTGGTGCAATCCCGCGAAAAACTGCTCGCGTACCAGCCGGGACTTCCCAATCACGCTTCCAATCCACGCCACCGGCACTTCAACTGTGAGATTGCGCTTTCTCCGAAGCTTCGCGCGCACCAGCAACACGCTTTCGACAAGATCCAAAGCAGCCTGCTGCAGAACGCCCTTCGCCACCGCATCACCCTCTTCGGCAAGCTGGCTGATCGCCGGGGCAATCGCCGCAAAATCCGGCCCAGGTGTGCTATCGCCCAGATTGACCAATTCCTCAATCGACTTCGTTCCCCAGAGCCCACTTACAGCGTCCAGAATCCGCGTCGGCTCCTCGCGATCCAGCGCCCTCAGCCCCCGCCGCACCGCGTGCAATCCGATCCAATACCCTGAGCCCTCATCGCCTAAACGCGAACTCCACCCGCCGGCGCTTTCCCGCCCACCATCCGGTGCGCGGCCAATGCAGTTTGAACCCGTTCCCGCGATTTGCAGAATGCCTGGGCCGCCTTTGAAGGCTCCGTCCAGCGCAATCACCTCGTCGCCCACCACCTCGGATCGCTCCACGCCAAAGTCGTCGAATACTGTGGTGACCCACTTCTTCACCCCGGGCATTGTTGCGCTCGCCACACCCGCCGACGCGGCCTTCACGCCGTGCAATCCCGCCTGCGCAAAAACGTCTTTCAGCAGCGCGCGCAGATTCTCCTCTGCAATCTCCGCGCCCACGCGCAGCCTTTTGATCGAGCCATTTTCCCCAAACGCCAGTACCCGCTCGCCATCGACGATGGAGGCACGCGTTCTTGTACCTCCGCCATCGATTCCTAACACTGCGCTCATCGTGTCCTTACTCCTGTTTCGATTCACCGGCGCCCGGCGTCTCTCCGCCGTCGCGCAACGTTCCGGCCAGCACATTCAGGCTGCCGTCGGTCTTTCCGGGTTGCAATCCAAGCATGTGAGCGATCCACGGATAGAGGTTCACATTTTCGAACGGTGCCACGGTTTTCCCGGCAACGATATCCGGTCCGATGGCGAAGAAACTTGCCTTCATCTCCGCAATCCTGTGCGGGTCGAATCCATGCATCCCCGGTTCAGGCGGACCATCTGGCCGGTCGCCCTGCGGCTTGTGCGCGCGAATGGCATACGGCCCCGTCGCAATCACAACTGGGTCACCCTCGCGAGGATTCTGGTTATAGTCGAGCCCTGCCGGCACGTCCTTCCGCCGATAAACCACAAACTGCGAAGAAGCATGCTTCAGCTTGTCATATGCCTGAACGCGATCTTCCTCCGTCTTGCCGTAAAGCAATGGACCGGCAGTTTCAAAATCGCTGAGATCGGCAAACTCATCCAGGTTGATCCAGCCGCCCTGCTCCTTCGCCATGCCATGATCGCTCACCACGACAAGATCGATTGGCAACTTTGTTGCATCCAGGGCCTTCTTCAGCTTGCCGATCATCGCGTCCATTTTCAGGACCGCGGCTCTCGTCTCCGACGCATTCGGCCCGAATTCGTGCCCTTCATGATCGGGCTCCGAATAATAGATCGTGATGAAGTGGGGACGGTCCGATTCCGGCATCTTCAACAGGGCGACAGCGTCATCGATGCGCGCTTGCTCGACATCATCGGTAGCCTGCGTCTTGTTGTCGAACACCGCGTACCACGTCGGCCTGTGCCCCGCGATCTCCGCTTCAGAACCCGGCCAGAAAAGGCACGCTGCATGCATGCCCTGGCTCTCTGCCAGGCTCCACAACGGCACGCCGCTATACCAGCTTCCATCCCGCACGGCCTCCGCATCGGAGATCCCATAGCGCGCCTGCTTGGCAGGATCGTAAAAGCTGTTGGCTACCAGCCCGTGATGTTCGGGATACAGCCCCGTCACAATCGTGAAGTGGTTTGGAAATGTGAGCGATGGGAAGCTCGGCAGCATCCCTTCCGGAGCCCAGACGCCTTTCCTCCCCAGCGCCAGAAGGTTCACCGCCCCATCATGCTTCGCATAATCCCAGCGAAATCCATCCAGCGAAACCAGCACCACATAGTGCGCCTTCTGCGCTGCCGCTGAGTTCGGTTCGCTCTCAACATGCACCAGCGGCAACGCCGGATTGCCGCCGGCAATCGGTTCAGCCTGCTGCGCAAACAGGGGCAGCGCCAACGCCAGGCACGCCGTTGCGCCCCGCTTGAAGACACTGAGAAACATCTTGATTCTCCTGCATCAGCTTACCGCAAGCACCGACCTTCGCATGCACTGCGTTGATGCGGACATCCAGCCGGCGTATCTTACGGCCATGTTGAAGAATCGCTCCGTTCCCGTCGATACCGTGCTTCCCCACGTCACCTACAGGAATCTTGCCCAGGCGATTGAGTGGCTCACCGCAACCTTCGGTTTCGTCGAACACTTTCGCTATGGCGATCCGGTTCAGGGTGCGCAACTGCACATCGGAAACGTCTTCATCATGGTGAATTCCGCGCGCTCCGGCAGGTCAAGCCCCGCTGAACTCGGCAGCGAAACGCAAAGCCTCACCATCTTTCTTGAAGACGTTGAAGCCCACTACGCGCGTACCCGCGACGCGGCCCGAATCGTCGAACCGCCTCACGAAACCGAATACGGGGAATTCCAATATGGGGTGTTGGACCTCGAAGGCCATCACTGGCTCTTCGCGCGCCACGCAAGCGACGTGAGCCCGGATGCCTGGGGCGCAACCATCACAACCCCGCTGGCATGACCTGAGTTCTGCTCCGTGATTCTCCTGTCCGGGCGGCATGACTCAACCGCTGGGATGGGCAGCCAAACCTATCTGCTGGGTGAGGGAGTCACCGGCGGCGTGGCCGGGGCAGTCTCAGTCGGGGGCGCTGCAGCAGGTTGCGCTGCGGGCGCCACCGTCGTAGCCGGTCGATCCTGGGCAAATTTCCGAATGTAATTGACGAGGTAGTGGATGTCGTCGTTCTTGGCGCGCCCTTCATCCTCGGGAGGCATCTTGCCCTTACCCTTGCGAATCGCGTCGAACAGCGCCTGGTCCGACATACCTGACAGTGCCTTCGGATCGGTCCAGTCGATCAGGGTAAGTTGCATGTCCTTCGCCAGGTCAGTCTTGCCGTCCCCAGACGAACCGTGGCAAAGCGCGCAATCCAGCTCATAGAGCTTCTTGGCCCTGGCATGTGCTTCGGGAGAAAGCTTGGCCCCACTCTTGACGTTCGCAGATGCGTCTTGCGGTGGGCGGGCCGGCGCGGATGCGGCTGCAGTCACTAGCAAAACAACCGCCGTGAAGAGCAAGAAGGACTTGAGCATAATCGTCTCCTCAGTTGCAGGTGTCGGGGTTTGGCATCGTGCAGCTGTTCTGTTTAGATTCGACAGCATTATAGGCGCATTTGAAAGTGAGGTGCATCACGTTGTTTTGCCGGAACAATTCACGCCTCTCTCTGCCTCCCATCGCACTCCCCGTTTTCGCGTCTGGTTGTGGTATACGTTTCCACATGTTGCGTTTCGGCTCGATCCTGCTCGTCTGTCTTGCCCTTCTCTCCGGCTGCGCTCGTTTCGCTTTCGCCCAGGGCCCAACCCCCACCCCCCCCATGGGCTGGAACAGCTGGGACGCCTACGGCCTCACCATCAGCGAAGCCGACTTCCGCGCCAATACCACGGTCCTCGCCGGCATCCGCCAATTCGGCTGGGAATACTCCGTCGTCGACGAAGGCTGGTATATGCAGGATCCCTTCGGTAGCACCCTCGAGGCCCGCAAATATCTCTGGAACGAGAACGGCATTCTCATCCCCGACCCGGCCCGCTTCCCCGACGCCACTAATAACGCAGGCTTCAAACCCCTCGCCGACTGGGTCCATGCCCAGGGACTCAAATTCGGCATCCACATCGTTCGCGGCATTCCCCGCCAGGTCGTCGTGCAGAACCTCCCCATCGCCGCCTCCAGCTTCCACGCCGCCGAAGCCGCCGATACCGCATCCCCTTGCCCGTGGGACGCCGGCAACTGGGGCGTAGCCGATAACGCCGCCGGACAGGCGTACTACGACTCGATGTTGAAGCTCTACGCCGACTGGGGACTCGACTACATCAAGGTCGACTGCATCAGTGACCACCCCTACCGGCCCAGCGAGATCCGCCAGATCGCCGAAGCCATCCGCAAGACCGGCCGCCCCATCGTGCTGAGCCTTTCCCCCGGTCCCACTCAACTCGAGCACGCCGCAGAGGTCGCCAAGTACGCACAGATGTGGCGCATCACCGACGACCACTGGGACGGCTGGACCTTCCCTCACAATCCGCCGACGGCCGAATACCCCTTCGGCCTCCACGATGAATTCGACCGCATTGCCAAGTGGGCGCCGTACGTCAAGCCCGGCAGCTGGCCCGATCCCGACATGCTCCCCGAAGGCTATTTAGGCCCGCACCCGGGCAAGGACCAGCCCCGACCGTCCAACTACACCCACGACGAGCAGCGCTCCGAATTCACCCTGTGGGCAATCTCCCGTTCGCCGCTCATCCTCGGCGCCAACCTCACCAGGCTGGACGATTTCACCCGCTCCCTTATCACTAACAAGGAAGTCACCGACATCAACCAGCAAGCCGTTGAATCCGCGCCGGGCCTCCTGCCTAAGAGTCATGGCAACTCGGCATCCTTCCCGCAGCGCTACTGGTACGCGCACACAAGCGGACCAAACCCAAAGCGCTACATCGCCGTGTTTAACCTCGCCGACGCAACAACTTCATCCAACCTTCCCTGGATGCTCTTCCACCTCGAAAACAAACCTCACGCCATTTACGACGTCTGGAACCAGAAGCACATCCCCAGCGCAAAGACACTGCACGTTGTTCTACCCGCACACGGCTGCGCGCTCTTCCGCATCGAGTAAGACCTTCCCATCCCGCGGCACCGGAACGACGCGAACTCAGCCCGTTGCCTCGGATCTGGGCGCTTATCCGCCGCTACCCTGCTGTGCGAAACTGAAGTGTCCCGCGCGAATCCCTTCTCCCCACGACGGTCGCCCGGCAAGGTTAACCGATGCCCGTTCTTCGTTCCGCATTTATCGCACTTTCCCGCAACCGTTCTCTCCGCAAATTTGCCGAGCACTCCTCCATCGGAGGCAAGCTAAGCTCCCGGTTTGTTGCCGGACTCGAAATTGAAGACGCCCTGCGCGTCTGTGCGCAGGTCAACCAGCAGGGCATGCACGTCACGCTCGACTCGCTCGGCGAAAGCGTCTCGACCGCGGAAGAAGCGCACAGGGCCGCCGACATCTATCACCAGCTCCTCGACCAGATCGCCGCGCGCAAACTCGACTCCAACATCAGCGTCAAGCTCACCCAGATGGGCCTCGCGCTCGACCCCGTCATCGCTGAAACCATCGCCACCAGCCTCGCCCAGCACGCGCATGCGACCGGCAACTTCCTGCGTATCGACATGGAGGATTCCCCTGTCACCCAGGTCACGCTCGACATTGTGCGACGCATCAATGCGCAGCCCGAGTTGCGCGGCTCAACCGGCATCGTCATCCAGTCGTATCTTTACCGCTCGCAGGCCGACATTGAGCAACTCATCGCCGACGGCATCCGCGTCCGTCTCTGCAAAGGGGCCTACAAGGAACCGGCCGAGGTTGCATTCCCAAAAAAATCGGACGTCGACGCCAACTACAGCAAGCTCGCCAACATGCTGCTGCAAAGCCCCATCTACCACGGGCTGGCCACCCACGATGAAAACATGATCGCAGCGGCAAAGTCATTTGTCGCGCAGCGCAACATCGACCGCAGCCACTTTGAATTTCAGATGCTCTTCGGCGTGCGCCGCGATCTGCAGCGCAAGCTGATCGCCGAGGGATTCAACGTCCGCGTCTATATTCCCTTCGGCCGCGAGTGGTATCCCTACTTCATGCGCCGATTGGCCGAACGCCCCGCCAACGTCTTCTTCATCGCCAAACAACTGTTCCGGCAATAAGTCAGCGGGGCCTGCTCAGCGAGAAAGCGAGCGCTTACCGCCGCACCGCTGTCTCGCTTGCGATCAGGATTTACTTCACCGTGACTTTGAATCTCATCCACGGATGAATGCAGCACTGGAACAGATGTTCGCCTTTCGACAGATTCGTGATCTGCAGCTGGCTTCCCTGGAGGATGCGCGTCCTCGCGACCTTGATATTCTTGAAGCCGCCCACACATTCTGGGACTGTGTCCTCTCCCGGCGCATTAAGAGGCGCAATGAAACCGCCGCCGAATCGCTCAACCTCAGTAAACGTGTGTGGCTCGCCGCCCTGATCGACGACGCTGAGAATCGTACCGTCCTTGATTTTGGCTGAATCAGGCTCGAAGTCCCAGCCCGGGTCGGGATTCCCCGCCGCTGCAGCGGCAAACAAGTCCGAAATCGTCGTGAAGGCTCCAAGCGTCACGTTTTTGCAGAAGTCAGGTCCAAGAGCGCCATTAAATGTGGTGGGATCGCATTCATCCAGGGCCACAACCTGAACAACACTCGGCGCTTTTTCCTGAGCCGGCGCACCTTGCGCAAAGGCAAGTGCGACAGAGACAAACAGGGGGGTTGCGATGCGGCATACAAAGTTGGTTCTCATCGGGAATCTCCTTCGGGGTGAAAATGGTGTGCTGGCGGATGTCGCCTTCCAGTCGCGATATACAAGGCAGAGCACGCGACGAAGCGAATCTTGCGCCGACCCGCCCATGCACTCAATAGCGAACACCTGTCGGGCGTCTTAATTTTTCCTGTCTTCTCAAATGCAACAGCCTCAAAGGGATAACGGAAAAACAGCGCACGGTGTAAAATCTGTCCACTCCTCCAGGGGGTATTGCTGTGGGAACAAGTCCAGCCGGGACCCACGAATCCGTCAGATTTGGCAAGGACTTCGAGATCGATCTACGAGCCTTCGAGCTTCGCCATCTCGGCCGCGCGTTGAAACTCGAGCGCATACCCCTGCAGGTCCTGGTCATCTTGATCGAGCAGAAAGGCCAGCTCGTTACTCGCGAAGAAATTGCCGGGAAGATCTGGGGCAAAGACGTCTTTCTCGATACCGACAACAGTATCAACAGCGCTATCCGCAAAATCCGCCAGGCTCTGAAGGACGATCCTCAGCAGCCGCGCTATGTCGAAACGCTCCCAGGCAGGGGATACAGATTCATCGCTCCTGTCTTCGATGGTGTGCCGGTTTCGCCGCAGGCCGCCGGCACGCCCGCGCAGCACCCTGAACAAGTGTCCCTGCGGCCGCATCTGGTTTCTGAGCAGAGCTACAAAACGGATCAGCCGGTAGTGGCCCTTGCCGCGCCACACTGGCAAAAACTCAGATTCTGGATTGCACTCTTTTCCTGTTGCGCCATCTTGCTTGTCGCATGGATTGGATGGCATCACTTCTACGGTGCAGGCGCGGGCAGCCCCATACGCTCCATTGCCGTGCTCCCCCTGCAGAACCTCTCCGGAGACCCGGCCCAGGACTTCTTCGCCGATGGCATGACCGAAGAACTGATCACGGAGCTTTCCCGTATTCAGTCGTTGCGCGTCATCTCCCACACCTCTGTCATGGAGTACAAAGGCACGAAGAAGCACCTGCCCCAGATTGCGCATGAATTGGGTGTCGACGGCGTCCTCGAGGGATCCGTCATCCGGGAAAACGACGAGGTGCGCGTCACGGTGCAGTTGCTCGACGGCCCCAACGACCGCCACATCTGGAGCGAATCGTATGAGCGCCCCCTCCATGGAGTTCTCAACTTGCAGCGCGAAGTGGCTGAGGCGGTCACTCGCCAGATCCGCATTCAGTTGACCCCGGAACAGCAGGCCAGGGTCGGCTCAGCGCGCTCCGTGAATCCCGAGGCATTTGATGCATATCTCAGAGGCCGATATAACCTCTCGACCCAGTTCACCATGGGGCAGCCGCTTCTGCAGGCAAAGAGCTATTTCGAAGAATCCATCCGCAAAGATCCGGGCTTCGCCGAGGCTTATTCCGGCTTGGCAGATGCTTATTTGTATCTCGCGATTTTCCGCCATGTACCCCTGAAGACCGCCTTTCAATCTGCACACGAAGCCCTCCGCAGAGCGCAGCAGCTCGACGACAGCATCGGCGAAGTACACGACACGCTCGGCGTAATCAGTTGGCGGTATGACCGGAATTTAGATGAAGCCGAACGAGAATTCAACCGTGCTATCGCAACTGCCCCAAGCTATCCCTGCGCCCACGAAGATCGTGCTGAGTTTCTGGCTTTTCTCGGCCGCCGTGCCGAAGCCATGGCAGAAATGGCCCGGATCAACCAGATCGATCTCGGCCCAAGCGCCGCTATGACCGAGGCAGGCGTCTACTACCAGCTTCGCGATTATTCCGCCCTCGTCGATGCCGCGAAGCGAGGCGTCGCCTCCAATCCCAATGAATGGGTCGAACACCAGGATCTCGGCATCGGCTATGAAGGCACCGGAAAGCTCTCTGAAGCGATCTCTGAATATCAAAAAGCCGTCGAGCTATCGAACGGCGATCAAGACGCCAACGCCTCGCTCGCACACGCGTACGCTGTAACCGGAAAGAGAGCCGAGGCGGAACAAATCCTTCGTGACCTCCAGAACAGATCGAAAGATAATGAAGTTTCGCCGTATATCGTCGCAACCGTTTACGCGGGACTTGGCGAAAAAGAAAAAGCAATGCAGTTCTTGGAAAAGGCGTCTAACGAGAGATCCCTCGATATCTCGTGGCACCTCAAAGCCGACCCGCGCATCGACAATCTCCGCTCCGACCCGCGGTTCCAGACCCTATCGCAGAAGATGGGCATCGCTCGATAGAACGGACGAACGTTAAACCATGTCCCTCCCCGGGATGTCCCCGCCAGTGTTTCTTCATCGCGAAGAGCCTGTTCCGAAATAGTCGCCACCACAGTTCTGCATTCCGTCACCATATGCTGGACGAAGCTGCATGGAAGCTGCTAAGCATTGCAGCATTCATGTGCTCAACATTCAAAAAACTCCGCATTGCTGCGCTCTGCCTCTCCTCAACGCTCCTCGCGAGGACAACCCTTCTCGCACAATCCGGACCGATCGGCCTTGCATACCAATTCACGCATTCTGAAAACTCCGACCTCTCCCTTGCGCCCGACGGCAAACAGCTTGTCTACATCTCTGTGATCGCCGGTAAGGAACAGTTCATTCGCATGGGACTGGACCGCAGTAATCCCGTTCAGATCACCAGGGATGATGCAGACCACGAAGACCCCGCATGGTCTCCCGATGGCAGCAAAATAGCTTTCGTCCTCATTCGCCCGGGGCTCGAGCAGATTCAGATCATGAATCCGGATGGATCCGGTGTCGAAGCCATTTCGCCTGCCGAACACAAGACCATACACCCCTCGTGGACACCGGATAGCCAAAACATCCTGTACTGCACAGACGACGACCTGCGTCCGCCCGCAAAGAACGACGCCGAGATCTATTCCATCAACCTCGCCGGGAGGAAGATTACAAAACTCATTTCAGGAGGCGTGAACACCTATCCGGCTGTCTCGCCCGACGGAAAGAAAATTGCCTTCCGCAGAATGGTGGAAACCACCAATTCCGAGGTCTTCCTCGCCAACAGCGATGGATCTGCCGCTGTAAATCTCACCAACAATCCCGCGTTCGATGGCTGGCCTGCCTGGTCTCCCAAGGGCACAAAGATCGCATTTGCCTCTAACCGCGCGGGCAATCACGAAATCTACATCATGAATCCGGATGGAACCGGGGTGCGGAAGATCGCAAATAGCGAGGGCCGTGCGACAGCGCCCAAGTGGTCGAAAGACGGTGCCACCCTCTACTTTCCCAATTGCAGAAAGGTTGACTTCTCTTTCGATTGCCAGATCTATGCCGTCAAACTCGACCAGCAGTACTAGGAACAGTTGGCCACTGGGGAGCCTTTGCCGTGATCCGTTAATGTCTCCCGTTTCAAAATCCCGACTGGCTTCCGGCTCAGCTTTCTCCTGAGAACGCGCATTTCCCGTTCCGGTCGCTGCCTGTCAACCCCGCTCCCACTAAAATTCCCGCCAACCCCCTCATTCCATTCGCCAAAAAACTTCCGCCGTTTTGCAGGTAATTATCCCCTCCCGGCGCACAATTGAATTGTGATTGAACCCGCCAGCTCCGCCAACGTGTGCTTCGCGCACGCTAACCCCGCCGGCACCCCTATCTCGCCGCTAAGCCTAATCGGCAGACGAGTCTACGGCCATCGTTAATCGTTGGAAGAATTTGCCGCCACCCCTCCTCCTTAACATCAATCCATGCAGGAATCTACCACCAGATTCCGGGTGGGGGGGAGGGTCTCCGCATACGTACAATTCGATCGCGTCTCGACGCCGCGCCTATTTGATCTTCGCCACACGTCCTTCTGTCGGGAACTTCTGAAACTGCAGAATGTCGTGCCCCGGCACCACCCGATCGACAGAGCCCGCCAGTTCGATCATCCGTTTCTGCTGTGCGATGTTCGCCGCATGATCCGCATCGCTGAATGTCGCGCTCGCAAGATGCTCGGAAAGGTTGAGGTAGAAGTAGACATTGTCCGAAGCCAGCACATACGTCGGCGTCCCTTGCACGCGCAGATACTGCGAAGCGTACGTATGCCGCGAACCCGTATACGTACGGATGCCCGGAAAAATCTCAACATCGTCGCCGCCCACGAAGCGCACGCGATGTTCGGTATTCAGTTTCACCAGTTCCTGGACGTCGGCCGGATCGATGCCGCCATGCTTGCCGTTATTCTGCCAGGCGTCGCCCGTATAGTAGCGGTACTCCTCGCGCTGGATCCACACTGTGGCTTTGGGGAATAGATCAATCCCGCCCATGTGATCCCAGTGTGCGTGGCTGATCACGATGTCGGTCACGTCCTGTGGATTTACGCCGGCCGTCTTCACCGCCTCGTCCGGACGCAAGTAGTCCTTCATCGGAAAATCTTTGAGAAAGGTGTCGCGATGAAATCCGCTGTCGAAAAGGATGGTGCGTCCGCCGCCCCGAATCAGCCACACCACCATCGCGACATCGACTTTCTGATCCTTCGGCCCGTTCACGACTAGTTCGGCAACCGGAACGTCCGGTGAAGTCGCATAGCGGATCGCCTCAATCGAATACTCGGGTGCCTGTGCCCGCGCTTCCTTGCCCGAAAACATTGCCCAGGCGAGCACGAACATTGCGGAGAGTCGGGTTGCAGCAGCAGTAGACGAGATCAAGCCGCCTCCAGCGAAAGGAAGATACGTTCAAGCAATTATAGAGAGGCAGGAATTGCACGATTCTCTCGCGACCCGGGAAGCACCTACATGGACCTGGCCGTGTCTGGGCGCTTTGCCCGCCGTCCCCGATACCGCACGAACCTCAGCTTTCTGCAGATCGGGCACTCCCACGGATAGTACCCAAACAGCGGTAGAACCCGCAGTTGCAGAAAGCCTGCGCGTGGAACACGCCGCATCTGCGACCTCCCACAGTCTGGACATGGTCCGGGAGAGGAATTCGTTTCGTTGGAAAAATCATCAAACGACATCGACTGGCCTTCATCGCATCGCACAACAGTCATTCGCGCGGGAAGGCATTCGAGGAGACGAAGCCCTGACGGCTAAAACCAGTGCTCAATTTTTACGATCTAGAATTCCTTATTCTTCTAACCGACTGAGCCCACGTTTTGCAAGTCCTGCGATTGCGCGCGCCAGCGTGGGCGATGCATTCAGCGATTCTGGCCGCTCCAGGCGAATCCCCAGATTCCCGGCAAAGGCTTTGAATGCAATATCAATGTCGTACAGAATCTCGACGTGGTCGCACAGAAAGCCGATCGGCTGCAGCAGGACTGTTGTCACGCCTTCACTGGCGATAGCAGTAAGAGTCTCTTCAACCGTAGGCCCGATCCAGGGACCACCGCTCGCGCCCTGGCTCTGAAAGGCAAACCACCACTTTGGAATCTCGGGAACTCGCTCTGCGACAAGTTCCGCTGTTCGCTTGGCTTCTTCCGCGTAAGGATCGGCGCCTTCGCCTGGCCACAGCTTCGGCTGTCCCTCGGTCGCGGCCGTCACCTCCACTGTTCTGGAGGGCACGCTGTGTGCCGTAAAAAGCACTTGTACCGGCGCACCAGTTTCCTGAATCATGCGCGTCTGGGCTGTCCGCAACCGCTCGGCGAATGCATCTGCAAGCAGCGGATCCTGCGCCCATGCCTCGGTGAAATCGACTTTCACCGAGCCGGCCTCGGCCTGCACTGCCCGCTTGTAAAGCCCCACGCTGGTCCGTGAATTCTGCGGCGCCAGGCAAATAACTGCCGTCTGTGTCACGCCATCAACCCGCATCTTGCGAACCACGTCTGGGATGTAAGGCTTCCAGTTCCGCATGCCCACGTAGACCTGCGCGTCAATGCCCTCTGCAACGAGTTCCGCTTCGACAAGCCGCCCCTGCGCCAGAGTGATCTCGGTAAGCGGACTATGTCCGATCAGCGAATACCGGTGCTTGATCTCCTCGATGACCTGCGCGGGAAGCGGTCGCCCGCTGACCACGTTGCGTAGGTAGTCCGGAATCTCTTCAATCGTCTCCGGCGTGCCGTGCGCAAGGAGCAGGACCGCTCTCTTAGGCATTCTGATTCTCCAGCCGGAACTCTCGCACCATGCGAACGACTGCCTGCACGTTTTCGACAGGCGTCTCCGGAACGATTCCGTGTCCGAGGTTGAAGATGTGTCCCGGCCGTCCGGCCGCCGCGCGCAGAATCTCCTTCACGCGAAGCTCGATCACCTCAAGGGGTGCGAACAATGTGATCGGATCCAGATTTCCCTGCACAGCATGCGCGTGGCCCACTTCGCGCCAGCCCACATCGAGCGGTTGCCGCCAGTCAAGACCGATGACATCTGCCCCGGTAACCGCCATCTGCGACAGCAGCCCCGCCGTCTCAACCCCGAAATAGATGACGGGGACCCCCATCCCCTGCACCGCGCGAACCAGCCGCTTCGATGCCTCGAACGCGTAATCGCGATAGTCCTCAAGGCCCAGCGAACCGACCCAGCTGTCGAATATCTGGATCACATCGGCGCCTGCCTGCACCTGCAGCCGGCAATACTCCGTCAGCACCACAACCAACTTATCGAGAAGACCGTTCCATGCAAGGGTGTCGCCGTACATCATCTGCTTGGTGTGAATATAATTCCGCGACCCGCCACCCTCGATCATGTAGCTGGCCAGCGTGTAAGGAGCGCCACAGAATCCAATCACGCCGAGCCGATCGCCAAAGTGCGCGGCCACTTTCTCGATTGCGCGTGCCACATAGGCAAGATCTCCAGCACGATCTGTTCGCAAAGCTTTTACATCTTCTGCTGTCCGCAACGGGTGATGGACAACAGGGCCTTCTCCCGCCTGGAATTCGAACGGCAGGCCCATCGGTTCAAGCGGCAGCAACAAGTCGGCAAAGATAATGGCGGCGTCGACACCAAGCTTTTCGGCTGCGGTGATGGTCACTTCGGCGGCAAGTTCAGGTTGCTTGCAAATCTCGACGAGCGTGTGGTGTTTACGAACGTCGCGATATTCCTGCATATAACGCCCGGCCTGGCGTAAAAACCACACGGGTGTCCGATCTACGGGCTTGCGCAGGCATGCCCGCACAAACCTTGTGCCCTCGAGGATCGTCTCCTCGCCGGCGAGTTTGTTCTCAGCAATATCCATATGGGCTGATTTTACCGGGCGCCGAGGCATGCGATGAGAAAATCGGCCGAAACCATCGCATTGAGTCAAGCGTCGAAACGATGAAGCTCTATTGCTGCTCGGTGTGGAGGCCGCCGTCCGGTACCAGAACCACCTCGCAGGTCTTGCCCATCGAACAACTCACTACCGCACTGCGCAGCAGGTGTGCCTTGGATCCCGAAGGAATCAGCTCGGGAAACTTCATGGCGTCAATTGCCGGTTTCGCAGCTTCAATGTGCTGCTCACCTGACATCTTTTGCGACTCAATTACTCCCGCAGTAGTGATCTCCAGGCGGAAAGTCCCCCAGCCGCTCGCCCCTTCTGGCTTTGCGATCTTGTAGGTTCTAAGGTTTTGCAGGGCCATTGTTCCCCCGCCCGTGCTGTCTGGCTTGGCCGGGGCGCCCCTCAGTTTCGCGATGCTCTCCCTGATGTGATCCTTCACCTCCTGTGGTGCCGGGGGCGTATTCGCGGCTTCGGCCAGAATGTAAGTCGTTAGCGCCTCGTCCTTCTTCCCCATTGCCTCGTACACCTGACCCAGATGATCGCCAACTTCGGCACGGAGCCCGGCACGCCATGCGGCGGAGAGCAATGGCTCCGCCTGGTCCACCTTTCCTTCGCGATAGAGAATCCAACCGAGCGTGTCCCACGACGCAACCAGCAGGTTGGCATCCGCAAATGCTTTGCTGTTTACTTGCGCGGTCGTAATCGTGGCGCTCTCTTCCTCAAGCTTCGTGATGCTCTTGCGCGATGCTTCTTCTGCGACATCGAGACTCATGCCGGATTCGCTCAGCACATACGCAGCGTCGTTGAGTACGTTGGCGTCATCCGCCCCATCAAGCGCACTCTTCGCTGCGGCAGCTGCCTCGTCATTACGATTCAGACGCACAAGAGCCTCGCCTTCCTGTACGCGCAGAATCCGGTTATCGGGGTTGTGCTCGGTTGCGTCTTCATAGGTCTTCAACGCACTCGCGTAGTCGCCGCCATTCGACTGCATCGATCCCAGGGACATCGCAATCTGCAGATTATCGGGATGCTTGCCCAGGAACTCCTGCAAAGTTTGCCGTGCCCCATCCTTGTCCCCGGTTCTCATCTGAACCGCGACGATACGTTGAGCTATCCATGCATTATCCGGCTGAATCGCAAGTTCCTTGCGATAGTCAGTCTTCGCCTCATCCAAATCCCGGTGCGATATCTCGGCAATGTATCCATAGCTGACCCATAACCCCCTCTGATCAGGGTTCTTCGCTTTTACCTCGTCCAGCGCCTGCTTCGCACCTCCCCAATCCATTGACTTCATCTTCTGCTGCGCCATCTCCATCAACTCAGCGGCGGATGCATTGGTAGGGGCCGCGGCATTGCTCCCGGCGGCTGCGTTCGTCTTCTCGTCATCTCTTTGCACCGGAAGCTGGACGATCGTTATATTCCCTTCTTTCTTCACGACCGTGGATTGCGATGGCTTGGAGCCGGCCGTTGAAATTGTGATCGGCTTCGGGGGAGCCATCAACTGGATCCAATTCTCATTGTTAAGGCTGATGTCCTTGGTAAAACTCTGGTACTTCTTCCAGTCTGCTTTGGGGATCTTGTTCTTCAGGACCACGACCGTTCTTTCGGAGATGATCGTCTTGCCTTCGAATCGATACGTCTTGTCGAACGTGGCGAATTCTGTTTTGACGTGAATCGGATCGGGCAAATCAGGCCGATAACCATCCGGCAACTCGATATGTGTAACGGCGGTCAGAGTTCGCGGAGCGCCTAGTTGGATGTCATCATCCGGTTCTTTCTTGTCACTATCGAGAGCCGCAAAATCCAGGCTCGGAAACAGCGGCACGATACGAAGGTTGTCCCAATCGCCATAGGGATGTCGCGAGTAGTCATAGGTCATCGCGATCGGCACCGCGGGATCGTCGGCGTTTTGGAATTGGGTCTTACTCGTAGTACCGCCAAACCCTGTTATCGACGACAGGTATTGCGAGGCTCTGTCCCACTCCGCGGGGGCTACCGTCCGCGCCAGAGCACGCACAATCACCTCGTCATCATCGTGGTATGTCGCAACCATTTTTGCCGACATTTTTCCGTCTTTGTCCAAAACTCCATTCGCTTCAAAGCGAGCGGTGAAGGGATACGAAACGTTTGCCGGCGTGTCCAAAAGCTCCGCCTTTCCTTCCGCCGGTACTACAAGAGCTTTCTGATCGCGAATGAGTGCACTCAAGAACCGATAGGGAGCTGCCGGCGGTGTACTGTCCAGCCAGATGCGCCCTGACGGCAAATTCACAGTGGTAATGACATGATTGAACACAGCCGGAGATGGCACATCCGGTACCACGGCGATTCCTGCTCCGACCAAAGCCGGGGACGTTGTGAATCCTTCGGCTTGCAGCATCGACTCCAGCAGCGTGTCCTTATCCTTACAATCGCCGTATTGGTTCGCGAGCACATCTGCGGCACTGTGCGGCTGGTACCGCCCGATGCCGAAATCAATTCCCACATAGCGGGTATGACCCGAGACATAAGCGTAGATCGAGCGAATCTGCTCTTCGGGTGTTTTCGCGTCTTTGGCTAATTCCTCCGCACGCATCTTTACCGCCGCTGTTGGTTTTGCCTGCGCCTCGGCAAGATTGCGATACCATTCTCCAACCTCCTGCCAGTTGTGAAACGTCGTCCACGCCATTGACGGCAACTTGCGGCCCTCCGCATCTTCATCCGGATCCTTCGGCGGCTTCGGTTTTGCATCGTCGTCCCCGGTGGGCTTGGGCGCGGTCTGCAGCTGTGACGAATTCCAGGAATACGTCTTCAGTCCGTCATGTTCGATTATCGTGAACTTGTGGTTCGGGCTCCATACCTGGACGTATTTGTCAGCCGGAACCTCCAGCTTGAGAACTTCATCGAGAACGATGATTGTGCCTGGCGGAGTCGAATGGTTTGCACCCCAGAACTGTCCCGGCGCTTCAGCCTTCGTGATCGCGGTATCCACCTCGTATTCAAGTGTGTCTCCGCGTGTCAACGAGCGAACTGGCAGGTGTTTCTCCTTGAGATCGCTGTAGAGGGGCGCCTCGCGCGAGACTGCGGTGGGCATGTCCACCGCATCGGATGCAGGGGTGTCGACGATTGAGCCGTCCGCCTTGTGAACACGCATCAGCTTGATCACTGGAGTCTCGTAGGCTGAAGCATATGGAAACGACATCACGCCAAATTGCTGTGCGGCTCCATCCGACTGGACGCGCATTTTGACAAGCAGGTCGCGCTCGCCTGTGCCATCGCCGTGCATTTTGTAAACCGTCTGCAGACGCTCAAAGACAATCGCTTCATTCGCATAGGGATCGGGTAGCGACGGCTTGGCCTGAGAGAACATCGGGACCGAGAGAGAGAATGCACCGGAAACCAGGGCAAGAAACCACACAGGTGAAGGCATACCGGGAATGTTAATACCATTCGGAATCAATTCGCTGCAATCTATTCAAATCCGAACCTAACCTTAGTTATAGGAATTCAATCTATCGAGCCTCGACGAAGATTCCTTTGGGGCAAATTGCATGTACGCCAACATTGCCGTCTACTAGCTGGGTAATGTCAACGTCCACGGCCACGCTGGTAAGCATGTAGGCGTCGTCGCGCGACAAGTGCTTTTCCGTCACCAGAAACTCGATCATGTTGCGCACCGCCATTTCGGTCGCCGTCTTTAGATCGGGGCTGAATCCCATGCTGATGTAGCTGGTCGGTGTTTCGGCACGCGGCCATAGCAGATGCTGATCCTTATGAACGATGAAGCGGAAAGTCCCGGTCAAAAACGTCTCCATGGCAGTGATGTCGACCTCGCCGTTGCCTTGGCCGGCATGGCCGTCGCCCACCTCAAATAGTGCGCCCGGGGCATGAACGGGAATAAACAGCGCGGTCCCGGCCACGAGTTCCTTGTTGTCGATGTTGCCGGCATGCATCCATGGCGGAGCACTGTCATACTTTCCGGCCGATTCCGGAGGAGCTACGCCCATACTTCCAAAAAACGGATGCAATGGAATTTCAACGCCCGGGGCGAAATGTGCAAGCATCTTTTCGCGATCAAGGGGAATGATTTTGCGGCGTCCATAGGGGAAATCATTGGGGAGAAATCCCCGCCCTACTGAGAACCCATTGCAGGCAAAAGGCACGTCGATGTCAATCTTCTCAATCTGGACCTCCAGCACATCGCCGGGCTCGGCTTCGGTGACTGCGACCGGACCGGTAAGGATGTGTCCGCCTGGGCCGCGGTCCTTCACCTGGTCGTAGATCGTTGCGTTGTAGGCGGGAATGTCCTTGGCTGCGACTCCGCCAGCTTCGAGACGCTCGTTCGGTCCGCAGGTTGAGAGCGTTTGAATGCGGACCACATCGCCGGAGTGGACCGTCAGAACTGGCTTTGCTTTCGACCAGTAGTAGCCCCACGCGACTGTTGACGGACCCGCCGGCAGGAACACCGGTCCAGCCTGCGCCGCCGCGACGGCTGCAAACATCGCCGCCATTGCCCAAAGGGAAAAATATTTCATGCGCACACCTCCGGTTCACGAACTGACAATTTTATTCTGGACATCTTCGTTGGGTTTAACGGACCTGAATAGTGCCGAGAATGGAATCATACCCGAAGTTGCACTGAATCCACTTCAGGATGAAGAGCGGTACGTAATGGTCAGCGGCCCACCAGAACGAAAGCACCCCAGTAATACGGAAGATCCTTGCCGCCGTGCTCGCGCTTGACCTCTTCACGAATTTCCATTTGCGCCTGCTTCAGAGCCTCGTGCATCTCTGTTCCCGCAAGCCACTTGGCGTAGAAGCGTTGCATCAGTTCCGTGGTCTCCCTGTCGGGCACAGACCACATCGACATGAGCACCGCTTTCGCGCCAGCCTCCTGCAACGCGCGCCTCAAGCCGAATACGCCTTCGCCCGCCTTCACGTCGCCCTGGCCCGTATTGCATGCGCTGAGTACCACGAGTTCCGTGCCGCTCAGATTCAAATTGCCGGCTTCCATCGCGGTAAGGATGCCGTTGTCTAACCCGACGGGAGTTGACCTTCCGGCAAGTGTGCGATCCGCACCAGCAAAGTAAAGCCCGGAACGCAGCATCGGGTCTTCGAGCGCTGCGCTTCGATTTTGGGCGGCGCCCCCTCTGGAGATCTTGTTTTGTTGATCGGGCAGGAAGAATCCATGCGTGGCCAAATGCACGACAACTGGACTCTCTGCGTGCTGAACCACAACTTTTAAAGCAGCGTCCCGGGTGTAGAGATTGGTCTTCCAGCCTTTGGACTTCATGAGGTCTGCGATTGCAGCAATCTCCGCGCCTGTTCCCGGCAAGCGTGGAAGTTCGGCAGCGCTTTCCGTGCCCGGCGAGATACCCATCTGGGATGTCAATTCAACGCTAGATTGTGCATTGCTCGACTTCAGCGCCAGTTTGTTCATTGCTGCCGATTCCTGCTCCCCGGTGAGGTCGAATGCGGGATCCCCTAAAAGCAGTGCCGTTCCATTCCCTCGCGAAGGAGATGCATTCCGGAGAATATCCTTCGTGCTCGAAAGAATTCGCAGGTCGTATTTCTCCATTGCCAGGTTGCCATCGGGTGCGGCGATAATCCCCAACGGGACCTCATTCAGCGCGCCGTCGGGCGAGAGATAAACACGCTTGGTACCGGCAAGCGCAGTTTCAAGAGGCTTCCAGACTAGGTCCCACTCATTTGCACCCGGCAACGCTGCTTCCTCTTCCGCAGCTAGTCCGCGCGTCTGGAGCTGCTGACGAAAGTGCGTCAGGGCATCACCGTCGAGCTGTTTATCGTCGCCCAGCACGATGTATTGCGGTGCGTCCTTTGTCTCGCTCGTAACTATGAGCGCAACGTAATAGGATTTCGGTGTCCATTCCTTGTCGAAATAGCGAAAGCGCGCAAATTCAACTGCGGCCTCGCCGGGAGTCAATGCATCACGCACTTGCTGCCAGGTAGCTCGGTCGAGCTTGGTTTTCTCTGCGAACGCTGCGGACCGTTCCACCAAATGCTTCTCCAGTTCGTCGGCCTCGGTTCGTAGTTGATCGATCTGCTTCTGCCATAGACTGCGATCTGACGGCTTTGCATTCAGCAGAGCTGCAATTTCTGTCCGCTTGGCGCCCAGATCTTCGAGCAACTTCAGAGCCACTTTGTCTCCGGAGGCTTCAATTCTGCGGCGCATGTCTGTGATGCTGCCGGCTATGAATCCCTTTTCCCAGAGCAAAAGGTTATACATGTTTCCTGCAAGCTTCGGGTCCTTATCGTGATTGCGATATACGAAGCTGAAGTAGGTTGGAAAGTAGTAGTCGACCGAACCCAGAAAGTCCAATCTCTGCTTCTCGGTCATAAAGGTGAAGTTGTATTCGAATTGTTGGAACAGGATATTGAGCGCTCGGTCAAAAAGCGGTTCAGCTTTGTCATACTTGCCTTCGTGCTCGTATAGCCCCGCGAAATTGTTCAACGTGAGGATATTATCGGGATGGTCGGGCCCAAGCGCATCGTCATCAATCTTTAAAGCGCGATCGAACAGTGGCTCGGCATCGGTGTATCTGTCTTCATCATCGAGCAGTGATCCCAGGTTGTTCAGCGTTCGCGCCAAGTCAGGATGTTCTGGCCCTAGCGCCTTCTCATCGATGCTCAGGCTACGCCTGTAAAGCGGCTCCGCCTCGGTGTATTTGTTCTGATCGACCTCGACCAGGGCAAGATTGTTCAGCGCTGTCGAAACAACGGGGTGCTCGAGACCATATACTTTTTCGGTGATCTCGAGCGCGAGCTTGAATCCCTCTTCGGCATCGACGTAGTCGCTCTGGTTCTCAGAGAGTTCCGCCAGGTTATTGAGGTCGGTAGCAATCTCGGGCGCGTAGGGCTGCAGCATCTTGCGGTCGATCGCGAGAGCGCGCATCAACAGCGGCCGTGCTTCCTTATAGCGACCTTCTTGTACGTAGAAATCGCCCAGATTGTTCAGCGCCGTCGCGACATCCGGGTGTTCGGGCCCGTCCGTTTTTTCGCGAATTGCAATGCTACGTTGAAACAATGGCTCGGCAAGAGCGAACTTACCAAGCGTTTGGTATAACTCTGCTAGATTGTTCAGATCAACTGCGACAGTGGGATCGTCCGGTCCAAGAGCTTGTTCATCGATCTCGCGAGCGCGCCTCAGTATCTGCTCCGCTTCTGTGTACCGCCCTTGTGCGATGCGGAATTCCCCCAGGTTATTCAGAGCTTCTGCGACTTCGGGGTTATGGGGACCAAATTTCGTCTCCTTGATCGCGAGGCTGCGAAGCAAAAGTGGTTCTGCCTTTGCGTAGTTGCCTTGCTGTTGATAGTCCTCGGCCAAATTGTTCAAGGCTTTGGCAACGTAAGGATGGTCGGGGCCGTACGCTTTCTCGTTGATTGCAAGTGCGCGCACGAGGAGCGGTTCTTCGTTCGCAAACTTCCCCTGGGCGTCGTAGAGTTCGGCGAGATTGTTCAAGTCTGCAGCAATATCTGGATCATCTGGCTTGAGGGCTTTCTCATCGATGGAGAGCGCCAGTTGCAGAAATGGCTCCGCATCTGCATACTTCGCTTCCTTACTTAAAAGATTGCCGAGATTAGTGAGGATTGTGGCAACATCCGAGTTGTTTAGTCCAAGGGTCCTCTTGTCGATGCCGTAGGCGCGTTCATAAAGCTCCTCAGCATCGTCATATTTCGCCTCAGCCTCGAACACCTGCGCCAGCATGCTCATCGACCGCGCAACCTGCGGATCATCTGGCCCAAGCGCCTTCGCGCGGATGATCAGTGCGCGCTGGAACAATGGTTCGGCGTCCGAATACCGGCTTTGTTTCTCGTAGAGCAATCCCAGATTGTTCAGCGCGGTTGCGACGTTTGGATCAGTCGCGCCGAAAGTTGCCTCCGCCACGCGAAGGTCCTCTTTGGCAACAGGAATTGCCGCAGCGTAGTCTCCCTTTTTGAAGAGTTCTTCGACGCGGGCCCTGAGTTCTTCCCATTTCGCCTGCTGCGCCCCTGTTTTTGGGCCAGAGTCGAGGAGCAGAAGGCTCAGAAGTCCCAACGCAACGCGGCGCATGTGGAACATCGGCGACCTCCCGCCTGGCGTGTGAGGCAATCTACTTCAAGGGGAAGGGATTATATTCCGCCTGATTTGCGGATCGATGCAACAGAGAATATCAGGAATCTATAGATTTAGTGTCGGCCACTTGCCCCCAACGCGTTTCACGTTGAAGGTTCGACCGTGAACCTCAAGCCTATACGTCCCATCGGGTGGGGTTTGCGATGCAGCGGTTATGCGAAGGCTGGTCCAGACGGCAACGGTTGGCCTTCCAAGATCAAGTTTGGTTACAAGCGCCACAGTGCAATCGCTTTCGAAGGCTACTCCCCGAAGAACGCCTCTTAAGTGGTCGGTTGTATGCTTCTCCTTCTTGCCTCTTTCCATACACTCCTCTGGGTTGAAAACCCACGCCGACTAGGGGAAGGATCCCATACATGTTCCCGGTTGCGGCTATCTTACTGCAATCAACTGAAGACTCGATACGCCCAGTAAGTTTGATGCCTCCAGCTGGAACAAGAAGCAACACTTACCGGAAAAATCGAGTCAGGTGCGCAGCTTAGGAGTTTGTGATTGGGTAGTCCAGGTTGAACGGGAAGATCAGCTCCGCTTCGGTAGCGACCGGTTTGCCGTTTATGGTTGCGGGCTGAAAGCGCCAGGTCTTGACGGTCTCAAGGACAATCTTGTCCAGCCTGGTTCCCATTCCCTTGACGAGATTCTCGCTCACGACTTGGCCGAAGGCGTCGACGCTGACATCGACGACGATCTTTTGTTCGGAGGTTGGGAGGAGGGCGCGGTCGGTGACGGGCGGGTGAGGGGAGAAGATGGGGAAGGCGGGGTGGATGTCCTGGGCGTCGCTGCCATTGCCGGTCATGGCGGTTGATGAGCCATCGCCGTGGTGAGGAGCACGCGTGGAGCCGCCGCCGGACTTCTTGAGGGCGGGGACTTGCATGGGGATGTCGGTCCTTTTGGCGGCGGGAGCATTTTTTGCGGGCTCGCGGGTATGAGCTGAGAACTGATCGACGGGCAACTCGATCCGAATGGCGTGGGAGCCGCCGGAGAAATTGAGTTGCGCTACGGACTGGGTCTTGACGGGCGGAATGACCCGAACGAATACGCGGGTTCCGAATAGAAACACCAAGGCGAAGAAGGCGCAATGCACGGCGAGAGAAAAGGTAAGCGCGCGATAGAGGAGTCGAGAGCGTTCGGCTGGAGATCGCATGGAGACCTCGCCGGGGACGGGGACGGTCCGGTGAAACGATTGTCGCACAGGTTTGCCGATGCCTGCTGAGTGACTTCAGGAACGCGGTGAGCGAAATTGGAGTGCGGTTCGTCCCTTGGAGAAACGGAGATTTGGCTATAATAAGGGCACACGACAATCCCCAGATTCCTATGCAGTGGTGGTACCGATCCTTTGCGATTTCTAAGTAGACGATTGAAGTTTGCTGAAGTGGCGGCGCTGTGTGCGGCGGCGGTTTTGCTGGCCGGCAACAGCGGATTCGCTTTTCGTTGCGGTGTGGAAGAGCACCAGATGAAACGGCTGGCGAGCTATGCGGAGCAGCGCCGGCAGGCTTGCCAGGAGCTTGGGTTGCGCTGGGAGGCGGACGACCAGGAGCGACAGTATAAGCGGGGCTCGAGCGCGGGTACAAATGCGACGGTTGGTCCGATCTCCGGATTCATCATGGATGTGACGGAGAACGAATTCGGACACGCGCAGGGACGGTGCCATGCGGCTAATGCCAGCTACAGGGAACTGGTTGCGGAGTACTGAGGGCAAGTTCCTAGTTATCAGTGAGTACCCCCTCCCCCCCACCGTACTCTGGATGAAACACGTTCATTCTAAATGACTTACTGAGATGATTATGCACTTGACACAGAACAAGATTAGTCCTATAGTTGGTTTATGGGCGTACTAGCACAGATGGAATGGGAGCGCGGCGGACAAAAGCTAGCGATTTGGCAACGTGCTCTCGAAAGATTACGGAAACAACTCCAATCACAGATTGCGACTGATGATATTTCCCCCGAGCAGCGCTCTGCGATGCTTTCAAGCCTTGCATCAATGAAGACCAAGATTGAGGCACTGGAAGCCGAATTAGGGAAAGACAAGGGAAATGAACGATGAACTTGATAGACGTCACCAAGCAGTTCCCGACAGACGATGAATGCTTGAAGTACATCGAGCTTATGCGCTGGCCTGATGGCGTGGTTCGCTGCCCTACTTGTGGCGCGGATAAGATCAGCAAGATCACGCGCACCAACGTCCGCAAGGATGGCAAGGCTTCAAAGAACGTCCGCAAAAGCGTCTTTCAATGCCTAGAGAAGACCTGCAAACAGCAGTTCTCAGCCACTAGCGGCACGATCTTTAATGACTCGCATCTCCCCTTGCACAAGTGGTTCATGGCCCTTGCCATCGTTGTAGACGCGAAGAAAAGTATCTCTGCGAACCAATTGAAAGAACATCTCGGCATCGGCTCTTATCGCACCGCGTGGTACCTGGCGCACCGCATTCGTAAGGCAATGGCTGAAGAGGATGGCCCTTTTAACCAACTACGCGGCATCGTGGAAGTGGACGAGACGTACATCGGCGGAAAAACCAAGCGCCGCTTCGGACGCAGCAAGGAAAACCAACGGTCACGCGCTGAGAAGTTCGACATGGTTCTCGGTATGCGCGAGCGCGGCGGTCGCGTGAAATACGTCCACATTCCCGATGGCAAAGCGGCCACGATCCGCGAGGCGGTCACGAAGCACGTTGTACCGAATCCCGAGCGGCTCTACACCGATTCAGCGGCGGTCTACAACTTCGCCCTTGATGCGCAGATGGCTCTCAAGCATCGCACCGTGAACCACTCTAGGGAATGGGTTGTGCCGAACACGCGCATCCACACAAACACGGTGGAATCGTCATTCTCACTCTTGAAGCGCGGCTTGATAGGGAGCTTCCATCGCGTCTCCATAAAGCATCTACACCGCTATCTGAGCGAGTTTGAATTCAGGTTCAATATGCGCAAAGACGCAGATAAATTCACGCGCACACTACGCCGTCTGGCCGGAATCGCACCTATGCCTTACGTGGAGCTTATCGGGGTTCCGAAGGGCGAGGCTTAGGGATTATCGGCCCTCTCGGCTGTCGTTCGGGAGAGCCTTTTATCGTGCTCGTTTTCTCTGGTTTCTGATTGAGCAGCCGACCTAGAAGAGTGTCGAATTTGTCCTTATCAACCTTCATATACGAGAGCTTACACTCTCGTCATCGGCCCTGAATGGCTTGACTCCAACTTTAGTTTGAACTAAAGTAAGTTTGACATCTAGTTTAGTTGCATCTAAAGTAAAGGAGCGTCATAAAAGCGATGCCCAAAACATTCAGAATGTCTTCAGGGTTTTCTGAGGATGATCGCGGCATCGGCTTCCTAGAAGACAAGGAAGACAAGGATTTAGACGCAGGCGCTGTTTTCGATGGTTTAAAGGCGGACACTGAACGCAAAGTCAGATCGCGGATGGATCATTGGCTTCAAGGGAACGTATATGACAAGTATTTCCATCGGTGGAACTTACCTGAGTACAGATACTGCTTTGAGTTCAAGTGGGAGGAGCGGCATAAGCCTCAACGGCTTTACGGGTTTCTATGCCATCCTATTCCAATTTCCAATCCTAGTTTCGAGTTGTGCGTTCTCACCTTTTATGGCGTTAAGGATGACGACACCGATTTTGGAATTCTGGATGATGTGAACCGATTGCGGAATCACGCGGAAACAACCAAGGCGATAAGCGAGACATATCCCGAATACGCACGAAATGGCAGGAAAGAATGGGTGCAATGAAACACTGGACTGAAAGAAATATCGCGGATTTCGTATACCGAATTTCCGCCGACTTTGTGCTGCAACTAGAAAAGAAATTAGACAAAGAGGGTTTGAGCCATAAAGAATTTGCGGACATCGCACATGTATCTCAAGGGCGCGTCTCTCAGCTTCTCAACAATCCAGGTAATTTGACACTCACGAGCACAGTGCAGTGGACGAGAGCGCTGAATATGAAAGTGGCTCTTGTGGCCTACGATGATGGAGATCCCGGCAACCAAAGAGGCCCGGTCAGCCCCGAGATATTCCAAACTTGCTGGCAGCGCGCCGGATCTCCACGCAATTTCTTTGCTTTGGGGCAATGTATGGCTGGAACTATTCACCAACTCAATCCACTCCCAGACATCGCTGGTAATGCCACAACAATGCAGTTGTTGAACGATTGGCCGATAGCAATAGCGAAAACAACCTGCACGGAGAAAATCCACTGACATGCCTGAGCCGACTCTAATTACCTTCACCTACAAAGAGATCGCGGAGAACCTTATCAAAGCCCAGGGGATTCATGAGGGCATCTGGGGTCTCTTTCTTAAGTTTGGACTGAGCGCCGCGAACGTAGGAGAGAATGACGCTGCTCTTAAACCGGCAGCGATTATCCCCGTCCTCGAAATCGGCTTGCAGAAGATGGACAAGGAAAGCAATATCGCCGTGGATGCTGCAAAAGTTAATCCGAAAATAGTCATCCCCACTACTGCCGTGAAGCAGTAGACGGAGGGTGACTAGTAGGTGCTAGGACCGGGATTTATACCCTGGGATTGGTGTGCGCCAATGGAGTTCGATTCTCCCGCCCTCCGTACCAAACCCTATCTTAGGCAATTTTGGGAGGACCTTGGTGAAAAATATATCGATTACTTTGTCCATGATTGCGGTTGTCTGCGTTGCATCGGCACAAGTTGCGGCGCCTAAACGCGAATCAAGGCTGCATCATATTTTTACTACGCATCGCGACAATGATAATCTGCCGCGGCGATTCAACGATCTTCGCTGTGCTCTTGTCCTGATTCAAGCTGGTCCTCGCTTGGGAACTGGCTTTTATATCGACCCGGAGGGGGATATTGTCACTGCAAGCCACGTGCTCGGTAACAGGCTCTTCAACCAACTCCCCGACGGAAAAATGCAGATTATGCTTCAAGGGATTCCGTTCGTCTTCATGATGAAAGACGCGGCAGGGCAGTATCCAGTACCGCTAGCACAGGTTGATGGGAATGTTGATAACTGGGCCTACGACCTTGCAATCTTACATTCCAATCGACCCACGAAATGTTGGTTGAGAATCGGAGACGATAAACTTGCAAGGGTTGGGGAACATTTGGTGACGCTCGGTTTTCCGGGGCTGGCATTTGGATCATTGGCGCTTTATACGGGCATACTCAGTTCACGGCTACAAGCGGAAATCATTATAGGAACAACGCTTCAGGGAACGCCGTTGAAGCCTTCCAATGACTACCTGCGTGTGCAGATGCCAATATCACCAGGCATCTCAGGCGCGCCAATCATAGATGACGAAAATAGAGTTATCGGAATCGTTACTACTGCGGGCGTTTGGCGTCAGGATCTTGAGCAGCTGACGGAATTTCAGCGCATGAGGGATTCGCAGCCGAGCCAGATGCCGCCGGGCACGATCGATCTCGCAGCGGCAACTGCCCACCTTGCTTCAATACTCCATGACTTTGCTTCTCCGGGCTACGGAGACGCTGTTCCCGTAAGCTATCTCCAGATGAAACGACCGCCATCACCTCAGAAACGGTGAGAACTCGGCCATTGACCACCACTTTATCTTCCGGCCTCGCAACTCTCACTACTGAGGTCGTACCCGCGATGGTTGTGGTATTTGCTTCATCTGTACCCTGCGCAAAAGCGCAAATTGAGCACATTCCTATGCACGCGAGGAGTAGCAATCTATTCATTTCAGCATCTCCGATGCGCTCCAACCAGGAGAACCGGCATTCTAGCCCATCCCGTTTAATATTGACAACACATAGACCGTTTTTGTAATCCGGCCAATTAAAAGATTGCCAAAAGCGCAATCAATTGCAGCTTAAGATGCAAGCTAGCGTAAGTCTATCGTAATCCATCGATGTATCACGATGTGTCAATACAAAGGACCACCCTGTCACGGCCCGCAGTCCTGCTGCTCGTTTTGTACGCTATCGAACATAATTACGCGGTACAATCGGCTACCGCGCACCACTTTAACCTTCCAGAAGGTGTGGGGCTGTTTTAGGGGGAATTACCGGCCCAAGGGTGCGCGGCCTGCCCTGTCACGGCAAACCCAGTCTAACTCAAATATGTGTCAAGTGCATAATCATCCTTACTGAGCAAGCTGGCAGCAAGAGTCCTCTGTCGATTGGAGTTAGCTGTAGAGTCTTCATAAAAAAAGACTTAGCGGCTTGTCGGGCTTCACAGTTTCGCAGTTTCACAGTTGTATATTGAGTCGGGCCCGATTTTAGAGCGATGTGATTGATACAAAAGACTATAGCATTAACAAAGTGGCGCATTTTGGTCGTTTTTGGCACGATTTCGCCATCGTTAAGGGCCTTATTTGACGATTTCCGGTTGAGGCGCTTGAGGCGGTCGGATTTGCTTGTGAGAGGTTTGCAGTCTCGGATGTGACACAAGTTGATTGTGCGCCGAGAAGGGGAAATTATCTGCAAATCCTGCGGAGTTTTTCTTTGTTTGTTTTGTTGGGGTTGGGCGGAGAATTCGACGGAATGGGGTTGACATCGGTGAGTAGGTCAGATGTGCGAGCCGGTTTGGAAGGATGAAACCTGCCAAGCGCCTTCGGTGAGATGAATACAAAGCCCGGGGCGGTGGGGGCGGTGTGGGGTTCGTTGCTTCCCACCCATGCCGCGCGGCATGGATGGGGCGCCCAGAGGTGTTGGATGCTTTCAAGTAGTTTCTCCACAAACAACCCTTGGTATATTTTCCCGCCGTGGAACCCATCGCAGAGTCAGACCGCCTCGACCACAAAGCAGCCAAGTGTGGGCCGCCCCGGGGCGGTGGGGGTGGCTGGTAGTCGGCTGGTGTGGGGTTCGTTGCTTTCCCACCCATGCCTCGCGGCATGGATGGGGCACCCAGAGGTGTTGGATGCTTTCAAGTAGTTTCTCCACAAACAACCCTTGGTATATTTTCCCGCCGTGGAACCCATCGCAGAGTCAGACCGCCTCGACCACAAAGCAGCCAAGGAAGAGACGCCAGCACCCGAGGCTGCAGCATCAGGACACTCGCCTACATGCTCCCCGCCGCCCGCCGCCTAGCCGACGTCCTCGACCGCCTAGACCTCCTTTAATCGCTTTGCCGCCATCGAACACAATCCCTAATGTGAGCAATGCGACACAGCTTCTCTCCCAGGCCGAGCCTAGGCTCCGAGTAGAAGAAGGTGCTCGTATGTGCTCGTATGCATAGTTACAACTCGCCAGAGATTCTCATTAGCGTACTTCGCAGCGCCTCGTTTCTCCTGGGACATTACGGCTACACCGGGCACGACCCCTCACTAAGCGAATTGCAGCGCTCCCTCGGTCGCGCCATGTCCCAACTCGAAGTCCAGATGCGAACCGAAGGCGAATCGCCTAGCGACTTTAAATCTCAGTGACGAGGCGCGCTCCGGAAGCCCAACAATCCCGGGGCTGGGCCAGAAGCAAAAGCAACAGCAACCACAAAAGCCAAGCGCCCGCCTCGCGGCGAGCGCTTGGTTGGACCGAAATCATCAACACCTGCTGCTTCAGTCCGGGGCCCACCAAAATTAGATGCCGAGCCGCGCCTGCGCGCGCCTCTGCACATTGAAAGAGCCCACCATTCTGCGGTGAGCTCCTGGCCCTGGGTTGGTCTCTAACACCTGCTAATTCATACTTCTAGTATCGGACCGTACGCCCGCGCTCCACTCGTATCAATCCCATCAAAGTAACTTATCGCATTCGAATCGGGCACTTACCGAAAGCAAAGGGCCGCGCTTCGCGCGGCCCTCTTCAACACGTTCGCTCACCCAACCAACCCAAGTTGGACTGACACAACCGTAGAGAAATTTCTTACCCCTGTCCAAGGCAAGAGGCGATCCTGCTCGTTCTTCAGTAACCGGTCTCCCTTTTCGTTAGTAACCACGGCTTAGGTACTATTCAAAATCGTTCCACGCGTGACAGCACGACAGCAACATTCAAAGGGAGTTGGTAAAGCCGCAAGGTGTCCATCGGTCACACGCGTGACGGGGGGACTTATGACTTTTTGCGAATCTCAGGGGCAATTAAGGGAGCGGTCTTTGCGCCAAAAAATAGCCACTGCGCCGAAAAATAGCCACTCAAAAACTCGTCGTCAAGCGGAGCAGGTAGCTTCTGGGGGGCCCGATTGCGTTCCCGGAGAACAGTCCACCAAAATCGATCACATCAAGAACATTGTTCAGGTTCTGCCCGTCGGCTTGAAGCCGGACCTTGACCTTTTCTGAGTTATAAAGATCGGCTCCGGCTGAAGCGTTCACCTGGAAAGAAGGATCAATGCGTCCGCGATCGAAGTCAATGCGGTTGAGCACCTGTTGCCCGTACTGGGCGAGTACGGTAGACGGGTCTCCGACAAATTCGAATGGAAGGCCCGTGTCATATTGGATTCCGGCGGCCAGCCAGAATCTGGGATGCACCTGGTAGCGAAGACGGCCGCGCACCGTGTTGCGTTGGTCCTGCGAGTCAGGGAAGTGGCCCGAGAGCTGCGTTTCCGCGGCGGTCGCGTCATCGCCAAGAAAGAGTCCTCCGGTCACGGGATTCCACGCATTGCCCACTTGATAGGAGTAACTGAGGAAGCCGGAGAATCTTCTCCAGTCGGGTAGATCGAGCTTGGCTTCAGCGCCATAGATGATGGCTTTTTGAAAAGCGATTGGGAAGCTGACGGTCGTATTGTCGATCTGGTCGTCGTCGGCGTAGTTATTGACCACGCGCCGGAAATAATTCATATCGAGTTTTGCTTTCCCGAACAGGCCCTGGGTCAGGCCGCCTTCGAAATAGTCGCCCACCGAAGGTTGCACGGGTAGACGGACGAAGGTCGTGGGATCCAGCGACTCAACCTGCGTTGAGCTGGAGAGCAGGATGTTCTCGAACGATGGCGTTTGAAAAATACGATCGTAGGAAAAATGCAGAACCAGATTGGAGGATGGGAAATATCGCGAGATGGCAAATCGCGGCTCGAGGGCTTGTTTGTTGATGAGGAGTTGGTAATGATCCCATCGAAGACCGGCATTGATTGACCAATTCCCCAGATGAACGAAGTCTTCGACAAATGCGGACTGCTCCAAGTCTGGCCTCTGCGCGGTGAAGGCGAAAGTGAGAGGTGTCCCATCGTCAAACTGGTCAGGATCGGTGATGACGTAGCTTGTGTTCTCGCGCAGGAAGGTATTGTCAGACTCGACTCCGGCTTTCCATTCGCTTCGGCCCCGGTCAGCAATCACCAGCGCCTTGAAGTAGCCCTCGCGAAATCGGTTTTGCTGGAAGACTTCGACAGGAGTCGACCGTGGGTTCGAATTGAAGTCGTTGGCATTGTCGCGCACCATGCCTCCGAACCTCGCCAGCGTATTCGGAGAGAAGGTGTGCTGGAACGAGGCGATGCCCATGGTTTCGATGTTGTCTGCCGATTGACGTTGGCCGGCTGCCTGTTGCACGAGCTCGTTGGGAAGGTCGTAGCGGGATAATTCGTGGCGGACGCTGAGGCTGAGCCGGTCGTTTGGCGATAGATCGCGCTCGTAACGGCCGGAGAAGTCACCAAGCATGCCGGTGTTCGAGTAATTCTGCGGAACCACGGGATTCAAGTAGCGGTCGGTCATGCTCCCGCTCACGCTGCCGCCCACCGTGTTCTTGCCGGCTGTGTACTGCCCCTTGGCAAAGGCGCTTCCGGTATCGAAACTGCCTCCTGCCAGGGCCAGATCGCCGTGAAACCCGGGCTGCGTATTCTGGACCGTGTTCACCTCGATCACCCCGCCCATTTTTCTGCCGTACTCGGCGGGAATTCCCGCGGTGTAGATGCTCAGCGACTGCACGTCGTCGGCTTCAATCTCGGGGCCAAAACTGGGAGAGCGGTTGTCAGTCAGTGGAATGCCGTCCACCACAAACTGCGTCTGATACTCCGAGCCCCGCGGATGGAGCACGGCGTTCCCCTCGTAAAGCCAACCCGGTTGCGAATTCACCAGATCCTGCAACGAACGCCCAGGAATCGAGCCAAGCCGGTGCTCGATAAAAGAGGATCCCACCTGATCTACATTGCCGGGTTGCTCGGGGTCGATGAGGGTGTTGGCCGCCTGGACCGCAACGGTCTGCTGCACGGTGGCGAGTTCAAGCGAGACCGAATGTACGACTGGAATGGAGGAACGGATGGCAATTGTTTCAGTGACGGATGCGAACCCCGACTGACCAATTTGCAATCGGTAAATGCCGTAGGGAAGCGTTGCGACGTCGATGTTTCCCTGCTTGTCAGTCTCAAGCTGGGCGCTGTACTGGTTGGCCTGGCTGAGGAGGTGGATTGCTGCCTGAATGCCTCGGCCTGACGGATCGGCCACGTGGAGTTTCAATTCCCCGCTGTTGTTTTGGCAAAGAGCAGGGAGGGCGGCAAACAACACGAGGAGGAGGTATGGTTTCAAGGACTTTGCCTCAAGAAATCCTGGACATTGCGCTACGCAGTCTGATTCAGTGTTTTGCTCTGGTCCGGCTATCTTGAATATTCGATTTCGTATGGATTTTGATCAGACTATTCACTTAGATGCCGATTCCGGCCTTAAAGAAGGGCTCTGGAGACACTTTTGCAGGGCTGGCGTGCGATGGCGCAATTGGTCTACTTGCCAGGAATTCGGAAGAGGGCAACCCGGGAATCGCTTTAGCCGTTTTCGACGCGGGATTTGATGTCTGCGTAGGCAGCGTGGATGAGTTCGCTTAGCGCTGCGGCGTTTGTGGGGGCTCCGGGTTTGAGCTTTACATGGCGCATGAATTTGCCGTCGCCTTGCAGCATGCGGGCTGGATCGGTCAGTGTAGCGCCTTGAAAGAAGCCCACGTTGACGTGCGAGGTGAATGCATTGACATAAGCGAAAGGCACGTCCCCCAGGCATGCGACGGGGCAACCGTCGTGCAGAAGCTCACGGACTTCGTCGCCGCAGTTGCGCATGACCTCGAACCAGTGATGGGCGATGGATCCCAATTCGCCTGGATGCTTTTTCATCCACGCATCGATCGCTGGATCATGTTCGACAGCGCCGTTGAATCGCAGCAATTCGGATTTCATGGTCGCTCGGGTCATTTTGAAGCGGCGTGGATGGCAGCGGCGGGAACTTCGAGGGTTCCGGCGCGTTCTGTGCTGGCGTCGTAGATGCCGGCGCGGAGATAGACGTCGCCGGGGGGCATATCGAAGTCGAAGTGGAAGGGGATGCCGTTGCTTTCGGCGAAGGCCCACTGGTCGGCGCGGATGGCGAGATTGACGGAGCGGACCAGCCAGTTAAGACTTTCGCCGCGCTGGCTGTAGACGATGAGCGCGACTTCGACAGGGGCGCGGCGGGTTCCGTCGGCGCTTTCGATCAGGTTGAGATTTTGCGGCGAGAGAAAGAAGCGGACGGTGTAGTGCCGGAAAGGCGGCTGGAGCGCCGCATTATCGCCATTGGGCGGCGTGCCCGGGGTCGGCGGCGCGGTGTCAGGATGGACGTGGAGACGGAAGTGAAGATCAGAAAAGCTGGGCATGCCGCGATCCATGAGTGGGCGAAGGGGATCTGTCATGGGTTTCGACGCATTGGTCTTGATTTCGCCGGCGGTGCGTTCGAAGTAGTTGCGGCGGTAGGAGAGCTTGTAGCCCTCTTCTTTGAGGTGGATGGCGATCTTGCGCTCGCGGCCGATTTCTTTGGAGTCGGTGGGCGTGTAAGCAACGGTGTAGTAGCTGGAGCCATTTTGAATGGCCTCGGCGAGGCCGCCTTTGAGGTCGTTGTGATGCGTGGCTACGCCGCCGGTCTGTTCAGCCCATGTATCGCTGGCGATGAGTTCGAATGCGCCGCTATCCTGGCCGGAGTTTTTCATGGCGGCCTGGAGCGGACTCGATCCGTTACTGCTACTGCCAGTAATGCTGCCCATATCGGCGTTGGGAGCAGCGACGCCACCGGTGCTGATTGGATAAACCGAGACCCGCGCTGCCGCAAGCGCATCAACGGTCTTCTTGATTTGGTCTTCGTAGGGGCAGTTGATGTTTGAGGTTGTGATGCCGGGGAAACAGAGTGGGAACGATCCGACAAACCAAATGAGATTCTTGCGTCCGGGGATTGCGGAGACGTAGTGGGCGATGGCCTGGAGAGCGTCGAGCGTGATGAGGAGCTGCTGGTTTTGCTGTTCCGCTGTAGAGGTAGCAAGAAAGTCCTGCAGGTGGCCGATCATCTCGGCGAGTTGTGCGCCGCCGTTGGCCCCTGGGCCGCCGGGGTCTGCGGCCATCGAGTAGAGATTGTTCATGGACGTGGATTGGGAGGCGAGTTCGTTGGGGGTTGCTTCCATTGCGACGGCCACGGGATTGCCGGCGAGGCGCTCGACGGAGGTGCGGAGGAGAGTCGAGTCATCCGTGAATCCCTGGATGATGCGGAGACGATCGCCTAGAAGAAAAACGCCGATGCGAAGGCCACGCGGGATGGTGCCGAGATACTTGACGATGCGCTGGCGGGCAAACGCCTGGTCTTGCGTGGTGGTGTTGAGGGCGTCCATGAGCAGGAGGTTGATGGCCTGATTGGGCTCGGCGGCAGGGACATTGGTGAAGGTGTTAGGCGGGAGAGGCGGCGCTGGTTGTGCAGGAGCCGATGCGGACGGGAAGTGAGGCTCGAAATATTCGATTGCCTGCGGCTTGCCGTTTTCGAGGACTTCGAAGTCCTCTTTGTGGAGGTTGGGGACGGCCGCGCCCTTCTTGTCGGTGACCACGACGTCGACAAGGACGTTGCGCACGTTGATCTGCAGCGGGGAGACCGGAGCCTGGATTGGCTGATTGTTGTCGGCCTGTGCCACCGCGGATGAGGGAGTTATGGCAACAACGAGGATGGCAAGGAGAGCAGGAGCAAGATTCCGGAAGCAGAGCATGGAGTGCGCCTCGCTGGAACTGGAAACTATAGCACTAGACGGTTGGGAGGGCAGTGATGGATGCAGGAATGTTTGGCTGATGCGCATGGGCTCAAGGATGTGGTTCACTGGTTGAGGTTTCAAATGCGGTACCCTAGCCCTTCAGGAGAATCCAGACAACAATGCTCAAGCTGCAACGACTTCCCTTCCCGGTTCTGGCCGTAATTGCGTTTTGTTACACGTGTGTGATTGGAACCCAGCCCGTCACAGGCCAGGCTCCGACCGAAGACTTTGTTCGCGCGCACTACACGAAGTATGAGTTTCGCATCCCGATGCGGGATGGTAAACGGCTTTTTACGGCCGTCTATGTGCCAAAGGATGAGAGCGCCGGTCCTTATCCGTTTCTGATGGACCGGACACCTTATAGCGTAGGGCCGTATGGGGAGGATCAGTATCCAAAGAATCTCGGGCCTTCAGAGGAGTTTGAGAAGGCGGGGTACATCTTTGTCTACCAGGACGTGCGCGGGCGATGGATGAGCGAGGGCGAGTTTGTTGAAATGCGGCCGCACATCGATAACAAAAAGGGGCCGCAGGATGTGGACGATGCCTCGGACACCTACGACACGATCGAGTTTCTGCTGAAGCACGTGCCGAACAACAACGGCAAGGTGGGGATCTGGGGGATTTCGTATCCGGGGTTTTACACGTCGGCTTCGATGATCGATTCGCATCCCGCGCTGGTTGCGGCGAGTCCGCAGGCGCCGATGACGGATTTGTTTCTCGGAGACGACGGGTATCACGGCGGGGCGTTCATGCTGTCGGCGAATTTCGGATTCTATGCGTTCTTTCATCCGCAAACTGAACCCCAAACGCCCAAGCAGACGGCGCCGTTTGATTTTGGAACGCCGGACAGCTACCAGTTTTATTTGAAGGCCGGGAACATCGCTAACCTGGACAAGCAGTATTTGAAGGGGTCGAACTGGCTGTTCAACGACCAGGCGAAGCACACGACGTATGACGCTTACTGGCATGAGCGGGATTTGTCGCGGCACATGAAGAATGTGAAGTGCGCTGTGCTGGTGGTGGGCGGATGGTATGACGCGGAGGATTTGAGCGGGCCGTACCGGACGTTTTATGCGACTTCTAAACTAAATCCGGAGACGCAGACGACGCTGGTGGAGGGTCCCTGGGTGCATGGCGGATGGGCGCGCGGCGACGGGACGCACCTGGGCGATGTGCAGTTCGGCGCGAAGACAAGCGAGTATTTTCGGCAGAACATTCAGTTCCCTTTCTTCGAACATTATCTGAAGGGCAAAGGCGCGGCTCCGGCAAAGGCCGTGGTGTTTGAGACAGGGACGAATGTGTGGCGGCACTTTGATGAGTGGCCGCCGAAGCAGGCGACGCCGAAGATGCTGTATTTCCATGCGGGGGGAAAGCTGAGCTTCAATGCGCCGACGGAGGCGCAGAGCCGGGACGATTATGAGAGCGATCCGAATCACCCGGTGCCGTTTGTGGGTTATACGACGGATACGGTTCCGCAGCGGTACATGGTGGACGATCAGCGATTCGCGAGCGAGCGGCCGGACGTGCTGACCTATGTGAGCGATCCGCTGGAAGAGGACGTGACAATTGCGGGGCCGATTTCGCCTAAGCTGAAGGTGTCGAGTTCGAGTACGGATTCGGATTTCGATGTGAAGCTGATCGATGTTTATCCGGATAACTATCCAGACCCAGCAGAAGCCGGCGCCCCTAACAAGCGCATTCTGGATGCGCCGCCGTTGCATATGGGCGGGTACCAGCAATTGCTGAGGGGCGAGCCGTTTCGTGCGAAATTCAGAAACAGCTGGGAAAAGCCGGAGCCCCTGGTGCCGGAGAAGATGACGGAGATCAACTTCGTGATGCCGGACCTGTTTCATACCTTCCGGCGCGGACATCGCATCATGGTGCAGGTGCAGAGCTCGTGGTTCCCGCTGACGGACCGGAATCCGCAGATTTTTGGGGATATTCCCAACACGCCGCCGGAGCAGTTTACGAAAGCGACGGAGCAGGTGTTTCATCAGAAGGACGCGGCATCGGGGGTTGAGGTGCTGGTGATGACGAGGGACTAGTGGACAGTGGTCAGTGGTCAGTGGTCAGTGGTCAGTGGACAGTGGTCAGTGGACAGTGGTCAGTGGTCAGTGGTCAGTGCTCAGTGCTCAGTGCTCAGTGCTCAGTGCTCAGTGAAGGCTAACAGTTTGAATTATTAACAAAGTAGTTGTTCAACATTTGTGAGGTGTTCGATGGTTGGTTGGATGAAGTGTTCTGTTGTTTGTCTGGCGGCGGCCGTGGTGGCTGGTACGCCTGTGATCCGCGCCGAAGAGGGGATGTGGACCTTTGATAATCCGCCGTTGAAGCAGTTGGCGGCAAAGTACAACTTTCATCCGACGCAGGAGTGGCTGGATCATCTGCGGCTTTCGAGTGTGCGGCTGAATGACGGCGGCTCGGGATCGTTTGTCACGTGGCGCGGGGACAGTTGCAGAAGAACTCGACGGCCGAGCATGACTATCTGCTCAATGGTTTCTACGCGGCGACGCCGGACCAGGAGATGAAGTCGCCGGACCTCGAGATCAACGTGCTGGTGGGGATGCAGGATGTGACGGCGCGCGTGCAGGGCGCGGCCAAGGGTATCGCCGATGATGGGAAAGCGCTGAAGGCGCGCGAGGCTGAGGTGGCGGCAATCACGAAGGAGAGCAAGGACAAGACGGGATTGCGCTCGGATGTGGTGACGTTTTACAACGGCGGCGAGTACTGGCTGTATCAATACAAGGTGTACACGGATGTGCGGCTGGTGTTTGCACCGGAAGAGCAGGCGGCGTTTTTCGGCGGTGATCCGGATAACTTTACCTATCCGCGATATGACCTGGATATGGCGCTGTTTCGGGTGTACGACAACGGGAAGCCACTGCATACCGACAACTTTCTGAAGTGGAGCGCAAAGGGCGCGGCGCCGGGCGAACTGATTTTTATCTCGGGGCATCCGGGATCGACATCGCGGCAGGACACGATGGCGGAACTGCTTGTAGAACGCGACATCATAGAGCCGGCGGTGACGGAGTATCTGAAACGGCGGATTGCAGCGGCCCAGGCTTATGGAGCACAGGGACCGGAGCAGGCGCGGCAGGTGGGTACTTTGATTTTCAGCTTGCAGAACAGCCTGAAGGTGTACGTGGGGCGGACGGAAGCTCTGGCGGATAAGAGCCTGATTGCGAAAAAGCAGGCTGACGAAGATGACTTCCGAAAGAAGGTTGCGGCGAATCCGGAGTGGCAGAAGGAGTATGGCAGCGCGTGGGACACGATTGCAAAGGCGGAGGAGCAAGAGAAGCCGTTGATCAAGTCCCAGGTTTTTCGCAGGACTGACAGCAGGCTTTTTGCGATCGCGTTTCAACTGGTGCAGTACGTGAACGAGATCAAGAAGCCGGATGGCGAGCGGATGGCGCAGTATCACGATGCGAATCTGCAGTCCATGAAGTTCCAGCTGCTGTCGCCGGCGGCGATTTCGAAGGCGACGGATAAGTTGTACATGACAACGGCTCTGAACCTGGGCGTAGAGAAGCTCGGAAAAGACGATCCATATATTCAGGCTTTGACGCATGGCGAGAGTGTCGACACGACCGTGAATTCGCTGGTTGACGGCACGAAGTTGAGCGATGTTGCAGAGCGCAAAGCGCTGATGGATGGCGGCGAAGCTGCTGTTGCGGCGTCGACGGATCCCATGATTGTGGCGGCGCGGCGCGTGGACCCTGTTGTCCGCGAAATGAACCGCAAGATTCGGGACACCGTGGACAGTGTGTTGACACCGGCGGGCGAGAAGCTGGGGAAGGCGCGGTTTCTGGTGTATGGAAAGAATGCTTATCCAGATGCGACGTTCACACTGCGGTTGAGCTATGGGACGGTGGACGGATTTCCATACAACGGTACGATCGCGCCACCGATTACGACGTTCTATGGTCTGTACGATCGCGCAGACAGCTTTGGCGATAAGGCGCCGTTCAACCTGACGCCGAAGGAAGCGGCGGGGCTTGGCAAACTAGATTTGTCGACGCCGCTGGATTTTGTTTCGACGGGCGACATTATTGGCGGGAACTCTGGCTCTCCGGTAGTGAATCGCGAGGGTGAACTGGTGGGGCTGGTTTTTGACGGGAACATTGAATCGCTGGCCGGGGATTTTGTGTATGACGGCTCGAAGAATCGCGCGGTGGCCGTGCACTCCGCGGGGATGATTGAAGGTCTGCGCAAGCTATATGGAGCGGATGCGCTGGCGGATGAGGTGGAGGGGAAACGATAGTTCAGAGTTCTTCGTTCACGGTTCGTAGTTCAACGTTGTAGCGGAAGGGGAGCCCTTGGTGGCTTCCCTTCCCTTTTTGCGGTTGAATTCACGGAATAACAAGAAAGAACAATTGGGAAAGCACCGTCCCTACGGGACTCGCCCTCTCCTGGGAATCCGATTTCCCCACGCTGAAGCGCGGGGCTAACAAACCGTGCGCCTCCGGCGCGCTTCTTGTTCGCAGTTGGGAAACTCCAGCGGCGGACTGTTACTGAGTTGTTGGTACGGGGGGTTGGTGGTTGCGGAGAGCAAGGAGAAGAAAAGCCATGACGAGCAGGGCAGCGGGAATGGTGAGCATTCCGGTGCGCAGGCTGCCGGTGTGGGTCGAGACGAAGCCGGCGATCCAGGGGAGAACGGAGCCGCCGAAGCCGGCGGTAAAAAGGATCCAGCGAGAGTCGGCGGTGTGACGGCTGCGAGCGAAGAAGGCGGCGAGGACGAGGGGATAGGTCGGGGCCAGGGACGCGCCGAGGAGGAACATGGCGATATTACGGGCGGCTAGAGAAGGCGCGAACTCAAGAAGCAGGGCTGAGGCGAAGGCGACTCCAACTGCGATGCGGAAGACGCGCATGGGTTCGGCGCGGAGCAGGAGGAGCGAAGAGAGACCACGTGAGCAGAGGAATCCTGCCCAGTAAAACGAGGTGGAGGCGGCGGCCAGGACGAGTCCGGCGGCTGCGGTGCGCAGTGCGTAGGTAGGGAGCCAGGCGGCGACGGTGTTTTCGATGCCGACTTGGAGGAACGCCGCGAATGCAAAGATAGCGATGAGGTAGAACGCGGTGTTGCTGCGGGTGTCCGATGGTGCTCGTGCGGGTTCGGGCGGGTCACTAAGAACAAGCGCGGAGGCGAAAGCGGCGACGGCCGAAGCGGAGGCAAAGAGGACGTACGACGCCTGGTAGGAGTGGTGCATAAGAACGCGTGCGGCGATGAGCGGGGCGGCGAGTGCTCCGATGCTCCAACTGAAATTGAGGAAGGTGAGGAGCGGTGCACAGCGTGCGGGATAGGTGTGTCCAACGAAGAGCGTGACGGCAGACATGGGAACGCCGACGCTGATGCCCAGGAGCAAAAACACCGGCGCGAGCAACGAGCGCGGGCAGACAGACACTGCAAGGCAGGTACAGACCATCGCGGCGAAACCGATGGTGATGAGACGGGCATAGTTGCCACGGCATAGAAGTGCACCGAGCGAGGTTCCGGCGAAGTAGAGGAGAAAGAGCAGGCCGGAGGTGGAGTCGTTGAGATGAAAACGCGCGGCAAGGGAAGGAAGCAGAGCGCCACCGACCGTGTGGAGGACGCCGGTTAGCGCGAAGACCGGATGAAGAACAGCGAGGGTGCGAACAGATGGGGACCTGGGCAGGACTGGCATCGAAGACTCAGGTGCGCTTGATGCGGTTGCGTTTGGGATTCGGCGGACTGGTGGACTCGCGAATGACGAGTTCGGGGTGAATGGGGACGAAGTCAGGGAAGGTTGCTTGCCCGCGGATGCGCTGAAGCAGGATGCGGGCGGCGGTGGTTCCCATTTGAGCTAGCGGCTGGCGAATTGTGGTGAGGCTCGGGTTGTGAAATGCAGCAGTCTGGATGTCGTCGAAGCCAACGACGGAAATATCTGCAGGAACGTGGAGGCCGTGGTTCATGAAGGCGCGAATGGCGCCGATGGCGGCGATGTCGTTGTAGCAAAGGAGCGCAGTGAAATCGGCTCCGCGCTGGAGGAGTTCATTGGCGGGCTCGAATCCGAGTTCGGGAGTGGAGACGCGAAGCTGGAGTTGCACGACGAGTTCGGGCGGTACAGCCAGCTTGAGGTCTCGGGCAACGGCCATCAGGCAGTTCCAGCGATCATCGGCGTCGGAGCTATGGCTGCCGCCGCGCATGAATGCGATTTTGCGGTGGCCGAGCTGGTAGAGGTGACGCAGGGCTAGCTCGGCGGCGCGCTTCTGGTCAAGGACGACGTTGGTGACGCCCGCGATTTTGCGGTGTCCGGCGACAGCGACGACGGGAAGAATCCCGAGGCTCTTTTCGAGGCCCGTATCGATGAAGATGAAGCCTTCAACGGAGCGATCCATGAAGAGGCGCGGGTATTCTTCGATGAGATCGGGTTTGCGGCGGTGACTCGCAGTGAGATAGAAGTAGCCTTCTTCAATGAGGTGCTCTTCGACACCGCTGAGGACCTGCATGGCGTAGCTGTCACTGAGTTCGGGAACGAGGACACCGACGGTGAACGTCTGGCGCTTGCGCAGGGAGCGGGCAAAGAAGCTGGGGCGATAGTCGAACTTGGCTGCAGCTTCAACGACGCGGTCGCGGGTTTCCTGCGGGATAGAGCGGACTCCGGGAGCATTATTCAAAACCAGGGAAATGGTGGCTGGCGAGAGGTTGAGGTACTCGCCCAAGGTGCGCAGGCTAATGGGCTGGCCGGGGAGCGGTGGCGCGCCTGGTTTCGTTCGCTTGGGCATGCATCCTTGTTTTAACACCATGGAGCTAGAACGCGCTCGAATTTTGCCGCGAGCCCTGCGGAATGACCATGGATGCGGGCAGTGCGTTTGACTGCGGCAAGACGCGCGGAAGGGGAATGCGCGAGAATGATCGCGCCTGACAATTGCAGTGGAGGGTGAAATGAATCGGTGGGTCTCTTCATTTTGTTTTGTTCTTGTTTTTGGATTGAGCGCGGGATGCGCGACGGGACAGGTGGGGTATGGTCCTGTGGGCGTGTTTGACGGACACCAGGATGTGGGGACGGTGTTGCATCCGGGATCGGCGAGTTACGACGCGGCAAAGCAGAGCTACACGGTAATGGGCAGCGGCGACAACATGTGGTTCGGCATGGATGATTTTCAGTTTGCCTGGAAGAAGATGAGCGGAGATGTGGCGATCTCGGCGGACATCGCATTTATGGGAGACAAGGGGAACGCGCATCGCAAGGCAGTGCTGATGATCAGGCAGAGTCTGGACGGGAACGCGCCGGCGGTGGACATTGCGCGGCACGGGGTTGGACTGACTTCGCTGCAGTTTCGCGATGCGGCTGGCGCGGATGACCACGAGGTGCAGTCGACTGTGGATGGGCCGTTGCGGGTGCGGTTGGAGAAACGCGGGGACTATTTCTACGCATTCGTTTCGGGCTCGGACGGGAAGTTGGAGCCGGCAGGTGCCTCAACAAAGCTGGAGTTGAACGGGCCGTTTTACGTGGGGATCGGCGTTTCGGCGCACGACAAGGATGCGACGGAGACGGCGGTGTTTTCAAACGTGAAGATTGAGGCGCTCGCCGCGACTAGCGAGAAGCCGGTGCTGTACAGCACGTTGGAGACGGTGCCGATTGCGTCGGCGGATAGGCGCGTGACATATGTGGCGCGGGCGCATTTTGAAGCGCCGAACTGGTCGCGGGATGGGTCATATTTCCTGTTTAACCAGGACGGCGGGATTTATCGTCTGGCGGTGACGGGCGGTGAGCCAGCGCGGATCAAGACTGATCCTGAAGTGAAGTGCAACAACGATCATGGGATTTCGCCGGACGGGACGATGCTGGCGATCAGCGATTCGACGGAGACGGGCAAATCGCTGGTGTACACGGTGGCGATTGCGGGTGGAACGCCGAAGAAACTTACACCCGTGGGACCATCGTATTGGCATGGGTGGTCGCCGGATGGAGGGACGCTGGCGTTCGTGGGAGAGCGTGGGGACAACTTCGATATTTACTCCGTCCCGGTAAATGGCGGCGAGGAGAAACGGCTGACGACGGCGCCGGGGCTTGATGACGGGCCGGAGTACTCACCGGACGGGCAGTGGATCTATTTCAATTCGGAGCGCACCGGGCATATGCAGATCTGGCGGATGCATCCGGATGGAAGTGAGCAGGAGCAGGTGATCACGGACGAAACGAACGACTGGTTTCCGCACATTTCGCCGGATGGGAAGTGGATGACGTTTGTTGCATTCGAAAAGGGTGTGACCGGGCATCCACCAGACAAGGATGTGACACTGAACTTGATGTCGCTGGCGGACAAGAAGGTGAAGGTGCTGGCGAAGCTGTTTGGCGGGCAGGGGACGAATAATGTGCCATCGTGGTCGCCGGACAGCACGAAGGTGGCATTTGTGAGTTATGAGTATTTGACGGACGGGACGCGGGAATGAGCGGCAACTGGAATCTTGGGAAACCGGAACGGGTAAAGCGGAGAGCAGATGGACGCGAGGGCATGGCTGCAGTCAGGCGGCATGAAGCTGGGCACAATCGTGACGATCGATCATCCGGCCATTGTGGAGATCGCGCGGCTGGCGGGCTTTGATTGGCTATGGATTGACGGGGAGCATGGCCGCTTCAACGAAGTCAGTGCAGCCATTGCGTGCGCAGTGGGTGCGGGCGGAGGGCCGACGTTTGTGCGGTTGCCGGATCGATCGGCGACAGCGATCAAGCGGTTTCTGGATATTGGATGCGATGGGATCATTCTGCCGCAGGTTTCATCGGCGGAGGAGGTGGATGAGATTGCGCGGGCCGCGCTCTATCCGCCGCGTGGAGAGCGCAGTGTGGGCATTGCACGCGCGCAGGGTTATGGAGCGAAGTTTGCGGAGTGCCTGGAAAAGCAGGATTATGCGATTGTGGTGCAGATCGAGTCAGTGGCCGGGGTGAAGAATGCCGAGGCGATTGCCAAACATGACGCGGTCGATGCCGTGGTGATTGGGCCGTATGACCTGAGCGGGTCGTTTGGAATTCCGGGCCAGATCGAGGCGCCGCAGGTTGTCGAGAGCATTGCCGCAGTGCAGGCACTCTGCAAGAATGCGGGCAAGGCATGCGGGATTTTTGCGGCGACGGCGGAGAAAGCGAGAGCTTACGCTGGGGCGGGATTCGATCTAATTGCCGTTGGCATGGACTGCAGCGTTTTGCTGGTCGGGTACACGGCGGTGCTGGAGGCGATTGTCCGACGATGAGGCGATCATGGCGTACTTCGGTTGCGAGTGCCTTGGAATACTCGTCATCGACTTTTCTTCGTATAATCAGTCCACGGAGAGTTGGCAGAGCGGTTGATTGCATCGGTCTTGAAAACCGACATACCTGAAAGGGTATCGGGGGTTCAAATCCCTCACTCTCCGCCATTGAGTCCGTAGAATCAGCAGTTTGAGAGAAAAAATCAGAGATTCTGCGAATTTCCCGGGCGAATTTGCTCGACTCGACCTCCGAAAGGGACTGGAGAAAGCTCTCCTCGTCTCAAAATCCGAGGGAAATAGCCCTTCTTCTCTGTTCGCAAATGTGCCAGTGCCCTTTCGAGAAGGCCGAGGTTTTCTGTCTTCCCTCTGGAGGCTTTGCATTGCCGCCTGGAGAATGTCTATCGTTTCTCGGGTGAGTCTCGAAAAACGCGAGGACGGGATGAAGCTTTTGTGGGGTAGGGGGATAGGGGCCGGGAAAAGTGCACCCCCTATCCAAGTAGACGCAATTCCACCGCCATTTCGACAATGGCTGACCTCTCCCCCTCCTGAGCAAAAAGACAAGATCAAATCAGTGGCTCTCGCAATGCGTCCTTCAGCGAATACCGTACAGACCGCAAGTCACCGTAAATGACGTCATAGCCGAACTCGGAATGCTTTATCGAATTCTGTCGGTCGTACTCCGCAGCTACCCATTCTCTGGCTGATTCAGTCAGCCCTTGGGCTCGCGCGATTGCGTGAGGATATGCGCATTTCTTCCAAGGTGTAGGGTTCTGCAACATATCCTCATAAAGCGCTGCCCCCAGTTCGGGGTCGCGTCCGATACGCAGAATCAAAGGGCGCCGAATATATCGCCCCCAATACGAACTGTGTGCAGCTCGATGGAGCTGTAGAGGCAGCTTCTCGACAATACGATCAATCGTCGCCGCACCGAAGAAGACATAGGCCGCGACGAGCGGATCAATTGAATTAAGATGAGCTAGAAGACCTTGAACCAGAGCGTTCTCGGGCCACCCGAGACATAATGCCAGCATTGGTCCATTTGTGAATCGCTCTTCGCGGACGAGGTCTTCTAAATCAGCAGCCAACCGCTCGTCTTTGAACTGATCCAAAAGAATCTCGCATGCCGCGTCAATTGGTAGAAATTCCACCCACGATGCTCCTGAGCTGTTTATGGCGTTGAGAGCCGCGGCTCGCAGCTGAGGTGCTCGCGGTTTTGTCTTCGCGAGAAAGCGCAAGCCCTGTGCAGTTGCTTGAAGTTCTTGATATTTCTCCATCGCCTTCTCTGCATCAGAGGCCATCTCAGCGTTCTGATGTGCGAGGGACAAAAGTGTAGTCCACGCGTTTATCTCGCTGGAAAAACGCGTAAACCTTTGCAAGAGGCCATCTCCGAACGCAGCTTTTATCTCGGTCCAGTGCGCCGCAATAAAGTCGAGAAGAGGATAGTTTGTTCGCAGGCCACGTTCCAGAGGTATAGATAATCCAGTACGGTCTCCGATGCTCTCCTCGTTGTTGAAGTAGATGTCAAACTTCTTGACTATAACCGAACCACAAAAAGCAGCCTGTCGGCGATCGTCATGGTCTGGTCCATAGCTCTTCGCTGCTGTGATTAACGCTTCGACACTCTCGTTGGGAAGGGAATTGCTTCGGTCGAGATGCGCGTAATAACCGATCGCCATCATATAATTCGGTGCTTGTCGAGTTTCCAGAGATCTCCAGGTTGATTGACGGCCTGCCCATCTCTGTCCGGTTCCGGGACCGGCGGTTCTGGCTCGGATTCCCCAGATACTGCCGTAATCACCGCATCGACTTCGGGAATCTCAAATCCAGTGATGGTTACGTCTAGATCCGCAGAGTTGAGTTCAACTAAATACTGGAGCTCGATTGCCAGGATCTGCGAATCCCAGCCAGCATTCTCAGCCAGTTTATTGTCGGCGAGAACGTAGGCTCGGATCTGATCCTCGTTCAGACCCTCAAGTCGAATCGTTGGAACTCGCTCCATTCCCAGTAGCTTGGCCGCTTCGACGCGACCATGCCCTGCGATGATGCGATTGCCGCTGTCTATAAGGATTGGATTGGTAAAGCCAAAGGCAACGATGCTATTTGCGATTTGTCTGATCTGATGTTTGGTATGGGTTCGTGCATTGGCTCGATAGGGTTTCAGCGATGAGACAGGAGTCTCCTCTACAACAATTGAAGAGACACCTGTCCCAATGATTGGAGTGGAATTCCGTTGAGTAATCATAGTTACTATAACGAGGAGGGAATTCTCGCTCGGATAGACTTTTCAAATTGTGTTTTGGATTGCCTCTGTTATAGCACTTCGCGAGTTTGCAAGGACGTTGCTCGGATTACTGGAATAGCTCCGCTGGGCATGGACTCGGTCAGCAATCTAATTCTTGCTGGCTTCTTTTGTGGCGGCGAGCGCGGCATAACGGAGATCGAATGGCAAGATTTGTCCTTGTACACGGCGCATTTTCCGGCGCATGGATCTGGGGCGGCCCGGTGCTAGTGTGACGTGCAAGGCAGCCAGAATGTTGTACTCGGAGACCACTTGGGAACCGGCACGTGGCATCTAGAACTAAATCGGAATCGATCCCGGCATCCTAAATTACAAAACGATCGCAAGTTTCAGGAGCGGCCAGATGAAAAGCATCCCTATCCTAACTGTGGTTGCGGCGATGTCCGTGTGTGCCGCAGCGCAGGCGCAAACGCCGGTCTTCGGACATCGGACGTACGCAGTTACGCCTACAACCACGCCGACCTCAACAACGACGGTCGCGAGGACCTGATATTCCACACGCAGACCGGCTATTTCACGACCGATGGCGGTGATCCAGGCACGTCCTCCAGGGTGTATGGCGGGCCGATCTCAGTACCGACGAATTTGACGCTGAAAGCGATCGCCGCGGCGAGATACTATGCCCAAAGCAGTGTGGCTTCGGCCGATTACACTTTCGATTCCAACTATCAACCGGACAGTGGTCTGCCCAAACCTCCAACATCCGTCGATCTCAGGGTTGGGTCGGTAAAGACCCCGGGTGGCTTGAAGGTTGTCGATTGGGCCGGTTTCAGGGCCGCGGTCACGTACACCTTTGACGATGCTGCACAAGCTGATGAATACCCCGAGTTGCAAGCGACCGGTCAGAGAATGACATTCTTTCTGACCTGCGGCTGGAACCATGACCCCTCCTTGTGGTTACAAGCTGCGAGAGACGGGCAAGAGATTGGGAACCACACTCAGCATCAGTGCTCTGCAGATGGCGCAAACTGTGGCGCCGGGCCGTGGGCCGTTAGCATCGAGGCCGAATATGATGAATGCACGGAACGTCTCAAGCAGGCCTATGGTCTAGACAACATTTGGACCACTGCCGCTCCTTATGGCGACACCGGCTACGATGAAGTGGCAGCTGCGCAATGTGGATATGCTGACACTGCACAGTGGGGATGAATTCAAGATATGCTGTTTGGGTTATGCTTGTCCGTAGAGAGCGCTCACGACTGCACCTGAATCGTCTTATGCCCACCTATCTCAGGCACCTGAAGAACCTAAGCAAGCGAGCGATGCGGAGCGGCTTCGAACTTGGCCAGCGACTTGGAGTGGATATCCTTCCGCGACATTTCTACTCCGAGATTCCCGACATTCGAACACTCCGGTCCACTTCGACTTGGCGAACCCCACGAAGCATGTATGGAATCCGCGCGGACATCGACGCCCAGGTGCACTGGGTTGGCCAGTGCACTGAGCCTTATCGGCATAAGCTCCGAAACTTCAAAATGCACGAAAACGCCGTACGAATTAACGGAAGCGATGAAGGTTATGGGCAGGTTGAAGCGGACTTTCTCTATTGCTTTGTGCGGAGCATTCGTCCGCAAAGGATCGTGCAGATCGGTTGTGGTGTTTCGACTGCCATTTGCCTGATCGCCGCCGCCGATGAAGGCTACACGCCGGAGATAACTTGCATCGAGCCGTTTCCTACCGAGTTCCTGAAGCGCGAACATTCCGCAGGTAGACTGATTCTAGTGCCTAGAAAGATTGAGGAAGTGGGTATAAAATGTTGTTCCTCTCTGAAACCGGGAGACTTGTTCTTTGTAGACTCAAGCCACACGCTGGCACCTGCGGGAGAGGTGAACCTGATTTTGCTCGAAGTCCTGCCGAGGATTGCCGCGGGTGCCTATGTTCACTTTCACGACATCCACTTTCCTTACGACTACGGTCCCGACACACTTTCTTCTGCGTTATTTTTCCAGCATGAGACTGCTCTCCTTTATGCTTTCCTTTCGATGAACGATCATTACGAAATTGCTGCCTCGCTTTCCATGTTGCATCACCTGAGACTCGAGGATTTGGTTCGTTTCTTCTCGGATATGCAACCACGGGAGTTTGACGAAGGTTTGACTCGGAAGAACGGCGACTATCCCAGTTCGATATTCCTGCGTCGGCTGGGGGCGTGAAACCTAGGGGTTACGAGGCAGGAAAATCTAGGTTACTTCGATTTGCTTGGCTTCGGGGACGCTTGCAGCTTCCAACTTAACGAACTTCGCACCCGTATCCGCAGTTTGGCGATCCGCGCTCCGCAGTCGATCGGCGCTTTCGCGTGGCGTGATGCGCGACGGCCACAGGAATTTGGCGCCAAGACTGTTGAGTAGAAGAACTTCGTTCAATGTCCCTATCTCCTTCGTTCGTGCTTCGACAAGTGAGTTCACCAAGCGATCGTTCAGCGGACCATTTCTAATGAGCTTCCGTGTAGGTGTAATCGTGGTATTGCAGTCCGCCGTTGATCACCGAGTAGAGCCGGACGTAGATAGTGGCACCGTTAGTGGGCAGGCTGACAGTGGCGCTAGTGGCAGCCTTGGGTCCGATGTTGACCAGGTCATAGCCACCGGGCGTGGTGCCGACAAAGAGATAGTATGCGGTTGCGCCGGAACCAGCGGTCCAGATGAAGGTGGTGCTTGCGCCGGTCAACGTACTGCCCGGCGCCGGGGAACTCATCGATGCGGGAGTACTGGCAAACTCGGTGTAGGTGTAATCGTGGTACTGCAGTCCGCCGTTGATCACCGACCAGAGCCGGACGTAGATGGTGGCCCCGTTGATGGGCAGGCTGACGGTGGCGCTGGTGGCGCCTTTGGGTCCGATGTTGACCAGGTCATAGCCACCGGGAGTGGTGCCGACGAAGAGATAGTATGCGGTTGCACCGGAACCGAAGGTCCAGGTGAAGGTGGTGCTTGCCCCGGTCAACGTACTGCCCGGCGTCGGAGAAGTCATCGCCGCGGGAGTACCGGCGAACTCGGTGTAGGTGTAGTCGTGGTACTGCAGTCCGCCGTTGATCACCGAGTAGAGCCGGACGTAGATGGTGGCACCGTTAGTGGGCAGGCTGACAGTGGCGCTCGTGGCCGCCTTGGGTCCGATGTTGACCAGGTCATAGCCACCGGGCGTCGTGCCGACAAAGAGATAATATGCGGTCACGCCGGAACCGGTGGTCCAGGTGAAAGTGGTGCTTGAACCCGTCAACGTGCTGCCCGGTGCCGGGCTTGTCATGGCTGCAGGAGTACCGGCGAACTCGGTGTAGGTGTAGTCGTGGTACTGCAGTCCGCCGTTGATCACCGACCAGAGCCGGACGTAGATGGTGGCACCGTTAGTGGGCAAGCTGACAGTGGCGCTTGTGGCGGCCTTGGGTCCGATGTTGACCAGGTCATAGCCACCGGGGGTCGTGCCGACAAAGAGATAATATGCGGTCACGCCGGAACCGGTGGTCCAGGTGAAAGTGGTGCGTGAACCCGTCAACGTGCTGCCCGGTGCCGGAGAAGCCATCGCTGCCGGAGCAACCGAACTTGGCACCTCCAACTCCCACAAGTCGTTCAGGAGGCCGTTGTTCCCTAGGGAATCGTACCCTTCACCGCCGAAGAGCCAGAGTTTGCCATCCGGGTCGACCCAGGTGGCACCAGTATTGCGGCCTCCCGGCACGCTAGATGACAAGAACTCATACTCAGTTCCGTAAATACCGCTGCGGCCATACCCAAGCATAAACGTATTGCTACCTCCCATCCACAGCCACTCACCATTGCCCCCCTGGGAGGGGTCGAAAACCCATAGGTCATTCAAGTAGCCGTAGTGTCCCAACGAATCGTACCCAAGACCACCGAACAGCCAGAGTTTGCCGTTCTTATCGGTCCAGCTCATGGCCTCGTAGCGGGACCCGGGCACATTGGATTCAGCGAACTGATACTCCGTACCGTAAACTCCGACCGCACGTGCGACCTCGCTTCCCCCCACCCAGGCCCACTCACCGTTAGCGCCCTGAGTGGGGTCGAAGACCCACAGGTCATTGAGTTCACCGGCGGTTCCTGCAGAATCAAATCCATAACCACCAAAGAGCCAGAGTCGTCCGCTGGTGTCGGTCCAGCCCGTGGCGCTGGCACGAGCACCGGGAGCATTGGAAGCTGCGAACTGATATTCAGTGCCGTACGCTCCGTTCGCATATCCAACTTTATTTCCTCCCATCCAGGCCCACTCGCCATGCGCGCCCTGGGAGGGGTCGAAGACCCACAGGTCGTTCATAGTCTGTTCTGCCGGATCCCCTGCAGAGTCGCAACCTCCACCACCGAAGAGCCAGAGTCTGCTGCTCTGATCCGTCCAGGTGAGAGAACCGTCGCGGTGTCCCGGATAGTTGGAGTCGGCAAACTGATACTCGGTGCCGTAAGGGGTAGGCTGGCCACAGGCGAATTGGGCTGAGGGAACCGTGTTGCTCCCTCCCATCCACGCCCACTCGCCATAGGTGCCCTGCGAGGGATCAAAGACCCAGAGGTCGCTGAGGTAACCCGCGTTTCCTGCGCCGTCGAACCCGTCTCCTCCGAAGAGCCAGAATCTGCCGCTCGCGTCGGTCCAGTTGATTGCAACATAGCGGCCGCCCGGAGAATTCGACGCTGTAAACTGGTACTCCGTACCATAGACACCGGGCTGGCCAGTATAGCCAACACTATTTGTTGAGAGAGTACTGCTCCCTCCCATCCACGCCCACTCGCCATCCGCGCCTTGGGTAGGGTCGAAAACCCACATGTCGCCGAGATAGCCTGCGGTTCCTGAAGCGTCGTATCCAGAACCGCCGAAGAGCCAGAGTCTGCCGCTCTGATCGGTCCAGCTGAGAGCCCCCCAGTTGCGGCCTCCGGGGGCATTGGATGGCGCGAACTGGTACTTGGTGCCGTAAACGCCGGGCTGGCCCTTTCCGGCTGGAACTGTGTTGTTCCCGCCCATCCAGGCCCATTCGGGGGTGCTGCTGCCGCCTGTCTGCGACTGAGCGAAGGAAACGATATTCAACAATGACACAATCGCTAGAGGGGCAAGCAGGTAAGTTCCTGACCTACACGGAATGGAATTCGCTGGTTTTCCCATTCCAATTAAGCCGAAATGAGAAACAGAGGGAAAGAAGATCGTACGAATTGCAGCAGAAACAAACCGAAGCGAAGGGTTCATGGCGGTTTACTCCCTGGGGTCGAGCTTGTATGCATGCCACTCAAGGTACGGCGGACGAACACGTGCTGGCATTAAAACTCTTGAGGCTCGCAAACCGCGCAAAGCATCCGAATAACTCTCGTTGGGGAACTTCGAAAACGAGAGTAGCACGCACAACGGAGATTGGTCCTCTACAAAAAAGTTGAAACTGCGGTGACTTGCTCGACGTGTCGATTAGTCACAAAAGTAATTTTGAGGGAGATTACTTTCAACGAAGGGAGGTGGACTGGTTGCGCTGCAGGAGGGGGTTATCACGCTAAGTAAGCTTGCAGAATATTCATCTCCAATAAAGATGTATGTAACGTGGCTGGTGCGAAGCCATTTTCCCTTGCTACGTGGGAAAGTGCGCCGCCGGCGGCGTGGCCGCGGATTCAGGAGTCTGGGCGCCCCCGGGGTCAGCGGGAACTCTTCTCGCCAGGATGCGCCACCACAGTTCCTACTCGCTCAATCATAACGACATCCGCAACCTGCCTTGCGCAACGCGTGCGCCCACCTCCCAGGTTCTCTAGGAAGGACGGCTCCCATCTGCGAGCGAAAGGGTATATGGGCGGAAGCGGACTCGGCATAATATCAAGCGAGTTGTAAATGGCACCATGCTCGCTGCAGAAGACCGCAACGTAGACCCGTGGATGCCGAAGCTCAAGACCAAGGGCCAGATCTCCTCAGGCCACGACGAACCTTGCGGTACGTTCAGGAGGACAGTACACGCCAAACTGCGGCGCCGTCCATCTGCGAACGTCGATGATGAGCATCTCGAAGGCACAGCATCTCGCCGGTCAGTCCAATCTGCACCGACGATCATTGCGGACGCTACGTGGGCCTTCTCCAGCAACCGGCTACGCGTCGAGATTACCCGACTGCCGGCGGCGAAAACGATCGCTTCGGGCGGCCCGGATGAAACGTTTATCGTGATCTGCCGTGGGCTCTCCTAGTCGAAGGTCTCGGTAACAAACTCTCCCGTGACCGCACCGGTGACTCTTCGTCGGCCTGACTCAGTTTGCGGATGACGTGATTGCGTCGTACTTCTTGAACCCGTATCTCCAAACCTAAAGAAAAATGAGACAAGCTAACTTGATGCCTAGCCTTATTCCCCTGCGCACAACCTGGAGCCAGAAATGTCAAGGAGACATTCCGCCGCAAGGGTAGGCGTCCATCAATGCGGTCAGAGCAACGTCACTTGCCGCGTGGTGCATCTCTGTTGGATGTCGTTTGATGAACTTCATCACAACAATGGCGATTTCGCGGGCTGTAACCCCATTTGGAACACACGCAGGGGGAGGATTGTTCTGTCTTCGCTGATCATTGAAGACTTTCCACAAATCGAATGTGTCGGACATTCCCCTGAGATAAGCTAAACAGCTCACGCCATCAAGCATCGCTGTGTTGTTAGGTTTCCCTTCAAGCACAACTTGACAATTCTTGAGGAGGTCGGCACCAGATAGTGTTTGTGCTCCGGAACGATCAGGAAACGCGGCGAGAGCAACGAAGACCGCAACCAGTGCAAGGGTTCTCATGAGTTCTCCTTGAATGTATCGCAAAGCATTGTACCTCGATTCTGAATGCCCCAAGCAGCTAGACGCCGCCTGCGAGTCTCAACAACTGTCAAGCACTGACGGCGATGACTAGTGTAGTCGACACGGCAGTAAACGCTGGCGGAACGGACGCTAGTCGAGCACGACTCGCGGTTGAACAGTTGGCACAAGGTTCGCTAGCGGCTTCTCCGAGATTCCAGTTGTCAAGGGTTCGCCGCACGTTGTTAAGCGTGCGAAACCAGTTTCCGCTGAGACACTCGTCGCGTAGCCGTCCATCGAGGCTTTCGACGTGCCCGAGGTCTCTTTGGCAGGATGTGAATCAGGTTGACCTTGCTGCTGCTCTCTACTTCCTTGTGAACAGCCCAAATGTTAAAGTGAGGACATGGTTGTAAACAGGCACGCAGTATCTGCTTCTGTCGTCTCGACTGCAATCTGGTTAATGGGGCTCTCCAGCTTAAACATAAACTGGGCGAAAGCAGAGACACCCAAAGCGGTAGTTGGCGGAGGGCAAGCCGTGCCAGACACTGGGCGCCCGGTTCCCGTGTGCGAGCCAGCAGATCTTGGTTCTCCCTACATTCCGGTCGATAGTTGGGTCTATCCCGCGGTTCTGCGCCTATATGGCCTTGGCTACATTGACACGGTCTATCTCGGTATGCGTCCGTGGACTCGTGCCAGTGTCGGTCGCATGCTCGAACAAGCGGCCGCGCGCATCGAGGACGCGCAGGACTCTCCCGATCCAACAACTGCCGAAGCGGTGCAGATCTACGAAGCTCTCGACTACGAGCTTCATCCCGAGATCAGCGGCCCATGTGGCATGCTGAAAGGGCATACGCGTGTCGAGTCAATTTATTCTATGTTCCGGGGCATTCGCGGCACCCCCCTCCGCGACAGCTTCCATCTCGGCCAGACCATAATCAATGACTACGGTCGCCCCTACGAGAGCGGAATCAACAACTACACGGGGTTTAGCGGTTTTGCATCGGCGGGTCGTTTTGTGCTTTATCTGCGCGGTGAGTTTCAAGGAGTACCTTCCGCATCAGGCTATTCATCGCAGCTCGCACGGACACTCTCAACCATAGATCAAATTCCTTTCCTTGATCCCAAAACAGGCCAACCCTACCATCAATCGACAATTCCATTGGGACCAATTGATTCTACGATCCGAATCGGCCTGATCGAGGCATACGCTTCCGCCCATGTCCTTAATCACGAGATTTCGTTTGGCAGACAGGATGACTGGCTCGGTCCCGGCCTGGGCGGGGGGTTCGCATATTCTAATAACGCCGCCAATATTTATTCGTTCTGCATTAATCGTATTGAGCCTTTGCACATACCCTTGCTTTCGTCCGTGACAGGTCCGTTTCGCTATGAATTCGTCATTGGCCCACTTCAGGGCCACGCATACATACCCAATCCGGCCTATCCGCCTGGACTTCCTGACGTTTTCAATCCCGGTGATCCTTGGATGCACATTGAGAAAGCCAGCTTCCGTCCGACTGAGAACCTAGAATTTGGTTTCCAACGAACCGTCATCTGGGGCGGAAAGGGCCATGGACCCATCACGATGCATACCTTTCTGAAGAGCTTCTTCAGTTTTGCATCCCCGCCCGGTAACCAAAAATTTACCCGAGAGGACCCCGGCGCACGCTTCGGTGCTTTCGATTTCTCCTACCGCCTGCCGTTCGCGCGCAAGTGGCTCACTCTCTATTCAGATGGAGAAGTGCACGACGACGTATCACCGATTGATGCGCCGCGGAGGGCCGCGTGGCGCCCCGGTCTATATCTTTCCCACGTGCCTGGAGTACCAAAACTAGATATCCGTGCCGAGGCTGTTTCTACCGACCCTCCAATTGTCAACAGCCAGGGTGGCGGCTTTATGTACCGTGAGACCGTACAACGAGAGGGATACACGAATAATGGTCAGATTTTCGGCGATTGGATCGGACGCGAAGCAAAGGGCGGCCAGGGTTGGATCACGTATCACTTTAGCGGCGACGAGTGGATCCAGATTGGCTTGAGAAACGGGAAAGCAGCGAAGGACTTCATCCCGGGTTCCACCACAGAGATCGACACTGCGACGGGTGGGCTGATTGAGGGCGGGACCACAATCAACGACGTCAATTTGCAGGTGGTCAAGCGCATCGGTAAGGATTTTGAGATCAACGGCAACTTCACTCTTGAGCACTGGAAGGCACCCGTTTACCTACCGGGCGAGCAAACAGTCACAGCGACCACTTTCAGGCTTACGTGGTACCCCAAAGGCAAAGTTATCTTCTGAGGTCTTTCTTCCCAAATTGCGCGTCCGCGAGAACCTTTCTCGTGAACCCGTATATGCTTTCACCGTGCGCAATCATTTGGCTCCGCCTTTATGGAGCGTGGGGCTAATTTGTTGGACTTTCTGAATCCCATTCTTCCAAGAATTGCATCGCCGCGTCTTCATCGGAGGCAAGCAAGTCAACTAACCGAGGAAGCCTGGCCAGAAGACGTTGATGGGTTGCTTGCGAAACCTTATTTATTTTCTCAGTGTTCTCCCAGCGTCCGCGAGCAACAGCCTTGTGTATTTCGTCCTCCGTAAGACCTTTGGCTTTGCAAGCGGCGGTAAAGAGAATCTGATAGAGCATCATTTCGTGCTGCAACACTTCGGAGCTATCGGCAAAAGCTTCTAGAAGTTTGATCAGCGTTTCTCGGTTTATTTCCATGGCTATCGAAGATTATACGGTTTGAGGATCAAGCAAGTTGACCACTTCTCGATCCAAGCGTTTCTTAAACAGTCAAAGGTGCATGGAATGCATTCGCTGTGGGTGTCAGTACAGTAGATCACCCAATCGCTATAATCCAGGACTTGCGCCCGTCCCTCACTTCCCAATTCAATGCGGCTCAGTTTATGGCTTAAATTCGACAGCAATCTGATAGAGAATTCGCCGTCAATGTGTCAATGTGGCGCTTCTGGATACCTTCTTCTCTGGATGTGGGAATCAATGGCAGATCGTTCCTCCGTTCTTCTTGCCGAAATGGGTTTTGAACGGAAAGCCGATACAGGGGGGTCGGCTCGTCCTTTACAAATCGGACACGCCGTTTTGAGGGCAGCGACTTTTCGCTGTGGCCTGGACCTGTCTGTAGCTGCCACGGGTAAATCCAGCTTCGGCCTTATTCAACACTCTTATAGAGGCGTAGGGTCGCTAGGAAATCGATCTGAACCGGCAAGTCATTTTCCACGTACTTAATGGAACACGGGCGAGGATGACCACTTCTCGAACGTAAGGCTCGCCGAATTCCTTCACTGTCAGACCGCACAATACTTGTCCCTCTGCCTGCGACGCTGGGGACCAATGACATGCAATAAGGTTAAGGCGCGAGCCAATCGTGTACGGGTGCCCGACAGCATCGTCACGCCAGAACCGTGTTGGGCAGTGATCGCGCAAGGCCAAGGCCTCTTTCTTACGCCGGATGGCCTTGGCCCCATTGCGCAATCGGGGTCGAATGGTCACGTTTTATTGCATAGTTCGACGCTTCAATGGGCTTCCGTGTAAGTGTAATCGTGGTATTGCAATCCGCCGTTGATCACCGAGTAAAGGCGCAGATAGATGGTGGCACCGTTGGTGGGCAGGCTGACGGTGGCGCTGGTGGCAGGCTTGGGTCCGATGTTGACCAGGTCATAGCCGCCGGGAGTGGTGCCAACGAACAGATAGTATGCAGTTGCACCGGAACCAGTGGTCCAGATGAAGGTGCTTGAGTCGGTCAACGTGCTGCCCGGCGCCGGAGAAGTCATCGCTGCGGGAGTACCGGTGAATTCGGTGTAGGTGTAATCGTGGTATTGCAGTCCGCCGTTGATCACCGACCAGAGCCGGACATAGATCGTGGCACCGTTGGTGGGCAGGCTGACAGTGGCGCTGGTGACAGCCTTGGGTCCGATGTTGACCAGGTCATAGCCGCCGGGAGCGGTACCGATGAATAGGTAGTATGCAGTTGCACCGGAACCAGCGGTCCAGGTGAAGGTGGTGGTTGCGCCGGTCAACGTGCTGCCCGGTGCCGGAGAAGTCATCGCTGCGGGACTACCGGCGAACTCGGTGTAGGTGTAATCGTGGAACTGCAGTCCGCCATTGATCACCGACCAGAGCCGCACATAGATGGTGGCACCGTTGGTGGGAAGGCTGACCGTGGCGCTGGTGGCAGTCTTGGGTCCGATGTTGACCAGGTCATAGCCACCGGTAGTGGTGCCGACGAACAGATAGTATGCAGTTGCACCGGAACCAGTGGTCCAGATGAAGGTGGTGCTTGAGCCGGTCAACATGCTGCCCGGTGCTGGAGAAGTCATCGCTGCGGGAGTACCGGTGAATTCGGTGTAGGTGTAATCGTGGTATTGCAGTCCGCCGTTAATCACCGAGTAGAGCCGGACATAGATCGTGGCACCGTTGGTGGGCAGGCTGACGGTAGAGCTCGTGGCGGCCTTGGGTCCGATGTTGACCAGGTCATAGCCGCCAGGAGTGGTGCCGACGAAGAGATAGTATGCGGTTGCACCGGAACCAGCGGTCCAGGTGAAGGTGGTGCTTGAGCCGGTCAACGTGCTGCCCGGGGTCGGAGAAGTCATCGCTGCGGGAGTCGGTAATTCCGTGGAAAGGGACGCGTATTCCCACATGTCGTTGAGATCGGCAAAATTTCCAGCGGAATCAAAACCCGCTCCTCCAAATAACCAGAGATTGCCTTGTGTATCAGCCCAACTACTGGCCGCGAGTCGACTGCCGGGTACGTTTCCGGAACCAGGTGTACCCAAGGTGCCGTAGATCCCGAGCTGTCCGCAAATTGTTCCGTTGGAGTAGCAGTTGTAGGCTCCGCCCTTGCTCGATTTACTCCCGGCGATCCATGTCCATTCGTTTGTCAAAGGGCTAAACTCCCACAGGTCATTGAGCGCGCCAAGGTAGCTCGTCGAATCGAAGCCCATTCCTCCAGAGAGCCAGAAGTTTCCGCCGTCATCCGTCCATGCGACTGCAGAGTAGCGACTCCCGGGCGCATTCGTAGGTGAAGCGGTCGCCAAAGTGCCATATATCCCCGGTTGACCTCCCGTGCTATCTATCGTGCTGCTGCCTCCCATCCATGTCCATTGCAGTGTAGAGGGATCCAACATCCAGATGTCGTTAAGAATACCAACGACACTTGGGGTGGATGAATCGAAGCCTTCTCCGCCGAATAGCCAAAGTTTTCCGTAGGTGTCTTTCCAGGAAACAGAGCTTTGTCGACCACCAGGATTGTTGGCGGACGACGGCTCTCCCAAACCGCCGTAAACTCCGAGTTGATTCCTCGTGCTACTCCCGCCCAGCCACGTCCATTGAAACGTCGAGCAGTCAAACATCCAGAGATCGCTAAGTTCACCTCGCAGAACAGTTGAGTCGTTTCCGTAACCCCCAAATAACCAGAGATTGCCGTTTGTGTCCGTCCATCCAACTGCCGAATCTCGGGAGCCAGGAATATTCGATCTCGACGGAATACCCAATGTTCCGTACACACCAGCATGGGCCTCATTACTACCTAGCGTGCTGCTACCTCCCATCCAGGCCCATTCATTTGATGACACGTCCAACTTCCAAAGATCGTTCAACTCGCCAGCTACATTGCCCACGGAGTCGAAACCGTAACCGCCGAAGAGCCAGAAATTCCCCTCCCCGTCGGTCCAAGAAATTGCAGATTCTCGTCCTCCAGGAGCATTGGCAGCAGCAGGAATTCCCAGGGTGCCGTAAATGCCCGGAGTTCCCATGTGATAACCCGGTACGGTGCTTGTTCCACCGATCCACGACCACTGGTTGGTTGTGGGATAGAATTTCCAAAGGTCGTTGAGATACCCCTGTGTTCCGTTTGCATCGGCACCAATCCCACCAAACAGCCAGAGATTGCCATCTTTATCGGTCCAGTTGTTTGCTGTTCCTCGACCGCCAGGCAGATTCGTAGGAGATGGCGAGCCTAAAGTGCCGTACACACCAGGCCAACTCACATATGCGAATTGTCCATGCTCAAGTACCTTGTTGCCGCTGAGCCAAGTCCATTCTCCCGTCTGCGCGACTGCCCCCATTGCACTGCCGCATATGAGTAAGACAACAGTGGAAAATAGAACGACGACCCCAATCGAGGATTGGAAGCGGCGGCAATCCCAGTGAGAGACAAGTTCAGAATTAGACGAAGAATAAAACCGCGTGAGGCTATTCATGTCGGTCCATTCCTGGGGTTGAGTTTGAATGCCGGTCACTGACCGTACGCGAACCAACATGCGTGGACACAGAACTCCGGGTGCTCGGAAACCGCGCAAAGCATCGCACTTGACTGCGTGGGGAACTACGTAGAAGAGCGTATCACGAGAGCCATGGCGAGTTAGCTCAAAGAATTAAACTGTAGTGACGCGCGTTTGAGTACCAGATGCCGGATAAATAACCTGGTGCGGAACGCCAACGACGCTCCAAGGTCGCTCGTTGTTTAGCTGGCGCGCCCCAGGCATAAACCTTCGATAGGGTATCCCTGCTTTCCTGTCTCTAGCAAGCTGAATGCAACATTCCAATTCCAATGGGTGCCACGCATTCATGATTGGCAAGCCGTTGAGGTCCGTTCGAGTGAATTGCGCGAACATCATTGCTGTGATTTGCTGGTTTGCTTTCGCTCTAATTTTCTATTTCATGCGCGCTCTTGGGTTCCATTGAAGGTCTGTGACACTTTCTTCATCAAGGTCCTCCAGCGCGTATCGTTTTGGAAATTTATTGATTCCGGCGAACGAAAGGCTGGCTGTTCACGGCCTCGGGTCCGTTACTGAATGACCCTGACGTTATATGTTGTGCGGGTAGGTGACCCTGCTGCGATTGCACAGACGGAGACGGTCACCGTGCCTGAGTTTGTCACCTGTGCTTCCCAGACATAGCCAGTACCCGGAGAAGTTCCACCTGCCGGAGAGACAGCCGCCACCATCGAGGCCGTTGCACCTCGGATGGAGACCGTCCCAGTGGCACAAGCCCCGGCAGCGAGAGCCGAACCGCCGATTGGGCCTGTCGTGCCCGAAAGCGGAAGCTGCGAAGTTAGTACAACAATTCCCGAAAGATCGGGGAGAGTGTAAGTCTGGTTTCCAGATAGAGGGGTAGCGCACATCGTTCCGTCCGCTCCATTCACAAAACCGACGCACTTCAAATTAAACTGACCAAGGTAGTCGCTTGCAGAAGTTTTGTTAACGGAGACGACCCCCGTTGATGGGTTGCCGAATAGCTGCTTCGTATGGACGCTCTCGGGCGTTGTATTTCCGAGTGCTGATCGCGATGCAAATGCGGATGCGAGCGCGGCTTGCACCTGTGCAGTGGTCGCAACCTTGGTGCTGTTGTCGTCCGCCGCCTGTGTAATTGCGGTCGAGCTTCCTAGTTGCAGAGTCACGGCTGGCTGAATCCCAATCCACGCCACGTAAGGCCTATTTGCCGAAGTCGTTTCAAATCCAATGTTCTTTCCACTGTAGGGGGCTAGATTTGCAGTGAAGCTGTAAAGCTGATATTTGGTTGAGCAGGTGATCGAAGTCCCGTTAAGCAGGCTCCCGTTCGCAGCAATCGCAATCTCGCTCAAAGCGTATGCAGAAGGGCATTTAGCCATTGCTGAGACTGTAACCAAGCCCGCCGGGATGTTGGTGCCGACCGTCAGGTTGAAATTGTTTGTTGAAAATTGAGCGAAGCTCGCGATAGCACTGTTTATCGGCAGAATCACGTAGGCACCCGATGGTGAAGCAGCGTCCTTTTGGACACTCAAAGGCCAGAGGCCGGGTGTTCCCGATTTATTGAACAGAATGTCGTTCGGCCAAATCAGCAGATTTTCGGAGTTGTAGGGTGTCGAAAAGTTCCCGTCGCGGATGAAATCGCCGGATACTCGTCCTGATTGATCCGTAAGCCCCTTGGTTGGAACAGCGGGGATTGAATAAGCCTGCGGGATACTGTCGAATGGGTTCGGATTCGTTCCGTACCAAATCCGGTTTCCAAGTCCCAAATCGTTGACCGTGACTCCCACAAGACTTGAAAAATCCAATTTGTTGTCAGCACCGCCCACGTTAAGTGTTCCGCCACCCATGCTGCAATTGATGCAGCGTGCGCCTTGAGTTTCCAGATAGGCTGTCGCGCCTGCTCCGCCTGTGAGTTCGGTATTTGTGAACGTGTTCTGCGCCCCCTCCACGCGATAACCATAGGTGCCGGTATTGCCTTCAAACTCGGGGACGCTGATCTGCGCGCTTTTAAAGGCATCGAAGTTCACGTTTCCAAGCCCAACAAACTGCGGACCATTTTGAGCAGTTATCTCCGTGTCTTCAATCTTGAGGTCTTGGCCGTTAACCTGAATCCACGGATAGGTGATTGACTCCAGCGATCCGTGATTAAACTTCATGTAGTCTCCAGCTGAAGACTGATCAAAGGAATTCAATTCGGAACTGCCAATAACGACCCCGAAGGTTTGTCCTCGAAATTCAAAATTCTGCACGTCCAGTCCGTACATTCCCCACGTTCCCTGTGTGTAAACCCCGCAGACATTGTTCGTCCCAGTGTTCACCGCATAGAAACTTATGTTGCTCATTGATGAGTAAAGAGAGCCCGCCGCCTGCCAAGGGTTGGTCCAATCTGCGGTATTCCCATCCACGTCGTCCATTCCTATTGCGCAGTTGCCGATGTTGGTCGTTACCGGCAATCCAAGCAACGATAGATAGGCATGTGCGTTAGTCACAGTCCGTGATGCCGGGCTTGTCAGCGTAATCGCTATCCATGAACTGTTGCTTGCGCCGCCTAAAGACCAGCAGGGTGCCACTGAGGCAATGGTCGTGACAAGGTTGGCGCCGCTCGGCCCTGCGCCATTCACCTGAATCGCCTGTCCAATATCTGAACAGTTGATTTGGCTGTTAGCGGTGTAGAGCGTGCTGAGATTTCCAGACGGTATCGTAGCGTCATCGAACCAGCGTCCCGGCCAGCGGTGCGGAAAATTACCTGCTGAGGAGTTATCGACTAGGAAAAAGATGTTCTCCATCTTCCAAAATTTATTCCAGATGAAAGTATTTGACGTTGGATCAAGGACGTGTAGCACATCCAGGCCCGGCTTGCTCCTTAGAATTACCGGTTGCCCCTGAGTTCCTGCCTGCTGGCCCACGAAAGTCGTTCCATGCCAAGTAATACTCATCAAATAGCAGCCACCAGGCGGCAGAGGAAAATAAAGAACCTGATGTGTCGTCGCAGCTACGTTTTCAGCTTTCTGAATCGCAGTACTATCGTCTGTAGTGCAAGCACCCGTCGCGCCATACATCATTACGTTGAGTTGAGTGTTCACGGAAGCGTTCACAGTCGCGGCCTTCACGTTGGCCTGAACGTTGAGGCCAGCGGAACCGTCAGAATTCACACCGCTGTGTGGATACCCAATGCCGTCTGATCGGATGACCCAACCATCCGCGCCGCAGGTATAGAAATTGTTTCGAGTGGTGCTGATCTCCGTGTAGGGCATACCGAAATTGACCACGGAACAGCTACCCCGCCGCGAAATAGGAGTTCCCACTCCCGAAACCGGAGCCCAATTGATTTGAGTCTTGGCATGTTGCTTTTGCTGTCCGTGTAATACCGCACACAACACGAATAGAAGACAGCTGACAAATATGCGGCGCATATAGTTGCTCTCCCGAGGAGGTCGAATTGATGAACGCAATAAAGGCTTCAGACAGAGTGTAGTTTGGGCGGTCCTTCCGTTCCAAAGGGACGAATGACGGCAAAATCGTACATTCCTCGGAGGCCAGCTTGCTCGTTGCGCCAGCGGTGGCAGAGGCGACGTGCATGCTGAGGCTTATCACAAAACCGACGAGCAAGGACCACATGAATCTCCTCTTCATGCCATAGCTTATAGAAATTGAAATCAACCGCTTTGCAAAATTGACGGTCCGATATTGATTTGTGCTCGGAAGAAATGATCTGAGAGCAGTTCCGGGCGACTGACCAACCCGGAATTTATGGTCCGCCGCCTTTCTGCAAGCGAATCGTTGAGAGTGACGGTTGGTCTGCGCAAATGTATTCGACCTTTGGCCTTGTGCCGGGCTTTCCAACTATGCAAGACCTGAACTACCAATCCGGTCGCGCTTCCGATATACCGAGCACCGTTTCATTCGATTGGATGGTGTACCCCAGACCCCAGGCAATTTCCTGACTTATCCATTCGCTTGGTACGGCGCTACTGTCCTGGTATTCGAAGCGAAAGGTCAGGGAGTTCTCAACGACGGTGCTGTATCCGGATATTCGCAGAGTTTGCCAAATGCTCTGACGAGCTATCCAACGTCGTACACTAAGCCAAACATTACATCGCATGACATACCGTTCGCAGGCTCATTCACGGCGCGTGTTTCTTTCCGCCGCGTGTCTTGCACGAACTCCCGTGTGTCGGCATCAGAGCAGCACATGGACCCAGCCCGAAACCGATATCGCTTCCAATCCAGTTAGTACATGGTTTCCATTCAGCGTGCCGGCCGTGCCGCTGGATAGCTGGCAACGCAACTTCCACCTGAATTAGAGCAGCTAGCCTTTCCATCGGTGCTTGATACGCTTCCGGTACCGCTCACGCCGACGCATTGGCACAATGGGTCCACAATCGCTAACCAGCGCGACATGCACTCCCTCAATGGATTGGACGGTCTATGGGTAGTGGTGCAGTTGGTTGTAGTCTTCAACTCTAAGGACGTGGCCGTCCATTGCATGGGGCAGGCATTCGCCGACGAGATTTTTTGGGCTTTTGATCTACAGCATCCAGAGACCGAGGTCCACGACAGTAACACCAATTCCGAATTTCGTCGGATGATTGACTGCGCACGGTCAGACGGGCAGGATGAGCCATCAATTCCTACTACTCTTGGGGATGCGCTGCTTCCCTAACGATCCGCGCGGCGGCCCGGCTCACGTCTTCTCGGCGGTGCTTCTGTCTTGCGTGGAGATCGAATTGAATTTCGAACCATTTCTTGCTTTCCACTGACGAAGCGCCCATAGATTGCATGAGCGGCATTTGAGTGCCGCAGGCGGAACACTTTGCAGAGACGCGATGAAAGTCTTCGCTATCAACTAGCAATTGCGGTTTCGTCGTCATGCCCAAAGTCTAGGCCGTGTCGTTCGCCTGTGGAAACCAAACTGAACCACCACCGGCCTATGGAATTCGTTGACAGGGAGCTGGCGTGTAGTGAGTGTAGCAAGACATTCGCGTTCTCGTCTGCCGAACAGCCGTTCTATGGGTCGCTCGAGAGACTTCGTTTATCGTCTCTGATCCCTCCATCCGACCGCGCTCAACAGCCTTCTGTATCTCGTCTTCCGTAAGACGCTTGTCTTTGCCGGCAGCGGTAAAATGCAACTGATAAAGCATCAGTTCGCGATGCAACACTTCTGATGTGTCTGCAAATCCTTCTAGGATAAGCGTCTCCCGGTCGAATTTCACAATGCCGAGAATTATACGGGCCATTGCGAGACGGCTGAGTCCCGTCAGGCGATAGTAAACTTCCTACTCAAGAATGTGCGTTTGTTACACTGTTTCGAACATCTCTAGGGGAAATTGCCTACTCAGGTATTCCTAAATGAAGTTTGGCTTTCTAAAGATCGGCCTCTTAGCATTGTCTCTGTCCGCGCCTTCCCTTGGCGCACAAGACCAGAGCGTCGGTGTTCCGTCGGCCGGGGCCGATCATTGCAACTTCTCAGGTGAACGTTTCGGTCAGCGATTCATCGTTGCGGATTTCAACAACGACCAAAAGCCAGACAGCATAACCCTAGTGAGTCTCGGGCAGCACGGTGGCCAAAATGTATTCGCTGTGCGCGTCTGCGATTCCGGGCGGGCTGTAAGCCTGCTCACCTTCGAATCCAATGAACCGTCGCCTATAGTCACCGCCATCGACGTGAACCAAGATGGTTCACCTGATATTGTCGTCGAGCAGCGATACACCCAAAGTCGCATTCAAGTCTGGCTCGATAACGGGCACGGGGGGTTCCATAAGGCGAATGTAGCCGACTTTGCAAATCCGGACACGCGAGCGTCGTGCACCGTCGCGGCACTCTCCACGGGACGCCATTCGCCGTCCCGTGCTCATGTACGCCGAGGCAAAAGGTTAAGCATTCAAACAGCCAAGCTGCCCACGGCTCATCGCTATTCTCCCGGCGGGTATCATTGGTCGTTTTCTGTTCGCGTCCAGAAGGACCTGGGCGGACCCAACCTATCCCGCGCTCCACCGATCGCACTCCATCTCTAAGATATCTCCCTGCGGCTGAGCCTTGGCAGAATTCTGTGAGACTTCGCCACGCCAAATCCAAAGGGATCTGAGTGTGGTGCGCCCAAGCCGTTCGGCTCAGAAGACCCGCCCCATTGTTGTGGGTGAGCGCGCCCCGATGTTTCTTCACCAACTCCATCGCGGCTAAACGTCGAGTATGACGAATCGCGGGATTCGCCGCCGCGCCGGGCCGTGTTCGGTCAGACGAGACAGAGAGAATACCCCAGATGTGTGGCATTGCTGGATTTGTGGTTCCACCCGGTTATCCTCCAATTACAAGCTCTTCGTCGGTGAGGGTGGTTTGACGTGCACAATGGGTTATTGGGGAAGGTTCCAGCCTATTTACAGAGGCGGACTCGGCTTCGCCAGCCTGACGCAACCCGGAAACGGCACAGGTAACCTTCACTCGACGTACGACACTTGGTTTCTCGGAGGAGGCGCGGAATACCACACGTGGGGACATTGGTGGACGCGCGTTGATTACACCTACGACGCCCTAATGGGTTTCACAGTAGTATCACCAACCAGAATCACACCCTGAATCCGCGAGGCATAACCGTCGGGTTGACTTACCGTTTTGGCCCGTCTGGAACCCGTTTCTGACCGGATTGGAATCTGAACAATGGTGCGGTTCGATTCGCTTCAAGTACAAAGTAAGCATCGATTGCATTTCCGCCCGAGATTCAGAGAAGACAGATTCGAGATGTCCCGTTTTCAATAAGTCACAATGTGAAGATTGGTACGGCAGTACTTGATCACGCATCTGAAAAGAAACGACGATGCACGAACAACAATCGAGTTTTGTGAACGGATCAATTCTGAACGATCTGGCTATAACCACCATCCAGTACAATCATTACCAACCGCGACTGAAATGGCCTATTTGCCGTTCCAAGTTTTCGATGCAATGGAGAATCAATGTATTTTCATTTGACGAATATTGAAATCATCCTTGGGGGTTTTGCACTCCTTCTCATCATCATTTTTGCATCAGCGATATTCTTTGACAAATACTGGAAAACGCGGGCACCACGTGACTTTGACTCTGACCACAAAGGCAACTCCTTTCGGCAAAATTCCAGACGCGAATAGGATAGTTCGAGCAGTTCTTGACGCGCTGACCCACACCCAAAAACATATCAGATTTCAAGTTAAGAGATTGCAGCCTCCGTGTTTTCCGAAAGGGAGAGGAGAGTTCAAGGCGGTAATATTCTTCGGCTAACGTTGGGACTCTTTTCGCACTCTTGATATTGTTGGAATGAGTTGGAGGTTGTCGGGTTGAATTTGATTCTTCCCTTTTGTCCTCGAACCGGCAACATTATCAGTCAAGAACGAAGGATTTTCGGCCTCGCTTAGATCTCCATATTGCAGTCCCGATAAACAACGTGTCTACATTTCGAATAATCGATTTGAAGTCGGTCGTTGGAGGGCTGGTATGAGCAGGAGGAGCGAGACCCCTTAGGCGCGAGAGAGATGGAGCCGATAAAGCGGAAAGGTTCCCGCGCCAAGACAGCCACCAACTCGCCGAAGGCCAGCTCTTCTTCGACCCGTCTGCCGCTTCGCTTTCATCGTTTGATCGGGTCCATGTACCGGCGACAGCTTCAATCACCCTTATGTCAAAGACCTCTCGGCGGTTCAGCCTCGCGCTGCACCACAACACGAGCTTGTCGCGATGCGATCACTTGTAAAGCGGAAAGCCATGCTTACTAGACGGCTCAGCTATCAGCCTTTCAATCTGCTGTGTTCAAGTCGCGCGTCCGGTCGGCCTTGCGGCCCGCAAGGCTATTCATCACTCATTTTGTTCCTAAACCAGTGCGGACTTTGTCGAGCACTTCGCTGCGAATCGATCCAAATTCCTCGCGATGGGTTAGCGCAGACGCTGATGAGAAAGATTCCGATCGCAGAGAGTCATTCCTCCTCTGACGTTGCTTGCACCGGTTTTTGATTGCTCTGTTTGGTCTTCAACTGCTGAAACTCTCCAACAATTCAAACAAACGACCCGCACTGCTCTCAATTTCAAAATATCGCTCAAAGCAAAGATGACAATTGGCCCTCATCGTTGAGCGTTCGACTTCTCCGAGACGGTTCCAAGCCTCAAGAAGGTTGACAGTTCCGCTCAGAGTATCAGCTTCTACAAAACCGGCATTTGCGCTCTCTATCTCTCTCCAGATATTCACCTGATTCGAAAGTAAGACTGGTACGCCACAGGCGAGCGCTTCTGCAACCACAATACCGAAGTTTTCCTGGTGCGAAGGTAGTACAAAAACCTCTGAGGCGGCTAATGCAGCCCATTTCCGCTCATCTTGCAGCATTCCCGTCCACGTAATGCGATCCTTTATGCCGAGCGTCCCACTCAGCCGCTGCAGATCAGCTTGCCAACCAATTTGGTCGGGCCCGACAATCAATAAATGCCAATTCGGATCTCGAGCTAAGGTACGGTGAAATGCTTCGATAAGCAGATCAAGGCCCTTTTTAGGATGAATGCGGCCGATAAAAATCGCCAGCCGTTTATTGCGCAAATCAGGAAATCGTGCGAAGAATTCATAACGGAGCGCTTCGACGTCGAACTTGGGGACGCGGGTTCCGTAGCCCACAACATACGGATTGGCCCGGTAAAGCCAGAATGACTCTGGCGCGAGCGAACGTTCCTGCTCAGTTGTAAATAAAACGGCCCTGGCATCACGCAGGACTCGATAATCCGCCCATGGCCAATAGAGCCATTTCTTGAGATGCTTGATAGGATAGTGACGCCTAAACCAAGGGTCCAGCATTCCATGAGTAAAAACAACGTAAGGCGTCTCCGTTTTATGTAGTGCGAGCCAACCGCCGTAGCTATGAAACTGCCATATGCCGTTGATAATCACGCAGTCATAGTTTCGATGATTCTGCCGGAGCCAAGGAACGAATTGACTTGAATAACCATATTTGCTGGCCCCTACGGCACCGAGTGCCCGAATCTTGACAGGAAAGTTCCTTAGATATGAGGCATTGGGTGGATCGAGCGTGAGAATTTCGATCTCGATGTTGCGGGCCAAGCCAACCGAGGCGATTTGCTTTATGCCTTCGATCGGGCCGCCGCTCGCGGGATTGGCGGTATGAATTAAATGTAATAGCCTCATCTGCTCCAGATTAAAGAATTACTGAGTTTCCGGGACAGCTGAAAAATTCTCGAGAATTCCCACAGTTAGATGCCTTTGAAAGCCGCAGTCGTCCACCCAACGCACCCCCGATAAAAGTAGTAATCGCGGCTTCTTCCACTCATGTTCTTCATCGGAACTTCCACGAGAGACGTGCGGGCTCCATGGACGAAGGCCGATAGAAAAAGATGGAGATTGACGAGGACTTTAGTAGGTTCATTTTGATAATAGCTTGTTTTGGACTTTCACGTTCCTGATGCTCTCGCTCGGTAGTCAGCCAACGTGACCACCTGCGAGTGAGGGACGGGTAATTGGTACACGATGCCAACTCGCCTTGCCGCGTAACGTCCGATCCGCTGGGACTCTCAATTTAAGAAGATCCACAATGGCTATGAGGATGAAGGCTTCGAAGATTCGGGAGGTGCTTCCGAAAGGGGAGAATAATATATTCCAAAAGAAACCGACGAGGAGCCATGAGTAAACCGGCGCCATAGGTGGACGGCGAACTGCAACTATGACGATGGCGTTCGTCAGAAGCCAGATGACATATCCCCAGAAGATGGCGCCGAAGAGCCCAGCATAGACCCAAGCACCAATGATGTGAGAGTGAGATGGAATCAAACCCCGTGTGTCTGCCTCGGTATCGGTCAAATCACCGTTAATTCCGTATTCTTGCATCAGGTCATACTGCATCTCGGTGTACTTCATGTCCCTGGCCCAGGAACCATGCCCAAGAACTGGGCTGTCCATCACTGCATGCAGACCGATGAAAACCTCGGGTCTTCCGCCCAGAAGAAGGTTCCCCGCTTGCGCCTCCGATTCGTTCTTCTCCTGAGCCTCTTCGCTAATGAGACCGGATCGAGTGACTAGGCGCAAGAGTTGGTTGGCCGACCATCCAGCCGCCAAGGCAAGCACGACGACCATTGCAACACGGAACAGATTGTTCCTCTGGGGAAGAAGTCCAAATCTACCGATCTGATCGGGAATGATTGGAAAAGCCAGCACAGTAGAGACGAGAAGCATTAGAAATGCGGATCGAGAATTCATCAAAAGGTCAATGGCAGAAACTCCGATGAGCAGGAGAAGAGCAAATACTTGCCTTCCGCGCGCAGCGAGGAGAGAGCTCGCAAGCAAAGCAAGTATAGTGACTCCGAATGAATAACTCCACTTCCAAGCATCTGCGCCCTCTAAGCCAATCGCTGCAACGTTTGGCTGATACCGGGTCAGAACGACGGATCCAATGGCAAATGCAGTGATGAAAATGGTCTTTCGTCGCTCATTTTCAGCAACAACCATAGCAAGGAAGGCTATCTCTGTAGTGAAGACGATGATCCCCGCCATTCCACGCATCCGATCCAGCCATACAGTGTGGTTGTACGCGTCGGAGAGGACCTGAGCTAGAAACCATAGGCCGAGCAGTACGAAGAGGCGTATGAGGTAGGGTCTTTGCAATCGCCGGATGGAAAAAGCAAGCACAAATGGAAACGTGACGATCATCGCGATCTCAGCGACAAAGAGATCCCCAACGAGGCGAACCACCACACTGCTCGAAATGCCCAAAGCAACAAGGAATCCCTCTATCATGAGGCGGGAGACTGGCCTCGCAAACTGCACAGAGCGCACGAATCTCGATCGAGTGGTTCTCATTCCGAAGTGTTTTCGTCCCATCATTTTGTGCTCGTGTTCAGGTCGCCCGCGAGGAGATTCTTATACACTGCATATGTTTCAGCGGCGCATTGCTCCCAGGAAAACTTAAGGGATTGGGCCCTTCCAAGTGCAATCAAATGCAATCTTGTTTCCGCGGACGATGTTACTTGCATAAGGGCATCTGCGATAGCGCTGGAGTCTTTCGGATCCACATAGATTGCTGCATTGCCGGCAACCTCGGGCATGCTGCTGGTTTTGCTAGTTACAATCGGACAACCAACGCGCATGGCTTCAACCAGCGGAATGCCGAATCCCTCATATAAGGATGGAAAAGCAAGGGCGTCTGCGCCTGCATAAAATCGTGCCAGGAGTGCATCGTTTCCACTAACTGTCACCATCGCACTCTCCGGAACGCCCGCGCTTCGCATCACGTTCAACTCGTCTCCACTCCATTGCTTGTTAGTGAAACTCACGAGTTTATGTGTCCGATGCAGTTTTGCATCTCCAAATGCATGGATGATCCGATTAAAGTTCTTGTGTGGAAATCTGTTGCCAACGTGCAAAAGGTAAGGCGCGCCGATGTCGATAGGCCCTTCTCTTGAGATGGTAAGAGATGAAGCGAGACGCACTACAGACACCCGCAAAGGATCGACATCGTAAAGTTCAAGCAGATCGCTTCGCGTCGACTCTGACACGCATATTAACCAATCTGCACGACTAAGGACTCTCTGTCTCTCTGCATGATAACGAATCAAGTTCGAAGTTACACCAGGCACTCGTTCGGGGATTGTGTCATGCACTGTGGCCACGATCCGAGAGCCTCTGGGAGCCGTCCGTGCCGTGGCATAAAATGTTTCGTGAAAAATATCGGGAACGGTGAATCTGGCGTACTCGCGCACAAGAAGCTCATTGATAAGCCGGACTAACCTGTCTGGCAAACTCGTCGCCATCGGTACGCCTACAAGGTCAACCCCAAGGGTTGCGCACTGACCGCGCTGCTCTGAAAGAAGTGGACTCCGGCTAATCGGAGCGACGATTTTTAGTCGAACATCCGGAAATTTGCTCAATTGCGATGCTAACTCAACAAAATACCGTGAAATACCTGATTTCCCGTTGTTTGAAAACACCTGATGATCGTAGATGACGCGCATCTGTGCAAGTGCGGCCCCTCTCCCGCACGAATTACAGCCATTCTCCAACCGTACTCTTATAGGTAATCAAGCACTAACTTGATCGATTGAGATGGCTTTTTCTGCTTCCCTGATTTTCCAGGCTAGTTCCCGATCTTCCTCATGGATAAATGCAATATCGACATAACTGCGGCCCAGGCTGCGCGAGTAGCGAAGGTGAATATCCTCGATCAGCGTATGATCAGCGAGTTTGGCTGTCAACATATACTCACCTGTATTTTCCCAAAACACAGCAAGCTCATAGCCTACCGATGCCATTTCAGAGAAGATGTTACTGGAGCTATAACCTTGGGCCCGCGTCAAATACGGATCGTATTCAATGAATGTGACTGGGCGAGCCTCGGATATCCATTTGAGTTCTGCAGCCACAATCTGGCAGTCAAATCCATCCGTATCGATCTTCAGTAATTTGGACTGTCTGAAGTTCGGGAACTTCTCGAGAATATCAGATAGGGGAATCTGGTTGGTAGATTGCGCTGCGCTCGATGAATACGACGCCGTGCCGCTCGCGTGCCGAAGGCCACCCCTTATCTCGCATTGCTCGGCGCCAACGAATGCAAAGCAGGCCTCTATGTCACGCATCCCGCTCCGCGCGACGTTAATTTGCAACAGCCTGAAGAAATATGCATCGCCTTCGATACATAAAATAGGGGCTTTGCTGTTCGCCCGAATGATGGCTGCCGTATCTCCGACGTTCGCCCCTATGTCGATAATAGTGGCGGACGGATATTTTTGCAGCACGCTGGAAGTAATGCGACCGATGTTGCACGAATACTGGGGATGACTGCGGCGGAACAGCGGCAGTTCATGCGAAAGTGGCAATAGGAGTTCTGTTCCGTCCAGCCGGTAGCGCACCAGACGTTTCTCATTGTGCGCCAGCATTGCCCGCGCCTTCGAGAGGGACCTATACTTCAGCTTGCCGATTAGGCCATTCGGACATGTCTGAACTAGAGAGTTCAATACTGCTTCAGCGAAAGGTGATTCCTTCATCCGATTTCCTCAGGGATCGTTTGGGCAAGTTTGCTCCAGCCGACAATGATGGCATTTATCTTCTGGCATCTACGTATATCTGGAACATTAAGAAACACTGCTACTAAATTGGCGGCTTCCGAGACAACTTCTCGAACGCCCAGCACAATGAACAGACGGAAACCGATTGAGACTTGACCATGACTACTCGGATGATCCATGGGCCGAATTAAGCTGACAGCGCACATCCCAAGGTGCATCGTCTCCGCCAACAGTCACCATAGCACTTTTCGGAACGGCAGCTTTCAGCATCGCGCCATCGCTTGCCAATAAAGCTCACGAGCTTACGTTTCCGATCTCGTCTAACTGCTCCAGATGCTCGGGTGATCCGGTTAAAGGAGCGGCGAAAATTTTAGGTGAATCTCCGACAATTCGCATAATCGAGAGGCTAGCACAATGAAATACCTTGAAAAGATCCATTCAAATTGCTCGAAAGGACTTGCTGATCGTAAGAGACGCGCATAATGACGGGATCGGACAGCGATCCCTAAATTCGGAGAACGCTACCGAGTCATCGTTGCGAGGTCGCGGGGCACCAAGCTCGGGCGGCGGAAGAAGAGATTCACCAATCTTGCGGCGCGAGGCCGTGTAGCCAACTTGAACAGCATCCTGTTTTTTGGCTTTGCGCTGAAAAGGTGATACGTGTTGCAGGAGAGCAAGTGCCTATTGAACCGTCTCGCAATTAACTGGAGACTCTTCTCAGTGTAGAAAGATATATGCTGACCACAGCTGGGCATGAAGTACCACCACTCTCCGACCCTTGGCGCCGGATTTGGCACAAGTCCAGTTGAGACCAGAACATTCTCAGACAGTTCCATGAGGTTAGAAATCTCAGCTACCGGATCGGTAAGGTGTTCGAGAACTTCAAAAGCAGTCAAGAAATCGAATCTCCTCCCTGGAGGTGCATCGAATCCACGTGCATAATCATTGGTAGCATATCGGTCAAGCCAGAAGAAGTTGAAACCTCGATCTCGCATCATGCGGACCAAAATGCCGTGTCCAGCGCCAAAATCGATCGCATCCTTGGTGTTAGGGAATAGGAGACCAAGGATGGCCGAGACCACTTCCGAGTTGTTGAGATTCCTGCCTATAATACCGACATCTTGACCGGCTATCGCAGCCGAGTAGGCTTCTTCAAGCCAATATGGTTCCTCGGTTTGAATGAAACCGCACTCGACACAGCGGAAGTAACTTACTCTGTGTTTCTTGAGAACAGCCGCTTCTCCGTGAAGGAGAGACGGAGAGTGGCAGACCCTACAAATCTCGGGGGACTTCTCTGACATTTTGTTTGACCTCACCGTTCATCGGGGGGAATCGTGCGGATGACCTTTGCAGGGTTTCCGCCGACGATTGTCCAAGCAGGGACGCTCTTTGTGACAACGGCTCCAGCTGCGACGATTGCACCCTCGCCAATCTCCACGCCCTTAAGAATGATCGCATGCATCCCGATCCAACATTTATCTCCGAGCTTTACGGGGCCCGTGATGACATGTGTCCAGTCCTTCTTCCCTTGATAGGCCTCGCGAACGTCATTCATTCGTTTGGACCATGAGATCGGATGGGAGTTGTGATCGTCGATCGTGCAGCCCCACGCGATTAGCACATCGTCTCCGATTTCCACGCGCGACGCACATACTATGTGAGAAGCTCCAACCCAGCTATCCCTTCCAACTATGACCTCTGCTCCATCTCGTTCGAAGGAGATCATTCCCCCGATTACACTTCCTTCACCGACGGACAGACGATCGTTGGGACGGAGTTTGAGCCTTTTATAGGAGACTTTTGCCGAAGGGGCGATCTTGAGATGCTGGTGGTTTCTTAGGCGCATCTTGGCGTACCAATCCAGAACCGACATTGCTAGCCGCCTCATAAACAGACTCGCCTACCTAAGACTTTGTTCATTTTTCCACATCACGACAACAGCTGTAAGTCGGATTGTGAAACTCAGTTGTCAGGCAGCAGAACACCGGACGCCCGTTTGGGCTGCGCCTCTGCCATCCTTGAAAAGAGACCATGGATCAGGAATGCACTGGCGGGAAGCGTAATCGCCAACTGGGCAATAATAGAGCCAAGACACACACCGACGACTCCGAATCGCCTGGTCAAAAGAATAGAAAGGGCAAGGTTGCTCAACGCCGCTATGACGGCGATTATCATCTGGCCTCTGAGAACGCCTGTACCGTTGAGTAAAACCGCCACTAAACCGGACGCCGCGGAAACAACCCCCCAAACGGCCAGGGCGATGAAGAGAGAGACCGGAACCAGAAGAGACTTACCCATCATCACGCGAATGATCCAGGGACCGAGCAACGCCAAGAATACACAAATCGGAGCTACAGCCAGCATCACCCAACGGAGCGAGCCCCAAAACGTCTTCCGCACCCATTCGACGTCGCCTCGCACAATGGCTTCGCCGTACGCCGGCCACAACGGTCCCGACCCGATCGTAACGAGAACGGAAACAAGGCTGAAGAGTTTCTGGGGAACGGCGTAGACGGCAACGGCAGCGGCACCAAGGATCTGCGTGATCACGATATTATCTGAGGCAAAACCTAGAGTGGAAGCAAATTGAAGCACAAAGAACATCAAGCCAAGCTTCAGTATCATTATGGCTGAATCAGCGCTGAGGGCACTCCGCCTAGGAAGCAACCAGGAGCGGCGACGAAACAGGAGCCATGCATTGACAAAGACTCCCAGAATGGTTCCGAAAGTTGAGGCGAAAACCAGAAGAGGAAGCGTCCCGCGAATGATGACCGCAACCACGAGAGCCGCGAGAGATAGCACACTACCGCACGCTGCGACCGCTTGCGACCAGTAAGCTTCTTGGAAACCAGCCTGCACACGCGCCACGATTCCGAGCGGGATATTCACGACAAACCAGAGAAAGAGCACGAGGAACGCCTTAGCGCCCTCTTGTGCAATGGAGGCGGAGCCAACATTGAACACACGCATCCACGGGATGAATGGATAGGATGCGAAACCCGCCGCGCAGATGATAGTTGCAATACTGAGCAAGAGCGTCATAGCACTGGTCAGGTGACGACAAGCCAACTCGCGATCTCCCTTGCCATAGGCTTCAGAAATCGCGTTTACAACGCCATTTCCGATGCCGAGATCTGCGAATGCCATCGCTCCAATGATGGAAGTCAATACCATCCAGATTCCGTACCGCTCGGCTCCAAGATACCGATACGTGAGAGGAATACTAACCAGCGACGTAAGGAGTGTGACGGCACGCGCCCCGAGGGACGCAACGCTAGTCAGCGCCATTCTCCGAAAGCGCTCTCGCGAGCGAAAATGAGCAGATTCTGCATCCCCTGGCCGGCGACGGAAGATAGAAATAACCTGGAAAGCGATACTTCGGATAAGTGAGAATTTGTCCATAGTCGGTATCTGTGTCGCAACTGAAGCAAGGTCAAGAACATTTGGTTAAGTTAAGTTCTTCATCCGAAATGGTGTTGATTGTTTGCCAACCAACCGCAGAAGAGCATCGAAACGGATTCAGCACTCAGTGTGTCATTTACTTTCGCGCAATCGCCTGCATCTCATGATGGAAACTTCAGTCCCAAAAGCGCGACATGTGAGGCAGTGCGATACAGGTTCGGTCCGGCAGCCAAAGGGTTCAGCATATGGACCGACGCACAGCTCTTTTCGATCTGCGCAAAATCATTGAAAACGGAGTAAGAGTAGGCTAATCCGTCGTTCGCTGAGATTGTATAGCCTTTCCCTTTAGTCCTTACTCGGTACAATAGGGACCAAAGTCCGGCTGCGTTGATCATTTGTTTAACAAGGCGAGATAAACGACTACCTTGTCCAAAGTTATTACAGTCTGAAATAAAGATTGCCGTTCGTGCGACACGCAACATCTCCGCTACGGCTTCAGATGGGACGGGAATATGATGAAGGGCTCCAAACTCGCAAACCAGATCGAATGAGCCGTCCTGGTAGTTCAGTTTCATCGCATCGCCGTCGACTAGCTCAGTATCTCCTAGTCCTTTTGAATGTCCAACTTTTCGAAGGTCGTGAGAGGGCTCAACTCCTACGACTGAAATATCCTGAATTGCTGATTTGACCTCCAAAAGCGCCCTGCCTGTCCCACTGCCAACATCCAGTATCGACCTTATTCCCAGATACCTGCACGCCGAGATCATGAACTGCAAGGCAAAATTATGCTCCACATTACTGTTCCCGTGAATGTTGTCATACCGTTCCGCGGTTTCTGCATAATATCGTCTTTGGATTTCAATGGCGGCCTCAGTCGAGGCCTTAAGATCTCTCATCGCCTGCTGTCCTCCATACTGTTCATATCTCACCAAAGCCAATTGGCACAAACCCCGCTTCAATTTCGTTTCTTATCGGGAGAACTGGCTGCTTCTGTTCCTGAGTGTCTAAGCAGTTCAGTTTGTTTGTGCCCCCCAAATTACCGTCCTCGTCGAAGACGTTCGCCAGTGGATAAGATCGGCCGCTAGAATGAAAACCTCGTGCAAAAATTTCACGCCGAGTGATTCTCGGTCAAACGAAGTAGATTCGAATAAACTTGCATCAATTGTGTACCGTATCCTGGCCAAGTGAAGTCCCGCTGTATGTGTGACGCTGCATTTCGGCCGATCTCCGAACGCCGCTGTTCATCGGACGCCAGTTCTGATACTGCAGTTGCCAGAGCATCGGGATTCGACAGAGGCACGTAGACGACTTCCTGCTTTTCAGCCCTGAGAGGTAAACCGCAGTTCTCTGTGGTCACAATTGGCAAGCCGGCAGCTGCCGCCTCCATTGCAGACCGAGACGAGCCCTCCACCAAGGTTGGAAAGACAAACAGATCGGCCTCAGCCAACTCTTGCGACAAATGCTCTGGGGGTACGAATGGCCTATGTGTAAAAAAATCCGAATCGGAATCGCGCAGGCAGATCGAACCATCAGAGAGATTGCCAACCAGCCGCAAATGCACCTCAAGCCCGCGGCGCCTGAGAATTCTGACAGATTCGAGAAGGGTCGCCACCCCCTTTCGAACGCCAAAATTACCCGTGAAGAGAAGGCGAACCGGCCCCTTGATCGAGTAGTCTTTTTTTAGTGAAAAGAACTGTTCCTTGACACCAAGATAAGCGACGTCGATCCTGTCCCGAGAGAATCCCCTCTCGACAAATGTGCGCTTGACGAAGTCTGAATTCACCAGAAGGCGATCGGCGTCATGACAATCCCGCAGGACTCGTGTCCATAGTCCATCCGTCGCCCACGTCTTATAAGCCAATCCAAGGCGGCGGTGCTCGGGACCAAGTATTTCGTCAACGTAAGCGGGATGTGCGATGGAATGGTCCGTCAGAACTCGCATCCCATGCGCTCTGGCTGTACATATAGCGCCACCCTGTCCGGCACCACTGCGAACTTGGAAAATGTCAGCATCGTGCAGCCACTTGCGGCTACGCGCTCCGGTGATCGCGAACGCAATTCCAGAGAGATCTTCGCTCGAGGCGATTGGTTTCAAGAGAAAGGTAATCGCTCTGCCACCAAACTCGGCAAGAGCATTTGATCTCATCGTGACTCGTGGATGATCGACGATTCGGGCCTGCATGCGCGAGGCCAGGGATACCTCTCCAAGCAGATGTCCCAGCGCATCTACCCATCGAGACTGACTCCTGGAGGGAATCCAGCCGGCGATGAATTCAACATCAACTCCAGCTAAAGCGGCCGCCCTCACTGTTTCGTGGAAGTGAAGCTTGCCCAAGCCGCTTGAAATGATTACTTTCATTGCTCGTTTCCTGTGAGCGCTGCCACGGAGTATCTCTCAAAACCATCTTCACAGCAGCTTGGCAGAGAGTGGGACGGATAGTTCTAAACAACCAAAATGTCTGGCGCCGTGATCCCCTTCGCCATACACTTTCTCCTCATGAATCCCTTGAGCGCGCATAGGAAGAGCCGCGCCAAGTGTTTCTAAATCTCACTCCACGGTACAATCTCCAGAGTTATAGTCGGATTAGTTCAAGCTATTCCGCATTACGCTCGCCGTAATAATCGTAGTATTTGCGACCGTAGTATTCGGAATAGTCTGGCGAAGAGTAGTTCACTACGTTGACTGCAACGCCGAGCAGGTGTGCGCCTGATCGATCGAGCATATCGATAACGCGCCTCGCAACTTGCCTTTGCACTGCACCGTAGCGGAGCACCAGGATCACACCATCCACAAGACGCCCGAGTACGGAAGCATCGGTAACTGCCAAAACGGGGGCAGTATCGAGCACAACAAAGTCATACTCATCTCGCGCCTGCCTAAGCAGATCTTCCATCTGTTTCGAGCCGAGCAATTCAGAGGGCAAAGGAGGCACCGGCCCAGATGGGAGAATATGCAAACTAGGCAGATCGGGCCACTCAACTATTGCATCCTTCAGTGCGGCTTTGCCGGAGAGCACCGAAGACAGTCCGAGCCCCTTGCCGATCCGAAATCGAAGATGAATGGCGGGCCGGCGGAGGTCACCGTCAATCAGCAGTACTCTTGAGCCATTCAACCCAAAGGTTATTGCTGTGAGCGCTGAAATTGATGTCTTTCCCTCTTGTGGGCGCGTACTGACCAGCATGATCACCTTCGGAGGGGCTCCGGGACTCGAAAGAAGAATGGATGTCCGCATGCCGCGGAGGGCTTCAGCAATCCTCGACCAAGAAGATCCTCCCGGCGCCATTGCATGCTGTTTAAACTGGGCCGGTACAAGGTGATCAGCATCCACCTCGGGAATTGCAGCAATGAGGGGAGCCTGCAAACTGCTCTCGATGTCCGACATCGTTTTGAGGTTCGTGTCCATTGCTTCAAGCAGGAGGGCCAATCCTAGACCAAATGCAAATCCAAGCCCGACACCAATTGCGAGGTTAAATCTCGTGCGCGGACTACTTGGAAAAGACGGAACATCCGCAGTGTCCAATGTATGAATCAAGGTCGAATGCAGACCAGCCATTATGCTAGCTTCCTCTAAACGCTGCTGGAGACCGTCATAGAGCAGTCGATTTGTTTCGTATTCGCTTCGAGCTAGTTCGTACTCGACTGCTTTCTCACCCTTTCCAAACACTTCTTCCTCTTGCTGCTTGAGTGCCGAGAGTAGCTTTGCCTCATTAGCTCTGGCTGCTTCGAATTCCTTCTGCGAGCGCGCTCGCTGTGCCCGCTCCTCGCGTTCGAGTTCTTTCTGAGCTTGTTCGACCTGGACCCTAAGTGTTTTCAGCCGCGGATACGCGAGACCATACGTCTCAGCCAAAGCGGAATACTGGTCATTTAGTTGTGCGAGTCTTTGCTTGTCAGCAACGAGGGCCGGATCGGAGCTTCCGAGTGCAGCATCAATCACGTCCGGCGACGAGCTTTTGATCTGTTCAAGACGCGACTCCTTTAATAAGCGATCCACTTGAGCATCTGCATACTGCTTGTTCAGTTCTTCAAGGTTGGCCGCAACAACGCTGTGAGACTGATCTATGCCGTAAATGCCGATAGACTTCTGTAGATCGAGAATGTGTTGTTGACTCTTTTCGAGCTTCGCTTTCAATCCACCGAGCTGATCATCGAGCCAAGAGGATATCTTCGCTGTGGCCGCATAGTTTTCATGAAAAGAGTGTTCAATGTACCGGTCAATGAGAGAGTTGGCGATCATTCTTGCCAACTCCGGACTCTCGGAGGTTGAATAGATCTCAATGATGTCAGTGTGGCCTAATCTTGTGACTTTGACGGTACCAAGAAAGTTCGCAATCAGTTTTGCGCGGATTTCCGGTCTTGATAGATCCCAAGGGTGACCGACGGGAAATGGATAGAACTCAGGGTTACCGTCGAGATGCAAGGACCTGATTGTCTCAAAGGCAAGCGCCCGACTATGAATAATTTCGATCTCTGTGTCGATTCGCTCAGCCGTGTCTACATCTGCTCCAATGCTTTGGCTCTGTTCCACGCGAAACTGCGAAGAAGCATCACCAGACTGCAAGGCGATGCTGGCTCTGGCAGTGTATAGCCGGACTGAAAAACGATTGACCAGAATGCCAATTAGCGCTCCAACTAGAACGGCACATGCAAGAATCCATGCACGTTTCTTAAGAAACTGCAAAAGAACTCGAAAAGGTTCTTCCTCGTGAACTGGAATTGCAAGCTCCACCGGGAGGTCAGATCTGGTCGCGGCAGCATCGGATCCTTCGTTTGCTCTAATTGCCAAGTTAATATCCTTGAGTCTGCTTGAGAGTCAGCTTGAACTCTGAGTTACATGCGCGCAGCTGGTATGCGAGCAGGATCGGTCAACAATAGCTCCACGTGCAAGCTTAAATAGTTAACTGATCTAAATGGATTTGAATGAAGCGGCCCCGCAGAAACTAAGCAAGGTTTTTGACCATTGCTTGGGAGTGAATTGCTGAGAAAGGGAGAAGCTAGCCGCTGCCATTTGCTCGAGGTGGGCATCCGTCATCGATGCGATCCGGGCCATGAATACTGCGAGTCCCCTGGCGTCACCATTGTCAAAGATATAGCCATTATATCCCGGCTGCACCAGGTGTGGCACAGCACCAACGCTTTCTGATGCAAGAATCAGCCTTCCCGCCGATGCCGCTTCATGAACGACCAACGCCCAAGGTTCAAAATAACTCGTCAAAATGAGACAGCCTGCGGAAGCAAAGACATCTGGCATATGCTCTGGCTGGACGAAGCCTTTGAGAACGATCCCCTGCCGGCTTTCCAAACGTGAACGAAGTGGTCCAGTTCCACAACATATCAGCGGCCAAGGGTTTGAAACTGAGGAGTGGTAGATGGCATAAGCCTCCGCAAGCACGTCTATTGATTTCTGAGGTACGAATCTACCCACGAATAAAAACTTGCGCGGCAGCAGTTCACCTCGCTGGATTCTCGAAGTGTGAATTGCAGCAAACGATGCATGATCGCAGGAGTAGCATCCGCGCAAGATCTGATTCTGTGAAAATCCCAATTTTCTTGCGAATGCTGCCTGCCTTTCTCCTGGTAGCCAGACTGCGTCCGCTATCGGTCTTACATAAAATGGCGATATGAGTGTGCCAAACCACTGTTTCAGACTGCCTTTCCAAGGATTATCCATCACCATTATGCGCCAGCACTTTCCTGCGAATTTCCGAGCCACCCGTCTATAGACGGAAATATGCCAGGAGGAAAGGATTATGATGTCGGGCTCGAAAGAATGCAGCTTTTGTGCCAAAACCTCGGCACTACATTTGTTTTGCCAAGTTGTTCGATTTGGCATCCAGTCAAATTGACTTTCATCAAACGGAGCATCATCAACGGGCACCTCGTGACAAATGAACAGTTCAACGCCTTCCTGCTTGCCGAGTTCCTTCAGACAGGCGTTCAGATACCCCGAGAGGCATGTCCAGAGGATTGCAATTTTCATCGACCGGCGCTCTCCCGTTGCGCTTGAAATCTCTCATTAAGGCTCTTTATAAAGCCTTCAGCACGGTAGAAGATTCGTAGCAATTCATCGGTTGTTCTCCACTCATGTCTATGCACCTGGCGGAAGATTCTTCGTTGATCCTGTCCATATTGTTCGTTCATCTTTCCCGATCCAGAAATAGACGCGTCGTGAATACGAAATCCCGCGAGATCCGCATTGATGTATTCAATCCTTGCTCCCAGCGTTGCTAAGTTGACGAAGAGTTCGCCATCCCAACAGGTTCGGTTTTCAGGATTAAATTTTGGGGAATTGTGAAAAATCTGCGCACGAAAGAAAGTGGACTGCTGGAGCCACCGAGACCCACCATAAAAGAAACGGCGCGCTGTAAAATCTCGCGCTCTGCAATGTCGAATCCTCCGCCCCTTCGCATCAATGATGTATCCGTTCCCCATCAATATGTCGCATTCTGCATGCGATTCAAAAAACTCCCCAACCAGCCGAAGAGACCCAGGAAAGAGGAGATCGTCCGCATTAACGAACCCGAAGATCTCTCCTGTCGCACGCGCAAAGCCTTTGTTCAGTCCGTCAGCCGCCCCGCGATCGGTCTCGAAAATCACGTGTGCGATACGTTCGCCATAGCTCTTGATCAGTTCTCTGCTTCCGTCGGCCGACCCCGGATCCAGCACGATGTATTCGAGATCCGGATATCCTTGCGACAGGATGGAGTCCATCGCTTCTCTAAGATAGGCGTTCTGATTGAAGGAAAGTGTAACGATGCTGATTTTCACACGGCTCCGTAAGCGCGTCGGCTGGCTGGAAGAGGCCCTCGATGATTCGGTTCATAGCAGATTGCAGAAAACTATGGATGATAGAGGTAAAGAGCTGACGGTGCGAGTGAAATCGCAAATGCAAGGGCCCCCTTCAAAATCTCTTTAAGCGGACTCGGCGAGACATAGATAATGTCGTCTTCGTGTACTATCGGATCGCCTACACGCGACGTTAACACCTTCTTCAAATCAATTTGCTCTACGACTTTTGTGCCGTCCGGTTGTGCGCGCACAAGATATGTCTTGCTTGCAGAGGCGTTCGGAGCGATTCCGCCGGCTAGCGTCATCACTTCGGACAAAGTCATATTCGGCGAGCCACACAGTGAATAGGCGCCAGGTTTCAGGACGTTGCCTCCAACATAGGCAATGCCACACGCGCGCACTAAAACCCGGTCGCCCGGAGAAACAGTTCGATCGAAGTTCTCAGTATTGTGCATAGTCGGATCCCATGACACGTACATCTTCTTTCCAGAATCTCGATCATTGGTGATCTCAATTATGCGACCCGTGTTCGCAGTTAAACCGCCAGCGGTGGCCAGTAGATCTGAGAGTTGGTGCTTGCCGGGCGGTGGATAGACTCCTGGACTGTGGACCTCACCAAGCACGGTAATACCTGTGCTAGAGGAATCGATGGTAATCATGATTTCTGGGTCAAGCATGAGATTCCGGTCTTTCAATTCCTTGGCCAGCATTCGCGCTGCAGAAGCACTGTTAAGACCCGCGACGTGCAACTGGCCCAACATCGGAAAAGGAATGTCTCCACTCTCAGAAACCCGGGTAATGAGGGAGAAGTCGGGCGCATCGAAGACGCTGATATGCACGACCTCGCCAGGAGATATCGGACCATCAGAAAGACCGCCGACGGATGACGCCGGAGTTGCTGATGCCGCTGGGGATGATCCGCTACTTTGCGCAAGGGGAATGAGCGCGGGGCGCGCCTCTTGCGCCGCACTGGAAAGCGGTTCAAGGAATAGGAGTGCCGCGAAGATCAGACTACATTTTCGAGAAGCCATTGTCCTACTTGGGGTCGGAGTGACCTACTAGTCTGGCGCTCTTCTCGATTGACGAGAGCGCGCCAATTTGTCAAGCTACTGGCGTTAGCGAAAGTCCCTTGTGATTTGCCAGAACGGCTAATGAGCGGAGAATCTAAACCGTGCAAAGCTCCGCCATCCTCACTTGGCATGAGGGATTTCACAGTTTTGAGGAAAACCAAAAACAGCAACACGGACGAGAGGCTGAGAGATATGTTGAAAGCGAATGCTTCCATCCACTTGCCGACACCGCATAGGCTTCCAACTCTCCTCTTAAGTATATCAGTAGATTCACAATTCGTTGATGAAAGAGACCGAAACCAGACACGCAAGTTGGCGGTTGTGACACCGGCCCATGGCCAGATTGTGTCGACACGTCCCGGTGGGGCGGACTTTACACTGCATCTTATTCTTCCGCCGATCTGCGACGCAATACCACATCAGAATTCCATGGCCCAAAAACTCAGCCACGGAACAACGGAGCTCTCCCGTTGCATGAATGAGGGAACTGGGGCGACAGAGCTTTGCGCTTTGGATGCGAATGAGGCGCAGTCTCTGCTGCAGATGGAAGATGGGGACGTTCAGCTAAAGCACTGGATACCGATCCGAGTCAGGCATTAAAAGCGTCATAAAAAAAAGGGGGCTGGAGATTGCCGCTGTGAGGAAGAATTGCGGCCGTCTCAGTGGGTTTCATCTGACCGAGCGCAGGTCCCGTAAATTCGTGGACTCAGTTTGAGCCGGCTATCGGTACCAGCCGAGGTCGGATCTTCGAGGCTCAATGATTTATCTCAGGTGCTTCGCTTCAACGCAATTTCGCAGGTTTTTGCGTTTCTGAAAGCTTTGATGATTGACGAATTTGTCTCCTCCATGGGCGGCATCGTCAGTTATGGGTAGTGCTGGCGATGTTGCGCCCAGAAAGATTCACTTCGGAACTTCGTCCTGGCTGTATGCTTTAGGCCTACTCGCACGGCTCAATAGTTGTGCATCGAGGTGGTCAGTTTGCACTCAGCTGACCTTCTGATCGCCACTCCCAAAAACACCTGCCATCAAACTCTCAAATCTTTAAAGGGCATTTTTTACCTCGAATATTCGCTTTTGGCATATTGCGACCTAAAGCCGTAAAAAGGTGGCGTCTGAAAGGCGCCTTTTGAAAACCTCCAATTATCGACGGTCCTATGCAGCGTTCCGAAAGCGCTTGAGAGAGGCTCGCGAGAAAGCGAATCTGACCCAAAACGATGTAGCCTCCGCTTTGAAGATCAATCAATCCATCGTTTCGAAATGTGAAAGTGGAGAGCGCCGCGTTGACTACGTCGAACTCAAAGAATTTGCACGCCTCTATGAGATTCCGCTGAGTTTTTTCGACTGATCTCTCGCATTCCAATCGGGCGAACAATTGGCTATGGTGAGATTATGCAACGTGAGCGGCCCTTCGCGGGGGTAGACGCTGGCAAGGATTGCAAATTGCAGATCAGACTCTTTATTGCAGATAAGATTGGACGTCTTCTGAACAAATTAGCTTCTTGGCATAAAGTTAGTTTACGCAACTTACCAATGGATAGCCTTTGACCGGCACTTTCCTGATTTCATTCAGCAGCAATTCGTTGCTTTCCATCGAATCCATCTCCGATGCCCAAAAGGCAGCCAAGAAATTCCTCTTAATGTTCTAACAAGTTCCCTTCCCCCATGGGAACAGGTACGTCGAGCAATCGCCTCAATCGGAGACTCCAGCCCCGCCGACCTGCGAGCCAAAGCAATGTTTTTGCTGTTTTCGATATATGGACTACGATCAGCCGAGGTGAGGGGTTTGATGCTTGAGGACATCGATTGGCGTAAGGGATCGATGATCGTACGCAGAGCCAAGCGAGGAAAAACTCAGCAGTTTCCATTGCAAAACGAGGTAGGTGAAGCAATCGCACTGTACCTAGAAAGGGCGCGGCCCAGATGTGGATGTCGCGCTCTCTTCGTCACGCTGCACCCACCCTATCGACCAGTTTCAGGGCAGTCAATGTCCCCGATCATCAACCCGCGCATGAAAAGAGTCGATATAACGTTGCAACGATACGGGCCACACATGCTGCGCCGAGCATGCGCCACGCACCTACTGAGAACAGGATTATCTCTCAAGGACATTGCGGATTTCTTAGGGCACAGCGACCTGCGATCGGTGGGCAGCTATGCCAAATTTGATCCCGAGTCCCTCAAAAGTGTGGCCAAATTTAGTCTTCGAGGTGTTCTATGACGCTCGAACAGGCGATCAACTGGTACGTCCGGCGAAAACAGGCTACGGGCATATCTTTTTCCAAGGGATACTATTTGTACCGAGCTTTCTTGAGAGCGACCGGTAATTTGGATCTCAGCCGCGTCAACGTAAATCACGTTTCTCAGTTCCTGAATCGATCCCGAGCTTCCACAACTGTTTTTCGCGTTAAGCACAGCCTTCTTCGGCATTTCTTCGAATATTGGGCCGCTCATGGCGAGATTTCAGAATCGCTGATGCCCGCCAATCGGCCGCCAGAACGCTCAACGTTCTTGCCCTATATCTATACCAGGGAAGAACTCCATCGCATGCTGCGATTGGTGCCAACTTGCATCACGAAAAATGACAAAATACACCCCAAAACGTTGCGCGCTATTCTTCTAGTGTTGTACGCGACCGGTGCCAGCGCTTGCGAGGTGACAAGGCTCGTTTGCGAGAGCGTCGATCTTCAGAACTGTATTTTTAAGCTTCCAGGTAGCCGGGGGAAGACGAGTCGATCTATCCCTCTCGGAAAGGACCTCATCCGAGTAGTACAGCAATATGCTGATTGGCGAAAACGAGTGGAAACACAAGGTGATCGCTTTTTCTCCAGAATGGATGGAGGATTTATTAGTCCACGAGCGGTCCAGCGCAATTTCGAGCGTCTGCGTCGGAAAGCGGGGATTGCGGGCTTTCGAAAAAGCAGTCAAAAGCCTTGTGTTCGGGATCTCAGGGCAACGTTCGCCGTCCATCAGATCACTTCATGGATAAAGAAGAAGGAAGATTTAGACGTCATGCTACCTGCCTTGGCCGCGTATATCGGTAATGCCGGCCTCGAATCAACTGAACGTTTCCTCCGATTGACCCCCGCACGCTTTCAAGACGCTCTGAATAAACTGAGCCCGTCGAGATTACATGCAAGATGGCAGGATGATTCGAGGCTCCTGAAGTTTCTTACGGAGTTGTAAACGAAGCGCGATGATCGATGCGGAGGTATGCCAAATCTTCGTGCCCGCTGATTGTAGCCACCGAAGAAGACGCTGCACAGATGTGGGAAGAAGCGCGCGCCATCGCCAGCAGCATCCTCGCCGCCTGCCCAACCATCTACCCTCGCCGGAGACTGGCGCATTCGCTTTGCATAGATACTTCTATGATGCCCGGCCTAGTGAGAATGCCTGCAGTGAACTTTACCCCTAGAGAGCAGCTAGAAATTTCATCAGTTGAGGATTATCGCGCCAGTGCCTCTTCGCTTGCCCTGGACTGAGTCTGCTCAGGTCTTTGCGGAAGCGTTCAGGCGTGAGAGCCATATATCTCTCGGTCGCGGTCAGGCCAACAAGTCCCATATACGCAGCAAGCGCAGGGAGCATCCGATTCAGATCCGCCCCGCTCTTGATCCAAGAGGCAATTCGATGAACGGCGAAACTGGGTCTGAGATCGTGCATCCGAGGCTCACCTCTAGCGCCGTTTCTACTCTGAACTCCGGCGAGAACTCGAAGGCGCTGAAATCTGTTGCGAAGGGTCCCGGCAGTGGCCGGGCGACCATCCCGGGTAACGAATAGGCGGTCGTTCGTCAGGCGCTTTTGATGCCGGAAGCCAAGATAAGAGTTCAAGTTCGCACGGAGGTCCGGCCCGATTGGAATCGTGCGAGATCGTCCGAACCGACCGCCGCCTATGGAAATGTACCCGCGTTTGGGGTCGACATCGCAAACTCGAAGGTTCGCAATCTCTCCCACTCTCGCGCCAGTTGCATAGAGCAGCAAAATTGCACATCGGAGTGTCTGCTTACCAAGCCTGCACGCGAGACTACCCTGGCATTTGGGAATCGCCCGCATTAGCCTCCGAATTTCATCGCGGGTATAGATATGGGGGACGAATGACCGTTGCACAGGTGGCCTGTTTGGCGGCATCAACACCGGAGCCATGGCATCTCGGGCCGCCCAGTACTCGAAGAACCTGCGCAGAAGGCTATGATTGACACGCCACGACGTCACAGCGGATGGACGGCGGTCCAAAAAGGCGGAGATATGCTGAGTTTTTATCTCGCTAATAGAAGAGTCCCCGATTTGATCGCAAAAAGTGCCCAGCGTCTTAGAACCGGATATAAAAAGAAGCCCCTCCTTGCGCTTTCTGCGCACATATATCTCGACTGCTCCGCTTAGATTCATAGCACACTCGCCAGACTGAAGGCCGCGACACTGCGCAAGGTACTGGGATCATGCTTGGCGTAGACGCTAACCGACCCGAGACTCCGATGACCGAGGAAATCTGCGATGTCCCTCAATGAAGATCCCTTTCTCAATAGCTCTGTAGCGCACGCATGCCGCAGAGTGTGAGTCCCCATCCTCTCCGATTTGATTCCCAAGTTGACCATCGGTTTGGCCACAACGGACCGAAGCGTGGTCGTCAAGATGGGCTTATGCGGATAACCTCGAGTGACGAAAAGGTGTCGACATGGGCAATGAGGCCGCACGAATTTCAGATACTGCAAGACCGCATCTCCCACCTCGTATTGAAGCGGAAACTGCTGTATCCTGCCACGTTTGCCCCGCCGTACGGTCAGGGTCTCGCTATACCAATCGAAGTCCTCCAGGCGCAAATCCACAATCTCACAGCTTCTCAATCCGTAAATTGCACAAAGCGTCAAAATAGCCTTGATGCGAATGTCTCCGAGCGACATCTTTTTTGAGAACCTGAGAAGTCTGCGCACCTCGGGCCATGATGGCCCCTGAGGGACCCCGCTGTATCTAGGAACCGAAGTCCCATGGATGTTGCCTGCAATATTTCGTAAACATCCTCTCTCAGAATCGACAAACAGGAACAATGCCCGCAGTGCCTTACAAATTACGTTGATGGTTCTCGGTTGGAGCTGTTCTGCCCGCTTGAAATCGAGATAATCGTCGATATCTTGCAAAGTTACACTTGCGAAACAGTCGTGCCGTCGGGAGATCCAGTTCAGGAATTCGGCCGCGCGCGCGCCGTAGCTTCGGATCGTGCTTAGTGCCAGGCCCTTCGTTTCCCTAAGATGCCGCGTGAAGTCGGTTAGCAGCGTAGAAAATGACTGAGCGGGAGCTTTGGGCTCGGTCATCCAATGGTGAAAGCGAAGAAAGTCCAGGGCTAGACCGTACAAGGCAGGTGCGCTTCGAGCGCTGGCTGGCAGAACTTTGTGGAAAGCAGTGTCGTTCGCCCAAGCTTCGGCTGCTTGTCGCAGTTCATCGAGAGCTACTTGTCGCGCCGTTGGAATGCCTATCAGCCGGATCACATGAATTAAAAGGGAAGCCTTAGATCGAAGGGACTTGACTTTATATCCGTGTCGAAACAAGTGGGCCAGGTAGTCCTCTCGCTCTTTCAGCAACGGCGCTTGGAGATGGCGTGCTCTAGCATTTGGTCGAAAGATAATGCTCTCAATCATCTCAATTCCCTTCCGGGAACAATCAGAAAGAACGGCTGGAATTCAAGTTTGGCCGCGATCAGTTGTAAACTAGCCCGCAAGCATGAAACGAAAAGATGATCCTTGGCAACGGCGAGTGCTGGTTGCTGTCGCAAATTTGGAGTCATCCCCGCGAGCGGCTTCGACAGGCCATGCCCGCTCCCACCATCGCGATTCTTGCAGCACAGGTTTCTGCAGAGAAATTCTGTGATCTGATTGCGTCCAGTCCTGCTCTCTCGCTCTATGTTCTCAGAATCCTGGCAGTCGCTGTGAGCGGCGCTGAACTTCAGGTTCAATGAACGGTATTCCATGTCGAATGCCGCTGGCAGTCCCACAAAGGAGCTGCCTGCGCGCAAAAACCCATACCATCCGCGTCTGGCAGGGGAAGCACGAGACGGACGTTTACCGGTCTCGATGAAGTAGAACGCAAGTGCCCCCTCACCTGCCCTGAAGAGAACGCGAGCACTCGGGCGTTATATCTAAGTGAAGAGTCCTTGGATTCTTACGGAAACGAGATTCGGTCCTGCGATCTCGCAGCGCGCGAGTCGGGGCAAATGGTCCCCCCCCGGGGGGAAGTCTTAGTGCATTGCCGGACTCGTATCAGGGAATGCCAATTCCCTGATACCGGTGTGATAATTCCCTGTTTGGTAAAGGCCTCAACTTCACTTTAGATCTGATGGAAGCTCCCGAATATCAGATACCTAGGGCCCCAGAGCTGCCGGAGAAGTCGGGGGTAAACTTAATATTTTCCCTGTATTTTTCCCTGTTAGCAGGGAAAACCCAAATCCGGAGAGAGGTTCGCGGCCGACTACTAGCACCGCCATTTCTCATTCAGCGCAGTCCGCAACCCTGCAAAGCGCTCCGTTAACGATCTCCTATACCATTGAAAACAAGAGAACTTGCCCATCAGTCCGCTGATGTTCTGTTGGTGAACGGAATCGCACAGATTGGCTCAGCAGTTCTTCCCGACCAAACATCCCTGAGTGTCAATCGGACCTGAAGCACATCGGAGGTCGCTCACTGGGCAGTTCATAAGGAACTACACAAGTGCAAGATTCAAGTTGCTGATGGCTTCATCAATCTCTTGCGTGCTCTTGAAGCCAATCGTCGCACTGTCGACCCCGGCATTCTGGAAAGCAAACCTCATCGCCTTCACGCGATCGTCGTGACTGTTCTGGAACTGGCCGCCGCCGCACAGCTTCATGCCGATCACCCCCAGCCCTTCCTTTTTCAACTGGTGGATGTGATCGACCACTTCGCTCACGTTGTCGGGGTGGTTGGTGTCTTCGTAGGTCGGCCCGTCCATACGCGCGCCGTTGTGGTTGATGCGGATCAGTCCCACGTCGAGCCAATTGGTGCCCGGCATCTGACGCAGCGCCGGCAGCCCGTGCACTGAGGCGCCATGGGTACGGATGATCTTCCTCTGCTGCGCTGCAAGAATTCCATCCTGCCAGCGCTTCGTGGTCTCCGGCCAGTCAGCCGTGTGCTGCCAGTGCAGCAGCATGATGTCGAAGTATTCGGTTTGCGAGGTGCTGCGCAACTCGTCGAATTTTGCCTGCGGGTCAATACCTTCGTGGAACGTGGTCACCTTGCTCATCAGTTGATAGCTATCGCGGGGCAGGCCCTTCAGTGCCTCGCCCAGCATTGCCGGCGTCTGGTAAGCCTCGGCTGTTTCGAAGAAGCGGATGCCGCGGTCGTATGCATAGCGCACCAGCCGTGTGAACTCCTGCTGGCCCAGCGCTGCCTGCACAGCACCGCCATCCGTTCCGGTTCCGAAGGCCAGCCGCGTCACCTCCATCTTTGAGCGCCCCAGCACCACGGTATCGGTCGCGGCGCGCTTGGCGCTCAGGGGAAGGGTTCCGACGGTCGCCATGGCTCCAGCGGCCAGACCTGTTTTGAGGAAACTACGCCTTGTGGTTGGACTCATCTTGACCTCCGTGGCTCAAGCCTGTGGCGAGCCGGATGAGTGGATGTTAGCACGCGGGCAATGCAATCCGATCTCAGGCTGTCGCAACGGTTCGGGTATGCTGGATTCCGCTGTTCAGCTCAAGACCTCACCTGCGGGAGCCCCATGAAGAAGGCTGTACTGGTCGCTGTCACCCTGTGCTTTTGCCCGGCGGCTTTCGCCGCATCTGTTATCACTACCCGTCTCGAAGATCCGAAAGCCATTTATGTGGATGCTCCGGCGACGACTGCGGACAGTTCCGCCGCGCTGCAGGCAGCCATCGACAAGGCCGCAGGCACCGGGCGGGAGGGCATTGTGTTCGTGCCCGCAGGCCGCTACACCATCACGCGAACTGTCTATCTGTGGCCGGGCGTACGGCTCATTGGGTATGGCGCCACGCGCCCGGTGTTCGTGCTTCCGCCGAATACGCCCGGGTTCCAGAAGGGCATGGGGGTGATGGTGATGTTCACGGGCCTGACTCCTCATGAGCGCCCGCGGGCCGGGGATCGCATTGCATTTCCTCCGCCGGGATCGGTGCCGCCCAACAACAACGTGGCCGATGCCAATCCGAATACATTTTATTCGGCCATGAGCAACATCGACATCGAGATCGGAGACGGCAATCCTGCAGCGGTGGCGGTGCGTTTTCATGTGGCGCAACACTCGTTTCTGACTCACATGGATTTTCATCTGGGCTCAGCGCTGGCAGGGATCTACCAGGCGGGAAATGAGGCGGAGGACCTGCGATTCTACGGAGGGCGCTACGGAATTCTGACGGAGAAGACCTCGCCGGCCTGGCAGTTCACGCTGATTGACTCGGTATTCGAGGGGCAAAGAGAAGCGGCCATCCGCGAACATGAAGTCGGTCTGACCTTGATCCGAGATACATTTCGGGACGTGCCGAAGGCTATCGATATCGATGAGGGCTATCCCGATCAGCTTTGGGTGAAGGATTCGCGATTCCAGAACATCAGCGGGCCGGTGGTGACGATCAGCCTGGAGAAGAGCCCGCTGACGGAAATCGGATTCCAGAACGCAGTGCTGAGCAATGCACCGGTCTTCGCCAAACTACGCGAGAGCGGAAAGACGGTTGCAGGAAAGGGCGCGGTTTACGAAGTGAAGAACTTCGCCTACGGGTTGATTGTGCCCGGCGAAGGGCGGATGGGGTCCATTGGCATGCAGTATGAGGCTGCACTGCTCGCCTCGATGCCGGCCACGCTGCAGCCGGCGATTCGAGCGCTGCCGTCGAGCAGCGAATGGGTGAATGTGCACACGCTGGGAGTGAAGGGCGATGGAACAACGGATGATACTGCCGCATTACAGCAAGCCATCAATGGGCATCCTGTGCTTTATTTTCCCGGTGGGCATTACGTGGTGCGCGACACGCTTACGCTCAAGCCCGACACGATGCTGATTGCGCTGCATCCCACGCTGACGCAGATTGACCTGCTGGATGAGACGCCGGGATACCAGGGGGTGGGCGCGCCAAAGGCAGTGATTCTTGCTCCGCAAGGCGGGAAGAACATTGTCAGCGGGATCGGAGTGCTCGCGGGCGGCATCAATCCGCGTGCGGTAGCGGTGTTGTGGAAGGCGGGTGAGCAGTCGCTTATGGATGACGTGCGCTTTCTCGGCGGCCACGGCAGCGGCACCAATCCTTACAACAACGACCACACGGCTGATTCCGATCTGCACAAGCGCTGGGACGGGCAGTATCCGAGCCTATGGGTTGCCGATGGGGGCGGAGGAACATTCGCAGACATCTGGACGCCGAATACGTTTGCGCAGTCAGGCTTTCAGGTATCGAACACGAAGACGCCCGGGCACGTGTACGAATTGTCGAACGAGCATCACGTGCGGAACGAGATCAAGTTTGATCATGTAGAGAACTGGGACATCAATGCGCCGCAGACCGAAGAGGAGGCCGGGGAGAGCCCCGAGTCGCTTTCGCTGGAGATTGATGATTGCCACAATCTCACCATTGCGAACTATCACGGATACCGCGTAACGCGTTCGCGGGCGTCATTCCCGGCGGCTGTGCGCATCTATCGATCGTCGGATATTCACTTCCGCAACCTGCATGTGAACGCGGAGAGCGGGTATGGCGTTTGCGACGCGAATGGCTGTGGCACATTCCTGCGCCTGAGCAAGTTCCCCTACGAGAACGCAATCGAGGATATGACGCATCATCTCGAGGTGCGTGAACGCGAGTTCGCAGCGCTGGACATCCTGGCTGATCCGCAGAGGCCTCAGTTGAGTGATGCGTCGATTGTGCTGGACAACGGAACAACCGTGAGAAAGCTGGAGGAGGGTTTCTTCTCGATTTCAGGAGCAGCGGTGGATGCGGCGGGCAATCTCTATTTCGTGGACCACCACAACCAACGCATCTACCGGTGGACGGAAAAAGAGGGCCTTACGGTTGAACGGGATAATCCGCTCGATCCGGTGAATCTGGCGATCGACAAATCAGGCAACCTGATGGTGGTTTCGTCGGCTGGGCCTGAGAGCACTGTGTACACGTTCCGGCCGGGAACATCCGCGGAAGACCTCACAGTGTTGACACCGCAAGCTGCCCAGTCTCATGGCAAAGCCGCCGTGATTCTTCCGGTGAACTGGTGGAACAACGGGGAGTTCAAGGACCAGTTGAACGTGGACACGATGCGTTTTACGACGTTGGCGGAGATGTTCGCCGCGGATGCGAATACGCTCAAGACACGCGAATATGTCTCTGCGGATGGCAGCGTGTTTCTACCGGCAGGCCGGGTGTTTGAGCAGGGTCCGGCGAATGATACGTCGGGTTGGCGATTCAGCGACAACCTCGATACGTATGGGTTCATCGTCGCAGAGCCTGGACAGCAGGTGTATGTCAGCAGTGAGTCTGAGGACATTACCTACAGCGCGAGGGTGAAACCGGACGGGACACTCGCGGAGCTGAAGCCGTTCGCGCAGCGAGGAGGCGAGAGCGTGGCAGCCGATACGCGCGGGAACGTTTACGTGGCCAACGGGCAAGTCTTCGTCTACGCGCAGGATGGACATCAAATCGCCGAGATCGATGTGCCGGAGCGGCCCTTGCAGTTGATCTTTGGGGGGGCGGATCACCAGACGCTCTTCATTCTTGCGCATCATGCATTGTTCGCGGCGCATGTGCGCTGACCGTGTTTCCACTCGGCCGCAGATGCCCCACCGAGGAAGCTCGATTAGAAATCTTGCCGCGCATTCAGTTGGAATCAAGTCTCAATTCGCGATCGGACGAGGCTTCGAGCGAGAATGCACCGGAGGAGATTTTTGCGGATGCGGTGTGCGGAGAGCCGGCAGCCAAGTAGAGGCACATCATTCCCCATGGTTCCGCGAACCGGACCTTGCTGGCCTTTATGATGCCGGCAAGCTTCTTTTGCAATGCGTTTCGGCTGCTCTGGAATTGCGGACTCGCAATGACGGTGCGTAGATCGGACTTTCCGATGAAAGATCGCATCGACTGGACCTCGACTCCGGCGTCGGCCATGCCATTGGCCCATTGAGAAATGACATACACATCGCCAATCAGCAACTCCACCCTGACGTCATCAGAGCCGAGTCCCACGAGGGGGCCGAGGGCGGGTAAAGGCCCCAAGGAAAGGGCACGAGGCCACACGTCATCCTGGGTGATCTTCATTCGAAACTGATCGTTGGATGAATTTGCGGGATCGATTGAAGCACGCATCGCCTGGCGTCCGATTTCGAGGAAGTAGTCCTTGGCGCGAAGATTTCCATTGGTATCGAAGAACATGGCGTCGCAATCTTTATCGGCGAAGGATGTTCGCAGGACGCAAGTCGATCTACCTTCTGTATCGAGACGAGCTTTGGCTTCGAGTCGCTGCTGTGGTGTCAATAAATCGAGATTCGCGCACCATCGTAAATATTGCTCGATGGTGGCTGCGGAGGTTTTTTGATTGACGGCGAAGTGGACCTGTTCGCAATTGAGATTCGATAAGGACACTGCCCCGCCCGCTCTATAGGTAGTGGTGGCAAGAACGGAATCAAACATCGCTTTGCGCAAAGCCTCATGGCGGTCCAGAGGATCAGATAGCGCAGAAATCGTATTTCCAGAAACGGTTTCCTTTATGGTGACGTCGCCGGATGCTTCGTCTGTAAGTACTTCACTTTGGCGAACCAGGTCAGCGAACGAAGCAAAGTTGAGAATGCCAAGGAGGTTGAGGTTGAGTTTTACGCCACGATCGCGAGTTGCGGCCAAGAGGCTTTTGTTTAGCGTGATCCCATCAGCAAGGCTGCCGCCGGGTTGCTGATTCTTCTCCAATGCGGTAAGCATTCGCAGATCGCCATGCAATGCCCGGTTTACAGCAGCGATAGAGGCCGAATTCAAGAGCGCTGGACGAATCTCGTACTGGAATGCTGCGCCATCCTCGTTGTCCGCTGAGAGAATCAAGTCGAGTGAGACCTTTAAGTGATGGTCGATTCCGCTGCGGATTGCAGAGATGAGGGTGGCGGTCTCGGAGGCGCTGAGGCCGGCGAACGAACTGGCGTCTGCGGTTGGATTCTTGCTGATGGCACCGATAATCGCCGAGAGTAGATCCTGGTCATTGAATTCGGCGGTGAAGCCACCCGACGCGGATGCATCCACGCGATATGCGGCATTCTTGTCGCGGGTAATCGTGAGTTCGATCGTTTCAGCATCGACTCTGCGAATTCGAACCTGATAATCGCAGGAAAGAGTGAAGCCAATGGAAACACCTGCCGCTACGCCTGCCTGTATTGAGATCGTACCTGCGCCAAGAGGAAGCGCCGCGGACGCCAGCGGATTGGGGGAAGCGGCAACCTCGATAGAGCCGGAAACGTGCAGGGAGCCATTTCCGGAAATCGTCGCAATGTCGCCAACACCTAGTAACCCGAGATCAGCCACAGTTGCCGGAATGGTGTATTGAGACAATGTGTCAGACAGGGCGCTCAAGAGCGTGGGTTCAGCGGCACCTAGTGGAAAACGCTTGTAGTATTGCAGGGTTACATTGCTGGATTGGGAGAAACCGAAAGCCAGGTCTCCCGCGGAAGCAGAGGCGTCGAATTCGAAAGTGCCATTGAATTCCAGTCCAACATAGGCCGTACTGGCAGGGACAAGGTATGGCGGCGGGAATGCATCGTGATCAAAAAGAGCCGAGCCCGGACTGGCGTTTACCGAAATGTCGAACTTGGCCGAGGGCGCTACGATAATGGCCGGAGGCGCATCGCCGATTTTGAAACCGTGTTGTGCGCTCGCCTGAAACTGGATCGGCTGGGTGGCAGCTTTACTGAGGATCTCCTCCTTCCGTTCGAGAAAATCGGGTAAGACTGCCAGGTGGAGCGCTTCAGACTCGAGGTAATGCAACAACGAGGACGGATGGTGAAGATCGATTGCTGGCCGGGCGACGGTGTTATCCGTCTGATCAGTGATTGAGATATCAGGCATTTACCATCCTTGTCGTGCTCAGGAGATGATCGAGCGGATTAGAGCGAGAATCGCGCGGGTTTTGGGTTTCAGCCCGTTCGCGATTTTGACACGTTTGCAAGCAACTTTCCAGGGTGATTGACGCGCGTGGCTGGAGACAGAAAAATGCGACAGATCCGGCATGCAACGATGGGACGCGAGGATTTGGCTTGCACACTCTTCTTTAATAGTGGCATTCTGCATTCCGATTTGAAACTTTGTATATTCTTCCCGTGGCGATATCCGCTTTCAGGGTGAGAACGTAGATGGGCGTGGCCGCAGAATTGCGTAGGATATTTTCTCCACCTGGAGGCCTGGATGAGCAGCTTACAAGCTTCGCCTGAGTCCTCAAGCCTGGAAGTCTGTATGATTTCGGGATTCCCAATGTGAGAGGTGAGGAATGCCCAAGACACTGGACGTGCTGATAGGTCTCGCGACCATCATGCTGTGCTTCAGCCTCGGTGTAACGGTGGTCACTCAAGCAGCGGTGAGCCTTTCGAATCGACGTGGCAAGTGCCTGCTCTACGGGATTGAGCGGCTGCTCCGGCAGATCTGGCCTGACTTGGGTCAAGATTTAACGAGAAGGATTGCACAGTTCCTGCTAAGGCATCCGCTGATTGCAACGCACGAAAACAGGCTCGCGAGCGTGTTGCAACGTGAGGAGATGGTCATCTTGCTATTGGAGGCAGCAGCGGGAGAATCCTCGGCATCGCTTGATCCGGTGGCCAAGGGTGCGCTATGTGGTGTCCTTGCCAAAAGCGGTATTGCTGATCCAAGCGCAGTGCTCGCCGAAATACGTTCGACCGCACAAGACCTCGAGAAGCTACGGCCCGAGCTCGCAGCATCAGAACGAAGGACGATGGCTATCTTGAAGGTCGCTTCGGGTCCATTTACGGCAAAGCTATTTGGCTGGTTCGACCAGACCATCGACCGCGTGACCGAGCGGTTCACCGCGCATGCCCATGTGTTGAGCGTGGTGATGGCTGCACTCATTACCTTTATTTTTCAACTGGACGCGATATGGATTATTCAGCGGTTAAGTTCCGATGATGCAACGCGGACGGCGATAGTAGCCCAGGCGCAACTTCTCGCGGACCAATACCGTGCGACAGAGGAAAAGAGTGCGGGGAATCCACCCTCGCAGCAACAGATTGCGATCGCCACGTATGACAATCTTGGGCTGATTCAGACACCCGCGCAGATGCCGTGGCGCGAGTGGCTTCGGGGATGGGGAACCTGGCATCGCATGGCTGGCGGACTGCTCTCTGTGTTGCTGCTCTCGCTTGGTGCGCCATTTTGGTACAACGTTTTGCAAAACTTTGTTCGGTTTAAATCATTGCTTTCCGGTCGCGACGATGAGCAGAGGCACTCCCGCCAATCACTCGACCGCGGGGACGGGGCTGATGCAAAGGAGGCAGATTCAGGAGCGATGGGATAATCAGTGGCCCGCCAATCGTTCCTTGGCTAGCCGTTGGAAGGATCGAGCACAACACTCGAGAATGTGACTTGGGGACCAGAGAGAGCATATGGCTGAAGACATGGAAAAGCTCGAGGCAGTAACGAAGAGGACGTGGCCGATCGTCATGGCTTGGATAGGTGGAATTTCTGCCCTGGTTGGATTTTTTGCCATGATAAGCGGAAACGTGAATCGCCTCATACAGCGCCATCGGCACCACGCTGAGCATGAGGCCCAGATGTCCCTTGCGCAGACTCAGGCCAATCAAGGCGAATACAGGGCATCACTCGCAACCTATACAGAGCTCTTGAAGAACGATCCACTGGATCGGCCTGTGCTTGACGCCCAGCTAAATACTGCGATGCTGTGGGTGGAAGATTTTGGAGTATATGTCCGCGAAGGGCAGAACGAGGCCGATGTTTCCGCTCCAGCATTGGATCAGATTCTGCCGGTACTAACCGCAGGATTGACGCGGGCGAAGGGCGTGGAGGCCGCAGATGTTGAAGCACATCTTGGTTGGGCTCACTGGCTCAATGGTCAGATGGCGCAACGTGAATCGGGTTCGATAGCCGATTCCGATTTGCAGGCTGCGCTGAAGATCGATCCACATAATGTCTATGCGCACGCTATGACAGGGTTTCTGCAATTGAAGACCGGAGGAGAACTCGAGCTCGCGATGCAGCATTTTCAGACCGCAGTTGCCACAGGGCGAGCGCGATCCTTCGTGAGAAGACTGCAACTCAGTGCCTTGATCTACCTTGACGAGCCGGGAGCGAGAGCGGAACTGATTCGAGTGGCAAATGACATGCGAAAAAACAACGAGGTGATGGAGGCGGGCAATCGCAACCGTATCCTTGGATTCTGTTTCGACCCTATCGTTACCAATCACAAGGAACTGGTTGAGTCACTGTCGGCTATCCCGAACGACGAGGCGCGGAAGACCTATGAATGGCTCGATGGCAAGCCATCAGTCGGTGAGTCGGAGGACTGGTGGAAGCTAAAGAACGACTACGTCGATGCAAATCTGTTGGAATTGAACGGCAATCGCGAGGAGGCACTGGCGAAATACCGGGAACTGCAAAAGAAGATGGGGAAAGGCTACAGTTCCCTTGGAAACGCTGTGAACGCGGGAATCGCAAGATTGTCGTCAACTAAATCCGCACGGGCGAATGAGGGGGTTCAAGTTGAAGATGGTATGTTCAGTGTCCAGATCCCCTCGTTCGTCATCAGGGATGTGCGCAAGAGATCGCTTGCCGGCGAGAATGTGGCCTAAAAAGAGTTCTCAAGGTAAACCTACTTCATTGTTGCGAGCGGTTTAGATTAATGCTAAGATTCGTCTCTCTTTCCCCTCTCGCGATTCACTGGAGAGCAATGAGAGAGTCGCAGCACTCGAATCATATGCTGTATGACTCCGATTATGCTCTCTTCGATCTGCTGAAGATTCGATCGTGATTCGGCGGTTGCGACTTTAGTTGCCTATCTCGACAGAGTTGCCACTCGCGAATACCTATCCAGTATGCACCATGCAAGGTCTACGTCGGGAATGTCCTGGACCCACAATGCTTGAAGGGTGGGATGAAACGGTGTCGAGTCCGCGATCACTACGTAGTTGGCGCGAATGCTTTGTCACGTCGGAGGATGTGAGATGAAACGGCTGTTTATAGCGACACTCTTTGTCGCGATCGTATGCGCAGGGAAAGGGCAGCCCAACCCTGGCATTACTCACTCCGGCAAGGAAGAGGAGGCCAAGGCACTTCGCGGATGCGCACAGATGGTGGTCGATCAGCTGAAGGATTTGAAGATACCTAATGCGCGCGCTTTACGCTTTCAAGGAAAAGTGTCGGAGGCGACCGACCTTTGTCGCGGTGGAGAACAGGCGCTGCTGTTTCGCGGGACACCGTGGGTTGACTGGGGCAACTATTGGGGAACCGGCGATCTCGGGTCACTTCCCCAGGGATTTATTTCAGCGAAGCTACCCTCCAATCGCGGAGTTTTGGGCGCCTTGATTGACCTGGAGTTGCAACGAATTGAGTTAATCAAGTTCAACCTATTCGACAATTCGGGCACCTACTCAACATATGTGCAAGGCAGCCACGGAGTGGGGGGTGGTGCAATCAAGGTGTGGCCGGAAATGCGCCTGCTGGCAACGAATCCGGCGTACGACATTGTCGGCGGGAGCGGGCCGCAGGTTTGCAAGGGCGACCTGATCCGTTGGAGGAACACGACCGGGATCTGCAACGACATCGTGAACCCCGCGATGGGTTCCTCGGGAATGTTGTTTGCGCGCAATGTCGACTTTGAGACGAGCTTTCCGGACCTTGGGCTGAATACCCTGACTCGCAATCGACATGGAAATCGTCTGTCGCTTCTTGAGCCGGATCCGCAGGTGATTAGCCGCCGTTTATTTACGCGCCTCCAATCCAGCGCTGGCGCGTGCAGGGAAGGTTATGGCTTGCCAAATGACTCGAGCCAGGCAAACTGCGATTACAAGAAGGCACCGTTCTTCAATGTCCTTGCCGCGTACTGGATTCAGTTCATGACACACGACTGGTTTTCGCATCTGGACGAAGGGCACAATGATGCGCAGTACATGAAAGTCGGATGCGCGGAGAAGCTGGTGAACAATGCCGAACAGCCTTTGAGCGATGAGGATGTCAAAGTGCTGGGCTGTCGGCCGGAAGACAGGATCGACAGGGGGTATGTTGCGCAGGATAGCGCGCAGGATAGCTTCACCAGCAACGGAGAAGCGCATCTGGCGCGTGCACCAAAGACGATGCGCAATACCAACACGGCGTGGTGGGATGCTTCGCAGCTGTACGGATTCGACGACCGCTCGCGCGCGCGCGTGAAACGCGATCCAAGCGACATGGCCAAAATACTACTGGTTCCTGTTGCAGGTCAGACGGGACCGGGGGTTCTCCCGGTATTTGAGCAAAGCGATCCGATCAATCCCGAATGGGCCGGGCAGGAGGCAACAGCATTTCCCGATAACTGGACGGTCGGACTGAGTTTTCTGCATAACCTTTTTGCGCGGGAGCACAACGCGTTTGTTGCCGAATTCAGGCGGACAGCCACACTGAATCCTGATGCGGATAGCGGATTGCGCGATCCCAGCCACCCGAAGGACGTAATTCGTTACCGCGATGTGACTCCAGATGAACTGTTCGAGGTTGCGCGCCTTGTGGTGGCAGCGGAAATTGCGAAGATTCACTCAACAGAGTGGACACCGCAGTTGCTTTACAACGAGCCTCTCTACCTCGGAATGAATGGCAATTGGAACGGCCTGCTGGGAGCCAACGGCGGCGCGTTGTCAGACGCACTTCGAGAAGTGGTCACGAAGAATTTTGGAAGATCGACGGATGTGGTCAAGGCAACCCAATGGTACTCAGTGTTTGCCTCTGGACCTGGCATCTTCGGACTTGGAAGCAAGGCAATCGGTTATGACATTACCAACCCGAAGTTCACCAATGGCGGTGTCAATCATTTCGGATCGCCGTTTAACTTCCCTGAGGAATTTGTCTCTGTGTACCGTCTGCACCCGCTGGTTCCGGACTTGCTGGAATATCGGGATCTTTCGGTTGACCCGAACAAGATCGCGAAGAAGGTGCCGGTTGTGGAGACCTTTCAGGGTAAGGCAACGGCATTCACCCATGGCATGCCGCTTGCGAACTGGGGCCTGACGCTCGGACGTCAGCGCCTGGGATTGCTGACCCTGCACAACTCTCCGATGTTTCTGCAGAATCTGAAGATGGGCAGGCTCGATAGTCCGACTCAACAGATCGATGTTGTTGCCTTGGATATCATTCGAGACCGCGAGCACGGCGTTCCGCGTTTCAACGAATTCCGGCGGCAATATGGCCTTCGACAGCTCAAGAGCTTCGACGATTTCATGGACCCTGGTGTACAGCCGGGATCTCCCGAGCAAGCGGAGCAGCAGGATACGGTTAAGACATTGCGCGAAGTCTACGGTCAGCATGTGTGCGACTCGTCAAAGGTGATCACCGATGCGCAGGTAAACGAGGACGGAACGCCCATCAATGACTGCCTTGGCCATCCCAATGGAACAATGGTGGACAACATCGAAGATGTCGACACCGCGGTCGGGTATCTAGCTGAATATCGCCGTCCTCATGGCTTCGCGATCTCCGAGACGCAATTTGTAGTTTTCATCTTGAACGCCTCGCGCAGGCTTTTCAGCGACAGGTTTTTCACGTCAAGTTTTCGTCCGGAATTCTATTCCTCACTTGGCGTGAACTGGGTGAATAATAACGGCCCCGGGCCCGTGGTGATGGAGAAGGGCACCCCGAATGGGCACGTCCAGCCTGTTTCTCCGATGAAACGAATCCTCATCCGGAACATACCCGAGTTGGCGCCTGAGCTTGATTCTGTTGTAAATGCTTTCGACCCGTGGGCGCGGGACAGAGGCCAGTACTACAGCGTTGCGTGGAAGCCCCGACCTGGTGCGGAGTCGGATGATTCCTTCCAAAGTCAATCGCCACAGCCATGAAATTTTTCGCCGGACGGTGCAAGCCATGAACCTTGCCGAAGACATCGCGGAGCGAGTTGCCGAACTGCGCAGACAGCGAGCGGACCTGTCTGCCCTTCAACCCTCGATTGATCGTTGTTCGCAACAGTGCTTTTGGAGTCGCGATCGTGATGGCCAGGTGGCAAGGCTTTTAGATGCACTTGGGCCTAACCTGAATTTCCAAAAAGATCTCGCGACCGCGCTCGATTGGGTGAAGCCAGCGAGTGACAGTCCGGAATTGACCCTACTGGCAATAGACGCTGCGCGAGGGAGAATCCCGTCGCCGCCACTAACGGTTTTCGGAAAAGATCTGGACTGGGAACTCTGGAAGGGACAACCAGATCTGCGGCTCCTGCAAACCCTGTTCGAAAATAATGGTGCGGTGCGAAATGCATTTGCCCGCGCGGTCGGTGCATACCCAGGCAGGCGTCACATCAATGAAATTGCGGCGAAGGGAATCGAAGAAATTCATGACGGCGGAACGAAGACGCCGAGTGTCACACAGGTACTGGAGAAGCATCTTCTAAACTGGGCGGCTTTTGAACGTGGTGAACAGGATAAGGAATTCCTGGCCGCCCTGCAGGAAGAATTTACTTTTCGCGACGAAGTAGCGCGAGCTATTCGCTTTCGGACAAACGAGGCGAACGAACTTGCCCAGTTCGCTACGGATATGTGGAAGGCTACGCCGCTGAAGATTTCCCGTCAGAAAACACGCCAAGTTCTACTGGACCAGCTTAACAAGAGAGAAGACGGCAATGGCGTCGCAGCCATCTTGAGGGGTTCGGTCTCGCGCAAGCCGGATGGAGACTGGAGCGACATTCAATTGCAGCTGGGAGAAATGTTTGCACAGGTTCCTATGTGCGCCTGTGCCCTGTGGGAGGCTATGGAATGGCCGAGGCCGTTTGCGCTTGTATTACGCGAAGAGATGCGGCAGATCGAGGAAAGTCGGCGTTTGAGGCTTCTGGATGGAGAGGTCGGCGACCCTCCTCTTGCGCAGACCTCACTGGACGCTTCCGACCTGGCGGCGCACAAGAAACTCTTCGGGCTTGCATTCTCAGGAGGCGGAATTCGAAGTGCCACCTTCAATCTCGGGGTACTTCAAAAACTTGCGGATATTGGCTTGTTGAACAAGGTCGATTATCTCTCAACCGTGTCCGGTGGGGGATATATCGGATCCTGGCTTGCTGCGTGGATTTGTAAAAATGGCTCCGAACCATTTCAGTCTTTCTTGCCGAAGCTCAAGGCGCTTTTGGCGCCCTCCTGCCCAGATCCGAGGGCGGAACCGCAAAGGCCAATCCGGTTTCTGCGCGAATTCAGCAACTACCTTACACCACGCCTGGGCAGTTTCAGTTTTGATACGTGGACGATGGGTGCAGTTTACTCGCGCAATGTGGTCCTAAATCAAGCAGTGCTCATCTCGTTTCTCGGCACGATGCTCCTGATTCCCAGGCTGCTTCAGGCGCCGCTGATGGTTGAGGGAGCGGATCAGTGGATGTGGCGACTTGCCGCCGTCGCGCTGGTGTTTGCCGTGCTTTGTATGTCTCTCAATATGCGAAAGGCAGTAGCGGACTCACTGGGCCCCCCGGGACGATTGGCGCGATGGCTTGATCCGAAGTTGCCCATGGCCCTTTATCAGCCTCGGTACATTCTTGCATTGGTTGTGGGCAACATCCTGCTCGCGGTTTACCTGGGCTCTGTATGGATGTGGAGACACATCGTTGAGATCGACTCCAACGAAAGAGCCCTTCTAGCGAAGGCCCTGATATTTGCTGCAATTCTGTCTTTGCTTCTTTCTGGGCTTGGTGGATTTGTCCACAAATTTCGCACGCGCCAATCAGGGGCGAGGCTATGGCCGATAGTCCTCCTGCTTATCACGCTTCTCTCCGCGGGAACGAGTGTTGGCCTTTTCCACCTTTACATTTCGATCCTGCTATCGATGTACCGTGCTGGCTGGGAAGTATGGCATGCCGAGGTCTGGGGTCCAGTGCTGCTTCTGGCTGTTCTTGTGGTGCCGGGGACGCTGCAGGTTGGCCTGATGGGGGTCGACTATCCCGATGCGGGACGCGAGTGGTTGAGCCGCTTCCGCGCAGTGTGCAGCATCTTCTCGGTCTATTGGGTTCTGCTGACGAGCTCAACTATCTTCGGCCCCTATCTTGTGTTGAAGATGACGCAATGGAGTTTGCATGGATTTAGTGTGTGGATCTCGGGTCTGACGCTAGGATGGGTGGCTACCACGGTTGCCGGTTTGTTTGCAGGCAGAAGCAAACAAACCGGAACGACTAAAGATGGAACTCCATCGTTCTCGTGGATGCAGATACTTGCAAAGGCGGGCCCTCCAACCTTCATTGTGGGGCTCGTTCTGATATTGGCTACCCTCGAGGAACTTCTGCTTGCACATGGAGGACGCGGGTCTCTTTCCCTGGAGATGCTAACGCAGCAGCACTACTGCCTGTTGAGGCCCTGGCCCATGTGGGACAGGAGCGGCTGGTATGTCGATAGCATAGGCTGGCTGCTTGTCTGTCTGGCGACCGCATCCGCGATATTGGCCTGGCGTGTCGACATCAATGAATTTTCAATGCACCACTTCTACAAGAACCGGCTGGTCCGCTGCTATCTTGGCGCATCGAATGAAAAGCGTCAGCCGAATAAATTCACCGGCTTTGATGGGAGCGATGATTTTCATCTATCAATGCTGACCCCCATCGTGCCGCCGGCTGTGCCGGACGCGAACGCGGCAAATCCACGAGCGCCATATCTCGGTCCCTATCCGATCGTGAATGCGACGTTGAACCTTTCTGTCGGGAAACAACTCGCGTGGCAGGAGCGGAAGGGGACGTCCTTCATCTTCACACCTTGCTACTCCGGATTCGACGCGCAAGGCTGGATTGGCTCGACCGATTCCGCTTCAGGCCACGTGACGACCAAGAAAGCAAGGTTCTGGAGTCGAGAGACGCTGCGGCCGCTGGGCTACAGAAAGACGGAGACATATACGCAGACCGGCGGCCCCCAACTGGGAACGGCAATGGCGATATCCGGTGCGGCTGCTAACCCGAATCAAGGCTACAATACATCTCCCGCCGTCTCGTTTCTGATGACGATGTTTGACGTGCGACTGGGATGGTGGTTAGGCAATCCGCGGAGAGACGGCAGCTCGAAGCTCTCGAGCCCGCGGTTTGGACTGGCGGCGCTGCTGAGTGAATTGATCGGATCAACTGACGATCAAACGCGGTTTGTGAATCTCTCCGATGGCGGGCACTTCGACAATATGGGCCTCTACGAACTGGTGCGCCGCAGATGTAGCTTTATCCTCCTGTGCGATGCGGAGCAGGATCCAGAGTACAAGTTCGAGGGACTCGGCTCAGCGATCCGCAAGTGCCGGATAGACTTCGGTGCGCTGATCGAGATCGACCCGATCCGAATCAAGCCAACTCCCGGTTCGGCGGCTAGTGACAGTCACTGTGCGGTAGGGAGAATTCAATATCTGGACGGCAGCCAGGGAGTACTGGTGTATCTCAAGGCATCTCTGACCGGAGACGAGCCTGAGGATGTGGCTCAATATCATGCGACACAGAGCCAGTTTCCGCACGAGACAACGGCAGACCAGTGGTTCGCGGAGTCTCAGTTTGAGAGCTATCGCGCGCTGGGGTATCACGCGACGCATCATTCCCTAACCCCGGCAACGAACTGGATCGCGTGGGATGCTCAGCGTCCGGATGTGAAGAAGTTCTTCGCTGCGCTGGAAGACTACTGGTATCCCGTCAATCCGAATCTGCAACACGGGGCGTCGAAGCATACCTCAACTCTCTCTGACATCTTCGAGCAACTGCGAAGGGAGCCCGCGCTGCACGCCCTTGGCGCCGATTTGTTTCCCGGCGCGTTTGTGGCTTCGGGGGTCCGTCCGCGCGATGCGGTTGCGGAGTTTTATTTCAGCATGACAATCATTCAACTCATGGAGGATCTGTACTTCGAATTCCAGCTTGATCATGGAAAGTGGTTCAAGGATCCGCGAATTGGAGGATGGAGACACCTGTTCGAGCGCTGGAAATATGTCCCGGCGGTGGCCGGTGCGTGGGCGGCTGAACGCGACACATTTCGGAAGGACTTTCAGTTATTCTGGAATGCGCTATAGAATACCGCCCGCGCAGGTCTTTGATTTCATCTTGAAGCAGTCCTGGATGCGTGCAAGTTAGGAAACAATGAGCAAGAGCCGTATTTTGGCAATCGGGCACCGTGGCGCCGCGGGACACGCGCCTGAAAATACACTTGCCTCGATCGAACGCGGAATAGCGCTGAGAGCGGATATGGTCGAGGTGGATGTTCAGAGAACCGGCGACGGCGCCTTAGTCCTGATGCATGACAAATTTGTCGATCGCACGACCAATGGCAGCGGCCGCCTCTCGGCGATGCGGCTTGACGATCTGCGCAGATTGGACGCAGGAAACGGCGAGAAGATCCCCCTGCTGGGCGAACTTCTGGAAGCCGCCAAGGGACGAGTAGGCCTGATTCTAGAGACGATCACACCTGGAATTGGACCGATCGTCTCAAAGTTCGTGAACGATTTTGGTTTTAGAGATCCAGTTATCTTTGCATCTTTCCTGCACACAGATCTTCTGCGCATTCGTGAACAGGATTCCGCCGCCTTAACGATGGCATTGCTCGAAGGGGTTCCCATCGAGCCGATCACATTTGCTATGGATGCGAAGGCTACACACGTAGGCATCGGGCTCGATTCAGCGACGCCGGAATTTGTCGACGCGCTTCATAAGTGCGGCTTGCAGGTTTGCGCGTATACCGCCGATACCGATGATCAGATTGACTTGGCCAAGAGTCTCAACGTCGACGGAATCATCTCCAACTTCCCAGAGCGGATCCGGGACTAGAACAGAGAAGGCCGCGTCGATCCGCCGAGAAGCGACGGGTTCAAGTTGAATATGTTGTGATGTCCTTCGCTTCCACCCCAGGCAAACATCATTGAGACCATGGGAAAACCTCCGGCTCGGAGGGTAAGTCCCGCACTGAAGCTGTGCTTCAGATGGTCGAAACCGATGTCGCTGCGCGTGTTAGCGACCCTGCCCTGGTCTGCCAAAAAGCTGATACCGAGAGGACCCCAGACGGAGTGCTCGAAACCCTCGCGCAGAAGTAAGGCGCCTGGTGCGCGGAAGCGGTAGTCCTGATAGCTCGAGAGCGCCGATGATCCGTTGATATCGGATCCACCGAACGTGGGCTGAAAATAAAAAGGAATGGTGTTTTCTGACGAAGCGAACGACTCCGTTAGCAACAAGCGAAAGGAAATGGAGCCGTTCAAGTTTCTCGAATGAGATACCGACGGACACGCCTGGTCGAGTTTGGCGCACTCGTCCGGGCCGTGTTCGTCAGAGCTGTTGACTCCTGCTGACTGGGTGTTTCCATACAGAGCGAAAGTATGGTTCAAGTCGGCCGTCCAGCGCATAAAAGAGTGGCGGGAATCAGAAGAAGCGGCAAATTGCTGAAAGTTTCCGAAATAGTTCAATTGGAGTCGTCCAGCAAGAGTCGGCTTGATCCTTATCCCCTCTCCAAGTTGGATCATCGATGGTTGAGATGCTAATCCCGGCGCAGTCGCTTCAGAGTAGATGGTTTCGATCGAGGGCTCAGACTCACCATGGTTGGCACGCAGGCTCACAAACCGGCCGTTCACTTCTCCGAGAAGAGAGAGATTGAGTCCACGGATCGCTTGCCACTCATAAACGGGCTTAATGGCGCTTGCACCAATAATTGTCTGCGACATGCCAAAGACGGATTGTCCCGGAAGGGTCGAGTCATTACCGAGACCGAAGTAGAAAAGCTTGTTGAGCGAAATCGTCTGGGCATAAAGATTCACGACCGTGTAAGGATGGACGAAGTTCTTTGTGGCAGAGCTCGGCGCAGGCGCGCCTGCACTCGAACCGGGAGACACTGGTTGCAGGACATGAATTGCCTGCGGCGGCGTGTGAATCATCTTCATGTAACCGCCGGCGCGAAAGGAGCCGTTGACAGAACCTACGGCATCCAGATCCCATGTCATTCGCCAGTTTGTCGTGTTCTTGCCCGCGACAAAAGCCGCTCCCAGTGCAAAGCCATTCTGCGGAGGCATGCTTCCCACTGCAATGTGCAATGGGTGATCGGTGAAGAGCTCAATAGCGCATCCTGGTGCGGACTTGACGCCGCCCTTGCAAGACTCCGCTACTCGCTCACCTTCGCGTCGGAAGTCGGCCTGCAACGCACCTTCCTGAGCGAACGCAAGTGTGGACGCAAACCACAACATCAACACAATTCCCAATCGCATTTTGCGGCCTCTATCGGCTACTTCTTCGGTCGAGTCTTGCTGTTTTCTTTTTTGCTGGCGCGTTTGATAGTACGCACTGGCGCTGGCTTCTCGTCGGCTGCTGCGGCTATTTGCAGCGTTCGCGTGCGCTTTGGCGTCCGCTGAAGTCGTGATCTGGCCGCGTCCGCGTGAGCCTGATGAATGGCCTCAGTGACTTCGCGAATATACCTGGCGGCTTCGCGTTCGGTTCGGATGGCGTTTATGTAGATGTCGGTCCGATAACGCAGCGGGAGGCGCTTCTCCGCAGCATGCATTTGCTCAACCTGCGTTAATAACAGAGACGAGGCCGGACGGTTTGGATTCATCGAGGACTTCGGGGGGCGAGGCACGTGAATTGTTGTCATCGTGTTTCTTCCTGATCTGCTCTAGACATCAAATTCCGGACAATCGTTGCGCATGGACGTGAGCGAAAGCAAGTTTCTGTTCGAATCCACGAGTTGCGTATTTGGTTCGAGGAACACATCTGCATTCTTTTCGCGCGGCGAACGCGGGGCATAGTCGCCCATGAAGAACTTCGTCACGGTAGCGGGAATGGATGCGTGATCGAACGTGCGATCCACAACAGTTCCCTTTTGGATCCATGGCGAGATGAGCACCGCTGGCACCCGCACCCCGAGCCGGTCGAACTTGAATTCTCGCCCGGTACCGGTGTCGTTTGCGGTGGCTGTGAATTGATCTGCCTGGCAAGCCGGAGGCACGACATGGTCGTAGATGCCGCCGTGTTCATCGTAGACAACGAGAAGGGCGGTGCTGGCCCACAGTGCCGGATTTCGTTTGATTGCCATGTATACCTGAGCGATGTACATCTCTCCGGCCTGAACGTTGTGGTCTGGATGCTGATCATTTGCCAACTCTTCACCGGAGTCGGTGTCGTGGTCGCTGTAATTTGGCTCGATGAAGCTGTAGTCGGGCAGTTGCCCCTTGGAGCAGTCGCCCAGGAATTGATCAAAGGTTCCGAAAAGCTCAGGCTGGTTCTGCAACAGGTTCACAATTTCCATCGTCGAGCTTGCAACGTCGTAGTAGTAGAGTTTCGAGGTGTGCTTGGGAGAAGCATTGATCAGACGGCTATAGATACTCTTGAACGGCTCATTGATGTACACCAGGTTCATGTCGACCCGGCCAAAAGAAGTGCCGTAGTGTGCGAAGGCGCGATTGCAGATCGTTGGTCCGGGTATCGAAGCGAACCAGCGATTGAAGACGGCGAACTCTGTCGCGAGCGTAGTCAGGACGGGTAGCTTTTCCTTGGGGAAGTAGTACATGATCTTCTGCGAATGCTGTACATCTCTTCTTTGGTTGAAATAGCTTTTCACGAAACCGCTCATGTTAGCCGTACGATTGTCGCTGGTATCACCTCCAAAAATCTGCAAGTCCACAGCGGGGAAATGATGATCGGGGTCGGGGTCAAGCTGGCCCTGAAATTCTGCCAGAGGTTGCGCATTGACTTTCGCGCCGGTCGTATCCGGATTACTCAGCGCGCTTGTGATTCCGTCGATGCGCGGGTCGTCAGCCGACAGAGAGCCGAGCATGTGGTCGAACGAGCGGTTTTCCATCATCAAGACGACGATATGCCGAAGTCCATCAAGCCCGGGTGCTGATCCGTTTGCCATATTTTCGCCATCCACGAAGCAAAGGCTGATTTTCGCAGAACCAAAGGCCAGCCTGCAATTAGATCGTGACGCGATTATCGCCTTCGTTTCAAGATTACTGTCAATTCTCTTGTCACATTTTGGGATTTGTTGTTAATTCATTTCCGCAGGGTCCTTGCAGTTCCAATTCAACCCATCTTCACATCCGTGCCTAGACATCTTTGCTCCTTCGAAACTACCTCGTCGATCGGGAGTATTGGAAGCTGCGAGCGGCCCGCTCAAAATCCTCGCGCCTGTGGAACCAAGGGCGCCCAGACGATGTGCATGTCATGGTAGGTTGAGGCAAAGGAGCAGTTTTATCCCAATCTATGCCCACCCGAATCAGAGTGTGTCTCCTCGTGGCCCTGATCTCTGGCCAAAGCCTGTTCGGCGCCGATCTTGCCATGAGGGTGACCGACAAGAAAACCCTCGATACTCAAGGTTTTAGCGTATTTCTCTACGACAGCACGTACCATCCTGTTTTCGTAGACCAAAAGAACACAGCCATGGAGATGATTCTCCACGGTCAGCGCATCGCCACGAACGGCGACGTGCGCCTGATGCCAACGCCCGAGCAGTGGGACCTGGTGGCAACCCTCAAAGGGCGCCAGGCCGATAAGGCCAACAATCGGCTCACCGCGAGTCTTGCTTTCCCGACCTTCGATCTCAGCTACACACTGGAAGTCGCAGCGGAACCAGGCGGCGTGAAGGTTACCATCAATCTCGACAAGCCGCTATCGCAGAAACTGGCCGGGCGGGCGGGCTTCAACCTGGAGTTCCTGCCCTCGATCTACATGGGCAAGGCTTACCTCGTGGACGGAACCAAAGCCGGCATCTTTCCGCGAACGCCTGACGATCCGATGGTCAAGGTGTTGCCTCTGACTGATGAACCGAAGAAGGCGTACTACCTGGAAGATTGGGATAAGGCCAAGGGATACACTCAGCCACTGCCGTTCGCCGAGGGCAAGAGCATCACCCTGGGGGTCGACGACGCGCTGGCCCGGGTCAACGTTAAGTCGGATACGGCCGACCTCATGCTGTTCGATGGACGGAACCGCGCCCAGAACGGCTGGTTCGTGTTGCGTTCGCTGATCCCTTCAGGGAAGACCACCGGCGCCATCGTGTGGCACATCAGACCGGACGTGATTCCGAACTGGACGCGGCCGCCCATGATCGCGCACAGCCAAGTCGGTTATGCGCCAGGTTTCTCCAAGGTGGCGGTGCTCGAACTCGACCCGAAGTTCGAGGCCCCGAAGACGGCCAAAGTGCTGCGCCTGATGGAGAACGGATCTTACAAGCAGGTGTTTGAGGGCCCGATCACGCCTTCAACGCCCTGGCTGCGGTACGTCTATTCGAAATTCGATTTCACCCCGGTGAAGGACCCCGGCCTTTATGTCATCGAGTACGCAGACCAGCGCACGGCGACCTTTCCTATCTCCAAAGACGCTTATGCAAACGTCTGGCAGGACAGCCTAGACCATCACCTTGCCGTGCAGATGGATCACGTTTCCGTTCGCGAAGCCTACCGCGTATGGCACGGCGCTTCGCACCTGGACGATGGCCGTCTGGCGCCCGTGGTCGGGGAGCAATTCGACGGCTGGAATCAGGCTACAGCAATAGACGGGAAGTACAAAGGCGGCGATCACATTCCGGGGATGAACGTGGGCGGCTGGTATGACGCCGGTGACTTCGACCTCGAGGAGCCTGCGCAACTGAGCGTGATTCAGAGTCTGGCCCTGGCGTATCGCGAATTTGATCTCAAGTACGACGAGCTTACGGTCGATGAAGGCGCGCGTGAGGTGGAGATGCACCGTCCCGATGGCGTGCCGGATACGGTGCAGCAAGTCAAGCACGGCGCACTGCTCATCCGGGCGCAGTTCCACAATTTCGGCCACGCGATCCGCGGCACGCACGAACCGGATCTGCGCCAGTACACCCACTTGGGCGACGGAGCGTCGAAAACTGACGGCCGCATCTATGACCCGCAGCTCGGTCCGAACGAAGTGAAGGGCGAGTATTCCGGCAAGCCAGACGACCGCTGGATCTTCTCCACTACGAACCCGTTTTTCCAGTGGAATGCCATCGCGGCGCTGGCTGCAGCGGCCGACACGCTGAAAGGCTATGACGACGCACTAGCGAAAGACTGCCTCGACACCGCCATCAAAGCATGGAACGCCGAGAAGGCTCACCCAACGCAGAATCCAGTGGGCGGCCTGGGCGGAGCCGCGCCGGCAGGTGGCCAGGGAGGCGCTCCTGGAGGTGGCGTGCTGGCTGCGTCTCAGGGTACGGTTTCTGGCTCAGGCGCTCCGGCAAGTTCTGGCACGACGAGCGCACCAATAGCACCGCCATCCGGCTTCGACCGTGGCGGCTTTGGCGTCGGACAGGACTGGGCTGCGGCTCTGGAGTTGACCATTGCCACGAATGGTGCCGAGCCCTACAAGTCCCGTCTAAAAGAGTTGTTCCCTCAGATGATCACCCCGCAGCAGATGGGATTCCGTGGTTGGACGGCAGTCCGAGCATTGCCTTATTTGGACGCGAGCGCGAAAGATCAAATGCGAGAAGCGGTGAAGACATACATGGCGGGTCTGGACAAGCAGTTGGACGCCACGCCATTCGGCGTGCCTCCGAGCCTGGGCACCTGGGGTGGATCGGGCGCCGTGGTTGACATGGCCATCCGGATGTACTTTCTGCACAAGGCGTTTCCTGATCTTGTGAGTTCCGAATACACACTTCGTGCCGTCAATTACATTCTCGGCACGCATCCGGTATCCAGCACTTCGTATGTGGCTGGGGTCGGTACAGTCTCGAAGACAAAGACGTACAGCAACAACCGCGCCGACAACGCTTACATACCGGGCGCCGTGATTCCGGGATACATCATCATCAAGCCGGATTTTCCGGAGTGCATCGACGACTTCGGATTCCTCTGGTTCGAGGACGAAGCCGTCGTGGCCGGGTCGGCAAGCTGGGTCGTGGCCGGCAACGCTGCGGACGCGATCACTAAGGAATCGAAGTAGGGCCAGTACTCGAAGCGTCCGGCAGCCCCGAGGGTGCCGAGCGCTTTTTTGTTTGGAGAAATCCCATTGCGGCGCGGCCTTCGAGATTTATTGCTCGCTGAGGGAGACGAATCCTGTTCGGAAGCCGGCTTCCATAAGCATCGATCTAGCGTCACCAATCGAGAATGATGCGTGATCCGGTCGTTAGACGCGAGCCGATTCAAGGGACTTGATGTATGCAGATGTGGCAACCGCGCCAGCAAAAGAATGCCGAGACTGAGCCGATCGCACGGCGATGGGGTCCATCGCTCTCATTGCCGCGGGAGCAGTCCTGCGCGATCAGGGGTTTGGGGCGCTTCGTGAAGCTTGCCGATCGGACGTGGCCTTTCGCGAAATCAAGCCAAACCCTTTGGCGCCGGCACTATTCTCGACCGCAGTCAGTTGCTCTTGTGCCAGAGCATCGCGCCCCATCTTGTTCGCCAGTTCCGCCTGCAAGAGCCGATCTTCCAATTCGATGCCATTAAAGTCTCGTCTCCGTGCTTCCTCATCTATTTGTATTAGCAGAGGCCGTGATTCGGCTGGGCGATCGGAGTTGAGCTTGACTCGTGCCCCTGCTAGTGCACATTGCAGGCGTACGTATGGGTTCTGGCTCTTCTTAGCCAGATTCTGCAGTTGTTCATATTCATGCTGTGCATCAATCTGTTTCGACTGGGTGAGCAAGGCCTTGATGAGCACGACGCCGGCTGCCAGTTCGTCATCGGACGATCCTTCTCGATGGAACTCAGGCTGGAGTTTGCGAACTACTGCTTCAGCATCTGCGGGGTGGCCTTCCTCAATCGACACAAGGGCTAATGCAGTCTCGGTTTCCGCAGCCATTTGCTTTTCTCCTGCTTGTTTTCGCAACGCCAGAGATTCTTCGTACGCTTTCCGAGCAGCCGCAAGATCACCTCTATCCAGGAATACGTCACCTTCTCCAGTGAGGACGTAGGCGATGGCATTCTTGTCGTCGATTTCCTTTGCGGTAGCTTTGGCCTGAGCATAAAAGACATCGGCTGTTTTCAAGTTTCCGTTTTGCCGCGACAGGTCGCCAAGATTATTCAAGTTCAGGGCCACGCCCTCCTTGTCCTCGGTAGCCTGGTAGTCAGGGATGGATTCTTCCAGTAATCTCTTCGCCTCAGTCAAATCTCCAAGCGAAACACGGACGGCTGCGATGTTACTCAAGGCCGTAGCGGCTCCCGAGAGGTTTCCGACCTGGCGAAATCCGGCAAGTGCCTGCCGAAAGATTTTCTCGGCTTCTTTCAGATCGCCTCGCTGATAGTAGATCGCTGCAAGGTCAGTGCGCATCATCGATTCCCCGTTCACGTCATGGGTCTCAATGGAACTGTCGAGAGCATTCTCGCAATCGTTCAAAGCCTGCTCGAGGTTGCCGGCCGAGGGACCTTGTTGACACAGAATTCCGAGGGTCCTTGAGACCAGAACGTGCGACCCCTGTGCACTCGCTTTCGCGATCGCGCGCCTGGCAGCTTCCTGCGCGCGATTGAAGTCGGTATTGATCCAAGTTGAAGCCTCAGCTACGTCGATCCGGGCATCGTCGCGCATGGGAGGCGGAAGGCGTCGAAGCGTGGCCAGTGTTTGCAGTGCGTCAGAATGCTTCAAATAGTTTTGTGCAGATGCCAGATGCAATCCGTAGTCCAGATTGTCCGGAAACATATGAAAGAGCGTCTGATAGGCTTCGACGGCTTTGGGGTAGTCTGCAATCGCCTTTCGGTACGTCCCTTCCACCAGGAGGCGCTGCTCTTGAGATAGATGATCCGAGAGGTCGACAGCAAGTTGCGCCTCCTTGCGGGCTTTAACTTCGTAGCCTGAATGCCACAAGGCATCCGCGAGCGCCGAATGGGACAGCGGATATTTGGGATCGGCCGCGATTGCCTCGGTGAGCAATCTTCGGGCTGACGCCAAATCGAAAGCCCAAAGCTTTTCGCGTCCGGCGGCAAAGAGTCGGGCAGCTCTTTCGTTTGATGGCATTGCGGCCCGGATAGCGGTCGAGTTCTCAGACGAGATCGGATGCAAGCCAAGCTTCTGACGCAGATCTTGTCCTGCACGGTCGGCGAGTTGGAATAGATCATTCTCGTCACCGGAAAGTGCTTCTTCCGCGATTGTCTCGCCGACCGCGGTGTCCTGAATGCGGAGGTCGAGACGAATTTGTCCTCCTCCTGGAAGCAGCGTATACGATCCCAGCACCACCACATCGGCACCCGGATCAGTCCGGAGTCGATGCAAAGTTGATGGAGCCAACGTGTCTTCATCTGCCAAGAGCAAGTCACTTTTCGCCCGCGCAACATCTTCCCCCGAAACCATTCGTACTTCGCCGTCCGCTCCAAGCTCGGTGTTGAGCATTTCAGAGAAAGCAGCCGAGAGCCACTTGTCTTCGGCACGCCCTGGCAGATTCCGAAAACCCAGCACAGCGACCGATCTCCTGATATTGACCGGCGACAGGGCACTGTGAGCCTCCGCGCTATGAAAAGCGGGGCGCAGTAGAGAATGCAGCGAATAGAGCCCGAGGACAACGACGGCCGCGGCTGCGATGCCGGCGATCATCGAGTTGCGATTGAGACCATGCCGGGGCGCGGCTGGTATTGCGATGGAGGCGGCGCTTTTAGCCACGAGTTCCGCCTGTGTGGGCACCGCAGCATGCATGGTTACCGGCGCCAAAAATTTGTAACCGCGTCTCGGAACCGTCTCAATAAACCTCGGGTTGGCGGCAGCGTCGCCAAGTGCCTCACGCAGTTTTCCCACAGCCACGCTCAAGCAAGCGTCGAAATCCACAAACGTATTCCCCAGCCACAGCCGCTGGCAGATGGTCTCGCGGCTCACGAGCCCGCCGGCATTTTCGAGCAGAAGGATCAGCAATTGGAATGGCTGTTCCTGCAGCTTGAGCCGCGCCCCCTTTCTTTGCAACTCACCAGTCTGGGGGTTGGCTTCGAACACACCAAAGCGATAAACCGATGCGGCTTTTGTATTCTCGATCATTTGAATCACTTGAACATTGGTGGGAAGAAGTCCGAAAACGTATCTGGAGTTTTACCACAGATTGGTAGCGGAGCGGATCGGCCGGTTTAGAGTCGACGGTAATTAATTGATAAATAGCCGTTTATCTGTTTAGAAGGATTTTGGCCGCTGTTTCTTTGACTCCGGTTGCAATCTCGCGGAAGGTGTCGGTGTCAGAAGGCAGAATCTTCGGATCATGGGGGTGGTTATGGTTGAGCTTAGGGGAGTCAGCAAAGATCAGGAAATCATTGGAAGGCAATTCTTTCAGAGAGCTGCCTCGCGCCGACGCGTGATCGGAACCACAACTGCAGCACTCGCCGCAATTACGGTCGCCATCCTCTTCGCGGCCGCAACCCAGAATCCGGTCAATGCTTCAACAAGCGTGCACCCAATGAAAGGCGACGGAACAGCCGGCTACGTTGCGAAGTTTATCGACGAATATGACGTTGAAAACTCCGTCATTTTCGAGTCACTCGGCAGCATTGGAATCGGCACCATCACTCCGCAGGCAAAGCTCGACGTCTTGGGGAATCTCCGGATCGAAGGAATGGGGAACGCACTGATATTTCCCGATGGCTCAGCCGTTCATAACCGGGCCGAACTCATTGGTCCCCAAGGTCCGCAGGGTATTCAGGGACCACAGGGTCCAGTCGGCCCCGCAGGTCCGACGGGGCCAACGGGATCGCAAGGTCCTGCAGGAGCCAACGGTGTTGGTCATGCCTACGCGCTTAGCAACAGTGGAGACGTAATTCTCGACAACAGTTTTCCTACTGTTATCTCTGTAACCGTCCCAGCCGGCAGCTATCTCATCTTCGGCAAAACCATGGTTATCAATGCCGATGGTTCAGATCAAAATGCCATTTGCAAGCTCAGCACGGGCGACACAACCGAGGTGCATCTTGCAGGGGTACGCGACGCCGCTGACAGTGAGGCTGTGCCGGTACAGGACGCCGTCGTGAATGTTCCGGACGGAACCAAAATCTCCATGAGTTGCGCGACCTTCGATGGTTTGGCGAGGTACGCAAAGCTCACTGCGATCGCAGTCGATCAGGTCAACTGAAGTAACAATTCAGGAGAGCTGCCTTAATCGGATTTAAGCATTGGAGTTTCACCTCACCTTGCAGAAAGAACTTTATGACATCGAGGAACACTATGCCGAAGCATTCCTTTTCAAGCTCGTCAACCTTGGCCTTTGCCGCCGTTCTGGCAGTAGCCTCTTTCACGCCTACGCCAGCCGCAGCGGGTGGCGGGGCCTGGATCGACAACGGTGCCACCGCTTGCGAAAAGTATTTGACCCCTGATGTGGAGGCCGCGATCCTGCGCACTCCCGGCGGCCGCCCGCGGCGGCTCGACGCGCATTCCTGCAATGTCGGCCCGATTTACATCAGCCTGAAAGTTACCGACATCGACGTCTTCCGGCAGGAGATCCCGAGAATTTACGGCGCGCACACGATCAGCGGCTTCGGCGACGGCGCGTATTGGAACGAGGCAGGCGCCTTCTCTGCTGTCAAGGGTCATGATCGCGGTTGCGAAATCAGTGTGATCGACCCCGGAGCACCGAAGATCCACAACGCTGCGCTTGGACAAAAGCTCGGCGAGATATGCAACAAGTTATTTGCCATACCGTGATTTGCGTGGCGCCGCGCACTTTAAGGAATATTGCGTTCAGCTTGTCCACCACCCATAGAACAGCCTCGGATCCCGGATATTCCCGGGTATCCCGTTTGAGACTTCGGGACTCTGTCGATCCACCCTGCCAGGTTTTGGCGCAAATCGCAATTAGGAGTTAGCAAACATGAGCAAATTTTGCGGTACGTGCGGCTCACCGCTGACTGACGGACAGAAGTTTTGCGGCAAATGCGGAATCGCGAACATAACGGTTCAACAAACTGCCCCACCCACGGAGCATCCCACCTCAGTCTCTGCACCGCCAGCTTACGCTCCAGTTGGCTCATCTCAGCCGGTCATCACGTCCGCTCCGGCCCCGGCTCGATCCAACACGCTGCTCAAAGTAGGCATCGCCGCTGTCGTCATCATTTTTGTCGGCGGCGTTGCCGCGCTCGGCGCCGTGTACTACGCGGTGCACAAGGTCAAAGAAAAAGTGCAGGCCGTTACGCACCAGGTGGAGGGAGACAGCTCCAACCCAGCGCGAGGTGGACTTGCTTCTCTGGTCCAGAAAGCGGCATCTTCGGCAGCGTCGAGCGACGACGGCAGCGATGACTTCAAAGGCGATCCATGCCGGTTTCTCAGCAAAGAAGATGTATCGAAGGCAGTTGGCATCGAGATTTTCCGTACACAAGCTCAGGATACTGGCTGCAGTTACATCGCTAAAGGCGATCCGGCAGACATGGTCTCAAAACATATGACCTCCATGGTCAGCAGCCAGGCCAAAAGCAATGGCACAACTCCCACTGCGGACCAGACGAAGATGATGCAGCAGATCACCGGCGCCTTCTTCAAGCAACAGGAGGCTTCTGACAAGAGCCTGTCGAAAGAAGCAGCAACCGGTGAGGTTCTCATCCTTTCAGTCAGCTTCACCACCGGCAACGCAGAACTCGAAATGAAGATGAATCGCATGGCCTTCAACCATGTAACGGGGGGCAACGGTGACGGCAAAACTACTGATCAGAAAGCATCAGGCGATCTCGAGGGCATTGGTGACGACGCTTACGAGATGGGCGGAAGCGGCCTCATCTTTCGCAAGGGCCACACTGTCGTCCACATGATGTTCCCCGAGTGCCCCTGCGATGCCAATGCGATCAAACCGCTCGCCGCCAACATCGCCAACCAGTTGTGACACCAGAACCCAATCTTGAAAAGGAAAATTCTATGAGCTTCTGTCAGAACTGCGGCCGCCTCCTTACTGAAAGCTCGTCGGCCTGTCCCATCTGTGCCTCTGCTGGACCGGCCGCGACCGTTGCTGCTCCAGCGCCCAGCACTTCCGGATTGCAACCTCACAGCGCTGCTGCCCTTGCGTATCTTGCCGGATTCGTCACGGGCATCATTTTTCTTGTGATTGATCCCTTTAAGGCAGACCGTTTTGTGCGTTTCCATGCCTTCCAGTCGATTTTTTTTAACGTTGCCTGGGTCGGTTTTTGGATTGTCTGGATGATTGCCGGAATGATCCTGGGCGCTATCACAAAGGGTCTGTTCTTCATCGTCGAATTGCCAGTGAATCTGCTGCTGATGGTGGGTGGATTCTGCCTTTGGGCCTATCTCATGTACAGCGCATCTCAGGGCAAGACCTTCAGGTTGCCGGTGATCGGCGCTCTTGCGGCAAAACAGGCTGGACTATGACGCGGGGAAAGCAGGCGTGTTTTCCCAGAATCAGTACACGAAGGATGATGTTATCGGGCGTACTGATTTGTACGCTCGCTGGCGGATGCAGAAAATCCGCCGCGCCAACGCCTGGCCCCAGCCTCAGCCAGCAATCAGCCGACCAGGGTTCGAAGCCCACGGTCGCCGACGAGTTGTTCGATTTCAAGCGGCATCCGCGCAAGTCAATGATCAAGCCACTCGAAGTCTCCGCATTGTCGGAGACAGAGAAGAAGTATGGCCGTGCGCCGCAGCTTGATCCCAGCGTCGAGTATCAGCCCGGCATCATCCTCATGACGCAAGGAGACAAAGCGATCCGCTCCGTGGGCACCGATGCAATGTCATGGACTTTCGATGCGAACGCTCCGCACGTGAACGAATTCGAGAAGGGCAAGATCGTCTTTGCCACCGGCCGGGCGGTCGGACGAATTCTCTACATCAAGCGGGATGGCGACACCGTAAAGGTTGTCCTTGGCCCGATCCAGCTGACCGATGTCATACGCAACGGTGACTTTGGCATGAGCGAGGATATCAACCCCGGCAACGCGCTGGTGTACATCAATCCGGACCTTCCGGAACCTGGGGTTGAAAAGACCAAACCGAATATCTCCCGACTCGAACCTCCATGGAAGGGATGGAACAAAACAGTTGTTGTGTCCTCTGTGTCCGCAACAGGTAAGTGGACACCACTGAAGATGATGAAGATCGACCCGAAAGGACAAGCCACCAACTTTCGCCGCATCGGTCGGCGGTGGGCAAGGACAAATTATCTACCCGCAGAATTTTCCAGGTTAGCAGGTGAGAAAAGAAACGGAGCACTGCGGTTCGAGCACACAGCATGGGGTGGCCAAATCACAATGCCGGGAGCACCAGGTCCTTCAATCAATGTCCCGAAGATACCGTCGCTCGATGTGCCCAAGGCCATTACGGTCTCTGTTGCGGATTTGACGGCGCATCCTTTTGCCACAAGCTCATCGATAGGCGTGAAGTACATCTATGACAAGAATGATCTCTATTACGAAGCCACCGGTATTCTCGAGCTGCACAATCTCCACGCTAATTTTGCGCTAGGTATTTTGAACGGCGTACCGGCCGACTCAGGTCTGGATCTGGGTGGAGAACTCGGCGTGCATGTTCATTTGAACGCCCATACGTCGCAAAATTTCCACGTCAACTCTCAGACCAAATTGTATGTGCCGGTGGACTTCTCCATCCCATTGGGTGGCCCGATTCCCTTCGCTCTCTCGTTCGAACAGGCGGCAATCATCAATACCGGCTTTAGCGCCAAGAACTCCATCATGAACGCCGATGGCCTATACAACTTCTCCGGCGGTCTGAAAGCAGGAAGATTCGGTGGTAGCTGGGGTGTCAGCGTGCCCATGAAGATTAGCTACGTCACCGACGTCGGACAATCGCTCGAGGGCCTATCGGTAGGAATCAACTCTCTTGTACTGGGATGCTCTCTGGAAGGAATCGTGGGCCTGGGGGTGGCTGGATTCACAACCGGGGTATACGTGACTCTCACCGTCAGTGCAACCGTGCTCCGAGCTCCCGATATTGCTTCTGCCTGTCGCCAAGGCACCATTGAAGCATGGCTCTATTCGGGTTTGGGCTATGCCATGCCGAAATGGCTAAACGATGCGGTCAACTACGTACTCAGCTTCTTCACCGATGACCGCGTCGACCAGGTGGGCTCCCTACTGAAGGGTCCGGCAACGCGCCTGTTCCATGGTGACACGAGCATCCCCAGAAACTGCGCTTCTCAAACCAAGGGAGGAGCTTAGTCCTCTTGACTTACTGCACACAATGCGGAGGCCAACTCGAAGCCGGCATACAGTTCTGCACTGGCTGCGGCGCGCGCGCTGGGGTCGAAGCGCAACCCGCCGCATCGCAAGCGTCAACTGAAACAGGAGCGCCTGCCTCTCCACAACCGGCCACAGCATCTTCCTGGCAAAGCACGCCGGTCGTCCCGCAGCAACAGACCGTGGCGAGCACAAAGAATGGCTGCTTGCCTACCGTGCTGGTTGTGCTGGGAGTGCTCGCGCTGATTGCGGTTCTCGGCATCGGCGGGTTGGTTTATGCCGGCTACAAAGTCAAACAAAAGGCCACCGCACTCCTTCACAACGCAACACCTGATGGAACCAGTCCCGGTGCGCCGGCAGCTCCTCCTGGCGAGAGCAAACCGGGATCGCCCGCCGCAAGACCTTCAGACGATGCGGGAGGATTGCTCGACGGCCTCTCAAAGATGCTTGGCAGCGAAGACGATGAGGGAGATCCGGTCCAGCCCGTCAACGACGCCACCCCTGTCGAACCCTGTGCGCCCGCCCCGTTTCCGCCGCAGAGCGCAGCGAAGATCCCCCTGCAGGTAGGAACAGTGGTCACCACGGCTTGGGGCCTCAAAAACGGAGATGTAGAAAACCGAATCACCATCAATTCCACCACCCCCACTTCATTCGTTGAGGACATGGCAACGGAGGAGTACAAAGACGACAACAACCACGATTGGAAGCCCACCAACTATACAGACACTGTCTGCAACGTAGATCTTGCATCCGCAAACACCTACGTGACAGTCACGGCTTTGCACATGCCGCACTTGTTCCACGGCGTAAGTCGACTCCGCCTTTCAGACAAATCCTTTCAAGAGGCAAAGACCACTGGCCAGCTTGATCTTCGATATCTCGATGTCTTGTCGCTGCAGGAAGGCGTGAAGCCCACCTATGAGGGTGGCATTCTCTCACGGGTCGAATCGCAGGATGTTGCCTATCCCATAATCGTGAACGATCAACCCGTCACTCTCCCGGCGATTCATCTCACCGGCATTATGAAATCTGTAGGCAAAGATCCGTCTCCGAAAAAGATCCGCCCATTCCACAGCGAAGCAGAAGTCTATGTCATCGACGATCCGTTGAATCCTCTGGTGCTCTTGTGGAGACTGAAAGACCCGCTTTTTCATGGTGGAAAATTCAGAGTCGAAGTCGTGAAAATCGAGTTCAAGGTTCCGCACCCGGTAAACCTTGTTGAGAAGCAGCTCGCCGAGCAGAAGCGCGCGATTACGTATGGCATCTACTTCGACTTCAATAAGGACACCATCAAGCCCGAATCCGATCCCGTGCTGAAACAGATCGTCCAGGCATTGTCGGATCACCCGGACTGGAAGCTGACCGTTAACGGCCATACGGACAACATCGGCGGCGACGCTTACAACCTGGATCTTTCCAAACGCCGCGCCGCGGCTGTCAAGCAGGTCCTAGTCAGTCGCTTTCACATCGCTCCCGACCGCCTTTCCACAAATGGCTATGGCGCGTCGGGCCCCATTGATACCAATGACACGCTCGAAGGCCGCGCGCGCAACCGCCGCGTCGAGCTAACCCGCGAATAGAACCTAACGCTCCAAATATCCACGCATCAAGGAGATCGTAATGATATCAACATGGCTCCTCATCTTCGCTGCAGCGGCTCTTCAGCAGCCGCCTGCCCACACTGACGTCAGTTATCAGGAAACAACGCAAATCACCGGCGGCTCACTGCAAGGCATGATGAAGCTCGCCGGCGCATTCAGTTCTCAGGCTCGTCAGGCAAATGCCCCCACGGTCACCACCGTTTTGCTCCACGGCAATCGCATGGTCCGGTCCAATCCTCACACCACCGAAATCATCGATCTCGACCAGCAAGCCATCACGTTCATCGATCACGACAAACACAGTTACTACGTTATGACTTTCCAGCAGCTGAAGCAGGCGATGGCAAACGCCATGGCTAAGGCTAAGGAGCAAGGTGCATCCTCCAGCAACCAGCAGCCCTCAGCCAGCGGCGCGCAAATGAACTTCGACGCGCATATCAGTTCCAATGGAGCCACCCGCACTATCAATGGCCTCCAGGCGAAAGAAGCCCTGATCGCCATCACCATGATCGCGAACGCGAACGATGGCTCCAACGTAAAGGCGGGCCTGGCTGCAACCAGTGAGATGTGGCTCGTCCCTGAGATCCCAGGCATGGATGAGCTGTGGGCCTTCAACCTGCGCATGGCACAGGAGCTTTCCATCGACACTACAGCAAACCAGATGTCCGGCTTGCTCGCCGCACAGCCAGGCGGCGCAGAAGCGTTGGCTGATCTGAAGAAGGAAACATCGAAAATGCAAGGCTTCCCAGTTTTGCAGGTCACACGCGTCGGCCTCTCTCCTGATGGTCAGCCTCTTCCTGCCCCCTCTGTTGTGCCTGCCTCGAACAGCCAAACCAGTCCCTCGACAGCAGGAAATGTGACCCGCGAGGTAGCGACTGACACAGGAACGCAGACTGCCAATAGCGAGATAGGCAAGCTCGGCGCTTTTGGACGCGCGCTAGGCGGTTCCAGCCTCGGCGCATTCATGCGCCACAAACCGCAGCCCAAAGCAGAAGTCGCGGCGTCTCCAGGTAGCTCTGCCGCTGCAAACGTGTTGCTGGAAAGCCAGACAAGCATCGATCACTTCTCCACATCGGTGGCCGATTTAAGCAGCTTTGACGTACCAGCAGGTTACAAACAGGTCACCTCACCGATGCTCAAAAATGCGAAGTGACTGCGCACCGTTCTCTCACTCTGCACTGCTGCGCGGTGCGCTTTCAACCCGAATCGACAAGGAGGTTCATCTCACCATGCGAATCCTGATCGGCGTCCTCTTGCTCTACGCCGCTGCATGTGCGTTCGGCCAAAATCTCCCCATCAAAGAAGGCCTTTGGGAGAACACCGTTCTTGATGACGACGGTTCTGTCGCCATGCGATCTCTCAACTGCATCACGAAGAAAAGCATCGCCGACATGATTGTCAAGGCCAATAATCATCCCGGCTGCACCGTCACGGGACAGAACATAACCAGCCACAGCATTACTGTCGACATCTCCTGCAGTCGGCCCCGGGTTCAGACGAGCGTGCACACTTTGATGGATCTTGTCGATTCCGAGCACTGCCGTGCTACGACCACCATCAGGATGACGATCAATGGAAAATCATCGGAATCTACCAGCAAATCGATCTGCCACTTCGTCAAGTCCGAGTGCGGCAGTGTTAAGCCAGGCAGCCCTGAGATCACCTCGCAATAAAACTGGTCCAGGAGGGCGAGCTCAGAATATTCGATCGCGCGCTCGGAAGCTCCCGCCCCGGCGCATTCATCCGGGCAGTTTATGAGCGCATGCGCCTCCAGACGTTGGGCCGCGACGTCTTCCGACGACGTCGTTCTGAGGCAAAGTTCAATCCACCACTGAAAGTCAAGAAGCATCGCCGATGCGGTTTTAGCGCGTCGCTGTCACAGGCTCCTCTATGCGGAGAATGCGGTCTCCGGCTACATTCTTCAGTGTCTGCACGATGCCGCTTGGCCAGCGAATCTCTATGGCCTGTGCAACGGTGCTGCTTCCGAGCCCGAAGTGGGCCCGTGGATCGCTTGAAGATAAGTACCCGCGCGACGTGGAAACCGTCTCCCATTGACTACCTGCGGATGTGGTCACCTGAATCAAAGCACCGATGCCATCGCGGTTGCTCTTATGACCCACCAGCTTGAGCGTGAGCCAGTGATTTGCAGTCGGCGTCTCGTTGTGCAGAATGTGCGGCGTGCCGCCATTCGTCGTCACCACAGCGTCCGCTCGGCCATCGTTGTCGAGATCGCCAATCGCCATGCCGCGGCCCACCCACCGCTCTTGCAGTCCGGGACCAGAGGATGCGGTCACATCGGTGAATTTACCCGCAGCGTTACGCAGGAGCATCATGGGCTCGCGGTAGTGCAACTGCGGATAGCTTTTTTCTACGGTGTCGAGATCATGCCCCTGCGCGATCAAGAGGTCCTTCCAGCCGTCGTTGTCGTAATCGAACCAGCAGAGACTCCAACCGGAGTGGAACAAAGTCATACGCGCAAAGCCCGCCTTATAGCTTGCGTAGTCGAAGGTCCCATCATGTTCGTTGTGGTAGAGCGCATACTTTTGATTCGCCAGTGTTGTGACTACGAGATCGGGCCAGCCGTCGTTATCGTAGTCGGCAAAGTCCACGCCCATGCCGGCATAGGTGCGGCCATCGCCATCTACTGCGACTGCTGCCTCGAGGCCAACTTCTTCAAAGGTGCCGTCCTTTTTCTGATGAAACAGGAACTCAGGCATGGAATCATTGGCCACGAAAAGATCGATGCGCCCATCGCGGTCGTAGTCGCCAATCGCAATGCCCAGCGCTTTGCCCGGCTTATCAAGACCAAGTTTGTGGGACACTTCTGTGAAGTGTCCGTTGCCATCGTTGTGATAGACCAGCATGGAGATCGGGTCGAAGACATCAGGGTGGCAGTAGCCGCGGTTTTCCGAAGGGCCGCACCACTTGTCGTCCCAGTCCCACCTCACGTAGCGCAGAACCACCAGGTCCAGCAGCCCATCGCCATCCAGATCAACCCATGCTGCGCTTGTCGACCATCCGCCGCCCGCTACGCCCGCTTCCGCAGTCACATCTGTAAACGTGCAGTTGCCGTTGTTGTGGTAAAGATGATTTCCGCCGTAGCCGGTGACGTACAAATCCTCATGGCCATCGTTGTCGTAGTCCCCGGCTGCCACTCCCATGCCGTATCCCACGCCGGACAGGCCGGATTTCTGCGTAATGTCCTCGAAGGTTCCGTCGCTCTTCTGGTGGTAAAGGCGATTCCAGTAAGCGGATCCCGTTTTTTCGGGAATCGCGCCCTTCGGCGTCGGGTCAGGGTAGGGCGCGCCGTTTACCAAAAATAAGTCCAGCCGTCCGTCGTCATCGCAATCAAACAGCGCCACGCCGGAGCCCATTGTCTCAATCAGGTATTTGCGCGAGGTATGGGGCGCCTGGTGCAGAAAATGCACGCCTGCCTGCGCCGTGATGTCCACAAATCGCCCGGGAACGGATGCCCCCGGCGCTGCAATTGGGGCCCTCGCTTGAGCGCACAACCATGCACAGCCGGCGGCAGCAAGAGCGGCCCATGCGTATGCCCTCCGGAAATGTCTGTTTCCTCTCGTCACGCTTTATTTTGCCTCGCCCACTGTGCCCAGCGCGGCTTCAGGCCAGCCGTTTTTCCATACCACTGTGGAGATCTGCAGTGCGGGCTTGCCTGTTGTCGCGTCGTAGGCGTGAAAGACAATCAAGTCACCCTCAGGGCGCTGCAACACGGACTCACCACCGGGTCCGAGCCAGCGCCTGTTGGCTGTCAGCAGCGGACTTCCGCCGCCCTTGAGCAGTTCTCGGCCTTCGCGGTCCACGTAAGACCCGGTCACTTTATGCGAGCGGCCCACCATTGTGCGATAGGTACTGTGTCGGCCTCGGCAGCACAGATCGAAGGAGACAAAGAGATAGTACAAGCCGCCGTGGCGTATGATGAACGGCGCTTCAATCGCCTGCCAGTCCGGCGGAAGTCCGGGCTTGGCTGGCACTGGATCCTCCGGGCGCGATCTGGCGGCAAGGGAGTAGAGTGTCTGGTCTTCCGATGAGAGTTTTCCCGTCGCCAGGTCGAGGCGCCGCATCTTGATTCCCGACCAGAAGCTTCCGAAACTCATCCATGGCTGGCCCTTTTCGTCGAGTACGATATTCGGGTCGATCGCGTTGAAGTTATCGGTGGCCATGGAGTGCAACACCAGTCCCTTATCCTGCCAGTGGCACTTCGGGCTTGCAGGGTCCAGCGTCTCGTTGGTCGCCAGCGCGATGCCGGAAAGATTCGAGCCGAAGAGCGAATATGCGTAGTAGAGGTGATAGGTCCCATTGAAGAATGAAATGTCCGGCGCCCAGAGATCCTTTGTCCCGGGGCTGGTTTTGTGAATCCACTCGGGGACGGAGTCAAAAACGTGACCGCAGAGCTTCCATTCGGTGAGGTTGTGGGAGCAACGGATGGCGAACTGCCCTCCGCCCGGCGCGGAGCCTGTGGCGAAGACATAATAATTGTCTCCTTCCCGGCCGATCGAAGGATCGTGCGTACCGGCATAGTCGCCACTCAGTTGAAATGCATTGGCCTCCTGCGACCGCGCGGCCGGGGAAGGCGCGCTCAATGTGATCAGTGTGGCAATACAGATTGCTGCAATTGGAGGCAATATGCGCACGGGACTTCTCCTACTGTGCCGTTCGGTTACTCTTTCAGAAACGGAGCATTGGGTAAACCATTTTGAGGCGAAAGTTTTATGCCGCTCTGCGCAGCCGGGATGGCGCCCGGGAACAATACAAGCGCGCTTGGCATCAGGCAACCGCATTGGGTTAGATGCCGAGCGGATGGTCCTGCCTGCAATAGTCATTCGTGGAAAGTATCGCGCGACGCAATGGTGTGAGGCTATGACAATTCGGTGCTCGCATTTACTCAAAACCGGGCTAGCGGTACTGCTGGCTGCCTGGATCGGGGCTGTTCTAACGGCCCATGTCTCGGCGCAACAGACGCCGGTCAAAGGCGCACAGCCGGCAGGCATACCTCTCGGGCGTGAAGCCACAGCATCGCCCAATCCGTCGTTGGCTGAAACTGAAGTAGGCTTGCGCGCCAGTCTCGAGCACAATCCGCAATCCGCGGATACGCTTTATGAACTTGCGCTGGTGCTGCAGCAGGAAAACAAATCTCGCGAGTCGCTCGAAACCTACACCCGCGCCGCGCAGATCCGAAAGCCCAACGTTGCGCAACTCCGGTCCGTCGCCATGGACTATGTGCTGCTCGACGACTACGACGATGCGGTGCGCTGGCTGCGTGTCGCCCTGGGCATGGAACCTAATAACGCAGATGTTCTCTATGGCCTGGGCCGGTGCCTCTACACGAAGAATCTCTTTCCTGATGCAGAAAAAGTCTATCTTCGGCTGCTTGCGCTTGATCCTGCGAATCTCAAAGCAGAAGAAAATCTGGGACTCACTTACGATGCACAGAACGATCCGGAGAAAGCCGAAAAAGCTCTGCGCACCGCCGCGCAATGGGCGAAAGAGCGCGGCCTGAAGGATCCGTGGCCCTATCTCGACCTGGGCATCTTTCTTCTCGATCAGTCCCGCGCAGACGATGCAGAGCCCTTTCTCGAGAAGGCTGTGGAACTGGGACCGCAATCTGCATGGGCGCACGAAAAACTGGGTATGGCATTGGTTGCTCAGGGAGATTCCGCTCGCGGCATTCGCGAATTGCAACTCGCCGTTGGTCTTGCCCCCAAAGATCCCAAGGCCCACTTTGAGTTAGGTCACGCGTATCGCACTGCAGGCCAGCTGGAGAAGGCCCGCGCAGAATTTGAGCTAAGCAAGTCGCTCTACGGAGAGCACAGCCAGAATTAGCCAGCGACGATTACCGCGACGGTTTTGCGAGCGGCTGGCCGGCGGGAAGCGCGGAACCGAAGTTGGGCGTGCCATCGGGGTTCCATGTGAAGGGCTGCGCACGGGGAGATCGCTGAGGGCCGCAGCCCTGGTTCTTCTGCGAGTTGGCGTGGTAGATGATCCAATCCTGACCATCGGGCGACTGGAAAAAACCGTTGTGGCCGGTTGCGTAGACGCTAGCTTCGGGGTTCTGATGGAAAAACGGATGATCGTACTTGTGCCAGGATTTTGCGTCGAGTAGATTGTCGGTGACCCGGGCGCGCAGCATCCCCAGCGCGTAGTAGTCGGTCCAGCATGCGGAGGCCGAGTAGACAAGGAAAATGTCCTGGCTGTGGAAGAGGATCTCGGGACCCTCGTTCACGTTGAGATGAGGCATGGACGGCCGGTTGAGCAAGTCGCCCACCTCTTCCCACGGATACTGCGGGCGCGAGAGCAATGTGCGCTCGGAGTCGATGGTCCACGGGTTTTTCAAGTGCGCGATGAAGATGTCCTGCTCGCCGTCGTGGTCCCCCTGCCAGCCGGACCAGATCATGTACTTCTGGCCGTTGAGTTCGAAAGCGGAGGCATCGATGGCCCACTTGTCGGTGGGATCGGTGACTTGGCCTTTGAATTTCCAGTCTCCCTGCATGGGGTCTTCGGCGGGGTTTTCGAGAACGTAAATGCGGTGGGTCTCGTTGTGGCCGGCGTCGGCCGCGAAGTAGATGTACCACTTGTTGTCAAAGCGATGGATTTCGGGCGCCCAGATCTCATGGCTGTAGGGGCCGGTGGCGGGCGGGGTCCAGACGACGCGCTTCTGCGCGTGGGCTAGATCGGTGATGTCCGGCGTGGCGCGGAGCGTGAGATTGAAGCCGGTCGTGGCCATGAAGTAGTAGATGCCTTTGTAGGACATGACCCAGGGATCGGGGCCCGAGGGAAGGAGAGGGTTGGTGAATGTTTTGGTGGGGGAGGAGGCAGGTGAAGCGGGCTGTTGCGCGGTGAGGAAGATCTCCGAGGCAAGAAGCAACGCGATGAGGAGAACTGTTTGAGAGGTGCGATTCATTAGAGTGCGAATAGACATGACTGAGCACCTTCCTTTGAAGGTTGAGAGCAGAGAGAGAAGAGTATAGAGAAGAGAAGGTTCTGTTAAGGCGGGGGCTGCGGCGTGTTGACGGGTGATGACACAGTAGCATGCGTGCGTCCATCACTTTGCTGAAGTTCATGCCGGGCTTCTTCATTGCGGCCCAGGCGGGCCAGGGAGAGACCGCGATAGTAGTGGGAGCGAGTGTAGGTGGGGTCGGATTTCTCAGCGTGCGCAAGAAGCTGTTCGGCTCTGGAGTAATCCTTGCTACGGAAAGCAAGTTCGCCGAGGCCAGTGAGAGCACCGGCGTGATTAGGATCGCGGGCGAGGACGCGCTCGAAGAGCGGCTTGGCCTCGTCGTCCCGATGAGCGTCAAGAGCAATCTGGCCGAGCTGATAATAAGCCTCCGTCTGCTGGGGCTGCAGGCGGATTGAGGTTTCTAACTCGCGGCGGGCGCCTTCGGTATTCAGGAGCGCGGCATAGACATATCCGAGGCCGTAGTGGGCGGTCTCATCGTTGGGGCGGGCGGCGAGATAGGCTTTGTAATGGCGCTCAGCCTCGGGCATCTTTTGCTGTTCGCTTTCGAGACGCGCGAGCGCGTACAGGATAGTGGGGTTGGCAGGAGCGAGCTTCCGCGCAGCGTGCAGAGCTTCGTCGGCTTCGGGAAGTTGGCCGAGTTCGAAAGCCTGGAGGCCGCGGTCGAGCTGGAGGTCGGGAGAGTCAGGGAGCTTTTCGCATGCATGGCGCAGGGCAGCGAGCGCACGGTCCGGGTGGTTGTCGCGACGGCTGGAAACGGCGAGTTCGGTAGCGGCAGCAACTTCACCTTTGCGGGCGGCAACGTGATCCGGGTCTTGATGCGAGTGTTGCGCGAGGATGGTTTCAAAGCGATCCATGGCTTCGGGATAGCGGTGCTGCGAGAGCAGGAGCTTGCCCGCAGCAAGGTTGGCGGGGATCGAGCCGGGCTCTGCGGCGAGTGCGCGAGCGAAGGTTTGGCCGGCTTCCTGAGTCTGGTGAAGGTCGAGCAGGGTGTTGCCGAGAAGCATGAGAGCGGAGGCGTCGGTGGGGTGCTGCTCGGTGTAAGGGCGTAGAAGCGCAGCGGCTTCGGCGGATTTGTGCTGCGAGCGGAGATGCTCGGCCCTGGCAAGCATGGGATTAGTTTGAGCGTGGACCGCAATCTCCAATCCAGCGAGAATCAGCGGCAGGAGCAAACGGAAGCGACGCGAACCATGCATGGGATTCCGTTATAGCAAATGTTGACGACAGATTTCTGATCGCCTTGGCTCAAAGAAAAATAGAAACAAAAGCAAACGGCAAAAGCAAAGATAAAGCGGAGAGGCAGCATACGCTGCCTCCGCCATGGGTCGTTCGTCAGAAGGTAATGCGGCCGGAAACTTGCAAGTTGCGAGGGCCGTAGTCTACGCCCGTGGGAATACCGAACCCTGTGCTCTGCGAGGAATCGTTTGGCGCAAGATCCGGAAGAGCCATCCTATGCCGATTGAAGAGGTCAAAAGCTTCGCCTTTCAGCTGGAATGTAACTCTCTCGGCGATGTGAAAATCCTTCATAACGCTTAAGTCTTCGGCCAGGTACTTGGGACCGGTGATGGCCTCTGTGACCCGGGCGATATTGCCAAACGCAAACGGAGCAAAAGAACAGGGTGCGGATGGAGTTCCGCAACCAGGGGTAAACGGGCGGGACCAGCCGACGCCCTCTCGATTCTGGTCAACGAAGGCGGCTTGCGACATAGGTACACCCGGATCCGATCCACCGTTGGTACCCGGCACACGGTACGCGGGCTTGAACCAGGATTCCCCATTGAAAACGCTGGGGCCGTTTTTGTTGCCCCTGTACGCATCACTCGCGAAACTCACTCCGTTCTGCGAGGCCGGTCCTGCGCTAAAGGTCATGCAATTCTGGTAGTAAGGGATACCCGTGGCGCAACCGAAATCGATGGGCTGCCCGCTGGAGTAACGCTGAATGGCGCCGATCTCCCATCCGCCGACGATGTAATCGAGAGGCCTGCTTTGATTGAGCCACTTGCGTTTGCTGCCAAACGGAAGCTGGTAGAGGTAGCTCAGTGAGAACTGATGCCTCAGATCCTGAACGCTGACGGCTTTATCCCCTCTCAGGTCTTGAGAGTACTGCGCCTGCTCCCGCTCATTGTTACTCGTATAGCTGAAAGGGATCAGCGAATCGGCATCCGTGAGAATCTTCCCCCACGTGTAGGAGGCCTGCACGTTGACGCCGTCACGGAAACGACGCTCCAGTGATACCACCATCGCGTTGTACGAGGAGTGACCGAGGTTCTCCAGGCAGCAATCATCCGCAATGTAGTCATACTGCGGGAAGGGACGAATCGACTGACCGATCGGACCTGTGAAGTTTGCATAGGGCGCTGAGTATCCCTGGCTGGAGCCACCTAGCGGAATGTTGTACTGCGGGTTGCTCAGCAGATCTCCAAGGGCGAAATCGGATGGGGAGATATTGTTGAAGTTGGTCAGGAAGCCGGAGCGGAGGTTCTGTGCCACCTGGCCGATATAGCCCATTGAAAAGATCAGGTCCTGGGCAAGCTGGTCTTGAAGTTGAAGGCTCCAGTTACTGGTCATGGAAGGACGGCCATCCCTCGCCAGCGTGAGGTCGCCCGCGACTGCGCTGAAGGTGCCGAGGCCATTCACCGCTGTCAGCTGTGTCGGGTCGGTATTGGGGGCGTAGCTGTAATCCGGAAAACCGACGTTCGAGTTTTGCGGATCGGCAAGTGAAGCGGAGTCAAGCCGGAACGCAGGCGTGAAGGCGCCGCCCTGGGTAGCAGTACCACCCAGCGCAACTCCCTTGCTGATGTTGTAGCCCTGCAGCATGCTGCCGCCAAAGTCGTTGTATTGCAGTGGGCCATAAATGATGGATCCGCCGCCTCGCAGAGCCACCTTGCCATCAGTGTTTGGGAGTACGTAGGCGAAACCAAGACGTGGAGCAATATCCTTGTACCAGGTATCCGCCCACGCCGTGTTGCAGTGGCAGTTTGTGCCGAAGACCAGCGCTCCCGGCAGATTGCCGGCAGCAGCGTCAGGCGCGGTGAAGCTGAAATCGGAGGTCCGATTAAACGCTTCATGCCGAGGAAGATCGACGTCATACCGCAAGCCGACGTTGATGGTCAGGTTACTCGTGAGCTTGATATCATCCTGGGCAAAGCCCGCCAGGTACCACGATTTCCAACGTGGATTTACGTTGTATACCGTCTGGCCGCCGAAGCCCACTTCTCCCAGCAGGAAGCTGGCGAACGGGTTGCCTGAGGCGCAGCAACTGTTGCTGACGGCCGCTGTCTGGTCACGGTAGAAATTGAAGTTATCCACGTTGTACAGGTTGGTGGAGTACACCTGATGTCGCCAGTCGACTCCGACCCGGATACTGTTTCTGCCCTTTTGCCAGCTGACAATATCGTTCACGCGAATGCCATCGTCGATATTGACGCCGTTCTGCTGCTGGCCCCAGTTCGAAGGCGCGTCCGGACTTGGAAATGAAATGAATGGATAGAACCTGGAGTGATCGTTCGCGAGCCCGGCAGCTGCCGCAGTGTTCGTCGTGTTGAATTCCTCGGAAAGGTTCACGCTGTTGGTTCGGTTGTACCCGACATTCAGATGGTTCAGCAGGTTGGGTGAGAAGGTGAAGTCCCAACCCCCACGGATGTAATGAGTGGTAAAGGCTTGAGCGTATCCGCTGTTGTTGAACGGTTCAGGAAAATCTGGAGCCGCCGTCAGCTTTGTGTTCTGACGTGTGTTGTAGGTGCCGAATACCTTGTTTCGATCGCCAAGGGTTTGATCGATGCGAACTGTATAAGTTGTATTGTTGTTTGGGGCCACGCCTGTGTAGGCAAAGTTGCCGATGTAACCGAAGACGTCTGTACTCTGGGGCGTCTGGTTTGGCAGAGGTAGCCCTTTGGATAGCGCAGCTGCCGTGGGGCTGAAGAGGGAGCTTGGAATCTGGTTGTTAGCAAATGGCGTACGACAAAAGACACCCGGGCTGACCTGGGTCGTCGTCGAGGGATCATAAATCTGGTTGAACTGCACGGGTAATCCGGTACAGGGATTCAAAAACACATTCTGCCCGTTGTAGGGCGTTCCGCCCGGAACGAACCCGCCGAGGATATCGCTGAAGTCGCCGTTGCGTTCCGCTTGAGTGGGGACTGTGGAGACGATCACCGATCCGGGAGTGAATTGATATTTCTCCCACGCGAAAAGGAAGAACGTTTTGTTGTGGCCATTCCAGACGTGTGGAATCCAGACAGGGCCACTGAAGACGCCACCGAAGTCAAACTTGCTGTCCTGCGGTCTCGAATACGGACAGTCGATTTCGGAGAGGGTTTGACAGTTTTGCGCAATGTATCCGTTGTTGAACCAGTTGTTGGCGTCAAAGGCGCGGTTCTTGATGATGGTGTAGGCAGTGCCGTGGAAATCGTTTGTGCCATTCTTGGTGGCGAAGCTTTCAATGCCGGAAGTGCTGCGTCCGAACTCAGCGGAGGGATTGGAGGTGGTGACTTTAAACTCCTGCAGGGCCTCGATAGAGGGTGAAGTTTCATCGAAGGAGGAACCGTTCTCGCTGCGCTGAATACTTGCGCCGTCGAGCAGCACCTCGGCGCCGTAGGCCTGACCACCGGAGAGGCGCGAGAAGAATACGCCGTTGCCGGTATTGCCGGAAGTACCGCTGCCGGGACCCGTGGTACCCGGAAGAAGAAACACGAAGGTCTCCGGCGAGCGCAGGCCGCCGATGCCTGCGGCGAGCGAAAGCGGGAGGTCTTCAATCTGCTTGTTGGAGACGGTAGCGTCAATCTCAGATGTTTCCGTTTCAATGCGCAGGCCACTTGCGTCGACAGTGACGCTCTCGCTGACTTGGCCCGGCGCGAGTTTGATATCCAATGCGGTGGTGCTGTTGATCTGTACAATCACGCCGGTTTCCGTTGCCGTGGAAAAGCCGGGCGCAACAGCAGTGATCGTGTAGGAGCCCAACGGGAGATTGGGAAAACGATAGACGCCACTCGAGGTGGACTTGGTCACGCTGACAGCGTGGGTAGCGTTGTTTGTCGCGGTAACGGCAGTGTTCGCAACAACTGCCCCACTACTGTCCTGAATGCTGCCTGCAATAGCGCCACTCGATGTCTGTGCGGACAGATGAACAGTTTCGATTCCAGCTAACAGGAGCAGCAACAAACCACAGAAGGGCCTTCCTGTATTTCTGAACATTGGGTCTCCAAAGGTACCGCGAGATAAAGTCGATCTGGATTTGCCTACTCCATCAAAGAAAACGCTTTCCCGTATGTTGCTGCCAATCTCCTGCCTACCTTCAACTTGCTCAATTGGCTCTCCTGAAAATCTCGAAAACAGCGCGATTGCGTTCTCAAGATAACTTAGGAAGGTCCGGCAACGTGCCCCGGAAACTGATGAGAGACGACAGATGCAAAGCACTCAACTGCCATACACCGTGACGGATGCCGGAGCAGCGAATCGGGTTGCTTATCAACGGGGCAATTGACGATTTAATCGCTGGCAGATTCCCTTCTCGTGATCTCTCGTCCGTGGCAAGGAATGGTCCACATCACCTTTGATCGAACAAAGACCGGATCATCGGCCAGGTCGACCATGCTCCGGTCTTTGATTGTCCGCGGTTCAGCGGCTTTCGCGAGGCGTAGAACCTCATCTCCATCGCCATAGAATTGAGGCAACGCCGCCATCGCCCAACCGCGGTTCTGGATTGACCTCTCGCCCGCCTTATACACTGCTTCCTCAGTGGAGACATGGGCCAAATGATCACTCGACGAGACTTTCTTCGCACCGGCGTTGTATCCGGAGCTGCCATCCTTCCCTTGCCGTCAAGCGCTGCCTTTGCCGATCCCGAATCCGACGCCGCCGATCGCGCACTCGCAACCGCCGATCCATCGCCCTCCAATCTCGTAGCTCTTCCATCCCGCCGGCCAATCGCTGCCACTTCGCAACAACCGTGGCAGAAGCACGTCCGCCGCGTGGGCCAAACCAACATGACTGAGCACGATCCGGCGGTCATGGATATCGACGCATGGGCCGGCTACTGGCATTCGGTCAAAGCGGACATCGTCTTCGTCAGCGTCACCGGCATCCTAGCCTTCTACCCATCCAAGGTCCCCTTTCATCGCCATGGAAAGTTCCTCAACAACCGCGACTTTTTCGGAGAATGCGTCGCCGCCGCAAAAAAGCGCGGTATGCGCGTCGTCGCCCGGATGAGTCCCGACCTCAACTGGGACGACGCCCTCGCCGCGCATCCCGAGTGGGCCATGCGCCACAAAGACGGCTCCGTCCAGTTCAGCGGCGAGGAACCCCGCCTCTTCAAAACCTGCATGTTCTCTTCCTACATGGATGACTACATCCCCGCCATCATCCAGGAAGTCAACACGCAGTACGACGTGGACTGCTTCTACGCCAATGGTTGGCCGCCCCTCGGCAGCCTGCCGGAATGCCACTGCGCCATCTGCGCCAATCTTCCGCAGCCCTCTACGCCGGCCTACTGGCGCGCCTTCACCGATCGTGTCCTCTCACTGTGGACCCGCTATGACGCGCTCGCCAAAGAGAAAAAGACCGACAGCTTCTTCTTCGCCAACTCTGGTGGCAACGTGCGCGGCGGCCCCAACCTCGACCGCCTCGGCAAAACCGCTGCCTGGTTTCAAGCCGACAATCAGGGCCGAAGCTGGGAAGAGCCCGCCATCTGGGGCTGCAGCCTGCAGGGACGCGTTTGCAATGCCGTGCTCGACGGCAAGTTCGCCGCCAACGTCACCGCCGCCTATTCCACGGGCAATCCCGGCTGGCGCAACTTGTCAAAAAATCCCGAGGAAGCGCGCATGTGGCTCAGCCAGACTTCGGCTAGCGGCATGGTGCCCTATTTCCACTTCGTGGGCGCGGAGACGGGCCGTGGCGAAGACCTGCGCTGGCAAAAAGTCGGTGCGGAATACTTTGAGTGGACTGCCCGCCACAACGCCCATCTCGCCGCCGCGCGTTCCATTGCCAACATCGGTGTCGTCATCGGTCAGGGCACGCAGCTCCTCTACCCCGGCCCAAAAACTTCGCACTCGCGGGGCTACATGCAAGAGACGACGCAGGGCATCTATGAAGTCTTGCTGCGGGGCCGCTTCGCATTCGATTTTGTTCACGAAGATCGCTTCGAACCCAAGCGTCTCGCGAAATATCGCGCCTTGCTGCTGCCCAATGTGGCTATGCTCAGCGATCGTCAATGCGACCAGCTCCGCGAATACGCACGCGCGGGTGGCTCGCTCCTGGCCTCATTCGAAACCAGCCTCTACGATGAAAACCTCGCCCCCCGCGCCGACTTCGCCCTGGCCGATCTATTCGGCGCCAGCAAAGCTGGCGACGTCATCGGCACTAACGGCAATCCCTACTACGCGCGCATCGCCGATCCGGCCGCGCAGCATCCAATTCTGAACGGCTTCACGGGCACAAATTGGCTCCCCGGCGCTCAAAACCGCATCCCCCTCAAACCCATTCAGAATCCCTTGCTCACCGTCGTTCCAGGCTTCGTGCGCTATCCTCCGGAGCTGGCCTATCCGCCCGTCTCCCACACACTGGAGCCAGCCGTCGTTCTGCGCGAGTCCGGCAACAGCCGCACCGCCTGGCTCGCCGGCGACGTCGAACGCACCTTCTGGCTCACCGGCCATGGCGATCTCCTGCGCCTTCTCCACAACACTATCCGCTGGCTTACGCACAATGAATCCCCCGTCAACGTCGACGGCCCCGGCTTCATCGAAATGTTCTGCTGGGAGACGCGCCCCGGCTACGCCGTTCATCTTCTCAACTACTCCAACGCCAACGCCTTTCACGGCTGGCTGCAGTCAGTCGAACCCATCGGCGAACAGCGCATCGCCATCAAACTTCCCGCAGGCGTCGGCGTCAAATCGGTCGAGCTCTTAAAGGCCGAACACCCCATGCCGTTTCATTTCGAAGACCAGATCCTGCACTTCACCGTTCCGTCCGTCGGGGACTACGAGGTAGCCGCCATCACCACCGCCTAGATGAGGATTGTTGCTCCCCGGCCAGCCACATATCCGTTCACCGCAAGCGAACCCTGATGATTGTCTGCTGATTATGATTGTGCAGATCGGTCCGGATTCCGCCTGACTCAGATGGCAGGTGGCTGACGGTAGAGTTCTTGCTATACAATCCGATGCCATCGGGGCGGGAACGGCGCAGTCTGCGAATACCCTCCGCGGTGGAGGGACTTGTGTCAGCTCCCGACTTAGTCTGGAAAGACGGTAAGTTTGGCCAAACATCGCGGCGCGACGCCTGGTGGCTTTCTCCAACGGCAGTCCTCTTGGGCTTCGGCGCGTTTCTGGTCTATGCCAACTGGGCGGCGTTCCAGAACAGCCATTACACCTACGGTCCATATATCTCGCCGTTCTATTCTCCCGAGCTTTTCGGGAGTTCTCCGCACGCTTTGTTTGGCCCGAAACCAGGCTGGTATCCGAACTTTCTGCCCTTTTCTCCTGCGCTATTCATTCTGTGGATACCCGGCCTTTTCCGCATGACCTGCTACTACTACCGCGGCGCATACTACAAATCGTTCTGGGCCGATCCTCCGGCATGCGCGGTAAGCGAACCCCGCAAGACTTATCTCGGAGAGCGAACCTTTCCGCTCATCATGCAGAATTTTCATCGCTATTTTTTGAGGCTCTCGTATGTTGTCTGGGGCTTTCTTGTATACGACGCGTTGAGGGGGTTCTTTTTTCCTGATGGATTTGGGATCGGAATTGGAAGCCTCGTGCTGGTCGTGAACGTCGTTCTTCTGGCCGGATATGTATTCGGGTGTCATGCCTTCCGGCACCTGATCGGAGGAACATTCGACCAGATCTCTCATCACCCTGTGAGGCAGAAGATATATAACTTCGTGAGTCGACTGAACGCGGGGCATAAGAAGTGGGCATGGGCGAGTCTTCTGTGGGTTGCGTTCTCAGACATTTACATCCGCCTGTGTTCGATGGGCATCTGGCATGACTGGAGAATCCTCTAGATGCCAGAATTTCAACGCTTCTCCTACGATGTACTAGTGATCGGAGCAGGCGGAGCAGGCCTGCGCGCCGCCATCGAAGCCGGAGCCAGCGGTGCGAAGGTGGGAGTGGTTTGCAAATCGCTCCTTGGCAAAGCGCATACCGTGATGGCCGAGGGTGGCATTGCTGCAGCTCTGGCTAATGTCGACGATCGCGATAGCTGGCGCGTTCATTTCGCGGACACAATGCGCGGCGGTCAGTATCTGAACAACTGGCGCATGGCCGAATTGCACGCGAAAGAAGCGCCGGAATGCGTGCGCGAACTAGAAGCATGGGGTGCGCTTTTCGATCGCACGACCGACGGCAAGATTCTTCAGCGAAACTTTGGCGGGCACAGATACCCGCGGCTTGCGCATGTCGGCGACCGCACCGGCCTAGAGATGATACGCACACTGCAGGATCACGGCATTCACACCGGGATGGAAGTCCACATGGAGTGCACCGTGCTCAGTCTGCTGCTCGACGGAAACCGCATCGCCGGAGCTTGCGGATACGACCGCGAGAAAGGCCGGTTCCAACTGTGGACGGCGAAGGCAGTCGTACTGGCCACCGGCGGAATCGGGCGTGCCTTCAAGATCACCAGCAACAGCTGGGAATACACGGGCGACGGACTTGCTTTGGCATATCGCGCCGGGGCCGAACTGCAGGACATGGAATTCGTTCAGTTCCACCCCACCGGGATGGTCTGGCCGATAAGTGTGCGCGGCATCCTGGTAACCGAGGGGGTGCGCGGTGAAGGCGGCGTCTTGCGCAACAGCGAAGGACGGCGGTTCATGTTCGACGACATTCCTGACCTGTACAAGGAGCAGACCGCAGATTCTGAAGAAGAGGGCTGGCGGTATACGCAGGGCGACAAGAATGCACGGCGTCCTCCTGAACTGCTCACCAGAGACCATGTCGCGCGGTGCATCAATCGCGAAGTGAAAGCTGGCCGTGGCTCACCGCATGGCGGTGTCTTTCTCGATATTTCCTGGATTAAGGAGCGCATGCCGAAATCAGAGGAGCATATCAAGCGCAAGCTCCCCAGCATGTATCACCAATTCAAGCAACTCGCCGATCTTGACATCACAAAAGAGCCGATGGAGGTCGGCCCCACGACGCACTACATGATGGGCGGAATCCGCGTCGACGGCGATTCACAGATGTCCACCGTGCCGGGACTTTTCGCAGCGGGGGAAGTGGCGGCAGGATTGCATGGCGCGAATCGACTGGGCGGCAATTCCCTTTCCGATCTGGTCGTGTTCGGACGGCGGGCAGGACGATTTGCCGCCGACTTCGCCAAGGCGAACGGCGCGGTCACGATCGACGAGGTGGAGATTCAAGCCGCGGCAACAGCGGCCCTGGCTGCCTTCGACCGCGGACCTTCCGGCGAGAATCCATATCAGATTCAATTCGATCTGCAGGAGACCATGCAAGACCTGGTGGGGATCGTGCGCCTCGAGAGTGAAATGCAGCAGGCACTCAATGCGATCGGACAACTACGAGCCCGGGCAGAGCGAACGGGGGTAGCCGGAAATCGCGAGTACAACAATGGCTGGCACACAACGATTGATGTTGGAAATATGATGATCGTGTCGGAGGCCGTTACCCGCGCGGCGCTGCTGCGGAAAGAAAGCCGCGGTGCGCAGTTCCGCGAAGACTTCCCCGGCAAAGACGCGGAGTGGGGAAAGTACAACATTGTGATCAGCCGTGGCGCGGATGGTGAAATGCAAGTTGAGAAGCGCGCACTTACGCCGCTGCCGAATGAGCTGAAGGCTGTAGTTGAGGAGATGAAATAGCCGGGAGGCGAAACAGATGGCCACACAAGCGACATTTCGCATCTGGCGTGGAGACCCTGCGGGCGGAGCATTCCAGGACTACGCGACACCTGTCGAGGAAGGAATGGTCGTTCTGGACGCCGTGCACCGGATCCAAGCACAGCAAGCAACCGACCTGGCTGTGCGATGGAATTGCAAAGCGGGCAAGTGTGGATCGTGTTCAGCCGAAATCAACGGCATGCCAAAACTGATGTGCATGACCAGGCTAAGTGACATCAACCTGGATACTCCGGTCATCCTGGAGCCCATGCATGCGTTTCCCGTCATTCGCGATCTGGTTACGGATGTTTCGTGGAATTTCCGGGCCAAGAAAACCATCAAGCAATTCAAACCCCGCCCGCCTGATGCCGCCGATGGCACATGGCGCATCCAGCAGGCCGATGTCGAGCGCGTACAGGAATTTCGCAAGTGTATCGAGTGTTTTCTCTGCCAGGACGTGTGCCACGTTTTGCGAGAACACCACAAGCACGAAGAATTTATCGGTCCGCGTCTACTCGTCTATGCGGCTGCGCTCGAAATGCATCCGCTCGATATTGAGGACCGCGTCAGCGATTTGCGGCACGCGCACAATATCGGTTACTGCAACATCACGACTTGCTGCCGGCAGGTATGTCCCGAGTCGATTACGATCACGGAAAACGCAATCATTCCCCTGAAAGAGCGCGTGGTGGACCGGTACTTCGATCCCTTGAAGAGGCTGTTCCGCATCCTTTGACTGTCCCCCAGCAATGTGGAGATTTGCTATCTCGGCGGGGTTTCCTGGGAGTCGAACGGAACCAATTCCTGTTCCAATTCTCCCCATTCATAGGCTGGATTTTGAAGCAGGCGCACGCATCGATTCCAGCGAAGGATTGCATCATCATTGCCTGAGGGGCGGATCCTCTCAGCCTCTGCGAAAGACTTTAGAGCCTGGTCAAAAAGCGCTACAAGTGTATGAGGCTGTTGCCCGGCATTGAGCTGCGCTTTCGCGCGACGCTCTTGCAGAATCCCGGTGTAGTAGAGCCGCTCGTACGGATCCTGGAGCTGCCGGAAGATCTCTTCGGCTTCCCGGTAGCGATCGGAGCCGCGGCCAGTGAACTGATCTGTAAGGGCGAGACCAAGCAAACGCAATGCAAGCTGATGTTGCGGTTCGATGGTCAATATATCGCGACAGATCGACTCCGCCTCTTCCGGTTCGTTCAGCGAGCGATAGAGTTCCGCTTTCGAGATGGCCTCGGCGATCCCCGCTGTCGAAATGCGCTTAACCTTATATTCCATGGCTCTCCCCCTCCACGCTCAAATTTGCCTGGCGCCGAGAATCTCGCGAACCGAGCCCTAATTCTCCCCGTCCGGCAATTTCACCGAACGCCCGGAGCCAACTCCCGCATCAAACGCAACCGCGCTGGGCACGAGTGGTACACGATAGTCGCCTGCCGCTTTGTTTACTGCTCATCGTTCCGGAAAAACTTCAAGGTCGCGCCTGCGAACGAGCCTTCGGCAGTGATCAGCATCCCAAATTGTTCCATATCCTCGCGAAGAATTGATTCAGATCGTCCACCATCGCAAGGGCACTGGCTTTTAACGCGGCCATCGCCCCCGCCTTCTTGACCACGACATTATGCTTCTTTCCCTAAGCGTAGTCCAGACTTGATTAGGGCCTTGCCAGAGGGCTTTGCGGCTCCACATCTCTGTGACCAGTCATCGTAAACGTTTGATCCCTATCGGGACCGGTCCGTGCCGGAAGAATGCTCCGTCCGCAAACAGAGCCTTGTATAGTGCACGACGCACGCTGTTCCTTTCCTTAGTGAGCCTTTTCGGACTGGTAGCCAAAATAGATGGGGTTGCCGAGCAGGAGCAGACGATCATCGGTATCGCGAACCTCCACGCGCAAAAAATGACGACCTCCATCGGGGTGCCATTCGGCGCGAATAGTCTGATCGCCGCTAGAGATGGGAAGCGACGGGAGATCGGTGGATGTCTCGCCGTCGACAAAGAAATGAATCGATCCTCCATCGCAGTCGACCACATGAACTTCGAGGGAGACGACACCGTCGCGCGTTTCGAGATCCCCACCCATCTCCGCGGATGCAGATCCGGCCTTCGCGTTCATATCAAGCAGCCGATCGCGCGAACCGGCTACGTCAACGAAAACACGTCCAGAGCGGATTCCGTCGAGAATACCCGCGACCGACAGGTTTTGCGCGTAGACGACAGTGGAGGGATAGCCGATCGAGCTCGGTCTTTCCGGCGGCCAGTCGGCATGGTGATTATCGCTTCCACCGATTGCCGTGAGGCGATGGTCTTGACGAAGTTGTTGCTCCCAGAAGTGTGTCGCAGGACTGCCGCCGCCATTGATTACTTCAACAGAGGTAACAAGATTCATGTCGACGGGCTTTATCGGCGTCCAGCCGCAACCCATGCAGATTTCTCCCGTGGGAGATTGGGGATGGTTGATGGAGACGATGGCTCCCAGATGGCGCGCGCTGCGGAACATCGCATTCACATCCGGGACCTGCGAAGCGCCGACGCGATAATCGATGAAGCGGCTGGTGCCAAAGGCGTTCGCATGCCCGTGAAAGGTAGTCAGTTCCCTGCTCGGAATGAATAGCAGCTTATCGAAGTACGGCTGAAGCTCGCGTTCACTATCGGACTGCGAAGTGGTGTTGTGATCACTGATGGCGATGAAGTTCAAACCGCGGCGCGCAGCAGCTTCCGCAGTGAGGAAAAGAGGGCATGGGATGGGCTTGCCACTTTGGCTGGGACAGCTTCCGTCGCTGTGCGCGTCGTGCATGTGCAAATCTCCGCGGTACCAGCCAGGCTGGTCGCGGAGCGGCTGGTCAGTGAATGATGAATCGTCGAGCGCGCGGTTGAACCACACTTCGGCACGCCAGGGCGAAGTAATACCAGGACGAATATTCGGGACGGCGATGAGAAGCTTCCAGCGGCCGGCAGGAATGGCTCCTGGAAGATACGAAGGCGTGGCATCAGTATCGCTGAGAGTGAAATGGTCCTTGTTGCCGCCGCTGGCGCCGCGAAAACGAATTGGGTCGGCGATTCCGAGGTCGAGCACGGTGTGCTGATCGTGACCCAGGTTGTGGAAAGAGACTGTGATGCGATGTACGCCGGCTGGGACGGTGAATGGAGCCTCGATATACGTCTGGTTTTGCGAGGGATGAACTTCACTATGGAGAACAAGGTTCGGCGGCGGAGGAGATTGAGCTGCTGCTGCTAACGGCGCGAGAACAAGCAGCAAGAGCGACACCTGTCGCGATCGTGTAGGCATGAATAAGCTCTCGAGATTTGTCCTGAAGCCAGCGGGGAGTGTCCCGGCTCCAAGAGCAGGATGGTATCAGATGGACAGTCGCAAGGAGAACTGAATCACGCGCGGATCGCCCGAGAGCGAGGTGATGCTGGATATCTTTCCCATGGATTACTGACGAGTGTCTGTTGATTTGCAGCCGCAGGATTCGCGGATGATCAGTGTTAACGGGAGAACATTTTTGACGAAGGCGGATGGCGTCTCGGCATGGATGTTTTTCAGGAGGATTTCTGCTGCCAGCTTGCCTATGTCGATTCCGGGTTGACGGATCGCAGTAATGGCAGGCGTGAGTTGCGCGAAGAAGTCGACATCGTCAAAGCCGACGAGCGCCAGATCCTTCCCGACCTTGACCTTCAGTTCCTTGAGCGCTCCGATAACCCAAATCGTTGTCGCGTTATTCGCGGTGAAGAGCGCATCGGGAGCGTTGCGGGAGGCGAATAGTTTTGATAGGGCCGCCTTTGCGGACTCCTGGTTGGGGATGTGCACCTCCTTCGTAATCTGGAGATTGGCTCGCTTCATCGAGTCCCGGAATCCGGAGATGCGTTCCTGTATTGTGCGCAGGTGGGGATTGGTTACGATGCAGGCGATTCTTTTGCGGCCGTGTTGTATGAGGTGATCTACGGCGAAGCGAGCTCCAGCCCTGTTTTCCACTTCAACAGAGTCTGTTTTTGCTATGTCGATTGGGCGGTCGATGGTGACAACGGGGGTGCTCCCTAAAGCTAGAGATTTGAGGTAGGTTTTCCGGCTATGCGCTGGAACCAGGAGGATTCCGTCTACGCCATAGGTTGTCATCATCTCGACTTGAGAGGCTTCGATGGCAGAGTCTTCACCAGAGGCGGCAAGCCAGAGGATGTAACCGTTTGCGTGGGCGGTTTCCTGGACCGCCTGGCTGATGATGGAAAAGAAACTGTCAGAGATGTCGGGAACGATGAGACCGATGGATCGGGAAAGCTGGCCGGTAAGGACGCGGGCAGCCTGGTTTGGCGTGTAGTTCAGTTGACGAATGGCAGCGCGGACCTTGTTTGCGGTGTGTTCCGATACGTAGGGATGGCCATTAATGGTGCGTGAAACGGTCATGGGTCCAACACCGGAGAGTCGCGCGACATCTGCGAGAGTTGCCCGTTTGGGACGTGTCGAATTACGGGCCTTGGTGCGCCCGCGATTACTGGTGAAAGGAGCCAGCATTTGATTCCCAGCGATTAGGATGGGACATTTTATCCCTGATGAAGGTCCCTTTCCTAACACAAAATTAACAATATTTCTTGACGAGCAAGCGCTAACCCGAATATTCTTTCGCGCTATGATTACGCTACCAGTATGATAGCGCAATCATATTGGTAGCAGGCCTGAATTCCCCCGGGCCGGAGTCGTCTGAAACGGGACGGCTCACGAAGAAACACTGTCAAAAGAGGAGGCCAAATGTTGAAACCTCAGTGGATGCGAAGGCTAGTATCTAGTCTTTTCTGTGCGGTATTGATTCCCATCGTGTTCTCGGCAGGGGCATTTGCCCAGTCCGACAAGGGTACGATCGGCGGGTTTGTCAAAGACTCCTCGGGAGCTGTGGTGGCGGGTGCAACAGTCGTCCTGACCAACGAGGCAACGGGTGAAACTCATCAGGCGATCGCGGATTCGCAGGGTCATTACATCGTTACCAATTTGACCGCAGGCAGCTACACCCTGTCTGCGACAGTAAAAGGCTTCAAGAAATATGTCAGCAACCACAACACGCTGGGCGCGAATACTACGCTGTCTTTGGACGCCCCCGTGACCGTTGGGGCAATGACTGAAGAGGTGACTGTATCAGCGACCGCCGAAGTGTTGCAGACGGAGTCAGGCGCGGTACAAGCTGAGATTACGGGCAAGCAGGTTAGCGATCAGGAACTCAACGGGCGCAATCCGCTCTACATGGGAGCACTGGTTCCCGGTTTGCGAAGCGGCTCGACGCTGGGCGACTTTAATTTCGCGATTGGCGGCGGCAATCCATTTCAGATCAATGGTTCTCGCGCGCAGGATACTCTGGTGACCTTTGATGGGGCTCCGGCAGTTCGAACCCGTGGCAGCGGCGCCATCATCGGCGTCGCGAGCGTGGATGCGACCGAAGAGATGCAGGTCATCAATACCGACTACCAAGCGGAGTACGGTGACGCCGCGGGTGGCCAGTTACGCGTTGTTACGAAGAGTGGAACCAGGGACTTTCACGGTTCGGCGTATGAATATCTGCGCAACTCGGCAATGAATGCCAATACCTGGGTTCGCAATCAGTCTGCTTCGACGCGGTTCGCTTCGCCATTCCGCTATAACAACTTTGGATTCACCTTTGGCGGACCAGTCTGGATTCCGAAGTTGGGTATGGACAGGTTCCGGAACAAGTTCTTTTTCTTTGTGAACGAAGACTGGATCCGCTATCGCTTCTCTGATACGCAGACTCAGGCTGTTCCAACTCTAAAGATGCGCACAGGCGACTTCAGTGAATTCCTGAGCCCCAACCCGTGGCTTTCTGGTGTTCATCAGATTTACGATCCGGCGACGTGCCCGGCGGTTGGAAATGCGGGCTGCGTGGCGTTTACGGGGAATGTCATTCCCGGTGACCAGCTCAGTGCGAACGGTCTGGCAATATTGAATGCGTATCCGGCTCCCACGCCGGGATATCTTTCCGGGACTCAGAACTGGATTGCCCAGGCCGCGCACCCCATCAACCAGCGGAAGCAGGTCATCAATGTCGATTGGGTCATCAACGACCGCCACAAGTTGGAGTTCCGCCGCCAAAACGCGACCTACAACGAGTATCAGCCGTTCGATCAGGGTTCAGGTTTGACCGGGAAGTACTTCATCCGTCCGAATCAGACCAACGTATTGGCGTGGACCTGGACTATTTCGCCGACGATGATTAACGAGGCTCGCGTGACGCTCAGCCTCGATAACGTCTATATTCCTGTGAATGCGTCTCTTGCCGGATTCAACCGGTCATCGCTGGGAATCACCTTTCCGTATATATTCCCGGCTGCACAAAAGGCCCAGCCTGACAAGATACCCACCGCTTCTGTTCAAGACAGCTTCTATAGCCTGGCTGGTGGTCCTTACCCTTCGCACTCGGATGGTCCCATCTTAACGGCGTCGGATAGTTTGACGAAAGTGTGGGGAAATCACGCGTTTAAGGGCGGCTACTACCTCAATATTTCCGGAGAGAACGACAACGACCAGATCAACGTTGCCACCGTTCCTGGAGGCGCGAGCAACCAGAACGGCACCTTTTTCTTTACGGATAACCGCAGCGGGTTAGGCGCCACGACTGGCGTCAGCTTGGCCAATCTGGCGATGGGCATCGCCGACAGCTATGCCGAAATCGGACAGAAGTCCTATACCTATTGGCATGGCCTGATGGACGAGTTCTTTGTGCAGGATTCGTGGAAGGTAAACAACAAGTTTCATATCGACTATGGCGTGCGTATTTCCATCCTGGAACCTTACACGCCGGCGTGGGGAAATGCAGATTACTTCGATCCTGCATCCTATAATCCAGCCAACGCACCCACGGTCAATCCTGCTACAGGCAACGTGACGCTTGGGACCGGCAATCCTTATAACGGCATTGTGATCCCTGGCTACTCCTCCTTCCCGAGTTCCGCAGCCAAGCACGGTGTGCTTGGTGCTGAACCGAACCCCACTGACTGTGACGGTTCTTCGTGTGCTGCTCTGTTTGCTCCGGGCATGAAGAAGGGTTATGTCAACACTTCGCACAACTATCAGCCGCGTATCGGTATTGCTTATCAGCTAACGCCAAAGACAGTGGTTCGCGCAGGCGTGGGCAACTTTGCAACCCGCATGGGCCTGCTGGACAACGTCTTCCCGGGCGGTAACTCGCCCTTTCAGCCAGCCGTTACGGTCAATCCGGCGTCCGGACTTAATGACATGGTCGACAACCCTGGAAGCAGCCTGGCCACCGGTATTGCTGCTCCTCTCCAGATCACCAGCCTGAAGCGGAACCTGCAGTCTCCGCAACGTTGGAACTGGAACGCCACGGTTCAGCGAGAGCTCTTCTGGAAATCGATGGTGTCAGTTGCCTATGTCGGTGGACGGGGACTCTATAATTGGCGGACCGTCGACATCAATCAGCCGACAGTTGGAGCCTTGTCCCAGAACCCGGGCAAGAACCCGAACTACCTGCGTCCGTTTCGTGGATATGCGGCCATTCAGCAGGAGCAGAGTAACGGCAGTTCGCGCTACAACTCATTCCAGCTTGCATGGAACCGGCCGTTCTCGAATGGCGTCATGGTCCAATTGGCGTACACGCTCGCGAAAAGCATGGATGACAGTTCCAACTATCGCGATATCCTTCCCGATTCCTATGACACCAGCGGGTTATGGGGCCCTTCGGAATACGATACGCGCAACGCTCTCGTGATCAATTTCCTCTACGCATTGCCGTTCTTCAAGAGCCAGAATAACCTTGCGGGCAAACTTGTGGGCGGCTGGCAGTTGAGCGGTAATTTTCAATTCCAAAGCGGTGTGCCGTGCGGAATCGGAGCAAACAGTGACCCTGCCAATGTTGGCGAGTTTGGAAGCTTTGGTTGCGGCAGTGAAGGCGAGTTCTACACGATGAACGGGAATCCGAAGTTGTTGAAGAAGTTTGCCGGATACCCTGGTCAAACCGGCAAATGGTTTTCGACAACCAATGCAGATGGCGCAAACATCTTTACAGCGGCACCTCCAAACACCTTCGTCCACCAGCCAGGGGTCCGGGACTCCATCTATCAACCGGGATTCCAGAACTGGAATCTCAATATGAAGAAGTCGTTTGCGATCAATGAGAGGACTGGCTTCGAGTTCAAGGTTGATGCCTATAACTTCATCAATCACCCCAACCTGGCCGGCCCAAACTTGAACCCGACGGCGGGCACATTTGGCGAGGTTACCTCAAAGACCACCACCAACCCTCGCAACTTGCAGGCCGGACTGAGGTACTGGTTCTGAGTCGGCAAGGATAAAGCAAACCCCATGCGTGTGCCGGCGCGTGGGGTTTGTTCTTCTAGCAATTACCTCAAACCTGAGCCCTCCGTGCGGCATCGGTGTGGCTGGACGGCTCCCAATGACACGATTTTCACGCTCCCGAGTTGCACGCCGAATGGTCTGCTATCTTCTTCAATCCATCAGTCTTGGAACGGCGATCTTCGGTTGTTCGTTGCCCGTCGCGGCGCAGACGATGAAGGCGCCGGATATTACCCAGACGCCGACGTTGTATGTAGTGCCATACGCGCATCTCGATACGCAATGGCGGTGGGAATTTCCGCAAACGATCAGCGAGTTTCTGCTCAAGACCATGCGGGTCAACTTCGACTACATCGACAAGTATCCGCACTACGTCTTCAACTGGACGGGAGCCAACCGGTACCGCCTGATGAAGGAGTACTATCCCGCCGATTACGCGCGGATGCAACAGTATGTCGCCGCGGGACGCTGGTTTCCGGCAGGGTCGTCGGTGGCGGAAGGAGACGTCAACCTTCCCAGCGCCGAAGGCATTTTCCGCCAAATACTTTATGGCAATGATTATTTTCGCAAAGACTTTGGCAAGGCAAGCACTGAATATATGCTGCCTGACTGCTTTGGCTTTCCCGCGTCGTTGCCAAGCATTCTGGCACACGCCGGCATCAAAGGATTTTCGACACAAAAGCTGAACGCGCAGTGGCAACCATCACCAAGAGTTGGAGGTCCCGGCTCGCCGGAACAGACTCCGGAGGGTATTCCTTTCAATGTCGGGATGTGGCTTGGCCCGGACGGGAAGGGCGTGATTGCCGCTCTCAACCCTGGTGGATACGGAAGCAATGTTTATGTGGACCTGAGCCAGGAGCCAACGGGTCCACTTTCCGCCTCGGCGCCTCAATTGACGAGCGAGGAGAGCGCACGGTTAACTCCGGAGCAGCAGAGGGCTATTGCTATGCGCCAGCGAGCGCTGGAACAGAACTGGGTGAAGCGTATTGATATCGATGGCAAGGCAGGGGGCATCTTCGCCGATTACCACTACGTAGGAACCGGAGACATCGGGGGTGCGACTCAGGAATCGACGGTCAAGCTGCTTGAAGCCACCGTCACGAAGAGTGAAACGGTATTGCCGTCTCCTCCGAACACAGCGTTCGCAATGGGGCAAACGCCGACAGCGGCTGCGTCCAACGCTCCTGCAATAAGAGTTGGGCTGGGCCCAGTGCATGTGATCGAGTCTGCGGCAGATCAGATGTTCAACGACATTACGCCGCCGTTGGCCTCTCGATTGCCGCACTACCAGGGTGATCTCGAACTGATCAATCACTCTGCGGGTTCGCTGACCTCGGAGGCGTACCACAAGCGCTGGATTATCAAGAATGAACTACTGGCGGACGCAGCAGAGAAGGCCTCGGTTGCGGCCGCGTGGATGGGAGGTCGCGCCTATCCTCAGCAGCGGATCAATGATGCCTGGATGCTGGAGCTTGGCGGGCATTTTCACGATACAGGCGCTGGGACCGCGACGCCACGCGCGTACCAGTTTGCATGGAACGACGATGTGATCGTGTCGAACCAGTTTGCAGGGGTATTGACCGATGCGAACGAGGCAGTCACTTCAGGGCTCAACACGCAAGTGAGCGGTGTGCCGATCGTGGTATTCAACCCGCTGAATATCGAGAGAGAAGATGTGGTTGAAGCGCATGTGGAGTTTCCGAATGGGGCTCCCAAGGCGGTCAGGGTCGTCGATCACGAGGGGATGGAAGTTGCGTCGCAGCTTGAGGATGGCAAAGTTCTTTTTGTGGCGAAGACCCCGTCGGTCGGGTACTCAGTTTACGGAGTGCTCTTCGCTAAAGCGGCGAAGAGCGACTCCGGACTGAGAGTAACCGATTCGTCGCTGGAGAATGATCGCTATCTCGTGCAGGTAAATGCGAAGGGTGACGTGGCGAGCATCTTCGATAAGAGCTTGAGAAAAGAGTTGCTGTCAGCTCCTATTCGGCTTGCAATCTCAACTGACACGCCGAAGGTCTACCCCGCGTGGAATATGGATTTTGAGCAAGAGCAAGCTGCACCACGTTCGTATGTGGATGAGCCCGCCCACGTCCGGATCAAGGAAAATGGCCCGGTTCGTGTCTCACTTGAAGTGACACGCGAGGCAGAAGACTCGAGGTTTGTTCAGACCGTCAGCCTCTCGGCCGGGGATGCCGGCAATCGGGTGGAGTTTGCCAATGCGATTGACTGGCGAACACTGGCCGCGAATCTCAAGGCGACCTTCCCTCTCAGCGCGAGCAATCCAAATGCAACCTACAACTGGGAAGTCGGAACGATTCAGCGATCGAACGCGCAGGAGCGTCAGTTTGAGGTTGCATCGCATCGCTGGATCGATCTCGCTGACAAGAGCGGCACCTTCGGGACGACCATTCTGACGGACTGCAAGAATGGGTCTGACAAACCGAATGACAATACGCTGCGGTTGACGTTGCTGCGGACGCCTGGCATCACGCCTCCGGCCAATGGCAGGCCCGCGACTTACACCGATCAAGCGAATCAGGATTGGGGTCACCACGAGTTTTCTTTTGGACTGGTTGGTCACGCAGGCAGCTGGCAGCAGTCTCAAACTGATTGGCAAGCCTATCGGTTGAACGACCCACTGATTGCATTTCAGACGACCAAACATGCCGGCAAGTTGGGCAGCACCTTCTCTCTGGTCCATCTGAGTAATCCTCGCATTCGAGTGCTCGCGCTGAAAAAAGCGGAAGCTAGCGACGAAGTGGTTGTGCGCATGGTAGAGCTTGATGGCAAGCCGGCTGAGAATGTTCGGGTTTCGTTTGCCGGACCTATTGCAGCGGCTCGCGAGATAAATGCTCAGGAACAGCCAGTCGGGTCGGCGAACGTCAGCGGGGGTGAGCTTTTCACTTCGTTCAAGTCGTATCAGGCGAAGACGTTTGCGGTCCGTCTTGGCACGCCCGGCACCAGGTTGGGACCTATACACTCACAGCCCGTGGCCCTGCATTACGACCTTGCTGTGGCGAGCAATGACGATACCAAGGTAGTTGGGGGCGGCTTCGACGGCGCCGGCAATGCGATGCCAGCGGAGATGCTGCCTGCGACGATCAACTATCACGATGTGGAGTTCAAGCTGGAACCAGCAAAAACGGGAGTGCCAAACGCAGTTGTCGCGAAGGGGCAGACGATTGCCCTGCCAGCGGGACGCTTCAATCGCATCTATGTGCTTGCCGCTGCGACAGGTGGCGACCAGATCGCTTCATTCAGGGTTGGTAATAAGAAAGTCGAGTTGACGATCCAGGACTGGAGCGGATTTGTCGGTCAGTGGGATACGCGCATCTGGAACATTCCTGCGGAGCGTGACTGGGCAATCTCAGCCAGTCACCCGGTGTGGCCTCCTGTCGATGAGGAACAGCGGGAACAGCGTCCGATCATTCCACGCTATCCTGAAGACTATGTGGGCTTGAAAGCCGGGTATGTGAAGACTGCGAGCCTGGCTTGGTACGCTTCGCATCATCACACGGCTTCTGGATTAAATGAACCTTATGAGTATTCCTATCTGTTCGCGTATCCGATTGAGGTAGCTGGGGACGCGAAATCGATTACGCTCCCGTCGAACGATAAGATTCGCATTCTTGCGATTTCTACTGCCGAGGAGAACCCGTCGATCGAACCCGTCCAACCGCTTTATGACACTCTGGGCCGTACAGAGCCTCCACACGAGCTGGAAGGCAAGTCTCGATGAGGAGCAAAATCTCCATCTCGGTAGGCCCCATCACGGCTCTGCTCCGCGCGGGATCTGCACGGGCTGTCGATGGACGCCGACCTCAGGTATGGATACGCGGCTATTAACGGCTAAAGAGGCGGTCCTTTTCAAGAATTGAACGAGGCCTGGCTTGCCTAGTCTTTTATCTTCAGGCGGAGTTCGCGGTTCGGAGTTTTGGTAGGGTCAACTTACGATCCAGAACTGCTTCGGCAGCCCTGAATCGAAAATCTGCCTCCCTCCTTAAGTGTATGAGTTTCTGTATTGGGCTTTGGCGCACTTTCTTCCATGGCAAATGGTTTCTGGTTAACTGTCCTCCCCTGCTGCCCTCTCGTCACTCAATTGCCGCTACACGTCACCTCTTCGAAATGAGGTAGGCAAAACCCGGCGAAATCCGCAATTCAACATGATTCAGCCCTCTGCGAGGGCTAAGATTTTCACGACCAGATGCACTTCATCTGCTCGTCCCATTCTGGTGCGCTTCCAACTGCACATTTCTACCATTCGTCACACGCATGGCCTCGCGAGGTCAGGTAGGCACTGCATTTGCACGTGCTAGCCCCAGAGCCGGCAGTGGACGCGGATATGACTTGCTTTCGACGCGCTGGCATCATTTGGGTTGTCCGTCATGGAACGAAACTTCAGCGGCCTTGAACGGATTGCTGTCACAGGAGTTCCCCAACGCATTTCCGCTCCCCTCGGGGCGGCGACTGAGAGGCATACTATGAAGAATTCTCTGCAGATTCTGGCCCTCGGAGTTCTGGCTGTTCTCCTCCTCTGCACAACCCAGTTGTCAGCGCAAGTTGAAACCGGCCAACTCGCAGGAACCGTTACAGACCCCCTGGGCGCTGTCATCCCCGGGGCGACTGTGACGGTAAGGAACATTGGCACCAACGCCGTTCGAACTGAGACGACCTCAGAAAATGGCGCTTACAAAGCGGCGGGCCTCGAGCCGTCTACCTATGAAGTCACGATTAAATCCACAAATTTTCAGCCATACACTGCGAAGGTGCAAATCACCGTCGGCGGACATGTAACGCTTGACGCCAAGCTCTCTGTGAGCAGCAGCACTACACAGGTAGAAGTTGTCGGCGAGGGCGGATCCCAGGTCAATACGCAGACGCAGGAACTTTCGCAAATCGTGAATGAGGAGCAAATATCCCGTCTGCCGAGCCTCACCCGCAATCCTTACGACTTCGTAGCGTTGTCGGGCAACATCTCATCCGGCGACAGTTCGTCGAGCGGCGACTCACGATCGAATAACACTTACCAGAACGGACCCAGCTCGACGCGCGCTGTGGGGTTCAGTATCAACGGACAACGAGCCAGCGGCACTGAGATCCTGCTCGACGGGGTAGAAAACATATCCGTCTTCGCAGACGGTATCGGTGTGTATGTCCCGGTCGATGCGGTGCGGGAATTTCGTGTAACCACCAGCAATTTTGAAGCCCAGTACGGCCGGGCATCCGGTGGCATCGTAAATGTCTCCACCAAGGCCGGATCGAATGCATTTCACGGCGGCCTGTGGGAGTTCAATCGCCTGGCAGCTTACACGTCGAACACGGAGACAAACGACCAGATCAATTCAGCATTCCTCGTTCAGGGCGGAACAGATGCGCTTCCGGCGCCCAAAGGGCAGTACACGCGCAATCAATTCGGCTTCGCGGTCGGAGGCCCGGTTCTGAAGAACAAGCTCTTCTTCTTCGGCAGCACTGAATGGATTCGCGTGCGCAGCGGCGCTACTCTCACCGCTGCAGTGCCGACTCCAGAATTTCTGGCGCTCACTGCGCCCAACAGTCAGGAGTTCTTTAACACCTACGGCAGTGGCAACAAATTCACATTTAACAAGACCTATCTGTCCGGCCCCGCGGGAATCGGTTCATTCACGGGAGTCCCGGACGGCACGCCGGTGTTTGGACAGGTGTCGTTCATCGCGCCGGCCAACGCTGGCGGCGGGGTACCGCAGAATACATACAACATCGTCGCGCGCGGCGATTATGTTCTCAGCGATAAGACCCAGATGTTCTTCCGCTACGTGAACTACGATGAGGTCGATCAATCCGGCGGCATCTTCGCCTCGCCCTATCCGCAATACAATGTGGGCCAGACGTTCCAGGACACTGCCTATCTCCTGAGCCTTTCTCACATCTTCAGTCCTAGCCTGATTACCAGCACCAAGCTGAGCTTCAGCCGCCTGAACACGTTTCAAACCTACGACACCAAGCTGCAGAACTCCCCCGTTCTCATCACATCGGTGAACGCACAAGTCCCTGGAACGTCGACTTTCATCCAGTTGCCAGGTTTCTCTGATGAAAACCCGGCTGTCGGCGGATTGCCATTTGGTGGACCGCAGAACACGATTCAGTGGAATCAGGACCTGAATTGGACAAAGGGAAGCCACTCGATGCAGTTCGGCGGCCAACTCCTTTACATCCAGGACAACCAAGCCTATGGTGCATTTGCGCAGGCTACCGAGCAGTTGGGGAGCACGGCTGCAGCCGGAATTCAGAATCTTGTTAACGGCGTGCTGACTAATTTTCAAGCTGCGGTCAATGCGAACGGCAGCCTTCCCTGCGTCAGAAATCCTTATACCGGCGCGTTGACTCAGACAGCCGGCTGTTCCATCAACCTGCCCGCGACTTCGCCTTCCTTTGCCCGCAGCGATCGCTTCCATGACTGGGCCGTCTACGGCCAGGATTCATACAGGGTGATGCCAAAGCTCACGCTTAACCTAGGTGTTCGCTACGAGTTCTATGGCGTGCAGCACAACAACAATCCGAACCTTGACTCGAACTACTATTACGGGCCGGGCTCAAACTACTACCAGCAGATTCGTAGCGGCCAAGTATTCACGACCCCGGACAGTCCGATTGGCGGGCTATGGAAACCGCAGTACGGTACAGTATCGCCCCGCGTAGGGTTTGCCTATGATGTCTCCGGGAATGGCAGGACCTCCGTTCGAGGCGGATACGGTATCAGCTATGAGCGCAACTTTGGAAATGTCACTTTCAACGTGATCCAAAATCCGCCGAGCTATGCAGTCGTTGTGCTAAACGGAACACCTGTGACCAGTTCCAATGTCGGCCCACTGGAGGGTTCCTCGGGCAGCGTGCCGCTGCCCCCAACCAGTCTGCGCAACGTTGACGAGAACATTCGGACTGCGCAGACGCAGTTTTACAGCCTGGCGCTGGAACATCAGCTGGCCACGAACACGATGCTGTCAATTCAATACGCCGGGGCGCGCGGCATTCACCTCTACGACATCAAGAACATCAACGGCTTGGGGAGCGGAAACGTATTTGCAGGTGATCCGCTCAGCGATGGAAACGGCAACGTGGGTCTGACCCGCCTGAACAGCCAATACTCGAACATCAACAATCGCGGTTCAAATGGCGACTCCCACTACCATGCGATGAATATTCAGTTCCAGGCGACCAATCTGTATCACTCATCCTTGAGCCTGGTAGCAAACTATACATTCGCTCATGAAACCGATGAATTGAGCACAGCGTTCTCTGAGACCAACAACGCTTTCTTTCTCCTCGGCTACATGAATCCTTTCCATCCCTCCCTCGATTACGGCAGTGGAGATCTTGACATTCGGCATAGGCTGGTCGTCGCGCCGATCTACAGCTCGCCATTCTTCGCGAACCGCCATGGCGCGTTGAAGCAGGCACTTTTCGGCTGGCAGATATCCGGCATATACTCTGTCCGGACCGGTACGCCATTCCCGTATTTCGACAGCACCAACGATTCTCAGGCAGGTGCGGGTTATAACGTTCCCCGGTACACGCCTTCCACACACATCGCCAACCATACGTTCAAGTCAACAAATGGAGCAGATGGTGGAGGGCAGAACGCCTATGTTATCGGCCACCTCCCGTCGGCGGTCTCTTTCACCAATCCAAATCTCGTGATACCGAACTTTCCGGATGGCATCTCCGACTGGGGTCCGTATCCATCGGCTATGACCGCGCGCAATTCATTTCGCGGTCCTGGCGCGTGGAACCTCGACGCGGCGCTCAGTAAAACATTTCCCATTCATGAGCGTCTAAATCTGGTCTTCCGCGCGGAGGGCTTCGACGTCTTTAATCACCACAACCTCTACATCCAGGAGAGCCTGGACGACGTCGCGAATACGGGCTATGGTGCGCCGCTTCCCATCACAGCCTCGAAAGGCGGCATCGGCAACAATGGAGGGGCAAACGACGAACGCCGTTTCGGCCAGTTCTCTCTAGCAATCAACTTCTAGTGGAATTGGCGTTCGATTGCCGTCGCTTCGAATCGTTCGCTGGATCTCCTTGTCGCCAGGAACGATAATCGGTTGATGCCAAATCGCCGCGGCACGTTTCCAGGACAAGGAATTCTGGAAACGATCGCTGGGGCAATGGAGCAATCCGGGGATCGCGGTCACCGCGAATAATCCAACGCACGCACCGAAGCGTGGATCTCTGCTATACGTTACTGGTATGAGATGCCTTCCACTTTTTCGTTGCTTTGCGTTCCGTGTTGTCGTCCTCACCGCGATGGTCGCATGTGGCGTTTTGCAGTCACAGGTTTTTGCTGCGTCTGGACCGAACATGGAGCAGGTGCTTGGCTACTCCTATGTGAGCGGGCTTGCCGCATCTGAAAAGGGGGATCGGTTTGCCTGGGTTGAAAACGTGCGCGGTGTCCGCAACATCTGGTTCGCTCTTGCGACCGATAGTGCGCCACGCCAGCTTACGCACTACACGCAGGATGATGGACAGGAACTGACCCAGATCAACTTTTCGGCCGATGGATCGCAACTGGTGTATGTGCGCGGCGGAGACCACGACGAGAATTGGCCCGCTGCGGGCAATCTGGCTCCCGATCCAGAGGGGAATCCGACCGAGCCCAAAATCACGATCTGGTCGATTGCGACCGACGGCGCGGAAAGTGCGCCGGTGCAAATTGCGGAGGGCGACAGTCCTGCCGCCTCCTCAAGGGGACAAGTGGCGTATGTGAAGGATGGACAAATCTGGGGAGTAGTGCTGGCGAGGGGAACGGGCAAGGCAGGCGAGGGGAAACGGCTTTTCTTCGACCGCGGAAAGGATGGCACGCCGGTCTGGTCAAAGGATGGGACGCGGCTCGCGTTTGTGTCGGGGAGGGGCGATCACAGCTTTATCGGCGTCTATACGTCGCCTGCGCAGCCCCTGGTCTACCTGGCTCCATCGACCAACTTCGATGAAGAGCCCGTCTGGTCGCCGGACGGCGGTTCGATCGCGTTTCTGCGGAAGCCCGGTCACGGAGACGCGCCGGAAAGCTTTCTTGTGCAGCGACCACACCCGTTCGCCTTTTGGACGGCCGATGCCACGACCGGCGAAGGGCACCTGGTGTGGAATTCGCCGGACACCCTCGCCGGTTCACTGTCGTATGTGGGCGAAGACGAGCCGCTGTTCTGGATGGCGAATGACAAGCTGGTGTTTCTGGCGGAAACGGACAACTGGCCGCATCTTTACGCAGTGGACGTAAAGGGCGGCGCTGCGACCCTGCTGACGCCTGGTCGTTTTATGGTGGAGAACGTGGCGATGAGCCCCGACCGCACCGTGCTGGTCTACAGCGCGAACACCGGAGGCGCCGCCGGCGATGAGGATCGTCGGCATCTGTTTCGCGTCCGCATGGATGGGGCGGCTCCGGAAGCCCTGACGAGCGGAGAAAGCCTCGAGTGGTCGCCTGCCGCGCTCGCAGGCGGGAAAGTCGCTTACATCACGGCGGACGCGCGCCGTCCCGCATCGGTTGCTGTTCTGGCGGGAGCGGACGATGGCCATGGACTCGACACAGGCGGTACGAAAGGCTACCCGTCGGGGATGCTCGTCGTTCCAAGGCTGGTGAGATTCAAGTCGCCGGACGGTCTCACCATCCAAGGCCAGCTGTTTCGCGCATCCGGCGCGAGTTCGCGGCAACCGGGCGTGATCTTTGTGCATGGCGGACCACCGCGCCAAATGCTGCTGGGCTGGCACTACATGGACTACTACAGCAATGCCTACGCGGTGAATGAATACCTGGCGACGCATGGCTTCACTGTGCTCTCGGTGAATTATCGACTGGGCATCGGATACGGCCGGGCGTTCCAGCATCCTGCGCACGCCGGGCCAGCAGGCGCGGCGGAGTACCAGGATGTGCTGGCGGGAGCGCACTATCTCGAGAAGGTGGAGGGCGTCGAGGCGAACCGGATCGGCATTTGGGGCGGATCCTACGGTGGCTATCTGACGGGGCTCGCGCTGGCTCGAAACTCCGATGTGTTCAAGGCAGGCGTGGATTTTCACGGCATCTCCAATTGGGTGCCGGAGATGAGCAAGGGTGGAGATCTCCCGGAACACTGGTACGAAGCAGATGCCTCGTGGAAACAGGCGATCGCGACGGCCTTCGCCGCTTCGCCGGATGCGGATATCGCGAAGTGGAAATCACCGGTACTGCTGATCCAGGGGGACGACGACCGGAATGTGGCGTTCGATCAAACTGTAGAGCTGGCGCACCGTCTCGAGCAGCAGAAGACACCTTTCGAGGAACTCGTGCTTCCCAATGAAATTCACGGCTTTTTGCGCTGGAAGGACTGGTTGCGTGCGGATGAGGCGACGGTTCGTTTCCTTTCCACGCAACTGGGATCAACGGCGCCGACTCAATAACCGACTCGTGATCATTGCAAGGAGCGCTTTGCCCTGATAGCGCCGATTGAGAAAAACCATGCCTCACTGGCTCAATTTAGAACCGAGACCAAAGATGCTTCTCTCTTGGGGTGAACGGCTGTCGCATCCTTAGCTAGCAGAGGTCCTATTTGTGAAGCAGAATTTCGCCGCAATTATCCTCGGTGGTACCGGACAAGTCGGCGGTGCAGCCGTCGCAGAACTGCTGGCAACTTCGGAATGCCGCGAAGTGGTGATGGTCACCAGAAAGCCCATTGCACCGCGATCTCGCGTGCGCAACGTCGTTCTTGATAGCAGCGCTGCGGACTTTGCCGAGCGCACTGCCGCCCTTGCCCGCGGAGTTTTAAGCCAAGGCCCCGTCAGCGCCGTGAGCTGTGTTGGCGTCGGTTCCGGATCGATGCGCTGGAGCGAAGAAGAATTGCAGCGACTTGAGATTGGCATCGTCGGTGCCTTTGCGCGTGGCTGCCATGACGCCGGAATCGCGCAGTTTTGCCTACTTTCTGCGGCAGGAAGCACAGCGCGCAGCCGGTTTCGCTATGCGCGAGTAATGGGCATGAAGGAAGACACCGTGCGTAGTGTCGGTTTTGCCCGCCTCGCCATATTTCGCCCCGGCATCATTATCGGCAACACTCATACCCCGGCCTGGGTCGGTTGGTTGGGAAGCCTCGTCCCTGGGTCGTTTGGCAATATAGATCAGCGAATTCTCGGTCGTTCAATCGCCGCAGAGATAGCATTGCACAGTCGAGAGACTGGTGAAGTGACCCGCGAAAATGCAGCAATGAAAAAACTCGCTGCGCAGTTCAATAGCGTGGCTTAGGAATTTTTGCATCGGGTCTAGGCTAAATTTAATTGCGCCGTTCACTCGCGGCAGTACTCGCTCGCCGCCGGAAAAGCCGCTGGAGATTCGGAATGACGGAACACCTCTGACCGAAACGATGCGGACTCCGGGAAACGATCTCGAAATGGCTTCTGGATTCCTGTTGACGGAAGGCACTATCGAGTCGCGCGATCAGCTTGCCAAGATTCGCGCCGCCGGGCTTGATTCCGGCGCAAGATCATTCTTGAAACTTTGCGGATAGTTATTAGTGGACGTATCGTTCGGGTTTTACTGATGCGGATGCTGGAGGAAACTCGGGGACTGTCGATCCGAGAGACGTGTTCGGCGCATCGCCCATGACGAGTTCCAGCGTCCCGCCGCCAGCGATCTGAGAATGTTGAAACCAGACCTGATCCAGCTGCTGGCCATTCAGCCGGATACTCTGCACATACTTGTTGTTGCGGGAATTGTTGCGAGCGAGAATTACGAAATCTTTCCCATTTTTCAGATGAATCGTTGCCTTGTCGAAAACCGGGCTGCCTATGTCGTAAACCGGAATACCCGGGGTGACGGGATAGAAACCGAGCATCGAAAAGACTACGAATGCGCTCATTCCGCCGCCGTCTTCGTCACCAGGAATGCCCTGCAGTTCGTCTGTGAAGAATGATTCCAGCAGCATGCGGGTGCGCTTTTGAGTTTTCCACGGAGCGCCAAGACGGTTATAGATATAGGGGATGGCGAAGCTTGGTTCATTCCCCATCGAGAACTGCCCCACCATGGATGTGGAATCGGGGAACTTCGCCTGGAACTCATATTTTGATCGACCCAACGGCTCGCGGAATAGCTGATCCAGGTTCTCCTCGGCTTTGTGTGCGCCGCCCATTAATGCGATCAGGCCATTGAAATCCTGCGGTACGTCCCAGGTGTAGGTGTACCCATTGTTTTCGTCATAGTAGTCGCGTCCACCCATCCCCCCATCGAACCTCGGGTCGAGAGGGTCAATCCATTTTCCCTCGTCGTCCTTGGGCCACATCATTCCCTTATCGGCGCGGAAAATCTTCTTAAAGTTTGCGGCTCGTTTGAGAAAGAGTTGCTCGTCGTCTGGTTTCTTCAATTCACGCGCAAGCTGGGCGATGTTCCAGTCATCGAAGCTGTTTTCGAGCGTGACAGGAACAGGTTGCCGCTTTTCAAACGGATGGACCTGCGGGTATGTCTCCTTCTCGCCCGGCCGAAGCGCCGGCATATACCCGTGCTCGTTGTAAAAATCATCGAGGGGGGATTTAGGGCCGAGACGCCATGGAAGCAGCGTCATGTCGAGAGATCGCTTTCGCACTCCCTCATAAGCAGTCGGCAAATCGAAATTGCGCACGCCCTTGAACCAGGCATCTGCAAACCATGGAGCGGCATGATTGCCGTTCATGCACGCGTAGTTCCCAGTGAGAATAGCGAACGTTGGCATAACGCCGGATTGCTGGTACATGCGGACATAGGATTGGATCTTGTCTGCTTCCATCTCTGGATTCAGCAGCGTCTGGAGCGGCTCCAGGGCACGAAACGTATCCCAGAGCCAATTGTCGACATAGAAGGGACGCGCGTCTTCATGGACCCTATGATCGAAAGCGCTGTAGTAGCGCCCATCCTCGGTGATATTGACCATGCGTTCTAAGCATCGATAGAGGGCTGTGTAGAAAACTCTGCGCTGCGCCTCAGTGCCGCCTTCAACCGCTATCTGGCCGAGTGTCTCGTTCCATCGCTTCTTTCCCGCATCTTTGACCTGTTCGAAGCCCCATGCTGGAATCTCCCGGCTGAGATTCCGCTTTGCCTGCTCAGCGCTGATGAAAGAAATGCCGTAGCGAAATTCCAGAACCTTGGAGCCCCCGCTTGAAACAATCATGCGCGATTTGTCGCCGGCGGTCTCGAGCTTGGATTGTACGGGTGAACTGAATTCCCCATAGACAAACGCAGCCATGTCGTTGAACCGCTCCTCGCCAACGACCGCGCCGTCTGCCTGCACGTGCAGCTCGCCGGGGAGACGGTTCGCAAGCACCACGGAAGCGTTTCCTGATGGAAACGTCATGCGGAAATAACCGCAGCGCTCGGTGGCCGAAAACTCCGTATGAATGCGCTCATCACCGAGATGGACGGAGTAGTAGTAAGGCGTTGTCGTTTCCTGGTCCCAGCTAGCCGGCCTGCCATCTTCACCGGGCATCAGGCTGAATAGTTCCTGGATCCGGTGGGAGTTAATGGTGAGAGGAAAGGACTCGATCTGATCGTCCATCGCGTCTGCGCGAATCGGGTACACCCGAATCATGCTGTTTGGCATGTAGACGGCTGGACGCGTCGGCACGAGCAGGATCCCGACATTGCCAATGGTTGGATCGACGTACTCCACCTGCGCGGATGCACGCTCCGCGACCATCGCCAAAAGGATTATGAATACAGCTTGCCAGGCAACTGGGCCAATTTTGCCCAGTGGCACCATTCTGACTGCAATCGACGCTGGCACGATCTGATCTCCGGGCAGAAAAGTTGGACGCCTCGTTCAGTCCAATTCCACGAGCACTCTCAAGAATAGCTGAAGGCACACCCCGATCCATCGGTCAGAAGCACAACACGATCCGGTTTACAGTAGGTTGTTCGCAAGCATCCCTTACAGCTGAGGCCCAAGGGCGAAAATTAACGGTATCATTCGAAGGATCCCATGAGACGTCACTATTTCGCCTGCTATCTTCTCTGTCTCTCGGCCGCTGTGGCCGCTCAACAGCCGACGCACGTCCCGGATTCTGCTGCGCCATTCAGGCAGCCAAACCTGCCTATTGAAGATCGTGTGCGCGATTTGATCGCTCGCATGACCGCCGAAGAGAAGGCTCGGCAGCTCGACATGTACGCGGGGGTGCCTGACCTGGTCGACAACGCTCTCGACAAAACGCACGCGGCGGCGAACGCGAAATTCCAAACGAACAAGGCAGACAGGCTGTTTGGAACGCTCGGCGTGGGGAGCATTCATGATCTTTACCCGAGCGCGGAACTGTCAAACGAGATTCAGCGATGGACGATCGAGCACTCAAGGTTCGGGATTCCCGCCATCTTCATCGAAGAGGGTCTGCACGGCTACAACGACGGCACGGTCTTTCCCGCTCCGATTAATTTGGCGGCGACTTGGAATCCTGATCTTGCCCGACGTACCGGGGCCGCAATCGCAAGCGAGATGCGGGCGGCAGGTGTGGATATGGTGTTGGCTCCCGTTCTCGACGTGGCACGCGAACCGCGATGGGGCCGCGTAGAAGAGGACTTCGGAGAAGATCCCTACCTAACGGGACAACTCGGTCTGGCCTATGTGGAAGGCGCGCAGGGCGAATCGCTCAGCAGTGACCATTCCGTAATTGCGGAACCAAAGCATTTCGTAGGTCACGGCTCTCCCGAGAGCGGACTCAACACGTCTCCGGTGCACATTGGCGAGCGCGAACTGCGCACCATCATGCTGAAGTCCTTCGAGCCGGCGATTCGCGAAGGACACGCGATGGGCGTTATGGCTGCGTATCACGAAATCGATGGCGTACCAGTCGCTTCAGATCCAGACCTCCTCAGCACCATTCTGCGCGGAGAGTGGGGATTCCAGGGTTTTGTGCTTTCTGACCTCGGCGCGATCCGCCGTCTCTGGGAGGATCACCACACGGCCGCGAACGCCAAGGATGCAATCGTGCAGGCTATCAATGCCGGCGTGGACATGCAGTTCTATGACTTCAGCCACGAAGAATTCCAGAACGCGATCGTGTCGGGCATGCAGGACCATACGCTTTCCCCAAGTGCCCTTGATCGCGCTGTGTCATCGGTGCTCAGGGCAAAGTTTGCACTTGGTCTTTTCGATCGCCCGTACGTCGACACGTCGATGACTGCTCGTGTGAAACGCGACAAGGAACATTTGGCAGTCTCACTCGAGTCGGCCAGAGAGTCCATGACGTTGCTGAAGAACGATGGGCGACTGTTGCCCTTGCCGAAGACTCTGAAGCGCATCGCGCTCATCGGGCCGAATGCAGCCGTTGCTCGGTATGGAGACTACGAGGATGAGAAGAACGGACTGCGCATCTGCATCGCCGATGGCTTGCGTACGCTGTTGCAGGGTGCTTCGATTGCAGTGGATGACGGCTCCGACATCAAGAAAGCTGTCGACCTTGCGAGAGCAGCCGAAGTCGTTATCCTCGCGCTGGGGGAGTACCCGGGAATCTCCGGCGAAGGATCTGACAGGCAGAGCCTGGATTTGCCTGGTAATCAAGAGCAACTGCTTGAAGCTATTGTTGCGATCGGGAAACCAACGGCCTTGGTTCTGGAAAATGGTCGCCCGCTGACAATTCCCTGGGCGGCGGCACATGTGCCAGTCATCTTGGAAGCCTGGTACCCCGGCGAATTCGGCGGGCAGGCTGTAGCCGAGACGCTCTTTGGCGACAACAACCCGGGTGGAAAGCTCACGATCACATTTCCAAAGAGTGTCGGCCAGCTGCCGGCGTTCTATAACTTCGATCCGTCGAAATCGACAAAGTATGTAGATGGCGATCGGAAGCCGCAGTTTCCTTTCGGATTTGGCTTGAGCTTCACAACTTTCCGGTATGACAACCTATCAGTTCAGGCGCCGCCCGATGGGAGAGACGGCGATGTTGTTGTAACGGTGACAGTGACGAATACCGGAAACGTGGAAGGCGACGAGATCGCGCAACTCTATCTGCACCACGACGTCGGCACTGTGGAAACACCGGATCGGGCCCTGATGGGATTCTCACGTGTCCACCTGAAGCCAGGCGAATCCAGGCGCGTGGAGTTTCACCTGAAGCAGAGCGATCTTGCTGTCTGGAGCACGCATCACCAGTGGATCGTTGAGCCGGGCAACTATACCGTGTTTGCCGGTGGTTCATCCGAGGCAACACTTGCGACGAAGTTCACGATCTCTCGATGAGAGCGAACCAGCCAGCGCAGAGTGAAGATTTGCGGCCGACTCAATCTTCGCGCAGCAGCATCATCGGATCGATCGAGAGAGCGCGCTGAGCTGGAATCCATATAGCCAGAAGGCCCAGCAAAAGCATGGCCAGAACCACGCCCCCCAGAACCAGCGGATCGCGCGGCGTGGCTGTGTACACAATGAACGCAAGAACCCGGGCGGCCAGAATTCCCAGGAGCAGTCCTGTCGCCGAACCGAATGCCAGCAATCGAATGGACCGCCCCAATGCAGCCTTTAACACTTCGCGCCGCTGCGCACCCAGAGCCAACCGAATTCCCAGCTCCCGCAGCCGCTTGCTCACCGAGTACGCCGCCATTCCAAAGATGCCCGTTAGCGAAAGCATTGCACCCATCAGCCCGAGCACTCCCAGCGCCACCGTCGCTACGCGCGAGGGAAACAGGGCCAGATCCAGGCCCCGGGTCCAGGTTTGGATGAACATCGGCAGGCTGTCATCCATTCCTCGAATCTTGTTCCGGATAGCTGTCGCCAGTTGTTGCGGATCGCGTTCCGAGCGCACCACAAGGGTTGTCATCCCAGTCGGAGATTGCAGGAACGGCAGAAACATCGCCGGCCGCGGATCCTCGGTCATCTGATAGTACTTTCCGTCCTCCGCGATTCCAACCACCTGCACCCGCGCTCCATCTTCCGTCTTGTAATACTTGCCCAGCGCGTTGCTGGCTGAGCCGAAAACCATGCGTGCAAACAGCGCATTCACGATGCCCACGCGCGGCGAATCGCTGTCGTCTTGCCACGAAAAACTTCTGCCGTCCAGCAAGGATGTGCCCGCCGCTTGAAAGTATTCGGGAGATATCTTGTACACGGCAACATTTGCCGCGGCGTTAGCCGTCCTCAATTCCGTCGTCTGTTCGGTGAAGACGTCCGCAGTCGAACTGCCCCCACCCAGCGGGATTTGACTTACAAACCCCACCGTCTTCACACCGGGAATCGTCTGCAAGGCATCGATCATGCGCCTCTGCATGGCGTGTAGCCTGTCGCCGCTGTAACCGGCCATGCTGAGCGTCGTATCCACCAGCATCGTGTTCTTGGGTTCAAACCCGAAGTTGCTGTGCATTGAGCGTGCCAGGCCTCGCAAGGCGACCAGCGAAGAAGTCACCAGTACCGCACAGATGGCAATCTGCACCACGAGCAATACATCGCGGAGAGTGATCCGGCGCCCCGTATTGCCCACAATGATTCCGGTTGATCCTCCCTTGACCACTTCGTATGGATTGGCGCGAAGAATCTGCCTCACCGGAACCGCGCCAAAAAGGAATCCGCTGGCCAAAGCCAAAAACAGCGCGACCAGGTAGACATTCGCATCGGGGTATACGGGCACGTGCATGGGATATTCGGGAATCGGCTGCCAGATGCTCAACTGGCGCAAAAGCGCGACGCTACCCAGAAGCCCCAGAACGCCGCCAACGAGTGAAATCAGCAGAGCTTCGGTAAACACCGCGCGCAAAATGCGTTTTCGGCTCGATCCGAGCGCCAGGCGCAGGGCTACTTCGCGGGAGCGATCGGCGGCGCGCGCGGCAAACAGGCTGCCCAGGTTGGCGCATGCGGCCAGCAGAATCAGTCCGGCCAGCAGCATCAATCCCGTCATGAACCCCTTCACCGCTGGCCCTAGCATGTCGCCGATAAGGCTGGGGCGGGCCAGAGAGTAGGTCATGTAGGCATCGTCCTTGGGATAGCTCTTCTCCAGATAGGCCCCAATCGAGTCCAGATCGGCAATGGCCTGCGCAGGAGTGACTCCTGCTTTTACATGTCCGAGCGTCATGAAGATGTTGCGGCGTCCGCGATTGTTCAGAAAACTCGGCCCATCCTCCTGGTTGACCATCGGCAAGAAGAAATCCGGATAGAAAAACAGCAAGGTCCCGTTGAACTCCGGCGGAGCGACGCCCAGGATGGTGTACGGATGCCTGTTCACCTGGACGACCCGGCCCACAATGCCGCGATCATCTTGAAAATGACTGTGCCAATAGGAATAGCTCAGCACCAGATAAGGTGCGCTGTTGGGACCATGCTCGTCGGCGACGTGGAAGAAACGGCCTAGATATGGCTGAATCTTCAGCGCGTCGAAGTAGTTGCCAGTCACCTCGTAGCCCCAGACCTCGGATGGGTTCTTGCCCGTATCGAGCGCCACCTCGTTGAGAATATAGGCCGTCAGACCATCGAAGGTGCGGTTGCGATCGCGCAGATCGAGATAGTCGGGATATGAAGTTGCCTGGTCCTTGTTGTTGCCGCGCTCAATCGTGTAAAGGCTTTGCGCATCAGGCACGTTGAGCGGCCGCAGAATCAGCGCGTTCAATACGCCGAATACCACGGCGTTGGCGCCGATCGCCAGTGCCAGCGTCAAGACCGCGGCGATCGTGAACCCGGGCGACCGGCGCAGGTTGCGCACAGCGATGCGCACGTCGGTCCAGATGGACTCCAGTGTCGGCCACTGCCAGACAAGGTGGCTGCGTTCTTCCAGCAACGTTTTGTTGCCAAACGCGCGGCGCGCGGCCCGTTCGGCCTCCTCGCGGCTCAGACCCTCGGCCATCAACTGTTCGGCCCGCTCTTCAAGATGCAGTTGCATCTCTTCAGAAAGGTCGTCATAGATCTTGCGGCGGCGGAAGATGTTCGGTATCCAGTCCATGAGAGGCTGCTCCTAGCTGGCGGGAGATTTGCCCGGATTGAGGACAAGTGCAATGCCTTCAAACATGCGTTCAAAGCTCGAAATCTGCTGCTCGAGGTGACGGAGACCAGCAGCCGTGATCTGGTAGGTCCGCACCCGGCGATTGGTGGATGAAACACCCCACTCCGCCTTCACCAGCTTCGCCTTGAGCAGTCTCTGGAGCGCCGGATAAAGCGAACCCTCCTCCACTTGCAGAAGGTTGTTCGATCGCTGCTGGATGTGCTGAACCAGTGCATAACCGTGCGCCGGCTGGCGGCGCAGCGACTCGAGGATCATCATTTCGAGTGCGCCGGGAAAAAGATCGCGAGCAGTAGTTTCCGTCATAGGCCTTTTTGCTACAGGCATAGACTAAACAGGTATTCAGTTTCGTGTCAAGAAGAATCGCTCCACCTATCAATGACGGCATGTTGGCCGTATGCTTCGGTTCCTTCGCATCAGCGTCCAGTAAAGAGTTGTAATCACAATCAAGAACGGTACGAAGCTCGGAACCGAGTACTCCAGGCCCGCCACATAAAAGGTACTGATGGCGATGGCAGCGAGGGAGACGAGGGCCACGATCTGCGCGTAAGGCGAGAAAGGAAGGCGGATCGGCAGCATTGCGATGCGCGCTAGTCCTATCGAGCGGCGAAAGGACAGGTGGGCGAACAAGATGACGATCCAGACGAAGAACATTCCGGCCACGGCCACGCCGTAAAGGAGGAGGAACGCACGGCCGGGAGCGAAGATGGCGAGCAGGATGGCCGCAGCCATTCCGGCAGTCGACACTACCAGGGCGACGTAGGGTACGCCGTTTCGGCCAAGGCTTCCGAGGGCCTTCGGGACATAGCCGTCATGCGACAGAGAAAACAGAGTCCGGCTGGTTAGATAGAGATTGGTGTTCGCGCTGGAGAGGGCGGCGGTGATGACCACCAGGTTCATGACCCCTGCGGCGTAGGGAATGCCGACCTTCGCAAATGCGAGCACAAAGGGACTGCCAGTGATCCCGCTGCCCATCGTGTTCCACGGAGTCATCGAGAGCATCACGGTGATCGAGAGAACATAGAAAAGGATGAGCCGAAGAGTAACGGTGCGCATCGCACGAGGAATGGTCTTTTCGGGTTGCATCGCCTCGCCAGCGGTGACGCCTATGATTTCCACGCCCATGTAGCTGGTGAGCGTGAGGCTCAAGGCGAGCCAGACTCCAGTAAGGCCGTGCGGAAGAAACCCTCCGTGCGAGGCGAGATTTGAGAAGCCGATGGCACGCGCCGGGCCAACGCCCAGGATCAGTCCGAGGCCGAGGAGTATGAAGGCCACGATGGTGATCACCTTGATGATCGCAAACCAGTATTCGAATTCACCAAAGTTGCTGACACGCAGCCCATTGACCGCGACCAATCCCACCGAGACGCCAACAACCCAAACCCATTGCAGAACCGACGGGAACCAGACAGAAAAGTAAATTGCAACCGCCGTGACCTCCGCGCCGATAGCCAGGATTTGAACGAAGGCGTAGGTAACACGAACCGCGAAGCCTGACCACTCATTCAAATACGTCTGCGCATAGACGCCGAATGAACCGGCGACGGGATGTGTGACAGCCATCTCCGCAATGGAGTAAGCGACAATGAGAGCGATGACTGCGCTGAAGAGATAAGCAAGGATGACGCCCGGCCCGGCGAGCCGGATAGTGACGGAGCTGCCGAGAAAAAGCCCTACTCCGATCGCACCGCCGATGGTGATCATCGTGAGCTGGCGTTGCGTGAGCGCGCGGTTGAGTTCGGGTGAACTCTTGCGCGTGCCGGCGGGAATGAAAGCCATTGGCACGCTGGCGGAAGTATCTTGTTTATCGCCCCCGAACCATGTCAAAGAGTACCTTCCCGAACTCGTGAATCTCGTCGAGGGTGTTGTAGTGGACGAGCGAAGCGCGGTTGACACCGGTATCGAGACTCGCGCCGAGGCGCTTCATCAAGCGCGGAGCGTACATGTGGCCATCACGAATACCAATACCCCGGTCCGACATGGTCTCGGTGACGAGCGCCGGCACAACGCCAGGCAGGCGGAAACAAAACGTAGGAACGCGTTCAGCCACGCGCGCGCTGTCGTCAATGCCGTAAATAACGGCGCCGGCAGCCCGCAGGACTTCGAGCATCTCGAAAGAAAGTTTGGCTTCGTAATCGCGGATTGAAGTCATGCCACGAATGAGAGAGGCTCGCCGCGATGCGGGTTCAGCGTTTTCGTTTTCACCATCATCGCTTCCGCCGAGCGATTCCAGATAAGCAATGGCGGCTGCCATGCCCGCAACGTTCTCGAAGATGAAGGTACCGGCTTCAATCTTGCCGGGGGGAGCGTCGGGAATAAAGTCCTCGCGGAACGTTGGCAGAACATTCAGAAGCTCCAGTCGACCCCACATGAAACCCATGTGCGGACCGAATATCTTGTAGCCGGAACAGACGAGGTAATCGCAATCGAAAGCCTGCACATCGATGAGGGCGTGAGGAGCGTAATGAACGCAATCGAGAACCACCTCGGCGCCGGCGGCGTGCGCCAGTTTCGCAACGGCGGTGACATCGACAATGGAACCGAGCGCATGGGAGGCAACGGTACAGGCCACAAGGCGAGTCTTCGCGGTGAGAAGCGGGGCAAGATCCTCCACGTGAAGGTTGTTATCTTCACGCATCCTCCACCAGACAATCTTTGCCCCTTCGCGCTCAAGCTGCAGCCATGTGGCGATATTGGCTTCGTGATCGAGGTCCGTGACAACGATCTCGTTGCGGGTCTCGAGGGTGCGACCGATCGCCAGGCTGAGCAGACGGAGGAACGACGTGGCGTTCATGCCGAAAGCGATCTCGTCGCAGTTGCGCGCGTTGATCAAGGCAGCGACGCTCTCGCGGGCCTGCGCGATGGTGGCGTCGACTGCCATGCTCCGGGCGTAGCGGCCGCCGCGCTGCACATTGCGATGCAGAAGATGACCATTGATTGCGTCAAAAACTCCCTGAGGAATCTGCGCGCCGGCTCCATTATCGAAAAAAATCAAGCCTGGATCCTGATGGAGCGCAGGAAAGCGCGAGCGGATTCGGTCGCAGGGAAAGTTGACGACCAGGGATGCGATTAGCTGCTGGTTGACCACATGGCTCCTGACGTTTAGCGATCCGACAACACAGGGTGGGGTATCGGCCGGCCGCTTGCCCTGGCCTCCTGATGGAAGCGTGTCGCTAGTATACAAACTCAGAACAATGTCCCGTCCGGATCGCACTCTCAACTTAACAGGCTGCGGAAAAACTCAATCGGCGCCTCAGTTTTGAAAGGGCGCGACTTCAGTCGTGCCGACAAAACCAATGAAATCAAGGTCGGCTTAGCCGCTGCGGGATGCTTTCGAGGAAGCTGACCCGTAATCACTCCCTTTTCCGCAGCCTGTTAAGGCATCGACGGGTCGAGGAGCTTTTGCGCGGTTTCAGCTCCAAATACAGGTAGCGCCGAGTCCGTAAGCAGACCGATTTGTTTGAGCACCGATGCCTGGTCCCAGTAGATCCGCTCATGCGCCAGCTTGCCCTCCCGAAAGCCTACGACCACCACCAGAGGAATGTCGACGTGTCGATGAGTCGGAGGAACACCGGGGAGCATCCAGGGCATCTCCTCTGTGTGGGTAAAGGAGAAGATCATCTCGTCGACCAGTTGATCCTGGCCGAGCGTCCGGGAGATGAGTTTGATAGATGTATCGGCCGGCATCAGCGAGATGAAGTCTTCAGCGTAGAACCGGCGCAGGGCTGCATGGCCATAACCGCCGGTCATTACTGGAACGTGGTTGACATAGGCGTCCTCAACCATGGTCGCGATGGTCGAAGAGACGTCGCGTGTCGAAAACTCATAGCCGATGTGCTCATCCCATTTCGCAATCATCTCTGCCTGGTTCATGGCTCGCGGTTCCTCTGGGGAGATGTTAATCGATTGCGGACATTTGCCAACACCGTCTCTCTCGAAACCAGTAGAAATGGAAGGCGCGGATGAACCCCATATCGCTGCGAAATGTCCACCGATCCCGCCGTTGCACCCGCATCTTGCCATTCAAGAAATGTCTGGACCGAGAATGCGAATCTCTGTTTATATTGCATTTGAGCGAGGATTCATGCGAGGTTCTTTCACGGTTATCGGCGCTAGAAGCGGGTTTCTATGTACATTGATTCTGGGCGCCACGGCAACCCTTGGTCAAAATCCTCCTCCGAACCACGTAGTCATTCCCAATCCAACTCCTCGTCCGCCTGACTTGAAGCAGGAGCTTAACGACACTCCCAGGGATCAGAAGAAGCGAGAAACAGCCTCGATCGAGAATCAGATGCGCGCTCGAGAGATTTGGCTTGAGTCCAATCAGATATTGTTGCTGGCACAGGAACTTGAGCAAGAGATTGTTTTGAAGAAGACATCTACGTCTATGGCAGCCAACGCCGTCAAGGCGGCGAAGATCGAAAAGCTTGCTCACACCGTGCAAGAGAAAATGAAGACCCAGTAGGCACTTTTCGCTGGTCCGCAAACACGCGTGGTCAGCTGTTCAAAGGAAGTAAGCATGACGAAGTACCTCAAAAAACCAAGGCTAATTCGCTGGCTGCTCTTGCCTGTGGTTCTCGCGTCAGCCTTAGCGCTTCCAGTGCTTTCCCAGTCAAGTGCGGCCCTGGCCTCTTCAACTCCATCGGAACCCAAGCTCCAGACTGATAAAGCTGCTTCCCAATCGAGCCATCCAACGTCTCTCGATTCCAAACCTGAAGCACGCCCTGAGGCGTCGGCAGAGGAAGTCAGACAGGCGCAGATTGAAGAGGACACAAAAAAGCTGTATCAGTTGTCCGCCGAATTACGAACTGAGGTGGCCAACACTTACAAGGAGAGTCTCTCCCTCACTGTGCTCAAAAAGGCCGAAGAGGTCGAAAAGTTGGCCCGGGACCTGAAGCTACTCATGAAGCAGGAAGCAACCGCTGCCAGGAAATAGGAGCAGCGATTGAGCAATATTCATGCGGTACTCAGTATCATCAAGTGGGGGCCGCGTAGAATGTTCCGAGCCAAAGTCGTTTTTCTTCCCGTTTTGGCTGCTTCCCTTATCCTGCGCCCGGCAGTTGCCCTTCACTCGTCGAAAGACACACAATCAACGACCGATCGAACTGACTATTCTGGCGACGCGAGTTGCCAGAAATGTCATAGAGATATCGGTGAAAACTACCATCTCACTCCTCATCACCTGACCTCCCAACTGCCCACTTCTAGTTCGGTTCACGGATCATTTCAAAATGGCGCCAATTCCCTGATCATCGTTGACACAAAGGAGTCTGCCGAACCGGGACTTCAGTTTCTTATGGAGTCGAAAAAGGATGGCCTCTTCGAAACCGCGCGGAGCGGATGGGACTCTGATGTCTATCAAAGAACTGAACGGATCGATCTCATAACCGGTTCCGGGGTGCGAGGTCAGACTTACCTGTACTGGCAGGGCGACCGACTATTTGAATTGCCGGTCAGCTATTGGAGTGACAGCCATCGATGGATCAACAGCCCCGGCTACGTCGACGGCACCGCGGATTTTTCCCGCCCGGTTAATCCGGCCTGTCTGGAGTGTCACGCGACGTATATTCGAACCCTCTCCGCGAACCCGGCAACCAATCGATATGACCGGAAAAGCCTGGTACCGGGCATCTCGTGTGAAAGCTGTCACGGTCCCGGCGCAAACCATGTTCGGCAAGAATTGCGCCAGGAGACCAAGGCAAAAGAGCCGTCGATTTTGAATCCAGCAAACTTTTCGCGAGACCTGCAAGTTGATTTGTGCGCAGAATGCCATAATGGGATTCAGCGAGAAGCTCTGGCGCCGGCATTCTCCTACATTCCGGGCCGGCCGCTGAGTGAATATTTCAAACCGCTTCCGTCCCCTGCTGGAGAGCATCCGGATGTTCACGGAAATCAGGTCGGATTACTCCAGCGCAGCAAGTGCTATCGCTCGTCTGCGAAGATGAGTTGCTCAACCTGCCATGACGTTCATACAACTCGGCAATCCGCTGAGTCCTATTCACTCAAATGTCTCAGCTGCCACAACTGGCAAAGCTGCGGCATGTCCAAAAAGATGGGTCACCGGATCATGAACAAATGCATTGACTGTCATATGCCTATCGAGGAGACCAATGTGATCGTCTCTCAAACGGCGGGACAGGTGGTACACGCCAGGATGCGGAATCACTGGATAAAAGTCTATGCAGACGTTCGGCTGCCGGAGAGTAGCCGATCAGCGGCTCGTCCTTAGACAGTGCAACCAACACGACCGGCGATTGCGCAATGAATCGATTCATTCGAGCAATCAAGGAGCCGGTGTTTCAATCGAATCGATCATCTCCGCGAGAGATAGATGATTACGGGGCGACAACTTTCCCGCCCGTTCGATTTCTTCGTTCGCTTCGTCTTTTCTACCCATCGACCCATACAATTTGGCAATCAGCAAATGCGGCTCAATGTCCTCGGGATCAGATTCGATCGCCTTCTTGAGTTCTCGAATCGCATCTTCGTTTTGACCACTATTCCCGTGGATGATGCCAAGATCAAGGTCCACAATGGGATTCGGCTCGTTGCCGCGAGCGAGTTTCTCTAATTCCGGGAGTGCTTTTGCAAACTCACCCTGCCGGACCCACGAATCAGCGAAGTAGATGCTTGCTTTCAGATTCCCCGGATCCTTCTGAAGTTCCAACTGGAATTCGTTCGCCGCTTCCGGCCATTTGTTCTCAGCCCATAAGAGATAGCCAAGCCCAAAGTGCGCGTTCGGCTGATCGGGATTTGATGCCACCGCAGCCCGCAATTCTTTCGTCGCGCCTGCCTTGTCCCCCATTTGGTTGAGGGCTTCGCCCGCCAGCATGTCCGCCTCGGCGGAAGCGGGCTGCAGCGCAAGAATCTCCCGGTGCGCATCGAGAACGCACTGATATTGCTTGCTCCTCATGCAACTGTGCGCCAAGGCCAATCGCAGAGCGACATCCTGCGAGTCATGCTCAGTCGCCCGCTTCAAATATGGAATTGCGACAAGGTAGTCCTTCATTCCATAGTGCGCCATGCCCAGCAGGATGGTAAGGCGAAGGTCGCCCGGGTGCTTCCTGATCTCGGACGAAAGCGATTTGATGGCGTCGGGAAATTGGGCAACCTTGAACAACGTCAGTCCAAGGTTCATCTGCAAACCTGGCAGATCGGGATTGATTGCTATTGCCATGCGATAATTCTCAATCGCGGATTCGAAGTGTTCCTGACGGGCTTCAAGCAATCCGAGATGCGCGAGGGCTTCTGCATTTTGCGGATCCGCCTTGGCAATGGCAATCCAAATCTGTTCCGCGTCAGCATTCAGTCCTTTTTGCTCAAGGGTTAAGGCATTCGACCGCGCTTGAGACCGATCTTGTTCCTGCGCCACAAGCACGGGCAAGAAGATAAGCGCAATCGCGACCACGCTGGGGCATACAAGTTTGGAATAGCTTCTCTTTCCCATCGACGTCACGGGCGAATTCATTCTCCAAATTTACGCGCAAAATACAAAACGCGGCAGGCTAACCTGCCGCGCTTTGTATGACTGGTTCTGGTTAGAAAACGAACTTACCGCCCAACTCGAGTGCACGCGGATCATAGAACGAGGTTACCGTTCCGAAATTCGAGTTGCCGAGTGTATTTCCGACGCCGTTTGGTTCGGTGTGGTTGAAGGTGTTGAACGATTCCAAACGGAACTCGAAGTGAGCTCTTTCAGTGAACGCGAACGATTTGTACAGCGAGGTGGTAAAGTTCACGCGGTTCGGACCTGGAATGGCGTCTTTGCCCGCGCTGCCGAAGCCCTGGTTGGGGCCGCCGGCCCATGCCGGAGTCGGGTTGCTGAAGGCAGAAGTGTCAAACGCATTCTTGGAGCCTCCCAACTTCTTCACCTTGGCCGATTGATTCGGACGGTTCGTATAGCCGCCGCCGAGGCCAATCGTATCGTAGTTGAGCGAGGTGCGAGGAGTTGTAGGAACGCCAGTCTCATCGATGATCGTTCCGGCAACTTCCCAGCCACCAAGTACCGAGTGAGTGAAGCCCGGCTGCTTGAAGATGGGGAGTTTGTAGATATAGTTCATGCTGAGGATGTGGCGCCGATCGAAGCCTCCCGATCCCTTCATGTACTTAATGTTGAAAGGATTGTCGATGCCCGAGTCGTCGGTGCTGGTGATGTCGATTTCGTGCGAGTAGGTGTAGTCGACTTCACCGCTGAGTCCCCAACGGTTCTGAATACGGAGTCCGGTCTGGAATCCGTTGTAGTTTCCGTTGGTGTTGTTCTCCTGCTCCGTTATGCCGCCGAAGCCATCGAACACTCGCAGTTGGTCTGGGATGGGAATGTTCGCGTGGTTCGGATTCGTGCCCGAGTTGTTGTTTGGGTCACCGGCATTGGCCCGCGAATACTTCAGGTAGTCAGTAGCAGGGCCGCCGTTTACATTGAACGCGGGATTGTTGCCCACGAGGAGAGGAGTGTTCAAGGAGTAGTTGTTAATGTTCCGGCGAATGTTCTGATGCCAAGCGAGATTGCCGACATATTGAACAACCAGGATGACCGACTGAGCCACCTGGTCCTGAACGCCAAGGCTGAACTGGGCAACCGCGGGCGCCCTGAAGTTCTGGGCGAGAGTGGTGCTTCCCTGCGCGAACAACGGTGTGGCCGCCGCCGCGCCGGTTACGTAGCTGACGTGTGGATCGCTCAGGTACACGGTATTAGCTGAGGGAGTGTTGGCAAACGGTGCAGCGGTGGCGACATCGTAAATGTCGTTGCCCTGAAGCCGTTCGTAGAAGGTGCCGAAGCCGCCGCGCAGTACGGTCTTGCCGTTACCGAAGACGTCTTCAGAGAAGCCGACGCGGGGTTGCACGGTGTCGTAGTCGGTCTTGACCAGTCCCGCGGGGGTGCCGTTTTGACCAGCCAGGTGAACACCGTTCAAGTAAAACTGGCCGCCATTGACAGTTTGGAAGCCCGGCCCGTTTGGATCCATGGACCCGCTGACCAGCCATGTTGGAGCCTGCCCCGTTAGATAAGTCGCCGGATCGAAGTTGGCAACCTGGTTGGAACGCTCCCAGGCGAATGGCAGCGCGTCATAACGAAGACCGATCTGCAGGCTGAGGCGAGGCGTCACCTTCCAGGTATCCATCGCATAGGCCGATGGCGTTTGGTTGACATAGTGGCGGATCGGTGCAGCCTGCGACTCCGAATAGCTTGAGGACAAGCCAAGCAACATGTCCATGAAGGAGTCACCGGTTGCGCCCGAGAATGCATAGCTGCCTTCCGCATTGAGGAAGAGCTTCTGGTTTTTGGTGTAGCGGTTATAGCTGGCGCCGAACTTCAAGGCGTGTTTGCCCATGGTGTAGGAGATGTCCACCTTGGGCTCGAGATCGCCGGCGGCGTTGTGCCACGGAGCCGAACCCGGATTCTCCTGAACGCCGCCATAGACGCCGTTCCATTGCATACTCGGAGCAGACTTCGAGCCGTTGTTGAAGAACTTGTTGACCGCGAAGCCCGACGGCAAAGCGCCCTTGGAACTGTTGACGATGTCGATGATATTGCCGTCATAGTTCATGCTTGCTTCGACCAGCAAATTGGGGTTGATGGTCGCAGTCAGCTTGACAGCAGCGCTGTTTGAAGGGTTGTTCAGAGTGCTGGTGATCGTCGGCCAGCTACCGGTTGACCAACCTACCATCGGCGCAGGGAACGCCTGCGAAACAGAATCGTGCATGTAGTGGGCAAGGATTTGATACTTGTCGTTGATGCGATGATCAACGCGTGCAACGTCATCGCGCACGTTGATGGGAAGACTTGCCTGACCCAAAAACTGGTCTCGAGGCGCGTTCGGCTTCGGCACAATTCCGGAACTCAGATATGCCACGGCGTTGGCGTCGAACAAGCCTGCAGGGATTACACCACCGGGGAAAGGCTGGCCCTGCACGCATGTGGGGCAATTGGTTGCCAACTTCGCGGCGAATGCGGGGTCGCCCACGGTCGGGACTTTCAGGACGACCGGTGAGCTGGCGAAGCCAGGCGAGACGTACGCCAGGTTTTGGCCGGCGGTTGGGAAGTCTGCCGCAGGCAAATCGTTTTGAAGATTCGGAGGATTGCCCTGGATCAGCTTGCGCCATTCTTCATTCCAGAAGAAGAACGTCTTCTTCCGATCCTTGTTGTAGAAACCAGGAATGAAAAGCGGGCCGCCGATATTGGCGCCGAAGATATTGTAGTTCAATTTCGCGCGCTTAGTGGGGGTTCCCGACGTGTTCTTGTTTTGGAAGCTGTTTGCATTGTAGGCGGTGTTGCGGTTGAACTCCCATGCTTCACCATGGAAGCTCTGGGTGCCGCTTTTGAGCGAAAGGCTGATTGTGGCGCCAGAGGAGATGCCGTAATCCGGCGGATAGTTGGAGGAGAGAGTTTCCATCTGGGCGATTGCATCCTGCGATGGCAAAATACTGATGCCACCGGCGCCGCCGCGATCATCGGCCTCACCGCCGTCGATCAACCAGATGTTGTGGCTCTGGCGGAGACCGTTGACGCTGATGTTTGCGCTGGCACCTACTGACGTTGGCGTGTTGTTGTCCGGCAGAGTGGAGCTGACGCCGAGACCGAGCGCGACCAGCGAAGCAAAGTTCCGGTTCTCCGTCGCGATTTCCGTGATTTGTTCTTCGCTGACAAGCGTACTCACGACGTTCGAATCTGTCTGTACCGTCAAGACGTCCGACTGAACGGTTACGGTCTGGTCTACGCTGCCAACAGTGAGTGTCGCGTCCACGCGGGTAGTCTGCGAGACGTTAACGACGATTCCCTTTTCTACGTACGCATCAAAGCCCTTCGCGGAGGCCTTGAGATCGTAGGTTCCGACGTTCAATCCGTTGAAGGTGAAGTTGCCGCTGTCGTTGCTGGTCGCTTTGGACACGAAGCCAGTCTGTTGCTGGGTAAGTGTGACCTCGGCTCCCGGAACAGCAGCTCCGTTCTTGTCAAGGACCGTCCCCGTGATTGTTGAATTCTGCTGGGCGCGTCCCGCCAGGCAGGTGAGAAGCAGAACGAGCGATAACACAAACAATCTGTATCTCGCTGGTGTCGCTGAATTCACTTTCATGCGTCACTCTCCATTTGAAGCTGGTTTTCCATTGCTTGTGGCGCCGCGTTCGAGTGCAGTTGGTGCACTGACGATGCGCTGCGGTGTACGTCCCCGCTTTTTTCTGCGCTCGAGACGACCGTAACCTAGTCGCCGATCTGAGCGATTGCATATCCCGGGTTGCAATTGGACAGCTGGGTCGAAAAACTATTCTTCGCCCTGCGCTTCATACCTGAATTCGCTACGAAATTTCAGCTGAAGCGCCTAGGGGAGACGTCTCCAGCAAGTGATCAGAACTGACTTCAGTTTTCGGGGACCCGGGGAAACTGCTGAAGTCAGTTGGCAGCAGGATAAAACGCTTTACTGGTTCGAGGGGCTATATTATTCAGCGGAAAGATCGGTGTCAATAGGAATTTGAGTGCCGTCTCGCAGGGTTGCCGTAGATCAAACAATTCTGCTCTGATCGAGTCAAGGTAAACGCTATCCCGCCCCGCAGGGTGTCAATTTCAGCCCCAAGGGGCTCTATCCCGCGGGTATAGAGAGCCCGGCGCCCCCGTAGAATTCCTTGCCCCGGGCTTGCGGAGGTCGCCCCCATCCCGGCTTGACAGCCCACCTTCCAGGCCTATGCGGGAAGCGTGCCACTGTGTTCGGCCAGGATTGAGCTTGGCGAGCACGAACGGCCTACCTATCATTTCCAGGTCAGAAATACGCCGGCGCAGACGCAGGCCATCGTGGCCGTGGCGATCCAGCCGGTCCACAGCAAATAGGGAGGGACTTTGAACTTGCCCATGACCTTATTGCTTGACGCCATCAGCATGATCACCACCATCAGCGGAGCGGCCACGAGTCCATTCAAAACCGCGGCCCAGACCAGGGCTTTAACCGGATCGATGTGAAGAAAGTTCATCAGCAGACCGATCACGGTTGCTGCGCTGATCGCCGCATAGAAGCGCGGCGCTTCGCGTGGCTGATATTCCAGGCTGGTGTTCCATTTGCAGCCTTCGCCAATACCATATGCCGCCGATGCCCCCAGTACCGGCACGGCTAGTAAACCGGTTCCGACAATACCGCAGACAAAAAGTAGGCCCGCGAAGCGACCGGCGATCGGTTCCAGGGCGGAAGCCGCCTGGGCGCATGTGGAAACGTTCGTGACGCCGTGCGCATGCAAGGTAGCGGCAGCGGTCAGGATGATGAAAAACGCGACTACATTCGAGAAAGCCATCCCCACCATTGTGTCGGCATGAATCCGCTGCAATTGCTTTCCAGCCTGGGACGGCGCACGTTTCAGTGCTTCTTCTCCGCGATTGTTTTTTACCTCCTCCGCCTCTTGCGACGCCTGCCAGAAAAACAGGTAGGGACTGATCGTAGTTCCCAGGACGGCGATCAGCGCTACAAACGATTCTCGCGAAAGGTTCATGCGAGGAATCAGCGTCGCACTCAGTACCTCGCGCCATGAGATGCGCACCAGGAAGGCCACGCCGATGTATGCAAAAAGCGAGAGCGTCAGCCACTTCAGGTATCTTGCATACGCCGTGTACGGAACAAATAGAACGGTTAAAAGAGAGAACACGCCGAAAATGACTGTAAAGAGAGTTGCAGTTCGAGGAACGAGCAAAGCCACCGACGATCCCATCGCGCCGATGTCGGCCCCCAGGTTGAACACGTTGGCTGCCGACATCAGCAACAGCACGAATACAAGAACGGGCTTGGGGTAGTTCTTGCGAAGATTGGCCGCGAGTCCACAGCCCGTCACACGCCCGATGCGACCACAGATCTCCTGAATTGCCGCCATCAGCGGGTACGACAGAAGCATCGTCCACAGCAGCGTATAACCGAATTGCGCACCCACCTGGGAATAGGTCGCGATACCGCTGGGATCATCATCCGATGCACCCGTCACCAGACCGGGACCGAGTTTTGACAGAAGGCCAGCGATAAAGCCGGGTCCGCTGCCTCCTCGGGTAGGGTCGGGTTCAGCCGAGCGTTGATTATCAATTACAAGTGGAGTTCTCATTGCTGCCCGACCCTCATGCTGCACAGCCACCCAAGAGGCATGAGCACACTTAATATGTGCCCTGATCAGATCACTTCTCGCAATTGATCTTCCGCAACGGTCTCCAGAATTTTGATTGCATCCTTTTGCCCGCGGAGCAGCGACTTGGCAAATCTATATGCCTGTTCGGTGGTGACTTTTCCGGGCATGGGCGGCTCATGCGGATCGACTAGAGCCTGGATCACCACGGGGCCGGCAGTTGAGAGGGCTTCGCGCAAAATGCTTTCGGCATGCTCGGGTCTTTCGATCGTGTACCCGCGTGCGCCGCAGGCGTCGGCCACTTTGGCGAAATCGATTGGCTCGAGTTCAACTCCGAATTCAGGATTGCCATCGAGAATCATCTGCTCCCACTTGATCTGGCCGAGGACGTTGTTCTTGATAACGATGACGGCGACGCGAAGCTTGTATTTCACGAGCGTCGCGATTTCACCCATCAACATAGCCATTCCACCGTCGCCGATGACGCAGACGACCTGGCGACCAGGGTACGCAATAGCGGCCGCGATGCTGTACGGGAGGCCGTTGGCCATGGTGGCGAGCGATCCTGACAGGGAAAACTGCATGGTGCCGCGCATCTCAATGTGACGCGCCGCCCATGTGGTGATGGTTCCGCTGTCGGTCACGACAATTGCATCGTCTTCAAGCAGCTTGTTGAGCGTGTGCGTCACCACCTGCGGTTTCATCGGCATGTCTGTGCGCGTGCCCCGTTCTTCCATCAACTCGTTCCACGTCTTCATGCGTTCCTGGGCTTTCTTGAGGAACTTGTGGTTCTTCTCTTTGAGGAGCGGGAGGAGCGCTTGCAAAATCGCCTTGGCATCGCCGACAAGAGCGACATCAACCGGATAGCGCAGGCCGACGCGCGTAGGATCAAGTTCGATCTGCACGCACTTTGCCTGGCCGGGTTTCGGGAAGAAATCCATGTAGGGAAAGCTGGTGCCAATCATGATGAGGGTGTCGCACTCTTCCATGGCATCAACGGACGGAGCGGTGCCGAGCAGTCCGATGCCGCCAGTGGTGTAGGGGCTGCGGTCGGGTAGCACGGCCTTGCCAAGCAGCGCCTTGATAACCGGACCGCCGACAGCCTCTGCCAGTTGAGCAACTTCTTCGCGAGCTTTGAGGGCTCCTCGTCCGACGAGAATCGCGACTCGGGAGCCGTGATTGATGACTTCGGCAGCCTCGCGCAGCAGAGGCCCTGCCGGAACTGCCGTGGGTGGGTGCTCCCAGTCGCCGCTGTGGCCTTTGATGTTGGGTGAGCTGCGCATCTTGTCCGACGCGGGCCACTCCTGGATGTCTTTGGGAATGCAAATATGCGATACGCCGCGCCGGCCGTATGCGGTGCGTACAGCCATGTCGACCACGTTGACGGCGTGCGCAGGCCCCATCACGCGCTCATTGAACTCGGCCACGTCGATGAAGAGCTTGTCGAGATCGACGTCCTGCTGATAGTTCATGCCGATAAGGTCGTGAAATGTGTGACCGGTGATGGCAAGAACGGGCACATGGTCGCACTTGGCATCGTAGAGCCCATTGAGTAAGTGGATGCCGCCCGGACCCGAAGTGGCGCAGCAGACGCCGAGGCGGCCGGTGTACTTGGCGTAACCGCAGGCGGCGAAGGCCGCGGCTTCTTCGTGTCGGACCTGGATGAAACGAAGTTGATCCTGATGCGTCCTCAAAGATTCGAAGACCCCATCGATGCCATCGCCGGGATATCCAAAAATGGTGTCGACACCCCACTCCATCAGTCTTTCCACAATCAGATCGGAAACCCGCTTTGCCATGAGATGCTCCTCATCCCTACCTTGCGGGTTAGATGCGCCGCACGCGATGTCATCACAGACACTTCGAGACATTCATGAAGAAGAGACACGTTCCTTTCCGTGATACGCGTTGAAGCCGACCCTAGCGAGGCCTTTACTCGCGCCAAGGAGGGGAGGACGTCCTCTGAATTTAGAGATTTCAACGCGGATTCAGGTTTTGGAAAACGTCATTCAGCAACCTCCGAATGATCGGATAGCACTCGCAGGCAACCTCGACCAACTGCTCCCTGTTTTCGATACGAATGCGCGATCGCCGGTATTCAATCAGGCCGGACCTTTGCAGACTGCCTGCGGCGAGATTGACGGTTGAGCGGCGCGCTCCGAGCATGTACGCAAGGAATTCCTGCGTCAACCTCATCTCTGTTTCGCCGGTCCTGTCCTGGACCATGAGTAGCCACCGGGCGAGCCGTTCTTCAACTTGATGAACTCGATTGCATGCAGCGAGTTGAGCCAGTACCAGCGCCTCATGCTGTACGAGTCGAAGAATTGCGCTCCGCAGATTCGCATCTTTTGCGAACATTTCTTCGCAACGATTGAAATCCATTCGCAGGCCAGTTCCTGCCACTTGCATGAAGCAGCGTGACGTGCCCGTTAGAGGTCCTAGCAGATGGATCTTTTCCGCAATTCCTTCCCGCCCGACGAATCCCACCTCAACCCCTTCACCGGCGGAAAGGATCGTAACCGTAGAAGCAATACCTGAAGTAATGAAATGGACGTAGTGCGGAGGTGTTTCCGCCTCGAACAAAACGGTGTGGACAGGAAGGTCGACCGGCTCAAGGTGAAGTAAAAGCTCTGACCTGGTTCCGGAAGGAAGCGCTTCAAGCAGACGATTGGTCAATGGAAACGTCACAGGCCGCCCTTTTGAGAATTGCGCTCGGAACTTTCGGCCTCTCGTTGTGCCTAGAGACGTGCGCGCAGCTGAACGCCGCAGAGTCAAAATAGCCGATTGCAGGGAAGAAGTTCTGTTCGATAGCTAACATTCGAATCGACGTGGGATTTCGATCGGGAAATCATGCCTGATTCACTGGCTCGAGACCGCGGAGCAGCTAAATCCGAAACGAGCATTTGTGGTGAGGGTCTTTCAGGCTGATGTGCCAATCCTAGCTGGCGAAACATTCCATCCAGCCGAACTGCAAGAAGCCGGGTTCAATATTCATCGCGCTATCGACGGAATGCGTCTTTTCGGAGAGCACGTCAAAGATCCCTCGCCAAGCGCCAATGACTATGCCATATTTTCTGGCGCGGGTCAGTTGGCTGTGCTCACGCGCAGTGGAATCAATGTATACAGCATCTCCGGCAATTGATCGCGAGCGAACAACTTCTGCACAACGAGTCTGGTGAGACCCTTTTGTCGGAGCAGCGCAATCTACTAAGCCTATACCACGTGCAGATCGGCGGTCTCTCGCGCTAAATGGTAATGTCGAGATGCAGTTGTTTATGATCTCAGGGGCCGCATCAGAACAAAGGGCGGTCAGGGCGCATAATCTTGGACAGCTCAAGAACGAACCGTGGCGAGACTGAGCGTGGATGGGGCAAAGCCGCTCTTCTGTTGCTGGCATGGCTGGGCATGGTTCCTGTCACCATCTCCCAGACATCCGCAGATCATGCCGGAGCAGATCATGCCGTGCCGCCGCCACCCAGCTCGTATGCAGGCGATGCAGCCTGTGCGCAATGCCATCGCAAAGAGTCGGAATTCTACGGGCTCACACCGCACGCCCTTGATTCCGGGCCGGCCACGGCGAAGAACATTATTGGCAGCTTCGGCCAAGGACACAACGTACTACATACCTCGAATCCAAATCTCGTTGTGAACATGGTGGCCGCGCCCGACGGCTTCTATCAGAGCGCAGTTAATTTGGCGGATCAGAGCCGGCTGGCCGAACGATTCGACATTGTGATTGGATCGGGACGTCACGGACAATCGTACCTATACTGGCATGACGACCTGCTGTACGAGATGCCGGCGTCGTATTGGACGTGGAATCACGAATGGGTCATCAGCCCCGGCTTTCCGGCAGGGCAGGTGCATTTTGACCGCGCCATCGTACCCCGGTGCCTGGAATGCCACGCGAGCTACTTCACTTCTTTGGCTCCCCCGCTGAATCGTTTTGAAAAGGGCAGCCTGGTGCTCGGAATCAACTGCGAGCGCTGTCATGGGCCGGGCGCACAACATGTTGCCAACGAGCGCTCAGTCGCCGTGCCGCACAGCGACAAGCACGGTGAGATGATCGTGAATCCTGCACGCTTGACACGCGACCGGCAACTTGACCTGTGCGCGCTTTGTCATGCGGGAGCCGTCGAGCCGACCCGGCCGCCCCTCACCTTCATAGCGGGCGATGATGTTCACAACTACCTCGCGATTCAGCCCCCGACTCCCGACGCTCCGCCGGACGTGCATGGCAACCAGGTCGGCGCGCTGGAACAGAGCAAATGCTTCACCTCAAGCAAAATGACGTGCTCCACCTGCCACAATGTTCATGAGAAACAGGAGAACGCGGATGCTTTCTCGCGTCATTGTCTGAGTTGCCATGAGATGAGCGCCTGCGGAAGGTACGTGGCCCTTGGCTCCAGAATCCGGACAAAGTGCGTGGACTGCCACATGCCTCTGCTGGAGTCCGCAAAGATTACGTCGGACTCGACTGAAGGAACGCTACATGCCCTGCTGCGCGCGCACCAGATCAAGGTCTACCGCGAAGCCAGCGAAACCGTTGAACGCAGCCTTAAAGGCAAGTGACGATCTCGACACAATGATTGTCAACGCAAGGCGGGTGCTGTGTTTGTTGCCTGCGGCTGAGGCCCTGAAGCAATCTGATCCATCGGCAATTCGAGCGCAAAGAGACTTGCATTCCCCTGGTCTGCATGGATCCAGATACCATGAAATGCCTGCTTCAATTCAGGGTGCTGGAGAAGCAACGCGGACATGACATCGGTGACTTGCTTGCGGGCGGAAACGGGAACCCGCAGTTGCGCCGCTTGCGCAGGATTGGGTGCGTAATGAAGGTCCATGTCCAGTGGACCGAATTGAGTGGTCGTGTCGACTGCAGTCACTTCGAAGGTCGAACCCTGTACGTTGAGCATCATTGGTGATTTTCCGGGGAGATCACCGGGACGGGCCTGTTCGGTCTCTTGTTGCAATTTTTCGAGATTCGGACTGGTCAGGAAATCTACGGGACTCAGCAGATTCTGCGCCACGCGGAAATAGAGCAGTGCCGGCCAATTCGACTTCATCTGCGAAAACTTGCGTGCCGAAGCCCAGTACCAGATACCATCATGGTCGGCCACAAGCATCGGTTTGGCATAGAAACCGGCAAGCTGCCATTGATTTCCCGGGGTGCTCGCGAGAATGATTGATATCTGTTGCGGGTGCGGTACCCCTGTGGCATGCAGGATGGCCAATGCGTAATTGCCCGGGGGTATCCCGTTGAATGTAAGCACGACGGTGGGCGTACCACAGAAGAATTGGGTGCGCTCCGCGCCAGGCTGCGCCATGGAGGCATCGAGCAGATACAGCTCTTCAACGGTAATCGTCGAGTTTTGCATAAGCGGACTGAGACTGGTTACCGATGCCGCGATGCCATCGAAATCTGCCGCGATTGCGGGAAGTGTTCGGCCGCGCAATCCCGCAATGTTGCCCTGCTGCACGAATGCAATCATGGCACGCGCCTGGTTCGCGATTAGGTCGCGCTGCTGAGGCGGCATCTGGGACTGGGTTGAACAGGTAGCCGCATGTGCCAGTTGCACCTCGCAGACGATACAACAAATGGCCACATGCAAAAGGGTACGCCGAAGCACTTCAAATCTTGATGGCATGAGTGAACTTGCCCTTCCCCATCCGCGTCGACCGCGTCGACGGCGCAATTCGAAAATACAGCTACAAGGATTTAGATGCGCGAGTCGGTCCAACCGAAACGTGGAGTTTACAGTTCGCTTGCAAGTGCGCCAAGGATGTGAAATGGAGGTTCCCTTCGAAGTTCGGTGCCAGGCCGTTTTTGCGTCCCAGCATATGGACCTCAAAGAGCTGTGTTTGCGAAAAACAAAGCGAATTCTGCGTAATAATTACCCGCTTGCTCCATAAAGCGCGTAGGAAATTCACGAAAATGCGATGGTTGTAATTTTCGTGTATTTTGCTCCCGAAAAGGGTTGCCTGTGAATGTCCAAAAGTGAAATATTGCATTCAGAAATCCAGAATCCTGGGGAGTTGGCCAAGCTAGCCGCCAAGACTCTTACCGGCATCGAGCAGACAAGCATGCTCATTCGTATGTGATCTGGGGACGCCTGAAAGCAGCCGCGTTAACCGGATAGAGGGGCAACCTCGACTCCTGCATCGAGCTGTGCGCAAGGGACAGCCTGCTTCAAATTCCTGCCGGTCGTAATCAACCATCTTTCCCCCAAAAGGATCCTTAATGAAGGTTTCGAAGAAGCTCGCCATCGCAATGTTTTTGTTTGTTTCCGCCATCATTCCCTCCTTTGCAAGCGTCATTGTCAATACCCCTGCAAACAATAGCCAAGTTAGTTCGCCCTTCAGCCTCTCGGCTTTTACATCCCTTTGCTCGGGTCAACAGGTAGGCGCAACGGGCTACTCACTTGATAGCAGTACATACACCGCCATCTTCAAGGCTCCCGCAATCACGACGACGGTTTCAGCAGCTGCCGGCGGGCACGTCCTGCACGTAAAAGCCTGGGGAGTTTCCGGCGCTTCGTGTGTGACGGACATTGCGTTTACGGTTGGAACGTCTTCAGGAATTCCGTCTTCCGCGAGCAGTGTCAGTAGCCTTCAGACCTTTGGCGGCTGGACGGCAATCCACGACACCGGAACGCCGGGAAGTTCCAGCGGATGGTCAGGCACTACCAGTTCGCCATCCCGAAGTGGAGCTGCCCGCAAGTTTTCGATGAACTATTCAAATTACGGCGGGGAGCGTTACAGTATTTCGTTCGGAGACGATGAAGCCGCTTCGAATTTCCTCTTCGACACCTGGGTCTATATTCCCAGCCCGAATAGCGGCCTGGTAAATCTGGAATTGGATCTCAATCAAGTGTTGAGCGGCGGCCAGACCGTTTTGTATGGAATGCAGTGCGACGGATGGTCCAACACCTGGGACATCGCAGTCAATAAGGGAACCACGACACACCCCTTGGATCAGTGGGTTCATACCGGCGCTAAATGCAATGTTCGCAGCTGGTCCACCAACACCTGGCATCACGTGCAACTGAGTTACTCGCGAAACGATACCGGCTGGATTTCCTACAAATATGTATCGCTTGATGGATCTCAGCAAAACATTAACACCACGGCTCTGGGTGCCTACATGCTCGGATGGGCGCCCACGCTATTGGCCAACGTGCAAATTGACGGAGCGACCAGTGGGAGCGGTTCCGCAGCCGCAATTGTGGACGACCTGACCATTTACAGGTGGTAGTTCTTGCCGGTTCAGATCGCTAAAGCGCTTTGAAGCTTAGGTCTCGCTGGAGAGACTGACGTGGAGAGTCTTTTCCAGCGAGCCCTCGGGCGCGAGGACACGAAGCGCCTGGCTCAACACTTCTTGGCTCGCTGTGTCGATTTCAGTCGGCGCAACAATCGTAAAGATTCCGAGCAGTTCATTCAATTGCATGTATGCACGACGGTTGACGCGAACAAATTCAATCGGATACTCCGGTTTTCTGGCGTACGCAGCGTCTGGGTCGGCATCGAGCAAGAAGGAGACGTCCGCTTTAGGAGTGATGCGCAGGATCATGCGAGCATAGGTCCGTGCGATGGCACTATTCAAGTCGAGATTGGCTAGCTCATCGTAGGCATAGCGATCGAATATGACGAAGTCATAATTGCTGCGGAGTTGTTTTCCAACTACATATCGCAACGAAATTGCATCAACAAAGTAGAGAAAGAAGCGAAGGCCGGTCATCATCCAGCCGCCCACGTTCTTATCGCGACGGTTGATGGGTGTCTCGGGGCTGCCAATGCCTTTGTCGCCCTTGAAGATTCGATGGCCGGTGCCTTCGCGGAGTTTTGTGAGCCTTGCGACGTCATCCCAAAAACGTACGACGCGAATCCGCAGGCCCCGCTCTTCGAGACGAGCGCACAGAAGAGCGATCTGCGTGCTCTTGCCGGCGCCGTCAACGCCTGAAAAGCTCACGAACCTGACTCTCTCGCTATCGCGTCTATTTCGCATCCACACCATCCGATTGACAACACGACTTCGAGTTATTGAGGAGTACTGTGAGTCGCCTTGGAGAGTCCCACAACCGCACCTACGGCTGCGCCTGCTGCCAGCACGATTCCGACTCGAATGGCAATGGCTCGCACCCGCCGCTGCTTTGCAGGCGCAATCGCTGCTCCCGCTGGCCTGGAGCCCGGGACACCGGTGGGTTTTTCGTATGGCGCTGCCGCCGTACCGACCGGTTGTTGCGGAGGCGCCTGCTGTTGTGCTGGCGCCTGCTGCGCGGGCTGCGGAGTTGGCGCCGACGGCAACGAGTCGAGGGCTTCGTTACGCGCATCCTGGACGGTCGGCTCCGGTGTGGTCGCCGGCCGCGCGTTCTGCAACTGAGGCGCCTGCGGTGGTATCGGCGGAGCACTTTGCTGGGCGCCAGCTGCAATTGAGGTTTCCAGCATCAGGAGCGCAGCGATACTGAACGCAACGAGTCGAATGCCGGGACTCCACAGATTCCGTCTTTCCCTTCGAGGGAAGGGCCTGCTTCGTGTTATCGCCATACTTGCTCCCACAGTGCCTACGCTGCATTCTCACTTGCGCGCCGGTCGTTTGCGGCGGGCTGTTCGGGCAGGATGAAGCCCACGTGCGGCATCCGGAAGCTCTCAAGCGCATCTTCGATACTCTCGAAAATCTGAAAGAGCGAATCGAGGCCAGTTGACCGAATTTCCGCCATCAGCGCGGGTTGCAGTCCTGCAAGTCGTATGTCGCCGTTCCGCTTCATGGCTTCTTCAAGACAACAGAGAAGGAAGTGGATTGCGGGTTTGTCGACCCGACAGAGCATGGAACAGTCAAGTACCACCGCGGGTCCGTCAACATTGATGCAGCTCTCCAGCTCGCGGTAGAGAGTTCTCAGCTGCGGACCATCGATGTGCCCCGGAAGCGTTCGAACTTCAATTAATCTTCTTCGATATTTCATCGTAAATAATTCCTTTCGGAAACTGTTTGTTCTCATTTCGAATAATCGATGCATTTTCCAAACTTTCCAATTCCAGACTGCCGGAAAACGTCATGAAAGTCCTATAACAAGCGAGCCAGTTCTGCAGCGGGATTCCGCGCGGAGTGCGTAAGAACATTTTTTGCATAGCGAAAGAGAGTCATCAGATTTGTTCTGTACCAGCAGCATTCCGTCATGCGTGGAGAGAGCCCACAGATAAATCGAAGCTTCCTTAACGCCTGCGGCGAATGTAGCATTGCCGCCATCACCCTGTGATTTCCATCAATAACAGTGACTGGGTCCGATTCGCTCACACCAATCATCAATACGGCGCCGAGCTCGGATTCTTCAGCGTCGAAGCGACGGGAAATTGCATCGAGCTTCGACACGAACTGCGCATCAAGCTGATCCTGTCGCTTCTGAATTCCCTCCGCGATCGCGAGCGTTGAAAATCTTCCATTCGCAACCTTGCGCCATTGCGCCCTGGGGAACATGCGAATGCTTGCAAGGTCGTCCGTGGTGATCTCGGCTTCGTACCACTCGGTGTCAGCCGGAATCTCCCTCCACAGGTAGAGATGTCGGAGGAAGAGAAGAGCCCGACGCTTTGCGTTTTCCTGGGGATCTTCAAGATTCGGAGATTTGACGATATTGCCAAGGGTGTTTTGATAGTTGCGGAAGGCTGGGCCGTTGAAGTCGCTCTTCAAGAACTCCGCGATCGCGACATCCTCAGACACTCTGCAGATCAAGCGGAGAGGACGAGAGCTGCCCGGTTGCAGCACGTCCTTGGGATCTGTGAGCGAATTGATAAGAAAAGGAATTGCCACGAAGACAAGCATCAGGCACATGAGGCCAAGTTGAACCAACACGACCTCTCTCAAGGAGGAGTGATATTGACAGATCGCCACAATGAGAATGCCGCTGAACATCAATTGCATCCAGCTGGTGTTTGCAATCTTGTAGGACATTTCAAAGGTAATGATGACCCCGGCGAGCGAGTAGACCACGGTGGCAAGAGCGTAGAGGGCGAGCAGATAGGGGAGGTTGTATTTTCCCGCTATGGCAAAGTCGTTTCCAAAGAGACGTGACCACAGCTCGGCCGGAGCGAAGCAAAGCCCGACGGTGATGGTGAGGCCTACACCGAGCACCAGGGCAAGAGAGGTCGCAATCACGCGGAAATCTCTTCTCTCTTCATTGCTCGTTCCGGCTACGAGGGGAAAAGTGGAATTCACGACAGCCTGGGAGAAGGAGAAGATAACGCGACCGACCATGGCGGTAGCGGCATAGAACCCTGCCTCGCGAGCCAGGAAGAAGTGGTTGACCAGAACGATGCCGGAGTTATTGATGATCATCTGCCCGGCAAAGAAGATGATTGCCTGAAAGGTCTCATGAGCCGCATGGGATAGACGAATCGGATTAGGGGCGTGACCAATGAGCTTGACCCTGGCGCAATAGTAGGCAATCGCAATCGCCGCAGAATTTGCGGCAATAACACCGTAGAGCCCATAGCCGAGACCGATCAATGCAAGCGACCCACCCAGCCGGATCGCCTGTTCAATGACGAGATTAAGAGCGAGGCTGCGGAAGCCGTATGTTCCCTGGATGTAACCGCGCCGCGCTCCAAGCGGAACATAGAACGCTGCGCCGACCGCGATCAGGGTGATGAGATTAGCATCGGGCAGATTCAAGTAGCTTGAAATAGGACCTTGAAAAGCAACCAGCAGCAAGGCAACTGCAATGCTGCCCGCCCATGAGGCGCGATGAAAAAAACGATAGATGGCGGCTTTGTTTGCGGAGGATTCCTGCTGGGCGATCATTTTTGTGGCAATGATCTGAAACGACAAGGTCACGGCCGACAGCAGGACGAGGATGGTGTAAATGACGGTGGCGTGACCGAAACCCTTCGGTCCAAGGTATCGCGCAACCGCAATGTTGTATGCGAGATTGATCCCGGTGTTGAGCCCGGAACCGGAAAGCAGGACAATGCTGCCGGAAACTATGCGTGCCTGCAATGACTTCCTGGTTTGGACAACAGAACTTACCACAGTGAATGGGTCTCCATGCGCTTCTTGAAGGAACTGCGAGTATCGCAGGCTTTCTCAATATGTTCCGGGGACAGCCTCTATTCATCCGATGCGTTAAATGGCTCTATGGCTGCTCACGACCGGGCAACTGCTGTTGCGGGTGAAGCCTGCAACCGAAGTCGCCTTGATAGCTTCTAAACCACTATTGATGCTGAATCGTTTGAGTCTTACGCTCTTTTTCTTTCTTTTTGTGGCACACGGATGCTTCGCTCCGGCTTCAAATGCGCCCGTACAGCTAAAGTACAGAGCGACGGGGAGTTCGCCGCAGGTGATCGCCCTCTATGAGGCGTGGTTTGGACACCCGAGACATATTTCGGTTGGCTATTCTTCCCAGGATCCCGACGAAATTCAACGCCAGATCAAATCCGCCAGGAAAATGGGAATCACCGCTTTCGTCGTCGATTGGTATGGTGACCGGGAACCGTTTATCGATCAGAGCTACGCGGAGATGCAGAAGCAGGCCGGAAAGAACGGCTTCCAGGTAGCCATGATGTACGACGAGACGAACCATGAAGACGACTCAACGGACGAAGCCATTGCGGACTTCACAGTGTTTCACGATACCTATCTCACGTCGAAAGCGGAGGGGAACAAGGCCTATCTGACGTACGAAGGACGTCCAGTGATCTTCATCTTCCCGAAAGGCGGCCATACCGACTGGGACAAGGTGCGTGCGATGGTCAACACATGGAATCCGGCACCGCTTCTGATCCAGGAAAATCTTCCTGGAGCGTACTCGAAGGATTTTGACGGCTTCTATGCATGGATCAATACGGGGACCCAGGGCTGGAAGCCCGATGGCAGCGACTGGGGAGAACAATATCTGACTGAATTCTACGAGACAATGAAGACCAAATATGCTGACAAGATCATCGTTGGCGGCGCGTGGTCTACATTCGACGACAGCAAGGCATCATGGGGATTGAATCGCCATATCTCTGCACGCTGCGGCCAGACTTTTGCCGATACCTTTGGCTTTTGGCGCAAGGAGTTTCCTGGGAACCAGCCTCCGCCCTTCATCATGCTGGAGACGTGGAACGATTATGAAGAGGGGACAGCGATCGAGCGCGGGATCCCGGCCTGCGGCAAGGGGAACGATGGCTTGGTGTCAACCTCCAACGAGACCCCGATCAGCAATCCCACTCCCGCTCATTAAACTGGCATATTCATCTAGAGACCAACGCAACCTGCAGCTTTTCGCAACAAGTAAAACCCCGCTCGCCAAATGGCAGCGGGGTTCAGTACATCCTGTGATGTTCAGGCTGCGTCTTGTTCTGAATACCTCACGGCCTGCATGGCGAGGCTTCCACTGGGAACGCCATAACTGCCGACGGGAACCTCGATCGATCCCGCTTCGGTTTCGATGGTGAGTTGAGGCCGATGGACCTCACTAATCAGCGAGACTGGCCGGTTGCGCACTTCGTCGTAGACGCGACCAATATACTCGCCGAGAATTCCCACGGATAGAAGCAGGAGTCCGCCGACAAAGAACACCGCGCTGGCGATGCCGAACCCCACGGCCGACACGGCAGAGGATGCAATAACCATGCAGAGCGCCAGAAACGCAGCCATCAGCGTGGAGAACCCAAAGAGGCCAAAGCTAAGCCGAAGAGGCTTGTAGCTGAAGCTCGTGATTGCGTCCATGGCATACTTGATTCGGCTGATGAACGAGAGCTTCCCATCGCCAGCGGCACGATCGTGCCGGTCGTAATAGACAATTGAGTTCTTGTAGCCAACCCAGGCGCGCAGCCCAGGAAGGTAACGGTTCTTTTCCCGTAAGGCCACGATTGCATCGACAGCCTTGCGGTCCATGAGACTGAATATTCCGGCATTCAGGGGAATTGGATAATCGGAGAGGGTTCCAAGAACGCGATAGAACAACGGGAAGAGCGCGGCGAGGATTTTGCGGCTCTCCTGCCGGCTGCGACGCACTCCCACAACGACTTCAGCGCCGTCACGCCAGGCTTCGATCAAGCGTGGAAGAACCTGCGGCGGATCCTGGAAATCGCCATCCATCAGGATGACGGCTTGACCGCGCGCTGTCTGGAGGCCGGCGGAAATTGCCCCCATGTGACCCCAGTTGCGCGATAAGTCGACGACGACCACATGCGAATCCACGGCTTGCAATCTCTTCAAAAGTTCGAGAGAGGAATCGGTGGAACCATCGTTGATATAGACGACCTCCCAATCATCCACAACTTCTTTTAAGGCGGCAGCGACAGCATCGTTCAGCCGCTCAATCAACTCCTGTTCGTTGTAGATCGGGATGACTATTGAGACCATTGTTCAGCTCCTGGAGATTCGCATTTGATTTGTGGTTCTCCTTTCACTTTCACTTTCTAGGCCCTTGCCTGAGTTGAGCTGTACCGGAGCATCAGGCTTCCAAAATTAGTTAGATGCCTGGAACTGGCAATTACTCAGGTTGCGCCTGGAAAATTCTTACTCGCCAACGGACTTCTGTAGGGGTAAGAACGACAATGTATCGGGCGCGAACCTGTTCGGTCCCGGTTGCTTTGTCGTGATCGTAGAGCTGCACATCATATTGAACCGCATCGCTCAATTCGATCGACAAGCCGTCTGGAGAGTAGAAAAGTATTTTCACATCGTGAGATTTATCGCGATAGATAGTATGGACGCCGGCCGATTGCTGCTGTTTGATGGTGCCGGCCAGTTTGTCTTGGGCGTCACCGATGAAGCCCTGATCGAGCAGCCCAGGCCGGTTCTGAGAGAAGGCCTTGCCTAATACCGCCCATGAATCGAGGTAGTCCTGAATTACTGCCTTCGCCGTCTGCTGCTGAAGTTGACGCGGCCCCTGAAGATTGGGAGCTTCGATGCGCACGGTCGGCTGGTCTGCGGCGAATGCCGCAACAGCGCCGCCCAGGGCGGAAGCCAGGGTAATCGACTTCAGCAAGTTCATTGTTCCCACCGAACCTGGTTGCCTAACACCACGCCACTAGCGACCGAGATGGTTGCACCGCGATGCGCGGGCATCTCGATGCTGGCCACGCCTCGCTTCAACGGCACATCCACAGTCGATCTCGTATCGTTGTACGACTCCGTAAATGTCACGATCGTGCCGTCTGGAACTGCGTTTCCGCTGCAATCGCGCACCGGATCAGTCTGGAGTTGAACCTTGCCGCCCGCGGATTTTGCGTTCATTTTCAAACTGCAGGGATCGCCCGGCACCTGGTTGACGATGCGGGTGCTCGAGACATCGCCAACGCGGGCGACAAACTGGTCCTTGCCCTCATGCGGCGATGAGTCCATCTGGGTCCAGGCGGCGCCATTACGTGTCTGCACGACATGCGTTTGCGTGGGAGAAGAGGGATTGGAAAGTTCGAATGACAACGATTGCGGCTTCGTGATCAGATTGCCGTAGCTGTCAAATACATAAGCCGCGCCGGTAATCCCCCCCTGCAGCGCCACCGGGAGCCGTGAAGGCTTTGCAATGAAGGTCAGGTCTGCCGGTTTCTCCGCAGGCAAAACCTCAAGCGAGCCTGTTTCGTTCACCGATGGCGCAGAAAGAAACACAACGTAGTGGCCCGCGTTCCCAAGCGATCCCGCGGGGAACGAAGCAGCCTCACCCAATTGCACATCGCGCTTGATCAGTTGCGCTGGACCGACGATATAGAGTGTGGCTTTTCCCGAGCCGGCGCATTGAATGGAAAATGCGGCGCCTGCTTCGATACTCGCGGGGACACTCAGGCTGCCGCTTTGCGCCGAGACAGCAGAAATTCCCAGCGAGAGGCTGGCGAGCACAATTGGCAATCCCCGCTTCACTCGGAACCTCCGAAGCTGAAGGTAGAGACCACCGTTCGTTCACTGCTCACTTTGCGAGCCAGGTCTTCCGGGATGTGGATGTTGAAGGCAACGGGCGTCTGGGGCAGAAGCGCGTGATCGACGTATTGATCTCCGACCCAAATCACCTGGCCTGATTTGTCGTAAAACGTTCCCAGAACATGCGCCACGTTGGCGATCTGACCGCTCTGGTTGGTGAGTTGGCCAGTAAGAGACGCATCCGGCGCAGGATTCAGCTTTTCATTTTCGATCTCAATCACAGGATCCGCGGACGCGGAAATGAGCGTTGAGAAAGGTGTCATCCGCACGCTACCGACATCGGAGAGCGGCACATTCGGAAAGCGAATGAGGAAGGGCGTGACCTGCTTTGGCAAGAGCTGGTGCGAAATCTTGTCGAAGCTGGCCTCGGTAGCAATTGGTTTCTGATCTTTTGAGAGCAGCGTGGCCGAGACCGACACATATGCTGGCACAACGTCTTCATTGAGCAGTTCGCCCAAGAGGACAAGACCTTCCGCTCTCTGAACCGGATGCATATTGACGATGCGGACATGAGGAGCTTCAACGTCCTGCGCGCCCCAATCGTCGCCTGCCGTGCGGTAAATAACATCCCAGCGCAGATAGTTCACGGGCACCACCTGGGGAGGAACAACCGGTGTCTTCTGGATGGGCCATTCCACTTGCCAATCGTTGCCATTTTTTACGACATGAAGATCGCGTGTAGTTACCGAAGGCCCAACGACTGTGGACCACTGCATCTTGAGTTGGACATTTGCTTCAGTCGCAGTTGCGTGCTCCGGCTGCACCTCAAAGCTGCTTAGGGTCGCATAGGTCAGAAGATCGGGATATGCGCTCGTGAGGTCGCGGCGAAACTGACCTTCAGAAAACTCAGCCTTATTCGCAAGTCCAGAGTATGCCCGATCCCATGCCTGAGACCGAATCTCTTCGCCAAGGCCCTGCACCGCAGCTTCAGGCGTCGATGTCGATCCTGTGAAGTGCTCTCCGCTGGAATACGCGGCGGCGGAAGCCGAGGGCCAGATGGTGCCGATCGCAATGAGAGCGATCGTGGCACCTGCCAGTGAAGCCGCAAGAAGGGGTCCTTTGCTCACGAAGCCAACCTCCTCCCCGACACGAGATCTTCCTCTGCCGGGTAAGCGTAGATCCGGCTCTCCAGTGGTTTTTTTTCCGGAATGAGGAGAACCAGCAGGGCAAGAATGCTGCTGCCAAAGGGGAGAATGCCCCACATCAATCCCTGCCAATGGGGCGGGATTTGCGGGACATTCAACGGGGTTGCCGGAGGAATTCCATCCTTGCTCCAGATGATGATCGTCTTGTCTTCAATATTGTCTACGGGACGCCATCCTGCAAATGACAACAGCGGATCGTAGTAGTGATCGCGAACCAAAACCCATTTCAACCCGTAGTGATCCGCATGTTCCAGGATCGCGCGCAGCGCATCAATGCCATTCTTGCCGAAGTATTTCGAACTCGTGAGAGCACCCGCTCCATTTGCCGTCAGTTCAGGAAGCATACGCCCCGAGTTCCATTCCCCATCCACGCTGCCTGCATCGGTCAACATGGCAAGGCGAGCGATCTTGTTTCCAAATCCGAGCGTGATGTATCGATACTGATCATGTCCGTCACGGTTGAGCCAGGCCGCCGCTGAATCAACTTTGAAGTCCTCAGCATCCGCAGGGTGAAACGTTGACCAGCCCACGGCAAGCGCGCATGTCGATGCGGCCAGTACCGTCAAGCCAACAATGGCCGGAGTCCTGAACCTTTCAACAAGTTCCGCTGCGAGAAGTCCGATGAACGGCAGGGCAAGAAGCGTAGCCCAGTAAGTGAAGCGCTCCATCGTCAGCACTTCATATGCGCGACCCAGCAGAATGTGCCCCACCGGTGTTGTTCCACCGAGCCCCACAAGGAATGCGATCCAGAATCCGAACAGAAGCGGTCGCAGCCTGGTCACAGCCGCTCCACGCCAGAATATGAACGGAAGAGCGAGAACCAACGCACCATAAGGAACGATGAAGTAGTTGACCCCAAACTGAGGACTCAGGATGAAATTCGCGCGGCTCGCGTGCGGGATCGGCGCCTGTGTCACGGGATAGTGAATGAGTGCAATCCAGAAAGGCAACAACACAACGCCAATCAGAGCCGCCACCAAGGCCACGATGCCGATAGTGCGGGCAACCACGGCGGCTGTCGACGACTCCTCGCCTTCGTGCCTATCCATTACCGCAAGAGCCACAACGGGCAAAGCGAAGAAGAAAGATCCGAACAGCAACGTTGCATGGTGTGCGGCTGCGGCAGCGGCGAACAGTGCGCTGGCCTTGATGAAGGCACGCCATTTTCCCATGCGAATCCATTCATACAGAAATGGAAGAGCATTCAAATAGATTGGGGCAGCCGCAGTCGTGCCCAATTGGCCTGCCGAATACACAAGAAAGCTTTCGGACCCAAGAAAAACACTGGCGAGAGCCGCAAAGGACGCGGCGCGCGGCGAGACCCATAACAGTGAGAAGCGATACACCCCGACAGCGAGGAGCAGGACCGCAAGCAACTGAATTGCCATGTAGGCAAAGTCAAGCCCGAACACGGGCGAGACTAGCGCCACCCATTGCTGAGGCAACGGAGGATAGGTCGCCTGCGAAAAGCCTGCGTACCACTTTGGGTTCCACGGATCGAACCAGTGATGAACATAGTGCGACGCAAAGAATATATGTTGATTTGTGTCAAAGGACTTAAGTGGCAGCTTCATTAACAGAAGCGGAAGATGAACCATCAACACCGCCAGCAAAACCAACGTTAATGGAATTGGCCGTCTGGATTGTGAAATCGACTCGGACGTCTCCACAGGTTCCTCTCCGCATTGAGTTGATTCGGAAATATTGACTGGCGTGGTCCCCATGCAAATGCAAACGGGGGTCGCGAGCATCGGAATATGCAACCGTTCAGGGGCTTTGATTCACAAACTGCAAGCGCTGGTTGCATTCCACTCCGCATATTGGCATGTGAGACAGGGCTTTTTCGGCAGGCTAGACCCTCAGAATCAACAACCAGCCAACATTCCGGCCTTTTCCGGAATCAAAAGAAACACCGTGAGTTCGCGGCTGTGTGAACTCCTGCAGTAAAGAGCGGACTGGGTGAACTCTTGAAAGATATCGATAAGTGTTTGAGATTTGTTTGCCTCGCGGCATACATTGCGGGGGGTTGCGCGGTGCACGCGCAGACGTATGACATTGGTCCAGATACTTCGAAACCTTCACCGCATCAACAGAGCAATGCACAACCTGAATTAGGATGGGGATCGAGCATTGAGAATGCACGTCTTGCGCGCGCCGCGCAACAAGCGCTCCAACGCGGCGATCGAGTTCAGGCTCTGGCATACGCTCAGCGCGCCGCGCAGGCAGCACCCAACGATCCGCAGTTGTGGTTTCTGCTCGGTTATGCGGCACGGCTAAATGCCCGGTACCCACAGTCTGTCGAAGCGTATTCGCACGGTTTGAAGCTGAGCCCCTCCTCTCTCGAAGGTCTTTCAGGTCTCGCGCAGACTTATTCCGCGATTGGGAAAAACGACGACGCGGAGCGGTTGCTGAAGCAGGTTCTTGCCGCCGATCCTCGGCGTGCCAACGATGCGCTTGTGCTGGGCGATCTTTACATGCGTTCAGGAAATTACGACGCCGCCCTCGATGCGCTGGGCCGTGCAGAGCGCGCTCATCCAGACGCGCGTTCAGAATTGCTGATGGCCATGTGCTACGAGCACCAGAAAAAGCTGGACCTGGCCAATCGATATCTTGAAGCCGCCAAAAAGCATGCTCCTGACAATCCTGAAGTACAGCGGTCCATGGCTGGATATTTTCGCCAGGTCGGCAAATATCCAGAGGCCATTGCGGCTCTGAAGTCGATTCGCAATCCAAAGCCTGACATCACCGCAGAGCTTGCGTACACCTACCAGCTCGACGGCAAGCTCAGCGAATCTGCAGATTTATATGCACAAGCAGCCGACAAGCTGCCCAAAGACCTGGGATTGCAGCTATCGGCTGCGCAGGCACAGGTAGGGGCGGGGTCGCTCGACCGAGCCCAATCTTATTTGAAACGCGCGGAGGAGATTGACGGCAACTCGTATCGGATGCACGCAATTCGCGGCGAGATAGCACGGATACAAGACAAGACAAGTGACGCCGTCAGTGAATACAAAGCGGCAATTGCCAATTTGCCGGCCGAACCCGCGGAAGGCTCACTTTACGGGATTCAGCTTCACATGGATCTTTCCGAGCTTTATCACTCGCAGCGTGATGGAGATGCGGCACGGCACGAGGTCGAGATAGCGCAGGAACAGATCGGTAAAATCAACGATTCGGGCCCCGGCCGGGCGCCATTTCTCCGTCTCCGTGCGCAGATCAAGTTGGCATCGGGCGATTTCAACGGCGCACTTGCAGACGTGAAAGATGCAGTTGGAATTGATGCGAACAATCCGAACGGCCTGCAACTGAACGGTGACGTGCTGATGAAACTCGGACACACGGAAGAGGCCATCGCAACCTACAAGAAGATTCTGGAGATCGATTCGAAGAATCGGTTTGCACTTGCCTCCCTGGGGTATGCATCGCGCGCGGCGGGAAGAGACGCGGATGCGGAAAAGTATTTTCAGCGCCTCGCCCAGGTGGACCCCAACCTGTACGTACCTCACCTGGCACTCGGAGACCTGTACACGGCGCGAAGGCATTTCAAACCCGCACAGGCAGCCTATGAGAAGGCGTTTGAGTTGGATCCGAAGAACGCGCTTGTTGTCGCCGGAGGCATGAACGCGGCAATTGAGGCACATGATCTGCAGACAGCCGGGAAATGGCTGGGTCGATCCACTCCGGATATGGCGCACGAGCCAACGCTGCTTCGCGAAGAGGAGCGCTACTTCTCATTCAAAGGCGATTACCGGCAATCGGAACAACTCGGCCAGGAGGCGATGAAGGCGCTGCCTCGCGATCGCGATGTGGTTGTCTACCTCGGATACGATCTGCTCCACCTTCAAAAATGGGACGAACTGCTGGCATTGACCAATCAATACCAAAGCGTATTGGCGCAAGAACCGGACATTCCGCTTTTGATGGGGTACGTTCACAAGCACCAGGGCGAATCCCAGAAAGCTGAAGAGGATTTCACTGAGGCGCTCAAGCGGGATCCCAACGTGGAGACGGCGTACGTAAACCGCGGCTACATGCTTAACGACCTGCACCGACCAGATGCGGCCGCAACTGACTTTGAAGCAGCGCTCAAGCGGGACCCAAAAGACGGCGAAGCTCATCTAGGACTCGCCTACTCCGATCTCGACCTCCATAGGCCGGCGACGGCCATTCGCCACGCAGACACGGCAAAGCAGTTGATGGGCGACTCAAAGGATGTTCACGTCATCTGCGCAACGGCCTACGGACGCCAGGACATGCTGGCGAAGGCAGCGCAGGAATACAAGGCCGCACTGGCGTTTGCGCCGGACGATCCTACCCTTCATTTCGGTCTCGCCAATACACTCTTTTCCGCACGACACTACCACGAAGCCATCGATGAACTGCAGAATGCTCAGCGGTTCTCGCCGTCAGATCCGAGCATCTCCGCGTTGCTGGCACGCTCCTATGCAAACCTGGACGATCGCGACCAGACTTATCACTACGTGCAACTCGCGGAACAGCAAGCCGCGGCAGCACCACCGGCGCGGGGTCCGTTCGGTGAATCGGTTGAGAGTTCTACGCTGGTCTCGACCGGTGAAGCTCTGAGCGCCATGGGCGATCAGAAATCTGCTATGGAGCGTTTTCGCAAAGCGCTTCAAATGCCGCAAGGCAATCGTGTGGACGTGCGGCTCGCGATTGCGCAGGCGATGGCCCAGCAAGGGCATGACGACGATGCTCAAAGAGAGATTGCCCTCGCATTGATGGAGGCCACTGCGGGCGACGCGCTGCCACCCAGTGGCGGCCAATACATCGAGGCCGCTGATATCTTCCGCTCAATCCACGACTATCGCCTGTCACAGACCTACATCCAGCACGCGAAAACGGCGGGCGCGCCCGATACACAAGTGCGGATTGGACTGGCGAACAATTACCTTGCGCTTGGAGAAACGACCAAGGCCAATGCCGAACTTGCGGCCATCAAAGTGGAGGCAGACAGCGCTCCCGATTATCAGTATCTGCTTGCCCAGGCAAACCTCTATCGCCAGGAACATCACAATGCGCAGGCACTCACTTCGTTTGCCTTGGCCTCCAACGCCGAAGGCGAAGATCAAACAGCCACAGCCAGTCTGCTTGAAGCGGGTGCGAACGAGGGGCTTCGAGTCACTCCCGTGGTGAGCGTGCTGTCCGATTTCTCAATTCAGCCCATTTTCGAGGACACGACCGTGTACGTGCTCGATTCGAAGCTGGATGCGCCGTTTTCCGTTCCGAGTTCGGATGTTTCGCTCCTTCCGCCCCCGCGCTCTTCATTGCAGACTGAATCGACGAATGCTTTCCATCTCCATGTGGGAAACCTGCCGACTCCCGGCGGCTTCTTCCAGGTGCGAAACATGCGCGGTCAGATCTCAGTGCCCGCCACGAACTCCATTGTGAACAGGGATACGACCGATTACACGTTTAACTTTGGCTTGAACCCAACAGTGAATCTCGGAGCCAATGTCATCACGTTCAGTGGCGGCATTCAAACAACGATCCGCCGCGATTCCGTGGCGCCGGTCCAGCTGAATCAGAATCTTTTTCGCACGTTCATTTACATGAACACGAGCTCGTTCTTCAACGCCATCTCTGCCAGCGGTTATCTCATTCGTGAGAGCGGCCCGTTTACCGAGACGAACGAACATTCTCGCGGGCTTACCGGGGCCATCGACTTCAGAGTAGGCGCTCCCTGGGGAAAGACGGCTCTCATTACCGGTTGGGGTGCCAACGACCAACTATTCACGCCCGTAGAGTATGAGGACTTCCTCACCTCGTCGTACATCGGTTTGGAGCATCGCTTCTCAGAGCGTCTACTGCTGAGAGGCATGATTGAAGACCTTCGCGCGTGGCGCGTGGTTGGTGGCGCATCTGCCATTGCGCAGAACGTACGCCCGGCTTTTTCTGTTGATTTCAATCCGAGACGAAACTGGGACTTCCAGGCGTCGACTGCTTTTTCAAGCACGCGCAGCTATCACGTTTACGATGCGACTCAAAACGGCTTTTCGATCTCTTACGCACGTCCGTTCCGTCGCAAATTTCACGACGATTCCGGATCGGTAGTGCTGCAGTATCCGATCCGATTTGCCGCGGGATTCCAGGAAGAAACATTCTTCAACTTTAGCGGCGGCCAGAATCAGCAGTTTAGACCGTTTGTACAAATCAGCATTTTCTAAGGCCAGGTATTGATGAGAATCTGTCTCGTTGCAACCTTCCCACCGAGTGGCAGGCAGTTGAATGAATACGCCTTCCACATCGCGAAGGAACTCAACAATCATGCGGATGTCGAACTGACCATCCTGGCCGACGAGTTGACAACCTATGACTTTGCCACAGACGAGAATGGCGAGTCGTTGAAGATCGATCCGCATGCCGAGTTGCCTGGCTTTAACGTCATTCGCTGCTGGAAATTTGGCGCGCTTTCGACGCCCTGGCGCCTTCTTAGCACGATTCGCAGACTGAAGCCGGATGTCGTTTGGTTCAACCTGGTTTTCTCGAGCTTTGCTACTCCGGAAAGGCCGTTCGCTGCGTTCGCTGGACTCAGTGCTCCGGCACTGGTCCGCGCCGCCGGTTTTTACACGCACATTACTTTGCACCACATCATCGAGCACGTGGATTTTGCCGCAGCCGGGGTGCGGCGCGAACGTCTTTACCGCATAGGTACCGATTTCGCGACACGTGCGCTCTTGCGCGCAAATTCCGTTTCCGTGTTGCTACCGGGCTACCGCAAGACTCTGGTCAAGAAATATTCTGCGCACAATGTCCTGCTTGGCACGCATGGCACATTTGCCTCCGCCCCGACTCCGCCAGATTTCAGCAAACGGGGCAATCCCGCTCAACGCATCCTGGCCATAGGACATTGGGGTACGTACAAACGGCTCGAGACGCTGATGGACGCGTTCCCCATGATCCTTGAGAAAGCTCCGAACGCAAAGCTCGTCGTGGCCGGCGCAAATCACCACACTCGAGCCGGCTACTGGGAGTCTATTCGTGATTTGCAACCGAAGGATCTTCCGATCGAGTTTCGCGGCTACGTCGCGGAAGACGACATTCCCGAACTATTTCAGTCGGCGTCAGTTCTTGTGCTGCCTTACGATTCGGCGACGGGATCGAGCGGTCCTGCACATCAGGCCTGCGAGTACGGCGTCCCCATCGTCTGTGCGGATATTGCGGACTTTCGCGGAATGGTCACGGATGAGGGCATGGCGGTGCGCTTTTACAAGATCGGCAATGCCCGCGATCTCGCGGATCAAATCACCCGCATCTTACGTTCGCCGGAGTTGGAACACAGGATGGCGGGACAGAACTTCACGGCGGGCGTTCAAATGACGATGACCAATGTGATTCGAAGCTATCTCCGCTGGTTTCGTCTCCATCAGGCGAAAAAAGCAATATCAGGAGAACGCGCGTCCAGCGGGACGCGCACTCCATGGAGGAACGGAGATCTCGGCAGAGGGCGATCGCCTCGATGGAATCTCGGACCTGGGCCGTTTTTTCAGCACGAAGACGGCGCAGTTCCTCATCTCGTGTCTCAAGAGACGGACGAATTCCTGATGGACGACGAGACTGAGACCTCATTTGGCATCGACGGGAGTGGTTCGCACGGGATCGATTTGTAAGGTGGACCAGCCAGTCTGATGGATCCCTGAGTCACGACGTGACCTTTTTTCTCATTTATATTCTGGTCGATCGGGCATCTTGACGTCGATAAACGGTCATCTAATTTCACGTTAAGTTGTAGCCATTGACTACATATTGCGGCATATGTATCGACCGTAGAACCCGGCATGAATCATGAACGAGAGAATCCCGACGCGGAGAGTCTTCTACCCCGGCAACTGGGATGTACTTGGGTCTTGATGTAGGCCATCGGAAAAAAAATGGAGAGCACCTTGCATACTGAGCACACGACCAGGCAACTTTCCACTCTTGGCCTTGTCTCAATCCTCGCCGTCTTTTGCGCTCTTTGCCCGGGATGCGCTCTTTTCGTGGGAAGCAATATTCTGAAAGTACCAACGATCACAATTTCAGCGAACCCCACGTCAGTCGCCGTTGGACAGACCGCGATACTTACCGTTATCGCGACCGACGCTACCCAGCTAACCGTCACGGGAAGCGACGGCTCGTCGTTCAACCTTGGAAGGAGCGGTGGAATCCAGTCGGTCAAGCCCTTAGCAACCACGACGTACACCGCGGTTGTCACAAACAGCAAGGGCAGTGCTTCAGCGACAGCGACGGTTACCGTCTCTCAGACCGAGCCAACAGTAAACATCACCGCAACCCCACTGACGATCACCGACGGCGCTTCTTCGACTCTGACCGTCACCGCAACGAATGCGACGCAATTGACGGTAACCGGAACGGATGGCAGTTCCTATACATTGCAGCCGACCGGCGGAACGCAGTCGGTAAGTCCGACGGCGACCGTCACCTATACAGCCACAGCCACAGGCGGCGGCGGCACCGTCACCGCGACAGTCACCGTCACGGTTGAGCCCGCCGCTACGCTTCAGTCCATCAAGCACGTGATTTTCATGCTCCAGGAAAATCACTCCTTCGACAATTACTTCGGCATGCTGAATCCTTACCGGAAAGCCAACGGATGGAATCTCGGCGATGACGGTGTCGACTACGAAGTGGATGGCATCGACGACAAGCTGGGCTCCATCAGCAACACAGATGACGAAGGCGACGTATTCCCAATCTTCAAATTTACGAGCACCTGCGTCGACGATGAAAGCTCAGATTGGCTTTCAAGTTTTGGCGACGTCAATCGATTCAATTTCACTACGACGCGCCCGATCCTGATGGACGGGTTCGTGCACAATGGCGAAGGGTATGCGAAGAGTTGTTCGGTGTTAGGCGCGACTTGTTCAGGGACCTTCACCGATCTCACCGGTCAGCGCACCATGGGTTACTACGACCAGACTTTTCTGAACTACTACTACTACATCGCCTCCCAATTCGCAGTATCGGATCGGTGGTTCTCACCGGTAGCGACTAAAAGCATTGGCAACCGCATCGCCACGTTCACGGGCGGCACGACGCAGGGCCTGGTCAAGGATCCCGGAGGCAACGATCACCTGCCGCAGCTGGACATTGCCACAATCTTTCAGGAGCTTCAGCAGGCGAATGTCTCGTGGAAGATCTATTACACGGTCACCCAGGGTCTTTGCCTGGATGGTGATGACTGCGTCGGATCTGCAAACGCCAATTTCCCTGCAACCGATTTCACGACTTTGAGCTATTCGACCCAATTCGTATACGAGAATCCGACAGGGGCTGCCTGCACTCCGCCACTGCAGGCTTCGAGCGTGGTTGGCGACACGACGAATTCCTTTTGCATCGACACAAATCACATCGCTCCAGTCTCGACGTATTTCACAGATCTCACGAACGGCACGCTTCCGAGTTTTGCCTTTATTGAGGCGGGCTACGGCAACAACGACGAACATCCCGGTTCCGGGCAATCGATCCTGACGGGGCAAGCCGAGGTGGCGAACATCATTAACTCATTCATGGCCAGTTCGTCCTGGACCGATTCCGTTTTCTTCTTCAGTTACGACGAGGGCGGCGGACCCTACGATCACGTGCCGCCCGTGCCCGGCCACTCGAACGATTTCACTGATACGACGCTTGGATCGATTGCCGATATATCGCAAATTTCCGTCAATCCTGATCAGTACAATCCGTGCGTGCCGGGCGGAGGCACGCCGACAACCCATTGCGACCTTTCCGCTACGGACCCCGGCGCGAACCCCGCAGATGCCGCAGCATCCCAGGGTTTTGCTGCGCAACTGGGATTTCGGCTACCCAACTTCATCATCTCGCCATTCACGCGGCGGCATTACGTGTCCCACACACCCATGGATCACACGGCGATCATCAAATTCGTCGAGAACCGATTCATCGACAGTTCTGCACACCTGACCGCGCGAGATGCCGCGCAGCCAAATCTATTGGAGTTTTTCGACTTCAACAAGGTTCCGTGGCAGACACCGCCCACACCACCCGCTCCGGTTTCGTCGGGTTCCTTCGCGAGCGATCCTTGCACGCCGACTAGTTTCGCGCCGCCAGCCTCTTCAGCTGACAAGGGCGGTAACGCCCAGCAATGATATGGAACGATTCAGAACCGCTCCATAGCTACTTAGTACGGGGTTACATTGTGCGCGAGATAGCGCGTTCCATCGTATTCCGCCGCCACGCGTACGTGCTGGCCGGGGCGAACATCCGGCATGGAGGCGATGCTGCTGGAATTGAAGTTGATCTGATAGCTCTGATTGTTTGTTGGATCAAGCACGACCATGGTGCCGGTATGCATATCCAGAGCAATCAGATTTCCGCTGAAGACGAATTGCGAGCCCGGGATCGCCAGAACCGTGACCTTCGTGATGGTGCCGCGGCCCTTGCCGTCGGGCTCGAAGTCGACAGACACCATGGTTCCCTTTTGCAGGTCAGAAGGACCCGACTGCGATGCGACAAAGTTTTCCTGCCCTTTGCGAGCAAATGACGCATCATTGGAAACTCTGAGACGGATTGGTTGTCCACCCTGGCCGCTAACAAGTTCGAGGTCTCCCGTTGAGGGGTTATAGCTCGCGACTTCGCCGCGATAGGCACCCGGCTGCAGCTGGGAGAGGATGTGCACACTCAGGGCGAATACCGCGGTGCCGTCCAGGATGGTCTGCACTGACGCATGGCTGCTGGGGCGCAGATCGCGCAAAGGGATCTTCTTGCCATCGAGAAAGATCTGCGTTCTCTCGTCAAACAGGATCCTGATCGGCTTTTCCCCAACGATGCGCAGCGTAAAGCGATCAAGCACAGGGTCGACATCGTGGATAGCTCCGCCCAGAATCGTGCTTTTCCCGCTGGGCAGAGGTGGCATTGCCGACACATCGTCGTGTGCATTGGCCGCGTTCAGGTCCGACTCTACGGCGATGGCGCCGGCCGCTTGAGGATAGATTTTGCCCGCGGACGCAAGGGCAAACAGACTCGCAAGAGCGAATTCACAAACTCTCTTCATTGTCGAACACCTATTGGGTTTAGGTTTCCAGATTTACCAGTCAGTTGATTGGATGAGACTTTGGCCTGATTCGTGGTCTCGACCCCAAAATCCCTCGGCACGGCAGAGCAACACGGACGACGATTGGGCATCTAACCAAATGTGCAGGTGCATTCCGACCCGATCCGGATTGACGTCTAAAGCCCCGCAGGAGAGTTCGTTGCAATATTCATATTCCAAGATATTTGCCTGTATTGCTCTTGCCGCCGCGCCGGGGTTCTCTCTGTTGTGGGCGGGCGAGGGCAAAGTAATCAAGATTCCGATGCGCAGCGAGTTGACGCCGGTACAGCGTCTGAATCGCGACGGCGTCAAGGCAATCGAGAAGCATGACTATAAGAATGCTGAAGCGCTTTTTTACAAAGCGTACCTGTACGATCCAGCCGACCCGTTCACACTGAACAATCTTGGCTATGTGTCTGAATTGGAAGGCGACCTTGATCGCGCCAGCCAGTTCTATCAACTGGCATCGGAGCAAGGGTCAAACGCGAGCATCGATTTGAGCAGTGCAAAGCACCTTGAGGGCAAGCCGATGCGCGATGCCTTGATCAACCTGCAGGATGCGCAGATCCGCGTGAATCGCACCAACATTCAGGCGATGCGAATGCTCGCGCAGAATCGGGGTTTTGACGCCATTGCCGTGCTCAAACAGATTCTGCCTATTGATCCGCGAAACGCGTTCACGCTCAATAACCTCGGCGTAGCCAGCGAAGCGACTGGCGACCTGGACGGCGCACTTCGCTACTATCGTGCGGCAGCTGCATTGAACTCTACCGAACCTGCCACGGTAACTCTCGACCAGTCGTGGCGCGACAAGTCCGTGAGCGAAATGGCAGCCGCGAGCGCGAGGCGTCTTGAAAGGCGCATTCGCAACGGCGGCCCGGTCCAGGCGCAAGCGGAGATGTATACCATCCATGGAGTTTTCGAGCTGAACCAGAACGACTGGGCCTCGGCACGCAAGGATTTTCTTCGCGCCTACTCGCTCGACCCCACCAGCGCCTTCACGCTGAACAATCTCGGGTACGTTTCGGAAAAGGACGGCGACCTGGAATCGGCGCAGTTTTATTACGAAAAAGCCCAACGCGCCGACAATGCGGGATCACGCGTTGGCTTTGCGAGTCAGCTCTCGGCAGAGGGCAGAAGCCTCAACGCAGTTGCAACCGACAGCAATGACAAGGTCGATGGTGCCCTTGAGATCTACAGCCAGCAGAGACGGCGGCAAACCGGCCCGGTCGAGCTGACTCCGCGCGGTGACTCCGGTGCGATTCCCAACCAGCCTACGGAGACGCCGAAAGCCGCGCCCTCCTCATCGCCTTCAGCGGCGCCGCAGCAGCCGCGGCAACAAGCACCTCAACCACATTAAACGAGCCTTCGCCAATGACAAAGAATTGCACGCAATCTCTTGCCGATAAGTCGCTGAAACTTCTCTCTCGCCTTCTGCTATCAGCGAAGCAGTCAGACGTCGCCGACAACCCCTTCTCAGCGGAGTTGAAGAACGAGGTTGTTGGGCTTTCACGACCTGAATTCGACTGCCTGGTGGCGTTGGCTGAAACCAATCATGTTCTCGTGCGCGGGCTCGGTGCCTTCAGAGAGATCACTCTTCAAGCGGGAGATGCGATTCGGACTTCATGGGCCGATGTTTGCCTTTCTGCGGAGCGGGCACGCATCAACCTGGCGCTTTCCTATCTTTCGCAGATTTGCGATGCATTTACGCGCAATCAACTCCGCATCGCGGTGATCAAGTCCCTGGATCACTTGCCTGACCTCGGCAGCGACCTTGATCTTTACACCAATGCGAAGCCGGAAGAAGTCATCCGGCTTATGGAAAAGGAATTCGGGGCGAGCCCTGCATCGCGAAGCTGGGGCGACCGGCTGGCCTGCAAATGGAATTTCATTGTTCCAAGGTTGCCGGAACTTGTTGAAATCCACATTGGCCGGCTTGGACAGACGGGCGAGCAGTTCGCCATCGCCGATTCATTGCTGGACCGGACGCGTTGCATCTCCATCGGAGAGTTGCTATTTCGCGTGCCGTCAATCTCCGATCGGCTGATGGTTTCGACGCTGCAGCGCATGTATCGCCATTTCTATTTTCGTCTCTGCGACATTGTCGACAGCGCGTCGTTGGTCGAGACGGGCAGTATCGACTACGACGATCTTTGCGTGGCCGCCACCACCGCCGGAATCTGGGAAGGTGTTACGACCTATCTCGCAATTGTTTCGGACTACGTACACCGTTATCGTGGCGCTCCACTCGACATTCCCAACTGGGTGATCGCAGGAGCCCGTTTCCGCGGGACCGAAGTCTACTTTGCCAAAGACTTCCTGCGGGTACCGATCCTGCCGCAGTCTGCCAAGCTTTACGGTTCGCAATTGGCGAGGGTAATTCGGCGTCGACAATTCGAAAGCGGAGCTCGTTTGAGTCTCTTGCCGTGGCTCGCAACCGCGGCTCTTGTAGGACAGAAGATCACGGGAAGCGATAAAGGTATTTGGTGATTGGTGATATGTCTTCACCTCGGGCTAAGTGAGAGAAGCGCCGGAGTTGTGAGGCCGTTTTGAAGGTGAAAGCGATTCTTTGGTTCGACCAATCAGAGAGAGGGGGGCCGGAGGCCTCATTACACCGGCATAGATTATGGGTGACTTTGAACCAAGAACACGAAAATCGGGCTCAAGACTCAAGCCGTTCTCAAGCAGTCTAGGCAGCGCGACACGGCAAGCAGATTTATACAACTCATCGTCGCTGGCTGTTGACCTGCTGGACCACGACGCTGAAGAAATACATCCTCTTTACCTTGTGCATGCGCGTCCGGTGCCGAGGCTAGCTGTTCCGGTCGCAGTACCGACATTCGGCAACCTCGACACCGCGCTTCAAGAGCGCAGTCCGAGGTCGCGGATCGCGTCGGCAATTTTTCATACTGTAGCGATCGGCCTTGTGCTTTGGCTCGGAACGAGGGTGCATCCAGTCATCGTGCATGAGGCCACGATGACGCATGTGGACTTCAAGCTTTTTGCGCCCCCGCCTCCACCGAAGATTTTGCCCGTGGCGGCGAAAGCAGGCGGTGGTGGAGGCGGCGGTGACCATCAGCCGATTCCGCCGACGAGAGGCAAAGCGCCTGAGGTTGCCAAGGTTCAGATGAATGCGCCACAACTGGTTCGGCTCGAACGGCCGAAGCTTGCGGTTGAACCGACGGAGCAGGTAAAAATTCCCGACAATCCCAAGATGCTGAATATAGGCATCAGCAATTCACCGCAGATCGCACTCGCCTCGCAGGGCAACGGCAGCGGCTCAGGATTTGGAAGCGGGTTGGGCGGTGGTCTCGGCTCGGGACACGGAATCGGCGCCGGGCCAGGAAGCGGCGGCGGATACGGTGGCGGCTTGATGAACGTAGGCGGTGGGGTGAGCGCACCGGCTGTGATTCATTCGGTCGAGCCCGAATTCTCAGAACAGGCGCGGTCGGCAAGTCTCCAGGGCACTGTTGCTCTTCAACTTATTGTCGATGCTGAAGGGAATCCCCAAAACATCCGTGTTACCCGCCATCTTGGAATGGGCCTGGATGAAAAAGCGATGGAGGCAGTGCGGCAATACAAATTCAGGCCGGCCATGTATCAGGGGCGCCCGGTCGCTGTTCAGATCGTGGTGGACATCGATTTTCATCTCCACTAGAGAGAGTTAAAACCGGAAGTCGTCCGTCGCAAAAATTCGCGCGTCTCATGAACTGATTGGGCACGGCACACGCCGTGCCCTTTGAGCAGTTGTTGCCTTCCAACGGTTGCCCTCTCCAATCGGCCACCTATTCGACATGCCCATCGTCGTTACACTCATGCGATTCAAATCCAATGTGAGCGTTCTGGGGAGTAGAAACTGGAATAACCGAGGACCATTCTGCAATAGACGAGATCTCAGTTAGCTTGGCACTGGATCTCGCATCCTTGACAGCGAGTCCCCAGGCCTTTGAAAGTCGGAACTCCGGGGCATACTCTGCGAATTTTGCAAATTGCAGATGGCTATGGATTCGAAGGCGGGGTAGCACCCTGTGCGGTTTGATTGACCACCGCGGGTTTCGCGTAGTAACCACGGCGTGTTCTAACGGTAAGTTTGCCGTGATGGGGAGAATAGACTTCAACGTGCACGACCCGATAACCGCCCAGGCTGGCGGCCTTCGTGGAGTGATATCCGACTGTGTATTGGTTACGGATGTCCTCGGCCACTTCCGACGCGATCTTGTTGACTTCATCGAGCGAGCGCGGGAAATAGGCGATGCCGCCGGTATCGTCGGAGAGCGACTGGAGCGATTCGCGGGCGCGTTCATACTCCTTTGGACCGGAGTCGTAGAGCAGCCCAATGGTGTAGACCACTGGTCCCCCGAGATTCTGCACGCGCCGGACGGCCTCCTGTTCGTTTAGCCTCGATGCATTATCCGCACCGTCCGAAACGATGAGCAGCACTTGCTTCTCAAGCTTTGCATGTTTTGACAACTCGTCGGCGGAAGCAGCCACTGCGTCATACAGGGCGGTGGTTCCACGCGTATCAAAATGGGCAAGGCCCCGATGAAGCGCAACCAGGTCCGAGGTGAAACCCTGATCGAGATAGGCGCGATCGTTGAAATTAACGATAAATGCTGCGTCCTTGCGGTTTGATTCCTGCAGCAAGTTCATCGCAGCCCCATTCACGGCGGTGCGCTTGTCGCGCATGGAGCCGGAGTTGTCTACCAGGATCCCCATGGAAACCGGAAGATCCTGATGCCTGAAGGAACTGGTGCGCTGCGGCACACTATCTTCCCAGATACGAAAATCGCTTTGTGTGAGGTCTTCGACAGGACGCCCTTTTTCGTCGACCACGGTGCAACTGAGAAGCACTTCATCCACGTTCTGGTGAAGGGTATAAATGCCGTCCTTGCCCTTTTCAAGGTCAGGTCCGTGAGCCGGCACGTTGGAAGATGCCGCAGGTAATTCGGGGGTCTCGATATCGGGGGAAGGCACCGGATCGCGATCAACCGACAGGCTGGGCTGGATTTCCGCCCGCCTCGGATCGGTTGAATTGAGCGGAACGTTCGCGGCCCGTGGGCCGGAAGCCGACTGTTGCGGTGATGTTACCTGCGCGGCCAAAAACATGCCCGGCAGCAGCACAATTGCAGATACAGACAGGCTCGTCCATCGGGATGGTCTCGCCAATATACGGTGCAACCCCGGCATAACACCACTCTCTAAACTGCGAAATCGCATCTGGTAGTTAGATGCGCGGCGGGGCGATCCCGTCCACTGCATTCAGGCTATGGGGAGCTAAATTTTGGCCCGGCTTCGCCTAACTTTAGCGATTTCAATGCCAAGTCTGAAACGAATTCATCCTAAGCGCGGGAACTCGAGGAGAGTGGCCGTGGAAGGCGCTCCCGCGTTTCGGTGTTTAGCCAGGTCGCGAGATCTTATAGGATGGCTGATACGTCATGGCGCTTACGGCAGGAATCCGGTTACACATTTGTGCTGGAGCCGCAATGTTCTTTGCCGCGTCGACTGCATCAGCCTTGATGCCTTCAGAACCGGGTGTATCCCGCACCCTGGCAATCGACCGTGCAGGGCGACTATCGAAGATCCATTATCAACTCTCTTTCGCAATCAGGGAGCATGAGGCCGCCGTTGACGGGACGGAGTCTCTCTCCTTCGACAGCAAGACCGACGGCGACTTGTTGATCGACTATCGCGACGGCATTCTGCATTCGGCAGAATTGAACGGTCGGCCAATTTCGCCCCAGATCGAGAACGGACATCTGAAGTTGCCGGCGAGCACCGGAAAGAACAAAGTAAAGCTGGTATTTACCAGCAATGCTGCGGCCGCGGGCAAAGCGATTACGCGGTATGAGGACAAGGACGACGGCAGCGAATATTTCTACACACTATTTGTACCGATGGATGCGAGTATGGCCTTTCCATGCTTCGATCAGCCGGACCTGAAGGCTAACTTTCGTCTCGATGTCGAGCATCCTGCACATTGGACGGTGATCGGGAATACAGCTGCAACACTGACGGACGAAACGCATACGAGCTTCGAAGAGACGCGCCCTATCAGCACATACCTGTTCGCGTTTGCGGCGGGCCCGTTTGAGGCAGTGCGCTCAAAAAATGCAGCGGAGCCGACCGTCTATGTGCGCAAGTCACAGATGGCGCGAGCAGAGCAAGAGGCACCCCAGGTGCAGCAGATGGCGGCGCGCGGCATCGGCTACTTCTCAGAGTTCTTTGCGCAACCGTTTCCCTTCCCCAAGTATGACCTTGTTCTAATCCCCGGATTCCCTTTTGGCGGAATGGAGCATGCGGGCGCAACGTTTCTGAATGAGGACGGAATCCTCTTTCGCTCGATGCCCACGCCAAGCGACTTCTTCCGGCGCAACACTCTCGTGCTGCACGAGACCTGCCATCAGTGGTTTGGCGATCTGGTAACCATGCGATGGTTTGACGACCTGTGGCTCAAGGAAGGCTTTGCGCAATACATGGCGTACAAGGGACTGGCGTCGTTAGAGCCCGCGTCGAACCCATGGAAGCACTTCTATGATGACGTGAAGCCGCTCGCGTACGGGATTGATGAGACGCTGGGCACTACGCCCATCTACCAGGACATCCCAAATCTGAAGGATGCGAAGTCCGCGTATGGGGCGATCGTGTATCAGAAGGCGCCCGCGATTCTGAAGCAACTCGAGTTTCGAATTGGCAGCGATGCGTTTCGCGCGGGCCTTCGAACGTACCTCAGTAAGCACGCGTACGGGAATGCAGAATGGAGCGACTTGATTGCCGCATTTGGTCAGGCGATCGCGACAGACAGGGACCCATCGGCAACAAGCAAGAAGGTGCCCGATCTCGATGCATGGGCGGCCGCTTGGATCAAACGACGCGGAATGCCGCAGATTGACGTGGACTGGTCCTGCAGAAATGGCAAGGTCGATCGGCTCACGCTCTCGCAGCATGATGTTTTGCCGGATGGGTTTGCGTGGCCTATCTCGACCCAGGTGATGTTGAACTACGGACCGGAGGACAAACCGAATCGCCTGTTTCGCGTTGATTGGAGCACGGCAGCGATCAAAGTATCTCAGGCTCTCGGACAAGCTTGTCCTGCCTTCGTGTTTGCCAACGCCGGGGACGAAGCTTATGGAAGATTTCCGCTTGATAGCGCGAGCGAAGCGGAAGCATCAAGACAGATTGTTTCGGTACCGCTGGACAAGCAGGAGCCTCTGCTCCGCGCAATGCTTTGGGGTGCGCTCTGGGACAATGTGCACCTCGCGAAATCGCCGCCGAGGGGCTATGTCGAACTGGCGGTCAAGTCACTCCCGGACGAGGTCGATGATGCAATGGCGCGCGTTCAGGGCGGCAGGATCTCGACAGCTCTTCACTCCTGGATGAGCGAGGACGCGCGCAAAGCGGTCCTGCCGCACGTGGAGTCGGTGATTGCCGATCGCATGTTCAATGCGCCGACGCTTGGCATGCGTATCGTCAGTTTCCGCACGTTCACATCGATTTCTGAAACACCCGATCGCCTGCAGAAAGTGAAAGAACTTCTTGCGGGAAAAGTTGGAGTGCCGGGCATGGAGTTAAAGCGGCTCGACCGCTGGAACCTGGTCGGCCATCTGGTCGCGATGAGCGATCCGGAGGCAAAAGCAATCTACGAGGCGGAAAAGGCGCATGACCAAAGCGGCGAAGGCCTGAAATATGCATATGCCGCCGAGGCAGCAACCCCATCCGCCGAGGTGAAGGAGCGCTATTTCAACGAATACCTTCACTCGCCAACGATCCAGGAAGACTGGATCACGCAAAGCCTGCGTCCATTCAATGCGTGGAACCAGGCCTGGCTCACACAGCAATACCTGGTGCAGGCGCTCGACGAACTCGAGAAAATCAAACAGCATCGAAAGATTTTCTTTCTCGGTGCATGGCTGGGGGCCTTCATTGGTGGGCAGGACACCCTCGAGAACAGTGTGAATGCGAAGACCGCAGTACAGACGTGGTTGACGACGCACCAGATCGATCCAGACCTGCGGCGCAAGATTCTCGAAGCGGCGGATGCGCTCAATCGGACAGGCTTAATTCGCAAGACCTATCCAAACTGATTTCGTCGCGATCAGATCTCTGGCCGCTGCCGAAACTGCTCCATCATGCGCCAATTTCCTTTACAATCCCACTCAATCGATTCTGATTGTTTTCCCCGCCGTAGAACAAAATCCTGTTTGTTTTGGAGCCCACCATGTTTGCCGGCCGCCGTCGTTTTGCCGCGTCACTTTGTTTCGTTTCTGCGATTTCGCTTGGAGCACAGCAATATCCCGCCACCATGCTCTCGGGGCTTCACTGGCGCGATGTAGGGCCGATGCGCGGTGGTCGCACGTACGCTGTGGCCGGAAATGCGACGCAGCCCGACACCTTTTATATGGGCTCGGTCGGCGGCGGCGTCTGGAAGACAGAGAACTCCGGCCGTACCTGGTTTCCGATCGCCGATGATCCTGTGACCGGAATTCCGATTGGTTCGATTGGCGCAATTGCGGTGGCTCCTTCCGATCCCAGCATTATTTACGTGGGCACTGGTGAGCCGGATATTCGCAGCCAGCATTCCTACGGTATTGGGCTCTTCAAATCGGAAGACGCAGGTAAGACGTGGCACTCGATCGGACTTGGAGAGACCCGCCAGATTGGGAAGATTGTTGTCGATCCAACCGATCCGAATCGGGTTTATGTCGCTGCGCTCGGGCACGTCTACGAGGCGAACCCCGATCGAGGAGTTTATCGCTCGCTTGACGGCGGAGCACATTGGAAAAAGGTCCTGATCAACACGAAGGACCCTGACAATGTGGGCGCTGTCGATCTCGCTCTCGATCCAAGTGTCCCTCGCACTCTCTATGCCTCGCTCTGGGCGACGAGACGGCCACCGTGGGCAGTGTATGCACCGTCGAACATGCCTGGCGGAGGACTCTACAAATCCACCGATGGCGGCGACTCATGGAGTCAACTATCCGGTGGTCTTCCCGCCGACGATTATGTAGGCAAGATCGGCATTGCAATTGCCCCCAGCAATTCAAACCGCTTGTACGCGGTGGTCGATGATCTGGGAACGGCGATCGCAAGGCCCATTCGAACCAGCACCACCGGCGAGAACGGGCCGGAGCCGAAACCTTCCGGGGGTATTTATATATCCGACGACGCGGGCGCAACGTGGAAGCTGGTGAACAACGAACAGCGCCTTTGGGGCCGTGGGTGGTATTTCGGCCAGATCAGTGTGGACCCCGCCAATCCTGATCGCGCGTATGACATCAACACTGCGACCTACATGACGCTCGATGCGGGCAAGACGTGGGTCCCCGTGAAAGGCGCACCGGGTGGAGACGACTATCACCAGCTTTGGATCAATCCGAAGGATCGGAACCGGATGGTTCTTTCGAGCGATCAGGGAACGGTCATCTCGGTTGACGGCGCGAAGACGTGGAGCACGTGGTACAACCAGCCGACCGCGCAGATCTATCACATTGCGGCCGACAATCGTTTCCCTTACTGGCTCTATGGCGCGCAACAGGATTCGGGCGCGGTTGGCGTCAGCACGTGGTCACGCATGGGCATTCTCGATTACCACAATTGGGAGGCGATTTGTGAAGCAGGAGAGAGCAGCACGGTGGTGCCGGATCCCGATGACGGCAACCTGCTGTATGGCAACGGAGATCAGCGCTGCAATCAACAGCTGAACTTGCCTGCCCCCGCCGGTGGCGCATTACCCGCAGCCGACCCCAACGATCCCAACCGCAGAACATGGACGCTGCCGCAGGTGTTTTCCATGGCCGACAAAGCCCTCTATTATGCCAATCAATTTGTCTTCCGCACGCGCGACCGGGGCAAGACATGGGCAAAGATAAGCCCAGACCTCACCCGCCTGCATCCAGAATTGCCGAAGACGCTCGATGCGCTCACCGCGAAGGACATCGACGAGTCAATGACAGATCGCTTTGGCGTGGTGTACAGCATCGGACCATCGCCGCTCGATGCGAAGACGGTTTGGGTGGGCACCGACGACGGCCTGATTCACCTGACGCGCGATGATGGCGCGACGTGGAAGAACGTGACCCCTCCGGAGATGAACACTTGGAGCAAGGTGTCGCAAATTGAGGCTGGACACTTCGACCCGGAGACGGCATACGCATCAGTCGACCGCCATCGGTTAGCTGACGACCGCCCCTATATCTATCGGACACACGACGGCGGAAAGACCTGGAAGAACGTCATAGAAGGCATCCCCGCTGGCGCATTTGTGAACTCCGTGAAGGAGGACACGAAGCAGAAGAGCCTGCTCTACGCAGCTACGGAATTGCGTGTCTACACATCGTTCGATGACGGTGATCACTGGCAGCCGTTGCAACTGAATATGCCGGTCACATCGATTCGCGACATTGTTGTTCATGGCGACGATCTGGCAGTTGGAACGTTTGGCCGCGGGTTCTGGGTACTGGACCAGATGGCGGCGTTGCGTCAAATTGCAGCGCACGGCAACGACATCGCGGGTTCCCCGGCATTTCTGTATGCTCCCGGTGAGACGATCGCAATTCACCAGGGCGGACAGAACGGAACTCCCTTGCCGCACGAAGAGCCGCAGGAGTCGAACCCACCGGCAGGCGTCGTCGCTTATTACTGGTTGAAGGGCGCGCCCAGCGGCCCGCTGAAACTGGAGCTTGTGGATGCGAAAGGCAGGGTGGATGTTTGTGTCGCGAGCGATACGCCGGTGAAGTCGGTCGACACCGAGGCAATCAATGTGCAGGCCTACTGGCTCGAACCAACGCCACCACCATCCACGGAACCCGGTATGCATCGCGTGGCACTTAACGTTGTCGCTCAACGCGCCTTCGGATTCGGTGGGCGCAAGGCAGCGCCTACGCCGCCCGTGGATGCTTGTCATCCAACGGGAGCCGCAGCACCTAAATCCGAGACGGCGCCGATGCGTCGGGGCCGAATCGCATCGGGCCTGCAACCCGGGAACTACACCGTTCGCCTCACGGTGGATGGTCAGACTTTGACACAACCTGTCACTGTCAAACCCGATCCACGTCCCCTGCCTAAAGGCGCGGATGCTTCTCCGGACGATGACAATGATGACCAGTAAAGGATAATAAGGCCGATCTCAACGCGTGCCGTTACTTCGCGCAAGAAAAAATCGTGCGCCTCGTCTCAACAAGGCGAGAGCGATTAAGATTCAGTCATTGTGGAACATCATCGAAAACAGACGACGCTCCTGGGGATGGCAGCACTAATCGTTTCGCTTGGAACTGCGGCGGCTGTAGCTCAGACCGATCCCGGCAAGGTTGCCTTTTCCCTTGAACGCGAGGGCAAGCTGGCCGAAGCGGAGGCGGCATGGAGCGCGTTGGCGAAGCAGTACCCAACGAATCCGGAGCCACTGGCTCATATGGGACTGATCGAATCGAAACAGGAGCACTATCCGGAAGCGATCAAAATTTATCAAAAGGCGATGTCGCTGAACCCGCGGATGCCGGGATTGCGGCTGAACCTGGGAATCGCGCTTTTCAAGGCCGGCGAATACCGCGAGACGATTGCGGATCTCGATCCGCTGTTGAAGGCGCAACCCGATGATCAGAGGCTGACAATTCTGATTGGCATGTCTCAGTATGGGCTCGAGCATTTTGCCGAAGCATCGCCGCTTTTGAAGCGAGGTTCAGAACAGGATCCACAGAACCTTACGCTCTTGCTGACTCTGGCACACAGCTGCCTGCTGTCGCATCAGTACCCGTGTGTGCTCGATGCCTATCATCGACTGATCTCGTTGAATGCGGAGTCGGCGGAGGCCGACATGCTTGTCGGCGAGGCCCTGGATGAGATGAAAGACCCCGAGGGAGCGGTGAGGGAATTTCGCGCCGCAGTTGCAGCCAATCCCAAAGAGCCGAACGTCCACTTTGGATTGGGCTATCTGCTCTGGACGAAAGGACAATATCCGGAGGCGGCGCAGGAGTTTCAGGCGGAGCTTGCGAATGATCCGCATCATCTACAGGCGAAGCTCTACATGGCTGACGCCCGAATGAAGATGAACCAGATGGATGCAGCGAGGCTGCTGCTGGAAGAGATCGAGAAGGCAGATCCGAATATCGCGATGCAACACCTCGACCTCGGCATCTTGTTTGCTGATGAAGATCGCAAACCGGATGCGAGGAGTGAGTTGGAAATGGCAGTGAAGCTTGCGCCAAAGAACGTGAATGCGCACTACCAGCTGGCGCGGCTATACCGTTCCATGGGATTAGCGGCACAGGCTAAGGTTGAGTTTGATAAGACAAGCGGCCTGAATAAGGCAGAGGACGAGCGACTGCTGAAGATTATGTCAACGGTGCCGTCAACGAAGGGCGCACCCGGAGCTACGAAACTGTCGCCGGATCACTAGGCCAAAATCCGGCAATGGCATCATTGGTTCTGGTGATGGCGTCAGTCCCAGTATTCCTTTTGTTCGTCCTTGTTTCGTTTTTTGAAGTCTTCATGATGGCGGTGGGTATTCGTTCCTCACTGCTCGTAGTACACCGTCTCACCGCCCCAGGGATGGCGATCATGGTAATAGGGGTCATTGTATCCGGCGTGAACTGTGCAACCAGAGCTGAGCCCGGCAACCAGGATTACCAGCGCCTGTGGGACTAAAGAATGCTTTCTAGTAGAGCGCATTTCCTTCCTCTCCTACCGATTCCCGGTACATTCCGATTTCTCGCGTAGATGCAAACTTCTGCTTCAACGGTTGCATGAGATTGCTGGAACAAGATTGCGATCGACGGTCTGCTATCTCCTATCGAATTCAGAACAAAAAAATAGGCCGGAGCTAGCGCTCCGGCCTTTTTCAGGAAAGTGACACCCCTTAGAAGTTAAGCTTTGCACCGATCTGGATGATCCGCGGCTCGTGTGCCGTTGTGACCTGTCCGAAGCTGCCGTCTTCCAGCGAGGAATCAACGGCACTGAAATTAGTATGGTTGAACGCGTTGAAGTATTCTCCGCGCAATTGGAACCTGAGGTGGTCACCAATGTTCACGTTTTTCATGGTTGCGATGTCCCACTTTTGTACACCGGGCCCAAGCAACGAACCAACGCGCTCATTGCCGAAATTTCCGGTGGCGTTTGCCTCGGCGAAGGATGACCTAGAGAACCATTCTGCCCTCGTTTTGGTTTTCTGAATTTTGCCTGTCTGGTTCGGGCGAATCGCGATGTCTCCATTTTGAATGAAGCCCAGGCCATTGATTCCCGTTCCAGGTGCACTGCCTGCCGCACAGACGCCAGCCGTTACGATGCACGCAAACGGATCGACCTGCTGCGTGACGGTAAAGGACGACCCGGAGACAAACGATGAGACACCGGAAATTTCCCAGCCACCCAGAATGTGACCTTCAAAGCCATGTTGAGCCTTGAAGAACGGCAACTCGTAGATGTAGTTGACTTCCAGGATTTGCGGCGTATTCGTAGAAGATGGACCGTAATCCCTTGTGAAGTCGTAGCTGCTGGTTGCGGAAGTGCCGCGATCGTTCGAATTTGTGGTGAGATCTTTCGACCACGTGTAAGCAACGCCCACGGTGAGACCCCGCGAAGAGCGATGGCTGAGCGAGACCTGCAGCGAGTTGTAGTTGTTGGTGAAGAGCGGAGCCCTGTCGTGCATGTATCCGTACCCAAGGTAGGGGCGGATCGCGTTGACATCGGCGTTTGGATTGTTCGTTCTGGCAGAGACGGTTGGTTGATTCAGATCGAACTCGCCAAGCAGATGGCGCGCCAAATTTCCAACATATGCGACTTCGATGGTCGTAGTGGGCAGCAGTTGCCGCTGCACTGACAGATTGTAGTTCGCATAGTTGGGGGCGCGAAACGTGGGTGTTCCCGTCACAGTGAGCGCGTTGGGACCATACGAGACGGCGTTCTGTCCGGACGGACTGTCGAACGAAGTGTTGTTGATGGTCGTGGTTTGCAACAGAGGTGGATCCTGGAACGCGTTCTGCTCCCAGATTCCATTGAGCAAGCGGTCATAGAAAATTCCAAAGCCGCCACGTATCGAAGTCAGCCCGCGGCCATCGGGGTTATACGCAAAGCCGAGGCGCGGCCCGAAGTTGGAGTTCTTATTCGGGTTGATGTTGTTGCCAAAGGGCGAGCAGGTTACCTGAGCGGAAATTGCCTGCGCCGCTGTACATGCACCGCCCTTTGGGAAGATGATGCCGTTGGCGTAGGTGGCCGGAATCAACGATGTCACGGTCGGGTCGAAGTTGCCTGTCCCTGGATTGATGACTGGCGCCTTCGTGGAGCTGTATATCTGAGGATCGAAGTTGTTGAGCGTGTTTCTTACGTCGGACGGCGACGGGAACGCGCTCCAGCGAACGCCGAGGTTGATGGTAATCTTCCTCGAAATCTTCCAATCATCCTGAACGTATGCCTCGCTGTTGATGTAGTGGAGATCGGGAATGATATCGCGGCTTCCCTGCGAGTAGGTACGCACGTTGCCGAGAAGGAAATCACCCCAGGTATTGAACGAGAAGCCCGGACCACCGGAGACCGCGTTCTCAGTCTTGATCATCTGCTGGAACTGGAATCCTGTGCGAACGGTATGTTTTCCGAAGCTCATGGCGAGATTGTCAAAGTAGGTTCGATCGAGGTTGCGCTCTTTCCATGGTGCGGAACCCGGAGAGAATCCTTGCACCCCCGTAATGGAGACAGCGGGAACACGGCCGTACGGATCGTTGTAAGCCCAATTATTGGTGAGCTGGCCGTTGACAGTGGAAGAAGTTGCGAATTGTCCGGAGGCGATTGTCGAGTTATAGGTACCCTGGGCGTAGACAAACTCGACCTCGTTGACGATTTTGGGCGAGATGCTCCACGTCAGGTTCCCGACTACGTTTTTGCCCGGCGAATCAACCAGGGTGTTCACGAGACCGGGGTAGTTCGGACCGGCCCATAGCCCCATGGGGGCGTTGACGGGCATATCGTCGTTCATGCCGCGTGCGTAGAAATGAACTTTGTCGTTGAAGTAATGATCGACACGGACGATATCCTCGTGCAGATTATTCTTGGCCGAGTAAGAGAAGGCATAGTTTCCGCCGGTGTTGGCCGGGAACTTGTCGAAGACATTGGTCAAATAGACGCTGGAATTTGCACTGTAGCAACTAGGATTGATCTTCGTGGTGTTGCTCGATGGATCGTAGGTTGTGCAACCGGCGCCGTTCGGGCCGGCAGGAGTGAAGTTGCCCGGCACAACGCCACCGAGTTCGGCCGCTGTCGCTACCGCCATGCTCTGACTGCCGGGAGCTGTATCCTTTTTCCACTCCTCCGACCAGAAGAAGAAGGTCTTCCTCCTGTCGGTGTTGTACGCCCTGGGAATGAAGATCGGGCCACCGATCGTGAAACCGTAATCGTTGTAGTGGTACACGTTCCGCGGCGTAAATGGCGTGTTGATCTTGTTGAAGTAGGCGTTGGCATCGAGAGCCGTATTGCGCACAAACTCGTACGCGTCGCCATGGAAACTCGACGTGCCGTTTTTAGTGGCCACCAGAATCTGGCCGCCGCCTGAGCGACCATACCCCGCGTCGTAGCTGCCTCTCTGCAGTGTGAATTCCTGGATCGCATCGATGCTGGGCTCATTGGTGATGGTTCCGTTGGAACCGCTGTCGTTGATGTCAGCGCCATCGACCGTCCAGTTGTTCGCAGTCGTGCGAGCTCCATTGACAGCCAGGGCCGTTGCGCCCGCGGAAACATCGTCTCCTAGCCCGTTCACTACGCCGGGTTGCAGAGTAACTAACTGCTCAAAGCTACGGCTGCTCAACTCGAGCTCGCGTACTTGCTCTCCCGAGATGGTGCCGGCCTGCGCGCTGCTTTCCGTGTCGATGGAGACCGGATTGTCTTCCACCGTGACCGTGGTGCTGACGGAACCAGTCTTCATCTGAACGTTAAGCGAGTGCTTCTCCGCAACGTCGAGAACGACGCCCTTTGCATTGAAGGTGTCAAAGCCGGTCGCGACTACTGTGACCGTGTACGTTCCGTTGGTGAGATTCGTGGCTTTATAGAATCCCGTACCGTCGGCTTGGACCACGCGCGATGCGCCGCCAACGCCATTGAGCGCAATGGTGATGGTCGCATTGGGAATGACCGCTCCGGTTGTATCCGTTACGATGCCGCTCAGCGTTGCAGTGAGTTCCTGCGCACGCGTAACGAACGGGCAGATGAGGAACAAGACCGCAACGAGACCCACCATGACTCGCCGCATGTTCGGGCCCCCGCCGTTTGTGGAGCGTCCTGGGCCAGGGTTGGAACGCACCAATGAAAGACTTTGATTGAAAACCCGATTCAGGTCAATCATTGCCATCACACCTTTCCTATGAGATCTCGTGGTGTCGATACGCATCCGCGTATGGACGGGTGAATTCAAGAGCGTTGACACGGATTGCGCTTGAACGAATTCGCCCTGGGATTTCCTGAAAGAGACCGGCCGCCAAAACAGTTGTCCCAGTGCTGCGAGTCTCGCTGCACGTGGTTCAGGTTGCTGGCTCGCTGATGGGCTTTTCGGTACTGGCACTACGCCTCCCAAGGTGCTGCAGATCGGACCGACGGTAAAACTTGAAATTCTCGCCGGCCTTGCCCCGTTACCGAAACCCGAAGGACTTACTGCAAAGAATCGATACGAAGCTTTAAAGGACGTTTACTCGTTGGGGATGAAGATACGACGTTCTTGCGTCAATTTCAACAACAAAATGATCGAATGCGACTTAAACAATCACCGCCACCGTATTATTGGCGACGACTAATCGATTTTCTATTGATCTTTGATCGAATTCACTTTAGTTGTCGGGAACGACGATGCGATGGAATGCGAAATCACTGTGAATGTGGCCGGCAAAATCATCCAGCGGTTTATGCGCTTAACCTTAATTATATGAATAATTTACAACAGTTAATTTTTGAATCGACACGTAAACCGAAATCCTGGATGGCGTGGATCCGACGCAGTTTCTGTTGTTTGCGAGCAATCTGCTCACATATTTGGAAGCGTGTGTCCGTTGATCCAGTGGAGACGTGCCGGTTAGATTCAGGCTCGGATGATGCGAGTACCCTGGCGCTCAAAGGGAGCGAGAGCCTCGGGAGATGCCCCAACATTGGTGATGATGGTATGGATTTCGCCTGCCGGGCAGATAAATGCGGGACTCACATTGCCGAATTTGCTTGCGTCTGTGACCACGATGACCTGTTTGGATTGTTTGAGCATCTTCCGGTAGACGAGTGCCTCGTCGGATTCCAATGTGGTGGCGCCCCGTTCAGCATCCAGACCGGTAACGCTGAGGAAGACTTTGTCCATGTACACATCGTCGAGGAATTCAAGAGCTGCATTTCCGGTGAGCGAAAACGACCACGCCCACGGAATGACGCCACCGGTCAAATAGGTGCGAACACCGGGCTGATTGCAGAGTTCCATGCCTATGTTGATTGCGTTGGTAATGACCTGGATCTTCTCGCGATGTCGAAGACTCCGGCCAATGTGAGTCGTGGTCGTGCCAGCGGTGAGCCCGATCGTCTCATTGGGCTGAACAAGTTCAGCGGCCGCAAGGCCGATGCGGCGCTTTTCAACGGCGAACTTCTGTTCGCGCGCGAGAAATGAACTGTCGTAACGGAATGGCTCGTAAAGGAGTGGCTCGACCAGGGTTGCGCCGCCATGCGTGCGACGAATCAGTCCCCGATTTTCGAGGCGCGCCAGGTCTCGACGAATACTGGGAGCCGACGAACCGGCGACGGCGAGGATTTCTTCGATACTGGCTGAACCTGAGCGGAGCAAAAACTTAATGATAAGTTCACAGCGTTCGTTCAATGTCTCTGGCATGACGGGAACGATTCTACACGCGCAATGGATGAGCATGCATCCGCTTTGCAGATTTTTTGTCAATTTCCCGGTAAAATGGGCGCTATATTTCAATGTAGTGAATGAATTGGACACTTACGATCATGTCGCTCATGGGATTGGCTCCAAGGATTGACGCAAGAAGCACCGAAATAGAACACTTAGGATGCGTTTCCTGCGGTCGGGATTCGACTAAAGCCGCAACGTCCCGATGTCTCAGGACAAGCCCCTGACACCTAACATGCGCCGCTGATGGAATTTGCAGTATTTCAATACAGAGACAATTCCCTTTGCTGCCTTATAATGATCAATCGAAGGCTAAACGATCAAAAATCGTGATCGCGAAATTCAATATCTTCAACTCGCTAGCTTGGTTCCTACTTGGGGGTGATTGTGACGAAATCCTGCGGTCGTAGCTGCGCAACTCTGATATTTGGCATTTCTCTGGCAGCATTTTCTGCTTCGCCAATCCATTCCGAGACTCAGGGAACTCCCGCTCTAATGCCCATGCCGCAGCACGTTGTTCAGGCAGAAGGGCAGTTGAAGATTGACGCCAACTTCACCATCGCTCTTGAGGGGTACACGGATGCGAGGCTTGAGTCGGCGCGCAAACGATTCCTGAACACCCTTTCCCGCGAGACTGGGATTCCCTATCACGACGAAGTGACGAGCGGACCAGCGGTTCTCACCGTCAAGACCGCGGGGGTTGACAATGCGGCGCTGGAACTCGGTGAGAACGAGTCGTACCGACTGGAAGTGACGTCGACCCATGCGCTGCTCACGGCGCCCAATCCGCTGGGCGCGATGCATGGGCTGCAAACATTTCTGCAACTTGTGGCGATCACTCCCGAGGGATTCAGCACACCGGCGATAACGATCGACGATGAACCACGCTTTCCGTGGCGCGGGTTGATGATCGACACAGGACGTCACTTTCAGCCACTGGATGTGCTTGAGCGCAACCTCGACGGCATGGAAATGGTGAAGCTGAATGTCTTCCACTGGCACCTGTCGGATGACCAGGGATTTCGCGCCGAAAGCAAGGTGTACCCGCTTTTGACCGGCAAGGGTTCGAATGGCCGGTATTACACGCAGGCCCAGATGCGCGATGTGGTGGGATATGCTCGCGATCGCGGTATCCGTGTCGTGCCTGAATTTGACATGCCATGCCACACCACGGCGTGGTTTGTGGGCTATCCGGATTTGGCGAGTGGCAAAGGACCCTACACAATTGAGAAGCAGTGGGGAGTCTTCGATCCGGCGATGGATCCAACGCGCGAGAGCACCTTTGAATTCCTCGACAAATTCATCGCAGAGATGACGACAATATTTCCGGATGCCTACTTCCACGTCGGCGGCGATGAATGCGACGGGAAGGAGTGGGACGCAAATCCGAGGGTCAAGGCATTCATGCGCACACACGGCATGAAGGATAATGCGGCGCTCCAATCGTACTTCACGGCGAGAGTCCAGAAGCTTGTGACCGCACACCACAGGATCATGGAGGGCTGGGATGAAGTGCTGCAACCCAATACTCCCAAGGATGTCGTGATCCACTCCTGGCGCGGGCCAAAGTCCCTGGCGATTGCGGCGCGCCAAGGAAATCGCGGGCTTTTGTCGGCGGGATACTACGTCGATTTGAACCAGTCGGCGGCCGAACACTATCTTGTAGACCCGCTTGCGGGCGACTCATCCACACTGACGTCAGAGGAGAAGAAGCGCGTCCTGGGCGGCGAGGCAGCAATGTGGAGCGAGTTCACGCCTTCGGAAATCATCGACAGCCGCATCTGGCCGCGCACCGCTGCGATTGCCGAACGCTTGTGGTCGGTGCAGGCTGTCCGCGATGTGAATTCGATGTATGCGCGGTTGTCGGTTATATCGGACAAACTCGAATCCTGCGGTCTCAAGCATCAGTCATTCACGCGCCCCATGCTGCAGCGGATGACTGGACAGACTGATCCAAAATACCTTGCGGTACTGGCAGGTGTAGTCCAGCCGCCAATGGGATATCAGAGGGAAGAACTGAAGAAATATGACTGGTATTCGCCACTGAATCACTTAGTGGACGCGGTTCCGCCTGAGAGCGAAATGGCACGTAAATTCAAAAACCTTGTGAGCGCGATTGTCGCGGGCAATGCTTCTCCCGACCAGCTTCAAAAAGCAAAGGAGTGGCTGACTCTGTGGCGAGACAACGACGCAAAACTGCAGCCTTCGCTGAAGAACTCCGAGATCACTGCAGAGTTGACGCCCGTCTCCCAAACCCTGGCGCAGGTCTCAGCGATCGGGCTGAGAGCGCTCGATGATCTTGAGAATCATCGTCTCGCTGATGCAGGCACTACGCAAGCAGACACACAGACTTTGAAAGCGGCGGAGAAACCGCAGGCTGTGCTGCGCGATATGGTGGTAGAGCCGGTGGAAATGCTTGTGCAGGCAGCAGGAGCGCAAAAGCCATAATCGGGCACGATCGCAGTGCTTTACCGGATGTGGTGATCGTCACTCTCGGGAATCAGAGCCGCGTTCACTGGAACTAGCGTATCGATACGATTTCGACGTTGCCGCTGCGGCGCAGGATGTTAACGCTCACTGAGTCTGTATAGCGTTCGCAGGAGAGATCAACGCTGCCGTTTCCGACCTTGAGGTTGCGAATGCGAATTTGTTGCAGTTTCTCCGGCAGAGCGGAGTGATGCATATAAATCCGCGACTCACTCGCGCGAATTTCGATCCCGAGACTGGCCTGCAACAACATGAAGACCGATCCGGCGGCCCAAGCCTGAGGCGAGCAAGCGACCGGGTAGAGCGTCGGCCCTTTTCCCGGACGGCGGCCAAAGCCGCAGATCAATTCTGGAAGACGATGGAACATCACCTCAGACGAGAGATCAAGCAATCCGGAGGTAATCCGCAAGGCAAGGTCTTTGTCGCTTCTGCGCAGTGAGCCGAGAGCAATGAGAGCGTTGTCATGCGGCCACATCGACCCGTTGTGATAGGACATGGGGTTATATCGGTGCTCACCGCGGACGAGAGTGCGCACCCCCCATCCAGAGAAGAAAGCGGGCGAGAGAAGCGCGTCGCTGATGGATCGGAATTGTGCGTCGCTGGCGATCCCGGAAAACAGACACTGGCCCGCATTGGAACTGCGCACGCGGCATTGCTTTTTTTCGCCATCCAGCGCCAATGCAAACATGCCGAGTTCGTCTGACCAGAACATGGATTGGAACTTCGCACGCAGTTCGGTCGCCTGCGTACGAAGCCGGTCGGCAAGGTCTTTGAACCCAAGGTCGGCAGCAACGGTTGCAATGCCATTCTTGGCCGCATAGACGTAGGCTTGCACCTCACAGAGCGCAATCGGACCTACGGCCAGACGTCCATCGCTATAAAAGACGGAGTCACCTGAATCCTTCCATCCCTGCTGCACCAGGCCGTGATCGGTCTGGCGCGCGTATTCGACGAATCCGTCGTGATCAGGATCGCCGTAGACATCGATCCATTCAAGGGCAGCGAGAACGTTCGGCCAGATCTCGAGCAGGAATTCTCTATCAACTGTGCGCTCGTAGTAGGCGGCGGCAAGCAGGACGAACAGCGGTGTGCCGTCAACAGTGCCGTAGTAGCGGCCGAAGGGTATTTCGCCCAGGCGAGCCATCTCTCCCTTGCGCATTTCGTGCAGAATCTTGCCCGGATCTGCATCGCGCGCGGCATCGGAACTTGTCGCCTGAGTGGCGGCCAGGTAGGACAGCACGCCCTTGGCGACCGAGGGCACCAGCCACAGCAACTCGAGCGCTGTGATGATTCCGTCTCGACCAAACACGGTGCTGAACCACGGCACGCCTGCGTAGGGATAAAGCCCATGCGGCGTCTGCGTAACCATCATGGCGAGGTCGGAACAAGACCGGTTGATCCAGTTATTGAACTGCTCATTGGAAGTTTGAATTTCCACAGCTGCCAATGGTCCGGTCATACGCTTGTGGTTCATCGCCTGCAGCGATTCACTGTAACTGCTGAAAGCGACCTGACTGTTTCCCTCGTGCTCACACACGACATTGACCGTGAAACTTGTCTCGCCATGAGGTTCGATTTGAAGTGGAACCGAGATGCCGCCGCTGCGCGGTTCACAGGAGGGTGCCGAGCACACGACACGCGTGGTACGCCGGATTTGATCAAGACCCTCATAGGCGAGAGTCACAGATGAGCGGCCAATCTCTTGAGGAAACTTCTCACCGCGGCGCTTCCGCTTCTCGCCGCGCACTTCAAAGATGTCTGCGAAATCCGCTTCGAAGTCGAAGGAGAGTTCGACATCGATCGCCGTATCGCCGTAGTTGTTCACTGTGATCTGGTCGTAGCAGACTAATTCGGTCAGGAACTTGGTGCGGTAGATGTGCACCGTGCCTCGAGGCAGCGACGCACCAGATTCAAGCTGAATGTCAGGATTCGTGAAGTCGATTCCGAGGAGAACATTGTCTTCGCGAATCGTCGAACTCAACAGCAACGGCCGAAATCCGCAAAGGAGCATTTCCAGGCGCGAGAGGTGGCGCGTCTCGTTGTGGAAAATACCTTGCTGGCCGAATCCGACTGGCTGAATGTCTCCTCCGCGATCGAAGACGGCGAAAGTATCGCCATTCAGCAGAACCCTGGTTCGATCGTCAGCAAGGGCCGACGAAGCCCGAATGTAGAATTGCTGATCGACCTCAATGACGTCGCGATTGTGTTCACGCTGCCAGGTTGGCATCATCAATAGACGACTCCTGCCTTAGAGAGTAAGTGTGAGTCCACGTTTGCCGCGTGCGGCACGTTTCTTTTCGCAAATTCCACGTTCGTACGCAGTCAGATATTGTTCACACATGCGTCGTGCGGTGAAGCGCTCCAGAAAACGCTGATGGCAAGCCCGGCGATCGACCGACGGAATTCGTTCGACGGCCTCTACGGCTTCTTCGACGCTTTCCACGATGAATCCCGTTACTCCTTCGTCAATTATCTCCGCTACCGATCCGCCGCGAAAGGCCACGACGGGCGTGCCACATGCCATGGACTCAATCATGACGAGCCCGAAGGGTTCAGGCCAGTCGATGGGAAAGAGCAGCGCAGAGGCGTTGCCAAGAAATTCAGCCTTGTCCTGTTCGCCGATCTCGCCAACAAATTCGACATCGGAATCTGCCAGAAGATCGCTGATCTCTGCTTCGAAGTAGTTGCGGTCGGCGTCGTCAATCTTGGCCGCAACCCGCAACGGCATTCCCACCTGGCGGGCAATCTCAATTGCCCGATCGACCCGCTTTTCCGGCGAGATTCGTCCCAGAAAAGCCAGATAATCTCCCGGTGAGAAACGCGGCTGATAGAGTTCCTCCGGAATTCCATGGTGAACCGTAGTCAGCCAACTTGCCCACGGCATTGGGGCGCGCTGGGCATCGGAGATGGAAATCAGGCGCATGTCGTTGAATTCCCTGAAGAGTGGATAGAGATCGGGAATATCGAGGCGGCCATGAAGGGTGGTAACCGCTGGAATTTCAAGCCTTCGAATCTGCGAGAAGGGCAAATAGTCGAGGTGAAAGTGAACTACATCGAATTCATCCGCTTCCTGTGCAATGGTTTCGATGAGATTCAAATGATGAGCCAGCGGCGAAAGCAACTTTCCTCCGTCGAGCCGTAGCGCCCGTTCGGATACGGATCGCAAGCTCGCCGAAGTTCGCGAGTCACCACTCGCGTACAGCGTTATGTCATGTCCCAAGGCTACAAGTTCTTCCGTAATATATGAGACCACCCGTTCGGTCCCGCCATAAAGCTTGGGGGGCACACTTTCGTATAGAGGCGCAACCTGCGCGATTTTCATGGTGGTACGGTCCCCAGCCCGTTCGTGCCCTGCGGGTCATTCTGGTTTGGTTTGATGCGGAGAGCCCAAGCCCACGTGGTCTGAGGGGGGCGAAAACCGGTCAACAATGAAGAATCATGGCGAGGGGATCGACCGGAAACCTTGCTCAATCAAAAGGAGATTCACGAGGATTTTGCGACCGGAAAGCCAGTGTTGAAGAGAGCAACCGGCTAAGACCTGCCACGCAACAGTTGCAATTTCGCGTACATCCTGAGAATATCAATGCATGGATCTTCGGACCTGTTGTCGCCGCTGTATGACGCCTCGCGCGCACAGGTGACCATGGTCCGTTAAAGCTACCATCTCTCCAAAGGTTTCCTGATTGTCCGCGACGCAGCCTTAGCTGTCGCGGGCTTTCTGTTTTTAGCTCATCCGAATTCCCCCAAGAGGTCATATGACTACTGAAGTCGTTCCACCGAAAGAGACAAAGGCCCAACGCACCGAACGCCTGAAGCGCGCCAAGAACCCCTGGGAAGCGTTTGACGAAGTGCGGGCCTTTGCGCGCGAGGGACGCTCCAGCGTTGTCCCGGAGTGGGCCGGCATGTACTTCAAGTGGTGGGGCATCTATACGCAGGGTGACGGTGTGGGCGCCACCGGAGGCAAAGGTGGCGAGGGGCTTGCTTCTGACCATTTCATGATGCGCATCGGCATCCCGAACGGAATCATCTCGTCGAGCCAGCTGCGGACCATCGGCGGGATCACGCGGAAGTATGCGCGCAATCTGGCCGACATTACGGTCCGTCAGAACATCCAGTTGCACTGGCTCACGATTGAGACCTTGCCCGAAGTGGTGGATGCGCTCGACGCGATTGGCCTTTCGCCTAAGGGGGCTTGCGGCGATGTGGTGCGCAACGTAACCGGCTGTCCGCTGGCTGGAGTCGATCACGATGAGTTGATTGACGCCTCGCCGATCGCCATCGAGATTGCGCACTTGCTCACCGCGAATCCTGATTTCTACAATCTGCCCCGCAAGTTCAAGATTTGCGTGACGGGCTGCCCGACCTGGTGCTCCTATCCCGAGATTAATGACATTGCCCTGACTCCCGTGAAGCGTGACGGCCAGGTCGGTTTCACGGTGCGCGTTGGCGGAGGACTCTCCAACGAGCCGCACCTTGCAGTCCGGCTCGATGCGTTCGTTCTTCCTGAGCAGGCGGTGCCCGTAGTGAAGGCGATCACGGAGATCTTTCGCGATCAGCAGGTTTTGCGTGAGAGCCGCGACCGGGCACGGATGAAATATCTCTTCATGAAAGAGGGCTGGACGCCGGAGAGTTTCCTCGCCGAGTTGCGATCGCGTCTGGACTTTGCGCTGGCCCCCGGTGTCGATGAGGAGGTGCCAGATGAGACGCTTCGCGATCACGTGGGCATTCATCGCCAACGCCAGCCTGGATTGAGCTATGTGGGAGCATCCGTTCTGCGCGGCCGTCTGACCGGAGAACAACTGGAAGCAGCCGCCGACCTGGCCGACAAGTATGGCAGCGGCGCCCTGCGCGCAACTGTTTCGCAGAACCTGCTGTTCATCGACGTGCCGACCGACAAGGCTGCGGACCTTGTGCGCGAACTTGGCGCCATTGGTCTTCACGTGGAAGGCTCAGCGTTCTGGCGCGGCGCTGTCGCCTGCACGGGCACAGAATTCTGCAAGCTCGCCATCACTGAAACAAAAGGGTTCACGCGCTGGCTGGTAGACGAACTTGAGGAACTCGTTCCGGACTTTGATCAGCAGTTGCGACTGCACGTAACCGGCTGCCCCAATGGATGCGGTCAGCACTGGATTGCCGACATAGGCATCGAGGGCAAGAAGATCAAGCACGAGGGCAAGCTGGTGGATGCCTACTACTTCTGCCTTGGCGGGTCGGTGGGGCAGCACGCGGGCATCGCGCGGCCAGTGGGCTATCGCACACCTGCCTTCCATGTTCCCGAAGCGATCGCGCGCCTGCTGCGCAAATATCTGGCGACGCGCGATGGTGAGGAGAATCTGCGTGCATGGTTCGCACGCCACACGAACGACGAGTTGCGCGGCTACCTTGCTGGAGAAATCCTCGCGCCGGTGGAGCGCGATTTACCCACGGGCCGCGTGCCCCACGCCGTTGCAGACTGAGGTTTCCATGAGCTTACTTCCGATTTTTTTAAAACTCGATGGACAGCCGGGGTTGCTGCTGGGCGCGGGCAACGTGGCGCTCGAAAAGATCAACAGCCTGCTGATAACGGGACTGCGCCTGCGCGTGATTGCGCCGGAGGCAAAGCCGGAGATTCAGCAACTTGCCCGCGAGAACCGGCTGGAGTGGATTCAGCGTCGCTTTGATCCGACCGACCTGGACGGCAACTTCGTGGTGATTGCCGCGACCGATGATCCCGAAGTGAATTCGACGGTCTATCGCGAAGCAGTTCGCCGGGGAATTTTGGTGAACAGCGTAGATGATCCCCCGCACTGTGACTTCTATTTCGGATCGGTGGTGCGGCGAGGCGATCTGCAGATCGCAATCTCGACGGCAGGGGAAAGCCCCGCCGTTGCTCAGCGCCTTCGGCGCGAAATTGATGCGCGGTTGTCAGCGGATATCGGGCCATGGCTCAAAAATCTCGGCGAGTTCAGGCGCGAAGTTCTGGCGACCCTTCCGCCAGGCGACGACCGCAAGGCTTTGCTGCATGAAATGGCGGAGCGGCAGTTTTTCGATTCAAGCTCGACGCCATCGGGCCTCTCGGAAAACTTCACCCCGAGCCAATCCGAAGAGAGTGCGGAAGACAAAGTGTTTCTTGTCGGCGCAGGGCCGGGCGACCCGGATCTGCTTACCGTGAAAGCGCAGCGGCTCATTCAGTCCGCCGATGTCATCCTGCATGACGATCTTGTCCCCCCGGCGATTCTGGAGCTGGCTGCGCCGTCCGCCGAAGTCCTAAACGTCGGCAAGCGCTGCGGCACGAAGAACATTACGCAGGAGGAAATTCATGCCCTGATGATTGCGCATGCCTCGACCGGGCGACGCGTAGTGAGACTGAAGTGCGGGGATCCTCTGATTTTTGGTCGCGCGGCTGAAGAAATGAAAGCGCTGACGGATGCTGGAGTAGCCTTCGAAGTCGTACCCGGAATCACGGCTGCTTTCGCGGCTGCTGCGGCAATTCCCTGCTCGCTGACCGATCGCAATGCGGCTTCAAACGTGATCTTCTCGACCGGCCATCACGCACAATCGCACAATCACGCATCCATACCAGAAATCGAAGATGCCACCCGCGTGGTTTACATGCCGGGCCGCGATCTCACCCTGCTGGCTCTTGAATGGCTTGAGGAAGGCCTGCCAGCCGATTTTCCGTGCGCCATTGTGTCCCACGCCGCGCAACCGGGGCAGCAGGTGCAGCGAACCACTCTTGGCGAGTTGGGTAAGGTGCACCCAACCCAGTCGCCCAGCCTGCTGATTGCCGGTTGGGGAGTGCGCGACATGGCAGACAATCGCATTCGCAAGGCCGCCGGCCGAGCCGTTATCGCGTAATTTCGACCGCCCACCTGCCAGGTTCGCATTCAGTCCGAGGCACTCTCGACCTTTATACTGAAGTGTTTGTTGAATCAATCAGGCAGGCGGTCCTATTGCCTGTTGATGGGAGCGACATTGCCTCAGGCAGAGATCGGGATTATTGGCGGCAGCGGGCTTTACTCGATGCCCGGATTTACCAACGTCCACGAAGAACAGGTTGAAACACCCTTTGGCGAACCGTCCGACCCGTTCGTGCTCGGCGAACTGGAGGGACGCAAGGTAGCTTTCCTTGCCCGCCATGGGCGCGGCCACCGGATTTTGCCCTCCGAACTGAACTTCCGCGCCAACATCTACGCATTCAAGAAGCTTGGGGTAGAGCGGATTCTCTCGGTCTCGGCTGTCGGATCGCTTAAGGAAGAGCACAAGCCGACGGATTTTGTGATTCCCGACCAGTTCATCGATCGCACATTTCACCGCATCTCCACGTTTTTTGGCGATGGCATCGTCGGCCATGTAGCGTTCGGCGACCCTGTGTGCTCCGTCGTTGCCATGGCAGCAGAAACGGGATGCACGAGCGTCGGTGTCGTCGGCAAACTGGGCGGAACGTACGTTTGCATGGAAGGCCCGCAGTTCTCCACCAAGGCCGAATCGAATCTCTACCGCAGCTGGGGCGCCGACGTAATCGGCATGACCAACCTGCAGGAAGCAAAGCTCGCCCGCGAAGCGGAGATCTGCTATGCCACCGTCGCCATGGTCACCGACTACGACTGCTGGCGAGAGGGTCACGATGCGGTGACGATTGAAGAGATCGTCGCCGTATTGCACCAGAACGCCGAGAACGCCTGCAAGATGGTGAAGGCCGCGGTTGCCGCAATGCCGGCAGACCGGACCTGCGCGTGCGCATCGGCAGCAAAGTTTGCCGTACTCACGCAGCCAGATGCAATTCCAGCCGCCGCCAAGGAGCGGCTGAAACTACTTTTCGGCAAGTATCACGGCTGGTAGCACCAGATTCATCTATTCATCAAACCCAGAGAGGATTTTGCATGGCAATTACTGTTGTAGGCAGCGTCGCCTTTGACACTGTCGAGACACCGTCGGGACGCAAAGAGCGCTGCCTCGCCGGCGCCGCCACTTACTTTTCCCTCGCCGCAAGCTTTTTCACGGATGTCCGCGTCATCGCAGTCGTCGGCGAAGATTTCGGCGCGAGCGAGCAAGCCGTCTTCGATGCCCGCGAGATCGACACCACAGGCATCCAGCATGCGCCCGGCAAAACCTTCTTCTGGCAAGGCTCGTATCTTGAGAATCTCAACGAGGCCCGGACGCTCCAAACCGATCTCAATGTCTTTGCCGGCTTCGAACCCAAAATCCCCGACGCGTATCGCGATTCGCAGTTCCTCTTCCTCGCAAACATCGATCCTGTTCTTCAACGCCGTGTTCGTGAGGCCACGCCCCACGCGAAATTGGTTGCCGGCGACACAATGAATTACTGGATCAAGGACCACAAGCCCGCACTGCTCGAAGTGCTCAAAGGCCTCGACATCCTCCTCATCAACGACACCGAAACACGCATGCTCGCCGGCAACAGCAATCTCGTCCTCGCAGCGCGCGCCGTGATGGAGATGGGCCCGCGCATGCTCGTTGTCAAGCATGGAGAATACGGTGCAACGCTCTTCCACAAGGCAATTCCCGGCGCCCCCGATTCACGCACCTTCAAAACTCCCGCCTTCCCTCTTGAGCAAGTCACTGACCCCACGGGCGCGGGCGACAGCTTCGGCGGCGGATTCTTCGGCTATCTCGCCTCGCAGCGCGAACTCACGCCCGGCGTCTTCCGGCGCGCCATGTTCTATGGCTCTGTCATGGGCTCGTTCACCGTGGAGCGATTTGGAACCGAGCGCCTGCAGCAATTGACGCGCGAAGAGATCGACCACCGCTTCAACCTGTTCCGCGAGTTGACGCACCTTGACTGAAGAGCCGATTCGCCGCCCCATCAGCCGCAATGAGTGGCTGGTGGTGGTGGCGTCTACGGCGATCATGTCTGCGCTTGCAAGCCTGTGGAGTTGGCGTCACGGCGCGATGCTCAATTATGGAGACGCCGTAGCGCACCTGCACATTGCACGACGCGTCATTGATTCGCATCGGCCCGGCCTGTCGCAACTTGGCTCAGTCTGGCTTCCACTGCCGCATCTGCTGATGATCCCCTTTGTTGCGGTCTATGCGTGGTGGGCCAACGGAATTGCGGGGATGATCCCTTCGGCACTGGCCTATATTGCCGGATGCGCAGGGGTGTATCGTCTTGCGCGTCACTGGCTGCGCCCATCCGCGGCAATTGTGGCTCTCGCTTTTTTCGCGCTGAACGCGAACCTGCTTTACCTCCAGACCACGGCCATGACGGAGCCATTATTTCTCTGCGAAATGATCTGGCTCGCAGTGTGGCTGGTGGAGTGGCGCGGAGCCCTCAATAACGATCCACCTCGCGCGGCGCGCTTATTATGCGGCATCGCGCTGGTTCTCGTGGCGGCAGTTTTTACACGGTATGACGGCTGGATCCTGGCCCTTCTGGCGTGGACTTCCGTCGGTATCGTGCAGCTTCGCATCAGCACCCTCCGCTCGCGAACCTTCTGGATCGCGAGTGCTGTCGTGGTTGCGGCTCCATTGGTTTGGTTCACGTACAACGCAGTCGTCTTCGGAGACTGGCTCGACTTCGCGCGCGGTCCGTACTCTGCGGCAGCAATCGAAATACGCACCGCAACACCCGGATCAGGCCCCCCGCATCCGGGTTGGCACAACCCGTGGGTATCGCTCCTATTTTTCGTCAAGTGCGCCAAGATGGACGTCGCGCCGGAATCATGGGGCAACTTCACGCTGACGCTTGCGCTTCTTGGCGCCGCGTGGGGATGGCTTACGACGCGTCGACGGGCATTCCAGTGGACGCTGTTCCTGTGGCTGCCAATTCCCTTCTACGCGTATTCGATCGCATTTGGTTCTGTGCCGATCTTTCTTCCCGTATGGTGGCCGCACTCCTGGTACAACACGCGCTATGGGATGGAAATGCTCCCGGCCTTCGCTCTCGGATTGGGGTTTGTGGCGCAATTCGTGATTGCGGTTTTCCGCGAATTCAAGCGAAGCTTGGTACCCTTCGCCGCCACCGCAATCTACGCGATCGTAGGCGTCAATGCGTGGGCAGTTCTTCGCGATCATCCTTTGACCTACGTTGAAGGCACCAAGAACATTGAGTCGCGCCGCGCCTTCGAAGTCGAAATACCCCCCGTGTTACGCGCGCTGCTGGCGACGCGGCCTGATGCGCCGGTTCTGATGGGGACGTCGGTATATCCGAATCTGGTGGCGTTTACCGGGATCCCGTTGCGACAGACGATCAACGAGAGTGACAAGGAGTATTTCTCCGATGCGCTGGCTGCTCCCGCCACGCATGCCGCAATCGTGGTTGCGTTCGATGACGACGATATCGATCGCGCGGTAAAGGCTCATCCTGATGGGCTCAGATTTGTGCGGCGTTTTAATTGTCACGGGCAGAAATCCGGCACAGTTTACGTCTCCGATACCCCGCCAGTCACGAAAGCTGCGGAGCGGTGATAGCATCAGCCAAGGTGGCAGCCATGTGCACGACATTGGCCAACATTTCGACGCCTTTCGGCTTCAGCTGGCTGCAGCAGGTCGACGTTTTCAACGGCGCCATTCCGCGGCTGATCGTTGCGTCACTGTTGGGCGCTCTCATCGGTCTGGAGCGCGAGTACAAGCGCCGATCTGCCGGTGTGCGCACGAACCTTCTTATCTGTCTCGGCGCGGCATTCTTCACGCTGCTCTCGGCAGTGCTGGCGGGAGATGGAAGCCCAAACAAAGGTCAGGTAGCGTCAAACATCGTTCAAGGCATTGGATTCCTTGGCGCGGGATTGATCATTCACAACCGCAGCCGCATCAGCGGACTGACCAGTGCCGCCAGCGTCTGGGTAGTCGCATCCATCGGCATGGCGTGTGGCGCGGGTTTGCTCGCCGCCGCTGCTGTGGCCACCGTAATCGTGGTAGTCGCTCTCGAATTGGTCGGCTTTCTTGAGCGCCGGGCCAGCATCAAAATCTATTCGCTCATCTATGAAGCCCGCGGAGACGATCAGACGGCTATGCTTCGCTCGATTCTCGACGCGATGGATAAAGCCGGCGAGCGGTTGGCCGACTTTGCGACAAATGCGATAGGCGATCTGCAGCGCGTGACCTTCACCATAACCGCTACCAAGAAACAGCATGAACGTCTGCACGGCAGGCTTCTCTCGGAGGCGGCGATCAACGAGCTGCTCAATTTCCGCGATCCGGAGGAAGATTGATTCCCTTCGCCAAGGCACACGCGTGCGGCAATGATTTTCTGATTGTGACCGAAGATTCAGCAGCCAGGCGCGACTGGGCAGAACTGACGCGTCACCTCTGCGCGCGCAACACAGGTGTCGGCGCGGACGGTATCGAGTTCTTTGCCTGGACTGGCTCCAAGTCCGGACGAGTCCGGCTTCACAACGCAGACGGCTCGATTGCGGAGATCAGCGGTAACGGAACCCGTTGCGTTGCCGCCTGGATGAGCGCGATGATCGGCGCAAAGGCTGGCGACGAGTTGCGCATTGAGACGGATGCCGGCCTTCGCATCTGCCGGATCAACAACGTGCTCGCAGAGGACGGCTACGCGGTCGAAGTCACGACAGGCATGGGAATTCCCAGTGCCGCGCGCAAGATTGTGACGCTGGCGAACGGCCGTCCCGTGGAAGGAATCGCGGTCTCCACTGGCAATCCACATTTTGTGATCGCCGTCGATAACCCGGACTTCGCAGTCGCCGGGAATGCGTGGCAGGCAATTGGCGCAGAGATTTGCGCCCACTCTGATTTTCTGCACCAGACCAATGTTGAATTTATGCGCATCATAGGTCCGGGAGAAATTGAAATCCGCATCTTCGAGCGCGGCGTTGGCCCCACGACTTCTTCGGGAACCGGGACTTCCGCCTCTGCAACCGCTGCGATTGCATTTCATGCCTGCACCTCTCCCTTGCGCGTCGTTTCGCTGGGAGGAGCGCAGACGGTGAGTTGGCGAGGGGTGGGTAGCGAATTGGAACTGACCGGGCCCGCAACCTTGATTGCGCGCGGCGAGGCTTGGTGCGGATGACGACCGGATCAAAGCCGCTCATGCCCCTCGGCCCGATTCAATCCGGCGCCGGCGTCAATGTCATCTCGCCCGCGTCGTTCGCAATTCCGGCACGGGTCGACCTCGGCATGGAACGGCTTCAGAAGCTCGGATACGCGCCGCGTCTTGGACCAAATACGCAGGCGCGCGGCCCGCTGTTCTTCGCCGGAACCTCGGAAGAGCGCATCGCAGACATGCACGCGGCATTTGCTGATCCTGAAACGAGTTTCGTAGCAGCCGTCCGGGGCGGCTACGGGTCGGGCTACTTGCTGGAAGCAGTGGATCTTAAGCTCATCGCCGATCATCCGAAGCCTTTCTTTGCCTACAGCGACATGACCGGCCTGCAGCTTTGGCTCCTGGACAAACTTGGGCTTCCTGCATTTCACGGCCCGATGGTTGCTGCAGATTTCTACGTTGAGGATGGCGTGCATCTCGAAAGCTTTCAGGCAGCGCTCGCGGGCCGGCCCTATTCTGTCGGAACCACGGAAGGAATGCGCACTCTCAAGCCTGGTTCAGCGCGCGGCACGCTCTACGGCGGATGCCTCAGCATTTTGGCCGCCTTGATTGGAACACCCTGGGAGCCGGCAACGGAAAACAAGCTTCTGTTTATCGAGGATGTTGGGGCAAAGCCGTACCAGGTTGACCGCATGCTCTGGCAATTGCGTCAGGCAGGAAAGCTCGACGACGTGCGTGGCATCGTCTTCGGGGAAATGCTCAATTGCACCTCGCCAGGCGCGCCTGAGAATCTGCTGGACGACGCGATCCTCTCCGCGCTCAACGGAATCGAGGTCCCCATCGCATTCGGGTTACGCAGCGGACACGTCTCGCGTCAGAACGTCACATTGATCTTCGGCATCGAGGCCGAACTACACGCCGACGACGAGGCTCAACTCACGCTAGTTGAACCGGCGGTGCGATCTTGACTCCGACACGCAAGCACATTCATCTCACCGGCATCTGCGGCACGGCAATGGCCTCGCTGGCCGGCCTTCTTCAACTCGAGGGTCATCGCATTTCGGGTTCAGACAAAGCCGCTTATCCGCCCATGAGCGATTTGTTGCATTCACTTGGAATTCCGATACTCGAACCGTATTCCGAATCGAACCTCGATCCTGCGCCTGACCTCGTCGTCATTGGAAACGCGCTTTCCCGCGGCAATCCCGAAGTAGAACGCGTGCTAGATGAGCGAATGCCCTTCACCTCCATGGCGGCACTGGTGCGCGAGGAATTCCTGAAAGGACGCGAATCGCTAGTCGTGGCCGGAACACATGGCAAAACGACGACGACGAGCATGTTGTCATGGATTTATCAGGCCGCATCGCATGAAAACGCCGCGCTCGAGCCGTCATTCCTGATCGGCGGCGTCGCAGAAAACTTCGGAACCAGTTTTCAGCTTCGCCCCACGCACACCTTCATCATTGAAGGCGACGAATACGATACAGCGTTCTTCGACAAGGGGCCCAAGTTTCTCCACTACTTCCCTGACGCGCTCATCCTCACGCACGTGGAGTTTGACCACGCAGACATTTACGCCGATCTCGAAGCGGTGAAGATCGCATTCAAGCGGCTCGTGAACCTTGTGCCGCGTCGTGGCCTGCTGGTTGCGTTTGACGGCAGCCCGAATGTTGACGAGTGCATCAGCAAGGCCTTCTGTCGCGTGGAGCGCTATGGATTCAAAGCTGAATCCGACTGGCAGATTCGCAACCTGCGCTACGCAGACGGCAAAACAAAATGGGAAGTTTGGCACCATGGCGGGCTTTGGTCAGAACTCGCAATGCAACTTGCAGGCGAACACAATGCGCTGAATGCCACAGCGGCGGTCGCATTGGCTTCCGGTCAGGGCATTCGCAAAGACGCAATCCGCTCAGCCCTGGCAAGCTTCAAAAGTGTAAAGCGACGGCTCGAAGTTCGCGATGTTATCCGCGGCATTACCATCATCGATGATTTCGCGCATCATCCCACTGCGATTCGTGAAACCCTGCGCGCGCTGCGATCGGTGTACCCAGATGCGCGCATTTGGGCGGTTCTGGAACCGCGCTCAAACACGCTGCGGCGCAAGGTGCTGGAGAACGATCTGATTGAGAGCCTGCGCCTGGCAGATCGCGTAATGATGACAGGTGTCTATCAGCAGCAGCGCATTCCGGACGCGGAGCGGCTTCATCCCGAGGACGTTGTCGACGCGCTGAGTGCTGCGGGAACGCCGGCCGAACTGCATCCGGATGCAACCGAGATCATCGCGAGTATCGCACCTCGACTGCAATCCGGCGATGTGGTCGCCATCCTCTCCAATGGCGGCTTCGACGACATCTATGAGAAACTTCCTGCGCGACTCAGAACTCGTCAGGACTGATCGCGAAAGCCCGCCATGATCGCTTCACTGCTCCTCCTCATCACGTTCGTCATTCTGGGAATTCCCACCGCAATCATTTTCATTCCATGGTCCATCATCACCGGCAATGTTCTGCCGCTATACAACGCGACGCAGATGATTGTCAGGAGCGGATACTTTCTTGCGCGCATCCATATCGAGGTGAAGGGCCGCGAAAACGTCCCGGCAAACACTGCCTGCATCTTCATGGCAAACCACGTTTCGAACCTCGACCCGCCTGCGCTGATTCCAAATATTCCTGGACGCACGTCCGCGTTTCTCAAACGCTCGCTCATGCACGTTCCGGTGCTTGGCTGGGGATTTCGGCAAGGCGAGTTCATCCCCGTCGATCGCGACGGCCGCAAGGAAAGCGCCCAAGAGAGCATCGCCGCTGCGCGTCTAGTACTTTCGAAAGGTGTGCACATCACGACGTTTGTGGAAGGAACACGGTCAAAGGATGGCCGCATGCTCCCCTTCAAGAAGGGCCCCTTCTACCTTGCGCAGGAGACCGGGGCGCCTTGCATCCCGGTTTCCATCTGGGGAACCGAAACGATGATGTCGAAGGGCAGCATGCGGATTCGCCCCGGCACCGCGCACGTCACGTTTCATCCGCCCATTTTTCCGGCCGATTATGCATCAAGAGAAGACCTGATGGCTGCCGTACGCACTGCAATCGCTTCAGGCCTGCCCGAGTGGATGCGTACCTAGATTCCTCACGCTATTCGACGATGGCGTTATAGCCGTCGTTCAGCAACTTTTGGCGCGTCGCATTTGCGTCGTTGCGATTCGCAAATGGACCGGTCTGCACGTGGATAAGGTTGTCGCCGACTTCGCGGCGGGCTGTAGCTGCGTAGCCCCGCTTGCGCAGCGCATTCACAAGCACTTCCGCATCCTCGGGATGCGACACCGCTGCAATCTGCACCATCCAGCCCTGGACCTGCGTCATCGCCGGTTGCACCTGAAGAACAGAAGCGGGTTGCGACCCGTTGGTTTGCCCCACAAGCGCAGGATGCACCTGGGAATCAATTGCCGGCCTTACCTGAGCCTGCGGCGTGCCTGGATTCCCTGCCACGACAGCGGTCTGTGTCGCGATTGGCGGTCTAACGCTGCCCGATGTATCGGTAGAGCTATCAGCCCTTGCAATCGCCTGTGGCCGCGCCGGTGGCTGCCCTGCCGCTCCGGGCTTGGAACCCGAGCCCGTTGGAGCTGGGAGAGGCTTGGAGTCTCGGGATGGCGAAGACACTGCCGCCGACTCCGACGAAGATCGATGGCCAACAAAGTATCCGATGCTGAAACAGACAGTGCAGAGAACCAGAAGACCGCAGCAGAGAGCGAAGAACATGCCGCCCCCAATGGTGAGTTCGGCGTCCTGGCCTTTCTCTGCAGCTTCCAGTTCATCCTTGCTGAAGTCTCGAATCATTCTTCGCCCTTGGAATCAGGAAATCACTGGATAAGTTCTCGCGAACTCGGTTCTACGAGTTGTCACTCGCGGACTTCGGAGGCATTGAGGCCGGTGTCAGCTTGTTCAGCATTTGCATCAGTTCAATAGGCAACGGGAACACGATCGTTGTGTTCTTTTCGACGCCGATTTCGGTGAGCGTCTGCAGATAGCGAAGCTGTAGCGTAAGAGGCTGTGTCGCCAGCAGGGCGGCCGCGTCCACGAGTTTCTGCGCTGCGTCGAACTCGCCCTGTGAGTGAAGAACCTTCGCGCGGGCTTCGCGCGCTGCCTCAGCCTGCTTGGCCATGGCGCGCAGCATCTGCTCCGGCAGATCCACCTGCTTGACTTCGACTGAGATCACCTTGACCCCGAACGGCTCCGTGCGCTGATCGATGATGGTCTGGATCTTCAAATTCAGCTTGTCGCGATGACTGAGAAGCTCGTCCAATTCCACTTCGCCCAGGACCGAACGCAGCGTTGTCTGCGCAAATTGCGAGGTCTGGTAGACGTAGTTCGCCACCTTGATGGCTGCAGCATTGGGGTCGACGACGTACAAGGTCACGACCGCATTCACCTTGAGCGTCACGTTGTCGCGCGTGATTACATCCTGGGCTGGAACTTCCAGCACTTCCTGCCTTAGCGAAATGCGCACCATCTGATCCATGGGCCGGAAAACCGCAATGATTCCCGGGCCTTTCGGAGGCGTCAAAGCTCGACCAAAGCGAAAAATAACCGCGCGTTCATAGTCGCGGAGAATCTTGATTGAATTGACGAGATACAAGGCAAAAATCGCGACGACAATCAGAATCGGAGTTAGCATTTCCACTTCCCTCACTCAGCACGGATTGTACTCTCGCGTGCTCTACGCAGCGGTTTGCGGGGGTTTGGGCTGTTCGAGGGGTGCAACCCTCAACATGTATTGTTCGTGCCCCACCACGCGCAATCGTGAACCAACGGGAACCGGTTCGCTCGCCACCGCGTTCCAGATCTCGCCTTCCACCAGTACGTGCCCTTCCGGTGCAAGCGCTTCCATCGCCGAGGCCGTGCTCCCTATCAGTGCATCGGCTCCCAGACGAGCTTTCAGTCGACGTGCACGCCACGCCAGGCGCACCAGAAAGACGGTGATGCCCCCAAACCCGACACTCACGGCAATCGCAACCCATGGGCGAATCTGCAGCTCCGGGATCGGCGCGGCAATCAGGGTCAGCATCCCAAATGTCAGACACACAATCCCCGTCAATGCGAGCGCGCCGTGGCCGCCAAACTTCGCTTCCAGAAACATCAGGGCAAATGCCGCAATCAGCAATAAAACTGCCGTAAATCGAATAGGCAGCAGGTCGAGAGCGAAGACCCCCAGCAGCACCATCAACGTTCCCAGGGCTCCCGGTACGATCGTTCCCGGCGTGTTGAATTCGAGATAAATCAGCAGGGCTCCACCCACCAGCAGCAGAAGCGCGATGTTGGGGTTTACTAGCCAACCGAGGAGATTCTCGCGCATGGTGGGCTGCACAACTTCGATTTGTGCGTTTTTCGTATGGAGGGTCAGCTTCGAGCCGTCCATCAGCGTAATCTGCCGCCCGTCGATCGTATCGAGCAGTTGCCCGTCATTGGGCGCGATCACGTCGATCAGGTGCTTGTCCAGCGCCTCTTCCGCAGTGTACGAGTGCGATGATGCAACCGCGGCGATCGCAGCTTCGCTGTTGCGATTGTGTTTAGTGACGTACGACCGCAGAAATGCTTCTGCGTCGTTCTCCACCTTCTGGCTCAGAACCTCATCGGGCTTTCCACCCTCGAAGACGACGTGCGCTGCGCCCGCATTGGTTCCAGGCGCCATCGCGGCGATATCGGCCGCCTCCAACAGAAAGAATCCCGCAGAGCCGGCGCGCGCGCCTGCAGGAGCAACATAGACAATGACAGGTACGCGGGAACTGAGGATCGCGCCTGCCATACTTCGCATGGAATCGACCAGGCCCCCAGGCGTATTGATCTCGATCAGCAGAGCGGCGGCCCCCTGGCTATTCGCGTGCGCGATGGCGCGCTCCAGCAGGCCGGCGCTCACTGACTGAATGGTGTCGTCGAGAACAAGTTTGTCAACCACCGGCTGCTGTGCGCGCACCGCTCCCGCGCATGCCAGCCCGATCATTGCGATCAGGCTGAAGAGTTCGCGGAACTTGAATCCACCCACGTGCCGAAGCATGGCTTGCTCCAATCGCTACGGTTTCTTTCCGGACCTCGCCTCGATTTCCCGGTTTAGTTCCTTTGCTACTGCGCTGCCGGGATCCATTTTCAGAGCCTCTCCAACATCGCGGCTTGCCTCGTCCATGTGATTTGCCGCCAAATCGAGCCTTCCCAGCACCAGGTACGCATCCAGCGAGGGCGAGATCTTCAATGCCTCATTCGCTTCTTTGCGCGCAGCATTCAAGTCTCCGGTGCGCTCCCGAACTGCTGCCAACCCGGCATGAGCTTCGGCGAGCGAGCCATCGTCCGTCTCCGCTGTCTGATACAACCGCTCGGCTTCGAGCAGCAGCCCGCGATTGAAATAGTCTTTGGCACGGGCGGCCAGTTTCACAGCCCGGTCGTGAGCTGGAAGCGCTGCCAGCCGGGTTGCCTCCATTTGGTCCATCACCATCGCCGCCTGCTTGAATGCAACCGCATCGAAGGTACGCACGATGCGCTCGAGCGGTTCACCCGGATCATCGCCATCCGCCGACTTGGGGGCCTTCCACGCCCCAAGCACTTGTTGAGCCTCTGTGTCGCTTGGCCGAAGCTTCAGACACTGGTTCAGCTCGTTCAAAGCACTGGCGTCGGAACCGTGGTGCTTGAGGCTCACAGCGAGGTTGAAGTGGTAGTCGGCATTATTCGGGTCAGCAGCGGCAGCCTGCACAAATAAGCCGGTGCCGTCGTGATCCTGGCGGCTAACAGCGACACCCTCGTTGTTCAGCACTTCGCCAAGCGGCAACTCGCGCGCCACCCCCGCAAAGGCATCCTCTGCCTGCTTATAAGAACCAGAATAGAGCAGGGAAAGCCCACGGTAGAAGCCTGCTTCCAGAACATCCGGGTCGTTAGGACTCACCTTTGCAAACGATGAGGCAGCTTCATCATATTGCTGTCCGTTGAAGTCCTCGCGTCCAAGCGCTATCCATGCCGGGCTGAAATTAGGGCTGAGCGTAACGGCCTGCTTCAAGTGACGCTCGCGCTCCTGCTGGTCCGGCTCTGAGATACCGCGAATGTACTGTTCGAACGAGTCGAGACGGAGCGCGGCTCCAGCGGCAAGAAATGTATCCTGCGCAACGCTGAATCCCGGATCCATGATGCGGGTCAAGCGCCACGCGAGCGAATCAAATACAGCAATCAGGTCGCGCATCTCACCACGCGCCATCACCGCGTCGCTCATGCGCAGATGGGGAACGTCAAGAACGCGCGCTTCGGCCACGATGCCGGTCCCCTCCATGCGATAGCTTCCCACGATGATGGAGTCGACATCCAGCGTCTGCGACAGCTTGAGGGCACTGGCCCGCGAGGGCTGAAACTGCTGTGGCAGGCCAAGATGGTCGAGCGCGTACATGCGGTCCTCGCGACGCATCGGAGCGAAGCCGGCGGACGCAAACCGCGCATCCAGAATCTCGGGTGCAGCTTCGCGAATCCATTCGAGGTTCGGCTGCCCTGTTCCATTGTCGAAAGGCAAGACCAGCAGAATCCGGTTTTTCCCGGCGTTTCCGGCGTCAGCTGCGGCCGCCTGGGCATTTGCGTTGGCATTCAACATCAGGCCCGCGAGCGACAGCAATCCGGCGCATCGAAGCATCGGCCGCATCCATCCGCGAAATCGAATCAGAATGACCACAATAGGCTTGATTATAGGTGTTTTGGCTTGTTCACCGCAGTATCTCGAAGGTGTCGTGCGGTCAGCGTGCGGGGCGCGGCAACTCGACGCTGGCTTCGAACTGTCGATTGAATCGGATCAGTGCGATCCACTGGGCGTGGTCCTGGCGCTCCCAGTTCAACGTCCCATGCAGGCGCATGGCAATTTCTTCGGGCGGCAGGTCGTGATGCAAGCCAAAGTACTTCTCGTCGAGGGCTTCGCTCTTCGGTCCGAGGCTCAATAGCAGCGAGGGAGGATCGTATTTGGTCGAAAAAACCAGGGCTGTCGAGTAGCCGCCGGGGTCATCCGCGGCGCGATCGATCTGTTCTGAGGTGAAGTCCTCGAGGCGATAGACCTGGTAGGGCGTCTTTACGTAGCCCAGTTCCGGCTTGGTGAGTTCATCGGTAACGGGCCACGCGGAGAGAACGGTGGATCCGGCGTAGCGCTTGTTGAGCTGCGCGATGCCGGCCATATGCAAGCGAATTACGCGAGCATATTCCAGGTTGTCCTCGGGTGCAAAGCGGTAGGGCGGGTTGATAAAGAGGCCTGCGACAAATGCCGAAGCCGAGAAAAGTGCCAGCGCCTGCCAAAACGGTACGCGTCGCGAGAATGTAGAGACGGCGACGAGCAAGACCAGCGGATACATCGGCAGCAGGTAGCGAGTGAGAAGAGCGCCTCCGAGAATGCTGAAAAACGCGGCGTTCGCGACGAGGATAAAAAAGATTCGCCACAAAACCGCAGCACTGACGCGAGGCCGCTCGCGAACTTCAACATCAGGGCGTGGGCTCAGCATCAAAGCGGCGATGGTCAGCAGCGACGGCACAAACATATTCATGTGCGCCGTAAGATGGAGAAGGCGGTGACCGAATGCCGCCAGAAAACGTGCCGGTTCGAAGTTGGCCTGGGCGTTGTACTTGAGAAATGCGGGATTGCCGAAGACAAATCCGGTTTTGGCGAAGTGCCAGCCATACCATGCGATGAGCGGAACAACGCAACTTGCGAACCAGCCGGCATCAGCCCAGCGCTTCTTCCTATCCGGCGGCCCTGAACGAAATCCATCCACCAGTGCCATCACCGCCAGAGTCATCGGAATCACGATGGCGCTCTCTTTTGAAAGCACGGCAGCGGTAAACCACAAGGCGGCGACCCATGATCGCCGATTGCCGTCGGGCAGTGCATAAACCAACCCCCACAGGGCGAAGGCGGCAGCAAAGATGTCGGCCTGGGCGAGAGTGCTCTGTGCAAACCAGATGGGGTACAACGCCGTCAGCACCACTGTCCAGAAGGCGACTTGGCCAGAGCCAGCGATTCGATGCGCGAGTCTCCACACCGCGAGAAGGCCGATGGAGGCAATCATCAATACGGCTTGCCGCGTCACCTCCGGGTAGAACCCGGAAAGTTTCCACCACAGCGCAAGGTACACGCTGGGAAGCGGTGGATGCGCATTCGACATTGTGGTGGAGGGGATCAGCGAACCGGTGCGGAAAAAGTCCCACGCAGCGGGAATGTAATAGCCGGCCTCGTCCCAATAGTAGGGCAGGCGCAACAACGAAAAGTGACTGACGTAAAGCGCTGCAAAGATAACGGGAAACACCAGCCAGAGCGCGAATGGCGCGTCTATGCGTGGCTCGAGGATCGTTCTCAGACGCAATCGCTTGCTCATGAATTTGGCTTCTGAGCGCTGGCGTTTGCTGCCGGCGTCCCATTCGCGGCACGCTCGGAGAGCGCCGCCGCTACACTCCGACATCGCTAATTGACCGGCCCCTGCGGGAAGTTCATATTCTGTGGTTCGAGATTGAGCGCGCCGAAGGCCTGTTCGTACTGCGAAAGGTTTTGCCCCAGCACGTTCCAGAGGGCCTTCGCTTGTTGCGGACTGAGAAAGATGGCTTGGTGGTTGCGGATTGTGACCTGGTCGGGGCTTTCGCTTGAGGCAAGGCCGAAGACCAGCGAGAAGTCCCACACGCTTACGCGCACCTGCACGCTGTTGGCGTAGGACTCGCGGTAGTCCGGAGTCTGAACGACATTCATCTGGGGCTGTTGCGGAGTTGGGCTCATAGTTTCTTCAGATTAACCTGTCCGGGCGGTTATCCGCGTCGTCGGGTCCTGCCATGCGGTCTCGACGAGGAAGATCGCAACGGACAAGCTGAGGAGTGGACCGGCGGCGCTGAAGACCGCCCTGGTCGCATTTCCTCCCGCATCGTCATAGGCTCCCATGGCAAGGGCAGCCAGCGCCGCGCAAGTCGACCCAATTACCCATGCCCTGGGCAGGTACCCCAGCCGCCATATCCCTAACGGAAACAGCCAGGCAAATGTATAGATGAACTCCCGGGCGATGAGACACCGATAAAGACCCGGCAGATAGAGAAAGCTGGAACCAGACCTGGCCCATCGCGAAGCGGCGAAGCTCAAGGGAGAATACGGATTCGGGCCCATAGACATCAGGAACTTCAACGCAACGAATCCAAACAGCGGAATTGCTGCTATCCATGCCAGTTGCGATCGTCGTACTGCACCACGCCGAGAAACTGCAAGCCACCAGCCGAATGCAAGCACGAACGAAAGAGGAACGAAAGTCTCCTTCGCAAGCGTACCCAGAATGCCCAATACCGGCAGAAGCCACCAGCGCTCTGTCAGCAATGCCCAGACAATCGCCATGAGCAGACAGTTGACGGCGGAGTCCACCATCCCTGAGAGATTAAAGTTCGAGACCGCGAAGTCCGCAAGGTAAATGAACGCGGCCAGCATGGCTGTGGCATTGTCACCGACGACCCGATAACCGACAACGACCAACAGGGATGCGCTGGTTGCGATGAGGAAAGAGTTGACTACCAGGAGCGCAAAGAAAACAGGATTCCAAGTGTGGAGGTGATGGTTAACTATCCAATAGATTGGTTTTGCCAGGTACGGGACAAGCACTCGGTGCGATTCGTCACCGGCATCCGTGCCGCCGAGCACGATCGAGTAATATCCTTCGGAATCCGTAACTCCGGGAGCGCTTCGCGGGTCGTAGCGATTGAGGGTGGGGTATCCCAGGCCTATACAAATGAGGAAGAACAGCGCCCAGAGTGTGACTCGATGCCTGAGCGCAGGGCCCACAATATATCTCCTTCAGGACTTGCGGTTTTGTTTTTTGGAACACAGTTGAGGCACAAATATCGATCAGAAACCATCACCAATCCAGCCTAAATCGGCTGCGAGTTTCGCCTCCGGTGACTTGCCGGTTCTTTATTTTCTCACCTTCAGCAACTCGGGCAGACGCAGCAAAGTATGGTGCTGCACTCCGTACCTGGTGTACTGCAGCACGTAACTATCAGCCACATCCACGACGACGTTTGAAGATGGAATCGGACTGAGCGCTGCGAAGAGGATCAGGTTCCACACCGCGGTGAGGATCATGGCACGCTGCGCGCTCACGGCCAGAAGCAGGATTGCCGGGGTGAGAAAGTTCAGATAAACAGGATCGGTGATCATCACCAGCACAAAAAACAGCGACCCCGGAACTATCCAGAGCGCCAGTGCCCTAACTCTCCAATCCGCGCGCTCACGAATGGCCTTGCTGACAGCGAATCCCAGAACTGGCCAGACGGCGGCGAGGCTGGAGAGCGGTCTCCGGGTCTCGTCGACGGCTGGCCCATTCGATGTTCAAACCTCCTCGGCATTGACGCCGTCCAGTTCGGTGCCCACCGGTGTGGCGGCAGGCTGGCCGGCTTATCTTCTCGCCATTCCGTTCTATTCCGGCTGTTCGATTGAAAAGAAAGTATCCAGGGAACTGGATTAGGTATGTCTTTTCGACGATCACCTGGACATTGCCAGGCCCGTAGGCAAAGTACACGGTTCCGCGGCAAAGCATCCGGGTAGTCAGAGTGAAGATCGCAAGTATCGCGGGAAAGAGGATGTTGTCGCGCCGATTGTAAGGGAAGCCTGTTTGAATAACTCGCTGCCTCTCTCCACCGGTTGGCGGATCGTTCATGGTGCGAAAGGAGGGACTCGAACCCTCATGGGTTTCCCCGCCAGATCCTAAGTCTGGTGCGTCTGCCAATTCCGCCACTTTCGCACTAGAGCCAATTTAACACCGACGGCACTTTGGAATGAAGGTGGTGGTTGGGGCTGACGCGAAGCGCCGCCCACTCATTTCAGTCCGTAAAACAAAGCGCAATTACCGCCCAGGATCTGATCCTGCTGGGTAAGGTCGAGTTGCCGGATGTAGTCGTTCACGATGTCAATAGTCTCGGCATAGGTTGCGGATAAAGTGCACACCGGCCAGTCCGAGCCGACCATCAGTCGCTGCGCGCCGAAGGCTTCGAAGACCACGTCGAGATAGGGCCGAAAGTCTTCAGGTTTCCAGCGCTTCCAGCGCGCTTCAGTCACCATGCCCGACAGCTTGCAGCAGACGTTTTCATGTTGTGCCAGTTCTCGAATGTCGCTGCCCCAGGGTTCCACCAGGCCATCAGCGATTCCCGGTTTGGCGATGTGATCGAGCACAAAGCGCTGCTGCGGAAACTGCTGCACCAGCTTCACGGCGACAGGCAGATGGCGCGGATAGAGAAGCAGATCGTAGGTGAGACCGTAGTCGGCGAGACGAGCGATGCCGCGCTGAAAATCTCTGCGCAGCATGAATTCATCGTCGGGCTCCGCCTGCACCACGTGACGAACACCGACTAGCCGTGGATGATTCGCAAGCGTTTCCAACTGTGTCGGAAGGTCGGGAGAGCAGAGATCCACCCAACCCACAACACCCCTGATCGATTCGCTCTTCTCAGCGAGCGAGAGCAACCACTGCGTCTCCTCGATCGTCTGGCAGGCCTGCACGGCAATGGAGCCCTCAAACCCGCTCGCGGCAAGCAGCGGCTGTAGGTCCGCGGGAAGGAAGTCACATTGCAACGCCGCCATATCGCCATTGATCCAGTCGTATGCTGCGGCGCTGTATTTCCAGAAGTGCTGATGTGCGTCGATTCTCATCGTTCCATCTCGCAGACACCGATCCAGAGCCATGCTAACCCGTGCGGTCAGACCGGTATAGTGCTGATATGCACCTCTTTTTCCGGCGCACTCTCACCGCCTCACTTTCCCTCTTTCCTTTGATCGCCGCAGCTCAAGGTCCCAGGAGCACGATAACGCTCGATGAGTACCTGAACACGACCGAGGTTACTGCAACCAGCCTTTCGCCCGACGCGTCAGCCGCCGTCATTGCCACGGAAACGCCGGACTGGAAGGCCAGCGTTTATCGCCATGATCTCTGGCTGTGGACCGCGCAGGGTGGCTTAAAACCGCTTACGCATTCCGGCACGGACGAGCGGCCGCGTTGGAGTCCCGACGGAAAGTGGATCGCGTTTGTGTCGGACCGAGCTCCAGCCGGTTCTGAAGATGGCGACGCGGATGGCGACAATGCGAAATCGAGCCGGATATGGTTGATTCCCGCATCAGGTGGCGAGGCATTACCGCTCTACGCCGAAAAGCTCGATGTGCACGCATTTGCATGGGCCCCCGACAGCACGGCCATTTATTTCTCGGCTACGTCTCCGCTAACGCACGTCCAGGAAGACGATAGGAAAGACGAGTGGAAGGATGTTGTGCGTTGGCGCGAGCAGTATCGCGGCGACGTTTTGCTGAAGGTCGATGTAGCTCCAGCTCTGGCGCGGGCGGTTGCGGTGCCTCTTGCTACAGAAGTTCCCAAGGCAGCGAAAGCCAGCGCGGAACCTTCCTCGAAACTCGCACAAGGTGCAAAGGCAGTTGCGAAGGTCGATCTGGCGATCAGCGAGATTGCGCCTTCGCCAGATGGCAAGGAGGTTGCCTTCCTCACCGAACCAATCCACAAGCGGATTGAGAATCCTGCGGACTACGAGATTTTTCTGGTCGGAGTGGCGGGTGGCAGCACGCGACAGGTGACACACAACCAGGCCGTTGAGTCTAATCTTCGCTGGTCATCGGACGGGCACTGGATTCATTTTGCCGTGAATGCCGCAGCAGGTTCGCTGGAGGGGAAATATCGCGATGTGCAGGGGCGGCTTTACCGGCTCGATCCGGCTTCAGGCAAAACCGAGCGGCTTGGCGCATCGTTCGACGGGTCGCTTGACCAATACACGCTGCTGTCAGATGGACGCGAACTTGCTCTTGGGCTGACGGGCACGGAGACGCAGGTTTATCTGGTCGAGGGAGAGAAGGCGACCAAGCTGCCGGGAATCGCGGGAAGCTATGCCGGGCTCGAACCGGCGCATGCGGCCGATGCGCTTCTCGTGAGGCACTCGACCGTAAACGATCCGACGCAGGTTTATCTTGTCGCCGATCCGCTGCACCCTGACAAGCTGAAGAAGCTCTCAGACTTCAATCCGGTATTTGCCGAAAGGGCGCAGCCTGAATGGGAGCCCTACACTTGGAAGTCCGATGACGGTCAGACGGTGGAGGGCATGCTGATTTTTCCGCCGGGCAAGAAGGGCGCGAAACACCTGCGCATGTTCACGCTGATCCACGGTGGACCGGCGGATGCGGATGGCAACCGGTTTGGCGCGGACTGGTATGACTGTGCAACTTTTGCGGCGGACAACGGATGGCTCGTATTTCGGCCGAACTACCGCGGGTCGTCTGGTTATGGTGACGAGTTCATGCTGCAGATCGAGCCGCATCTAGTGTCGAAGCCGGGACGGGATATTCTGACCGGCGTGGACGCTCTGGTGAAGGACGGCTATGCGGATCCGGATCATCTCGCGATCGGCGGGTACAGCTATGGGGGCTACATGACCAACTGGCTGATTACGCAGACCACGCGGTTCAAGTCTGCCGTAACGGGCGCAGGCGCGGTGGAGCACGCGGCGAACTGGGGAAACGACGACGAGACGTGGGACGACGCATGGTACCTGGGCGGGCGGCCGTGGGAGAACCCAACCCTCTACCAGGAAGAGGCGGCACTGTTTCTCTTCGACAAAGTGAAAACGCCTGTGCACCTGGTGCAGGGCGGCGCGGATGTTCGCGTCAGTTTCCTGGAGGGCGAAACGATGGAACGGGCGCTTGATTCGCTGGGGATTCCGCACGCGTTCCTCGTGTTTCCGGGCGAGGGCCACGGGCTCGGCAAGAACCCATGGCATGGCTACATCAAGCTGCGCGAGGAACTGAAGTGGCTGGAGAAGTACGATCACCCGTAAAGAATCTCTAGTTGGTGAAAGATAGCGCATCAGCTTTGCCACCCCGCGCGTCCAACGATTGTGCTGAAGCCACCCGCTTTTTGGCGCATCCTATCCCTGTAGGCAAGAATGAATCCAGTTGTTGAACAAGCTCGGCGCGCAGCGTTTCAGCAGACTTTGCTGAGCGCGCGCCGCACCATGCTGATGAGCGAGATCCTGAAGCTCGCCATCGACAGCTTTCGCGCCAGCAAGTTGCGCTTTGCGCTGACGGCGCTGGGCATGGTGATCGGGACGGCGTCGGTGATCCTGGTTGTGACCATCGGCCTGACGGGGCGGCAGTTCATTCTGAATGAGATCCAGAAGATCGGCACTAACGAAGTCGAGGTCGAGTACTCGGGCGGCGGCGCTGTCGGAGTTGAGAAGGTGCAGTACAACGACTTCCTGACGCGGGACGACGAGAAGACAGTGCTGACGCAGGTGCCGAGCGTGGTGGCGTCGTCGCCAGTGCTGGAGTCGCATGACCACATCAGCTTTGGCAGCGGGGTGGTGAAGGACACGCTGGTTCTGGGGGTAAGCCCGCAATACAGGGACGTGCGCAACCTCATTGTGCTCTCCGGGCGTTTCTTCGACGATCAGGATGAGACGGCGCACCTGATGTGCGCAGTGGTCACGGTGCCGTTTGCACACGACATGTTTGGCAGTGAGGATGCGGCGATCGGTAAGGAGTTTTCCATTCAGGGAATCCCGTTCACGATCGTCGGCATCTTCAAGGAGAGCGTGGATACGTTTGGCGAGACGGAGATAGCCGACGAAACCGTCCTGATTCCTTTCTCGGTTGCGCGATATATTACCGGAACCGACAACGTGAAGCAGCTCTACTTCACGATTCGCAGCATGGACGAAGTTCCGGACGCGACGCGCGAAATTCAGCGTGTGATTCAATCGCGGCACAAACCGAATTCGGTTTACAAAACATTCGATCTGCGCGAGCTGCTTTCGATGGCCAACCGTATTGCGCTTGCGCTGACGGCGGTGCTGGTGCTGGTAGCGGCGGTGACGCTCGCGGTAGGCGGCGTGGGCATTATGAACATCATGCTGGCCAACGTGCGGGCCCGCATTCGGGAGATTGGAATTCGCAAGGCACTGGGCGCAACGTATCGCGAGATCAAGCTACAGTTTCTGGCCGAGGCGGTGATCATTTCGCTGGCCGGCGGGCTGGTCGGGTGCTTTGTGGGACTCGCCGTTCCGTTATCGATTCGCTTGTTCTCCGATTACTCCCTGCCAATTTCGATGTGGTCGGTAGTGATTGCACTGGCCGCGGCGACAGTGGTGGGCGTGGTGTTCGGCACGGTGCCCGCTACACGCGCGGCACAAATGGATCCGGTAGAGGCGCTGAAGTATGAGTGAAGCGCACGGGCCGGAGCAGCAACCGGATCCAACGGATGAAGAGCCGTCGGGACCAAACCTCAAAGTGGCTTACGGCCTGATCGCGATCGCACTGTTTGCGGCAATCTGCATCGCGCTGTTGATTGTGCTGCCGTTCTATCATCGGCGCTGACGCCATCGGTTCGGTGCACAATTCAGTTTCTCTGACCGTTTTTGCCCACGGGTTCGCCCTCGATGACAGGTCCTTCGGGCTTGACCTCGAAGCGCTTCGACTTGCGATACACGTTGGCAACCGCCATCGTCCAGAGGGGGACGAAATCGACCCCGGGAATGAGCTTGCCGAAAAATGATGGCAGAAATTCCCAATGCCAGCCGAGCAGGAAGCTCATCGCCCCCGCCATACCGAGATCGAGGAGGTCATCCGCGGGGGAAGCGGCGCCCTCGATGAACATGGGAAACACGGCAACCTGAAAAAGGTCCGCAACGATCGCCAGCGCGAACGCGGCCCGCATCCGCGTTCGCGGAGAGATCATGATCGTACTTGTGCTCAAATCCATTCCAATCTGCAACGCAATATGTTCTCCCTTTCAACATAGACGTTCATCCAAGTGGCTGGGTTCCCGATTGCCGCGAAACAAATGATCTTCAGGAGGAACAAAGGTGCAGGCAGGCGTTGGATCAGCCGTACTATGATCGTCGCTGGCATCGTCGCTGGGGATGCTCAACTCAATTCTCGCATCGAGGTGATTCATGAAAACGCAATTTGAAAAGGCCGCCATCTTTCAGACTCTGCACGAACGCAAGCAGACATTCGTGATTGGCAACCCGTGGGACGCGGGATCAGCGCGCATCCTCACGAGCTTGAAGTACGTGGCGCTGTCGACAACAAGCGCGGGGTTGGCGTTTTCGCTTGGCCGCAAAGACGGAACGGCGGCAGTGAGCCGGGCCGAGGCGCTCGCGAATGCGAAGAGCATTGTAGAGGCGACGAATTTGCCGGTTGCCGCGGATCTTGAGAACGGGTATGGACATGCGCCTGCAGATGCGGCAGAGACGATCCGGCTGGCGGCGGAGGTTGGACTCGTGGGCGGCTCGATTGAGGACGCGACGGGTGATGCGGCGAATCCGATTTATGACTTCGATCATGCGGTGGAGCGGATTGCTGCGGCGTCGGAGACCGCGAAGGCATTGCCATTTCCTTTCATGCTGGTGGCGCGGGCGGAGAACTATCTGCACGGGCGGCCTGATCTGGATGACACGATCCGGCGGCTGCAGGCCTTTGAGAAAGCCGGGGCCGCGGTTCTATATGCGCCGGGGCTGACGCTGCCGGAGGACATTCGGACGGTGTGCTCGTCGGTGACGAAGCCGGTGAATGTGCTGATGGGGATGAAGGGAACTCCCCGGTTGACGGTGAAGGATCTCGCCGAGTTAGGCGTGCGTCGCATCAGCATCGGGTCGGGGTTCAGCCGGGCAGCGCTGACGGCGTTTCTGCATGCGGCGCGCGAGGTGGTTGACGAAGGCACGTTCGGATTTGCGGACGAGACGCTGTACATTTCGGATCTGACGGCGATGTTTGGTTGAGGAAGAACTGCGGGAGACCGGGGTACCCTCGTATACCTGCATCTGGAAATACTTCTTTTTCATCAGGTTACAGCGGCATAAATATACCAGACTCATCAAATCTGGTATGCTGCCAGTGCGGGTCACTCGGGCAATCCGGCCCGCTGGAGCGGGAGCACGCGACCTCTCAAAAGGGGGTCGCGTATGATTAGCGCACCTCAAAGTAGGCCACTTAATCGTCGCCTGAAGGATCCGAGAATGGGAACGTCCGCCGTACCAAATACGAGTCCTCTGTTGGCTCTATTCAAAGAGCAGTTAGAGGCAGAATGTTCTGAAATAGCGACAAAATATACTCTCGCTAAGCGAGGGGACTGGCTGATCTATTGGTATTTCATGCGCCTAAATAATCTAACCGAAGAAGAGATAGACGGAATCTTTTGCGACGGGTCGGGAGATTTGGGGATTGATGCAATTTGGATTGATGACGCAGATTTGGTCCACTTCTATCAGTTCAAAAACCCTGAAAGCCCTTCTAATGGATTCCCAGGTGGAGACGTTGATAAGACAATTTCCGGGTTGAGGTTGATCCTAAATCGAAAGCATCAAGAGATTGCCAACGCCGAATTAAAGGCTCGTGTTGAGGAGATATATCAGAATGTCGCCAAGGGATATCGGGTCCATTTCATAAGCAGCGGAGGAGGATTAGAGATCGATTCCAAAACGAAATTGGATTCGCTAATTAACGAATTAGCTGGTCCTTCTGCGAGCATCATAGAGTGGGATGAGCAGCCCCTGCATAGTCTTCAGGAGATGTTTTATCAACAGAATCTTCCTTCGGTAAAAGAACCAATTCGCCTCAATGCACCGCGTCCCCCGTACACGGTGCGGTCAGGTGTTGCGGACTGCTACCTGTTCCACGTCGAAGGGAAAGTTTTAGCAGGTCTTTATCAGCAGCATGGAGAAGGGCTTCTACAGCGAAACATTCGCGTTGGGCAGGGTGAAACGTCCACGAATAAAGCTATTGAAGCAACATGCATTGGCTCGGATTCCGCAAACTTTCTACACTTCAACAATGGGGTTACCTTCCTATGTGCGAATGCGACTTTTGATTCTTTTTTGCAAGTTTTGACATTGGAAAAGGCGCAAGTTGTGAATGGTGGACAGACTATACGAGCCTTACATCGGGCAATGTCTAACGCAGCCTTAAAAAACGATGTGTTCGTTCCGGCGAGAGTTATCACTTCTAGCGGGGATAAGGACTTCGCAAACAACGTTGCTGTGAATCAGAATAATCAAAACCCCATGGGCAGTTCATTCCTTCGGTCTAACGATCAGCGCGTCGTTCAATTGGACTATGCGCTTGCTGCATTGGGGTGGTACTTGGAGCGGAGAGAGGGGGAGCTAAAGAATTCAACCCCCGAAGAAAAGGCGGCAATTGAAACCCGCATAGGCCGAACTCTTGAAGGTAGAGTTATCACTCTCAAGGAAGGTGCTCAAGCGTATACAGCAACGTTTTACGGACAGCCAGAGGTGGCGAAGAAAAATCCAGCTCGGATCTTCGCGTCAGTGACCGATGGCGGTCACTACGAACGAATTTTCTCACCCGACATGACGGCAGAGAAAGTCATTATCGCTTGGGAAATCAAGGCTGTAGTAGATGATTTTGTGCGCAGATTCTCATCTATGCGCAGAAAACTACAGGCTTCGGACGACTCGATTGCAGCCTACGAGGGTGTTTTAGGGAAGTCTCTGACTGATGGGTACAAGGACATAATTCATCAGGTGTTGCCGCAATGTTCACTATTTCTCTGCGGGATTCTATATAAAGACCTCGTTGATTTTAAGAAGATGGATCCCATCAAGATTCCTGAAGAACTCAAGGTAAATGGACAGCAAATTATCCAACATTTACTTAGTCACATTTTGAATTACGCAAAGAACAATAAGGACAAAGCGAACAAGAGTTGGCCAGTTCTTTTGAAGAGCAACGCATTCTTCAATTATGTGTGCGCTTATCTGCAAGGAGTAAGTGCTGCCGGAGGATCCCCCGATGGGACAAAGTAGGGAAAATGAATTCGATAACTTTTCAGCACTGGTTTCCCGTATTATCTCAGTGCCTAAAATAGAAATACTTCGCCGCGAAGCGGAGTATAAGAAACAGTCTGAAGCCAATCCCAATCGCAGGGGGAGAAAGCGAAAGTCTAAACCTTCCGCTTCCCTCGGTTCTGACGCTGAGCCTCGCGCTTAGTTAGCTTCCGGTTCTTTCGCCTCCTTCCCCGTTAGCTCTGCATAGGTAAGTTTCTTCCCTACGATTTGCATAACCGCAAGCGTGAAACGGTCAGCATCGGTTAACGGGTTATCGCGAGTAGCGCGGTTGTTAAAACGAAATACTTGCTCATCAAGGTAAGCGTGCAAATGAAACGGTTCCACGGCAACGTAAGTACCGCGCAACGTCCGCTTCAAGAGGGACCAGAAGTTCTCAATCCCTTGCGTATGAACCTGCCCGCGAACGTACTCGTGCGAATGATTGATGACCTCGTGAACGAATTGCTTTTCGAGTCCGGTGTATCCGCCATGCTCATCTGTGTAGACCTTGGCGAACGGCGTCACATTGTCGAGGATCATCCCTTGCAACGTCTCACGCTTGAGGTTCGGGAGCACTTGCACGCGAACCTGACGATAGTGACGGTCAAGGATCCCTTGCACGGCAGTCTTGCCGACAAAGCCAGCCTTGAGTCCATCGCGGGCCTGTATACGAGCCTTGCGATCCTTGTGCATCTTTTGCGGGTTCGGTCCAATGTAAACTTCGTCGCCTTCAACGGGTCCACCGAAACCAAACTTGTGAGTCCGCTCATCACGCAGAGCCAAACGGCAACGATGAAGCATATGCCATGCCGACTTTTGGGTGACGCCGACAGCCTTTTGAATCTCATAACTGGAGACACCGTTCTTGCAGTTCGCCAGCATCCACATGACGATCAGCCACTTGTCTACAGGCAATGCAGAGTCTTCCATGATCGTGCCAATCTTGATAGAAAACTGCGACTTGGGATGGCGAGTCTTGCACTGCCAAACCCGACGCGCAGGAACGTGAGAAACGTCATCCCGGCCACAAGTAGGGCACTTGACCTTGCCGTCCGGCCAGCGCTGCTCAACCAAGAAACTAATGCAGTTATCTTGATTCTCGAAGAATCGAATTGCCTCGGTGAGTGTCTTGGGCGTGTCCATGACTAAACAGTACAGGAGATTACCTGATGAGTCAAGTATATTCTTGCCGTTACAGCGATTGCCTGCCGCCAAATTATTCTGTCGATTCGACTTAGCCGCAGATAATTCTCAGCAAAGGACTTAAAGCCGTGGGATTTCCCAGTTCACAGTTTCGCACACCTTTGTTTTCGATTCGAAGAGCTGCGTGGGTTATGTGATTGATAGAAAAATACATAAGGTCAAAACTGGGGGCGTATTCTGGTCGATTTTGACACATTTTGGCGCCGATTAAGGGCTTAGTGGACGTTCGAACTGTGAGACTGTGAAGGCGACTTCGTGCAGGGGCATCGATCTCCCTGATCCAACCGGGACAACTTGATTGTGCGCCGCGGAGTGGAAATTATCTGCAAATTGGCGGAATTTTCTATTTCTTTTGTTTTGTTGGTTTTGGTGGCGAATCCGGGATTGGAGGGGGTTGACACAGAAATGGGGATTTGCGGATTCGCAGTGGTCAAAAGCCAGACATGAGGCACGGACGAGTTTGGATAGGTTCTGCGAATCGTCGGGATCAGTTGCCGCGGTTTATCTCGATGATGAACTAATTCCGGCTTGCGTGACCAGAGTGCTCACGATGCCTGAGTCCCGATGATCTGCAACAACGCTCCCTAACAATCCAAAGTATTGAGGAGACCGGTCTTCGGGACGGACAGCTCGCGGTACTTCGGAGTTCAGCCTGCATGATCGAGTATTTCGAGCCCGTTGCGAAATGGATAAAATCACATTGAATTTCCATGCCAAAAACTGAAGTGGAGGATGAATGGCCGGACCCGTTAGCTGGCTTGAGAAGGTTCTAAAGCCCGATTCCGAGAAGATCGCCGCATCCTTTGGGTGGCTGGAGAAGTTTCTGGCGCCGGAGTCGGACAGAGCAGAGCGGCGGCTTGTGGAACAGTTTGCGGCATATCGATGGAACGGTTCGGAGCTGACACAGGACCTGGTCAGGGATATCAGTTCGACGGGCCTGTATCTTTTGACACAGGAACGCTGGCAGTCCGACACAGTTCTCGCGCTCACCCTGCAACGGGACGGATCGCTGGAATTAGACCGGGCGCGCCGGATCACCACGCAGGCGAAAGTTGTGCGGTGTGGAACGGATGGTGTGGGACTCACGTTCCTTTGGTCGAAAGATGATCCGGAGTCACGCCGATGGGAGACCCTGCTTGAGTCGTTGATCGACCAGACGAAGCCGGGGGACATGCTAAGCCTCGTGCGGATGGTCGAAGCCTTCGCGTTCTTAGGTCGAATCTGTTCCGAAGGAGCTGAAGAAATCGGAGAGTGGGTTCGCACCAGGGCAAGCAGTCCTAAGGTTCTGAACGCTGTGTCAATTGCATTGAAGGCAGAGAGTCTGCTGGGGCACGGCCTCCCGAGTAACACAGCACGTGTCAATCCGCTTGTTGCAGTGCGCATTCTTGAAGTCGGATCCGGGACGGAGGAGGATTGGCTGCATGGTTTCTGGGCTGGCCTGTTGGTTACCTCCATGTCGCCGGATGGAAGAGAAACGACGAATCTGGAGTTTGTTGAATTGTTCAGCCAGCTCACTTCTATTCTTATCCGCATCTTCACAGTTGTATGTACGCGAGCAACCAAGGTCCTTTCGGATTCAGGGGAAGTCTGCGCGAAACCGTTGGCATGCAATCTCGAGGAACTGGTTGCCACTGTAGGATCGCGAGGCACGCAGATCGAGCGCGACCTCGAAGCTCTGTGTGGATTGCAACTAATCGAGAGAAGAGGCGCCACTGCCTCAGCTCTGAGGACGAGTAACGAAACCTACATCACGCCAACGAGTCTCGGTTTGCAATTGTTCGCGCTCTGCAATGGGCAGAGTGGATCCTTGCGAGATTTTTATTTCTAGCCCGGACATTGCGAATTCGATATAGCGACCGCGCCGCCCCTCCGGGGCCGCATTATTTTCAATGACCGGTTTCCCAGGGCTGCCCCTTCGCCTTCGCTCCGGGCTGCCATGGGCCATTCTCACTTCGTCTCTCCGGGACGAGGAGCGGTGGCATTTCCACGCACTCATGCGCAAAGAGAGAAGTTCAAGAAGACCTGGCACCTTGGATTGGTGGCTTCCCATTTCCCAAAATCGGGACATGGAGCACCCAGCTTCGTCCGTTCATCCAGAGTGCGTAATAGCGTCACAACGTGACGATGCGAAAAAAACGAACGGGGTCAATTCCATTCGATAACATCTAGCGGAGGACTCTGCGCCGCACCTTCCCCTTTCCAAGCTCGCCTGGCGCTTCGGTTCCCTACTCTGCTAACGGTCTTGACGCTAAGGAGAAGCATGAAATTTTTGAGCCGTGTGTTGTTGGTTGCCGCATCGATGGTCTTGATTGGCGCCTGTGTTGAGGCGCAGGTGGACGAGAAGCTTTTCTCAGACATGAAATGGCGGGAGATCGGGCCGATGCGAGCGGGCCGAACGCGTGCACTGGCGGGAGTGCCGAGCGAGCCGGCAACGTTCTACCTGGGCGCGGTGAATGGCGGCGTGTGGAAGACCACGGATGCAGGCGCGACGTGGCACAGCGTGTGGGACAAGGAGTCGAGCGGATCGATCGGTTCGATCGCGGTCTCACTAAGCGACCCCAACACGATCTACGCGGGCAGCGGCGAGGGATTGCAGCGGCCGGATCTTTCGACGGGCGACGGCGTGTACAAATCAACCGATGCCGGCAAGACGTGGACGCATCTCGAAGGGCTGCGCGACGGACAGCAGATCGGGCAGGTCGCGATTGATCCCAGGGATGCGAATCGCGTGTTTGTCGCGGTCGAAGGGCATCCGTTTGGACCGAATGAAGAGCGCGGCCTCTATCGGACCGATGACGGCGGCAAGACGTTCAAGCGCGTTCTGTTTGTGAGCAACAAGACAGGCGCGTCGGAGGTGCAGATCGATCCCACGAATCCGCAGATTGTGTTTGCGGGGATGTGGCAGCGCCAGGAAGCTCCGTGGGAAAACGGCTCATTTGGCGGCGGAGAAGGCGGGCTCTATCGCTCCACCGATGGCGGCGACACGTGGAAGAAGCTGACCGGCAACGGACTGCCAGATGAAATTCTGCAACTGCAGATGACGATTTCGCCGAGCAATCCGAAGAAAATTTATGCGGAGATCGGGCCAGTGAAGGGTGCGGTTGGGCTCTTTCGTTCAGACGATGGCGGCGATCACTGGGTGCATGCGCCGGAAGACGACACACGCCCGGAGGAGCGCATTGGCGGCGGGGATGTGCCGGTGCCGTTGGTCGATCCCAAAGATCCCGACACGGTGTACGTGGCAAGCATCGTGAGTTGGAAGTCGACCGATGCGGGCAAGACGTGGAAGGCATTCCGTGGGTCGCCAGGCGGAGACGATTATCAAAACGTCTGGGTGAATCCGAACAACACAAAAATCGTTGCGCTCGCGAGCGACCAGGGCGTGGTGATTTCGCAGAACGGCGGCGAGAGCTGGGCCGAGTGGTACAACCAGGGGACTGCGCAGATGTATCACGCGACGACAGACAATGCGTTTCCCTATCGCGTGTGCGGCGGGCAGCAGGATTCGGGATCGGCGTGCGTGCCCACCAGGAGCAATGACGGGCGCATCACGTTTCACGACTGGCATCCGGTGGGAATCGAGGAGTACGGATATGCCGCGCCCGATCCGCTGGATCCGGATATTGTGTATGGCGGCAAAGTGTCGCGGTACGACAGAAGGACGGGGCAGATCCAGGATGTTGAGCCGAAGCCGCTGCGGAGTTATCGCGCGCTGCGGACGGAGCCGCTGATGTTTTCGCCCGTCGATCCACACAAGCTGTACTTTGCGACCAACACGCTGTGGTTGACGGAGGACGGCGGGAAGAACTGGAAGGAAGTGAGTCCGGATTTGTCGCGCGAGACATGGGAACTTCCAGCGGTGTTGGACAACTACAAGGACGCGCCGGCGGCGAAGGTGACTCGGCGGGGTGTGATTTATGCGCTGGGGTTGTCGCCGTTGGATGGCAATCGGCTATGGGCGGGAACCGATGATGGGCTGATCTGGACGACCGGAGATGCGGGCGCGCACTGGACGAATGTGACGCCGCCGGCAATGAAACCGTTCTGGAAGGTGTTCAACATGGATGCCGGACACTTCGACGCGCAGACGGCGTATGCGGCGGTGAATACGATGCGGCTGGACGATATGCGGCCGCATTTGTTCCGCACGCACGATGGCGGCAAGAACTGGACGGAGATTGTGAACGGCATTCCGGAGGGAGCGGCGACGAGTGCAATTCGCGAAGATCCGAAGCGCAAGGGATTGCTGTATGCGGGATCGGAGACGCAGGTGTATGTGTCGTTCGACGATGGCGATCACTGGCAGTCATTGCGGCTGAATATGCCGGCGAGTTCGGTGCGCGATCTTGAAATGAAAGGCGATGACCTGATCGCCGCTACGCATGGGCGCGGCTACGTGATTCTCGATGACGTGACGCCTCTGCGACAGATTGCAGCGGCAACAGCGAGCGAAGATGCGCATTTGTACGCGCCGCGGACAGCGATGCGCATTCGAAACGATATGAATCCGCCGACGCCGTGGCCCGCGGATTTTCCGTCAACCAAAAATCCGCCCAATGGAGCGGTGATTGACTACTACCTCGGCGCGAGTGCGTCGGGAGTGGTGACGCTAGAGATTGCGGACGACAAAGGACAGACGATTGCAAAATTCAACTCGAATGATCCAGTGCCGGCGACGGACCCGCGGTATCCCGATCCGCCAGTATGGGAGCGGAAGCCGCGCGCGCTGTCGGCTGCGCCTGGACAGCATCGGTTCCTGTGGGACATGCAATATCCGCAGGTGCCGGGGCTGTCGACGGGGCCCGACGACATGATGGCAACACCACACGATACGCCGCAGGTTTCTACCGCACCGTGGGTGATGCCCGGTGAGTACACGGTGAAGTTGACCGCGAATAGCAAGACGCAGACCGAGTTGCTGAAAATAGAGATGGATCCGCGGATAAAAACGCCGATGGCGGATCTCGAACAGCAATTCACCGTCGCGAAGCGGATGTACGACGACCTGATGAAGGCAACCGCTGCGATGCATGAGATCAGCGTGCTGCGTGAACAGCTGAAGGCGCGCAAAGGTCAGCCGGCTGTGGGTCAGGCTGGCCCGACGATTGACTCGAAGCTCGATGCGATCGCGGGGCCTGAGCATGGCGGGCGCGGATTCGGACGCGGGCCTGCGGGACCGGCGACGCTAGCGACGGTACGCACGCAACTGGCGCGGCTGGAGCACTCGATTGAAGCTGCGGATGCGGCTCCGACAGCAGCGCAGAACGAGGCGACCGGGATCGCGGAAAAGCCGCTCGATGGGCTGATTGAGCAATGGAAAAAAGTGAAGGCGTCGGACGTGAAGGCGCTGAACGTGGAGTTGAAGAAGCAACACCTGGCGTTGATCGATCTGGATACGCGGGAGTTGAATCGCAGCCATGAGGATGAGTTGGAGATGGGAGACGAGGAATAATCTCTCTCGAGAATTGCGACGAAAGCAGAATGGCCACCTTTTGAGGTGGCCATTCTGTGTCTGCGAGAGATGAAGTGAGGCGGTTTAGTGGTGCTTGCTGCTGTGGCCGCCGCCGGAGTGACCGCCTCCGGAATGGCCTCCACTGGAGTGGCCTCCGCCGCCGAAGTGGCTGCCGCCGCCACCGAAGTGTCCGCCGCCGCTGAAGTGGGGTGCTTTGGGAGCCTTATACCCGCCGCCTCCGCCGCCAAAGAAAGAGTGGCCTCCACCGCCATAGCTCGGCGCTTTGGGGGCTTTGTAGCCTCCGCCGCTACCGCCGTAGCTGTAGGCACTGGAGCCGTGGCCTCCACCGAAGGGGTGGAAACCGCCGCCGGATGGGGTGCGCGCGATGTTGGAACCTCCAAAGTTGCTGGAACCGCCGTAGGCGCGTGAACTGCCTGCGTATCCGCCGTTATAGCCATAGGAGCGGTTTCCGGAGCCAGCGCTGTAGCTGGGCGAACGATAGGCCTGTGTGTTGCTGCCTCCGAAGCCGGGACGCATGCCGTAATTCTGGAGCGGATGGCTGTAGAGGCCGGATGAGCCGTAGGACTCGCGGCCGCCGGATGCATATCCATTGGACTGGCGGGCTCCGCCGTAGCCTCCCTGCGCGTACTCCCTGGCGCTGCCGTATTGCTGCGGCCGTCCGGTAGCCTGGGGAATGCGATTGCCTTCGCCGTAAGCGTTACCAGACTGGCCGTAGCTGTTGTTGCGCCCGTAGGCGCTTCCATTTTGGCCGTAGCCGTTGCTGCGACCGTAGGTGCTTCCGTTTTGACCGTAGCGTTGACCGAATGTGTTGCCGGAGGACTGGTAGCCGTTGCCACGGCCGTAGGTGTTGCCGTTGCCTTGGAAACCGCGGCCGTATTCACCGCCGCGGTTGCCGAAGTTGCCCTGGTTACCGTATGCGCGCTGGCCGCCGTTGAAGGCGCGGGGCGTAGGGCTGGTTGCATGGGGGAAGTTGCCGCGATCGAGGCCGGAGCGGAAGGTATTGTGTTCCCAACCACCGCGGCCACCCCAGCCACCGCGACCGCGGTAGCCGGCCAGTTCGCCGTGTGCGCCCCAATAGCGGCCCCCGCCGTGGGCAAAGCCCCAGTCGCGCACCGAGCCACTATGCGTGTTCCAGAGGTCGCCGCCAAAGAAGATTGCGTGAGAGAGCCAGTCAAGTCCCCACCCGAGCCAACCAAAGGGGGTTGCAGAGAAGGCGTTCATGGCGATGCCGGGACCAAACTGGAGAAGTGCGTTGCCGATGAAGGAGCCGATGGCGCCGAGCGCATTGAAGCCGGGATAAGGATCGACCGGCTGGCCGTACGATTCCCATGGATTGTACTGGGGCACGTAGACGACCTGCGGTGTGGGCGGTGCGATTTCGATGTTGCCCTGATCCTGGATAACTTCCTGCTGCGGAGTGCTCTGGAGATTGCCGGCTGCCTGGGCGCGGTCGCGCATCACCTGGATGGTCTGCATCACGTCCTGCGGCTGGTTGTAGTAGGCGTTTCCGAGGTCAGTGGTCCACTGGAGGTTCTGCGCCATCTGGCCGATGACCTGGGGAAAAGCGGTAAGCGCCTTGATACTGGGATCCCACGTGGTCTGGGCGTTGGCACCGGCGGCGATCTGCTCAGGCGGTGCGCCTCCCTGCATGTGCAACCACTGGTCGGCGGCGGCCACCTGCGCCGGATAGGTAGAGGCCGCGAGGACCATGGAGACGAGATTATCGGGGTAAAGAGCGACGGGGGCGACCATCTGCTCGAGGCGGTCGGGACTGAGGGCCTGTGCCGGCTGATAGGGCTGGGCAAAGCCCTGGGTGGGATCGTTGTAGCTCTGCTGCTGGGGATAGCCCGGCTGCTGCTGGCCATAGGCAGGCGGCTGCTGGTACTGTGGCTGGCCGTATTGCGCATTGGGAGAGTATTGGCTGGCCGTGGTGCCGGGCTCGTCGGCGGGCCAATTGGGAATGAGGGAGGGCTGCTGCGCAACTGCACGTACACCAGCCAAACCAAGCCCGATGAGGGCCAATCTGGCGGTTGAGCGGCGGAACTCGAAGAATCGCGGCGCCGGCGGAGTGATGGAACTGATAGAAACGTTTGGAGGTAAGCCCGAGAGCGGAGTACGACGAGAGAGCGGGCGCAGAATACACAGATCGAATCGGGGTTTCATTATCCCTCACTGGATTCGTGCGAAGCGCCGCTCTGACTTGACAGCATTTGTCATCGCCGAATGCTCGTGTACCCCTGTTGTTGGTTTCCGACTCGGATTGAACCGCCGCACGGGTACCTAAGTAGCAACCCTGAGAGTATGGGTTAGTTTCGCGAATGTAACCGAATTGTTGAAATCGAAGCGAGGCTCAAGGGAAAGAGGATAGTGGACGCAGAGCATTGATCCCCGAAGGTAGAGTCGGGGCATAACTTCTTTGTTTCTCCAAAGGTGTGTGGTGCGGCGGTGTGACCGGGAGAAGACCGCAGTTCTCCAGCGAGGTGAAGAAAAAGTCACTTTGAGCAGGCTTTTCGCCTCCAATCATGTGGAACGAAAAATCCGCTCAAGGGAATACAATCTACTCGCTATGGCAACTGTGACACTTCCGACCGAAATTCAGCCGGGCTCGCCCCAGGGCGAGTTCCGCAATGAGCCGTTTACCGACTTCAAGAACCCCGACAACGCCCGCAAGATGCAGGCTGCGCTGGACCTGGTGGCCGGCCGCCTGGGCCATGAATACGACTTGATTATTGGCGGACACCGCCTGAAGACTGATGACAAGATCAAGTCCTACAATCCGGCGCGTCCGGCGCAGGTGGTGGGCGTTCATCAGAAGGCCGGTGCTGAACACGCTGAGAAGGCGATGCGAGCCGCGCTCGATGCATTCGAGATTTGGAGCCGGACTTCAGTAGAGACACGTGCGTCGCTGCTGCTGAATGCGGCGAAAATTATTCGCGAGCGGCACTTTGAGTTCTGCGCGTGGCTCACCTATGAAGTGGGCAAGAACTGGGCCGAAGCCGACGCGGATGTGGGCGAGACCATCGACTTCCTCGAGTTCTACGCGCGCGAGGCGCTGCGGCTGTCGAAGGCGGAGACCCCGATCCAGATGCCGGGCGAATTCAATCAACTCATGTACATTCCCCTGGGCGTGGGCGCCGTGATTCCGCCATGGAATTTTCCGTTTGCGATCATGGCGGGCATGACGGTGGCATCGATCGTTACAGGAAACACAGTGATCCTGAAGCCGTCGAGCGATTCGCCAACCATTGCCGCGAAGTTTGTTGAAGTGCTGGAAGAGGCGGGAATGCCGGGCGGCGTGGTGAATTTCTGTCCCGGGTCGGGCGCGAGTTTCGGCAATGCAATTGTGGAGCACCCCAGGACGCGCTTCATCGCCTTTACGGGCTCGCGCGACGTGGGGCTGGAGATTCACGAGCGCGCAGCGAAGCACCAGAAGGGCCAGATCTGGATCAAGCGAACGGTTCTGGAGATGGGCGGAAAAGATTCGATTCTGGTTTGCGCGGATGCAGATCTCGATGCGGCGGTGGATGGTGTTGTCGCTGCTGCGTTCGGATTTAGCGGACAAAAGTGCTCCGCGTGTTCGCGTGCGATCGTTGAAGAGCCGGTCTACGACATTTTTGTGGAGCGGTTGCGCGAGAAGGTTGCGAAGCTGACGGTGGGCGATCCGGCGACCAATCCCAACATGGGGCCGGTTGTAAACAAGTCGGCGATGGATTCGATTCTTGGCTACATTGAGACAGGCAAGAAAGAGGGCCGTCTCGTTTCCGGCGGCAAGGCCGTCGAGAACGTTGAGGGCGGGTTCTTCATCGAGCCCACAGTGATTGCGGATATCGCTCCGGACGCGGTGATTTCGCAGGAAGAGATCTTCGGGCCGGTACTCGCGGTGATCAAGGTTGCGAACTTCGATGAAGGATTGAAAGTCGCGAACAACACCGAATATGGCCTGACGGGCGCGATCTATTCCGGATCACGCGAAGCACTGGAGACAGCGCGGCGCGAATATCACGTAGGCAATTTGTATTTGAATCGCAAGTGCACGGGCGCGATGGTGGGTGCGCATCCGTTTGGCGGATTCAATATGAGCGGAACGGATTCGAAGGCGGGCGGTCCGGATTATCTGCTGCTGTTTACGCAGGCGAAGAGCGTGGCGGAGAAGCTGTAACGATAGTTTGTTTGGTTGAAGAGAGTCCCTCAGGAAATTTGAGCCTGAGGGATTTTTGTTGGTGCACGAGTTCGCAGAGACAGACTACGTTCGAAGACAAAAGCAGGTCCTTCACTTCGCTTACCCACGAACGCTGCTCGTTCGCGGAATTCCAAGCCGCTCCGTTCAGGATGGCACTCGGATGGGGGTATGCGGTTGTGGCAGCTGATCGACAAGCGGTGAAAAGGAACTGCAGGTCCCTCGACTACGCTCGGGATGACACCTTTACCCTGATGCAAATTGTGAAACGAGCCCGAATCAATCAGAAACTTGAAGGCCGCTGAGCGGCCTTGGAGTTGGATCGAAATTGAGTTCTCTACGACTGGGCCAGTGCTGGTGAGTTGGTGGAGATGGCCGGGGCCTGCTGCATCTCGGCTTCGAGCTTGCTGCCGACTTCGGCGGCGGCCTGGGCGAGGACGCGGTGATGGATCGTGAAGAGCGCTAGCTCGAGACGATCGCTGACGCCGGTTTTGTCGTAGATGGAGCGGAGGTAATTCTTGATGACCTGCTCGGTGGTCTTGAGACGCAACGCGATTTCGCGGTTCTTGCATCCCTGGACGATGAGCGCGACAATGCGCATCTCTTTCGGCGTGAGGCGGTCGCGCACGCGAGTGCCAACCATATCCTCTTCGGGCGAGTCAGGAATCTGGAGCTGCGGCGGAGCCCAGGTGTCTCCGGCAGCGACGCGGCGGACGCACTCGACAAGCGCCTGGCCGGTAACGTTGCGGAAAACGACGCCACGGAAGCCCTGCTGCAGGTAGCTGCTGGCTGCCTCCGTGTTTTCGGCGATGACGATGCCACGGCTGTTGGAGGCTTCAAGCAGCGTTTTCAAGCGGGCCATGTCGGGCCGCAATGATGCTGCGAAGACCACGATGGAACCCGGGAAGGTTGTGATGGCATGCATCATCCGGTCCAGGTCGGTACATTGGGCAATGATGCGCAGGTCCTCGTCCATGGCCAGAACCTTGGCGGTCCCAGCACGGAAAATAGCCTGTGAATCTGCAAGAATGACCTTGTTCATGTTTTGCGCCTCTTCGCCTGTGAAAAAACTGTTACATTTGGCCGAAACCGGCTTCACATCTCTCACGGGCCGGATGCTGCTATTCCATCAGTGGCGTAAAAGCCGCCTAAGACAACTATCGGCAACCGCCTAAAAAGCTAAGAGCTCACCGGAATTCCTCTGATTGGTGTAGTGGAAATCATACACATGCCTTTCGTCACCCTCACTGCTCAGAGGTACCTGCACCTAGGTAATACCCTGAAAAATAGCTTACAGCCCAAATGACCGAGCCGTCACTGAGAATCCTTTGAGCTTTCCGGAACATCCTGTTTACCGATTTGGCACAAGAGAGGGTTACCGTAGTGGTATAGAACCACGGATTGGCTATTTGTGGCGGCCAGCAAAAACGGTGGATTTGATTGGAATGGAAGCGGTTGCAGCCCTGCGAAAAGATCGTAAACTGGAAGGGTTATGGCGAGGCCGAATTTACTGGCGGTAGATGACGATGTAAGCGTTCTGGAAGCGGTCGTGCAGGACTTGCGCCGTCAATATGGTGCGGAATACCGGGTGATGCGTGCGGCCAGCGGACAGGCTGCCCTGGATACTCTGCAGATCCTGAAGACACGCCAGGAGCCGGTTTCGCTACTGTTGAGCGACCAGCGCATGCCGGGGATGACGGGGGTGGAGTTCCTGGAACGGGCAAAGGAGCTCTATCCGCATGCGAAGCGGGTGTTGCTGACGGCTTATGCGGACACGGAAGCTGCGATCCGGGCGATCAATACGGCGCGGATTCACTACTACCTGACGAAACCGTGGGATCCACCCGAGGAAAAGCTCTACCCGGTCTTGACGGATCTGTTGGACGACTGGAAGGCGGGATACCGTCCTCCGTTTGAAGGGCTGCGGGTGATTGGCAACCGCTGGGCACTCAATGACTACAACGTCCGGGACTTTCTGTCGCGGAACCATGTGCCCTATCGCTGGCTGGATGCAGCATCCAGCGAAGACGCGCGAAAGCTGATCGAAGAGCGGCACCTCACTCCCGAACAGCTTCCGGTGGTCCTGTTTGCGGATGGAAGCGTGCTGCCGGAGGCCACTCCGGATGCCCTGGCTGGCAAAGTGGGGCTGAGCACCCAGGCGACGCAGGAGTTCTATGACATGTTGGTGGTGGGCGCTGGACCTGCAGGGCTTGCCGCGGCAGTGTATGGGGCGAGCGAAGGATTGAAGACGCTGGTGATAGAACCGGAGGCGCCGGGCGGACAGGCGGGTTCGAGCTCGAAGATCGAGAACTACCTTGGGTTTCCCGCCGGCATCACTGGATCGGACCTGGGGCGGCGGGCGCATACGCAGGCCTCGCGGTTTGGAGCGGAGTTTGTGACGCAACGCGCGGTGGGGCTGCGCATCGACGGACAATACCGGTTTGTGCGGTTGGGAGACGGGCGCGAGGTTTCATCGCACGTTGTCCTGCTCGCCCCTGGTGTGCAGTGGCGGAAGCTGGCGATTCCGGGCTCCGACCGGCTGACAGGACGCGGTATCTATTATGGTGCGGCGCTGGTGGAGGCGGCTTCGTGTAAAGACGAAGAAGTATTTGTCGTGGGGGGCGCGAATTCGGCGGGGCAGGCGGCATTGTTCTTTGCCAAATATGCCCGCAAGGTCACGATGCTGGTGCGCGGGAAGGGCCTTTCGGCGACCATGTCGAAATACTTAATCGATGAGATTGAGCGCACATCCAATATTGTGGTGGAAACGCAAACACAGGTAATGGCCGCGGAAGGCGAAGAAAGGCTGGAGGCCTTGCGTTTGCTAGGTCCGAAAGGCGAATATTGCGTACAAGCCTCTTCGTTATTTGTGTTTATTGGCGCGCAGCCGGGAGTGGGATGGCTTCCGGAGAGCATCTTGCGTGACGAAAAGGGGTTTGTACTTGCGGGGCCGGATTTGCGGCAGGACGGGAAGGCGCGGAATGGCTGGCAGGAGCAGCGCGAGCCTTTCCTGCTGGAGACCAGTGTTCCGGGAGTATTTGTCGCAGGGGATGTGCGGCACGGGTCGGTGAAGCGCGTGGCGTCGGCGGTGGGAGAGGGATCGATCGCGGTGCAGTTTGCCCACCAGTATCTGGCGGGGTTCTAAATGGGGACAGAAACGGGAAAATGAGTGCGGGCATACAGATGATTAGCATTGAGCGGGTTCCTCTCAAGGAACTAGCGGAGATGCTGGGGCATACGCGGCCTTTTGCGGACGTACCGGCGGAAGCGCTGGAGAACATCGGCACCGTGGATCGCGTGAGGGCGAAGGCGGGGGCGACGCTGACGGACCCAGGCAAACCGGAACTGTACTACTGGCTGCTACTGGAAGGCGAGTGCCGCGCCGATCGTATCGAAGCAGATGGTTCGTACACCAACGTGGGAACGGCACAGGCCGGAGAGGCTTTCGGTGAGACGCCGTTTTTGATGGGTAAGACGCACTCGGCATTTCTGGTGACTGCGGTTCAGGATTCGCAGCTGGTGCGATTCACAGGAGAGCAGTTCTGGTCATTGATGGCTTGCTGCCCCGGCGTGCGGCAGGTGGTGCTGGCCGACATGTCGACACGGCTTTCTGCGTACCAGGCGGAGGCGTTGCATAGGGAGAAGCTGGTGTCGCTGGGAACGCTGGCGGCGGGGCTGATGCATGAGTTGCATAATCCCGGATCGGCGGCGAAGCGCGCTGCATCGCAACTGCGCGAGAACCTGATGAAGCTGCAGGACCTGAGTCTGCGCTCGGCAAGCAAGCCAAAGACGCCGGACCAAATGCAGTGCATGCACAACCTGCTGAAGCATGCGATGAAGAGCTGCCACGCGCCGGCATTGAGTTCATTGGAACAGGCGGATGCGGAAGAGGCGCTGGCGGAGTGGCTGCAGGATGCGGGGGTTGAAAACGCATTCACGATTGCGCCCTCGCTGGTGGAGATTGGATTCGAGCAGGAAGAGTTGAAGTGCGCGCGCGAGTACTTCGACGCAAACAGCTTCTCGGATGCGCTGAATTGGCTGGAGGCGCTGGTATCGAGTGTCTCGCTGGTGTGCGCCATCGAGGAGAGCATTTCGCGGGTTTCGGAACTGGCGATGGCGGTAAAGAAGTTTGCCTATGACGATCGATCGCCGGTGAAAGAACTGGATGTGCACGACAGCCTGCAGAGCACGATTACGATGCTGGGGCACAAGCTACGCATCAAGCAGATCGCGGTGAAGAAGAAGTTTGAAGCGTCCCCATCGGTGATCCAGACGCGCGGTTCGGCGTTGAGCCAGGTATGGACGAACCTGATCGACAATGCCGCGGATGCTTCGCCGATGCAGAACCAGATCGAGATTGCGACGTGGACGGAGCCGGCGAATGGCAATGGGGTGGATCCGGGGTGGCTGGTGGTGAGCATTACGGATCATGGGCCTGGAATTCCAACGGATGTGCTGCCTCGGATTTTCGAGGCATTTTTTACGACCAAGCCGCAGGGCTCTGGGACGGGGCTAGGCCTCGAGATTGTTCACAGAATCGTGACCCAGAAATTCGGCGGAAGGATCGATGTGGAATCGCAGCCCGGCGATACGCGGTTTGTGGTGCGGTTGCCGTTGAGTGGCGCGAGTGCTGCGAACAACGGTGCCGGGGCGACGGCAAGGTAGTTCCCTTCTCTTTTTTTCAATTTTGATTCGATGGATGATAGATCACCGTCCCTAGGGGACGGTGATCTATCGCTGCTGGTGCTTGCCCACCCAAGCGGAGCTTGGAAGGGGCATCCTCGTTCGTGCAGATGTCTGCCTTTTCACGGCAGATCCTTCGACTGCCCCTTCTCTGCACTCAGGAGCCACTCAAGATGATGTTTGCCTGCGCGCTCGGTGGTTTCGCAGCCAGAGCTGAATCAAGACGCAGAGTTTTTCGCCGATGAACGGGATGGAAGGACCTTGAACCGTGGACCGCACGGAGTTGCTGGAATCTGCGCTGGACAGTCTGACGGAGGGCGTTGCCCTGGCGGATCAGGATGGCCGTGTTGCGTTGTGGAACCGCCCCGCCGAGACAATATCCGGCTTCACATGCGCAGAGATTGTGGGACGGTGCGTGCGCGAGTGTCTGGACCTGATTGTGGTGGGAGGCGCGCAAGACTGGATCAGGCAGATGGGTGCGGAGAAGGCGCCGGGGCGCGGAGCGCTGGTGCAGTTGCGGCACAAGGTCGGGCACGAGGTTCCGGTGGTGGCGCGTGTGCTCGAATTGCGCGACGGCATGGGCGCGCGAATCGGGGCAGGGGTAGTGTTTCATCCAGCAGAGAGCATGGACGCCCTGCCGTACGGGGAACGGGGCGAGGATTCAAGTGTCGGCGAGAGCCAGACGGAAGTGGAAGACCGCCTGGCGATTATGCACGAGGATTTTCTGCGGAGCGATATCCCTCTGGGTGTGCTGTGGGTGACGGTTGACCAGGCGCGCGGATTGCGGCGAACGCACGGTACGCGGGCTTGCGAGGCGATGCTGGAAAAGATGGAGCGTACGCTGGCAAATGGACTGAAGCCTGCGGAAGAGATCGGCCGCTGGGGCGACGATGAGTTCCTTGTGTTGTCGCACGAACGGAGCGGACCCATGCTTGCGGGGCACGCGCAGAATCTGGCGGGGCTGGCGCGCACGACGGATTTCCGATGGTGGGGCGACCGGGTCTCTCTGACCGTGAGCATCGGCGCGGCCCAGGCTGAACGCGGCGAACCGCTGGCCGGGCTGCTCGAACGAGCGCAGGCAGCAATGCTTGAGAGCGTGCGTGCAGGAGGCAATCACATTACTGCGGCGCAGGGGAGAAGAGCATGTTTGCCATCATAGGCATCGTTGTGGTCTTTGGCGCGGTCATCGGCGGGTTCCTGATGGAGAAGGGACACATGGCCGTGCTGGTGCAACCGGCCGAATTGCTGATCATTGCCGGTGCCTCGATCGGAACGTTGCTGGTGGCCAATCCGCTGCACATTCTGAAGGGAATCCTGGCGGGGTTGAAAGGAGTTCTGGGCGGATCGAAGTTCGGCAAGGCGCGCTATCTGAATCTTCTGAAGATGATGTACATGTTTCTGAACAAGGTGCGCAAGGAGGGTCTGCTGAGCGTGGAGAACGATGTTGAAAAGCCAAAGGAGAGCGCGGTCTTCAAGGCTTTTCCGGATTTTCTCGCCGACCATCATGTGCGGAACTTTGTATGCGACACGCTGCGTATGGCGATTACCGGCGGCGTTGATCCTTTCGACATGGACCAGATGATGGAACTGGACATGGAGGTGCATCACCACGAAGCCACGCAGCCGGTTGCGGCCTTGACGACGATGGCGGATGCGCTGCCGGGGCTGGGAATTGTGGCTGCGGTGCTAGGCGTCGTGATCACGATGGGCTCTCTGGGAGGACCTCCGGAAGAGATTGGCGAAAAGGTTGCAGCCGCGCTCGTGGGTACGTTTCTCGGCATTCTTCTGTGCTACGGCGTAGCGGGTCCGCTGAGCGCAAACATGGCCAAGACAGCGGACGAGCACAACGATTATCTGCACGTACTGCGGGTACTGCTGCTGGCGTTTCTGAAGGGGTCGGCTCCCATGATTGCGATTGAACTGGGAAGGCGCGCGATTCCAGCGCGGGTGCGGCCCACGTTTGACGAGATGGAGAAGTTCTGCAAGAGCCAGGGCGGTGCCGCAGCGCCGCCGGCCAAAGCTGCTTAGGGAGGCCCGGACGTGGCGGCAAAGACGCAACCGATTATCGTCATCAAGCGCGCGAATGGACATGGCGGGCATCATGGCGGCGCGTGGAAGGTGGCGTACGCGGATTTTGTGACGGCGATGATGTCGCTGTTTATCGTGCTATGGCTGATGAATTCAAGCGACAAGGTGAAGAAGGCGGTGGCCGGATATTTCAACGACCCCAAAGGTACCGCGACGTTGATGGGCACCACCGTGACGGGCACCGGCGAGACGGTGAAGGTGGCCGGCGCGGATGACATGCAGAAGCTGAAGGAGAAGCTGGAGCAGGAGATCAAGGCGAAGGCAGACCTGCAGAAACTTTCAAAGCAGATTGAGATCACCATCACGCCGGAGGGATTGCGCATCGAGTTACTCGAGGACAAGAACGGGACGTTCTACCAGAGTGGCAGTGCGCGGCTGAGCGATAGCGGGCAGGAGCTGCTGGAGTTGCTGGCGGCGGAGCTGAAGACGCTGCCGAATTCGCTGCTGATCGAGGGACACACCGATGCGGCGCAGTACTCCGATGACACGAGCTACAGCAACTGGGAGTTGTCGGCGGACCGGGCGAATGCGGCGCGCCGGTTGCTGCAGCAGGATGGTGTGCGCAGTGATCAGGTTACACAGGTGCGGGGCTATGCGGATCAGCTATTGCGCGTGAAGGCAAATCCGTTCGATCCGTCGAACCGCCGCATTTCGATCCTGGTGAAGAACCAGGAAGGGACGCCTCAGGGATTGAAGGGCGCGGCCCCGGTGAGTGTATCGCCGCAAGGCGCGAGGGAGGAGCACACAGCGAAGAAATAGTCCTCTCGCGGCGAGATGACAGCTTTGCATCGGACTGCTTCGCCAGCTTGCTGCGGTGGTGTAGTCTGGTGCCGAAGTTGGAAATCGTTTACCGCGGGAGCTGGGAATGGCCGTTGTAGCCGGTGTGGATTTCGGCACGTTGAGTGTGCGTGTGACGTTGGTGGACAGCCAGATGGGGCCGGTGGGAACCGCGTCGGCTTCCTATCCGCTGCATCGGCGGCGCGAAGATCCGGATTTTGCGACGCAATCGCATGCCGACCAGATGACCGCGCTGGCGGTTGCGATGAAGGACGTGCTGGCCGCCACCGGAATCAGCGGTGGCTCTGTAGAGGCTCTTGCGTTGGATACGACGGGATCGAGCGTGATTCCCGTAGGCGAGGGGTTTGAGCCGCTGGATGAGTACTACCTGTGGTGCGATCATCGCGCGCACGCCGAGGCAGAAGAGATCACGATGAAGGCGCACGCGACGGGGCTCGAAGCGATCGAGTGGTGCGGCGGCGTGTATTCGCACGAGTGGGGATTTGCGAAGCTGCTTCACTGGCTTCGGCACAATCCGGGCAAGCGGGAGTCATTTGTGACGGCGCTGGAACATTGTGATATGGTGGCCGCCACGCTATGCGGCGTGAAGAGCATGCGCGGGCTAAAACGCAGCGTGTGCGCGATGGGCCACAAGTGGATGTGGAATCCAAAGTGGGGTGGTTTGCCGCCGGAGGGTTTTCTAGTGTCGGTGGATCCGCTGCTGGCCGGTGTGCGCGCGAAGATGGGCGGGGAGTATCTGACCAGCGACAAGGTTGCCGGACATCTTTCGGCGGAATGGGCAGAGAAGCTTGGACTGCGCGTGGGGATTCCGATTCCGGTGGGCGCCTTTGATGCGCATTGGGATGCGATCGGCTCGCACATCCGCGAAGGCGACGTGGTGAATGTGGTGGGCACCTCGACGTGCATTATTGCGATGGCGCACGAGACGCACCTGGTTCCGGGCGTGTGCGGAGTTGTTCCGGGAAGTGTGCATCCTGCGTATACGGGAATCGAGGCCGGCCTGTCGGCGACGGGTGACATTTTTGAAGCAATCGCACAGCGGGCGGGGACGCGCGTGTTCGAACTGTCAAAGGGACTGGAGTCGTTTAGCGCCGGACAGACGGGGCTGCTGCGACTGAGCTGGGACAATGGCGATCGAACGGTGCTGGTGAACCCGGAACTTGGCGGTGTGACGCTGGGCTGGAATATGGTGAGCACTGCGCAGGATGAGCTGTTCGCAGCGATTGAGGGAACGGCGTTTCATACGCGGATCATCCTCGAGCGCATGGCGGAGCACGGGGTACGCGTGGAGCGCGTGATCAATGCCGGCGGGATTCCGCAGAAGAACGAAGTGCTGAACCAGATATATGCGAATGTGTTGAACAAGCCGGTGCTGGTGCCGGCAGGAATTCCGACGAGCCTCGGGTCGGGGATTATGGCGCTGCTGGCCGCGGGCATCTACAGGACGATTGACGAGGCGCAGGCAGCGGTGTGTCTGCCGCTGCGAACGGTTGAGCCGGATCGGCGCTCTGTGGGTGTCTACGAGCGGCTCTACGCGCTTTACAGAGACCTGTATTTTGCGCTTGGAGAGCGGCATGCGGCGGCGGTGCCGCTGGGGCGCGTGCTGCCGGAATTGCGCGAGATTGCGGCGGAAGCACGGCGGTGGGCCTAACAGATTACTGTGGAAGGTAACCGTCGGTGTGAAGCCATCAGCGTCGGTCTTGCACTTGCCGCGAACCGGGTTTACCGTGATCACAATCCCTGTTCAACGAGGAGTGCTGTGCACCTTCCTGCCTTGCGCCGTTTTGTACCTTACTTTCTTCTTGTGTTTCCTGGAGTAGCCGCGGTTGAAGCAGGTGCGCAGCAGGCTGCCGCGCCGTGGAGCGCGCCGCACTTCTCTGTTCCTGCCAGGGATTTGTACCAGGCCGCTTCGTCGATGGCCGCTCCCGACGGCGCGAATGTAGTGCTTTTCGACGACGATGAGCAATTCAGTTTTGACGAAGCGGGCAGGCTGACGCATGTGGGGCACTACATCTATAAGGTGCTAACCGCCAAGGGCGCCGAGGGGTGGGACACTTTGTCGGTGGGTTGGGACCCATGGCATGAGGTGCGGCCGGTCATTCGTGCGCGCGTGATCGAGCCCGATTATTCAGAGCATGATCTCGATCCGAAGGCCATTACCGAAGAGCCGGCGCGCGGAGGCGATTACAAAACCTACAGCAACGGAAAGAGACTGCGGGCTCCGCTGCCGGCGATTGCACCCGGAGTGGTGGTGGAGGAAGAGTACCTGGAGCGCGAGACGGAGCCGTTCTTTGCGCCGGGGCGGGTTGGCCGAGCCTTTTTCGGACATGAACGGACGCCGGTGGGACACAGCACCGCGGTTTTCGAGGCACCACTGTCATTGCCCTTGCGGGTTGAAACGCGCCTGCTGCCGGAACTGACACCGGAGCGCGTGGAAACAAATGGACGCGCGACGATCACCTACGAGATTGGGGAGTTGGAGGGGATCGAAGCGCGCGATGCGAATCTGCCGCCCGATGCGTATCTTTTCCCCGAGATTGACTACTCGACAGCCGCTTCATGGCAGACGCTGGCAACGGAATATTCGAAGATTGTGGACAGCAAAGCGGATGGGGATGCGGTGCGAGCGATCGTCGCGGGATTGATCGCCGGAAAATCGTCGGTAAGCGACAAGGAAGCCGTGATCCTGGATTACGTAGACCGCGAGGTCCGCTATACGGGAATTGAATTTGGCGAGGCGGCGATTGTCCCGCACAATCCGTCGGAGACGCTGGCTCTGAAATACGGCGATTGCAAAGACAAGGCGACGTTGCTGGTGGCGATGCTTCGTGCGGCGGGGATTCCGGCATATGTTGCACTGCTGAATGCGGGATCGCGCCTGGATGTGCCGGCGGAGTTGCCGGGGATGGGGTTGTTCGATCACGCGATTGTGTACGTGCCGGGTAAACCGGGATTGTGGATCGATGCGACGGATCAATATGCGCGGCTGGGACAGTTGCCGATCAACGACCAGGGTAGACATGCGCTGATTGCGCGGCCGGAGAGCACCACGCTGACGCTTACGCCTGAGTCGGCATCGCGAGACAATGTGCTGCTGGAGCTGAGAGAGATTCGACTGGGAGAAAACGGGCCGGCAACTGTGATCGAAAAAACTCTGCCGTCGGGTGTATTCGAGTCGCACTACCGCTCTTTCTATGCGGACAAACCGGACAAAGAGACGCGCGACGGGCTAACGGGGTACGTGAAGGCTCAATATATCGCCGACAAGCTCACCAGTGTGGAACGCACGGATCCGGGCGACCTGTCGAAGCAATTCGAACTCACGCTTGCGTGCGAAAAAGCCAAGCGCGGATTCACCGACCTGGATAACGCCATCGCGGCGATTCGCGTGGACACGCTGTTTCAGCAATTGCCTGAAGAATTAAGACGCAAGGACGATGCGGACGCGAAGAAGAAGGATGATGCGGATAAGCCGAAGAAGCCGCGCACTGCGGACTGGGAACTGGATCAACCTTTCACCGCGGAGTGGAAATACAAGATTGTGCCGCCGGCGGGGTTTGTGCCAAAGGAGTTGCCGAAGGACGACACGATCGCGATGGGACCGGCGGTCCTGACGGAGAAGTTTTCAAAGGCCAACGACGGCGCGGTGGAAGCGGACCTTGCTTTCGATTCCGGCAAGCGGCGCTACTCGGTTGCCGAGGCAACCGCGGTACGCAACAAGGTTGCGGAGATGCTTGCGGGACCGGCAATCATGGTGAGTTTTGAACCGGAGGGAGAGGCGCTTCTGCACGAGGGCAAGGTAAAGGAAGCGCTGGTCAGCTACCGAGGGCTGATTGCCGCGAATCCAAATGACGCGGTGCATCATTTGCAGGTGGCGCGTGTGCTGCTGCGGGCAGGCATGGGAGAAGCAGCGCGGGCAGAAGCGCGCGAAGCCGTGAAGCTTGATCCGAATTCGGCACTGGCGGAGCGGACGCTGGCGGACATTCTGAAGCATGACCTGGTAGGCCGTGATCTCCGGCCGGGTACGGATTGGGAAGGTGCGGCGGAGGCCTACCGAGCTTCGGAGAAGCTTGATCCGGACGATCACACGGCGCAGGGGAACCTGGCAATTCTGCTTGAGTATGACGCCGTCGGCCGGCGGTACAGTGGGCAGGCCAACCTGAAGCAGGCCGTGGCGGAGTACGAGAAACTTGGGCAAGACAAACTTGCGGAATTAGAGATTCCGAACAATCTTCCGTATGCGCTTTTCTATAGCGGCGATGCAGCCGGAGCTATCAAGGCGGCACAGGCGCTCAATCCCCAACCGGTGGCATTGATTGCGGCAAGCCGCGCGGTGCTGCAGGGAAGCAAAGACGGGTTGGCGGAGATCAACAAGCTCTCGAATTCCGATTCGGCTTTCAAGGACACGGCGCGCACCGCCGGCGAGATGCTGATGAACACGCGTAACTATGCGCTGGCCGCGGATTTTCTTGCGGCGGGCGCAGCCGGTGACAATGCGGCGCAGACGATGGGGATGGCAAGCATGTTGCGTGGCGCGAAGCGGCACGAGGATTTGCAGTTTGCTAATACGCCAACGGACCTGGTGAAGCGGGCTTTTCTGCTGACGATGGATCCGAACGGAACGCAGGCCACGATGGAAGCGCTCCTCAGCCGCAATGCTGTTGTGGTGTTCCGAGCCGAAGATCCCGAGGAGCGGAAGAAGGAGTGGGCCGCGGGCAAAAAACTGAATAGCCAGTTGGCGCGGCAGGACAACTCTCTCGATGTGACGATCGACATCCTGTTGCAGGCATTCGATCCCAAGGGGGACGGAGACGACGCGACCGGGTACCGGGAAAAAGTACAGATTCCGGGCGGACCGACCATCACGTTCTTCGTTGTCAAAGAGGGCGGGCAGTACAAGGTGCTGGATACCGCGGACAAGCCGAACTCCATTGCGCGGGAGATGCTGGATCGAATCAAGGCCGGGGACCTGAACGGCGCCAAGGTGTTGCTGGACTGGATTCGCGAAGATCAGCACCTGGGCGGCGGGGATGACACGTTGGGAGGCCCGGTATTCCCGCGGTTCTGGATCAAGGGCGAGGCGGCGGACGCACACAAGATGACGCTGGCGGCAGCGGCACTGATGGTGGGCACGAAACCAACAGCCGCGCAGGGTGTGGCGCTGCTGGAAGACGCGCGCAAGCGTGCGGCGACGGATCGCGAGAAGACGAACATCGAGCTTGCGTTGGCTATGGGCTATTCGCAACTCGACGAGTCTGCGAAGCTCGAGGAGGTCGGGTCGGACCTGTTGAAGGAAGTGCCGGAATCACGACTCGCCTTCATGACGGAAGTGGAGGGATTGATCGGTCTGAAACGCTATGATGAGGCGCTGGCACAGGCGGATGCGCGTCTGAAGCTGCTGGATGGCGATGCCGATGCGATTCAGGCAAAGGTGCGGATTGAAGCAAGCCGAGGAAATTATGCAGCGGCACGCGGATGGATCCAGAAGCTGATCGACCAAGGCAAGGCGGATGCCGGCATGCTGAATTCGATGGCGTGGTTCGGGCTGTACACCGGCAAGGTAGGCGAGGCGGATGTAGCAACGGCCACAAAGGCGACCCAGATGGATCGCGACAATCCAGCTATTCTGCATACCATGGCTTGCGTCTACGCCGAGACGGGCAAGACGAAGGAAGCGCATGATCTTTTGCTGCGCGCCATGGACAATCTGAATCTGGACGAGCCGGATGACGATTACTGGTATGGATTCGGGCGCATTGCGGAGCAGTACGGCGAACGCAATACAGCGGTCTCGGATTATCGCAAGCTGGACAAGCCGAAGGAGACGATGATGATTCCGACGTCGAGCTGGCAGCTTGCGCAGAATCGATTGAAGGCGATGGGGGCTGAAGAAGCGACGGCGAGCAAGTAGACAGCCGGTTCGCAAGAGCGGAGATAGAAAAGAAAAACGCCGGAGGAGCGAGGGCTCCTCCGGCGTTCTGTTGTTGAGTTGGTTAGAAGTCGTACCGCAAGCTGAACTGCATGCGGCGTGGGACGCTGAGTTCGGCACTGGCTACACCGAGGTTGCCGCCGGTAAGGCCGGAGCCGATGAAGGCCGGATCGAAGCGCACCGTATTGGTGGCGTTGTAGACCTCCCAGGCAAACTTGAGGGTTCCAAGTTCGCGGATGGCCCAGCTCTTGCTGAGTCCGGAATCGAGGTTGAAGAGGCCATCGCCGCGGAAGGAGTTGCGTTGGCCGGCCTCCCCGGGATAAGAGAGGCGCATGTTCCCGTTGTTGCATCCGCCGCAGGCGACGCCGCTATTGATTGCAGCTTGATTGGCGAAGAACTGCGGATTCCCGTTCTGGTCAAAGTGACGATGCATTTTGACCGGCCCGGTAGCCACGCCGAAGCTCTCGATCTGCCAGTTGGTGGACCAGCCGGGATCGGCGAGCGAGAACGGCAGACCGCTTGACCACCGTTCGATCCCCGAGAATTGCCATCCGCCAATCAGCGCGTTGACCAGGTTGTTGGTGTGACCGCCCCACGCCTGATTGCGACCGATGGGAAGCTGATAGACCCAGTCCGTCGTGATCAGGTGACGTGTGTCAAAGTCCGAGGCACCGCGGGATTGCTTGGGCTTCCAGGTGTTTGTAAGTTCGCTGAAGGAACCAGAGTTTGTAGTGAAGCCGCCAAACTCATTGCTGCGTTCAGTGTCGGAGCCCATATCAATGGAGTGAGACAGGGTGTAGCTGAAATCCACGGTTAGGCCGTGGCTGGTTGGATGCCGCAGGATGAATTGACCAGCGCTGTAATAGCTATTGCCGACCGTGGACAACGCAAACAGCGACGCGAACTGATCCTGCCAGAAGTGGGACTGCCAACCATCGGGACAGCCGTAAGCGCAGAAGAAGTCGATGTCAGCCAATGCCGTAGTTGCGCCAAGCTGTGCCCGATAAGGCGCCCACTCATTGGTGTAGATTGCCTGGGTTGCGCTCTCTCCAGGGCCGTCCAGACCAGCCATAAAGGGGAAGACATCCTCAAAGAACTGGATGGGCTGAACGCTCGCCGAGGGATCACCTCCAGCGGCATCCACAGCCTTTGAAAGCGCTGTGCCGGCGGCAAAGTAATCGCCGCCCCCCTGTGGATCAACATAGTCCACTGGCTCCGCCAGATCGAGCTGCTGAAGCAAGTGATGCCCCAGGCGGCCTACATAGGCACCCTCTACCGCCCATCCATGAGGCAGTTCATGCTGAACGGATAAATCGAAGGTCTCGGAGTAAGGGGTCTTGATCTTGCTGTCGATGCCCCATTGAATGGAAAAGTTGTTCTGCGGATAGAGGTAAGGGAACGAAACGGTCGATGCGGCAGCAGCCCCGGTACTGATATCGGGGAACGTCCTGTTGTCGACAAAGCGCGGCGCTCCAGGGTGCTTGCAGCCCGTAGTGCACTGCCCTTCGATCTGATAAACGCCGGCCGGGTTAGAAATCGAAGAACTCATGCCGAAGGAGCCATTCTGATCGAAGGTGTTCACGAGCGACTGGCCGAAGTGATCGTAGTAGATGCCAGCGCCCGCGCGGATCGAGGTCTTGCCATTGGGCGACCAGGCGACCGCCAGCCGAGGTGCAAAGTTCGACTTCTGTTTAGGCCAATAGCCGGGCTTGTTGTAGAACTTCCCGGCAGGTGAAAAGGAGAGATCGGGTTCATAAATCTGGCCTTTTTGAGCCGCCGACTCGCGCTGCATGAACCAGGTGTGAGTGTCGATCGTGGGCGTGACCTCCTGACCATTCGCTTCGTAGGGTGTCTGCAGGATGGTGTGCCGCACGCCGAAGGTGAGCGTGAGATTCGGTTTCAGGCGCCATGCGTCCTGTGCGTACCACTCCAGCTCGTTGGTGACAAAGTGGCGTTCAAGGGGTACACCATCTGCAAGAGCCGTACCCGCCGTCGGGCTGGTGAGCTTGTAGTTGAACACGTCGGTGATTTGCGGAATGGTACCTACGAGATTAGCGAATGCGATCTCATAGGAGTTCGTGAACGAAGAGTCCACTTCAGCACCGGTTGTGTTGCAGGAGTTGTCGAGGAGGCACGGATCGGGAGCGCTGCCTCCCACCCAAAATGGATTCGAGGTAGCGCTGTTAAATGAGTTCGCGTCCGAGGTGTGGTTTTGATGGACCAGTCGCCAGTTGCCGCCGAGTTGGATAGTATGGTTTCCCTTTGTGAACGTAAAGTTATCGATCACGTTGTTGACCGGCACACTGGTGATGGAAGAGCGCGTCTCCGCCGTGGGCGAATTGATGAAGCGGAAGTTAACGTAGTCGCCGGATCCGATTCCGCTGAGGGAGAATCCCTGACGGATGTAACCGAACCGGATGTCATTAATCATCCGCGAGTTGATGGTCCAGGTTTCTCCGGCGGTGATGCCCTTGCTGTCATCAACCAAAGTCTGCGCCGGCGGCTGACCGGGAAAGTGTTCCGGGAGAGCGGTGGTATCGTCCTGCAGGTTGCCGCGCACAAAGATGCGGTGCTTGTCAGACGGAATATAGTCGAGGCGAGCGATGCTGGTGTTCAAGTGGACCGGCGCCGGCGACGAGAACGAAAACGAGCCGGTATTGAATCCATCGCCCAAAGAGGTTCCGTTGGCCGCAGGCATCGCGTTCAGATATTTCAGGACATTCGGATTGGGTCCTGGCGGGGCAGGATATGCGGTGGTGTTGCAGACCTGGCAACCACTGTCGAGCGAAATAACCTGACTCGCGTTGATGCTCGCTGTATCGCCCGCTGGATCGTTAACGTAGATGATCGTTCCCTGCTGATAGCTCGCGGTCGGCGAGGTGGTGGTTACCTGCTGATTCTCAGAAAGACGCGAGGCCTCGAAGTTGCCGAAGAAGAATAGTTTGTCTTTCTTGATGGGTCCGCCGAAGTCGCCGCCAAAGATGTTTCGGATGAGCTTGCCGGGAATGTTGGGGTTACCGAGGGCGGCTTCCTGCTGCTTGTTGAACCAGTCGTTGGCAACCGTGATCGTGGGACGGTTGTACTCGTAAGCGGCACCATGAAACTTGTTGGTACCGGATTTCGTGACCATGGAAATCTGCGCGCCGGAAGAGCGGCCGGCATCTGCATTCGCATCACCGGTGGTCACGCGAAATTCCTCGATCGAGTCCTGGGTCTGGCGGAGCACGCCCGTGAAGGCAAGGCCGCCAACCTGGTCGTTATCATCCACACCGTCGAGGGTGACGTTGCCCTGGTCAGAGCGGCCGCCGTTGACAGCACCGCTACGGCTGTCACCCATTCCGTATCCGGGAGACGGCATGTAGAAGACGCCAGGCTGCAACGAAAGCAGGTCGGGCACATTGCGCGTTTCACTGGGCAGGGCCTGGATTTCCGCGGTATCGGCGGAGCTACCTAGAGAGGCGTCAGAAGTATTCAACGTCTGCGCGACTGAGGAGACGTCGACCGTGATGGAACTGGCTTGAACCGAGAGATCGAAGTCAATGGTAGCGGGCTGGTTCACTAGCAACTCAGCAGACTTCATCTGGGTGGCAAAGCCGTTTGCGGTGACACTGATATCGTATTTGGCTGGTTCGATCTGTGGGAAGTTGTAGGAGCCGGAGCTGTCTCCGATCGTGGAGATCGATTTGCCGGTTGCTTTGTCGATGATGGTGATTTTGGCTCCGGGTACGAGGGCTCCCGAGGGGTCCTTGATTGTGCCGCGGAGTGAGGTTGTTGCGAGCTGGCCAAAGGAGAGTGATGCGGTGGAAAGGACACATAGAAGTATCCATCCCAGAAGGGATTTTTTCACGGCTGGTTCCTCCAAAAGAATACTTGCTGCGTTGGTCGTGGGTAGCGACCTTATTTGTTATCTGCACGAAAGGTTCGAAGCCGTTCGCGCCGTGGCTGAGTGATTCGTAAGATCTTCACTCTTGTTGGGGTAAATTTGTTTCCCGAACAATTCAGAAATGCCACAATGGAACGTTTGAATATCGCCGGCATCGAACACCGGGCGTAGGGAATACCTTAAATCTATGTGCTCACCCGATAAAGATTCAATAGAAAAATCCTCATGCGAGGTCGCGGCCGGCGTCGAGAATACCGTTTCGTCACTATAACCGCTCGATTCGTCCCCTAAAATTCGCGGTTCATGTCAAATATCAGGCCGTTCATGTCAAATTTCGCCGTTCGTGTCAAAAGCTTCGTGGTTCGTGTCATTGCTGCTGCTGCATTTGTTGCAGATCAATCAGGGGTTGCGGGCGTTCGGGGGGCTGTTGGGCGCGTTCGACCAGCACCGACCAATCCTCCGGAATGGGCATTTTGCGATCAAGGGCGGGGGGTGCCTCGCTGGCTTCGACGTGGACCGCAACATAGAGTTCACTCGAAGATTTGCCGCGGAAAATGCCGTGGGTGGGGGGTACGTCAGCATAGTCGCGGCCAACAGCGGTGCGGATGTGGCGGTGGTGGGCGACGAGATTGTTGGTGGGATCGAAGCCGACCCAGCCGAGGTGGGGCATGAGAACGTCGACCCAGGCGTGTGTTGCGTCTGGGGTAGAGCGATCATTGTCTTCGCGGCTGCGATAGAGGTAGCCGGAGACGTACCGGGCTGGAATGCGGACGAGGCGAAGCAGCGCAATCATCGTGTGAGCAAAGTCCTGGCACACGCCACGTCCGCTGAGGATGGCTTCGTCGATCGGGGAGTCGACGCGTGTTGAGCGAGGAACGTACTCGAAGTGATTGAAGAGACGTTGGTTGAGTTCCTGCACGAGCATCAAAGGATCGTCACGACGCGTGACACCCATCTGCGTCGCCAGCATGGTGAGCGCCGGAGTCTCGACGACAAATTCGCTGGGCAACAGCATCTCCCAGTAGTCTCCTGCTTCGATCATGGCGTCGAGCGCCTGCCATGCATCGGGTGACAAGAAACCGGGGACCTCAGGCATCGGCTGCTGTTCGACAACGGATTCGGCCACGATGACCAGCTGATTGTGCTCGCCGGGAATATCGAAGTGGTGGACATTGTTGCCGAAGTGGTCGCGGTAGGTGAAGACGCGGCAGCGCGGACTGACGGAGAGCGAAAAGGTGAGGCAGTGCTGGTTTGAGTCGGAGCGCGGGTGCATGCGCGTTTCCATGATGCTTTCGCTCACGGGTTGCGAGTATCGGTAACGGGTAAGGTGCCGGATGGAGTAGCAATTCACGTCTATTGGATCCTCAGCTAGATGGCCAGCGCAGATTGGATGGAGTACTGAATGTAGTAGCGGTACACGAGTTCGTGGATGCGCATGCACTGCTGTCGAATGGTGTGGAGGAATGCGGCGGCATCGCCGTTCAGGATTTCGCTGATCGAAGTGAAACTGAGCATGGCGTGCAGCCGGCCGATATCGGCGCTGAGTTCGTCAGGAGGACGACGTCCGCCGGTGTGCTGAATGGACTGGATGGCCTGGCGTACACCATCGACGGAGTAGCGGATGGCGTGAGGGAAGTCGCGGTTGAGCAGAAGAAATTCGAGGATGCGATCAGGCGTGAGGTCCGCGGTATAAACCTGGCAGTAAGCTTCGAATGCAGTACAACAGCGGAGGAGGCCCACTTGCTCAAGATACTGGTAGCCGGAGTGTTCGCGTTCGGGCGGACTCGAAAGCAGGGGCTGGTAGACCTGAAGGAGCGTTGCGATGGCGTAGGCGCGCTCGAGGTAGCGCCCGAGGCGGATAAAGTGCCAACCCTGGCCATGGATCATGGTAGTGTCACTGACGCCTTTGAAGAGATGGATGGCGTCGATGAGCGAAGAGAGCACGTCGTTGATGTTGGAACGAAACTGGGTTTCGGTGTGCGGGGAGTGCATGAGGTGGTAGAGGCGGTTGAGGCGCTGCCATTGCTCGGTGGAGATTTCTTCACGGATCTGGCGGGCATTTTCGCGCGCGGCATCGATGCAAGAGGTGACGGATGCCGGATGATGCTTGTCGAAGACAAGCGATTCAGCATTGGAACCGGGGTCGCCACTCCATTCGAGGCCGGAAGGATTCCCGAGGGAGGAGACGAGTCGCTGCCAGTGGGATTCGGCGCTGGCGCCCCCTGAGTCGAGCATGAGGCTCATGGCAACGTCGAGCTGGCGCACGGTGTTTTCGGCACGCTCGAGGTAGCGGCTCATCCAATAGAGGCTGTCGGCTACGCGCGAAAGCATTTTGGTACTCTCCGGAAGTCTGTGACTCGCTGTTACTCCAGAACCCATGTGTCCTTGCTGCCCCCGCCTTGCGAGGAGTTGACGACGAGTGAACCTTTTTCGAGAGCCACGCGGGTGAGTCCTCCGGGGACGATGTTGATCTTGTCACCAAAGAGAATGTAAGGCCGCAGGTCGACGTGGCGCGGCTCGAGACGGTCGCCGATGAGACAGGGCGCGCGGGAAAAATCGAGCGTTGGCTGCGCGACGTAGTTGCGCGGATTGGCCTTGATGCGTTCGGCAAATTCCTCGCGCTGGCGCGCCGTGGAATGCGGCCCGATCAGCATGCCGTAACCGCCACTTTCGCCGACCGCCTTGACCACGAGCTTGTCGAGATTGCCAAGAACGTGCTCGCGGTGCTTGTCTTCGGTGAGCAGATAGGTTTCGACGTTATTGAGGATGGGATCTTCGTCGAGGTAATAGCGGATGATGCGCGGGACGTAGGCGTAGAGTGCCTTGTCGTCGGCGAGGCCAGTACCGAACGCGTTGGTTACGGTGACGTTGCCGGCACGATAAGCGTTGAACAGCCCTGTGCAGCCAAGAATCGAATCGCCGCGAAAGATAAGCGGATCGCTGAAGTCGTCGTCAACGCGGCGGTAGATGACGTCGACGCGCTTGAGACCGTCGGTTGTGCGCATGTAGACGATGTTGTCGTGGGTAACGAGGTCGCGGCCCTCAACGAGGTCGATGCCCATCTGGCGCGCGAGGTACGTGTGCTCGAAATATGCGGAGTTAAAGACGCCGGGGGTGAGCAGGACGATGTTGGGCTCGGGGCGCCCCTCCGGCGCAAGCGAGCGCAGAGTAGCGAGAAGGAGCTGCGGATAGTGCTCAATGGGGCGTACGCCGTAGCTGTGGAAAAGCTCGGGGAACGTGCGCTTCATGACGCGGCGATTGGTGAGCATGTAGCTTACGCCGGATGGCACGCGGAGATTGTCTTCGAGGACTACGAATTCACCAGTATTCAGCCGAAGCAGGTCAGAGCCGACGACGGAGATGTAGACATCGCGTGGAACCTGAAGGCCGCGCATCTGGCGGCGGTAATGCTTGCAGCTGTACACCAGTTCGCGCGGGATCACGCGGTCGTTAAGGATTTTGGCTTCGGAGTAGACATCGCGGAGGAAGAGATTCAGGGCAGTGATGCGCTGGGTGAGACCGCGCTCGATGCGATCCCACTCCTGCGCTGTTACCAGGCGGGGAAGCAGGTCGTAGGGAAAGATTTTCTCGGTGCCTTCGTCGCGGCCGTAGACGGTAAATGTGATTCCCTGGGTGAGGAAGGATAGCTCAGCCGATTGCTTGCGGCGCTGCAATTCCTCCTGCGGCAGGCGCGCAAGCGTTTCAGCCAGGGCACGGTAGTGGAGGCGAACATCTCCGGTCGAATCACGCATCTCGTCGAATGCGTGGTCGATGGGGTAGTCGCCGTAAAGGGTTTCCACTTCTGTCATGGGCCCGGCGCTCATGGTTCTTGAGATGTCCTTGACGCGAGAATCAGGCTTTTTTGAAAATGGCAGAATGCTCCGGTCGCTGCGAATGAACTGCTCCAGCCCGGAAAGACGGTTCCGCCATGTACCCTGTTCCTTAGCTTTTAACACGCTGGACATAAAGGCACAATCAGGGAACGATGGGAGAGGCCGGTAAGAGCGCACGCAAAGCGAGAATTTTGGTTTTCGGGCGGGCGCAAATTTCGCTAACGGGATAGCATCACAGTATGAGCTACGACCTGATGGTCTTCGAGCCCGACGCCGTTCCAGCGAGCCACGCTGAGTTCCTGGACTGGTATGCAGGGCAGACGAAGTGGGGCGAAGACCACAGCTACGACGATCCGGCTCTCAGTTCGGCCAACCTGCGTGCGTGGTTTGAGGATATGGTTGAAATTTTTCCTCCGATGAATGGGACCTTTGCCAAAGAGCGGACCGCCGAGGGTGAAGCATCGAGTTCTGATTACGCCATTGGCGCCGATTTTATTTACGTTTCGTTTGCGTGGTCAGAGGAGGAAGCGGCCTACATGACCGTGGCGCGCCTTGCGGAGAAACACCGTTTGGGATTGTTCAACGCGAGCTCTTCGGGCGAAGAGGTGTGGTTCCCCATGGAAGGACGGATGATGCTTGCACACGACAAGAGCCCGCCGACGCTTGTGGGGCGGATCAAAGATTTGCTGAATATGAGAGAGTAACTGTTGGAGCCGCCGGATGGGTGCAGCAAGCGGATTAAGGATTACACTCCGCAATGCGTTAAGCTGAATTCCTCAGGAGGCTTCGCCCGGATGCTCACGTTAAAGCGCTGTGCCCATTACTTCCCTGCCCTTTTAATGTTTTCCCTGGCAATTCCACTTGCGCGTGCGCAAAAGGCGCCGATCGAGATCACCGCTGATCTCTCGGATGCGCCGCGCAAACTGTTTCATGCGGAGATTGATTTTCCAGTGTCGGCGGGACCGCTGACTCTGATTTCACCGGAGTGGATTCCAGGGCATCACATGCCTTCGGGACCGGCGTCTTCGTTAGTTGGTGTGGTGTTTACGGCGAACGGGAAAACGCTGGAGTGGCGGCGCGACGACGTAAATCTCTTTGAGTATCACCTGACAGTGCCAAGCGGCGTAGCGACAGTGCATGCGCACGTTGACGCGATCGTGACACGCCGCGTTTCGCAGCGGATGGCGGCACTGGAGTGGGAGGCGCTCATGCTGTACCCGGCGCACGTGCCGGTAAAGGATATTGCAATTCAGCCGTCGGTGAAGGTGCCTGCGGGTTGGGGGATTGGAACGGCGCTGAAGGCGGTGAGCGGTGGAGCTTATCCGGTGCCGGAGGCGGGAAGCACGACGAAGTTTGCGGCCACAACTGTGGAGCAACTGGAGGACTCGCCGATTTTGACTGGGCTGTATTTCCATGAGTATCCGCTCGCGCCGACAATCAAGCCGCTGCACTATTTGGATGTCGCGGCGGATGCGCCAGAGGATGCAAACATGCGTCCTGCGGTGCTGGCTGAAGCGGCCAACCTGGTGCGGGAGGCCGATGCGCTTTATGGTTCTCACCATTACAACGAGTATCATTTTCTGCTGACACTGTCGGATATTGCGGGCGGCATGGGACTGGAACATGGGCAGTCGTCGGACAACGGGGTGGGCGAGAAGGGATTTGCCGACGACGTGCATCAACTGCCGGAGTCAGATTTGCTGTCGCATGAATTCACGCACTCGTGGAACGGGAAGTACCGGCGGCCGGCGGGACTGTATCAGCCGGATTTTGCGACGCCGATGCAGGGCGCGCTGCTGTGGGTGTACGAGGGCATGACGGAATATTGGGGGAATGTGCTGGCGGCGCGATCGGGCCTGAAGAATGCGCAGGAGTACAAGGATGTGCTGGCGGCGACGGCGGCGGAGTTGGATTACACGCGCGGACGCGAATGGCGGCCGACGGTGGACACGGCGGTCGGCGCAAGCATTCTGCGCGGCGGCAATCAGGCGTGGTCGAATGAGCGGCGCGGACAGGACTACTACTTCGAAGGCGAGATGCTGTGGCTGGATGCGGACACGCTGATCCGCAAGATGACAGAGAACAAGAAGTCGCTGAATGATTTCGTGAAGATTTTCCTAGGCAACGGCGGGAATACAGGGCCGCTGATTGTGACCTACACGTTCGATGAGCTGGTGCAGGATTTGAACCAGGTTGTGCCGTATGACTGGGCGACTTTTCTGCACGATCGCGTGGACAAGATCAATCCGCATGTGGATGCGGCTGGGCTGGAGCAGGGTGGATACAAGCTTGTGTTCAAGGACAAGCCGACGAAGTCAGAACGGATGATGGCGGCGGCCGAGGGACGGCGTGGCGGAGGCGTGGATTGCTGGTACTCGATCGGACTGCGGATCGGCGCGGACGGGACGATTGCCGATGTGCTGTGGAATGGGCCTGCGGACAAGGCCGGGCTGGCGCCGGGCGAAAAGATCATGGCGGTGAACGACAAGGTCTACTCGGGCGATGCGCTGCGCGAGGCGATTCGCGTGGCGAAGGATCCTTCGAAGGCTATCAAGGTGATGGTGCAGGCGGATTCGTTTGTTTCGACGGCGCAGATTGATTATCACGAGGGAGAGCGGTACCCCGCCCTGGAGCGCGTGGACGGAACGCCGGCGTATCTGGACGACATCATCAAGCCGCTGACTACGCCTGAGAACGTGCCGGAGCAGCAGAAGGAAGATGCCGACTAGCGGAATGAAGGGTTGTCAGCCATGAAAACGAAACTGAAGCTGGTGTTTGCGATGATGCTCGGTGTCTCGATTGGCGTTACAGGCGGAATCGCGATCCGAGGGCAGCAGGTGAAGACGCTACCTGGCTACGTGATCGCCGAAGCCGAGATAACAGATCCCGCTGCCTTGCAGGATTACGGCAAGAAGATAGTGGAAACGCTGGCGCCTTTCAACCACCGCTACGTCGTTAGCACCAGCAAGATTCAGGCTCTGGAGGGCGATGCGCCAAAGGACAGGGTGGTGGTGATCGAATTCGACAGTGTGCAGAAGGCACGTGAATGGTACGACTCGCCGGCTTATGCGGCAATCAGGCCGATCAGGCAAAGCGCAGCAAAGAGCCGCATATTCATCGTGGAAGGTGTCCCGCCTCAGTGAGAAGAATGACGACTCGGAGTAATGATCTGGATGCATGGATATTGCCCGTGAGGCCGCCCAATCAAGTGTTCTAAGGCAAAATTTGCGAGGCGCGCCCGTTGTGATAAGGCAGCCTCGGGTGATAGGAAGATGGCAATCCGCAGCCAGTCCATCAGGCCCGCAGATATTCCTATTGTGTGGAGATACTGGCGTTCAAAGCGTCCCGATGCGGGATCCGTCCGCTGTTACAGGTGCCGTGCGTCATCCAGCTTTTCTTGACAATGACTTTTCGTCTTGGTGGAATGCGACCTCATTCGAAGTTGAAAAGATCACCGGGAACTTCACCGTAGCTTCAACCAGGTCGTTCGCAATCGCGTGAATTGCCAGAAGACCTTTGTCTCCAAAATGCAACCGTAGGCGATTTTTTACGTTGGTGAGACCTATCCCCGTGCTGCGGGCCTCGGGTCCTTTCACGGGCTTCAACCCGATCCCGCTGTTTCGCACGGAGATGCTGAGTTGTCCATCATCTTCCCTCGCGGTTATCTCGAGGAGCCCCGCATTCACCCGCGAAAGCCCGTGAACATAGGCATTCTCAACGAGTGGCTGAAGAATCATGGTCGGAACCAGGGCATCGTACAGGCGGGGATCGATGATGATGTTCTGCCGGATCTGCCCTGCGGATCGGATGTTCTGAAGCGACAGATACATCTCAATGAACTCCATCTCCTCCTGGAGGCAGATCAATTGTTTTGGTCCTCGCTCCAGAGAGACACGAAGCAAACTGCAGAGTTGCTCCAGCATTCTGTCCGCCGCGCGCACATCGGTGTACATCAGGCTGGAAATGCTGTTCATGGTGTTGAACAGAAAGTGAGGATTGATCTGCATGCGAAGCGCCAGCATTCGAGCTTCTGTCAGCTCGACGGCAAGCTGCGACATATCCCGTTCCTTCTGCCGCGATTCCCGGTAGTAGCCGATGCCGCGGATCACCATGAAGGCTCCCCAAAACACTGCCGTATTCTCGAGGAATTCGTCGGCAAGACTGAAGTCCACTCTCTGCCAGAAACTGATCGGAACGCGACTGATTGGGAAACCGCATGCAGCCAGCGCCATTTCAACTATGATGCTCATCACGATGCTGAGGGGCACGATGCGCAACAGGATGTATCGCCATCCCGCTTTCTGCAAACTGTCTCCCAGCCAGAGCCAAAGAGACCAGCAGAATATGCCCCAGAGCAGATACTGCAGTTCCCAGCCTGCAACTGCGGGCCACAGGTTATAGGCGGATTTTTGCCACATGATTCGCATGCCCAGCCACTGCTGCAAGGCAAACAACAGCCCGACTATAAGAAAGCTGCCGAGAAAGGGGATGGGGCGCATTCCCACGCGCTCTGAGCGACCAAAGAGCCTTTTAATATTCATGGTTAACCCCGCGAAAAGCGGGCTCCATCGTTGCGATCCGGTCGTTAACGTATCTCGTCGGCCGAGGTTCGTCCGTGGCGACGTTGCCAGACGTAACTGTTTTCCGAGCTTTATGTGACCAAGTTTTCGATCATATCAGCTTGTTGGACGGTGCAATTGGGAATAGGGCGCGATTTGTGACGAGCGACGGAAAAATCGATTCGACGCTGACCATGAATAATCTCGCGACGCTTCTCTACGCTCAGGGCAGACCTTCTGGGGCCCGCCAAGTGGTCCCAGAAGGCCCTTCAACTTGCGATCGACTCGCTTGGAAGACGGCATCCCGTTACCAAAAACATAAGGAGCAATTGCAATCGCCTGAACACCGCTATCCCTGCGTAGACATCGAGAAGAGCAATCCTCGCGGCGCTAGTGGGGGCGGCCGGGGAGGACGAAGTGTTCGTCGCAGCGGGGCTCGTAGAAGTCGCCGGCCATGATGATGGGGCTTGCGTATGCAGCGGCCTTGCCGTCGACGAGGCGCTGGGGATAGAGTGCCTTGGCTCCGCAGCTGCAGTAGGCGACGAGCTCGGTAAGGTTACCGGCGTAGATGCGGACGAGCCAGGAGAGCTGAAGCATTTCGCCAAAGGGCATGCCGCGAAAGTCGAGCTCGAGGCCGGAGACGATGACGTCATGGCCCTGCTGCAGCATGCGCTTGGTAAAGAGGAAGAGATCGGCGACGAACTGGCCTTCGTCGATGGCGATGCATTCGACGCGCTTGCCAATGCTCTGCTCCGTCTCCGCGAGGATGGGGAGAATGGACCAGGGATCGGTGTTGGGGAATTCGATAGCTTCCATTTTTCCGCAGCCGCTGGGGTTACGGCTCTCGATGACCCCGACAGCGGACTTGGTGTCGGCACTGGGCTTGAGCAGCAGCACGCACTGCTTGGCGTATTGGCGGCGAATCTCGATGCGACGCAGGAGTTCGGCGGTCTTGTTGCTCCGCATCGGTCCGACGATCATTTCGAGTTTGCCAGGCATGTTATTTTCCGGGTGAGGATGTCTGCGTTGCTGCTGGCGAAATTAATCAGCCGAAGCGGGCGCGCTTGACGGTCTGCCGGAAGTCTTCGCCGGTGACCTCGACTTTGACGCACATCTCGGCGAGGCGCGATCGCATGCGGTCGCCGATGCGGTCGCCGAGGGTTTGCTCGCGGGCGGCGCGCTCAACGTCGGACTTGGCACCGCTTCCCGCAGCCAAATCGGGATAGTTGGTGGTGATGATCGTGGTCTGCTTGTCGTTGTAGCGGGTGTTGAGAATGAGGGCGACTGTGTCCCATACCCACTCGTTGGGCTTTTGCGCGCCGAGGTCGTCGAGCACGAGCACTTCAGCAGCGAAGACGGGCTTGAGCAGCTCGAGTTCGGTGGTATTGACCTGGGAGTTGTAGCTGTTCTGGATGTTCTTGAGCAACTCGCGGTAGTCGCAGAAGAGGCCTTTGCAACCCTTCTCCTGAATGAGACGACGAAGCACGCCGACGGCGAGATGCGTCTTGCCGACGCCGATGGAGCCGGTGAAGAGCAGGCCCTTGCCGGCGGTGTCGACGGGGTAGGCGTCGACGAATTTGCGCGCGGTGAGATGCGCTCGGCTCAGCGATTGATCGGCCCCGCGAAAGGCAGTTTCGTAGCCGTCAAGCGTGTATTGGCGGTAGCGCTCGGGGATGCGCGCGGCGGCGAGGCGACGCTCTTCGCGATCGGCCTCCTGGCACTCGCAGGCGCGGGATACCCACAGGCCGCCTTCGGAAATAACGCGGACCAAACCTACGCCGTTACAGATGGGACATTCGCTCATGTGCTCTATCAAGCCTAGCGCAATCGGGGCGTGCGCGTTGCGGTGGGAAAGGCGTGCGGCTGGTGGAAAATGCGCTCTGGACCCGGAAGCGTATCCGAGACCGTTTTGCAGCGTTAAGATGGGATTTCTCGTGAATTGAGTTCATCTGGAAGGGTGTGTCGCTTTGAATCGGATTTCGTTTGGCGTCGCTGTTGGATTTCTTGCTGTTGGTTCAGGAATTTGTTCGGTTGGTGTTGCAGGGCAGGAGCCTGGGAATGTTCCGGAGACGAAGGCGCCGGCACCGACGCAGGTTGCGCCGAAGCATCCTGACAACGATTACTGGCGCAAGCATGACCAGCAATTGCTCACCGACTTTCCGTGGCTGGAGCGCTTCAAGGAGGCTGATTTTAAATTGGGGCCGCCGGCGGCAGGGGAAAAGCGCGCCGTGTTCATGGGCGACTCGATCACCGAGGGTTGGCATTTTGATGCACCGGGCGGCGCGTTTGCCGCGAAGCCCTATGTCAATCGCGGTATCAGCGGGCAGACGACGCCGCAGATGGTACTGCGTTTCCACCAGGACGTGATCGCGCTGCAGCCGAAGGTCGTGGTGATTCTGGCTGGGACGAATGATATTGCAGGGAACACGGGGCCGATGACGTTGCAAGAGACCGAAGCGAATATCGCGGCGATGGCGGAGATGGCCGATGGGAATCATATTCGGGTTGTGTTGTGTTCGATTCTGCCGGCGTTTGACTATCCCTGGCAGCCTGGGCTGACGCCTGCGCCAAAGATCGACGAGATCAATGGCTGGATCCAGAAATATGCGGCTGAGCACAAGTATGTGTACGTCGACTATCACTCGGCAATGAAGGATGACCGGGATGGATTGCCGGCGAATCTGAGTCACGACGGGGTGCATCCCCTGCCGGCCGGATATGACATCATGGCGCCCCTCGTGGAGGCGGGGATTGCGAAAGCGTTGAAGGGGCGGTAAGACCAGTTGCCAGTTGTCAGTCTTCGGTTCCGGGTTGTCGGTTGTCTGACCTGAGAATCGCCTGCCTCAAGTGAGAACCCCAGGTCTCAGACGCGAGACCTAGGGCACCCAGTCCGCAGATAGTGCTCCCACCTTTTGCGGGCTTGCGATGAGGCCTGTGTCGCGGACGGCGCCCGGTTCCGACTCGACGTGCTTTTTCTCTGATTGCAGTATTCGACCCAGTAGAGCAGGCATCCAGAAGAGTGAATTGCCCCAGAACCTGATGCAAATCATGGGCCAGAATGAGCATCACAACCCATGAGCACATAGATACGTGTCCAATTCTTCTCTCACCTCAGTACTTTTTGTTTTGCTCCTGCTAGTAGGGCTCGCGCAATTGCTTGGCGCATTGTTTGTGAAACTGCGCCAGCCGAAGGTGATTGGCGAGATCCTGGCGGGGGTTGTGCTAGGGCCGGCGCTGCTGGGGAGGCTGCCTTTTTTTGCCGGAGTTGTGGGAAGTGCGATGCACAAAAGTGATGTGCTCGACTTCATCTACTGGCTGGGTTTGTTGCTGCTCATGTTCCTGAGTGGCGCCGAGACGCAGCAGTTGTTCACCCGCGAGGAGCGGCGCGAAGTTGGGTGGCTGACGATTGTCGGTACGGGGCTGCCGTTCGTCATCGGACTGGTCTTCGGACCCGCACTGATTCGACCGTCGCTGGAAGGTCCAAACGGGAACAAGGTTTCGCTCATCATCATTCTTGCCGTGGGCGTTGCCGTCACGTCAGTGCCGGTGGTCTCGAAAATCTTCAGCGATTTGAGGATCCTTCACACGCGATTCGCAAGATTGGTGCTCGGCGTTGCGGTTCTTGAGGACATTGTTCTGTGGCTGGCATTAGCGATAGCAACAGCTGCGGCGGGAAAGCAAGCTCTTGATCCGAAGCGGATGTTTACACATCTCGCACTCACCGTTGCATTTTTCGGGCTCGGACTCACGGTGGTGCCGCGTATTGTGAAGCGCATTAACAAGGCTGAATTCAACATTCTGGCCAAATCCAGCCCCATTGGATATGCGGTAGCTGTCCTGCTCGCATATTGCGCGCTTGCCGGGGCACTGGGTGTAAGCCTCGTGTTTGCGGCATTCCTGGCGGGGTTTGCTGTAGTCCACAAGAAGCGCCGGCTGTTTGCGGAGGCCCTGGACTCGATCGGTAAGGTATCCTTCGCGGTCTTCGTGCCTGTCTACTTTGCGATTGTCGGATTGAAGCTCGACCTGATCCGGGGTGTTTCGTGGGGCATGATGGCGGTATTCATACTTGGCACGTGCGCCATCAAGATTCTTTCGGTTTCGCTGGCGGGGCGATTTGCTGGGTTCCGCGGACTTGACCTGATCAACCTGGCAATTACGACCAACGCTCGCGGAGGCCCGGGGATCGTGCTGGCTAGCGTGGCATTCGACGCGGGGATTATCAGCTCACAGTTCTACACGACATTGGTGGTGGCGGCGGTGCTGACTTCACAGATCGCGGGGGCCTGGCTGGACTACGTGCTGCGCAAGGGCTGGCCGTTGCTAAGTCCTGTAAAGAGCGCACCGAGCCTCGATACCGCCCCGGAAAGGCCATCTGCCACTGCTTGAATCGTTTGCGCTACCTGCTGAATCTCAATACAATAGATAGGGAAGATTGCAGGAAAGGTCTGTCTTTAGCGATGCCCAAGGAAAAGATTCATCCCAACTATGCTGCGGTGCGCGTGATGTGCGCCTGCGGAAACAACTTTGAGACCCGTTCGACCCACAAGGGCGACATTCACGTGGAAATCTGCTCGAACTGCCACCCGTTTTTCACCGGCAAACAGCGTCTGGTGGACACGGCAGGACGTGTCGAGCGGTTCCGGCGCAAGTACGCCAAGGCTGCCGAGACGTCTCCGGCAAAGTAGGCCTGGAGCGACGGCTGTGAGATCGGGCCTCCGCCACGGCGGAGGCCCTGTTGCGTCAGGTGCATTTGTAGCAATGACTTGTCTTACGTTTTGAAAGTGATCAGTTATGCCACGCGCCAAACGATCGGTTCAAGCTGCGGTAACGATCGACGGTTTCCCGCTGATTTGGCGCCTGCACCGTGAACAGCAGGAGTTCACTTCGGACGGGTGGAAGGGCATTTCGATTCATGTGAGAGTTGTAGAGGCTGCACGTCGGGAACTTTATCTGGAGTATCCTGCCGTTCTAGCCCAAAAGATCGGTTTGATCCGGACGCTGCCTCCCAGGCCGACGATCGTAGCGGCGAAGGTAGAGGGCCATATTCGGGAAGCGATGGCGGCAGGCTGGAAGCCTGACTCTCGCGGCAAACCTTTTTTCTATCAAGTGGCGGAATTGCCGAGTTGAACAGGAAATAACCACATGGCTGGCAAGGGATTCACGGTTAAGAAGGACTGGGACAATCCAAGGGAGCATGCGATGCCCGAAGGCGTTCGTGTGCCGGCGGAGATGCGGATTGGGCCGGTTCTGGTTTCTCCAGCGACGGTTTTGGCACCAATGGCTGGGGTTACGGATACCGTTTTTCGGCGGTTTATCCGGCATGCCAGCTTGTTTTCTGCTCCTGCGGAGTCGGTAAACCCTTCTGAAAATCCCACCCAGGGCTCAGAAACCAGCCCCTTCGACAAACTCAGGGCGGGCTCTGGGGCACCGAGTTCTTCGGAGATCGAGGCGGAAGTCACGAATGCGCAGTCGGGGTGCGGGCTGCTGATGACGGAGTTTACTTCGGCAGACGGGCTTTCCCGGATGAGAGAGTCGAAACGCCGGAGATATCTGACTTTTTATGACGATGAGCATCCGATCGGGGCGCAGTTATTCGGCTCGAATGCGGCGACGCTGGCGGAAGCCGCACGGATCGTTGAGGACACGGGGTTCGACACGGTCGATCTGAATCTTGGTTGCCCGGCGAAACGGGTAGTCGGGTGCAACGGCGGATCGGGTTTGCTGCGCGATCTGCCGAAGATTGGCGAGATCTTTCAAGCGGTGCGGAAGTCGGTGACGATTCCCTTCACGGTGAAGTTCCGCATGGGGTGGAACGATGCGGCGATTGTGTGCGTGGAGCTGGCGCGGATGGCCGAGGCCGAAGGGCTGAATGCCGTGGCGCTGCATGCGCGAACACGGGAGCAGGGATATAGCGGGCAGGCGCGGTGGGAGTGGATTGCTGCCATCAAACAGGCGGTGGGAATTCCCGTCGTCGGCAATGGCGATATCCGCACACCTGAGGATGCGGCAGCGATGGTGGCCCAGACAGGGTGCGACGCGGTGATGATCGGCCGCTCGGCGGCGGCGAATCCCTGGATCTTCAGGCAAATTGCGCAATATACGGCAACGGGCCGCTACGATCAGCCGACATTTGCCGACAGGCACCACATGATTCGGGCCTACTTTGAAATGCTGCTGGCCGAGGCGGAAGCAACGAAGGAGCTGCCGCGCGACGCGCGTCTGGGGGAGACGGCAGGCAAGATGAAGCAGTTTGCCACCTGGTTCACGCACGGAGTGATGGGCGGCGGCCGGCTCCGCAAGGCGATCTACCAGGCGAAGACCGGATTGGAAGTCTTAGAGCAGGTGAACGCCTTCTTCACCGCCCAGCCAGTGGCTGCGGACGTTACCGAAGGCACGGGTTCGGGAGCCTTCCCCGAGTCCGAGCTGGTGTGCGATTGATGACATCGCGGGCAGAATCATTCTGTTAGGGCTGATGGCTATGTCCGTTCTTGACTCAGCGCGCTGGTAACCTCCAGAAGTTACTTCAGCACCTTTGTCTTACAACAACTTAGACCAAAGTGGCATGTTCGCAGAGATAGCCCACGGCTATATTTGGGTTACTGACGAGCCAGAGATCGGAATTCGAGATCGAAGTTTGGCTTTGGTTGATTGTTTGCAGGTCTTCGCTGAAGCAATTCCCCCGATTTCACCATTCCAAGCGCCGAGAAAGACCGACCTTGATGAATCGGAGATCCAAATCGAGCAGTTTGCTGTTGCGCGCGATCGTCGCGGTCGTGGCGCTCGGCTCGATTTGTGCGACTTCGTCGGCTCAGCGGTACAGTTTTCGCGAATATATCCAGGGTCTTGGAAATCCCAACATCACCTCAATCCAGCAGGACCGGATTGGCTACCTTTGGATGGGAACGCAGAACGGGCTCTACCGTTATGACGGCAGCCAGTTTCAGCGCTACGGCGCCGCCGAGGGAATTCCCGATCGCATCATCGACAACGTGTATATCGGCCCTGATGGAACCCTCTGGGTGGGAACGTCGGCAGGCGTTTATTTTGAGCGCAAGGACGGAAAATTCTCTTCGGTCCAGCTTCCCTATCCTCTGAACGAATTCACGCACCCGACGGGTACAACGTTTACGTCGAACCGACCGGACGAAGTTGTAACGGCGTCGAGCAGCCACGCAGTGTTGTTGAAACGACGCGGCACCGACAACTGGGTTGCCGTACCCCTGGACCTCAAGGGCGGATTTGTGTGGAGCGTGCTCTACGGACCCGACGGTTCGTTGTGGTACGGCTGCGAGAAGGATCTTTGCCGGTTGAATGGCGGGCAAACGACGCAAATGCGCGCAACGCTGGAACTGCCGGACGAGCAGTGGCTGACGATGATGGTGGCGCGCAACGGGCACATCTGGCTGCGCAGCAATCAGCATGTTGTGGAGATGCTGCCCGACGGCAGCCGCGCTTACGTGCGCGATCTGCCGGGAGAGCAAACATCTGAGGCATATCCGACGCTTGCTGAAGATGGGCAGGGCCGCATTCTGACCGCCCAGGGATCTGAGTTGGCGCTATGGGAGAAGGACCACTGGCGGCTGGTCACAGACCACAACGGCCTGTCGCCGTTTGAAGTGCAGGAACTGTTTGTGGATCGCGAAGGTTCGATCTGGATGGGTGTCGTGGGCCACGGGCTTTTGCGCTGGGTAGGCGAAGACCGATGGGAGGGATATACACAAGCCGACGGATTAAGCGACAACCTGGTGTGGGCGATTGAACGCGATCACCAGGGAAGACTGTGGATCGGCACGGAGTCGGGACTGGACTGGATTCCGGCAGGCGGAAATGCTCCCAAGATCTGGCATTCACCGGGAGTACAAGTGGCGCGCGCGGGATCGCTCGAGGTAACCGCGGATGGAGCGATCTGGATGGGCAGCATGGCGGGGAGCCTGACCAGAATTGATCAGAAGTCACTGGTGGGCAAGCAAGTGACACTGCCGGCGGTGTATCGCCTAATTTCGGATGGACCGCATTGCATGTGGATTGCCACGGCGAGCGGGATGTTTCAGCTGGATCCGAGTGGAGCTGACCGCACCCCTCATCCGGTGATCGATCGGGCGTTCCCGAAGGCTACGCTTCGCTTCACAGACATGAGCAAGGATCAGTCGGGAAACCTCTGGGTGACTTCGGACCAGGGCCTTTTCAAGCACGATGATAAAGGCTGGCACGCGATCGATCCGGGCACGTCGGGAGCCAGGCCTGACCTCATTGCTGTGGACTGGAGCGGCGATATCTGGGCGGCAGGTCCCTCGCAGGACCTGATGCGGCTGCATGTGAACGGATACAAAGTGGTGCAGGCGGACCATATTGGACGTCCACCGCTCATGTCGGAAGAGATTGTCTCGCTAGTGGTGGATCATCGCGGGTGGTTGTGGGTGGGCGAAGACGCTGGCGTCACGGTGTTCGATGGACATCGCTGGCGGAGCTTTACGCAGGACGATGGGTTGATCTGGAACGACACCGACAGCTTCGCGATGACCGAGGATCGGGACGGAAGCATATGGATCGGCACATCGGGCGGGTTGAGCCACCTGATCGCGCCGCAGGATGCACTGGCAGGATCGCCGCCGCCACCCGCCATTTCGCAAGTGATGCTGGGCGCCGTGCCGGTCGGGGATGGCGGTTCAGTAAAGTGGAGTTCCAACCAACTGACGATTTCGATGGCGCTGTTGTCGTTCAAGGATACGCAGGACATCGGTATTCGTTACCGTCTCATCGGGGAACAGGACTCCGTATGGGAGGACACGCGAGAGATGACGCTGCACTATCGCCATCTTGAGCCAGGCTACTATCGCTTTGAGGTCGAGGCAGTAAATGCGGCCGGCAGCGCTGTCTCGCCGGTTGCTTCGTTCTCGTTTACGATCCTTCCGCTGTGGTGGCAGGACAAGTACATCAAGTGGGAATTGGGCACTATGGTCCTGGTGCTGGCGGTGTGGGCATGGCGCCGACGCGTGGGCCAACTGATGCGGCAGAAGCGGCAGCTTGAAGACGCGGTGAAAGGGCGCACGCAGGACCTGGAGCGCGAGAAGACAGAGTTGGTGCGGACCCGCGAGCAGATGCGGCATTTTGCGGAGCACGACGGGCTGACAGGCTTGTGGAATCACCGCATCATCGTCGAAAGGTTGCGTGGCGAAGTAGATCGCTCGCAACGCGATGGATCGCCGCTGAGCATCATTCTGGTGGACCTGGATTATTTCAAGCGCATCAATGATGCAATGGGCCATGTGGTGGGCGACCTCACGCTGCGCGAAACAGGCGCGATCTTCCAGCGCGCGGTACGGAGTTACGACTGGGTAGGCCGCTATGGCGGCGAGGAATTTCTGCTGATTCTGCCGGGATCGGACTTTGAGGCGGCGCGTGCCAGGGCGGAACATATGCGCGCCACGGTGGAAGCAACGCGACTTGGCGAGAGCGACAATCCATATTCGGTGACGGCAAGTTTCGGTGTTGCGGCTGGATATCCGACGAATTACGAAGAGATGATCCAGATTGCCGATGCGGCTCTCTATCGCGCCAAGAATGCGGGACGCAATTGCGTAGTGGCGACGGAGATCAAGTCGACGGTGGTATCCATTTCAGCCGCGGGATAAAGCAATCAATCAGCCGAGGGGCAGATGAATAATGGCCCGGGCCCCGGGTCCATCCTCACGATTTACAAGTCGGATTTCGCCGCCATGAGCGCGGGCGATTTGCTGCGCGAGCGCGAGCCCGACACCGCTGCCTTTGGGTTTGGTGGTATAGAACGGGACAAAAAGATTCTCAGTATTGGCGATGCCGAGGCCGCTGTCTTCAATGCCGACAACGATATCCGATTCTGCGATGCGCCATCCGATGCGAACCGGCTTGGCGCCGTTTGCCAATGAGGCGTCGACCGCGTTGGTGAGCAGATTGATGAACATCTGTTCGAGCTGATCGGGATCGGCATTGAGCATGACGGGCGGGCCAGGATCGAGGCGGACGGGCACGCGCTGCTCGAGGAGCGCAACCCGTTCGAGTAGCGGGCCTGTCTGCACCGGCTTGAAATGCGGCGGCGGTAATTGTGCAAGCAGGCGATAGGACTGCACGAAACGATGCAGGGCGTCAGCGCGGCTCTCAACTACACTCAGGCCGCGGCGGAAGTCGCGAATTGTGGCGTCATCTCCGCCGATACTCTCGGCACGCGCCAGGAGGCTTCCGGCGATGGACTTGATGGGCGCGAGCGAGTTGGATAGCTCGTGGCCGAGAACACGAATCAGGCGTTTCCACGCGATCTGTTCTTCTTCCTGCAAAGGCTGGCTGACATCGGCAAGCAACAGAAGAGTGTGCGGTGCGCCATCCTGGCGGAAGAGCGCCTTGCGAAGAAGCCAGCGGGAGGGCTTGGTGCCGAAGGAGTGAACGGTCTGGTCGGCGGAGGCGAGAAGATTGTCGAGCGCAAGTTCTCGCGCGCTGTGGCCGAAGCATCGCGCCAGAGGGCGGCCAAGAAGCTGCGCACCGGCGTTGTTCACTAGTTGGAGGAGGTCCTCGCGATCGAAGGCGAAGAGCGGCGCGTGCATGACTTCGAGAATGCGAGCAAGAAGGGCGGTGGCTTCGAGCGAGCGCACGCGCTGCTTCTGCAGAAGGTCGGCGAGGGCGTTGATTTCCCCAGCCAGCTCTCCGAGGGCGTCTCGTGAATTTGCGCCACGGGCGCGAAACGAGTAATCCCCTTCCCGCAGGGACGAGACAACGTTGGAGAGAGTCTGCAACGGGCGCATGAGGCCTTCGATGAGTGCGGCCGCAATGAGCAAGAGATAGATGAAGATGCAAAGCAGAAGCAGCAGAGCAGGAGCGGTGGTTACATGCTGTTGCCAGAGCAGGATGCCGGCGAAGAGGAAGGTTGGCAATGCAAGCAAAAAACAGAATAGCCACGCCCGGCGGAGTGCCGAGGGCTTGCGCTTCCGCCTGTGCCGTTCATAAGCCATATTTTTCGATGCGGCGGTAGAGCGCTGCCCGGCTGAGACCGAGAGCCTCAGAGGCCTGCGATATGTTGCCGTCGCAGCGGCGGAGGACCTTGCGAATCAGCAAAGCCTCAACTTCATCGATACTCATGTTCTCAAAATTGGTTGCCGATGATTTTGCGGAAGCAATGGCGAGATTAGCCGGCTCAATTTCTTCACCGCGACACAACAACACGGCGCGTTCCACAGTGTGTTCGAGTTCGCGCACGTTGCCGGGCCATTGATATTGCATCATCTGTTGCATTGCGGCGGGTGAGAAGCCGGTGACCTGCTTCCGATAACGTGAGCGGTTGCGATTGAGGAAGTGCACGGCAAGCAGCGGGATGTCTTCGCGACGTTCGCGGAGGGCCGGGATATGGATCTCCACCGTATTGATGCGGAAGAGCAGGTCTTCGCGAAAATTTCCCGCCTTGGCTTCTTCAGGCAGGTTGGCGTTGGTAGCGGACAACACGCGCACATCGACCCGCCGCGTTTGGGAGGAGCCGACCCGCTCAAGCTCGCCCGTTTCGAGAACACGCAGGAGCTTGGCCTGCTGGCGCAGCGGGACGTTGGCGATTTCGTCGAGAAAGAGGGTGCCGCCGTTGGCCAATTCGAAACGCCCTACGCGGTCAGAACGCGCGTCGGTGAAAGCGCCTTTGACGTGGCCGAAGATCTCGCTTTCAAATGTGCCTTCCGGCAATCCGCCGGCATTAACGGCGACGAGGGCCATGCGGGATCGCGGTGATGCGGCGTGCAGGAGCTTGGAGACGATCTCCTTGCCGGTGCCATGTTCACCGGTAATGAGGACATTGGCGTCAGATGGACCCACCTGGCCTATGAGTTCGAGCACGGGCTGCATGGAGGGCGCGCCGGCCACGAAGTCGGGCATGCCTTCAGCACGCAGGAGCCGGTTTTCAAGTTCGAGCTGGCGTGCACGGCGAAGGGCCTGGTGCAATTCAGCGTGAACGCGAATCAGCGAGATGAGGCGCTCGTTTTCCCAGGGTTTCTGGATGAAGTCTCGGGCCCCGCGCTTGATGCTTTCGACGGCGAGGTCGATGTTGCCCCAGGCCGTCATGACGATAACCGGCATGCGCGGATCGACCTCCTGCAGACGAGCGAGCAGATCGAGGCCTTCCTTGCCGGAGGTGGTGTCGCGGGTGTAGTTGAGGTCAATGAGCAGGACATCGTAGTCCGCCTGGCCGAGCGCCTCAAGGAGCAGTTGCGGCGAGCGCACACAGTCCACATGAATGCCCTGCGGCTCCAGCAGCAGTTCCACAGCCTCGAGGATGTGCGGTTGATCGTCGGCAACTAGAACCCGGATTCTTTCGTTCTTTCTTGAGTCGGCCATTTTAATGGTTGTCCGCCTCTACCACGCCGGTTTTTGCGGCGTCGATCGAGATTCCGTATTCCTCAAGCACCAGCCCGGTTGAATACTTCAAGGTGATGCGCGCCTTTTCGTAAGCCGTCTGTGCAGTTACGAGAGCCGACTCAGCAACGGCTAGATCGTGCTCGGACGAAAGCGTCTGCTGGTTGGATCCGGCGCCCAGTTTCTGCTCCTTCTGCATGATATCGAGTGTGCGTTGAGCGAGGTCTCGCGCCTGTTTGGCGGCATCCACGCGGCTGGCGCCTTGCTCCAGCGCGTAGCGTGCATTCCTCACTTCAATGACAATGTTTTTCTTTAACTCTTCAGCGTACACCTGCGATTGACGGTACTCGAGTTCGGTGCGGTACTGGTCGGCCTTGGCGACGCGGTTGCGCAGAGGCATCTGCAGTTGCAGACCAACCTGGTACTCGGGCGAGGAGTTGTTCAGCGCATTTTCGAGAGTACCTCCGTAGCCGCCGGGAGCGGTGTTGCTTGCGGCGAATGCAGGGTTCGGAACTCCTCCGAATGCCGATCCGGAATAAAAACCATAAAGACTGAGCTGCGGCAGGAGGTTGTTGCGAGCAGACTTGCGGGTTAGCTCGCGGTTGCTGAGGTCGAGGGCGTTTTCCTGTATCTCAGTGCGATTCTTGAGAGCATCAGTGATGCTCTGTTGTAGCGGCTCCGTTTCCGGCTGGATCTGGGTGGCGAGGTGATCCGTAGGCACTACTGGCAACTCCTGAAGAACCGGATCGTCGAAAGAACGGGTGATGGCGTTTTTCATGTAGAGTTCCTGGAGTTCAAGGTTGGTGCGCGCGACAGTCAGGTCCTGCTGGCGCGTAGCCACTTCGCTCTCAGCTTTCAGCACATCCATTTCGGGAATAGCCTGGAGAGAGAGTTGCTTGCGGCTGGTGTCAAGAGTCTCTGTGGCAAAGGCCACCGAGCGCTCACCGACCTGCTCTGTGTCGTAGGCGTTCACAAGGTCCCAATAGATATTGCAGATCTGGGTGACGGTTGCGATGATCTGCGCCTTGAATGCGATGTCTCCAATCTTCTTGTTGGTCCTGGCAATTCGTAAAAAGCGCAGGTTCGGCCCGGTTCCGAATCCAGCGAGCAACTGTTGCTGGAAGATGACCTGTACGTTCGAATAGAGCTGCGGATTCAGACTATTGTTCGGGCTATTCGACGTCGTTCGGTTGTTGTTGAAATCAGCTTCAAAGTAGGTGCCGGTTGGAAGGGACTGTTGATAGCTGACGTTTGCAAGGTTTTCGTTCAGGTGATACGTGGAGACGCCCAATAGAGTCGTGTTCGTCAACTGTTGCGAGGTGTGGTCGTTGTAAACCTTGGCAACGATGAAGGGATCGAAGCTGGAAACATTGCTTCCGACGCCGAAGGTAGATTGCACGAGACCGCCGCTTCCGGCGCCGGCGCCGCCGCTCCCGGTGCTTGTGCCGCCGGCCCCGCTACCGGTACCTGTACCACTTGCCGCGCCACCGGGTGTGCCGGAGACTACGCCGGTGTTTACGCCTCTCGTAAATCCGCCTGCCTGGGTGCGCAGAATATCCATCTGCGCGATGGGCAGGTTATAGCGCGCAATGACGAGGTCGAGGTTGTTCTCAAGAGCGAGATCGATTGCGTTGCGCAGCGAGAGATAGAGCTTGCCGTCGCGGACGAGTGAGTTGAGGCGCAGGGAATTGGCCATGCTGGGAGGCGGCACGACCTTGCCGCGATACGCATCTAAGGGATTGTGCGAGTGGTGCAACATCTCGTTGAATGGCACTGACGGCGATGTCTGCAGCGTTGTGGTGGCCTGGGGCGCAGCTTGCGCCGGCGCGCTTGTGGACTCCGACTGAAATGCAAAGGCCATATTGGCCTGGAGGAAAATGATTGCCACGCCTGCAACAACACGCTGGCCGATAGAGTTGCCTGGGATCTTTTTCAATGCCTTCACCTGTGGGTTCTTCACTGTGCGCTGACCTCCGGTGCGGCGGCCTGCAGATTCTCATCGCGGGTCATCCAGCCATCGCGAAGCTCGATGATGCGCTTGCCGAAGTGGGCGTTCTCTTCAGAGTGCGTGACCTGCACGATGGTCGTGCCGGCCCGATTCAGTTCGCAGAAGAGGTCCATGATTTCGCGGGCCTGCGTGGAGTGCAGGTTGCCGGTTGGTTCGTCGGCCAGCAGCAACGATGGCGCGTGCACGACTGCGCGCGCGATACCAACGAGCTGCTGCTGTCCACCGGAGAGCTGGTTGGGAAATAGATCTTTCTTTGCGACGATCTGGAAGCGGTCGAGAATGTCGGCAACCATGCCTCCGCGGTCTTTCGATGGCAGGTTCTTGTATGAAAGCGGGAGATCGATATTTTCGGCGACCGTGAGATCGTCGAGCAGGTGGTAACTCTGGAAGACCATGCCAATGCGCTGGCGGGCGAGGTCGGCGCGCTGCTTGCGGTTGAGCGAGTGCACCGGCGTCGTGCCGAACCAGTATTCGCCGAGCCAACTGTCGTCCAGCAGAGCCAGCACATTCAGAAGTGATGACTTCCCTGCTCCGGATGGACCCATGATGGTAAGGAAGTCGCCCTCGCGAATGGTGAGATTGATGCGGCGCAACACCCAGGTTTCGGCGTGGCCGGTCTTGTAACTGCGCTCGATGTTTTTCAGGTCGATCATGATGACGATTTACTCCGATCTCAAAACTACTCGGTGCGTAGGGCCTGCATGGGCTCGACACCCGCGGCGCGCCGGGCAGGCAATGCGGCGGCCACACAAAGCATGAATACAGTGAGAATGACCGAGCCGCAGAGCGTGAGCGGATCGAAGGTGCTGACACCGAACAGCTGACTGCGGAAGAGGCGTCCAAGAGCAACCAGCGAAGGAAGGGCAACGGCTGTAGCTATCGCAGCAATGACCGCCATTTCGCGTACAACGAGAAGAACGATGACGGATCGCGATGAACCGAGCGCGAGGCGGACGCCGATTTCGCGGGTACGCTGCTCGGTCGAATAGGCGAGTACTCCGTAAAGACCAACTGCAGCGAGGATCAAGGCGAGTCCGGCAAAGCCAACGGCGAGAAAGGCCAGCGCGCGTTCATCGGATGCGCTGCGCTGGACTTGAGCATCCATGGTACGCAGGCCGTCCACGACCAGGGTCGGGTCAAGCTGATGGATGGTCTGGCGGATGGAGCCTTCGACAGTTGCCGGCGGGGCCGACGTCTGCACGTAAACCGCGACGCCGCCGGGGTGCTTCATCTGTGCGTAAGCCTGGTAGACCGCTGGACCGAGTGGTGTGCGCAAATCGGTGTGGCGGATATCGCCGACGACGCCGACGATGGTGATGTTGAAATTCACCTTATCGCCCGAGCCTTCCGCCAGCAGTCGGCCGACGGCATTCTGCGGAGTTCCGAAGAAGCGCTTGGCGAATGCGAGATTGATGACGGCGACTTCCGGTTGGCCCTTTGCGTCTGCTGGGGTGAATTCGCGGCCAACGAGAATCGGCTGATGAATGGTGGCGAAGTAGCCGGGAGTAATGCGCGGCTGCTCGAAGTTCATGCGCTCGTCTTCGGATGGCTTGTATCCCTGCACGGAGTAATTCGTTGATTCTGTGTCACCGACCAGTTCCGGATCGTTGTTGGCCGCTGCGGAGACGACGCCGGGAATGCGACGCAGCGATTCGATGGAGCTGTTGACGATTGCTGCGGTTCGTTCTTCGCCATACCCAGAGCTGGTGGGATCGAGTGAAAACACAGCGAGGTTTGAGGTTTCAAATCCCAGCGACTGGTGACGAAGATTATCGAGCGTGCGCAGGAAGAGTCCGGCACCGCCGAGTAACAGCACGCTCAGTGCGATCTGCGTGCCAACGGCGAATTTGCGAAAGCGCTGCGAATCTCGTGAAAGAGTCCCCGTATTTTGCCGCATCGTTCCCGCGAGATTGGGGCGGATGAAATGAAAGACCGGCGCGATGCTGAAAAACAGCGTTGCCAGAACGGATATCCCCAGCGTGAAAAGCAGCACGCGCATATCGACCGCGGCTGAGTATGGTTCTGTTCCGGGATCGGAGTTGGTGAGAACGCGCACCAGGGCGGTTGCGACGGCGGGCGCCAGAACAACTCCGGCGATGGCGCCGGTCAGGCCGAGAACACCACCCTCTATCATCAATTGCGAGAAGATGCGGCTGCGACGTGCGCCGAGTGCGTAGCGCATCGACATTTCGCGAGCGCGATTGGCAGCCCGCAACAGCAGCAGAGTTGCGACATTGATGGCGCAAAGAACCACGAGCAGGCCAGCCATGCTCATCAAGATCACGAGCGGTTTTTGGAGATCGATGCGGTTGGGGTTGAAACCCTTGGAGTCATCGAGAACACGAATCGAGGAAAGGTCGAGGAAGTTCTTGCGGAACTTTGCGGAGGTCGATTTGGATTGGGCAAATTCATTGGCACGCAACGAATGCCACAGCAGTTTCATGCTTGCTTCAGACTGCTGCCGTGTAATGCCGGGCTTGAGTCGCGCCACCAACGTGAGCCAAGTGGAGTGATGGTTATTGAGGTCATCGATCGGTGCGCGCCAGGGAATGGCGAAGTCGACCATGCTGGCGGGCACGAAGACGCTGGGGCGATAGCCGCCGATGGCGGAATCGAAGTTGGGGGGCGCGACACCGACGATGGTGAAAGAATGGCCGTTGATGAGGATCGTCTGGCCGATCACGTCGCGCGCGGAGCCGAGGTGGGTGCGCCAGTAGTTGTAGCTGAGCACGGTGACGGGATTCGCGTCTTTTGCCGTATCGTCCTGGGGCGTGAAGAGGCGGCCGGCGGCAGGCTTGAGGCCGAGAAGCTGGAAATAATTGCCGGAGACGATTTCGCCGTCGTTGTTCTCTGCCTGGTTGTGCCAGGAAAGGCCGACCTGCGCCTTGTCGGCTGCGAGGATTCCGGTAAAGACCTGGTTCTGATCGCGCAGATCCTTGTACATCGGGTAGGAGAAGTAGTTGATATGACCTTCGCTGTCGCCGCCAAAGCTGCTCATGGAGCCATTGAAGGCTCCGTTCCACTCGAAGCGAACGAGTTCCTGCGGCCGCTGGACCGGAAGCATGCGCAGCAGGACCTGATCGAACAGGGTGAAGACGGCTGCGTTCGCGCCAATGCCGAGGGCAAGTGTCAGCACCACGGTAATGGTGAAGCCCGGCGACTTGCGCAACTGGCGAAGCGTGTAACGAAGATCCTGCACAAACGAATTCATTGTGACCTCTCCTTATTCAGTGCGCAGTGCCTGTATGGGATCAATGGAAGCTGCGCGGCGTGCGGGCAGCCACGCGGCGAGAGTAATGGCGATCGCCAGCACGGCAAGCGCGCAGATGATTGAGAGCGTGTCGAGCGGACGCACGCCGAAGAGCATGGACGTTTCGAGGCGCGTGGCGCCGATTGCGAGAACGATACCCAGCGCGAGGCCGATGCAGGCCATGCGGGCGGTGTCGCGAAGGATGAGCAGTGCGGTAGTTTCGCGTGTTGCGCCGAGGGCCATGCGAATGCCGATTTCACGCCGTCGCTGGCTGACGCGAAAGGCAAGAAATCCGTAGAGGCCAACGATGGTGAGCGTGAGGCCGATGAATCCCAATGCGCTGACCAGTTCGGCCATCATCTGGTAGTTGCCCGCAGAATAGCGGATCAGTTCAGGCAACGAGGTAACCATCATGGGGTCGAGCAGTGGGTTGGTGTGAATGAGCACCTGCCGCGTAGGTTGCGCCAGACTCATGGCGTTCTGTCTTGTTGCGAGTGCGAAGGTCATCTCGCCCATCTGCGAAAAGTGAAAGGGCATGTAGATGTAGGGTTCGGGAATCTCACCGATTTGGTTAATCGGAGCGTCTTCCGTAACACCAAGAATGCGCGCCAAGGTATTTGGCAGAGCCCCGTCGCTATAGCCGATAAGTTCTATCGTCTGGCCAACGGGATCCTGGCTTGGCCAGTATTTCTGCGCCATCGAATGGCTGATCAGAATTACAGCTGGACCTGGTCGATCGTCAGCTTCGATGAAACCGCGACCCCGAAGAATGCGCGTGCCGATGACGTCGAGAAAGTCGGGACTGACGCCGTTGTACTTGATCTCGATGGGATCGTGTATCTCAGGATGGCCTGGCAACTTGACCTTTACGGCGATGCCGCCTTCGGAGAGACTGAGCGGGGCGCGAATCGCATAAGCCACGCGATCGACTCCCGGCATGGCCTTCATCCGCTGGACAACACCATCACGCATGGGAGCGTCGGGCTCTTGCGTCCAGGCAAGCAGGACCTGGTTTCGCGTGAGGCCGATGGATTGCTGGCGCGTGTTGATGAAGCTGCGCACGAGCGCGCCGGTGGATACAAGCAGGGCAAAGGAGACCGCAATCTGCAGCCAGATGGCGGCACGACGCATGAATGGGGCTCTGGCTTCAGTGCGGGTTACGGAGCCTGACTGAAGGACGGGCAACAATTCCTGCCTCGCAACCTGGCTCAAGGGAACCAGTGCTAGCAGCAGCATGGTGACGAATGCAAGCGCGGCGGCAAAGAGGAACACTCTCCAGTCCACTTGAAAGCTGGTGAAGCTCGATCCGATGGCGACCAACATTGCAGGTTCGCTGACCATCAACCTCGGCAGAATGGTGGCGATCGAAGCCGCGAGCGCGATGCCTGCGGCGAGCCCGAACAATCCGAGCAGCAGATTCTCGACCAGCAACTGGCGGGCGACGAAGATGCGGCGCGCCCCAAGCGAGAGGCGCAGGGCAACCTCAGAACCGCGGACGAGTGCACGTGCCAGCAGGAGTTGGGCGAGATTGACGGTTCCCAACAAAACCACACAGCCGACAATCGCGAACAACACGATGCCAGTCGTACCAGCCTGGGCCATCCGGTAGGTGAAGTCGCCGACCGCGCGTGCGCCACGTCCGCGATTGGCCTGCGAATCTGAAGTCTCGAGCGACTTTGCGATTGTGGCTACCTGTTGATCGACTTGAGTAGTGGTCGCTCCGGGAGCGAGGCGGCCGATGACTTTGAACCAGCGGAATTCGCGCGAAGTGAGTTCATCGGCGTTCGCAACTGCTGCCCAGGTTTCTACCGGCATCCACAGGTCGCGATCCATGCCGTTATCGATTTCACGGAACGAGGGGGGCAACACGCCCCAGATGTCCACCTGGCTGCGATGATGAGCCCCACGGAGGATGGAGATCTGGCGTCCAACGATGTTCGAGTCTCCGCCAAATTCACGCTGCCAGAAGCCGTAGCCGAGCAGCACACCGGGGTGGATGCGCAGCTGAGCAGCATCTGATGGTGTGTAAATGCGACCCAGCAAGGGATGGACACCGAGACCTTCAAAGAAATTGCTGGAGACGACGTTGGTCAGCAACAGGGCTGCCGTGCCGTCGGGGCGCTCGATCATGCTGCCGCGGCGACCGAGAGCGTAGGCGCCTTTCAGCGCCGTAGCGCGTGCCGCGATGGTTTGATACTCGGAGTAATTGAAGTAGGTATCCACACCTTCTTCGGCGGTCGGGGATTGCTGCGTGGTAGCGAAAATCCGAACCAGATCGCCAGAATGAGGAACGTGCATGGGATGAAGCCAAAGGCCGTCGATGAGGCAGAAGATCGCCGAACTGGCGCCGATGCCGAGAGCGAGCGTGAGCACAGCTGTGAATGCGAAGGCGGGTGCGCGCCACAATTGACGGAATGCATAGCGCATGTCGTTAGCCAGTCCGTTCATCTCGCTCGGTCTCCTTTCTGCTAATCGATGCTGCTAGTCGATGCGCAGAGCGCGCATGGGTTCAATGGAAGCGGCGCGGCGCGCGGGAATGAAACCAGCGGCGACGGCACAAAGAACAAGCATCAGAGGCGCACCTGCAAGCGCCCATGGATCGTAACTGGCCACGCCATAGAGAAGGCTCTTCATCAGGTAGCCGGCGTAGAGCGATGCGGGAATGCCCAGGCACAGGCCGATCAGCACCTGCAACAGCGCGCCGCGCATGACCATCGTCAAAACGCTCGAACGTGTTGCGCCGAGGGCCATGCGAATGCCGATTTCGCTGGTGCGGCGTACGACAATGTAGGACATGACGCCGTAAAGGCCCACCGATGCGAGAATGAGCGCCACAATGCCGAACAGCGTTGTGAGCCGCGCAACCAGCCGATCCTGGGTGAAGTTGTTGGCGACCTGCGCGTCGAAGGTGCGAAGATCCACGACAGTCAAATTCGGATCGATGGAGGTCAGCGTCCGCCGCAAAAGCTCATCGGCGTTCTGCTCGGGCCTGCGGAAATTAACGATGATGGCGTCGATGAACATCGATTGCGTTTCGCCGCCGACGATGGCATCGATAAATGACGGCGGCTGGCCGGCGCCGGTCCAATTCTTGTAGCCGTTGTAGTACTGCGCAAGGGGTCGAAGAAACACCGGTCGCGGCTCGCTGCGCGGATTATTCATCTTGAAGTCGTGAAAAACGCCAACGATCTCAAACGCTCCGGAATATTGCGGCAGATCGATGCCGAAGTGTTTGCCGATGGGGTCCTGATTGGGATAAAAGCGCTTGACGAACTCCTGGTTCACGATTGCAACCGGTTGCATCGCCTGAGTGTCCTGATCGGAAAGGTCGCGGCCATGAATCATGGGCACGCCAACTGTCTGGAGGAAATGCGGACTAACCCTGTCCCACGTGGATCCGCATTTATCGTTGGGGCCGGGGGCTGGGTGGCCTTGCTGAATGACGCACTCGCCCCAGTTATCGCCTTCCAGCGGACTGTAGAGAGCCATGCCGATATTCGCCACTCCCGGCAACGATGAAAACCGGTCTTCAATCTCGCGGTAGAGCGCAGGAAGTCGATCTTCGGTATAGCCGGCACCCGCCGGGTCAACGTGAATCACGTAACGATTTGCAGTTGTGACACCGAAATCCTGATGTTCCAAGTTTTGGAGCGACTTGCTCATCAGGATGGCGCCAGCCAGCAGCACAAGCGAGAGCGCAGCCTGAAAGACAACGAGCGCACGCTGCGGAATTGCGGAACGATCGCGCGTCGAACGATTGACTCCGCGCAGAACTTCTGCGGGCTGGGCATGCGACGACAGCCACGCTGGCGCGAAGCCGAATGCCACGCCGGTAATCAAAGAAACAAGGAAAGCAAATCCAAGTACAGCAAGTGACGGGCTGGCATCGATAGGTAAGTTGCGGGCATCGGGAAATGCCAGGGCTAGAATCGTGCGCGATCCTTCATAAGCGACAGCAAGACCCGCGAGTCCGCCGATGCAACTGAGCAGGATACTTTCGGTGACGACTTGACGGATAACGCGGGAGCGGCTGGCTCCCAGCGCCATGCGGACCGCTACGTCGCCGCGGTGCGTGGTGCTGCGCGCCAAGACCAGGTTTGCAATGTTGGCGCACGCGATCAGGAGCACGACCGAGGAAAGGATCATGAGCATCTTGAGACCGCTGCCGGTCTCCTGTTGCATGCTCTGGATGCCCCCGCCTCCGGGCACAATGGTCACATGCTGCTTGGGAATGATGGACGAACCGCCGTGATCTGTATAGGCAGGGCGCGTATAGAGCCAATTACGCAATGCCGCGGAGAGCTTTCCTTGAAGGGCAGCGATATTGGTACCGGACCGCACCCGGCCCAGCGGATAGAGCCAATTTTGCTCAGGGTGATGCAATATCGAACTGCTGCCGCGCCCATACGGCTCCTGATTCACGGGCATCCAGAAGTCAGGTGGGCTTTCGGACAGGCGGTCGCCGAAGAAGGACGGCGGGGCAACACCGATGACGGTAAACGGATGCGCCTGGATGGAGACGACCTGGCCGACAATGGATGAATCTGCGCCGAACTCATTCTGCCAGGAACGGTAGCTTAGTACGACCACCGGGGAAGACGTCGGTCGATCGTCGGTGTCGCTAAAGACTCTACCCGCATAAGAACCGATTCCGAGCGTGGAAAAATAATTTCCCGTGACGAACTCTCCGTGCAGTTCCCGCGGGAGCGTGTTGCCGCGCCGCACGCTCCATTGCCACTGGCCGGCCTGCACGGCGGCAAGCGACTCAAACTCAGGAGCAGATTCTTTCAAATGCTGATAGAGATCGTAAGAGAAGATATCGAAGTCGCCGTTCTCTCCGACGAAACCGCCGTTGACGCAGCAGTTGTCGGTATCGCCGATGCGATAGAGCAGGGCAGGATCGGCAACCGGAAGCGAGCGCAGCAGAATGCCCTGTACCAGCGTGAAGATCGCGGTGTTGGCGCCGATGCCGAGCGCGAGCGTAATGATTGCGGTGGCTGCAAATCCCGGCGATTTACGCAACTGGCGCAGTGCGTAGCGCACATCCTGCAGCGTGTTGTTCAGGACTTGATACATCGCGATACAGCTCCGTAGGGTTTGAGGGTCTGGATCGTGCCTTGTCTATTCGTTTCTAAGCGCTTGCATCGGCTGAATATTCGCCGCACGGCGAGCGGGCGTGATGCCGGCAATGAGCACGGTGAGCACCAACACGAAAGCGGCGACGCTGAAGCTGAGCACGTCAAAAGGCGCAACGTTAAATAGCATGGAACGGAGCAAGCGCACCGCGGCGATCGAACCAAGACCGCCTGCTCCAAGTCCAATTAGGATGACGCCGACGCTTCCCTGCAAAACCAGCCGAAAAATTCCCTGACGCGTTGAGCCAAGCGCCATGCGCAGCGCAAATTCACGGTTGCGTTCAATTACGGAGTAAGCCATCACCGCATACAGTCCCATCATGGCTACGAGGACGCTGCAGATGGCGTAGACACCAAGCAATTCGGCAGGAATACGCGACATCTGATACTGCGCGCCGGTGACGTCTTCGAGCGTGCGAACGTTCTCGATGGGAAGAGAGGAATCGAGGTCGGAAAAGGTTTTGCGTAACTGGGCTACAACTGAATCAGCTCCGCTGCGCGCATGCAAAACAATGACCGCATAGCCGTAACCTGACTTTCCCTGCAGCATCGGCAGAAATACGACAGGGTTGGGGCCGGTGTTGTCGGGGCTGTGGTAAGCAAAGTCATGGACGATGCCAACGATCTGGCGCTGGACCTTATCCACCACAATGCTGCTTCCAAGCGCATTTCCCTTAGGCCAGTAGCGGTGGGCCATCGACTCGTTGATCACTGCAACCTTGGGGGCGGTGTCGTTGTCGGATGCTGAAAAATCGCGCCCCTGCTGCAGCTGGATGCCGACGGTGCGAAAGAAGTCTGGTCCATCGAAGTCTGTCACCACGGAATTATCTTCGCCCTTAGCAGGAACGTAACCAGGGATACTGAATGCGCGCGTGTTGCCTGAGCCGGCGTCGCCCATGGGGAGGTGGGTGGTCACAGATGCGGATGCGACACCAGGCGCATTGCGCAAACGCTCGAGCGCATTGCTCAGGAATAAGCGGCCGCGCTCATCGTTGTAACCCGCGCGGGAAAGATCGATCACTGCAGTAAGGGTGTTGGCTCGGTCAAAGCCGGTGGGGCGATCAAAGATATTCAGGGCCGACCGCGTGAGGAGACCGCAGCAGACAAGGACGATGAAGCAGATACCGAGTTGCATACCTAACAGGATGCGCTGGCCGATTCTCTTGCGGCTCGACCCAGCCACCGTCACACTTCCCTCATGCAAGGCTTCGCGCTGCGAGACGCGAAGAGACTGGCGAACAGGGTACATCCCGCAAATCAGAGTGATGACAATTGAAATGGCGGCGACGAATGTAATGATGCGCCAATCACTGTGCAGATTGAAGGTGAGCGGCATTCCGAAGTCGGGCAGCAGGATGTAGAGCGCCCTTGAAATCCCGACATTCACAGCCCATCCGATAAGAGCTCCACTAACTGCCAGCAGACCGGTCTCGATAAATACTTGTGAAGCGATGCGTGCGGGCCGTGCGCCGAGAGCAGTGCGGATCGCTATTTCGCGGCGGCGGCGCGCGGCGTGCTGGCCGAGCAGTGAGGCGATGTTGATGCAGACCAGGACCATCAGCAGGCAAGAGGCGCCCAACAGTACGGGAATTACCTGGCCGATGACCGAAAATAATCCGCGCTGGAAATGAGAGGACTCGTAGAGATTCAGATCCCAGCTTTGGTATTGATCGTTATGTTGCGCGAGGGCGAAACCCCGGGCCAGAGTGTGAATCTCAGCCTTAGCGGTGGTATCCGAGACACCCGGACGCAGCCGTACTACAGCCTGCAAACCCCAACGAAGCTGGATAAGTGGATCGGGCAGCGCATCGGCGGAGAGGTCGCGCAAGGATGAAAGTGGAACCCAGGCAGCTTCAGCGATACCGCCATAGATCCCAGCGAAACCGGCAGGTGCTACACCGATAACTGTAAAGACGTGATGGTTAACGTTGATGGTGCGGCCGACCACGGAGGGGTCTGCGTTAAATCGGTCGCGCCACAAGCCATCGGAGAGGACGATCGCATCCATCGAACCGTAGTCGCGGTCGTTTGCGTCGGGCTGGAAGAAGTTGCCAACTTCCGGCTTGACTCCAAGGGTTTGGAAGTAGTTTGCAGAAACAGTTCCGGCCGTGAGTGCCTGCGGCTGGGCATTCGGCAATGCGAGGTTGAGCGTAGATAAATCAAACGCTGCCACATCGCCGAATGAGTGCGCATTCTGTCTCAGGTATTGCACCTGGTCATAGTGGATGGAATACCCATCGCTGCCGAGGACAGTTGCGGAGATGAAGCGTAATGCCCGAGCATCCCGCACCTGCGGCCAGGGGTTGAACAGAACCGCATTGGTCCACGTTGCTACCGTGGTCAATGCGCCGATGCCCAACGCCAGCGTCAGCATGGCTGTCAGTGCGAAGCCAGGCGACATGCGCAGCTGGCGTACAGCGTATCGCAAGTCCTGGCCAAACACTTTAGGCCTCCACTTCTTCCGTAAGCTTCTTCAGTTCGTCTTCCGAAACAACCTTGCCGTCGAAGAGATGCACTTCGCGCTCGGCATGCTTGGCAAAACGCGGATCGTGCGTCACCATGCAAATCGTGGAGCCTTCGCGGTGCAGGTCAGCGAGCAGGTGCATGACGGCTTCACCGTTTTTCGAGTCGAGGTTTCCAGTAGGTTCGTCGGCCAGCAGGATCGAAGGAGATCCAGCCAGTGCACGGGCTACGGCGACGCGCTGCTGTTGACCGCCGGAGAGCTGTGCGGGATAGTGCCGCATGCGATGCGCCATATTCACGCGTTCCAAGGCTTCCTTGACGCGCTTCTTGCGCTCTGCCGAAGGCATTCCAGCGCGATACGTGAGTGGCAGCTCAACGTTTTCTTCTACCGTGAGATCGCCAATCAGGTTAAAACTCTGAAAGATGAACCCGATCTCCTGGTTGCGAATGCGCGAACGCTCGCCGAAGCTGAGATTCTCAACCGGCTTGTTGTTGAGCAGGTATTTGCCGCCGGTGGGTGTATCGAGCAGACCCAGGATGGACAGCAATGTGGACTTGCCGCAGCCTGACGGCCCAGACATCGCCACGTACTCTCCACGCGAGATGGTGAGGTGAATGCCAGAGAGCGCATGGGTTTCCACTTCATCGGTGTAGAAGACTTTGGTCAGGTCTTCAATGTCAATCAGCTTGTCGTTTGCCATCCAATCCCCCTCGTGAATTCAGTTGTCAGTTATCAGTTGTCAGTGATCAGAAATGATTTTCAATCCTGATTCCTGGCCGGTCCCTGAAGATTGCTGTCCCATTCGCCCGGCAATTATTCGAGGCGAATGCGATCTACGTTGTCGTAGCGCGACATGTCGGAGAGAATCACGGTATCGCCTTCTTTCAAACCGTCGAGCACTTGAATTGCGTTGACAGAAGCGCGGCCCACTTTCACCTGAACGCGCTCCGCGGTCTTGTGGTCCGGAGACTCCTTGAACAGACTCAGCGTCGAGTTCTCGTTGCCCAATGCAGGACGCCCGACATAGAGCACATCCTTCAAATGCTCCAGGTCAATTGTTCCATCGACGCTGAGGCCCTTAACTGCGCCCGCCGGAAGGTCTCCATCCAGTTGTACGTCAACGGTACGCGTTCCGTTCAATACCGCGGGGTCGATTCGGGTGACATGTCCCGGAACGGCACCGTTGTGCGTATCTATGGAGGCCGGTAATCCGATTGAAATGTCGCGCGCCTGGGTTTCAGCGATCTGGAGGGCTGCTTTCAATTTGCCTAGCTGAACCACCTCTGCCAGCGACTGACCGGCCGTTACGTGCGAGCCCACCCCCAGAGGAACCGGAAGGGGGTCAACCTCACCCCCGATGCCAGCACGCACCTCGAGCGCCGCCGTTTGCCTCTCATAGAGGGCAAGGAGCGTCTTGGCCTGGTCGATCTTGGCCTGCGAAGAGGCAAGCTGGACTTCGATGGCTTTTTCGTTCACATCGAGTTGCTGCTGACTAAGCTGGCGCTGAGCCGCCAGTTGATCGGCCATGCCCTGCGATTTCGCGCAGGCAATTCCCGCCGTCACGCCTAAGTCGCAAAGGGCTTTGTCAGTTTTCGCCTGCAACTGATCCTGGGTGTAATCGGCGTTGATCTGGGCGGCGGCTGTTTTCTTGTCCATCAAGGCGCTCTGAAGTGTCGCCTGCAGGCTCTTGTACTCGGCTTCGGCACCTTTCACGGCGAGCTTGGCATCGAGCAGCTTCTGCTCCACCTCGGGCGCTGCGAGGTCCATCAGAATCGTGTCCGGTTTGACGATCGTGCCGGGCAGCACACGGATGTGCACAACAGTGGCATCGGTAAGCGCCGGGATGAGCTCAATTGAGTCTTCGCGGGGGACAAGCGTACCGGTTGAGCCGCGGACCTGGCGGGTAAAGTCTCCGTGCTTCACAGTGTCTGGCCAAATGGTTGACGCATCGACCGTGGGAGCTGCCGGCTTGAGCCGGGAAACCAGTACCACCGCAACCGTAAGGACCACCACCCCAATGCCGGCCCAAATATAGAGGCGGCGCCGTTTTTGCTTCTTCAAGTCTGGCCGTGCGATATCCATCACCCCACGATGGGAGCACTTGCCATGCCAAAGGTGACCGGCGGCTAGATATTCGAATTAAACGGGTTATGCGACCTAAGGCTTTGAAGCGAAGGGAGTTGAAGTGACCGGTAGCGGGGCGGATTGTCCGATATCGGACAGTTTCGGATCGCACCCGAGTCAGAGGGTCCGCAAATTTCCGTCACAGCGATTCGACGGCCAAGGCCACCGCGCTGCCCCCACCCAGGCAGAGCGACGCGATTCCCCTTTTTGCTCCGCGGTCGGCCATGGCGTAGATGAGTTTGACCAGCACGGCTGCGCCGCTGGCGCCAATGGGGTGGCCCAAGGCTACCGCTCCGCCGTTGACGTTGACCCGCGCCTGATCGAGGCCGAGTTCGCGGATTACGGCGAGGGCCTGCACACTGAAGGCTTCGTTCAATTCGAAGAGATCAACGGAGTCGAGCGACCAGCCGGTCTTGGCGATGACTTTGCGGACCGCGTCGATAGGTGCGAGCGAGAACCACTCAGGCGCGCGGCCTGCCTGGGACTGGGCGCGAATGACGACCATGGGCTTCAAGTCCAGTTCCCTTGCCCGCTCAGCACTGGTGACGACCACCGCGGCGGCACCGTCGCTGACGCCGGGCGCATTGCCGGCAGTTACGGTGCCACCCGGTTTGAAGGCTGGTTTGAGTTTGGCGAGCACGTCCGCAGTGGTGTCAGCGCGAATGCCCTCGTCGGCGTCAAAGGAGCGAGGCGCCTCGCCTTTTTTGGCGGACGGCACCTCGACGGTCAAAATCTGGGCGCGGAAGTGGCCCGCAGCGGTAGCGGCGGCGGCGCGGCGATGCGATTCTGCGGCGAAAGCATCCTGATCTTCGCGGGTGATGTGGTACTTCTCGGCCACCATTTCGGCGGCAGCTCCCATGTGGAACTGGTTGTAGACATCCCAGAGGCCATCGTGGATCATGGCGTCCACCAGGATGCCGTTTCCCATGCGGTAGCCGGTCCGAGCTTGTGGCAACAGGTAGGGCGCGTTGGACATCGACTCCATGCCACCCGCCACAACAACCTGGGAGTCTCCTGTTTGGATGGCCTGGGCGGCAAGTGAAACCGCGCGGAGGCCCGATCCGCAGACCTGGTTTACGGTCAGCGCGCCGACTTCGGGCGGAAGACCTGCAAAAATGGCAGCCTGGCGGGCCGGGCTCTGGCCCACGCCGGCCTGCAGAACACAGCCCATGATGGCCTCGTCTACCTTTGCGGGTTCAACCCCGGCTCGCTTCACCGCTTCGCGCACCACAAGCGCGCCCAATTTCGGCGCGGTGTAGGACTGCAATGAGCCTTGAGATTTTCCAATAGGCGTGCGGACGGCCGAAATAATGACCACTTCTTTCATCGATTGCCCTCTGCTAAACAGGCCTGCAGACATTCATCTTACGATGCCGAACATTGATGCGCGCGGCGATGCGAATTTTGGTTTCTTTCGGCATCGCCCGATTCCGCCGCGCTCTCTGTAAGGACGCATAGAATGGTTTTGACTCAAGTTACTTCCCATCTCAAAAGGCGGGTTACGAGGTTGCCGCGATTTAACAATACTGAGACTCCTGCGCTACATGGCAAGAGCGTGCAGTGGGCGCAGGGGCTGGTACTCGTCGTGCTTTTCACGACTTCCGTCTTTTTCGCTCTTCGCTTTGACGCTGTCACGGACACTGATGTGTGGTGGCATATGGCCATCGGACGCTGGATTGTGGAACATGGAGCAATTCCGCGCACTGAGCCGTTCTCAGCGTTTGGCGCCGGTAAGCACTTTGAAGCATATAGCTGGCTCTTCGAATTGTTCGTTTTCTGGTGTTATGAAAAGCTGGGATTGGTTGGAATTGTCGTATTCAGCTGCGCAATGACCGTCTCCATCACGGCGGCCGTTCATCACCTCGTTCGGCGGCTGAACTCTTCGTTCTTGCTGGGAGTTGTTACGACGTTTCTGGCTGTGTACACAATGGGGCGCCTTTACACTCCGCGACCATGGTTGGCCAGCATACTCTTTTTCACCCTTGAACTCGACATTCTCATGCAAGCACGCAAGACACGCGAAAGCCGCGAGTTGCTTTGGCTGCCTGTCATTTTTGTTTTTTGGGTAAATATCCATATTCAATTTGTGGATGGACTGGTGGTACTGGGGATTGCTCTTGCCGAAGCTCTTGTGGCGACGCGGTGGTCGACGATTCAAACAAACCTTCGGGCCGCAAAGATAATGTGGGTGTTCCTGGGCTGCATCCTCGCGACGCTGATAAATCCGTATGGGCCGAAGATTTACAAAGTGGCTTACGACCTTGTCGCACAAGGCGCAGCGCTCCCACAAATCCCCGAACTCTCTGCGATCTCGTTTCGAAGCCTGGACGACTGGTGTGTTCTATTCTTTGCGTTGGCTGCGGCTATCGTATTAGCGCGGAAAAATCATCCGTCATTTTTTGAAATAGCCCTTCTTGCGTTCTCGATCCTCACTTCGTTCCGCTCGCAACGGGATGTCTGGGTGCTTGCCATTGTGGGTGCTGCGATGTTGGCTACGGGATTTGCGGAGCAGCAGGCAGACCCGTTTCAATTGACGGTCGCCGCAATTCCATTCGTGGTTTTGGCTTCCATAGCGGGTGGATGGTTCGCGTTGCTCGGAAAGGGCATCAACAACACCGAATTGCAGGAGAAACTCAGTAGCTCGTTGCCCGTTCGAGCTGTCGAAACCATCAAGCAGCAACGCTGGGAGGGACCACTGTACAACGACTTTGGCTGGGGCGGATACCTGATTTGGTCGCTGCAGAAGCCGGTGAGTATGTACGGCAAGACTTCGGTGTACGAAGTAGAGATGTTACTTCGCTCCAACGCGACCTGGAGCGGTCTTGCCGGCTGGGATTCTGATCCTGATCTTTTTGCCGCAAACCTGATCATTGCACCGCGCGGCGCTCCACTTATTCAGTTGTTGAGCCTGCAGCCCTGTCTCCAATCGGCATACCGGGACAATGTTGCCGAGGTTTTTGTGTCACGCAGCTTATCAGCCGCAGATGCTGCTTCATCCACAAGCGCCTTTTGCACAGCAAGGCAAACCGCGGCAAATCGACCGCGATAATTCACCGCGATGCTAGATCCGGCCCGCAATGCGGAGTTCATTGATCTCCGTATCTGTGAAGACGCGGGACCGGATCAGGAAGCGCACCCCCTCGGGATTGTCGAGCGAGAACTGCCCGCCGCGGCCCGGCACTACGTCGAGGAGAAGCTGGGTGTGTTTCCAGTACTCGAATTGGCTGCGGCTCATGTAAAACGGCTCGCCGTCGACCTCTCCGAGCTGCACATCGGAGTCGCCGACCATGAATTCCCCGCGCGGGTAGCACATCGGGGAGCTGCCGTCGCAGCAGCCCCCCGATTGATGGAACATCAACAACCCGTGCTTTTCGCGCAGGACGCGGATGAGGTGGACGGCGAGGTCTGTGGCTTCGACCTGTTTGGGTGGATCGGGCATGCTTCTCCGCGATTTAGAAGAAGCCAAGCTTCTTCGGGCTGTAGCTGACCAGCATGTTCTTCGTCTGTTGATAGTGGTCGAGCATCATGCTGTGGGTTTCGCGTCCGATGCCGGATTGCTTGTATCCGCCAAATGCGGCGTGCGCAGGATACGCGTGGTAACAGTTGACCCAAACGCGGCCCGCCTGAATGCCACGCCCGAGGCGATGAACGCGATTTACATCGCGCGTCCACAGACCTGCACCGAGTCCGTAAAGCGTGTCGTTGGCGATCTCAAGAGCGTCCGACTCATTCTTGAAAGTCGTCACTGAAACGACTGGCCCGAAGATCTCTTCCTGGAAGATGCGCATCTTGTTGTGGCCTTTGAAGACCGTCGGCTGCACATAGAATCCGCTTTCCAGTTCGCCGCCGAGGTGGGCCCGCTCCCCGCCGGCCAGTACTTCAGCGCCTTCCTTCTTCCCTATATCGATGTAGCTGAGAATCTTTTCAAGCTGCTCTGTCGATACTTGAGCGCCGAGCATGGTGTCGCTCTCGAGCGGATTGGCCTGCTTGATGGCCGCCACGCGCTTCAGTGCCCGCTCCATGAATTTGTCGTAGATGCTTTCCTGGATGAGGGCGCGGCTGGGGCAGGTGCAGACCTCGCCCTGGTTGAGCGCGAACATCACAAATCCTTCGACGGCCTTGTCGAAGAAGTCGTCGTCTTCATTGAGGACGTCGGCAAAGAAGATGTTCGGCGATTTGCCGCCGAGTTCCAGAGTTACTGGAATGAGGTTCTGGCTCGCGTATTGCATGATGAGCCGTCCGGTGGTGGTTTCGCCGGTAAAGGCGATCTTGGCTACGCGCGAGCTAGAGGCCAAAGGCTTGCCGGCTTCGAGGCCGAAGCCATTGACAATGTTGAGCACGCCGGGGGGCAGGATGTCGCCAACCAGTTCGGCCCAGACGAGGATGCTGGCGGGGGTTTGCTCGGCGGGTTTCAGCACCACGCAGTTGCCTGCGGCGATCGCTGGAGCGAGCTTCCAGGTGGCCATCAGAATCGGGAAGTTCCACGGGATGATCTGACCGACCACTCCGAGAGGCTCGTGGAAGTGGTAGGCGACCGTATCGTGGTCGATCTCGGAGATGGTGCCTTCCTGCGCGCGGATGCAGCCTGCAAAGTAGCGCCAGTGGTCGATGGCGAGCGGAAGGTCTGCGTTTACGGTTTCGCGGATCGGCTTGCCATTGTCCCAGGTTTCGGCCAAGGCCAGGAGGTCGAGGTTATCTTCCATGCGCTGGGCAATCTTGTTCATCAGAATGGCGCGGTGCGTGGGGCTGGTATGGCCCCAGCTCTCGCGGGCAGCGTGGGCAGCGTCGAGTGCCCGTTCAATGTCCTGTGCGGTGGAGCGGGGAATCTCGCAGAATGTCTTTCCGGTAATCGGAGTTACGTTCTCGAAATACTGGCCGGTAGCGGGCTCAACCCACTTGCCGCCAATGTAATTGCCATAGCGCGGGCGGAAGCTCACCTTATCGCTGAGCTTGCCCGGAATCGGTTCGGTCATTGTTGCCATCGAAATTCCTCCGGGAGATAGGCCGCGCGAAATGGGTGGGGCGCGCAGCGCAGGAATCATACTCCCGCAGGCTAATGGATGGGGAGCCCGGCATTTGAGAACATTTGCGTAAGACTGCAAGTCCGGATGAGGAAGAGCCCGTGGTTACGACAGATCTCCCGGAAAGTGCGCGGGTACAGCCACTTTGGCATGCCGAGTAACCTTGTCACCAAAGTCGGCAGCTTTAGTTCGATGTGATCAAACTGCTTCGGAAAATTTTGGCCAAATCACTGAGACCACTAGACTTGGATTACCAAATGTTACTCGCGCATGGTGACTTGTAGAGGCTGCGGGGTAACCTCTTCGCGGTCACGACAAGGGGATGGCCTCCACACCTTATTGGCATTGTCGGTGATATCAACGCGGCCTATGGTTGCTTTCACGGCAACCTTCAGGACAGCGCCGCATCCCGAGGAACTCTTTTGGCGCTGCAGTCGACCTGGCGGTCATCAGACAACAAGAACCTGGTCTGAGACTGACTCCATTTGCCGTAATACAGGAGGGCTCCCTTGATCAAGGCATCGATTCTTTCCCAGATCTTCAGCATTCGGTTCTCGGCTCGCAAGATTCGCACGATGGTAAGCTCACAGAGTGAAGGAAGCGCACTGGTCGAAATGGGCATCGCGCTGCCTGTGATCCTGCTCCTCATGACAGGCATCTTCTCCTTCTCGGTCGCCCTTTATCAGAAGCTTCAACTGGCTGAGTCCGTGAGCAACGCCGGACGCATGCTCGCAGTCGACCGTGGCGACAGCGATCCCTGCCAGACTGCAACCTCGGCGCTTTACTCTGCGGCGCCCGGGCTCAGCACAAGCAATATCTCTCTTACCTACGTTATTGGCGGCGTCAATTATGGGGCGGGGGTAACGTCTTGTCCCGGTTCGAGCGGCGCGGCCAACGCCAATATGACGGCGGGCGGATCGGCCCAGATCATCGCCACGTATCCCTGCTCGCTCCAGCTTTACGGCGTCAAGTATGGGAGCTGCAACATGGCAAGCCAGATCACGGAGGTCGTGCAATGAACGACCCGATGAATTCAAGCCTCAACCGCCTCTACAGGGACGACTCCGGGCAGGTACTGCCATGGATGGCCTTCCTGATGGTGCTTTTCTGCGGCATGGCCGGCATTACGATTGATCTTGGGCATGCCTACGTGTGCTACCGCGAATTGCAGAGCTCAACCGATGCAGCCGCATTGGCGGGCGCTTATGCCATGACGCTATCGGGAGCGACCACCGCATCGGTGACGAGCCAGGTCGATGCCACAAGTTCGTTAAGCAACAGCAGCAACGCAAATCCCAATTTGAAGAGCGTCACGGTGACTCCGACCTTCCGATGCGTGATGGATTCGAGCATCATCCAGGCGCCGTGTTCCGCCTCGCCGACTGGCAGCAATGTCCTTCAGGTCGTGCAGACTTCAGTCGTGCCAACCTACTTCATTCGCGTGCTGGGAGTTTTTGGGATCAAGGCTGCACAGTCCATCCCGATCAATGCGATGGCAACGGCAACCCCGCTGAGCGGGAAAAACACACAGGTCAACGTGGCCATGGTGGTTGACACCACCGCCTCCATGGGAACGCAGGACAGCGATGTTAATTGCAACAATACGAGGATCCATTGCGCTCTGAACGGAGTGCAAACACTGCTAGGACAACTCACGCCGTGCACGGCCTCGAGCACCAAGACCAACTGCACCGGATTCGATCAGGTAAGCCTGTTTACGTTTCCCAATGTGATTGCCAGCACGGCATCCAACGACACGACCTGCCCATCCGGCAACCCATCGGCTGTGCCGTATTCCACTCCGACGCCCGGTGCACCCTGGAGCGCGCCCAAGGGGGCTTCGGCCACTTACCAGATCAGCGACTATCTTTCCGACTATAGCTCGAACAATCAGAAAGGCGGATCACTGAACACCTCCTCGTCGTTAGCAATCGCGACCGGGGCCTCGGGCTCACAGAACTGCAATGGCATGCAGACACCGGGCGGTGAGGGAACATATTACGCCGGCGTGATCTACGCGGCGCAGTCCTCACTGGCTTCAGCATCCGCCGCGAATCCGGGCTCAGAGAACATCATGATCATCCTGAGCGATGGCGATGCGAACAGCACGAAGATCTCCGGCGGCCAACACTCGGGAAATGTGTATGGGTCGCTCGATGACCAGTGCCAGCAGGCGATCTCCGCAGCTCAGTACGCTACAGGGCAGGGCACCACGGTTTACACGATCGCTTATGGAGCTTCCTCTTCCGGGTGTTCCTCCGACAAATCGGGTCCGCTTGCGGGGCTCTCACCTTGCACTGCGATGCAGGGCATGGCAAGCGCTCCAGGCGACTTCTATTCCGACGCGACGGCATCACAGAACAAGGGACAGTGCGCATCGGGCAACAGTTTTTCGCTGGACTCAATCTTCACCAGCATTGCCGCCAAATTCACGAATGCCCGACTGGTTCCCAACGGCATTGTTTAGAACCAGAAACCATTGTGGGGTGCGGGCCGGAGAGAATGGATCTCCGGCCCGCTGTTTTTGCCTGCTTGTTTCGCGAACACGCAGAGGGTTCGGCGCGAGGAGGATCAGCTGGCTGCGCCCATCGACAGGATCTCGAACAGCGCGGATGCCTTCCGATTCTGGAAGTCCATCTGATCGGCCTTCAACGGCTTGCTGAAGAGGAATCCCTGCACGTCGTCGCACTGCTGTTCGCGCAAGAACTGCAATTGCCGTTCATTTTCGACACCCTCGGCTGTGACCGTGAGATTCAGGCATTTTGCCATTTGGATGATCGCGGCGGTGATGGCCTCTTCATTGCCGTTGTGATGCAGGTCATGGATGAAACTGCGATCGATCTTGAGCTTGCTGACGGGGAGTTGCTTGAGGTAACTGAGGCTGGAATAGCCGGTGCCAAAGTCGTCGATTGCCAGGCGAACACCAAGCGCCTTCAGCTGGCTGAGAACTTCGAACCGCATATCCTCGGTGGCGATCAGAAGACTCTCGGTAATCTCCAGTTCCAGGTGCTCGGGATCCAGCCCTGTCTCCTTCAAGACTTTTCTGACCAGTTCGCAGAATCCAATCTGTCGAAATTGAACAGCGGATACATTCACCGCGACTGGAACCCTGCTGCCGATATTGTGCCAGGAGCGAGCGTGATTGCACGCGGTGCGCAAGACCCACTCGCCAATGGGAACGATCATCCCGTTTGCCTCGGCAATCGGAATGAATTTATCCGGTGGAACCAGGCCGAGTTCCGGATGCTTCCATCGAATGAGAGCTTCCCAGCAGGATACGGCGCCGGTTTGCAGGTTGAACTCGGGCTGGAAGACAAGGTAGAACTCTTCGCGGTCGAGGGCGCCGCGCATGGTGTTGTCGAGTTGGAGGCGCTCAACTGCTTGCGCCGTCATTTGTTCAGAGAAGAAGCTGAATGTGTTGCGGCCCCTGCCTTTGGAAGCGTACATGGCCGCATCGGCATTCTTGATGAGTGTCTCGACGTCATTGCCGTGGTCGGGAAAGATGCTGATTCCGATGCTGCACGTGACGTTGAGCGAATTTCCATTGAGATTGAATGCCGGCTTTAGCTCGTTCGCGATACGCTCCGCAACAATGGCCGCATCGGCGGGCGAATTGATGGGCCCGAGAGTGACAAGGAACTCATCTCCTCCCAACCGGGCAACTGTGTCTTCTTCGCGAGCGCATGCCTGCAGTCGTTGCGCGATGGACTGAAGCAACTCGTCGCCCCGCGAGTGACCGAGGCAATCATTAATGACCTTGAAGCTGTCGATGTCGAGGTGGAGCACGCCCAGCTTTTGCCGTTCGCGTTTCGCGACGGAGATAGCCCTGGAGAGCCGATCGTGCACGAGTGCTCGATTGGGCAGGTTGGTGAGGGAATCGAAGTAGGCCAGAAACTGGATTCGGTCCTCGGCAAGTTTCCGCTCCGTAATGTCGACCAGCGAACCCTCGAAGATTCGGGCCTCGTCGTTCTGCCCGCCCGCTGCTTTGAGGCTGCACAATGCCCAGCCCTGTGTTCCATCCAGCCGCTCAAACGATTGTTCGGTTGCGCTTGTGAAACTTGAATCGGCCACGGTTTCGTGGAATTTCTGCACGATTTGCTCTGCCCGGGCACTGTCTCCAAGCAACTCGTGACGCCCGCGGTATCCAAGCATGCGGGCGCAGGCATCGTTGCAATCGAGAAGTTTGCCGTCAGCCTCGGCGATGTAAAGCCCGGTCAGGTTGCGTTCGAAAATGTTGCGATAGCGTGCCTCGAGCGCCATCTCGTTCTTGAGCTTTGCGGTAATGATGTCGGTCTGTCTATGTACGCGCCTGCGGAGAATGAAGACCCATCCGATGACGGCCAGCGTAGCCATCGTCAGGCCAAAGAGCAAATAGACTGCTCGCTCCGGAGTGAGCCATGTCGGAGAGGAAAGTACCTGAATATCCTGGGGCGACCGGAGAACAACTTCAAATTCCGAGGGGTTGCCGTTCTCATCGGCCTTAACAGCGCAAATGCCTGTCAGCGATATCCGGCTTCCCTCCGCAATATTCAACGGTGATGAGCCGGAATGAGCAAGGTCGGCCTCAAATATCACATGGTCATCGGACTCAACAACCAGAATTTGCTGATTGAGATGCTGGAGATGGTTGGTGAGCGTACCGGTGATGCTGATGAGTTGGGCGTCAAATTTTCCCTTCAGAGCGACTCGGCCGATGATGGGCGTGATCGTTGGCGAGAAATGCTGGCCGGTAGGACGAAAGCTTGCAGACTTCAGGACGGGGCTGAAGTTGCCGGCCGCAGGAAATCCAATGACTTCGACCTGGTCGCCTTCCCTGATCGGGCTTCCGTCCTGGCTCTCCGCATAGAAGCCGCCAGTGCCATCGGTCATATAGATGCCTTGCTGAGGGAACCGCGCAGTGACAGTGCCAACGACCTTCACGCGATGCTCGACAGGAAGATCGGCGGAAAAGCGTCGGACGTCCGCAATCGGAATTGCCGGAACCGCGAAGGGATCTTTGGGAGCGGTCTGGAGGACCTTGAGATTATCGAGCGAAGGCATGAAAATGTGAAACGAGACGAATTGATTCCGGCTGTTGAACGAGGCTCCGCACACTCCGCTGAACCGGACCTTCGCATCAATCAGTTGGACAGGAAAGGGCCCCTGATATCCGGGAACCCTCACCTTGAAGGCTCCGGTGGGCGTAGCGACATCGATCACCAGGACATTCCCTTCAGCCTGCTGGACAAACGAGCGCACAACGCCGTCCAGTTGCACCCATTGGCCGTCGAAGGAACCGGTAGCCGCATCGTCGTAGGAAATAAGCCGTGGTTTCGGCGGTGCCGACTTCCCTGTGACATTCCAGTGCGGATTCTGGATGTAAGGGCTGAAGCCGAAATTCACAATGCCGCGAAGATCGAGTACCTGGCCCGGGGATGGCGGCTTGGCAGTGGATCCGTTCAGGTCGACCCAGATACCGCCAGTGGAGTCTTGCACGAACAGGTTGGGCGCGACCGTGTCGTAGTAGGTCACCACACCCTGCAGATGCGCGCTGAAGCCATTGTTTGTTGTGGCTTTGAGCAGACGGATCTGGTGGACGGAGGTGAGCTCTACGGGACGCGGAGTCTCAGCGATCGTGGGAAGCGCGCCGGCGAAAAGGGCTGGGAAGACAATTTCCAAAAGAAGGATGCGCCGCAAGCGAGGGAAAGCAGGTGCCTTGGCTGGTGTCAATTCCGGTTCCAACTTCCGGTCAACAGCCAGCCGTCTCATCTCTGCTCCCTAAACAATCCAGCGTCACGGTCGAGCAAGATCGCCTTCTTCGGGACCTTGCCTTCAAGAAAATCACCCAAAAGTGTGGTTAGGCTAGCACAGGTTAACTCGTGGGTAACTTCCTCTCTGGTCCAAAGTGGTTACGTTCGAGTACCAGGTCCCACGTGCAAGTCCAGCCTTTGAGAACACTTGGCTCCGTGCGCCAGTAAGTTTCACAGGGTTACTCCGCTTGTCCCGCCCGTAGGGTCCTGGCCCGCCACGAGCGCATAACATTGCTTGTTTTAACGCGATTAGCCCTGATCCGGTGAGGCAAATGGACCGATTTCGCCCCATTTTTATCTGATTTAGAGGATTCATCTCGACAATTTTTGGGTTCTGGTGAAACGGCGCACTGGGAGGCCGCACTATTCCTCGTAAACCGACGCCCTATGCCGACGCCGGGCTCGAACGAGCATGGCTCATTGGGGCCACAGATCGAGAGGAATGGAAAATGAACTCCCCTGCTGTCAGACCCATCGCTCCATCAACTCATCCCGCTCTCGAGTTGATAGCGCTCGCGCAGCTTTCGCCGGAAGAAGCCGGGCAAAGGCTTCGGGCGCTGCTGCTGGCAAACCCGAAATATTTTGGAAATATCCCACCTACGTCCTTTAATGCTGTCCTCAAGATCCAGGAAGACACCACCTACGAGTGCATCTCTTCTGTTGCCTACGACGCCCAGTTCGAGCAGCTCCGCGCCACCATCGATATCAAGCAAACCGTTGGCTACTCAGGCGTAGCGCAGACCAACGGCTCTGAAGAGTTTGTACGCTTTTTTGTTTCTTACGACGGCGGCGCGAAGTGGCTCGACCAGGGGATGCGTTCGGTAAACGTGTCCGACGCACTTGTGCCGAGACCGCTTGCCTACGAGGTGATTCTGCAGATCGTTTCCGCCGGGAAATCCGGTTCTCCGAAGCTGCACCCCAAGGTGCGAGCTATTCTCTCGTGGAACTCACCGCCGCCTGCGGGCGCCCCCACTTGGATCCCGGTCTGGGGAAATGTTCTGGAATCCGATATGGAGATCAAGGATTCGCGGGTGAGCTTCTCCATGGGCATGAAGACCACCGCGGAGATTGAGCTGCCGCAATCTACAGTGCAGGCAACGAAGCTGGAAGAGCGGTCGGGACCGGGTTCTGCCGAGAAACAAAGGCATGTCTCCGCGCCGACATTTCCCTCCTCCAAAACCGATCCGCAGCATCGATTTCTGGCGTACTTTTTTGCCAGGGCGGCTCGACACACTTTGCTGGGAAGTCCGAATCCTGCATTCACGGCATTTGAAGCGCCACTGCGCGCCGTTGCGGCGCCATCGTTTCCAATTCCCAATGCAGCTGAGGCACGATTTGCAGCAGCTTTATGAACAGCATGGGGACTGCGCAAGTTTGAAGGTCCTCCCCCAAAGCAGACGGAGTTCCTCAGAGACTGGGCTCCGTCTGCACCCCAACTACGGAGTGACACGAATGCAGGAAGGTACCAACATCCTGAGCGTTGCCGCACTCACACCCGACGTGCGGCGAGTGAGACGCGGCGCCTTTGAAAATATGCAACCAGGTCGTTGGGGACAACTGCGCCTGAAGATCCGCACCAGTGCAGTTGCCGGTTGGATAATTTGTTTCTCTGATTTCAGCCTTTGGTTCTCTCTTCCTTTGTCGATCTGGCTCAGTACTGGCTGGGTCGGGTTGATCTTCCACTGGCAGGCTATTGCGAGAAGGGCCTGCCAGGCGGAAGTCGCAGCCGGCGATTTGATGTCGCGTCAGCAAACAGAAGGTAATGTCTCTTGACGACGCATACCGATGCAGCGGACACACGAACTGGGGAAATCCAGGAAAATCGAAACCCTCAACGATAGGAAACAGGCTCCGCAACGAGCAGCAGGTGATTCACGTGCCTATTTCAAAACCGGCCTTGCAGATCGCGGGCCCGACCCGAAAGCACAACAATTCGTGCGCACGCCATCCCCGACGCCACCTTGCGCAAGTGACGCCGATGCTATACTTACGTCCTCTCGGGTTGGCGGAGAACGCTTTGCAATTTCGTTCATTCGATGCAAATTACATCGAAAATCTTTGCGCTGGAGACCGGGCTACCCAAGACCATTTCGTCGGGTATTTCTCCGAGCTTCTCCATCTGAAATTGCGCTCGCGGCTCCAGTCCCCGCAGGCGATTGAAGACGTGCGCCAGGAGACCTTTGCGCGCGTCCTTGCCATTCTCCGCAAGGAGAACGCCCTGCGCCAGCCTGAACGCTTCGGCGCTTTTGTCAATACGGTGTGTAATAACGTCCTACTGGAGCACTACCGGTCATCGAGCCGCAGCCAGTCGCTCGACGAAGAGGGCATGCCGGAACCGCAGGCCAAGGGCGCGGACGTCGTAAGCGTAATCGCGTCAAGCGAGTTGAGCGCGAAGGTCCGGGAGATCCTGCTCGACCTGCCGCCGCGCGATCGCTCACTGCTGAAGGCCGTGTTTCTCGACGAACGGGACCGGGATGAGGTCTGCCGCGAATTCGGAGTCGAACGGGAATATCTTCGCGTCCTCCTCCACCGCGCCAAGCAGGACTTCAAGGTCGAGTACCTGAAACGCATGAATCTGGGAATGGGCGCAAATCATGCTGAAACGATTTGGTGATTGAATTCACCATCTTTTGACACCGAGATCTGCCGAAGACCAGGGCGGGTCACTTGAGGAACTGATTCGATGGATCATAACGAAGCAACACAACAGATGGCGGTAGAACGATACCTGCTGGGTGAGCTCAAGCCGGATCTCCGCGATGCATTCGAGGAGCATGCATTTGATTGCCCGGAGTGTGCGGTAGACCTGCGCGCGGGAGCAGCCTTTATCGGTGCCGCCAAAGTTGAGCTACCTAAAATTGCCGAGGCTTCCGCGGCGCTGAGGAAACCGGAGATCATCCGACCAACGAAAAAGAAGATGGATTGGCAATCCTGGCTGCGGCCGGCCTTCGCCGTTCCCGTCTTTGCCGCATTGCTGGCGCTCGTGGCCTACCAGAACCTCGATACGATCCCCGCGCTTCGGAAAGCAGAGAGCGAACCGAGCATACTTCCATCAACCGCTTTCCATGCCGGAACGCGCGGCGCGGCTCACGCATCAGTTCAGGCGGATCGCACAAAGGGCGCGGCACTTTCGATTGAACTTCCGCAGGAATCCGGCTATGCGTCGTTTGCCTTCGATTTGTACGATCCTCAAGGTAAACAGCTTTGGACGCGGACGGTAACTGCCTCCAGAGCTGGATCCGATGGCGATGGAACCGTCTCACTCGTGATTCCCGGCAGCGGATTAACGCAGGGATCGTATCCGCTTGCTATCATCGGCATCGATTCCAAGGGAGCGCGTACCGAAATTGACAGACGCATTCTCGATGTACACTTTGACGACGAGCGTTAACTTTGTTTTGGAAGGTGATAAAAGCATGCCCCCTGCACCACCGAGATATCACGAATATGACGCAGAAGCTGTAGCCCTGTCTGGCAGTCTAAGGTTGCCGCTCATGCAGGAGGTAAAGCCTCCAACGTTCGTGAAACTCAACGAGCGGGGCGGATACCGCTCCCAGCATGCGGAGAATTACAGGCTCGGAGGAGCAGTATCTTTCCGGTCTGCATACACGCAGGTGGCGGGGAACCCCTCCGACAAACCCGGTCACGGGTGGAACACCCTGACCACTGCTGTCCTCGAAGGCCTGAACGTGCTCGACATCGTGACGGCCGATCGCATCGTTTGCCAGATCTCTACGGATCATCCGCCCATTGGATACGTTCCGACCGTCACGTTCCTGGGCACACGATTCGAAAACCTGCGCATCGCGGGCCACACACTCAAGGTCGATCTCGATCTGAACATACTGGGCGACAAGCCGAAGAACGATGGTTCCTACACGAGCAGTCGCGATTTCATCAAGCGCACCGCCGCACAACGCGATCGCATCCAGAGCCAGAAGAATATTCCGACCGAGATCTCCTCGCGTTACAATCGACTTCCTGCGATATCAGCTAAACAAGGGAAGATCGAATGTTCGTTGGTGAACCAGTCGGAGGGAGGCTTTCCGGGGCGGTGCTTCGGAAACGCGCTCGATGTGCCGAACTTCGGCAAAATCTTTCTCGCGACGCTGCTTCTGGAACAAGCGGACTTCGACCCGTCCACTGGCTCGCCGAAAAAGACGACGATCACACTGAACATGATAGAAATGGCGATGGGCTGTGTGGGCGGCGGAGACCTTACGGGCGGCGGCGGCAAGACGAACGGAGGGACGAGACCCTAGTTCGACTCGCGGATTTCGCTTGACAGTAAATTCAACCATATCTACAAGTGGAAGAGGGATCACTCTTTTATGCTCAGTGGGCACTCTTCCGCCCGGCGTCAGGAGTCTGCGAAACAGTTGATTGCTAAGACACGCCCTGCTAACTGACACGATGATGCAGATTGGCAACCCATGGCGAAGTGCTCCACTTTGCCGTTTTCGCTATTCGTGGCTGATCCTCTTGCTATTTGCGCTCCCGCTGCGGGATGTGCGCAGTTTCAATGCAGCAACAGAGTATGACACTGCTCAGCAGCTTTTTGTGCATGGCTTCCTCGAAAAAAGCCAACAAAAAGCAGAACTCGGGTATGAACAATCTCTTGTCTCAAGACCCGAATGGGCATGGAAATTCCGCTTGCTCGATGCACAGTCGATGGTATGGCGCGGACTCTATGCCGAGTCGCTATCGGTCCTTCACGAGCTTTCCGTTCCTTCGAGCGACCTGAACAATACCATCCTGAAGCTCACTCTTGAAGGCATTTCGTTTGCGCGCTTGGGACAGTTTCCAAATGCTGACCAGATGCTCAGACAGAGTGAGGACATTTGTTCGCGCACAACCTCCGCGGCTTGCGGCGAAGTTCTCAGGGCTCGCGGACTGCTGGCTGACGAGCGAGGAGAGCCTGAGAAGGCAAAGGGATTTTTCTTTCAAAGTTTGAATTTTGCGCGCGCACATGGCGACCGTTGGCTGGAAGCTACAGCAATCTTGAATCTGAGCGCAACCTCCCTTCAACAGGAACACTACGACGAGGCAGCGGACTGGTCGCGTTCTGCCTATTCGATTGCCTTGGCTCTGGACGGGGAAGACATCGGCCAGGTTGCATTGGGAAATACCGGGTGGGCATATTTTGAAATGGGCGACCCCGAAAGATCCTTGGAATTCTTTGTTGAGGCAGAGAAAAGCGCCACAAGGCTCGGGGACAAGATTTATCAAGTTCGGTGGCTTACCGCCTTGGGTGATGTGTATTGGAGCACAGAGGATTTTGTTCGAGCCACCCAGTCCTATAGCCAGGCACTCGCCTTTGCGAAGCAGATTAAAAGCAATGAAGACATTGTTAATACCTTGGAAGATCTAGCACATGCCTCGGTCGACGCCGGCAAATTGGAGGAAGCGAACACGTACCTCGCACAGCTCGACCCATTGCTACGTGCCAACGGAAATCGTCTTGATGTGCTCTATGTCGTATTCGCGAAAGCAAGAATTTCTGAAGCGATCCGCCAAGATCAGAATGCAGAGGCGCTCTTTCGCATGGTCGAGAAGGACCCCGCCAGTCAAACTTCTATGCGCCTCGGTGCGGAGCACGCTCTCGCGCAGCTCTTTGAAAGAGAAGGCAACACTACCGCCGCCGATCGCATGTACCGGACATCGCTCACAACCTTCGAGTCCGCGCGGGCACAGCTCAAGAATGAAGATTCCAAATTACCCTTCCTTGCCAATGCCACCGGCATCTACGACGACTACATTCACTTTCTCGTGGCTCATCACAAGACGGACGAAGCGCTTGCGCTTGCCGACCGCAGCCGCGCTCGCACACTGGAGCAGGGACTCGGGGTTGCATCCAGTTCTCCGTCTGTTTCGTATGCGTCCTTCCATCCCCGCGAGATCGCACACCAGACGAATGCGACGCTTTTGTTCTACTGGCTGGGCCAGCGCGAATCCTACCTTTGGGCGATTACGCCGGCGAAGACGAACATGTTCACGCTGCCTGCACGAGGCCAGATAGCGCCGGTCGTTGAACGATACAGCAAGGCGCTGCTCGGGTTGAGCGATCCGGTCGAGACGTCCAATGCGGATGGCGTCGCCCTTTATCGGATGCTTGTCGCGCCGGTTCGCGCATTGATTCGTCCCGCATCGACGGTGGTAGTCCTGAATGACGGCGTACTCAGCCAACTGAACTTCGAAACGCTGATCGCTCCCGAGCCGACTCCGCATTACTTCATTGAAGATGCGACGCTCGTCTCCGCATCGTCTCTTGATTTGCTTGCTTCCGCAAAGCCGCCCGAGCGAACCGGAGACAAGCTCTTGCTGGTGGGCGACGCTGTCTCTCCCAACTCGGATTACCCCGACCTGCCAAAGGCAGCAACGGAAATGGAGCAGATCGAACGGCACTTCTCCACTTCGGAAGTGACTGCCTTTGCTCGAGAGCGGGCAACCGCTGCGTCTTATCTCACAAGCGCGCCGCAGCAGTTTGCCTACATTCACTTCGTGGCCCATGGTGTCGCCAGCCGAACCGATCCGCTCGACTCGGCAATTATCCTCTCCCGCTCGACGGCGGAAGCAGACTCCTTCAAACTGCACGCCCGGGACATCATGAAGCATCCCATCCATGCCCGCCTGGTCACTATCTCAGCTTGCTATGGGAGTGGAACCCGCTCCTACGCGGGGGAAGGGTTGGTGGGTCTCGCATGGGCATTTTTGCGGGCTGGTGCGCACCATGTAATCGGTGCGCTCTGGGAGGTGAGTGAGGAATCGACTCCGCGCCTGATGGGCTCAATGTACCAGGGCCTCGAAGACGGAAAGAGTCCCGCCGAAGCCCTGCGCCAGGCGAAGCTCACCCTGCTGCATTCCAAGGGAGAGTTTCGCAAGCCGTTCTTCTGGGCGCCGCTTCAAATCTACACGGGCGTTTAGCAGAATCGATTTATGAGATTTCTGGGTGGTCAACGGCCATCGCCGGAGCAAGCCCCTCCAGCAACCCTTCCAATGTGGCCTCTCTGGATTCTCCTTCTTCGTTTCAGCTTCGGTGGGCACTCCAGCGCCTCGCTGCGAAAGCGGACTACCTTAATTCCTACGAAAAACAGGATTTCTTTTGTGAATCTTCCTTGAATAGAAGACAATTCCGTGATACTTTGGAGCAACTTTCGGCAGCCTCCCCGCCATGTTCCGAGGCGACTGGCCGACGGAAAACGGTTCCCCGCCGTTCGACAACAACGTTCGATCTACTTCGAATCAACAGATTCACAACGACGTTTCCCACGCATGAAATGGCATTTGCAGTTCTGACATTTTCCAGCGCACCAAGCGTTCGTGTGCAGTAGATCAAGGCTGATCGTGAAGTCCCCGGAACCGTATCACTTCCGCGGTTCCAATTAAGTAACGAACCTCAAAGACTCCGGGGTACGACCCGCGAGCAAGATTCGTTATTTTCGCGCATCAGGCTTTGTAAGCGGTCATTTGGAACGGAATATCTCAGCGATTCAGGATTTTTGCGCGTTTCCCGGACTTCGGTTCAAAGCTCTCGACCTTCGAGACGGGCCAAATGGGGAGCGCCGGAACATCTTTATCGTTGCGGTCATATGCAGAGCCGCCGATTCACTTGAATCGTCGAGCTTTTGCAATTTGTGTGTCCCGGCATGGGACTCAATTCAACTACCTGGAGGGGCAGCTTCATGACGCAGCTTCAATTACGATTCTCAATGCGAGCGATCGCGCTCGTATTGTTTCTGTGTTGTATCGGCGCGACATTCGGATTAGCGCAAACAAATGCGGGTACAGTCGTCGGTACGGTTACAGATCAGAGCGGTGCCGTAGTTCCAGACGCAACCGTCACTCTCACCGATCCTTCAACGAACGACACCCGAACAACGGTCTCAGGGCACACCGGCCAGTATGCCTTTGTCAACGTTGCGCCGGGCAATTACATCATTACCGCGAGCAAGTCCGGATTCGAACTCAACAAGATTGCGAATCAAACCGTACAGGTTGGCACCCAAACCACTGCAAATTTCAAACTGCATGTCGGCAGCGCGCAGCAAACCGTTGAAGTGCAGGCTGCCGGAACCGATCTTCAGACTCTGAACGCGACGGTCGGCAGCACAGTGGAGCAGGAAGCGATCGCAGAGCTTCCCAGCCTCCTCCATGATGCCGGAACTTTCACAACGTTGCAGGTGGGCGTCAGCCCGGACGGCAGCGTGGCGGGCACGGTCGTCGACCAAAGCACGTTTTCACTGGACGGCGGAAACAACACCAATGACATGGACGGCAGCATGTCGGTCTACACGGGATCGTTTGCCGGAGATCCAACAGGTATCGCGAACCAGAATCGCAACGTCGCGGCAGGGGCAACCGGCGTGATGCCGACGCCCCAGGATAGCGTGGAAGAATTCAAGGTGAACGCCACCAACCAGACCGCCGACTTTAACAACTCGGCTGGCGCGCAGGTTGAAGTTGTGACCAAGCGCGGCACGAACAGGTGGCACGGCACCGGTTACGAGTACTACCTCGACAACAACTTCAGCGCCAACACCTGGGATAACAACTCGCATGGAGTTGGCGACTCATATGCGCCTCCTCCCTCTTTTCACTACAGCAAATTCGGCGGCGGCGGGGGTGGACCCATCCTTCCACACTTCATGGGCGGCAAGACCTATTTGTTCGCGCTTTACCAGGGATATCGCTACCCAAACTCCACAATCTACAAGCGCGCAGTGCCCTCGCCAAATCTGAAGAACGGACTCATCACGTTTGGTGGCACGACCTACAATCTCGCCGACATCGATCCGCGCCACATCGGCATCAACCCGATCGTCCAGCAAATGTGGAACAAGTACGAACCGGATGGGGCCGCCGGCTGTCCCGCTTTCGTTTCGGAAACGTGCGATGGCGTAAATCAGTACGAATTCAAGGGCAACTTGAATCTCCCGACAAAGGATAACTTTCTCGTCGGCCGGCTCGACCATGACTTCAGCGACAGGTGGCACTTCATGACCAGCTATCGCTATTACAAGCTGACACAGGCTTCGACCAGCCAGATTGACATCGGAGGATTCTTCACCGGCGACAAACTGGGTCAAGCGACTTCCGTCGCCAGCCGTCCGCAGCAGCCGTGGTACTACGTGGCTGGACTCACTACGAACATTACGTCGTCTCTGACGAACGACTTCCACTTCAGCTATCTCCGCAACTACTGGTCGTGGGCCGACGAGAATGCGCCCCCGCAGATCTCGGGACTCGGCGGAGCCCTGGAGCCGGGCGGTGAAACGGCCACTCCGCTTGCGCCGTTTAACGTCAACACACAGTCAGTCCGCACCCGCTTCTGGGACGGCCAGGACCAGTTCTACCGCGATGACCTGACCCTGGTTAAAGGCAACCACCTGATCACGTTCGGTGGCCAATACCAGCACAACTTCAACTTCCACCAGCGCTCTGACAATGGCGGCGGCATTAACTTCACCCCCACCTACCAGCTCGGGTCGAGTGGAGGAACTGGCGCGGGGAGCGTCGACCTTTCAGACTTGTCAGGCGGCTATCCCACAACCAGAGGGGCCAATCGCCTTGCGGCTGAAGCGCTCGGAATTGTGACTGCAGCCCAGGTGGCTTACACCCGTTCCGGACCAACGCTGGCCCTGAACCCGCCGCTCACGCACGCATTCGATCAGAGCACCATTCCCTACTACAACGTGTACTTCAGCGACACCTGGCACATGAAACCCTCTTTCACTCTGAGCTACGGCCTGGGGTGGACCCTGGAGATGCCGCCGACGGAAGCCAGCGGCAAGCAGACCGTGCTGGTGGATTCAGCCGACGAACCGGTCAAAACCCTCGACTACCTCGCGCAGAAGAAGGCCGCCGCCCTCAAGGGCCAGGTCTATAACCCTGAACTCGGCTTTGCCCTAGTCGGCAACGTCGGCAAAGGAAGCAAGTACCCATACAACCCGTTCTACGGATCATTCAGTCCGCGCGTCGGCGTGGCATGGAACCCGCGCTTCGCGGGCGACGGACTGGGAAGCAAGCTTTTTGGTCACGAAGGTACTGTCATTCGTGGCGGGTATGCCCGCGTCTACGGGCGACTGAATGGTGTGGATCTGGTCCTCGTGCCCCTGCTGGGCGTCGGATTGATCCAGCCAGTGCAATGCACCCAGGCACTGGCAACCGGAGCCTGCGGTCCCGACAACCCAACTGCCACGACAGCCTTCCGCATTGGTGTGGATGGAAACTCAGCCCCCCTCGCGGCAGCCAGCCCTACACTCCCGCAACCGGTCTATCCGGGTTATAACAACGGCGAGAGCTCGGCGGCGGAGGGTCTTGATCCAGACTTCCGGCCAAACGTCTCTGACACTTTCGATTTCACCATCCAACGCCAGATCAACCGTCAGAACACCTTGGAAGTTGGTTACATCGGGCGCCGGATTCAACATGAATACCAGCCTTACAACCTCAACGTCGTGCCCTACATGATGGTCTCTGGCGGCCAGGATTTCAAATCCGCTTATGCGGCTTTGGAAACAGCATTGGGATGCGCCAAATCAGCAGCAGCATGCGGAGCCGCGGGCGTTCCATCGGGCGTCCCCGCGCAGCCGTTCTTTGAAAGTTCACTCGCGGCCTCCGGCTATTGCACCGGATATGCCAATTGCACAGCGGCTGTGGTCGCCAAAGAGTTCGACAACCTCACCTCCCAGTCTGTTTGGGGTCTGTGGTCCGATCTTGACGGCGGCAACTTCAACTTCGGCGCCCCCACGATGCAGAACAATGGGACCGCGACCCACCCCGCCATTGCGTCAAGCGGTCTGGCTCTCAACGCCAGCACCGGTTACGGCAACTACAACGGCTTGTTCCTCACCTTGACGACCCAGAACTTCCATGGGCTGCTGATGCACAACAACTTCACCTACAGCAAAGCTCTTGGAACAGGCGCGTTTGTGCAGGCAACCAGCGAATACACTCCCAACGACGCCTTCGACCTCTCGAAGATGTATGGACAACAGGCGTTCAACCGCAAGTTCGTCTACAACTCCTACATGGTTTGGCAGGAGCCTTTCTACAAGGGCCAGCAGGGCATCCTCGGCCGAGTGGTCGGCGGATGGTCGCTTGCCCCGATCTTTACCGCAGGCAGCGGCGAGCCACTTTATTGTGACACCATCAGCGATGGTCAATCCTTTGGCTCCGCCGACGCCAACAACTACTTCACAAACGAGCAATGCGTCTTCACCAGCAAGTACACCGGCGGCAATTCTTCGCACTATAACGTCGCAGGGTCGAACGGCGTAGGAACGGCAACAGCTGGTTCGGGCAGTCGCGCCGTCAACATGTTCAAAGATCCAGAAGCGGTTTGGAACCAGGTTCGCGCTCCCATCCTGGGCATCGACTCCAAGAATCCCGGAGTCGGTCCAATCTCCGGAACGCCTTACTGGAACGTCGACATGAGCGTCGAGAAAAGCGTCAAAGTCTACGAAAGCGTTGCGCTCAAGTTCTCAGTGATCTTCACCAACGTTTTCAACCACAATGTCCTCGGCGATCCAGCAATGAACCTGGGTGACTCAACCACATGGGGCGTTCAGAGCGGCCAGACCAATATTCCTCGCAAGATGGAGTTCGGCATGCGGGCTAGCTTCTAAACTCCAACTGAACCGAAACGGGCCGGGAGGCACTCTCCCGGCCCGTTTTATTTGTGGCGCTTGACCGGCGAAGAAGAACGAAGAGGCGCCATCCCTTTCAGCCTTGTGCACAAAAATCCACCACGGACAGGATCAGGCAATAATTAGGAAGGATTGAGATACCGCTGCTTCCGCTCGGTCGCATAGTCTGTTCAACGTGCGGCGTTGCTTGCCGGATTAGCTCGTTGTCGCGCATGCTTGTGTTGGGCGGACTCAACGAAGTCCGGGCGACGAACGTTTGCGCATCTTTAATCCAAATCGCGTATCTTCGATTCGACGTGATTCCAAACATGCAAAGTGAGGTCTATGTACAACGCAAAAGCATACTCTGCTGCCAATGCAACATCACCCCTTGCTCAAGCCACCATCGCACGCCGCGATCCGACTGAGACCGACGTTCAAATTGAGATTTTGTTCTGCGGAATATGCCACTCCGATGTTCACCAGGCGCGCAATGAGTGGAGCGGCGTGATGCCCACCGTTTACCCATGCGTTCCGGGTCACGAGATTGTTGGCCGGGTGACCAAGGTCGGTTCCGCAGTGAAGAAGTTCAAGCAGGGCGATCTCGCGGCTGTGGGTTGCCTCGTCGACTCGGACCGGACCTGCCCCGAGTGCCGGGCAGGCTTGGAGCAGTTCTGCCCAAATCTGATTCTCACATACAACTTTCCCGACAAGCATCTCGGAGGCGTGACGTACGGTGGTTATTCCGACAGCGTCGTCGTAGACGAGAATTTTGTCCTCTCCGTTCCATCGAATCTCGACCTTGCGGGTGCGGCGCCACTTTTGTGTGCCGGCATTACCACCTATTCACCCATGCGGCACTGGGGCGTGACGAAGGGCAAGAAAGTTGGCGTGGTCGGTCTCGGCGGGCTCGGCCACATGGGCGTGAAATTCGCGCACGCTCTCGGCGCTTACACCGTTGTCTTCACCACATCCCCCGGGAAGAAAGACGATGCACTGCGCCTTGGAGGAGACGAAGTTGTTATTTCGAAAAATGCTGATGAAATGGCCAAACATGCGGGGAGCTTCGATTTCATTCTCGACGCCGTAGCCGTCGAGCACGATGTCAACGCCTATATCCAGTTGCTTCGCCGTGACGGCAACCTCACCATGGTGGGCGCACCGGAAAAGCCGCTTCCGGTTTCGGTCTTTGGCCTGATCTTCGCACGCCGCAGCTTCTCCGGTTCGCTCATCGGCAGCATCGCCGAAACCCAGGAGATGCTCGACTTTTGTGGACAGAACAACATCATCTCCGACGTCGAGGTGATCCCGATTCAGAAAGTCAACGAAGCCTACGAGCGTGTCATCAAGTCCGATGTGAAGTACCGCTTTTCAATCGATATGGCTTCACTGAAATCGGAGTGATTGCAGACCAGGGGCTCGCAATCCGTGATTCGAGCCCTGTTATCCAAAGGACGAGGAGTGAAGATTATGGAAATCGTACGAAGCGGCGCGCAGCCTTCTGGTCAAGGGCCGGCCGACTGGTTTACCGGCACCGTGCGCGTCGATCCGCTCTTCAATGCGCCCGATCCTGCGCGCGTGGTCGGAGCCAGCGTCACGTTTGAGCCCGGCGCGCGCACGGCCTGGCATACGCACCCGCTTGGGCAGACGCTGATTGTCATGTCAGGGTTTGGCAGGGCGCAGCGCGAAGGCGGGCCGGTCGAGGAAATTCGGCCGGGCGACATCATCTGGTTTGCGCCGGGAGAAAAGCATTGGCACGGCGCATCGCCTGCCACGGCGATGACACACTTCGCCATTCAGGAAAAGCTCAATGGCAAGACAGTCGATTGGCTCGAAAAGGTGAGCGACGAACAATACCAGGGTTGATGCAGTCGCCAGACTGCATTACGACTCCGTGGACACAGGATTCGCAGAAATCTCAAGCCTCTCGGAATCCTGTTGTCCCAAGCGTATCGCGGTGAATTACAATCCCTACCACCCGGACAGGAGAGGATTCGATCGGTTACATCGCCGCGTGTGTTTCGCCTCGCTGCTGCCTAAGATCGGTCCAGAAACCCAACGGAGCGGAGACTTCAAAACTACAAGAGGAGCTACCCATGGAGATCGTTTCAGTTGGCCCCGAGTGGGCACAAAAGGTCGTGTGCGGAAGCTGCAAGAGCACTCTGAAAGTGGCGCAGATCGACCTCGGTTGGTACAAGAAGACGACCTGGGACAGAGGACACCTTGGGTTCCGATGCGGGCATTGCAAGACAGTAATTCTGTTTGATGGAAATCTTGTCGATGGGAAGGACAGGGAGTGGGTTTTCGCCGAGTGCGATTACCCCCCGATTCACATTGGCCAGTCGCTCAGAAACAAAAAAGTGGAAAGCATTTAACGGGGCGCAAGCCTGGCCTCCTGCCTGGATTGACAACGCCAATCGCATTTAGGGCGTCGTCCAATCGAGCCGCTTTACGTTTTGCGGAAGACTAAACCTGCTCTGCCGGAGCGGAAACCAGGCTGATCTCGATTTTCTGCACACCAAGGCGAGGATGTTTTGCGGCGAGTTTGAGAACGCCAGGCACTTCGCCTGCGCGCACCCACACGGCGCCTGTTCCGCCACTTGGGCAAGTGCTTGCGAACGGGACAATGCGGTTGAGGCCAACACCGCGCCTGCAATCTTGATAAAGTCGCGTCTGATCAGTGGACGACTCCCTTCTGAGATGACACATTTGGCAATGAGAAAAGCCCGATTCCAACCCATGGGAAATATACCAGCGGAAAGAGGGACTAACAGTGCATACACCACTGAAAGCTTGGGCTTAGCTGACAGCCAGTGCTAGAAGCTGCCCAAGGTCCAGCGATGAGCTTGATTGCGTTCCCCGCGGTAAGGTAGGAGCGATCACGAGAGCCTGGCTGTGGCCTTCGAACCACACCAGGAACGCGGATCGGTCGTATCCCTGAAGCCGCTGCTGATTGATCCAGTGATAGTAGGCGCCCATGTCAGCATCGATGAGCGAGCCCGCTGGGTCGAGCTCGGGGGTTCCGCCAGCATTTGAGAGCAACTCGTTCATGGGGCGCTGCCGCTGCCTCGGCGCAAAGCGGACCAGTAAAGTAAGCGGCTCGGCCCGGCGCAAGGCTTCGCGGGTTGCCCACTGGGCAAATGTAGTGGCAAAGATTTGTGTGCCCGAGCCCTCGGTGAGGATTTTTAGCTTGAAGCGCTCCAGGACTGCACTGCCAGTATCGCGCGAGCCCAGATCGGAAGGATTCATCCGGGCAAGATGTGTACGTAACTCTTCAGGGCCCATGCCTGGGCGATTGATCTGCCCTTGCATATCTCTCAACAGGGCCGCACGCATGGCCTGCATGCCCTGGTACGAGACGCAGGTCAGAGCCGGACTGTGTTCTGCTTCAGCTCCGCCATCGATATAGCAGTGGCCGAAAGAAACGGGATGGGCGTCGGCGCGCGCGGTTGCCGCCGCAAGAAGGAGTTGCAGACCATTCTCGGGTTTGATTTGGTCGAAGTAGGTGCCGTGTGAGCGCAGGTTGCGAAACAACGGCTCATCGTAGTTGGAAACACCCTGGCCAATGACTGCAACGCCGAGTCTCTGTGTAACAAGCGGTTTCTGTGCGATGGCTCCTTGCAAGCGCGCGCCATACTCGGTCGCAGCTTTGCGAAAGGCATCGAGCTGGTGCGTGCCCCAGAGGTAAGCGGATTGTTGCTCAATGAATTGCGCGGGTGAATTGATCCAATCGAAGTTTTCGAGCTTTGAAGAGATCGAGATGGACTGGAACGCCTGAAACCAATCCCTGGATTGCGACGGAGAGAGCGCGGCCATTGTCGAAAACTCCTCATCGATTCCGGCGCGTTCCGCTGGGAATTTGAAGTCGTACTCAATGACCTCACGCAACAGGCTGGGCAGGAATGTGATGGGAAGTTGCCGGATGACCTCGATGTGATCGATAACAAGTTTTCTGGCCTCCGGCGGATACGCCGTGAAATTCTCGGGCTGGAGATTGCGCGGCAACATGGCTACAAGAGTTCCTTGATTGGTTTGCCCTGCGACTGGGCAGGTGAAAAGCCCATGATTGCGCCGAGGCTCGGCACCAGGTCGATGGACTGCATGGGCTCATTGAAGATCACACCCTCGCGAACGCCTGCTCCGAGCGCCATCATCCATGTAGTGCGGCTCGCGACGTCGCCGGTGCGATGATGCTGGAATCCGTTGCCGCCGGCATCGTAGTCAGAGTCGCGTCCGAAATCAGGAAGGATGAAGAGTGTCGTGTTGCCTGCGTATTCGGGATTCTCCTGAGCTGCCTTCCACAGTTCTGCGCAGAGGCGATCCGTACGCCGAATGCCTTCGATGTAGAGCGAGTACGCGCCGGAGTGGGCCACGTCGATGTCGTGCATCGTGATCCACAGAAGGCTTGGCGCCTCCTGCTGCATGAGGCGCTTGGCGATGTATACGGAAAGTTCATCGGGGCTGGAGAGCGTTCGCGCATGCGCCATGAAGTCTGTGACAGAAAGCCGAAGGATGCCGTCGAGTTGTTGCAATTCAAACTCGCCGCCGCCGAGTTGGGGCGTGTAGAGCGGATTCTCGTAGTTGTCGCGGAGCAAATGGTCAAAGTCCGCGGTGCCGCCGGAGTTTGCAGCGCTGAGCAGATGCTTTGGAAGGATGACGGTGGCGCCTGTTCCTGGACCATATGATCGGCAATCGCTTTCGCCGATGCGGTTGAAACCGTTGCTGGGTGCGACGACCCACGTATCGGAAGCGGGACGCTTAAGGTCCTTGCGAAAGTATTCGAAGACGGTGGGATGCTCCGGGGCAACAGCGGAAAAGTTATTGAGAGTTTCGTAGACGCCGGTCGTGAGGCTAGCCGTCGCAACGTAGTGTCCGAGGATTCCGTCATTGGTGACGTGCGTAAAAAAGCTCGACTGAGGAACCAGCTCGTTGAGCATGTGGGGAATGTTTTCCTGGCCTTCGGGCGCGAAGGTCTCCTGGTCTCTGGCGCCCCCGCCGAAGGTAACGACGATAACCTTTCGCTTTTTGCGGGCGGTCTCTCCGTGCAGGAAAGGACTTGCACCGGCGAGCGTGGCCCCCAGAGCAAGCCCGGCTGTATTGCGCAGAAATTCGCGCCGGCTCCAGCTCAAGCCGGATGCGGTCTCGCCGGGACTTAGTCCCGCACCGGGGGGAAAGCCAGAAGCGAATGTCTTGCTCAGTGCCGACCTGTTCATCAACTCAACTTGTCCAATCATTTGCGTATCTGTGACGCAACTGTTGCCTGTCTCGATTACCGCACGAATCGGACCTGATTTCCAGTTCTTTCTCAGAGCCGGGTGCCCCGGTTCCCCTGGCATCGAAGCGGTCGTTGAGCGACGAATTGTTGGGCGCATTGTTTGCGCCGCTTCCTATGCCGCATTGCTCGTGGCGTAATCAGGGCTTTCATCATGATCCCTTATATACCGCGAACCGACGCCAGTCACCCAATTGCTTCAGCACAGCGAAAGATCCATTTCAAGAATATCGATCGTTCCCCTTGCACTTCTACAAGAAGTGCCGTACCGTTCATGTAGAAGCGAAAGGGAAGCATGACCGGCGAGCATATTGATCTTCCACAAGGAACACTGGATCTTCTGATTCTCAGGGCGCTTGCCCTCGGCAGCCAACATGGGCTGGCCATTTCTGAGCGTGTCCAGCAGCTATCGAGTGACGCGCTGCGGATTCAGCAAGGCTCGCTGTACCCTGCGCTTCACCGGCTGGAGCGTCGCGGCTTGATCAAGGCTAACTGGGGAACGTCGGAGAACAACCGCCGTGCTAAATACTACGAGCTTTCGAAGAACGGGCGTCAGCAACTTGAAGTAGAGACAGACGCCTGGGCGAAACTGACGGCCGCTGTTGCCCAGGTTCTGGGAACGGCTTAGGAGAATCGGCATGCTCAGCGATTTGATTTTCCGTTTTCGATCTCTGTTTCGGCGGAGCGCCGTTGAGAACGAACTCGACGACGAACTGCAATTTCATGTTGAGCAGCAGGTGGAGAAGCTGGTTCGATCCGGCCTCACGCGCCAGGACGCCTTGCGGCAAACCCGGCTCGAGTTCGGCGCCATGGATCATGTCAAAGAGGATTGTCGAGAATCACGTGGCATTACATTTCTCGAAACGACAGCCCGGGATATTCGCTATGCGCTGCGGCAGCTAAGCAGGACGCCGGCATTCACAATTACAGTGCTGCTCACCCTGGCATTGGGAATCGGAGCAAATGCTGCGATCTTCACGCTCGTGAATGCAGTGCTCTTGAAAAAGCTGCCTGTTGCCGATCCTGGATCGCTGGTGCGCCTTGGCGATAACAACGATTGCTGCGTCGGTTCGGGGAATCGGCAGGATGGCGACTTTGCCATGTTCTCGACCGACACGTATCAACAACTGAAGAAAAATGCTCCGGAATTTGAAGAGCTTGCGGCGATGCAGGCCGGTTTTTGGGGTCGCACGATTATCGCGAGGCGCGACGGCACGCAGGTCGCCGCACGCTCAGTTGCCGCCGAGTTTGTTTCCGGCAACTACTTCCGCACATTTGCGCTTCAGGCGCGGGCAGGCCGCTTGCTGATGGATGCAGACGATACCCAGGGCGCGCCCACCACAGCAGTGATGAGCTTCGAGGCCTGGCAGCGCAATTACGCGGGCGATGCCTCGGTGGTTGGAAGCACATTCTGGATAAATACAAAGCCGGTTACGGTTGTTGGCATTGTGCCCGAAGGCTTCTACGGCGACCGCATGTCGGTCAATCCAGCGGAATTCTACCTGCCGATCGAGGCGATGCCGGTGCTGGCGAATTCCCCCTATGTTCACGATCCCGAAGAGGATTGGCTATACATCATTGGTCGCATCAAGCCGGGGGTCGCGATCGCTCCCCTGCAAAAAAAGGTGACGGCACTGTTGCAGCAGGCACTGGCAACGAACGGAGAGTTTTCATCGGAGCAGGGAAAGAGAACGCTGGCGAAAGTGCGCGTCGTGCTGACGCCGGGCGGTGCGGGAATTCAGGCGATGCAGGAGTGGTATGGATCCAAACTGCATCTGTTGATGGGGATTGCAGGTCTCGTGCTATTGATTGCCTGCGCCAACGTTGCAAACCTCCTGCTGGTGCGTGGCATGGCTCGGCGCGCGGAGATTTCAATGCGCGCCGCACTGGGTGCCATGCGCGGAAGAATCATTCGTCAATTACTTACAGAAAGTATCGTGCTCGCGGGAATGGGCGGCATCGCCGGACTTGGCGTCGCCTATGCGGGGGCGCGCATGCTTCTGATGTTGGCTTTCCCCGGAGCGGAAAACATACCAATCCACACTAGCCCCTCGCTCTCAGTTCTGGAGTTCGCGTGTGGTCTGTCGCTGCTGACGGGGGTTCTCTTCGGTGTGGCGCCGGCGTGGATTGCAGCCCAGGCGGGTCCGATCGATGCGGTGCGGAACAGCAGGCGAACGACTGCGGCGAGTGCCTCGGTTTTACAGCGCGGACTGGTCGTGGTTCAGGTTGGACTTTCGCTGGTGCTGCTGGTTGTGGCTGGGTTGTTCCTGCAGAGCCTGAAAAAACTTGAGGGCACAGATCTCAAGCTCGACGCGAGAAACCGCTATATCGTGCACATCAATCCTCAAACCGCGGGCTATACGCAAATCCAACTGGAGGCGCTGTACCGGACGATGGAGGAGCGCTTCCATGCGCTGCCGGGCGTGATGAAAGTGGGCATCGCTTCGTACACGCCGATGGAAGACAACAACAACGGCTGGGGCGTACAGGTACAGGGACAGCCCTTTCTTAATGTTGGAGCGTCAGTCATTCGCGCGAATGCGGAGTATTTCGATTCTGTCGGAACGCGAGTGGTGATGGGACGCGGGATCAACGCGCGCGATTCGCCGGCCTCTACCACAGTCGCCGTTGTGAACCAGACATTTGTCAAAGACTTATTCAAGCCAGGAGAGAATCCGATCGGACGCCATTTTGGACATCCTGGACCAGATTCAACTGGAGATTTTGAGATCGTCGGAGTGGTGGAGGATACGGTCTACACCAGCGTTCGCAAGAAGGATCACCTGATGTACTTCGTCCCGATGATGCAGCGGCCGAGAAGCGCGAAAGCGCCGATTGAAAAAGACGATTCGCTCTATCTGGGATCGATTGTGATTGCTACTGATCATCCGATGAACGACATGGAAAACATTGTCCGGGCCACGCTTGCGGCCATCAATCCAAACCTGACGGTCGCGCAGCTTCAGACTTTCAACGAGCAGATTGCCGATCGATTTACCGAGGAGCGCATGGTCTCGCGACTGTCGACGCTGTTTGGCGCATTGGCGCTGCTGCTGGCAATCATTGGCTTGTACGGCGTGACTGCCTATTCCGTTGTGCGGCGGACACCGGAGATTGGTATCCGCATGGCGCTCGGTGCCGAGCGCGGCGGTGTGATTGCGATGGTGATGCGTGGAGCGATGATGCAAGCCGCGCTTGGGCTGGCGATCGGAATCCCTTTTGCCTTAGTCTGCGTACGATTTGTGAAGTCTCAGCTTTACGAGATCACTAGCGCCGATTTCAACGTGATGGCTGGCGCAATTGTGATCCTGGCTGTGGCGGTATTCGTTGCTGGAATCATTCCCGCACGGCGTGCGGCCTCCATAAATCCCGTGAGGGCTTTGAGGATGGAATAATTTGATGGACCTGGAAGCGTCCTCGGACCGGCGTAAGATCCCGTTCGGCGCGTTCCGGGTGGATTACAGCCTGCGCTATCGTGCGGACCTCAGCAGCATTCGGCCTGGTGTGGTTCGCCGGAGTCGGCGTGTCACATTGTCATTGGCTCCCGCCACGCTTGTGGAGTTTTGCACGATTTTTCGGCCAACGGTCAAAAGCCAGAATGATGATTCAGAATATAGCTAAGTAATTGAAAAGGAAGGGAGTGCGATTTAGTGGTAGGCGAGGCGGGAATCGAACCCACAACCCCCGGCTTAGAAGGCCGGTGCTCTATCCGATTGAGCTACTCGCCCGCGTTTCCTCCATTGTAACTTTGAACGATCTTGCCGGGAAACTGCAACATCCTCACCATCCGCAGCGATCACTCCGGCAAGGTCACAATCGCCGCGGCGAACGCTGCCAGGCACTCTGCGAGGCGAGCCCTCGCATCAGCCTTCGACCGACCGCACGCGGTGAGATATGCAGTCGCGCCCAGGTCATTCACATCTGGCCGGATATGCGCCTGGCGAATCACCAGGTCGACTCGGCAGCACCGGAGCGGTATCTCTTGCAGTCGGTCACACAAAGCCCTGCAGGACCGCTCTGCCTTGAACGGGAAATTCCATTTCTGATCGCTGCGCATGAGCAGGTCAACGTAACAGGCGATCGCATGTTGCGCTTCTTCGCGCGTAGCGTCGAGTTCGTCTGCATCCAACGGGCCCGGGTCGAAAACATCGGTCTTCGAGGTCCACACCGGGGAATTCGTCGCATTCATGCGCGCGAGCGCATCCGCAAGACCCTGAAGCTGCTGCGCTTCTGGCAGTTCAACAACTCGGCGCGGATCGGCGCGCAGATTGACGAATCCCGGCCAGTGCGCCTCGATGATGGGTGCATCGCCCCCAACCTCGAACTCCCAATCAGCCTCCATTCGATCCGTCTGCTATTTGGGCGGCCGGGGCAAACTGCATCACGTAGCGGATAACGCTGGCCTCGGCCCAATGGATGTCATCGCCGCGATCGCGCGATAGATACGCACAGTGGCCTCCATGCCGTGTCTCGACCAGCAGAATATTGGGATTTGCATGCAGCGCAGCGCGCGTCTCCGGTGTCAGGCGAACAAAGGGATCATCCTCGGCGCGGATTACCAGCGTGGGGATCGCTATCTTGTCGACAACGCGCGCGCTTGCTGCACGGTAGTAATAGTCGTCAGCATCGCGAAACCCGCAGTGGCGGGCCACGATCGTGTCATCAAACTGCCGCAGCGAGCGAATCACTCCGACGCCATCAATCTTGAAGATTTGAGGAAATATCGCCGCCTTGCGCCGATATCGCCGCATCAGCCCGCGCAGGAAATGCCGCTCGTACAACCGGTTCACGGGCTCATGCAACGCATCGGAACCAGCCGCGAGATCGATGGCCGGGCAAACCGTAGCGACCGCGCAGAGCGGCGCGGCGCTTCCCCACTCCCCCGCCAATTTGAGCACGAGGTTGCCGCCCATCGAATAGCCGATAAGCGCCACCCTTTCCAATCCAAATTGCCCGGCATAGTGGCGCATCACCGCGGCCACATCCGACGAAAGCCCGGAATGATAGAGCGTCGGAGTCAATTCGTCCGTATCGCCGCAATTGCGCATGTTCATGCGAATCACGTTGCAGCCCACAGCAAGTGCTCTCGCCGCCAGCCCCCGGATGTATTGTGACTGCGATGACCCCTCAAGCCCGTGAACGAGGATCACCGTCAACCGATCGGCTCGCACCGCGAGCGGCTGCCAATCGCAATAGCAAACCACGCGGCTGCCATCCACAGGGTCAACCTCCACCGTTTCTGCTACTGCGGTGGAGTGAAACCGGGGGCGCGGCAGATAATTGCCGACAATGGTCTGCAGGTGCCCGTTGGTAAGTCCGCGCCGCGGCTCAAAGGGGCGCAAACCCGCCTTCCGCATGGCAGCGGCCACGGCATCCATTACTTTTTGGGAAGAGTCAGCGCTCACGGGGCTCGTCAAAGACTATCCAGGGGCTCCTGGGCGAGTGCAACTTGGGGCGGCTAGAGGGGATCGAACCCTCGACATCCTGAGCCACAGTCAGGCGTTCTGCCGCTGAACTATAGCCGCCATGTGCCTCTCCGATTGTAGCATCGAAACAGTTGTCTCAAGGCGCGTCAGGTCCGCCCGCTTATGCCCGATTCCGACGCCAAATCGCCCCGTTTCGACCCGCCCGGCTCGTCCATCCGGGAAGGCAATGTCCTTCCGCCCGGCCGCTGGGGGCGCGGGACCTGGCTCTTTCGCGACGAGACCCTGCACAGGCTTGAAATCCTGCTCGATGAAGCCTTCCGCATTCCCTTCACAAGGATCCGATTCGGCATCGACGGCATCATCGGCCTCGTTCCGGGTCTAGGAGACGTGCTCGCCGGACTGCTATCCCTCATCATTCCCATCGCCGCGTGGATTCGCGGCGTTCCCTATGTCACCCTCATGCGAATGGGCGTCAACCTTGGCATCGGTGTGCTGGTCGGCTCCATCCCGGTTCTTGGCGACGCATTCGACATTGGATGGAAGGCCAACCGCCGCAACTATCTGCTCCTGCAGCGCCACCTCGGTGAGCCACGGCGGCATACGTGGAAAGACTGGACTTTTCTCATCGGGCTGGCGTGCGCGATGGCGCTCATTTTCGCCGTACCAATCCTGCTTGTAATCTGGCTTCTCGCGTGGCTTATTCAGCACTAGGGCCGCAGATTCGCCCATGTTGAGTCGCGCGCGTTCCGCGATACAATCAGAAAGCAGCGTCGGGGCGTAGCGCAGTCTGGTAGCGCATCTGCTTTGGGAGCAGAGGGTCGGGGGTTCGAATCCCTCCGCCCCGACCATTATTAGAGTCAGCGGTGATCTCACCCCTCCTGCCTGGCGCGATTTCAAAGCGAGACTCAAATCAGCGCTACGAATTGCTCCGACCCAATGAAACAGCGACCATAGCAAACTCAGGCCGTTGTTGACGCGCTTCAGTCTACAGTCTTCTTCAGAGTCATGGGCATCCCTAAGGCAACCAGGTTTTCATGATGTTGCGCGGATTCCAGTTCGAACGATGCTCTGAAAACAGGTTCATGCGTTTCCAATTGTTGGCGGCGATTGAGTTCGTGAAGCGTCGGAGCATTGACGTCAGCGGCGTGCCCCAGAACAGGTCGCTGCTGACACCGGACGATCTTTTCCGCGACAGCCAGACTGATAAGTTGATTGATTGAAATCCCCTCCCTCTTGGCTAATGCGGTGAGTTCTCGACGCATTGTTTGCGGCAACCGGAGGGGATAAGAACTAGCTTTTCCGATTTTTGAAGGCATTGCGATTCAATCTCCCTTAGTGTCTACGAGCGTTATGTCTTTGAAATCCTAAAGAGTCAACGACATTCTTTTCTATCTGCCCAACTTCAAAGCGGATGAAGCGAACGCCTCACGTCGTACCATCGTTGACGGCAGATGGCATGTATAGAATTGGTCCCTTTTTCCTTTTAAAATCTGCAATTCCCTGTGCATCTTCGGTGAGCGAACGATTCAGCACTTCAGCCGAAACGGGACGTCCGAACAGCCATCCTTGCGCAAGAACTGTCTTTCCCATATCGACAAAATAGCGAGCTTGCAGAAAGGTCTCGACGCCTTCCACAACAACTTCCAGCTTCAAGGCTTCGGCGATGGATAGAATCTGCGGCAATATGGCGAAGATGACAGAGTCCGTGCCGATGGCCTGAACAAAGGTTTTGTCGATTTTGATGGCATCGACGGATAGTTCATGCAGATAGGCCAGATTGGAGTAGCCGGTGCCGAAATCATCGATGTGGACCGCATGGCCTTTCTGACGTAGACGATGGATTGTCTCTATCGCAATTCGCGATCTGACTGCGCTTGATTCGGTGATCTCGATTACTAGTCTGCTTGCCGGAACACTCGCCAGTTCGAGAGATCGGTCCAAAGCAGGCAAGAAGGTCGGATCTGCCAAGTCGGCAGCCGCAACGTTGATGCTGAGGCGAAATGCAGGGTGGGTGCATAGCGTATCGCGAAAGTCGCTCAAGGCGTGCCGCAACACAAACTTGGTAATGGAACCAACGAAACCGCGCTCTTCGGCTAGCTTGACAAACACATCGGGGCCAACGTCGATTCCCGATTCGTTGGTCCAACGCACGAGCGCTTCCGCACCAACGATTCGTCCGGTTGCCAGATCCACAATCGGCTGATACACGAGGCGCAACTTGTCTTTGCGAATTGCCCGACGAAGTTGCTGCGCCATACCTCTGCTGCGCTGGTAGAGTAGCGAAACCAGAAACCCCAGAAGGCAGCCAGTCAGCCCGCCAATTGTCACGTAAACAGGGAAAAGATTCCGTTTCGCAAGCAATACGTCGGGAATTGAGATAAGGGTGAGGACCTGCAGTAGCGGATGAACAGTCATCTCGCGATCTCAACCGATATCGACCTGATCGGTCTGACCACCTTGGATAGAGATGACCTGTAGCCAGAGAAATTCGCGATATGTTCGAATCGACCAGAGACCATTTTCCGCTTCCTTATGGCATCTGGATCGTCGAGGGGATAGAAACACGGTTGTACCTGAAGCAGCCAGGGTCCAACTCTTTGCGACGAGCATGATGCTGATTGAGAATGAGGACTAGCCTTCGCTAGAGTCCCAATGCTCGCAAAGAAACTCCGCAAGGGGCAGGTGGTTTTACTGTAATTTCGCCGTTAAAACCTCATAATCTATTGATTCTTCAGGAGGATGCAAAGGAGGCTTTGCAATGCTTCACACGCCGTGAACTGTTCATTGAATGTGCAGACACCGAGAGATAGAATCGTGCTACTCCAAGAACGAGCGCCATGACCATACGCGAGAACCGAATGACTAGTTCTCTTGATGAGGACCCCAGGTGGCAACTCGTTCAGCGAATCGTGGCCAGTCCCGGCTTCATGAACTCGTCACGTCTCTCAACATTTCTCCTGCATGTCAGCAAGCAAACTCTCATCGGAGAAGGCGAGACTCTTAATGAGCGAACCATAGGAGAAGCCGTCTTTGAGCGCTCGCCGGGCTACGATCCCCGTGATGACAATATAGTTCGCTCCCATGCAAGCAGGCTGCGACTTCGTCTTCTGGATTACTTCAGAGAGGAAGGCGCCCTGGAAACGCTTCGAGTGAGCATTCCGCGGGGAAGTTATGTGCCGGTGTTCGAACCGGCAAACTCCGATCCCTCTGTACCTGTCGATGGGCTTCCTGATGCGGCAACTGCGCCTCCCCAAGTGCCTTTGGATGCTTCAAAAACATCTTCGAAGCCAAGATCGACAGTTGCGGTGATGCTGATCTGCCTTGTAGTTCTGAGCGTGGCAATCGCGGCGACAGCTCTTTATCTTCGACATCGCTCTTCGCTTCTTGAGACACCCTCTCACAAGCTTTGGTCTCAAGTCTTTCGCAGCGACCAGCAGACACTCTTGTGATCGCGAGGCTTCTGGTTGGACATCCAATACGGTTGCAGGAATACGCTGGCGGTCTTTACAGACAAGCTGCCAACTGCGATAAGCCCTGTGACCTCGGCTTGGTGAAGACGGTTGAGGGTCTTCGCTATACGTCCATGAGCGATCTGGAGTTTGCGGTAAAAGTCACGCATGTTCCCGAAGCGATCCCTCTCCGAACAGAAATCCGTTTCGCACGAGATCTTGAACTGAAGGACCTGAAAGAGTCGAATTTAATTATGGCCGGGTCGCAAGAGGCCGATCCCTGGATAGCAGCAATCAGCGGCCAGATGAGCTTTGTCGTTCATGACGATCCCGCCAGTGTTTTGCGCGTGGAGAACAGGCAACCGCAGTCGGGAGAAAAGAGTGAGTACGTCTACGATCCTCACGACCCGCAACACAGAGGCTTGGCCGCGATTGCATTTCTTCCCAATCTAAGCGGAAGCGGAAATTTACTGGTAGTCCAGGGTTTTTCTCTCGCCGGCACTCAGGCTGCAGCCGAATTCGTAACGAACCGGCGAGACATCGATGATCTCTTCCGTGCCTTCGCCGGCAACCAGGCCAAGCTTCCGCACTTTGAGATTCTGCTCAGTACCATGGAAGTGAATGGCATGGCGTCTCACCCCGTCTTATTAGCGTGGCATGTCCAGAAGTGATTGCAAGAAGCGCTTGCAAATTGCTGGTCCGCGATGCCTGTAGCAGTGAACATCCAGAGGTCCTGCATCAGACCAGCGGTTCGAATCTTAGTGAGAATCCCTGGATATTTCTCTGAAGTCCCTCTCCGCCCGAAAGCCAATCGAGCAGAAAACCGGTCTCTGGAAGTTTCGGACGAGCAATCGTTCCCGTCTCCGGCTCAGAGCGAGCCGTCGCGAGCTGAGCGGATCCGGTGTGCTTCCCGTTCACGCTTCTCCTGGATTCTGAAATTGAGTGAAGTCTCTCGAATTTATGCATATTAACGCCAGAAATATCCCGCACTCCGCAGATAGTCGTATTCCGCTGTAAGCGCGGTGACAAGCAGGGCAAGCGCGATCGCCAGGAAAGTGAGACGCGGAAAGCGTTCCGGCAGAGTTGCAGGCGCTCGCTCCACATACTCGAAGAGATGGATGAGGTCCGGAGGAATCGTCATCGTTTCACCATTCGGACCACCGCCCAAACCGGACACCGGATGGATGACACGCTCGGAATCGTTGATATGAATAGAGATCGAACCGGTTCTCCCGGTATATACGCGGCCGTCGTGATTTCCAGATGTGTGCATAGTGTCCTCGCTCGCGCGCATCTCATTCCCTCTGTGATCAGCGCGCTCGATGCTTGAACCTTATGCTTTCTACGATAGCCAAGCAATGCTGCAAATGACGTAGATTGAATGGTTTAGAATCACACCTTCGAGAGTGCAAGACCGGCAAAACAGTAATTGGCATCCATTACCGGGAACCAAAAAGTAAGTACCGCGACTTCGGCGATGCAAATCCTGGGGCCAGCGAGACCAGCAGTTGAACACGTTGTGTTTATTTCGAGATACCCGCGGTGAGTGGGTCCTGAGCAACCAACCATCGACGCTGAACGCAGCATCCTCACAACAGCAGTGGGCCCGCACGCCGTCTTCCCACCGGAGAGGCTATCTATGCCCAAAGAAGTGGGAGATCGAAGGATTCTCATCGTTGAAGATGAAGCGGTCGTTGCCGACACGCTCCGGCAGATCCTGTCTTCATGCGGTTACGATACCCACGTCGCCTACTCGGCGGAGACCGCCTTGAGCAGCCTCTCGCGTTGGTCGCCGGACATCGCCATCCTTGACGTGATGCTCCCGAAAATGAACGGGATCGATCTTGCAATGGCTCTGAAAGAGGGTTTTCCAGAATGTCACATCCTGCTGATCTCCGGACAACCGGCCGCGGACGGGCTGCTGCAGAACGCCGGAAGCAAAGGTCATGACTTTGAGATTCTTGCCAAGCCCGTTCATCCTACCGAGATCCTGGATACAATCGCCGCCCTGTTCAGCACGAACGGCTGCCAGCCCTGCAATCAGGATTGAAAGCGGGCGTCTCGTCTAATCGCAGCAAAATTTGAATTGATCTGGATTCGCGACAACGGTTGCAGCGCCTAGCCTTCTGCACGGACCAGCAGGCAGGTGATGTTGTCGTGGCCTCCCGCCTTCTTCGCAGCATCGACGAGCCGGGCCGATTGCGTTTCCAGCGATTGGTCTTTGTTCAGCAGATCCTGAATGACGGAATCGGATAACTCGCGCGTCAATCCATCGGAGCAGAGAAGGAAGAGATCGCCAGGTTCTGCATCGAACTCGAATACATCCGGCGTCACTTGCGACTGGGTTCCCAGTGCGCGGGTGATCACATTCCTTAAAGGAGAATGCAAAGCTTCGCGCGGTGTCATCCGGCCAAGCCTCACCTGCTCCTCCACCAGCGAGTGGTCGCGGCTGAGTTGTTCCAGATTGCCCTTCCGAAGGCGATAACAGCGGCTGTCCCCAACGTTCAACACCCATACGCGTTGCTCGCGTGTGGCCAGCGCTACCAGGGTTGTCCCCATACCGCTCAAGCGATGATTCCGTTGCGCACGGGTGAAGATGGCTTCATTGGCCTCGCAGATCGCACTCTGCGCCGCGTCCGGCAACGAAGTTTCCTTTTCTCCGCTGCGATGGGTCAGCAACCGAAGTATCTCGTCGACCGCAATCGTACTGGCCACTTCCCCCGCCGCTGCTCCCCCCATTCCATCGCAAACCAAATACACACCCGCCTCGATGGAGAAGCCGTAGGCATCTTCATTCGAGGGCCGTTTGCGCCCGCGGTCTGAGACCGCCGCAGCCGTATACCGGACAACAGCCGTGGCCAAGAAAAACCTCCGCAGGCAAGTTTACACGTCGATGGCAAGCCCTGAACAACAGCCTTAACGCACTGCGGGGATACCAGCCGCCGGCGCGGGCAGTTCATACACTTGGATGGCGCCCGCATCGAGAATGGCCACCCGACGCGCCGACGGCGAAATCGCCACATTTCCGCCTCCATCCAGGATCGGACTGGCCGGAGCCGTCAACTCCACCCTCCCGGTGATAGCGTCGTAAACTTCCACAAGCTGGCCGGTCACATCGTCAAAGCTGAGCGGCGCAAATGTATCTATTCCATGCGTTACGGTCAGCGTCTCCCGCGCAAAGCGCAGGCCGTTGGGAGCCATGATCAGGCGCGGCCAGATTTGAGTTGGCGGCTTGGCTACATTCCAAAAGCGCTTGCCGTCGGTCGACATGGCCACCATCCAGCGGCTGTTGTCGGGATTGCAGGTGGTTACCAGGACCTCCGGATTCGAGACAAACTCGACCGACGGCGCGCACATCGAGTCGAGGCTCCCGATCACGCGGTCCCCTCCCTTGAAGTAGTTCAGGTCCAGCACCCACTCGCGCCCTTTTCCACGCAGCGATTCGACGAATCCTTCGGAGTTGATGGGAAGATGCACCGTGGTTCGCGTGCGGCTGACCAGCATCACCTGTCCCGTGGTGCGGCGCACGATCCGCAGAACGATGTTGGGCTGCGCATCCGGCTTCACCTCATCCGACGCTATCCAGGCGGAAGTCGTTGCCGGGCTCGTCACGGCGCCCGTCTGCGGTTTTGCACCCGCCAGTTCGCGCGAATCCGTTGCAATCAGGTCCTGGGAGGGATCCAGTTCCAGCCACAACAGCGGTCCCTGAAACAATAACGACGGCTTCAATTCCAATGACGCATCGCCAAGCTGCAAGTCGTTCTGATTCCGCAGCAGGAAATGCCCGTCGTTCAACATCCATAGATACCGTCCCCGGTCGTGAAGCGTCCATAGGGCTTCGGCGTTCAAGGTTCCCGAGGGAAGCGCCAGCACCACCGCACGGATCTGGCGCTCGTCGTCTGCCGATGGATTACCTTCCCGGCGGATCAGCCCCGGAGCATGAAACGTAAACAGCAGATGGTCTTCATCCAGAAAATCCAGCGAGACAAGGCTGTCGCGCTGGCCCTGATAAATCGCGCCCGGCGCAAAAAATCCCAGCGGCTCGACGGGAATCCTGAATGCAGCTGGTTGCGACGGGGGATGTTCAGGTTTCGCTGGTTCAGCTGACGTAGTGTCCGACTTACTTTTTGCGTGATGTCCGAAGAGCTGGCCCTGCGCCGCCGAAGCAGATAACACTGCAGCGATTGCCAGAACCTGGCCCAGGCGCGCAAAAGGAGCGCATCCATCAAACCCGAAAAAGCGCTTCACCATCTCTACGTATTCTCGCCGATCCTCACGGCTTCACCGTGTGACAACGTCAATTTCTTGCGGCCGATAGGTTACCCAATTGCTGTTGCATTCTGTTCCGCATCCGCTTTACCCTGACAAGACTCCTCATCTGAGGCCCGATCGACAACATTCCCCTCGCGAACCTCTTCTTTCCGGGATTTCCCTGCCCCGGAAAGCGATGGTCCAGCCATCGGTCGGCGCTCTCTAATCCGAGGTAAAGCACGAAGCGGACTCAATGACCCCGGGGGTTCAAACATGTCGGCCAAGTCGTTTGCGGTGCTCGGTTCCCTTACAGTTCTGTTGTTTTGCCTGCCAGACACACACGCACAGAGTTTCGGTGCGGCCAAGGAAAAAGTGCTCCTGCAACGCAAGCTTCCCGCTCTGACCCATCTCTCGGGCAAAACGATCAAAGTGAAAGTCACGGCCCACAAAGAGGACGCCAGTCTCGCGCCCGACCTCAGCGCCCAACTCGAAACCGAACTTCTCAAGAATGACCCTCGCCTGACGACGACCGAAAACAATCCTTCTTCCATCATTGTTTGCCAGATCACCGACTACTCCCATCCGCAACCAATCGTTACGACACAGCAAGCGCTCTCGATCGGAAAAAAGGGAACCAAAACCGAAGCGGCTACGCGCATCACCGGAACACTGAGCGTCGCATTTCAGGCCAAGACTGCCGCCGGCCAGACGTTGATCTCAGACAACATAACATCCAAATACGATCAGACGTTTAGCGGTGGAAACACCACGGTTAGCGGAATCAAGAACACGGTGACAGGCGGCTGGAAGAAACTGACGGGAGGTGGCAGCAGTGAGGACGTGAATCCGCCCACCGACGCCGAGTTGCGTTCTCGGCTCATCGGGGATGTCGTCCGGCAGATTGCCTCCCACGTCGTGAATACCAACGAAACCATCGACGTCTTTCTCGCCCGGGATAAGGGACCTCTTGAAGCAGGCGACAAGGACGCCATGGCTGGATTGTGGCAGCGTGCATTGGAGACGTTTGAGACCGCGCCCCAACTTCCCAAGCGAGAAGACGACGCCTATCGCCTCTACGACATCGGCGTGGCCTATGAAGCCCTTGCATATAAAGCAGAAGATCCGAAGTCGGCGATGAAGTTCCTCGATGAGGCGGCCATCAACTACGGCAAAGCCATCGATGCCAAACCCGCTGAGAAGTACTTCCTCGAGCCCCAGAAGCGCATTGAAACCGCGATCTCCCACTACAAGAGACTCGAAGGCGAAGGACGTACCGCAGAAAAAGCCGAGGCGCCTGCGGTGGGCAAGTCAGACGACGCCAAGGCTCTCACCAACGAGAAAGTCCTCGCCATGGTCAAGGCTGGTGTGGATGACGAAACGGTTGCTCAGACAATTCGCAATGCCAAGCTGGCGCGCTTCGATCTGAGCGCTTCCGGGCTCCATGCTCTTTCGACAGGCGGTGTCAGCGACCAGGTCCTCAAAGCCATGAAGGCACGTGCATCTCATAAAACCGTGGCAGCGAAATGATCCGAACCGCGAAAATCGGCATGCTTCCCATTGCCGTGTCGGTGTTTTTGCTGGGCGCATGCATCTCTGCGCAGGCGCAGGACGACCGTTGCGGCGCGGGCAAGGATCTCGTTGTGCAGGCGCTCGAACGGGTGACCCCGCAAAGCGGCAACGACGCATTTGGAGATGCGCTCCAGCTCTTGAAACACGCGGTTGCAGAGTGTCCCGAACTCGGCGACGCGTGGTACTACCGGAGCCTGGTGGAAAAACGGCTCGGCCATGATGTCCAGGCCAAATACGCTATGGACAAGGCAAGCTTCAACGGCTCTGAAGCATTGCAGCAAGGTTTGAATCCATTGGTTCTCTCCACGCCCGCGAGCCGCGGCCTCTCCGCCGTAGCGGGTTCTGAAAGTGCAAGCACTCCCTCATCCGTTCCCGTTGGTCCGGTCAACCAGAAGTGGGCTCTCGTCGTCGGTATCGGCAAGTTTGGCGATACCGGCGTCCCAGCGCTTCGCTTCACCACCGCCGACGCAAATGGAATTGCAAACGCGCTGAAAGATCCAGCCATCGGGCGCTTTCCGCCGGCAAATGTGCATGTCCTGACCGATGAGCAGGCAACGACGAAGAACATCAAAGAGGAGCTCAACTGGATCGCGCGTCACGCCCAGCCCAATGATCTTGTGCTGATCTACGTGGCCACACACGGCACGCCCCGCACGCTGGATTCCAGCGGCGGTGCGAATTATCTGGTCACATACGATACCGAAATCTCCGCTGGAAGCGGTGTTAACGAAGACGCCCTCTATGCCACCGCATATCCCATGGTGGATTTGGCAAACGCAGTGGCTACGCGCATGAAGTCTCTGCGGACTGCGGTGATCCTCGATACCTGCTACAGCGCCGGATCCATCAAGACCGATGCATCCTCCGTTTCCCCGATCGCCAGTTCAGCGCCCTCCGATCAGATGTTGAAACACATGACCGACGGGACAGGCCGCATCGTAATCGCGGCAAGCGGAGTGAATGAGGAATCCCTCGAAAGCCCCGACTTGAAGCACGGGTATTTCACTTACTTTCTGTTGCAGGCTCTCGAGAAAGGCAAAGGACGAACTCCCCTCAGCCAGATATTCGCATCTGTCGCGAAACAAGTGTCACAGAGCGTGAACACACAGCACCCCGTAATGAGCCGGAGTTCACCCGATGCCGACTTCGCCATCGGCGACAACTCGACAGCAACCGCTTCGAGCGAGCCGTAGACACCGCCATTTACCCCAGTTCAGCGATTATTTCTTCACGCCTCCACCACCTGATGGCATGGATGGGGCTGAGGGAGCGGCAATCGGAGCGGGAGACGCGGTCGTCCCGCCGCCGCGCATTCCGCCTGACCCTGCGTAGGATGTCCCGAAGGAATTCCCCGAGGATGATGAACTCGAAGAAGGCGCATACCCGCGATGGATCGATGCGCTCAGCATCTCCGACTTTGTGATGCCGCCCCCCATGGGCTGGCCCGCCCGCGGAACGCTGGCATAAATCGCAGTGCTGGCGGTGCCGTGGCTGATCGATTCGCGTGAGAACTTATTCAGGTTCCCGAGCGTTCCCCGCGGCACACCCAATCCGGCCGAGTCCTTTCGGAATTCGAACTTCGTCGGCGATGCGACTTGCGAACCCACGATGGGCCTGGTGTTCACAGCGATCATCGAGGGCGCATGCGGAAGCGGCGGGTGGCCCGGCAAGTGCGGCGGCTGCGTGCGTCCACTGCCTCCTCCCGAAGTGTGTCCGATCGGCGTAAGGGCGGCGACGTTATTCAGGCCGTACCATCCTCCTCCGCCTGCGCCGGGAAACCATCCCCAGCCCATATCGCCGCAGTACGCCCACGAGCCAGAGTGATACGGTGTCCACCCCCATGGGTACGGAGAAACCCAGGAATAGCCCGCGCCCTGGTACCACGCCCAGGTGCCATTCGCGAACGGATCCCACGCCGCGCTGGCGAAGTAAGGCCGCCACATTGACCCGCCACCACCACAGCCGGCGGCATTGACGAAACTTCCGTAGTACGACATATCCCGGGTGCCATAGGCATAGGGAGAGTTGACCCCGCTTAACGCAGCCACACCCGAGTGATACGAGGACGCTTCGTGATCCCATCCATCAAACGGGCTTGTCTCGACGTTGTGGGCGATCGTGGGCTCACTCTGATCCGAAGTCTGAAACGTCGCTGTCTTTTTTTTGGGAATGCTCACTGCGCCGTTCGCTTCATCGATGTGAAGTGCTCCATCCATCACGGCGAGCTTGGCCTCGGTGCCTTCGAGGGCCAGCCGAATATGCGCCGCAGGATCGAGATTGAGCGTGCGATCTCCAAAAATCAATTTGAATTCATTCGCCGCCTTGCCGCTCTGCGGCTTCACCAGGCTGACGTACGCGGTTCCCTCGATGAGGTGAATGGAAGAGATGGTCGCTCCGCTTGCAGAGCGCTCCAGGCGCGGAAACTCGACAAGGGAATTCGGCGCCAGACGAAGGGAGCTGTTGTCTTCAAACTCCACCTCGGCGACGCCCTCGCCGGTGCGCAACTGGTTGTGTTCGACGATGGGCAGGTTTGCGATGGCCCGTTCATAGCCGCGCCCGTCGCTGCGGTCGACCTGGACAGAGCCCTTCACCTGGCTCAGGCGCACAATGCGTACCTTGGATACGCCAGGAGTTGTACCTGTTGCGTCATTCGACTGCGCGTGCAGGATCGGAGCAAGCAGCAGCAGCGGGAGAAATGTCATGGCCTTGGAAAGGTATGTCGATCGCATGTTCGCATCCTCTTGTTCTTTGTTGGGCGAACGTTGGTAGTCAAGCGCCTAGCCACAGCACCGGCCAGGACGCACCGTGCCACAAATGCTAGCACGATCTTTGACGGCTTGCTGGCTTTTCAAGTTCCGCGGTTCCCTGGGTATATTTCGTTCGGGAAATCTCCGCTTTGAAGGAATCCAACCTTGCTTTTGAGAATTCGGAGTGACCGACTCCAAAAGCCTGCAGTGTCGACAGTCCGGTCTGCAAACCCAGCGGCCCCCTCACCTTGGCTGTGCGACAGTAAAAGTAAGCATGGCAGAAGCAACGACATTGACCCCGCGCACCCGGTTTCTCGGGTACGGAGCATGCGCAGTCGCGGGATGCCTGTGGGGTACCGGTTTCTACTTTGGTCGGCTCGCGCTCAATGAGATGAGCGTGGAGCACATGGTGCTCTACCGGTTCCTGTTTGCCTGCGTCGGCCTTCTCCCCGTCGCGCTGCTCAACCGGGTGCGTTTCACTGGCAGCGAGATTCGCATCCTGCTTGTTTCATCGTTCTTTGGGATTCCCGTCCAGTTCCTGATTCAGTTCCACGGCCTGGCACACACCACGGTCAGCCACGCATCCCTGATGGTCGGCTCCATGCCGGTCCTGCTCGGCGTCGCGGCGGCCCTCTTTGCCGGCGAGCATCTCGATCGCTTTGGCTGGGCGGCCCTGATCGCCTCCACCATTGGCGCGGCGCTGATCGTCCTTGGCGGCCACATCGGGGTCCCCGACGAGCGGTCTTTGCTTGTTGGGGTGATTCACCGCGGTCCTGCAACGCTGGGCGAACCCACACTGTATGGCGATTTGCTGGTGGTCCTCTCGCTTTGCACCGCGCTCAGCTGGATCCTGCTCAGCAAAAAGCTGATGCAGACCCACAGCCCCATGGTGGTCACTGCCTACAGCATCGTGGCCGGCACCGTCATGCTGGTGGCGTGGATCCTGGGGCCGATGATCCTGAACCCCTGGCGGGCAGACAAAGTGGCGCCGCCGCCCTTCGCCCATGTCAGCCTCACCGCCTGGGTGGCCCTGGCCATCAGCGGCCTGGCCTGCACGGCAACCACAACCTTTCTGTGGAACTGGGGCATCCACCACGTCCCGGCTTCGCGCGCCGGAGTCTTTCTCAATATCGAGCCAGCCCTCGGCTCCTACCTCGGCGTCCGGCTTCTCGGCGAACACCTCGGCCCGTACGCCTGGTTCGGCGGAGCTCTCATCCTCGGCGCTGCCATCGTTTTAACAACGCGCAGCCATAACCAACCAGACGTGATCCTTGAATAAGACTCCCAGGAGTAAGAAGCACCAGAGTAATGCGCCGAGGTCACATGCCGGGTGAACCCAAAGGCTCATGCCCTCCCCACCATAGCGCCATTGTGACTCTCCTCAGCGGAGCTAGACTTGCCCTTGTTCGTGGAGGTGAAAGTGACGCTTTTGACGTGGAGTCACGAGTGCATCGTCGGCGTCGAAGCCATCGATGATCAGCACGGCATCCTTATGGATACGCTGAATGAACTGCGCGTCATGCTTCTGCGCGGAGGCGACCGCCGAGACGTCACCCTGCAGCTCGAACGCCTCATTGACTTCACCCACATGCACTTCCGAAGTGAAGAACAGCTTTTGCTGCAACAAGGATTCCCCGGTATCAACGACCATCGGACCGCACATCATCACCTGATGGGAAAGCTTTATGCGGCTCTGGAACAAATCAATCACGAAGAAGTCCTTCACTTCCCATCGTTGCTTGGGTTCCTGCCCTCGTGGTACCTCGATCATGTGGAGAAGCTGGACCAGCCCTGCGGCGCGTGGTTGAACCAGCACGGCGTCTATTGATTAGCTACAGAAGGCAGCTTCAGGGCCTTCTACCCCTCGAACGACAACTGCGCCGAGGCCCACGGCGATGGCGCGGCTTTCGGCTCCGCTGCCAGGTCGTACACCAGCCGCTCCAGCACAAGCCGCTTATCCGGCGGCGACGAGCGAAGCTCGAGATCGGCACGCGCAATCAAGCGAAGCGCCCGCGTTAAATCGCGCCGGCTCTTGTACCGCCGCGCCTGCCGAATCAGATCGTCCGCTGCGAATGGCGGCATGCGAAACCCCTGCCACAACGCCTGCCAGATCGCGCGCGAATCCCGCACATTCTTCTCGACGATCACCAGCATCTGCCGAAACGTGCGCGCCAGCATATACAGGTGGCCGATCGCGGCATCCTCGCCCGCATCCGAGCTGTTCAGCAGCCCGTGCAGCAGCGCGAGGGCCTTCGCCGTATTGCGTGAGCTGATGGCGTCAGTCAGTTCATAAAGCGAGCGCTGCTTGGCGGCCAGCACCATCGTCTCGACATCCCCCAGCGTAATGCGGCCCCGTCCAAAGGTGTAGAGCAGCAGTTTCTCCAACTCCGACGCAATCAGCATCATGTCCGCGCCCAGGGCATCCACCAGCTCGCGCGCCGCGTCTGCCTCCAGCTTCGTATCGGCAGCCAGCGCCGTGGCGACAGCCCAGCGCATCGCATCTTCGTCCGCCACGCGCGCCAGTTCGACCATGCCGCAATGCTCGCCCAGCGTCTCGGTCAAGCGCTCGAAGCGGTTCTTGTCGTCCATCTCCATGCGCCGCGTATCGGTGGGAATACGCAGAAAATCGGCGACAAAAATCAGCAGCGCCTGCGGATTCGGCGACTTGAAATAACGATCCAGCGCGGCAAACTCGTCCTTTTTCGCCCCACGCGTATACAACTGGCGCACATTGCGCACAAAAATCACTTGAAACGGCGCCATGAGCGAAGGCGTCTGGGCACGGTCCAGCACATCGAAAATCGGAGTTGAACCCAGGTCGAGGTCGGAGAGGCAAAAATCCTTCAGGTCGGGAGGAACAAATGCCTTCAGAACAGCCTCGCGGCACCGATCCAGCAGGAAGATCTCATCGCCCGCGAGCACATAGCCCGCCCGCAGGGAGCCTTTTCCGGCGGCCGCAGCCTCAATCTCCCCCACAAAACGCCCGACGGCGCTGATGCCCGCGCCCCAGCGAGAGCCGGTCATCGCACAAAGCCCCAGATTTGCAGAGCGGCAGGCATGCGTATACAGATTACCAGCGCATCACCATTGGAAACCTGAGGATTAGAAGGCCGAAACCCCGCACGCAACAGCCCCCGACTCTGGGCTTGTCACTCCCTATTCCCTAGTCCCTGGTCCCTATTCCCTGCTTTTTACATTCCTTCCAGCACATCCGCCACCAGCGCCCGGGCAAATTCGCGTGACAATCGGTCAATTGCCGCAGGGCGCTCATCCAGAAATGTCGGCAGATCGGAGGTCGACTGGTACTGTCCGCGAAAGACGTAGTTCTTGTTCTCATACAGCACCTTGCCCTCGCGGTCCTGCAGCGTCACGGAAACAACCAGAGTAATGAGAAAACTCGACGACTGTTGCGTCGTGGTGTTGTAGGTCAGCGGCGCCACCGTTTCGTTCAGGATCGTCCCCTTCAAAACCACGTCGGAATCAGTGTTCGCGGACGGCGTCACGCGCATCCGCGAACGCGCCGCAAACTCGCGAATCACCGCGTCGGTCAGTGCAGATTCGGTGTGGTAAGCCTCGGTGTGCGTGGCAAACACCGGAACCGAAAGGGTGCGCGCATTCGGAGGCAGATGGGTAGGCGCGCCGAGGGTGTGGTATCCGCAGCCGGACACGGCGCCCAGGGCCGCCACAACTACGAATCCTAAAATGCTGCGCATCATGCTGGCTCCATTGTAGCGTCGCGTCGCTTCCGACTTCACACCCACGCAGTAGCCAGCATCCCCAGGCCGAGCAGAGAAAGCTTCAGGCCATCCGCGCGGTTGTTGAAGTAAAGATCGTTCAGGCGGACAGAATCGACTTGCTCGACGCGATGGAATCCCGCCTGTCGCAGTTCCGCCTCCAGAGTCTCCGGTGTAAAGAAAAGCTGGAACGGCTCCCCGGCCGCTGCGACGCGTTCCGCCAGCCGGTCAAACGCAATGCGTCCGATGGGGCTCAGCGTCTCTGGATCTACTGCGTAATCGAATGTGACCGCACTTCCCGCAGGCATCTGCGCCACCACGCTCAACGTTGCGCGAAATGCTTCGAGCGTCAGATACGGCACAACGCCGAGCCAGCCGAAGAACGTCGGCACTTCGAAATCCAATCCTGCCTGCCAGAGCCCTTCGGCCAGCGTCTGGTGCTCGAAGTCCAGCGCGACAAATACGAGATTGGACGGCAATGCGATCGCAGCCTGCTCCAGCATGGCTCGCTTCCACACCTGCGTGGCCGGAAAGTCCACCTCAAACACCCGCAATGCCGGAAATGGATTGCGGTAGGCAAACGTGTCCAGTCCCGCTCCGAGCACCACGTATTGCGTTATGCCGCCGGCGACAGCCTCAGCCAGCCGGTCCTCCGCATACCGGCTGCGCGCCGCCATGAATCCGCGAAAGTCGCGCCCCACCGGGTGCAGTGCACGCTCCATCAGCCGCGGATATCCCTCGCCGACCAGGCGCAGCGCAATGGGGTCATCCAATACCGGAGGCTTGTCGGCCAATTGATGCGCCGCGCGCCGAATTGCCACACCCAGAGCTGTTTTGCTGGCCCGACCCGTCTCCATAAAATCCAGTCTAGATGAAGGAACAACGGGCCGCTGCCGCATACCATAAGTGCTATGACTTGGATTGGATGGGCGCTTCTCTCAGCCGTCTTTGCCGCTGCAACAGCCTTGCTCGCGAAAGTGGGCGTGGCGCACGTCGACTCAAACCTCGCCACCGCCATACGCACCACGGTCGTCCTCGTGTTTGCGTGGGGCATCGCGCTGGCGCTCGGCAAGCATGGCGAGATCCGCCTTCTCGACGGGCGCACCTTCCTCTATCTCGTGCTCTCCGGACTGGCCACCGGACTTTCGTGGCTCTGCTATTTCCGCGCTTTGCAACTTGGACCAGCCTCGCGCGTCGCCCCGCTCGACAAGCTGAGCGTGCCGCTCGTGATGGTCTTCGCATGGCTGCTGCTCGGCGAAAAGCTCACTGTACCGACCGTCGCCGGAGGTCTGCTCATCACCGCCGGTGCAGTAGTGATGGTCCTCGGATGAGTTAGCTTGCCTGGCGCCCAGATCTCGCTTTTGGAAGACTCTGAGAGAGCAATACCTGGATTAACCGGAGCCGGACCGAGTCGGAGTCTGGGTGCTCACGATTTTTCATGTCAATCCCCTTTACCGGAAATATTTCCTAACTATCTTTCGCTTCAGTCACTTCCCGATAGGACCATTTTGCAGGTAATTACTGTACTCGGCGCATAATGGAATCAGCTTCACGAGATAGGTTCTGCTTGCACTGCCGCACATCGGTTTATGATCCCTTGGCCCCTGATCTCTAATTGCTGGGTCGTAAGTCCTTTGTTGAGAAATATTTACGCATAGACTCTTTCTTGTGAAGATTCTGCTGGCTTGCCCGCCGCTAGGTTGCTGAAAGAAGCTAGCTTAGCCCCAAAGTGTGTAGGGGTACCCCCGGCCCGAGCCGAGACTGGAAGGCCTCGTTTTGGTAATGAGAAATCAAACAGCGCCGCCGCGCCGCATCGTTCTCACCGGCTTCATGGGCTCCGGCAAATCCACTGTCGGTCCCATCCTCGCCGCGCGCCTCGGCTGGCAATTCATCGACGTGGACAACGTGATCGAGGCCGAAGCCGGCGCCGCGATTGCTGAAATCTTCGCGCGCCACGGCGAGAGCGCCTTCCGCGACCGCGAGCATGCAACCATTGCGCGGCTCGCCGCAAGCGACGCCTTGGTGCTGGCTCTCGGCGGTGGCGCCATCGAACGCGAAGACACACGTACCCTTCTTCTCAACGCTCCCGGCACCCTGCTCGTGCACCTCGAAGTCGAGCTCAACACAACACTAGCCCGGTGCAGCGGGACCGAAAATACGCGTCCTGTCCTCGCCGATCACTCCAACCTGGCCACGCGGTACGAGCGCCGATTGCCGCTCTACCGCACAGCCCACATTTCCGTTCGCGCAGACACTCTCACGCCCGAACAGGTAGCAGACGCCGTCCTCGAAGCCGCAGGACTGAACCGCCGCATCGACTGAGAGCCGGTTCGAATCCTTTTTTGCTGGTGCCTTATGCCTCGCAACGACGACCTCTACAACGAACTCGCGTTCTACACCCTGGCGCACCCCGACCCCGCCTTCATCCATCAGCTCGTTGTCGATGCCTACGCCGCGCAAAATGCGGACGAATCCACCAAACCGATCGCGATTGTCTTCTCCCTGATCGGCCTCTACCTGCACCTCGAGAAAAGCTTCACCGGCAAACAGGTGCAGAGGGCGCATATGCAGCTCGCACGGTGGCCGAATACCTGGACGAAGCCACCCCTCCCCGCCTTCCGCGGCGCGATTCGCATTGAGGATGTACTCGCCGCCGAACCCGGCTCTGCTCGCGACGCGATGATCGAACGCTGGTGCGCCAACGTATGGGAATGCTGGCAGGCGAGCCGCGCCCAAATCGTGGAAGTGGCACGAAAACACCTTGAAGTGGCCTGACACACCGGTCAGCCCTGTACGGTCGCCGCTTGATATCATCAAGACAGGTGCCAGGGCTCCGCGCCGCCACAGAGGTCACTTTCCGCACAATGACTCCCGTTTCCCAGACTGTCACCTCATCAGAATTCGCTGAGCACGAGGCACGTCTGCCTGGGGAGCCTGCACATGCCGCACACCAGATTCACGCTCCGAGCCCCGGTATGACGGCAACGCTGATCACCGATCTGCGCGAGCTGTTCAAGGTGCGCGTCACGGGAATGGTGGTTATCACCGGGTGGGCGGGTTTCTACCTGGGGTCGATGCAATCGGGAATCTCCAGCGTTCAGCGCGGCCTGCTCGACACACTCATCGGCATCGGCCTGGTTTCCGCCGGGGCCAGTGCCCTTAACCAGGCTCTCGAGCGCAGCAGCGACGCCAAAATGAAGCGCACCGCCGATCGGCCCATTGCCGCCGGGCGCATTTCGCTTGCCCAGGGAATCGTGGCGGGAATCGGCGCCCTGGCGTTCGGCGGATGGTGGCTGCTTCTGCACACCAACCTGCTCACCGTGTCTCTCGCGCTGCTTACGGCATTCTGCTACGTGGCGATTTATACGCCCCTGAAGCGCGTCACTTCGCTTGCAACATTCATCGGCGCATTTCCTGGAGCCATGGGCCCGATGCTCGGCTGGACCGCCGCCCGCGGACGCATTGAGTGGCCCGCAGTTGCGCTCTTCGCTATTCTCTTCGTCTGGCAGTTTCCGCACTTCATGGCCATCGCGTGGCTCTACCGCGAGGACTACGGACGCGCCGGCATCCGCATGCTCCCCGTCGTTCAGCCCGACGGGTGGTCCACCTTTGTGGAGGCACTGTTCTACGCCATAGTCATGATTCCGGTCAGTCTCCTGCCGTGGCGGCTCGGCATGGCAGGCGCGGTTTACGCGTTTCCCGCAACCGCACTGGGACTCTTCTATCTCGCCTACACGATCCGTTTCAGCCGCATCCTGCGCGCGACCAGCGAAACTGAGAGCCGCATGGTGGCCCGCGATCTGCTGAAGGTGAGCGTCATCTACCTGCCTCTCCTGCTGACCACGTTGATGGTTTGCGCCATCGCCAAACACTGAGGAAAGAATGGGCGCCACGGCAACAACATCGCAACCCCGCGCGAATACGGGTCCGGCCATTCTCGCCATCCTCGCGATCAGTGCGGCTGCTTCTTTGTTTCTCTTCTGGCTGATCTACGAACACCCCGCCGCTGACACCACAAGTACAAAGCTTGCATTTCTGCCCGCGCTCAACGCCGCACTCAACGGCCTCAGCGCAACCGCGCTCCTCGTTGGCTACACTTTTATTCGCGCCCGCAAGATCGCCGCTCACCGCGCGTCGATGATCACAGCTTTCGGTTTTTCCACGCTCTTTCTCGTCAGCTACATCCTGCACCACTACCTGCACGGAGACGTCCGCTACCCCCACGACGCCGCATGGCGCTCGGTCTACCTCCCGCTGCTCGCGAGCCACATCGTTCTTGCAGTCATCGCGCTCCCCATGGTGCTGGTCACGTTCTTCTTCTCCCTTACGGGTCGCTTTCCACAGCACCGTATAATCGCGCGCTGGACATTTCCGATCTGGCTTTACGTATCAGTCACCGGCGTCGTCACCTACGTGATGCTGCGCCTCGCGCAGGGATCGTGAGCCGCATGCCCGTGATCGACCGCGCCCCAGCATCGCCGCAACGCATCACCTCACCCAACGACGGCACGCGCCAGCTTTTGCAATGGGGATCGTCCATGGTGGGCGCGGGCGTGCTGGCCGCAATTCTGCTTCAGACACTGCTCGGCGGCTTCGGCCCCACCGGCGCCAGCACCAACGCCGGCTGGTTCGCTCTCATCGTCGCGCTGATGTGCATCCCGTTCGGCGGACTTCTTCTTACCCTCGGCGTCGCCAAATGGTTTCGCAATCGCAGCCTGCGGCGCTCCGGCAGCCGTGGCGTCTGACACGCCGTCCTCAGCGAGACAGGCCCGCTTCCGCCCCTCGCTCAGATTCCTCATCCGCTCACCGCAATCGCTTGTGGAACTTTCCGTCCTTCACAATCATGGCAATGCTCGCGTGATCCCCTGCCAGTAGAGAAATCTTCTCCAGAGGATTCCCGTCAATCACCAGCAGATCCGCAGCCGCCCCCTTGCGGATGCAGCCTAGCCTGCCCGCCTGCCCCATCAGTTCCGCATTCACCGTGCAAGCCGAACGCAGCACATCGATCGCAGGCAGCACCTGCGCCCGCAGCGTGAACTCCGTGCTCTGCCGCACGTGCTGCTGCCCCAGAAGGTCGCTTCCCAATCCCATCTTCACGCCGGCACGCTTCATGATCTCCAGGCCCTTGAGAGCGGAATCGCCGATCTTCCGCAGTTTTTCCACGCTGACTGCAGGAAGACCAAGCGCCTCACCCTCTTCGAGAAGTCCAAAAAGCGTCGCCATGGTCGGCACCGCGAACGAACCACGATCCGCCACAAATTCCGCCGTCTCCCGATCGATCAGCGTCGCGTGCTCAATCGACCTCACTCCGAACCCAGCCGCGCGACGCACCGCCTCTGTTGGATGACAATGCGCCGCGATATACGATCCGGCACGTTCCGCCTCGTCCACTGCGGCCTTGATTTCATCGTCGGAATACTGGCAGCGATCCAGCGGATCGGTAGGAGAGGCAACACCGCCGGACCCCATGATCTTGATGTGCGCCGCGCCACGCCGCAACTCCTCCCGCACCGCGCGCCGCACCGCATCCGCCCCATCCGCAACCACCGCCATGTGATCGCTGTGGAACGAACAGCCGCAACACGCCACACCATCGAGTGCGTGATCGCCGGGCCTGAAATCCCCATGCCCGCCCGTTTGTGAAATCACGCGCCCTCCATAAAACAGCCGCGGTACGCCTCCCAGCAATCCGTCCCGGATCGCCGAGGCGATCCCCACATCCGCTCCGCCCACATCGCGCACCGTGGTAAACCCGCGATCCAGGCATCCATGCAGAAACTTCGCCGCAAAGTGCGCCAGGTACGACATCGGCGATTGCACCACGCGCGTAATATTCAACCCTGCGGCATACACATGCACGTGCGCATCAATCAATCCCGGCATCAGCACGCAGCCGCTGCAGTCAATCACTTCAGCGTCCGAGTCACTGCTGGGATTGGGTGCGGCAACGTCCTCAATCACTCCGCCCGCAACGACAACGTCTCTGCCGTCGATCAAGGCATCCGAATCACCATCGAATATCCGTGCCGAACGGAAAACCAGCTTCTTGCCTGCTTCTTCCACCTTCGCCATGAATCCTGATCTCCTTTGAAACCTCTCCGACCTTACAAGCCTGGGTGTCCCAGGTCTCGCGTCTGAGACTTGGGATGCTGCAAATCTTCGCGCTCATAAACAATACTTGCTGTCGTCCTTCTAAGCCGGGTACTAGGCATTACCCGATTCCTCACCCTCTTCAGAATCATCCTTTAGATGGAAGTACAACATACGCGAACCAACTGATGACGCAGCAACTCGACCTGCTGAGCGTCACGCCAAGAAAATTTGCAAGTTCCAAGTGCTGCCTCCACCTGATGGATGAGGTCGCGCCGACTATCTATCGGCAAGAGAGGGTGTTGATATTCGGCGGTCAGGCTCTCGCCTTGTCGTGTTCGTCAGTTGATTTCACGTTCGAATGAATCGAGAAGCCGCATTCGATCTTCATTCTGTACGTCCATCGGTTGACCCAGCCGGCGAGCAGCCACCTGAATCTTCACGATGGTGTTCAAGTCGCTTTTATCTCCAACTTCGCTCGATGTTCAAAAAAAACGCTTGCATGTGGTGCGGTGTTATGGTTAACTACAACACCATAGAGGTTGCGGCCGGTGTTGCCTGATGCGGGCTCGCCCCGAAAGAGCCGCACGCTCGCGGAGGAATCAAAATGAAAACGCGTAGTCTGAGTGTGTCGCTCGTTGTTTTGTTGATCTCCACAGCGGCTCTTGCGCAATCGGCCGCGCAAAGCTCATTCGAGCAGCTGAAAGCCTTGGCGGGATCCTGGGAAGGCACCATGGATGGCCAGGCTCTTCATGTTTCATTGCGCGTGACATCGATGGGCAACGCGCTTATGCATGAGATGAAGGGAGCCGGGCCCGATAATCCGATCACCATGTTCCATCTCGATGGCGACCGTCTGCTTCTGACCCATTATTGTGACGCGGGAAACCAGCCCCGTATGGTGGCAACCACTTCGCCTGACGGCAAGACCATCGTTTTCGATTTTCTCGAAGCCACCAATCTTCTAAGCACGCAAATGGGACACATGCAACGCGTCACCTTCACGTTCATCGACTCCGATCATCACACCGAAAAATGGGAATTCGCAATGGCCGCCGGCAAACAGATGGGCGGCTTACTCGACCTGAAGCGCACCAAGTAAACGCTCTGTAGCGGTCGAAGCGTTATTGATTCGCTCGAATAGCTCGTCTTGATCAACAGAGCAACTGAGAGCAGAGGATATCTGGGACAGAGGATGGATTTCGAGTGGAACGACAGTCAGCCGATATACCGCCAGCTTCGCGACCGGGTTGTCGCCATGATGCTCGACGGCGTGCTCAGAGAAGGGGACCCATTGCCTTCAGTGCGCACCGTGGCAGCCGAATATCGGGTCAATCCCCTGACGGTCCTGAAGGCCTATCAACAATTGGTCGACGAGGAACTGGTGGAGACGAGGCGAGGGCGCGGCATGTATATCAATGCCGGCGCACGCACTTTGTTATTGCGAGGCGAACGGCAGAAATTTCTGGACGAAGAATGGCCCAGGATTTGTGCGACCATTCAGCGGCTCGGGCTAAAAGCGGAGGATTTGCTCGATGCCGCGTCGGCGAAGAGCGCCAAGCTGGATTCCCGAAAGAAGGAGCGCTGAAGCCATGGCATGCATAGAAGCGCGCGGTCTCCGCAAGCAGTTTGGAACGACGATCGCGTTGGATGGCATCGAAATGCGTGTCGAAGAAGGCCGCATCCTGGGGCTTATTGGTCCCAACGGCGCGGGCAAGACCACTGCACTCAACGCCATTCTCGGCTTGTTGCCCTATCAGGGTGAACTGCAGGTTCTCGGTCGCGACCCATGGACGCAACGCGATCAGCTCATGCGCGATGTCTCGTTCATTGCCGATGTCGCAGTTTTACCGCGATGGATAAAGGTATGGCAGGTGCTCGACTATATTGCCGGGGTGCATCCCCGGTTCGATCGCGCGAAGGCGGAAAGTTTCCTATGTAAGACGGCCATCGGACATACTCGCAAAGTCCGCGACTTATCCAAGGGCATGGTGGCTCAACTGCACCTTGCCCTGGTAATGGCGATCGATGCCAGGCTGCTGGTGCTAGATGAACCGACGCTGGGGCTCGACATCCTTTTCCGCAAGCAGTTCTACGATTCGCTTCTGAATGACTACTTCGATCGCAGCCGCACCATCGTCTTGACGACGCATCAGGTTGAAGAGATCCAGCACGTCATCACCGATCTGATGTTTATGAACAGAGGTCGCGTCGCCCTCAGTTGCAGCATGGAAGAAGTTGAGTCCCGCTTTCTTGAAGTGATGGTCTATCTCGACCAGGTAGACGCAGCACGGGCTCTCAAACCAATCGACGAGCGCCAGGTAATCGGTGGCAGCATCCTGATGTTCGACGGGGTGGATCGGCAACGGGTGGCGGCGTTGGGCGATGCGCGAACCCCCGGCATTGCCGACTTGTTCGTTGCTGTGATTGCTAATCAGGACAAGCAGGCACAAGGAGCGGCCAGGTGAACAGTCAATCGAACGTAATGCCCGAATCGTCTCTCCGCTCGCAGGGAATCGCAGCTGTGTCCATACCTCCTGCAAGGCTCATGTACTGGTCGGTGCGGCGCGAATTGTGGGAGAACCGGGCCATCTATATTACCCCCGTCGCCGTCGCATGCCTGTTCTTGTTAGGCTTCTCGATCAGCATCCTTCACTTGCTGGTTAAGATGCACGCCGCGCCCGGGCTCGACGTGATGCAGCAGCGTGAGTTGCTCGGGCAGCCATACGAGTTCGCTGAAGATCTCATCATGGGTACCGTTCTCCTAATCGGACTGTTCTACTCTGCAGATGCTCTGTATGGGGAACGCCGCGATCGAAGCATTCTGTTCTGGAAGTCGACGCCGGTCTCGGATCTCACTACGGTTCTGTCGAAGGCCGCGATTCCGATGGTAATTCTTCCTCTGCTGGCATTCGCAATCACCGTACTTACCCAATGGATCATGCTGATGATGAGCAGCGCGGTGCTGCTGGGCAGCGGCCAAAACGTGGCGACCCTTTGGTCGCGAGTGGGGATTTTCCACCGCTGGCCTATGCTGCTCTTTCACTTCCTGTGCATTCACGGGCTCTGGCAATCGCCAATTTATGCCTGGCTCCTGCTGATCTCAGGCTGGGCACGGCGCGTGCCGATTCTTTGGGCTACGTTGCCGCCGCTGACCATCGGCATCGTGGAGAAAGTTGCCTTCAACACAAACTATTTCGGTTCTATGATTGGCAACCGCTTCACCGGCGGCTCCGAAGGTGCCGAGATCATGGGACGTGGCAGGGCAATGGATCCCACAATGCACGTTGGACCGCTCCATTTCCTCATCAGTTCGGGTTTGTGGATTGGCCTGGCGATCACTGCCGCGTTTCTCGCTGCTGCCGTTCGCATTCGCCGATGTCGCGGACCCATCTGATTCGTACACCGGCCTCATTCCATCTCGACGACTTCATTCAATCCCAAGGAGGATCTATGGAATCCCTCGTTTCTCTGACCTGCTCGGAACAGGTTGTTTGCAGTTCCCCCTCGCCCACAGCGTCGATCTGGCAGGACGTTCTAGCCCAGGCATTAACGGGTGAGCTCATGGCTGCCATGAACTACCGCGCGTTATCGACTATTTGCGACGACCCCGAAGAAGTTGCCGATGCCCTGGAGCACGCCCAGGGAGAACAGGGACACGCCGTCGCGTTCGCTGCCGAAGGTCGGAAGATCGGAGTGAATGTCCCCAACAGTGTCAACGCCAGGTACTGGAAGCGGATCCGCGAAGCATTCATGCGCTCGATCGCGGAGCGCGACTACATGGCCTGTCTGATCGTTCAGGAGATCATGCTCGAATCATTCGCTGTCGCAAGCTACACCCGCGTCGGGAAGGCTGCTCCGGGCAGTCTCGGCAAGACCTTTGCCGCGATTGCTGCAGAGGAGGAAGGGCACATCGAGCACGCGATGGAAATTCTCAGAGCCGAGCGAGCCAGAGACCCACAGCGCTTCGATGACAAGGTGTATCGGCTTCATCTTGACGTCATGACTACGCTCGCGGAGATGGTCGCCAGGGAATGTCGGCATGGGGAGTGCGAGCTATGCCACAGCACTTGCGTGAAACCATCGCTTTCCGAGGTCGGGCTGACCACAGTCGAACTGCGCGGAGCGTCGCTGCAACAGTACCTGAAGACGCTGGACGCGCTGGGACTGCCCGGGGAGGTAACACTTCAATGGGTCACGCAGCTGCCGGTGTAACCGCGCGAGAGCGGCGGACCGATGTGGATTTCGCTCTGATCGGGCATCAGGAAAGCTGGCGCGCGGCCGCGGATGTGCTCGCGGTTCTGCGCGGAGCCGAACGCGCGCCATTACCCGATGAGGAAATCCGGGAGATCTTCCCGTGGATTCCGCCGCGAGCCGTCTGCAAAGTCGAGGTCACGTCAGCAACCGGAGCGAAAGCGCGTGGCCTTTACATCGACTGCTTCATTCCTCCAGATCACCTGGATTGCGAATACGTCCACGACAACATTGGCCGGGTTCGTGCGGCTGCCGCCTGTGCGATCAACGCAGGAGCAAGGGTCGTGAGCCTGGGTGGGTTCAGCTCCATTCTGATTGAAGGCAACTTCCATCAGCTTCCCGAAAGGACCGATACGATCTTCACGACCGGCAATACCCTGACGGTCGCATTCATCGTTCAAGGCATCAGGAAAATGTGTGCGCTGGAAGGACGGGAAATCTCCAGATCGACGCTCCTCATCGTTGGAGCAACAGGCGATGTGGGTTCCGGCTGTGCCCGCTGCCTGGCGCCTTTCGTCAAACGTGTGATAATTTGCGCGCGCAACCCGGAGCGGCTCCGTACCCTCGCCGCCGAACTGGAGGCTGATGGAACCGCGGTAGAAATAGCAACCCGTCTCGAGCAAGTCCCGTGTGCGGCCGACATCGTGATCTGCGCGGCGAGCCTGGCTTCCCCTTCACTTCGCTTGGGCTGCGTTGCGCCCGAAGCCATCATTTGCGATGCGGGCTACCCGAAAAACCTGAGTCCTTGCGGCGATACGCCTGGCGCCCATGTCTTCTTTGGTGGTCTGGGACAGATTGCGGGCGGGTTGAGTTTCATGCCCGATTTCAAAGGCGTTCTGAATCGGCATCCATTCCCCGATGTGGCCCATGGATGTTTACTCGAAGGCATGGCCCTCGCGCTGGCGCGACGTTTCGAGCCGTTCTCCCAGGGACGAGGGTTCATCACGCGGGAGCGGGTCGAGGAAATCGAGACCATCGCTGCCCTGCATGGAATCCATCTCGCGCCGCTCTTCAACGCTGAAGGGCCATTGGAGGGAATGCGCACATCCAAAACCGAAAGATGCAGCCCAGTTTTCCAGGACTAGATCACAACTTTGGCCGTTCGGCCACTAATCAGGTCTTTTGACATCTTCTTCTGCTGCTGCTGCTTCAGAGTTGCGGATGGATCAGATTCGCATCGGCATCAGCACGTATCGCGACCGATATTGCGCCATCGGAGCTGCACTAGCCTGCCCGGCCTTTGCTAGCGCTCCGCCCACTCACATATACTTTGGACGAGAATCTGCGGAGAAAGGAAAACTGTTTCTGCCCGATTTGCCACAAATCCCTGTGCCGCCAAGTTTAGAAGCTGCTGACACGAGATTTTGGTGTGCACGAAATATGGGCCGAGATTGGCTCGAGATTTTGGCACGCGACATGAAAAATTGGCAATGAACAGCAGCAGCAGCAGGAGCAAGCATATGGCAAAGTCAGTAAATAAGGTCACTCTTTTGGGTAATGTGGGTAAAGACCCCGAGATCCGTTCCACTGCCGGTGGGACCATGGTCGCAAATTTCACTCTCGCCACCAGCGACCGGCAGAAAGATGCACAGGGCAACTGGCAGGACCGCACCGAATGGCACAATCTTGTCGCCTTCACGCGCCTGGCTGAAATCGTGCGCGATTACGTTAAAAAGGGATCCAAGCTCTACGTCGAAGGCAAAATCCAGACGCGTAGCTGGGACGACAAAGAAACCGGCGTGAAAAAGTATCGTACTGAAATCATCGTCAACGATATTTCTCTTCTCTCAGGCCGCGAAGACGGCGGCTCGAGTTCCGGCGGATACAGTCGTCCAGCCGCTTCACCAACCAGCGCCGACCAGCGCCCGCCCGCCGGCCACGACGAATACAGCCAGTCCGCGGAAATCTCCGACGACGACATACCGTTCTAGGGCTCGCCGTCGCCGCACATTTATTTACCGAACCGCCCTCCTGATGGGCGGTTCGCTGCGTTGAGATACGAATAGCCGCGCAAATAGCAGGTAACCTTCCCTTACAAGTACCTCCCATAGAGTGCGAGCTTTCGGCAAGCTTGCGTGAGGTAAGGGAGCAATTGCGTTCAATACTTCCGATGTGGCCAAAATTGGGTTCTGAAAGTGAAAACTGCGCATTGCAAATTCCATGAGACTGTGGGACGATTCTTATCGGATTCCGATAGGAGGGCGGGCATGGGGCAAAAACGTACGGATCTTCTACGTGGAACTCTCGACCTGCTGGTGCTGAAAGCACTGTCCCTGGAGTCCCTGCACGGAGTTGGAATCTCTCGACGTATCACTCAAATCACCAAGGGCGCTTATCAGGTAAGCTTCGGTTCGCTTTTTCCGGTACTACACCGCATGGAGGAAAGCGGATGGGTAGAAGCCGAGTGGCGCTCGTCCGACAACAACCGCCGCGCAAAATATTACCGGCTGACTTCCGCTGGGCGCGCTCAGCTGAAGGATGAAGAGCGGCAATGGAATCAGGTGGTAAAGATCATGGCGGCGGCCATTCAGTCCATGTGAAATCCAGATGGGATGCATCAGCCACTCTCCTCAGCGACTAACTCAACCTACCCCTGCCACCCGCGCGAATCATGCAGTCTCCCTGAAAACTCACATTAAAGACATGCGGGAGCTAGCCGAAGGTTCAGAAGAACATCAGCCATCCATCGATCTTCGGCATCGCTACCTGCCCTCTTTGTTAGATAGGACAGTCAACCCAGCCGCACTATAATCATCGCTACCCAGCCGGACACACTATGCCATCTGCAGATACCGCAGTAGTCGAGCCCACCATCGCACCTGAAGTGCAGCGCAGCGAGCGCGGCTTCTGGGCTCTGATTGCGACCCAATTCCAGGGCGCATACAGCGATAACATCCTGCGCAATCTTCTGCTCGCCATGATCATCGGCATGGGCCTGCGCAATGACGAGCGCGACACCTTCGTCTCGATCATCACCTTCCTCTTCTCCATGCCGTTCGTGCTCTTCAGCATGACGGGCGGCTGGCTCGCCGACCATTTCAGCAAGCGCCAGGTCACCATCTGGACCAAGGTCATGGAGATTGGCGCCATGACCATCGCCACCGCCGGCCTGGCCCTGCATCTACAGCCGCTCACGCTCGTCGCGCTGGGTTTAGTCGCCACCCAGGCCGCGCTCTTCGGTCCGTCAAAATACGGCCTTCTCCCTGAATTGCTCCCTGCCAGGCGCCTTTCCTGGGGCAATGGCGTCATCGAACTCGGCACCTTCCTCGCCATCATTGTCGGCACGATCTCGGGCGCCGCCATGGCCGAGCACTTCCATGGCCACGAAGTCTACGCAGGCTACACGCTCCTTGCCCTCGCCTGCGCGGGCCTCGCCACCAGCTTCGGCATCGATCACGTTCCTCCCGCAGCACCCGAAAAGAAATTCCGCCTGAACTTCATCGGGGATCTCTGGCAGCAGATTACGCTCATGCGCCGCGATCAGCCGCTCTTCCTCGCGGTCCTCGGCAACACTTACTTCTGGTTCCTCGGCTCGCTCCTGTTCTCCACCATCATCGTGTTCGGTCCGGATGTGCTCCACATCGGCCAGACGGAAACCGGCTATCTCAACGCCACTCTCGCCGTTGGCATTGGCATTGGCAGCATGATTGCCGGGCTGCTAAGCGGCAACAAGATTGAGTACGGCCTCATCCCGCTCGGCTCCATCGGGATGACGTTGACCGGCATCGCGCTTGGCACCGTGCACACCGGCCTCATCGGTTCGGCAATCCTGCTCGGCACACTCGGCTTTTGGGCCGGATTCTTTGCCGTTCCTGTGAACGCGCTCATCCAGCATCGCCCCGCCGAAGAAAACAAGGGCGGCATCATCGCCGCGGCCAATCTGCTGTCCTTTGTCGGCATCGCCCTCTCTTCAGGCGCCTACTTCGTATTCACAAAATTCGTCCACCTCAATCCGCGCGGCATCATGCTTGCCGCCTCGGTCATCACTGCAGCCGGCACGGTCTACGTTCTCATCCTGCTGCCAGAGTGGTTCGGGCGCTTGATCCTCTTCTTCGTCACCCACACCGTCTACCGCGTCAAAGTCCTCGGCCGCGACAACTTCCCCGAGAGAACCGGCGCGCTCCTCGTCTGCAACCACATGTCGTTCGTCGACGTGGCGCTCCTCATCGCCTCGACAGACCGCCCCATCCGCTTCCTCATGTACAAGGGCATCTACGATAACCGCATCATCAAACCCTTCGCGCGCATGATGAAAGCGATTCCCATCTCGAGCGAACAGCGGCCTCGCGAGATGATCCGCTCGCTGCGCACTGCAAGCGATGCGCTGCGCCAGGATGAAATCGTCTGCATCTTCGCGGAGGGCCAGATCACCCGCACCGGCCAGATGCTTCCCTTCCGCCGCGGACTCGAACGCATCATGAAAGGCGTCGAAGTCCCCATCATCCCGGTCAACCTCGACGGCGTGTGGGGCAGCATCTTCAGCTTCGAGCGCGGCCGCTTCCTCTGGAAGATTCCCCACCGCATTCCCTACCCGGTCACCGTAAGCTTCGGCGCGCCCATGCCGCCTACGACCTCCGCCATCTCAGTCCGCGCCGCCGTGCAGGAACTCCAGGCCGAAGCCTTTCGCGAGCGCAAGCGCCGCATGCGCACGCTCGATCGTGCCTTTGTCCGCACAGCGCGCCGCTTCCCGCTGCGCTTCATGATGGCCGATGCAAAAACGCCCAAGGTCCGCTTCTTCTCGGCGCTCACCAAAACCATATTCATCGCGCGCCGCCTCCGCCCTGCCATCGGCGATCGCCAGATGATCGGCCTGCTGCTGCCGCCCTCCGTCGGCGGCGCTCTCACCAATTACGCGTTGACCTTGCTGGGCCGCGTGCCAGTCAACCTCAACTACACTGCATCGAGCGAAGTGATCGCCTCCTGCGCGCAACAATGCGACGTGGATGTCGTCATCACTTCAAAAGCATTCGTCGAGCGATTCCCGAAGCTTGAGATTCCCGGCCGCACTATCTTCCTTGAAGATGTATTACAGTCTCCGCGCGTCACGGAAAAGCTCTTCGCGTTGCTGCTCGCATCCACCATGCCGCAGACCCTTCTGCGCAAATCCATCGGCGCCGCTCCCGGCAAGCGCAACGTCGACGATCTTGCCACCGTCATCTTTTCCAGCGGCAGCACCGGCGACCCCAAGGGCGTAATGCTCACGCACTACAACATTGGTTCCAACATCCAGCAGGTCGCGCAAGTCTTCATGCTCGACGGCCATGACAAGATCCTCGGCATCCTCCCCTTCTTCCACTCTTTCGGCTTCATGGCTGCTCTGTGGATGCCCGCCGCCAACGGCGTCGGCGTCGTCTACCACCCCAATCCGCTCGACACGAAGGTCATCGGCGAACTGGTCGCGCAATATCGCGTCACCTTCCTCATCGCCACGCCGACATTTCTGCAGGCCTATATGCGGCGCTGCTCTCCAGAGAGCTTCGGCAGCCTGCAATACGTCCTCGTCGGCGCAGAAAAGCTCGCCGACCGCGTCGCACTTGCCTTCGAGGACACCTTCGGCATCCGCCCGCTCGAGGGCTATGGGTGCACCGAGTGCTCGCCCGTGGTCACCGTCAATGGCCGTGACTTCCGCGCTCCGGGCTTCCGCCAGGTCAGCGCGCGCCGCGGAAAAATCGGCCACCCGCTTCCCGGCGTCACAATCCGCGTCGTCGATATCGATACCGGCCAGCCCGTCGCTCCCGGCACTCCCGGCATGCTCCTCGTCAAAGGCCCGAATGTCATGAAGGGCTATCTCGGCAAGCCGGAGAAGACTGCCGAAGTGCTGCACGATGGCTGGTACACGACTGGCGACGTCGCCATCATGGAACAGGACGGCTTCCTCACCATCACCGATCGTCTCTCCCGTTTCAGCAAGATCGGCGGCGAGATGGTGCCCCACATCCGCATTGAAGACAAGCTGCAGGAAATCGCCGGCGTCACCGAGCAGGTCTTCGCCGTCACCGCTCTGCCCGATGAAAAGAAAGGCGAGCGCATCGTCGTCATTTCCACGCTCTCAACAGAAAAGCTCGCGCCCGTGATCGAAAAATTCGCGCAATGCGATCTGCCCGCTCTGTGGAAGCCGCGCTCCGGCGCATTCTTCCATGTCGACGCGCTGCCCATCCTCGGCACAGGAAAAATCGACCTGCGCGGCGTCAAAGCCCTGGCCGCCTCGATGGCGTGATCACGTTTCAAGTTGGTTTGCAACTGGGTGCCCGGGTCTCGCTTTTGAGACCTGGGATACTACAAATCTTCGGTCAGGATACTACTCGGTGGTGTAGCGAATCTCAAGCCGCCGCATTCGATAGCACGTGTACGTCAGCACCACCGCGATCAACGCGAGCAATCCCAGTACCGCCACCCATGCGGCCACCGGTTCTGTCTCGACGGTCAGCAGCGCAAATACGCCCTCCGCCGGCACACTCACCGGCATCAGGTGACGAAGGTACGAGGCCACGCTGAACTTCTGCAGCAGCGACGGCATAACCGGATTGATCGCCTCCCACCCCAGCAGCAGCATCGCTCCCGGCATGGGATTGCGAAACATCAGGCTCAGCAGCAGGAAGATCGATCCGTACCCCAGGCAGCCCAGCACCACGATCAGCAGGTACGCCTCGATCTGTCCCAGTCCCGGCCCGTGCATCATGAAGTCCCGGCCCGCCGCACCGTATCCCGCGTACATCAACACGAAATCGGCAACGACTGCAACGCCAAACAGCAAGACCGCGCTCACTGCGCCGGCAAAAAACTTCGACAGCAGGATCACTTCTCGGCGCACGGGCGACAGCAGGTAATAGTGCAGGCTCCGCTCGATCATCTCGCCGCGAATCAGCCGCGAAAAGATCCCCAGGCACCCGAAGAAGATCCCCAGCCGAACATAGTAGAGCTGCACAACCCCTGCAAGCACCGCGCTGTCGTCGCTCATACCAAAGCCGGGGTGCGAGTCGATGAGCAGGTGAATCAGGATGATGACTGCCGGGATGAACGCAAGAAAATATATCCACCACGCGCGCCGCGTAAACAGGTTACGCCTTATCTCAATCCGGGTCAGTCGCCGCGCTTGCACCCACCACAACGACCACGGCTGTTGCCGCAGGATGCCGACCGCGCTGCCAAGACTCTGCTGCATCATGAGGCGCTCCCGTCTGAACCAATCAGGTATTGGTAGATGGCGTTTGCGTTGTCATCGGCCGGAGCCACCGCCTCGATTTTCACCAGTCCCTCAGCCGCAATTTCGTTCAGCAGCCGGTAAAACTGGTCGATATCCCCAGTGCGCAAAAACACGCCGTGCCCATCCGCATGCAGACGAGCCTCTACACAGTGATTTACCGCAAACATCTTCGACGCCAGCAGTTCAGGGCTGTCGCAGCGAATCAGCACCTGCATCGGCTTGTCGCGCACTTCTTTCCGCACTTCGTGAATGTTCCCCTGCGCGATCAGATAGCCGCCCGTAATCAGCACTACGCGGTCGGAAATGCGATCCACTTCGTCGAGAATGTGGCTCGAGATCACCACGTGCATTCCCTGCCGTCCCAATTCCTGAAACAGCGCCAGCGACTCCGCCCGTGCCATTGGATCCAGCCCATTCAGCGGTTCATCCAGCACCAGCACCCGCGGATGGTGCGCGATCGACTGTGCCAGCCTGATCTTCTGCCGCATCCCTTTGCTGTAACCGGCAATCTTTCTGTGCGCCGCCTCGCCGTCCAGTTGAACGCGCTCGAGAGACTCTGCCGTCAAGGCATGTGCATCTTCTTCGCTCATGCCGAACAGCATCAGGCTATCGAGCACAAATTGAAATCCGGTCAACCCGCGTGGGAATGAATCGAACTGCGCGCAGTACCCGACGTTGCAAAAGAACTCCGTCGCGTTCGACGGCGAAAGCCCCAACACTGAGACAGACCCGCGTGAGGGTTGCACCAGCCCCGTCATCAGGTTCATCAGTGTGGTTTTGCCTGATCCGTTTGGTCCAACCAGCGTCGAAATCCCCGGCGTCAGTGTCAGCGAAACCCGGTTCACGCCGAGCACCTCGCCGTAGAACTTCGAGACATTCTCGAAACGAATGGTGTCCGTCACTGCATTCATCCGCGCACCACCTCTCGCGCACGGATACGCGCATTCAGCACCGCGACGCACAGCAGACACGCAATCACCAGCACCACCACCATGGGAAAAGTCGGCAACTCAAACCGCGAGTTCATGACGGCTGGCGCACCCAGCATCCGCTGCCAGAGCTCCGACATCACAACCGGCAAATTCAGCAGCAGTCCCCACCTGGTGCGCAGAATGGCGCTGGCGATACCGCCCACGCCCGCCGGCACAAACACCACAGCGAAAATCGCCCCCGTTGCAATCACCCGCCACTTCACCCAAGCCGACACCGCCAACCCCACCATCGAGAGAAGAACAACCCACACCGCCGCCCCGGCGAAAATCCCCAGCGCGAGAGACAAATGCGCCATCGCCCACGGCTGCGGCGAAGCGTAGCACTGGTAGACAAACAGGATCAGGCACGGAATCCAGGTGACATAGGAAAGCGAAAGAATCAGCGCAAGAAACTTCCCCAGCAGATATCCGAAACGCGAAATGGGATGGCTCAGCAGAATCGGCAGCGCGTTATCGCCCAGGTCAAACGACACCAGTCGTGGCGCGATCCACGCCGCCAGCACCAGCGCAAACCAGCATTGTGTCTCCAGAACGTGCAGAAAGAAGCTCTGATCGATGTCAAACGCCGGGCCGCCGCGCATGATCAGCGCCCGCGCCATAGGATTATCCGCCACATAGATAATCACCAGGTCCACCAGGCAGGGCAGAAGAGCAAGGACAAACAGCCCTATTGTGATCTTCGACGACCACGCTTCATTGAGCGCATACCGTGCCAGCACCAGCGGACGCGACCCCAGCGGAGTCAGACGGCCTTCATAAGGCCGGTAATCATGATTAAACACCGACATGATCTACCCTGCCTCCCTCGTACTCCATCGCTCGCAGGAAAATATCCTCCAGCGAATCCCGCCTTTGCTGAATGCGCCGGATCTGCACCCCAAATTCCGCGGCCGTCACATATAGGTCTTTCGCGCTCAATGCGTCCGGCATTACCAGCTTCACGCGGCCGCCGGCAAAGCTCGCGCACTCGCATCCCTGCGACTGCATCTTCTGCACAAACCCATCGGTGCTGCCCGTCATTTCCATTTCAATAAAATGCCGATGCGACCGCCGCTCCTCTTCGATATTCGAAATCGCGGCGATGCGCCCCTTGTTCAGTATCAGCACCTCATCGCACGTCTCGTCGATGTCGCGCAGCAAATGCGACGAGATCAGCAGATGTGTACCGCCCTGTTTGCGAATGTCCTTGATCAGCTGAATCATGCGCTGGCGCGCGGTGGGATCGAGCCCGTTGGTCGGCTCATCCAGAATCAGCAGCTTGGGCCCGTGCGCCAACCCCTGCGCCAGCTTGATCAACTGCTTCATGCCCAGCGAATACGTGCTGATCTTGCGATAGCGCACTTCGCCCAGCCCCACGTAAAACAGGGCCTCGTGCGCGCGCTCCAGCGCCTCGGCCGGAGGCAGCCCCGCCAGTTCCGCCATGTAGCGCACAAACCGCACGCCGTTCATGTTGCCGATGAAGGAGTCATTCTCGGGCATGTAGCCGACGCTCTGGCGGATACGCATGCGATCCACCCGTGCATCCAGGCCAAGCACCTTTGCGACCCCGCCTGATGGCTCGTGAAACCCAAGCAGCGTGTTGATCAGCGTAGATTTTCCCGCGCCGTTTGGCCCCAGAAGTCCGATGGCGTGACCGCGTAACTCTCCCGTCAATCCATTCAGGACGGTGCGGCCGCCAAGCCGCACCTCCAGTCGATCAAGTTCGATCACGCCCATGTCTTCTCTTACGTGCTGCTCACTGCATTTGTTCCGTAGCAGGAACTGCTTGTTTGTTGCCTGAATGCAATAGGCTGCCGAGGGTTAGAAAATCGAATCCGAACAGGTTGCTGTTGCTCGCTACCTCGATCCCCGCGTCCTTGCCCCACGCGCAGATCGCCGTCGGATGCGCGTCCGAAGCGAGCTTCTTCAAGGCATCCGCCGACTCGCCGCTCATGTGCGACAGCAACGGCGTCAACACCGGCCCAAGATTCTGATACGCTACCGCCGAGTAGTTCTCATTCTGATCCACCGGTAGCAAAGCCTTGAAGCTCGCCGAGTGCCCCAGCGTGTCCCCTGTTGAATGCGCGCGCAGTGCATCCATCAGCAGCGCCCGCGTAGGAGCAACGATCATATACCCATCCGCATACGTGTACTCCGCGACCACGACGCCAGTTGTTGAATTGTGCACGCTATGGAAAGTCTGCCCGCCCGCCTGGCTCGCGTCCATCGTGACACCATGTCCACCTTTTTCCTGTACATGGCTGTTCACCGCCTGCACCAGCCGTTCCAGCGTTGTCTCGAATCGTGCAGAGTCGCGCACCTCAATCACTGCCTTCCACGAAGGCGTCGGAAGCACTGGCCCATCCAGAGCGAACAAATATTCTCCGCCCAGGTTTCCAGCAAGATCGTTGCGAATATCAATGCCCAGATCGGCCTGTGCCTTGTTGAACTCGTCCGAGCCGTTCTTGTCGGTCGACATCATGGCCATCAGGTCATCCACAATCGCCGTCGGATCCTTGGAAACGCCGGCCACCGCCAGTGCCGCATTGGTTGAAACAAAGTCCAGCGAACCCATCGGCGCCGGACTGCCCAGCCACGAAGCCACGCGCTGCCGTTGACCGGAGAATTGCAGACTCAGATGATTTTCCGGAGTTCCATTCGACTCGCGATGCTCGGCAATCAGGTAGCGTACCCCGCTGATGCCCGACTGCTCGAGAAACGCATCGCCTCTCTTGGCCCCATGGCTCTCCGCCCCAGCCAGCATCTGCTGCAGATTCGCAGCCAGAATCACGCCGGCACCGCGGTCGTAAGCAGCCTTGATTCTCTGCCCGAAATCCGTTGCGGCAAATCCGCTCGATCCCGCATTCAGTTGCGCGTCAATCGCCTTCAACGTGTCCACGCTGTTTGAGAAGACCACTTCCCTCTCCCGCACCAGCGCATACGCTCCATTTCCTTTTTTGTCCGCAGTCGCTCCGCGCAGGGCACTCTCATCCAGCACCGTCAACGTGCCCGGCGCGCCCTTCGCAAATTGCTGCTTCAACAGATCAGCCAGCCCGCTGCGTTGCACATCGGCAACCACGGCGAATCCCCCGGCGCCCGTCTGTTGCTTCAGCGCCACGACCACCATCTCGTCGCCCAGATACTGACTCAGATCGTGCACCTTGTTCACCAGCGCATCCATCTCCGCGGTCTTGTCTTGGTTGCCTTTGCTCCACCACTGCTGCAGCACGGGGCTCTGCTTGAGCTGGTCCTCAAAGATCGTTTTCGCCTGGCTCACAAAATCACCGAGGTTCGGAATGCTCACGTAAAGCTGCGTGTCTCCCGGCATCCGATCCAGCAGATCGCTCCCATACCTCTGCGGAATCGGAATCTGTCCAATGCGATGCTGCAGGGTCGAGAATTGCGCCAGCAGTTCAATGTACTGTTCGCGATTCGGGCTCCACGCCACCTGCTCGCTCACCGGCTCGGGAGCCAGGTTCTGTGTGCTGGTATATTCATCGCCCGCATGGATCGTCGACGTCACGCCGGCGTGCGCCACTTCCACCGCGCCTTGCAGAACCGCCACGCGCGATCCCTTGATGCCCGCATTCACTGAGAACACAGTGCCAGTCACCGCAACGCTGCAATCATCGGTCTTCACATACAAATGACCCGAAGTCCGGTGCGCAGCTCTTACGATCACCGCTCCGTGATCGAGATCGACCGTCAGGTTGTGCCCGCGCGCGCCCACGCTCACCGCGCTGCGCTCATTCATCTCTACTGTCGAACCATCCGCCAGCCGCAGCACCGCATGCGACCCGCCGGATGTCCTCAATTCGTCGCCTTCCTTCAACTCCGCGCCTGCCGCAAGCAGGCGATCGCCGTTGTCCGTGATCAGCGAAGCCGACCCGTCAATCGACTGAACCTCCGCCCGCACTCCCGGCGGAATTTGCCAGTACGTCCTGTACACAAACAGCCCCGTCGCCGCCACGGCCAGCGACGCTGCCACCGCCCACCCCATCGTCCACGGCTGCACACGCGCCCGCGCCGGCATCGCCTTGGGCGTCGACCAATCCACCGCGCCAGAGCCCGAGTGGAAACGACGCAGGCATACTCCGCACTCGCGTAGATGCGCCTTTACCAGCAGCGCACGATTTTCAGGTAACGTTCCCGCGCGATACGCATTAAGCAACGACCGCACGTCCTCGCAACTCTCAATAGCCGCGGATTCCGCAAACGCAATACCCAGCTTACCTGCTACCTTCTCGGCAGCAGCGGAAATCTGACCCGCCTCGGGCTGCGCCTCGCGCATCGCCTGGGTCGCACTGTCCAGCAAAACTTCGTCGTGGTTCTTCATCGATTCCCCCGTTCCATCTCTGTGAGCCGCTTCTTCAGCTTGGCTCGCGCCTGGTGCAGCGTCACGGCCACCACGGCCTGCGACGCGTTCATCAGCGAGGCAATCTCGCGATTGTCCAGCTCTTCCACATATCGCAGCGTGAACATCTCCGCTGCCCGCGGGCTAAGGTCGCCCAGTGCTGTTCGCAACCACTGCACCAGTTCGCTGCTTGCAGCCTCAGCCTCCGGCCGCGAGCCGCGTCCCTGCGACGCCACGCCCGCTGCCGAATCGAGCGGTTCGTTTGCTGCGGCAGTCCTCCGCCGCAACAGGTCGAGCGCCCCATTGATCGCCGCGCGGTACAGGTAGCTTTCCGCGTTGCTGACCGCAAGTTCGTTACCCGCCAGTCGCAGAAATATGCTCTGCGCCACATCTTCCGCATCCGCCATGCTGCCTGTAATGCGATAGGCAGCCAGTAAGACGCGTCGATGATGCATCGCAAACAGGTCGGAAAGACCCTGCTGCATCTCCACCACCGGCAGGGTTGGACTAGCGCTTGCCACGGGCTGACCTTTCTGACTGTTCATAGAGATGACGTTGGAACCAGCCGATTATTAAACCGGCTGAACCAAATTACGCCAAAAAGCTGTGACTGGTTCAGACTTTCGCGCAAAACCCGAATCCCGGCGGCTCAACTGTCTCGGAACACCGTCACTTAATCTCGTTAGAATGAGTCGTTCATTGGCTTGTGCCGAACGCGAGGGATGAAACACGCCGGAGGCGCACTGTTCGTTAGCCCGCGCTTCAGCGTGGGGAATCGGATCCTCTGAAGACCGCGAGTCCCGTAGGGACGGCGCCTTCTCAATTCTTGTTTGCTTGTCAAACTTGCCGGCGAATCCTCTACTCCGTCTTCGCCAGCGTCGCGATCAAATTGTCGCGGTTGCGATTGGCGAGGACATCGGCATGCGCCAGAACGCGCATCCACACCACCAGCGCCACCCCGGCCATCACCAGCAGACACGGCGCGGCCAGCCACCGCTTATCGAAAAAGGTGCAAATCGCCAGCACGGCCACACCGCACCCCATCACAATCGCCTGGATCAGCATGCTCACCAATGCGCTCGCCTGCGATCCCCGCTGACGCGAAATGCGCCCAAGATTTACGCGGTACGGCATGGTCAGCGAAAGAAGATTCCCAGCCGCAAGATTCATCGGCAACGCAAACAACACCCACGCTGCGGTAGTCGCCAGCAGTGTCAAGTTCGGCTCGCCCAATCGAAGCGTAGCCAGGACCCCTGCCAGAAATGCCACTGAAACAAACAGCGCCCCGTGGAACAGATTCTTCGCCAGCAGCACCTTGCGGATCGGCGTGGGAGAAAGAAACAGCATCTGAATCCCCGTACCTTCCGAACCCAGGTTGTTAAAGATCATCTGCGTAAATCCCAGAAGCGCATAGCAGACGCACAGCGGAAACGCGAGTTGAAACGGGCGGCCGCCCAGCGCTCCGTTTTTGAATACCGTGCTGATCACTAGTACCGTCAAGAGCGGCGCCCCAATGGCAAACAGCAGAGGCATCGATCGCGGGACGGTGCGAAGCTCTTTTTCGATCACCGCTGCGACCGGACCCGAACCGTCAATCAGCCACCTGCTGTCGCTAGCATTCCTCTTTTGCGCAGACGGCGCTTCGCTCAACTTCTCGCCGCGATACTCCGCGTGAAGCCGAACCCCCAGCAGCGCGCCGGTCGCCACGATGTAGATCGCGAGCACACCCAATGACTCGAGCGCTGCGGTCGCATCCCCCGATGCGCGCCGGTAGACTCCACTGCCGGCCACACCGGGCGGCAGCCATGGCACGACGGCAAACGCCGATTTCAGCCACGCCGGGAACTCGGTAAACCCATCGCTTCCAATCGGGTGAGTGACCGAATTCCTGGCACCGTGGTGCCTGTTCTGTTGATGGAGCGCCGGATTCAGCAGTTGCAGGCTCAGCATCAACAGGAGGAAGATCGCACTCACAATCTCGCGGGTCCTGCGCCTTGCCAGCCAGCGATCCACCCAGGCCAGCACGGTCCGCGCCAGCAGAATGTTGAACAGCGCGAAAATCGCCAGCACAAATGCCGTCCAGCCGAACAACGCGGGGCGCGCCAGCGTCACACCGGTCAGGATTCCCAGGCAGCAGATGCTCCCCAGGATCGTCGGCACATCTACCAGCCCGAAGACCAGGTTCAGCACGTAAAATGAGCTGAAGTTCACCGGAAAGCGCAACAGCCCGCTGAGGTCGAATTGTTCCTGGAACGATGCCAGCGCGATGGGCAGCGCCTGCCAAACCAGAAACACCGTCCAGAACAAGGCCGAAACCAGTTGCGGATGTCCGCCCGACACAATCGAATACGCGCCCGCCCCCAGACCAAAACCCAGCCCCAGCCCCATGATGGAGTAGATAAGAAAGGCGACTCCTCGCGCGCCGAATTCAAAGGCGCCCTGCACGGAGCGCACATTGTTGGCCACCATACGCCACCGCATGGTCACCAGCGCTACATACTGCCGGCGCGCCATCAGGCCGAGCGGGGCGCCTGTTCCCACAGCCGTGTCTTCGCCACGCGCTATGCCAGCCATGAAAGCTCCTGCGCCGGTTCCTGCCCGCTTGCGCCCACGATGGAAAGAAACATCTCTTCCAGCGTCAACTTTTGCTCGGTCTCAGTTCCGGGAAGGGTACTTGCCACGCCGGCACGCAATTCCTCAAGCGATCCATTCGCCACCAGTCGTCCCTGGTGAATGATGGCCACGTGACTGCAAAGCCGCTCCACGATTTCGAGCACATGCGTTGTTAAGAAGATCGTTGCCCCGCGATTGATCATTCCCTGCAGCATGGTCTTCAACATGCCCGCCGCAATCGCATCTACGCCTTCAAAGGGTTCGTCGAGAAACAGAACCCGCGGCCCGTGAATCACCGCTGCCGCCAGCGCCAGCTTCTTCTGCATGCCATGCGAGAAATCCGTGACCAGCTTGCGGCGCTCGTCCGCCAGTTGCATGAACTCGAGCAATTCCTCTGTTCGGCGGTTGACCGTCTCCCTCTCCAGCCCGTACATCCTCCCCACAAAGCGCAGATACTCCGGTGCCGTCAGCCGGCCCAGCAGCGCCATGCCTTCCGGAACTACGCCAATCTGCCGTTTCAGGTCGAGCGCCCCGGCGGTGAACGGCTTGCCCAGAATCTCAATCGTACCCGCGGTCGGCTCCAGCAGCCCCGTCAGCATCTTGATGGTGGTTGACTTGCCCGCGCCATTCGGCCCCAGAAACCCAAAAAACTGGCCGCTTGCCACCGTGAACGTCACGTCCTGCACCGCGGTCAGCGCGCCGAAGCGCCGCGTAAGCCCGTGTGTCTGAATCGCCGCAATTTCCATGTGGGCCAAGGATAACAAGATCAGAGCATTCGACAAAGGCGACGTTTGTAAATCGCACTCACACTTTGGTCTCGCCCGATTCGGTCTCCGCACCTTTCAGGGGATCATTATCGCGATCGGTCACATCCACAAGTGCCGCGACCCGGGCCGCCAGCGGCGTGGTCCAGCTTCCTTCCGGCACACGCCAGCTCCAGTTTCCGCTGGGTACCGCCGGCGTATTCATCCGGGCCTCAGAACCGAACTCCAGCAGATCCTGCACCGGCACAATCGCAATCTCCGCCACGCTCCCCGCCGCCGCGCGAATCAGCGGCCATGTTGGGCGATTGTTCACCGGACCAACCAGCGCCTCAACGGCCGCGCGCTCCGTCTTTCCCAGCGTTGCCCACCACCCATGCGTCGTGTCGTTATCATGGGTGCCGGTATACGCTGCCGTACCAGGCACAAAGTGATGAGGCAAGTGGATGTGAGCCCCTTTGTCTCCAAATCCGAACTGCAGCACGCGCATTCCCGGCATCGCCAGCTTCATTCGCAGCGCATCCACCTCGGGCGTAATCAGCCCCAGGTCCTCGGCTACAAGCGGCAGCGGCCCCAGTGCTGCTTCCAGCGCTTCAAACAGCTCCAATCCCGGCGCCTTCACCCACGTTCCATTGATTGCCGTGTCCTCGGCCGCCGGAATCGACCAGTACGCTTCGAACCCTCGAAAATGATCGAGCCGGATCATGTCGTACAGATCGCGTGACCTGTGAATCCGATCGATCCACCAGTCAAATCCACGCGCGCGCAGCACATCCCACCGGTACAAAGGATTTCCCCACCGCTGTCCGGTCGGTGAAAAATAATCCGGCGGCACTCCGGCAATATGCACCGGCCGCAGATCCGCATCCAGCTCGAAGATGTCAGGATGCGTCCACACATCCGCCGAATCCATGTTCACGAAAATTGCAACATCACCCAGGATGCGAATCTTGCGCCGTGCCGCCGCCGCGCGCAGATTCGTCCACTGCACCGCAAACGCAAATTGCAGTACCTGCTCCTGCGCCAGCATGCGTCCCGACTCCGCCGCGACCTGTGCCAACGCCTTCGGTTCCCGCCGCCCTATCGCTTCCGGCCACTCGGTCCACGCACCGGTATTGAACCGCCGTCGCAACTCCGCATACAGTGCGTAGTCGGTCAGCCAGCCTGCCTCGACGCTGCAGAATTCCTCAAAGCGTTTCCACTGCGCTGCCAACTCCGGATCGTGCGGCCCGCGATCGAGAAAATTTCCCGCGGCCTCGTACAGCAACGGCAGCTTCCGCGTCTCCACTTCGTCGAAATTTACATTGCCGCTGCGCCCCGCAAGCCCCGCAATGCGATCTCCGCCGATCCAACCCCAATCCACCAGGTACTCCAAGCTGATGAGGTAGGGGTTCCCCGCAAACGCCGACGAGCCCGCATACGGCGAATTCCCATATCCCGTCGGACACAGCGGCAACACCTGCCACACATGCTGCTTCCCCGCCGCCAGAAACTCGATAAACTCATGCGAGGCAGGGCCAAGATCCCCAATCCCTCCGTACGAAGGCAAAGAACTGATGTGCAATAAAACGCCAGAGCAACGCCGGAAATCCATGTCGTTATTATCTCCGCTGCGCATGCCGGACAGCCCCGCGCACGATTCGCATCCCCAAAAAACAACGAGCCCGCTTCCAATCGTCGGAAGCGGGCCCTTTCCCCTCGAAACCTCGGTTGCGAACTACTCGCCCGTAAGCGGACTCTGCGGCTTCGCGTTCATGTGCACGAGATTCTTCTTCTTGTAATCCGTAATGATGCTGTTGGCGAAGATTTCAAATGCCTCCTGCCGCTTCTGCTCGAGCATCTGGTCCCTGACCTGATCGAGATTCTTCGCCATGTCCGCGTCGCTCGGCTGTTGCTTGTCCACCAGCTTCGCCACCACACCCGTCCTGCCCGCATTGATCGGTCCGGTGATCGAGCCGGGCGTCTGGTCAAACAACTGCGGAGCCACCTGCCCCACCGCGCCCAGTTCCGGCACCTGCCCGGTCTGATCCACCAGGTCGCTCGTCTTGAAGCTTGCACCCATCTCTTTCGCGGCTTTCGCAAGGTCGTTTTCCGCCTTCGCCTTTGCTGCCAGTTCCGCGGTCTTCTGGCTCAACAGCGCGGGGACCTGCTCGTTGCGATAGTCGTCTTCCACGTGGCTCTTCCAGTCCGCGAACGTCGGCGCATGCGCTGCAATCACGCTTTTCACCTGGAAGACCGCATACCCTTCGCCCGTGGGTGCCGATTGCGGCGGATCGCTCGGCTTCGCATCAAACGCATGCGCGATCAACTGCGATCCATCCGGCAGCGCCGGAATCACGCCCTTCGCATTCACCGGGGCTGTCGTTACCAACTGCAGGTGATGCGCTTCGGCAGTCTTTTCGAGGCCGCCCTTGATCGCCTCTGAAGTCAGTTGATGCGCAAAGGCATCCTGCGTCGCCGTCGACTTCTGGCGAATCAGCGTCGCCTGGATCGTCGGCAAAACTTCAGAAAGCGACTGCGCATGCGCCGCCGTCCGCTCCTCCACCTGCACAATGTGATAGCCGTACTGCGTCTTCACGATCTTGGGATCGCCGAGCTTCTGCGTGAAGATCGCGTTGTCAAACTCCGGCACCATGTGCCCGCGCTGCGCAAAACCCAGCTCGCCACCGGAATCCTTGCTGCCCGGGTCGTCTGAATTCTTCTTCGCCAGATCGGCAAAGTTCGCGCCCTTCTCAAGCTGCTTCAGAATGTCCTCCGCCTTGGCCTTCGCCGCAGCATCGGTCTTCGCATCCGCATTCGGAGCTACCTGGATCAGAATGTGCCGCGACTTGGCCTGCTCCGGCACCGAGTACTCGCTCTTGTGCGCGTTGTAATAGGCCTCGATGTCCTGCTGCGTGGGTTGCTGCACGCCCCCCGGAACATCGTTCGGCGTAAACGCAAAGTAGCTGATTGTCCGCTCTTCCGGCACGGCATTCGCGTAGCGAGCCGAGTTCTTCTTGAAGAACGCCTGCAGATCCCCATCCGACGGATTGATTGACTTGCGAATGTCGTCCGACGCAATCACCGCGTAATCGAACTTGATCTTGGTTCCCTTCTTGAGGTACTCCGCGCGCGCTTCCTTCTCGCTCACCGTCACGCCGGCTGTCACATACGCCCGCAGCCGCTGAATCGTGATGTCATGGCGGACACTCTCTTCAAACTCGGTCACCGACATGTCGAAACGGCCAGCGATCAGCGCTGTGTACTGGTCCTGTCCGATGAACTTGCCGTTCGGAAACAGCACCTGCCCCGCCTGCCCCTCGTGCAGAAACTGAAGTACGTCATTGTTGTTCGCTGAGATCCCCAGTTGTGCCGCTTCGGCCAGCAGAATCTGCTGCTGCACCATCTGCTGTCCTACCTGGTTCTCAAACAGGCTCACGATCATCGGGTTCGACGCATACTGAGGATTGCGCTGCTGCAACTGCTGCCGCGCCTGCGCCGAAACCTTCTCCTGGCTGATCGTTTCACCGCTGGCGAAGAACTTGCTGTACCAGTGCGGGTACACCACGGCGTAGGTGCCCGCCGAAACGCCACCCTGCCCGGTCAGGCCGGGAATCAGGTATACGACCATCGAAACCGAGGCCGCCGCAATGATGACCACGAACAAAGCTTTAACGAGGCGATTGTCTTTCGACTGCAGGAAACGAATCATGGGTGGGTTTAAGCCTTCAACTCTCTACGCGCATACTGGAAAGCTTCGCCGTCCCGCAAGCGGATTCTCTGGGGGCAGCTCTCTCAAAAAGCGCAATTCTCGCTCATAGCGATGCCTCTTCATTATAGACGACCTCAGACCCTGCCACGGCTTTCACACCAACCTGGCCTGTCGAGAACAGCAGCACACCGTTTCATCACTCCCGTATGGCCTTTTCCCGGGCGCCAAGGTACGATTCGGGAAATCGTGCACTCTCCCCGAAGTGCCACGAGTCCGGCTGCTGTTCTTTTCCTCGTGAGGTCCGCCATGACCATCCTGCTTCAGGACTTGCGTTATGCCCTGCGCATGCTCCTCAAATCCCCGGGCTTCACGGCTATTGCCGTCCTCACCCTGGCCCTCGGCATCGGCGCAAACACCACGCTCTTCTCCGTCGTCAACGGCGTGCTGCTCAATCCCCTGCCTTACCGCAGCCCCGGCCAACTGGTCGCCATCTACGAAAAGGATGCAGCCCTGGACCGCGCCCCCATCAGCTATCTCAACTTCCTCGACTGGGAGCGCGCCAGCAAGACCTTCGCCTCCATGGCCATCTATCGTCACGAGGACTACAACCTCACCGGCACCGCCAAGCCCGAGCGCCTCAACGGCCTGATGGTCTCCGCCGGCTTCTTTCCCACCCTCGGCGTCCAGCCCATTCTGGGCCGCACTCTCACGCGCGATGACGATCATGCCGGAGCCGCCCCCGTCGTCGTGCTCAGCGGCGGATTCTGGAAGCGTCGATTCGCCGCATCGCCCGACGTCATCGGTCAGACCATCACTCTCCGGGGCACGGCCTACCAGGTCATCGGAGTTCTGCCGCCCGGCTTCGCCTTCTATGGCGTCGATCGCGACATCTTTACCCCCATCGGCCAGTGGACCGATCCCTCTTTCCTCGATCGCCGCGTCGAAATGAGCGCCCACGCCGTCGGCCGTCTCAAGCCCGACGTCACCCTGGCGCAAGCCCGCACCGACATGGACTCCATTGCGCACACTTTGGCTCTCAATTTCCCCGAAGCCGACAAGGACGTGGGCATCTCCCTCACCACCTTGAAAGACGACCTCGTCGGAGACGTACAGCCTCTCCTTCTTGTGCTCCTCGCTGCCGTCGGCTTTGTTCTCCTCATCGCCTGTGCCAACGTTGCCAGTCTCCTGCTCGCCCGCGCTACCCGCAGGTCCGGAGAGTTTGCACTCCGCACGGCTCTCGGCGCTGGACGCATCCGCGTCATCCGCCAGCTCCTCACTGAAAGCCTTCTCATAGCCGGAGTAGGCGGTGCGCTCGGATTGGTGCTGGCCTTCGTCGGGACCCGCACCGTCGTGCGCCTCTTACCCGCCGCACTGCCCCGCACTGATCAAATCTCCCTCGACACCCGCGTGCTGCTCTTTACGCTCTCCGTCTCTCTCGTGTGCGGCCTGGTCTTTGGACTTCTCCCCGCTCTCAAATCCTCGCGCACCAATCTGCAGCTGGTCCTTCGTCAAAGCAGCCAGGGCGCTGGCGGAGCGCGTCATCGTCTCCAGGGAATTCTCGTCGCTCTCGAAGTCGCGATGGCCCTTGTTCTTCTCATCGGCGCAGGCCTCATGCTGCGCACGCTGTCCGCGCTCTGGCGTGTCGATCCCGGCTACATCCCCGCCAACGCCATCACTTTCTCCATGTCCCTGCCCACCAATGCGAAGACCTCCGCCGCGGAAACCCGCGCACGCCTCCGCCGCTTCGATGCCGCCATCAGCGCCATTCCCGGCGTTGAAGCAGTCTCCGTCACCCTCGGCTCGCGCCCCATGATTCACGACTCCGAGCTTCCTTTCTGGATCAAGGGGCAGCCAAAGCCCGCCAACGATAACGACATGCCCCAGGCCATGTTCTATCTCGTCGAATCCGGATTCCAGCGCGCCATGGGCATCACGTTACAGCGCGGCCGTTTCGTCTCCGCGCACGATGACGAAAACACGCCGGTCGTCGTCGACATTGACGATGTATTCGCGCAAACCTGGTTCCCAAACCAAAACCCCGTCGGCCAACACATCCACATCGCAGAATTCGATGTTGAAGCGGAAATCATTGGCGTCGTGGGACACGTCAAGCAGTGGGGCCCCGGCAACGACGCGCATTCCCCCGTTCAGGCCGAGTTCTACTACCCGTTCATGCAGCTCCCGCCCAAGCTCATGGCCCTCGTCGCCGACGGTGTCGCCGTTGTCGTGCGCACCCACGACAGCGCAGCTAGCGTGATGCCCCCGGTCCGCCTCGCCGTCTCCGAAACCGATCCCGGCGCCGTCATCTATACCGTCCAGACCATGGATGAAGTCCTTGCCAACTCCCTCGCTCCCCGCCGCCTTTCCATGATTCTGCTTGCCGCATTCGCTATGCTCGCCGTCGCCATGTCGTGCGTGGGAATCTTCGGCGTCACGTCCTATCTCATCGGCGAACGCACCCGCGAAATCGGCGTCCGCATGGCCCTCGGTGCGCGCCGCGGCGACGTTCTGCGCCTCGTCGTCGGCCAGGGAGCACGCATGGTTTTTCTTGGTGTGCTGGTAGGAGTCGCCGCAGCTTTAGCCCTCACGCGCCTTCTGAGCAACCAGCTCTACGGCGTGGGCGCGCGCGATCCGCTCACCTTCATCGGCGTTGCCATCGTTCTTCTGGTTGTAGCTGTGTTCGCGTGCTACATCCCCGCCCGCCGCGCCACCAGGATCGATCCCATCGTAGCCTTGCGCTGCGAGTAAACGCGAACTCGCGCTGTGGCTGATGATGATCGAGGCGCGGAACGCCCGCGATCAGGACTGAAGCAGATCCCCTCTACTCTTCCTGTTCCGTCGCGGTGGCCTCGGTCCCGGCTCTTCCGAAGTTGAACCGAAGCATCCACACGCTGCGCTCCCGATCGCCATTCTGCACTGGCGGCTTGAACTTCCACGAAAGCGCCGCTCGTTGGGCGATCCTTGCAAAATAATTTCCCCTGCCCGGCACCACGTATGCCGCGTCTGAAACCGTGCCTTCCGGGTTCACCGAAACACGGATCAGCACCTCTATTGGCCTTCTCATCCCCCCGCGTGCGCCAGGCGACACCGTCGGCAATACGCGTTTTTCCACCAGCCCCTTCGCGTTCTCTTGCGTCCGCTCGCGATCCCCAGAAGCGGGTGCCGGTGGAACCGGCTGGTTCACCGTGGCCGCGCTTTGCGTTTCATCCTGCGGAGTTCTCTTGGTTTCCGCAGGCTGAGCGCTGGATTGCGGTTGGGAAACACCCGCGGCTTGCGCAGCCGGACCACTGGCAGGTTGCGCTTGCGGAACATCTTTGTCTTGCTCCTGCGATGCAGCCGGATCGGTCGCCGGTGCCGGTTGCGCCGGTGCCGTTTGCTCTGCGGCCGGCGCAGCAGGAGCAGTTGCTTGTTTCTGAGGCGTGGGTTCGCTGATCGCAGCCGCCTGCTCCGACCCCCTTGATGACGCCCCGGCCTTGTGTTCGCGCACAAACAGAAATGCGCCGATCCCGATCACTGCGAGTAGAACAACGGCGGCATAGGGCACCACCCGGGACTGAGGCAGGTGCGCCTCCTCAAAGTGAGTGAGCGTCCCGGAAAAAAGAGCCGGTTCAGATGATGCATCTGTTTCAATCTCCTCCGACGCGGAAAAGCGTGCCGCCGGCTGAGCAATGATTGGAACCTCGCTCGTGGCGATTGGCGCTGTCGCAGGCAATATGCCGTTGACCACGGGGCCTTCGATGACGGGCTTATCCTCCTTGGTCGGAATCGACCCCTCGGAGAGCGGCATCGCGTTGTTTGCGCTCAGCCGTTCCTGAACACTCTGAAGCGTGCACCGGCGAAGCGGATCCAATCGCAGACTTTCCCGCACAATTTCGCGAAACGGACTCGGCAGGGATTCCGGGACCTCCGGTTCATCTTCGCGCCACAAGTCCCACGACGGCGGAGCGCCCGCCATCGCTTCCCACATCGTTATACCCAGCGACCAGATGTCCGCCGCCGCACTCGCCTCACCCTGCCACAGCTCAGGCGCATCATAGTTGCCCGGCGCGGAGATCTTCCTCTTCACTGACCCGGCGATCAGTAAATCGGTGATTGCGAGTCTCGGCTTCGAGCCGGCCAAATGAATGTTCGATGGATTCACATGGCCGTGAATGACCCCATTGCTGTGCAGATAGGAAAGCGCATTGACAATCGGGTCGAAGATTTCTTGTGACCGATCCGCTGCGATCGATCCGCTCTCAATCGTCTTTGCAAGATTCGTGGAACAACGTTCGCTGACGACATACACCAGGGCCTTCGCATCGATAACGCATCGGCCCCTTGCCAATATTTTTTCCAAATGCGGGTGAGACAGAGACATTGCGAGATCCCATTGCGCAAGGTCTGCATCCTCCTGGGCGCTGTCAGTCGAAATCAGTTCAATGACGGCTTCGTGCAGGCCCTGAAGGACAGTGAGATATGAGCCGAAATTCTCGTTGCCTCCCAGCCTTTTCAGGAGCGGAAATCTCCCCTCGACAACGCGTCCCTCCCATCCGTCGACCAAAGAAGCCATCTCCATGGGAATCAATTCTATCCAAAGACACTGCGCTCAACGGCCCGTTCCCCGCGTCTACGCAGTACTTTCGATCAGGCTATGTTTGTTGTTTTCGAGATCGACACAAGCAGTAAATCTGATCGTCGATTGCGTCAACCCATGTCCGACTAAAAACGGCGGGCACCCTGTTATAGGATGCCCGTTGTCTTACACTCGCAAGTTTTGTCTTACAGAATCTGCCCGATGTCTTGCTGTATCCGGCCCGACTTACAAGCTGTCTCACAGCGTCTTACCGCCAGTAGTAGTACCCACCTGTAAAGTAATACGGCCTGTAATACACCGGAGCATACCCATACGGGTACCGCGCATATGGAGATGGCCCGCGACGATACAAATTTGGTCCACCCGGGTTCAACCCCTGCGCCAACCGCATCGCCTCCTGCTGCGTAACCGGCTGCACCGTCACTGGAGTCGCCAGGTGGAAGCTCACCAGCGCTTCCGCCGGAATCCATACACCCGGACCCGAAGATGCCGCCGATGCTGCTGCACCCGCGCCGCCGCCGGCAACCGCACCAATCGCAGCGCCCTCACCGCGGCCCACCGCGCCACCAATGATCGCGCCAATCAGCGCGCCGCCTACGACGTTGCCGGCCGAACGCTCACCTTTGCCCGGTCCCTTCACTTTGAACAAGTCCGACTGCAGAGGATAATTCTGTCCCATCAGGTCCAGCGAAGTCAGTTCCAGCGCCAGCTCATTGCTGCCGGTTAGCGAGCCCTTTTCAGACCGCTTCACCTCGGCAATCACGCCATGCACCGTCGCGCCGCGTGGAATTGCCAGCACCCCGCCCATGGTCACATCCTGGATCACCGTGAACTGGATCGGCTCGCCGTCCTTGGCGCGCTTGCTGTTCACCGGCTCATTCGTCCGCACCTGGATCAGAGTTCCCTGCGGAATGCCGACCGGTCCACGCGGCATCTCGTACCGCGGCGGAGGCGGAGCCTGCGCATAGTCCGGACGCTGTCCGTATCCCGGGGGTGGACCCTGCTGTCCATATCCCGGGGGTGGACCCTGCTGTCCGTATCCCGGAGGAGGAGCCTGTCCGTATCCCGGAGGCGGAGGTGCCTGTCCATAAGCCGGAGGCTGATTCTGCCCATATCCCGGCGGCGGCGGTGCCTGTTGTCCATATCCGGGTTGCTGCCCATATCCGGGCGGCGGAGGTGCCTGTTGTCCATATCCGGGTTGCTGCCCATATCCGGGCGGCGGCGGAGCCTGCTGCCCATACGCCGGCTGCTGCTGCTGGTTCTGATCACCCCAGTTCGGCGGAGGGGCCTGGTTGATGCTCGGCGCATTCTGCCCGTTATCCTGCGACCCCTGCGGCTGCGCCTGTGCGTCCGCCATGTCGTTCGATGGATCGTTTGCCGGCGCGCCCTGCGCATTTGCGTCATCCGCCGGATTCCCGATCTTCAGGTTGTTGTGAATCTTGGTCACGCCCGGAACCGTCTTCGCAATCGATTCTGCAAGCTGCTTTGACGAGTCGCTCGACACCGTTCCCGAAAGCGTCACCTCGCTCTGGACCGTCGCCGCCGTGATCAGGTCGTTCTTCAGGGCCTGCGAAGCGTCCAGCGCATGCACCACGTCCATCTCAATCTGGCCATCGCTCCGCGGTCCGCTTGTCGGCGCGGCGTCCTGTGCCACCGCCATCGCCCCCGCCAAAGCAATCACACCCATCGAGGAAAATACCCTGAACATCCATGATTTATTCATTCTCAAATCTCCCGCACGCCTGCTTGTGCTGATGCGCATCATTGCTGTGCCGATGTCCTTTATTTTGACGGGCACTTGTACCCGCCGTCATCGTTACTAACCCAGGTCCCGGCCAAAAGTTCCGCGCTTTGGTAACAGATTCGCACCCCCCGAGCCCCTGAATCCGCATGCCTTACGCCTGTGATGCCACCTGCTCCTCAGCCAGCAACCCGCCCGTCAGTTCCTCGTTGTCGGGAAAGAAGATCTGGAACACCGTACCCGAGGCCCCGCCCTCCGACCGCGCCCGGCTGCGCAAATGGATAATTCCGTGATGCTTCAGGATGATCTCGTGACTCACCCAAAGTCCTAGACCGGTCCCGGTAGCTCCCTTGGTTGTAAAAAATGCCTCAAACAGCCTGCCCTGCACCTCGCCGGTCATCCCGCTCCCGGTATCGGCAATCGTAATCCGCACCCCCTCGCGCAGCGGGTGCACCCAGTCCCGGGAACGCCTCGCTCGTACGATGAGCCGGCCCCCGCCCGCCGTTGCATCCATGGCGTTGCTCACAAGGTTTGAAATCACTTGGCGTATCTCGCCCGCAAAGCAGAACACATCGAGGCTCGGATCGTAGCTCCGCTCCACCGTGACACCCAGCGTCCCAAGCCGCGCGCTGTACATGTTCAGCACAGCGTCCAGCAGCTCCTCCATCGTGGCCCGCGCCGGCAGCGTCGATTGCCTATAAAAACGAAGCGTCTGCTGGGTGATATCCGACATGCGCCGCACCTCGCGCTCCGCAATCGTCACGTAATTCAATGCGACGGAGTCCAGCTCGCAGAACCTGCGCAGCAGGTAAAGCAGGTTCGTGATCGCCTCTAGCGGATTGTTGATCTCGTGCGCGATTGAAGCGGCCAGGCGCCCCGTTGCCGCCAGCTTCTCTGTCCGGCGCAGCGCATCCTCGCTCCGTTTGCGCTCGCTCACATCCATCACAATTGCGCCCACCCAGCGCACCCTTTCGGGAGTGGGCCGCACCGGGTAGGCAGTCACCAGCCAGGTCCACATCACACCAGTCTCGCTGCTTTTCCCTTCCAGTTCCAGATCGTGTACCGGCTGCTCCGATTCGATCACGTGCCGAATCGCGTCCTCCAGGCGAATGGCAATGCGCTCCGGTAGCACCTCTGGCAGCGTGCGTCCCAGGTGCCGGCTCAGTGCTACTCCCGTCATCTCCGCGAATACTTGATTCACCCGCACAATTCTGCACTGCCGATCGAAGAACACCAGCCCGATCGGCGCATTCGCCAGCATTGAATCCAGCAGCGACAGCGTGTCGTTCAATCCCGAGCGCTGTTCCTCCAGTGCGGCCACCATCCGGTTAAAAGCCTGGATCAGATCCCCGAACTCGTTGTCCACCGTTACCGGCAGTGGAAACTTCGCGCTCGTGCCCGGTCCCTCCATTAATGCGCGCGTCCCTCCTTGCAGAACGCTCAATGGCCGCGAAATGGAGCGCGACATCAGCAGCACCAGCAATCCCGATGCGCCAATCCAGATCAGCCCGAACGAAAACGAGCTGTGCCAAACCGTCTTCAGTTGCTCGGTATCCCACGAGCGGTCCGTCTCGACCCACGCATATCCGCGAATGTCCTTACCGTCGTAGATCGCCTTCACACCTTCGCGACGGTCATTGCCAAATGAAAATACGCGCGGCTCGTGCGCGTGCATCAGTGCGATCTGCGCTTTCTCTTCGGGGAGCAGTTGGGATGCCGCGTCGCCCTGGCTTACAAAAAGCACGTTCCCTGCCAGATCGGTGATCCTGGCCTGCGCCACGCTCGGCGCTTCGCCCATCATTCGCAACGACGGCAACATCATCTCCGGATGCTGCTGCCGATACGCCTCTTCCGCCTGCAGGGCCATCGAAGTGGCCTGGTGCGCCAGCCGCTCCAGCGCGCGTTGTCGAATCTGCCGCCCCTCGATGTTGACAAGGAACGTGGCAAACAGCGCTACTGAGAGCGCCTCAAGTAGCATCAGCCAGACAATCAGCTGCCACCGGACCGTGCGCGGCCACCACCGCATCAGTTCACCCTCATATTCATCGGAAACACGAGTGCCTTAAGTTTACCAATGAGCGCTGTCATTCTGAGGGAATAGGCCCAAACGCGGTTCCGTTTGGGGGCGTTGAGCGAAGAATCGAAGAATCTGCTTTCCAATTGACGCTGTCATTTTCCAATCGACGCTGTCATTCTGAGCGAACGGAGCCCCAAACGCATTTCAGTTTGAGGGTGGTGAACGAAGAATCTGCTTTTTGCATTCCCGGTTTCTGTCATCGACTTCAGACTCACCTCGCTACGAACCAAGAAGCGCCCGCGCAATCTGCCCCCCATGAAATCTGCCGTTCTCAATAAAGATCTCGTTGGTGCGCGATCCAGCCACAATCACGCCCGCCAGGTAAATCCCCGGCACGTTGCTCTCCAGCGTCTCCGCGTTGCACACCGGCAACTTGTCGGGCCCCTCGAACCGTACTCCCATGTTCTCGAGAAAACTGAAGTCCGGATGATATCCCGTCATCGCAAACACGAAATCGTTCTTGATCGTCTCGCGACCTTCCGGAGTTTCAATCACCACCGCGTCCGGCGTGATCTCGACGGCATTGGCGCGAAAGTACGCCTTGATCTCCCCGTTCTTGATGCGATTCTCAAGGTCCGGCTTGATCCAGTACTTCACATGGGGCTGAACCCCCGCACCGCGATAAACCACCGTCACACGCGCACCGCTCCGCCACAATTCCAGTGCGGCAATGGCCGCCGAGTTCTTCCCGCCGATCACAACAACATCCATATCGAAATAAGGATGAGGATCGTTGTAGTAGTGAAACACCTTGCTCAGCCTCTCGCCGGGAATTCCGATATAGTTCGGCAGATCGTAGTACCCGCTGGACACGATCAGCTTGCGCGCCTTCAACTCACCCGGCCTTCCGAACCGATCCTCCGTATGCACCGTGAAAGCGCCGTCCGCGCCTGTCACCCGCTCCACGCGCTCATACTGCCGCACATCCAGCTTGTAGTGTGCCGCCACCAGCCGGTAATACTGCAACGCCTCATTGCGCGAAGGTTTTGGATTCGGACTCGGAAACGGAATGTTCCCAATCTCCAGCAGCTCCGGCGTCGTGAAAAACGTCATGTGCGATGGATAGTGAAACAAGGAATTACAAACGCATCCCTTGTCCACCAGCACCACGCTGAACCCGGCCTTCTGTGACTCGATCGCGCAAGCCAGCCCCGTCGGCCCCGCTCCAATCACCAGCACATCAAACAAAGCGTCCGCAGCCTTCGCCCCATCGCGCACCAGCATCGACGAGGGTATCGCGTCCGGAATAGAATCCGCAGGATATTCCGCCATGACTCAAGCTTAGGACATCCACCCGACCAGCCGATCACTCGACCAACGTTCCAAGGTCCTCTCCACTCGTCTCCCGAATCATCAGCAACCCCACGATCGACAAGATCGCCGAGGCCGTCAGGTAGTAGCCGACAAATGAAAGCCCATACTTGTTAGCCAGCCACGTCGCAATATATGGGGCCAGCGACGCGCCCAGAATACCGGCCATACTGAATGCAAGCGATGCGCCGGTGTACCGCACCGGCGTGGGAAACATCTCGGAAACCACCGTGCCGAGCGGCCCATACGTCACGCCCATCAGCGCCAGCCCAAGCACCATCATCAGCAGCGCACCCTTCGGTCCGGCTGTGAACATCGGAGCCAGAAACAATCCAAAAACCGCAATCAAAATCGAAACCCCAAACATCACCGGCCTTCGCCCTCGCTCAGCGAGCCATGCTGAAGGCGGAATCGCTAGCGCAAAAAACACCACCGCGATCAGTTGCAGCACAAGAAACTCTGCGCGGGGATAGTGCAAGGCGGTCGTTCCCCACGACAGCGCAAACACCGTCATCAGGTAAAACAGAACAAAGGTCGCAAGGCAAACCAGAATCCCTGCGATCAAGTCTCGTGTGTGCCTTCGAAAGACCTGCGCGATGGGAATAGCCATGGGTTTCGCGCGCTTGGCCGCAGCCTGAAAGACCGGCGTCTCCGTGATCGATAGCCGCACGTAAAGACCAAGCAGCACCAGAACGGCGCTCGCCAGAAACGGCAGCCTCCACCCGAATGCAAAAAACTGTGCATCCGTCAGCCACCGCGAGAGCAAAAGAAAAATCCCCCCCGACAGCAGAAAGCCCAGCGGCGCCCCAAGCTGAGGAAACATGCCGTACAGCGCGCGCTTTTTCGGCGGAGCATTTTCCACCGCCAGCAGAATCGCGCCGCCCCACTCTCCGCCCAGCCCGATCCCCTGCCCGAATCGGCAGAGCGCCAGCAACAACGGCGCCGCTAACCCAATTGACTTATAGGATGGCAGCGTTCCAATCACGAACGTCGAAACGCCCATCGTCGAAAGCGCCAGCACCAGCGTCCGCTTGCGTCCGATCCGATCCCCGAAGTGCCCAAACAGCGCCGACCCAATCGGCCGCGCCACAAACGCAATCGCAAACGTAGCCAGCGACGCCAGCACCGACGATGCGGGATCCGTCGCCGGAAAGAACAGCCGCGGAAACACAAGCACCGCCGCCGTCGCATAAATGTAGAAATCGAAAAACTCAACCGCCGTCCCCACCAGGCTCGCAAACAAAACCTGCCGCGGCGTATTGATGCGCTTTTTTGCTGCTTCAGGGAAGGTCATCAGCTTGTTGCATTCTAACCAATGCGTCTGTCAATGATTGCCATTCAACGCACCGCCACAAACGCAAGTGTCATTTTGAGAGAACGAGGCCCCGAACGCACCAGGGGCCCCGAAGAGCGTCAAGCTCTTTGGGGCAGGTTCGGGGGTGGTGAGCGAAGAATCTGCTTTTCAGCCTCACTACACTCCTTCTGATCGGAACTACGATAGAGCTGTGCCCACCAACGTCCTCTTCACCATCGGTCACTCGACTCACTCGATCGAAGAGTTCATCGCATTGCTGAACGCGCACCGCATTCGCCATCTCGTCGATGTCCGCTCCATCCCCAAATCACGCCACGTTCCGCAATTCAACACCGATGATTTGTCATCCTCGCTCAGCGCCGCCAACATCGCCTACACGCATCTCAAAGCCCTCGGCGGCCGCCGTCACAGCCGCAAAGACTCCACCAACACCGGCTGGCGCAACCCCTCCTTTCGCGGCTATGCCGACTACATGGCCACGCCGCAATTCGCCGAAGGCCTCGCCGCCCTCGCGCAAATCGCAAGCACCACCCCAACCGCCATCATGTGCGCCGAAGCCGTCCCGTGGCGCTGCCATCGCTCCCTCACCTCTGACGCCATGATCCTCAAAGCCTGGGAAGTCCGCGACATCCTCACCACCGCCCCCGCCAAAGAGCACAAACTCACGCCCTTCCTCAAAATTGTCGACGGCCAACCCACATACCCCGCATCAGACGAATCCGCCACGCTGTTCGATCCTCCTAAAAAAAAATACCATCTTGAGCGCTCCCAGAGCGCAGTGAAGAGGCAGTGGAAAGATCTGCCCCGCAGACTCAATTACCGGCATCGAACAAGGGTGCCCCATCCAAGCTCCGCTTGGGTGGGAAAGCACGATCCCAACAATCGCCAGTCCTTCTTTCGGTCGCGTAGCGTCACGGATGCCCGGGTCCGGGCCCCACGGAAAGCGGAGGTATCGCAGTCCTGTCGCCGATCTCCAAGGAAGGGTAAGCTAAATAAATGTTTGAGCGGTCTAGTGAAGTCTCTGTCTTGAAAGGCAGAATCAAGCTATTAGAACAGCGCAAGCAACGCTTGTTGGCTGCGCTACGCGTCGAGGGAGATACGCACGACCACTATTTTTCGCAATCGGAGTTGGAGAGAATTGAGTCTCAACTTCAGGAGGCGAACCTTGAACTGGGCGAGGGCCCCAGGTCTCGCCTTTGAGACCTGGGAAAGCTGCAACGTCCGCGAACGGGCCTTTTCACGCGTGGTGAAGCGCAGTCGAAACATCTGCGGTTCTTCGCGAGATTCCAGCTGCAGAGATCCTTACTTCCGATTTGACGGTGATACGGCCAGAGCAGCCAAAATCACTTTGGACAGATTGGTTCCAGCATGTAAATACTGTTGCCCACTTCGTTCGCTTTATGAGAATACTTTGTGGGGAATACTAGTGCCGGTTGCGGTATGCCGTTTTTGTGCAGAATGAAAGCTAGATAATAGTTCGCTTATTTCGATCACGGCTTTCTTGGTATCGAGGGTGACGCCACTCTTGTCTCGAAGCTCCACAGTGATATCGTCGTCGAGCTCATAGACCGAGGGACTGCCACAAATATCTCCTGAACAGATTTCGACGCTGCCACAGAGGCAAGAAACCTTGTGCCGTCGCGCGGATTTCAGTGTTGAGCAGTCTGATGTACGGTTCGAGGTTTGGCAGACCGCGACGGAGCTGAGAACTAGCAGTGCTACATTTGCAAGGGCGCGGTTCACGGAGCCGTTGTCCTCCCATTCGGGTTATATCCAGCAGGAAACAATGCTACAGCGTCGGTTCGATTCACGCGGTGTTTCGCTTCCGGTCGAGTCGTGGCCAATTCGGAAGTAAAAACGCCAACACCCGCAGCAGCACCCCCTTCGTTTCGCCACCCATCCCTCCAGTCCTTTACCCTAGAAGGTTCGAGGAGCTCCACCCATGACCGTCATCCGCCAGGAAGATTTCATCCGCAGCGTCGCCGGCGCCCTCCAGTACATCAGCTACTACCACCCCACCGACTACATCACCTCCCTCACCAAGGCCTACGAGCGCGAGCAATCTCATGCCGCCAAAGACGCCATGGCGCAGATCCTCATCAACAGCCGCATGTGCGCCGAGGGTCACCGCCCCATCTGCCAGGACACCGGCATCGTCAACGTCTTCGTAAAAGTCGGCATGGATGTCCGCTTCCAAGGCCCCGACGGCGGGCCGCCCACCCTCGACATGCAGGGCATGTCCGATGAAGGCGTCCGACGCGCCTACCTCGACCCCGACAACAAGCTCCGCGCCTCACTACTCGCCGACCCCGCCGGCGCCCGCAAGAACACCAAGGACAACACCCCCGCCGCCGTCGTCGTCGAACTCGTCAAAGGCAACAAGGTCGACATCACCGTCGCCGCCAAGGGCGGAGGCTCCGAGGCCAAAAGCAAATTCGTCATGCTCAACCCATCCGATTCCGTCGTCGAGTGGGTCCTCAAAACCGTCCCCACCATGGGCGCCGGATGGTGCCCTCCTGGCATGCTCGGCATCGGCATCGGCGGCACTTCAGAAAAAGCCATGCTCCTCGCCAAGCAATCCTTAATGGACCCCATCGACATCCAGGACCTGATCGACCGCGGCCCCAAAACCACAGCCGAAAAGCTTCGCGTCGAGCTCTTCGACAAAGTGAATCGCCTCGGCATCGGCGCACAGGGCCTCGGCGGCCTTACCACAGTCCTCGACGTCAAAATTCTCGACACCCCGACTCACGCAGCCAACCTGCCCGTCGCCATGATCCCCAACTGCGCCGCCACGCGCCACGCGCACGTCGTCCTCGACGGCTCTGGCCCCGCATACCTTGATCCGCCCTCGCTCGACCTGTGGCCCAAGCTCACCTACGATGTCTCCCGCGCCAGGCGCGTCAACCTTGATATCGTCACCCGCGCCGAAGCTGCCACATGGAAACCCGGCGAAGTCCTGCTCCTCAACGGCAAGCTCCTTACCGGCCGCGACGCCGCCCACAAACGCATGACCGACATGCTCAGCCGCGGCGAAAAACTCCCCGTTGACTTCCGCGATCGCTTCATCTACTACGTCGGTCCCGTCGATCCCGTCCGCGAAGAAGTCATCGGCCCCGCCGGCCCCACCACCGCCACCCGCATGGACAAGTTCACCCGTCAGATGCTCGCTGAAACCGGCCTCCTTGGCATGGTCGGCAAAGCCGAGCGCGGTCCCACCGCCATCGAGGCCATCAAGGAATTCGGCGCAGTCTACCTGATGGCCGTCGGCGGAGCCGCATACCTCGTTTCCAAAGCCATCATCAACTCCCGCCAACTAGCGTTCGAAGATCTCGGCATGGAAGGCATCTACGAATTCGAAGTCAAAGACATGCCCGTCACCGTCGCTGTCGACTCCAAGGGCACAAGCGTCCATAACACCGGCCCAGCAGAGTGGCAGCAACGCATCGCCAATATCCCGATCCTGCAGTGAGTCACATTGTCGGATCAGAGATTTCCGCAACGCTGTCATTCCGACCGAGGCGCCATGGCGACGAGCGGAGGAACCTGCAGTTGCCTTTTCTTGGCGCAGGCACGTACCTGGCTGTCCTTGGCGAATGCAAATGCGAACCAGTCAAGAAGACGCTAGACTCTCTTCACGGCGATTAATGATTGACCGTGTGTCCCGTACCCCGATCCCCGCGAGGGAAGACATGAAACCACAGTTTGCTTTAAAGGTCGTTCTTGCTTTGGTCGGAATTCTGTTTCTTGCCCTGGCCTATCCGATGATCGTCTTTGTGCGCCAGGCGCCCGCACTCTCGATGCAGTTCAGTCTCTACGTCACGCTGGGTGTCTTTCTGTTGCTCGCCATTCGCAACCCTTCAGCACACCGCAGCCTCATCGCTTTTACCGCCTGGTCCAGCTTCGCGCACGCCGCTTTAATGGGTACACAGGCATTCTGCAATATGGTCGCGCGCGGAGAGCTGATTGGCGTAGCAGTTCTCATCGTCATCGGCATAGCCCTGGTTGCTCTCGCGCCTCCTCCGCCCCAGCCCGGTCCAGGCCCCTATCCGGCGCACCAATCGTGAAGACCGTTCCCGCATTCTCTACAGTCGAAGATCCCGCTCGGCATGGGTCATCGGCGACGAGCCCTATGTCTCAATCCACATGATGGGCCCCGCCAACTACGCCGTCCACAAATAGCAACGGCTCACCATCCGGTGAGCCGCCTTAGTCCCTATGTCCCTGGTCCCTCAGTCCCTGCTTTATTGTTTTCCAAACCGATACACAAACCCGTAAGTAAACCCGAGATCGTTCTGCAATGTCGAACCGAACCCGGTCGCCATATAATCCGGCGCCAGCCGCAACGACAGACTCGGCGAAATGTTCACCTCGCCGATCAAGCTCGCGTTGATCGCGTAGGTTGTCCCATCCGGATAGAGACCGTTTACCGCCGTGCCAAACCCGTTCGTGTCGCTTGCAAAGTTGCTCATCGCCACGCCGCCCTTCACGCTTCCGGCGATCGAATACTTCGGCCGCATCCTGAAGCGGTATGTGGGCCCCACCAGGACGTCATAGGTGCTGATTGCTGGCCGCGTGATGTTGCCGTTGTTCGGACGCAGACCCACAAATGCCGTCCCGTAATACCCGCGCCCGTCAAACGTCAGACCCAGCTTTTCGGTCCAGAAGCGCGAAACCGCCACATCCCACGAGTACATTGTTACCCGCTGCAACCCCGGTCCCGGCGTAAATCGCTGATAGCCGCCGCCCACAAACACCTCGTACAAATGCGAGTACGCGTCATGGATGGCCTGCGCCCGCCGCGCCTCGCGCCGCGCCCGGATGCGTGCCTGCACCGTCTGCTGACCCTGTTGGATTGGCGCAGCGGCCGGGCCTTGCGGCTGCTCCTGCGCGGGTGTGCTGCTGCTGGAATCTGTGCTCTGCGCCAGAGCACCGAACGATAAAAGCGAAATAACCGCCAGAACACCTGCAGAACGGCGAAAAGAAAACATCGGTCTTGACTTACCTCCAACTACTGGGTCCCCGCGGACAGGTCTTCGTCCGTGGGGTGGAACGCCGGGTTCGCCGCGGACAGGTCTTCGTCCGTGGGTGAAACCCTTTACGGAGCCGAGCGCACCCCTATCGATATTTAAACATCTCGAACTGGGCTGCGCAGGGCTGTCACCCTTTGGACGCGCGCCGGCGGATTTTGCCGCTATCCCCGCCTGCATGCAATACGATGAGAGCCACGGAGGCGATTACTCTTCATGGGTCGATTCCTGCTCGGATTCATCTTCGGCATTGTTCTCGTTCCCCTCGCCGTCCTGGCTTTCCTCACCTATGGCAGAGTGCCGGTCGCCGTCGGCGATCCCCCGTTTCCCTACGAGCGTCAGCTCGTCAGCCTGCCGCTCGATGCACGCATCCAGAAGGACATGGTCGGCACCCACATGGAACCCGATCAACTCAACCTGACCGCCGGCGCTCGCATCTACGTTGAACGCTGCGCCGTCTGCCACGGCCTCCACGGCAAAACTGCTGCCATCGGCTCCCATATGTACCCTGACGCTCCCCCGCTCCTTGAGCCGCACCGCAACGATCCCACCGTCGTCGGCGTCAGTGACGACCCATCCGGTGAAACCTATTGGAAAGTCGAAAACGGCATTCGCCTCACGGGTATGCCTTCCTTCAAAACCCAGCTCAGTGATACCGAAATGTGGCAGGTCAGCATCTTCCTGGCCAACGCCAGCAAGCCCATGCCTCCGTCCGCCCTCGAACTCCTCAATCGCGCACCCGCCCCGCCCGCCGATGCCCCGATCCACCTGCCCACCCCTCCACCAGCCTCAGAAGATCAATAGCATTCCAGGCAACAGAGAACGCAGTGCCTGGCCAACGGCATTCGCCCTGCGCTGCCCCACACGATACTCTGAAAGTGTCTCTGGAAAGGTCAGGCCATGAGTCTCGTCGATTCCTTCCGCAAAGGCCTTCGTTTCTTCCTCATGAGCTTCGGCATCTCCTCCCCGGCCAAAAAGCCGCCCCCCAAACCTGCCTCCAGGCCCAACTCGGGCCAGTAAACCCGTCCCTCCTGCAATTTTTCGAGCCAAATTTTCCGAGCCTAACAGCAGCTTTCACCACTCCAATAACCAGGTCACATGACCATCCGAGGATGCGATCGACGATGAGTACCGAACCCCAAAAAGGAACCCTCCGCGCTTTCTGGGATTGGTTCGTCCTCTTCAGTGGAATCTCCACCGCCTCCAACCTCTCGCGAACCCGCCGCGACCCCGTCCAGCGCAAAGGCCTCTTCCTCTTCCGCAAATCCAAACGCGGCTGATCCCGCTTCCACGAGTCCCTAGTCCCCTAGTCCCTAGTCTCTGCTCCCTGTAAACTTGATATATGTCGCTGACCCGCCAGCAAGCCCTCGATTACTTCAACTCCCCTGACCTCATCGGGCTGGGCTTCGAGGCCGACGCTGTCCGTCGCCGCCTCCACCCCGAAGGCGTAGTCACCTACATCATCGATCGCAACATCAACTACACCAACTTCTGCACCGAGTACTGCACCTTCTGCGCCTTCTACCGCCCCCTCCCCAAAGAAGGAAAGAATATCCCCCGCTCCGACGAGGGCTACATCCTCTCGCTCGAAAAAATCTACGAAAAGATCGCCGAAACCGAGGAGATGGGCGGCACCGGCGTCCTCATGCAGGGCGGCCTTCACCCCGACTTGAAGATCGACTGGTTCGAACGCCTCTTCACCGGTATCAAGCAGCGCTTCCCAAAAATCTGGCTGCACTGTCTCAGCGCATCTGAAATCCTCGCCATCGCCGAGTACAGCGAACTTGACCTGCGCACCACCATCGCCCGCCTTCGCGATGCAGGACTCGACTCCATCCCCGGCGGCGGCGCCGAAATCCTCGATGACGACGTCCGCAAACGCATCGCCCGCCTCAAGTGCCGCACCGCCGACTGGGTTGCAGTCCACCGCACCGCTCACGAACTAGGCATGCGCACCACCGCCACCATGATGTTTGGCGTCGGCGAGACATTCGACCAGCGCATCAACCACTTCGAAGTCGTCCGCAACCTGCAGGAAGAAACCGGCGGATTCACCGCCTTCATCCCCTGGAGCTTTCAGCCCGGCAACACCGCTCTCGGCGGCCGCGGTTGGGAAGAAGCCACCTCAGTCGAATACCTCAAGGTCCTCGCCATCGCCCGTCTCCACCTCGACAACATCGAGAACGTACAAGCCAGTTGGGTCACGCAAGGACTCAAGGTGCTCGAGTTGGGTCTTCACTTCGGCGGCAACGACGTAGGCTCCGTCATGCTCGAAGAAAACGTAGTCAAGGCGGCAGGCACCAGCAACTGCACCACCGAAGAAGAACTCCGCCGCATCATCCGCGACGCCGGCTTCAAGCCCGTCCAGCGCGACACCCTCTACCGCACCATGTTCCTCAATTAAGCATCGCTCCTTTAGCGCTTGTCAGCCTGAGCGCCGCGAGCCTGTGGCTCCACGAAAGTGGGGTAAGCGGCACGAAGGATCTGCTTTTGTTTTTCGCGCGTCAATCCGCAACAACCTGTCATCGAAAAGGTAACTTCCAGATTGACACTTCCCAATTGACCACAACTCGACCAAGTCACGACTCATCCCCTCCAAAACTGTCATTCCGACCGGAGCAAAGCGCAGTGGAGGAACCTGCAGTTGTTTTTCGGATGGTCCAGATCGAAGATCCTTCCGAATTGTCCACCAACCGCCAACGATTTCGAAATGATCGCGCTATCCTTGCTGAGACAAGTGGAAGGTGCAATTTGAATAACGACAAATTGCGCGATTGGTACCTAGGATTGTCGAACTGCGACAAGCAGATTTATTTGTCCCTTGTTTCCAACCAACTCACGATTCATGGAGCCGGTTAATGCCTAAAGCGTCCTAGTATCGCAGGAGTAATCTCCGGTTGAGCCACAATATGACCGGAATGCCGGTTTCGGAGATCAACCCACATCCGGTACACTCAAATTTCATACGGCCCCGGAAGAAAAATCAACGGTTGAGGTGTAAACACTAATTTCGCCGGTTCGGAAATAAACCGAAACACCATCGCCGCACCCGATTCGCACGAAAAAGAAGTCTCACGATGTCTGAAGATGCGAGCATGACCTGCGCGGAGTTCCAAAGCCTGCTCCCTGTGTTGCTGGTCTCCGACGAATTGATAGATAGTCACCCTCATTACAAAACGTGTTTGATCTGTCGTGATCTCATTCGCAACTACGAAAAGATGATTGACAAGGTTTTCCCCGCGCATTGTGACGACTGGTCCGAGTCCACGTGAAAGGCAAATGAAACAGGGGCCGAGGTTGTCTGATTGCGGCCTGACGGCTTTTCACAGATTCCCGGGCGAGGACCGCCCACTCGGGAACTACCCCTTGCTCAATAGGTAAAGTTCCAATCCCTTTTCTCCTCACGATTCCGTCAACCCCCATTTCCCGCCAAGCCCCCGCAACTCCCTCATTCTACGCACAAAATAAATCCGCAAACTTTGCAGATAATTAAGCCGCAAAATCGCACAATTGAACTGTAGGCATCGAGAGACGCTTCAACCGACTCTCGATGCCATTGTCATTTCTGAAAGGAACCCCCGTGTCCGATGCCGCCGCACTCCATGAATCCCAGCTCGCAATCGCTCCCACGTCGTCGCCGCTAGCGGAATCGCTGCCGGCGGTTTCTCCTGCCCCGATCTCTTCTGCCGGAACTCGCTGCGTCGAGGCCTACAACGGCGCCTACAAAACCGAGCGCGCCTCGCGCCGCGACGAAATCGCTGCGATCAGATCTGCCAGGAGAGCCTTCCGCGCTGCCCTCCCACCGCTCTCCGGGCTCGAAAACATCCGCGACTTCATCGCCTGTATCGCCCAGGCGATCCTCCTTGACGTCATCGATACCGCCGATGCCTCCAAGCTTCTCTATGCCGCGCAGGTTGCGATCGCCGCATCGCGCGTTCAGCCCCCTTCCGTCAAATCTCATGCTTCCTGATCCGCGCGGGCACCTACCCCCCACCCCCCTCCGATATTTGCGGTTTTCCACAAAATATATGCATGAAATTCGACGATGAAACTCCGACCAAACCAGTCCGCTTCAACACATCTGCAGGTTGTGCCCCAGGTCCGGGGTCCCCACGAACCGGTCTTGGTTCGCGGGGTGGAGATCTCGCTTCTGAAACCTGGGAAAGCAGAAAGCCAATCCACTTTTTTCTCTCGCGCAGAGGCTAGACAAGCCCCAAGAATTCCGGGGTCATTCGCGCCTGCCTTGTGCTATCCTCGCCGCGTGTCCGTCACTTCCTCGCCTCAAATGCAAGCTACCCGGCGCCACTCCGCGCTCGTCCGCGTAACCCACTGGCTCACCGTCATTTCGTTTCTGGCTTTGCTCGTAACTGGCGGCGAAATCGTCATTTCGCACCCGCGCTTCTACTGGGGCGAAACCGGCAACTCCGGCACCACTCCGCTCTTCAAGATCCCCATCCCCGCATCGCGCGATACCGTTCCCTCCGGCTACAACTACGTGATGCCCGATCAGAATGGCTGGTCCCGCTATCTTCACTTCGAAGCGGCATGGGTTCTCGTCCTCACCGGCCTCGTCTACGTCATCGCGAGCCTGCTCAATCGTCACTTCTCGCGGAACCTGCTCCCCTCACCCGCCGACCGCAATTGGCGCGCCTTCCGCAATGTCTTTGCCAAGAGCCTCCGCCGCGCTCCGCCCGATCCCGCGTCAAACGACGCGTACAACGTCGTCCAGCGCACCGCCTACGTCCTCGTGATCTTCGTCCTCTTCCCTCTCGTTATCTGGACCGGCCTCGCTCTTTCCCCCGCGTTTGACTCCGTACTCCCGGCAACCGTCAATCTGCTCGGTGGCCGTCAGTCCGCGCGCACGCTGCACTTCTTCGTCACCGATCTTCTCGTTCTCTTCCTCATCGTCCACGTCGCGATGATTGTTCTCGCTGGATTCTGGAGCCGCACCCGTGCCATGATCACAGGCCGTATCAATTCTTCCTCGGAGCGCCCATGAGCAACATCTCTCGCCGCAAACTCATCACCACCGGTATCGCCGCCACCGCAGGCGTTACCGGTCTTGCCGCCGCCGATCGCATCGCCCGTAGCTACGGCCTCATCCCACCCGATGGCGGCGGAATCTACGGCCCCGGAGAAACCCTCACCTATGCCGCCCAGCGACTGCTCACCCGCCACTCGATCGCCCGCGAATTCCCGCGCAGCATGATTTCCGAGAAACCCTTCCGCAACGAAACCGCGCCGCCGGGCGAAGAATTCAAGCGCCATCAAGCCACCGGCTTTTCCGATTGGAAGCTTTCCGTCGACGGCATGGTCGCGCATCCTACATCCTTCTCGCTTGCCGATCTCAAAGGCCTTCCCACTCACAACCAGATCACCGAGGTGGCCTGCGAAGAGGGATGGTCTTATGTTGCGGAGTGGATTGGAACGCCTCTGCACAATGTCCTCGACGCCGTCGGCGTTCTGCCCCAGGCACGGTACGTCGTCTATTTCTCCATTGAGAAAGACTGGTGGGAAAGCATCGACATGGCCGATGCCACGCACCCTCAAACCTTCCTCACCATGGGCATGAACGACGGCGAACTTCCCGTCGGCTTCGGCGCTCCGCTCCGCCTGCGCGTGCCTCGCCAGCTAGGCTACAAGAGCGTCAAATACATCACCCGCATCACCGCAACCGACTCGCTCAAGCACTTCGGCAAAGGCCTCGGCTCCGCCTCCTCCGAAGGTGGCTACGCCTGGTACGCCGGCATCTGAATGACTGAGAAGCCCTGACACCGGATTCTCCTGTGTCATTCACCGGACTCTCCTTTGTCATTCACCAGATTCTTCCGTGTCATTCTGAGCGCTGCTACTACCCTCATTCACTCAACAGAAGGGGAGATGTGTCATCCTGAGCGCCGCAAGCTTGGGGCCCCACGCAGAGGGGTAAGCGGCGCGAAGGATCGGCTTTTACGGGTTCCCTCCCGGGTGCCCCAGGTCTGGATTTTCAGACCTGGGTTTCCGGCCTTCATCAAACGAACTGGATCCATCAACTAGGCAGGCTCACAGCTCGGATCTATTTCTCCAGCGAATACACCACGCTGATCGTCGTCTTCACCTCGATCGGCTTCCCATTCAACAAAAACGGCTTGTATCTCCACTGCCGCACTGCATCGAGAGACGACTGCAATAGCTCGCTCGGTCCTGACGCAACCCTCAAGTTTTCCACGTGTCCCGTCTTGCCGATCACCGCATCCAGCACCACCGTCCCCTGGATCCTCGCTGTCTTCGCCTCCGGCGGATACTTCGGAGCCACCTTGCTGATCAGGTTTGCCTGCATCTTCTCTGGCAGAACGGAGTGCGGCGCGCCATTCTTCGAATCCTGCTTATCCGCGCTCGCCTGAGGATCAACCCCCACACGCAGCGCCACCGCCGACGCCGCCGTAACCACTCCCAGCGCTACACACGCCACGACCCATACTGTCGCACGCAGCGCGCCCATCTGCCTCTTCTTCTCAGTAAGTTTCATAAGTCTCCTCTCCAAGGTGTTGGCATCAAAAATTCCGATCGCATGCGGGACCCTCACAGCCCTGCCTTGCAACAACAAGGCCGCCAGCCGCAACAGCGATTGCGCATACTCCTCGCTCCCTGAAATTCCCGCGGCCATCTCGTCGCACACCATCTCCCGCGTCTCCGTCATGAATTGCCGCGTAACCCAGAGACATGGGTGGTAGCTCAACGGCAGCGCCGCAATCTCATACGCCAGGTTCTTCAAAAAATCCTTGCGCCGGATGTGCGCAAACTCATGCGCAATCGCCGTGTCCAGATCAGTCTGCGGCATGTGCGTTATCATCCCCGCCGGAAGCATCACGCGCCCGTGCACAATGCCCATCGTCACCGGCGCAAAAATTTCCTTCGAGCCCACGATCGCGACCGGCCCCGCAATGCCCATACGTTTCAGCCATCGCTCAAACGAAAGCGCAGCTTCCCCGCTCAACCGCAGCGGCTCCGCTCCTCTTCTCAGCAACGACAACCGCACGCAACGCCACACGAACCGCGCGATGAAATACCCCGTTGCCGCCGCATACACAATCGCCAGCGCCCCCATCACCCCCGGCGGCAGTCGCAGCGCGGCAAATCCGTCCCCGGCTCCCACACCCATTCGCACTGACACCTGCCCATCCGGCGCTGAAGCTTGATGCGCAAACCACGGCCACACAAAGTGCATCTTTTCCCAGGGAAGAATCGACAACGCAGGCAGCGCGCTCTCCAGCACTAGCGCGCTCACCCAGACGCGATGCTCCGCCGCCGGACCTGCCGCTCTCAAACCTCGCGCGCCAATCCACGCTGCCGCAAACACCAGCGGCGCCTGCCAAAGCGAATTCAAAACATAAGACACCAGCGCCGACTCAAAGCCGCTCATGCCGCGCCTCCCTTCTCCTTGCTGAATTGCTCGGTCAGCTTCGCCAGCCGCTTCGCATCGATCTGCCGGCTCTTCAGCAGGCTCATCACCAGCACTTCGCTCGACCCGCCAAACATCCGGTCAATCAGATCGCGAAGGCTCTGTCCGTAGGCCTTCTCCTCGCTCACCTTCGCCGCATAAACAAACGCTCGCCCCTCCAACTCGCGATGCAGCTTGCCCTTGCGTTCCAGAATATTGAGCACCGTCTGCACCGTCGTGTACGCCAGAGGCGGGCGCATCTCCGCCTGCACCTCCGCCACTGTGCTGCTCCCCCGCTTCCAGATCACCTGCATGATCCTCAGCTCCAGCTTGGTCAACCCGCTCTTTGCCGAACTAGCCCCCACGCGACCTCCTATATTTTTAGGAGCCTACCCCCATTCCGCTCCTCTGTCAACTAAAGTCTTAGGACACGAGTCCTCCAGCTCGAAATCCGATTGACCCTCCCCCGGTGCCGGTATTACAGTCGCCTTGCCCGCGAAATTCCCCCAAAGCTCGACCCGCAGCATCGTTGCAGAATTCTCACTTCCAATGAGGTGCCGCCGCATGCGTAAACTCCTTGCCTGCCTTTTAATCCTGTCCATGAATGCATGGGCCGTTGACCCGTCGCATACTGAATCCCTGCGCGGCTATACAGCGGCTCACTCCGCCGCCGAAGTGCAGTGGGAACAAAAATTCCGCGCCATCCCAGAGCCGGATCGCATTCGCGAAAACATGCGTCGCCTCTCCGCGCGCCCCCACCACGTCGGCTCGCCCTACGACAAGGACAACGCCGAATGGCTCCTTGCCCAGCTCAAGTCCTACGGCCTCGACGCCAAGATCGAGCAATTCGAAGCCCTCTTCCCCACGCCAAAATCCCGCAAGCTCGAACTCCTCGGCGCCACTAAATTCACCGCCAAACTCGACGAGCCGGTCCTCGCCATCGATCCCACCTCCAACCAGAAAGATGAGCAGCTCCCCACCTACAACGCCTACTCCAAAGACGGCGACGTCACCGCTCCCCTCGTCTACGTCAACTACGGCGCGCCGGCCGACTACGAGCAGCTCGACGCCATGGGTGTCTCCGTCAAGGGAGCCATCGTCATCGCCCGCTACGGCGAAACCTGGCGCGGCATCAAGCCCAAGGTCGCTGCCGAACACGGCGCCGTCGGCTGCATCATCTACTCCGACCCCAAAGATGACGGCTACGCCCGCGGCCTGCCCTTTCCTGAAGGCCCCATGCGTCCCGCCGACGGTGCGCAGCGCGGCAGCGTCATGGACATGCCCGTCTACCCCGGCGATCCGCAGACCCCCGGAGTCGGCGCAAAGCCAGGCGTAAAGCTAATCCCACTCGACCAGGTCCAGACCATCACCAAGATTCCTGTGCTCCCCATTTCCTACGCAGACGCGCAGCCGTTCCTGAAGTCGCTGGAGGGACAAACGGTGCCTGAAACCTGGCGCGGCGATCTCCCCTTCACCTACAGAACCGGCCCTAGCAAGGCGCAGGCCCACCTCGCCGTCGCTTTCAACTGGGATCGCAAGCCTCTCTACGATGTCGTCGCCACCATTCCCGGCGCAACCTTCCCCGATGAGTGGGTCATTCGCGGCAATCATCACGACGCCTGGGTCAACGGCGCTGAAGATCCCCTCAGCGGGGCCAGCCCTCAACTCGAAGAAGCACGCGCGCTCGGCGAACTCCTCAAGCAGGGTTGGAAGCCAGCCCGCACCATCATCTATTGCTTCTGGGATGGCGAAGAGCCCGCACTTCTCGGATCAACCGAGTGGGCCGAGTTCCACGGCGACGAATTAAAGCAACATGCCGTCGCCTACTTCAACTCCGACGGCAACGGGCGCGGCTTCTTCCGCGCGGGTGGTTCTCACTCGCTTGAAAACTTCATCAATAGTGTCGCCAAAGATATCGACGATCCCGAAACCAAGATGTCAGTCTGGAAGCGCGCTCGCCTCGCCGCCCGTCTGCGCGGCACACCCGAATCCCGCACTGAAGCCAAATCGCGCGCCGACAGCCGCATCAGCGCCCTCGGCTCAGGCTCTGACTACACCGTATTCATCGACCACCTCGGCGTTCCCAGCGCCAACCTTGGCTACGGCGGAGAAGACGAAGGCGGCGGCCAGTACCACTCCGTCTACGACGACTTCTACTACTACACCCATTTTCAGGACACCGATTTTCTCTACGAGAGAGCGCTCGCGCAGACCGCCGGCTCCATGATGATGCGTATGGCCGACGCCGACGTTCTTCCCTACCAGTTCACTGACCAGGCCGATACCATCCACACCTACGTCACCGAAGTCAAAAAACTCGCAGACACAATGCGCACCCAGATCAAGGACCGCAACGCCGACCTTGCCGATGGCGTCTACAAGGCAGCTGCCGATCCTAAAAAAACCTCGGTCCCGCCCCCCGTCGACGTCGTGCCTCCCTACTTCAACTTCGCTCCACTCGACCAGGCCGCCGACGATCTCACCGCCGCAGCCGCCGATTACGAGAAAGCCTTCACCGCCCATGCCGAAACAGCCGATCCCAAGGTGAATGCCCTTCTCCTCGCCACCGAACACACCCTTACTGACCCCACCGGTCTCCCCAATCGCCCGTGGTTCGAACACATGATCTACGCCCCCGGATTCTTCACCGGCTACGGCGTCAAAACTCTACCCGCCGTTCGCGAAGCCATCGAGCAAAAGCAGTGGTCCGCCGTCGATCCCCAGATCGCCAGAACCGCCGCCGCCATCGAACGCGAAGCCGACAAACTCAAAGCCGCAACCAATGCCCTCAATGGAGAATGATCCGGATCCAAACGAGAACCCATCCTTGTGCTACCTTGCTGACTCGCTTATGCGCGAAGCGCATGCTGGCCCGCTACTTCTGTAACATGGCAAACGGCCACTGCCGCAACTGCTTCGCGCGCCACAGGTAGATCAATGTTCCGCTCACGGCAATGCCTCCCGCCATCGCCAGCCCGCCCATGGCGTTGCTGCGATTCACAAGGATGAACACAAATCCAGCCATCGCCAGCACCGGGGGCAGCGGATACAACGGAATCCGAAACGGCCGCTCCAACTCCGGTCTTTGCACACGCAGTAGCATCACGCCCACATGCTGCAGAAAAAACTGCAGCAGTATCCGCGTCACCACCAGCATCGTGATCACCTGCTGCAGGCTGAAGAAGCAGAACGCCGAAGCCACCAGCCCCAGCGCCACCAGCGATCGATGCGGAATTCCGTGCTTCGGATGCACCGCCGCCAGAAACCTGAAGTAATTGCCGCTCTGCGCCGCAGCAAACGGCACGCGCGAATAACCCAGCAGCAACGAGAACACCGACGCAAACGCCGTCCACATCACCAGCGCCGCTATCGTGTACCCCGCCCACTGCCCGAATGCCCATCGCGCAATCTCCGCCACCAGTTGCACGCGCACAATGGCGCTCTCTTTTACATGCATCGCCGCATCGCGCATCGAAGGCAGTGCTGAAAGGTTCATGACGACGTAAAACGACGTCACAAACAGAACCGACAGCAGAATTGCCCGCGGAATCGTCTTCTCCGGCTGCTTTACCTCGCTGCCCAGAAACGTGATGTTGTAGTAGCCCCAGTAATCGTACGTGGCAATCAGCGTAGCCTGCGCCAGGCCGCCAATCGCCAGCGCCGCCGACTGCGCCGGACTCGCCGGCATATGCCATCCGCCCATCGACGCCGCGTGCGCAAATCCCGACGCAATCACGCCAGCCATGGCCGCCATCACGCCTGCAAACAGCACCCACGCCAGCCGCGTCACCGAACTCAGATTCCGATACAAAAGCGCCGTCACCAGCAAACAGGCCGACGCCGCCGCGAAGTTCGCATAATGCAGGGCGGGCAGCGCCGCAATTGGAGCCGACTCAAGCCCCGGCCAGAACCACGCCAGAAAACTCGACAGGCCAATGCACCCCGACGCAATCGACAGCGGCGCAGAAAAGCTCAGCTGCCACACATACAAAAAACTCAGCCAGTTTCCTTGGCGCTCCGGCCCGTAGATCTCGCGTAGAAATGCATACGAACCGCCGGCTCTTGGAAACGCAGCGCCCAGTTCCGCCCACACCAGCCCGTCCATCACCGCAATCGCAGCGCCCAGCAGCCACGCCCATGTGCTCAGTCTGTAGCCGGCAGCCGCAATCACCAGCGGCAGCGTGATGAACGGCCCCACGCCGATCATCTCCAGCATGTTGAACAGCACCGCCGACCGCAGCCCGATCCGCCGTTCCAGCGTCGCGGATGAGCCAGAACCCGATGGGATTTTCAATCGATCAGACACTCGGCCCTCATCATAATGAACACCTGGCCGCCAGCATCTCGTCTCCCAAGCTCACAATCAAAGTTGAAAGTGTCATTCTGAGCGAACGGGGCCCCGAACGTGTTTCAGTTCGGGGGTGGTGAGCGAAGAATCTGCTTTTCGGGGGCTTCCACACTGTGCGCAGCTTCTATCCCGGTTTCCGCTCACCGGATTGTACACTGACGACAACCATGTTCTTTTCCCAGGGAGCACCTCGCACACACGTCAACGCCGCCCTCGCAGCCCTGATCGCAGCGGTTCTCTCCGCACTCGCTCCGGCGCAGCAATTACCCGCGCAGGCCGTACCAGCCGCGCAGTTGCCGCCATCGGAGCCGCGCCTCGTCGCCCTCCGACTCCCTGAAGACCGCGGCGAAGCCAGGCTCGAGCAGACGCTCAAACAGCTCGGCACCACCGCCAGCCTCATGATGATCGTCGCCCATCCCGACGACGAAGACGGCGCCTTGCTCGCCTACCTCTCCCGCGGCATGGGCGTCCGCGCCACGCTCTTCACCCTAACGCGAGGCGAAGGCGGCCAGAACGAGATGTCCGGCGAGCTCTACGACGCCCTCGGCATCCTCCGCACCAACGAACTCCTCAAAGCCGGCGAATACTACGGAGCCAAACAGCTCTGGGGCACCGAAGTCGACTTCGGCTTCTCCAAGACACAGGAAGAATCCTTCCAGAAATGGACCCACGACCGCGTCCTCTATGACGCTGTCCTCGCCGTCCGAAGCGAGCGCCCCCAGGTCATCGTCTCCACCTTTGTTGGCGGCATCACTGACGGCCACGGCCAGCACCAGGTCTCCGGCGAAATCGCCCAGGAAGTCTTCAACGCCGCAGCTGATCCCAAGGTCTTCCCCGATCAGCTCAAGCCACAGTCTGAAGGCGGCCTCGGCCTCCAGCTCTGGCAGCCGCTCGCCGTCTACTCCATGACACCCTTCGCTCCGGTCACGGACAAGGGCATGTTCGATTACGCCACTGGCAAATGGGCGCCCGCGAAGTTCAAAAACTACGTCACCGGCGAGGTGACCACCACCACGCCCTCCACAGACGTAAAGCTCCCCGTCGGCACCTTGGACCCGACTCTCGGCCGTAGTTACGCGCAGATCGCGCGCGAGGGCTGGGGCGAGCAGAAGTCGCAAAACGGAGGAGCCAACCCATCCCTCAGTGGCCCCGCAACCGCAAGCTACCACTTGTGGGCCGTCGCACCCACGGCAAAGATCGATGCGAGCGCCAAGAAGACGGGCTCAACCCTCTACGACAATGGCCGAGTCCAGATCGATACCACCATCGCCGGTCTCGCACACTTGGTGAAATCGCCTGCGCCTGATTGGCTCGTCTCAGGCCTTCACGAGATCGACTCTTCCCTGAATGAACTTGAATCGAAGTGCCCTTGCCGGTCCGGCCTTCCAGTCGCTCAAGCCCTCGCTCCGATCTACCGCCAGACGCTTGCGCTCAGAGAAAAGGTCACCGCCGGCAACCTCGACCCGCAAGGCAAGGCGGATGTCCTCTTCGAACTCGACGCCAAGATCAATCAGTTTCAGTCAGCACTCGCCGACGCCGTCGGCCTCGACCTCATCGCCTTTCGCACCAACGATTCCCACGCCCAGACCGCAGGCTTCCGCGGCGCCTCTGCCGACGAAGCTGCCACCAGCGTCTCGCCCGGTGAAGAGTTCCGCGTCCACGTCCACGCAGCGCAGGCCACGAACGCTACACGGTTAGAGAGAGTCTGGCTCCAGAGCCGCACAGGCGAAGAGTGGAAGAGCACCATCAGCGGCGCCAGCGATCCAGCCGCGCTCGTAACCGATCCGGTGTTCTCTGTCCACGTCTCTGACAACGCGGAGTCGACAGCACCGTTTTTCACTCGCCCCAACACAGAGCAGCCCTTCTACGACATCACGAACCCGCAATGGCGGGAGCGCTCCTTCGCTCCCTACCCGCTCGACGCCTGGGCGGAGTTCACCTTCGACGGCTTGCCCATCCGGCTCGGTGAAGTCGTACAAACGCTTCAGCGCGTTGCCGGCCCCGGCGGCTTCTACGAACCATTGGTAGTCACTCCGGCCATCGGCGTCAGCGTCGCCCCGCAGGCCCGCATCCTACCGCTCGATGGCAGCGCTCTGCCTGTCCGCGTTACCGTCCACACCCAGGCCGCCGCCGATGGCACCGTCACGCTCAAACTTCCCGATGGCTGGCATTGCGATCCGGCCCAGGCCGAGTTCCATCGCAAGGCCGCGGGCGACACTGACCCAATCCTCTTCTCTGTAACCCCCGCGGCCGCGCAGACTGGAGCTTACCCCATCCAGGCTGTAGCACAATCCGCCGGCCGCAACTATCTCTCCGGCTGGCACAGCGTTGGCTACCCTGGCCTTCGTCCCTACAACCAATACGCGCCCGCTACTCTCCAGACCCGCAAGATCGACGTCAAACTCGCTCCCGGTCTACGTATTGGATACGTCATGGGCCCCGGCGATCTGGTCCCGGAAGCATTGGAAGGCATGGGCATCGTTCCGCATCTGCTCTCCAGCGCCGACCTCATCTCCGGTGACCTCAACGCCTGGAACGTCATCGTCCTCGGCATCCGTGCCTACTCCGTCCGTCCCGAACTGGCCAAAGTCCAGCCCCGCCTCGAAGACTGGGTCCGCAACGGCGGCACACTCGTCGTTCAGTATCAGAGCAGCACTTTTCCTGCTCCGCTGCCGCTCTCCATGGGTGGCCGTCTTCCCGAGCGCGTCGTCGACGAGCAGTCTCCCGTCAAGCTGCTCGATCCGTCCAATGCTCTGCTCAGTTTTCCCAACAAGATCACCCCCGCCGACTTCGACGGCTGGGTTGAAGAGCGTGGTCACTCTTTCCTCGATTCGTTTGACCCCGGATACACTGCGCTCACCGAAACCGCGGATCCAGGACAAGATCCGCAGCGCGGCGGATTGATCGTCACCCACCCCGGCAAGGGAACCTATATCTATGTCGCCTACGCTCTCTATCGACAGTTACCCGAGCTAGTGCCCGGAGCCTATCGCATCCTCGCCAACCTTGTTAGTGCCGGCAAAGACGCACGCGCGACCCACTAATACCCCGACGTAGCGAACCGCCCGAGGTCAAACGATCCCCGCACATCCGCGAAGGATCGTTAAGCTCTTCGTTTGGCTTCTCGAATTATGAACAGTCGGTAAATTTACGCGGCTTTAACCTCGATCATACTTAAGCCCTAACTTGTTAAAAGTATGTGAATTAGTCAAATATTCATCAAAATCTGCGACTGTGAAATACAGTCGCAACGAAGATAAAGCTACGTCCGAACCCTCGCTCTTTTCTCGCCTTCTTCGCTTGCGGGCAATTCAGTTTGATCTCTCATGGCTTCATCTTCAGTACCAGTGCGGTGATCCACCAACGGGCGCCAGGCGTACACGGGCGTCCCAATGAAACAACCCGATCTGAGAGGAAAAAGACGCCCAATGAAATCGCAAATGAAAATGGTTGCCGCTGCAATTCTGGCAGCCAGTCTCGTTGGTACGAATGCATACGCTGGTGATCCCCCTGCGCCCGCGAAGAAGCACGCGACCAAGCAGCCTCCCAAACCCACCGTCGAAGAACAAATCAACGCGCTTCGACAGGAATTCCAGGGCCAGATTGATGGCCTCAAGTCCGATCTGGCGACTAAGGATCAGCAGCTGAAACAGGCACAGCAGGCAGCAGCCGATGCCCAGGCCGCGGCACAGAAGGCCGAAGCCGATGCTACAGCTCAGCAATCGGCAGTCACCGAAAACGCCTCGGCTGTCTCCACTCTCCAGAGCACAGTCACAGACATGAAGGCCGCTAACGCTTCGGCGGTTTCTTCTTTCTCTGACGATGCCGCCGCGATCAAGAAAGCGATCGGAAGCCCTGAAGTATTGCACTACAAGGGCATCACTCTTTCGCCCGCCGGAAGCTTCCTGGCGGCGGAAACAGTTTGGCGCCAGGGTGCCACAGGTGGTGACATCAACACTCCATTTACGGGCGTTCCGCTCAACGCGGCAGACGCTCACAACATGAGCGAGTTCTACGGCTCGGGCCGTCAGTCCCGTCTGGCTCTGAAGGCAGTCGGAAAACTCGACAATGTGACCTTCACCGGCTACTACGAAATGGATTGGCTAAGCGCCGGCGTCACTTCCAATAACAACCAATCCAACAGCTACACGTTGCGCCAACGGCAACTCTGGGCCGATGCAAAGCTGACGAACGGCTGGGACTTCTCCGGCGGCCAGGGTTGGTCGCTCGCCACCGAAACCACGCAGGGCCTTACTCGCGGAACTGAAATCCTTCCCGCCACGATCGACGCGCAGTACGAAGCAGGCTTCGTGTGGGCGCGCCAATACAGCTTCCGTGTAAGCAAGGATTTCAGCAAGAAGTTCTTTGCGGGAATCTCGCTTGAAAACGCGGAAGCATTATTCCCCAGTGGGTCTGGTCTTCCGACAAACCTGCTGATCGGATCACCGGGTGTTGGCGGCGGTTTATACAACCTCAATGCCAACTATTCATTCAATCTCACGCCGGACTTCGTCGCAAAGATCGCGTTCGAGCCGGGCTGGGGTCACTGGGAACTCTTCGGGATCGGACGCAGCTTCCGTGACCGCATCTACCCCACAACTGGCTCACCCTACAACGACACGGTCTGGGCTGGCGGGATTGGCGGTGGCTTCCGCGCTCCCCTTGCCAGCAAGAAAGTCTCCGTCGGCCTCAAGGGTCTCTATGGAGAAGGCGTTGGCCGCTACGGCTCGTCCGGCATCGCCGACATCACCCTCAGACCCGATGCAACCATTTCGCCGCTGCACGGATTCTCGGCGCTCAGCACTCTCGAATTGAACCCCAACCCGCGGCTCTCCGTCTATCTCAACTACGGTGGCGACTACATCGGTCGCGACTACGTCACCGTTGGAAGTAGCGAAGTCGGCTACGGAACCTACACGACCAATATGTCCGGTTGCAACGTCGAAGTGAAGGCGGGCGGTTCGACTGCTCCGTCCACTCCGGCCAACTGCGGCGGCAACAACAAGGACGTTCAGGAATTCACCGCCGGCTATTGGTACAACATGTACAACGGTCCCAAGGGACGCCTGCGCTACGGACTGCAATACAGCTGGTTCGAGCGCGATCTCTGGTCTGGTCAGGGTGGAACCGCCAACCCGGGCGGCGTTGGCAAGGGAACCGACAACATGTTCTGGACGTCCCTCCGCTACTACCTCCCGTAAACAAGCGGCTTCTCCTCAAATCGAAACGGGGCAGTCCGAATCGGACTGCCCCTCATTTTTTGACATTACCATTGCGCCGATGTCTCTATTCGATTCTCGGCTCCCCGGTTGAAAGAAACACGACTCCGTCGATCTGTTCGCCCGACGCCAACACTTCTCGAAGCTTCTCCGCATTGGGTCCGCTCTTTTCCGCAGCCTCTTCAATTAACTTCAGCGCATCTGCAGGCTTAGTTGCAGCGGGCATCCTGAAAATCCACGGTACGTTGGTAGAAGTCAGACTCCGATCCTCGCTCAGCGCTACTACCGGAACAAACGCCTTCAGAGCCAGTTGCTCCGAGAGGTGAGCCGCATCGCGGTCCAAAGCCAGGATTGCCAGCGCGTGCTCGTCCATCAGTGCATGAACCAGCTGCGTCGAAGCGCCCCCCCAACTCTGATCGCTCGCAACGGGCAGCAACGTCCACTCCGCACCATGTCCAGAATTGCGATGAAGGACAGCCTGCATCTCCGCCGATCGCGCCACCAAGTCTGCATGCGGTCCGAAAAGCACCATCTTCCTCGAACCTTCCGGCAGATTCTGCAAATGCGGCCCGGCGTAGGCTACGCCATCTTCACCAACGCGCGCGTAAGGCACCGACGCCGTTGATGCCTTTGCATCCTCCGCAGTCTTCTGCTGTGCCTCGCCCCCCGCCTTCTCCATCGTCGCCATCATGTACGAAATTGCTCCGTTATGAACCGTACCCAGATACATATGCGCGACGTTCTTTTGATTTGGATCGAAGATCATGTGCGCGGTAACTCCGTCGTACTCCGCAATGTCGGCGAGCGCATCATGAATGCGTGCCCGATTCAATCCTGCCCCGCAGATTGACCCCAGCAATGCGTTCATCGCGTCGTAAGCAAGCGAAGCAAACTGCTCAGGCTTCTCGTGGAACCGCGCATCAAATCGCGCATTAAAGTCCAGCCACTTCGGATCGTTTCGCGTAGGGTCATACGGGAACACCGCCTCGAAACCCTCCGCCGCACTTCCAGCCTCCGTCAGCAGTTCTGGCCCGATTGTGCGGTAGGAGCCAAACACGCGCTGCTTCATTCCCAGTGCCTTCATCTGCTTCAAGATGTTTGCCGCCGGGATTTCATCGGCCCACAACACAATCGCATCCGCCGGCGACGACTGGATGATCTTCAACGCCCGCGTATAGTCCGTATCCCCCGGGAGGAACTTCTGTTCGATCACAACCGGATGGCCCAGCCTCCGCGAAGCATCGCGGAACTTCAACACGCCAAACCTTCCGTATCGGCTATTCACGCGCAGCAGCGCAACCCGTTTCAACCCCAGCTCCGTATAGATATGCCGCGCCAGCGTCAGCCCCTGCACGCGATCGTCCTGCAAGTCGGTGAAGTACCACGGAATGTAAGTCTCCGGAATCGTTGGATCCGTCGATGCCGAATTGACGATCGGAATCTCCGCCTTCAGCGCAACGCGCAGCGCGATGTGTGTCGACTCGGAACTGATGGATCCAAATACCGCCCAGTCCTGGTCGTCGTACACCATCTTCACGACTTCATTCGACGCGGAGCCCCAGATCGTCGGATCCGTCGCGCGGTCCTCGCCATACACCGTCTTCGCCTGCCAGTTGTCGTAGTCGTTATGGAGCATCAGCTTGAACGGCTTGCCGCCATATCCCCCGCGCGCATTCGCTTCCTCGATCGCCAGTTGGGCGCCATGCAGCATGCGCAACCCGAACACCTGCTCAGGGCTGTGCTCGATCGGACCGAAGAATCCGATCCGAACTTCCTTTAGATCCTTTGGCTCCGGTATGTCTCTACCCGAGCCCGTATAGACGTTTGGACGGACGTAGTTCAAATCGTACGGTACAGCGAATTTTGCATAAGGACTAAGATCGGTCGGTTCGCCCGCATACGGCGTTACTAACCGATCCTTCGGCGGACCTGGCGGATGCTTTCCGCATTCACATGCGCTGCCCTTCGCGGGTTCCTGCGCAAACAGACCCGACGTCGTGCCGGCAGCCATGAAACAGGCCGCCACCATCAACCATCCTTCACGCATACTGCTCCTTACTTTGCTGTCTTCTCCGCGCGGAACATCGCAATTGCTTCAATCTCAATCAGAAGTTCCGGGCGGCAAAGGTGAGCTTGAATTCCGGTCGAAGCGGGTAGCGGCTCCAGCCCGTGCGTTTTGAAGAACGCCGTGCGCTCTTCGTTGAACGCGTCGTAGTCGCGATCGATGTCGCGCAGGTAGCACGAGGTGCGCACAATGTCGTGCCACGTGCACCCTTCGCTCTCCAGCAGGCCGGTAATGTTGTCCAGCGTCCGCTTCATCTGCGCGCGAAAATCGCCGATGTGTACGCTCACGCCGTTCTCATCGATCGATGCCGTGCCGGAAATCAGCAGGATCGTCAGTCCGTTCAAATCGATGCGCATGCCCCGCGAAAACGAACTCGGCTTGGCATAGGCATAGGCTTCGTTGAGCACTCCATAATTCGTCATGGCGCGCTTTTGGATCGGTGCGTGTGCGATGGTCTCTAAAATCTCTGACAATGCAATCATGTTTTCATGGCTCCTTATGGCTGATGAATCCCGTGACTTAAACCCTTTGCAGTAGCTACCCAGATGTCGCTGCCCTGAAAATCAATTCCCAATACATAGTTGTGTGCCGGCGCTGTGTTCACGGCGACTGGCGAGACGTTGCCCTTTGCATCCCGGACCGTCATCTCCGGCTTCCCGGTCGCGAGTGACGGACGGTAGACGGCCCAGTTAGTTCCGTCGTAGTAGGCGAGTCCCTTATCGGTCCCGAACCACGCGCGTTTTCCATCCACGCCTTTGATCACATTGGTAAAGTTCGAAGGAAGCCCGCTGTCTTTTGTCAGAAAGTTATGCCAGTAGCGGCCGTCATATCGGCTGTCGCCAAAGTACGTCGCCACCCAGAGAATCTTGTCGATATAACTCACCGACGTCGTAATCTCGTGAATCAGTCCCTGATCCTTGAACAGCACCATCTCCGTCTCGCCGTCCGGGTCATCGTACTTGTCCCAGATCTTCTTCTGTTGGTCGTACTCCAATACACCGCTGCCCCAAACTGCGTAGTAGACCTTGGTCGGTGTCGCCGCCACCCCGTAAACCCAGATCTCCTGCATGGGCGTATTGCGTTCGTTGTACAGCGACCACTCTCCCGTGTGCAGATCGAGCTTGCAGGCGCCCGCAGCCGTTGCTACCCACACGTTCTCGCCCTCGACCGACACTCCGTAAACCACGTCGTTGCTCAGCCCCGAATTTAATTGCGTGAAGGTGTCGATGCGTCCACCCGAAATGCGGCTCAACCCTCCCATGGTTCCCGCCCACACATCTCCGGTGCGCTTGTCCAGCGCCAGCGAAAGCACGGCCCGATGCGCCAACCTGTCCCTGGTTGTGAACGTCTTCCACTTGCCGTTTTCGTAAAGCCCCAGCCCGTTCTCCGTACCAGCCCAGATTCGATCTCCATCCACAAGCACGCTGAACACGTGGTCGTCCGGCAACCCGTTCGCCGTGCTGAAGTTCTCAAATCGGAAACGTGGCATCGCCGGCGCCAGTGGCTTCGCGATCCCAATCGCATCCTTGCGAACTCCATGTCCAACACCCTTCGATTGGCCCGCCGCCCCGTTTGCCACGCTCAGGATCACTATCATTGCGACTACGAAAATTGCTTTCATCGCGTCCTCAGGTACTCAATCAAGTCATTGAGCTCGTCTTTGGTCAGATCGTTAGTCCGCCCGTGCGTATCCTGCGGATTGAAGACCGTCCATATCTGTTCCAGCGTGGCCGCCGATCCGTCATGCAGGTACGGAGCCGTGATGGCGATATTGGTCAACTGCGGCGTGTCGAGCAGGCCCGCGTTGTCTGTCGCCTTTTTAGTGCCCACATCGAAGGACTTCTGATTCGTCCCTTTCGGCCCGCTATGGCAGTACGCGCACCGGTTTGTCTCCGGAATCGCCTTGCCGAACTTGTCCGTCCCGCGCACAAACAGCGCCTCGCCCCGCTCCTGACCTGCCGTCAACGCCTCACCCGGCAACCGCCAGCGATTCGGTCGCGCCGGCAAACTCCGCACATATACCACCAGATCCGTCAGCGTCAGATCGTCATAGTTCTCCGCGCGCCAGAAATACTTTTCCGTTCGCGGCCCACACTCGGTCGGGAGATTCGGATTACCGCCATTCCACTTGAAGGGCTCTGTATCCTTCACCCCTTCAATCGGCCGGTTGTCGACGACATCGCGGCCAAATCCATCCGGCTCCAGATCCCACTGCAATCCATCGAAGGTCGAATCGATATGGCAGTTCGCGCACCCGATCTGGCCTTGAAATGAATATCGCGCCGTGTAGAACGTTTGTTCGCCATGCCGCAACACCGACAGCTGTTTCGGTCCGGTCAGCGCGATCGTCGATGCCACGCGGTACGTCTTCGTGTCGATTATGCTGATCGTGTCATCAAGGCGATTCGCAACTACTAGTTTCGATCCATCGCGCGTCAACGCCACGCCACGCGGATCATGCCCCACCGCAATCCGTCCAACCACATAGTTCGCGCTGGCCGACAAATCCTGCGCGCTCGACCCCGGATGCATGCGTGCATACCTGATCAATCGCGGAACATCCACGACCGTGACCATCTCCGACCCGCCGCACGTAATGAACATCCGTGATTTGTCCGGCGTGATCGCAATCCCGAATGGCCGCACTGCGTAGAGTTCCAACTCATCCAGCGGAACCTCCACCGGCTTTCCCACATCCGCGCCAAACAGCGTGAGTGTGTCTGCGAACGCCCCGCCATGCTCCAGATGCGCCAGCGGCACCAGGTTTTTCGGATGCATGTTCGTCGCGACACCCAACCGTCCGTCTGCCGAGAACGCCACGTGAAAACCATGCGCCACATAGGGCAGAGCAATCCGATCCTCCACCACCGCGCGCGCGGAATCAATCACCGTGATCTCCGAGTCCGGCGCCGTCCGATGCGCTGTCGCGTTCGGATACACATGCGTCACATACAACTTGCTTCCATCCGGAGATGCAGTGATGTAGCTTGCCCCGCGTCCCGCCGCCAGCCGCTTCTCCTCCGTACCGGTATTTGCATCCAATACCGCGACGTCGTTAGAAATGCGATTCGCCACAAACAGGTGCTTGCCGTCACGATCCTCCACGACACTCGATGGCTCCGCACCGACAGGCCAAGTCGTCACAACCTCAAGCGTCTTCGTGTCGATCACCGAAATCGTGTCGTCCCACGAATTCGCTACAAACAGCCGATCACCCTTCGGCGAAAGCGAAAACCCTCGCGGCATAGCACCGACCGCAATGTTCTTCACCGTTTCGTAGCTCGTCGCATCCAGCACGCGCACCTGCGCGCTCTCCTGGCACAGAACATACAGGCGCGTTCCATCGGGAGAAAACAAGACTTCCAAAGGCGACGCATACTCAAGCTGCTCGCCAGTGCGGCCTGTTGCCACGGATGCCCGAGCTGTCCAACCACTCCACGCGCACATGCCGAATACCACACAGCACACTGCTGCCAGGGAGCTCAGCGCTCCAGCCGCGTTGTGCCGCGGCCGATTCACTTCGGCTCCTCCACCGTCAACACGTCGTCCACACCCAGCTTCTCCAGCGTCTGCTCGCGCCCGCTCGGCCACTTCACAACAACCTTGTCGATTGCCGCCGCCGCGCCCAGCCCAAAATGCATTCGCCCGTCATCCTGCGACAGGTACCCGGAACTCGCGACACGCTCCGCAGTCCAGCGCCGCTCGGCTGCATACACTTCCACCCGCGCACCAATGCCATCGCGATTGCTTTTCGTCCCAACGAGCTTGATCGCGACCCAATGTCCGGTGTTCGTCGAGACGTTATGAACCAGCGTCCCCTTCGCACCGAGATTCACCAGGAACGCATCCACTTTCCCATCGTTGTCGTAATCAGCAAAGCACGCTCCTCGCGCCACCGTACGCTCGCTTAGCACGGAACCCGCGTTCTCCGAAACATCCGTGAACCGCCCGTTGCCCAACCCGCGAAACAGCGTATGCTCCTCCGGGATCAGGTGGATCAGGCCGCCATGAAAGATCAAGATGTCGGGATAACCATCATTGTCGTAGTCGTAGATGCCTGTTCCCCAACTCACATACTGCGCATTCGTCTGTGAAACACCGTTCGATGCTCCGATGTCTTCAAATCCTTGCTTACCGTTATTGCGCAGCAGCCGGTTGTAGTGCCCGTCCGTCACCCACAGGTCCAGTACGCCGCGCCCTTCGAGGTCTGTAAACACCGGACCCATCGAAGAAGTGGACTCGCCATTCTGCCCGAACGCCGTCCCCGTATCGTTCCCGACTTCTTCAAATGTCCCGTCATGCTTGTTGCGGAAGAGAAAATTTTCCGTGCGATCATTCGCAACGTAGATGTCGTCCCATCCATCGTTGTCAAAGTCCGCCGCTGTCACGCCCATCGTGCGCCCCACAAACGCGCCGATTCCCGACTTCTCCGTCACGTCTGTGAACGTCCCGTTGCAGTTGTTGTGAAACAGCTTGTTCGTTTCGCCCTCGTAGTCCAGTGGCCCCGGATAGTTGTCCGCCGCATAGAACGCGCGATACTTGGGATCGAACTTCACATAACGCCCGACAAACAGATCGACGCATCCATCCTTGTCGAAATCAAGCCACGTTGAGCTGATCGCCCACCCATCCACCTTGATTCCGGCCTTCGCTGTAACATCCGTAAAGTGTCCGTTGCCATCGTTGTGATAGAGAATCGTCTTCCCGTACCCCGTGACCAGCAGATCGACATACCCGTCGTTGTCGTAATCCGCCGCCGTCACAGCCACCGCATACATGTCGGGATCGAGCCCCGCCTGCTCAGTCACATCCGTAAAGTGTCCGTCGCCGTCATTGCGATAGAGATGATTCTGCGAGGACGGCACCGGTTTGTCTTTCAGCGGATAAGGATGCATCGAATCATCCAGTGGCCTACCATTCACTACGTACAGCGAAGGCCGACCGGAATTGTTGAAGTCAATCCACACACACCCCGCGCCGGTGCCCTCAAGCAGCGAACCAAGCTTGGCAGAACCGAAGCTGTGTGTGTAGTTAATCCCTGCCTTCGCACTCGCATCTTCAAAGCGAATCGTCGACTTCGCGCTGGCGCCCGATAATCCGCCAGTTGCAGAAGAAGCCGCGGGCATGTTGGCCGTCTGCCCCGCCGCAAGAGAAGCCGTACTCAGCAAGAGAATAAAAGTGCGGTATGACACTCAGTTGCCTCCCCGCTGCAACGGATGGGCAAAACCTGTCAGATCCACAGGCGTCGTGGTGCGCAGCAGAACCTGCGGCACGCGATTCTCCGACGCGCGCTCTGGACCCGCATGGCATCCCACGCAAATCCGCTGCTCACCGCTTTTCATCCAGAACCAACCGTGCTCCTGCCGCAGAACAGAGCCCTTCGCATCCAGCAGCACAAACCGAATCGCCCGATCCGCCGGCGCCTTCACAAAAAACGATCCATCATTTTCAACGGGAGCCGTCCCCATCGCCACCGCATGCCCGTCCGCATCCTGCGTCTCCAGCCGCACAGATGCCGGCACGCCCTTCAGCGCGCCATCGCGCGAGACACGCGCATCCAGAGCCAGCAAATTGCCGTAGTCCCAGTCATGCAGCCCGGAAGGATGTCGCTTCGGCCTGTTGCGCGCGCCCACCACAACTGGATCCACCAGGTTCTCGCCCGTACGCACCAGCACCGTCTGCATCGCCGCCGCGCCCGGCTTCCAAAGCTTCAAAACGTAACGAACCTGCGCCGACTCGCGCGCACTCACCAGCCACTCGCCTGAAGCAGTTTCCGCGATCCCTCCCCCGAACTCGCCACGCGGTGAAACTACCCGCTCCTCATGCGCCAGTGGCGAAGTAAACCGCGCCAGTGATCCGCCCTGCGTAAACACCACGTCACCCGACTTGAGCTGCCTTCCACCCCACCGCGCCCCCGCAGCGGTCGCAGGATGATCGCATCGGTACGACTCCACACCGGACCCATCCGAATAGACCAAAAACATCTCCGGCGTCGCGCCCTCGCCCAACGGAAATCCCGCTTCAAACAAAATCCGACCGTCCGCCAAAACATCTGCTGGAATCGCATTCGCAGCCACGTAAGTCAAGGGAAGCACAGCCTTCGTCCCCGCCGGTTCAATCTCGTCGAGAGCCTTCGACTCCACTAGCCGAGCCGACTGAAGTTGAAACCCCGACTGCGTCCGCAGCGCGTAAACCAGCCGCCATCCCGGCAAATACAGCGGCCGGATCGCATCAGTGCTCGAAGAGACAACCTGCCGCACCCTGTGGTCCGCCAGCGTCAGCTCCCATATCTGCCACGGATCGCCGACCGCTTTCTTCCCGGCAAAGAGCACACTGCGGCCGTCGAAAGAGACGCTCGCGTCCGCGCTCGCCGCAAACTCCGGCACAAGCGGCTCAGCGTTTCCCTCATGAATCAGCAGCAACTGCGCGCCTTTGGGAAAGCGCTCTTCGCCGTGCAACGCAGCCAGGGGCTGATACTCCGGCGCCGCCGTAACAATCACATCCGACCCAATCGATTGTGAGATGGAAGGCGCAAACCCGCACGTCGCCATCAGCAACACGCAGAAGCCCGCAACCCCAACCACTCTGAAACCAACAATCATCCAACCGTCTCCAGGGCCCGGGCTTCAATCGTCGCTCCACGCAGCGCGATATACGGCTCAAGCGACGCAATCATCGCGTCAAACTCGGCAAAGTCAAGTGACTGCTCCCCGTCGCTCCACGCCTTGTCCGGATCCGGGTGCACCTCGACAATCAATCCATCTGCTCCCGCCGCAACACCAATGCGTGCCAGCGCCGGCACCAGTTCGCGATGCCCGCATGCGTGGCTTGGATCCGCGATCACCGGCAGATGCGATATCTGCTTCAAAAGCGCAATCGCCGCCACATCGAATGTGTTGCGCAGCGTCGCATCGAACGTGCGGATTCCCCGCTCGCACAAAATCACATTGGGATTCCCGTTCGCCAGCACCACTTGCGCCGACTTCAGCAGGTCGCCGACCGTGGCCATCATCCCGCGCTTCAGCAGAATCGGCCTGCCCGACTTCGCCGCGGCCTCGAGCAGCGTATAGTTTTCCATGCTCCGCGAACCGATCTGCAGAATGTCCGCGTACTCGGCCACAAGCGCCACATCGTCTTCGCTCATCACCTCGGTGACGATCGCAAGACCCGTCTCCGCGCGCGCCTGCGCCAGCATCTTCAGCCCCGCGAGGCCATGACCCTGAAATGCGTAAGGAGAACTGCGCGGCTTGAATGCGCCGCCGCGCAGAATCTGCGCGCCATGCTGACGCACATGATGAGCTGTGGAGAGAAGCTGGTGCTCGGTCTCAACCGAACACGGTCCGGCCATCGTAATGAAGTCGCGGCCACCAATTTCGAGATCTAACACCCGCACAACAGTCTGCTGGTGTCTTTCACTCTTCAGAACATCACTAGCCTCGGCAAAACGTTCCTGCCAACTTGGGCGCACCCGCGGCGCTCCGATCCGGGGAAGCGTCAGAGTACCGCCCGCGGTACTCCCTCGCCTCCATCCAAAGGTTGAGGTGCAGAATCAGCAACTTACCGCACCCGCCACTCTGGTTCTATATGTGAGCAGGATCACTTGTCTGTGACGGATAAACTTGACTGTATTTAAAAAAACTCGCCTTTACGCTTCATCGGGTCACAAGTACGCTCATGTCCCACGTGATTGGCAACTTGCAGCGACCTTATCCATCGCGCAGAAAATTTGCATTCGAGGAATAACGGGACTGAAATCCACATGGTATTTGGCTAATAGATACGTTGCGCCCTGCGCAGGGCAGGCTATGAGCTACATGCCGGCTGCCGTCCGCGGAGCGGTATACCCAAACACCGTGTCTAGAATCCCCGCCACCCCCAGCGCCACTTCGTCTTGAAACGGCCGCGCCGCTATCTGCACCGCGATAGGCAGACCCTCCGGCGAGCGCCCCACCGGCACCACCGCTGCCGGCGCCCCCAGCGTGTTGAACCACTGCGTATGCCGCACAGCATCCAGATACTCCACCGTCTGCCCGTCGATGGTCCACTTCCGCTCGCCATGCCGCCACGCCGGTACACTCGCAACCGGACACAGCAATACCGGATACTCGCGCATCTCCTCCAGCGTCTTCGCACGCAGTACGTCCAACTCCGCCCACGCATTCAGAAGTTCGGTTGCCGTCAGCGGACCCGACCTCTCCGCAATCTCCAGGAACTCACGGAAGATCGGACTCAGTTTCTCCCGCCCGCCGCGAACTTCCGGCTCATAGAACATCGCCCCGCACTGCACAAACAATGTCCACCATAGCTTTCGCAATGGTTCCAGCGTCCGCGGCCTGAAGGGCTCCACGCGAAACCCCGCATCACGTAATGCCGCAGCAGCCGCGCGCACTGCTGAACGCGTCTCCGCAGTCACCGGCGTCAGTCCATCATCTTCGAAGAATCCAATCCGATTCTTCCGCACCTCTGAGTCGCTCAATTCGCGCAACACCACCGGGGGACTCGCGGGATCGGCATCATCCTGTCCGCTCAGCGTGCGAAACATCAACTCCACATCCGCCATCGTCCGCGCCATGGGCCCAATCGCACCCAACGTCGCAAACGGCCCCACACACGGCGGCAAATGTCCTCGCCCCGGAATCCGTCCCGGGGTCGGCTTCAGCGAACATATCCCCGTGAAATGCGCCGGCACCCGCACCGACCCACCGCTGTCCGAACCCAGCCCGGCCGCCGACATCCCCGCCGCGATCGCCGCCGACTCGCCGCCGCTCGATCCACCCGGCGTCCGCTCCAGGTCCCACGGATTCCGGGTCTGCCCATGCAGCAGGTTGTCTGTTTCATATGCCATCAGGAATTCAGGACAGTTGGTCGTTCCAAGGATCAGCGCACCCGCCGCACGAAGCCGCGACACGACAACCGCATCCTCGCGCGGAATTTCATCCTTGTGGTTCAGGCTCCCGATCTCGCATTTGTATCCGGCTGTCGCTATCGACGACTTCACCGTCACCGGCAGGCCATGCAACGGCCCGCGTGCATCGACCAGCACCGCATCCATCGAGCGAGCCTGCGCACGCACGCGCTCCGCATCGAAATCCGCAAAGGCCTTGAGTTGAGGATTCAGCCGCTCAATTTGCTTGATATGCGCTTCGGCCAACTCCACTACCGAGATCTCGCGCTGCCGCAGCATCTTCAACTGCCGCACCGCTGATTCGAGCACAAGAAGATTCACGGTCGCACAGTACCTCGTGCCGCACAAGCGGCGTCTGCCGCACCGCAGATGCCATCATCCGCAGGTGTCGACGGCATCAGTTTGTAATCAAACCGATACGACCGCACCGGCTCACCCGAATCAAACCGATCGTTCCACTTCAACTGATAATCAATCGCATCCGCATCATCCGGAAACTTCTCGCTTGCGGGATATGGATACGCGCTCATCTTGTGGAACGGCAGTTGCGCCACCGTGAACGGCATCGCATCCCACCAGTCCATGTCCTTCACATACCCGTTCGCGTAGAAGAAGTAGTCGCGTTTCCATCCAGCCGGCAGAGACGGTAGCTTCGCCGCGTCAAACTCCGTGGCAATCTCCTCGCCGCTTCCGAAAATCGCGTACCGGTCATCCACACCCTTCACCAGCGCCGTCACATCTCCAAGGTGTGTGTAGTTCCCGCGCTGGTGCTGAAACGGCCCCGTCAGACTCACGCGATCGTAGTCGTAGTCGAGATCTCCCGGGCTCTTACCCTCAATCTGCGTCGGATATCCACGGAACCGCTCCGTCGCCAGCGCCAGCGGCACTTCGGTCGTGTGCGTCTCCGCTTCTGCGTTGTTATCGATCAACACCTGGTCCCAGTAAATCTCAAGATTGCTCACTAACCGGATCTTGCGCGTTCCCGCCGGAAGCTTGCCCGTAAGATCAACGACAATTGTCCGCTCCAGGCCCGCCGGAAATCCCGCCTCCCCCGGAATCGTCACCCACGTACCATCCGGCAGCTCCGCTTCCACATACGGCGAAATCGGCTTGATCCCCGCCTGCCACGCCGCATACAGCGACGTCGCACTGAAGTAATTCACATAACCCGTCATCAGGAGCCGCAGCGAAGCGCCCGCATTTACGTCTCCCAAATCCACCGTCAGCGAATGCACATTCGCAAACCCGTCATACGGCGTCGCCGTGAACCCGCTCGCAAATTTGTGATCACGCCGGCTCAGCACCTCCAGCACATCACGCCCCTCGCCATCCCACGCGCCAACCGGCAACCGCGCACCCTTCGATGCCACCACGCGCCCCGAAGCAAACGGCGGATCGTCAAGGAACCTCTCATCCGGATTTATCTCCACATCCCCCGGATGATCCACCGCCACGAGCCGCAGTTGGTCGATGTAATTCACTTCCTCCATCGGTTCAATAAAGCGCAGGCTCAGCTTCCCATCAACGCGAGCCAGCCGATTGCCATCCACCTTGATCCACTCGCCCGAGTTCGGAATGTTCCTGCGTGTCGGCGTAAACCAGTGCCCCACCACCGCAGCGCCAATCACGTCCGTGACGAGTTTGTACTTGTGCCCATCCCACGCAAACAGTACCGGGCAGGAACTCCCGCGCCGGTCCGCTTCCTTCATCGCAATCACTTGGGTATGCGGAAGATCTATCTCGTCCTGCAAAATTCCCGTAGGCCACAAGATGCGTAGCAGATCAATGTGGTCTGCCTCGCCCAGCCCGACCAGCAACTGCGGCGGTGCCTGCGTCGCAAATCCCGATGCACCCGCCAACTCCCACTTCTGCCACTGCCCATTTGCGAAGATCTCCACCTTCGACCCGATCGCCGTCTTGTTATCCGCATACCCGCTCAAGTCCAGCCGCACAAAATGATTCTTGTTTGCGCCCACATTGCGCAGCAGCACCGGCGGAGCATTCTCCTGCGTCACAATCAGGTCGGCTGCACCATCACCATCCACATCCGCGGAAATCAATCCCCGCGGCGCGGTCAGCTTCACGGCATCCAGCCCCAGGGAGCTACTCACATCCTCAAAGCTCCCATCTCCCTTATTGCGAAATACCTTCACACACGGCCCTGCACTCGTCTCCACAATCGCCGCCAGGTCCACCCATCCATCGTTGTCGATATCAACGGCAGTCACGCCCCATCCGCGCGTTGCGCCATTCAGTGGCAACGGCACGCGCTCAAACCGCCGTCCGACGCCCTGCGGTCCCGCCACGTTGCGCCACAGCGTCAACCCAGGCGCCCCCGCATGCGTCACCGCGATGTCCATCCAGCCGTCCTTTTTGTAGTCGAGGACGGCGATGCCCTCTGTTGCCGGCAGCTTCTCGCCCTCATAGAGCAGTTGCTGCGGATACTTGCCTTCACGCGGATTCACAAACAAAATCGGCGCTGGGCCGTCCCCTGTCACGGCCAGGTCGACTGCGCGATCATTATTGAAATCGGTCAGGATCGCAGCGGTCGTCTTACCGCTCCCACCCAGTCCCGTAGACTCTGTCCATTCGGTAAACGTCTTGTTCCCGTTGTTCCGCCAGAGCACATTCGGCGCATCTCCCGGCTTCAGTGCCGACCCTGTAACAAACAGATCCAGATCTCCATCGTGGTCATAGTCCACAAACGTGATGCCGGTCGGCTTGTTGCGTGATGCCAGCCCTGCCTCGGTCGTCACATCCTCAAACTTGCCTTTGCCCAGATTCCGGAACAACCGCACACCATCGTCAAGCGCCACCGCCAGGTCGTTTAGATTATCGCCATCGTAATCACCCACCGCGCATGCCACTGCTCGACCCGAACCCTTCAGCCCTGCAGCCGCTGTATCCACATCCTCAAAGCTCCCATCACTCTTCCGATGCAACACCCGAACCGCCTGCGATCCCGCCTCCATCAGCACCAGGTCCATCTGCCCCGCCCCACTCACATCCAGCATGCAAGCCCCGCCCGTCTCCGTAGAGGATTGAGATAGGTGTGCCCCATCCTTGCCGGGCTTCTTCGGCAAGGGTGGGATCGCACGAACCATGGTCTCCGCCTCCAGCTTCACCGGAATCATCGCCCGCTGCCGCGCCTGCGGCTCCTCCACCGGCGTCACCGTCGAATAATGTCCCTGCTCCCCATAGGCCAGCCCGATCGCCGCCGAAATCTTGGTGCTCGTCATGTGCTGGAACAGCTTGAAGTGTTCCTTCGCTGCATCCTTGTCGCCCAGCGCCTGCAAGGCCCGTGCCAATGCAAATTCGGACGAGGCGTGCAGCGGCTGAATGGCCAGTCCCTGCTTCAGCACCTCCACTGCCTTGTCGAACTGCTTCATCTCCCGATAGCACACGCCCTCGAAGTAGTACGAATCCACATCCCGCGGATCGAGCTTTACCGCCTGCTGAAAGCTTTTCAACGCATCATCAAGTTCGTTGTCCGCATGCTGCGCCAGACCGAGGTTGTACCATCCCTGGGCACTATTCGGATCCAAAACGAGAGCGGCCTGGAGAGCCTTCTTGGCATCATCGATCTTCTGCAACGTCAGCAGCGCAATGCCATCATTGATCGCAGCCTGAGCGAGCTTTGGATCCTTCTTGAACGAGTCCGCAAAACTCTGCTCCGCCTTCTCCGTAAACTGCTGCCCCATCAGCGCCACGCCACGATTGTTCAGCCGCACCGCATCGGCATTGGGCTGCGCCTGGGCCCCGGCCGTAACGGCCATTGCCAGAATAACCATGGCAATCTGGCCACAAATTCGCATAAACTTCTTTCCCAAGTCCGTCTCCAGATCGATCGGCATATCGCATATTGCGATGCAGCGGAACACTTCAGTGTATGCGAGCAGCGTGCACATTTAGAACGCCGCCTGCGGGACCTTTAGCCTCACGGATAGTTCTGGCAGCTTTTTCCCGTAGCGTCGAACGCGGCATTTGAGGAATGCATTATGAGTACCTCCGAACAGATATCCACCCGCCGCCACGAATACCGCGTGAAGGCCTGGTTCCGTTCCCTGTTCCTTATTCTCGGTGCCCCCGCCATTGCCGGCGGAATCATGATGTGCGCATTAGCTCTAAAGGGCACAAACACCTCATTGCCGCTCCTAATGACGGCCGTCTTTCTCTTCTTCGGCATTTACCTCATCGCGCTGGCTATGCGCTCCCGGGTCATCATCGATGGCAATCGCATCGAGATTCGCGGTGCCTTCACCGACCGCTTCGCCGACCTCAACGAGATCGAAGGCTACCGCACCGTCAGTTCTCGTAATGGCAAGTACACGCAGTTTTATTTGAACAACGGCCGCCGCACGCTCACACTGGCCAATCATTTTGATCACGACTCCGCATTCGATTCCTGGATTCGCCGGGTCGCGGATCTCGACAAGCGCGATCGCGACAGAATTCTTGAAGAGATTTCCCAGCACGAAGCACTCGGTTCCACGCCTCAGCAGCGTCTCGCCGCTCTCGGCCAGGCGAAGACGTACAGTGTTTTCGCACTGGTCATCGCCGTTGCCGCCGCTGTTGCAGCCAACTTCGGCACCCCGGCGCTCTATCTGCCCTTCTCCATCGCACTCGCACTCGTGCCTGTTACCCTCGCGATCCTGCTCCACCGCTCGCCGCTGCTCTACGCTGTGTTCAAGCGAAAAGACGATCCGCGCGCTGAACTCCTCTATGCCCTCATCGTCAGCAGCTTCGGATTGCTCATCCGCGCGCGCGGCATTCACTTCGTCTCGCTCCAATCGATCGGCCTGGTGGTTGCCCTGCTCACTCTCGCATATCTCGCGGCGTTCTATCACTCATTCTTTGAGAGTCCTTCTCCCACACGCACCCTTTTCGCACTTCTTCTCTTTGGCATGCTCTACAGCTACAGCGCGGTCGCGGTAGCAGACGCGGTTGGTGATGAATCAACATCTACGCGCTATGTCGTTTCAGTCGTCGGTAAGCACTACACGACGGGACGCTCGCGCTCTTACTACCTCGAACTCGACCCGTGGGGTCCCATGCTGCAAGCGAACAGCCTGGGTGTCTCAAAAACCATCTATGACAAGTCATCTCCCGGCGATCAGGTCTGCCTCGAACTTCGACCTGGCCGCCTCAATGCTGCCTGGTACACCCAGGTCTCCTGCTCCAATGCGCCGCTCGATTCCCAGCCCTGAGACCGTGAATCCGCTCCCGACAACTATCCACACATTTATACTTCGATCTGTGATTCCCTCCCTCGAGACCATGCAGTGGCACATCTTTCTCGGTCGCCCGCCACTTCCGGCGGCATCGCCGGCTGCCGTCTCATCGCTCATTCAACATCCAATCCTCATCACCGGTGCAGGCGGTTCCATCGGCTCCGCGCTCGCGCGCCGTCTGGCGTCCGCCGGTGCGCGCATCATCCTCCTCGAATCCTCTGAAAACAGTCTCAACGACCTTCAGCAGGATCTTGCCGGCGGCTCTGCCAACGCGAACTTCTATCTTGGCGGCGTCTCCGATCGCAGCCTCCTCGACGAGATCTTCTCTCTCCACCGTCCGAACCTTGTCTTCCACGCCGCCGCCCACAAGCACGTTCCTCTCATCGAACAACAACCCCTGGCCGCCATGGCCAACAACATTTTCGCCACCGAAACGCTCGTCGCCTCGGCCTCCGCGCACAATGCCCGCATTGTCCTCGTCTCCACCGACAAGGCCGCCGCGCCCGCAGCCATGATGGGCGCAACCAAGCGCCTCGCCGAACAAATTGTCCTCACATCGGGCGGCACCGTCCTCCGCCTCGGCAATGTTCTCGCCTCCCGCGGAAGCGTCACAGAAGTCTTCGCCCGCCAGATCGCATCCGGACTTCCACTCACCGTCAGCGATCCCGCTGCCCGCCGCTACTTTCTCACGATCGCTGAAGCCGTCGAACTTCTGCTTGTTGCAGCGAGTGAGCCACAAACGCATACCCTCCTCGTGCCGCTGCTTCCGGGACCACATTTCATCGCAGACCTGGCGCGCTTCATGGCTCGCACTCTTGTTCCAGATCGCGAATCGGCCATCGAATTCACGCACCTCCGCCCCGGCGACAAGGAATCCGAACAACTCTGGTCCGAGTCCGAAACACCACACCCAGCAACCGCAGGCAGCCTCGTCTGCCTTCACTCGCCATTGCCTCCACGCAGCCAGCTTCACTCCGTGCTGGCCACACTGCACCGCGCTGTCCAATCGCGCGATCCCTCCGCGGCGCTTGCCGATCTTCGAGTCCTCGTTCCCGACTACACTCCGAGCCAGACAGTTCTGGCTCACTGCTCCACTGCCGCGTCGCAGGTCTCCGATGAGTAAGTCCGGCAAAGCGAAAAGAAGAATTGCCGTCGTCACCACCTCGCGCGCCGACTACAGTCACCTCTACTGGCCCCTCCGCGAACTCGCTGCAAACCCCGAAATCGAACTCGGCCTGATCGCGCTCGGTCCCCACCTCTCACCGGAGTTTGGCAACACTATCTCTGAAATCGGACGCGAAGGCTTCCCCATCAAGGCGCGCATCGAGTGTCTCCTCAGTTCCGATACGGACACCGGCATGGCGAAAACCATCGGCATCGCCATCCTCTCACTCGCCGATACTCTCTCTGCATGGCGCCCGGACCTTATGCTCTTAATCGCTGACCGCTATGAGATGATGGCTCCGGCCTGCGTCGCACTTGCCCTGCGTATTCCCATCGCCCACATCGAAGGCGGCGAAGTCAGCCAGGGCGCCATCGACGACCAGGTCCGCAACGCCCTCACCAAGCTCGCTCACATTCACTTCACCTCGACTGAAACCGCACGCCGCCGCGTCATCGCCATGGGCGAAGAACCCTGGCGCGTTCACCAAGCAGGCGCACCCTCGCTCGATCATTTGCGCCGCTCCAAACTTCTTTCGCGGACAGACCTCGAGAAACGACTCAGTCTGAAACTTGCATCTCCGTCGATCCTCGCCGCCTGGCATCCCGTCACCATCCTCCGAGATACCAATGCCGAGGCCGACGCGCTTTTCACCGCGCTTGCGCAAGTCCCGGGCCAACTTATCTTTGTCTATCCCAACACCGATGCCGGCAGCCACGCGCTCATTGAACGCACCCGCACCCTCGCCGCCATGCGGCCCGATACGCACATCTTCGTCAACCTGGACGCCGTCACCTATTGGAGCCTTCTCGGCCAGATCGATGCGATGATTGGCAACTCCTCCAGCGGCATCATGGAGGCGGCCTCGTTCGCTCTCCCAGTCGTCAACGTTGGCATGCGTCAGCAGGGCCGCGAACGCGCCCGCAACATCCTCGACGTTCCCGCCGATACCGCCGAAATCGCCTCCGCCCTTAAACGCGCCCTTACACCCGCGTTCCGCAAGAAACTTCACGGCATGGCCAACCCCTACGGCAACGGCACCGCCGCCAAAACAATCGCCCGCATTCTCACCAGCGCTCCACTCGACAACCTCCTCATCAAGCAACCAGCACCGCTAACCGATGAACCCACGCGCTAGCCTGCTAACAGGCGCGCAGCGCCGCTAACCGGTGCAAAGCACCGCTAACAATGCGCAGCACCTGCTAACTCCGCTTCAAAGAATTCCATGTCTATCCCTCTCAGCGCTCCCGACATCACCGAAGCCGAAATAGCCGCCGTCACGGCTGTCCTGCGCACCCCTCACCCGCACATGTTTTAGCGAAAAATTGTTCACCCTTACGCAACCCGGTTATCGTAACCGTGCATCAATGGTCTTCGAGAGCTTGGGGCTCGTCGCTGCGAAACATCCTTCAGTCAGGTCTTCGGATTCACTTTCAATTAACCAGAAGTACTTGCTACCGGGTAAGAACGTCGCACCTCTTTCGCCCAAACTGGTCTGCGACAGGGGTTTATTCCCAAACAGGAACAGTCGCGAAAACCGTTCGCGTTAGCCTGGGTCGATTCGTGTTTCATCCGTGTAGCCTTACCGGAAATCACAAACTCTAACCGGAAAACACAGAACAGGTATTCCATGGTCGTTAAAACCCAAAGCAAAGGTCACGGCGTCACCGGATTGCACGTTGGAATCGCGAATGTCCGCCGCTATTTTCCAAAGGACACGCACAACATCGAACTCCAACTCGGTCACCTTCGGATTCAATGCGGCCTCAAACCCGACTTCTGGCAGGGTCAACCGGAGATCTACGACCCAAGGCTATGCGCATGGCTTGAATCCAAGAATCTCCACGGCACCGCCAATCGCACCGTGCCCCTGGCTTTAATTCCCTCCGGAAATAACTCCTTCGAATTGCAGCCGATTCCCGTAATGTCCCTCGCCCCTCGCCCTCGTCCCAAGGTCGCTCCTATCTCCGCTGCTTAAAACTGAACGCACTGCCTATCTCCTCGCAAACGGCGCCAAAGCATTCTCTCCGGCGCCGTTCTTCTTTGGACGATACCCGACCGATCGCCGATGCCTCGATCTTCGCGCTTGCTAAACTCATAACGAATGAATCCCAATCCCCTGGAACAGGCAATCGAGCGCCACTTCGCCGCCGGAGCTTCCGCCATCAACGACCCGGCTGCCATGGAATCCTTCCTCGCCTTGCGCGATGCGCTCGAGCGCGGTGAACTTCGTTCTGCCTCACCCGACTCAACCGCACCAACCGGCTGGCGCGTCAATGCCTGGGTCAAGAAAGGAATCCTTCTCGGCTTTCGTCTCGGGAAACTTCGCGATTTCCCCGCAGGCGATCTCACATTTGTCGACAAAAATACCTATCCTCCGCGCTACTGGGCCCCTAAGCATAGCGTCCGAATCGTCCCCGGCGGCTCCTCCATCCGCGCCGGAGCCTACGTCGCACCCGGCGTTGTCTGCATGCCCCCCATGTACATCAACACCGGCGCCTGGGTCGACGAAGGCACAATGGTCGATTCCCACGCCCTCGTCGGTTCCTGCGCCCAGATCGGCAAGCGCGTTCACCTCAGCGCCGCCGCCCAGATCGGCGGCGTACTCGAGCCCATCAACGCCAGCCCCGTCATCATTGAAGACGATGTTCTTGTGGGCGGAAACTGCGGCGTCTACGAAGGCACCATCGTCCGCACCGGGACCGTCCTCGCTCCAGGAACCATCCTCACGCGCGGCACGCCCGTCTTCGACCTCGTCAACGGCACAACCATCAAAGCGACCACCGACACCCCGCTCATCATTCCGCCCAACGCTGTCGTTGTACCCGGCTCCCGCGCTGTCGCCAAAGGCAAAGGCCACGCGAACTCCGAGGCCTGGGGCCTCTCACTCTACGCCCCTGTCATCGTCAAATACCGCGACGAAAAAACCGACCTCAGCACCGCCCTTGAAGACCTGCTGCGCTAACCCACCACTTGTGTGGCATCGCGCGAACCTGGGTGCCCCAGGTCTCGCTCCTGAGACCTGGGAAGCAAGCTTCAATCGATACATGCGGGTAGCCCCATCCGTGACGCTTCTTTTGCGTCATGGGTGGGATAACGCGATCCCTCTTGCTCCGACCATGCGCAGAGCGGCTGACCACTCAGGCACCATTGGCTTGCTACCCTGTTCCCGTGCCTCAAGTTTCCAAATCCATCCGCTTCGCCATCATCGGCCCCGGTCGCGCCGCCGCCCGCTTCGCCCACGGTCTTCAGGCCGTCGAGAATACTTCCCTGGCCGCCATCTGGGGCCGCAACTCCGACCGCGCTCGCGCATTTGCTGGCAAGTTCTCCGACCCGATCGTCGCCCCTACCCTCAACGACCTACTCTCCTCCAACATCGACGCCGTTTATATCGCCACTCATCCCGACACCCACGCCGAGTTCTGCTTACAGGCTCTCGCAGCCGGCATCCATGTCCTCTGCGAAAAACCCGCAGCCCTCAATGTCTGCCAACTTCAAACCGTACTCTCCGCCGCCCGCCGGCACGACCGTCTCTTCATGGAAGCCATGAAGCCGCCCTTCTTCCCGCTCTATCAGCGCCTCCGCCGGCATCTCGAATCCGATCCAATCGGCCTCATCGGGTTCGTCCGCGCCGGCCATTGCGACTCTTCCATCGGTCCCGACTACCCACTCCACTTCGCCGAACTCGGTGGCGGTGGCATCATGGGCATCGGTCCGTACGAAGCATTTCTCGCGCTCGATTGGCTCGGCCCCCTCAAGCGCGTGCAGACCATGGGCCGCCTCAACTCCGAAGGCGTCGACAACTTCGCAATCTTCCAAACGGAACATGAACGCGGCTTGGCCCAACTGCACACCGGCATCGACCTGCTCAGCCACGGCGATGCCCTGCTCTCCGGACCGGGCGGCTACGTGCTCCTCCGCGCCAACTGGTGGAACCCTTCCTACGCTACCGTTCATTACCTTGATGGCCGCATCGTCGAGATTGACTCGCCCTACACCGGCAGCGGCTTCAACTACGAGACCACCCACTTCTGCGATCTCATCCGCCAGGACTTGCGCGAAAGCCCCGTCATCCCCCACGCACTCTCGCTCGGCATGGCGCGTCTGCTTGAAGAAGCCCGCGTTGCCCTCGGCGTCCATTTCCCTGCCGAAACCAAGATCGACGACCGCCATCCCTTCGACAAGGCCACCGGCCTCGACACCGGCGGCTTCATCCCCGGCAACGATCTCCACCCCGGCCATCCGCACGATTCCCATTTGGGGTCCTACTATGGAACAGCTCCATCCCTCGTCCAGGCCGTGCTCGATCGCTGGCTCGAAACGCCCGATCGCCTCTTCGTTGAGAACTACACCTTTATCGACTTCGGCTCCGGCAAAGGCCGCGTAGTCCTCATCGCCTCGAAGCTTCCCTTCCGCAAGTGCATTGGCGTTGAGCTGAACCCTGATCTGAACGCGATCGCAGCCGATAACTTCGCGCGCTGGCAACAATCCGGCAACCCCCGCAGTCCTCTCGAAGCCGTTTGCCAGGATGCCCTCGCCTTCGAATTCCCGCCCGGCCCCTGTCTCGTCTACCTCTTCAATCCCTTCCCTTCGCAAGTGCTCGCGCACCTCATCGACCGCATCGCAGAGGCCTTCGCCGGCCGCCCCGGTCAGCTCGATCTGCTCTATGTGAACGCAGAATTCAAAGACCTCCTCGACCAGCACCAAGGTTTCACTCCGCTCTGGCAGATGCCCGTCACGATGTCCGCGGAAGACGCAGCCGCTGATCTGCTCCACCAGGTTGATGCTTCCGGCCGCAAGCCCTATGCCGAAGATTCGCAAGATCCCTGTGTCGCCTGGCGCTTCACCGGATCAACAAATGTCACACCTGCCTAACTATGTTGTCAGGTCCCCAAAAACGCGCTGTCATCCCGAGCGGAGCCGAGGGATCTGCGGTTGCTTTCAATGAGACCCGCAACGCCGCACGACTCAATCGGGAGAGTCGGCCAAGAATTCCACCCTCAACGCGAATGCACGTTTCTAATATCGCAATCCCAATCGCATCGGAAAATCTTCTTCGCCATCTTCCAGTTCCGCTTGCGCGCTGTGAATCCGCACCACTTCGCGATGCCGATAACGAAACCACAGATGAATCACAACAATCGCGATCGCCGCCAGGCCAAAATTTGGCCAACCCTGTTCGATCCATCGATCAGAAATCATCGACACCGCTGTCACCGCGGGAAAAAACGTGAAATAGAACAACAGCGTGAAAGCCAGATTTGGTTTCTCCCGCGAAGGCTCACCCGTAAAGGGGACAATCATCACGGTCGAAAACAATGCATCAGTTAGCACCACGCACATCCCAGCTCCCACCAGGATTTGCGCCGCCGTTCCCTGCACGCTTGCTAGCTCTGCCGGAGCAATCAACCGCAGCACGCCAACCGTCGTTTCCGTAATCACCACACTGCACAGCATCACCCAAAGTTTTGCGGCCTTCAGTTCATGCATCGCCGCTACGAAGTGCGCTGGCCTGCCATGCGTGAAACGAAAGATCCAGTTCCCCTGCTGATTCCCCGACGAAACAAACGTGGTCCGCAACCCGGTCGTCACCCAGAACGCCACAATCCCCACCGCCACGCGAATTCCGTCCGCTGAAGCATTCGCATGCAGCTGCCCGTTAACCACCGTCAGCCGCAGCACCGTCGCAATCAACACCGAGAGCCCGACCCCTCCGTAAAGCACGAGGTAGATACGGTAACGTGGAACTCGAAAGAGCGTCTGGTTGATAAAGTGAAACACCGCGCGCCCGATCGGCCTTCGTACCGTGCCCAGGTGCAGCAACCGGTTGAGTGGCGTCAGCAGCCCGTTTCGTCTCGCCCGCGGCGGCGCTCCCTCGAGTAGATACTTCACCCGCCGCAAATACGCCACCGGATAAGCAACAACTCCGATTGCTGCCGCACCGAGCAACGCCATCAACCCGATTCTCGAGAGCTCGCGAAAAATCGGCAATGCAGACGAACCATCCACCAGCATCTGGTACATCCCAAGAAACCAATACGGAGGAAACCACAGCACTGCGCCGTTGTGTGACTGCAATAACCGCGGCGTAACGCCTGATAAAACTGGAAACAACAGCAGCAGCATCACCAGCACCGTGACCGCCCCACCCTGCAATACCAGTGAGATTCTTCGGAACAGTCGTTCGCCCATCGCTGCCAGCAGCACGCTCTGCAGCGCAACAACGAGTCCCGCGGCAAACAACCCACCCGCCGCAACCGCCGTCACATGTCCCACAAGAAAACTCACCAGGCGCGGCGGATCTGTTGCCGCCGGCAGAACCAGCGGAGCCATAAAATTGGCGTCGAATAGAAATCCGGCAATGAAGATGCCGATCGCAGCTGCGCGCCCGAAAAATACCCTCCCCTGCGCCAGCGGCAGCGTCCCCAGCACCACCAAGTCCAGCAGGTCCGGGAAAAACAGGTCCCACTCAAACACCGTAATCAGGCCCATGACAACGAACGAGTACAGCACGAAAAAGAAGTGATGGTTCACCTGCACCCAATAGGGTGGCGGACCGACCGCGGTGCTTCCCGGCGGCCATCCCCGGAACGGATGGTAAACGGGCCAAAGATAGATAGCCACCATGAACCCCGGCACTCCAGCTGCGAAGGCAAGCTGGACCAGGCGCGTCTTCCCGTCTCCATCTGGAGATGCGGTTTCGTGATTGAAGAAGCGCTCCAGGAAATGCCGCATCAGCAGTGCGAACTGGTTCCGCTCCGGCTCCCGCACCGGCCCCATTGCCGCCTGCACGTTGAGTGAAAGAACGGCGGACGCCCCATTTTGCGGCACAAGCAGCTTTTGAAAGTTACCTCGCATCGGCGATCTGCATGACATCCACGATCTTCTCCGCAACCACTCTCGTATCCTGCTGCTCCACAAGTTGCGCAAACACACTCTCCAGATTCGGCAGGCTCATCAGCGATTTCAGCTCCGAAGGCGCTGCATCGACCAGCACGTGCCCCTTTGCAATCACAATCACACGATCGCAAACCTGCTCCACGGTCTCCAGCACATGCGAAATGTAGAGGACAGCCTTACCGTCCTTCGCCAGCATCTCCAGCAGATCCTTGAACAGCCGCGCCGAAGCAACATCCAGCCCAGAGAGCGGTTCATCGAAAATCAGCAGCTTCGGATCGTGCAGCAACGCCGCGGCGATCAGCACCCTCTGCCGCATGCCCTTCGAGTACGACGAAATCGGCGAATACTGCCACGATTCCAGATGCAGCAGCTTCAGCAGCCCCGTCGCCTTCGCTTCAATCAGCGCCTCGCTCATCCCCCGCAACCGGCCCACAAGCTGCAAATATTCGAGCCCAGAAAGATACGCATAGAGCTGTGCTTCTTCCGGCACATACCCGATCGACGCCCGGTATCCGACCATGTCGTCGCGAATATTCTTCCCTTCAAACAGCACCTTTCCGTCATCTGGCCGCAGCATCCCCGTAATAATCTTCACCGTGGTGGACTTACCCGCCCCATTCGGTCCCAGGAACCCTACAATCTCTCCACGCGCGACTTTGAAGCTCACATCCTCAACGGCTGGAATCGTTCGATAGCTGCGGTATAGATGCTGAACTTCGAGCACGGCAGGGCCTCCCATTCACCCTATGTAGCATTCAGCATATATCAATACAATTCATTGTCAAGTAGATTGCTACATAGGTAGAATGCTGGCCATGGCAGGCGAGACAAAACTTTCCCATACCGCCGCGATGATCCTTCAGGCCATCGCCGCCGGCTACGTCTACGGTTTCAGCATCATGGAGATGACCGGCCTGCCCAGCGGAACCGTCTACCCCGCCATGCGCCGCCTCGAGCGCGACGAGTTGATCCGCTCCCAGTGGGAACGCCAGTCCATCGCAGACGCCGAACAGCGCCCCCTGCGCAAGTACTACAAGATCACCACTCAAGGAAAGACAACGCTCGAGGCTTCCCGCAAACGCTATCCTCTCCTCGATCGCCTCATCTCTACTGAGGAGGCCAGTGCCCGATGAATCCTCCAGGCGATCGGGTCTTCTCCCTCTTCGATGTCACGCTCTTGCGCACCGCATCGCTCCTCGTGCCCTCGTTTCAGCGTGAAGACTGGCGCCGCGAGTGGTTCGCTGAACTCTGGCACGTCCGTCGCTCCTACATCGGAATCGACAACACGTTCTCCTGGAACGCGCACCGTGAAATCACCTGCTTCTGTCTCGGCGCATTCCCCGACGCGCTCTGTCTCCGCAATCAACCCGCAAAATCAGCTTCCGCGCATGTGCACATTCACGGGTCCGCAGGCCAGACCCTTCTGTGGCTATCGGCTGCGTTGGCACTCTGCTTCGTCATATCCCGCCTGCTCCCCGGCGTCAAGGCAGAGAACGAGGCCGCGCACTACCAGATCAAACCCGGCGTGCTACTCATCAACGAAGCCTCTGCCAGCGGCGGCAGCCCGAGCATCTCTACCGCCCTTTATCAGAATTGGAGTAATTCGCCGCAGCGCTTCTTTCAGGACCTTGCCTTCTATCGCGTCTCCCGCGAAAAAGCTGATGCCGAGCCCGGTTCAAAGCCCTGGAGCATTGCGCATTCCTCCACCAATCTCTTTTCGCTGCTCGGCCTGCCCATCCGCTATGCGGATCGCCGCGATGCCCCGGATCCCCAGCAGGACTCCGCGTTGCCCTCGCTTGTTCTCAGCCACGATCTCTGGATGCGCTCCTTTGCCGGCGACCCGCGCATAGCCGACCGCATCATCCGCATCGGCTCAACCAGCGTTCGAATCGCCGGCGTCGCTCCCGCGGGCAGCTGGCAGTTGCCCGGCGCACCCGATGCCTGGGTGATCGAGTCCAACGCGCAGATCCGATCTGAGGCGCCGTCCACCGCGAAGGGCTACCTCCTCGCCCAGCTCTCCCCACGCGGTCAGGCCGCCATGTCGGATCCGGCCATCTCCATCAACGCTCTCAATCAGGATGGTGTTGAAATTGATCTCGTTGGCGCTCCCATCGACGCTCCCATCGAGGGCGCCTGGAGCATTTTCAAATTCGCCCTTTTCCTCGCGCTCGTAGCCCTGCCCGCGGTTATCTCCGTATCCCTCGGGGATTCCGACATCACCTCGCATCGTCCATCGTTCCGACAGCGCATCAACCGCATCCTGTTCCTCGCCGCAAAATTCACGCTCATTGCAGCCATCGGGTTCGCGGCGTCGCTCGATCTTGCATATGGCAACGAGATCGGCTACTCGTCAGTAGCAGAATGCTTCCAGCTTCTATGGTGCTTCACCATCTGTCTCGTTGGGTTCCGCTGGGCCGTCGCCGATCAACGCAAGCGATGCCCAGTCTGTCTGCGCTGCGTCACCAATCCTGCCAGCGTGGGCCTGGCCTCGCGCACCTTCCTCGGCTGGAACGGCACAGAGATGATGTGCATCGGCGGTCACGCCCTGCTCCATGTTCCATCGCTGCCCACCAGCTGGTTCAGCGGCGAGCGCTGGCTCTACCTCGATAGTTCCTGGGATTTCCTCTTCGCCGACACCCTCACCTATTGAAGACGCCGCGTCCTGGTTAACCCAGTATCATCCCGAGCGAAGCGGAACGAACAGAAGCGAAGCCGAACGATCTGCGGCTGCCTTTTCAAACCACACTCGTCGACAATCCAACTTGGAACTTAGAACCAACAAACCTGGAACTTGGGACTACGAACTCAGAACTTCGAACTCTCACTTCGCAGCCCCGCATCAATCGTCTGCAGCAGCTTCTGTTCCGGATCGCCGAAATACTCCCAGAACATCACTCCGCCCAGCTTGCGCTCCCGAATATACTTGCACTTCTCCGCGAGCGACTCTGGATCCTCGTACGACACAAAAATGTGCTTCTCCGCGTTGTATAGATATGGAGCCTTCCCCGCATCATCCCAGTACCGCGTGAATCCCTGACCCAGCAGGTTCTCCGCGATCGCGCTGTACTGCCCATTGAATCCTGCGACGGACTTCCCCGGCTGAAACAATCCATGATTCTGATCCGTCACCTCGCCCCACGCACGTCCGTAGAACGGCACTCCCAGCAGAATCTTTTCCGCCGGCACTCCCGCCTTTTCGTAGTCCCGCACAGTCTCATCCGACGACGCTTTCTTGGGATCCGCCGGATTGGCGAACAATGGCGCATGATGTCCCGTCGTCGCATCCGAATCCGCCTCGTAGTAGTCATAGGTCATCAGGTTCACCGTGTCTACGTACCGCGCGACTTTCCGCATCTCGGTATGCGCAATCACGTCATCGCCCGCACCCATCGCTACCGTCAGATATAGCCGCCGGTGGGGCTTCTTTGCCGCGGCATTGAACCGCGCCCGCAACTCCGCGAGCAGCGCCGTGAAGTTCTGCTTGTCCTCCGCGCGATAAGGATGCCCCGCACCCGGCATTCCGGGATACTCCCAATCGATATCCAGACCGTCCAGGTCGTACTGCACCAGAAATTCCATAGCGCTGTCTTCAAACACGCGCCGGCTCGCCGCGGTCAATGCCATGTCCGAGAAATTCTTCGACCACAACCACCCGCCTGCCGACACCAGCACCGTCAGCCGCGGATTCCCATTCCGCAACGCTGTCAGTTGCGCAAAGTTCTGCGCATCTGTGGGCGCACCCAGCACCATCCGTCCGTCCCTGATGTTGGCGAATGCATAGTTGATCCGCGTCAGATACTTCGCATCTACCTGTCCGGGCGTGAGCGCATTGCCACGGGCAAACACGTATCCCGTCACTTCCAGTTTTTCTGGAATGCGCGATGCACCAAAACTGTGAGAGGAAAACGCGACCGCGAAGCACATCGCAAAACAGCAGATTCGAGACATAGTGGTAACCCACCATCAAGCTATCAGAATGCCCGAATGTAAAGTTCGCTCACACTTCGCCAGTCACGACCGCTTTACGGCCTCGCACCCATCGGCCTCTCGTGAATCAGCATCCATGATGTACCGAACTTGTCGCGCAACTGCGCAAAGCGAGTCGCAAAGAACGTCTCCTGGATTGGCATAAACACTTCGCCGCCCTCGGCCAGCAGCGCAAAAAGTCGCTCCGCCTCCGCATCGCTCCCTAGATTGAGCGCGAGATAAGCGCTGCGCATCGGTTTCCAACGGTCTCCAGGCACATCGCTGGCCATTATCATCGTCTCGCCGATCGTGATGGTTGCATGCAGTACCGCATTCTCCATACCAGGCATCACCTTGCTCGGGTCCGGCATATCGCCGTGCTTCATCATCATCCCGATCTTGCCGCCCAGATGTTCCTCATAAAACTTGAAAGCCTCGGCACAATTCCCGCCGTAGTTCAAGTAAGTATTCAGTCTCATGACAATGACACTCCAGGAAAAATCCTGCGCTCAAGTCGAAAAGCAGAATCGCGACCGATGTAGCCCTTCAACCGTGCCACATCAGAATACGCGTTTATTCGCCGGATGCGGGAACTGCACCCACCAGGATGATCGGGGCAGTAGGCGTCGCCGCCCCTTCGGCCTTTTCGATGGTCACGCCAAACGCCTTGGCCGGTACGCCCCTCGGCAGGGGCGGCAAAACGACGCTCGCGCTTCCCGCGGCATCAGGCCGGAAGAGGCCCGCAGGAATTGGCGCCTTGCCATCGGCCGGAATTACCCACAGTTCGTACGTCTTGTTCTCTGCCAGTTGTCCCAGGTCGTTCGCCTGGAACACCAACCCGCCGCTCTCGGCCAAGTAGATTGCACGTCCTGTCGGTTCCGGCTTGGCTTTTGCAGCCGTCAACAGCACCCGTTTCGCCGCCGGTGCCGTCAGTACATCCAGCACCTGCTGGGCCCGTGCATTGGCCACAGCCTGTTGCTCTACCAATTGCTGCTGCTGCGCCAACTGATCATTCAACACACGAACCTTTTGTTGCAATGAAATCGCAAACAAAAGCGATGCCGCCGCGGCAAGCCATCCAATCCACACCGCCGCCGTGCGCGCCGGTCGCTTTCTCTCAATCGAAACTACGGGTGCGACGCCGCCCTTGCCCTTCTGCGCCGCATCCGCAGCCACTCGCTCCACAAACCGCGCCCGCGCACCCTCCGGCAGTGGCTTCTGCTCCACGCTCATCGCCACCAGCGCAAGGTCGCCGTTCACTTCCGCCAGCGCCTGTCGGCATTCCGCACACTGCTCCAGATGCAGACGCACCGCTGCGAGCTCATGCGACTGCATGGCCTGCATTGCGTAGAGGACCAGGTCCTCCTGCGGTATATGTTCGTCCTGCATCATCCAGTAATCGCCTTTCTCAACGTCATCAGTGCCGATCGGATGCGCGTCTTCACCGTTCCCAGCGGATCACCCGTCTTCGCTGCAATCTCCGAGTGCGTCAACCCCTCAAAAAAAGCCATCTCCACCGATTTCTGTTGCTCCATCGGAAGGTCCTTCAAGACCCCGCGGACCTTCTCCATCATCCGACTTCGCTCAACTTCAGACCCAAGATCCGACGACGACACCAGCACCACATCGTCCACCGAATCGGTCGGCCTCCTTCGTCGCAGCGAATCGATCGCACGGTTGCGCGCCATCACGGCAAGCCATGCTCCCAGCGAACCCCGGCCCGACACGAACGCGTTGGGGTTTCGCCAGACCTGGAAGAATATCTCCTGCATCACGTCCTCGGCCTGCCCGGGATCCTTCAATACGCGCAGCGCGACCGAATACACCATGCCGCTGTATTGATCGAAAAGGTCGGTCATAGCCTGCTGGTCGCCACCCTTTACACGCGTCAAAAGCAACTCATCGCCCCCGGCGCGATCACCGGCGCCGCGACGAATTGCATCCCCATCTAGAGAACGTTGAGGCTTTGCTGACGGATTGGTGGGGCTCTCACTCACAGGTCAAAATCGGGTAGCCACTGAACGACAAACCGTATTCTAGTGAGCGTTTGTGCAGGTGCCTAGCGAATTTCTGCATATTTTTGAACAACTTCGCTCCCGATACTCGCGCATCCAAGTAGCCACACAGGTGTTAGCATCGAACCTGACAGATGCAGACAAATAAACTGAAAATCATCCCCCTCGGGGGCCTCGGCGAATTCGGAATGAACTGCCTCGCCCTTCGCTGGGAGGACGACATCATCGTCATCGATGCCGGCCTCATGTTCCCTGAAACGGAGTTGCTGGGCGTCGACATCGTCGTGCCCGACATCACTTACCTCACTGAGAACAGGGAACACGTCCGCGCCATCATCCTCACCCATGGCCACGAGGACCACATCGGCGGACTGCCCTGGATCCTCAGCGAGCTCAAGGTTCCCGTCTACGCCACCGAGTTCACGCTGGCCTATGTCGAGGGCAAACTCGAAGAACACCAACTCCTCGACGAAACCACGCTCATTGAGATCACGCCCAAAGAAAAGTTCACCCTGGGCGCCTTCACCATCGAGCCCATCCGCGTCACTCACTCGCTGGTCGACTGCGTGGCCCTCGCCATCGAAACACCTGTCGGCGTTATCATCCACACCGGCGACTTCAAAATCGATCTCGCCCCCCTCGATGACAAGGCCTTCGATCTCCACACCTTCGCGGAATACGGCAAACGCGGCGTCCTCGCCCTGTTGCAGGACTCTACCAACGTCGAGCGCTCCGGCTACACCCCCAGCGAACGCGCCGTCATTCCCCGCCTGCACGAGATCTTTTCGCAGACCAAAAAGAAGCTCTTCTTCAGCTGCTTCTCGTCATCCATTTACCGCATTCGCATCGCCCTCGAACTGGCGCGCAAGCACGGCCGCAAAGCCGTCGTTCTCGGCCGCTCCATGATGGAGAGCACCGAAATCGCGCAGGACCTCGGCTACATCGAAGTCCCGCCCGGCCTCGTCATCAATCCCGGCCAGATGCGCGACTATCCGCCCGACGAATTGATGATTCTTATCAGCGGCACACAGGGCGAGCCCATGAGTGCTCTCAGCCGCGCCGCCGTTGACAACCACAAGCATGCCCATGTCGATGCGGGCGACACCGTTATCCTCAGCTCACGCATCATCCCCGGCAACGAGAAAAGCATCTTCCGCGTCATCGATCACCTAAGCCGCCGCGAAGCCAATGTCATCTTCGACGATGGCTCCCACGGCCTCATCCATGTCAGCGGACACGGCTGCCAGGAAGAGCTGCGCCTCCTCATCAATCTCGTCCGCCCCAAGTTCTTTATTCCCATCCACGGCGACTACCGCAACCTCCGCCGCCATGCTCAGCTCGCCATGGAGACAGGCGCTGTGGAACACGCGCTCGTCATCGAAGACGGCGACGTCCTCGAACTAGATCAAACCGATGCGCGCAAAAAGGACAAGGTCACTGCCGGCCGCATTCTCATCGACTCCGGCTCCACCATCGACGTCGTCGAAGACCTCGTCGTTCGCGATCGCCGTATCCTGTCGGAAGACGGCATCGTCCTCGCAATACTAGCTATCAACAAGCGCTCCGCGAAGATCGAACGCGAACCCGAAATCGTCATGCGCGGCTTCGGCGGCGCCGACATCACCGAAGAAGCCCGCGAGGTTGTCCTGAAGACCATCGACGGCCTCAGCAGCGAACAAAGAACCGACTATGGCATGGTGAAAGAAAAAGTGCGCGTAGAGTTAAAGCGCCTCATCCAGAAAACCACGGGCCGCCGCCCCATGATCATCCCCGTGATCCTCGAAATCTGATCAATCAGCTTTCCTCCCGCCTATCCACAACGCTGGGTGCCCGCGGGTCTCGCATTTGAGACCGGGAACATCCACCAACGGCGCGTCATCCTGAACGGAGCGGCTTGGGGCCCGTGAACGACCATGTCGTTCATGGGGTAAGCGGAGCCGAAGGACTTGCTTTTGTTTTTCTTCCCATGTTCTGCGGACTGGGTGCCCCATCCATGACGCAGTTTCATCGCGGCATGTGGAAAGCACAAACCCGGACTGATCTAAATCGGACTACCATTACAATCAATCCCAAACGGCAACTGAAGGAACCAGCCGATGGGAAATACCACCGCCAGTGTTCACATCGCGTGGCGAGGCAACGCGGATATTGCAGCCAAGGCCATTAGCCGCTGCTACGGCAAGCTAGGCTACGAGCGTGTGAAAAAGGCTCTGCCCGAAGACGGCAAGCATGTTGTCCTGCTGGCGCGCCCCGGTCAATCCTACGTCTCGATATACGACAGCGAAAACGCCCAGTTCGACAACGGCGAGTTGAAAGACCTTGCGCTGGCTGCTTCCAAGGCTCTGCGAGCACCCGCGGTCTTCACCAGCCTTTACGACAGCGATTCCTACGAATTCATCGTCTTCTTCAATGGCCGGCAGATCGACCTGCTGATGTCCGACGCCGAAAACTACGAAGGCCCCATGAAGCGGCTCAGCACCAAGGCGCGCTCTGCCAAGTGGAACAGCATTTTCAGCCGGACGCTCAGTGCCGAGCAAATCAATGCAGCTGCCGCGCCGGAGAGCGTTTTCGCCGACAGCATCATCGCAGGGCTATCGGAACTGATCGGCCTCAGACACGGCCAGCCGCAGATGAATTATCAGGATTTCCTCGACGAGCCGAAGGAGATCACAGCCCAGTTTCACTTCAAGAAAAAACCAAAGGCGATCTCCGATCTTCAGGCATCCGAGTTCCCTGCCGGCGAAATCACGCTAAGTGATTATTTCGATACAGAGCAATCGTTCCTGCGCTCTGTCTTCCCGGCAAGTTTCCCCATCCCTGTTGGCCAGGGGTGCGGTGCGAGATGGCTGGTCTTAAGCCAGGCCGCGGGCTTCAGCGGCGGAACAGCGTCCATTCGCGTTACCGGACCGGACACGCTGACCCTCTCGAAGGCCATCATCGCCGGGTGCAAATTTCATAATGGCCAGATCGTCGGCAAACTCGAAACCTATCCGAAGATACTTACAGCGGAGGATGCGGCTGCGTTCGCCGAGACCCAGATATTCCAACTCATTCCCGTTGAATCCCCCTCGTCTGGATCGCGTGAATATCGTGGAGAATTCTCCAATCTCATCATTCCTTCGGTGACTCCCGAACGCACAACCCAGATCCTGCTGCTGGTCGGACTTGATCTTCAAGCCCACGCGCCAGGTGAATGGGAGATCAACTTCTCGATCCGCCCTGGCACGCAGACAGAAGTTCGCCACCACCTGCCTCCAGTGCGCATTGCGGCACTCGATCAGACGTGGTTACCTGTCGTATCAGGCTTGAATCCCAAGACCACATACGACCAATCCAATCTGAGCGCCAATCACCTGCGCGAACTGGAATACAAGCAATCGAAGATTCCCCTCAGACGCAGGTTGGACCACCCTGCGATCACTTCCACCGTGGCAATTCTGCACGATGAAGGACAGCCGACGCTCGATGCCTGCAAAACCTGGCTTGAAGCATGGCTGCGTCCGCTCGCGGACCATCGCGAAGGTGGGATCCATATCCGCGCTGAAAAGCAAATGTCAGAGTCGGCCTACGTTGGAAAAACAAAGAAGAACCTCCCTGTGTCTGATTTCCTCAGCCATAAAATATGGGGAAAGCTTTTCGATCAAGCCGGCAATTATCAGACAGTGCTCGTCAACTTCGTTCCCAGGGATGGCGACCATCCTGTGGCGGGAATAGGGCTCCAACACAGCTTCGAGGAACGAGGAACGAGGGAACGAGGCGGACAGCAACTGTCTGGAACGCTGAGCACCATGCGCGGCCGTCTATTCGAAACCTTGCCGCTAGGCGGCACGTGGCACGTTTTCAAATGGATCATCAATCACCGGGATTGCTACAACTATCTAGCGACTTCCGGCACCGCCATGGATCAGCAGTTGGATAGCTTTGCCGCCGAGCGCGCGCCCCTGCAGGCGTGGAGCAGCCAATGCACATGGAAACCCGAATTCGATTCCGCTGACTCTTTTGAGCGCACTTTGTACGAAGAATCCAGCATGTTGAACTGGTTCCGGGGGATTCTCAATAATGACAATGGCCTGAACGGCGCCAAGATGACAGCTCAATGGTGCAGCAATGTCTTGCGCATGGTGACGCCGCACATGTGGCTTTGCCACAACCTGATCCAACAGCTCGACAGAGCCGCGCTCGAACAAGCGGCTGAGGTCAGCGAAACCAACGGCGGCTTCAGAATTGCTCTTCTCCCAGGTTGTGCACTCGACACCCTGGAGTTGGCCCTGCTGCCCATCCTCCCCATCGAAAACACGAGAATATCGGTGCTCTTGTAGAATTCGCTGACGAACCCAACGCCGATTTTCGCATCACCGCGATGAAACTCACTTTCGCCACCGCCACAATCACCGATGCAACCGAACTCGCGGCACTCCACACCGCCGTCGTTGAAGACCTGACCCAGCGCTTTGGTCACGGCTCCTGGTCGTCACCAACGACAGAGCGAGGCATTCTCGCAAACATGCGCCTGCCCAAATTCTCGCGGACCCTGATTGCACGCTCCAACCGTCGAATCATCGGCACCCTGCGCCTCGCCACCAAAAAACCCTGGGCAATCGACACCTCGTATTTCACTGCAGCACCCAGGCCCCTGTATCTGACAGGCGCGGCCGTCCATCCCAGCCACCAGCACAAAGGAATCGGCCGTCAATTGATGAGACAAGCCGAGTCCATGGCCCACGCCTGGCCCGCCGACGCCATTCGCCTCGATGCCTTCGACGCCGCAGCAGGAGCCGGCCCCTTCTATGCGAAATGCGGCCTCCGCGAAGTCGCCCACGTGGTCTACAAAAAGGACCCTCTCATCTACTTCGAGTTGATCCTGTCCCGCTGATCTCTGTTATCTGAACCCTGATCCCTGCTTGTAAAATCTCTTCATGCGCCGCCACCCGCTTTCCCTTGCTCTCGCCGCCGCACTTCTGGCCGTCGCCCCCGCGCTCCACGCCCAAACCCCCGACGCGCAACCGGCCCCTGCCGCCGCAACCTGCCCATCCACCACCACCCTCGACGACCTCATCAAGGCCGTCGACGAGGCCGTCAGCGGCCCCGGCAACAAAGACCGCACTTGTTTCCGCGCCCTCTTTCTCCGCGACGCCCGCCTAATCCCCATCCGCATCACGCCCGACGGCACCGCCACGCCCCGCATCCTCACGGTCCAGGATTGGATTGACCTTGTCGCCAAGCGCGGCGCCGCCATCTTCTACGAGCGCCAGGTTAAAGTCGGCACCGAGACATGGGATCACATGGCCCATCTCTGGAGCACCTACGAAACCCGCACCACTCCAGACGGCAAACCTCCTGAGGGCAAAGTCATCGATCGCGGCATCAACTCTATCCAGGCCATCTACGACGGCAAGCAATGGCATGTGATTCAAATCGTCTGGCAAGCGCAGACTCCCGCCAATCCCGTCCCGGAGAAATACCTCCCATGACCGTTGCCACTGACTCCCTCGTCTCCCTCGACGCCATCCGCTCCGCCGCCGATCGCATCTCCGGCATTGCCGTCAAAACGCCGCTCGTCCGTGCGTACTTCCCCAACGTCGTCGGCAAAGTCTGGCTTAAGTGCGAAAGCCTCCAGCCCATCGGCAGTTTCAAACTACGCGGCGCCTCTAACAAAATCCTCCAGCTCACGCCGGAAGAAATCTCCCGCGGCGTCATCACCTACTCCAGTGGCAACCACGCCCAGGGCGTCGCCTATGCAGCCCGCGAAGTCGGCGCTAAAGCGGTCATCGTCATGCCATCCAACGCCCCCGCCATCAAACGCGCCGCCACGCTCGCCTACGGAGCGGAGATTGTCGACGTCGGCGTTGCCTCCAGCGAACGTCTCGCCAAGGCTGAAGAACTCGTTCGCCAGCACGGCTACATCGTCATCCCGCCTTACGACGACGAGCAGATCATCACCGGCCAAGCCACCTGCGGCCTCGAGATCGTCGAGCAACTCGCCAACGTCGACCTCATCCTCGCACCCGTCTCCGGCGGAGGGCTGCTCAGCGGAATCGCCGCCGCCGTCAAGCGCCTGCGCCCCAACGTAAAAGTCTTCGGCATCGAGCCTGAACTCGCCGGCGACACCGCCGAAAGCTTTCGCACCGGCAAGATCGTCACATGGGGAGCCGAGCTTACCAGCCGCACCATCGCTGACGGTCTCCGCACCCAGAGCGTCGGCGAACGCAACTTCGCCCACATCCGGGCCTTTGTTGATGGCATCATCACCGTCACTGAAGCTGAAATCCGCGCCGCCATGCGCGCCATCATCGCTTCCGCTCGCATCATCCCCGAGCCCAGCGGAGCCGTCTCCTCTGCCGCGCTGCTCTTTCACGCTGCCCAGCTCCCGCCCTCTAAAAATGCTGTAGCCGTCGTCAGCGGCGGCAACGTCGACCCAGCCCTGCTCGCCCAGGTGCTTACCGAAACAGATGTGTAACGTCGTTCGACTATGATCTTTTTTGTGAGAAATTCAAGATTCCGCGCCGTCGGGGCGCTTGCGCTCAGCCTCATCCTCGGTACGCTGCCACTGGCTGCCCAGAAGAAAAAGGACAATCTGCAAAAGCCCCTGGCCGGTCCCCGAGCCACGGCCCTGCGCGTCTCCTGGCTCTACGTCACCGCCGCTACTCAAGCACAAAAAGTCGGCCGCGTGCAGATCGGTCGCGAATTGGTGGTCGCCGAAAAAAGCGGCGACTGGCTCCGCGTCTTCGCCAATACCGACATCGAGGAAGAACATTCCTCGGACGCTCCCATATACGACACCACCGAGGTCCCGCCGCCCATCTCCGGCTGGATGCAGGCCAAGGGAGTCGTCATCGAAAACACCCCCAACGGCGACCAGATTCTCATGGGCGCCGGAGCCGACCAGGAATCTCTGGCGTCCGATCCCCGCGGCCCGGTTAACGCCGCCCGCACCGCGCACCTGATATATCGGCGGCTGGTCGAAATGTTTCCCAACTCACCGCTCGATGCTGAAGCGGCGTGGCGCGCCGCCGACATCCTCTGGCAGATCCAGAAGACCGACTCCGCCAGCCGCCCCTCCGCAAAGGAAAAAGAGCCGTACATGCGCGAGCAGATGGATGAAGACGGTCTAAAGAAAGTCATCAAGTACTACCCCAACACTCGCTCGGCCGACTTCGCCGCCTACGAACTCATCGACAACAAGCTCTGCGGTGACTGGCAAGGCCAGGAAAAGTGCCCCGAAAAAGAGTCTGAACTCTACGAAAAGTACGCCTCAGAGCATCCCGAGGGGCCGCGCACTCCACAGGCCCTCTACCAGGCCGTCTACCGCCAGGCCGTGCTCACCAACATGTACGCAGACGACAACAACGACAAAAAAAGCGACGCAGCCCACAACCATGCCCGCGAACTCGCCGCCAGGCTCAAAGACAAATTTCCCCAATCGGATTACACCGCGCGCGCCGCGATGCTCGTGTTCAAATTGGATCAGGGAATTCCAGTTTACGGCGCCGAAAAAGAATAGTTCGCGGCCTGTTCCACATTCTTTACACCCATTCGCTCTTTTCATACCGGAGGCTTTTTGAACGTCTATATCCAGTCAGTACTCTTGGGAATTATTGAGGGCCTGACCGAATTTCTTCCCGTCAGTTCCACTGCGCATCTGCGCATCGCCGAAGCAGCAATGCGCATCCCGCTCGACGATGCATATTGGAAGATGTACACCATCGTTATTCAGGCTGGCGCCATCCTCGCTCTTCTTCTTCTCTATCTCGAACGCATTGTCGGCTTCATCAAGAGCTTTCCGCGCGGCGAAAGCGGCGACCGCACCTGGAAAAACCATCCAATATCCCTTACGTTGATTGCCTTCTTCTTTACCTCCATCATTGCCCTGCCCCTTCACAAAGTAAGCGAGAAGCATCTCGGCAGCGTCGCCGTCATGGCCTGGGCGCTGCTCATCGGCGGCGTCATCATGTGGGTCATTGATGCACGGGCCTCCCGCTTCGAGCCGAACACGCTGCATGTCGAAGAGATGACCCTCGGCCAATCCATATGGATCGGCATTTGCCAGTCGCTCTCGGCCATCTTTCCCGGCACGTCGCGCTCCATGTCAACCATCGCAGCCGCTCAGATGGTCGGCCTTGACCGTCCTTCCGCGCTCGAGTTCAGCTTCCTGCTTTCCATCCCGACCATGATGGCCGCCACCGCTTGGGACCTGCTCAAGTCCATGCACCCCAGCAAAGCGGAACTCGCCGCCGGCGCCTCAGTCAGCTTCGCCATGAACTCCCAGCGTTGGATCGTCCTCGCCATCGGTTTCGCCATCTCTTTCCTGGTCGCCCTCGGCGTCGTGGAATGGTTCCTCATGTGGGTCCGTCGTCACGGCTTCACGGTCTTCGCCATCTATCGCATCGTCCTCGGCATCCTCCTCCTCGCGCTCGGAAGCCGCCTTCTGGGAAGCTAGAATTCCGGCAATTGCGCATCATGCCCGCTTGGCCGTTTCCACGAAGAAACGTACGCCCCGCCTTCGTGATCCACGCGCGAGGTCGCACCTTGACCGCAAACTCGGATGTCTCGCGAATTCCTGAATGCCCGTAACCATTGGAAATCATGAGTCTTGTGCTGCCTTGCCTTTCCCAATGGCCGCGCGGCAGCCTCCGTCCTCAGCAGCCTCCCGAAGCAACCGGCTAGCATCCGGTGATTCAAATCACATCGCGGGGCGCTTCCACGAGAGAAAGTAAATGAACTCGCACTTATTGAGATCCTCTTTCTTGCGAATTTCACGGTCAAATCTGTCGATCAGTCATGTATGGAAGTTACAGCGATTCTCGGGTTGCTTTGTCGTGAAACCGATGCTTTCAGATCGACGCAGCCATTTGGGAGTCGGCGACCCGGCTTAAACCTCAAGAGAACATACGTACCCGGGAATCGCTCTAGAAGCAATATGTTCAGCCGCCGTGCACTTCTGCTGAAGTGCTGGCTGCTGTCGATCGCAGCGTTGCTCGCGGCAGCAAGATGCCCGATGGCCATCGCGCTCGATCAGAGGACCAGTCTCGCTTCCGTCCGCGCGCTCACCAACGCAGAAGCCGTCAAAGCCTACCCGGTCAGCTTCGAAGCGACCGTGACCTACTATCGGGATTACGATATCGACCTCTTCGTGCAGGATGGCCCCGCTGCCATCTACGTGCGATTCCGCCCTGGCGCAAATCTGATGCCGGGAGATCGCGTGGTGGTCACCGGCAAGACACAAGAAAGCTTTCGTCCGATTGTGGTCGCAGAAACTGTCGTGGTGACTCGCCACGGCGCGCTTCCTGAACCCGTGAAACTCAATGTCGACGAGTTGTTCGATGCGTCGCGCGACTGTGAACTGGTCACAGTGCGGGGTATCGTTCGCAGCGCCGCAATGGTGTGGAGTGCTCGGCATCGCAATCTCTACATGCAGGTGTTGACCGACGGCGGATATATCGACGCGGCTGTGAACAGTGACGATTCGAGTGCCTTGACCAACCTGCTCGATGCCGAGGTCGAGATCACCGGAGTCATGGCTTCCAAATTCGACGAGAAGATGCAGGAGAGCGGCGCTGTAGTCGACGTCGGCTCTCTTGCCGGCATCAGGATTCTCCATTCAGCAGGTTCCAACCCTGGATCGCTCCCGATAACTCCCATCGAGAATGTCCTTCGCGGCCACCGCGTCCGTGACCTGACCAGGAGACTCCAGGTCGAAGGAACCATTACCTACTATCAGCCAGGTGAAGCTGTCGTGCTGCAAAAGGGATCCAAGAGCATTTGGGTGACGACGCTGTCCGACGCTCAACTCAAGATTGGCGACCGCGCCTACGCTTCCGGGTTTCCCGGTGTTCGCAATGGCTACCTCTCGCTGGACTACGGCGAAATCCGCGACTCTCACCTGCGTGAGCCGATTTCTCCCGTGCCGGTCGACTGGAAAGAAATGGACTCGGGCAATCATGCGTTTGATCTCGTCTCCGCCGAAGGTCAACTCGTAATGGAGGCGCGCGAAGCCGCCCAGGATGAATATGTGCTGAATTCAAACGGCCACATATTCTCGGCCATTCTCCGGCACCCTGGAGGTGTAAGAGCACTCGAACTGCCGCCGATGAAACAGGTGCCGATCGGTTCACGAGTGCGCGTGACCGGAGTGAACAAGTTCTACAGTACGGATCCGTTCAACGGGCCGGTCGCTTCTGATCTTCTGCTGCGCGGCTTTGACGATGTCATGGTGATCGCTTCGCCCCCGTTGCTCAACATTCGCAATCTGTCGATGACGGTCGCGATGCTCCTCATCGTTGTGCTTTTCTTCGCCACCCGTGGTTGGAAGCTCGAACATAAAGTCCGACAGCAGACAGCCCGCTTTGCCGCAATGTCAGATGTCCAGGCCGAAATCGAAAGACGGCGCAGCCTGATCCTCGAAGAAATCAATGGCAACGGACCCCTTCCCGAAATCCTCGAACAAATTGTTGGGCTTGTCTCGTTCCGATTGGGCGGAAACCCCTGCTGGCTTGAATCCAAGGACGGCGCTTGCCTCGTACCGCGCCCACGGGACCTGCGCGGCCTCCGCATTGAACATCGTGAAATGCATTCTGGTGCCGGTGCGACCCTCGGCTCCATCGCCGCAGGCCTCACGCTGCGCGTACCGCCCCGCCCCGATCAGCTTGAAGCGCTCTCTATGGGTTCGCGGCTTGCCACGCTGGCCATCGAAACACGAAGGCTCTATGCCGACCTCGTGCACCGCTCAGAATTCGATCAACTCACTGGTGCGCACAATCGCTTCTCCCTGGAGAAACACCTCGACGTTCTGATCCAATCCGCCACGCCCGAAAACCCTCGGTTCGGCGTCGTTTATTTGGACCTCGATGGCTTCAAGCAGGTAAACGATCTCTTCGGCCATCGCATCGGCGACCTCTACCTGGAGCAGGTGGCAGCGCGCCTCCAGGGCCGGATCCGCGCCCATGACATCCTCGCCCGTATCGGCGGCGACGAGTTTGCGGCGCTCGTCTCCGATGTGAATACCGGCGCCGAAATCGACGAAGTGATTCACCGCCTCCAATCTGGCCTCGATCAACCCATCCTCATTGAGGACCACGCGCTCCATGCCTCCGCGAGCTTTGGATTCGCAATCTTCCCAGAAGACGGCACAACCCACGACAGCCTGCTTGCGGCGGCCGACTCCGCCATGTACACGGCAAAGAACATCAAACGGTCCGCCCGCGCAGCCACACTCGTACGCTAGACCTCAATTCCGGTTCCTGAAACCATTCAGCCGGGAGACTTCTCGGCGGCAAATCAGTATTTTGTTGTTTTTTTCCGACGTTCACAGTCTCTGTGACGTGGCAAACGCGCGTTGATGCGAGTGGAATCAGGCGCCGCGATTCGCAGTTTCACAGAAAGCATCCGGTTCAGGAACTTAAACTATCTATTTTGAATTATTGGATTCCGGCTTAACAGGTTGGGCGGGAATCGGCTGGGTCAGGGTATTGACATGACGCGGTCGGCGGACGGTTTGATTGTGACAAGCCGACTTCCCGGAGGATTATGTGTCGCCTGGAACCCTTGAGCCTTCCCTGGTCTCAAAATCGAGACCTGGGCCACCCGCTGCAAAAGCAATAGCAAACTGGTGACAAGTGGATGACAACTTCCGTTCGCGCCGCGGTCTAGGATCACGAACTGGAAGGCCAGTCGGGGTTCTGTGCTGTAACTCCGACCACTGGTTTCGACCTCCCTCTGCTACTGAATTTCCCCCCTGGAGAGTGAAATATGCTGTTTCGCAGAATCGCAGGCGCCCCTTGCCTCGGCCTCGTTCTTCTCATGGTTCCGGCCTTGGCCCAGGCACAATATCAGCTCACCAACCTGGTTTCGAATCAATTCGATGAACACCCCGCGACCACCGATCCACTACTGGTCAACGCCTGGGGATTAACCCGCAATGCCGGATCGCCTTGGTGGGTTAGCGATAACCTCTCCGGCTGGTCGACTCTCTATAACGCAGCCGGAACACCAATAGCGCTCAGAGTTGTGATTCCTACCGCCGGAAACGGACCGGTTGAGCCGACAGGCGCAAACGGCGTTGGCACACCGACGGGAGTCGTTGCCAACGCATCGAAGACGGATTTCCAGGTTTCGGGCGTGGCCTCGGCTTTCATCTTTGCCACACTGGATGGCACGATCAGCGCCTGGCCGGGCCTGAACAAGAACCTGGCGACCCTCAAAGTGGACAACTCGGCTAACAAAGCGAGTTACACAGGCTTGGCCATCACCAGCAACGCTTCGGGAAATTTCCTCTACGCGACGGACAACGCCAACAATCACGTGGACATGTTCGACGGCAACTTCAACTGGGTGAAGTCGTTTGGTGATCCCGCGATCCCATCGGACTTCTCGGTATTTGGCATCCAGGACATCAATGCCATGGTTTATGTCACCTATGCCATGACGAACGGGGACGCTGGCGGTTTCGTCGACATCTTCAAGGAGGATGGCACCTTCGTGAAGACACTGATCCAGGGAGAGCACCTCAATCAACCCTGGGGCATCACCCTCGCACCGAGCAATTTTGGGCCGCTGAGCAATACGCTGCTGGTTTCAAACAACGCCACCCCCAACGGCACCATCAACGGATTCAATCCAACGACCGGTAAATTCGTTGGCACCATCAGAGACGACTCCGGCAGGAAAATTACGCTCAGTAACTTGTGGGGAATCGCCTTCGGTGGTGGAACCGCAACCAATGGGGCAACTAACCAACTGTTCGTCACTGCAGGCCCGGGCAAGGGTGCACAAGCGCAATTGGCCGGTACCTTTGCATCAATCGTCTTCAATCCAAACGCTCATCCTGGCCATGATCATGATCAGGATGAGGACGGCCACTCGAAATAGGCGTTTCATCTCACGGCCTCTGCGGTCTTATCTTCAGACAAGACGAGGTCAGGAAGCAGCCTGGTACCCACTCTAAAGCGCGCCTGAAAGCGACCAGCTTTAGGGTGGGAGGACCGGGCTGGCCAGCCGTCTAGCCGTAGTTCGCCACTCACTCTCTGACTCGCCGCCCTGAATCGTTTCAGTGACCGGCAGTGCCACTTCCAGATCCACCTCGTCAGCGCCTTGTCCTGTCCATCATCCCTCGCCTCGTCTGGGCATTGCTCTTCATCGTCGGACGCGCCAGTTTCCTTTATCAGTTCGTGCAGTTCTCAGAATTCCTCCTCATAAGCGCCCATATCGCCGGGACTGCTCTTGGATTCGGTGGGGGTGGATTCCGTGGTTCCCCCACCCGGTTTTGCCCGCAAACCCCTCTTGCCGCCGGGGATAATATAAGCTGCTCTGGGATTTCTCGTCCGCCTCGGCGGCCTGATCGCAGTCCTTCCGACGATCGTGTCGATTTCCACCCCAGCAACAAGGAACCGTCGCTGGGGACCCCGGTTTGCGGCCGAGCCACCCGTGCGGAGGCGTCCCTCAATGAAGCCGATTCCCATCATCCTGTCGCCGACGCGCAACCGGGCGCTCAACATGTTCCTCGGCCTGGTGCTATCGCTCGCCTCCGTATTGCTCCTGCTCGCGCTCGCCACCTATCACCCCGCCGACTCCTCGATGAACACTGCCTCCGGCGCGGATCCTGCACACGCCATTCACAACTGGATCGGCCTCTTCGGCGCATACGTCAGCGATATCCTCCTCCAGGCCTTTGGCATCACCGTCTTTCTATTTCCGCTCTGGATCGGCGGTCTTGGCTGGAACTGGGTTCGTTCCCGCTCCGGCGGCTCGGCCATCTTGCGCTGGATGGGCACCGCGCTTGCCATCCTTTTCCTGCCTTCCGTTCTCGGCCTCTTCCCGTGGCATTGGCACTGGATGCACGCCGTCCCGGTCGAGGGCATCATGGGCCGCGTGGTCTCCGGTACGCTCGTCGTTTACCTCAATATTCAGGGTGCATGGCTCGTGTCCGCTGCCTTCGCCGCCGTCGGTCTCTATTTCGCCTCCGACATCAACTTCTGGAAACTCAAAACGCAGATCGAAGATCGCTGGCTCACTCTCGTTTCCTGGCACGATCGCTACCGCAACTGGAGCGAAGAGCGCGCCGAGCGCAAGCGCGAACTCGAAGAGCGCTTCATCGAGCAGACTCAGCCCGGTCCCGCGCAACGCCTGTTCTCCGGCGCCATCGGTGACGTGACCGAACCGGCCGCCGATATGCCGCCCCCTCGCCCGAGCCGCCTCGCCGCACTCTTTGGATTGAAGAAACGCACACCCGAGGCCGATCCAGTCGACGAGATTCCAGCCTTCCAGCGCGCCGCCAAATTAGATAGCGAACCGGAGTCCCGGGCTACAGTTCCGGGGCACCGGGGCGTTGAACCCATCCTGCCGCGCCGCTCCAGCATCTGGGAGCGCACCGTCGCCGAATCGCCTGCGCCCGCCGCCTCTGTGCCGGTTCCGTCGCGGCCCGTTCCGGCCGCTCCGGCCGCATTCGTCCCTGCGCCGCAGACGGTACCGCGCAGCGTTGTTGAAATGCGCCCGGCCCCGGCCCCCGCTCCCGCGCCAGTTGCTCAGGGCCCCGTTCCCAACAACATCGCCATTCACGAGCGCGCCGATGCCGACGAACGCACCGTGACCGTGGCTCCCAAACACGTCAGCGGCTTCAAGCTCCCGCCCAGCACCCTGCTCAATTCCGGTTCCGGCCCCCAGGTTGTTCGCGAAGACGACCTCCGTGACGAAGCCCGCGTGCTGGTAGAAAAGTGCGCCGAGTTCGACGTGCGCGGCGCAGTGGAGCGCATCAACCCCGGCCCCATGGTCACGACCTACGAGTTCAAGCCCGAAGCCGGCGTCAAATACAGCCGCGTCACGGGCCTCGCAGAAGACCTCTGCCTCGCCATGCGCGCCGAGAGCATCCTCATCGAGCGCATGGCCGGCAAAAGCACCGTCGGCATCCAGGTCCCGAACCACGATCGCGAAACCATCCACCTCCGCGACGTGATCGAGTCTGAAACCTTCGCCAAGGCCAAGTCGCGCCTCACCCTCGCGATGGGCAAAGACATCAACGGCCGCATCGTCACCGCCGACTTGGCCTCCATGCCTCACGTCCTCATCGCCGGCTCAACGGGATCGGGCAAATCCGTCGCCATCAACGCCATGATCATGAGCCTGCTCTACCGCACCACGCCGTCACAGGTAAGGCTCATTCTCGTCGATCCCAAGCGCGTTGAACTCGGCATGTACGAAGGCATTCCGCATCTCTTCACGCCCATCATCACCGAGCCCAAGCTGGCCGCCAACGCCCTGCGCAACGCCGTCCGCGAAATGGAGCGCCGCCTCAAACTGCTTGCCAGCCGCAGCGTCCGCAACATCGACCAGTACAACAAGCTCTTCGAAGGAGCCATGCCATCGCTCTTCGACGACGACCCGGAAGAGCACCCCCTCCCCTACATCGTCATCATCATCGACGAGCTCGCCGACCTCATGATGCTCGACCGCTCCAACGTCGAAGAATCCATTACCCGCCTCGCCCAGATGGCGCGCGCCGTTGGCATTCACCTCGTGCTCGCCACGCAGCGTCCCTCGGTCGACGTCATCACCGGCCTGATCAAGGCGAATATTCCCACCCGCATCAGCTTCCGCCTCGCCACCAAGGTCGACTCGCGCACCATCCTCGACACAAACGGAGCTGAAGCTCTTCTCGGCCGCGGCGACATGCTCTTCCTTCCGCCCGGAACCAGCCGCCTCATGCGCCTGCATGCTCCTTATGTCAGTGAAAAGGAGACCGCCGCGGTCGTCGCGTTCTGGAAAGACCAGGGACAGGCCGAGTACGTCGAAGGCTTCCTCGAGTCGCCGCGCGAAGAAAAACAGAGCATGGAAGGCTCCAGCGACAATGCGGATGACAACGATCCCATGTTCGACGACGCAGTACGTTTGGTGTTCGAATTCGGGAAAGCCTCTACATCTCTGCTGCAACGCCGCCTTAGAATTGGCTATGGCCGCGCCGCCCACCTCATCGACCTGATGGAGCGTGACGGCCTGGTCGGCCAAGCCGACGGTTCCCGCCCCCGCGAGTTGCTCAAGGCGCCGGGTTGGCTCCACGAAATCGGCGTTGCCGACGAATAAGAACAAACGCACGACGAGCCACCAGAAAGCAGAAATATGCTTGGCATCGGCGAAAAGCACGAACTTGCCACCATCCTCCTGATTGACGACGACCTCGTCAGCCGCGAAGTGATCGCCACCGTCCTCACCCTGCACGGCCACATGGTGCACAGCGCCGAAGACGGAAACCAGGCTCTCGATATGCTCAAGACCGGCTCCGTCATCCCCGGCGTGGTGTTGTTGGATACACAGCTTCCCGGCCTGAGTGGGTTGGAACTGATCACCAAGCTTCGCGAGCTTGGCCAGGACGAAATCATCCTCATCAGTGGCTCCACGCCCTCTGACGAACTCATTGCAGCCGCGGACGGCTTTTTGCTGAAACCGTTCGGTCCTGAAGATCTGCAGAAGCTCCTCAGCCAGCACAATCCCAAAATCGATCAGCCCCAGGACATTGACTCCGAGGAACTGGTCATCAATCCCACCACCCTCGCCCAGTTCCGCCAACTCATGACCGAATCGACGGTTCGCGAGATCTATGCCGCTGTGGTCTCCGACCTGCATAAACGATTGGCCGCATTGGAGAAAGCGATCACCGAGGGCAACAGGGAAGAGGTGCGCCGCATCGGGCACGCCATCAAGGGCGGATGCGGTATGGCCGGGGCAATGCAGGCCGCCCGGCTCGGGGCGTTCTTCGAGTCCAGCAGTGACCAACTGGATAACTGTGCCCATGCACTACAAGAGTTGTATTCGGCCACGCAAAGACTGGAGCGTATGCTTGAAAAGGAATTTCCAGCTTAGGACAGGCCTGCCCGCTTATGGGAAGCAGGACTGGAAGATGTTACTGAATGCGGGCCGCTTACGTTGCCCGTTCCTTAGTCCCGGCTTTTCGGAGGTATAGGGCTCTCGTGGAACAGCAACCCATTCGCATCGTACTCGCCGATGATCATCCGGTAGTCCGTATCGGTGTGCGCAACATGCTCACCGAACGAGACGGCTTCGAAGTCGTAGGAGAAGCCGACGATGGCGATGAGGCCATCACCCAGACCCTGGAGCAGACCCCCGACATCCTTTTGCTCGATGTCCAGATGCCCCGCCTGCCTGGCCTCGAAGCCATGCGCGCCATCATGAATGGCTCGCCCACCGTCAAGATCATCCTTCTCACTTCCACCATCACCACCCAGCAGATCATTGAAGCGCTCCACATCGGCGCCCGCGGCATCGTCCTCAAGGATGCACTGGCTGCCGGACTCCACACCGCGATCCGCACCGTCTATGCAGGCGACTATTGGATCGGCGGAAAGCGCGTGGTCAATCTCGTCTCCGCCCTGCATGACCTCATGCGCCAGGCTCAGCCTCCGCAGCGCAAAACCTACGGCTTAACCCCCCGCGAACTTGACGTTGTCGGCTGCATCGTAGAAGGCTGCAGTAACCGCGACATCGCCAAGCAGTTCACCCTCAGCGAGGAAACCGTGAAGCGCCATTTGTCCAACATCTTCGACAAAACCGGCGTCTCCACCCGCCTCGAACTAGCCCTCTTCGCCATAGCCCACCAGTTAGTTACGCCACAGCAGCAGTAGTTCGTCCGCCTGTTCGCGCTGTCATCGAACCAAAGCGCAAGCAGGCGACAAATCCTCGTTTGCCCTTCTGACCGACCAAATCACCTGAGTAGCTTTTTCATCTTTTGAGCAGCTTTTTCATCTTTTGAGCAGCTTTTTCATCTTTTGAGCGCTTTTTCATCTTTATTGAAGATGTCATTCCGACCGCAGCGAAGCGGAGTGGAGGAACCTGCAGTTGCTTTTCTCCGAGCCGCATGTCGTGCTAACTTCCGGTGGCCACGATATGCCTATCGCTTCGGAATAAGCCCGTATTTGCCAACATTCGTTAAGCTTGACTCGCTGAGGTAAATTCGGATTGGCGCAACGCGCCAGGATGACGCGGTTGCATCCTCACCGCCGCCTCCCGAAAGAAGCCGTACCTCCGAAATGTCCGCGATAAGCCCAGAACCGAGAAAAGCCGTGTTCCATTCACAAAAAAGCGCGTACGCTGGTTGCGTTCGGCCGATTTGTAGGTCAAACACCCGCGCAACCGCCTTTTGGGGGCCCGATGAAACCGCTGAAGACGATCATCTTGTTACTGGTGCTGATGCCCTCACTTGCCACCGTACAGGCCAAGCCTAAGAAGCCCTATAAGCTGCCTGTGGCGTTTGACCAGGCACGCTACGTTTATGTGGAAGCAGTCGATGGTCAGGAATTTGACCCGCGGTTAGATCCTGACGACCGCCAGGCCATCGCCGACGTTGATCAAGCTCTTGATGGTTGGAAGCGCTACGTACTGACAATTCGTCGCGAGCAGGCTGATCTGATCTTCGTGGTTCGCAAGGGCCGTCTTGCCACTGCAACGGTTGGTGGGCAAGTTGGTTCCGGGCCGCGGGGGGGTCCGAGCCGGCCAGCGAACGGTCCGATTGCAGGCAATGGCGTCGCCGTTGGCGGTGAAGTGGGCCCTCCCGATGATCTCCTCGAGGTGTACCTGCCCGATCCAGGCAATGCTCGCGGCGCGTTGGTCTGGCAGCGCACCCTTGCCGATGGCCTCAACTCGCCCCAACTCACGCTCATCAAACAGTTGAAGGATGAAGTGGAGCGCACCTATCCCCTCCAGACCGCGACCAAGGCCTCGAAGCCCTGATAAGGCACCACGATTGGGTACGCAACTGAGTGTGCTAAGCCAAGCGAACCGCTGACGCTGGGCCCAAGTCTCGATTTTGAGACCTGGGAAAGCACGAACCCACCCCAGTCCGTGTCATCCTGAGCGAAGCCGAACGATCTGCGGTTGCTCCTTTGCGGGATTCAAAACAAAGCAAAACTGGATTACTTCCCACTTGCCCACCATCCACCTGGTACTCGGCAACCAGCTTGCTATACTCACTCTGCAATTCCGGTTGGAGGCGTTCATTGCGAGTTCACGTTTTGCGGATTTTGGTGTTCTTGCTTGTGTGCGTAGCGACAGTTCCCTGCGTGGCACAGGACAAAGTGACGATCCTCTATGACGCGTTCGGGGAATCGAAGGAGCTGACGAAGGATTGGGGATATTCGGCTCTGGTGGAGCACAACGGAAAGCGAATTCTGTTCGATACAGGGAACGATGCCGCGATTTTTGAGCGCAACGTGAAGGCGCTGGGCGTAGACCTTACGAAACTGGATTTTGTGGTGATCTCGCACAGGCACGCAGACCACACGACGGGGTTGAGATATGTGCTGAAGGTAAATCCAAACGTTACGGTCTATGTGCCCGCGGATAGTGGGAATGGTTTTGGGGGATTGCCGTTTCCGAAGACGTTTTTGCGACCGGATGAGACCTTGCCGGCGAAGATGCGGTATTTCGGGGGAGAGGATCCGGAACATTTCACATGGGGCAAGCTGTATGACACGGGGAATTTTGTAGGGGTGAATCAATTGACGGAAGTATCGCCGGGAATTTTCCTGGTGCGTACTGTTTCGCAGAAGAAAGGAACTCTTGAGCTGCCGGAATTGACGCTGGCGATCAAAAGACCGAATGGATTACTGCTAGTGGACGGGTGCTCGCACGCGGGGATTGAAGCAATATTGGAAGCGGCAGGCGCGGTCGATCCGAGGACGGAGATTATGTTTGGCGGATTACACCTGGTGACGACGCCTGTGGAAGAGATTGATGTGCTGGCGGAGAATCTAAAGACTAAGTGGAAGGTGCAGAGGATTGCGCCGGGACATTGCACAGGTGAGCCGGCGTTTGCGCGACTGAAGAAGGCGTACGGCGAGAAATATTTGTATGCGGGGTTGGGGACGAAGATTGTGCAGTGAGAATGGCGGACATCCCGGATTTGCAGTAGCCAGGTGGAAAATCGCCAACCCGCTCATTAAAACGAACAGGTCTTCGAATGTCGCCTTCCCGACCGTCTTTCGTGATTTCCGGGCGCTCTCGAATTTTCCTGCGTCTCACACATACAGAAACTGCTTGGCCAGCCGCACCAGCAGCCCATCCATCCCATCGCACACCCCCGTATGCACCGGCGACGGCTGAATAATCGTGCTCCGCGGCGAAATCATCCAATGAAACGCTCCCGCTGCGGTAACCTTCCAATCGTCACGGTTGCGCGTAATAGCTGCTCTCCGCGCGGACATTCACGCCGGGCCGGTCCACCTTCACGTCAATCGAATGAAACTCGTCCGCGGCAGCCGCCGGAATCGAGTCGAAACTCAACTCATAAAAATCACCGGCATCGGCAAGGATTGCATCCATCGCATCCGCAAAGTTCTTCACCCTGGCAACCGCCTGCCCTCCGTTCTGGCGCGCAAGAGCGGGCAGCGCCATCGTTACCTCGGCGATCGCGTCCGGCGTAGACGGGGCACTGGCGGTTACGCTCATGAGGGGTTTACTTGAGTTCCTCGGCGTTTCGAAATCTCCCCACGAAACCGCATCGAGGGTCACCTGTGCCTCCCTCAAATTAGTCGTGAGTTCGACGAGGACATCGCGATAGTTTCCCCTCTGGGCCTCCGCCTGAATTCCAAAATCGGCGAGCAATGGCCAGCCGCGCCCAGTCCAGATAAGGATTGTCCGGCCACGAACATTATTCTGTTCGGCAATCAATGATCTGAGAGCGCTAACCGATTCCGTGAAATGCGAAATCATGCAATCTGCTCGTTCTTCCGCTGAATTCCCAGGCGATTGGGAACCCATGGCCTGTCCACTCATGCGGCTCCCCTCAATGAAGTGCGTTTGATCGCACTCCGCCTCGCGAGGACGGCGCGCGAACTCCGCCAGCTCGTTGGCAACCGCCGAGCGGTCCGTGGAGGGCTGTGATTCGGATTCTCCCGATCCCGATGCGAAAACCAGCGTGATAGGAAATGGCAACGCCTCGTGGTGCTGCGCAAGAAATTTGTCCAGATCCTTCTTCACGTGTCCAATCGACGATCCGCCGTCGTTGATCGCATCGAGAACAAGCATCACGTGTACGTTCGCCGTGCTTGCCGGTCCTTCAAACTCGTGGAACGAAGTTGTTCTTGTTGGCGTCCGGTTGTCGAGCAAAGAAAAATCATCTGCCTTCAGTCCGGTCACCGGCTTTCCCGACGAGTCCGTAACCTGCGCAACGAGCGCAATAAGATGATGAGCCTGGTATTTGTGCTCACGCTCCGCTTTCGTCCTGGGAATGAGTTTCGGCGAAGTCGAATCGGGACTTTGCGCGCAGATACTCCCTGCCTGCTGAATCACGGCGACAAGGAATAATGAAACACCCAGGACTCCAACGCTTACCTGGCGCGATGGCATCATGTGAAAGAACCTCGGCGGAATACCGCATGGCGTGTTCAGATTGCAACGGATCGAGTATCACACATCCAGAAACTGTCTCTCCAGCCGATCCATCAACCCATCCGTCCCGTCGCACACCCCCGTATGCACGGGCGACGGCTGAATGATCGTGCTCCGCGGCGAAATAATCCAATGAAAGCGCTCCCGCTGCGAAAGCTTCGCAATCGGCCCTGCCGCCTCATCGCCCTCACAAATCCGCCGCACCGCCTCCAGATGCTCCCGCGCAAGTTCCACATCCGCGGCCGGCCACAGCGCCTTCAGACGCTCTGCATCCAGATGAATCCGGGCGGCGAGATACTTCTTCTCCAGGCAGAACGCCACAACCCCGGCGTTGATAAACTCCTGCCGCTCCACGCGCGGCACTACACGCAGAATCGCGTAATCAAATGAGGCGGCAGTGGGCACCAATCGCCTCCTCTTCAAATACTGCGGAAGCTTGAAGCCTCCGTACAAAGAACCTCAGATATCCCGCCCGCCTCTCGGCCACATTCACATTGCCCGGAATCGCCTCCAGCCACGCATCCGGCACGATCTCCACGATCCCGCGCAACACCGGCTCCGTCAACTTTTCATGTGCAATTGCAGCAGCCTTTGCAATCTCCTTCGCCCAAGGCAGCAGAATATGATCCTTGATCTCCGCAAACGGCGAATCAATCTTCTTCTCCCGCGACGCCCAGTCGTGATGAAAAAACAGCGCCGCCCCGTGATCAATCGGATACAGCTTGCGATGCCACACCAGCAAATTTGCATTCCGCGCCGTGCGGTCGATGTTCTGCGTATACCCGTCGAACCACACCATCATCGAAGCCTCGTCAGCCGGAGCCGTATCCCGCGCCGCCGGATCGAACATCGTCGAACCCGGCAGATAATCGAGCGCCAGATTCACGCCCGAGCTCGCCTTCAGCAATTGTCGTATCTCATAGTCCGGCTCGTTGCGCCCCAGCGCCTCGTCAATTTCCATGAACACGATCTCCGGCACACGCAGCCCCAGAGCCCGCCCGATCTCACCCGCCAGCAGCTCCGCGATCAGCGCCAGAATCCCCTGCCCCGCCCCACGAAACTTCACCACATACAAACCCAGATCATCGGCCTCTACAATCGCGGGCAGAGAACCGCCTTCACGCAGCGGCACAACATAACGCGTCGCATTCACCGTTCGCAGCATCGATGATCCAGTCTATCGCGCATCCTTCGCGGTGCTTGCGGATGCACCACACTCTAATGACAAGATAAATGCAGGGAGCAAAACAGATGAAAATTGGATTTTTAGGAACTGGCCAGATGGGTACACCCATGGCGCAGCGCCTGCTCGCAGCCGGCCACGAACTCAGGGTGTGGAACCGCACCGAGGGCCGCACGGAACCGCTGCTCCGCGAAGGTGCAATCGCCGCAGGCACTCCGGCAGAAGCCGAACTCGGCGCCGACGCTGTAATCACCATGCTCTTCGATGACGCGGCTCACGAAGAAGTCCTCTTCGGCCCCAACGGCTTGATGGACGCCCTCGAACCTGGCGCGCTGCATATCGCCTGCAGCACCATCAGCGTTGCGCTCAGTGAACGCCTCACCGCCGAGCACATCCGCCGGGGCATCGACTTCGTTGCCGCTCCCGTCTTTGGCCGGCCCAACGTGGCTCAAGAGGGCCGCCTCTGGGTCGTTGCCGCTGGAGCCGACAAGGCAATCGCCCGCGCCCGTCCGGTGCTCGAGCCCCTTTCGCGCGGCATCTCCATCATCGGCCCCGAACCCCCGCAGGCCAACGCCGTCAAACTCGGCGGCAACTTCCTCATCAGCACCATGATTCAATCGCTTAGCGAGTCGTTCATCTTCGCCGCGTCGCAAGACATTGCCCCGGCCATCTTTCTCGAAGCCGTCAACAGCGCCCTCTTTCAGTCGCCGTTCTACGCCGCATACGGCAACGTAATGCTCCACCCGCCCGAGCACGCCGGCGCCAGCATCAGCCTCGGCGCAAAAGATACGCGCCTCCTGCGAGAAGCCGCCGCTGCCCGTAACACCCGCCTCAGCCTCGCCGACAACCTCGCCGAAATCTTCGAGCAAGCCAAACAAGCCGGCTTAGCCAATGAAGACTGGGCCGTAGGCCAATACCGCATCGCCCAACAACGCAGCGTTCTGAATCCCTGAAAACTCTGCTGTGTCATCCTAAGCGCAGCGAAGGATCTGCTTTGTTTTTACCCATCGATTCTCCAACATTAGCTGGGTCCACAGCCGCCCGTACAACCCATCACCCCTCCCCACAAAACAGTTCGCTAGGATAGTGTCATGAGCCTTAAGGGAAAAATCGTCTTCATCACCGGGGCCAGTGCCGGCATCGGCGCGGCCACTGCCCTCGCCTTCGCCGCCGAAGGAGCCCGCCTCCTGCTCGCCGCCCGCCGCGCCGGCCGCCTTTCCGAGGTCGCCTCGCAGGCTAAGGAGCGTGGCGCTCCCTCCGTTCACTCCATCGACCTCGACGTGCGCGACCATCGCGCTGTGCAGAACGCCATCGACAACCTGCCACCCGAGTGGTCCGAAATCGACATCCTCGTCAACAACGCCGGCCTCAGCCGCGGCCTCGACAAGGTCTACATGGGAAAAATCGAAGACTGGGACGAGATGATCGACACCAACATCAAAGGCCTGCTCTACGTCACGCGCTGCGTCGTCCCTGGTATGGTCGTGCGCGGCCGCGGCCACGTCATCAGTCTCGGCTCCACCGCCGGAGAACTCGCCTACCCCAATGGCGCGGTTTATTGCGGCACCAAGGCAGCAGAGCGCCTGATCAACGATGGCCTCCGCCAGGATGTGTTGGGCACCCCAATCCGCGTCACCAGCGTCGACCCCGGCATGGTCGAGACCGACTTCAGCCTGGTCCGTTTCCGTGGCGACACCGAGCGCGCAGCCAAGGTCTACAAAGGCGTAAAACCGCTCACCGCCGAAGACGTCGCCGAAGTCATCGTCTGGGCCGCCGCCCGCCCCGCCCACGTCAACATCGCCCGCGTCTCGATGACCACCGTCCATCAGGCCAACTCCATCATGTTTCACCGAGAGCCGTAGAGATACAGGATGAAGAAATTCATGTTGAGCGAAGTACGGCGGAGTCGAAACATCTGCCGTTAAAGTTCAGACATTGGCACGAACATTGGTACCCCATCCAAACTCCGCTTGGGTCGGAAACCACGATCTGACCAGCACCGAAACGTCAGTCTTTCCGGGTGTCACGCAGCGACATCCATCAATCGCAAAAATTCAATTTCCTTGATCCGCTTCCTGCGGAAAAGTCGCCCTGCGCGTGAACTCCTGTTCCCGTCAAGACCCAACCGGCTCCTTTCGCACTAACGTGCAAGCAAAGCGGGACGATACACGAAACAGAAGCGAAAACGGCAAGCTCATCGCACTTCAAACCAAGAGGAGACGTCACCTGCTCCATGCATGCGTGCTTCTGCCGTTTCTTCTCGGGTGCACGTGGATGCTATCCGGATGCGGGACCATTTCGCCAAATATAGGAGGTTCCAGCCCGGCAACGAAGCTGGTTGCACTACCGGCGGGAACCTACACTGCCGTTTTCAAAGCCAGTGCGGGGAGCGAAAGCATAGAGCTTCCCATCGCCGTTACGGTCCAAGAGTGCCGGCACCGGAAACTGTCGATATTTCCGCAGCTTATTCCAACGCCTTGATCAGTTGCTCAATCTCCGACAAAGCCGACGCCAGTGCGGCCCGCCGCGATGCGTTCGATGTCCGCTGCGAAAGAATGTTCTCGCGTTGAAGGTTCAATGCCTGCTTGCGCCGTTCGTTCGCGGCACGCTGGTCGACAGCCTGCCGACGCTCTGCTTCAGTCATCAGTACCTCGCCGGGACGCGGGGGCTTTTTTTCAGTGGCACTCGCCATCTGTTCTTCCACCGATTTACTTTCCCACCCGCGCGCCATATCTTCATTTTACGGTCGGTTGCAAATTTCCGTACCACGATCGCACGCATCCAATCACATTTGCATCATTCCTCACTGGAGTCCTGACTCATGCGCGTGTGGCAAGTCCCATCCTTCGGCATTGATTCTCTTGAGCTTGTCGAGCGTCCCAAGCCCGTCGCAGGCCCCGGCGAAGTGCTCGTAAAAATTCACGCCGTTTCGCTGAACTATCGCGATCTGATGATGGTCAAGGGTGCCTACAATCCCAAACTCCGCCTTCCCCGCATCCCCTGCTCCGATGGCGCCGGCGAAGTGGCAGCCATCGGCGATGCCGTCACCGCCTTCAAACCCGGTGATCGCGTCTGCGCCATCTTCATGCAGAACTGGCTCGATGGCCCACCCACCCCCGCCACCATAAAGGGCGCGCTCGGCGGCGACATCGACGGCACACTCGCCGAATACATCCTCCTCAAAGAAAGCGGTCTCGTCCGCATCCCCGAATACCTCAGCTTCGAAGAAGCCGCTACCCTCCCCTGCACCGGCGTCACCGCCTGGAACGCGCTCGCCCGCGCCAACCTCCAACCCGATTCCACCATCCTCATCCAGGGCACCGGCGGAGTCTCCATCTTCGCGCTGCAATTCGCTAAACTCCAGGGCCACCGCGTCCTCGGCATCTCATCGAGCGAAGCCAAACTCGAGCGCGCCTGCTCCCTCGGCCTCGACAAGGGACTCGACTACGGCGAAACCTCCGAGTGGGATCGCTGGGTGCTCGAGCAAACAAATGGCCAGGGTGTCGATCTCGTCGTCGAAGTCGGCGGCGTCGGAACACTCCCGCGGTCTCTACGCGCCGTCAAGATGGGCGGCGTCATCGCGCAGATCGGTGTCCTCTCCGGCCCCGCCGATCCCATTCCCGTTCCGCTCATCCTTCACAAGCAGATTCGCATCCAGGGAATCTACGTCGGCTCCCGCCACGACTTCGAAGAGATGAACAAAGCCATCGCCGCCGCAAAGCTGCATCCCGTTTTCGCACCCCGCTCATGGACGGAAGCCCGCGAAGCCTTCCAGGAAATGCAATCCGCCACCCACTTCGGCAAACTGGTCCTGAAGGTTCAATAACGAGTCTCGAAAACACCGCTAGTGCTTTCGTTCATCGTCACATCGGCGGAGCGCCCGGAGCATTCTTCAAGTGTTGTTGCTTCTGTTTGTCGGCCGCCGAGGCCGCTGCGCCCTGGGCATACCGCACGGTCGCAATATAGTCCCGCAAGTCCTCGGAGTGGTCGATCATCACCACGGTCGAACTGCTGATGAACTGGTTCGATCGGTGCAGCCCTGAACCTCCGCTGCCGACACAAACAGGCGGAACGGCAAAGGTCATTGTTGCCTTTGCCGCTCCCGCCCGAGTCTATATTTTTCAGCAGAACTCTTTGAGTTGCGACTCACCGCTCCGGATCGGCCAGCCGGTAAGCTGTGTGGATGAAGCAGCCAGTCGTGAGCAAGTTTCCGTTAGCATCATGGTCCACCACGAGGAAAAGAGGCCGACCTACGCTCGGACATCTACGCCCTGGGCCTCATCCTGGCGGAGATGATCACCGGCAAGCGTTCTCAGAATCCTGAAATTCCACCCTCGCCCCTCCATCGTGTGATCAGCCGATGCCTCGAAATCGACCCCGACGCTGGCCGGAGACATAGGCGAGCACCCCGGTGAAGGACGATGCGGCAAGCGAAACAGAATTTGTGCCCAATCCAATCTGCTGTGCCACCGGCAATGCTTGACGATGGGATCCTCCGGCGGCATGAACCCGGCATAGTCGCCCGATGGCCGCTACGTCGCTTACTGGGGTTCCCATGGGATCTATCGAAAAGCGACGGACGGCGCAACCCCACAGGAACTCCTGCTTCGCTCTTCGACGTTGGCCGTTCCCAAGAGTTGGTCTCCTGATGGTCGATACCTCATCTATGCGAAGATCAACCCCGGAACCGCCGCCGACCTGTTTGCACTGCCGGTCGCGCAGCCTGACCCGCATCCGCTGGTTCTCGCGCAGACGCAGGCCACTGAAGACCAGGGCCAGTTCTCGCCCGACGGCCGTTGGGTCGGCGGGTGGCCCCGATGTCGAGGCGCTATCCAGTTGAGGGTGCCCCCGGTCCCTCGCTTTTGGGGACCGGGGAAGAAGAGGCTGACTGCCGGTAGCGCATCCACTCCGGCAACTGCCCGCCCCTGTGCTTGGCAATCCATGCCGACTCAATCTCCCTTTCCCGGCCTCGACCGCCGCCAGGTAAGGACGGCGCCGATAGCAACTGAAGGTGAGGAAGTGGAACTCGCCTGTTTGCTGATAACGGATGCGCTGGCCTTTCATGCACTGCGACCCTCGGCTTGATTGGGGCCACCCCGCCAAAATTCCTACTTGACACCGACATAAAATCCACTACCATATGGTTGTGGATAGGTTGGGTACAACATTTGCGGCTTTGTCTGATCCCACCCGTAGGGCGATGATCGAACGACTCAGCCATGGGCCTGCCCCTGTGCATGGATTGACGGAGCCGTTTGCACTCTCGCAGCAGATGATTTCAAAACATATTGCCTACCTGGTGCGGGCTCGCATTGTGATCAAGACCAAGCGTGGACGAGAGAGTGTGTGCACGCTGAGGCCGGGGGCGATAAAAACAGTCAGCGACTGGGCAATTACCTATCGCCGATTCTGGGAAGAAAGTTTCGACAAGCTGGAAGTGGTCGTGAATCAAATGAAAAAAGAGGAGGTCAGAGATGACAAATAACACGGTGAGCGAGACAGAGCGGATGGTTGTCACAAGAGTTTTTGATGCCCCACGCGAATTGCTTTGGAAGGCGTGGACAGACCCGAAATATGTGATGCAGTGGTGGGGGCCGAAGGGTTTTACTTCGCCTTTTTGCGAGATGGATTTTCGCGTAGGTGGCAAATTCCGCTGCTGCATGAGAATGCCGGATGGCCAGGAGTTCTGGAATGCTGGTGAATACCACGAGATTGTTCTGCACGAGAAGATCGTTTCCTCCATGTACTTCTCTGACTCGGAGGGAAACAAGATTGAGCCTGAGCAATTAGGAATAGAGCATGAGGCCATCGAGGGTGCATACGACGTGACCCTCTTTGAGGATCTCGGAAACGGCCAGACGAAACTCACTTTCATTGGAAATGAACCCATGGAGAGCGCGAAGAATAGCGGTCAACTCGAGGGCTGGAACCAGATACTCGATAAAGTTGCCGAGGTTGTTGCGGGGCTGGCGCAGGCGAAATAAGAAGTTGAAGTTTTGACGATCGTCATGCGCAAGATACAGCGAAGGGTGGCGGGAGGTTGCGTAGTTCGGGCTTCTCGTCACCTCCCCGGTCCCAAAAGCGAGGGGCCCCTTCGGGCGGGTGGCCCCGCTGTCGAGGCGCTATCCAGTTGAGGGTACCCCCGGTCCCTCGCTTTTGGGGACCGGGGAAGAAGCGGTCTCGTCGAGCAGACCTCGTGATCTCGCGATAACATTGACCGAGCCAGACGAATGCCTTGTCTTTGTCTCCCAGGCCTGCATAGATGATTGAGCGCCTGGACAATCTTCATTCTGACCCGCGCTTCGACCAACTCCGGCGTCAGGTAGGACTCCCTGCGCTAAAGCGATAGCGATACTTCTGACAGCATTGCAATCCCAGAAGTTTCGGCGGGCGGCCTAGGTCTGGTTCTCTCGATCTGCAAGAGGAGCGGGTGCTCCATGTCTAGATTCTGAGACGTTGGAGAGCACGAACCTCACCCCAGCCTCTGCGAAGCGTGCAATTCGGCTGTCAAGCGCCGGTTCCCGTCATCGCTGCCTAACCCACTCAAAACAAACGCCAAAAAGTTTGCCGGCTTTTGCAGGTTATTTTGCCAATTGGCCTAGACTTGAATCTGTGCATCCGACCTCGATCATCTTTCGAGCGCCAGCCCCGGAGGGCCGCACGAACACTCTTCGAACTGGAATCAGTGCGAAAAGACCTCCAAGCCATTTGCTGAGAGGGCTCTACGGCTAACTCCAGTGATCGGAGCACCTTGACGGCAAAGCTCCCGCTAGACTAGTGAAAGTAAATAACTTACTGCGAGAGACGGGATAATAGGGGTATGACCAGTTCGCAGCTGCAGCTTAACTGAACCCCAGCACCGGATGCGGCGTATAAGGCTCCTCCAGCGCGGCAATCTCCTCCGCCGTCAATTTCACCTCCAGCGCAGCCACCGCGTCCGTCAGGTGATGCGGCTTCGTCGCTCCCACAATCGGCGCCGTAATCCCCGGCCTGCTCAGCATCCATGCCAGCGCGACCTGTGCCCGCGGCACCACGCGCTTCTCCGCAATCTCACCAAGCCGGTCGACGACCTTTTTATCGTCCTCTTCGGTCCGCGCATACATTGTGTTGCCGAATTTGTCTGTCTCAGCCCGCTTCGTCGTCTCCGCCTGCCATGCCCGCGTCAATCGCCCGCGCGCCAGCGGGCTCCACGGAATCACCGCGATGCCCTCGTTCGCGCACAACCCCATCATCTCCCGTTCTTCTTCGCGATAAAGCAGGTTGTAATGGTTCTGCATCGAAACAAACCGCGTCCACCCATTCAGCTCCGCGAGAAAAAGCGCCTTCGCAAACTGCCATGCAAACATCGACGACGCACCGATATAGCGCACCTTCCCGGCCTTCACCACGTCATGCAGCGCCTCGAGCGTCTCCTCGATCGGCGTCTCGTAGTCCCAACGATGAATCTGATAAAGGTCCACATAATCCGTGCCGAGCCGGCTCAGACTCTGATCCAGCTCAAACAGAATCGCCTTCCGCGACAGCCCGCGCCCGTTCGGCTCCTCGCGCATCACCCCATGCACCTTGGTCGCAATCACCACCGCCTCGCGCCGCGCATTCGCTTTCAGAAACTTGCCCACAACGCGTTCGCTGTCGCCGCTCGAGTACACATTCGCCGTATCGAAGAAGTTGATCCCCAGTTCCAGCGCCTGCCGCAGGAACGGTTGGCTCTCCTCTTCATTCAACGCCCACAAATGCCGACCGCCCTTCAACTCACCAGGAGCCGGCGGCTTGCCGTAAGTCATGCAGCCCAGGCAAATCCGCGAGACCTTAAGTCCGGTGCGGCCAAAATTCACATACTCCATCTCAACTCCTCAATTGCATTGATTCATTGTGTGTGCGAAGGTTGCGAAGAATCAGACGATCGGCGCTCGCGGCGCCTCGACGAGAAACCCTTCGTAGATTGCCAGCGTCTCGGCATTGAAGCAGACAAGCTGCACTACTTCGACTCCGCTCGCATCAACATCTTCTCTTACCGTGTCGATCGCAATCCGCGCCGCTCGTCTTGGCGGAAATTGATAGACGCCCGTACTGATCGCCGGAAACGCAATCGTACGCACCTGGTGCAGCTTTGCAAGTTCAAGACATCGCCGATAACAGCTCGCCAGCAATTCGTCCTCGTCGTGCCCGCCGCCTTGCCAGACAGGCCCAACAGCATGAAACACCCACTTCGCCGGCAAATGAAATCCCGGCGTCGCCTTCGCATTGCCAGTCTCGCAGCCACCCACCTTCCTGCATTCCGCCAGCAACTCCGGTCCCGCAGCGCGATGGATAGCGCCATCCACGCCTCCACCGCCCAGCAAGGAAATATTGGCCGCATTCACAATCGTATCCACCCTCAAGGTGGTGATATCGCCCCGCATTGCGATCAGTTGTGGCATAAATACGCCCCGAACATCCCGCTTTGACGATACATCAACGCATTGGGATGTCCGGACGCAACGAAGCAAGGAAAATTCGGAAGGGGAATGCGAGCAACTGGAGTTACTGCACGATATACATCACCGATGTGCTCGACATGTGCAGCGTCCCCTTCGGCGCGAAGGGAATGTTGTAATTCAAGGTATAGCTCACCACAACCTGCACACGGCTACCGGTATTCTCATTGCCATCTGGATACGTTGTATTCGCGCTCAGTGTGCCGCTGCCGAGATTCGGCCAACCAAGATGAGTCACTGCGTTGTTGATTGTCGATGCCGACGCCGTGCACGAAGATCCGCTGCTGGTCTGGCACGTCGCCCCACGCACAATCGCATACCGCGTTCCTTCGCGAGCCGACTCGGAAATCATGCAGTAGCTGTAGAACGCGAGACAGATCTCGATCATCATCAAAGTGAACGCTGCGATGATCGGCAACGCTATCGCCACTTCAATGATGGCCTGGCCCTGCTCGTTCTTACTCCGGCAATCTTGATTCAACCGTCTCACAGTTATTCCTGCACTTCCATCACCGAGGTTCCGCTCACCGTCCACGTCTTCGGCAATCCCGGACAAGTTACCGGCGGGTTGATGCTCATGCTCGAGACGACCTTCACAAACTGCAGGTAGTGGTTGCCGGCACTTGCCGGACACACGGCCGCCGCCGCGCTCTCCGATGAATACTGCGTCCCGTCCACGGCGTTCGAACATGCGTAGTAGGTGGTCGGTGTCACCGTTACGTTCGTCCCGAAATCAGCTGCCTCTGCCTGCGCAGCGTTCTGGATTCCCGCAGTGTCCCCGGCAAATGTTGAACTGATCATGCCGTACATCGCGCCTGCGTGAGCGCTGTTCGACAATTCAATCGAGTCATAAATCAGCATGGAGAGTTCCGTGGTCCCCAACAGCAGTGGAGTTCCAAAGATTCCGAATGCAAACGCAAACTCGAGTGCGGCGTTTCCCGCATTGTTCATCAACCGCTTGTGCATTCGCACCAGGATCGATCGACAATTGGTAGAACTCAGACAATTCCAGATCATATAACTACCCCTCATTCCACCAGCTTGGCTACGGAAAGATTCAAAGTTCCCAGACTCGATATCGAATAGCTGTTCAGTGCCGCTCCCCCCGAAATCGAAAGCGTCTGTGCCACAAAGTCCATCGTCAGCGTCGTACCCGTCCCGTTGTTCAGGGTCACCGCTGCATTTGGCGCGTACACCAGGCCCGAAAGATTGGAGTTTGTCCCACCCTGGATCGACACAGTGTTTCCCATTGCGTAAATCAGCGTCTGAGGAACACCACTGACGGTCGGAGCCGAAAGCGTTGCCGTCGCGCTGTTGGTGAAGTTCACATTTCCGCCAACATACAACTGCATATTGCTACCGGAGATGGGCGCGCCCCCGCCGGTCGTCAAATCCCCTTGGATGTAGTAGGTGTAACCGGGCGTGAAAGTCACCGAGCGGGCGTTGCTCGTATTCAGGCTCTTGAAACAAAGAGTATTGCTCGTTGCTGTTTCGCCGGCCACTGGAAGCGTGTAGTTGCCGGTATACCCAGTCGAGACCGTATAACCCTGGACCGGATTGTCATAGCAGGTAATCCCGACGGGGAGTGTCGGCACCGTCAGCACCGGCTTGCACTGGGTTGTAATCCCCGCCACAATCTTCGATGAAGCGATCTGACCATTGTTGTTGACGTTGTTGCCCAGGTTGCTGGCGCTGTTCCAGGTGTTCGACACGGTGCCCAGCGATAACGAATTCAGTGTCGCGCTGCCCACAATCCCCACGGCATTGCTGCTGCTCGAGTCCACCGTCACGCCGCATTGTGTGGCGTTTATCTGGCCGTTGTTGCTCATCGTCAGGCCCTGGCCCGTGGGTGCTTCAAGGCAGATACAGGTTGGACTGCTCAATCCACCCCCGGCCACCGCGCGGGCGGAAACCTTCATGCTGCTCGCGCTTCGATTGAATGAAGACAGAAAAAAGGTCGGGATAAGCTTGGAGACATCCGCTTCAATAAAACTCGCCGACCCCGAGTAATTCCCTGTCGTTGGAGTCTTCAGCGTCACCGTCGCCGCATTCACCGAAGCCGCTGGATCGAATCCATTCATCTTCGCCATCGCGTTGGCGACTGTCTGCTCATTTGAATTATTTCCGGCGTTGGCTTCCTCGGCGGCTGCGACGGCAGCGGCATCGGCTGCTGCCTGTGCCATCCGCTTCTGGTGAAACAGGTAGCCGACGTCGAGCCCGAGCGCCAGAAAGCCCAGAACAAACAGCCCAATGAAAATCACAATCACCATCGCGGCTTGTCCCCCGTCATCGACGAGAAAACGGCGGCCCTGCTCCCGACCGGATTGCCTCACGGTTCCTAAATCGCTGACGGCGAGGGCCCGAAGGATTGCGTTGAACGAGAAAGTCTTGCTTTTCTGCACGTTGCACCAAAAGTAATCAAGATAACGACCCATAGGTAATGATTACTATGATCGTAGGCCGCTATGACACCATAGGAGCTACCACTTTGGGAGATTGGGTGTCCCACTTCGGTACAGTCGCGTTGAAGCGTACGATCTTTCCCTGTCGGCGGAGCAAAGCCGGATTCGCCAGGACAGGACAGGCCGCTCGTTTTTTCGTCGAAACGGCTGTTGTAAACGTTACGTTTTGATCAATTAGGGGCTCATGCGCAGCATCGCTTCGGTCAAAAAGAGCTAACCTTGAATTTGCGCTCTCGTCGAACCGGACGGGACCAGCTCCAACCAAGGACAATCTGCCTCCGGTGCAGCAAGCCATACATCCCGTTCAGCACCAGCAATCTGCGTGTGTCCTCTCGGCGACTAACAGTTACCGCAGGCCATGCCTGAGGATCATTTCTGGACTTCTTTTGATGGGAGCAGCCTTTCTGGCCGGATGCGGAGGCGGCCCAGTGACCGCGACTACGTCCAATATGGCCTTCTCCATTTCACCGGGCACCGCGTTCATTGACACCAGTTGCACAGGTTGTAATGTTCTCAATGCTCACGCGGCCCCCGTTCACCAATTCACGGCAACGCTCGTCGGTGGCGGAGCCGCTCCCGTCGCCTGGTCCGTCAGTGGAGGCGATCCGGCCTCAGGTCCTGGCAAAATTAACGAACAGGGCCAGTACACACCTCCCGGTTATCTCAGCTCCGACCGGGCCGAGGTCCTGGTCACCGCAACCCTGAAGTCTCAGCCGGGACTCCGCGCAACTTCCCGCCTGACACTCACGCCTGGATTCCTGCAGCCGCTCACACCGGAAAACGCCGCTGTGGGACCAAATGGTTCCGTGACCCTAACCAGTTACTTGGCCGAAGCGGGTGGAAACAGCGAAATCCACTTTGCGCTTGCGAATTCCCCTTCCGGCAGCACTGGCGGCGAAGGCACATTGAGCGCGACCACCTGCCAGCGCTCCCGTCGGGCATTTACGTCCTGCTCCGTCACGTATTCCGCACCAGCAATCGTTTCCGGCACCGGAGTCACGTATGTCGTGGCAACGCTCCCCGGTTCCTCCGCGAAGATTGAGGCTGCCCTGCTTCTGAATTCTCCCGGCGTAAACAGCAATCCCGCTGCCCACCAAGGCTCCCAGTCGGCATCAATCCTCCTCGGCAGTTCCGGAGGCAACAACAACGACTTCGACGAAAAAGGCAACAACATTGTCGACTGCTGCAGCGGAACCCTCGGCGCCCTGGTTCAGGACGCAAGCGGCCGTCAGTACCTGCTCAGCAACAACCATGTTCTGGCGCGAAGCGACCAGGCCACCGTCGGCGACACGATCGTTCAGCCCGGGCTCATTGACAACAACTGCACCCCCAACGGCGACGGCGCTGGAACCATTCCTGTTGCCGCGCTGACTGCATGGCTCCCACTTCGTTCCCCGCAAACCAATGTCGACGCCGCCATCGCCCAGGTTGCATCGCATACCGTCGATCCCGGTGGCAACATTCTCGAATTCGGACCGAGACAGCCCGACGGCTCGCTTGGCGCCGCACCTCCTGGAATCTCGTCTACCGGCGGTAGAGGCGAAAATGCAACCCTGCAGTTGCGCGTCGCTAAAAGTGGCCGCACTACCGGCCTCACCTGCGGCAGGGTCAACGCCATCGCGCTCGATGTCGCAGTCGATTACTATCGCGACTGCGCCGAAACCAAGCCGTACTTCACCAAGACCTTTACCAACCAGATTGCCGTTAGCGGAGATCGCTTCGGCGACGCGGGCGACTCGGGCTCGCTGATTGTCGACACAACCGATGCTGAACCAGTAGGACTGTTTTTTGCCGGCGGCATCGACGCCTCAGGGGTCAGCCACGGCATCGCCAGCCCCGCCCCCGACGTGCTGAATGCCCTTGGCACGCAGATGGCGGGCGACTCAAGTTTCTCCTTCGTCGGTACCGCCGACCACGCCGTAAGTTGCCTCAGCTACGGAGACAGCACCATTGCTTCAGCCCAGGGTCGCGCGCTCACCGACGGTGAATCATCGCGCCAGCAGTCTGCGCTTGCCGCTGGCCGGGCGCTTATCAATCCTTCGGTCGGCATCCTCGGCATTGCCCCCGGAAAGAGCAACGATGCGCCGGGCTCAGCGACGTTAATTGTGTATGTCGATGAGAATCTCGCGCCGGCAGTTCCCGTGCTTGTCGAGGGCGTGCGTACTGTCGTCATTCCCTCAACCGCCCACGCGGTCGCTGTCGGTTCGGCGCCCTTAACGGCCACCGCTGCCGGCCTGCCCCCGCTCGCCGCATCCGCCATGGCGCCGGCTCTGGCCGCCAAGCACCAGATCGCTCGCAAGCTCATGCAGCAAAATCCTGCATTCTTCGCCGTTGGCGTGGGGCAGAGTTTCGACAATCCCCGCGAAACTGCCCTCGTAATCTACGTCGACCGCCAACGCATTCCGGCGCAGTTCCCATCCACCGTGAACGGCGTCCGCACGCGCTATGTCTTCATGGATCGACTGCACGTCACGCGTTCGTATGCGGCCAGCTTTCCCACCCCGCATCACTGCGTGCCGCACTCCGCATCTGGATTACCGGACAGCGATGGCCTGTTCAAGCCCCGCGCCATCGATTTCCCGTGATGCCGTCCCGATTCGTCCGCAGGTGATCAAACTCGCCGGCGGCGCAACCAAAGCGCAATCAACCCGCCTAGAATCGCAAACGGAATCAAGGCATCGGGAATCCGGCGCAGGACGATCACGTCGATCAGAATCGCGCCCACCATGGTCGTTCCCAAAAGGGCGAGTCCCGCCGAAACCGTTTGCGGAAACAGCGTCAGGAATGCTCCCAAAAGTTCTACAACTCCGGTCGCGGTGCGGAACCACTGTCCGAAACCGATGTCGTTGAACAGCTGAATCCATGCCGCATTGGTATTCGTGTTGAATTTCCCGCCGCCAAAGAAAACAAACGCCGCAAAGATGACTGCACGCAGGGCCCAGTCCGTGACAGAGTTTCTAAATTTCAGTGCACCGGATGACGATTCGTTCATATTCTTTCCAGGCAAATCATAATGGAGAATGCACCTGCAAACTTCAACAGAGGTTTCCCTACGGATCAAAGGCGTGCCGTCGCTCCCACGCAAAAAGAGGGCGCCAGTTCAGGACGCCCTCTCTCGCTCTGCAACGCTATAGTCCAGCCTCGATCCGTCGCGCTCTTACTTCGACGAACGCCCTAAGTCGTACACCACGCCAACTGTGACTCCATTGGGATTCAAATCGTGCGGACCGAAAATCGCGTGCCAGAACTGGTAATCGTACTCAGCTCTCGCGGAAAAGCGACTCCAGAACCGTATATCTGCGCCCGCGCCGGGCTCAAAGACAGACCTTGTGTCGTGCGAGTACGTTGCCCCCGGGCTCGGGAAATCGATGCTGCCGATTCCCATGACAAACTTCGCGAAAGGGCGGATCCGTCCCTTCCGGCGGAACTCATAAATTGGCCCACCCAGTGCTGTATCCATTCGGTGGCCCGGCAAATAGGAAGGGGTTGCGTAATTCACGTCGCGGCCCTCAAATTCCAGCCCGAGGCCGTCCAGAAGCGGCGGCATATGCGGAAGGCGCCAGTCCACCCACATCGTGATTCCAACCTGGCGCGGATTCTTGATGCCCCAGTCATCTGAAAAATCGGAAAATCCCGCACCAACTGTGAATGGCAGCTTCCCTTCCTCGGCCGAATATGTCACCTGTGCACGCGCCGTTAATGCCGCTCCAATAGAAAATAAAGCCATGACCGGCAAAACCATCAACTTCCATCGCATTCTTGTCTCTCCCTCCCGGATTTTTCACTCTCCCGGTTTGTGGCTTGCGCGGGAAAAGCGTTCAACAGTCAGCAAGTTTGGCAGATCGAATTGGGAAACCACTACAATGTGGTGCATGCCGCATGCCGAGGCAGGCGCGCGAAGAAAAATTCACCTAATGAAGCAGGTCGCCTGCCTCATCGTACATGGCATCTAGAAATGAGCGTAGCATCTCTGCTCTTGATTCAGCCATGGCCTTTGAGCCTATTAGACGTGTCTGGTTGGCCAAATGGTTAACCGCATTCCTTAAAACCGGAACAATTGAACTGAAACTGGGGTAACGCGAATCCCGTCCCACCTTTACCGCTGCCCGCAGGATTCCGATTGCGCCCAGTTGCTCCAGAATGTCTGCGTCTCGAATTAACATACCCTCCACTGTTGTTGGTTCGTCCTTGGCCTGGTGATTACGGATAGCCGACTCAACCCCGTCCAGTTTTTCCCCGGGGAACCCCCACTCTGTCAAAAGTTCCCTGCTGCGGCATATGGTGTACGGAACGTGATCCCACCGGGAAAGTTGCGCAGGATCTTTCGGCCGATGCCCCACAAACACTCCAAGGTCATGCATCCAGGCCGCGGCAAACAGAATGTCGTCGTCATAGTCCATCCCTTGGCCGACCTGTCTGGCGAGTGCATAGAGCCTTGGTTGGTGGCCAAATTTGTCTTCGGGCTGCGCCTCGACCCGAATGTACGCAACTATCGACTCCCGCCAGCCTCGGTTCGTCATGCGGTCTTCGCGGGCCAGCGCGGCGTAATCCGAATCAAATCCAGCCCTCCCATATCCTGAATGGCAAAAACCGGAGACGATGCCGGAACTGCGACAATCCCGCGCGCCTGCAAGTCCACCGTTCCGAAGCCGGCGCTCGTCAGCCGCGTACTCCCCTCGGCCGCAAACAAATACGCCAACCCCGTTCTTGCCTCGCCCTCGCGGCGCAGGCTCGTACTCGAACGACTAACTTCGACCGGGATTCTCTCCACGCAGAAATTCTCGTCCTCCACCAGCACCGTGCGATCCTTCAAAACCTTCGGCATCACCTTGCCGGCCTTCGTCTTCAGCCGCATGGCCTCCAGCGATTTCTCAATATGCAGCTCGCGGCCGCGCCCGTAGTCATACATTCTGTACGTCAGATCGCAATTCTGCTGCGTCTCCAGCAGCACCGATCCAGGCCAGATCGCGTGCACCGTTCCAGCATCCACATAGATCATGTCGCCCGCGTGCACCGGCAGCATCTTGAGACTCTCTTCCAATGTGCCGCCCTCGATGCCCGCTTTCACCGCATCCAGGGTGACTCCTGCCTTGAGCCCCGCTGCGACCTGCGCTCCGGCTTCGGCCGCCAGCACATACCAGCACTCGGTCTTGCCCCGCGGCTCACCGTATTTCTGCGCCAGGCGATCGTCCGGATGAACTTGCACGCTCAATTTCTCGCGAGCAAAAATTACCTTGATCAACAGCGGTGAATCGCCCGACGGCGCATTCTCTCCCAGCATCGCCCGCGGCATTTCTCTGAAGATTTCGCCCAGCGTCTTGCCTGCATGCGGACCTGTCGCAACCGCGCAATCATCTCCCGTCTGCCAAACCTCGCCGATGGGTTCGTCCTTTGCCTTGCGGTCATACCAGGGATGCAAATCCTTCCATCCCCACACGCGGCCAACAAACCGCGGCTCCACCCTGAATGGCGCCATCTCGGCAAATATGTTCCGCTCGATCACAGGCACGCGGTCCTCTGGTTTCCTTCTGGAATTTGCGACCTTGCAATGAGGCTCAGAATCGCATGCGCAAATTTTATCGTACGTGCAGATCGATATTTTCCTGGAGAACTGGCTGCGGAGATCAGAGGTAACGGCATTTCCGACGCAAAACCTTTCCATTCGACTGGCAAAGCAATAAGCGGCACGTTATCCTCGCTCCATGATTCTCACTCCAGCCTTTGACCACATGTTCCAGCTCCCCATTCCCATCATCGAGAAGGTGGTGCGACCCGTCATCGTGTACCTCGCACTCGTCCTTCTGCTGCGCATCTTCGGAAAGCGCGAGCTGGCGCAGTTGAACCCCTTTGATCTCGTCGTCCTGCTCTCACTATCAAACACCGTTCAGAACGCCATCATCGGCGACGACAACTCCGTTTCCGGCGGCATCATTGGCGCCTTTACCTTGCTTGCCATCAATTGGCTCGTCGTCCGCGTGCTCTTCCGTTCTCCGCGCCTCACGCGAGCGCTCGAAGGCCGCTCCGTCGTCCTCATCCGGGACGGCAACATCGATGGCAAGGCTCTGCAACACGAAGCCCTTACCCGCGAGGAACTCATCGAAGTCATCCATCGCCAGGGCTACGAGCACGTCCACGAAGTGCATCGTTGCGAACTCGAGCCCAACGGCTCCTTCTACGTCGAAGGCAAGGACCCGTCTATCGCCGACAAGCGTCATGACGAACTTCTGTTAAAGCTCGAAGCGCTGAACAAGGAGATCGCTGCCCTGCGTACTCGACCTGCCACAACCTGACCCACCTTTTGGCTCGCGATTCGCACTCTGGCGCGTCTCAGAAGTACAATTTCCGCAAGCAGGAGCTTCCTTGATGTCTCTTTCCCTCCGCTGCCATTCCTGCCTTCTTCTGGTCCCGGCAGCCCTCATCTTCAGTGCTTTTGCGTGCGCGCAATCTCTTGAGTACCGGTCTGACAAACCTGTGCCGGAACCAGCCAAGCCCGCTGTCTCTTCCCAACCGGTCCTCGCGAAAGGAACCAGCCTCCAGGTCGAAGTAAGCCGTCACTATCCGGTCAAAATCGGCCAGCCCATCAAAGCGCACTTGATCCACCCGATCTACTCCGATGGCAAACTCGTTGTACCCCAGAACACTCCGCTCGAAGGCCGCGTCATTGCCCTTCAGGCCGACTCAAAGACGCGCTGGCATGCCCGCCTGCGCGGCGACTTCACGCCCTTCCACACCGTCGAAGTCCAGTTCGACAAACTCGAACTTCCCACAGGCCCGGTGTCCATCGCCGCTGCTCCCGCCGCCGACGGCGCACCCGTGATCAAACTCCGTGCCTCCGGAGTCTCGCCAAAACAGTCTTTCATCGCGCGCCGCTGGGCCGAAGCCAAGGCCAACCTCCACGACCGCATCGCCTACTTCACCGCACCTGGCAAAGGCGATCGCGCACTTCAGTTGCTCTACCATCAGCTTCCCTACCATCCCGAACGCATCGATGCCAACACCGCATGGTCCTTCGAGCTTGCGGCGCCGGTCGTCCTGCCCGCATCCGCCACCGCTCCGCCTCCACCTTCGCCAAGTGCTTCCGGCGCGGGTAAGCCTGAAATCTGGTCCGTCAATGCTACGCTCGCGCGCGATTTGACTTCTGCAACCGCCAAGCCCGGCGATTCCGTCGAAGCCCTCGTCGTCGAACCTGTCTACGACAGCGAGAAATACCTGGTCGTTCCGCAGGGATCCAGGCTCATCGGCAAAGTCGCCGTCGCCAAGGCAGCCCGCTCATTCGGGCGCAACGGAAAGCTCCGCTTCACATTCCAGAAGGTTCAGTTCCCCGAGGGGTACAACCGCGAAGTCGAGGGCGCGCTCGCCGGGGCCGCAACGGAAAAGAGTCAGAATCTCTCGCTCGACGCCGAAGGCACCATCACTCCGCGCAACCAGTCCAGCGTCATCGCGCCACTGCTGCTGACGATGCTTGCGGGCCGCGCCCTCGATGAAGACGGCAACCTCACCGCCCAGACCGGCGTCGCCTCTAATGGCTTTGGATTGGTCGGCCGCATCGTTGGCGTTGCAGCCGGGAATCGCAATATCGCCGCAGGCATCGGATTTTATGCCGCTGCTCTTTCTGTTTACGACAATTTCCTGCACTCCGGTCGCGATGTCGTCTTCCCTCATGACACCCGCATCGAGATCGAAACCACGCCGCTCCGGGCGCCGGTGATCAAGCCCGAGGGGCAATAGCTCTCGCTTCTTCGATCTGCTCCGTGATCACGCGCTTTAGATTCGCAGGCGAATACGTCGGCGCCTTGATGAACTTGCCATCTTCGCGCTTGTGCACCTTCAGAACCGTGTGCCAGTTCCCGCCATGCGCTGCCGCAACGTCCGGGTGAACCAGTTCCTCGCCGGTCCCGCGCACCAGCACAGCGTTGCACTCGCTGCAATGCGGCCACGCTTTGCTCATGTTGCTCCGCTGCACTTCATCCCACGCGCTCTGCGCCTTCACGCCGGCCGCAACCAGCGCCCCGTAAGTCACCACAAGCTGATCGATGCACCCATCCACGTATTCCGTAAAGTCCGGTGCAAGTTCGGGCGCGGCCACCACGCTGATCTCATCGATCACTGTCGTCTTCGTCCCGTCCTCCCCGGCCTTCGCAACCGTGCACCCGCAAGCCCGCACAAACTCCAGCGCCTCCTCAAACACCAGCCGCGCCCTCAGCAATCGCGTCGCCGCATCCGGAAGCTCTGGCGAGTCCTTCACGTCCTGCTCAAACTGCACCATCAACGTAACAATGTCTTCCTGCGGCCGATAACTCTTCTCCATCATTCCATCCTCAATTCCAGCTGCATAGTGAGACTCGGCGGTTCCCCGAGTTCCTCACACATGCAACAATAATGGATCGCGCACCGAGACTAGACCGAACCTGAAGTGAAAATCTGAGCACGCTCGTTAAACGCACTACCTCCGGATTGCCCACTATCCGAGCGGAACTCGAATCCAAGAATGATCCGTTTCAATGAGTGCTGTGGCCTGGTTACCACAGTTGGGTTGGGTCACGTCAACTTTGCAACAGTCTCGATCACTGTCTCTGATTCTGCTTTGCGCCAGCCGGCAATCTGGAAGAAAGTTACGCCCCGCAAACAGGTCAATGTGACGCTGAAGGTACCCAAGCAATGCCGTCCACACCTTTGGTGAGCCGAATGGGCTCTTCCATCTTCGAATCTTTAAGATTCAGGACCTCGATCGTACCGCCCTGGGGACAGGTCAAGTAGACGCGTATGCCGTCTGGCGCCAGCGCGAATTCTCCTGGGGTTGGTAAAACCGGCACATCCGGGGTGTCAAACGTTTTTGCAACTGCTCCACTGGCCAGATCAACCACGAAGAGCTTACCTGATTCGGAGTTGGCAAGGAGCCAATGGCCGTCCTTTGTGATTATGGAAGAGAATGCAATCCTCGGGAGGGAAATCGATCGGACAACCGCGTTGGTTGCAGTATCGATGACCACGATGCGTGGTGTTTCCTGGTCCTGCGTAAAAACAAACCTGCCGTCGGGTGAAATCGAGATGCGCTGCACTTTCTTAGAGATTGGAATCGTCGTGAGCAGAGTCCGCGCTCGCAAATCGAGAACACTCACGCTACCCGCTTCGTTATTGGCGGTGTAGATCCTCCGGCCGTCGGGAGAGATCACGAACATGTGGGTATGGCTGGCCCCGGTAGCAATCTCGCCCACGAGAGAGCGAGCATTAGTGTCGACGATATAGATGGCATTGGCGAGTTCAGCCGAAACATACAGCCGTCCGTCTGGACCAAAGTGCGCGCAGTGCGGACGAACTTCTTTGCCGAGATCGATGACGGCAACAGTCCTCGCCCGGCGCAGGTCGACGACCTGAATCGTACTTCCATTCGAACCGGGCTTTCCCACCCATGTGTTTCCGTAAATGGGAACGTAGCCGAAGCGACCGTCCGGGGAGACAGCGACTTCGTGTCCGTTAATGTCAACTCCCACTGTGGCCAGAACCTGTTTGGACATAGGATCCACAAGCAAAACGCTGTGCTCCATTTGGTTCGCAACCAACAGAAGATTGTCTGGGCGTGAGTCACTAGAGTTGCCGGGCGGAAGCAGAAGACATGCGAAATAGCAAATCCCCAAGATGCGGTGATTCACAATTGCCCCTTTCTTCGAAAAGGAGAGCAACTCCCAGTTGACAGGGAGTGTAGCACCCGCGGCAGCCGTAGGTTCTTCGCATGCGCGCAGCCCGATAATTGTTGATAAATCTCTAGTGTCCTATTCCCACTCGATCGTGCCGGGCGGCTTCGACGTAATGTCGTAGACCACGCGATTGATCCCGCGCACCTCGTTCACAATCCGGCTCGAGATGCGTTTCAGCACCTCGTGCGGAAGCGGAGTCCAATCCGCCGTCATGCCGTCTTCCGAATACACTGCCCGCACCGCACACGTGTAGGCATACGTCCGCTGGTCGCCCATCACGCCCACGCTCATCACCGGCAGCAGCACCGCGAAGCTCTGCCAGATGCTCGAATAAAGTCCCGCCGCCTTGATCTCGCTGACCACGATGTCATCGGCTTCCTGCAACAGCGCCACGCGGTCCGCCGTCACTTCCCCGAGGATGCGCACCGCCAGCCCCGGTCCCGGAAAAGGCTGCCGCCCCAGAACGTCTTCCGGCATCCCCATGTCCCGTCCGATCCGCCGCACTTCGTCTTTGAACAAATCACGCAGCGGTTCGATCAGTTTCAGCTTCATCCCCAATGGCAGCCCGCCCACGTTATGGTGGCTCTTGATCGTCTGGCTCGGCCCCTTCACGCTGCTCGACTCAATCACATCGGGATAGAGCGTTCCCTGTACCAGCCAGTCCACGCCCCCGGTCTGTTGCGCAATTCTGTTCGCCTCGTCGTCAAACACCGCGATGAACTCCGCGCCAATCCTCTTGCGCTTCGTCTCCGGATCGGTGACGCCGGCCAGCTGCTTCAGAAACCGCTCGCTCGCATCCACGGCAACAATATTCAGTCCCAGCTTGTCGCGCAGATTCTTCTGCACGCTTTGGAACTCGTTCTTGCGCAGCACTCCATTGTTCACAAAGATGCAGGTCAGCTGGCTGCCGATCGCTTTATGCACCAGCATCGCCGCCACCGAAGAATCCACGCCGCCTGAGAGACCGCAGATCACGTGTCCCTTGCCGACCTTCTCGCGAATGCCCGCAACCGTCGTCTCGATAAAGTGCGCAGGAGTCCAGTCGCCCCTTGCCCCGCAAATGCCAAACACAAAGTTCTTGATCAGCTGCGGCCCCAGCGGCGTGTGGTGCACCTCAGGATGGAATTGCACCGCCCACGTCCGCCGCTCATCATTCGCAATTGCCGCCAGCGCGTTCGACGTCACTGCCGTGCGCCGAAATCCAGGAGGCAATTCCAGCGCCTCGTCCCCGTGACTCATCCATACCTGGATCGCGGGCGGCAGCCCGGCAAACAGCGGCGTTGACCTGTCCTCCAGCGCAACCTCGGCATGTCCGTATTCGCGCTTCGGCGCCGTCCGCACCTTGCCGCCCAGGTGATGCACGATGAAGTGCAACCCATAGCAGATGCCCAGCGTCGGCACCTTCATCTCCAGCAGCTTGGGGTCGGCATTAGGCGCATCCGCGTCGTACACCGACGACGGACCTCCCGACAGAATGATGCCAATCGGCTTATATGCCTCGATTTCCGCGAGGGGGACCGTGCAGGGAAGCACGACTGAAAAAACGTTCAACTCGCGAATACGACGCGCAATCAGCTGCGTGTACTGCGAGCCGAAATCAAGAATAACGATGGTCTGGGTGTCCACCTTTCAGTGTGGCAGGGGCCACGGCGCCGTGTAAAGAACTGATAAATCTTGATAGTGGGTCAAGACCCACTACCTGAATCTTCCCCGCTTCCGTCCGCTCCGCCGAAAAATCTCGATGCAAGCTCGGGGATATCCAATCGCCATGGATCGCCTTTGCATGACATCGAGGAGCGGACCCGGAACATCACTGCCTACAGCTCCTTCTTAACTGCTCTGAATTCTGTGCCAGAATGCCCACCCTCCCCATTAAGTAACGATTGCGGGACATTACCGTCGCCGAATTACCCTGCACTGCTGCGCTCCTTCGCGCGCACTAAAGCCATATTGTGTGCTGCCGACATCCGGAATACAGTCTGAGAATCAAACGGGCGAGATCATTTTGAATTGGACCGGCGTTACGCAGGTTCGGTCGCACAACAAGGAGATCATCTAATGGATCCATCGAGCATCGGCGCCCACTTCTCCATAGTCCGCGATCATTTGCAGCTTTTTGCTGCTCTCCTGTTTGCTTTTCCCACCCTCAGCTTTTTAAGTATCAAGATCTGGAGTGCCGGTCGCTCCACAAAGGTACAGCGAACCACAAATTGGTTCGTCCCCACCGACCTCGAATCCGAATCGGCGCGCTTGCACTACAGCATGCAGCACCAGTCCGTGGCCTTCGCTCACCAGGTTCACCGCAATGCGCGCCATGCCGTCGCAGTCAGGAACTCGAGTTCAAGGCGGAGCGCCTGAGATTTACGCTCCACCCCACTCCCCCGCCAATCCCTGCTCGACGCATGGCGCGTCTTACTTCGCTGCGCTGCCTTCGCCCTTGTAAACTACCCCGGCCTTCATCACAAACTTCACGTCCTGCAGCACACGCACATCGTCCAACGGATTCTTGTCCACTCCAATAATGTCCGCCCACTTTCCCGCCTCCAGCGAACCCGTCTTCGCGGTCCACCCCATCAGGTCCGCCGCGTTCACGGTTGCCGATTGCAGCGCGGCCAGCGGCGACATGCCCATCTGATTCACATACACGTCCAGCTCATGCGCGTTCAGCCCATGGGGATACACCGCCGCATCCGTACCGAGCGCAATCTTCACTCCCGCCTCGATAGCGTGCTTGATGTTCTTCTTTGCCACAGCCGTCACATCCAGCATCTTCTGGTGATAGAGGGCAGGCAGATTACCCTTTTCCACCATCCAGTCCTGCAGGTAGAGCGTCGGCACCAGGTACGTTCCCCGCATCTTCATCTCTGCGATGGCTGCGTCGTTGATGTAGCTACCGTGCTCAATTGAATCCACGCCAGCCTCCGTCGCCCAAAGAATTCCTTGTGCTCCATGCGCGTGAGCCGCCACCTTCCGTCCCAGCCGATGCGCATCCGCGACAATTGCCTGCATCTCCTCCAGCGTGTATTGCGAAGCCTGCGGATCATCGCCTTTCGACAGTACGCCACCTGTCGCGCAAATCTTGATCAGGTCCGCGCCATATTTAATGCTCTGCCGCACCTTTTGTTGGACCGCCGCAATTCCATCGGCCACACCATCGCCCACCTGGTGATACTGCGCCGGCAGCAGGTTGTCATCGCAATGCCCGCCCGTAATTCCCATCGCCGGTCCGCTCACAAGCATGTGCGGTCCCGCCACCTGGCCCGAGTTGATGGCGTCCCGTAGATCCACATCGGTGTAATCGCCCGCCCCCACATTTCGAATCGAAGTGAATCCCGCCATTAGCGTCAAGCGCGCGTTCACCACGCCATTGATCGCCTGCTTCGCATCGGTCGACGTCAACTCTCGAAATGGATCGAAGTCCGTGTTCATGGTGATGTGCGTGTGCACATCGATCAGACCTGGCATCACCGTCATCCCGCCCAGGTCCACCACCGCGTCACTCGCCTCGGCAGTCAGTGACGCCGTCGGCGCAATCGACTGGATGGTATCGCCGACCACCACGATCGTCTGCGCATCTGCAATCTTGCCCGTCTTCACATCGAGCACATGCCCGGCCCTTACGAGCGTGCGCCTGACTCCTGCCTTTTCCTGTTGTTGGGCGGCAACGGCCGGCAAAAATGCCGTTCCGGTAAACGCAAGGCATAAAAATAGCGCAAGCTTCCGTCTCAAACTCATTCCGTCTTCTCCATTTCGGGGGAACTGTTAGCGGAGTTTAGCAAATCTCATGCACCGGCTGAACATTTTCTTCCGTTCAGATTCCTGAAGCCGTCCGTCGGCTGCGTCTGGTAATCTTTTCTGCGGCGCAGCGACGCTCGATCCCGCTGCACTTCTTCCAGGCCCCCTCTTCCCCCTCCTTTGCCGAACGAGCGCGGCCTGTCAATTCGAAAACCAAGAGGAGAACCAATGAAGCTTTCTCAACTCGCGCCTGTATTCCTGATTGCAGCCGGAATTGCAGTGGCACAATCTCCCGCCCCATCTTCCAGTGACGATTCCAAGCCCTCGCCGCCCGCAGCCTCCAAGAGCTTCGATCTTTCGGCGATCGATAAATCCGCCGACCCCTGTGAAGACTTCTACCAATACGCATGCGGAAACTGGGTCAAGGACAATCAAATTCCAGCCGACCAGGTCCGCTGGGCTCGCTCGTTCTCGCTTCTCAGCGAGCGCAATCGCTACCTGTTGTGGCAGGAACTCGACGCCGCATCCAAGAATCCCAAGACCCCACTTCAGAAAAAGTACGGCGACTTCTATGCCGCCTGCATGAATACCGACCTGATCGAACAAAAAGGCCTCGAGCCGATCAAGCCCGCCCTAGATCGCATCGCCGCGCTCAACGACACCAAAAGCCTCGCTCCGCTGCTAGGCGGTCTCGCCGAAAAAGGCGACCCCGCGCCGCTCTTCCGCTTCGGGGTACAGATTGACGAAAAGGATGCATCCAAACAAATCGCCAGTGTCGGCCAGGGCGGTATATCCCTGCCGGATCGCGAATACTACCTTTCGGATGGCAAGCGCTTCCAAACCATTCGCCAGCAATATCGCGAACACGTGACCAAAATGTTCACCCTTGCCGGCGATTCGCCTGAGGATGCCGCCAAAGAGGCGGATGCCGTACTCACCATCGAAACGGCGCTCGCCAAGGCCTCTACCAGCCGCACCGCCCTGCGCGATCCTGAAAACCGCTACCACATCTATTCCGTTTCCGACTTCCAGAAGCTCGCACCCGATTTTGATTTCGCGGTGTATTTCAAAGACGTTCAAGTCCGGCCCTTCGATACCCTCAATGTCGCTACTCCCGACTTCTTTAAAGAGCTGAATGAACTGCTCACATCCGAACCCGTCGATGCCTGGAAGTCGTACCTGCGCTGGCACACGATTCACGCCTCGGCCGCCAACCTGCCCAAGACCTTCTACGACGAAAACTTCAACTTCTTTGGCAAAACCCTCGCTGGCCAGAAGGAGCCTACTCCACGCTGGAAGCAGTGCACCGGCGAAACAGATCGTGCCCTGGGCGAAGCTGTGGGTCAGGACTGGGTAAAGGAGCATTTCCCACCCAAATCCAAGACCAGCATGGACCTGCTCGTAGCCGCCCTTGAAAAATCGCTCGGCGACGACATCAAAACATTGCCTTGGATGACTGACGACACCAGAAAAGCCGCTGAAGCGAAGCTGGCCCTCTATCGCAACAAGATCGGCTACCCCGAGAAATGGCGCGATTACTCGGCCATGGATGTCAAACGTGACGACGCGATCGGCAACATGCATCGCGACGCCGTTTTCCAGCGCAATTACATGCTCAACAAGCTGGGAAAGCCCGTCGATGAGAAGGAATGGGGCATGACGCCGCCGACGGTAAACGCGTACTACAACCCGTCGATGAACGACATCAACTTCCCCGCCGGCATCCTCCAGCCCCCGTTCTTCGACCCGGACATCGATCCCGCCGTCAACTTCGGCGGCATCGGCGTGGTCATCGGACACGAGATGACGCACGGCTTTGACGACGAAGGCTCGAAATACGACGGCCACGGAAACCTGCGCGAGTGGCAGACTGCCGAAGATCGCAAGAAGTTCGTCGAGCGCACCGACTGCGAAGTGGCCGAATATGGCGGTTTTGAAGCGGCCCCGGCCCACGGCGACGTGCCTGAAGCCAAGCTCAATGGCAAACTGACCCTCGGCGAGAACACCGCCGACAATGGCGGTCTGCGCATTGCCTACATGGCGCTGCTTGACGTCCTGGCCAAGGAAGGCAAGTCCATCAACGACAAGATCGATGGCTACACCGAGGAGCAGCGTTATTTCCTCGGCTTTGCTCAGGTCTGGTGCCAGAACGAAACCGAACAGGCTGCACGTCAGGGAGCCATGACCGATCCTCACTCACCCGGCCGCTGGCGCGTCAACGGTACGGTCCAGAACTTCGACCAGTTCGGCAAGGCATTTGGCTGCCACAAGGGTCAGCCGATGTATCCAGAAAACTCCTGCCGCGTCTGGTAGCAAACCCGCCCATCCGGAGCCGCGGTGCATCTCTACCTCGGCTTCGGCCCTTTTCAGGCCCACTCCCGGACCCAATTTGCACTCCCGCCACTCAGCAGTGCCGATTCCCCTCCTGTGCGGTGACGTTGCAAGCATTTCCGCGTCCAATTCGCATCGGTTATCCGCACCTGATTGGCACGAGGGCGACATGTTCTATCACGCCGCGTTTCCCCGCAACGATCCAACCTCAAACACCTTGTTTGGGCCTATCTCGCGCTGAAACTAGGCATAACAAGCCCTCGCCTTTTACAATGCAGCAGGGACCCATCCCAACCCAGCTCTGCTGCGGAATCAGCACACACTTGGCGGCTCTCGCCTGACCAGGATGAAGGAATCGCATGAAGTTCAGGAAATTCGGCAAGGCTCTTCTGATGACTGCCCTCTCTGCTGGCGTGGTCTTCGGTATCTCGTCTTGCGTGCAAAGCTTTACAGTCGGCTTTCTCTACGTCACTGGAACGCAAACGGCCTCCTCCGCAGGTCAAGGCATTATCAGCGGCTTCAAAATCGACCACAATACCGGCAATCTTGTTCCGATCGCAGGCCTTCCCGTCAGTTCCGGCGGAGCCAATCCAAACCGCGCCGTGCTGCTGACCGGTGGACGCTTCGTCTATGTCCTCAACCAGGGGTCCCACTCCGACGGCTCTCCCTGCACAACTGCAAATCCCTGCACCAACGCCAATATCACCCAGTTCTCCATCGGTGGCAACGGTGTGCTCGCCCCCCAGGGCACCTACTCTACCCTGGGAAATAACCCCTTCCGCATGGTTGCCGACTCGCAGGGCGCACACATCTTTGTGCTCGATCATGATGCTCCCAATGGAACAGGGTGTTCGCTTGTCTTCGGAGCATCGACAACCACCTGCGGCGACATTACCGCCTTTTCGGTCGACCCTACTACTGGGCGCCTGAGCTACGTCCTCAATTCGCAGGTCACCGCTTCCAGCGGCGCGCCGCTGCCCTACTTTCCGATCCCGGCGAACCCCATCGACTTTGTGCTTTCCGGAAACTTCTTCCTCACGCTGAGCGGCACTCCGGCGACCGGCGACTCGGTCTTTCCTTACGCCTACAATCTGGCGAGCGGCCAGCTGACCATCAACCAGAACAGCTCGCAGCCGCTTGGCATCAGTCAGGGAACGGCGATCGTTACGGCCGGCGCCCAGATCTATGTTCTCGATGATGGCCCCAATACCAATACTCCGCCTTCGAATGGCCAGATCTTTGCCTTCACCGCAGGCACAAACGGTTCGCTTCAATCCTTGGCCAACGGCAACATTGCCGACAACGCCAACTTCTCCAGGCCCATCCTTGCGATCCAGGCAAATGGCAAGAGCTGGCTTTACGTCCTGAATGAGGGCGACAATGCCAACACGACTGTTGCTCAGAGCGGAATCGCAGCCTTCACCCTTACGACTCCGTTTCAGGCGTCGCCAATCTCCGGCCAGACGGGTGACACAGGCGGGACTGGTGCCGGCCCTCAGTGCATTCTTGAGGACCCGTCCAACCAGTACGTCTACACCGCTAACTTCAACGATTCGACGGTCACGGGCCTCTCGATTGATCAGAACGACGGCAATCTCACTCCGCTCAGTCAGTCGACGAAGGCAAAGGACAGCTATAAGCTTCCTGGCCCCGGGACATGGTGCATCGCCACCGGGCGCACAAGCTAACACCTTCGCGGCGATGTTCACGAGTGAGAGCGACCATCGCGGCTGCTCTCACTCGAACCGCAAAGGCTCTTGAAACACAGCCGATTCGATCAAAGTCCAAAAGCAGAATCGGGCATCAGCAATTCAGTTCAAAGAATCGATTGTTAGAAGGTCACGAAGTTGGCTCCAACACGAAAGATGCGCATGAAGTTGAACAAACCGATTCAGTTGCTGGCCATCTCGGCGGCAAGTCTGCTGGCAGCCTTCTTCCTTTCCGCCTGCGCCACGCTTACCGTGGACTTCGTATACGTGACAAGTGCCCAGGCGGCAGGCCCCAACAGCTACGGAGAAGTCGACGTTTACGAGATCAACTCCGAGTCCGGCCGAATACGCCGGATCGTTACCTCACCCTTCCCTTCCGGCGGCCGCAATCCCGTTGCTGAAGCCGTGTCGCCCGACGAGGCCGATCTCTATGTCGCCAACAGAGACGACAATTCCATCGTCCAGTTCGTCATCGGCAACGACGGCAAGCTCTACCCTCAGAACACCGTGAATACGCCCGGCATCTTCCCGCTCGCGACTGCCGTCGCTGGAAATTTCCTCTACGTCGTCGATACCTTCCAACCGCTGCCAACCTGCAGCCCCGCGTCGCCTTGCTCGGGAGCTGTCGCCGTTTTCCCCATTTTGAATGCCACGCAGGCCGGCGCTCTCAAGCCTGCTCAACCCGCCGACACCCTGGGAACTCCGTTGGTGAACACCGCCATCAGCGCCAGCTACTGGCCTCTCTCGCTGTCGGGGGCGGCCGCATCTGACGTCTTCGTTCCCACCGCAGTCACCGCGGCTTCATCCGGCCCCTATGTGTACATCGCGGGCTATGATTCCACCACCAGCCTCGGCTACGTTTTCGGATTTGTCAGCGGCTCCGACGGCACCCTCACCTCAGTTCCTGGATCCCCTCTGGCCGTTGGTACCCATCCCAGCGCAATCGCGAGCGACAAATCCGGCGCCTATCTCTACGTCACCGATTCCACACGGGACCTCGTCTATGGTTTCCAGATCAATGGCGGGGAATTGGCCGCCCTGAGCAACAGCCCCTTCGCCACAGGCGGTCAGCCAAGCGCCATCCTGCTCGACGCGAACGCCAAGTACGCCTTCGTCGCGAACGGTCAGGATTCAAACCTGAGCGTCTACTCCGTCTCCTCCGGCAATTTGACCCGGCTCGGGTCGTACACAACAGGGACACAGCCAGTTGCAATCGGCATCGATCCGTCGCTCAACCAGTTCGTATTTACCGCAAATTTCCTCGGCAATAGCGTATCGGGGTTTCAGTTGAACTCCAGCGACGGTTCGCTTCTCAATTCTCAGTTTTCACCGTCCCCGTCCAACGCCAATCCAACAGCCGTGGCAGCAATTACGCATGGAAGTTCCAAGAAATAGCCGGCATGTGGCCGGCGAACGGCCGGCTTCGCTTCACAAAACGCAATTCGGCTCGATGCCGCGCACGACAGCAGCACCCCTTTCAGGGCTTTTACAATGACTGATAGGAACCTCAACCAGCATTCTCAGGGCTTGACCTTGACAGCCCGTGACGAAGGAAGCGCATGAAGTTCAGCAAATTGAGACAGCTCATGCTGGTCTCGGCCATCGGCCTCGTTGTGGCCACGCTCTTTTCAGGTTGTCAGCTTGTGACGATCGACTATGCGTTTGTCGCCACCTCCGCAAGCAAAATCGGATCCAACGGGACCGCTTGTCCTGCCGGCGAAGTTGAAACATTCGCCGTCGATTCGCAGTCCGGTGCAATCCGCTCCGGCGCCCTGCAGGTCTGCTCCGGTGGCACCACGCCTACGGCAATTGTCGTCTCTCCCGGATACCAGAACCTCTACGTCGCCAATCAGGTGGACATGAATATCGTCCACTTCGCCGTCGCCGCCAACGGCGTGCTCACAAAGAAGGACAGCGTATCGCTTGGCACAACGCCCGTCGCCATGGCGGTCAGTCCCGACGGCAATACACTCTATGTCGTTTCTGGAACCACCACCGCGACGCTGTCGACCTACTCGCTCTCTTCCGGCGCTTTGGGCTCTGTTGCCAACCAGGTCAGCCTCGCAATCCCGGGCTTTGCCTCGGATTCTGTCGTGCCGACCGGTGTCACTGTCCTGGCAAACGGAAATGCGGTTTATGTGACAGCTTACGATTTGTCCGCCTACAACCCCGGAGGAGTCACAACCAGCACCGCCAGCCCCGGATGGCTGTTCGGATTCACCACCGGCTCTGGTGGAGCATTGACCCCGATTCCCGGAAGTCCCTACAACGCGGGTGTCAAGCCTTCTGCACTCGCGGCAGACCCTACCAACCGGTTCGTCTACGTTACCGATTTCGCATCGAACCAGTTGATCGGCTACGGCATCTACACCGGCTTTAGCCTCAACTTCCTGGTCAACGGCCCCTACAAGACCGGCGGAGAACCTACATCGATCGCAATCGATCCGCGCGGCAAATTCATCTACGTCTCCAATTCGCTTGACTCGAGTGTGACCGCATACGTAATCGATCTGACGACCGGTACGCCATCAACTGCAGTCAACGCAACCGGCTCACAAACCAACACTACCGATACGCAGCCCTTGTCTGTCGCAGTTGACCCCGCGCTTGGCCGCTTTGTCTACACTGCCAACTTCCTCGGCAACTCGGTCTCCGGTTTCCGTCTCGACCCAACCGCAGGAACGCTGAAACAGACCCAGGCCACACCGTATCCCACCGGCATCCACCCGACCAGCGTCGTCCTGGTGCCGCATGGCAACCACTCCACGCAAACGGTAACGCCGTAGCACTGCGAATCCATACAGTCATAAGCCCAGCCATCCGGCTGGGCTTTTGCTTTTTGCAGCACCCACAAGCTCGTCCGTGGCCTAGTCGTTTACCCGCGGTTCCCGCGTCGCTATACTGGCTCCGCACTTATCCCCCATCGGTTACTTACCACTTCCTTCTTGAATGTTGTCCAGATCGGTCGCTACACTCTCCTCACTTAAAACTCAGCAAAATTCTCGAGACTTCCGCTTCCCAGGATCAGGAGGCAACATGGATTCCCGCTCACTGCGACCGTCTGCACACCTGGCGGCTCTTGTCCTCGCCATCTGCGCTCCCTTCGCCCAGACACAACAATTGAAGACCATCAACCCTCCCGGCGGCGGCACCATCGTTTACGGCCAGGTTGCCGGCCAGACTACCGAGGCCGGAGCCATGGGCGCCGTCCTTCGCTCAGTCCACCAGAACGTCGGCGAGAAACCCCAGGTCGGCAAGCTCTTCCAGGTGCACGGCACCGAATCAGTAGCCGCCTTCTTCAGTGCCACACGCCGCAATGGCAACGGAGGTCAAGTCGCCGGCATCATCATCGCCACCAAGGTCAGCTCCGATCACGTCGAGGCTGCCCTCGTTACCGATGAAGCCACGCGGTTCCATCGCTCCTTGCCGACGAACATGAAAACACTGTTCGCAGCTTGGCACCCGTTGAAGGACGCAACGGGCGCATCCGCTTCCTCCGGCCCCGGTGCTTCTGTCGCGTCGCTCCACCAGCAGGTGCTCCCCGACCGCTCCGCCAGCGTCAGTCTTCCCGACAACTGGAGAATCGCCCCGAATCTCAGCGGCGGTGGAACTATTGTGGCTGTGGGGCCGGACGGCGAAAATGCTTTTCTCGGGCTAGCCTTCCCCGCGATGGACACCAATAACCCGGCGGTCCAGCAGACCATGCGTCAGCTTCAGGCTGGCCGCTTGCAGAACACCGCCTACGCGCGGGCGGCGTACATTCCTTACGGCGCCGATATGCAAAAGACTTTTGTCTTCCTCTTCAATAAGTCACGCGACCGCGGTGGAATGCCGGCCGCCGACTTCACTTTCTCCGCTTTTGCACCGATGCAAGGCAACGGCTCTGATCATTGCGCACATCTCGCCGGAACAGTCGATTTCAAGGATCAGAAGGGCACGCGCGACATGAACGGAGTCTATTGTGTCGAGCAACCCGGCCGCATGGGATCCTACATGACCCTGGCTTACGTGACGACGGTTCCGATGCCTCTGGCTGCGAAGCAACGTACAACCTTGGGTGCGATCCTGCAGAGTTTTAACGTCAATCAGTCCGTCGTCAATGCGGAGTCCGCGCAAATCGCCGCACCCGCGATCGCGCAAATCCACGCCATCGGCGCCGCAGCGGCCGCTCAGGCACAGGCCGCCCATGAGCGCAATGATATTCAGAACAGCAGCGTCTACCAGCACTGGGACAGCATGGACCGCCGAAGCCAGGAATTTGAAAACTATCAACTCGGCTACAGTGTTATTTCCGACAACCAGAACAGTGCACACGGCACCTTTTGGAACGAAGACGCCGACGCCCTCGTGAAGAGCAATCCCAATCGATTCGAGTACGTTAACGCACCCAACTACTGGAAAGGCATCGACTATTGACGGTGATCGGCCGCATGAAACGATTAGCGCCATCACCAACGCTCTGCGGACAGATCCATTTCAAGTCGATCCAGGATCAATGTAGAGTTGGTAGTCCTATGCGATTCCGGCAGCCGCGCCGAGGAATCCGCCCTCCTGGCTCTTTATCTACCTAGGTCGTATCGATGGTCGCTTCGTGGATGCGATGCGGATTCTGGCGAACGTTTGTTCTGCCGTGTGACTTTGAGCTCAGCCTCTACTTCGGCGATACGGACGCGAAGGCGGCGCTTGATCTCTGCAACGGTCTCGGTCTCTCCGAGGTGGCCGGTTTCATCGAAGTGCTGCAGGTAGGTCCGCAGCTCTTCTAGGAGTTCATGGGGAAGGCGGTGGCCCATAGACAGATGATTTTGCCACAAAATCGGTGCAAGCGGAGGTAAAAATTCTGTTGTGGGCCAATCGTCGGAGTCGGGCTGGTTCCCGCTCGCTGCCTTTTAGCGCCACACGTGCATCCACCCGCGCAAAATGCGCTGCGCGGGCTTCTCTACGAAGTGGAGCGCCATTAGCGCAAGCGCTATTAGCAGCAAATAACTGATCCAGGGATCAAATCGCGCTAGATTCAACCGGTCCAGTACATGCGAATCGTGAATCATGTTCCACAGATTGAAGTGAAGAAGATAGAGACAGTAGCTCGCCTCGCCCACAAACACCAGCGGTCGCATGCCTAGCAGTTTCGACAGCGGATTCACGCCTGCCAGCCCGATAATGATGCAACCGAACAGTGGCATAAAAAAACCGTCATGCAATAGCGGATAAGGCAGCCTGCGCGCCTCGACCAGGACCACAAAGGTTGCGGCAAATCCGAAGATTCCCACCGCCAGCCGCTTCATCCCCATCCTGGGCACCATCTCGTCGAGATTCGCCAGCATTACGCCGAAAATAAAGCTAGCCAGGTGTGGAATCGGCGTATATTTCAGCGCCTGCAGCCACTTCCCATAGCTGAAGCGATCTACATGCTCCAGCCCATCGGGATTAAAAATCACGTAGAGTGTTCCCGGAATCAATCCGAGCATCCACACCAGCCCCATCTTCGCAAGGTGCGGTCCCACTTGTTCCGGCTTCTTCCACCGTGCCATCCACGGAAACAGCACGTAGTAGAACGACTCGGCCGACATCGTCCACGCCGGCGTATTCAGAAATGTCGCAATCTCCGGAATCCATCCCTGCAGCAGCAACGGCGACAACACCATGCCCGTCCAGAACATCCCGTGAGTGTGGGTTCCCCACTCCAGTGGAATGATTTTGAACGCCAGGATAAGGCTCAAGAGATAGATTGGATAAAGCCGCGTAAATCGTGCTTCATAGAACCGCACGTTGCTTAACTCACCCGTGCGTGCTTTTGCGCTGTAGTTGTACCCCAGCACAAACCCCGAGAGCAGGATGAAAAAGCTCACCGAGGCATAGCCCGCGTTTACAACAGGCGCCAGCGGCCCAAACCAGTTGGGATTGGAAAAATGAAAGAGGACGATGTTGACAGCCGCAAAGCTGCGCAGGCCCGTCAATGCATCAAGCCGCGCTGGCTTTTTCATTTCCACTTGCTGCTTAGACGTCAAAGTGCCGCCAGCTGACGCAATTACCGAAGATCCGGGAATCTCTCGAGCCGTGCATCCCGATCCTGATTTTCCAGTTCCCAGGACAACTGTGAACTTCGAACTTGGAACTGTGAACTGCCGCTAGGCCGTCACTAGAGAACCGACCTTTTCGCCAAGCACCACACGCCGGATATTCCCCGGGTGGTTCATGTTGAAAATGATCATTGGCAGGTTGTTGTCCTTGCAAAGGCTCACCGCGGTAAGGTCCATCACCTTGAGCCCTTGCCTCAGGATTTCCATGTAGGTAATCTCGTCGTACTTCACGGCATCTTTCACTAGCACCGGGTCGGCACTATAGACGCCCTCCACCTTCGTTCCCTTCAGCAGAACGTCGGCCTTGATTTCCATTGCCCGCAGGCTTGCCGCCGTGTCGGTCGAAAAGAATGGATTCCCGATGCCCGCCGCAAAAATTACCACGCGGCCTTTTTCAAGATGCCGCACCGCGCGCCGCCGGATATACGGCTCGGCAACCTGGTTCATGAAAACAGCCGACATCACCCGGCACTGCACCCCGCGCTGTTCCAGCGAGTCCTGCAGGGCTATCGCATTCATCACGGTGGACAACATGCCCATGTTGTCGGCGGCAACTCGGTCCATCTCCTTCGCTTGCTGGGCTACCCCGCGAAAGAAATTACCTCCACCGACTACGATCCCAATCTCCACGCCCAGTTTGTGGACATCACGGATCTCCTCCGTGATCTCTGCAACTTTTATTGCATCGAGGCCAAACCGGTTTGCTCCCGCCAATGCCTCGCCCGAAAGCTTGAGAATGATCCGCTTGTACATGCTTTTTCGAGTATCGCACACGCACCGGGACCCCACGGACGCAGCTCCCCACACTGCCGGGATGCAGGCTCCCAAAGTTTCAATTCTGAAACAAAAGTCGCCGATCTGGCGGTTTGCTCCAAAGCCTTTAGGTGTAAACCCCCACGTCCCGCGTGTTCAGCTTGAGCATCGTGCCGGCCCGTCGCGAGTGATTCGAAGATCCCCTTTCTCCATCGTCGTAACCCGCACCTCTGTCCAGACTTAGGACAACCAACGTTTACTCCGGCGAGTCCTGAACCACCCGCGTAACTTGACAGCATCTTTGCTCTGGTTTACTTTACTTTGCAGCGTAAAGTGAGTGTGCGATGAGCTTCCCAATTCACCCTCTAGACAAGGCACTCGGCGACATCACCAGCATTCGCCGCCAGGTCGCACGCACCACTGAATTCCGCGGCTACGGTGCTGCCACGCTCGCCACCACCGGCCTGTTCGCCGTCCTCGCTGCTGTTATGCAAGGCTTTCTGCTGCCCGATCCCGCCAACCACATCGGCAATTACCTCCGCATCTGGATCACGACCGCGATCCTCTCAGCTGTCCTCATCGGCATGCAGACGCTTACCCGCACCCGACGCATCCACTCCGGATTGGCCGACGAGATGATTCTCATGGCCGTCGAACAGTTTCTCCCCTCCGTCGGTGCCGGCGCACTCATCTCTGTTGTTCTCGTCCGCTTCGTTCCCGGTTCGGTGTGGATTCTGCCCGGCCTCTGGCAAATCACCTTCAGCCTCGGCGTCTTCGCATCCTGCAGATTCCTGCCCAAACCGATGACAGCCGCGGGCTGTTGGTATCTGCTTACAGGTCTCACCTGCATCGGCCTCGGCGACACGCGCGCCCTCACTCCTTGGACCATGGGCATAGCCTACGGTGTCGGCCAGTTGATCGTTGCCGCGGTTCTCCTCTGGGGTTCGAAAGAAGATCGCGATGAAGTCTAAGTCCTCCAGCAGCGAAGGCCGTTTCGCCTACGAAGGCCTCGATCGAGTAATCCACGAACGCGCCCGCCTCAGCGTGCTTACTTCCCTCATCACCAATCCCAAAGGCTTGGCGTTCAACGATCTCAAGCAGCTTTGCGCGCTCACTGACGGCAACCTCAGCCGTCACCTCAGCCTTCTCGAAAAAGAGAAGATGGTCGAAATCATACGCGGCCACGACCGCAATCGCCCCCAAACTACATGCCGCATCACCGCTTCCGGCCGCAAACGCTATCTCGAATATCTCGCCACACTTGAGCAAGTAGTACGCGATGCCGCCGGCGGCGCCAAGCCCGATGCCGCCGTCTCCACCTTGCTGCAAAACCTCGCGCCCTCGCGAACTTAAAATTTTTTGCCTAATAACTTTGCACTGCAAAGTTAATCCTGGATGGAGGAACACCCTTGAACGACGCGCCAATGCTTCACCCCAGCTTTCAGTCGAAATTTTCATCCCGCTCCATGGGTGTGAAACTTCTCATCGTCTGCGCGCTGGCGTTGGTCATGACCATTCCGGCCCTCTTCGTGAACGACCTCGTAGACGACCGCACCCATCGCGCGTCCGATGTCGTCAAGGAAATCAGCAGCCATGTCGGAGGTCAGCAGACCTTTCTCGGACCCACTCTCGCCGTTCCTTACGACATCCCGGCAACGTCATCCGCTTTCAATGCGAAGCACGGCACTTATCTCGTATTTCCCGCCCAGGCATCAGCGACAGTAAAAACCAGGGCGGAAGAAAAGCGCCGCTCGCTCTTCAAGGTTCCCGTCTTTCAAGCCGATCTCAACTTTGAAGCAGCATTCGACTTGAATGGGGTACCCTCCGCCGCACCGCAAGGCGCCGTACTCGATTGGTCCCGCGCCGAGTTCATCGTCGGCGTCACCGATGCGCGCGGCGCAATCTCCGACGGCTCCTTGACCATCGGCGGCAAGACGCTCCCGCTATCGCCAGCGGAGACAACTGAGAACTTTTCCCTCGGTTCGGATGCCGCACAGCAACTCAAGCTCAAACTCTTTGGCGCGCGGCCTGGAAACGTGCAGCCCAATAGCCACTTCGCCGTCACCGCTGCAATGCGCTTCTCCGGCGCTCAGCGCATTGCTTTGCTCGCGTACGGAAAAACCACTCGCCTCAACATGCAGGGCGACTGGCCCGATCCCAGCTTCGATGGCGGCTTCCTGCCTGTAAATCACAACATCACTCCCAGCGGGTTCACCGCCGACTGGACCGTTCCCTTCATCGCTCGCGGAGTGCGCGCCGAAGGCGTCGGCGACACCCTCACCGGTCTCGACACAACCGCTCTCGGCGTCTCCTTCGTTGAACTCGCCGATCCCTACCAATCCGTGACGCGCTCACTCAAATACGTCCTTCTCTTCCTCGGCCTGCTCTTTCTCTCCTACTTCGTCTTCGAAGTCACCACCGGCAAACGCGTCCATCCAGCGCAATACGTTCTTGTAGGCATCGCGCAAATCATCTTCTATTTGTTGTTGCTTTCTCTCGCCGAGCGCATCGGCTTCGACTTCGGCTTCCTCGTCGCCGGCGCCGCCACCGTCACTCTGCTCTCCACCAATGCCGGCTGGATCTTCGCAAGCCGCGCCCAGGCTGTCCGCGCGTTTGTTGTCTTCGCTCTGCTATACACACTCATCTACCTCCTGCTGCGACTCGAAGACAACGCCTTGCTCGTCGGTGCCGTGGCCAGCTTCCTCGCCGTTGCCGGTGCTATGTACTTCACGCGTTCGATTGATTGGTACGGATCTCTGCCAGATACAGCCACTCCGAATCAATAGTCAGGATTATTGCTCGTATCCCCTCGTCCGTCAGGAGACTTTATAGTGCAAAGCAAATCAAACTCTCGTCTTCACGTCGCCATCATCATGGACGGCAACGGCCGCTGGGCCACTCAACGCGGGCTGCCACGCGTCGCCGGACATCGTGCCGGTGTCGCCGCAGTCCGTCGCGTTGTCGAGCACGCACCCCCACTCGGCATCCGCGTCCTCACCCTATACGCATTCTCGTCCGATAACTGGGCGCGCCCAGCGTCGGAGGTGCAAAGCATCTTCTGGATCATCCGCGCCTTTCTTCGCCTCGAGTGCGAACGCCTCCGCCAACAGGGCGCGCGCCTCGAAGTCATCGGCCGCCGCGATCGCATCCCTGCACCACTGCTCCGCGAGATCGAACGTACCGAATCCGCAACCGCAGCTGGACGAAGCCTTCACCTCCGCATTGCCATCGACTATTCCGCACAGATGTCCATCGCCGCCGCCGTCGCAACCGCCGCAGCCCAGCCCCCGCGCGAACAGCTGATCTCTCCTGACCACATGCGGGCTTTCATTGCTCACGCACTCACTGCAGACAGCGGTAACGTCGATCTGCTCATTCGCACCGGCGGCGAACAGCGCCTCTCCGATTTCCTTCTCTGGGAAACGGCATACGCGGAACTCGTCTTCACCCACCGCATGTGGCCCGACTTCGATGAGTCCGATCTCGCCTCCGCCCTCGGCGACTTCAATCATCGAGAACGCCGCTTCGGCGCCATCCCCGCCGCACCCGTCCAGTCCGAATCTTCAAACACGGACAGTGCTCAATGACCGCCGCTTCCCGACATCCCCTTCCTCCATCGCGCGCGCTACGCGTCAAATTCATCCTGCCTGCGCTCACTGAGGCCACCGACCCTTACTGGCGTCCCATCAAGTACTCGCTCTTCCCGCCGCTCGGCCTGGCAACGCTCGCCGCCTACCTCTCGCCCGACGACCACGCCGTCATCGTCGACGAACACGTTCAGCCGCTCAACCTTAACGACACGCCCGACCTCGTCGTCATCCAGGTCTACATCACCAACGCCTACCGTGCGTACAAGATCGCCGACCACTACCGCAGCACAGGCGCCTTCGTCTGTCTCGGCGGACTCCACGTCACCTCCCTCCCCGCAGAAGCCGCCTCTCACGCCGACGCCATCTTTCTCGGTCCCGGCGATCAGACCTTTCCGCAGTTCCTCAGAGACTTCCGCGCCGGGATTCCGCAGCCCGTCTACACCTCGACATCCGGTCGCACACTCGAACGCATTCCGCCGATTCGCCGCGACCTTATCCGCCGTGCTTCTTACCTTGTCCCCAATTCCATTGTCGTTACCCGCGGCTGCCCCCAGCATTGCGACTTCTGCTACAAGGATGCGTTCTTTCAAGGTGGCCGCGGTTTTTACACACAACGTGTGGACGAAGCTCTCGCCGAAATCGAACGCCTGCCTGGGCGCCATCTCTATTTCCTCGATGACCATCTCCTCGGCGACCGCCATTTCTCTGAAGCGCTCTTCTCCGGAATGAAAGGCATGCGCCGCCTTTTTCAGGGCGCGGCCACCGTCGATTCCATACTTCGCGGAGACCTCATCGAGCGGGCCGCTGAAGCCGGTCTCCGCAGCATCTTCGTCGGTTTTGAAACCCTCACCCCCGACAATCTCCGCCGCAGTAACAAGCGCCAGAACCTCGGCCGTGACTACAAGGCCGTCGCCGACCGCCTGCACTCGCTCGGCATCATGATCAACGGCAGTTTCGTCTTCGGCATGGACGACGATGGCGACGACGTCTTCCGCCGCACCGTCGACTGGGCCGTCGAACAGGGCATCACCACAGCGACCTTCCACATCATGACGCCCTATCCCGGCACGCAACTCCACGCCCGTATGGTGCGCGAAAGTCGCATCGTTACGCGCGATTGGAACCTCTACGACACGCGCCACGTCGTCTACCGCCCCGCTCGTCTCTCTCCCCAAGCTCTCAAGAATGGATACGACTGGGCCTACCGGGAGTTCTATCGATGGTCTTCGATCGCGCAGGCATCATTGCATCACGGCACGCTAAAACATCAGCTGAAACATTTCTTCTACGCATCAGGATGGAAGAGATTTGAGCCGCTCTGGGACATGCTGATCCGCGCCCGACAACTCACACGCGTGACGCCACTACTCGAAGCAGTCCTCTCGCGTGTCACCAGCACGGCGCCGCAGCCCCGGGCCGCCCGGGCACCTAGCTCGTTCCCGATCATTTCCAGCGACGTTCCAACCTGATCGATGCAACCCCGCAACAACAACAAAGGCCCGGAGCTTTCGCTCCGGGCCCTCGCCACTTGCATCCACCCCCCAGGGGATGGATCTCTTCAAATTGGCGACTTACTCCGCTGCCGCTTCCACGGCCTTGGTCTGCGAAACGGTCCAATCCGGCGCACCCACCTTGAAGCGCGCGAAGCGCCGCACGGTGATGTTCTCGCCCAGCTTGCCGACCTTCTGTGCAATCAATTCCTTGATGCTGACAGCCTGGTCCTTGATGAACGGCTGCTCCAGCAGGCAAACCTCTTCGTAGAACTTCGCCATCTTGCCTTCGAGCATTCTCTCCACGATGTTTGCAGGCTTGCCCGTCGCAGCTGCCTGGGCGCGATAGATCTCCTTCTCGCGTTCCATATCCTCGGCGCTGACGTCTTCGGGCTTGATGTACCGCGGGTCGCTCGCCGCGATGTGCATCGCGATATCCTTCAGCAGCTCCTGGAAGTCATCGGTGCGCGCCACAAAATCGCTCTCGCAGTTCACTTCCACCATCACGCCGATCTTGCCACCGGCATGGATGTAGGTCCCCACCGCACCCTCATTGGTCGTACGCGCTGCCTTCTTCTGCGCTGAAGCCATGCCGCGCTTGCGCAGCACCACGAATGCGTCTTCGATATTTCCCTTGGTCTCCTGCAAGGCCTTCAGGCAATCGCCCATGGGCGCGCCAGACTTCTCGCGAAGATCCTTCACCAACTTTGCATCTATCTTCTCTGCCACACTCATCTCGCTTCCTTCCCGTTTCCCAAATTCGAAATTCCGTTAAAACTTTCGGCAGTCGACTCGGCTATCGCCTTTCGGAAAGCCAATACGCTTTGCCGGGATGGCCGCACCGCAGGTGCCGCCAAAAGAAAAGCGTGGCAACCAGACTGCGCGGCCACGCTTGTCTCGGTCTACTTAAGAACTTAAAGGGCGCGTTCAGCCACTTCCTCTTCGTCGATCGCCGCTTCAGCCGCTGGAGCCTTGCGGACTCCCGCACCAAGCGCCGCATCAAAGTCGACGTCCTCCACCGGCGCCGCTTCCGCCACCACAGGAGCTTCGTCTTCGGCTGCCGGAGCCTCCGCCGCAGCAAACGCCTTGTCGCCCACCAGGTTCACACCCTCGGCCGCCGAGTCGGCGATCTTCGAGGTGAACAGGCGAATCGCACGCAGCGCATCGTCGTTACCGGGAATCACGTAATCCACCACCGTCGGGTCGCAGTTGGTATCCACCACCGCCACCACCGGGATGCCCAGCTTCCGCGCTTCCTTCACCGCAATCGCCTCGTTGTTCGAGTCGACGATGAACAGCGCATCGGGCAGGCGCTTCATATTCTTGATGCCGGCCAAATTGGCCTGGAGGTGCTTGCGCTCCCGCTCCAGCTTTATGACTTCCTTCTTGGTCAGCAATTCGTACCGGCCATCCGTGGCCATATCATCCAATTCCTGAAGGCGCTTCACCGACTTCTGCACCGTCACCCAGTTGGTCAGCAGTCCGCCCAGCCAGCGCTGGTTGATGTACGGCATGCCCGCCCGGTTGGCCTCTTCAGCCACGGCGTCCTGTGCCTGGCGCTTGGTGCCGACGAACAGAATCGTCTTGCCGCTCGCGCACAGTTCAGTCACAAACTTCGACGCGTCCTTGAAAAGCTTCAGCGTCTTCTGCAGGTCGATGATGTAAATCCCGTTGCGCTCGCCAAAGATGTATTCCTTCATCTTGGGATTCCAGCGCTTCGTTTGATGCCCGAAGTGAACACCAGCTTCGAGCAGCTCCTTCATTGTGATCGTGGCCATTGGCCTCCTTCGTGGATTGCATCCGGACTAACCTTCGTCTGGCCCGGATTGAAACCCGCTCTCGCGGGAGATTTACAACCAGGGACCAGTGGTCAGCTTTCAGTGATCAGATTGTCTTTGCCTTTACTGATCACTGTTCACTGAACACTGTCCACTTCGAAGCGCTTAGCGCTTCGAGAACTGGAACCGCTTGCGTGCACCCTTCTGACCGTACTTCTTGCGTTCCTTCTGGCGAGCATCGCGCGTCATCAGGCCTTCCGCCTTCAGCAGCTTGCGCAGCTCGGGGTTGAAGAGAACCAGTGCGCGGGCAATGCCCATCTTCACGGCATCGGCCTGCGCGGCAACTCCACCGCTCTTCACCGTGGTCACCACGTCGAAGCTCGACGCCAGTTCTGCAACCACCAGGGTGCGCTTTGCCGCCACACGCTGCTGCTCGGTTACAAAGTACGTCTCGAAGGGCTTGCCGTTCACCTTCCACTCACCGGTGCCCGGACGCAGAAAAACACGGGCAATCGCCGACTTGCGGCGCCCCGTCCCGTAATACTGAACCAGATCTGCCATTCTCTCTTGACTCTCTCCGCCGGCCTGTCTCAGCGCGGCCAAAACCGTCTAAAAACCAAATTCGCCACAGCTAAAAGCTGCGCACTCCAATTTCCAAAGCCACTGGCTGTTGCGCAAAATGCGGATGCTTGTCGCCGCGATAGACCTTCAGCTTCGTACCCATCGCACGGCCCAGCTTCGACTTCGGCAACATGCCCTTGATCGCCTCTTCCAGAATCTTCTCCGGCCTGCGGGCCAGCAGACGCGAGAATTCCTCTTCGCGCAATCCGCCGGGGAATCCCGTATAGCGGCGATAGACCTTGCTCTGGGCCTTCAGACCTGTCAGGCGAACCTTCTCCGCGTTGATCACGATGACGTGGTCGCCCATGTCGATGTACGGAACGTACTTCGGATTCAGCTTGCCGCTCAGAACATCGGCCGCCTTGGTCGCCAGCCGGCCCAGGGTCTGGCCGCTGGCATCCACTACATACCACTTGCGGTCAATATCCTTGCCGCTCGGAACAAAGGTGCTCATCTCTCTCCTGCCCTCTATCAACTCAAAAACTGCAGCGCATAGCGCTAATTCCCCATGGCATCCGCGCATGGGATTCAATTCTGCCCACTTCCAAACAATCCTGTTCGGGTGAGGACTGCGGCGCTTGCCCCTCAAAAAGGGCCCTGACTCTGCTGGACTTAACTTGCTGTCCCAGCCGAAGGTGCCTGTTCCGGTCGAATCCGATTAAGGGGTTCAATCAGCCGGGTCCGGGCTAAACTTCTTCTCCTCATCGACTTGAAACCGTCTCAGAGGGCCCACAACAGACCCCAGGCGCAACACCGCACAAGACCCTTAGGATACCCGAATCCATAAGCAGAGTCAACGAAATGCAGGAATTGGTAGTGGGTCAGTTTGAAATATGTTACTTAGAATTTCCGTCTTTTGAACCGCGACCAAAGATATAGCCAAGTGCGGTTGTAGCGGCGCCCAAGGCGAAGTGGGCTTCGCCAGACCAGAACTCACGACTCCCAGTCTTATAGGCAAGGCACCATAGTCCGCCCGCGCCAAGCATGCCACAGAATACGACGACAAAGCCGATTACAAGGGACGCGTGATTTTCGGTCCCAAAAAGAATGCCGAACCAACCAAGTTCGGCCTTCAATCGATCCATCTCATGTTTTTGCGCAAGCTGCTGTCGCGTTATACGCTCTGCCTCGGTTGTACCAGCAGAAATCGCCTCGTCAAGTTTTGTTGGCTGAGTGGGGGGTTCGACTACTTGTTTTAGTACCTCGTCGCGTTCAGAGGCCATCCAGGTACTGCCTACGATATCCGGCAGCTTCCTCCGATACCGCAAAAATGCGAGCGACCATTGAAATCGGATAGCTTTTGTATTTCTCGAACATCTCCTTAGGCATTAGGAGATTGGCTGCAAACGTATTGGCCTCTCTCTCCCACCGGTCGTTAGGCCGACGACTGGGGTCGCGCCACAAGACCTTATAGGCCTGACTGTTTGCCCATTCCTCATGCATGACCTTATGCCCCAACTCGTGGGCAATCGTAAAGGTCTGACGGACTCCGCTCTCGGCTTGATTTACGAGGATCGCGTTTTGCACCGGATCGAATAGGCCAGCAACGCCTTCGCTAGCCCCTTGGAACGCAACGAAGCGAACATTGACTCCGACGAGATTTGCAATGTGGACAGGATTAACCGGAGGGTCAATTATTCCAGCTTCGTTCAATAACCGGATCGCCTCTCGCTCTGCTTGACGGTAGTTCGGTTTTACAAGGCTTTCCATAGTCGATTTGCCCCACTTCCGTGGAGGGGAGAACGAATGGCGAATAGGCACCCCTCTTGGTAGAGGTTAGCACCATTCATGGTGAGTTTTGCACAGGTTTTGGATAAATTGTGGAAAAGTAGCACACAATTAAGGACTTTTCGTGCTATAGGACTACTCCTGCCGTTTGTTGTAAGGACCCCGCTTCTTTGCCTGCTTCACTGGCAAAAGAGAAATCAATTCCTCGACGCTCCAAACGTGGTTCGATAGTCCAGATTCCATTGCCGGGGTGACCCGCAACGTCTGATGCACGCGGCAAAAGTTATAGAACATGAAGTACAGCGCGATTGCGTGACCGTGGTTCTCAACCTTCTTTGAAAACGCATTCGTCAGCCGCGTGAACCGGCGCATAGACATGCGCATGGTGAGGTTCTGGCGCTCCACGTAGCTCGTGCTGACGTGCGCGGGATCGGGAACACCGCTGACCGTCTTCATGTCGCAGCCGATGCACGTTGCAGGGCTGTAGCGTGTCTCTGGACTGTTTCCTGTTGCCCCAAAGACCTTGTGAAGCACTGCGTAGTCGGCATCGCCGCCAAAAGCCTTTTCAACCGCCGTCAGATAGGGTCTATGCGAATCTGTTGTGATCTGCGGTTTCCCGATAATGCGGGCTGCTGCATCCTTCATGAAGTTGAAGGCTGAGAGCTTGCCTCTGTCGCCAACGTAGTAGGTCACGCAGAGCTTTGTATCCGCGTCAATCGCGGTCCATGTCCAAACGTCGCCCCAACCATCGGCCTTTTGCTCTGGCGAAGCATTCTTGTTCTTCGCGCCCACGAAACTCCAGATTTCATCAGCCTGCAAACGCTGAACCTTCATGTTCCGAACGTTGCGGTGATGATAGTCGGCACATGCACAGCCCATTTCGATCAGTAGGTTCGTCACAGTGTTCTTAGCTACACCAGTGATGCGGACCGTTCCGCGAATGCTCATCCCTTCGCAGAGGCACTTAATAACTTGAGTCTTCTCGGCGATGGACAGGAGATTCATACTGACCAAATTATGCTTGATAAAATGGTGAGTGTCAAGCACTAAATGACGACAATAACGCCCGCATGGGAGACTCGTTATTTAGCAGTGACAGCCGACATACTTTAAAACGCATCACAAGTATTTATAAATCTGCAATATACATCGATGGCCAAATTGGCCGTCATTGCCATGTCACGAGATGCTCATGCGGGACGTCATTTCCACAGACACGAGTCAGTATATTTCGACCAAGATTTCCACAGGTCTGGTTTTACGCACGAAAGTATTGACGGGAATGAACGGGGGTGTAATGCTTGTAAATAGAAACAGCCGGGCGGGTGGAAATCTTGTCTAGGGACTACACCCACCCCGGCTAGTATGCGGAGGCTCAGATGATATTAATACGGCGACACCCCTCGAAAGGGTGAGGACCTATCTTTGCCTCGCTGTCTCTATTTTACAGGCAGCGAGGCGCAACCCAAAGAAAAATTAGCGACGGGAGGTAACCTCGATGGATATTTATGAACCGGTAATTGCGGAGATGAGAGCGCAGATTGAAGAGTGTCAGCGAGTCATCGTTACGCTTGAAATGATGCGCACGAAAGCAGCAGCAGCCGGAAACTCGCCGAGCGCGGTTGCCTCACCGTCTCAGCAGAACGGACAGCCAAATTTCACCAACGATGCCTTCTTTGGCATGACAATCGGGGATGCGGCGAAGAAATACCTGACTGCGATAAAGAGGACTGCAACTGCACGGGCCATTACCGATGCACTTCTTGCCGGGGGATTCAAAAGCGCTGCGAAGAACTTCGTAGAAAGCGTTCGCTCAATCCTATCCCGCAACCCAACCTTCGTTTTGGTAAACGGAGAATTTGGATTAGCAGAATGGTATCCGGGTAGAAAAGCAGCGCCACCGAAGAAGAACGGGGGAACGAGCCTAGAACAGGACGAAGCAGAGGATGAGGAGCTTAGCCCTGAGAAGGCTTTTGGGAAGGCTTCCATCGCGCTTCCGCTGCCTTCCTTGCAATAGCTTTGCGGCGTTCGGGTGTTAACTTAGCGGCCCGCGCATGGCCTCTCTTGGCTGTCGCGGGCTTTTCTTTCGGCTGCGCTAGCGGAGTGCCATCCATGTGTTCGCCTATCGCACGTTCTACTATTCGAAAAGCGTTGACGGAGAAATCGCGTTCTTTGGCTGGTCGCCTTGGCATGACCCTAGTCTCTTACTTTTGCGTGACTCGTTCAAGTGGCTGAATTTCAAACTGACCCACTACCCAGGAATTGGTAGTGTCCTAATTTGAAACCCGAAGCCAAATTAGGACACTACCCAGGAATTGGTAGTGGGTCTTGGTAGTGGGTCAGTTTGAAACTAGATGGTAGGTTTCTTAACGCTTAAGAAGCCGTAGGCCACTCCGCCAAAGAGAATGAACGCTATTAACTGCGAGACCGGAAGAAACGCTGGGTTTGCGGCGCCCCGATCAAAAAAGAGATTCGCTACCATCGTCCCTGGAGCTAACACCACACTACAGATGAGATCAGGCACAGAGCCTGCAAGCAGGTGAGGTTGAAGGGCTGTAGGCACCGCCACAGCCGCAAACCCAATGAAGATCGCAAGCATTAGAGCAAGCGCCCGGTTCATGCAGCGAATTATAGGCGCACTTCACGCCTTCAGCCGCGCTACAAACTCTTTCACATCCGAAACGTGGTCGCTCAATCCGGCTTCCATCGCGGGGCGTTATCCGGAGCGTTTGATGCACGCGGGAGAAGTTGTAGTACACGATTCGCTCAAATCCGCAGGGGCAGGGTGCCCCATCCTTGCGAAGCAAGGGTGGGAAAGCATGAATTCCGACCAGCCGCTTCCCCGCACTCCGCCGCCAGTCTTTCACAAATCGTTCCGGATCTCACCGACCCGACAACACCGAGCCGATCCAGAATTACTCCGGTAAGCCCGGATGCCCCATTCATGCAGTTTCATCGCATGAGTGGGTCCCGCTCAGTCTCAATCCCGCGCTTTCAACCCCAAATCCCGCTTCATCGGATGCGCCTCGGTATTAAAAATCACCGAATCAAACTCGAGCGTCGACTCCGGCGCGAACAGCAGATACACATACTTCAGCGTCTCCGCAAAGAAAAAGCTCTCCATCGAGTCCCGCTTCTGCTTCGTCCGCACATCGGCCAGCGCCGCGTACGCCTCGTCGGTCCGGCAATACTTCACCAGCCCATCCAGATACGTCCGCCCCATCGCCAGGTACTTCGAGTCGTGCGTGTAATGGTAGAGGTAGTACGTCGATTCGATAATCTCCGGCCGTAATTCGTACCCCGGACTCGTGATCTGCATCTTCGTGTAGTCCAGCGTCTCCGGCTCGATACCCGCCACGTTCCACATCTTGTAGCTCGACTCCTGCAGTTCCGCCGCCCGGTGAACATCGTCTCCCAACGCCAGCACTGCCGGATAAAACGCATCAAGCGCGCCATAATTCGTATGCGTACGCTGCCCGCTGTTCATATCCGCCTGCCCATACCAAAGACCGGTTGGCTCCTGATCAGCGAGATATTTATCGATCGCCTTCACGCTCTCCTGCCACATGCGCGCACAGTCCTTGTCGTCAAACAGAATCGACGCCTTCAGCAGGTACTCGTAGTAGGAATCGATGCCGCCCATAATGCCCGCCGTCGGGTCTGTCCACTTCCCCGTCTCCACATCGATCTCCGACCCCACCAGCCCAATCGCCGAACGCCGCTTGTATAGCTCCACCACCGCCCTCTTGGCCATGTCGTAGTAGTTCTGCTTCCCCGTCAGCCGCGCCAGCATCCCGTACTCCAGCAGCAGCGTCCCAATCTCCGCCGGATTGCTCTTCGTTCCCCGCACCGCGCCCGTGTGCAGGTTCACGTACTCATACGGCATCCCCGTCGGCGAGTCGAACATCGGAGCCATCCGCCGCCCCAGGTCATCAGCCAGTTCCAGCAGCCGCTTGTCCCCCGTCATCTCGTAACAGGAAATCAAACTCCCCAGCAGCCGAATCGTGATCTCAAAATCCTTGACGTAGATGTCCTGGTCCAGATTCAGCTTCGTATCGATCAGAGCGCGCGCGTCGTCTGCCTGTTCTTTCAGCCCCATCAGTGTCAGCGTATCCAGCGCGTCCACCGGCGTCATCAGCAGGCTATGCCCATCCCCATACCAGTCGAATGGCTTCTGACTAAGCGGCTTCAGCGCATCATGCCCCCAGGCATATTTCTTGTACCCATTCCATGCATGCAGAGCCTCAGCGCGAACCCGCTCCGCTATCTCAGCCTTCTCCGCATCGCTCATCGCCCTCGCCGGCGCAGCAGCGGAAGCCACAGGCACACGTTTGCCCGGAGCATCGCTCTGCGCAAATGCAACCAGCCCAAATGAGGCGGCCAATAAAAAAACACCCGGCAAACAGAACTTCGAGACGCGCATTGTCATCCTCGCAACACACCGAAAACATCATACGGAATGAAGCCACAAATCGGAGTGTCATCCTGAACGCGTGTCCCCGCGCAGCCTCACTTCGCGGTGTCGTCCTGCGCGAAGCCGAAGGATCTGCAGTTGCTTTTGTCTTGTATCAGCATGAGCTCGGGTGTTCGCTGTGTCGTCCTGCGCGCGAGCCCGCCAGGCTGTCTCACTTGGCCGTGTCATCCTGAGCGGAGCAGGTTGGGGCCCCACGAAGTGGGGTAAGCGACGCGAAGGATCTGCTTTGGTTCTGTTGCACCCGCATCCAAACAAACCCCCACAAACAAAACCACCCAGAACCAGAATGGTCCCGGGTGGCTAGCTAAAAGCTAAATAGCTACCAGCTAAGCTGCTTCCTACGCCGCGCTCTCGCTCAGCGAACTTACCCTGAACCGCTTCATCTGGATCGACAGTGTCCGCTCGATCTTGCGCAGATCGCCGCGCTCCGCCGGCCCAGCAAACGTTGAAGCAATTCCCTTGGCTGATGCGCGTCCCGTGCGGCCGACACGATGAACAAAATCTTCCGCCAGTTTCGGCATGTCGAAATTGATCACGTGCGCCACGTTGGCCACGTCGATGCCGCGAGCGGCAACATCCGTAGCAACCAGCACGCGGTGATGCCCCTCAGAGAAACTCCGCAGAGCCGAGTTCCGCTGCGCCTGCGAGCGATCTCCATGAATCTGTGTCGCCGACCAGCCGGAACGGCTAAGCCTGCGCGCCACACGATCCGCGCCATGCTTCGTCCGCACAAACACCAGGAAGCTCCCATCCTCTGAATCCAGAAGATGCTCAAGCAATTCCTGCTTTTTGTCGGCAGCCACTTCAAACGTGCGAAGCTCCACATTCTCAGCCGGCTTCAGCACCGATCCGATTTCGACGCGCACCGGGTTGTTGAGATACTTGCGCGCCACTTCCTTCACCGCGCCTTCCAGCGTGGCGGAGTAGCAGAGAGTCTGCCTCGACTGCGGTAGCGTTGTCGCAATCCGTGCAATGGCTGGCTGAAAGCCCATATCGAGCATCCGGTCCACTTCGTCCAGCACCAGCATCTGGATCTGGTCCATCCGCACGAGTTTCCTTTTTAGATAATCCTCAAGCCTGCCCGGAGTAGCCACAATCAACCGCGCTCCGCGGCGAATGGCATCCAGTTGCGGACGCTCCTGCATCCCGCCAACTACAAGTGCAACGGTCTGCTGAGAGCTGGTCCGAATTACTTTGAATGCCGCTTCCACCTGCATCGCCAATTCGCGCGTGGGCAAAAGAATGAGTGCCTGTGCCGCGTTCCGGTCCTGTACCTTTTGCAGCATCTCCACGATCGGGATCAAAAACCCGAGCGTCTTGCCGGTTCCCGTTTGCGCCGTGGCCAGCACGTCGCGGCCTTCTAGAGCCGGAGGGATGCAGCCCGCCTGTACGGGGGTGGGGGTTACAAAATTGTTTGCGTTGAGCCGCGCCATCAGGGCGGCCGAAAGAGTGAACTGCGAGAACTGTGTCGTCAAAATCTGATCATTTCTGAGCTCCGGAGCCCGTCTTCCCTCGAGGCCTGCAATCGGAACCCGACCTTGCAGCCGCACACACACTTGTCCTGCCACGTGCGCGCCTGCTCTCTATTTATGCGTAAGGGAGAACCAAATACGTCCCTGGGACTGACCTTCAGACTTTTCAACTTCCTCTGAGGTCCGGACCTGCCACACGCTACGCAGCACTTTTCTGATTTCTGAAAAATGCCGTTTACCGCCGGTTCAGCTCATTGCCGTCCGGCACCACACTCTTGCAAACTGCTGAAAGCACACTGCTCCAGCTGGAGGTGGTTACGCTGTAGGGGCTTGGGGGAAATCTGTGCCAGGCTGAATTGCCTTGATAAGAAGGGGCAAACCGCCGCTCACGTCCAAATCACTGAGCGCAAAGCTAGTATAGCACGAAGCCACTCTTCTCGCCCCCTGCCTGCCGGGTGCCTCCGGAGTCGTACAGAGGGTCAGCAAGCCGCATCCTCGCCGCCGCCGCCGAATATTTACCATTATGAGTAATTGACGGTTAGACGGTTAACCACCCACACGCGAACTATGAGCGTGCCACGATGGCTCCATTGAACACAAAGACCTTCTCTGCAATCCGTTTGCTGACGTGATGTGCAATCGTTCGCGCAACTGCTTTTGACACGGTTTTGACATTTACGCCGTTGAATGTGTGTTCCGCGAAGGATCCATCGAACGATTCAAAGCGCAGGATTTCAAATCCCATCCCTTCGATCAAACCCGTGAACGTGTGCCGATTGTAGAAGTTGATATGGCCGATCGGGTTATGTATTGCGCCCTTTACACGGAGAGTGTCTTCCATGGGAACCTCAAGAAAAATCATGCGCCCAACGCGCTTCAACTCTTGTAGGAACAGTCTTTCGTGCTCTACATGTTCAAGAACATGGGTTGCATAAACCAAGTCCATACTCTTGTCCGCAAACGGCAGAGTTCGACCATCGAATGATTGAAGGGAGATCACCCGGGGAATGTTGCGTGATATAGCGGCCTTGATACCGCTCGAGGAGATTTCAACTCCGTGCACTCTTGTCCGAAACCTCTTCTGGAGAGTTCCGCGAGGACCGCCCCCTCACCCACGCCATCTTCTAAGATTGTCGCGGGGGCGAATTCTCGGCACAAGGATTCAATATGATCGGCCTTGGAGCGTGCGCCAACTTCACGCCATCTGGATTGAGTGCCATTTGCGTAGTAGTCATCATAGAATTCGATGTCAGATGCGCCATTTAGGGCAGGGGGCAAGGCAGATCCTCTTTTCGAACATGATACAACGGGTCTCTGCCCACATGATGTTCTTGTCTTACGGCCTGGGAAAGCGGCTCTCGGCAACCGAGCCTCCGATCGGATTCTGGACTATTCGTCCCGGGACGACGGAGTTCAATGCATCCAGCAGCTACCGCTCTTCCAGCCGCAACACCACCTGCCGCACCAGCTTCTCCAACTCCGGATTCACTCCCGAAGTCGCAGCCTCCACCGCCGGCAACGGCTCCATCCGCGCATCCGGAAATCCAAGCTTCCGCTTCAGCGCCAGAATCTCCTGGATCTTCTCCTCCGGAATGTAGGTCAGCGGCTTCCCAATCTGCTTCGCAATTAAATATGTCTTGCAATACGACTCCAGAATCTCCGTCAGCCACTCAGCATGCGTCACCGTATCGCTCCAGCAAACCACCCCGTGATTCGCCAGCAGAATCGTGTTGTGATCCTGCACAAACGGCAGCACCGTCTCGGCAAAAGCCTGCGTACCCGGCGTCTCGTAATGCGCCAGCGCCGCTGGCCCGATAAAAATCTCGTACTCCGAAATCAACCCCACCGGAGGCGCCGTTCCCGTCAGCGAAAACGCCGTCGCATACGGGGGATGACAATGCACCACGGCACGCGCCCGCGGATTGGCACGATAAATCTCCAGATGCAGCAGCAACTCGCTGGTACGCAGCCGATCCCCCGCCACAATGTTGCCATCCATATCCGAAAGACAGATATCCGCTGGCTCCATATCGCGCTTGCTCATCATGGTCGGCGTACACAACGCATACTTTGTGCCCAGACGACAGCTGATATTGCCCCCGTTGCCGTCCACATACTGCCGCTCCCACAGCTTGCGCCCGGCGCGGATGATCTCCGCACGCAGAGCCTCCGCCTCAAACGAACTCGATGCCTCCGAAGGAGAAAGCTCATCAGGCTTTGGAACGCGGAGAGCATCAACGACGGCCTCGACCACTTCCCTCACCTGCTCCGATATCGGATATGCCGCCTTTTCCATGCAGACCTCGAAACTCCTTAGCCGTCGCCACGCACGACGTTCCCCTCTACATATAGGTCCATTTGCTCATCCCCGCCGGTGATCCTGATCACTCCACGACGCCCTCAACGACCAGGATGATTTCTCCCGAGCAGCACGCAACCATGTACTTCACATCTCAGTAAGTGTCCGAACGGGGAGCATTTCCGCTACTTCCAATTTAGAAAGCAAACTTTCCGGCTTCAATAGATCCCTTTAGGAGACCCCATGTTACCCCGATCCTTGCTTGGACTCTCGACCGCGCTGTGCCTTGCAGCGCTCGCTCTAACCACCACGTTGCACGCTTCCGCCAGTTCGCCCGTCGCCTATGTGTACGTCGCCGAGTCAGGCGCCATCCAGGCTTACGCCACCGCAGCCGATGGGACGATGACGAAGATCCAGAGCCAGCCCACGGCGGGCGCTATCTGGCACCTCTCCGTGACCAAGAAGTTCCTCTATGGCATCGACGGCAGCTCTGACATCTCCGAGTTCTCCATAGGGTCCAACGGCAAGCTCACGCCGATCGGCACCATGGCCGCGTCAGATTACGACCCCGGCAACTGTTTTGCCTCGGGCATTCTGCAGGTCGATGTCACCGGCACCAATGTGTACGCCGACGTCAGCGATTGCGACGGTGAATCCTACGTCGTTTCGTTCAAGATCGGGTCCACGGGCCAACTGGAGTTCCTCGGCAAGGCGTTCGCAAGCGAATGGGCAATCTCCCAACTCCGCTTCACCTCCAACAACCTCTACGCCTTCCAGACCGGTTGCCACATAACGGCAGGCACTGCGGGCATCATCACCTCGGAGACCCCGGTGACCACGGAGTATAAGCGCGAATCGAACGGCTATCTTACTTACGTGGAAACAACAGCCGATATTCCCGAAGGCAGCGGAGACAAGACGTTCTGCCCGTTCAACCTCGCCAGCCACGGCAATCAGCTTGTCTTCGAGTATTTGCGCTACTTGCCGGGCGAGTTCTATGGGGTTGATTATCCGCTGGGCAATTACACCGTATCCTCAGACGGGAAACTCTCTACAAAGAGCGACTACGCCAACATGGCGGCAACACCCGTCTATCCCCGGGCGATCAGCATCTCCCCCTCCGGTGCGATTCTCGCCACTGGCGGCGATGAGGGCTACCAGTTCTTCCATTTCAGCGGCTCAAGCCAGCCTGTGAAATGGACCGGGCCGTTCGCCACCAACGGCATGGTCACCGAGCTCGGCTGGGACAAGACCGATCACTTCTACGCTTTGACAGAGAGTTCCCTGATCGAGTACCACATCACCTCAACCAGCTACAAAAAACTCGCCGGCGTACCCAACGCCTTCACCAGCGCCGGCAGCGTGATCGTGCTTTCGCTCAATTAAGAAAGTGCGAGCTATGCACAGCGCGCCGCTGATCACCCCAGCTCCTGGCCGCCTCTGGTCGCCGGGGTTGATGAGCGAGAAGGTTGATGGGTGACAACACAAATGGCGTGTCATCCTGAGCGATGCACGCTTGGGGCCCCATTGTGCGAAGTGCAATGGGGTAAGCATCGCGAAGGATCTGCTTCTCCGCCCCCGCACGTTTCCCTCAATCCGCCACAACCAGCTTCCTCTGCAGCGCTTCCAGCGTCTGCCCCTTCGTCTCCGGATAGGTAAACAGCACAGTCAGAAACTGCACCACCGTCATCACCGAGAAGAAGACAAACGGCACACTCTGCCCGAGGTGCGAGGCTGCCCACGGGAAGCTCAGCGCAATGATCGTGTTCATAGTCCAGTGGCTGGCATTGCCGACGCCCTGTCCCTTGGAGCGAACCGCGTTCGGAAACACCTCGCCGATATACACCCAGATCACCGCGCCCTGCGACATCGCAAAGAAGGCGATATACCCAATCAGCAGCCACACCAGCATTCCCTGGTGCGCGTTGCTGCGGTAGATCCACGCCACTCCCGCCAGGCAAGACGCCGTACCCGCCGCGCCAATCAGCAGCAGCGTCTTCCGCCCTAGCTTGTCGATCATGCTCATCCCGATCATGGTGAAAATCAGGTTGGTAAATCCGATCGCAATCGCCTGCTGGTCGCCCGACAACTGGCTGAATCCCGCCGCCTGAAAGATGTCGTTGAGGTAATAGAGAATCGCATTGATGCCAGCCAGCTGGTTGAACGCGCCAATCGAGATCGCCAGAAACAGCGGATAGCGATATTTCCATCGAAACACCGGCTCATGCGCCGTTGCATGTTCCTCGGCAAGCGCCTTGCGAATATCCGCCAGTTCCGCTTCCGGTTCCGGCTCGCCCATCAGCTTCAGCACTTGCAGAGCTTCATCGATTCGATCGCGAGACGCCGACCACCGCGGGCTGCGCGGAATCCCAAACAGCAATACCAGGAACCCCAGTGCCGGAACAGCCGCAACGCCCACCTGCCAGCGCCACTCGGTCGCGCCGAGATGCAGCAACCGGATCAGGTAGTTCGATGTGTATGCAACCAGGATGCCGAAAACCACGTTGAACTGAAATGCGCCCACCAGCCTCCCGCGCCACTTGGCCGGAGCAAGTTCAGCAATATAAACCGGTCCCAGAACTGAAGACGCGCCAATGCCCAGCCCTCCGATGAATCGAAACACCATCAGCGAGGGCCAGTTCCATGCCAGCGCGCTGCCCAGCGCTGAAACAATGTACAACACCGCCGTCAGCCGCAGAGTTTCGCGCGAACCAAGCTTGTGCCCCACCACGCCCGCGCTGAACGAACCCACCACGGTGCCAATCAACGCAATCGCGACCGTCCATCCTTTACCGGCGTCGCTCAGCCCATACAGTTTCACCACGGAATCGATGATCCCGGAGATGACAACCGTGTCGAAACCAAATAGCAAGCCGCCAAGCGCTCCTGTCAGAGTCGCTTTCATCAGGTTCAGGTTGGGTCGCATAGTCTGGCTGTCCTTGCCCCTTGGTCCTTGAATGCCCAGAACATCCTACAGACCGGAACCGGGAGCGGCAAACCCCTTGATCCAGACCTGAAAATACCCAACAACCCGGTGTCATGAGAGTCAGCGCGGGCGCGAGGCTCCAGGAGTGACAACCAGCGCGCGGCAGCGGCCTGAATCTCCCGCGCTCCATGCTATGGCCATGTCGCTGTCAATGTAGGCGCAATCTCCGGTTTCGAGAACCTCGTGCATTCCACCCGAGTCCAGATGAAGCTCCCCCTCGAGCACGTAGACGACGCTGCACTCGGATCGCCCGACTTCAGACAAAATTCCCGCGGCACCGGAGGGATACTCCAGGATGCGGGCAATAAGCCGCGCGTCGACCGACAGGGCGTGAAGCGGAATCTGCTTCGCTGCCTCCTGGCCTCTTCCATTTCCAATCAAGTGAGCTTTTCGGGTGATGGCCAGTGTGTGTTTTGTGGCGTCGCTAAAGAAATGACTGAGGCCGACGCCATAGACCCGGCAGATATTCGCCAGCGTGGGCAAAGTGGGAATCATCCGGTCGGTTTCCAGTTTTGACAGCAGTGCCGTCGACAAGCCGGTTTCTGCAGCCAACCGCGATAGCGTCAGGTGCTTTTGCGTGCGCAGCGTGCGAAGCTTCATCCCGATGCTGTAGGGCTCAAGTGACCAGCGCGCGTAAGACGGTCCATTCGCCATGACAATTACCTCACCATGGAGTCTTCCGCGAATCCGTCTTCCATCACCTGAAGGATTTCTGAAACCTGAGAGGTGGCGCATTGGCGAGCAACGCTTTAGCATGAGTACGGTAGCTCCACGGTTCGACACGAGGCAATTCAAAGGCTTCCAAAATCCAAGAAAAGGATCATCCCCCATGACCCTGCTTCCTCCTCTTCCTCTTTCTCGCGGCACCGTCTCCCGTTCACACCGCGCCGCTGTTCCAATCGCTTCGGCCATCGCAATGTTTTTTTTCATACTTACCGCGCATCTCGCAGCGCAGGACGCGGCGCCAGACGTTCTCGTACTCAGCAACGGAGATACCTTGCACGGCAAATTCGTGAGCGAAATCGGCGGGAAGGTCACATTCCACTCCGATCCCCTCGGAGACGTCACCCTCGAATGGGCCAAAATCAAAGACCTGCATACCGCCGGCAGCTTCGCCGTGATTGATAAAAACGTGAAGATTCGCGGCAAGAAGAGCTCGAGGTCAATCCCCACCGGCACCATCGAAGTGACCAATCAGTCGCTCACTCTGCATACCGACAGCGCCGCCGCGCCCGCGCCCGTTCCCGTCACCGATGCGGCATTCATCATGGATAAGGCCACTCTCGATAAACAACTCTTTCACTCTCCTGGGTTCTTTACCGGGTGGAATGGTGCCGCCACTGCCGGTGCCGCCATCGTCACGGCGACCCAGAATCAGTACACCTTCTCCGGCGGCGTAGGCATGGTGCGCGTTGTGCCCACCGCGAGTTGGCTCACCCCTCGGGATCGCACCTCCTTCGACTTCACCGGCTCCTACGGAAAAATCACGCAACCGTCCTTCACAATTCCCGCAACGGGAACCACGCCGCCCGTCTTCGTCCCTGCTGTGGTCACCAAGTCCGCCCTTTACCACGCCGATGCAGAACGCGATGAATATCTCTCGCCGCGCTTCTTCGCTCTTGGTCAGGCAGCCTTCGATCACAACTTCGCCCAGGATCTCGATCTGCAGCAGATCTACGGCGGCGGTATTGGATGGACCGCGCTCAAGACTCCAAAACAGGAAGCAGACCTCAAAGCGACGATTCAGTATGAGAAACAACTGTTCATTACCGGCTCGACGACGAACGAGAATCTGATCGGATCGACGCTCTCCCTGTCCTACGTTCTTCATCGCAAGCTCGTGACCTATACTCAGTCGCTGGCTTTCATCCCCGCGTTCAACCATCCTCACGCCTACTCGGCAGATGAAACCAACACGCTTGCATTTCCCGCCTACAAGAATCTGAGTTTCTCTTTGGGAACACTGGATAGCTATCTCAACGACACACCTTCGTCGGAGCCGCCCACCAAGCACAATTCCTTCCAGTTCACCATGGGCATCACCTACGCGATCAAATCGAAGTATTAGAACTGGTCAGTTCAACTCTGCCCATTCATCCGGCGTTTCTCGAGTCCCGCCTTCTCGGCGGGACTCTGCTTCTTTGATTGATCGCAAGCGCCTGACCCCGCAGTGAGACATGCGCTGCTGAACAGCACCCTCCACACGAGAAGCCTGTTCGTCCTCCGCAATAAACACTGCCATGTTTTTCCCATAGTGAAACAACACCGGTAACCTCGCAAAAAGTTACTAAATCTCTGCGGATAATGCTTTGCTCATCACACGTCGATGTTGCAGTTTAGATACATAATTGGTGCGCGATTCGAAACTCTAATTTGCTTCAACTCATCCAGATCGGAGGTATTTTCGGTCATCGCTCTTCCCCTTGGTTTCGAGACAAAGTCCGATTCCGCCAAAGGAGGCCATCTGCCCTTGGAGTTCCATGGGCTCCAAAAGCAGACTGTTCGGAACGTTGAGGAAGATGATGGTTGAGTCTAGTTCGGCAGCAAGTTCACCTGAATCACCGGGTCGCGCATTCACATTTGGAAATCTTCATCTCGATCCCGGCGGAACCCTTTCACGCGGGGACGAAATCATTCATCTTCCTCCCAAGGAACTGGCGGCTCTGAAGCTGCTGCTCGCTCAAGCCGGTCAGATCGTGACTCATCAACAACTGAAAAAAGCACTCTGGGCAGATGTGCACGTCACTGACGACAGCGTGTCCAAATGCATGTCCTCCCTGCGCGAACTGCTCGCGCCCGACGACTGCATTCAGACTGTCTATAAGCGCGGTTACCGGCTTTTCGCGGAAACGCACAAGATCGTGGAGAATGTTGCTGAAGAGAGACCGCGCCTCGTCATCATGCCGTTTTCGGCGGAGTTGAACGTTCCGCCTTACCTCGGATCTTCAATCGCAGAAGAAACCATCGCGCTTCTGACAGGCGATCCCCTGTCGCCGGTTCGAGTGCTTGCCAGGGACTCGGCGTTCGCTCTTGCCGCACGCGGAATGCATGCTCACCAGGTCGGTGAAGCACTCCGCGCGGACCTCGTGCTCACCGGGACACTCCGCTCGCAACCTTCGCATTTTCGCCTTCGTGCCGAGATGATTCGCGTCGCGGACGGCACGCAAATCTGGGTTGAGGACATGCTTATTCCCCTGGAAAGAGCTGCGGGATTGGAATCGGAGCTGGCTCATCGTCTCTTTGTTCGCCTGGGCAACTACGATCCCTATCAATCCAAACCGCAGTCCCTTGCTTTCGGCGGAGCGCAGAACCCTGGTCGCCGCGAAGCCTATGAACTGTTCCTGCGTGGGCACCACGAATGGCAGACTCTGCAACGGCACCGCATGCAGGACGGTATCCAGCATCTGTCGCGCGCCATCGAACACGATCCCACTCTCTACGCGGCGCATATTGATCTCGCAAACGCATGTGTGATCCAGACTCTCTGCGGTTTCACCGCACCGGCGCAAGCGGCCGAACAAGTTCGCCACGCCGCCGAGGCCATTCCACCCTACGTTGAAGGTGCAGACGCGATCCTTCCGCCGATCGGTTGGGTGCGTTTTCACGTCGACCACGACTTGGCAGGCGCAGGGCGCGCTTTCTCGGCCAGTGCCCATCTTCCTCATGAGACCTCGATTACACGCCTCCGCACCATGTTCGCCCTCAGTCGCCATCGCTTTTCTGAAGCCATCGCATTGCTCAACGACGCGCTTCAATCCGATCCGTATTCGCCCTGGCTGAACGCACGCCTGGCTTGGGCCTGGCATCTGGCCGGCGAACCGGCAAAGAGCGTTGCGCAGGCGGAGCACGCGCTCGACATTTTTCCTGACCACGAAAGCAGCAATATCTACGGCTCAATGATTCTTGCCTTCAACGGCAAGACGGATCGCGCCATCGCCGTTTCAGAAAGCCTTGTCCGCCGATCACCCTACTTCGATCCCGCCGCTGGCGTCTACGGCTATGCACTTGCTCAAGGCGGACGCCTCGATGAAGCGCGCTCCGTTCTGGAACGCCTGCAGTGGCTAAGCCGCGAGCGTTTTGTCTTGAGTTCTTTGACCGCTGCCATCTGCGTTGCTTTGGGAGACACTGACGGCGCACTCGCGGAACTTCAGACTGCCGCCGATTCCCGATGTCCGTGGTTCTTTCAGGCGCTTGCCGATCCACGTTTCGCACCGTTGCAGGGCCATCCTCAATTCGCCAGAATGCGCGGGATTCTCGAACGGATGGAAGAGACGGCCAAAAAGAAGGGCGCGGGCGACCTTTAGTCCCAGGCTGACCTCGTTGAATCTCTCGAAGTAAACCGATAAACTTAGCCAACCGTGCCCCCAACCTAGTACATTTCTCCCGGGACCTGACGGCACTCCGGTGCGCACAGAGCGCCAGTTCTTCTCCGGCCGGCTTCGTCCGGAGATAACCGATCTGCTTGTTCAGAATTGGAGATCAGGTACTGCCAAATGGAGGAACGACCCATGCCACTTCGTCGCTGGCTTTTCATTTCGCTTTTGACTTCAGCTCTAATTGCCACCAGCTCTGCCGCACAGGAACCTGCCTACCTCAACACCAATCTGTCGCCACAGGAGCGTGCGCACGACCTGGTGAGCCGTATGACGCTGGATGAAAAGGCATCGCAGCTCGAAGACTGGGCCACCGCCATCCCCCGGCTCGGCATTCCCGATTACCAGACATGGAATGAAGCGCTGCACGGGGTCGCGCGCGCCGGGTACGCAACCGTGTTTCCGCAGGCGATCGGCATGGCGGCCACATGGGATCCGAGAATGGTCCACAGCATGGGCAACGTCATTTCCTCTGAAGCCCGCGCCAAGTACAACCAGGCCCAGCGCGAAGGCAATCACCGCATCTTTTACGGATTGACCTTCTGGTCGCCGAACATCAACATCTTTCGCGATCCGCGCTGGGGCCGAGGGCAGGAGACCTATGGCGAAGATCCCTACCTGACGGGCCGCATGGGCATCGCTTTCATCGGTGGCGTGCAAGGCAGCGATCTCGAGCATCTGCGCGCCGTAGCCACCAGCAAACATTTCGCCGTACATAGCGGCCCCGAGTCGTTGCGTCACGGCTTCAACGTCGATCCCAGCCCGCGCGATCTCGAAGAGACCTACCTTCCCGCCTTTCGCGCCACCGTCACCGAGGGACACGTGCAGTCCGTCATGTGCGCGTACAACTCCATCGACGACTGGCCCGCCTGCACCAGCAGAATGCTGCTCAAAGAGCATCTCCGCGATGCATGGGGCTTCAAGGGCTTTGTTGTCTCCGACTGCGGCGCCATCGTCGACGTCTATGAGGGCCACAAGAAGACAACCGACATCGAACACGCGGCAGCGCTATCTCTCCAGGCAGGCACTGACCTTTCCTGCAGTATGTGGACACCCGGCTTCAACACGCTGGCCAATGCCGTGCGCCATGGACTCGTCACCGAAGACCTGGTCACACAAGCCGCTGAGCGTCTCTACACCGCGCGCTTCCAGCTCGGCATGTTCGATCCTCCAGGCTCCTCGCTCGATCGCATTCCGTTTTCCTCCGTTGCATCTGATGCCAATCGCCAGACGTCGCGTAAAGCCGCCGAAGAAAGCATCGTCCTGCTGAAGAACGACGGCACGCTGCCCTTGAAGACGCCAGAAAAGATCGCCGTGATCGGCCCGACCGCAGATTCCTTGCCGTCTATCCTCGGCAACTACGTCGGCACGCCGCTCCATCCCGTGACGCCGCTCGACGGAATGCTGAATCAATTCAAGAGCACACGCATCCTCTACGCGCAGGGCTCCACGCTCGCCGAAGGCTTCGCCGTGCCCGTTCCGCGTACGGCATTCGGTCTGAACAAGGGCTTGAAAACCGAATTCTTCGCCACGCCGGATTGGACCGGCCGCCCCGTCGCCTCCGAAACTGAACCCCTCATCCAGGCCGACTGGGAAAATGCCCGGCCCGCACCTGAAGTCGATACGCACAACTACTCCGTCCGCTGGAGTGGCACTATCGCCGCGCCCGCACCCGGTCACTACGTCTTCACCCTCGAAGTGGGAGACGGTTTTCCCTATTCGCCCGCTGAAAGCTACCGATTCACGCTCGATGGAAAAGTGCTTGGCGAAGGCAATATCCGCACCGGCCACGACATGGCGGCAATGGGCAACTTCAAAACCGCGCCAGGAAATTCGCCCACCGCGCCGCCGATCGAGACCTTCGCACAGACCCCCACCATCGCGGTTGACTTCACCGATACCAAAGATCACGAATTCAAGCTTGAATACGCGCACTCCGCCGACAGGTCCGGCGGCGGCATCACGCTGAAGTGGCAAGCCCCAACTCAGGCCCAGCTCGATGAAGCCGTCGCCCGTGCCAAAGAAGCAAGTGTCGTTGTAGCTTTCGTTGGCCTCTCGCCACAGCTTGAAGGCGAAGAGATGCCCATCAAGATTCCCGGCTTCAGCGGCGGCGACCGTACCAGCCTCGACCTGCCCGCGCCTCAACAAAAACTGCTCGAGGCTCTCGCGGCCACCGGAAAGCCCCTCATCGTTGTGCTGCAAAGCGGCAGCGCCGTAGCCCTCAATTGGGCCAATGAACACGCCGCCGCAGTCCTCGAAGCCTGGTATCCCGGCGTCGATGGCGGCTCCGCCATTGCACGTACTCTCGCCGGTCTCAACAATCCCGCCGGACGCCTGCCCGTCACTTTCTACGCCTCGCTCGACGGCCTGCGCGCGTTTACTGACTACTCGCTGAAGGGACGCACCTACCGTTACTTCACCGGCAAACCGCTCTGGGGATTCGGCTACGGCCTCAGCTATTCAAAATTCACCTACGGGCCGGTAAAGCTTTCGTCTTCGAATCTAAAAGCGGGAGACGCAATCACCGCCACCGTCACCGTCACCAACCAGGGAACCATGACCGGCGACGAAGTCGTCGAAGCCTACCTGAAGACACCGCAGGAAGGCGGCCCGATCCATTCGCTCGTGGGATTTGACCGCGTCACCATCGGTCCCGGCGCCAGCAAGGAAGTCACGCTGAAGATCGATCCGCGCTCACTGTCGAGCGTCGACGACCAGGGCAATCGCTCGATCCTCACCGGCAAATACACCCTCACCCTCGGCGGCGCACAGCCCGAAGAAACCCAGGCAAAGTCCGAAGCCGGTTTCACAGTGACCGGAACGGCTCCGCTGCCGAAATAACTACAACACAAATGCGGGCGGACTTTGAAAGTCTGCTCGCACCCTTCCTCACTCAGTAATGACGCGGTCCGCCCACTCTACCAGCGAGACAAAGATCGCGGGACTGCCGAACTTCGCTCCCCATTGATCCAGATCCGTCTGCACAACACTCCGCGCGCGACAGCAAGCTCCGCACGCGTAAATCTGGACCTTCCGGTCAGCCACCTTTCTAAGAGTGCCCTCGAGTGGCGGCCATCCCACCGGCACCACCGCGGCTGCAACCGACGAACGCATCAGCGAGACCGCTTCGCCAAGCAGGAAGAGCTGGACCGTATGCCCAGCTTCTGAGAGTGCCAGACCATGGAGAAAGGGAAAGGCAGCCTTGGTGGGATCGTCCGATCCCCAGGCGCTCTTCATCATGACGTTTAGCTGCTTGTGACCACGGCTTTGTCCCCAACTCGAAGCAATACCAACGAGAGGAAGCGCGAACATCTGGCGGAGGAACGACCGACGTGCCATATTGACCCCCATATTGCGGAGCCGAAGTATAGCACTCTCAATAACTCCTGAATTTGAATTCCCTGAGCGTTCGCTCCGAGAGCGGCATCACTCACAATCACGGGAACGGCGCGGCCGCAGAAATTGTGTCCAGAGCGTAGGAGCCCTGCGCGTGGTCGTGAACCACGAAAATTTCATTGGTCTGCGTTACTTACTGCAGCTGACGCGAAGGCTCGTCGTCGTGGGACGTCGGGCCGAACAGACGCGTCGGTCCTTCCTCCTCGCGATCCTCCGGCGTGCCAAAGAGGCCCATCACCCGGAGGATTGCGCAAAGCCAGGACCAGAGCAGCAGCATCAGTCCAAGTGCGGTAAGCGCGGGTCCACCGAGGGCGGCGGGACCGTAGGTCGCGAAATTGATTTTCAGAGCCGCCCCCGACAGCGGGTAGGCTGCATTCAAACCAACATTCCCGGTGCAATAGAAAAATGTCAGTCCGAGACCAGCTGCCATCAATAGAACGGAGAGGATTAAAGGTCGGTCAGGCCTCATTTGAGTCACCTCACTGAGTAGTTTCGAGGCAGGAAGCTTGATCGAGGATGTCCATATTCGCAAGTGACTCGCATTGCTTGACTTCCTGGGTGATCGCATCACACGGGTTCGCCCCTTCGCAAGTTTCTGAGTGACCCGGCCTTCCACCGAATCGAGGCAGCGAAGGACTGACGCGGGTCGTCCGCTCGTGGACAGTACTTTGCGATTGCGGACAATGGAAACTCCGGCGACGCGTCTCAATTCATTGAAACTAAGCACTTGGAGCTCGTTCGGTTTGGCGGTGGAAGTGCGAGTGCTATGCTTCCACGCACTGCGCTCCGGAGGCCAGATGAGGAACCTAGTTCGCGATCTTCGCTACGCACTTCGCCAGATCCGCAATTCGCCGGGATTCTCTCTGATCGTAGTGCTGATGCTGGCGCTGGGCATCGGAGCCAACACGGCCGTCTTCAGCGTGATGAACGCTGTCCTGATGCAGCTGCTGCCGGTCAGCCGACCCGACGGGCTCTCCTATGTTCATATCGGCGGCGGCGAAAACCAGCCGCCCGGAGGCTGGAATACGGGCGATGGCGATACCTCGTTTTCAGAACCAACATTCGAGGCCTTCCGCCTGCGCAGCGACGTCTTCGAGGAACTGATCGGTTATGCGCCGTTGAGCTTCACCGGAAACGTGCCTGTGCGTTATGGCGAGCTGCCCGAGGATGCAGAAGGCGATGAGGTGAGCGGCAACTTCTTTTCCGGACTGGGCGCCCGCATCGAGCGCGGACGGGGCTTCTCCCTTGACGACGAGAAGGCCCACGCGCCGATCGCGGTCATCAGCTACGACTATTGGACACGGCGTTTTGCTCGCGATCCCGGGGTGCTCGGACACACGCTTTACGTGCGAGGCGTCCCTCTGACCATCGTGGGCATCACCGCGCATGGATTCAAGGGTATTGAGCCGGCCGCCTCCACCGATTTCTGGATCCCGCTGCAAAACCGGCTGGAGTTGAACGCCTGGGGCACCACGGACAAAGACCAAACCCTTTACGGGGCGCCGCGGTGGTGGTGCCTGCGGATGATGGCGCGGCTCAAAAGCGGCGTCACGCCTCAACAGGCTGGTCAGGCGCTGGCCGGCACCTTCGGCGAAGTCGCCTCGCAGTCGCTGGGCAAGATCGATCCCAAGGCGTGGAAGCCGCTGCTCGATTTCGTGCCGGCGCATGGCATCGCCGGTTACAACGATACTTATCGCGAGCCGGTGCGCATCCTCATGGCGCTGGTAGCGATGGTGCTGCTGATCGCGTGCACCAACGTTGCAATGATGGTGCAGGCGCGGAATGCGGGCCGCCAGCGCCAGTTCAGCTTGAGAATGGCGATTGGCGCGACGAAGGTGACGATCTTGCGCCAGCTACTGGCCGAGAGCGTGTTGCTGGTCACTGCGGGGGCATTGCTTGGCTGGCTGTTTGCTCTCCTGGCCACGAGGGCGCTGGCGGCCTGGTCGGAAATCGAGACCGGGCTCAGCCCCGACCGCACGGTACTCCTGTTCACGCTGGCCGTCTCCTGCGCGGCTGCGCTGGCGTTCGGGCTTGCGCCTCTGTGGAGCGCGGTGAGTGCGCCGGTTGCCGGAGTGTTGCGCGCGAATACATCGAACTCTACGGCTACGCGTGGGCGAGTGCTGGGCGGACGAATCGTGCTCTCTGCACAGGTCGCCGTGTCCCTGGTTCTGCTGATGGCCGCAAGCCTGCTGCTGCGAACCTTGCACAACTACGCCACAGAGAACCTCGGCATACAGGCCCAAAGCGTGCTCGCATTTGGTGTGTCGCCGCAGGGGCGGACCGACACCCATTTCTTCTATCGCAACCTGCTCGAACATATTCGCCAGACACCTGGAGTCGAGTCCGTGTCCATGGCGTCGAACCGGCCTGGGACGGGGTGGAGCAACAACGACGTGCTGATCATCGACGGCGTGCTCCAGAACGGCGCGAGCCTCCGCTGGAACGCCGTCGGTCCGGATTTCTCCAGGACATTGGGAGCCCCAATTCTTGCCGGCCGCGACATCGACCAGCGGGATGTGAAGGGAACGCAGCGTGTTGTGGTAGTAAACGAGACCATGGCGACGCGCTACTTTGCGCATACAAATCCGATCGGACATCAGATCTGGAAGGAGAATCCCGCGACCATCGTGGGCGTCGTAGCCGACAGCAAATACCGGTCGGTGGACGAAACCCCACGTCCGATGGCCTTCACCGCAGCCATGCAGGATGACTCGCTGGGCACCATGAGTATTGAACTACGCGCGCAGGGCGACGCCGCGGCGTTGCTGCCTGAGATGCGGAAGCTCGTCGCCGGACTTTATCCTGATGTGCCGCTTGAGCAGCCCATGACGCAGCAGGACCAGTTCGAGAAATCCTATGAGCAACAGCGGATGTTTGCCGCGATGGGTGCATTCTTCGGGCTGCTTGCGGCTCTGCTGGTGGCGACCGGGCTTTATGGAATGCACTCATTCCGCGTGAGCCGGCGCACGAACGAGATCGGCGTGCGCATGGCGCTGGGTGCAAGCCGCATGCAGGTGGTGGCCATGGTGCTGCGCGAGAGCCTCTGGGTGCTTTTGGCGGGAATCGCCGCAGGGATTCCCTTGACGTATTTTGCGGCGAAACAACTCACGTCGATGCTGTACCAGATGTCGCCGTTCGATCCGGTGAGTTTCGCCTTATCCATTGCGGCGATGACGATAGTGGGAGCATCCGCGGCTCTGGTGCCGGCGAGGCGCGCAGCATCGGTTGAGCCAATGCAGGCATTGCGGACGGAGTGAGAGAAGGCCGATCTTCTCTTTGCACCCGCAGCACTTCGTGATGCCTCTCTCGCCCTGGGTGATCCGAGACCAGGGCAGCAAGCCGATCGAAAGCCTCAGACATCGATCGCCCCGAGTGACCAAAATCACACGATTCATTCCCTCCGTGGTCCGATAATTTTCAGGATGACGCGGCAGGCCTTTCCGCGTACCGTTGTAGGCGTCCAACCCCATCCATTGCTGCGGAGGCAAATTGCTTGCTTTTAGGCATTCTCAAGGAAACCGTTCCCGGCGAGACCCGTGTCGCTCTTCTTCCCGAGAGCCTGAAATCGCTGCTGGCGCAGGGCATCACGGTCGTCGTTGAATCCGGCGCTGGCAAAGCGGCTGGAGCGAGCGATGCCGCCTATGAAGCCGTGGGCGCCAACCTCACCGGCGACCGCCCCTCCATCCTCGGCGAGGCCGATCTGATTCCGGTCGTCAACGCACCCGGTGCGTCTGCCCAGGCCCTGCTCAAATCCGGCGCTGTCGTCCTCGGATTTTTGCGCCCGCTGGAGGCGCCCTCCGCGTTGGCAACGGCCATCGCGCTGCACGTGACCCTGTTCAGCATGGAGCTGGTGCCGCGCATCAGCCGCGCCCAGTCGATGGACGCGCTCTCCTCAATGGCCACCGTTGCCGGCTACAAAGCAGTCATCAATGCCGCAGGAATTCTGCCGCGGCTCTTCCCCATGCTGATGACCGCTGCCGGAACCATCCCGCCCGCCAAGGTATTCGTGATCGGCGCCGGCGTAGCAGGCCTGCAGGCTATCGCCACCGCCCGCCGTCTGGGCGCCGTCGTTGAAGCGTACGACGTGCGCGCCGCCGCCGGCGAACAAGTCCGCTCACTCGGCGCCAAATTTCTCGACGTCGATCTCGGCGGCATCAACACCGAGGGCGGCGGAGGCTATGCCGCCGAACTCAGCGAAGAAGCTCTCGACCGGGGCCGCGACCTGATCGTACGCACCGCTGCGCATTCCGACGTCATCGTCACCACCGCACAGGTGCCCGGCCGTCCCGCGCCGCGACTCATTCGCCGCGAGGCAGTCCAGGCCATGCGACCGGGCTCGGTGCTTGTTGACCTGGCCGCTCCCGCAGGAGGCAACTGCGAACTGACGATTCCGGGCCTGACGCAGACCGTCGGCGGAGTCACCCTGATGGCTCCCCTGAACATTGCAGCGGAGTGCCCCGCCGACGCCAGCGCCCTCTACGCGCGCAACGTCATCAACTTTCTTTCGCTGATCGTGAAAAAGGGCGAACTCGGCATCGACCTGGGCGACGAAGTCCTGGCCGGCGCCTGCGTCGCCCACAAAGGTAGCCCGGTAAATCCGCGCGTAGCCAAGCTTCTTGAAGCAACAAGTAATGTCGGTTAATTGAAATTCTGGGTGCCCTGGTCTCGCTGTTGAGACCAGGGTCAAACTCCGCCAACCTGCTGGGTGCCCCTGATCTCGCTGTTGAGACCAGGGTTACAAACCCCGCTAACGGGTGCGCAGCACCGCTAACACCCCTAACCCCGCTGTCTCTCGGAACGACCATGACTCCCGCTGTTCTCATCGCTTCGATTTACGTCTTCGCCCTGGCAGCCTTCCTCGGCTACCAGGTCATTAGCCGCGTTCCTCCGCTGCTGCATACGCCGCTGATGTCGGCCACCAACGCCATCTCCGGCATCTCGCTGATCGGATCAATCGTGCTGGCCGGCGCCGCGCACTATCCACTGTTTGCGCACATCCTCGGCTTTGTCGCGGTCACTACCGCCACCATCAACGTGGTCGGCGGATTCGGCATCACGGACCGCATGCTCAAGATGTTCAACAAGCGCAAAGAAGTGAAGCCGGCGGAAAAGGTGGTGGCCAAATGACCCTGTCCACCTACTTCATGGAAGCCACGTATCTCATCGCTTCCATCCTGTTCGTCCTCGCGCTCAAAGGCATGTCGCACCCCGAGACCGCGCGCCGCGGTATGTTCCTTGCGGAAGGCGGCATGCTCGCCGCGATCCTTGGCACGCTCATCGGCGCGCACATCGTCACCTGGGTCTGGATCATCGCCGGTCTCTCCATCGGTTCCATCATCGGCGCGTGGATGGCCATCTGGGTTCCGATGACCGCCATGCCGCAGCGAACCGCGCTCTCTCACGCCTTCGGAGCGCTGGCCGCGGCCCTTGTCGGCGTTGGTGAATTTCTCGTCCACGCCGGCGATATGCACCCAGTCACCCGCACCGCCCTTGGATTTGAAGTAATGCTCGGCGCATTGACGACGACCGGCTCGCTCATCGCTGCCGGCAAGCTGCAAGGCGTCATCCATGGCAAGCCGATCCAATTCAAAGGCCAGAACGTTGTCAACGCCCTCATCTTCCTCGTGATGACGACGTGTTTTTTCATCTTCATCGCCCATCCTGAAAAGTCTGCCATCTTCTACATCATGCTTGGCCTGGCATTCGTCTTCGGCGTCATGCTCGTCATTCCCATCGGTTCGGCCGACATGCCGGTAGTCATGTCGCTCCTGAATTCCTACGCAGGCCTCGCCGCCGCCGCCACCGGGTTCGTACTCGGCAACAACGTGCTCATCATTGCCGGAACACTCGATGGATTTTCCGGGTTCATTCTTTCGGTCCTGATGTGCAAGGCCATGAACCGCTCCATCACCAACGTCCTCTTCGGCGGATTCGGCGCCGTCATCGCTGAAGCCACAACCGACGCCGGCGGAGTGATGCGCGAAATCAGCCTCGATGATGCCGCCATGCAACTGGCCTTCGCCAGCCGCGTGATCTTTGTCCCCGGCTACGGACTCGCCACCGCGCAGGCCCAGCACGCCGTGCGCGAACTAGCCGAGCTCCTCGAAGCCCGCGGCGTCTCTGTGAAGTACGCTATCCATCCGGTCGCAGGCCGCATGCCCGGCCACATGAATGTCCTGCTGGCCGAAGCCAACGTGCCCTATTCCTCTCTGTATGAAATGGAACAGATCAATCCCGAATTTCCAACCACCGACGTAGCCGTCGTGATCGGCGCCAACGACGTAGTCAATCCTGATGCGCGCGACAACCCTAAGTCGCTCATCGCCGGCATGCCCATCCTCGAGGTCGATCGCGCTAAAAGTGTGATCGTGCTCAAACGAGGCCAGGGCCGCGGATTCTCAGGACTCGAGAATCCCCTCTTCTTCAAGTCCTGCACCTCCATGCTCTACGGCGACGCCAAATCCACCCTCGCCCACCTCGCCCAGGCCGTTCAGCACGTCTGAGGCTGAAAAAACGGACTACGGAAATATTGCCGGAAAAGGCAGGTGGCCCCAGTCCCGAAGATCGTTTTCAACCACGCCGAGGGTGCCCCCGGTCCCTCAACTGGATAGCGCCTCGACATCGTCTGAGGCTAAAAAAACGGATTACGGAAATATTGACGAAGAAGTTTCCGGATCGTACACGATAATCCAGAATCTCACTTTCGCTTCCCAGCGCCTTTTGAAGGGTTGGGAGCCGGAGCGCTTGATCCATTGACAGCAACGATTAACCATGTGACACTTGCATAGTCTAACTATGTCACGTGTCATGGGGTGATCATTTGCACCGAGACGAGATTCCTCCAGGAACACTTTATCTGCTGATCTTGAAAACTTTGGCGCGCTCCGGCGAGCTGCATGGATATGAGATCGCCAATTCTATTCAGCGGATATCGGATGACATTCTCCAAGTCGAAGAAGGCTCGTTGTACCCCGCTTTGCAGCGGATGCTCATCAAGGGATGGGTGACTGCGAAGTGGGGCACGACTGCTGGCAACCGCCGTGCTCGTTACTACCAGCTGACTGCAGCTGGCCGCAAACAATTGGCCGTCGAAATGTCCCAGTTCGAACGCGTCATTGGCGCGATCACGCGCGTGATTGAAGCGGTCTGAAAGGAGTTCTGTCATGAACTGGCTGCGCGAAGTCGCAAGGCGACTCCGGATGCTCGCGCATCGGCGCAAATTCGACGCGGACCTCGAAGAAGAGATGCAACTGCATTTGGACTTGCGACAGCAGGAACATCTCGAGTCGGGCATGACCACGGACTCTGCGCGGGCCGCCGCCCGGCGTCGGTTTGGCAACGTAACTGCGCTCAGGGAGAAGAGTCACATGGCGTGGGGCTGGCAATGGTTCGAGATCCTCGTGCAGGACGTGCGCTACGGCCTGCGCATGCTGCGCAAGAATCCCGGCTTCTCCTCCGTCGCCGTCCTTACTCTCGCCCTGGGCATCGGCGCAAACACCGCGATCTTCAGTGTCATTAATGGAGTGCTGCTAAGTCCGCTTCCCTATAGGAATCCGCAGCAACTCGTCGTCATGAGGGAACACGATTCGCCCCCGGACGTGGCGGATATCCAGAGATGGGCGCACGCGTTTTCAGAAGGCGGCGGAATCAACGTCCAGAAGATGGACTACACCGGCGGATCCGAGCCCGTGCAAGTCCGCACCGGACTCGTCGACGCGGGGTTTCTCGAAACGCTGGGCGTGCAGCCGATGCTGGGCCGGATCATTTCGCCTGTTGAAGATATGAAAGGCGCTCCGCGCCTCGCCGTGGCCAGCTATTCTTTCTGGCAAAACTTCCTTGGCAGCGATCCACACGCGCTCGGCAAGACGATTCCGCTGGGTGGAAACACCTATACCGTGATCGGTGTCATGCCCGCGAGTTTTGCTCCGCCCGTGGAGCATGCCGAAGTTTTCGTTTCGATCTGGGCAGCCGACCCGGGAGCGGCTGCTGAACGCGATTTGCACTTCATGCATACCTACTGGCGATTACAGATGGGTGTCACGCTCGCGCAGGCACAGGCGGAGATGGCCGCAATCGACCGCCGGCTCGCGGAGCAGTATCCCGCCGAAGAAAAAGAACGAAAGACGCACGTGGTTCCGCTGCATGAATGGCTGGTAGGAGATGTGCGGTCGGCGCTGCTGGTGCTCTTCGGGGCCGTAGGTCTGGTGCTCCTGATTGCGTGCGCGAATTTCGCGAGCTTGCTGATGGCGCGGGAGGTCGCGCGGCGCCAGGAATCCGTGATCCGGGCGGCGCTGGGCGCGGGACGCGTTCGCCTCATCCGGAAAGCGCTGACAGAGAGCGCACTGTTGTCGGTCCTCGGCGGCGCTGCCGGGTTGCTGCTGGCGCAATGGGGCACGCGTATGCTGCTGGCGCTGAGGCCGGAAAAGCTGGCGCGGCTGAGCGGGATTCACACGGATATGCGCGTTTTGCTGTTCGTCCTGGTGGTCTCGGTGCTGACCGGTGTGGTGTTCGGAATTGCGCCGGCGTGGGTCGCGGCTCGCGGAGACGTAGCCGAGGCCCTGAATGAGAGCGGACGAAGCACGACTGCGAGCGCGATGGGGCATCGCATACGAAACATTCTGGTGACCTCTGAACTGGCGCTCGCTCTGGTGCTGCTGGTGGGGGCCGGTTTGCTGATCAAGGGGTTTTCGCGGTTGCACTCGACGAATCCCGGGTTTAATCCCGCGAACGTGATGACGATGTATATCCAACTGCCCGCGATACGGTATCGCGAGATCCCCAGACAGACGCAGTTCCGCCGCGAGTTGCTCGCTCGCTTGAACTCCCTGTCGGGCCTCCAGGCAGCGATGGTGACCGATATTCCGCTCGGCGATAACTATGTGGGCCATGGCTTTGTCATCGATGGGCACCCTCCAGTGGCTGTCGGCGGTGAGCCTGATGTGCAAACCCTCTCGGTGATGGGCGACTACTTCCGCGTGATGCAGATTCCTCTGCGCGCGGGCCGCGACTTCACCCCGCTGGACCGCGAAGGCCAACCTCTGGTGGCCGTCGTAAACGAGGAAGTGGTCAGGGAATTTTTTCCGCACGAGAACCCCATCGGAGCGCGCATTCACTGGGCGCGCGAAACCGCACCTCCTCAATGGATGACCGTCATCGGCGTGGTCGGAGACGTGAAACATTTGGGATTGGATCGCCCCGTGGATCCCGCTGTGTATACCCCTTTTCCGCAGTCTAACGAGATCTGGAGAAGCTTTATGACGCTCGCCATTCGAACGCCAGATCTATCCTCCGGGCTGGTCGAAGAAGTGAAGAAGCAGGTTTGGAGCTTGGACAGCCGGATTCCGGTGAGCGATGTGCACACCATGGACGAGCTCATGGCTGTGTCGGTTGCGCAGCAACGTTTCAACATGTTGCTTCTCGGGCTGTTCGCCGCGCTGGCGCTGATTCTCGCAGCCGTGGGAATTTACGGGATGATGGCTTATCGCGTCGGCCAGCGCATGCACGAGATCGGCATCCACATCGCTCTTGGAGCTCAGCGCCGCGACGTGTTGAGGCTTGTGTTGGGTGACGTAGCGAAGCTCGCATGCTTTGGCATCGGGATCGGGATTGCCGGTGCAATTGCCCTCACGCGGTTGATGACGAGCCTCCTCTTTGAAGTCAAGCCGACGGATCCGGAAACCTTTGCAGTCGTATCGATCGTGCTAGCCATCGTTGCGCTGGCTGCTTCCTACGTGCCGACACGCCGCGCCATGCGCGTAGATCCGATGGTCGCACTGCGCTACAAATAGTTCACCCCGCTCTATCGGCATTGCGCTGTACTCATGTGACCAGCTTCTCACCTCGCTGAAAATGTTGAAGTCCGCTCGGAGGAACTGGGAAACTCCAGTTTGTGCCCGGTGACCGCCCAACGGAAGTGTCGTTAACATCCCCCGCACGCCTTCGGCCCGGAAGATGTGCTCGATCCTCTGGACTCCTCATCCGTGCTTTACAAAAAATTCGGCGGCAGAAGGATTGCCCTCTGCCGCCACCGGTATTGACTAAAACCGCATTTGCTCTCTGCTTACACTTCTGAAGACGGAAAATCTCAGCTACTGGTTTACACTCGGCGCCAAAGAATTTTCTGCGGGGCCTCCGTCGTCCAGCATGCCCTGGGGTCCGGGAGGGGGTGGGGGCGCACCTTTATCGCTCCCGCCTCCGGGCCGACGACCGTCATTTCCCCAATCGCGGCGCATGCCCTGGCGGTTCTGGCGGAATTCCTGTACCTGCTTCCACTGCTCCGGCGTCAGCTTGGCGCGAAGCTCGAACAGGAACCGCGCATTCGCCTTTTCCAGCTCGGCTCGCGCTTGTGCGACCTTATCGATCTGCGCCAGCACCGCCGACTCATTCGGCTGATCCGCCTTCACCAGCGGCTCCATCTCAATCTCTGCCTTCTCCACGTTCCCGCGGAGATCCACGAGCTTTTCGCGATGCTGCTGGAAGATCACGTCCATCGCCTTGCGCTGATCGTCGGTGAGTTTCAGCTTTTCCGCGACCTTGGGATTGTTCCACCACTGTCCCCGATCGCCCCGCATCGCCCTTTCCATCGGAGGCCGATGCTCCCCGAATCCCGGACCGCGCGATCCCGGCCCGCCCGGCCCCTGTGCAAACGCTGCGCCGGCAACAAAGGTAGCCGCAATCGCAATTCCCAACCGTACTGCCAAGTGAACTTTCATGTCTTTCTCCTTCGCTGAATTTCCTCGAAACATCAATTCTTTCAATTGCCTTGGGTATCGTCCTCAGTCATCAACGATGCCATCGGCTCCAGCGCGCTCGGAACCTCTCGCGCTATGTCGCTATCCACTTTTGCCATCAGATCTTCTTCGTCCGTTTTTGCAAGCTTGGCGGCGTCCATTGCGCGCTGCTGCTGCTCGGCAATCCGCGCCGATTCAACCTTTGCGGCTTCCTGCTGCTGGTGATTCTGGTACAGCCCGCCTGAAACCGTGCCGGCAAACACGACGCACCCCAGTGCCCACTTGGTTATAGCGCTCCAGTTGGTCTTCGCAGGAGCCTTTGCTTCGCGCGGACGGCTCATCATCGCATCGCTCCACGCATCCACACTTGCCTTGAAATTGCCCAGCGCCTCGCGCAGCTCCGGCTCCAGCGTTTCCAGTCTTTCCATCTCTCCGGCCGGCTTCACGTGTTCATCGTCACGATTCATAACAATTCCCCATCCCAATTCCCTAGTCCCAAGTCCCTAGTCCCTAGTCCTTGTCTTTCCCAAATTCCCTGCGCACTTTCGCCAGCGCACGGGAGAGATGCGCCTTTACCGTTCCTTCACCCATGCCGGTCATTGCCGCAATCTCTTTCAACTCCATCTCATCTACAAAACGGAGCAGAAATACGGTTCGCTGCCGCTCGCTCAAATTCTCCACCGAGAGCCACACCTGTGCCACCCGCTCGCGCGCCAGCATGCGCTGCTCCACGGTCCGCTCGCCGCTGGGCAACCAGTCACTCGCCTCGTCCAGATCCACGGCATTGGTCCGCGTATGCCGCCAGAACTGCATGCGCCGGTTACGCCAGTGGTCCTTCTGCAGGTTGATCGCAATGCGCATCAACCAGGTGAGCGCGCTCGATTCGCCGCGAAAATTCGACCAGTTGCGGTGCGCCTTCAGAAAGCAGTCCTGCGTCAGCGTCTCGGCCAGATCCACATCCCGCGTCGATGCCAGCAGAAATCGAAAAATCTGCGGTCGGTGGCTGCTGACGACACTGTCAAACTCCTGCGCGGCAATCTCTTGCGCCGTAACCTTGATCATCGGTTCCAATGCTGTGCAGGCTGCCATCACTTGGGTAGACGCCCATGTGAGACCCAGGTTTACAGCCGCCCTGCCATTTGTGGATTTTGGTGCCAGCTTCTCTCTCTTTCTGACGAGTCGCCACACCGGAAAGCCGCTGAACCGCCTTCCCCCGCCGCATTCCAGTCCAGAGCGACCAACAGGCAGATGCCGACTGCCCCAATCCCGACCCGGCTTCTGGAAGAAATCACCCGGATGGAGATCGCGAGTCGGCCACACTGTCACCTGAGACCAACAAACGCTTCCATGTTCTTGTGAATCTTCACGACGATACCGCTGTCGCACTTAAAGGGAGCGTGAGTGTACAGGATTTCACCATCCTTGTTGCCATCGTCGTTATCCTCCGCTGCCTGGCGGATCTGTCTCCCCAAATCCAGAGGGTTTCCTGAAGGCCTTTGCCCCAGGGGGTTGCCCGCCGGCATGTCCGTCGGCAAATGCAGTTGGTATCGGAGGCCGTTCTCGGTCGCGGCTTGGTCGGTAATGCGTCCATCGAATTTCGGACAGCGGGACCGAAGGTACTGATCCATGGCACCTATGTAAGTCAACACCTGGCTTCGGTAGTGCTGCACGAAGGTGAAATCCCCGGTATAAAGTGCCCGCATGATGCGCGGTTCTTCAAAGTCGAGACGATCCGTCCATGTGGCGTCCGGAGGATTCTCCAGCTCCGCATCCGTCGGTGTTCCGACATTCCGATCAACGTACGCGCGAACATCCGCCAGCTCCTTTTGAGCGCCGGCCAAGGTCAAGGGGGCTCGCAGATTTGCAGACTTGCGTTGGAAGTTCCGGACCACCGGTCTCGGCGTGAAGACCAGGCCATTCTGTTCCAGCACCGAGTCCATCACGTCGTCCACCCGGGCTCGCGGCGCTTTCGGATTCTTTGCAGCAAGCTCCATATCCTTGATGCGTGTTTGCGCTATTTTCAGCTCAAACTGTCCCATTCCCGAAATCGATTCGCCGGGTTGCTTGTTCATGAAGAACTGGTGCGCACGCGCCACCTGGTCGCCTTTGGCGGCAGCATAAACGGCCTGCATGAGCTCGTTCACATAGGCAATCTCATCGTCCTCCGCCAGTCGGTCGAAAAACCAGATTTCCATGGGCACATCCCCGGAGTTCAGTTCGGCGGGTGGTGCTGGAGCGGGACGCGGGCGTCCGTTTTTGGCAGGGGCAGATTGCGCTGGCGCAGCCGGGATGAAAAGTGAAATCTGCAAAACAGCGATGAAGAACAGTGCGGTCGCCCGTGCAGATCTCATGAAGTCTCCTTTTTATGGATATCGAAATCGACGCCAGGGAATGTGGATCCCTCAGTGGCCCACTTGGACCCAGAAACCTGCATAATGGCGGGCACCTGAGCTTAAAATCGCTGGCCGGAACCGGGGTGGGAAATCGTTGGCCCCATCATAGACCTTCTCCGCAACTCAACGGCATCAATTCCAGAACAAAGATCGTCACCGCCCGAAGCTCGTCGTCGAAGAATCCCAGTGGAAGCAAATGGCAGAAGCCGTAGCGCGGGTGATGTGGCCCGCCGCGGAGGAGAGCTGAGATGAGATGGTGGCAGATCCGCAAACGCAGCGCAGACCTGGAACGTGAGCTGCGCTCCGACCTGGAGCTGGAGGAGCGGTGTCGGCGAGCGCTTTCGCATCGGCAAGTTTCTGGTCGTTCATAGGCGCGGGACTGCTCGCGCCCAGCCTGACCAATCTGAATCACTTCTACCTCGGCTTCAATCGGGACAATGTGCTGCTGATTTCAGTCAACCCCACAGTCATCGGTTACAAAGACGTGTTCCTCTCTACGAACAAATGCAGGAACGAATTCGAGCGGTCCCCCGGCGTTCGGACCGTGTCTTACTGACGCCGATTGCTCTCGAAAGTCGGCTTGTCAGCGGTGCCCTCCCGGCTGGTACGATGCCAGCCATGAACAAACTTGCGCCATTCCTCTGGTTCAAAGACGACGCCGAAGAAGCCGCCCTGTTTTACCTCAGTGTCTTCCCCCACGCACGCAAGCTTGAGGAACTGCGTTCCAAAGGTGTCGGTCCCTGGCCCGTGGGCACCATTGCCACGATCACGATCGAGCTTGAAGGGCAGGAGATGGTCTTTCTCAACGGCGGCCCCGCGCATCAATTCAACCCTGCCTTCTCGTTCTTCGTCCGCTGCGACTCGCAGGAAGAGATCGACAGCTACTGGGACAAGTTGATCGAAGGCGGCAAGCCCATGGCCTGTGGCTGGCTGACCGATCGGTTCGGCCTGTGCTGGCAAATTGTGCCACGCAATATCGGTGAGTTGATCAGTCACCCCAAAGCCATGCAAGCCATGATGGGAATGATCAAGATGGATTTGCCCGCTCTGGAAGCCGCCGCCCGAGAAAACGGATAGCGCTGCAAGATTTCGCTTTTATCGTTTGTTGCTCTGGCGCAGAGCACAGATTCCAGCAGGCACTGTCATTCCGACCGGAGCAAAGCGGAGTGTAGGAACCTGCAGTTGTTCTTTGGCGAGTGGCCCCAGTCCCGAAGATCGTTTTCAACCACGCCGAGGGTGCCCCCGGTCCCTCGCTCTTGGGGACCGGGGAGATAGGCTCACCTACTATCGGCCGGGGCCCCATGTCCCGATTTTGGGTCATGGGATACCCATCACTCCCCCGAACTGCTCACCGAGGGGTTCACCCAATCTCGTCAAGCCCTCAATCTCAAATCTCCCGCCAACCCGCTGAAAACACGCCAAAAACTTCTCCCGTTTGCAGGTTATTTCGCGCATCCCGCTAAGATGAATCTATCCGGAAAAATTTCAGGCACTTCACCGCGCCACTCCTTGAGGTGATGCGGAGTTCCGGATCGAATCTCTCTTAAGCGCCCTAAAGCGACCAAAACACGCCAAAATATGCCATAAAAAGCCGCACGAAACGTACCAAACGCTGATTCCAATACACCTACGTCGCCTGCGCCGTCTGTGGGCGAGGTGTCGTTAGCAAGTAGAAATGTCCGCTTTTTGTAGCAAATGAAATGTCCGGTTTCATAAGTTAGTAGCCGTCGAGGCGGTGGGAAAGTGCGAATCCCGCGTATTG